>Ga0209580_10000003_pt1 | contig 892418 bp, 804 predicted proteins | sample Coa_R1_5_FD_187153 | JGI IMG/M metagenome (GOLD analysis project Ga0209580, IMG submission 187153) | Surface soil microbial communities from Centralia Pennsylvania, which are recovering from an underground coalmine fire - Coalmine... | ecosystem: Environmental > Terrestrial > Soil >...
TCCTGCCGGGCTTCGGCATGATCAGCCAGATCGTGGCGACGTTCTCGAAGAAGCCGGTGTTCGGCTATCTCGGCATGGCCTATGCCATGGTGTCGATCGGCGGCATCGGCTTCGTGGTCTGGGCGCATCACATGTTCGTCGTCGGCATGTCGTCGACCGTGCAGGCCTATTTCATCGCCGCCACCATGGTGATCGCGGTGCCGACCGGCGTGAAAATCTTTTCCTGGATCGCCACCATGTGGGGCGGCTCGGTCGAGTTCAAGACGCCGATGCTATGGGCGGTCGGCTTCATCTTCCTGTTCACCATCGGCGGCGTCACCGGCGTGGTGCTGGCCAATGCCGGCGTCGATCGCGAGCTGCACGGCACCTATTACGTGGTGGCGCATTTCCACTACGTGCTGTCGCTCGGCGCCGTGTTCACCATTTTCGGCGGCTGGTACTACTGGTTCCCGAAGATGACCGGCTACATGTACAGCGAAGCCGTAGGCAAGCTGCACTTCTGGCTCACTTTCATCGGCGTCAATGTGGCATTCTTTCCGCAGCACTTCCTCGGGCTCGCCGGCATGCCGCGCCGCATCGTCGATTATCCCGATGCGTTCGCCGATTGGAATTACATCTCCTCGATCGGCGCCTACATCTCGGGCTTTGGTACGCTGGTGTTCTTCTTCGGCGTGGCGCAGGCGTTCGTGCGCAAACAGCGCGCGGCCGCCAATCCGTGGGGGGCCGGCGCGACCACGCTGGAATGGACGCTGCCGTCGCCGCCGCCGTTCCACCAGTACGACACGCTGCCGCTGATCCGATGAGTGTCACGCCTGCCCGCGCCGAGCCCAGCATCGCCGGCGTCGGCGATTACATAGCGCTGTTGAAGCCGCGGGTGACTCTATGAATGAGGTGCCAAATCCGGAAGACGGCATCAGGCTCACCGAGCAGCAGCTGCGCGCGCGCCGGTCACGCTCGATCGCCATTGCGCTCGCGCTCGGCGCTTTCGTCGTGGTGATCTTCCTGGTGACGCTGGTGAAGCTCGGCTCCAACGTTCTGACCCGACCGATGTAGGCGACATGCAGCGACCGACCGACCAACAACAGCAAAGGCCTGCGAGCCGGCGCGACCTCATGGTCGCCTTCGCCTGCGGCTGTGTCGTCGCAACCATGGTGGGCGCGTCGTTTGCGGCGGTGCCGCTCTATTCATGGTTCTGTCGCACCACGGGCTTCGGCGGCACGACCCAACGCGCGCATGTGGCGCCGACCCGGACCGCGGAACGTACGATCACGGTTTACTTCGACTCCAATGTCGCGGCCGGGCTGCCGTGGTCGTTCGAACCGGAGCGCCGCACCATCGACGTCAAGCTCGGTGAGGTAGTGACCGTCTACTACAAGGTCACCAATGAAGCCGCGCGCGTGACCACCGGCCAGGCGGCCTACAACGTCAATCCGCCGACCACCGGCATCTATTTCGAAAAGATCAACTGCTTCTGCTTCACCGAGCAGACGCTGAAGGCCGGCGAGAAGCGCGATATGGCGGTGGTCTTCTATGTCGATCCCAAGCTGGCTGCGGACTCCGAGCAGGACGGCACCAAAATGATCACGCTCTCCTACACCTTCTATCCGGCGAAGGAGCCGGATCAGCCGGTCGCGGTGAGTGCCCCACAACCCTCTGCCGCAAGCGGAGGCGGATAGGCCGGTCCAGCCGCATCCGATGCCAGCAATGACAGCGGCGCGCCCAATGTCTACGGTCGCGCCAAAGTGGAGATGAAGCCGATGGCTGATGCTGCCCACGCCAAACCGCACCACGACTACCACCTGGTCAATCCCAGTCCATGGCCGGCGATTGGCGCAACGGGCGCGCTGCTCGCCGCCGTCGGCGGTATTTTGTGGATGCACCACGCCGCACCGTATGCGCCGGTCGTCTTCGGCGCCGGCGCCATCGTTATCGCCTATACCATGTTCAGCTGGTGGCGCGACGTCATCTACGAAGCCGAGATCGAGCACGATCACACCCGCGTGGTGCAGATCTCGCACCGCTACGGCATGATCCTGTTCATCGCCTCGGAGGTGATGTTCTTCGTCGCCTGGTTCTGGGCCTATTTCAACACCGCGCTGTTCCCCGACCAAGTGCAGGACGTCGGCCGCATCGCGTTTACCGGCGGGGTGTGGCCGCCCAAGGGCATCGGGACCTTCGATCCCTGGCACTTCCCGCTGCTCAACACGCTGATCCTGCTGACTTCGGGCACCACGGTGACCTGGGCGCATCACGCGCTCTTGGAGAACAACCGCAAGGGCTTGATCTGGGGTCTCGTGCTGACCATCGCGCTGGGGCTGACCTTCACCGCCGTGCAGGCCTGGGAATATGCCCACGCCGCGTTCAATTTTTCCGGCAACATGTACGGCGCCGCGTTCTTCATGGCGACCGGCTTCCATGGCGCCCACGTCATCATCGGCTCGACCTTCCTGATCGTCTGCCTGTTCCGCGCCATCGCCGGCCAGTTCACGCCGACCCAGCATCTCGGCTTCGAGTTCTGCGCCTGGTATTGGCACTTCGTCGACGTGGTGTGGCTGTTCCTGTTCGCCTGCATCTATGTGTGGGGCGGCGGCGCCGCGGCGGGATAGCGCGAGGCGCATTGTACGTTTCCCGGATGCGGTGCAGCGCGCAGCGGTGCACCGCTGATCCGGGATCGCTCCGGGCTCGGAGTCGGTAACGATCCCGGGTCTGCAGCGCACCACTTCGTGCTGCGCTGCGCCCGGGAAACGCGAATGAGCCAACCGATCGAAACTCTTTCCGGATCGATCCGCGCCGGCTTGTCGTGCGCCTGCCCACGCTGCGGCCGGGGCAAATTGTTTCGCGGATTTTTGACCTTGCGGCCGCGCTGCGAGGCCTGCGGGCTGGATTATGGTTTTGCCGATGCCGGCGACGGGCCGGCGGTGTTCATCATGTTTCTCGCCGGCTTCATCGTGGTCGGCTCAGCCTTGATCGTCGAGGCGCTCTATCACCCGCCGTACTGGATCCACGCCGCGCTGTGGCTGCCATTGATCGTCATCGTCACGCTCGGGCCGTTGCGGCCGATGAAGGGCTTGATGATCGCGCTGCAATACCATCACAAAGCCGAAGAGGGACGCTTCGGCGGCGGAGGCGAGCGGTGAACGCGCCGCAAGCACCGCGGCGTTCGTGGCTCGGATTGCTGCTCCCTGCTCTGCTGGCGTTCATCGTCCTGATCGGGCTCGGCACCTGGCAGGTCGAGCGCAAGGCCTGGAAGGAAGCGCTGATCGCGTCGCTGACCGAGCGGCTCGCCGCGCCGCCTGAAACCCTGCCCGCGCCGGCGACGTGGCCAAACCTCGATCCGGCAGACGACGAATACCGCCGCGTGAAATTCACGGCGCTTTTCGACAACGCCGCGGACGCTTTGGTCTATGGCGCGGCATCCACCTTCCGCCCCGATGTCGCCGGCCCGGGCTATTGGGTGTTCACGCCGGCGCGGCTCAGCGACGGCGGCATCGTCATGGTCAACCGCGGTTTCGTGCCGGAAGACCGCAAAGATCCGAAATCGCGCGCCGCGGGACAGGTTTCGGGACCGGTCGCGATCGTCGGCGCGCTGCGCTGGCCCGACACGCGGCACTGGTTCACGCCGGCCGACGACGCCGCGCATAATCTCTGGTTCAGCCGCGACCCGCAGGCCATCGCCGCCGCCAAAGGGCTCGGCGCCGTGGCGCCGTTCTTCGTCGAAATGGAAGCGCCGGTGCCGCCGGGCGGCCTGCCCAGCCCCGGCAAGATCGTGGTCAACCTGCCCAACAACCACCTGCAATACGCGATCACCTGGTACGGGCTCGCCGCCGCGTTGGCTGGCGTATTTACGGTCTTCGCCTTCGGCTCGCGCCGGCGCCGAATTGGCGAAAGAGGCACCCCTTCGCGTTCCTTGTGAAGCGATCCGCTTTTCTATTAGTGTGGCCTCAACCAAGCCGGCCGGCGGCGCGTCGCCTGCCGCAAATTGCTTGCGAAATCAAAGGCTTGTAACGGCTGCGGCGCGCATGCGTCGGGGCGTCAGGACGGCAGTCGCGTGCAACATGTCTCGACCAGGGGCGAGGCCCCGCCGCTCGGCTTTGCCGAGGCGATGCTCGCAGGCTTAGCCCGCGACGGCGGCCTTTACGTGCCTGAAACCTGGCCGCGGCTCGAGGCAGGGGCCATCGCCGCCTTCGCCGGCCGGCCCTATGCCGAGGTCGCCGTCGACCTCATCGCCCGCTTTGTCGGCCATTCCATCGCCGAGGCCGACCTCGCCCGCATGGTGCGCGAGGCTTACGGCACGTTCCGCCATCCCGCCGTGGCGCCGATTACGCAGCTCGGCGTGAATACGTTTGCGCTCGAACTGTTTCATGGCCCGACGCTCGCGTTCAAGGATCTGGCCATGCAGCTCCTGGCCCGGCTGATGGATCGGGTGCTGGCCGGGCGCGGCGAACGCCGCACCATCGTGGTGGCGACCTCGGGCGATACCGGCGGCGCCGCGGTCGAGGCGTTCCGCGGCAGGAGCCAGGTCGATCTCGTCGTGCTGTTTCCGCAGGGGCGCATTTCCGACGTGCAGCGGCGCATGATGACGACGGCCGCGGCCGACAACATCAACGCCGTCGCCATCGACGGCACCTTCGACGATTGCCAGGCGATCGTGAAAGGACTGTTCAACCATCATGACTTTGCCGACCGGGTGCGGCTCTCCGGCGTCAATTCCATCAATTGGGCGCGTATCGTGGCGCAGACGGTCTATTACTTTACCGCCGCGGTGTCGCTCGGCGCGCCGCACCGCAAAGTGGCGTTCACCGTTCCGACCGGAAATTTCGGCGACATCTATGCCGGCTATGTGGCGCTGCGCTTAGGCCTGCCGATCGACCGGCTGGTGATCGCCACCAATGTCAACGACATCCTGGCGCGGACGCTGGCGACCGGAACCTACGAATTGCGCGACGTGGTGGCGACGACCTCGCCATCCATGGACATCCAGGTCTCGTCGAATTTCGAGCGGCTGTTGTTCGACGCCTATGGCCGCAACGGCGCCGCCATCCGGGCGCTGATGGGCTCGCTGGCGCAATCGCGGCGCTTCACTTTGTCGGCGCCGGCGCTCGCGCAAATCCGCGCGCAATTCGCCGCCGGCCGCGCCGACGAGGACGAGGTCGCCGCGACCATCCGCACCGTCAAGCGCGAGACCGGCAACTTCGTCGACCCGCATACCGCGGTCGGCATTGCGGTCGCCGAAAAAGAGCCGCGCGACCCGGCGGTGCCGATGGTGGTGCTGTCGACCGCGCACGCGGCGAAATTCCCCGATGCGGTCGAGGCGGCCTGCGGGGTGCGGCCGCAACTGCCGGAATGGCTTTCCGATCTCGATAGACGGCCGGAGCGCGTCACCGTGCTGCCGGTGGACCAGTCCGCGGTCGAGCGTTTCGTCCTCAAGACGAGCCGCGCCGCGCAGGAAGGAGCGGCAGCATGAGCGTCGAGGTCACGACCTTGAAATCCGGCATCAACGTGGTGACCGATACGATGCCGCATCTCGAGACCGCCTCGCTCGGCGTCTGGGTCGCCTCCGGCAGCCGCGACGAGCGCCTTAACGAGCACGGCATTTCACATCTGCTCGAGCACATGGCGTTCAAGGGCACGCGGCGGCGCAGCGCGCGCCAGATCGCCGAAGAGATCGAGGCGGTCGGCGGCGATCTCAATGCGGCGACCAGCGCCGAGACCACGGCCTATTACGCGCGCATGCTCAAGGCCGACGTGCCGCTGGCGCTGGACGTGCTCGCCGACATCCTGTCCGATCCCACCTTCGACCGCGAGGAACTCGCCCGCGAGCAGAGCGTCATCGTCCAGGAGATCGGCGCCGTCGCCGACACGCCGGACGATCTGATTTTCGAGCATTTGATCGGCATCGCTTTCCCGGACCAGCCGCTCGGCCGCTCCATTCTCGGCACGCCCAAGACGGTGCGGTCGTTCGACGGCGGCAAGCTGCGCGACTATCTGGCGCGGCACTATCGCGCGCCCGACATCGTGGTGGCCGCCGCCGGCGCGGTCAGTCACGCCGCGGTGGTCGCCGACGTGGAGCAGCGCTTTGCCAGCTTTAACGGGCCGGCGAGCCCGCTGCCGGAGCCGGCCCGGTTCGGCGGCGGCAGCCATGTCGAGAAGCGCGAGCTCGAACAGGTGCACATCGCGATGGCGCTGCCCGGCGTCTCGGTAACCGATGACTCGCTGTACAGCCTGCAGGTGTTCACCACCATCCTCGGCGGCGGAATGTCGTCGCGGCTGTTCCAGGAGGCGCGCGAGCGGCGCGGCCTTTGCTATTCGATCTATTCCTTCCACATGCCGTATACCGACACCGGCATGTTCGGCCTCTATGCCGGCACCGATGCCGCCGATACGCCGGAGCTGATGCGCGTCATCGTCGGCGAGATCGCGGGCACGACCGACAGCATTTCCGAACCGGAAGTCGCGCGCGCCAAGGCGCAGATGAAGGCCGGCCTGCTGATGGCGCTGGAAAGCTCCGGCGCCCGCATCGAGCAGTTGGCGCGCCAGATGATCTCGCGCGGCCGGCCGATGCCGGTCGACGAGCTGGTCGAGAAGGTCGACGCGGTCACGGTCGAGTCGGCGCGCGCCGCCGGCCGCGCGCTGATCGCCCGCGGCAAGATGGCGACCGCCGTGCTCGGGCTGGGCTCCGGACTTGAAAGCGCCGCCGCAATCGCGGAAAGTCTGACGCGCCGGGCCGCGTGACGACGCATTATCGCTTCAGCCGCAATGGCTTTTTTCCGCACCATCAATTTCAACGAACCGCTGCCGTCGATCGCCGGCGACAGCGTCGTGCTGCGCACGCCGCAGATGACCGACTTCAGCGAATGGGCGGCATTGCGCGAGGCGAGCCGCGATTTCCTCATGCCGTGGGAGCCGACCTGGCCGGCCGACGATCTCACCCGCAGCGCCTTCCGGCGCCGCATCCGGCGCTATAGCGAGGACCTGCGCACCGACCAGGGCTACGCCTTCCTCATCATGCGCCGGTCGGACGACGTGCTGGTCGGCGGGCTGACACTCGCCAATATCCGGCGCGGCGTCGCCCAGGCCGGCAGCCTCGGCTATTGGATGGGCCTGCCCTATGCCCGCCATGGCTACATGACGGCGGCGGTGCGCGCCGTTATCCCGTTCGCCTTTGGCACGCTCCGGCTGCACCGCCTCGAAGCGGCCTGCATCCCGACCAATGTCGGCTCGACCCGGCTTCTGGAAAACACCGGATTCGTGCGCGAGGGCTATGCCCGCGAATATCTGTGCATCAACGGCATCTGGCAGGATCATCTGCTCTATGCGCGGCTGAAGGACGGCCCGGCGCCTTAACCACACTTCCTGGCTGCCCCCCGCGGCAAAGAGAGGCGCCTTGGGATAGCCACGGTTCATTTGCTATAAGGTGCCGGGCATCGCGGGCGAGGCGATGAGTTGGGGGAATGCGGCGGGATATCCATTCGATGCGGCCGCCTGGCAAGCGTTTGCCGATCGCGGCATTGGTCTTCCTGGCGCTGCTGGCGTCGGGTTGCTCGGGGACTAGTCTCCTCGGCACCACGCCGTCCGCCCCCGCGACCAGCGCTTCGCCGGCGTCGAGCTCGCCGTCCTTCAAGGACAAGATTTCGAGCTTCTTCTCCGGCTCGACGGCAACGTCTCAACAATCGGTCGCCGGCGCGGCGCCGGACATCGACTGCCCGCTGATCAATATCCGGCCGGGCGCGTCCACGCTCACCATCGGCGCCAACAGCAGCAGCGCCAGCGACAGCACCAACAACAATGGCGCAATGGCGGTGAAATATCAGGGCACGTTCGTGCGCGCCGCGCGCGAATGCGCCCTGGTCGGCGGCAACGTCGTGATGAAGGTCGGCGTCGAAGGCCGCATCATCGTCGGACCGGCCGGCGGCCCGGGACAAGTCGACGTGCCGCTGCGCATCGCCGTGGTCGAGGAAACCGCCGCTCACACCAAGCCGATCACGACCAAGCTCATTCGCATCCCGGTGACGGTGGCGTCCTCAACCGACAACCCGACCTTCACCCATATCGAGGAAGATTTCAGCTTCCCGATGCCGGCCAATCTGGACAATTACCTCGTCTATATCGGCTTCGATCCGATCGCCGCCGCGGCGCAGGATCATCCCAAGCCGGCCGCCAAACCGAAGCCGAAGGCCAAGCCGACCGCCAAGACGGGGTGACGGCGAGCAGATTCACCAGCCGCGAATGTCGGTGATCGTGGCTTTGAGCACCCGCATGTCGGCAATCACGGTACGGGCGCCGGCTTTGACGAGGTCATGGGCGAGGCGCCCGGGTATTTGGCTGCTGCCGACGAAACCGATCGCCGTCATGCCGGCCGCGACCGCGGCGGCGACACCGGGCACCGAATCCTCGATCACGATGCAGGACGCCGCATCGACCTGCATCCGCGCCGCCGCAAAGCGAAACAGATCGGGCGCCGGCTTGCCGTCGGGCACGTCGCTTGCCGAGAACAGGCGTTGTTCGAAGAAGCGCAGCAGGCCGGCGGCCTCGAGACCGGCCCGCAGCCGGTCATGGGGCGACGACGAGGCCACGGCTTTGGGGCCGCGCACCCAGGTCAGGGCATGGGCGACATGGGGCAACGCCCGCAGCTCGGTACGGAAACGGCGCAGGGTCTCGGCCGCAACGGCGGACGCAAAACTCGGCGGCAGCTTCCTGCCAATGACCGCTTCGATCGACGCGTAGACATCGGCCGCGCGACGGCCGTGATAGCGGCGCGCCAGCGTATCCGCACTCACCGGAAATCCAGCGCGGGTCAGGGACTCGGCGAGGACCGCGCTTACGATCGGTTCGCTGTCTACAAGCACGCCATTGCAATCGAAGATGACCATAGGTCCCTCCGATGCGTCGGCCACCCCGGGCTGGCCGCCGTCCAAACTTTTCAAATTATCGGCGTGACGATAGCGAACGGCGGCAAAGTGCAAAGACCATCGCCGCGCCGTGAAACATCTTATGCACAGAAATCGCGGTCAAACGCCGAGTTTTGCACGGCTGCGTTAAGGCCGCCGACGTCTCAGTTGAATTTTTTGCGGACGTCCTCGATGCCGCGCGCCAAAAGATTCTCGGCGACTTCGCCCTTGGCCGCGGCGGCGAGAATTTTCTCGGCGGCGGCGACGGCGGCATCGGCGGCAGCGGCGCGGACGTCGGCCAGCGCCTGCGCCTCGGCCTGGGTGATCTTGGCCTCGGCCATCTTGGTGCGGCGGGCGACGAACTCTTCCATGCGCGTCTTGGCTTCGGCGGCGAGACGTTCGGCCTCGACCTTGGCGCCGGCGATGATGGCCGCAGCCTCGCTTTCAGCCTCGCGGCCTTTGCGCTGGAACTCGGCGAGCAGTGCCTGGGCTTCCTCTCTGAGCCGGCGCGCCTCGTCGAGCTCGGCCTTGATGCGGGCCTGGCGCTGATCCAGCGAGTCCATCAGCTTGCGGTGCACGCCCAGATAGGCCAGCAGCCCGAGGAACAGCAGGAAGGCCAGGGCGACCCAGTTCTCGGTTTCCTGCAGGGCTTCAAGCATCGGCAAATCCTAGCGCTTCAATGCTTCGCTCAAGGCGGCGGCAACTTCGTGGTCGGCCGGCGCCTTGCCGATCAGGCGCTCGACGATGGCGGACGCGGTTTCCGCGGCAATGGCGCCGACATTGCCCATGGCGGCGGTGCGCGTCGCGGCGATCGATCGTTCCGCCACCGCCATGCGTTCGTGGAGCTCCGCTTCGAGCCGCTTGTTGGTCGCCTCCGCCGCGGCGGCCTGCCGCTCGCGGGTTTCGGCGGCGATCGCCTGCGCCCGGGCGCGTGCGTCGGCGAGCGCCTTGTCGTAAGCCGCATGCGCCGCGGCGGACTGCTCTTTGAGGCGTTCGGCGGCTTTGAGATCGTCGCCGATGCGTTTGCTGCGCTCGGCGAAGATCGCGGCGATGCGCGGCAACGCCACTTTCGCCATCAGCACGTAGAGCAGCACGAAGCTCAACGCCAGCCAGGCCAGCTGCGACGGAAAGTGCTCGGCCTGGAACGGCGGAAACGCCGGGTGCCCGGCGGGCGCTTCGCTGTGGGCGACAGCCTCGGCCATGACGGCGGTGGTGTCTTACAGCCCGAACAGCAGCAACAGGGCGATCAGCAGCGAGAAGATGCCGAGCGCCTCGGTGATGGCGAAGCCGAAGATCAGGTTGCCGAACTGGCCCTGGGCCGCCGACGGATTGCGCAGCGCGGCGGCCAGATAATTGCCGAAGATGATGCCCACGCCGACGCCGGCGCCGCCCATGCCGATACAGGCAATGCCGGCACCGATGTATTTCGCGGCCGTCGGATCCATGTGAAAGCTCCTTGTTGTAGGCCGTCAGTGGCCCGGGTGTATCGCATCGTTGAGATAGATGCAGGTGAGAATGGCGAAGACATAGGCCTGCAGGAACGCCACCAGCAGCTCGAGCGCGGTCAGCGCCACCACCATGGCGAACGGCAGCACGGCGCCGAACCAGCCGAGTACGCCGGCGCCGGCGAGCATGATGACGAAGCCGGCAAAAACCTGCAGCGTGATGTGGCCGGCCAGCATGTTGGCGAACAGTCGCACGCTGTGCGAGACCGGGCGCGACAAAAACGACAGCACCTCGATGATCACGATCGCCGGCAGGATCACCTTCGGCACGCCCTTGGGCACGAACAGATTGAGAAAGTGCAGGCCGTTGCGCCAGAAGCCATAGCCGACGACCACCACGAACACCGTCAGCGCCAAAGCCGCGGTGATGATGATCTGGCTCGTCACCGTAAACGAATAGGGAATGAGCCCGATCAGGTTGGCGAACAGTACGAACATGAACAGCGTGAACACGAACGGGAAGAATTTCATCCCTTCGGTGCCGGCCGAGCTGCGCACCGTGTTGGCGACGAATTCGTAGGACATTTCCGCGATCGATTGCAGCCGGCCGGGCACCACCGCGCGCGGCGCGCTGGCGCCGATCATCAGCGCCGACACGCCGAACACGATGATCAGCATGAACAGCGCCGAATTGGTGAACGCGATCTCACGACCGGCCAAGGTCATCATCGGCACCATGTCGTGGATCGCAAACTGATGGATCGGATCGACTTTCATGATCTCGTCACCGTCGCGCTAAAGCGCCACTCGCCTCGTCCTAGTCCTTGCCGCCATCCAAACCGCGGCTTGCCACGACGCCCGCCGAACGCATCACATTGAGCACGCCGGCAACAAAGCCGAGCAAGAGGAATACGATGAGCCCCCACGGCGCGATACCGAGCAAGCGATCGAGGCCCCAGCCGAGACCGGCGCCGACCACCACGCCGGCAACGAGTTCGCTCGAGAGCCGGAAGCCCCGGGCGTAGCCGGATGCGGTTGCCGCGCGATTTTCAGAAGCGTCATTCGAGGGGTCCTCTGCACGTTGGCGTGCCAGACCTTCGCCGAGCCGCTGGAGCCTCGCGGAGAGAGCGGCCTCATCGGTGTGCGCCTTGCGGCCGTTGTCGCGCGCGTCGCTCATGGTCTCGACACTCGCGGATTGGCGGCAATCGCTCGGCGCCCGCCCCCTGAAGCCGCGCGGACCATACTGACAGGGTAACCCCAAGTCAAGAAACCCAAAGTCTGTCCTAACATATTGAATTCATGACAGATATGGGCGGTTTTCCAGCGCTTGGAAGGGCTTGTTTGTGCATTGCGAAGCGGCAAACCTGGTCGCCGCGCCGCGGCTGTCGGCGCAGCCATCGTCCTCCCATATTGACTCCGTATGTGACGTTCGCCGCTACTCCTTCGAAAGCCTCCCGCGGTCAGGAGATGATTGATCATGTTCAGCAAGGCATTTGCCCTCGCCATCGCCGCCGTCTGCCTGAGCACGCCAATTTTTGCCGATGATGCGACGCCCGATACCAAGGGCGGCCGCTACACGCTCAACAAGGTCGCCGATGGCTTTGTCCGGCTCGACACGCAAACCGGCGAAGTCGCGGTGTGCACTCAGCGCGTGGTCGGCTGGGCGTGCCAGGCGGCGCCGGAAGATCGCGCCGCGTTCGAAAGCGAGATCGCGCGGCTGCGCGGCGAGAATGCCGCGCTCAAGCAGGCCTTGCTGTCGCGCGGCCTGCCGCTGCCGTCCGGCGTGACGCCGGAACGCTCGCACAACAACGACATCACGATCCGCTTGCCCGACGACGCCGATATCGATCGCGCCGTAGCCTATGTCAGCCGGCTGTGGAACCGCTTCGTCGATGCCGTGTCGCGCGCGCAAAAGCAGATGCTCAACAAGAGCTGACGGCGCCGCTTTGCGCGAACTGTCCGCCATCCACAGCGCGCGCGTCGAGACCATCGCGCGGGCGCTGCTCGCGGTCGAAACCTCCGGCGAAGGTTTTTTCGAGATCACGCGCGAGGTCGCGCGCTTCCTGCAAACCATCAAGGCACACGACGGCGTGGTACTGCTCTACCTGCGCCACACCTCGGCCTCGCTGGTGATCCAGGAGAACGCCGATCCGGATGTGCAGACCGATCTCGTCACCGCGCTCGAACGCATCGCGCCGGCCGATGCCGGCTGGGTGCACGAGGTCGAAGGGCCCGACGACATGCCGGCCCACATCAAGGCCATGCTCAACGGCGTGTCGCTGCATGTGCCGGTGACTGGCGGCAAGATGGGGCTCGGAACCTGGCAAGGCGTCTATGTGGCCGAGCATCGCGCCCAGCCGCACCGGCGCGAAGTGGTGCTGCAATTTCTCGGTTCCTGCGCGCAATAGTGAGCTGTGATCGCCGTCACATCATGCAATCGGCGCAACGCTGCAATGACCGCGGCTGCCGTGGTCGTCGCGGTTGCACACCATAGCTCCACCGAGGACGGCGCCGGGGCGAAAATGCGCGCGTCCGAGCGGGAGCACCAAGGGGACTTGAGGCCGGGATTGGCCTGGAAAGGGTCGCACTTGGATCGTTTCGTCGGAATGGCGGTTTTCGCCAAAGTCGTGGAGTCCGCAAGCTTTGCCGCGGCGGCTCGGCATTTCGATATGTCACCTGCCATGGTGAGCAAGCACGTCAGTACGCTGGAGGAGCGGCTCGGCGTGCGCCTGCTCAACCGCACGACGCGCCGCGTCGGCGCCACCGAGGTCGGACAGAACTATTACGAGCGCTGCCTGCGAATCTTAAGCGAATTGGAAGACGCCGAGCGCGCCGCCGGCGATCTGCAGGCCGCGCCGCGCGGACAGCTGCGGGTGACCACGTCGGTGTCGTTCGGCGCCCGCCAGCTCGCGCCGGCGATTGCCGATTATCTCGTTGCCTATCCCGATGTCTCGATCGACTTGAGCCTGCACGACAACTACGTCGATCTCGTCGAGCAGCGCATCGATCTGGCAATCCGGCTCGGCCAGCTTGCGGATTCGAGCCTGATCGCCAGGAAATTATATGCGGTCGGGATGGTGCTGTGCGCCTCACCCGGCTATCTGGCGGCGAACGGCACGCCGCAAAAGCCGCGCGACCTCGTCAAGCATAATTGCCTGATCTACACTTATGCGGCGCCGCGGACCTGGACCTTTACCGATACGAACGGCAAGGCCGAGGTCATTCGCATTTCCGGGCGCTTATTGGCGAACAGCGGCGACGCGCTGCTGGCGCTTGCGCTGAAGGACGCCGGAATACTGCTCGTTCCCGACTATCTGGTCGCCGACGACCTGCACGCCGGACGGCTGGTCCGCCTGCTGCCCGAATACAGGACGCAGGAAACGCCGGTCTATGCCGTCTATCCGCACAGCCATCATCTGTCGGCGAAAACCAGGACGTTCATCGATTTCCTGGCGGCACGATTTGCGCATCCGCCCCAGAGCAAACAAAACGGTCACGACGGCGTCAGGTCGATGTCTATGCCGCCGGATCTCGGCACCGTGACTGACGCGTTGCGACTTCCATCTGCTCCGAGCAATTGAAGGAGAAACGAGGGCGAGCCAGGCCCGCCCCCGTTTTCGTCGATGCTTCAGTCGCGCAGGATCATTTCGTTGTAGCCGGTGCTGCTGCCGCCCGTCAGTGCCGAACTGTTTGCGGCGTCCGAGCCGGATGCGAACGGAACCGCCGGAACCGCGGCGTAGTCATAGAGGCCGCTGGTGCCGACGCCAGCGAATCTGTCGCGGCCGTTCTGACGAATGGCGACCTTGCCGGCGTTGCTCTGCCGGACGGCGATCTGATCGTTCTGCCGAGCGACGGTCCAATCAGGCTTGGTGCCGCCGGACCCATAGGCGAACGGTAATTCGTTGCCGGTGCCATCGCCTTTGTTGAACGACTGGGCGAAGGCCGGCGACGCGGCACTCATCACCGCCAGCACGGCAATGAGGGCAAGCTTTGATGTGTTGATCATGGAAATTCTCCTGGTTATGCAGCGAAACCGGCATGACGCCGTTATCGCTGTTGCGCAGGAGATGGGCCCGGTGCCGGTATTCTTAATCAGCGGACCTGCGAACAGACTATCAATGAAAGGCGAATAATCGATCGGGAGCGCGCCCAGCATCCAAGCGATCAAGGCCGCCACCCGATCAGCCCAAATGTATCGATCCCGGCCGGCCTGTGGACCATCCCCGCCGATCGGCCCTAAAATGCCTCACGCGACCGGGCGGAAGGCGACATTGACCGAAGCGCAATTGCACCATCTTCTGATTGCCGACGATCATCCACTGTTTCGCGGCGCGTTGCGCGAGGCGGTGTCCGGTTTGTTCGGCCGCGCCGACATCGGCGAGGCCGGCACATTCGAGGAGATCACCGAACAGCTCGAACGTGGCGGCGACGTCGATCTGATCCTGCTCGATCTCAGCATGCCCGGCGTGCGCGGCTTCTCCGGCCTGATGTATCTGCGCGCACAATATCCCAGCCTCCCGATCGTGGTGGTGTCGGCCAATGACGATCCAACGGTGATCCGCCGTTGCATGGAATTCGGCGCCTCCGGCTTCATTCCAAAGACGCTCGGCATCGACGCCATGCGCGGCGCCATCGCCCGCGTGCTGGCCGGCGAAGTGTGGACGCCGCCCGACGTCGATTTGACGCGCCAGAGCGACGCCGAGACCGCCGCCATGATCGCGCGGCTCTCGAGTCTGACGCCGCAGCAGGTGCGCGTGCTGATGATGCTGTCGGGCGGATTGCTCAACAAGCAGATCGCGTTTGAGCTCGGCGTCTCGGAGGCGACCGTGAAGGCCCACGTCTCCGCCATCCTGCAAAAACTCGGCGTCGAGAGCCGCACGCAGGCGGTAATCGCCGCGGGTCGGATCGAAGCCGGTCAATGGCCGCAGGTGCCGGCGCGGGAGACCTGAAGACCGTCATTGCGAGCGAAGCGAAGCAATCCAGCTCTGTACCACGGAGCTGGATTGCTTCGTCGCTTCGCTCCTCGCAATGACGACGATCACTCCGCGGCCACGCGCTGCACCCGCCACTGCGTGATGAGGGCGCGCAATGATGCGGGTTTGATCGGCTTGTTCAGGAGATGCACGGCTTCGGCCTGCGCTTCCTCGCGCACGTGCAGCGAGCGGTCGGCGGTGATCAGGATCGCCGGCAAATCACGGCCATTTTGACGGCCGAGGCGGCGGCGGAGTTCGGCGATCGCGGCGATGCCGTTGCCGCCGTCGAGATGATAGTCGACCAGCAGCCCATCCGGCTCGAGGCCGCTGGCATCCATCGCCGCCAGCGCCTCGGTGAGATCCGCCGCCGTCAGCACGCGGCAGCCCCAGCCGCCCAAAAGCTTCTCCATGCCGTCGAGAATGCTGCGCTCGTTGTCGATGCACAGCGCCACCGTGCCGGTGAGCCGGCCGGCGCTGGGTCGCGTCATGGCGGCAACGGCCGGCGCGGCCGCGGCCGCCCGCGCCACCTCGACCGAAAACCGCGAGCCGCGCCCGACCACGGAATTCAGCGCCACCTCGCAATCGAGCACGCGCGCGATGCGCTCGACGATGGAGAGGCCCAAGCCGACGCCGCGCGCGACCCGCGCGCCCTGATCGAGGCGGTGGAATTCCTTGAACACGGCGCGGCGCTTGGCGTGCGGAATGCCGATGCCGGTATCGTAGACATCGATGCGCAGCTTGCCGCCGCGGCGCCGGCAGCCGACCAGCACGCTGCCCGACGGCGTGTATTTGATCGCGTTGGAGACCAAGTTTTGCAAAAGCCGCCGCAGCAGGCGGCGGTCGGAGCGTACCGTGAGCGCGCACGGCATGAAGCGCAGGTTCAGGCCTTTCTCGCGGGCCAGCGGCGCGAATTCGACGTCGAGCCGCTGCAGCAATTCGTCGACGCGGAAATCGGTCATTTCCGGCTTCATGGCGCCGGTGTCGAGCCGCGAAATGTCCAATAGCGCGGCGAAAATCTCTTCCACCGCTTCGAGCGAAGCGTCGATGTTCTGCACCAGGTCGGCATCCTCGGCTTCATTGTCGGTTTGGCGCTGGCGCTCGATCAGGCTGGTGACGTAGAGCCGCGCCGCGTTGAGTGGCTGCAGAATGTCGTGGCTCGCGGCGGCGACGAAACGGGTTTTCGAGACGTTGGCCTCGTCGGCTTCGGCCTTGGCGCGCTCCAGCTCGCTGTTGAGCCGGGTCAGCTCCTTGGTGCGCTCGCGGACGCGGCGCTCCAATGTCGCATTGGCGCGCTCCAGCGCCTCGGCCGCTTTCACGCTCGGCGTAATGTCGGTAAACGTCGTCACCAGGCCGCCGTCGGGCATGTGATTGGAGCGGACTTCGATCACCAAGCCGCGCTCGGCGAAGCGTTCGAGGAACGGCTCGACTTCGGACGTATATCTGGCGATGCGCTCGGCGATGGCCGCATCGAAATTCTTTTCATACTCCGTGCCGTGCTGCGCGACGTGGCGCAAAATCTCGCCGAGCGCGATGCCGACGCGGGTCAATCCGGGTGGTAAATCGAAAATCTCGCCGAACTGGCGGTTCCAGCACACCAGGTTGAGGTCCTTGTCGAACACGGCAATGCCTTGGCGCACGTGGTCGAGCGCGGTCTGCAAAATCTCGCGGTTGTAGTGAAACGCCGCATTGGCGTCGTCGAGCAGTTTCAGCGCGTCCCTGGTCGAGACCGCGCGCTTGCGCAACAACAACGACAGCACCAGCCGCGACGACGCCGCGCCGATCGCCGACGCCAAGAGATATTCGCCGTATTGCAAGAGCTGGAAATCGGCCTCGGCGTACGGTTCGAGCTCGATGCGGCGCGAGGCGGCAAAGCTTGCGAAGGAGTCGCGGGTGCGCTCCTCGCCGAGATAGCGCGCCACGGTGGCGATCAGTTCCCCGACCGTGACCGAGGCGCGCCGCAGCCGAAAGCTCGGCGCCATCGGCGCCAGGATCGGCGCCAGTGACGATGGCACGAACACGTCCGCCTGCACCCGCTCGATCGACGTCGGCTGCCGGCTCAGCGAAGAGCCGACATAGCTGGCGATATTGACGGCGAGGCTGAGCAGAACGCCGTGAACCAGCGGCGGCAGATCGAGGCCGAACAGCGCCTGCGGCCGCAAAAAAGCCAAGCCCCACGGCCCGTCGGTCAAAATGCTGGCGCTGACGATGCCGGCATCGGAAATGCTTGGAAGAAGCAGCGTATAGCCCCAGACCAGAATGCCCGCGGTCATGCCGGCGATAGCGCCGCGCGCGGTACCGCGCGGCCAGATCAGGCCGCCGAAAAACGCCGGCGCCAGCTGCGCGATGGCGGCGAACGACAACAGCCCGATGGCGGCAAGCTGCGCCTCACCGGCCGAGCGATAGTAGATGTAGGCGAGCAGCAGGATGACGAAGATGGCGATGCGCCGGATGGTCAGGAGCCAGGCGCCGGCATCGCTCAAGCCGGCGAGCGTGGCCCGGCGCTTGAGCACCAACGGCACCACGATGTCGTTCGACACCATGATCGCCAGCGCCACCGATTCCACGATCACCATGGCGGTCGCCGCCGACAGTCCGCCGATGAAGGCGATGAGCGTGATCAATTCCGAATGCGCGGCGATCGGCAGCGCCAGCACGAACATGTCGCTGTCGACGCGGTCGGCCGGAAACGTCAATAAACCGGCCATGGCGATCGGCAGCACGAACAGATTGATCAGCACCAGATAGACCGGGAACAGCCAGGCGGCGCGGCGGATCTCGGCCTCGCCGTGATTCTCGACCACCGCGACATGGAATTGCCGCGGCAACAGCACGATGGCAAACAGCGACAGCACCGTCATCGCGCCAAAGCTCGTCAGCGGCGGCACGCGGGTGAGCACCGCTGCGGTATTGGCCTGGTCGAGCGCGCGCGTGAACAGCGCCAGCGGGCCGTGAAACATCACGAAGGTGACGAAAGTGCCGACGGCGAGGAACGCCACCAGCTTGACGATGGACTCGGTCGCGATCGCCAGCATCAGGCCGTCCTGATGCTCGGTGGCGTCGGTGTGGCGGGTGCCGAACAGCACCGCGAACGCCGCCATCAGCAGCGCGACGAACAGCGCGCTGTCGCCGACGATCGGCTGTGCGCCGCCCGGATAGGCTTGCGCCAAAATGGTGCCGACCGACGACGACACCGCTTTGAGCTGCAGCGCGATATAGGGCACCATGCCGACGATGGCGATCAGCGCCACGGTCGCCGCCACCGCCTGGCTCTTGCCGTAGCGCGCGGCGATCAGGTCGGCGATCGAGGTGATGTTCTGGCCCTTGGCGAGCCGCACGATGCGGATCAGCAGCGGAAAAGCCAAGCCCACCATCACCATCGGGCCGATATAGATGGCGAAGAAATCCGAGCCGCCGCGCGAGGCGAGGCCGACCGAACCGAAGAACGTCCACGACGTGCAATAGATCGCCAGTGACAGCGGATAGATCAGCAGTCGCGACGCGGTGCCGCGCGACAGCTCGCGCCTGCGGTCGCCGTAGCTCGCCACCAGGAACAGAAAGCCGATATAGGCAAGGGCGATGATGACGACGACCCAGCCCTGCAACATGGCCTCACCCTGCGTCAACTCACGGTGTTTTTAGGTCCGTAGCGCTCGATTTAAGCAAAGGTCACCATTTTTCCGCCGCCCTGTCCATGCCCCGCGTCATTGCGAGCGAAGCGGGCGCGTTGACGGCGCTTGAGCCAGGGCGCATTCATGGGCAAACGATGATCCCTGGCCTTCCCTGGCGGCGCGCGCTGATCGAAACCACCGAGACGCTTGCGATCGCGCTCGCCGGCGGGCTGACATTTACCTATCTGGAATTGCCCGCGGGATTGGTGTCCGGCTCGGTCCTGGCGGTGGCAATAGCGGCGCTGTTCGGGCGGCCGGTGCGGATGCCGCTTCTGTTGGCGCGCATCTGTTACGTCATCGTCGGCATTCTGCTCGGCGCCGTGGTGACGCCGGAGACGCTGCGCGGCGTGACCACGTGGCCGGTGAGCATCGCGCTGCTGATGCTGTGCTCCGTGGTCTTGATGCTGGCGACCTCGACCTACCTGCGCGTCGTGCATCGCTGGGACCCGCTCTCGGCGCTGCTCGGCGCCAGTCCCGGCGCCATGGCGCAGGTCATCGCGCTGTCGTCGGAGCTCGGCGGCGACCTGCGCGCCATCGCCATCGTGCAGACCGTGCGGGTGTTGCTGATCGTCATCGGCCTGCCCAATGGGCTGGCTTTGTTCGGGCTGGTGGTGCCGGCGGTCGCGGTGGCGCGCGGTCCCGCCGATATTTCCGTGCTCGGGCAGATGATCCTGCTGGTCGCGGTCTCGGTCAGCTTCGCCGTGGCGTTTCTATATTTGCGCTTTCCGGGCGGCTTGATGTTCGGGGCGCTGACCGGATCGGGCCTGCTGCATGGCACCGGCTATGTTCACGCCGTCCTGCCGTGGTGGATCGGCTCCAGCGCGGTGATCGCGCTCGGCGCCTTGGTCGGCTCGCGCTTCGCCAGCACCACGGCGCGGATGCTGGTCGGCTATCTCGGCGCCGCGTTCGGCTCGTTCGCCGTATCGATGGCGGTCGCGGCGTTCTTCATCGCCATCGTGGCGTATTTTTTTCCATTCCCGGTCGCCAATATCGTCATCGCGTTCTCGCCGGGCGCGCAGGACACCATGATGGTGCTGGCGCTCGCGCTGCACCTCGACCCGGTCTATGTCGGCGCGCACCATCTGGCGCGGTTTTTGGTGGTGACGTTTTCAGTTGCAGTGGGGGCGCGGCGGATAGCAAAAGAGCGCTGACTTTCCCTCGCCCGTCCCGGGAGAGGCAAAATTACTCATTCCGCCGCCAGCGCGCGTTCCTTGAACGGCAGGCCGAGTTTTTGCCAGACATCGACCAAAGCCTCGGCCAATGTGTCGATCAGCGCATCGTCGTGATACGGACTCGGCGTGATGCGCAGCCGCTCGGTGCCCTTCGGCACCGTCGGATAGTTGATCGGCTGGATGTAGATGCCGTGACCGGACAGCAACAGATCGCTCGCCGCCTTGCACAGTTCCGGATCGCCGACATAGACCGGCACGATGTGAGTCGGGCTCGGCATCACCGGCAGCCGCGCCGCGGTGAGCACCGCCTTGGTGCGCGCGGCGCGATCCTGGTGCCGCTCGCGCTCCCATTGCGACGTTTTCAGATGGCGGATCGCGGCGGTCGCCGCGGCGGCCACCGACGGCGGCAGCGCGGTGGTGAAGATAAAACCCGGCGCGTAGGAGCGCACCGCGTCGATCAGCGCAGTCGAGCCCGCGATATAGCCGCCGAGGCAGCCGAACGCTTTCGCCAGCGTGCCCTCGATCACGTCGATGCGGTTGGCAACGCCGTCGCGCTCGGTGATGCCGCCGCCGCGCGGCCCGTACATGCCGACCGCGTGCACCTCGTCCACATAGGTCATGGCGCCGTAGCGCTCGGCGAGATCGCAGATCTGGTGCACCGGCGCCACGTCGCCGTCCATGGAATAGAGGCTCTCGAACACGACGAGCTTCGGCCGCGCCGGATCGGCGGCGGCGAGCAGCGCTTCCAGATGCGCCACGTCGTTGTGGCGGAAAATTTGCTTTTCGCTATGCGCCTGGCGCACGCCCTCGATCATCGAATTGTGGTTCCAGGCGTCGGACAGGATCAGGCAATTCGGCATCAGCCTGGCCAGCGTGGAAATGCCGGTCTCGTTCGACACGTAGCCGGAGGTGAAGACCAGCGCCGCGTCCTTGCGATGCAGGTCGGCCAGCTCGCGCTCGAGCTCGACCACCGGGTGATTGTTGCCGGCGATGTTGCGGGTGCCGCCGGCGCCGGTGCCCATCCGGGTTGCGGTCTCGACCATGGCGCCGATCACCTTGGGATGCTGCCCCATGCCGAGATAGTCGTTGGAGCACCAGATCACGACGTTTTTCGGCCCGTCCGGCGAATGCCAGATGGCATGCGGAAAACGGCCGGCAATGCGTTCGAGATCGGCAAAGACGCGGTAGCGCCGCTCGCCGTGCAGCCGGCCGAGCGCGTCGGCGAAAAAGGCATGGTAATCGACGCGAGAATTCCGACGATCATTCATAGGGGAAGTGTCCGGTCCGCCCGGGCCTCTTTGGAACTCGACCAGGTATTTCTAGAAGCGTTCTAGGGCTCTTGTCGAGGCTCTATAAGGGCGGTTGGTTGCCGCGGTCTTGACCCGGATCAATGCGGCCAGCCGCGGCATTTCCGGAAAAATCCTGGAGAACCTCAGGGAAATTACGCATATACGTGGACCAAGAGCCGCGAGCCCTGCGCGTGCGCAATCAGGATATGACGATCGGATGTCAGAACCCATCGGCCTAGACCAAGGCCTCACCAATTACGGCGACCGCGATTTCTCGCGCTACATGCGGCGCTCGTTCGCGCAGTCCATGGGCTATTCGCGCGCCATGCTCGACAAGCCGGTCATCGGCATTGCCTATACCGGGTCGGACTTCAACAATTGCCACCGTCATTTCCCCGAGCTGTTGGCCGCGGTGAAGCGCGGCGTGCTCGCTGCCGGCGCACTGCCGCTGGAATTCCCGACCATTTCGCTGGGCGAAGTTTTCCTCACCCCGACCAGCCTCAAATACCGCAACCTGATGGCGATCGACACCGAGGAAATGATCCGCGCGCAACCGATGGATGCGGTGGTGCTGATGGGTGGTTGCGACAAGACCGTGCCGGCGCAGTTGATGGGCGCGGTGTCCGCCGACCGGCCCGCCATCGCGCTGCTCGGCGGCCCGATGATGACCGGCCGGCACCGCGGCGAGCGGCTCGGCGCCTGCACCGACTGCCGCCGCTTCTGGGCGCGCTATCGCTCGGGCGACGTCGATGCCGACGAAATCTCCGAAGTCGAAGGCCAGCTCGCGGTGACCGCCGGCACCTGCGCGGTGATGGGCACCGCCTCGACCATGGCCTGCCTCACCGAAGCGCTCGGCATGTGCCTGCCCGGCACCGCGGCGATTCCCGCCGTGCACGCCGATCGGCTGCGCGCCGCCGAGGCGACCGGCGCTGCGGCGGTGAAACTGCTCGACTCAAAACTTAAGCCGTCGCAGCTCATCAACGCCAAATCGGTCGAGAACGCGTTGCGCGTGCTGCTCGCGCTTGGCGGCTCGACCAACGCGATCATTCATTTGACCGCGATCGCCGGGCGCGCCGGCGTGAAAGTGTCGCTCGATCATCTCAACACGCTGTCGGACTCGACGCCGGTGCTGGTCAACCTCAAGCCGGTCGGCAACGGCTATATGGAAGACTTTTGCGCCGCGGGCGGCATGGGCGCGCTGCTGCGCGAATTAAAGCCGCTGTTGCATCTCGACTGCATGACGGTGAGCGGCGAAACCTTGGGCGAGCGGCTGGCCAGCGACGACGAGAGCTATGTCGACCGAACGATTATCGCGGAAGCCAAAAAGCCGCTGGAGCCGAGCGGCGGCCTGGTGGCGCTGTTCGGCAACCTGGCGCCGCAGGGCGCCATCCTCAAACGCTCGGCGGCCGACGCCAGATTGTTCGAGCACGAAGGCCGCGCCGTGGTGTTCTCCTCGCTCTCCGATCTCGCCGCCCGGATCGACGACCCGGCGCTCGACGTGACGCCGGAGGACATTTTGGTGTTGCAGAATGCCGGTCCCCATGCGCCGGAATGCATGCCGGAAGCCGGCTACCTGCCGATCCCGAAGAAACTGGCGCAGTGCGGCGTCAAGGACATGGTGCGGATTTCCGACGCGCGCATGAGCGGCACCGCCTTCGGCACCATCGTGCTGCACATCACCCCCGACGCCGCCTCCGGCGGCCCGCTCGGGCTGGTGCGCAACGGCGACCGCATCCGCCTCTCGGTGAAAGAGCGCCGCATCTCGCTCCTAGTGGATGACGCGGAGCTGAAAAAACGCGCCGCCGCGATGCCACTACCACTGGAAACCCCGCAACGCGGCTATGCTAAATTGTTCGCCGAGCAGATTCTCGGCGCCGACGAAGGTTGCGATTTCAGGTTTTTAATGGCGCCCTCAAATTTATAGCACACTATGATTTCAGCTCTGGAGCTTTTGGGAAAATACTCGGCCACGTTCCGCCGAATGATTAACTCCAAGGTTTGGGGCAGCGACGAGACGATCAAACAACTCTTAAAACTGAATAAGAACGAGGATTGGGATTTCCTGACCGCCGCAATGGATATCGTCGATGACGCTTCTTCCGCGATTGGTAACGTGCAACGATTTGGCCTGAGCGGCCCCACCAAGTATGACGAGACTGGAGAAAAATATCTTCGACTTTATGGACTGCTTAGCGCCACCTATATCCAACAACAATCTATTCTCACCATTTATCGAATAATGAACGTCCCTGACCCTAAAAAGTTGAAGGAAAAATTTGACGCGCTGAAAATTAGAGAACTACGTCATAAGCTTTCGTCTCATAGTACGGACTATATAAACCTCGAAGCAAACGTCATGGAAGCTTACGTGCCGCTGCGGTTGGACCTTCGCGACAACGAGGTCACGGCCGTTCAATATTCATATCCAGTCAATCACGATAAAATTAACATATTGGATGCGATCGAGTCTCACACAAGGCTAATGATAGATACGATGGATGAAGTTATCGAAAAATCAATTGGCACGATCTTTAAGGGCCACGACAAAAAGCAAGCCGAATTTTCGGAACAGTTATCTGACCTGCGTATCGAAAAACATGGAGGGTTTGTTCTCGGGAGTGGTACGGGTTCGAAGATAGTTGTCACGTTCGTTGAATCGAAGCCGCGCGCCACATAGGTCCTAACCCTCACAGATTTACCCCTTCGCCACCGCGATCTCCAGCGGAAAATCGTCGACCACCTCGTGGCCGCTCTCGGTCACGATAAACGTATGCCCGAGAAAAATGCCGAACAGCCCGTCCGGCGTGATCGGGTTGGGCTCGGCCATGATCACCATGCCGGGTTTGAGCACTTCCTCGAATTTTTCCGCCGATACGTGCTCGGCGACCACATGCGGGCCGTCGGTGACCAGATCGATGCCGTGGCATTGCGTCGGCCTCGACTGGTAGCCGTTGTCGCGGAAGAATTTGCTGGCGAGCCGCATGTTTTCCGCAGGCCTCCCAGGCGCAATCTCGGCGACGATGCGCCGGTAGCCGGGCAGCGTGATCTCGTTCCAGAATTTTTTCACCATCTCGGTCGGCTCGCCGAGGCAGATCGGCGAGCCGATCTGCGCGGTATAGCCGCGATAGCCGGCGGCGAGCTCCATGTTGATGATGTCGCCCTTTTGCAGCACGCGCGCGGACGGCCGTGGATTGCCGAAAATCTGCGCCGGGTTGGCCATCGGCGTCGAGCCGATGATCAAGAAATCGATATCGCCGCCGCCTTCGAGGATGGCCGAGCCGGCCGCCGCCCGCAGCTCGTATTCCTTCACGCCGGGCCGGGCGCGCGCCACCATGGCGTCCATGGCGTTCTTGCACAGCACGCCGGCCTTGCGCACGCAGTCGAGCTCCTCGGCGCTGTGGACGGAGAGCAGCTCGTGCAGGAAGCCCTTGGTGAACACCAGCTCGGCGTCGGGCAGGTTGTCGCGCAGCACGTTGTATTGGTTGACCGGCATGTAGTCGCCATGGCGCGGATCGATCTCCATCAGGCCGATGCGGCCGCGCTCGAGTTTCAGCTCGCGGATGCGCTCCACCATGATGTCGGCGTAGCGGCCGCTGCGGCTATGGCGCACGTCCTGGACCGCGATCTCGACCTGGCGGCGCACCGCCTCGGCATGGGTGCCGCCCATGGAATAGATCATGGTCGGTTCGCCCTCGAGCGGGACGAGCACATAGCTCGCCAGCGCGTGCCATTCCCAATGGCCGGTCAGCCACAACATGCCGCCGCCAAAGCTCCAATGGCTCGGCCCGCCCGGCACGATCAGCACGTCAAGCTTGTGCTCGCGCATTTTTGCGCGCAACGCCGCATAGCGCCGGTCGTATTCGGCTCTGGAGAACTGCTCCCACACCGCGTCGCGGTAATACGGCGTGTCGCGCATATTGGCGAACGGCAGCGACTGATCGAGTTTTTGGCGCACCACGTCCCACGGCTGCGGTCCGATGCGCGGCGGTCTGATTTGCGTGTTCATGATGTCCCCTTCCCTGCGCCGAACGTGCTATTGCGCACACCCGCCGATGATCACGCGGCCACCGGCGGCGGCGACCGCCCCGTTGGCGATCTTCCCTGCTTGATCGATATAGCCGTTGGCGACGTCGTTATCGATGGTCCATTGCGTGCGCTGGCGTCAAAACCCTCGTTGAATAGCCGCCGCGTATTATACTAGGTGGCCGGGCGCAAAAGAGGACCGTCATGCCGTTTCGCCTATTCGCCGCTTTTGCCCTCGCGCTCGTGCTTGCCGCGCCGGCGCCGGCCGACGCGCAGACCGTCTACCGCAAAGACGTCGCGGCGGGCGAAGCGACGCCGACCAACGGCACATTCTCGATCCGCTTTCCCGTCGCGTTCAGCGACGTCGAATTGAAGGCGGAAGATCCGCCGGCGCCGCCCGCCATCGTGCGCATGCTGACGGGGCTCAACAGCGACCGCGTCAGATTCACGGCGACGGAAACGCCGATGCTGGGGCTCGAGCCGCGGCCCATGGAGGATTTCATGGACGCCATGAAGCAGCGGCCCAACGCCGCAGTCTCCGACGTTCATCGTGAGAGCAAGGACGGCATGGAAATTCTTGCCTTCGCGCTCGCCGACGCCTCGGGCGGCTACTTCTTCCGCGTGGTCCGCGCCAACAAGATGCAATACATGCAAGTCATCCAATTTCCGGAAACCGAGCGCGCCCAGGCCGCGGCGGTGCGGGACGATTTTTTCAATTCGTTCAAAATCGCCAAGCCGTAGAAATCTCGGCTATAGTCGGGCTTTCCAGCCGGGGTTCGCATGACAATTCCGCGACGCGTTGTTCTCGGCCTGATCGGCGCGGCGGCGTTCGGGCGGCCGGCCGGCGCCGCCGACAAGATCGTCGGCGGCACGCTCGGCGGCCAGGCGCCGCTGTGGCCGTTCTACGTCGCGGCGCGCAAGGGATTTTTCGCCGGCGAGGATCTCGACGTCGAAATCAACTTCGCGCAAAGCGGACCCGCGGTGGCGCAGCAACTCACCGGCGGCGCCTTCGACGTGGCGCTGAGCATCGGCAACGACAACGCCATGCACGCCATCGACAAGGGCGCGCCGCTCGCCATCGTCCGCGTCATCGGCAATACCGCGCCCTACGCGCTGATCGGAAAGCCGGAGCTGAAAACCATCGCCGATCTGAAGGGCAAGACCATTTCGGTCGGCCAGGCCAACGACATCACCACGGTGTTTTTCGAGCGCATGGCGGCGGCCAACGGCTTGCAGCGCGCCGACTACGACGAACTGGTCGGCGGCGTCGCCGCGGCGCGCCTGGCCGCGCTGAAGGCCGGCGTCGCCGACGCCGCCTTCGTGCTGCCGCCGCTCAATTTTCAGGCCAATGCGGCGGGCTATGTGACGCTCGGCTTCTCGGCCGACTACGTCAAGGACCTGCCGTTTACCGGCATGGTGGTGCGCAAAGCCTGGGCCACGGCCAACGTGCCGCTCGCCAAGCGGCTCATCACCGCGACCGACAAGAGCATCGCCTGGCTCGCCGACGATGCCCACCGCGGCGAAGCGATCGAGGTCCTGGTCAACGCCGCCCGCGCCAGGCCGGAAGATGCCGCGGCGAGCTATGACCTCTTGCGCCGCATCAAATATTTCGAGCCGAGCCGCAAAGTCTCGCGCCGCAAACTGCAGAACCTGATCGACGCCCAGCGCGCGCTCGGCAATGTCGATGCGTCGCTGACGGTCGATCGGTTGGTCATGCCGGGCCTTACGGAGCTGACGGATTGATCCGTTGGGATGCAGATCAAGTCTCGGCGCACAAGTCAGCCAAAAATCCCAGTCATGGACCGAGGAGCAGCTGTTAAAATCCCATGAAGATCGTGATCCCTGACGACTATCAGAACCTGGTGGATCGTCTCGATTGCTACAATCTCATTCGGCACCATGAGATCACCCGCTATCGCGAGCCGGCGCGCGATCTCGATCAGCTGGTCGTGCGCCTCGTCGACGCCGACGTCGTGGTTTCGATACGCGAGCGAATAGCGTTCACACGCGCGCTGCTGGAGCGGCTGCCGAAGCTGAAGCTGATCGCCCTGGTGGGGCGCAATTCGCAGGCCATCGATTTCAAGGCTTGTACCGAGCTCGGCATTCCGGTTTCGACCGGCAAGAGCAATTCTCCCGTCGCCCCTGCCGAACTGACGGTCGCATTGATCCTCGCCGCGCGGCGCAACGTCGCTCTCGAGGCGGAGCGCATGAAGCGCGGCGACTGGCCGTGCACCCTGTCGCATCGGCTGCGCGGCTCCACCTTGGGCATTTTCGGCCTCGGCGCGATCGGTCAGCTGGTCGCCGAGGCCGGCCGCGGACTCGGCATGGACATTCTGGTCTTCGGCCAAAGTGCCTCGGCCGCCAAGGCGCAGGCGGCAGGTTACGCCGTCGCGCGCGACAAGACCGATCTGTTCGAGCGCTCCGACGTGCTTTCGCTGCATGTGCGGCTGCGGCCGGAGACGACCGGTATCGTCACCGCCGAGGACCTCGCGCGCATGAAACCGACGGCGCTCCTGGTCAACACCTCGCGGGCGGAGTTGATCGCGCCAAACGCTCTGCTCAATGCGCTGCGCAACGGCCGGCCCGGTTACGCCGCGGTCGACGTCTATGAGCAAGAGCCGATCATGGGCGGCGATCATCCGTTGCTGTCGATGCCGAACGTCCTGTGCACGCCGCACCTCGGCTGGGCGGAGTGGACGAATTTCGAGCTCTATTTCCGCGAAGCCTTCGAACAGATCGTGCTGTTCGAGCAAGGCGCGCCGCTGCGGCTTGCCAATCCGGATGTCGTTGTGCGCCGGGGATAGGAACAGGGAAGCGGTCTACGCCGATATCAGCTTGCCGTGGTGCTGCCGGTAAGGATTGAACTTACGACCTCCCCCTTACCAAGGGGGTGCTCTACCACTGAGCTACGGCAGCGGCCGCCGGTAATGAACGCGCTGAAAAACCGCGGCGATCCTTGCCATATGGGGGGTGCCCGCGCAAGCGCGCCGAGCCTGCATACGGCACCGACATTGCTTCCATTGCTTCGCGTCATGTTCACCGTCATCCTGAGGTGCGAGCCAACGAGTCCGGCCCGAAGTGGCCGGCCCGATGACAGGCTCCGCGAGCCTCGAAGGATGGGCGGCCCGGGCCGTCGCCCTTCGAGGGCCGCTTCGCGGCCACCTCAGGGTGACGGAAAACTGCCATGATCAAACCCGGCAAAGCCGCGAAATGGACGGCGCGGAGCGAGCGGCTCGCCGCGGCGCTGCGGGAAAATCTCAAGCGGCGCAAGGCGCAAGCGCGCGGCCGGGCGAGCGAAACGGCGGCGGAGGACGCGGCGCCAGCCAACAGCGCGGCCGCCGCTCCCGACTTTCGCCGCAATCCGGGCGGGAAAGTAGGCGGCGGATCGGGTGGGCCCGCATCGGGCCGCGGGGGCTGAAAAATGGATCGCATTCGTATCGTCGGCGGCCGGCCTCTGCACGGCACCATCCCGATCTCGGGCGCCAAGAACGCCACCTTGCCGCTGATGATCGCAAGCCTCCTCACCGAGGAGACCTTGATCCTCGACAACGTGCCCCGCCTCGCCGACGTCGTGCTGCTCGAGCGCATCCTCGGCAATCACGGCGTCGACATCATGACCAGTGGCAAGCGCGCCGGCGAGACCGCCGATCACGGCCAGACGCTGCATATTTCGGCAGCCCATATCGTCGATACCACCGCGCCCTACGAGCTGGTCTCCAAGATGCGCGCGAGCTTTTGGGTGCTGGCGCCGCTCCTGGCGCGCACGGGCGAGGCGCGGGTGTCGCTGCCCGGCGGCTGCGCCATCGGCACGCGGCCGGTGGACCTGCTCATCATGGCCATGGAGCGGCTCGGCGCCACAATCGACATCGACGGCGGCTACGTGGTGGCGCGCGCGCCGCGCGGGCTCAAGGGCAGCGAGATCGTCTTTCCCAAGGTCACCGTCGGCGGCACCCATACCGCGATCATGGCGGCGTCGCTCGCCAACGGCAGCACCGTGATCGAGAATGCGGCGCGGGAGCCCGAGATCGGCGACGTCGCCGACTGTCTCAACAAGATGGGCGCGCGCATTGCCGGCGCCGGCACCAGCCGCATCACCGTCGAAGGCGTGGCAAAGCTTCGCGGCGCCCGCCACGCCGTGCTGCCCGACCGCATCGAGACCGGCACCTATGCGATGGCGGTGGCCATGGCCGGCGGCGACATCCTGTTGCAGAACGGGCGCCCGGAGCTCCTGCAAGCCGCGCTTGACGTGATCGCGCGCACCGGCGTCGCCGTGACGCCGACCAATCAGGGCATCCGCATCGCCCGCAACGGCGGCAGTTTGGCGCCGGTCGAAGTGACCACGGCGCCGTTTCCGGAATTCCCGACCGACCTGCAGGCCCAGCTGATGGCGCTGATGACGCGGGCGCGCGGCACCTCGCATATCGTCGAGACCGTGTTCGAGAACCGCTTCATGCACGTGCAGGAACTGGCGCGGCTCGGCGCCCGCATCCAGCTCGACGGCGAGCGGGCCACCATCGAAGGCGTCGAGGCGCTCAAGGGCGCGCCGGTGATGGCGACCGATCTGCGCGCCTCGGTGTCGCTGGTCATCGCCGCGCTCGCCGCCGAAGGCGAGACCATCGTCAACCGCGTCTATCACCTCGACCGCGGCTTTGAGCGGCTGGAGGACAAGCTCGGCCGCTGCGGCGCGGCAATTGAGCGCCTGTCAGGCTAAGCCGCGGGTTGCTATCATTCGGCTTCATGCAGTTGAATTTTTTCGTGGCAGCTTTTCTACGCATCGCGACGTTCGCGATCGCGGCCGCCGGCTTTTCTGGCACCGTCTCGGCGCAGGATTTTCCCAGCCGGCCGGTGCGCCTGATCGTCGCCTTCGCGCCGGGCGGCACCGCCGATTTCACTGCGCGCATCATCGCCGACCGCATGCAAAGCCTGCTCGGCCAGCCGATCGCCGTGGAGAACAAGCCCGGCGCCAACGGCGCCATCGGCGCCGAATACGTGGCGAAATCCGATGCCGACGGCTACACGCTGTTCTTCACCACGGTCGGCGCCGTCGCCATCAATCCGGCGCTGCGCAGCGACCTGCCCTACGATCCGCTGAAGGATTTCGCCCCGGTCGGCAAAGCGGCGGTCAATTCCACCATTCTCGTCGTCAACGCCGACATGAAGGTCAATTCGGCGCGCGAGCTTGTCGAGCTGGCGAAGCGCAAGCCCGGCAGCATCACCATCGGCATCACCGGCCGCGGCGCGATTTCCGATCTCGGCCGGCAATTGTTCGAGGATGCCGCCGGCATCAAGCTGCAGGCGGTGCCGTATCGTGGCGCGGCGCCGGCGATCACCGACCTTTTGGCCGGCAATCTCGACGGGTTGTTCGGCGACGTGCCGACCATCATGGCGCAGGTGCGGGCCGGCAAATTGAAAGCGCTGGCCGCGACCTCGTCGCAGCGCTCCGACATTTTTCCCGACGTGCCGACCTTCGTCGAGCAGGGTTATGCCGGGGTCGTCGGCGACAACTGGGCCGGCGTGCTGGCGCCGGCCGCGACCCCGCACCCGGTGATCGCCAAGCTCAACGCCGCGCTGGTCGCGGCGCTGAACGATCCCGAGCTGCGCACGCGGCTGCGCAACGCCGGCACCACGCCGGCGCCGAGCACGCCGGAAGAGTTCGAAAAATATCTGCGCGAGGAGAACGCGCGCTGGGGCAAGATCATTCGCGAAAAGGGCATCAAGGGCGAATGACATGGCGGGCGTGCGCATCGGCACCGCGGAGCGCGATAGCACGTTCTTGAGCCAAGGCTTGGCGCTCAAAAGTGTGCTCGAGCGCATTCCCGCGCTGGCGCCGGTCGAGGTCTCTACGTCGGGGCATGCCAGCGTCGAGAACGCCAACCGGCTCGAGGCGGACGCCATCGACTTCGGCTTCATGGCGTCGAACTGGATCGGCCGCGCTAAGACCGGCGAGGCGCCGTTTGCGCAGAAAATCGACCTGCGCATGGTGGCGCCGATGAACGCCGGGCCGCTGTTCTTCATCGCCCGCGCCGATTCCGATCTACGCAGCGTGAGGGGTATGCGTGGGCGGCGCCTGGTGGTCGGCCCGGAAAGAAGCGGCATGGCCCAGCATGCGCGCGTGATCCTTGGCGCGCTCGGCCTGAGCTTCGCCGACGTCACGCCGTTGTTCCTCGACTTCGCCGCCGGCGCCGAGGCACTGGCGGGTGGCGAGGCTGACGCGCAACTGCAATGCCCGATTCCCAACAAGGTGATGACGGCGCTCGCCGCCCGCGTTTTGCTGCGCGTGCTGCCTTACGCAGCGGCAGATCTCGACGCCGTGCTGCGCGCCGTGCCGTTCTATCGCCGCACGGTGATGCGCCAAGGCGCGATCCGCGGCCTCGATGCCGACGTGGCGCAGGCCGCCGTCGTCAACGTGCTGGTCACCCACGCGCGCACGCTCGACAACATTGCCGGCGGAGTGGCGGCGGCGGTTTTCAACGCACGCGACGAGCTGCCGCGATTGAACGCGCTATTCGACGGGCTTGCGGCGCTGTTCGAGCCATTGCGCGCGGATGGCGCCAGCGCGCTCGAATTCGGCGGCGTCGCGCTGCATCGCGGGGCGGTCGCGGCCTATCGGGCGGCCGGCTTGCTGGAAAGATCGTAACGCTTGCGCTGCATGTTCCCCTCCCCCACCCGGGCCGCGCTTGCGCGCGCCCGAGTGCAAGCTTGTTGGGGAGGGGTTAGGGGTGGGGGTCGGGAGGTCGTGCGCATTTGAAGAGGCACGACCGAGCGTTCATCAACGATCGAGCACCGCCTCGCGACCCCCCTCCCTACCCTCCCCACAAGGGGGGAGGGAAAGTCAGGCGGCCAGATCGGACATGATGCGATAGAGCCGCGCCTGGCCTTCGAAGCCGATGCCGGGGCGATCGCTCAGCGTCAGATAGCCGTCCTTGAGCTCGGCGTCATCGGCGAAGCCACCAAAATCGCCGAACACGCCGGGATAGGATTCGGCGCCGCCGAGGCCGAAGCCCGCGGCGATGGCGAGCGACATCTGGTTGCCGCCATGCGGGAACAACAGCCGCCGCGGCCATTGATGCCGCGCCAGCATGTCGAGAGTTTTGGCATATTGCACGATGCCGTAGGCCTGCGGCGGATCGACCTGGATGACGTCGTCGCGCTGCGCCTTGAGGCCGCCGAAGCGCACCAGGTTTTCCACGTCCTGGGTGGAGAACAAATTCTCGCCGGTAGACAGCGGCGCGTCATAAGCGTCGGCGATTTCGGCCAGCAAGGCGAAATCCAGCGGATCGCATGGCTCCTCGAACCAGCGCAGTCGCAATGGCTCTAGCCCGCGCGCATAGGCCAGCGCCTCGTCGCGGCCGAATTTCGAATTGGCATCGACCGCAAGCTTTCCGCTGCGCGGCAGGATCGATTTCACCGCCTCGACCCGGGACAGATCGTCGGCAAGCTTCATGCCGCCGACCTTCATCTTCACCATGGTGTAGCCGGCGTCGAGATGGCGCTGCATCTCGTCCTGCAAATCCTTGGTGGTTTTGCCCGGCGCGTACCAGCCGCCGCCGACGTAGCAGAAAACCTTTTCCGCGACTTTACCGCCGTTGTAGCGCTCGCCGAGCAGCCGGTGCAGCGGCTTTCCCGCGATCTTGGCGACCGCGTCCCAGACCGCGACCTCGATGGTGCCGATGCCGATCGAGCGCTCGCTGTGGCCGCCGGATTTCTCGTTCTGCATCATCACGGCGAGGATTTTTTCCGGCGCGAAATTGTCGCCGGCCGCGTTGAGCAGCGTCTTCGGATCGGCCTTGAGCAGGCGCGGGATGAAGCGCGCCCGCATCTGCGCGCCGCAGGCGTAGCGTCCGGTGGAGTTAAAGGCGAAGCCGCAGACCGGCTTGCCGTCGCGCTTGACGTCGGTGATGACGGCGACCACCGACGTGGTCATTTCGGAAAAATCGATGCTGGAATTGGCCAGCGTCGAGTTCAGCGGGACCGCGGTTTCGCGGATGTCGGTGATGCGCATAATCGTGTCACTAATCCATATGAATCCCCGCCGCCTTCACCACTTTGCCCCAGCGCGCCGCCTCGGTCTTGATGCGGTCGGTGAATTCGGCCGGGGTGTTGGCGACCGGGACGAAGCCGAGCGCGTCGAGTTTTTTCTTCACCTCGGGGTCGGCGGCCATCTTCACGATGGCATCGTGCCACTTGTCGATGATCTCAGGCGGCGTGCCGGCCGGCGCCAGAATGCCGGTCAGGGTGTCGCTTTCCAGGCCCGGCACGCCCTCTTCGCCGTTGGTCGGCAGATCCGGCAGCGCCGCGACGCGCTGTTTGGCCAGGATGGCGATGCCGCGCAGGCTGCCGTCCTTGATGGTGCCGATCGCCGGCGGCAGCGCCGTGAACGCCATCGGCGTGTGATTGCCCAAGGTGGAATTGATGGCGAGCGGCGCGCCGTTGAACGGCACCATCACCATGTCGAGGCCGTATGCCTGCTTCATCTGCTCGGCGACGAGATGCGGCGTCGAGCCGGTCGATGGCTGGGCGTAGCTGAATTTATCCGGATTGGCCTTGATCAGGTCGATCAGCTCCTTGAGGTTTTTCGCCGCCAGCGAAGGATGCACGGTGATCACGTTGGGCGACGCCGCCACCAGCGAGATCGGCGCAAAATCCTTGAGCGGATCGTAACCGATGGTGGTGTACATGCTCGGATTGATGATGAAGCCGGTCGAGACCACCACGATGGTGTAGCCGTCCGGCGCGGCGCGCTTGGCGGTCTCGACGCCGAGATTGCCGCCGGCACCGGGCAGATTCTCCACATAGACCTGCCGGCCGAGCACGTCGGACAGCCGCTCCGCCACCAGGCGCCCGATGACGTCGGTCGGCCCGCCGGCGGCGAACGGCACGATCATGCGGATCTTGTGGTCGGGATAAGTAGCCGCCGCCCAGGCCGTTGCCGCGACGACGAGGCCGGCCGACACCGCCGCCAACCGCGCCAGTAAAATGATTGCCCTCATACCGTCCTCCCCAGGGTTTCTGGCGATGCTATCATTGCGGTGGCTGGCCCTGCCAGCGACCCGGGACAACGATCATGCACGACAATCCGTCCCATCGCGTCGACGGCTTTGCCGCCGTCCTCGGCGTCCGCGATGTCAGCGCCGCCCTCGCTCATTACCGCGATGTTCTCGGCTTCACCGTCGAGTTCACCTGGGCCGAACCGCCGAACTATGCGGGGCTGCGGCTCGGCGAAGCGTGCCTGCACCTGGCGCAGAGCACGCGCGGGACGCGGAGCCGAGTCTGTTTCTTCTGCTCGGGCCTCGCCGCCTTGTATCGGCAGCTGACTGCCAACGGCGCCAGGATCACTCAGCCCATCACCGTCGAACCTTACAATATGCGCGAATTCTGGGTGGCCGATCTCGACGACAACGAGCTGATTTTCGGAGAACCGACCCGTTCCCACGAAACGCGCCCCTGAAGAGGATTATTCATGAGCAAGAAAGTCACGCGAGACGACCTCCGCCAAGCCGCGGAGAAATACAAGAACTGGGGCAAGTGGGGCCCCGACGACGAGATCGGCACGCTCAATTACACCTCGCCGGAGGACATCGTCGCCGCGGCGCAGCTGGTGAAAAAGGGCAAGGTGATCTCGCTGGCGCTCAATTTCGACAATAACGGCCCGCAGGGCGGCAAGACCAATTACCCGGCGCTCGGCCGCATCAATCCGCTGCACACCATGCTGCGCACCGGCACCGACGCCTATTCGGGCGTGCTCGACAAGCGCGGCATCCGCGCCGCCGACGACATGGTGGTGATGCCGCTGCAATGCGGCACGCAATGGGACGGACTGGGCCATGTGTTCTACGAAAACAATATGTGGAACGGCTATGACTGCCGCGAAGTGACGTCGTTCGGCGCGCAAAAGTGCGGCATCGAGAAAACCAAGGCCAAGATGGTCGGCCGCGGCGTGTTCCTCGACGTCGCCCGCGCGCTCGGCAAGGATTTTTTGGACGACGGCTACGGCATCACCTGCGCCGATCTCGATCTCACCGCCAAGAAGCAGAACATCACCTTCAAGCGCGGCGACTACATCATCGTGCGCACCGGGCAGATGGAGCGCTGCCTCAAGGCCGGCAGCTGGGACGGCTATCCGGGCGGCGACGCGCCGGGCTTTGCCTTCGAGACCTTGGAATTCGTGGCGAAGACCGAGCTCGCGGCGCTGGCCAGCGACACCTGGGGCTGCGAGGTGCGGCCGAACAACACCGAAGGCGGCATCAACCAGCCCTGGCACTGGATCACCATCCCGATCATGGGCATGACCATGGGCGAGATCTTCTATCTGAAAGACCTCGCCGAGGATTGCGCCGCCGACGGAACTTACGAATTCATGTTCGTCGCGCCGGCGATTCCGATTACCGGAGCCGTCGGCTCGCCGACCAATCCGCTGGCGATCAAATAAAACTGTAGGGCCGGCAAAGCGAAGCGTGCCCACGCGGCTCAGCGCAGCGTGGGCACGGCGCATTCCGCGCCTTTGCCCACCCTACCGACCGGGCCCGTATTTGATGCCGGTCAGAGCCGCGATCCCCGCGAGCACCGTGATCACTGCGGCAAAGACCACGTGCGCAAAGCTGGCGCTAGTCGAGGCCGACAGCACGCCGATGCCGATGACCGGCAAGGAATTGCCGGCAAACAGCGCGATCAGATAGCTCGACACCACCTCGCTGCGCCGCTCGGCGGGGGCGATGCGGTTGATCACTTCGAGGCTGCCGCGATAGCCCAGCCCGCCGGCGACGCCGCAGAGTGCAGCAGCGAAGAGCAACAGCGGCAGCGATCGCGCGACCTCGGCGCCGACCAGAAGCCATACCGCCGGCAATAGCAGTGCCAGCGCGCTGAACATGGCGGCCTGGCTGCCGAGCCACGCGGTCGAAACTATAGTGATGGCGGCAATGCCGAACACCTCGCAGGCGACGGCGCCGGCCACTGTCGGCGCGGGCTGTTGCAGGCCTTCGGCGAGCAAGTTCGGGATCAAGGCGGCGTAGAAGCCGATCAGCGAAAACGTAGCAAAGCCGCTCACCGCGGGCGAAACGAACTGCAGCCGAATCGGCCGTGGCACGCCGAGCCGCGGCCGCAATGCGGCTTCGCCGAAACGTTTCGGCCGCATCACCGTTTCAGGCACGAACAGGATGGCCGCCGCCGCAGCGCCAAGCCAAACCAGATAGATGAGATAAGGCAACCGCAGCGGCCACGGCGCGAATTGCGCGAGCAAGCCGGCAAACAGCGGCCCCGCGGCGCAACCGAAAAAATTCGCCGCCGCCGCGATCCGCGCGGCAGCGCCGTTGCCGCGACCGACGTAAAGCTCGGCGATCCAGGCGGTCGCTGCGCCCGCGGCCAAGCCGGTCGAGAACCCGCTCAACGCCCGCGCCGCGAATAGCCATGCCGTGGCGTTCGCCAAAGCAAATACGACGGTGCTGGCGATGCCGAAGCCGATCGCCGGCAGGCTTGCGGCGCGGCGGCCGACCTGATCCGCCAGCCGGCCGAAGAACAGCAGCGCGACCAGGTTGCCGAGCACATAGACCGCGTAGATCAGGGTCAGCGTGATGCCGGAAAATCCGAATGCGTGCTGGTACAGCGGATAAAGCGGCGTCGGCATGATGGCGCCGACGAACATCACCGCGAGCTCGACGGCGACGATCGTGAGCGCGACACGACCGGCGCGCTTTCGACTGGCTGCAGTAACGATCAAAGCAGGCGACCTCTCAGGACAGCAGTGTTGTCTTCGTTATTGCATGGATAAACCCAGCGGGCAGGCTTTCTCGGGATCGTGCTCTAGAATTTCGTCCAATCTCCAGCCCGCTCGAACGCCGCCGCGGCGCGATAGATGGTGGCCTCGTCGTAGGCGCGCCCGACCAGCATCATGCCGATCGGGCGGCCGTCTTCCATGCCGCAAGGCAGGCTGATGGCGGGATGGCCGGTGACGTTGAACGGACAGGTATTGCCGGTCGCCTCCCAGCTGCGCCGCGTGATCTCCTGCGGCGTCGCGCCTTTTTTCGGTATCGGCGTCGCTTTCATCGGCGTCGTCGGCAAGAGCAAAAGATCGTGCGCTGCAAGCGCCGCGTCGTAGGCCGCGCGCAACCGCCGCCTGATGTTCTGCGCCTTACCGTAATAGCGGCCGCCGTAGCGCTGCACCGTGTATTTGCTGAAGATCGATGCGATCTTAATGGTGTCGGCAAAATCGTCGGCACGGCTGCGCCACGCCATGGCTTTGTCCATGAGGCTTAAGACGTAAAGACCCTCGTGATTGATGCCGGCGCCGTTCATTTCCAGAAGCGTCACGCAAGCGGCATCGCCGCGGATCGCCGCCCATACCGGGAAACCCTGGGCGTGCGTCGGCACCGACATATCCTCGACCGTCGCGCCGAGACGAGCGAAGCGCTGCGCCGCGTCGCGCACGCGCGCATCCACGTCCGGCTCGGAATTGTGCAAGCCGAACCCTTCCTTGAGCACGCCGATGCGCAAGCCTTTGACGCCGCCGTCGAGCGCTTCGGTGTAGCGGCCGGCGGCGACGCCGCGCTGGCGCGAGTCGATGCCGTCCGAGCCGGCGATGACTTCGAGCAGCAGCGCGTTGTCGCGCACATTCGCCGTCATCGGCCCACAGGTATCGATCGTCATTTCGAGCGGAGCGATGCCGGTATAAGGAACCAGGCCGAAGGTCGGCTTCAATCCGACGATGCCGCAAAAGCTCGCCGGAATGCGGATCGAGCCGGCCTGGTCGCCACCAATTGCTATATCCACGTCGCCGGCCGCGACCAGCGCGGCGCTGCCCGACGAGGAGCCGCCGGTGGTGTAGTCCGGCTTGCGCGGATTCTGCACCGGTCCGGTCGACGAGGTGTGGCTGCCGCCGGACACGCAAAAATATTCGCACACCGCCTTGCCGGCGATCTCGCCGCCGGCATCGAGAATGCGCTCGACGACGGTGGCGTCGACGTCCGGCACAAAACCTTCCAGAATGTCGGCGCCGATCATCATCGGCACACCGGCGAGGCAGACATTGTCCTTGAGCGCGATGCGCCGGCCTGCGAGCTTGCCGCTCGGCGCGCCCCTGATTGACGTCTTCACATACCAGGCGCCGTAGCGGTTCTCGTCGCCTTGCGGCCGGTATCCCGGCCCGCGCGGATATTTTACCGCCGGCACTTCGTCCGGCATGGCGTCGAGGGCGGCATAGGCGCGCGCCAGCGGGCCGACGATCTCATCGACCGCGCGCAGATAATCGTCGCTCGGATTCATGCCGAGCTCAGTCGCCGCCTGGCGCAACTCTGCGATGCCGGGTTTCTCAAACATCTGTCGCTTCCTCATTCGGCCGCGGCGACCACGCCGCCGAGACGATCCGTAGCCCATTCCGCGGCATTGTAGCGGCTGAGTGTTGGCGTATGCTGGCTAAATCGGCGCGAAATTCCGGCCGCGGGAGGACGAACCATGACACGCGCAATGCTGGCAGCGCTGATTGCGCTCGCCGCGCTCGTTCCAGCACGCGCGCAAGCCCAATACTACAAGGGCAAGACGATCACGATGATCGTCAACTATCCGCCCGGCGGTCCGACCGACATCGAAGGCCGCATCGTCGCCCAGCATCTGCCCGACCACATTCCCGGCCATCCGACCATCGTGGTCAAGAATATCGGCGGCGGCTCGGGGCTGCTCGGCAGCAACGAGCTCGGCGACGCCACGCCTGACGGCCTGACCATCGGCTTCTTCACTCTCGACGTGATGGCCGAGCTCACCGACAATCCTTCGGTGCGCACTCACTTTTCCGATTTCGTCCTGCTCGCCGGCGTGGAAAGCCCGCTGGTCGTCTATATGCGTAAAGACACGCCGCCCGGCATCAACGTGCCGGCCGACCTGATGAAGGCGCAGGATTTCAAGGCGCTGTCGCTCAACGCCCAGAACATCAACAGCATCAACATGGAGCTGTCGCTCGATCTGTTGGGCATCAAATATCAGCCGATCCCCGCCTATCGCGGCCTCAAGGAGGTCGAAACCGCGATCCTGCAGAATATCGGGCAGATGGCCAACTCGTCGCTGTCGGGCTGGCTCGGCTCGGCCCAACCGTCGATGAAAGACATCGTCATCCCGCTCTGGCAATTGGCGCCGCGCGGCAAGGACGGCAGCTATCCGCGCAGCCGCTCGCTGCCCAACATGCCGACCTTCGAGGAATTCTATGCGAGCGTCACCGGCGGCAAGCCGCTCGCCGGCGATTTCCGCTATCAGGCCATGCGCGCCGCGGCCGACCCGCAGCTGGCGATGTTCCGTGTCGCCGCGATGCCGCCGAAGGTGCCTGCCGACATGGTGGCGGCGATGCGGGCATCGTTCGACGAGCTGTGGCAGGACCAAGATTTTCTCGCCGGCTATGCCAAGGTGCTGGCGACCAAGCCGATCATGATCTCGGGCGCCGACGGCCAGGCGATCTTGGCCGATCTCGCCAAGGTGCCGCGTCCGATCAAGGACTTTCTCGTCACCTACACCACCCGCGTCACCGAGAAATAGCAGCCGCCGGCGCCGCGCGATCAAGCGGCCATCACAGCTTCGCAAGCCGCCCTCCGGCGCGGTTGCGCTTTGCCGCACATCGACTACCTTTGGGGCATCCCACCCCAACGAACGGGCGAACCATGAGTACGCAAGTGGATACCAAGCACTATCCCGTGACGCACACCGAGGCGGAGTGGAGGAAGCTGCTCACGCCCGAGCAGTATCACATCATGCGCGAGCACGGCACCGAACGACCGGGCAGCTGCGCGCTCAATTACGAAAAACGCGCCGGCACGTTCTTCTGCGCCGGCTGCGGCCAGCCGCTGTTCGCCGCGAAGAAGAAATTCGAGAGCGGCACCGGCTGGCCGAGCTTCAACGATCCGGAGCCCGGCTCGATCGACACCACGACCGACCGCAGCTGGGGCATGGAGCGCACCGAGGTGCATTGCAGCCGCTGCGGCAGCCATCTCGGCCACGTCTTCGACGACGGCCCGCCGCCGACGCACCTGCGCTATTGCATCAACGGCGTGGCGATGAATTTCAAGCCGGAGTGACGCGTCATTCCGGGGCGCGGGCGAAGCCCGCGAACCCGGAATCCATAATCACGAAACGAGAGGATTCCGAAGATCCGTGACATTATCGAGCTGACTGTGGTTATGGATTCCGGGTTCCTCGCTTCGCTCGGCCCCGGAATGACGACTCGCTGCGGTGCCATGCTCCGCTAATTCAAAAACTTCTCCGTATACAGCGTGCGCATGTCGGGCTTCGCCGGCAGGATGTCCATTTCCGGGAACGAGTCGCCGATCACGTCGAGCGCGTGAGTGTGAAAGCGCAGGTCGCGCGACATCATCGGCATGACGTCGTCGTATTCGCGGCTCTCGATTGCCTCGTCAAGGCCGGTGACCTGCCGGGCGATGCGCACGGTCTCGGCCTTGTTCGCCGCCATGAACGCGATGACGTCCTTCCAGCCGGCGAGGAAGCGGCGCACCTGATCGGGCTTGTCGGCGATCATGGCGTCGGTGGCGAAGATGACGTGGGTGTGGAAATCTTTAATGTAGGTGCCGAACTTGAGCAGCAAGCGGCCGTCGCCGGTTTTTTCCAAGCCGTAGCCTTGCGACGACGACAGGATCACGCCGTCGATCTGGCCGCGCTTGAGCGCCGCCAGCATCGCCGTCATGGCGCCGAGCCCGACCGGCTCGATGCCGGTCGAGCCCCAGCCCAGCTGCCGCGACAGTTCGCGCACCAGCCAATAGCTCAGCGACCCGGCGGTGGTGACGCCGATCCTTTTGCCTTTGAGGTCGTCCGGCTTCTGGATCGCCGGCGACGGCCCGACGATCAAGCCCATGCTCAGCGGCTCGTTGGCGAGCGCGCCGACCGCCTTGGCCGGCACGCCCTTGGCCAGAAAACCCATGGCCGGTCCCGAACCGAGACCGAAGTCGACGGAATTCGCCACCAGCCCTTGCTGCAATTTGGCGTCGCCGGCGAAGATGACGGTTTCGACCTCCAGATCGTGCTTCGCCCAAATGCCTTCGGCCGTACCGATTTCGATCGGCGCGAAGGCGAACGGCTGGCTGACCGATTTGCCGACCCGCACTTTGTCGGCGGCGGATGCCGCGGATGCCGCACCGACGGCCGCTGCAAGCAACAGTGCGGCGAGCACATAATTCCGCATCCCTCACCTCGGTTTCGGCTCGTCGTGGCAGCCGCGCCGCCGCAAGTCGGCAGCAGCCGACGCAGCATGACGCCCTACTCTCCGCCGTCAAGCCGGCAAAGCCTCAGGTTCGCTCGGCGGGATATGCGCGGAACCCGTGATCAGCGTCAGCGTGTCGTGACTGCCTGCAAATCGCGCCGTACGGTGTCGTGTAGCGCGTCGAGCGCCTGCTTTAGCGCGTTGACCTCGTTGAGGTCGAGGCCGCGGGCGGCCCGATGCGGCTCGAGAAGGACGTTTTCGACGGCCTTCGCCGCTTTGCCGGTGGCGGCAAAACCGACCGTCAATCCAATGCCGACGATGCCGTGGATGCGACGGTAGGTTTGCTCGAGAGTCGCGCTAACAGCCGGACCGGCGCCGACAAGATGCGGCAAATCCGCGTAGGTGTCTTCGATCTTGCTTTCAATGGTCGACGCGTAACGATTGCGCAACCTGGCCAGATGCTCGGTGAACGATTCGGTGGACATCGCTCGGTTTCCCCCTTGGTGTCGCGTGCAGTTTCCCACGGAGGACAAACCAATGGATCAACGTGGCGTGCAATCTTTGAAATAAAGTAGCCATCCCTAGGATCGAGAATATGCTAGGCAATTATACTTAGACACATACGTAAAGGTTTGTCCGCCGTGCCCAGCAGCCGCAGGCGATCGCCGAACGCGACTTGCAGCGATCGTTGGCACAGCATTCGAACGATTGATATCCACACAATAACTTCGCAGCCCGGCCAATTCGACGGCTCCTATGGCTTCGATCGCACCAATGGGATCGCGGGCGAGCGGGCCAGGATTTCGGTTCCCGGGGCGGCCGTGCGCACGATGGCCGACAGCAATGCATTGCCGGCTTTGGCGTCGGCGACACCGGCCTGCAAGGTGTAGACGCCGTCCTCGACCAGGGCGGCATCCCCCGCCGCGCGAAACTCGCCGCCTTCGTGCAGCGACAAGCCGATGCCGTGGCCGACGCTGCCGCCGAGAACGGGATGAAGCTTCAACGGCGCCAGCGCGGCAAGCGCTTTTGCATGAACTGCGTCGGCTCGCGCGCCCGGCCTCGCCTCCGCAATCATGGCGTCGAGCGCGGCCGCGGCGTGTCGCGCCGCGGGCGCGGACCCGTCATCGACGGTGACGAACATGTCGGCCCAATAGCCCATAGCCTTGACCGCGAGATAGCCGACCAGCGGGCCTTCGCATTTTTCGAACCGGCCCTGGAACGGCACCAGGGTGCGGCCGCCGTCGAGGCTGACCAGCGTGCGCACGTCCTGCGCGGCGAGCGAGCGCGCGGCGCGTTCGGCATCGAGCGCCGCCGTCTCCGGCGCGTGGTTGCCGCGCCAGCTCTCGACAAAGGTTTTTGCCGCGGCTTCGACGAGGTTGCACGACGCCCGCAGCATCGTCAGCTCGCGCGGCCGCTTGCGTCGCGGCGGCATGGCCAGAATGTCGTCGGCGCGTTGCAACACAAAGCGCTCGCCAAGGCTGCGGCGCACCGCCGCCAGCAACACCGGCGCCATGATGTCGAAGCCGATGGTGCCGAGCGTCGCCGGCTGCTCGCCCTTGAAGCGCTCAATCCACGGATCGAATGTCTTCTCCCATTCCGGGCCCATGCCGGACCGCACGTCGGCAATCCAGGTCAGCGTCCGCATCGCCGGCAGATCGCGCGTGCTCATGGCACCCAACAGCCGCGCCTCGCCTAAGCGCGGCAACAGCGCCATGCCCCAACGCACGCGCGGAATGAAGTTGCTCAGATAAGCGAGCGCCGCGTGTTCGCGCACATCGCCGTAAACCAGAACCGCCGGCCAGCCGTTGCGATCCATGGCGGCGCGCAGCGCGTCGAGTCGCAGCGTGAACTCGTCCTGCGGCAGGCGATCCTGCGCCCACATGTAGGAGCCGATCGTCACGCAAGGTTGCACGGTTTGCATGATCGCGCGCCTCACACCGCGATGACGTCGAGCGCGGCCGGCCGCGCCGACAGCGAGCGCGCGCCGGCGTCGGTGACCACGACCGGCTCGCCGCACATCAGATAGCCGCTTTCGGGGATATACTGGTTGGGATGCATGACGAACACCATGCCGCTTTCCAGAACGCGCGTGTTGCTGTCGACGATGTCGCCCGGCCGGTCCGAGGTGATGCCGAGGCCGTGGCCGCGCACCCGCATATAGGGCGGCCGGCAATAATCGCCGTAGCCGGCTTTTGCGATGACGCCGTTGATGGCACGCGTCACATCGGCGACGGTGGCACCGGCGCGGCCGGCGTGCAGACCTTCGCCCATGGCGTCCTTCAGGATGGCGAATTTTTCGCCGATCACCGGCCGCGGCGCGCCGAGCACCGTGGTGCGGCAGATCTGCGCGAACTGGCCGCGATAGCAGGGCGTGATCTCGGATAGGATAATGTCGCCGACGTCGAGCACGCGCTCGCCGGCAGCGCGGACGGCGAGGTTGTGCTGCGACGCGCTCAGCAGCAAAAAATTATCCTCGGCGCCGAGTTTTTTCATGAAGCAGTAGAGCTCGGCGGCGAGCGCGTACTCGCGCATGCCGGGCTGCGCGTATTCGAGGAGCCGCTCATAGCCGCGTTCGGCGATCCAGGTGGCACGCTCCGCCGCCTGCAGCTCGTCGGGCGTGCGCAGGCGGGCGAGATCGCGCGCCAACTCGTCGGCGGCTTGCGGCACCGTGCCGAGCGCTGCGGCGATGCGCTCGAACAGTACGGTACCGAGCAGAGACAGGCCGACCGAAATCGTTCGCGACAAGTCCAGGCGATGTGTCCCGACCACGCCCTTGAGCGTGCCGGCGAGATCGTCGGAGCCGACAGTGCGATTGGTCGACGAGGCCGCCGCGGCGCGCGCCTCGTCCCAGGCCGGGGTCACGATCAAGGTCGAGGCGCCGTCGCGGTCGAGCACCACGGCGCTTTCGCCGATCGGGCGCACGCCCGAGAAGACATAGACGGCGTTGGAATCCAGAAAATTGTTCAGCCCGTTGCTGACGGCAATCAGGCCGTCGAGCGCTTGGTCGGCGAGATGCCGGGTCGCCGCTGCCAACCGGTCTGGTCTTGTCACGCTCGTCCGCTCGTCCATCGCTACCATCCCGCCGCGGCCCAAACCTCATACTATCAAGCCGCCTACTATAGCGGCCCGCGCCACCCGTATGGCAATCAACCGGCGGTACTGACGATGCACGACCGGAACACCGGGATCATAGGGTTGTCGACCGCCTGCCGGGCATGCAACACGCAATGGGAGTTGCCGCCCGGCACAAAGCCGAGCTTTTCTCAGTCGACGGAAGGGGCCGCTTTGACCGCCGCCAAAATCGGATCGCGCGTCGGATGGCGCGAATGCTGGGTCGTTGCGGCGCTCGCGGCCTATGCGCTGGCCCGGCTGTCGCCGCCGCTCGCGAACTTGAGCCCGCAGGGACAAGCCGTGCTCGGCGCCACGGCGGCCGGCGCCATGCTCTGGATCTCCGAGGCGACGCCGATCGGGGTGACGGCGATGGTCGTCACGATCTTGCTGGGCTTAAGTCCCGGCGCGCGGCTTGCCGACGCCGTCGGCGGTTTTACCTCGGACGTGGTGTTCTTCCTGATCGGTGCCGTCGCCATCGGCACGGCGGTGGAAGCGAGCGGCCTCGCCGCGCGCGCCGCCCGCTTCCTCGGCCGCATGGCGCGCGGCAGCCCGGCACGGCTCTATGTGCAGATGATCGGAAGCCTGCCCGCCTTCGCGGTTCTGGTGCCGTCGGCGATCACGCGCAATGCCATTCTCATTCCGGCCTATGCCGAGGCGCTCGATCGCATGGGCATCGCCAAGACCGACCGCACCGGCCGCATGCTGATGCTCGCGCTCGGCGTGCTCAATCCGCTGGCGTCGTCGGCGCTGCTCACCGGCGGCCTGGTCTCGATCACCGCGGCTTCCTTGCTCGGCGGCTTTACCTGGCTGCGCTGGTTCGCGCTGATGGCGGTGCCGTATTACGCATTGCTGTTCGGCGGCGCGCTGGTGCTGCGCTGCGTGGTCGGGCCGTTCGAGCCGGCGCAGCGCGCGCCAACGGCACCGGCCGCGCCGCCGGCGCCGTTCACAGCCATCGAGATCAAGACGCTCGCGGTTCTGGCCGGGACCTTGGCGCTATGGTTGACCGACCGGTTGCACCATTTGTCGCCGGCGATCCCGGCGCTGATCGGCGCCGCGGTGCTGCTGCTGCCGCGAGTCGGCGTGCTGTCGTGGCGGACGTTCGAAAGCAAATTGTCCTGGGGCATCATCCTGAGCATCGGCGCGGCGCTGTCGCTCGCCGCCGCCATGACCAAAACCGGCGCCGCAGCCTTCGTCAGCCAATCGGTGGTGTCGCATCTGGCCGGCCTCGCCGACCAACCGACGCTTCTGGTCATCGGCCTGATCTTAGCCGTCGCGCTCATTCATCTCGCCATCACCAATCTCGCCGCCTGCATCGCGCTGTTGATTCCGGTGGCGGCGACCATCGCCGAGCGCGCGTCGCTCAACCCGATCGTCTGCGGCCTGATCGTCACCATCACGGTCGATGCGGTCATCCTCTATCCGATCCAGACCGCGACCAATCTGCTCGCCTACGAGACCGGCTATTACGGCTCAGCCGACGTCCGCCGCCTCGGCATCGGCATGCTCGTTCTGACCGTAATCGTGATCCTGATGACGATTCCGTATTGGGCCCTGCTCGGACTGCCGCTGGTGCTGCATTAAAACTACGGCACCGCGCCCTGCTCCATGGCGAGCTCGGCTTTGAGACTGTCGAGGTCGCGGTAGATCGAGGCGACCGCGAGCACGCGGCCCTTGGACTTGTAGCGCAACACGCAGTCCTTGGTCGCGACGGAGCCGTCGATGGCGATGTCGTCCCATTGCTCGGCGTGGCCGACATAATTGATCGGCACGTCATAATGCTGGCTCCAGAAGAACGGCACGGTGTCGAAACGCTCCTGCGCGCCAAGCATGTTGCGCGCCGCAGTCTGGCCCTGGCGTTCGGCGACGACCCAGTGCTCGACGCGGATGGCGGCGCCGGAATGCGGATCGGGCCAGCGCGCGATGTCGCCCGCGGCATAAATGTCGGGCGCGCTGGTGCGCAGATAAGCATCGACAGCGACGCCGCGGTCCATGGTCAGGCCCGCCTGTTCGGCGAGCGCCAGACGCGGCCGCACGCCGACGCCGACGACCACGACGTCGGTTTCGAGCGTGCCGCCGCCCTTGAGCGTGGCGCGGCGGCCGTCGAACGCGGTGACGGTTTCGCCCAGATGAAACACGACGCCGTGCTCCTCGTGCAGCGCGCGAATGAAGTCGCCGAGCTGCGGCCCGAGCACGCGCTCCATCGGCCGCGCTTCCGGCGCCACCACATGGACTTCGACGTTGCGCGTGCGCAGCGATGCCGCCGCTTCGAGCCCGATGAAGCTCGCGCCGATGACCAGCGCGCGCTTGGCGCCCGCCATGTCGGCAATGATGGCGCGGCAATCGGCGAGCGAGCGTAGCGTATGGACGTGGGGCAGATCGGCGCTGGGCACCGGCAGCCGCACCGGCTCGGCGCCGGTCGCCAGCAACAGCCGGTCGTAATCGAGGCTCGTGCCATTGGCGCAGCGGACTTGGCGCGCTTTGGTATCGATGGCGGCGACCTCGGCGTTGAGCCGTAAGTCGATTTTGCTTGTGGAATAAAAATCATCCGGTCGCAGCGGCAGCCAATCCTCCGGCGCGCTGCCGGCGAGATAATCCTTGGACAGATTGGGCCGGTCGACCGGCGGCGCGGCGTCGCTGCTGACCATGACGATGCTGCCGCCAAAACCGTGCCGGCGCAGCATTTCGGCCGCCGCAAAGCCGGCGGCGCCGCCGCCGACAATGACGATCTTTTTCGGCGTATCCGCCGTTGCCGCCACGGCGCGCGGCTTCGGCTGCTCGCGCTTTTGCGCAACGAAGATGCGACCGTCGCGCCGCTCCACCGCCCAGCAATCGAGCGGGCGGAGCGCCGGCGCCCGCACCGCTTCGCCGGTGCGCAGATCGAAACAGGCGTGATGCCAAGGACAGCGCACGTCGGTGCCGGTGACGAGGCCTTCGGCGAGCGGGCCGTGATAATGGCTGCAATGGGCGCCGACGGCGAAAATCTCGCCGCCGCTCTTCACCAGCAGCACCTCGTCGTCGCCGACGTGTCCCAATAGCTTGTCGTCCTTGAAATCGCCTAAGGCCACGCCCTTGGTCAAATCGGGGCCGCTCGGCGGCTTCTGCTCTTCGGCCATGGCGGTGTTCCTCCGTTAGCGCGGCAGCGCGGCAAAATACGAGTCCCGATAAACATAGAGATGACCGGCAGCCGAAAAGGTTCCGGCATCCGCCCGATAATGTCAGACCGCAGGGGCGGCGTCGCGGCCCGCGGCGGCGCCGTTCAAGGCAACTGCCCCTTGAGCCACGCGACAATTGTCGCCGTGATGTGCTCCGACGGCTCGCCGGGCGTGCGGCCCATATGCGCGCCGTTCGGATAGATGCGTGCCGATTTCGGGCTGCCGTGCTCCATGAGGAGATAAATGTCGTCGACCGGAGCCTGGTCGTCGAGCTTGCCATTGACGCCGAGGATCGGCGCCGACGGCTTGTCGAGGAGCCCCATGGTCTTCAGCGAGAAGCGCGGCGCCACTTCCAGAAATTCCTCCAGCGTCTTGGTGCCCATGGCGCGGCCGCGCGCTTCGAGCAGGCTCTGCGCGCCGAACAGATAGGTGGCGCCACCGGTGGTAAAGGCCGGGATCAGCCATTCCTTCTGAAAGCCGTAATGGATATTGCCGCCGTGGAACACCGCGCCCTTGATGCGGTCGGCGGCGGTGTAGGCGAGCCGCGCCGCCCAATAGGCGCCGAAACTGCCGCCCCAGACGCCGACGCTTGCGCCGTCGATGTCGCCGCGCCGCGGCAGATAATCGAGCCAGGTGATAAAGGTGTGCTCGGCCAAGGGATCGCCATAGAGCACCGGGTTCTCGCCGCTGCCCGGCATGTCGACGGTGAGCGAGGCAAGCCCTGCCTCCATCACCGCCTTGGCGATGCGCAGGCGATCCTCCTTCCAGCCGTCGACGCCGCCCCAATGCAATACCACCGGCGGCCTTTTGACGCCGGGCGGCAGCTGCAAATAACCGATCAACTTTTTGTCGGCGTCGAACGGCAGCTCGATGATTTCCAGCGAGGGATCGAAATATTGCGCCGCCTTGCGGAACATGCGCAGCGAATGCCGGTACGCCTGCAGCTTGCCCGGCGAATTCGGCGTCGGATAGCGGCCGACACGGCAGGCGTCGAAGGCGTGCATGTAAAGCTCGGCAAGCTCGGTGCCGGGAGCGCCGGCCTTGGCGCGGGCGTCGGCTTTCGCCTCGTAGCCGAGCCCGATCTGCGACCACTGTTCGGCCCAATGATCCTTGTCGAGGCTTTGCAGCGCATGCATCACCCGCTCGGCATCCTCGCGGCGGATGTCCTCGAACGGATTGAGCCGCCCGGCGCGGCGCATGAACTCGGCCTTGACCTCGTCGAGCGAGCGCTCGCGCGATCCGGCCGGCTTTGCCGGCGACGCTTGCAGATTCATGGATGCTCCCTTTGCAACCGACTGCGGCGCAGTGAAACTAATTTTTCTTCGGCGACCAGCCATAGGCCTTGGCGCACGCACCGCCCATCAACATCGCCCGCTCGCTGTCGCTCAGGCGGTCCGTCTTCAGGAACGGCGCGACGCCCTGCTCGTAGTTGACGACCGCGAAGGCGCGCGTCCAGTCCGTGCCCCACAGGCAGCGGTCGAAACCCCAGGCCTCGAACACGCGCCCGAGCGGGTCCCAGATGTCGGGGAAGGGATACGGTTCCCGGGACAGCGTGCAGGCGCCGCTGACCTTGATCACCGCGTTCGGACGCTTGGCGAGTTCCAGGACCTTTGGCAGGTCGGCCCAGGGCTGCGGCGGCGCCGGCGGCGTGCGCGGCTGCATGATCGCCAGATGGTCGATGATGAAGCGCGTATTGGGGTGCCGGTCGATCACAGTCGTCCCCGCATCGACATTGCCCCAGCACAGGATGTTGACCGGAAGATCGTGCTTTGCGGCCCCGCGCGCGATGCGGTCGAGGCCCGGATCAGTCGGGTCGCGGTCGCGCCCCGGCTCCTTGGTCAGCATGATGCGAACGCCGACCGCACCCGGTGTCCGCTTCCAATCGGCAATGACATCGCCAACCGCCGGATCGTCCGGGTCGACCGGCTTGACGATCGCGAAGCGGCCGGGATGGGCGCGTTGCACCTCCACCGCGTAACTGGCGTCGTAGCGGTACATGGAAAAGGCGGAAATGAAGATCGCGCCGTCGACGCCGACCTTGTCCATCGCCTCGACCATCTCGTCGCCGGTCACGTGAGGGGGCCAGTTCGGCACATTATGCCAGGGCCGCTTCGGCGTGTTCGCCTCATAGGCGTGGACCTGGGAATCGATGATCGTCATCGGGGCAGCTCCTCTGTACTAAGGCGGTTCGATATCGCAGCAGGTTGCGGCCGCCGTGTCCAGAACTCTGGATCGAGCCGGGTCATTGCAATGTGATCTTGGCAGTCTGACCGACCTCACGCCATTGCGGAATTTCGCGCGCGATCAATGCACGAAAGGCCTCGGGCGTGTTGCCGACCGGATCGACGCCGTCGTGGTGCAATCGTTCGATCAGTTCGGGCGAACGGACGGCGCGCGCGACCGCAGATGCTATTCGCTCGATAATCGGTTGCGGCGTCGCCGCCGGCGCCAGCATGCCGATCCACAGCACGCCCTCGTATCCGGGCAGACCGCTTTCGGCGACGGTCGGCACATTCGGCAGCAACGGGCTGCGCTCGCGAGCCGCATAGGCCAGTGCGCGCAGCGTGCCGGCGGCGACGTACTGGTTCGCCGTGGCATAAGTGTCCATCTTGAGCTGCACCACGCCGGCAAGCAGGTCCGTCATCGCCGGAGCGGCGCCCCGGTAGGGCACATGCGCGACGCTTATGCCGGTGCCCTTGAGCAGCAGTTCCATCGTGATGTGGGGCAAAGTGCCGACGCCGGCCGACGAATAGTTCAGCTTGCCGGGATTTTTCTTCGCGTAATCGACGAAGCCGGCGAAGGTCTCGAACGGCGCCGCCGGATGACTGACCAACAGTTCCGGCACTTCGGCAAAAATCGATATCGGAGCAAGGTCCCGCTCGGTGTTGTAGGGAAGCTTCGGGTTCAGTGCCGCATTGATGGTGTGGTTTGGCGTCGTGATCAGGAGCGTGTAGCCGTCGGGCTCTGCCTTGACGACCGTTTCGGTCGCCACGATCCCGCCGGCGCCGGCCTTGTTCTCGTACACGAACGGCTTGCCGAGATCGGCCGCCATCCGCTCGCCCACCAGCCGGGTGACAAGATCGACCGCGCCGCCCGGCGGAAACGGCAGCACGAGGCGGATCGGCCGTTCCGGATATTGCGCGAAGCTCGCGCCGCAGGAAGCGAAGACGAATGCCGATGCCAACAACGCCAAGCGGTGCGAACGGCCGAAGCGTTGGAGGATTTTCAAAAGGCCCATGTCGAACGCGTCCCTATGGCCGGCGAAAGACCTCCGCCTCCTCGTTCTAAACTACAGGATTGTGCGTCGGCTCCAAGCCCCGGCCGACAGGTCAGAGTCATCGCGGCACCGATTTTGGCGCGCGGCCCGTTCACGACGCCACGATGTCCGCTTCCGATCCCTGAAAATTCCTCACGAAATGATGTATCGTGAAAACTTCGGCAAGATCGGCCATCATACGGGCCATTGGCCACAAGTGGCCTGACCCATTCGGCGTCAAATGGCGTCGGGAGAACAATTCATGGCAACGACGACCTCACGGAAGAAACCCGACAGCTTCAGCCTGCGGCAGCTCTCTGCGGCGCTCGGGGCCGAAATCCTGGGCATTGACTTGCGCGATCCAATTGACGACGCGCTCAAGCGGAAACTCCTCGATGCCTGGCACCAGCATCTCGTTCTCCTGCTGCGCAACCAGACGCTGGACGAAGATGCCCAGGTGCGCTTTGCCGAAACCTTCGGCACGCTGGCGAAAACCACCTCGGGCCGTGCGTTCAGCGTGAAGCACCCGTCCGTCATGCTGGTTTCGAACATCCGCGAAGACGGCAAGCCGATCGGCGCGCTGCCCGATGGCGAGATGCATTTCCACACCGACCAGTGTCACCAGGAAACTCCCGCGAAGGCTACGTTGCTCTACGCCATCGAAATCCCGAGCAACGGCGGCAACACGTTGTTCGCCAACGCTTACACGGCTTATGAGACTTTGCCCGAGGACATCAGGCGGCGCATTGCCGGCCGGCGCGCGCTGAACGCTTACACGTCGGATACGATGCTGCGCACCGCGAATTATGACGATGCCAAGTCGTCATACTGGCATCCCGTGGTACGCACGCATCCGGCAACGGGACGCAAGGCGCTCTATGTCAACCGCCTGATGACACGGGAAATCGAAGGCCTGCCGCGCGAGGAGAGTGAAGCGACCCTGCAGACACTTTTCGATCACCAGGAGCAGCAGAAGTTCGTCTACGAACATGTCTGGCGGCCCGGCGACATCTTGATGTGGGATAACCGTTGCACGCTGCACGCGCGCACAGATTTCTCCGCGGGCGAGCGGCGCCTGTTGCGGCGCGTGACCGTCCTCGGCGAAAAGCCGGTGTAGGACATCGCGGCCACGCCGCAACCTGCGAAAGGATCACGCGATCGGGAAGCGGGCATGCTGGTCGCGCAACTTTTGCGGACGGCACGCTACTCGAACCGCTCGCCATGCCTGGCCATGCAAACTCCGTAAACGATAATTTGCGCGCTTTGCCAGGCGATCATACCCCACTTCGCGGACTCCACGCTGCAGTCGTGAACGGCTACTGCTCTCGACACAGTGATGTGGTTTATTTTTGCTTCGCTTTGGATGGACGCGAACGCCGGTGTCAGACTCACTGCCGCGAACGCGCCAAGGGCCAGCTTTGTCATTACGGAGCGCGCCAGCAGGGCTTTGGAGGTGCGCTGCTGCTCGAGTTGGATCATGGTTCTCTCCTTGATGTTTGTGAGGGGCGGCGCGCGCCGGGCGCGTTTTATGCCTGCTCGGCCGATATCATGCTGCCCAGCATGCGCCGGACTTGTAGCTGGGCCGCATCGGCGGCCAGATGAATGAGGCCGTCCAGCGAGCCGCCGACCCGGTTGGTTTGTACCGCCTCTAGGAAGTCCACATCCTCGAGGAACGTCGCACGGGACCCTTCGTAAAGGAGCTTCGACATCTCTGCATCTTCGAGGCTGAAGTCGCGTGAGAAGCAGAAGATGTAGTGGCTGCTATGCTCGGTTTCAGGAGTAATCAGGTGAGTAGACCAAATCGATATGCCCTGGCTGCGGTCGCCCTGCGGCGCTCCCGTTCCGGCCTTGGCGCAACCGACGTCCAGATAGACGACGCCGGGCGGATGCCATCGCGCAAGCTGCCAGCGGTCGACGTTGCTCTTGAAATTGCCCGCGTTGGCGAACAGCGGCGGCGGCAGAACGTCGAGTAGCCAGCGGCTGACGCGAATGCCGTCGTTGAGCCTTTCAGCTTTGATCGGCTCGGTGGCTTCGCGGGGGTCGCCGGCAATCGTGCGCTTGTGCACATGAGCGACGTGGGTGAAATCGAGCAGGTTGTCTACGATGAACTGATAATTCGATTTCACATGAAGCCGGCCGGGGGTCGCCGTCCATTTCGGCTCCGATAACCATGGCATGTCGGGAATCTTTCCGGGCTTCGCTTTCGCCGGGTCACCCATCCAGATCCAGACGACGTTCCATTTTTCCGCAACCGGATAGCTGCGCACCTTGGCGCCAGTCGGAACCTCGGTCCAGCCTGGAACCTCGACGCATTTTCCGTTCACGTCGAACTTCAGCCCATGGTAGCCGCAAGCGAGAAAGTCGCCCGAAATCTCGCCGAGCGAGAGTGGCGCAGCGCGGTGACAGCAGCAGTCCTCAAGGGCTCCGACATCGCCGCCGGCGTTACGGAACAGCACGATCTTCTCATTGAGGAGAGTCTTGGCGACCGGCTTGTCTTTGAGTTCATGGGACCAGAGCGCCGCATACCAGCCATTGCGCAGGAACATGTCGCGACCTCCTCGCCGCCGCCGCTCGGCATAGTCTTACCGCGGCGGCAGGCTCCCATCCAGATGGAGCACAGTCATTTCGGTGCGCCGCCTGGCCAAATCACGGACCGTCAGGCCGCCGCAGATGGGCCGAAGTTGGCCCATTGCGTCACTTAGTGCGACGCGGTGAATTGGGCGCTTTCGGAGCAAGGGGCGGACATCGCGCGACCGCCGAAAATTAGGAGCTTGTGGCCCGAACGGACATTGAGCAGCTGAATTTGCTGTGCCGCACAACATAGCCCTTCAGTCCGAGCGGTGTGGTAGGGTAGCCTCATTAGCGACGTTGTTCACGCCGAAGGCTTAGCCGCACTGATGACCGCGCTCCGGGATTTCATCGATGAGATTGCCAGCGAACTCGACGCGCGTACCGACAAGCCCCTTGCCCCGCATCACTGGATTGGCTTCGTGAAACTACTCGGTGCCATCGATCAAGATGATGAGATGGGTGAGTTGCGCCAACAGATGGAGCAAATCGTCTCCCAACGCGATGTACGTTTCCAGGATCGTTGCTTGGCGCTGATCCCGTTGCTTAGCGCTGATCCCGCTGTTGCGGCCGCATTTACCCGGCGGCGGCACGCTGCAATAACAGCAGTTGCGGCGCTGTAGCTTCGCGGGATTAGATAATGGACCGATGCGCCCGGAGGAAGGAACGGATTTGGCGAACCGCCAGGGGAATCCGCTCCTTGGGCTCTTTCCACGGAAACATGCTCACTTCGGCTTGAGGCGCCAGCATCGCGGTCTCCATGGCGACGGCGTACGGATGCGACGGGACGTCATCCGGCAGGATCAGCACCGGCGTCTGGCAGTTGCGCACGAAATCGCGCGTCACGGTGAAGACGAAGTCGGGATCGGTGCGGTACATTTTGGTCAGGAATTTATCGACCGTCGCCATCGTGATCTCGGGCCGCCTTGCGGTCAGCGGCGGACCCCAGCGCTTCATATTGTTGTCGTAGAAATGGTCGCGCAACTCCGGACGCGAACCGCTGGGCTGCGCCAGCACGGCGGCGACAATGCGACCGGGCGCGCGCTGCAACAGGTTCCAGATGAAGGGGCCGCCAATGCAGAAGCCCAACGCCACGAACTTGTCGATGCCCAGGTGATCCATCACCGCGAGCTGGTCGTCGGCGTAGGCGTCCCAGGGCCGGTCGATTTCGAGCGGGCCGGTGGACTGGCCGCCATTGGCGTTGCGCAGGTCCGCCGCGATGCAGCGGTACTCGTCCTTGAACTCCGCCATCGGGTCGAACGGCGAGTTGGCGGCTTTGAGGCCGGCGATTGTCGAGTTCAATCCGCCGCCGGGGATGACCAGTAACGGAAAGCCGGAACCGGCCTCCTCATAGTAGATGCGAACGGCGCCATTTTCGTAGAACGACATGCAACTTCTCCTTGGCAGCTTCCTCTTGCCCAATCTGCCGAGCAAACACGTGCGCCGCTAGGACGCCGCAATCGCTTCCGCGGCGCGCAACGCGATCGTCGCCTTGATCAGTCCGCCGACGTAACCGGCGTTCGGTCCGCCGTCCAGCCCCCCGATGGTGGAGCCGGCCGCGAACAGGCCCGGCAGAGGCGTGTCGCGCTCGTCGAGGACGGCGCCATTGCCGTCGACCACGATGCCGCCCATGGTGTTGGTGATGGCCGCGCAGATCGGCAGCGCATAGAACGGCGCGATCCTGATCGGCCAGGCTTTGTAGCGGTCGCTGCGACGCGCCGGCGACAGCGTGTGCAGCGTGCCGGCGTCGACGGCGGCGTTGTATTCGCCGACGAGCTCCGCCAACCGCTGTGGCGCGATGCCGATCGGTGCGGCCAGCTCCGCAATCGTGCCGGCGCGATGCAGCGTGCCGCCCGCCTCGGGCAACAGCGGATTGGGCGGCTGCGCATGGCCGCGGCCGGGCGGTCCGTCCCAGACCGCCTGGTCGAACACGATGCTGGCGCCGAGCGGATCGGGCAGACGGGCCACGACGTTGGACAGATAGATGCCGCCGAGCCCCTCGTCGGCGAAGCGGCGGCCGTCGGCGTCGATCACGATGCTTGCGGCCGCTATCTCGTCGGCATAGGGCCGCGGCCACAGCCGGACGGAATTCATCGCGTCGCGGCTGTGCAGATGGCCGTAAAACACGCCCAGCCCCGTGCTCGCGGCGCCGACCGCCTGCGCCATGCGCAGGCCATCGCCGGTCGCGGTGCCGCCGTTGCGCGCCAGAAGTTTTTCCGGCGCCGGCGAAATGTGCGCGCGGATCATGTCGAAGCTGGCCTGGAAGCCGCCGTCGGCGATGACCACGGATGCTGCATTGAATTTGGCGGCGCCTGCGGCCGCGTCGGTCTCGACCGCGATACCGCCCGGGGCAAGCTTTAGCGCACGCGCACGCATCCCGCGCAGAATCCGGCCCTGCCGCTGACGCAAGTTTTCTTCGAGCCGCGCCAGCGCAACGTCGCCGGCATAGCCCCGCCAGGTCAGGCCGAACCCCTTTCGCCATGGCGGGGCCAGCACATTGGTCTGATAACCGCCGAGATCGACGAGATCGATGCCCTCGCTCTTGAGCCACTGCATCAGCCGGCGGCCGTCCTTGGCGATGGCGCGCGCCAGATCCTTGCGCGCAAGGCCCTCGGTGCAGGCTTCGATCTTGCCGAACAGCACATCCTCGTCCGCCGCCACGTCGGTGAAATTGATGTGGAACGTGCCGTATGTGTAGCGCGAATTGCAGAGGTATTTTTCTTCCTTGCTCTTCTCCAGGACGATGACGCGCTTGCCGAGCTGCGCGGCGCGGTTGGCGGCAACGAGGCCGGCGATACCGGCTCCGATCACGATCACGTCGTGCTGGGCTTCCGTGTCGGCCATCGCACCAGGGTCCGGATCAATCTGCCGTAATGCTACCGCTTCCGATGGTCGGCCACCACGTCCGTCGAGCGCATCGTCAGAGCCGGCATCGAACCGACCTCGCGGCCATGTCCGCCAATCGGTCACTATCCTGTATGCAGGAAACTAGCGCCTGCGGTCCGCAAGGGAAAATGATAATGCTACGGTCGGCGGGAAACTCACATGCTCAGGGAGGAGCACATGCGCATTCGGTCCTGTTGTCTTGGCGTCGTCCTCTTCGCCGCGCTCGGCCTCTTCGGCGCCGTCACGCCGGCATCGGCCCAGCTGCCGCTGCCGCCAGGCGCGACGCCGTCGCCGCCGACGCCCAACATGCCGACCTCGGAAGAAGCGAAAAAGCTGAAGGGCATCGCCGCCCCGCCCTTCCCGGCGGCACCCGACAATCTTCCGTTGGCGCAGCTCAAGCTGCCGAAGGGTTTCAAAGTCGAGGTCTATGCCAGCGGCATCCCGAACGCGCGTTCGCTGCGCATCGGCGACAAGGGGACCGTGTTCGTCGGCAATCTCCTGCGCGACAAGGTCTATGCCATCGTCGACCGCAACGGCAAGCGCGAGGTCAAAGTCATCGCCTCCGGCCTCGACCGGCCGAACGGCCTCGCCTTCAAGGACGGCACGCTCTACATCGCCGAAGGCACGAGAATCTCGAAGCTCGAGAAGATCGAGGACAATCTCGACAATCCGCCGAATCCGGTCGTCATCTACAGCGACTTTCCGAACCATCAGTCGCACGGCTGGAAATTCCTGGCGCTCGGCCCCGACAACAAGCTCTACGTCAATGTCGGAGCGCCGTGTAACATCTGCGTGCCGCCGCCGAGCAATGCTCAGATTCGCCGCATAACGCTGGACGGCAGCGGCGTCGAGATCGTCGCCCATGGCATCCGGCAAGTCGTCGGGATGGATTTTCATCCGCTGTCCAAGGTCCTCTATTTCACCGAGAACCAGCGCGACTGGCTCTCCGAGGACGCCCCGCAAGACAAGCTGAACCGGGTGCTCAATCCGGGAACGGACAATTTCGGTTTTCCGTACTGCGACGGCGGCGATATAGAGGATCCGATATACGGCTGGGGCCACAGCTGCAGCGAGTTCACCAAGCCGATCACGCAGCTCGGGCCGCATTCGGCGCCGCTGGGCATGCGCTTCTATACCGGGACTATGTTCCCGGCGAAGTATCACGACGCCATCTTTCTGGCGCGGCACGGCTCCTGGAACAAGACCAACAAGATCGGCGGCGACATTTACGTCGTCTACCTCAACAAGGACGGCACGGTGCGAGCGCAGGAACCGTTCATGACCGGTTTTTTGCGAAACAACCAATACGTCGGCCGGCCGGTCGACGTGCAGCCGATGAAGGACGGCTCGCTGCTCGTTTCGGACGACTATGACGGCGCGGTTTACCGCATCACTTATGGCAGCGATAAAGTCACCAGCCGCTGACGTTTATAGCTCCAGGCATACCGCGGTCCGGTACGGCGCCAACGATACGCTAACAATCGCTGCCGCGTTGGCGCTCGGATGCCGTTCAAGACCTAAAGTGGCGCTTTGCGGAAGTTGATTGCCGCATTGCGAAAAATATTATTCGATCACCTCGTCGGCACGGGCGAGCAAGCGTCGCGAAAGGCAGGTCGTGCGACGTATCAAGAATGGCTTAGTATGTTGCGTATCGTCGCACCCAGCGGGTTTGTCAGGGCGAGCAAGTCACGCGGCCGTTTGCAATGACGATGCCGATTCCAAATATCGGCCGCCATAGCGAAACAGCCGAAACCAACGCGGCGATACCTTGTTGAGCACCAGCCCGGCAATTTTCTGCGCATCCATATCCAACAGGTCGAGAGCTTCCGACACCGCCTGCCGCGGCGTGCTGTCCCATTCCACGACCAGCACGGCGCAATCCGCCCCTTTGAGGTACGGTGCTATCCCGCCGATCGGCAGGATCGCTGGAGTATCGAGAACCACGAGATCGAACTCGTTGCGGCATTGGCGCAGCAGCGATTCCAGACGCACGGCATCGACATTCTCCGGCTGCACGGCCCGCGACGGGTCGCGCGCTCCCAGCACGCACAAGCCCGTAACGGGGTCCTTCGTCAGCGCCTGCCGAAGCGAAATCCGCTCGTTGAGAACTTCGGACAGCCCGGCCTTTTGCAAGCCGAACACCAGGCCGGTCTTTCCGGTATAAACATCGCCGTCGATCAGAAGCGTGCGCAGGCCGATATCGGCGGCGGCAAGCGCGAAATTGCAAGCAAACGTCGACTTGCCTTCACCGGGCGCCGCCGAGGCCACTGTGACGACTTTGTTCGTCGTCGCGTCATCGAATAGGCGGGCTTGTATTGCGCGCAACTGCCGGGCGTAAGCGGACCGGGGATGACCGAGCGCAAATCTGCACGCTTTTCCGCTGGCGTCCCCTTTCGATGACGAACCGCGCCAGTTGCGGGATTCTTCGATGTCATCCCGTTGCGTCGGCAGCATGCCCAGCGCCGGCACCGACAGAAATTGCGTCGCCTCTCGCAAGCTGCGAAAGCCCTGACGCATCTGCTCCATCAGGAGCGTGATCGCGATCGCGAGAAGCAATCCTGCGCAGGCCGCCGCGCCAAGCAGGAGCGACATTGCAGGACGGCTTGGTTTGAGAGGCGGCAGCGCCGGGGCAACGATGCGCGCGTCGGCGATCTGCAAGCTTTGCTGTTCGGAGGTCTGCTTGGCGCGGTTGAGGAATTGCTCGAACAGATCACGGTTGGCCTGTGCGTCCCGCTCCAGCTCATGCAGTTTGATCTCGGCCTGATCGGCCGCGGCAAATTGTTCCTTGAGCCCGGCAAGCGCGCCTTCCAGCGTATTCTGGCGGTTGACCGCGGTTTGATAGTCGTTGCGGACGCCAGCGAGAATGCGGGTGATTTCGTCGTCGATTTGCCGTCGCACGTCGGCGAGTCGGGCGCGAACCACGGTCAGCGCCGGATATCTCTCGCCGTACATCGTGCTGTATTCCGACACGGTGCGAGCGGCTTCGGTGTATTGCGAGCGCAGATTGGTAATGACCGGCGACTGCAGCACCTCGCTCAGCGTCGACGGATCATCCTTGTGCCGCGCGGCAGATTCGACCTGCTCCATTCGTGCGCGGGCGTCCGCGGTGTAGGTCCTTGCCAGCGCGATTTGCTGCGTGAGATCCTCGATCTGCCGATTGATGAGCTTGTTGCCCTGCGTCACATCGACAATGTTATGGGACGATCGGTAGCTCTCGACCGCTTCATCCGAGCGGCGAACGCGTTCGCGCATGTCCTGCATCCTGGAATCGAGCCATTCGGACGCGCTCGCGGTGGTGTCGCTGTGAATTTCCCGCTGGTCGGCGAGATAGGCTTGGGCAACGGCGTTGGCAATGCGCGCCGCTTTTGTCGCATCTTTCGAATAGAAATTAATCTCAAGGACGTAGGTCTGGCCGCGGCGGCGTACCGTCAAATTCTTTTGCAAATTGGATATGAGGCGCTCATCTTTGGTCCGTTGCAGCGCACCGGGGTCGCCGCCGATAAGCGCCTGCAAGCCGTTGCTGATCTCGTCCCACAACGATGGCAGGGAAAATTCCGGATCGTCCTCCAACTTCATTGCCGTAATGACTTTGCGGGCAAGCGCCGTCGATGTGATTATTTCCACCTGACTTTCGACCGCCGCGGCGTCGGCGCCGATTCCGGTCAGCACGGTCGGCGTATCGGTGACGTGGAGTTGTCGAGGATCCACGATCACGACCGCGGTCGCTAGGTACTTTGGCGGAATCACGATCAATGCAGCGGTGGCGAGAGCCACCGTGGCCAGCGTAATGCCGGCAATCAGGCGTGCGCGCCAACATAGCGTCAGCCAGAAGGTACGAAGATCGAAAGCATTGCCGACTGCGGACGGGTCGGCGCGATCCGCAGTCCGGGCGCGCACCAGCGCGCTCTGTTCCGGCGAATCGTCGAGCGGCGGCGGATGAGCACTATTCCGCGTCAACATCGCGCACTCCCCATTGTGCTTTCAGCCTTCAAAACAAATAGTTCTACATTTTGCCGCTGTTCGCTAATGCAATGTTTTGTCAACCTTAACCGACCGGCGTCTCGTTAACTTTAAAGATTCGCCATCGGCACAACTTTCGCCCCCGGCCGCCCTACTTTCGCAGTGGTCCGATTTGCGAACGACAAGCGAGCGGTTACGATGAAACGTCGGATGATTATTCGTGCCGCGGCATTCTCGCTGCCGCGCAGGCTGTCGCTAACGCAACCCACAACGACCCGCGGAGATAATCGTGCCTCGGACCGCGACTAGCCTGGCGACATGGGCGATAAGGGCGGCGCTGCTCGCGATCATAGTGCTGTCCGTGGGTAACTTCGGCGGTTCTGGCAATGAGTCACTGGCTCGGGGTTTGCCATATCTGCAGCAAAGCCTAGGGTTGGCGTTTTGGCTATTGGCGCTGTACGCGAGCTGCTTCATACCGCCGCTGCTGCGGGTCGGCCGCACGCCCGACATCGTCGCCGCCTTTGCTTTCTTCAGCTTCGTCGTCCTGTCCGTGGCTTGGTCCAACCATTCAGGCGACAGCATCGTGAAATCCGCCGCGCTGCTGATCACCACAATCGGTGTAAGCCGGCTCGCCTGCCGTATGTCGCTCGACGCCATCGTCTGCTGCACAATCATCGGACTTTTCATTCTGGCCGTCGTGTCTCTCGCTGTCGTGCTCTTTTTTCCTGACATCGGGGTAGCGACAGGTTGGCTGCAAGAAGGTCTGTGGCAGGGCGTTTTCGAATCGAAGCAGAGCCTCGGCCTCAGCGGAGCGCTGTTGATGTTCTTGGCCGGTCACAACGCGCTGCGGCGCGGCGGGATGATCCAGTTCCTCGTCTTGTTCGGCTTGGGCGCGACATGCGTCATTGGGTCCGGATCAAGAGGCGGCGGCGTGCTGGCGCTGGCTGCCATCGCCAGCTGTTATCTGTCGCGCCGGTCGCCGCGCTTTCGGACGCTGCTGGCCTTTGGGCCAATTGCCATGACGATCGTGGCCAGCGCGCTCATGGCCTATATTGTGAGTACGGGACATGATTACCTGCCGTGGTTCGACAACCAACTCAATTTCTCGAACCGGACTCTAATCTGGGAATATGCGCTCCGCCACTTGAGCGAACGCGCGCTTTTTGGCTTCGGGCTTAACGGTTTTTGGACGTCTCCGCAGTTTTATTTCGGATTTCTGCACGAACACGACTGGGTGCTGGACAACTATCACAGCGGCTACGTCGCGATCCTGACGGAAACCGGCATCATCGGCATGACTTTGTTCGCGCTTTGCGCCCTGCTGTTCGGCTTTCGGATGTCGTGGTTGCAAATGAACCGGTTGATCCCTCAGGCCGATTACGATCTCATCGTTGGTTACGCAAATCTCATGTTTCTGATCAACTTCAGCGAGACGTTGTTTCTCAGATCGACTGAATTCTACGAGGCCCTGCTGGTCGCATTTTTCATCGCCAGTTCGGGTGCGCGGTTGGAAATGCCTCAACCATGGTTGGGGCCTTCGCGAACGCCGCAAAAGCGGCAATTTGCATGACCACGACGCCAGGTGGAGCGAAGCGATGCGCGAGCGAACAGACGAAGCGGAGCGGGCGCTGACGTCGATCTTTCGCTCCGGCAACGCAATGCTCGCGGGCATGGCCAGATCGGCGATACGATGCTCGGTCATCGTCTTGACGTGTGTCCTGCCCGCGACCTCGCCCTCCACGGCCCAGGACAAAGCCGCAGCCACGGCACAGCAAATGGCCGGCGGCGTCAATATTCTCGGCTATGACGGCATTTGGGACGGCGGCGTCGATGCTCCGTTCAAACAGCGTTATTTCAAGACAATTCGCGATGCCGGATTCCATCACGTGCGGATCAATCTGTCCGCGTTCAAATATATGGACGGTAGAAACGATCTTGATCCGAGAATACTGGCGCGGCTCGATTGGGTGTTGGAACAAGCCGTTGCTGCCGATCTTATTCCTATCATCGACGAACATGACTACGATCAGTGCCAGCGCAATCCGGACAATTGCGGCATCAAGCTGCGCGCTTTCTGGAAACAAGTTGCGGATCATTACGCGGGCCGATTTCCCACGGCAGTGTTCGAGCTTCTCAATGAGCCCGGCGGCAAAATGACGGCGACCTGGTGGAACGCGCTCATCCAGTCCACCATGCAGGTGATCAGAGCCGACAATCCTCAGCGCACTGTCATCGTGGCGGCGATCAATTCCGAAGATCCTCTTGAAATTCGCAAGCTCCAGCTTCCACCTCAAGACCGCAACATCATCGTTACCGTCCATTACTACAAGCCGATGCAGTTTACCCATCAGGGGGCGCCGTGGTCGTGGCGTTTCGCCCTGTTGCGAGGCATCGACTGGGGCAGCGACGACGACAAGAGCCGACTTAGCAGCGACCTGGAGACCATCGATGCCTGGGCGAAGGAAACGGCGCGTCCGATCTACCTCGGTGAGTTCGGCGCATACGAGGCCGCCGCCATGGACGCGCGGGTGCGCTATACCTCCTTCGTGGCGCGCATGGCCGAACGTCTGGGCTGGCCGTGGGCCTATTGGCAGTTCGATCACGATTTTGCGCTGTTTCATACCGACACCGACCGGTGGGTGATGCCCCTTGTCAACGGATTGATGCCGCGCGACGCGCATGACGGAACACCGGACCGCGCGGACGACAGCAGCCGGCGGACGACGCCGTAGAGTGCACGCTTGTGGCGGACGCAGCACTTGGCGCGCTCCGCGGAGAGCGGCCGCCATCCGCGAGGTGCGAGCGCCAATCTGGTTAACCGCGGACGCGTGCGCTCGGGGATTAACGTAAATATGCTGCGGCGCGAGTTTCTCGCGCGCCGCTGGTTTACTTGTTCTATAGCTGCAGCGCGGCAGCGCGATAGCGAGATCGCGCAACATTCGGGACGGAATTAAAAAATCGGCGGCTCGATGATGAAAATCGCGCAAAGCGTATCTTCTCGATTTGCCGAGTCCGGGATAGCACAAGGCGCGCTGGTCGCCTTTCTGATCAAGCTCGGCGGCTCGTCGCTGAACATCGTGATGTTCACGATCGCGGCGCGTGTCATCGGGCCCGCCGAATTCGGTCAGTTCGCGATTTGGTTCAATCTGGTCTCTTTCCTTGCCGTCATTGCATTATGCGGCCAGGAGACTCTGATCGTCCGCTCATGGAACGAATACACCCACCAGCACCGCTACGACCTGGCGCGTGGGGCGATCTCGTTCGGAATTGTTGTCTGCGCAGCAGCGGCGCTGTTCTGGGCCGGTTGCGTCGCTGTCGGCAGTAGCGTGGCCGGCTGGGCCACCTCGCCGGGCCTCGTCGTCGCCGCCTGTCTGCTTCTGATCGCGCAGACGATGGCGTCTTTCAGCTCCAACTTGACACGAACCGTTGTGGGCTTTTTGTTGGGCGAGGGTCTGCGCGAAGCTTGGCGCATCGTCGTGATCGTTGGCGCGCTGTTGCTGGCGCTCGGTCACCTTCAGATCACGATAACCATGCTGTTCGCGTTGTGCATCATCGGCCTAAGCCTGATGATCCTGATTCAATATCTGGTCGTTCGACGTAGTCTGCCCCTGCAAATCCGCGGCGTCGCGCCGACGGCCGACGTGTCAGCCTGGGTCAAGCGCTCGTTGCCGATGTGGGCCGCCGCCTTCCTCGATGCATCGAGCCAATTTCTCGACGTCATCCTGCTCGGGCTGCTCCTGAGCCCGGTCGCGGCCGGCGGCTATTTCGTCGCCGCGCGGCTCGCCAACGTGTTCGCCATGATCGCCGGAGGGATGGCAAACTATTCGGCGACGCCGATCGCCTCGTTGTTCTTCATGGGGCGCCATCCCGAGCTGCAGCGATCGCTGCGGATGGTATCGCTCGCGGTAGCCGCGCTCGTCGTGGCAGGCCTTGCGGTGATCTTCGTCGGCGGCGATTTGTTGTTGATGATCTTCGGCAAAAGCTATGTCGACCAGCACGGCATCCTGATGGTGCTGTCGATCGGCACCGCAGTGGCTGCTCTCGGCGGGCCAGCCACGTACCTGCTGCTGCTTACCGGACATGAAGGCTTGTGCTCGCGGGTCGTGGTGATCGGTCTCGTGCTGCGGGTCGTCGCATTGGTTATTTTGGCGCCAAGGTTCGGCGCGATCGCCGCCGCCTTCTCGTGGAGCGCGTGCTTGATCGGAACCACGATTGCTTTGAACGCCGTGTGTCGACGCTTCGTCGGCATCGATCCTTCCGTGGTCACGCTGCTCAACCTTGCGAACGCGCTGATGGCCCCGGTTCCGGCGGTCGGCCGCGGCGAGGGCATCAAACCATGACGAGGGCAGTGCGCATCGCGTTAATCCAGCCGCAAGCCGAGAGCGCCGGCGCCCAGGAGATCGCTCGGCTGCTCGACCGCGGGCTGCAGGCGCGCGGCTACGAGGTTCATCATGTCTTTTTCTTTCGTCGCACCAAAGCTTTCGATCACCTGGCGAACGCCATCTTTTGCGCGCGCGAGCGGCCGGTCACGCCGTGGTCGCTGGCCCGAATGCTGCTGTCGCTGTTTGGCCATTTGCGCCGGCTGCGCCCCGACGCGGTGCTGTGTTTTCAACACTATGGCAGCTTGATCGGCGCACCAATCGCGCGGGCGGCCGGCATCCGCGTCGTCATTGCCAACTGGAACTCGGCGCGCGAAGTGACCCCGGCCTGGCTTAAGCTGACTGATCGTTGGCTTGGGGCGCTTGGCCTGTTCGCGCGAGTCGTCACCAATTCACGCAGCGTCACCCAGGACTTCGCCGATTACCCGCACGCCTATCGCCGGCGGCTGGTTCGAATCGATCACGGCTTCGAGTGTAAGACGTGCGATATCGACCGCGCAGTCGCGCGGGCGCGGCTGAACCTGCCGGTCAATGCCGTACTGCTCGGCTGCGTCGCGCGGCTGCATCCGCTCAAGAATTTGACCCTCGCAATCAAACTATTGGCATTCGATGCGCGTTGGCACCTGGCCATTGCCGGCCAGGGCACTGAGCAGGCTGACCTCGCCGCGCTGGCGCGCGAACTCGGCTGCGCCGATCGCGTCCATTTCCTCGGCGAACTCGCGCCCGATCGGGTGGCGATCCTGCTGAGTGCGCTTGATGTGTTCGTTTTTCCGAGTCTCGCCGAAACTTTCGGGCTTGCGGTCGTAGAGGCGGCGCATGCCGGCGTCCCGGTTGTCGCCAACCAGCTCCCGGTGCTCGAGGAGGTGTTGTCGCCCGATGGCGAGCCTTGCGTGCTGTTCGCCGATGCCGGCAACCCGGCAGCTTTCGCGACGGCGGTCCTTCGCCTCTTGGAAGATACGGCGTTGGCGGCAACTTTGTCGGCCCGCGCGGCAAAGCTCGCCACGTACTATTCGCGCGAAGCCATGGTTGCCGCCTACGCGGCGTTAATTGAATCGGAAGTGAACGGCAAAACGGCCCAAGGCGGCTCCAGACATCCCCTGCGCCCCAGCGCCACGTGATGCAACATCGCCGAGAAAACTCCTGCTAGCCTCTGGCGGTCGGCCACGGCGCCCGCGCATCAAACGTTCGCCGATGACGGCGTGAACCGAAGCCGGGGGATTCGAGCCGTCGGCCGTCTTCCGCGAGCGGCGCTTGCCTCATCCGGCCAAGTAGAGGATCGCGCCAGTTGCACCGGAAAGACCCAGAAGAGCCGCGATCCAGACGGCGCCGATCAGGATCCAGACGGGCAGATATCGCCGTTCGCCATGCGTTTCCGCGTTGGGCCGCCAGGGTTCCAGCGCGGGCTCCGATTGACGCAGCGCGGCCGACGCAATTTCGATTTCTGCTATGGCGCGCGCCAGCGCGTCAGAATCGACTGGCGCGGGTGCGGCAATCGAGCGCGCAACAGCGTTCCCTGCATTCCGCATGCGACCGACGGCGAAGGTTTCAATCGATGCCGGGCCTGCTCCGACGTCGTGCAGCATCGCGTCTCGCGCGCTATCGAGCCTGGACACCGTTTGGCGAGTGTCACTGGAATGCGCCTTGTCGATAAGTCGCAAGCCCTGCGCGTTTTTATTCAGCATCGCGAAGCACCCCAAACCAAAGCCGCCGGATTCACCTAGTTAAGGTCGCGTTCACTCGCAATATTAATCAATTGGTATCCTTAATGTGACGCTTGGAGGCCGAGCGAGCGCTGCGCCCCGCTGTCGGAGCAAGACAGTCGGCCGATGCCGCTTTCACAGGTAGGCGGATGTGGGCGGTGCCGTTATATCGGCAGGTAAAGCTTGAGTTCAGTGATAGATCGACCGCGGATCTGTTCGCAGCACGGCATTTCCAGCCGCGTCGACCGCCGCGGATGGCCGGGCGACGTCTTTGCGTAAGTTTGCAGTCAGAAACGCCGCCGCGTGTTTGGCGCCGTAGACAAAGCGCATGACTGGGCCAAACGACTGCGCACTGGCCACCCCGACGAAATGCAGACCCGCGATGGAGGATTGAAGTGCTCGATCCAAGACCGGCACTCCTTCGTATGTCTTTATCTTTGCCCGCAAGCCTGCAGACAGGTACTGAATGCGGTCGAGATCAACCCGGTATCCCGTCGCCGCGATGACATGATCGGTTTCGAACGTCACCGTTTTTTCCGGATTCCGTACCGCCAATACGAGCTTGCCGCCGCGCTCGACCGCGTGCGCGATGGTATGCGACGTCAGCAAGGGGAAGCGACCGCGCGCACGCTCCGATAGCCACCAGGCACCGGCAGGTCCCCAACTCCTTGCGACATAGTCATGTCGAGTCCGCAGGGGCAATCGCCGGAAAATTTTCGGTAACTCTGAGACAATCACGCTCCGCCAGCCCGGTCCGAGACCCGCATCGGGATAACATACACGTCGGAGCATCGACCGTGACAGATTCGGATCGCTGCCCCACTCGACGCGGTCGGCGCGGGCAAGAAGGCGCACATTGGCTCCCTGCTCGTGCAGCATGACCGCCAACTCGAGCGCGGATTGGCCGCAGCCGACGATCGTCACATCCCTGCCTGCGAACCGCGCCAAGTCCCGATGCTCCGAGCTGTGCGACATCAATTCGCGCGGCAGGCCATCGAGCACCGGCGGAATTCGCCTGAACGGCAAATATCCCGTCGCCAGGATGACGCGTCTTGCCCAAATGACGCCGCCGTCCGCCAGGGCGACCTCAAATCCGTTGTCCGCCTGACGCAGATCAATCAGAGTTGCGTCTGCGACCTCGATGCGCGTTTGCTGCTGAAACCACCGTGCGTATTCCAGGAAATCCGCAATCGCCAACGGATTGCCGATGGGCCGATACGCCATGCCGCGCGCGGCGTAGAAGCGCTCAAGCGTGTAGAAGCCCTGAGGGTCAGATAGGTTGGACGCGAAAGGCTCGGATCTCAGGATCATGCCCAAAGGCATGTTGTTTCGCCAAGAGGCCATCGGCTGTCCAAGGATGAGGCTTTCGATGCCCGCGGCACGGAAATGCGCTGCGATCGACAACCCGTAAGGGCCCGCGCCGACAATTGCATTTTCAACCTTCACCATGAAAACAGGTCCCTAAATTGCAAAATGAATGACTTCAGGACTGTTTGCCGCCGGCAACGCTCTGGCGGCGTTTCGCAGGGGCGGCCGCAAAAAGACGTCGCGTCATTTTCCCGGCCACTTTTGCAGCCGCGGTGGTGTAGTAAGCGAGGCTCGGCATCGGGTCGCTGACCCGCCAGTACCCATCGTAGACAGGCAGACGAGTCTTTAGCGCGGACCGGCCTCTCCGGTGCCAGGATTGCCGCCAAGCCACCGGTCGTGACGGACAAGCCGGCTGGCTGTTGGGCAAGCCGATCAAGTCGCGATAGGCAAAGAGCGGAATGTTGACGCCGTTCAGCGTCGCCACTTCTTCCTGCCAGTCCGTACGTCCGACGGTCGGCTCGATCACCACGAATATCCGGCGTGCTCGATCCCACTTGAATTCAAGGCTTCCCAGTCCGCGATAATCGCAACGCTCGATGAACGCCGCCGTGAATGACTCCAACGGCCCGGCTGCCTCCGGAGCGGCAATGCAAAGCGCGGTGTTCCCGGCTCTCGGCGGATGGCTCAAAATCTTTCGACCAGAAAAGAAGATCGTGCGAGCCGGGTCGTGTCCGCGGTAAAAAAGGCAAAAATAGATGTTGCTGGTGGGGCCTTCAATCCACTCCTGAACGACGAATTCTCCCACTGTTTGCAGCAGCGTGCAGCAAAGCTCGCGAGTTTCCTGGAAATTCTCCGGCATATGCAAGCGTTGCGTTCGGCGCAGATAAACCAGCCGCTTGTTGGCCGGTTTGACAATGACCGGAAATCGCAAATCGCAAAGCCTCTCCAGATCGGATACGCGGCTGATGACGATGCTGCGCGGGACTGGCAGTCCATGCCGCTCTGCAAACTCATGAAATCGCGCCTTGTTATCGAGGGTTTTTACCGTCTCCCGCGACGGAATCTGGAACTGATAGGCGCGTTTTAATTCGTCGCGGTGCGTCGACACGGTGTGGACGGCCATTTCGTCGGCCAACAGCAGCGCCGGCCGATGGTCGAGGCCGCGTTGCAACGCCATGAGACCGTCGACGAGCTTTCGTCCATAGAGCTTTTCCACGATCACGGGCCGGCAGAAGCGTGACCACATGGCGGCGCGGCCATAGGTCGTATCCATTGCGATTGTCGGCACGCCGCCGCGGGCGAGGCTGCGCACGACACCAAGACCGTTAAGCTCGGCGCCAACCACGACGGCGCACGGACTGTCGGTCATAGCGGTCTCGCTCGTCTTGTGCTCACGACGTCTTGCCTATTTCGTTTGCAAACAGAGACATAGCGACGATGACGCAAACGCTCCAAGTTGCCGCAGAATTAGCAGAAATGAGCCGGCCGGGCGCAGCTGGCCGCAACGCACGAGAGTCTTTTTCGGCAGTATAGTTACTCGACACCAGCACACTTCGTTCAGTGCCGGGCACCGACCAGCATCCGATAAAGCTGATAAGCGCCGCGCCAGGTCGGGGATTCGCGCGGCAGATAGGCGATGGCCGTGCCACGAACGCGATCCAGCGTGTTCTCGTAGAGTCGGCGATAGTACCAGTCGGCACCGGCGCGGCGGCGATATTCCCGCAGATAGGCGTCGACCTCGCGGTGGGTCTTGGCCCGGCCGTTGTCGCCGAACTTGGTCACGGCATAGTTGAATTCACCCCGGTCGTAGAGCGAATCGAACTTGTGCAGGGTGGTCCTCATGAAATTGCCGATCAAGAGATCGTCGAAAATCTCGCAGTCAACGGCCGTCATCAGGCTGTTGCGCGGTACTTCGAAGGTGATCCCGCGGTCCTTCTTGCCGTCGAGTGCGATGAAATTGTCGCGGCCGCCGACGCGGAAATTGATGAAGGAGAGGTAGTCCCGCACCAGCTCGCGGCTGCGGAAATAGTCCGACAGCTTGGCGAGGTCACCGCGTTCCAGGACGTCGCTCCAATTGTCGCCGAAGGCTTGCGGCGGCCGCACCATGGTTTCCATGCTTTCGGGATTGAGCGGCGTAATCCCGCCGGTCGCGCAATCGATGTGCGAGAACGCCGGGATGAAATTGTGGTTCTTGTAGTCGAAGCCGCGCGCATAGTCGTCGAGCGGCGTGACGTAGTTCTGCGCCCAGATCGAATCACTGCGCTGGTAGGAATGAAACGAGCTGAACGGAATGACGTTGCGGATGCCGAGCGTCAGCGCGCGCAAGCTGATCTGGCGGCCCGGCGGCGGTTTCATGCCGGCCGGTGGCGGGATGAAGACGCCGTTGTCGTCGTAGAAATTGATCATGTCGGCGTCGCCATAGCCCGACAGGCCCATCATGTAGCTATCCGGATATTGGGCGGCGATCCTGCGAATGAGCAGCGTGCAGTCGCGGCTGCCGGCGTCGTTGAGATCGACGAACAGCCGGTTGTTGACGTCGATCAACAGGACGCTGTCCTGGATCATGGTGGAGATGCAAAACACCTTGATCCGCGGCGCCAGCTCGACCCACCGCCGTTCGGGCAGGATCGAGACTTCGAAACCCCGGGCCCGCAGTTCATTGGCGATGCGGCCGCCGACATGGTCGGCAAGCAGGATGTGCCGGCCGCGCAGCTGTTGCAGGCTGTCTGCATTCAGATGGTCGGGATGACCGTGGGAGAACCAGATATATTTGGCATTGAGAATATCGGCCTTGCATTGCGGCGGAATGCGGTGGCTCAAGCCCCAGCTGCCGAAATAAGCCGGATACTCGTCGCCGAACCACGGATCGGTGGTGAGGATGGGCTTGTCGTCATAGGCAATGAGCGTGGCATTGCCCGTCGTTGAAACGCCAAGCATGTGGGATGCACCGTGTTTTGCCCGACCATAATGCGGACATCGATCGAATGCGCGCGGCTTGTTCGGACGAAACCGGCAAATGCGCGGTTAGGGTGAATTTCCGAAATTTGTCGCCGCGGCGAACGTCCGACCTGTGCCGGTTAACATTAACGCAAACAAGCAGACTTCGACCCGCTGATTTTCCTGGTCGAGGTGGCTAATGATCTCGGACTCTGCGATCCGTCGATACGGCACTGCGGCACCCGGCGATGTGGTCGCGCTCCTGCCGCAGGACGATTGTCAGTCGACTTTCGGGACGAAAATTTATCGACGAGTTGTTGGTGTTGCAAAGGAACTCGGCGGTCGGCCGGTTCTCATCCTCACTGATGAAATGGCGGTCCACACCGTTTCCAAATACCGCAAGGCAATCGCAAAGCCGGACTCTCCACGACCGTTCTCAGGGCCCATTCAAGCAAGAAAGCTCACTTTGACGTCGATGATGTCCGTCTCGGCAAAGCCCCCGCCGGGATGCACTGACCAAGCCGTCGGGGCCAAATGTTGCGCAGATGCAACACGCGATTCGTATCGCCGAGTTCCGCGTGATAGCACCTTTTCTCCGCGGGGCACACCAGCTTAATCTGCTCGTTTGCGCTGAGGGCCGTGACGTGACGGGTACCATGCCATCTGCGCCGGCTGAGCGACGCGGCACCGGGTTGCCGACGCGCCGGCTGAATTGCTGTAGTGCCGCATTGCTGGCGACCATGGCGCTGGGCGCTGCGGCGTCGCTGCCGCCCGGTGCGGCGCGCGCGCAGGACGCGACCTGGCTCGCCAATCCGAGCGATGGCAATTTCAACAATAACGTCAACTGGAACCCGGCCACGGTGCCGGCCGGCACTGCCTTCTTCGACACGTCCAACACCACCAGCCTGTCGTTTTCGGCCGACACCACGATCGGCGGCTGGACCTTCAATGCCGGAGCCTCGAACTATACTTTCACCAACGATCAGACACTTACATTCAACGGCGCCGGCGTCGCGATCAACGGCGGCAGCGCCAGTATCACCAACAACGCCATTTTACAATTCAACAACACCAGCACGGCCGGCAGCGCCACCATCACCAACAACTTTAGCGCGTTCCTGAATTTCACCAACGCCAGCTCGGCCGGCAGCGCCACCATCATCAACAGCTTCGACGGGGTAGCCCCACAAGGTGGCCTGAGCTTCTTCGACACCAGCACGGCCGGCAGCGCCACCATCACCAACCACGGGACCATGCAATTCTTCAACACCAGCACGGCCGGCGACGCCGCCATCACCAACAGCGCCTTCGCGCCCTTCCTTGGCTTCGGGACCCTGATCTTTAACGACGCCAGCACGGCCGGCAGCGCCGCCATCTCCAACGACAGTATTGTCGAATTCTTCGGCAGCAGCACGGCCGGCAGCGCCACCATCACCAACAATGGCCAAATCTATATATTTCAGAGCGCCAGCGGCGGGACCGCGCGTTTCATCTTCAACGGCTTCGGCCTTCTCGATATTTCAGGGCTCTCGAACGGCGGCACCACCGCCGGCTCGATCGAGGGTGCCGGCACTGTCTTTCTCGGCGCGAAAACCCTGACGGTCGGCGGCAACGATCTCTCGACCGCGTTTTCCGGTGTCATCAAGGACGGCGGCCTCTTTGGTGGCACTGGCGGCTCGTTGACCAAGACCGGCACCGGCACGCTGACGCTCGCCGGCACCAACGCCTACACCGGCGCCACGACCGTGAATGCCGGGACGCTGACGGTAGACGGCTCGATCGCAGCGTCGATTCTGACGACGGTGAACAACGGCGGCACGCTCGGCGGCACCGGCACGGTCGGCGCCACGCAGATCAATGGCGGCGGCATTTTCGCGCCCGGCGCCCTCGGTCTGCCAGGCACCATCGAGGTTGCCGGCAGCCTCGCGTTCCAGTCGGGCGCCGCCTATGTGGTCTATCTCAATCCTTCGACCTCGACCTCTGCCGACGTCACCGGCAGCGCCTCGCTTGCCGGCACGGTGGACGCCAACTTCGCCTCCGGCGCCTACATGAGCAAAAAGACCTACGACATTCTGCATTCGGCCGGGCTCAACGGCACGACGTTCGACGCGCTGGCCACCACCAACCTGCCGAACTTCGACGCCAGCTTGAGCTACACCTCGACCGACGTGTTGCTGACACTGACCGCGGCGCTGGGCGCCGGCACGACCCTCAACCGGAATCAGCAGAACGTCGCCAACGCGCTGACCAATTTCTTCAATTCGGGCGGCACGCTGCCGCCCGGCTTTGCCGGCATCTTCAACCTCACCGGCGCCAACCTGGCCAATGCGCTCAGCCAATTGGACGGCGAGGACGCGACCGGCGCCGAGCGCGGCGCGTTTCAGTTGCTGGACGAGTTTTTAGGGCTGATGCTCGATCCGTTCGTGGACGGCCGCGGCAACGGCGGCGTGGTGGGCGGCGCGCTGGGCTTTGCGCCGGATCAAGCGCCGAGTTTCGCGCCCGACGTCGCGCTCGCCTATCCGAGCGTGCTCAAGGCGCCGCCGCAGCCGCAAACGTTCGACCGGCGCTGGACCGTGTGGGGCGCAGGCTTCGGCGGCAGCAATCACGCCAACGGCGATCCGGTCATCGGTTCCAACAACGTCACGACGAGCACTTACGGCTATGCGGGCGGCATGGATTATCACCTCTCGCCCGACACCGTCGTGGGCTTCGCGCTTTCCGGCGGCGGCATCAATTGGGACTTGGCGCAGGGGCTCGGCACCGGTCGCAGCGACGCGATCCAGGCCGGCGTCTATGGCGCCACCCACGCCGGCGCCGGCTATCTTGCCGCGGCGCTTGCCCTTGCCAACGACTGGTTCACCACCAACCGCACCGCCTTGGGCGATCAGCTCACCGCGCGCTTCCAGGGGCAGAGCTACGGCGCAAGGCTCGAAGGCGGCTACCGCTTCGCCGCGCCGGTCGATCGCGGGCGCGCGGGCGTCACGCCTTACGCGGCGGTGCAGGCGCAGGATTTTCACACGCCGACCTATGGCGAGACCGATCTGACCGGCGGCGGCTTCGGGCTGTCCTATGCCGCCATGACCGGCACCGACACCAGAAGCGAACTCGGCGGCCGTTTCGACGATCTCACTGCGCTTGGCACCATGCCGCTCGTCCTGCGCGCCAAGCTGGCCTGGGCGCACGATTGGGTGAGCAATCCGGCGCTCAATGCGGCGTTCGAATCGCTTCCCGGCACCGGCTTCACGGTCAACGGCGCGCGGATCGCGAAGAACGCGGCGCTCACCACGGCGGGCGCGCAATTGTGGTTCACTACGAACTGGTCGTTGCTCGCCAAGTTCGACGGCGAGTTCGCCTCAGCCTCGCAGACCTACGCCGGCTCGGGAACGCTGCGTTATTCATGGTAAGCCGCACGTCTGCGTGCCGTCTGCCGATGACCGTTATTGGCGTCTATTTCGAGGATGAGCCGGGCCGGCGTGCGGCGGCAAAGCTGCTGACCAAGGACGAGGCGAGACGGATTGCGGCGAATATCGGCAAGCTGCCGAAACTTTTGCGGACGCCGTGATCAGATTAGTTGATTTGGTCGGCCGCCTTACTCAGCGTGGCTTCGTCTACCTTGTTGCCATTTACGTCCTCGATCCAAACCTCCGCCCCTTGGCTCCGCCATTCATTCGCTTTGAAAATGGCATGGCCGAGATCGTCGGAAAGTGCTTCGGCAATGTATTTTTCGCCCTTAATTTTGATTTTCCAGGTCATAAGAGATCACCTTTGGTCAACCGGAGCCTGCGGCCGCGCGTTTACGCTTGTCTCTCTCGATTCCTTATCGCGCGTGTGAGCTGAGACAGCATGCCGTCGAATATGTGGCCGGCATCCCCGCTGGCATCTTCGCGCGGCATTTCTTGATACATGCTCAAAAGCGCATCGCGATATTCTTCGAATGAAAGCGCGCCCTTTTTGTCGAGCGCATTAGCCAGCGCAAGTATAGCCGCGATAATTGCGGTGATGGCATCGGTGCCAACACCATTTTGAGACTCTGCCATTTGTTTGCTCCTCCCTAAGCCATAAGCGCTTCAAACTTAAATGCACTGGGCGACCCGCTCGATGCCGAACAAGATGCCGACTTGTCCCCAATCCATACTCCTAGAGCATGATCCGGAAAAGTGGATGCCGGTTTTCCGAAAAGATCATGCTCCAACGAAAGAACTAGACCATGATCCGATTCAATTTGATCGGATCATGGTCTAGTGTGCAAGATATCGGAAGTCGGTTCCTTTGGACCAAAGCCGTCGCCACTCATTTCGACAAGGGCGGTCTTTATGGCCTTCGCGGGCTTCTTGATCGTCAAGTGTTTTTCCTTTTTGAGGGCCTCAGTTGCAGCCCCTTTCCTCTTATCGAAAACATAGGCTGTTGTCTTCTTTAGCCCACTTTGGTCCGGCACGTTCGCGCGATCCGGCCGGTTTTGCCGGCGCGGCTTGCAGTTTTATGTGCGCTCCTTTGCCAACTCTTGCTGCCGTCGCGTTTAGTATAGTGTAGCCATCGGCATGGCCGCGTCCGCGCGTTGCGGGCGCCGGTGCCGGGGGAAACAATGAAGCGCCGAAGTTTTTTGCAACTTGCCGCAACCGCCGCGGCGCTGCCGTTGGCGCCGCGTATCGCCCGCGCCGAGGCTTATCCGGCGCATCCGATCCGCCTCATCGTCGGCTTCCCCGCCGGCGGCCAGGTCGACATTATCGCTCGGCTTGTGGCGCAATGGCTCGGCGACCGCCTCGGCCAGTCGGTCGTGGTCGAGAACAAGCCCGGCGCCGGCGGCAATCTCGGCGCCGCGGCGGTCGTCAACGCCGCGCCCGACGGCTACACGCTGTTCTTCGCCGCGGCGTCGAATACGGTGAACACGACGCTGTTCGCAAATCTGCCCTACGACTTCGCCCGCGACACCGCGCCGGTCGGCACCATCAACCGCATCCCGCTGGTGCTGGAAGTGAACCCGGCGTTTCCGGCGCATAACGTCGCCGCGTTGATCGCCTATGCCAAGGCCAATCCCGGCACGCTCAGCGTCGGCTCGCCGTCCGCCGGCACGCCGCCTTATCTCTGCGTCGAACTGCTCAAGATGATGGCCGGCATCGACGTGGTGCACGTGCCCTATTTCGGCGAAAACCAGATGGTGACCGACCTGCTCGGCGGCCAACTCATGGCCGGCGTCGGCGGCATCTCGTCGGGCATTGGCCATATCAAGGCCGGCAAGCTCGACGCGCTCGGCGTCACCACCGCGGCGCGGGTGGCGGAGCTGCCGGATGTGCCGACCATCGGCGATACCATCCCGGGTTTCGAGGCCAGCGGCTGGAGCGGCGTCGTGGCGCCGAAGAACACGCCGGCGGACATCATCGACAGGCTCGCCGCCGCGATCGGCGCCGTCCAGGCCGACCCGAAATTCAAGCAACGGCTGTCCGATTTCGGCGCGCCGCTGTTGGTGATGTCGCCCGCCGAATTCGGCAAATTCATCGTCGAGGAAACCGAGAAATGGGGCAAGGTGGTCAAGTTCGCAGGATTGCAGCCGCAATGACAACGCAGCGCCGGAAATTTTTGCGTCTCATGGCGGGCGCCGCAACGCTGCCGCTGCTGCCGCGCGTCGCCAGCGCGGACACCTATCCGACGCGGCCGGTGCGCATCATCGTCGGCTATCCGGCCGGCATCGCGCCGGACATTTTCTCGCGGCTCGCCGCACAAGGTCTGTCGGAACGGCTCGGGCAGCAATTCGTCGTCGAGAACCGGCCCGGCGCCAACAGCAACATCGCCACCGAGATGGTGGTGCGCGCCGCGCCCGACGGCTACACGCTGCTGACCATGACGGCGACCAACGCCATCAACGTCACGCTCTATGAGGGCCATCTCACCTTCGATCTGCTGCGCGACCTGGCGCCGGTCGGCGGCCTGATGCGCTCGCCGAGCGTCGTGCAGGTGACGCCGTCACTGCCAGTCAAGACGCTTGCCGAATTCATCGCCTATGCCAAGGCCAATCCCGGCAAGCTCAACTACGCCTCGGCCGGCGCCGGCAGCGCCACCAATGTGGCCGGCGAGCTGTTCAACTCCATGGCCGGAATCAAGCTCGTGCACATCGCCTATCATTCCAACTACATGCCCGACCTGATGGCCGGGCAGGTGCAGGCCTCGTTCAGCCCGGTGGCGCAATCGATCGAATTCATCAAGGCCGGCAAGCTGCGCGCGCTGGCGGTGACCAGCGCCAAGCGGCTCGAAACGCTGCCGGATGTCCCGGCCGCGAACGAAATCGTGCCGGGCTACGAGGCCTATGTGTGGGACGCCATGGGCGCGCCGGCCAACACGCCGGCCGATGTCATCGACAAGATCAACGCCGCGCTCAACCAGACGCTCGCCACGCCCGAGATGAAAGCGCGCTATGCCGCGCTTGGCGCCGAGCCGATGATCATGACGCCCGCCGCATTCGGCAAATTCCTCGCCGCCGAGACCGAGAAATGGGGCAAGGTGATCCGGCAGTCCGGCATCAAGCCGGAGTAGGCTCACGCCGCCTGCGATCCCCACAGCGCCTTCGAGGCGATCGCGGCGCCTTCGCTGAGCGCGCGTAATTTCGCCCAGACGATGGAGTCCGCGACCATCGGCTCGGTGCGCACCGCGGTGCCGAAGCCGCAATCGACGCCGGCGATCAGGCGCTCGCGGTCGACCACTTCGGCGTAGCGGCCGATGCGCTGCGCGACGAGACGCGGATGCTCGACGAAATTGGTCGTCGAGTCGATGACGCCGGGAATGAGGATCTTGTCGTCGGGAATTTTGACCGCCTTGAGGTCCTCCCATTCGTGGTCGTGGCGCGGATTGGCGGCCTCGATGCTGAACGCCTGCACCCGCGCCTTGAACGCGATGTCGATGATCTTGGTCACCGGCAGATCGTGGGTGTGCGGGCCCTCGTAATTGCCCCAGCAGATATGCAGCCGCATGCGGTCGGCCGGCAGCCCCTCGATCGCCGCGTTGAGCGCCGCGATATTGCGCTCGGCGATTTTTAAACGGAATTCGTCGTCGCTGAGATGACGGTACTGGTTGTTGCGCGCCGAGCCGAGGTCAGGCGCGTCGATCTGCAGCACGAAGCCGGCTTCGACGATGGCACGGTATTCGATTTTGAGCACGTCGGCCAGCGCGGCGACGTAAGCTTCCTCGCTCGGATAATGCAGATTGATGATGAAGCGTGTGAGAATACCCGGCGACGGCGCCGTCATGAACACCTCGGCGGGCTTGGATTTCGCCGCGGCGACTTTGAGATGCGCCAGATCGCGATCGAGCGCCGAGCGGTCGTGATAGCGCAACTCACCGACGCAGCCGGGAAACGGCACCGCCGAGAAATTGCTGCGCTGACGGGCAAAATCTGGAAACGCCAGAAGATCGCGGCCGATCATGATGTCGCGACCTTTCTCGGCGGCGCGCGGGTCCATGGCGATGCCGCTGACCCGATGGCGGATATAGGTCGTGTACGACGGCTTGCTCATCTCGCCGTCCGAGACCACGTCGATGCCGGCTGCGACCTGCTGCGCGACGACATCGTCGACCGCTTTGACCACCTCGCCTTCGAAGGCGTCCGCCGCGACCGCCTCGCCCTTCTCGCGGCGCAGAATAAGCTCGATCAGCGGCTTCGGCCGCGGCAGGCTGCCGGTATGGGTGGTGAGGATGCGGTCGGTCGAGGTTTTCATGCGGTACTCCCGATAGGTCGCGGCGCAGATGGATAAAAAGAACAGAACGCCGAGAAAGCGGCCTTGATCGCTTGGACAGCGTTTCTGTTCGTGTTGGTATTTTTTCAAGGACGGCGCGAAGCGCCGCCGCCCTTGACAAAAATACCAACACGAACACCCAGCATCCAAGCGATCAAGGCCGCCATCCGACAAGCTTGAGGTCATACTCCCTTGCGGCACGGCGTTGTCGCGGTCGCAACGGCCGGATAGTGTTCGCTTAAAGCCGGAGCGGCAAGGGAGAGAAACGCAATGCGGATCGTCGATTTGAGCCGGGAGCTTTATCACCGCACCCCGTCCTATCCCGGGCAGCCGCCCATCATCCACGGCATCTGGAAGACCCACGAGGAGGCGTTCGTCGAGTCCGGCAACGTCCAGGGCAACAGCGTGATGTTCTTCTCCATGCCCGATCACGGCGGCACCCATATCGACGCGCCGCGGCATTTCGGCAAGACCGGCACGCCGATCAACGAATATCCGCTGGAGAACTGCATCGTCCAAGGCATCTGCATCGATCTGCGCCACATCAAGCCGCGCGCCGAGATCACGCCGGCCGACCTCGAAGCCGCGGTGCGTGAGGCCGGCGTGCCGATCCCGAAAAAGGGCACGGTGCTGTTGTGCACCGGCCATCACGCCCGCACCTTCCCGACCGCGGCCTATGCGACCGACAATCCCGGCGTCAACGTCGCGGCGACCGAATGGCTGGCGCGCCAAGGCATCGTGCATTTCGGCATCGACTCGATGCGGCCGGGGCCGGAGGGCAAAGTGAACTCGCTGGTGCACAAAGCCTGCCTCGAGCTCGACATCACCCATATAGAGAGTCTGTGCAATCTCGAGACCCTGCTCGGCCAAGGCGAATTCCAGTTCATCGGCCTGCCGCTGAAATGGCGCGAAGGCACCGGCTCGCCGATCCGCGCGGTGGCGGTGTTCGACAACTAGGGCATAGTTACGAGCGTCTCACGGTGTGCTAAAAGACAGCATGGTCGCGCTGCGCAAAGAACAAATGACGGTGAACGAATTCCTGCGGTGGGCCAAGCAGCAGCCGGAGCAATGGGAACTGCTCGACGGTATCCCGACTGCAATGTCGCCGGAGCGCGTGATTCATGGCGACACGAAATATCGCGCCGCGCGGACCTTCGATGGTGCGATCGCCCATGCACGCGTGCCCTGCCGATTTGTTCTCGACAGCGCCGCCGTTCGCATCGACGCACGAAACAGCTATCAGCCGGATGTGCTGATCTATTGCGGCGAGCCTGTCGCCGGTGACGCGGTCGAGGTACCGAATCCCGTTATCGTCGTCGAGATTTTGTCACCCGGCAATGCGATGACCGATCTGCGTGACAAGCTGCAAGGCTATTTTCGCGTCGCCAGCATCCAGCACTATCTGATCATTGATCCCGACAAGCGGATTGTCATTCATCATTCGCGTGCACAAGGCGGCGTCCTAGGCACGCAAATCGTAAGCAGCGGCACCATGACGCTTGATCCACCCGGATTATCAGTAACGGTCGCCGACTTTTTCGGTCCTATAACAGAATAGTACCGCCACACCATGCAAATCGGCCACAACCGCAAAATGACCGGGGCGCAATGCCTCGCCGACATGCTCAAGGGCTATGGCGTCACCCACGTGTTCCACGTGCCCGCGGTGCTGCGCACCACTTACGCCGAGATGGAACGGCGCACCGGCATCAAGCGGCTGCATGTGCATGGTGAGAAGGCCGCCGCCTATATGGCGGACGGCTATGCGCGCGCCTCGGGCAAGCCGGGCATCTGCATGGCGCAGGTAATCGGCGCGCTCAATCTCGCCGCCGGCCTGCGCGACGCCTGGCTCGCCCATTCGCCGGTGATCGCCATGACCGGCGGCCGCGAGCCAAAAACCAAATTCCGCAAAGTCTATCAGGAGATCGACGACATGCCGGCGTTCGAGCCGGTGACGAAATTCAACGCCACGGTCGACGACGTGGCGCGGTTTCCCGACATGGTGCGGCAGGCGTTCCGCACCGCGGTGACCGGCTGTCCCGGCCCCGTGCATCTGCAATTCCGCGGCAACGAGGGTCAGATCGATGCCGAGGAAGCCGACATGGAGCCGCTGGTCGAGCCGCAGTTTGCCCGCGTGCCGGCATTCCGGCCGGAGCCCGACGAGGCAAGCGTGCGCGCGGCGCTGAAAATTTTGCAAGAATCCGCGCGTCCGGTGATCGTCGTCGGCGGCGGCGTGCGCGCGTCCGGCGCGGCACAAGAACTCGTCGCGCTGGCAGAGGGCTTACAAATTCCGGTAGCGACCTCGCTCAACGGCAAGGATACGATTCCCGGCAATCATCCGCTCTCGGTCGGCGTCGCCGGCACCTATTCGCGCGAGAGCGCCAACCGCGTCGTCAATGCCGCCGACCTGGTGTGCTTCATCGGCACCGAGACCGGCGGCATGACCACCCATTTCTGGGCGGTGCCGAAGATCGGCACGCCGGCGCTTCAGATCGACATCGACCCGGAAGCGCTCGGCCGCAATTATCCGCTTGCGGCCGGCGTCAACGGCGACGCCAAGGTGACGCTTGAACGCATGCTCAAAATCGCCGACCGCGGCAGCGCGGCGAAACGCAAAGGCTGGGTCGCCGAGGCGCAAAAAATCTGCTCCGAATGGCGCAGCAAATACAAATCCGCGCTCGAATCGGACGCGGTGCCGATGCGGCCGGAGCGGCTGTGCAGCGAATTGACGCAGCACGTGCCCGACGACGCCATCGTGGTGGTCGACACCGGCCACGCCGGCATGTGGATGGGCGGCATGTTCGACCTCACCTCGCCACGCCAGAGCTACATGCGCAGCGCCGGCCATCTCGGCTGGGCGTTCCCCGCCGGCCTTGGCGCCAAATGCGCTCTCCCCGAGCGGCCGGTGATCACCTTCACCGGCGACGCCGGCTTTTGGTACCACATCGCCGAGGTCGAGACCGCGGCGCGCTGGAACATCAACGCGGTGACCGTGGTCAACAACAATGGCGGCGGCAACCAGTCCAAGCGCGGCTTCGACAGGGTCTATGGCGGCCAGCAGACGCCGCAAGCGCGCGAATTATGGACCTTCAGCAAGGTCAATTTCGCCCGCATTGCCGAGGACATGGGCGCGCTCGGCATCCGCGTCGAGCAGCCGGCGGCGTTTCCGGCGGCGCTCGCGCAAGCGCTCGCGGCAAATCGCCCCGCCGTCATCGACGTGGTCACCGACATCGAGGCGCTGGCGCCGACCGCGGTGGCGTAGAATCAGAAGCAAATCAGTTCAAATGCGGCCGATTTCGTACAGTCAAGGGTGACGGCCGGCCGGCCAGGTCACGCGCCGCTCACGAATTTGCAACTCATAAAGGCCGACGCTGCCTCGTTTGCGCCCGAGAAATGTGGAAAACTGACGGCGTGAACGATCGCGAAATTCGCAGTCGATGAACACCGCACGGGAATCGGCAGTCCGCCTGCTGAAGCTGATGATGGTCGCGTCGCTGGTGCTGCCGGCGGCGCTGTACGGCTATGCGTCGTGGGTCAGTTATCGCGACATTCATGCCGCCGCCGACGAGCGCATCCAGCGTTCGCTCGATGTGCAGCAGGAACAGGCGCTCAAAGTGTTCGAGACTGTCGACCGCACCTTCGCCGAGGTCGACGAGGTCGTGCGCGGCATGTCCGACGACGAGATCCGCGCCGCGCAGCCGCGCCTGCATCCGCGCTTGGCGCAGATCGCCGAAGTAATGCCGCAGCTGCAAGCCATCGTGCTGATCGGCCGCGACGGCCGGCCGCTCGCCTCGAGCGCGCTGGAAGCGGTCAAAACCAACGTCAATTTCGCCGACCGCGATTACTTCAAGGCCCAGGCCGACCGGGACGCCGGCACCTATGTGAGCGACGTGCGGACGCCGAATCTGGCGAGCGTCGGCACCGATTTCTTCGATCTGTCGCGCCGTCTCGATTCGCCGACCAAGTCGTTCCGGGGCGTGATCGCGGTGGCGGTGCGGCCGAAATATTTCGAGGATTTTTATGCCTTGATCGGCCAGACGCCCGGCAGCTTTTACGCCCTGGTGCGCGAAGACGGCTCCATCCTGGCGCGCCATCCGTTGCGCGCCAACCGCTCGCAGCGCTTGAGCCCGACCAGCGCGCTACGCCAGGCCATCGACCGCGGCATCAGCCACGGCATGTTCACCGTCAATTCCGAGGTCGACGGCGTGCCGCGGCGCGTCGGCTTCCGCAAGCTGGCCGGATATCCGGTCTATGCGCTCTCCGGCATCAGCATCGCAGCCATCAACCACGAATGGTTGACAGCCATGGGCACGCATCTGATCTTCGGCTTGCCGGCGACGCTGTTGCTGTTCGCCGTGCTGTGGTTTGCGCTGCGCCGCACCCAGCGCCTGCACGACGAAGCCGAGCGTCGCGAAATGGCGGAAGGCGCCCTGCACCAGGCGCAGCAGCTACAGGCCATCGGCCAATTGACCGGCGGCGTCGCCCACGACTTCAACAATCTACTCATGATCGTCAGCGGCAGCGTGCAGCGGCTGCGCCGGCACATCAAGGACGACAAGCAGCTGCGGCTGCTCGACGCCATCACCACCGCGACGCAGCGCGGCGAGAGCCTGACCCGGCAATTGCTGACCTTCTCGCGCCGCCAGACGTTGCAGCCAAGCGTCATCGATCTCGCCGAGCGGCTGCCCGAGATCAAGGACATGCTCAGCCGTTCGCTGCGCGGCGACATCGAGATCCGCGTCGGCGTGCCGCGGCGGCCGTGCACGGTGAAGGTCGATCCGAACGAGCTGGAACTGGCGCTGCTCAATCTCGCGGTCAATGCCCGCGACGCCATGCCGTCCGGCGGCACCCTGACCATCACCGCCAAGCCGGTCGTGCTGCGCGGCAAGGCCAGCGAGGAAGGCCTCAGCGGAGAATTCGTCGCCATCCGCTTCGCCGATACCGGCACCGGCATTGCCGCCGACGTGCTGCCGCGGGTGTTCGAACCGTTCTTCACCACCAAGGACGTCGGCAAGGGCACTGGCCTCGGGCTGAGCCAGGTCTACGGCTTCGCCCGGCAATCGGGCGGCGCGGCGACCATCGCCAGTTCGGCGCGGCGCGGCACCGTGGTCACGCTGTTTCTGCCGCGCACCTGGGAGACGCCGGCGCAGCCGCACGAGCCGTCGGCCACGATCAGCGCCAAGAAACACGCCGGCACGGTGCTATTGGTCGAAGACAATGCCGAGGTTGCCGAGGTCGGCAAAGCCTATTTCGAAGAGCTCGGCTACACGGTCCAGCAAGCGGCCAGCGCGCAGGCCGGCCTCGATCTCCTCGAAGGCGACGGTGCCATCGATGTAGTGTTCTCCGACATTTTGATGCCCGGCGGCATGAACGGCCTCGAACTCGCCGACGCCATCCGCCGCCGTTTTCCGAAGATCGTGGTGCTCTTAACGACGGGCTATAGCTCCAGCGCGCAAGATGCCGTGCGGCAGAATTTTGCCGTGCTGCAAAAGCCCTACGACCTCGCCGCGCTGGACCGCGCGCTGCGCGAGGCACAACGGGCGGCGCCAGCGAAACCGCAAGCAGCGGTCGGGTGACTGCAAACGCGATTCACCTGTGATGCGGCTCGGGATCGATGCCGAGCGCCGTGAACACCCGGGTGTGCATGTTGTAGAGCCCAATCAGCACGCTCAATTCGACGATCTGCCGCTCGTCGAAATGCGGCCGCAACGCATCGAACACCGCGTCCGGCACGGCGACGTCGCGGGTCATGGCGTCGGTATAGGCAAGCGCCGCGCGCTCGCGCGGGCTGAACGTCGTGGCGTCGCGCCAGTCGGCGAGCGCGTCGCACTCGGCGTCGCTCAAGCCCTCGGGCGCGGAGAGCTGCGGCACGTGCTGCTTGAACACGTAGATCGTGCGGTTGAGATGGGCGACGCGGACGATGACGATCTCGCGCAGCCGCCCGTCGAGCGCGGTCTTGAACCGCGCCGCGCTGACGAAGTCGAGCCAGATCGCGGCCAGCGCCGGCGTATGCAGCAAGAGCTTATACACATTGATCAGCGCGCCACGCCGGCCGGCGCGGATTTTGCCGATCAGCTCGGCGAGCTCGGGGTGTTCCTGTTCTTCGATGTAGGCGATGCGGGCCATAGCGGTTGCGGATGCCGGGATGCGGGACGGGCGTGGGCGTGATGGCCGACATTCGCATTCGGTGTTGGGAGGCACAAGCCGTTGCCGCCGCCGTGTTCAATGTCGAAAGGAGCCGGCGCCTCCACCCGGCCTATGATCGTTGCGGCAACATCCGATCCGCCGCCTTGAAGTATTTCTTGGCGTGGGCGATCAGCTGGCCGTCGCTTGGATGATCCACGGTCTCGACGCCGACAATGGCGTCCATCGCCTTGGGATCGCGTTGCTGGAAGTGTTTGAGCAATTCGGTCTTGGCATTGGCCGGCCCGGTAATGAGGACCGCGCGGGCGTCGGCAACGGCTTCGGCGACGGCCTGAAGATAGTCGTGATCGGCCGCGGCGTGCCCGCTGCCCATGGAATTGGCCTTGTGATGGATGTGCCTGGTCGGGTGATCCGGGTGCAAAGTGAGCTTCTCTACGTCGGTCGGAGAGAAATGGAATATGCGGGCCTCATGGTGATCGATCCAGATGACGGCGTGATAATGAGGTTTATTCATGGGATTGGTCCTTTTCGTCGCATGGAACCGTCGCCCGCCATCTCGATCTTCGTTATCCGCTGTTGCCAAAAGCCTTGTTCCGGCCGATCCAGGAATTTCCCACCTTGACGTAAGATCGCTTGACCGCGGCCCAGGCGATGCGATGGGCTGCCTCTTCCTGCCGCCCTTCGCCGGCATGGGCGGCGTAGGCGTGATTGAAGGCCTCGCGATAGATGTCTTGGGCGTGCGGGGGCAGATGCGCGCTGACCGAAACCGGCAGATCAACATTGGTCCGATAGGGCATGGCATTGCCTCGTCATCATATGGCTGAAACGCATTTGACCTATAACCGGTTCAGTCGAGACGCTTTTTGACCTTCATCAAAGCGGCCGCGACGGAACGGGCTAGTGTTTCGGCTTTGCGAACAAGAGTTGGTCAAAATGGCAGAGATCGCCCAATTTATCCCTCCGGCGCTGCAAAAGGCGGGACGCGCCGCGACGGAAGCAACCCTGCCCCGCGCGTCGGCGCCGCCGGCGCCGCCGGCCCGCGAGGCAAAACCCGCTTCCGGGATGATTCCCCAGCCTGACGAGCGCGATTCCTACACCGTGACGGCATTCGCCGACGTCACCGATCGCTCGCTGCATGCCGCCATGGCCCGCCTGACCGGCGGACTTTCGCCGGCCGCGCTCGCCCACGCCTATTTGGACTGGGCCACTCACCTCACCTACGCGCCGGGCAAGCGCGCCCAACTGATGGACAAGGCGATCCGCAAAGCCACCCGGTTCGGCAACTACGCCTACCGGTACGCGGCGGAAGGCGGCAACAGCCAATGCTGCATCGAACCGCTGCCGCAGGACCATCGCTTCACCGGCGACAGTTGGCAAAAATGGCCGTTCAATTTCATGTATCAGGCCTTTCTGCTGCAGCAGCAGTGGTGGCACAACGCCACGACCGGCGTCCGCGGCGTTTCCAAGCAGCACGAGAAAATCGTCGAGTTCCTGTCGCGGCAGATGCTCGATATGATCGCGCCGTCGAATTTCCCGCTGACGAACCCCGAAATCCTGTCGCGAACGGTCGCCAGCGGCGGCCGCAATCTCATCCAAGGATTTCAGAACTTCGTCGAAGACTGCGAGCGCACCGTCAGCGGCAAGCGGCCGGTCGGCACCGAAAATTTTGCCGTCGATCGCGACGTCGCCATAACGCCCGGCAAGGTGGTCTATCGCAACCGTCTGATCGAGTTGATCCAATATGCGCCGGTCACGAGCGAGGTGCGGCCCGAGCCGGTCCTCATCGTTCCGGCCTGGATTATGAAATATTACATCCTCGATCTTTCGCCGCGCAATTCGCTGGTGAAATACCTCACCGAGCAGGGTTTTACGGTGTTCATGATCTCCTGGAAGAATCCGGGGCCGCAAGACCGCGATCTCGGCCTGGAAGACTACCGCACGCTCGGCATCATGAGCGCGCTCGATACGGTCAATACCATCGCGCCGAACCGGAAGGTTCACGGCGTCGGCTATTGTCTCGGCGGCACGCTGCTGTCGATCGCGGCCGCGACCATGGCCCGCGATGGCGATGATCGGCTTACGACGCTGACTTTGCTGGCCGCGCAGACCGACTTTACCGATGCCGGCGAGCTGATGCTGTTCATCGACGAGAGCCAGCTCGCCTTCCTCGAGGACATGATGTGGGAGCAGGGCTTCCTCGACAGCCGGCAGATGGCCGGCGCTTTCCAGATGTTGCGGTCGAACGACCTGGTGTGGTCGCGCATCGTCCATGACTACATGCTCGGCGAACGCCAGCCGATGACCGATCTGATGGCATGGAACGCCGACGCGACGCGGATGCCCTACCGCATGCATGCGCAGTACCTGCGCAAATTATTTCTGGATAACGACCTTGCGGAGGGCCGCCTGGTGGCCGTGGACAAGCCTGTCGCGCTCACCGACATCCGCGCGCCGCTCTTCGCGGTGGGCACCGAACGCGACCACGTCGCGCCCTGGCGATCGACCTACAAGATCAATCTGCAGCTGGACACCGAAGTGACCTATGTGCTCGCGAGCGGCGGCCATAACGTCGGCATCGTGTCGGAACCGGGTCACGCCGGACACGGCTTCCGGATGAGCACCAAAGCGGCCAGCCATCATTATCTCGATCCGGAGCGGTTCCTGGCGGAGGCGCAACGCAACGATGGGTCGTGGTGGCCGGAATGGGCCGCTTGGCTCGAAGCTCACTCCGGTCCGCCCGGACCGTCGCAGCCGCTCGGCGCGACGACGCTCGGCGACGCACCCGGTCTCTATGTCTTGCAGCAGTGAAAGCGCCTAAAAAGCCGCGGCGCGGATGGCTCGTTCGCCCATTGGGCGGTCGACCTGGGTTGAATTAATGGCCGGCGGTTCCGTGAGCCAACGCGCGACGGCAGGCCACACGTCCCGCAAAATGTCCTTGCCCATGAACAGGCCGACATGGCGGCACGGTGCCGTCGCCTGGCGCAGATCATGCGGCGCGGTGCCGATAAGACGCGCGACGGCGAACAATTGCGGCGGCGCCACCAGCTCGTCGTCGCGTGCCGCGAGCAGGAAGGTCGGCACGTTCAGCTTGGCTAAGTCCACTCTTTGTCCCAGCGCAATAAAGCTGCCGGCGGTGAGCTCATTGCGTTTGTAAAGCCGCTCCACGACCTCGATAAAATATTTGCCGGGCAGGTCGAGGGTCCAGGAATACCAGTCCCGGAACACGGCTTCGAGCCGGGCGAAAGCGGCAGAACCGATCGCCGCGTCGGTCTGCAGCAATTGCCGGATGTTCTCGGGCTCCACCATTTCCGGTCCCCAGAATTTCAGCACGTTGCGGCCGGGAATAACGCCGTCGCCAAGCCGCACCAGTTCGTGAAACACCGCCAAAGGGCTCGCCTCGGCGAGCGCGGACAACGGCGAGGAAGCGGCGGCAATGTCGATGGGCGCGGCCGCCAAAACGAGCTTGCGGACTTTTGCCGGAAAGCGCGCCGCATAGATCAGCGCCAGCCAACCGCCCTGGCACAGGCCGATGAGATCCACCGCAGCGCCGATCTGGTCGACCAGGACATTGAGGCCGGAGAGATAATCGTCGATGCCGAGGAAGCGCATTTCGGCCGTTGCCGAACGCCAGTCGGTGACGAACAACCTTCCGAGCCCGGCATTGCGCAAAGCGGCGACCAGGCTATGTCCGGCGGCAAGGTCGCAGACCGCGGCGCCGTGCAAAGCGAACGGCGCGCAGAGCAGTGCCGGGGCGCCCCCTGCCGCCGTGGTGAAATCGCGCAACCGCACCGTTTCGAGTTCAACCGCGACGGTGTGCGGTGTCGCCCATTGCGGCTCCTGGATTGCCGGCCGGTCGCAGCCGACGGCGAGAGCGGTGAATTGCCTGGCGAAAAACGCCGTCATTTCGCTCGCCTGGGCGGCGACAAGGGCCGGCCACAGAAATGCGAGATTCGGGAAATGGTGCCGCGCCGGCTCGTACATGAAGTCGAGGTTGTGCGCTTGAAAGCAACCGCACATTGATCTGAGTCAACGGCGCCGCGTTCGGAGCGGCCGCCGGCCTGACCCGCCTCCGGGAAAGCCCTTAGGGGCATTATCTGAATTTTCCGCCTGCCTCCCGAGGGTTAGCAATATCTCCCGAAGCTCCTGGAGGTAACCGGCCATGCACATCCAAACCGCGATCCGCAGCGCTGCCATACGCCACCCGGCGATGTCGAGGCGCGATGCTCCTGTGCTTGCCGATCGCCCGCACGGCGACGCGATCGCGGCCGAACCGCTGCATCAGGCCATGCAGATGATGGGCGCCACGATGTCCTATCCGCGCAATACGGAGATTTTCGGCGACAACGAACCCGCCGATTACCTCTACAAGATCGTCAGCGGCAGCGTGCGGACCTACAAGATACTGAGCGACGGCCGCCGGCAGGTCGGCGACTTTTATCTGCCCGGCGACATTTTCGGCCTCGAATTCGCCGACGAGCACACGTTATCGGCCGAGGCGATCACCGACACGAAAGTGCTCGTCATCAAGCGCAATGCCCTGAACGCGCTGGCAGGCCGCGACGCTTCGGTTGCCCGGCAGCTCTTTGCGCTCACCGGCCGCGAACTGGGCCGGGTGCAGGCTCACGTGCTCCTGCTCATCAAAAGCGCGCAGGAACGCGTCGCCAGCTTCCTCTTGGAGATGGCGCAGCGCGTGCCGGCCGGCAATTCCATCGAACTGCCCATGTCGCGGCAGGACATCGCCGATTATCTCGGCCTGACCATCGAGACCGTGTCGCGGACGCTGACGACGCTGGAAAGCACGGCGGCGATCGCGGTGCCGACGTCGCGGCGAATCGTCTTGCGCAATCTTGGCGCGCTGAACCGGTTGAACGGCTGATTGATCCGGCCGCGACGTGTGCGCCTGCGGCGCTGGGGCATGTAGCCATCAAAGCGACAGCGTCACGACGACGAGCGAGGGGTCCTGCGGATCGGATTGCATCCGAAAGCCGAGATTTTTGCACATTTCCAGCATCTGCGTATTCTCCTGGAGCACCTGTCCGTGAATCGAGCCGATGCCCTGGGCGCGGGCATATTCGATGAGCAGTTGCATCAATTGCCAGCCGAGTCCGCGGCCTTTGAGATCGGAGCGCACCAGGGCGGCGTATTCCGCGGTGTCGTAGTTGGCGTCAATGTGCAGGCGCACGACGCCCAGCATGTCTGCGGTCGTTTCGTCGAGGGCAATGAACGCCATGGCGCGCGCGTAATCGATCTGGGTAAAGCGCGCGATGAAGGTGTGGCTGATTTCCTTGACCGGAGCGAAGAAGCGTAGCCGCAAATCCTGTTGCGTCACGGCGGCGAAGAACGGCGGATAAAGCGCTTCGTCTTCGGGCCGCACCGGACGCACCAGGAGCGCGGTGCCGTCGCGCAGCGTCACGTGCCGCTCCCATTCTTTCGGATAAGGCCGGATCGCAAAACGCGGATGGCCGGAAGGGCCGTGCTGCGATTTTGCCACGGGCGCGACCGACACGCGCGCGTCGACCGCGATCACGCCGGTCTCGTCCGCCAGCACGGGATTGAGATCGATCTCGCGGATTTCCGGAAAGTCGGCGATGAGCTGCGCCAGTTTGACCAGCAAAAGCTCGATGGCGCGCTCGTCGGCGGCGGGCACGTTGCGATAGGCCTTGAGAATGCGGGACACCCGCGTGCGCGCGATCAGGCGCCGGGCTAGCGCCAGGTTCAGCGGCGGCAACGTCATGGCCTTGTCGCTGATGACCTCGACCGCCATGCCGCCCTGGCCGAACACGATGATGGGACCGAATGTCGGATCGTCGGCGACGCCGACGATCAGCTCGCGCGCCTGGGGGCGCACGATCATCGGAAACACGGTGACGCCGTCGATCCGCGCGTCGGGTTTCGCGGCCCGAGCCCGGCGCAGGATGTCCGAGGTCGCTTCGCCGACGGCGCGCTCGGTGGTGAGATTGAGCCGCACGCCGCCCACCTCGGATTTGTGGACGATGTCGGGCGACTGGATCTTGACCACCACCGCGTTGCCCTCGACCAGGTGCGGCCGTGCCGCCGCCACGGCTTGGTCGGCGTCGCGCGCCAGCACCGCCGGCGTCACCGCGATCCCGTAGGCCGCGAGAAGGCGCGATATCTCGGCCGGATCGAGCCAGGTGCGCCGGTCGCGCAACACCGCCTCGATGACCGGGCGCACCGCTGCGGTGTCGGGCGCAATGTCCACCGGCAGGCTCGGCGGCGTCTCCATCAGCACGTCGCGCAATTCGCGGTAGTGGACCAGATGCATGAATCCGGCGACCGCATCGGATTCGGTGGCGTAGCTCGGGATGCCGGCGGCATCGAACGCCGCCGCCGCCGGATCGCTGGCGCCGATCCAGACCGCGAACACCGGCTTGGCGACCGCGCTTTTCTTGCGATGCTGCGCGGTCACTGCAATCACCGACTGCGCCGCGTCGGACGGCGACGCCAGTGCCGTGGGCACGTTCATCACCAGCACGGCGTCGTTGGCGCCGTCGTCGAGCAGATTTTCGAGCGCGGCGGCGTACCGCGCCGCGTCGGCATCGCCGGCAATGTCGACCGGATTGGCCCGCGACCAGATCGGCGGCAGCGTCGCATCGAGCTTTTTCATCGTATCGGGCGAAATGTCGGCCAGCTCGCCGCCAAAGTCGGCGAGACGATCGACCGCCAGCACGCCGATGCCGCCGCCATTGGTCAATATCGCCAGCCGCTTGCCCGCCAGCACCGTCAGATGACCGAGCGTCTCCGCGGCGGCGAACAATTCGTCGAGATCGAGCACCCGCAACAGGCCGGCCCGGCGGAACGCCGCATCGTACACGGCGTCCGAACCGGCCAGCGCGCCGGTGTGCGTCATCGCCGCCTTGGCGCCCTGGACGTGGCGTCCGGATTTGACCACCAGCACCGGCTTGGCGCGGGCCGCGGCGCGCGCCGCCGACATGAACTTGCGCGCGTCCTTGACCGATTCGATGTACAGCAAGATCGCCCGCGTTGCCCGATCCATGGCGAAGTGATCGAGCAGATCGGCGAGATCGACGTCGATGCTGTCGCCGATCGAGACCACGGCGGAAAATCCGATGCCGCGCACCGCGGCCCATTCCACCAATCCGGTCGCAATGGCGCCGGACTGCGAGATCAGCGCGAGATCGCCCGAGCGCGGCATCGACGCGGCGAAGCTGGCATTGAGTTTGACGCCCGGCACCAGGACGCCGAGACAATTCGGTCCGACGAGGCGCAGGCCCGCCGCGCGGGCATTGGTCTCGCAGAGCTCCGCAAGCGAACCCGGACCGTGGCCGAGGCCCGCGGTCAGGATGATCGCGGCCGCCGTGCCCTTTTGACCCACGGCCGCGACCACGGACGGAACAGCGGCCGGCGGCACCGCGATCACGGCCAAATCGGGCACCGCCGCCAGCGCCGCGTAGGATTTGACCGCGCGCACCTCCGCGATGGCGTCGTAGTGCGGATTGACGAGGTGAATGTCGCCGGCAAAGCCGCCGCGGCGCAGATTCTTCAGGACGGCGCGGCCCGGCGATTTCTCCCGCGGGCTGGCGCCGACCACGGCGACCGAGCGCGGCGCAAACAGCTTGTCGAGACGATAGGTCGACATGCGCTTGTCTCACTTTCGGCCGCCGGCCGATCGGTGGCGTTCGACACGGCCCGAACGTCCGCCGCCTCGCTTTGATTCACGTCAAAGCCGGCGGCCTTGTCGTTGCCATGGTATCAAGAACAAGAGGTGACGATGGCAGGTTTCAGGGCACCAGCACGGCTGCACCCTGGAGCCGCCCCGTTCTGAGATCCGCCAACGCCTCGTTGGCCCGGCTGAGCGGATAGGGCACGGTCTGCGTGACGATGCCGGCCTTCGGCACGATGCCGAAGAATTCCTCGCCATCCTTTCGGGTCAGATTGGCGACCGACATAAGTTCTCTTTCCTGCCACAACAGGCTGTAGGGAAAGCTTGGAATATCGCTCATGTGGATTCCGGCGCAGACCACGCGGCCGCCCTTGCGCACGGCGCGCAGCGCCGCCGGCACCAGGGCGCCGACCGGCGCATAGATGATGGCGCAGTCGAGCTCGTCGGGCGGCGTTTGTTCCGAGCTTCCCGCCCAATGGGCGCCGAGTTTTTTGGCAAAAGCTTGCGCCGCCGCGTCACCGGCCCTGGTGAACGCAAACACCTCGCGGCCCTGCCAGCGCGCTACCTGGGCGATGATGTGAGCGGCGGCGCCGAAGCCGTAAAGCCCGATCCGCTTGCCGTCGCCGGCGATCTTGAGCGAGCGCCAGCCGATCAGCCCCGCGCACAACAGCGGCGCGGTGGCCACGTCGTCGCCCTGCTCGGGCAGCGGAAAGACGTAATGCGCGTCCGCAACCACATGCGTGGCATAGCCGCCGTCGCGCGTATAGCCGGTGAACAGCGGCTGATCGCACAGGTTCTCCCGGCCGGCCCGGCAATACGGACAATAACCGCAGGTCCGGCCCAGCCAAGGCACGCCCACGCGCATGCCGGCGGCGAGATGCTCGACCTGCGCGCCGACAAGGTCGATGCGGCCGACGATTTCGTGGCCGGGCACGATCGGCAGCTTGGGCTTGGGCAATTCGCCATCGACCACGTGCAGGTCGGTGCGGCACACGCCGCAAGCCGCCACCCGAACCCTGACCTCCCCGGCCGCCGGCCGCGGATCAGGCCGCTCGACAAGTTCAAGCGCTTCACCCGGCCGTTCCAGCACCATCGCCAGCATTTTCGGGAGACCTCGTGGTCGTCATGCACGAGATATTCGCGGCATGGCCGATTTTCAAATCGAGGAAATACTCCGGCATGGGCGCCGAAGCTTGTAGGGTGGGTAGAGCGAAGCGAAACCCACCATGGCTTGCAGAAAGATGATGGGTTTCGCTACGCTCTAACCCATCCTACGCACCAAACGTTTGAAACAAGCGCGTGCCAACAGGCTGCGGCCGACGAGAGTGTAACCTATGGGCTTCTGGCGCCGTTACACAAGTTAATGAATTGATTGCTTGAGAGACAGAGAGTTGGATTCGCCATCTGTGTAGTATTCGTAGCGTTGAAGTCACCATTCAGAAGCCCATTGAGCGCAGGCCTGTCGCCAAGCACTGAAATATTGGTATGGGCACCTAGGTTCACGAGCCCATTAACCGCAGAGGAATCGCTAAACAGCGCGGCATTGCTTGCATAGATACCTAAGTTCTGAATCCGATTAGCCGCAGAGAAATCGCCAAACTGCGAGCTATCGGTCGCATAGTTACCGCCGCCCAGAGACTGATTGGGTGAGACTGACGAATTAATAATTAGCGAAGCGTTGGTCACATAGTTCCCGATGTTCAGAAGACGATCAGGCGACAACGATGAGTTAATAACTGACGAAGTGTCCGTCGCATAATTGCCGATGTTTAGAAGCCGATCTGGCAACACGGATGAATTGGTAACTAATGAAGTGTCCATCCCATAGTTGCCGACGTTTAGAAGCCGACCGGGCGACACGGATGAATTGATAACTAGTGAAGTGTCCGGCGCGTAGTTGCCGATATATAGAAGCCGATCCGGCGACACGGATGAATTGATAACCAGCGAAGTGTCTATCCCATAGTTGCCGACGTTTAGAAGCCGACCGGGCGAGATGGATGAATTGGCAACCAGCGAGGTGTCTATCCCATAGTTGCCGACGTTTAGAAGCCGACGGGGCGACACGGATGAATTGGCAACCAGCAAGGTGTCTATCCCATAGTTGCCGACGTTTAGAAGCCGACCGGGCGACACGGATGAATTGATAACTAGTGAAGTGTCCGCCGCATAGTTGCCGATATTTAGAAGTCGATCCGGCGACACGGATGAATTGATAACTAGCGAAGTGTCCGTCGCATAGTTGCCAGCGTTCAGAACCCGATCAGACGAGACAGTTGGGTTAATGACTGGCGAAGTGTTCGCCATATAGTCGCCGACGTTTAGAAATCGATCGGGCAACACCAGCGAATAACGAGTCGGTAAAGTCGTATCGATTGCAATTGGCGATGAGGAAAGATTGGCGCCAAGAGGCTGATAGGGCAACGCCACCGTACCGTTAGGCGACGGGACGACAATTGGGGTTTGCGGAGGAGAAACTGTGGGCTGAGCGGTCGGAAGTAATGCAACAGGCGGCAGCGTCGTTACGATGGGAGTGGGCGGATTCACCGAGGGGGCATACAGGGATAAGAGCAAGAGTACGGCTATTGCTGTGGCCCAGCCACGCGCTACCCGGCGGAGCTTAAATCGGCTTGCAACGAACCCGGTCCAAGATGCAATTCGTTGAATGAGCTTCCCAAAGAAATCTGCAACAGCAATTTCAGTTAGAGGAATAGCAAACCCCTTAACCCATCTCCTGATCGAATTCAGGAGCGAAAGAATTCCGGCGACAATTAGCCCGCCAACCACTTCGAGTCCGATCGTCTTCAAGTTATCCACGAGGTATCCCACGTTAACTTGCATCTGGTCTTCAGGTTGCCATGATTTTGGCCGGCCGCTGTTTGTCGGCAGAATCGTCGGCGTCGTGTCATAATGAGAACGTATTAGAAACAAAGTCAACGGCAACACGTAGGGCGGACTGGCTGACGGCGCAATCCGTCTTTCCTGATCAAATGGCGGATTAGGCTTCACTAATCTGCCAGACGTACTTCGCGCTAGTGCCCTTTCTCCGCGGTCGCTTGCACCAGCGCAAGGATACAGCGACGCATCCTTACAGATTTTATGCGCAGGAAAGATTTGAGCAGCGCGAAATCCTCGACGGCGGTGGGAAAGCCGGACAGGTAATCCAGCGTCGGCACGCCGGCGATGTTACGTTGCAGCCGGGCTTGCGGCGCGCCTTCGAAGAAGAACGCCGGCGGGACTCTCAGGACGCTTGCGATCCGATGCAGCTGGCAGGCGCTGAGGCGGCGCGCGCCCATCTCGCATTTTTGCACGTGCTGCCGCGTCACCCCGAGCGCCGCGCCGAGCTTGTGCTGGCTCATGGCGAGCATCTCGCGGCGCATGCGGACGCGGTTGCCGATGTACGCGTCGATAGGATCGGGCGCCTGCTTCATCGTGCATGTTGCTGTTCGCTGGCGCCGCGAAGCTCAGCCAGGACCAGATCGATGCCCCGGCGGATCAGTTTGTCGATGGTCGAATCGGTGGTCGCTGCCAGAATTCGCAATTCGCGCCAGACATTTTGCGGCAAATAGACCGTCACCGATTTCTTGCCGACACGCGAAGGCTGCGGCTTGACGATGTCGTGGTCGCGCTTTGCCATTCCTCCCGCATAAGTGGTCGCTGCGGGCAGTCAAGAATTATCAGCAGAAAGCGGGCAAGCGTGTGAGCGGGTAAGTCGTTTTAAACACTGAACAAATAACCGCACGCGACATCTCGATGCCATTGGATCGACCATGGACAAGCTCATCCGCCGCGGCATCGACCTTGTCCTCGCCGAGCACAAAGCCAATCGCTCGTAAGCGAGGGTAGCCCGGATGGAGCGGAGCGAAATCCGGGGCGGCATCGACGCCTCGCGGAAATCCCGGATTACGCTCCGCTCCATCCGGGCTACGGGAGCTTGCGATGATGCTCCACACGGCAGCTTGCGAATCTTTTCCCCTAAAGATTCACCGCCACGAGCCACTCCTCGTATTGGCGGGACGCAAATTAGCCCAGCAAAATCAACACTGAATCGCAGTCGCTTTTTCACGCGCTGCTGTTTTGATACATTCGCGGCATCCCGCTCACGTAAGGGACGTCAACCGGTGACGCCGACTGACGGAGCGGGTGCGGTTCCTGCGGGCGGCGGCTCGTCACTGCCGCTCCCGGGCGGTCCGGGCATCGGCCCCGCCGGCATTACGACCGGCGCGCGAGGTGCTTCGCTTAAGCGCGATGCCAAGGTGGAGGTAACTCCTTCGCGCTGCATCGCGTGAAGCGCGGCCTGGATCGAGCTTCGGCACTTGGCCGAGGCCAGAGCCGCGGTGGAGCGCCGAGAGGCGAGCGCGTCCCGAAGGACGCGCGGCCCGCCCGAAGCGCAGATGGATGGCGACATCCGCTGCGTGGCGAGGCCCCACGGGACAGTTGCGCCTACCGGCGCTCCGCCTCCCTTTATTTTTTTGGAGGCAGAAAATTCGTGGCTTTGGTTTGCAAAACTCGGGCGCGGGTGCGTCGCGAGAACGAGAGCGCTCGCTTCACCTCTCCCAGCACGCGGGGAGAGGGAGGAGCGGGCGTCGCGCCAGGAGGAATTTCCATGCCGGCGTTGCCGCACTGCTCCGTGACTGAGGCGCCGCAGCGGGTTCTATTGCGCGGCGATGTGATTGGCGCTGATCACGTCGCCCCAAAGCTTGATCTCGCTCTTGAGCAGGGCGGCCGCCGCCTCCGGCGTTTCCTCGTTGGCCGGATAGAGATCCATGCCGCCTTCGGCAAAGGTGTGTTGCACCCTGGCGTCGGCGAGCGCCGTGCGCAGCGCGGCGTTGAGCTTGTCGACGATCGGGCGCGGCGTGCCGGCCGGCGCCAGCAGCATGTGCCAGAAATCGATATCGAGCTTTTTGTAGCCGAGGTCGCCGAAGGTCGGCAGGTCCGGCAGGCCGGCGAAGCGTTTGCGGCCGATGACGGCGTAGGCCTTCATCTTGTTGTCCCGCACCAGCGGGCCGGCGACCACCGCCGAGATGACGCTCAGATCCACCTGGCCCGCCAACAGGTCGACCAGCGCCGGACCGGCGCCGCGATAAGGCACTTGCGTGACCTTCGCGCCGAGCTCCTGCATGATCAGCACGTCGGCGAGATGACCGAACGAGCCGACGCCGGGATGCCCCATCTTGATGTTCTGTCCCGGCGTTTTCATCCACGGCAACAGTTCCTTGAAATTGTTCGGCGGCAGGTTCGGCCGTCCGGCGAACGTGGTCGACGCGGTATTGATCAGGCCGATGGTGACGAAATCCTTTTCGGCGTCGAAGGTGCGGTTCGGATAAAGCGTCATGGCCGCCGCCAGCGCGTCCTGGTGCAGCAGGATGGTGTAGCCGTCATGGTCGGCGCGCGCCGCCTTGGCGGCGGCGATGGTGCCGCCGGCGCCGCCGAGGTTTTCGACCACGATCGGCTGGCCGAGCGCTTTTTGCATCGGATCCTGGATGATGCGCGCGATGGCGTCGTCGGCGCCGCCGGGCGGAAACGCCACCAGCATGGTGATCGGGCGGTCGGGATAGGTTTGCGCCGCGGCGCCGCCGGTTGCGAAAACAAACGCGGCGAAAATCGTAGCCGCAAACGCGCGCACGAAAATCATGGGGCCTCCCTAGGTGGACGACGGACGACGGATGACGGACAGATGAAGAATAGCACCGATTATCTAGCCGCTGTCCTGCGTCGTGTTGTCATCAGACGACGGATGACGGACGACGGATAAAGAATAATGCCCCATATCCGTCTTCTGTCTTCGTCATCTGTCGTCCGTCGTCTGTCGTCCGTCCTCCACTACTTCACCCTCGCGATGTAATAGGCGAGGTCGAGAATCTGCGCGTCGGTGATCGGCGCGATGACGTCGGCCATGGACGCGTCGTAGCCGTGGCGGGAATTGTCCTTGTAGCCGCGCAGCGCCTTGACCAGATAATCCTCGCGCTGGGCGGCGATGCGGGGCACGTTCTGTTGCCCAGCCAGATTGGCGGTGTGGCAGAAATTGCAGCGATTTTGCTGGACCAGCGCCTGCCCGCGCTGCATGCGGGCCGCGTCCACCGGACCGGAAGCGGGCTGCGGCGGCGGCAACTGGGAGATGATGTCGGCAAAATTTTGCAGCTCGTCGTCCTTCAGGCCCTTGGTCATGTCGTTCATCGGGTCGGCGACGCGCATCCGCTCGCGAAACATCAACAGCTGGACGGTGACGTAGAACGCCTGCTGGGCGCCGAGCGACGGCACGCCTTCGGTTTGCGACTGGCCGTTCTCGCCGTGACAGGCGAGGCAGGTCGGCAGCCGCTCCTTCACCGACTGCGCCGCTGCCGCAAGCGCGGCAAAACATGCGAGCGCCAATCCCGCGGCAAAGCTGCGCATCGATTGCCTCCTGCAAAACAGGTCGAGGGCGAACGCCGCCCCCGACCAACGCGCAACGCGGCAAGTCTCGTTCTAGCGGTGCGCCATTTTCTTGTTCGGTCCGTAGGTGACGCGCCAGATCGCGCCGTTCCAGTCGTCGGAGATCAGCAGCGAACCGTCCGGCATGTTCATCACGTCGACCGGGCGGCCGACATAGTTGTTGTCGGGCTGCAGGAAGCCGGTGATGAACGGCTCGACCGATTTCACCGAACCGTCCTTGTTGAGCTTGACCAGCGCGATGTCGCCGCCGAATTTCTTGGTCCGGTTCCAGGAGCCGTGGCGGGCGACGAGAATCTGGTCGCGATACTCCGCCGGGAACATGCTGCCGGTGTAGAACCGCATGCCGAGCGCCGCGGCGTGCGGGCCCATCAAAGCGACCGGCGGCACGTAGTCCTTGCAGTCGTGGCCCCAGCCGAACTCGATGTCGGGGATATTGCCCTGATGGCAATACGGCTCGCCGAAATCTTCGCCCAGCTTGGTGATGCGGTTGAGCTTGTCGTTGGGCAGGTCCTCGGACAGCCAATCGCGGCCGTTGTCGGTGAAGTAGAGGTCGTGGTTCTTCGGATTCCAGTCGAAGCCGACGGTGTTGCGGATGCCGAAGGCGATCTTTTCGGCGCCGGTGCCGTCGAGATTGATGCGGCGCAATTGGCCGTGGGCGTCGTCGTGCAGCACGTTGTTGCCGGGCTGGCCGACCTCGAAATAGAGCTTGTTGTCCGGGCCGATGGCCAAAAACTTCCAGCCGTGGGCCTCGTCCTTGGGCAGGTCCTTGTAGATCACGACCGGCTTCGGCGACTTGTCGATCTGGTCTTCGACATTGTCGATCTTGGAAATCTGCGACAGTTCGGCGATGTAGAGCGTGCCGTTCTTGTAGGCGACGCCGTTCGGCCGATAGAGGCCGGACACCAGCACATGGACCTGGCGTTTGCCGTCCTTGTTGGTGACGGCATAGACCTTGTCCTGCAGGCGCGAGCCGACGAACACCGTGCCCTTCTCGTCGAGCGCCATCGAGCGCGCATTGGGCATGCCGCTGGCATAGACCTCGATGTTGAAACCCTTCGGGGCTTTCAATTTGTCGAGCGGCAGCTTGTTTTCGGCGGTAGCGATCGGCGGCGCCGGCACCGGCGCGAGTTTGGCCGCGGCCGGGTTGTTGTCAGGACGGCCGATCAGCGGCGAGCCGGGCGGCAGCGCGGCGGCGGGCGCCGGTGCCGGAGCTGCGGCCGGTGCTGGGGCCGGCGTCGCGGCAGCAGCGGGCGCTTGCGTACCCTGCTGCTGAGCGATGGCGGTGGTGGCAAGAAGAGCGAGGGTCGCGGCCAGCAAGGTGCCGCGCGGAACGCGTCTATTCATAGGGTCCTCCCGGGTGCGGAAGTCCGGTCGCTGCCGGCCTCCTTAGCCGACAGTGTCCGACATTTCGCCCCCGGCGTGCAATCGGGTCGCGCACGATTTAGCCCGCCGACAACGGGGTCTTTGCCCACTGCCGTCAGCGCCGGCAAAGTCGGGCACATTGCCACGCTCTCTTTTCACCGCTGGCAAAGCAGGGCATCCTGTGGCCGACACTGTCACGTCAGGTCTCGCCACGGGCGGCCCGACGGGTGCCATGAAACGAAAAACCGCTTTCTGGAGGAAAATCATGACTCAACGCATAACCCGACGCGGCGTGAATGCCGGTATCGGTGCGGCCCTGATCGGGCCCGCATTAACGGCGTCGCGCGCTTTTGCCGAGGCCGAGCCGATCAAGATCGGCTTCAGCATGGCGCTGACCGGCCCGCTCGCCGCCAACGGCAAGCAGGCGCTGCTCGGCGCCAAGATCTGGCAGGAAGAAGTCAACGCCAAGGGCGGGCTCATCGGCCGCCAGGTGCAGCTGGTCAATTACGACGACCAGTCCAATCCGGCGACCGTGCCGGGCATCTACACAAAACTGCTCGACGTCGACAAATGCGACCTCGTCGTCGGCCCCTATGCGACCAACATGGTGGCGCCGGCCATTCCCGTCGTCATGCAGAAGAACAAGACCTTCATCGGCCTGTTCGCGCTCGCCGCCAACAGCGAATTCCACTATCCGAAATATTTCTCGATGCTGCCGTCCGGGCCGACGCCGAAGGAATCGTTCAGCGAGGGCTTTTTCGAGGTCGCCGCGGCGCAAAATCCGAAGCCGCAAACCGTCGCGCTCGCCGCCGAGGATGCCGAGTTCTCGCGCAACGCCGCCGACGGCGCCCGCAACAACATCAAGAAGTACGGCTTCAAGTCGGTCTACGACAAAACCTACCCGCCGAACACCACCGACTTCTCGCCGATCATCCGCGCCATCCAGGCCACCAATCCGGATCTGGTGGTGATCTGCTCCTATCCGCTGAGCTCGGTCGGCATGCTGCTCTCGGCCCGCGAACTCGGCCTGAAGCCGAAGATGATGGGCGGCGGCATGGTCGGATTGCAGGCGACCGTGTTCAAGGACAAGCTCAAGGGCAAGCTCAACGGCATCGTCAACTACGAAACCTGGGTGCCGTCGCCGAAATTGATGGCGCCGGCCGCGGGCTTCTTCAAGAAGTACCAGGCGCGCGCGTCGTCCGAAGGCGTCGATCCGCTCGGCTATTATCTCGGCGGCTGGGGCTACGCCTATCTGCAGGTGCTGGGCGACGCCGTCACCGGCGCCAAGAGCATCAACGACGACAAGATCGCCGACTACATGCGCAGCCACGCCTTCGACACCATCATGGCGTCGGGCATCAAGTTCGGTAAGGACGGCGAATGGACCAAATCCGGCATGTTGCAGGTCCAGTACCACGACATCACCGACGGCGCGAACCTCGATACTTGGCGCGGCATGAGCTACCAGACCGTGCTGACGCCGGCCGACGAGAAGACCGGCAACATCATCTATCCCTACGAGAAGGCGATCGGGTGATTTTTCCTCCTGTGCGCATGGAGGATTGAACTGCTAGAGGTGGGACGCAGAGGCATCGCATGCTGTTTCCCACCTCCCTTGTCGGCTCCTACCCGCAACCGGACTGGCTGATCGACCGCGACAAGCTGTCGAAGCAGGTGCCCCGCGTGCGCGCCGACGATCTGTGGCTCGTTGCCCGCGACAAGCTCGAAGCGGCGCAGGACGACGCCACGGTCCTCGCCATCCGCGACCAGGAGCGCGCCGGGCTCGACATCATCACCGACGGCGAGCAGCGGCGTGAAAGCTATTCCAACCGCTTCGCCACCGCGCTCGACGGCATCGACACCGAAAAGCCCGGCACCACCATCAACCGCAGCGGCCGGCCGATCCCGGTGCCGCGGGTGGTCGGCCCGATCCGGCGCAAGCATCCGGTCGAGCTGCGCGATCTCGAAGTGCTGCGCGCCAATACCGACCGCGCCGTCAAGGCGACCGTGCCGGGCCCGTTCACCATGGGCAAGCAGGCGCAGGACGACTACTACAAGGACGAGGAGGCGGTGGCGCTGGCCTATGCCGACGCTGTGAATGCCGAGATCAAGGATCTATTCGCAGCCGGCGCCGACGTGGTGCAGATCGACGAGCCGTGGATGCAGCAGCATCCCGAAAAAGCCCGGCAATATGGGCTGAAAGCGCTCGACCACGCGCTCGACGGCGTCAAAGGCACGGTCGCGGTGCATCTGTGCTTCGGCTATGCCGCGGTGGTGCACGACAAGCCGTCGGGCTATTCGTTCCTAGCCGAGCTCGAAGGCTCCAAGGCGCAGCAGATTTCGATCGAGGCGGCGCAGCCCAAGCTCGATCTCGCCATCTTGCGGGAGCTGCCATCGAAAACCATTATTCTGGGCGTCATCGATCTGGCGGATATGACGGTCGAGACGCCGGCGACGGTGGCCGAGCGCATCCGGCGGGCGCTGGCCCACGTTCCGGCAAATCGGGTGGTGGTGGCGCCCGATTGCGGCATGAAATACCTGCCGCGCGCCGTGGCCTTTGCTAAGATGAAGGCCATGGCCGAAGGCGCCGCCATCGTGCGGCACGAAATCGCCGGCAAATAAGATTTGGAATTCTGCAGGAGACGATCATGCCTTATGTGACGGAAAAGACCTTGACCGACGTCGTGCGCGAGCGCTGGAGCGATATTCCCGATCCGCGCCTCAAACAGGTGATGACGGCCTTGGTGAAGCACGCCCATGCCTTCGTGCGCGAGATCGAGCCGACGCAAGCGGAATGGGCGACTGCGATCGATTTCCTCACCCGCACCGGCCAGATGTGCGACGACAAGCGCCAGGAATTCATCCTGCTGTCGGACGTTCTCGGCATCAGCATGCTGGTCGACGCCATCAATCACCGGCAATCGAACGGCGCGACGCCGAGCACGGTGGAAGGCCCGTTCCACGTGCCCGATGCGCCGCCGGTCGCCAACGGCGGCAACATGGCGGTCAATGCGCCCGGCATTCCGTGCTTCGTCAGCGGCACGGTGCGCGGCGTCAAAGGCGAGCCGGTGGCCGGCGCGGTGCTCGATCTGTGGCAGACCGACGGCGACGGCCTCTACGAGGCGCAGCGCCCGGAGATCGAAGGCCCGTGGATGCGCGGGCTTTATCGCGCGCAGCCCGACGGCTCGTATCTGATCCGCACCGTGGCGCCGATCGCCTACACCATCCCGATGGACGGCACGATCGGCGAACTGATGAACCGCACCAATTTGAGCCACATGCGGCCGGCGCACATTCATTTCGCGCTCGACGCGCCGGGCTATCACGGCCTGGTGACGCATCTGTTCCAGTCCGGCGACAAGTGGATCGAGCATGACGCGGTCTATGGCGTGAAGGAGCCGCTGATCGTCGATTTCAAGAAGATGCCGGCAGGCAGCAAGGCGCCGAGCGGCGAGTTGATGAACGAGCCGTTCTACGTGGTGCATTACGATTTTGTGCTGGACAAGAAGGCGCAAGTGGCCGCGGCGGCGTGAGCAATCAACTGCGCTCCAACGCCTCGCGATCCCATTCCGCCAGATCGGCGGCGGCTTCGTAGGTGTCCTGCAAAAAGCCGAGCAATAGCGCGTCCGGATCGCGGGCGTGGCGCACCGCCTCATACGGCAAGATGAACTGCCCGAGGCCTTTGTCGTAGAAGGCGTCCGCGGTGCCGAGCGCCGTGTCGCCGTAGCCGGCCGGCTCCGGATAAGCGTAGACATAAAACGCCGCCTGGCCGTAGCCGCCGTTGCCGGGCCAGAAGCCGCAGCTCGAGACTTCGTGCGAATAGGCCTCCGCCATCACCCAAGGGGCAACGTGGGGCGTCGTGCCGTGGGGCGGCGGCGCGGTGCGGCCGGAAAAGCGGGTCACCGCGAGATCGAAACTGCCCCAGAAGAAATGCACCGGGCTCACCTTGCCGATGAAGCGCGAGCGGAATTCGTTGAGCACGCGCGCCGACTGCACCAGGGCCTGATGGAAGCGCACGACATATTCGGGGTCGTATTGCGCGTGGAGATGGTCCTCATCGAACGGCACGGCGTTTTCGATCTCGGCCGGCATGGTCCAGATCGGCACGTCGATGTCGAGGCTGCGCAGCCGCTCCATGAACTCGACATAGAAATCGGCGACCGGCATCGGCTTGAGCGCAAGGCGCTCGATGCGGCCGTCGTTGCTGGCGATGCGCAGCTCATGGTCGACAAGGTCGAACACGATGTCGAAGCTGCGGTGGCCGCACAAGTTTGCCGGCGCGACCAGGCCGCGCGAATTGACGCGGAAGGTGACGTTCCACCAATGATTGACCAGCGGCGTGCAGGCCAGCCGCACCTTGCCGGCGATCTGCGTCCACAATTGCAGTGTGTCGCAGGTCTCGCTCCAGGCGTCGAACGGCAGGTCGGGCCAGTGCGCATTCCAACTCATGGCATCCGCTTTAGCGCAAATGCCGAAGCTTTTGGAGAGCGCTGTTGAGGGCTAGAACGTGATGGTGCTGGCCAGCAGCGACGGTGTCGAGCCGGCCTTTATCGGCGCCGCCAATTGCGGCTTGAGCTTGGCCAATTTGGCCAGTTCGCGGGCCAGCTCGGCCCATTTTTTTCGTGTCTTGTCGTTGGCGTCGGCGGCGGCGGCGCGGATCGCGCTTTGCGGCGCTTGAACATCGGCTGTGACGGGTTCGAGCCGGCTGTTGGCTTCGCGCACTTGCGCCTCGAGCTGCGCGATCCGCGCATTGAGAGTCTTGATTTCATCGTCGGCCTGGACCAGAGCCGCATCGCGGCCTTGGCAGGTTTTCAGCAGCGCGTTGGTCGCCGCAATCAGCTTGACACGCGCCTGTTCGAGCTCGTTGATCTGGCACTGCTTCAGGCGCAGCAAATCCTGCAGCTGATGCAGCTCGCGTTCGGCGTCGCGCCGGGCGGCACTGGCGTCGGCGAGGTTGCGCTCGGTCGTGGTATTTTCCGCGATGCGGGCGAGCAGGCATTCGCGGGCGTCGGCGAGCAGCCGCTCGGCGATTTCGGCGCGCGACGACATCGTCGCCAGGCGACCGTTCAGGGTGCTGGTTTCGAACCAGCGGTCGTTGGCTTCACTGGTGAGCCTGGCGCACTCGGTTTCGGCCGCGGTCAGCGCGGTCTGCAGGTATTCAAGCTGGGCGGATGTTTGATGGTCTGCGGCGTCGCTCTTGGTCAGTCGCTCGGTCAGGCTGGCGTTCTCCGCCATCGCCAAGTCGAGGGAGGTACGCAGCGACTGGTTCTCGTTGTCGCGAAGCGCGAGGTCGTCGTGGGTTGCGGCAAGCTCGTTCTCGAGTTCGGCGATCCGCGCGTCGGCCGCTTCGCATTGCTCGCCGAGCGCTTGTTTCGCCGCCGTCTCCTGAGCCAGGCGCCGTTCTAGCCCGGCTGCCGTCGCGCGCGCCAATTCGAGCTCTTCGGCAAGTTCGGTTTCTCCAGCATCCACCGCGTCGAATTCCGACGCGGCGGCCAGCGAAGGCTGCGCCCGCGTTCCTCCCCAGGTGCCGTGGGTGACGGCGAGCCGGATGGCCTGATCCAGCCAACCGTTGCCTGATGCCTTGTCGCTGAGTGCCATCTTCGGCGCGTCGATTGCTGTCCGATTCAACGAACGTGACGACGCAATGGTTAACGAAGCGTTACTTCGACATTAACGGCTTGGAAACGACTAAAAACGCTGGGGCGCGCGACAGCTGCTCAAAAACTTCCCCGTACCACGCGCTATCGCCCAACGGCCTGATTCGTCAAGATTAATCTCGGCAGCGGAGGTTGTGCGCCGCCGTTCAGCCCTTCATCAGGTGCCCGAACTTTTGCAATCCGATGCGCCGTTCCTCGGCCGACGGCATGTTGACCGCCGGGAATTTGTCGCGCCAGTGCCACGGCCGGCAGGCGTCGATCACGGCGCGGCTGTTGGTGTAATCGCCGGCCGCTTTGCGCTCGGGCTCGATGCGCGGATCGAGCGGCGTCGACCAGGCGCCGCGGATGACGTCGATCGAGGTGGCGGGATCCGAGCGCGTGATCAGCGCCCAGACCACTTCTTCCAGGTCCGATACGTCGATATCGTCGTCGACCACGATCACATAGCGCCCGCAATAGGCGCCGACGTGGCACTGCGCGGCGATGTGACCGGCCTGCTTGGCGTGGCCGGGATAACGCTGCTTCACCGCGACCGCGAGGAACAGCCGCGCATTGCCGACCTCGTGCGCCCAGGCCGCGGTGACGCCGGGCACGCCGGCCTTCGCGATGTTCTCGCGCAACAGCGCCGAGCGCACGATGGCGCGGTAGCGGCAGATCTCGTCCGGCGGCCGCTGCGGCACGCAGCCGAGCAGGATCGGCTCGTGGCGATGATAGATCGCTTTGATGTCGATCACCGGTTCGGGCCGGTGGTCGCTGGCGTAATAGCCGGTCCATTCGCCGAACGGGCCTTCGGGCCGCACCTTGTCGGGCTCGACGAAACCTTCGATGGCGATCTCGGCGTTGGCCGGGATCGGCAGGCCGGTCACCGGCCCCTTGATCACCTCTACGGCAGAGCCGCGCATGCCGCCGATGATGTCGAGCTCGCAGACGCCCGGCGGCACTTCGCTCGATCCCATCAAAAAACTCATCGGATCGCCGCCGCAGATGATGACCACCGGCATGCGCTCGCCGCGCGCGGCGTATTTGTCGCGCATCACCCGGCCGTGCTTGCCGGGCGAGATGTAGAAGCCGAGCGATTTTTGGTCGTGGATCATAACGCGGTAGGTGCCGCAATTGATCCAGCCGTCGTCCGGGTCGCGCATGATGTTGTAGCAGCCGGTGCCGATATAGCGGCCGCCGTCCTGCGGATGCCATTGCGGCGCCGGGAATTTGGTGACGTCGATTGTCTCACCTTGCATGACGTTCTGCATCACCGGGCCGGACTCGACGAATTGCGGCGGGATGCGCCTGAGCATGCCGGCGTGATTGACGCGAAAACTTTCGCTCAGCTCCAATTTGGACAGCTCGGTCGAGAAGCCGAGCGTCATGTTCTTGCGCTTGCCGGCGAAGAAATTGACCAGGAGGCGGCTGCCTTTGAGCGTGCCCGGCACGTCCTCGAACACGAAGCAGGGCGCGTCGTCGGCATGGGCCGACATTTCCGCCACCATGCCGATGTCCTGCTGGTAGGTCAGGCCGTGGACCTCCTTGACCTCGCCGAGCTTTTTCGCCTCTTCGAGCCACTGCCGCAGATCGTGGTAGGGCAGAAACGGCGCCGTGTTCGAGCCGGCGCCGCCCAAAGTGCCATCCCCGATCGGCGTCGACATTGGGTCGGGCATAAAGTTCTGTTCCGCCATCGATTGCACCCTTGTTTCGCCGCGCCGCGAAATGCTTATAATGCTAAGGAATTAGGCCATAGCCATCCTACCATGCCAGAAGACGCCGGCTCAAACCTGCTGCACCACTGGATCGCGCGCGCCGCGCGCGCGGCGCCGGACAAGCCCTGGGTCGTGGCGGCGGATGACGGGCGCAGCGTCAGCTATGGCCAGTTGCGCGAAACGGTCGGCCGCTTCGCCACGTTGTTGCGGCAGCATGGCCTCGGGCCCAACGACCGGGTCGCGCTGCTTGCCAACAATTCGGTCGAGCAACTGCTGTGCTATTTCGGCGTGATGGCCAATGGCGCGACGCTCTGCACCATCCACATCGAGATGAACCGCAACCAGCTCGACAATATTTTCGAGCGGCTCAAGCCGAAGCTCATTCTGTATCAGGACGGCCTGCAGCTCGACGCTCTCCTGGCTGCCGTGTCGACGCCGCGGTTGCGGATCGGACGCTGGGACAAGCCGGAGCCGGAAACATTATTTGCCGAACTCTCGCACTGCGCGCCGAGCGATCCGCAGAGCCCGGCCCGGCCGGGCGACGACGCCATCATCCTGTTCACGTCGGGCACCAGCGCGCAGCCCAAGGGCGTGGTGCTGAATTTCCGCGAATATCTGCTCAACATCGATCCGCTCGCCGCGGGCTGGGGCATCACGGCGAACGACCGGCTTTACGATTTCCGCCCGTTCAGCTGGAACTCGGCGCAGACTTTGAGCGCGCTGACCGTCGTCAACCGCGGCGCGACTCTGGTGCTGGCCGAAAAATTCTCGGCTAGACGTTTTTTCCAGCACCTGCGCGATCACGGCGTTACGATTGCCGCCGGCAACCCGACGACGATCAATATTCTGCTCAACAGCGAACAGAGCGCGCATCGCGACAACTTGCCAAAACTGCGCTTCATCACGTCGAGCTCGGCGCCGCTCCTGGTCGAAGAGTGGAAGCGGTTCGAGCAGAAATTTGGCATCCTGGTGGCGCAGGGCTGCGGCGCCAGCGAGGTGAGCTGGATCGCCGCCATCCCCGGCGAACAGCGCCGCCTCGGCACCGTCGGCAAGCCGTTGGCCTATCACGACCTCGCCATCGTCGACGCCGACGGACGGCGCCTCCCGCCGGGCGAGATCGGCTATGTCGAGCTCGGCGGTCTGTCCGATCACCCGTTCCGCTATCTCGGCGAGGACGGCGAGATCAAGATCCACAGCCGCAACCGGTTCCGCACCGGCGACCTCGGCTGCCTCGACGCCGACGGTTTCTTGCAGCTGACCGGCCGCGAGAAGGAGCAGATCATCCGCGGCGGCGCCAAAATCTCGCCGGTCGAGATCGATTCGTATCTGATGCGGCGTCCCGACGTGATCGAAGCCGCCACCGTCGGCGTGCCGGACGCCATCTACGGCGAGGAGGTGGTGAGCTACGTGGTGACGCGGCCGGGCACGCCGGTCGATGCCGACGAATTGTTGCGTTATTGCGCAAAAGTGCTGCCGGCGTTCAAGGCGCCGAAGCAGATCGTGATCAGCCAATCGCTGCCCAAGACCGAACGCGGCAAGCTCGACCGCCGGGCGCTGGTGGCAAGGTGGTCCAAGGATGCGCAAGCGTAGCGCAGCAACTCCCACTGCTTGCACTGGCCATTTGTGCTAATTCTAGCTGCCCCGGCATGGCGGCGATAAAGCTGCAAACAAGGAGCCAGCATGGAGCGGCCGAGCGGCACGGTCACGTTCCTCTTTACCGACATCGAACAATCGACTCGGCGCTGGGAAGAAGCTCCTGAAGCCATGCGCGAGGCATTGGCGCGCCACGACAGTGCTCTGCAAAGGGCGATCACGAACAATGGCGGGTGGCAGTTCAAGCATACAGGCGATGGAGTCATTGCAGCCTTTCATACCGCACATGCCGCGATTGATGCCGCAATAGCGGCGCAGCGTTCCCTCAAATTGCCGGTGCGCATGGGCATCAGTACCGGCGAGGTGGAATCGCGGGGTGAGGATTACTTCGGACCGGTGCTGAATCGAACGGCGCGCATCATGGCTGCCGGGCACGGTGGACAGGTGCTGGTCGGCGCGTCGACGGCGGCCATGGTCGAACGCATTGATCTGGTCGACCTCGGCGAACATCGGCTGCGTGATCTATCGCAACCGCAACGGCTTTTTCAGGTTCGCGCCGAAGGCCTCAAAGAGACGTTTCCGCCGCTCAAGACCTTGAACGCTGTGCTCGGCAATCTGCCGGTCCAGGCGACAAGTTTTTTGGGCCGCGAAAAGAATCTCATGGAGATAGCCGCGCTCCTGCGCACCGTGCGATTGCTGACGCTGACGGGCGTCGGCGGTGTCGGCAAGACGCGGCTCGCCATCCAGGTGGCCGCGGAAACATCGACCGTCTACCGCGATGGGGCTTGGTTCGTGGAGCTGGGCGCGGTCGGCGACCCCGCCGCCGCCGGTCATGCCGTCGCCGCCGTACTGGGGGTCGTCCAGCAGCCGGCCAAGAGCATCGAGCAGAGTATCGCGGCGGCGCTCCATGGTCGGCGACTCTTGCTCGTGCTCGACAACTGCGAGCACCTGATCCAGGAAGCCGCCTCGTTGGCGCACGAAATTCTCACCCGGTGCGCCGGAGTGACCATCTTGGCGACCACGCGCGAAGCCTTGATGGTCGACGGTGAAAGCATTTGGCCGGTGCCCTCGCTCGGCTTCGGTGAAGGGCCTCGATCCCCTGCAGTGCAACTGTTTCTCGACCGCGCCCGCGCCGTGGTGCCGGGCTTTGAGCTTGGCGACGAGGCCGAGACGATCCGCGAAATCTGCCAGCGTCTCGACGGTATTCCGCTGGCCATTGAACTTGCGGCGGCGCGAACGCGTTCGATGAGTCCGCAGCAGATCCGCGACCGATTGGCGGAACGTTTCCGTTTGTTGACGGGAGGATCACGACGCGGGCTGGAGCGGCACCAGACGCTACGTAACGCCGTGCAATGGTCCTATGATCTGTTGTCGCCGTCGGAGCGAGCAGTGCTTGCGCGCGCCTCGGTATTTGCCGGGGGTTTTACTCTTGAGGCCGCCGAAAAACTCTGTGTTGGCGGCGAGGCGGCGGCGGGCGACATTCTCGACATTCTCGATTCCCTGGTGCGAAAATCGCTCGTCACGGTCGATCGATCGAATGCGCTGATTCGCTACGGCCTGCTGGAGACGATCCGGCAATTCGCCGAGGAGCAGTGTGCATCAGCCGGCGAAAGCGAGGCGCTGCGCAGCAGGCATGCTCAATACTTCGCCGGCGACTCCGACGCTCATTTCAAGATGTGGCTGAGTCCGCGCCAACGCGCCGCATATGAGTGGCTCGACCGCGAGATCGACAATCTGCGCCTTGCGTTTCGTTGGGCGAAAGACAGCGGCGATGTCGATGCGGCGGCCCGGATCGCATCCAATATCGGCGACATGGCGCGGTTTCGCGTGCGTGACGAGGCGGCGAATTGGGCGGAGGAGATCGTTGACGCAGCGCGCGCGGTACGACATCGCCGTCTCGCCGTCTTGCTCACCTGGGCGGCGAGCAGTGCCTGGAGCTTCGGCCGTCTCAGCGACGCCAAGCGCTACGGAACGGAGGCGATTTCCCTTGCCGGCGAGGCGCGTTTCGACCCGTTCGTGTGGGCGTTCGCCGACTTGGCGATGGTAGCCTCTTACGAGGGCGATCGCGCTGAGGCAGTCCGGTTGATCGATGCCGGTGCCAGGCAGCAAGCCGATCAGCATGATCGATTTTGCCTGGCGATGCTCTTGTACTTTACCGCAATCGGTGAAGGGGCCGACGCCGCCATGAAAATCGCCGATGACATAGTCGTCAAGGTTGAAGCAACCAAGGTGCCGTGTTCCATCTGCGTTGCCTATTGGGCGAAAGCAGAGGCGCTGTCGGCCGTCGATCCGGCCGCGGCATTGCAGGCCTACGAACATGCAATTGCCATCGCGCGTCAATCTGGCAATCGCCTTTGGGAGATCGTCATCACGCCCAAGGTCGCCGTGCTGCACGCCCAAAGCGGAGAGCCGATAGCTGCACTACGCGGCGCCGGCCAGATGTTGAAAGAGTGGCGGAGCACGAACGACCTGATGCTTGCCTCTCACGGTTTGGGCAGCCTGATCGTGCTGTTCGAGCGGCTCGACCGCGCTGAAACTGCAGCTACGCTTCACGGGACGCTGCGAAAGACCTTCGAAGCGAATACGATTTTGGCCGAGCTTCCAGAGACCATCACACGCATCCGTGACACATTGGGAGACGCGGCGTTCGGCGAAGCCAGCGGTCGAGGCGCTGCAATGACTCTCCCCGAAGCGATCGACTACGCGCTTGAGCAGATCACGCAAGCACTGGCAGGGTCGGGGTCGGGCCATTGCTGAAGCCAGGCAGGGAATAATTTCAAAGCCCGGTGATCCTGTTATTGTGCTGCGCCGTTATGTGCCGACGCGCCATGAGAGACCGCGGGCATGATTTGGAAACACGCCCTTTCCAGGAGCAGCCTGCGGCTTGCCAGCGCGCTGGTCATGCTGGCGTTCGTGATCTGCCATCTGACCGCGCACAGCTTCCTGCTGATTTCGCTGACCGACGCCGAGGCGGTGCTTGACGTTCTGATGTATCCGTGGCGCACCGCGGCCGGCACCGCGCTGCTCGCCACCGCGTTTCTCGTCCATTTCGGCAATGCCCTGTGGTCGATCTATATCCGGCGCTCGCTGCGCCTCATTCGCTGGGAGTGGGCGCAGCTGCTGCTCGGCCTTTGCATTCCGGCGCTGCTGATCCCCCATATCGTATCGGCGCGCATCGCCGCCAGCGTCTTCGACGTCTCGACTTACTACAGCACGATCTTCATCGTGCAGTGGCTGATGTATCCGTGGCTCGCCGCCGTGCAGATGATCGCGGTGCTCACGGTGTGGACCCATGCCTGCATCGGCATCCATTTCTGGCTGCGCACCAAGCCCTGGTATCCGGACTGGCGCGTGTGGTTTTTCGCCTTCGGCCTGTTGCTGCCGGCTTTGGCGCTGGCCGGCTACGTCACCGGCGGCAATCAGGTTTTGCGCGAGGCGAAAGATCCCGATTATGTGAGTACGGCGCTCGGCGACTCCAATCTCACCGACGAGACCATGGCGGGCGTCCGCCGGATCGAGCATTTCGGTTGGGGCCTTTATCTCGGCCTCGTGCTGTTGCCGTTTGCCGCGCGCGGCATCCGCGGCTGGCTGCATCGCCGCCGCCGGCCGCCGATGCTGGCGCATTCTAGCGGACGCAGCGTGCCGATCCTGCCCGGCGCCACGGTGCTGGAGACCTTGCGGGAAAACGGCATTGCCCACGCCTCGGTGTGCGGCGGCCGGGCGCGCTGCACCACCTGCCGCATCCTGGTGACCAAGGGCCTCGAACGGCTGCCCGCTCCGTCGGGTCTGGAGGCGGCGGCGCTGGCGCGCATCGGCGGCACGCCGGGCATGCGGCTCGCCTGCCAGATTCGGCCGACCGCCGACGTCGCCGTGATGCCGCTGCTCGCCGCCGATGCCGGCGCCATCGACGGCACCGTGCGCGGCGGCCTCGAAGGGCGCGAGCGGCCGATCACCGTGGTGTTCGTCGACATGCGCGGCTCGACCACGTTGGGCGAGGCCAAGCTGCCCTACGACGTGCTGTTCATCCTCAACCAGTTTTTCCACGAGATGACCAAGGCGCTGGTGGCGACCAACGGCCACTATTCGCAATTCACCGGCGACGGCCTGATGGCGCTGTACGGGCTTTACGAGGACGATCCGACGCGCGGCGCCGCCGATGCGTTGCGCGGCGCGCGCGAGATGCTGGCGGCGGTCGATCAGCTGAACTACCGGCTGCGCAATGATCTCAAGGAGCCGCTGCGCATCGGCATCGGCATCCATTACGGCGAAGCCATTGTCGGCGCCATGGGGCCGCCGCGCTCGCAAATCATTACCGCAATAGGCGACACGGTGAACACCTGCGCGCGGCTGGAAAGCCTGACCAAGGAATTCAATTGCGTGCTGATCGTGTCGCGGCCCGCGGCCGAGGCCGGCAGCCTCGACATCGAAGGCTGCGAATTGCGCCAGGCGCCGGTCAAGGGCCGCATGGAGCCGGTCGAGTTCTACACCCTGCATTGGCCGTCCGGCACGCCGGCGTGACGCCGCGGCATTTCAGGCGCGGCGAAAAATCACGCTGAGATTGTTGGCCGGCATCGGCACGGTTTCGGCAAGCGCAAAACCATGGCGTTCCGCCAGGCGCGATACCTCGGTGAGATCGCGCACGCCCCACAGCGGGTTTTGCGCGCGCAAGCGGGCGTCGAAATCCCGATTGCTCGGCGCGGTGTGGCGGCCGTCGATCTTGTACGGGCCGTAGAGATAGATGAGGCCGCCGTGCGGGAGCGTGCGCCCGGCGCCGGCGATCAAACCTTCGGTCGCCGCCCAGGGTGAAATGTGAATCATGTTGCAGCAGATCAGCGCATCGGCCTGTTCGACCGGCCAATGCGGCGCCGTCACGTCGAGCCAGAGCGGCTCCAGTAAATTTGCGGCGCTGGCGGCGGCTCGGTGTGCGGCGATGCTGTCGAGCATGTGCGGATCGGCATCGCTCGGCTGCCAGCGCAGATCGGGCAGATGCTGCGCAAAATAAGCCGCATGCTCGCCGCCGCCGCTGGCGATTTCGAGCACCAGCCCTTCAGCCGGCAGCACGCGGCGCAAGACTTCGAGGATCGGCTCGCGGTTGCGCGCGACGTGGGGGAAATAGAGGCGCCGATCGGATGTTTCGGACATTCAGATGAATTTCCCCTCGCACTGAGCGTGGTACGGCCTTGATCGCTTGGCTGCCAATTGTTCGCGGCAATGATCTTGTCAAGGATCGTAGACCGCCAGAGGCGGCGGCGCTTCGCGCCGTCCTTGACAAGATCATTGCCGCGAACAAGAACGCTGTCCAAGCGATCAAGGCCGCTTTCTGCGCCGGCTGAGCACTATTTGATCACGGACAGGAGGCGGAATTTACGGCGCGGCGATGTGCCAGACGTTGTTGACGCCGTCGCCGCCGACATCGCCGGCCTTGGTGTCTTTGGCGAAATGATAGAGCGGCTTGCCCTTGTAGGCCCATTGCTTGCCGCCGTCGTCGCGGCTGACGACGGTCCAGTCGCCCGACGCCTTGGCGTCCGTCACGGCCTGAAGCGGCGGCCAATTGGTGGCGCATTGGCCGTTGCAGTTCGATTTGCCGGCGGCGTCGCGGTCGAAAATGTAGAGCGTCATGCCCTTGTCGTCGACCAGGGCCTTGCCCTTGGATGTGTCGGCAGTCTTCGCCGGCGCGGTCTGGGCCAGCGCCGCGGCAACGCAGAGCGAGAGAACGGCTCCCGCGATCGCGGCTGTGATCGAATTTCGCATGAATATCTCCCTTCGGATCGTAGCTCGGATTGAGCAAAGCGAAATCCGGGAAAATTCCCGGAGTCGAATCCTGGGTTTCGCTTAGCCTGTCATCGGGCCGGCCACTTCGGGCCGGACCCGTTGGCTCAACCCAGGCTACAATTTACCGCCCTGTCCGCGCCAGCGAATGCACCCAGCCGTGCATGCGCTTTTTGGCGTTGGCGATGTCCTCTTTGGAGAAGAAATCCTCCGGCTTGACCTTGTCGACCGGATAGACCGGCCGCAAAAAATCGCTCTCGTAGCCGAACGGCACCGTGGCATCGATGCCCATGCCGCCTTCGAACTGGGTGTTGGACGCGGTCCATTGCCGGTCGCCCGCGGTCATGCGCTCGGCCGGCATGAAGGTTTGGCCGCGGCCGCCGGGGATCGGGTTCAAAATATCGGTGCGCGGGTTCACCCGCGTGGTCAGGCACCACATGATGTCGTCCATGGAATACGGATCGACGTCCTCGCTGACCGCGATGGCAAGCCGCATGCCCTGGGAGCACGACAGCGCCGCGGCCATGAAATTGCGCTGCCAGCCTTCGTCGATCTGGTGGCGCTTTTTCACCTGGATGACGCAGCCGCCCCAATCGGTCATGCAGTACGGGATCACCACGTTCTGCACGATGCCGGGCTGCAGCCGGTTGCACAGTTCGTAGATCGCCGCCTCACGCACGGTGGTGTCGATATTGTGGTCGTCGAGCATGTGGACGCCGAGCGCGAAGATGATGGGCTTGGATTGCGGCTTGCGCATAGTGATGCCGGTGACGTGGAAGGTCGGCGCCTTGTAGGACTTGCCCATATAGCCGGCCCATTCGGGGTGGAAGTGATAGCGGCCCTGGATGCCGGCATCTTCGGCTTCCTTGGTCTCGAAGCGGCGGTCGCGCGGATTGACGTAGCCTTCAAGCACCAGCTCGCAATCGGCCAGCGCCATGGCGTCGACGGTGCGCGCCTTGACCAGGCGGATCGGCGTGCCTTGCACCGCCGAGGCGATGCCGATCTCGTCGCAGCCCATCGGCAGCACCGCGTAATCGAAGCCGGCGCCCGCCATCAAGGTGCAGGCCGGCGGCACGCCGAAGCACATGGTGATCGGCACCGGCTGGTCTTCCTTGTAATATTTGTTGACCACCTGCCACATGTGCGAGCCGGGCGAGATCTGGAACGTGCCGACATTGCCCCAGCGGAAATTCATGCGGTTGTAGCCGAGGTCGGAGCCGCCCTCGAATTGCGCGCCGGTGACGCAGCGGATGCCGGAGCCGACGGTGAGCTCGGGCTCGTAGCTGGTGTGGCGGATCGGCACCAGCCATTTGTTGACGTCGTCGGGTTTCTCGACGACGAATTCCTGGCACGGCGCTTCGCTCTGCGCGATCTCGACGGGCTTTACCGGATGCGACAGCGCGTGCGCCAGCTTCTTCACCCGCTCGGCGTCGTCCTTCCAGCCGAACATGCGGTTGATGATCGCCATGTCGCCGAACAGGTTGGTGATGACCCGGTGGTTCGGCTTGCCCTTGACGGTGTTGAACAGCACCGGGCAGCCGCCATCCATGTGCTTCTGCAGGCCGGTGACCTGCAGGTCGGGATCGACCTCCTTGTCGGTCTCGATCAGTTCGCCGGCGGCGCGCAGCCATTCCAGCGTCGCGCGCAGATCGAAGGCCTGGTTCGGCGTCGCGGGGGTTTGTTGTTGTCTCAAGCGCTGCGGCTGTTGCATTGTCGGCGCTCCCATTGCATAGATTTCTAAGTAATTATCCGAAAGCCCGCGCGACCTGTCAACGCCGATGCCCCAGCGAGCGTCATCGAAAGCCAAGCCGCCGTCGCCGCCGCGCCGCTTGAGCGAGTTCCCGCCGCAGCAGAGTTCGGGGTATCTGGTGCGCGACGCGCACCGCGCCTTCCAGCGGCTGCTGGAACGGCGCATCGCCGCCTACGGCGTGAGCCGCGGCCAATGGTATTTTTTGCGCGTATTGTGGATCACCGACGGATTGTCGCAACGCGAGCTGTCGGCGCGGGTCGGCATGATGGAGCCGACCACTGTGATCGCGCTGCGCCGCATGGAGACATCCGGACTGATCCGCCGCGTGCGCGGCGCGGACGACAGGCGCAAGGTGCGGGTCTTCCTCAGCGCCAAGGCAAAACGGCTGCGCGGCGAATTGCTGGCGGTGGCGCGGGCCATCACCGAGGAAGCGGAGGCGGGCATCGCGCCGCGCGATCTCGCCGCATTCCGGCGCATCATTGCGCGGATGACGGACAATCTGGATCGGATCGAACGTTAGAGCATGATCCGGAAAATGCCTGCCCTCGGACTTGATCCGAGGGTGGAGGCCGGTTTTCCGAAAAGATCATGCTCATCTAATGAGCGGCGATCAGCCGAGCCATCGGCTCGCCAAGCCGGTCAGGCCAAAACGCGAAGCGATCCCGGGCCGGTGCGCGGCGAGGAACTCGGCCGATGCCTGGTAATCGACGTAGCGCGGCGTCACGGTGCGGCGCTCCAGATCGACGATCATGTAGGTGGCGCGGTGTTCGGCCGACCGCGGCTCGCCGACGGTGCCAGGATTGATCAGATAATAGGCATCGTCGCGCAACGCGACCTGCGCGTCGGTATGTGACGCGGCGCGATTGGGGCGCAATTCATAAACGCCGGCGCGATGGGTATGTCCGAACGCGCAAATTCGCGCGCCGGACGGATGCATCATCAGCGCCTCGAAGCTCAACCTGCGCCGGGTGTCGTTGTCGAGGCGCACGCTCTCGCCGCCGGTCTGCGGATGCAGCGCGCCGTGCACGGCAATGACGCGATTGCCGATATTGGCCTTGAGCGGCAGGCGCGCCAGAAAATCGAGGTCGTCCGCGCTCAATTGCCGCCGCGTCCAGGCGACGGCACGCGCCGCGGCGCTCGAGAAATTGCGCGTCGTGATCCGGCCGCAGACGGCGAGATCGTGATTGCCGGCGACACACACGCAATCGGCGCCGCGAATGAGCGCGATGCAGGCAGCGGCGTCCTTGTTGTAGCCGACGATGTCGCCGAGGCAGACGATGCGGTCGATCGATCGGTCGGCGATGTCGTAAAATGTCGCCTCCAGCGCCTCGAGATTGGCATGGATGTCGGAAATGAGCGCGAGCCTCACAGGCCGCTCCATTTCCAGGCGCGCGGTTGTGCCGGTTTTGGCTCGCCATGTCCCGCCGTGAGGCGATAGAGCGTCGAGCGCACGAGCGGCATCGGATCGCTCCACGACAGCGCCGATTTCGCCTCGCAGCGGACCGCCCACGACAACCACGTCGTCAGCGGCATGCCGGAGGCGCGCGCCGCCGGCAAATCCTTCCAGGCGCGGCACCAGCGCACGCCGGCTTTGGCGCGCGTCGTCGCCGGCCGCGGCGTTCCGGTCAGATCGGCGTAGACCAGCGCCGGAATGTTGACGCCGGCGACGGCGGCCGGGTGATGCCACAGCGTGAAGCGCGGATTGATCTCCAACAGATGCAGCGCGCCCGCTGCATCACGCTTGAAATCGAGCTTGGCGACGCCGCTCAGTCCGAGCCGTTCGACGATGTCGCGGCCCAGCCGCTGCACGTCTTTCGCCGCGGTGATCTCGAGCGCGGTGGTATGGCCGTAGGCGACCGGATAGGTGCGGATCTTGCGGCCGGTGAATTCGCCGGCGATGGTGCCACGCTGATCGACGTAGCAGTGATAGCTTTCGATTTGCGCTTCGGTTCCGGGGATCTTTTGCTGCGCCAGAACATCGACGCCGGCGTCCAGCAATTGCGGCCACAGCGCCCGCAGCGCGTCGGGATTATCCACCTCGAGCGCCTTGCGCAATCCGAAGCTGTCGTTCCAGCGCTCCAGCCGGGTCAACGGCTTGATGATGACCGGGAAGGCGATGTCGAGATCGTCGGGTTCGATGGCGACGGGATGGAAATGACGCGCCGGCGGCACCGGCAAGCCGTGGCGTTGCGCCAAGTCTTGAAACCGCGCCTTGTCGAGCAGGTCTTCGACCAGTGCGGCGTCGGCGATGACGAAGCGGAACGAATTCGCCAGCCGTTCGCGATGGCGCGAGACGAACAGAAGCAGCGCGTCCTCTTCATAGTACAGCACCGGACGCTGGCGTTGCGCCTTGCCGAAGCGCTCGAGCGCTTCGAGCAGGGCATCGGTGTTTTGCGAGAAATCATCCCACGGCAGGCGCGATTGTGCGAAGCGCGAATAGAGCGAAGGCACGCCTGGCCGTGTCACCACGGCGCAGGGGATGCCGGCCGCGGCGATCGGTTGCAGCAAATCCATGTCGCCCATGACGCAGGCGAACGCCCGCGGCGCCTTGCCGGCGCCGGCCTTGGCGGCCGCCTGCCGCGGCGAGGCCTTGGGATGCAACAGCGCCCCGACCGTGGCACGCAGGCGCGAGACCAGCTTCCAGATCGGCGGCGTTTGCTTGACGAAGCGCTTGAGCCGGCGCCGCGTCGCCGACGCGGCGCTCACCGGCCAGCCGCGCCAGGTCGCCGCCGCGCTGAAATCGTAAAGTTTCACGCTGGTATCGGACCATTCGTCCTTGTACGGCTCGTCGCCGATGGTGAAATCGAAGCGGCACAGGCCGAGCGTGATGGCGTGCGCGAGCAATTCGCGCAGATGCAGCGCGCCCGGCCCGTAATGCGACAACAGGGCGTCGTCTTCATAGCTCGCCAGCACGTGGTAATAGCAATCGCCGAACACAATGGCGAAATTCGCCGCCGCGCAGGTGTCGCCGACTTCGATGCGGCTGATATGGAAGCGATGGCGGATTTTCGGATTGGACGCCAGATCGAGAAAGAATTCCGGCAATCCCGGCCGCGCAAAGATATCGGGAATGCCCCGCCGCGCGAAGGCGCGGTGCTTTTGATCGACCAAGATCTCCAGCGTGCGCCGCGCGTCGTCGATCTCGGCCGCGGTGACGAAGCGGATTTCGCCGTATTCGGCCATGTTGCGGCGCTTGGCGCGGTCGCGCCGCCGCGTCGCCGACGAGCGCTTGGCGAAATAGAACTTTTCCCAGTCGTCGCCGAGTTGGGTGAGGTGCGCGCCGGAAGCATTGGTGGTGACGTCGAGAGCGGTGAATGGATTGGCCTGGGCGCCGACCATTTGCGGCATCTTCTCCAGTTCGATCCAGTCGTGCCGCAGCCGCGGGTCGCGCTGCATCTGTTCGCGCAGCGCGCGCCAGGCGGCGAGGAAGCGCTGGGGCGTGACGCGCTGCGAGAAATCGCGCGCCAACAGCGGCGCGTTATAGTCGCATTGTTCCTGGCCGAGCCAGCACAGCCGCTCGATGTTGCGCTTGCACGCGATCGCAAGCGGCAGAATGAACGCGGTCTCGCCATCGGCATAGGAGCCGACCACGATGACGGGCCGCACGTCGTCGCGCCGGCCGATGTGCCGCTGCCAAGCGGCGAGCCAATCGAAAGTTTGGAACGGCGTGCAGTCGGCAATTTGTTCGAAGCGACGCCACTCGCTCTCGACCGCGTCCAGATCGTCATGAATGACGACGCCGAGATCGGGCGCGAATTCGCGCGACAGCGTGGCGAGACGCGCCATGGCCGCATGTCCGGCTGTCGCCGGCGCATCCGCATTGCCGTACGCTTGTACTGGTATCGCGCCTGTCACCACGGTTCACTGGACGGAATAAATGGCCCGTTCAAAGTGATAAGTGAGAATCGCTAAAGATGCATCGCCGCAACGGCGCAATAACTTGTTAAGGTAAAGCCGCGCTGAAGCGGGTTTACCTTGAATCCGGCCGGTGCGCTTTCGTTTCCGGCCAAATCGCATCGCGGGCCTGGCGCGTGCGGCGTTTGGTAACCTTGAGATACGCGCTGCTGCAGGGAAGATTGGTGGCCTTAAGGAGAGTTCCATGACGACTTCGGTTTGGCTCGGCGCCGCTGGGCTCTGTTTCGCCACCTTGGCCGCAACCGCTGCCGCGCAGGCGCAGGCGGGCAACTATCCGGCAAAGACGGTGACGATCATCGCCGACGCGGCGCCCGGCGCCACGCCCGATGTCGATGCCCGCTTCGTCGCCGCGGGTTTGAGCAAAATGTGGGGCCAGCAGGTCATCGTCATCAATCATCAGGGCGCCAATGGCAGCATCGCCGCGCGCACCGCGGCCGAGGCCGTGCCGGACGGCTACACGCTGTTCATGCCGGCACTGTCGACCTTCGTCGCGCTGCCGTCGGTCGCGCCGAACCTGCCGCTGAAGCTGCCGCGCGATTTCATCCCGATCGGCTACACCGCCGAGAATCCGATGTTCTTCGCGGTGACGCCGTCGCTCGGCGTCTCGACCTTGGCGGAACTGATCGCGCTCGCCAAAAAGGAGCCGGGCAAGATTTCCATCGCGGTGACCGGCGTCGGCCGGCTCACCCATCTCACCGGTCTGGTGTTCCAGGATCGCGCCGGCGTCAGCCTGTTGCCGGTGCCCTATAACGGCGGCCCGGCGGCGGCGCTTGCCGACGTCGCCGGCGGCCGCGTCTCGATGATCATCGAGGGCTATTCGGGAATCGTCGGGTCGGTGAAAGCCGGGCAGGTGAAGCTCATCGCGGTGGCGTCGCGCGAGCGGCTGCCGCAATTCCCAGATCTGCCGACAGTGGCGGAAACGCTTCCAGGCTTTTCCGCAACCGGCTGGCAAGTACTGTTGGCGCCGCTCGGCACGCCGGCGCCGATCGTCAGCAAGGTCAGCGCCGACCTGGCCAAAGTGGTCAGCGACCCGGAGTTCAAACAGCGGCTCGCCAATATCGGCAGCTATTCGCGCGCCATGACGCCCGAGGAGGTCCTCACCTTCGTGCAGAAGGAGCAGGACACCTGGCTGCCGGTGCTGCAGAAGATTTCGCAGAAGTAGGCGCGCGAGCGCTAGCGCCGCCGCGTCGAGAGGCCGACCAGCAAAAACACGATGGCTCCGGTGGCGGCCGCGAAGGCGTGCAGCTTATGAATGCGCGTCGAGCCGTCGACATAGCCCGGCATGAATGTCGGCAATGAGCCGCCCGGCAGCACGTAATACGTGATGGCGACGATGACGCAGAGAATGCTCAGACCATAGGCGAGCGTTTTCACCGAAAATCTCCCCTGTCAGTTCCCGGCTATGCCGTTTCCCTCATCTGGCCACGGGCTGCGCGTGCGACCGCAACCAGGCTTGCGCAATCGTGACGTCCGCCTGCGACAGTTCATGGCCGCTCGGCAAGATGCGATGCTCGACGCTGGCGCCATCCTGTTGCAGACGCGCCGCCAGCCGCGCGGCGCCTTCCGGCAACATCATCGGATCCATCGCGCCGGAAGCGATCAGGACCGGCTTGCCGGCCAGGTCGACCGGCGGTGTTTGCGACAGCGGCAGCGTTGCCCGCATCAAAATGCCGCCGGCCAGCGTTTGCGGCCGCAGCAGCAACAGCGCCGCGGCGATATTGGCGCCGTTCGAATAGCCGAGCGCAACCGGCGGCGCGATGGCGTAGTGCGCTCGCGCCTGGTCGACGAAGTCCGCGAGTTCGTGGGCGCGGCGGCGCACGTCGTCCTCGTCGAAGCGGCCCTCGGCAAAGCGCCGGAAAAATCGCGACATGCCGTTTTCCAAAACCTTTCCGCGCGGCGAGAGCAATGGCGCCTCAGGCGCGATCATGCGGCCGAGCGGGATGAGGTCGTTCTCGTCGCCGCCGGTGCCGTGCAGCAACAGCAGCGGGAGCGCATCGGCCTCGGCGCCTTTCTCGAAGCGATGGATGAAGGACGATGTCTCGGCCATCAGGCCGTCCGTTCCGCGGCTTGCAGTTCGGGAAGCGCCGCTTCGATTTCCTTGCGCCGCGGTTCGAGAAACGGCGGCAGTTTCAAATCGTGGCCCAGCATTTCGACCGGCTCATCGACGGCAAAACCCGGAGCATCGGTCGCGATCTCGAACAGAATGCCGCCCGGCTCGCGGAAATAGACCGAGCGGAAATACTGCCGGTCGAGCTGATGGGTCGGCTGCAAGCCGAGATCCGCCACGAGCTTTTGCGCCATCGCCGCCTGGCTTAGGTCGTCCACGGCGCGGAACGCGATGTGATGCACCGAGCCGCGGCCGAGCCGTCCAGCCAAAAAACCCTTCGCTTCGCGGATATCGATGATGCCGCCGATCGCTTCGCTGGCGCGCAAGCGCGAAAGCGTTCCGTCGCGGCCGGCGTTTTTGAATCCCAAAACGTCGGTCAGCACCGCAGCCGTGCGGCCGGCGTCTTCGACCATCAGCGTGACGCCGTGAAAGCCGCGCAACGCGTGCTCGGCGGGAATGTTACCGGCGCTCCAGGCCGGCTCGGCTTCGGCTTCGGCGGCGCCGACCAGCGCCAGACTCATGCCGTCGGGATCGGTGAACGACAGCGCGGTCTCGCCGAAGCGCTTTTCCGGCGCTTCATGGGCGACGCCGTTCTCGACAAAGCGGTGCATCCAATAGCCGATCGCGCTTGCGGGCACGCGGAATGCCGTCTGTTGTGCCAGGCCGACGCCGCCGCGTCCCGGCGCCGCATGCTCCCAGGCAAAGAATGTGAGGATGGTGCCGGGATGGCCGACGCGGTCGCCGTAATAGAGATGGTAGGTGCCGGGATCGTCGAAGTTCACCGTCTTCTTGACGAAGCGCAAGCCGATGACGCGCGTATAGAAATCCAGATTGCGCGCGGCCTTGCCGGAAATCGCCGTGACGTGGTGGATGCCCGACATGAGCCGATCCTCCATGACAAGAGGGAACGAAGCCGTGATATTGTTATCGGAGCCCAGCAACGGAGCAAGCCCAACAAGCGGCATAACGAACCAGGCCCATGAAACTCGGTGTCGTCGGAACCGGCAGTGTCGGCTGCGCCATCGCGCTCGCCGCGGTCACCCGCGGCAGCGCCCGCGAAATCGTGCTCGTCAACCGGACCCGCAAGACCGCGGAAGCGGTTGCCACCGACATCCGCTACGGCACGCCGCTTGGCCCAAAGGTCGATATCAGCGACGGCGACTACGACGCGCTGTCCAGCGCCGGCGTCGTCCTGATCACCTCGGGCGTCAACGAGAAGACCGGCGGCGCCACCGACCGCAGCGATCCGCAGGGGCGGCTAAAGCTGCTCGACAAGAACGCCGCGATCTATCGCGACATCGTTCCGAAAATCGCGCGCGCCACGCCGGACGCTGTGCTGGTCGCCGTCACCGATCCGCCCGATCCGCTCGCCGACATTGCTCGCGAGGCGGCCGGGCACGAGCGCGTGCTGAGCGCCGGCACGTTCCTCGATTCCTTGCGTTTCCGCGTTCATCTCGGCAGGCATTTCGGCGTCGATCCGGCGCAGGTCGAGGCGCAGGTGATCGGCGACCATGGTACGGCGCAAGTCTTTCTGTGGTCGACCGCGCGCATCGCCGGGGTGCCGGTCGCGGTACTGCTGCAGGAGCGCGGTGAAAAGCTCGCCGACTTGCGCGCGCAGCTCGAACGTGACGTCCGCTACGCCAACATCACCATCATCGAGGGGCACGATGCCAGCCAATACGGCATCGGCATCGTCTCGGCGCGCATCGCCGAAATGGTGCTGCGCGACGAGCGGGCGGCGATCCCGATCGGCAGCTATCAGCGGGCGTTCGGCGTCACCCTGTCGTTGCCGAGCATCGTCGGCCGCACCGGCGTGATCGCGGTGCTGCAGCCGGAGCTGTCGGACGAAGAGTGCAAAGGTTTGGCAAAGAGCGCCGAGATCTTGAAAGCTGCGCTGGCGCGGGTCGGCAAATAGCGCTTACGTTCATCCGCTCCGCGGGAGAGACGCTCCAGGTCTTTAGCTATGAAGGGACCGGGAGCGGTCCCTTCATAGCTGCCGCAAGTCAATGATTTCAGGCGGCCCGGCGCGGCGCACTGGCCGGCGTGCTTTGCGAGCGGGCCTCGCTCTCTTCCGCAATGCCAACACGGTGGCGGTACACCATTTCCCAGCCCTGCCAGCCGGTGAACAAGAGGATGCATACGACGATGAGCGACAAGACCAGTCCCTTAGGCACGATGGCCGCCGTCCCTTCGGCGTAGCGCGCATACCAGTTGTAAAGCTCGATCAGGACGACGATGACATTGCCGCCGGCGTGCCACCAAGCCGCATTCAAGGCGCGGATGCGCTGCTCGCCAACGACGTCGGTCAGTCCAGCAACCGCCGCCAGAGCGGCCATAACGATACCGGCGCCAAGAAGCCACGTGGCGGCCGTCGCCCAGGCCGCGTTTGCGGTCTGCCAAAAGACCAGATCGCATACGAACGTCGATACGAAGAAGGCGATGGGGAATGAGACCAGCATGGGATGGATAGGGTGACCCGCAATGCTTGCGGTGCTATGTGGATTGGCCATGGTGACCCCCATCGAAGAACAATATTTGGTCTAGATTCAACGTAGTCCGCGACGCGAAAGTTCCTGTTTGGGTTCGGCTCGAATGCTGGAACTTGCCGATGAGGGAACCATGATCGATCAGTCCATTATCACTTGCCCGGGATGCGGCACCGCAAAAGCCGAGCGTATGCCGGCAGATGCGTGCCAGATTGTCTACGTCTGCACCTCTTGCGGTATGCGATTGCGGCCCAAGGCTGGCGATTGTTGCGTCTTCTGTTCTTACGGCTCGGTGCCATGTCCGCCGATCCAAGCGGAACGATCGGGCGAAGCCGGCATCGCGGCCTGCTGTCGCGGCTAAGGGGCAGCACGCTGTAGACGAACAACGCGTAGAAGCGCGGGGCTGTGGCGGATGGCCGGTGCGTGCACTGGGTCTCGAAAACAGCCGCCTCGCTGGCCTGACTGGTACAGCTGGGTGGATTCGAACCACCGACCTCTTGATCCACAGTCAAGCGCTCTAACCAACTGAGCTACAGCTGCACGGGCCCGCGGTCGGCGAGCGTGCGGAACCTATGGGCAATGCTCAATTTTGGCAAGGCTGAGGTCGTGCCGGCAAGCGCGCCCATAAAGCAAAAGCCCGGGCGCAAACCCGGGCTTTTCCCTCACTGTAACGCGGTGGAAACGCGGTCGAAAACGTCGACCTTACGCAACTTTGCTGAACGCCTTGTTCATGCCGCTCTTGATCGGCTCGGCGGTCTCGGTGGCGACCTTCTGCGCCAGCGCGCCGAGTTCCTTGCTCTGCGCCGTGAGCGCCTCGAACTGCTTGCGCGCGTGCGCGCTCGACAGCTCGATCACTTCCGACAGCGTCTTTGCGGTGATCAGTTCGCCATAGAAATCGAATGCGGCGTTGGTGTTCACGCGCGTCGCCTCGATGACCTTCAGCCCGTAGTCGGCCGCGCCCTTGCTGGCGGTCGAATAGGTGGTCTCGAGCACGTCGGTCGCCTCTTCGGCGGCGGCCTTCATCTTCTCGTAGGTGTCCTTGGCCTGAGCGACGCCGCGCTCCGCGAATTCGCGGAAGGCAGCCGGCATCTCGACCTTGGGAATGTCGAACTTGGGCATTTCGAATTTCGGCATTTCGAACGCGCCCGTCGTGGGCTTGCTCGTCTTCACTTTAGGGGCTGTGCTGGCTTCGACCATGATCGTTGTCCTTGAACTCTTGCTGTTAACCCTTGCTGTCGCGCGAGGTCGAATGCGCCTCGCTACTGATCCCGCGGCTGAACGCTGTACATTGCCAAGCCCGGGGCTTCCGGGATTCTATATAACACATTTTTGGTGCAATGCAATAGAATTTATTGCATTGCACAAATATCTTAAGACATTGAAATATTGTCTATTTTAGCGCTGCCCTAAAATTTAGGTCGAAATTCAGGCAAAATTCTTGCGGCGCAATCAGGTCTTCGGTTTGGCAGCATCCATCGCCATTTTGGCAGCACTTTGGCTTAAGTCCTGAACCTGGGCCGAGATCGTTTGCATCTGGCGGGAGAGATATTCCGACTGCAGCGCCATGACCTCGGCGGCGTCCTTGGCGCGCATCAGCTTCTGCGCGTAGTCGAAGGTCGCTGCCACGTTCTGCTCGGCATAGGTCATCGACTTATGGGCGATGTCCTGGGCGCCGCTACGCGCCGCCTGAGCCTGTCCCTGGAACTGCCCGAGAGCCTGGTTCGCCGCCTCCATGAAACCGTCGAAGGCCTTGCGGGCCTGCGCCACGCTCTGCTCGGCGAAGCTGCGCATCTCGTTCGGGATTGCAAACTGCTCGAAGGGATCCTTGGCCATGGGTTTGCTCCGCAAAAGGGCCGACGGGGTGATCCTAGCTTAGTTCCGCCTCGGACGGGCAAGGCCAAATGGCACTCACCCAGCCATCGGGCGCCCGCGATTAAGGTTATCCTGCCAAGGCGCGTGGCGGGTGGCTTCTCGCCATGGACGCCGCAACGCCCCCGCACTATTAAGGATTCATTAGGCAACGAGTTCCGTCGCATGACGTTTGTGGAGTCAGAGCTCGCCCTATTGCGTGATCCGCGACTTGCGGCGATTGCGACGAGCCCATGGCCCGCTTGGCTGTGGAGCGCCGATGCGTCGCGGATGCTGTGGGCGAATGCGGTCGGCGCGGCGCTGTTCGGCGCTGCCGATAGCCGCGAATGCGCGCAGCGCCGTTTCGACAGCAACAATCCGGCCGCCGCACAAATCGTTCGTCTCGCCGCCACCTTGCCGTCGGCCGGTCCGCCGCGCCTCGAACGCTTGCGCGGCTTCGGGCTTGGGCTCGGCCGCGCGCTGACCTGCGCCTGCGCGCGTCTCGTTCTGGCCGACGGCGAGGCCGCGGTCCTGGTCGCCGCGACCGAGCCGGCCGGACCGGCGCTGTCGCTTGCCGAGCGCGTCCGTAGACTGTTCGGCGACGACGATCCGCTCGCCGTCTTCGCAGCCGACGGCGCGCTGGTTCACGCCACCGCAACGGCGCGCGCGCAGCTCGGTGAAGCAAATTCATTGGCGGCACTCGGCGTCCAGGCCGCCGTCACCAAGGCCCTCGATGTCGGCAGCGCGACCGCGCTCTTGCAGTTGGGACAAAAAGCCATCGAAGCCGATCTGCAGCGTCTTGGCGATGGACCGGCGCGCGTGCTGGTGCTCAGCCTGCCGCAGCCGCAAGCCGCTCTTCCGTCCGCCATGGCCGAAGCGGCGGTGAGCGCGCCGCCGGCGCCGCCGACCGTTTCGCCGGCAGAGCCGATCGTCGAACGGCGCCATCCGTTGCGGTTCGTCTGGCAGATGGATGCCGACGGCCGCTTCATCGTCGGTTCCGATGAATTCGTCGAACTGGTGGGACCCAAAACCACGGCGGCGTTCGGCCGCAAATGGAGCGAGATCTCAGCCGAGCTGAAACTCGATCCGGACAATCAGATCACGCGGGCGGTCGCCAGCCGCGAGACCTGGAGCGGCATCGTCATTGCCTGGCCGGTGGATGAAGCCGACGACCGGCTGCCGGTCGAGCTGTCGGGTCTGCCGGTGTTCGATCGCGACCGCAGCTTTCGCGGCTATCGCGGTTTTGGCGTCTGTCGCGACATTGCCCGGATCAACGAATTGGCGCGCGCGCGGCGCGAGCGGCCGATCGGCTTCATGCCGGCGCCGGAAGCGCCGGCCGACACGCCGTCGCAGCAAAATCCCAGGTCCGCTCAGCCCGTTGCTGCGGCCGAAACCGCACCGCGGCCCGAGCGTCCGGCGCCGACGATCGCGCCGGCGGCGGCCAATGTGGTGCCGTTTCGTCAGGCACCGGCCGCGGAGCCGAAAGCGCCGACCCTCAGTCCGGTGGAGCGCAAGGCGTTCCGCGAGCTGGCGCAGGAGCTGAATGCGCGGCTGCGCGGCACGCCGGAAGCCTCTGCCGAGCCCGGTGTCGAAGGCGCGCTGGCCGAAGCGCCGAAGCCGCCGGACCAGGCTGCCGAACCCGATGCCGCGCCGTCGTCGTCCGAGGCGCCGCGGCGCGCGGATGACGCTGAACATCCCGCGGCAGCAGCCGAAGCGACCGCCGCCGCCGCGCAGGCCCAGCCAGCCGCCGTCATCGACGCAGCGCTGCTCGACCGGCTGCCGATCGGCGTGCTGATTTACCGGCACGATGCGCTGCTCTACGCCAATCGGCATTTTCTGGAATGGACCGGCTATGACAATGTCACAGTGCTCGAAGCCGCGGGCGGTTTGAATGCGCTGTTCGTCGAGCCGGGCGCCGGCGCGCTGGCCGAAGCCGAAAACGCCGGCGCGGAGGCGCTGTCGATCATGACCCACCGCGGCGACACGCTTACCGTCGATGGCCGCTTGATCTCAGTGCCGTGGGACGGCGCCGCGGCGCTCGCGCTCATCCTGAGCAACGGCTTGAACGCCGAACGCCGCCGCGCCGCCGAGCTTGCGCTCGCCGCCGCCGAGACCGAGCTGCGCAACGCCAGGCGCGAAACGCAAAATGCCGCGGCCGCCAAAGCCGAATTCCTCGCCAAGATCAGTCACGAGATCCGCACGCCGCTCAACGCCATGACCGGCTTCGCTGAAGTCATGATGGCGGAGCGCTTCGGCCCGATCGGCAACGAGCGCTACCGCGACTATCTCAAGGACATCCACGGCGCCGGCACGCAACTGGTGTCGCAGCTCAACGATCTGCTCGATCTGTCCAAGGTCGAGACCGGCAAGCTCGATCTCAACTTCAGCAATGTCGGCGTCAACGATCTGACCCAGCAATGCGTCGGCATCATGCAGCCGCAAGCCAACCGCGCGCGCATCATCATCCGCACCTCGCTGACGCCGGCGCTGCCGCAGGTCGTCGCCGACGAGCGCTCGCTGCGCCAGATCGTGCTGAATCTGTTGGCCAACTCGATCAAGTTCACCGGGCCCGGCGGCCAAGTGATCGTGTCCACCGCCGTCTCCGACAGCAGCGAAGTGGTGCTGCGCGTGCGCGATACCGGCGCCGGCATGAGCGAGCAGGACATCGCGGCGGCGCTGGAGCCGTTCCGCCAGGTGACGGCATCGGGCAGCTGGGGCTCCGGTGGAACCGGGCTCGGTCTGCCGCTGACCAAGGCGCTGGCCGAGGCCAACCACGCCAATTTCAACATCAAGAGCGCGCCGAACGCCGGCACCCTGGTCGAAATCGCTTTTCCGCCAAGCCGCGTCGTCACGAATTAGCCGGTAAGCGGTTGAAAGCTGTTCACCGGCCGGCATTCGATGGTGTCCGCGCGGCGGAATCGGCTAGACTTGATTGGTCGGGCTTGCGCCGGGCCGGGCAGCAACTCGGTGAGGTGTGATCATGCGCACGATCAGAACCTTCCTGGCGTCGATCGTCTTTGCCGCGATGTTGGCCGCCATTTTGGCTCCCGCGGCGGGGCGCGCCGCCGAGGACGTCGATTTGTTGCTGGTGCTGGCGGTCGACGTGTCGCGCAGCATCGACGCCACCAAATTCCAGCTGCAGCGCGAGGGCTACGCCGCCGCGGTCGCCGATCCGCGCGTGCTTGACGCCATTCGTTCGGGCCGCACCGGCCGCATCGGCTTGACCTTCGTGGAATGGTCCGGCGTCGGCGCGCAGAAGGTGGTGATCGACTGGACCACGATCGGCGACACGGACTCCGCGAAAGGCTTCGGCGATCGCCTGTTGGAAGCGCCGCGCTCGTTCGCCGACCGCACCTCGATCTCGGGCGCCATCGAATTCGCCATGGCGCAGTTCGACAAGGCGCCCTTTGCGGCGGCGCGCCACACCATCGACGTCTCCGGCGACGGCACCAACAATGCCGGCCGCGACGTCGCCGTGCTGCGCGACGAGGCGGTGGCCAAAGGCATCACCATCAACGGGCTCGTGATCCTCAGCGACAATCCGATGTCGTGGAATCCCGACCACACCAATCCGCCGGGCGGTCTCGCCAATTATTATCGCAACAACGTGGTGGGCGGCCCGAGCGCCTTCGTCATGGTGGCGGAAAACTTCAACTCGTTCGGTCAGGCCATCATAAAAAAAATGATCGCCGAAGTGGCGCAGGCGTATGAGCCTCGGTCGCTTAAGTCCGCTGCCCGTTAGGTGCGGGCCGGGTCCGAGCCAACACACGGCGTCCCGGCGCCGCGGCCGTTTATTGTTTTAAATCCGGCATTTGGCAGTGGTTTGCCGCGGCGCCGGCCACGAAAGCGACACAGATGTCGAGCACGTTTGCAGCGTACCGATCGCTCGGTATAGTTCGACGGTTTTTTAAGCAACATCGGATGTGCGTCCCTTGCCCGCGGCTACCGGCTTGAAACGCCTTGCCATTGCCGTCGCCGCCATGGTCGCGGTGGCGTTCGTCACCTTGATCGCGCTGTCTTTTCTCATTCCCGCCGCGGCGGTTCGCGATGCGGTCGCCAAGCAAATCCAGGCCGTCACCGGGCTTGATCCGATCCTGCGCGGCGACGTTTCGGTGTCGTTGTTCCCGTGGGGAACCGTGAGCTTCCGCAACGTGCTGCTGGGCGACGACCGCACCGGCGAGCCGGCCGTGGTCACCGATGAGCTGACCGCGCGGCTGCGTTATTTTCCGCTATTGGCCGGACGAATCGAAATCGCCGACGTGACCCTGGTGCGGCCGACGATCACCGTCACCTTTCTGCCCGACGGCCAGTCGAACTGGTCCGGGCTGATGGAAGCGCTGGCGCGGGCGCTGGCGCCCAATCCCGACCGCGCCGCGTCGTTTTCGGAAATCGGCATCAACGACGGCACCATCGTCGTCCGCGACACCGACAAAAGTACCATCGAGCGGCTCGATAACGTGGAATTCCAGATCGCCTGGCCGTCGATCTCGCGCAGCTTCGGCGCCAACGGCCATCTCGTTTGGCACGGCGAACCGGTCGAGGCGAGCCTGACGCTGACCGATTTTCTCGCCGCCCTGTCGGGCCAGCGCTCCGGCGTCAAGGTGCGGCTCTCCGGCGCGCCGCTCAAGCTCGCCTTCGACGGCGCGGCGAGCGCGCAGCCGACGCTCAAGCTCGAAGGCACATTGGGCGTCGATGCGCCGTCGCTGCGCGACGCGCTGCGCTGGACCGGCAAGAGCAAAGTGCCGTTCGGCGGCTTCGGCCGCTTCGCCTTGCGGGCGCAGAGCACGATCGGCGGCGGCGTGGTGTCGCTCGCCAATGTCAATGTCGAGCTCGACGGCAACACCGCCGAAGGCGTGCTGACGCTGTCGGCCGGCGATCATCGCATGGTCCAGGGCACGCTGGCGGCCGACACGCTGGATTTGACGCCTTATGTCGCCGGCATGCGGTTGTTGGCCACCAACGAGCGCAATTGGGATCAATTGCCGATCGCGCTGGACGGGCTTGCCGATTTGAATCTCGACCTGCGGCTGTCGGCGGCGAGCATCAAGATCGCCAACGCGCAATTGGGCCGCACCGCAGTCGCCGCCAATATGCGCGACGGCAAGCTCGACGTCACGATCGGTGAATCGCAGGCCTTCGGCGGCGTCGTGAAGGGTGCCGTCGGCATCGCCCGCGCCATTGGCGGCGCCGAGGCGATGACCCACGTGCAATTCGTCGACGTCGATCTGGAAAGCTGCCTCGGCCAAGTGTTCGGCATTCAGAAACTCGCCGGCCGCGGCAATGTCACGCTCGATATCGACGGCGCGGGCGCTTCGGTGCTGGCGATGACCAATACGCTCACCGGCACGGCGAGCCTAAATGCCCATAACGGGGCGCTCGTTGGCCTCAATGTCGAGCAATTGCTGCGCCGCCTCGAACGCCGGCCGCTGTCCGGCAACGGCGACTTCCGCTCCGGGCGCACGCCGTTCGACCAGCTGGTGCTGAATCTGACGATCGATCACGGCGTGGTGGCGGTGCAGGACATGCACGTCGAGGGTCCGGCGGTGCGGCTCGCGGTCGGCGGCCAGGCCTCGGTGCCGATGCGCGATCTCGATCTCAAAGGCACCGCGACGCTGATCTCCAATGCCACCACCAACGAGTTCGAGCTGCCCTTCGTGGTGCAGGGCCGCTGGGACGACCCGATCATGCTGCCCGACCCGCAGAGCCTGATCCGCCATTCCGGGGCCGCGGCGCCGCTGCTCGATGCCGTCAAAGGCCGCTCTGCGGGCGACGCGGTCCGCTCGGTGATCGACCAGCTGATGGCGGCGCCGCCGGTCGCCCCAACCGCCGCCCCGGCTGCGGCCCCTGCGCCGCCCAAATAACCCGCGGGGCAGGCTTTTTCGAGGATCATGCTCTATGATTCCCGCGCACGAATCAGCGCGGGTTTGCCGCCCGCGACGGCCGCAAGATGTTCAACCGCCTCACGCGCACTGTGGTCAAGGTGCTGGTCGCTTCGCTGATCGTCGGCACGATCCTGGCGCATTTCGGCATTTCCACCGGTGAGCTGATCAAGACCGCGGGGCTGTCGCCCGAGCGCATCGAGGAGCTGGCCCGCGAAGGCTTTGCCTGGGCGCTGCCCAATCTGCTGCTCGGCTCGCTGGTGATCGTGCCGCTGTGGTTCTTGTTCTACCTGTTCCGGCCGCCGGGCGAGAGCAGGGATTGACCGCGACTTTTTATTGCGGCCGCGCCGGTGTTGCTCTTACCACGTTGAACTTCGCCAGCAGCGAGGCGGCGATGACGGCGAGGCCGACGACGCCGATCATGATGCTGCAGACCGCGTTCATCTCCGGCTTCACGCCGAGGCGGACCTCGGAATAGATGCGGATCGGCAGCGTGGTGGCGCCCGGCCCGGTGGTGAAGCTCGCGATCACCAGATCGTCGAGCGACAGCGCGAAGGCGAGCATCCAGCCGGCGGCGATGGCCGGCAGGATCAGCGGCAGGGTCACGGCGAGGAAGGTGGCGAGCGGCGAGGCGCCAAGGTCCATCGCGGCCTCTTCGAGGTTCATATCGAAATCAACGAGCCGCGCCTGCACGATCACGGCAACGAAGCACATCGCCATGGTGGTGTGGGCGATGGCGACGGTCCAGAAGCCGCGGTCGATCGCGACCGCGACGAACAACAGCAGCATGGACAGGCCGGTGATGACTTCCGGCATGACCAGCGGCGCATAGATCATCGACGCAAACAGGAGCCGGCCGCGGAACCGGCCGAACCGCACCAGCGCCACTGCCGCGAGCGTGCCCAGGATCGTCGCCGCGGTCGCCGAGACCAGCGCCAGGCGGATGCTGATGAACGCGGAATCGAGCAGCGGCGCGTCGTTGATCAGCTCCGCATACCATCGCGTCGACCAGCCGCCCCAGACCGCGACCAGTCGCGAGGCGTTGAACGAGTAGATCACCAGGATGGCGATCGGCAGATAAAGAAAGGCGAGGCCGAGCCCGATGGCGGCGAGATTGAATGCGGAGAGCTTGCGCATGCTCAGCCTCGCTCCGCGGCGCCCATGGCCTGATGCTGGAAGATGACGATCGGCGTCACCAATAGGCCGATCAGCGCGACGGCGACGGCCGCGGCGGCCGGCCAATCCTTGTTGCCGAAAAATTCCGTCCAGATGGTCTGCCCGATCATCGGCGCCCGCGAGCCGCCGAGCAGATCGGGAATGACGAATTCGCCGACCGCGGGGATGAAGCACAATAGCGCGCCGGCGACGACGCCCGGCGCCGACAGCGGCAGCGTCACCTGCCAGAATATTTTCGCCCGCGGGCAGCCGAGATCGGCCGCCGCTTCGATGAGGGTCTCGTCCAGTTTCTCCAGCGTCGCATAGAGCGGCAACACCATGAACGGCAGGTAGGAATAGACGATGCCGATATAGATGGCGGTGTCGGTCGAGAGCCAGACCGGCGGTGCGCTGACGAGATGCAACGCCATCAGCAGCTGATTGAGCGGCCCGTCGTGCTGCAAAATATTCATCCAGGCATAGATGCGGATCAGGAACGCGGTCCAGAACGGCAGCATGACCAGCGTCATGAGTACCGCCTGGACGCGGCGCGGCGTGCGGGTAATGCCGTAGGCGATCGGATAGCCGATGACGAGGAGGAAGAGCGTCGAGAATGCGGCGATCTCGACGCTCTTGACGTAGGACAGAAGATAGAGCGGGTCGGAGCCGATCAGGGCGTAGTTGTCGAACGACAGCGCGGCGAAGAACGCCGTGATGCCGTGCCAGCCGGCCGTCAGGTCGAGAAGCGGCGTGTAGGGCGGTTGCGCCAGCGTCGGCTGCGACAGGCTGATCCGCAGCACGATCAGGAACGGCACCAGAAAAAACACAACGAGCCAGGCGTAGGGAATCCTGACGGCGAGCTTTTCCGCAAACGATCGTTTCGGGGTCATGGCGTGTGCGGCAGCTTCATATGGTCAGCACGATTGCGGCTTCCGGTGCAAAGCTCATCCACGCGCGCTCGTCCCAATCGATCGGGCGCCCGGCGGCGGAACCGGTATTGGCGACCGCCGCGGTGACGATCGCGCCGTCGGCGAGGCGCATTTTGTAGATCGTCAGCTCGCCGAGATAGCCGATATCGACAATAGTTCCGGCGGCGCAGTTTTCGGGCGGCTGTTGCGGCGGCGGCGCCGGAAGCTCGAGCGTGACGCGCATCTTTTCCGGCCGTACCGCGAGCCACACCGTCGCGCCCGGCTTGGCGTCGATCTTGGCGGCGACGCGCAATGTGCCCGCCGCGGTGCCTTCGACGCTGGCACCGTCGTCGCCGACGACGCCCTCGAACACATTGACGTCGCCGATGAAGTCGGCAACCCAACGCGAATTCGGCTGCTCGTAGATTTCCGCGGGCCGCGCCACTTGGCGGAGCCAGCCGCGGTCCATCACGCCGATGCGGTCGGCGACGATCATGGCTTCGCTCTGGTCGTGGGTGACGATGACGAAGGTGAGGCCGAGACGCCGCTGCAGGTCCATCAGCTCGAAGCGGGTCTGGTCACGCAGCTTCTTGTCGAGCGCCGCCAGCGGCTCGTCGAGCAGCAGCACGCGCGGGCGCTTCACCAGCGCGCGCGCCAGCGCCACGCGCTGGCGCTGGCCGCCGGACAGTTCATGCGGCTTGCGCCGGCCGAAGCTTTCAAGCTTGACCATGGCCAGCATGTCGGCGACGCGCTGGGCGATCTCGGCTTTGGCCAGGCCCTCCTGCTTGAGGCCGAACGCCACGTTGGCTTCGACGTTGAGATGCGGGAACAGCGCGTAGTTCTGAAACATCATGTTGACCGGGCGTCGGTAGGGCGGCACGGCCGCAAGATCGACGCCGTCGAGCAGGATGCGGCCGGAATCCGGCCGCTCGAAACCGGCGATCAGGCGCAGCAGCGTGGTCTTGCCGCAACCGGACGGCCCGAGTAGCGCAAAGAACTCGCCCTGATAAATGTCGAGGGAAAGCTGATCCACCGCCGCTGTGCCGCCGAAGCGCTTGCTTACGTTCTCGATGCGCAGCAGCGGGCGCTCGGTCGGATCAGCCCACGGCGCAAAATTGCGTTTCGATCGGACGGTTGGCATCATACTCTAGCGGCAACAGCGCGCGTCCCCCGACGGCGCGGTCAGGCTAGAGCATTTTTCGTTGACGGGAAACGATTGTGCCGGCGCGGCTCAGCCGGGCGGCACGGACCAATCGACCGCCGCCAGTCGCGGACTTTCGACGATCGGGGTATCGTCGAGGCTTTCGGTCATCATCTTGCGCGGCTCCGGGCCGTAATAGTCGCCGAGCTGCACCACCGGCCGCGGCTGCATCATGATGGAGACCAGGCGGTCGTACAGCGCCTTCGCCGAAACCGGCTTGATCAGATATTCGTGGACGCCGAGCCGCACCGCCTCGACGACGCGCCAGCGCTCGCCGTGGCCGCTCAACATGATGATCGGCACGTCGGGCATCGGGAACACGCCGGGCGAGCGGACGATGCGCACCAGCTCGGCGCCGCTCAACAGCGGCATTTCCCAATCGAGGATGACGACGTCGGGAGCGATGCTGCGGATGGCGTCGAGCGCGGCGATGCCGTCATTGGCCTCGTAGATGTCCTTGATGCCGCAATTGACCAGCAAGTTGCGGATCATCTTGCGCATGTATTGGTTGTCGTCGACCACCAGCACCGCCAGCGACTGGATCTGATCGGCAATTTGTTTCTTCGACGGCGTTGCGGTCATGGATTTGCGTGCCGGGCGGCGGATCAGACGAATACGACGTCGTCGAGCGTCGGATCGGTCTCCGGCTTGTAGGTCGACAGTTTGCGCGGCGCCGGGCCGTAGTAGTCGCCCTTCCGCACCATCTCGCGCGGTCTGGCGAGGATGGAGACCAGCCGCGCCAACAGCGCCGTCGAGGACACCGGCTTGAGCAGGAATTCGTTGACGCCAAGCCGCACCGCCTCGACCACCCGCGAACGCTCGCCATAGGCGGTGAGCATGATGATCGCCACGTCGGGGTAGGGGAAGTGGCCGGGCGAGCGCACCTGGCGCACGAATTGCGGGCCGTTCGGGCTCGGCATCGCCCAATCGAGAATGACCACGTGGGGCGCCCAGCGGCAGATGGCTTCGAGGCCGCTGCGGCCGTCTGCGGCTTCGTAAATGGTCTTAACGCCGATCACTTGCAGGAGCGACCGCGTCACTTTGCGCATGGTGGCTTCGTCGTCGACGATGAGCACCTTCAGCGCTTCAAGCTGCTGGGTAAACTGGCTGGCGATCGGTTGCATGGCATCCTTGCAATGCGTCGGAGATGACGCGCATTCCCGTCGCGATCTGACCACAATTTCCTAATTTTGGCGTGAAATGGATCGATAAAATTCGATCGATCAAGCGCTGCCGGCCTTGCGGGCGCGGATCGGCCGGCCTTCGAGGCCGGCGTCGCGCACCTCGGCATAGGGCCCGCTCGGCCGCATGGTGAACGAAGACTCAACGCTGGTGTAGTCGTGATAGCCGAGCCGGGCCAGCGGGCGGATTTTTACCACGTCGAGCTTGCCTTCAGGGGTGAGCGCATCGTCGCGGATATGCACGCCGACGACGCGGCCGATGACGACGTGATGAACGCCGTCGAGCGTGCGCGCCGGCAATGCGGTCGCAGAATGGAATTTGCACTCCAGGTGCACCGGCGACGCCGCGACTCGCGGCGGCTTGACGAGGCGCGAACCGATCATTTCGAGGCCCGCCAAAGCCGCCTCGTCGACCTCCGGCGGCACGAATTGCGAGGTGATATTGACCGCCTCGCGTAAATCATAGGTCGCCATGTTGACGACGAATTCGCCGGTGTCGGTGGCGTTCTTGACGCTGTCCTTGCGCCGGCCGGACTCGGGAAACGAGTTCGCCGAGAACATCACATAAGGCGGATCGTAGGCCAGATTGTTGAACTGGCTGAACGGCGCGAGATTGACAATGCCGTCGCGGCTGATGGTCGAAACCCAGCCGATCGGCCGCGGCACCACGATCGATTTGTAGGGATTGAACGGCAGGCCGTGATCGTCTTTGTCCGGTTCGTAGAACATCGCGCTTCCTCTTTGAATGCCCGAATATACTCAACCCTGCGCCATGAAACGATCGAGCATCACGCGCTGAGCGTCGTTGAAGCGCAGGCCGAGTTTCGAGCGCCGCCACAGCACGTCGTCGGCGGTGCGCGCCCATTCCTTGGCCATCAGGTAGTGCACCTCAGCGGCGGTGAGATCGGCGCCGAAGCGCAGGCCGAGATCGATCGGTTCCTTCGCGGTCTTGAGCACGTCGTCGACGCGCGTGCCGTAGGCGCACGTGAGGCGGCGCGCATGGTCGGGACTGAGAAACGGCCAGGTCCGCTGCGTGCGCGCCACCAGCGTTTCCAGTCCGTCATAGACGAAGTCGCCGCCCGGTAGCGCGCTGCGCGCGGTCCAGGCCCGCGTGCGCGGGAAGAAATGCGACAGCTTCGCCATGACGTCCTCGGCGAGCCGCCGGTAGGTCGTGATCTTGCCGCCATAGACCGTCAGCAGCGGCGCCTCGCCGGTGCGCTCGTCGAGGCGCAGCACATATTCGCGGTCGATGTCTTGCGCTTTTTGCGCGCCGTCGTCGTAGAGCGAGCGCACGCCGGCATAGGCCCACACCACGTCGGCGGCGCCGAGGGCTTTGCGGAAATATTCGTTCACCACGCCGCACAGATATTCGATCTCCGCGCCGCTCGGCAGCACGACGGCGGGATCGCCGACAAAGGTCTGGTCGGTGGTGCCGATCAGGGTGAAGTCGCCCTGGAACGGGATGGTGAACACCACGCGGCTGTCGGCGGCCTGCAGGATATAGGCGCGGTCGTGGTCGTAGAGCCGGCGCACGACGATATGGCTGCCCTTGTCGAGGCGCAGATGCGGCTTTGGCCGCTGCCGCAGCACGTTCTCGGCCAGCGTCTCGACCCAGGCGCCGGCGGCATTGACCAGCACGCGTGCGGTGACTTCTTCGCGCCGGCCGCGCGCATTGACAATGAGCCGCCAGGCGTCGCCGCGCTCGGCGCGCACGCAGCGCGTCCGGGTGCGGATGGTGGCGCCGCGTTCGGCGGCGTCGACGGCGTTGAGCACGACGAGGCGCGCATCGTCGGCGAAGCAGTCGGAATATTCGTAGGCGTGATGGAAGCTGCGCCGCAGCGGCGCGCCGGCAGGATCGGTCACCAGATCGAGCTCGCGCGTGCCGGGCAGGATTCGGCGCCAGCCGATCCAGTCGTAGATCAGGAGGCCCAGCCGCAGCAGGAGCGCCGAGCGTCGCGCCTCGTTCACCGGCAGCACGAAGCGCAGCGGCCGGATCAGGTGCGGCGCCGCGCGCAGCAGCACCTCGCGCTCCTTCAGCGCGGCGCGCACCAGGCCGAATTCATAATGCTCGAGATAGCGCAAGCCGCCATGGATCAGCTTCGAGGACGCCGACGACGTGGCGGAAGCCAAGTCGTTCTGCTCGAACAGCGCGACCCGCAAGCCGCGGCCGGCGGCGTCGCGCGCGATGCCGGTGCCGTTGATGCCGCCGCCGATGACCGCGAGATCGTAATCAGCCACAGGTTCTTCCCCTTGTGCGCAGAATAGCGTGGCATGGCACCGCGCGGAAAAGGCAAAAAGGGGCACCTTGTCTCGCACCATGGATCGGCGATGATAGGGCATGGACTTCCGCGATCGTCACATCGTCGTCAGCGGCGGAGCGGGCGCGCTCGGCACCGCCGTGGTCGAGGCTCTGGCCGGAGCCGGTGCGATCTGCCACGTGCCGTGCCTGCACGAAGCGGAGAAGCGTGGTTGCCGGCTGCAGGAGAGCAAGAACATCCGCCTCACGATTGCCGGCAATCTGGCGGAAGAAGCGGCCGTGACGCGGCTCTACCAGGGCATCGCGCCGCTGTGGGCCTCGATCCACATCGCCGGCGGTTTCGCCATGGCGCCGATGCGCGACACCACGGCGGCGCTGTTGCATCAGCAACTCGACATGAATTTCGTCAGCTGCGCGCTGTGCTGCCGCGCCGCAGTCAACGCCATGTCTGCCAACACGGCTGCGGGCGCCGGCGGCCGCATCGTCAATGTCGCCGCCCGCCCGGCGCTGGAATGGCGCAGCGGCGCCGGCATGGTGGCTTATACGGCAAGTAAGGCGGCGGTCGCGGCGCTGACCGCGGCGCTTGCCGAGGAAGTCGCCAAGGACGGCATTCTGGTCAACGCGGTGGCGCCGTCGATCATGGACACGCCGGCCAATCGGGCGGCCATGCCCAAGGCCGATTATGCGCTGTGGCCTAAGGTCGAGGAAGTCGCGGCGACGATCGTCTTCCTTGCTTCGCCCGACAACCGCGTCAGCCGCGGCGGCATCGTGCCGGTGTACGGCAAATCGTAAGCGTTCGGTATTTTCAATCGTCATTGCGAGCCAACGGGTCCGGCCCGAAGTGGCCGGCCCGATGACAGGCTCCGCGAAGCAATCCAGTGCGGAACCGCCGCCTGGATTGCTTCGTCGCTTCGCTCCTCGCAATGACGGCCTCAATATCCAGGCCACAGTCCCGGCGTTGCCAATTCGACGAGGTGATTGTCGGGATCGCGGAAATAGATGCTGATGCCGCCGCGCGGCCATTTGGTGCGGCCTTCGATGGCGATGCCGGCTTCGGCAAGTTCCTTTTCCCAGGCGGCCAGCTCGTCGGCGGCAATCGAGAACGCGATGTGCACCGGGCCGCTGCCGTCGTGCGGCGGGATCGTGCCGCCGGGCATGTGCACAGTCTGCAGCGATTGGCCGCGCAGGAACAACAGCAGCAAGCCGCGGCCGCCGACGTCGTAGGCGCACAGCCGCGCGTCGCGATAGACGCTGTTGAGCCCGAGCAGCTGTTCGTAGAACGCGCAGGCGCGCTCGAAACTGTCGACGTAGAGCACGGTTTCCAGCACGCCGAGCAGGTTGGGCATGGCTGACGCTCGCTCTGTCTTCGTCATCCTGAGGTGCGCGCCAACGGCGCGCCTCGAAGGATGCTGCTCCGCCCGGGCCGACACCCTTCGAGGGCCGCTTCGCGGCCGCCTCAGGGTGACGGAATGAGGCTCACCCCGAGACCGGCACCACCTCGCGCACCGGCGAATGGACGAGCCGCGTCACCGCGCTCGCGGCGACCACGGCGTGCTGCTGCGCATAGGCCTCGTGGTTCTTCTCGATATAACCGAGATCGTAGAGATAGTTCACCATGAGACCGTAGGACTGTTGCAGCGCGCGCTCCGAAGTGTCGCCCGGCCAGTTGAGCCGCTCGAGCCGCGCGCCGTTGCCGAGATGGAAGCGCGCCACCTGGTCGAGCGGCAGGCCGCGGCGGTTGCGGCCGCGCACATAATACCAGGCCGCGGCGCGCAGCAGCGGCTCGCGCACCCGCTCGGCGATCTCCGGCACGCGCCAGCAATTGACGTCGTCGAGCGCGGCCAGCACCTCGCGATCGTCCTCGTCGATCGCCATCGAGGCCGGATTGGCGCGCTCGCGCTTGAGCCATTCGGCGAAATTGGGCGCCGGCGACAAGGTGACGAAGGTGGCGACCCGGCCGAACTCGCGGGAGAGTTCCTCGACCACCTGCTTGATCAGAAAATGCCCGAAACTCACGCCGGCCAGACCGCGCTGGCAATTGGTGATCGAATAGAACGCCGCCGTGGTGGCGCGTTCCGGATCGACCTCCTCGCGCTTGTCGGCGAGAATCGGCGCGATCGCCGCCGGCGTGTCGCGGGTCAGCGCCACTTCGACGAAGATCAGCGGCTCGTCAACCAGCGCCGGATGGAAGAACGCGTAGCAGCGCCGGTCCGGCGGATCGATGCGGCGGCGCAGATCGTTCCAGTCGCGGATCTCGTGCACCGCCTCGTAGCGGATGATCTTTTCCAAAATGATCGCCGGCGTCGACCAGTCGATGCGGCGCAGCACCAGAAAGCCGCGGTTGAACCACGACGAGAACAAATGGATGAAATCGGAGTCGATGACGCCGAGATCGTCGCGGTGGTCCATGGCGTCGATCAGCTCTTCGCGCATGCGCACCAGCGCCGCGGTGCCGCCGGGCGCCAGATTGAGCCGGCGGAACAGTTCGAGCCGGCGCGGCTCGCTCGAGTGATGCAATTCGGCCGCGGTCTCGTCCGACGGCGATTGCTGCCACGCCTTGATCGCCTCTTCGATGCGGGCGCGGTCGGAACCGAAGGTGGTGGCGAGCGCCTCGAAGAAGGCGATGCGCGGCCCGATGGTCAAATCCTCGTAGCGGGTGAGGATGTCGCGGGCGAGCGCCACGCCGGAGGCCTCGCCACGGCCGGACAGCAGCGCCTCGCACAGCTCGATCAGGCCGGCCGAGCGCTCGCGCGCCGGCTCGCGGCGCTGGATCAGGGCACGGCCGCGGTCGGCGATGCTCTGCAACATTTCGCTGAAAAAGGTGGTGTTCACCGTTCCATTCCATCAGCCCGGCGGCAATTAGCTAATGCGCGCCGGCGGTAATGACAAGCTGGCGCGCGCCACACTGTAAACGATCCACGTTAACGCCTGGCGTTCGGCGCCTAATACCTTCACAGGCCTAGAAAGCGGCCTTGATCGTGCGGAAGCTTGTCTTTCCGTGCGCTCCCGCCGCCACTCCTTTTGCGCCTGATCGCCCCGCCTGGACAAATGCCTGCCGCTGCGTCACTTAACACGCCGCGCGGCAGCCGGCCGCGCCGTTGGTGCCGGGGAGTTGTTTGATGCCGGGTCCGTTGGCTGGTTTGCGCGTGCTGGAATTGGCCCGGATTCTGGCGGGTCCTTGGGCCGGCCAGTTGCTCGCCGATCTCGGCGCCGACGTCATCAAGGTCGAGCGCGCCGGTTCGGGCGACGACACCCGCGCCTGGGGGCCGCCCTTCGTCGAGGCGGCCGACGGCGGCCACCTCAGCGCCGCCTATTTCCACTGCACCAACCGCGGCAAGCGCTCGATCGAGGCCGACTTCACCACGCCCGAGGGCCAGCGCATCGTCAAGAAGCTGGTGGCGCGCTCCGACGTGCTGATCGAGAATTTCAAGGTCGGCGGCTTGAAGAAATTCGGCCTCGATTACGCGAGCCTCGCGCCCGATAATCCGCGTCTGATCTATTGCTCGGTGACCGGCTTCGGCCAGACCGGGCCGGCGGCGCCGCGCGCCGGCTACGACCTGATGGCGCAGGGCATCGGCGGCGTCATGGCCATGACCGGCGCGCCGGACGGCCCGCCGCTGCGCGCCGGCATTCCGATCTCCGACGTGTTTTCCGGCGTCTATGCCGCGGTCGGCATCCTCGCCGCGCTGGCGCGGCGCCAGAGCACCGGCAAAGGCGGCTATGTCGATTGCGCGCTGGTCGATTCCACGGTCGGCGTGCTGGCGTTCCAGGCGCTGAATTTTCTGGTGTCCGGCGCAATCCCCAAACGCATCGGCAACACCCATCCCAATCTGGTGCCGTACCAGGAATTTCCGGTCGCCGACGGCGGCATCATCATCGCCACCGGCAACGATGCGCAATTCGTCAAGCTGTGCGGCATCCTGGGCGCCCCGCAGCTCGCCGAGGTGCCGGACTACAAGGACAACAAAGGCCGGCTTGCGCACCGCGCCGAGCTGGTCGGCAAGCTGTGCGCGCTGACGTCGCGGATGAAGCGCGACGAGATTTTGGACAAGCTCGAAGCTGCCGGCATTCCGGCCGGCCCGATCAACGACCTGCAGCAGGTGTTCGCCGATCCGCAGGTCGTCCATCGCGGCATGCAGCTCACCCTGAAAAACCCCGCCGCCAAAGGCGGCTTTAGCCCCGGCATCCGCTCCCCGATCGTGCTCGACTCTACGCCGATGGCGTCGGACCGCCCGGCACCGCGGCTTGGCGAGCACACCAAGGAAATTTTGCGCGAGATCGGCGAAGGCTGATTTCATCCGCCCCCGCGAAGCGGGGGCGGATGGCGCGCCGTCATTGCGAGGAGCCAACGGGTCCGGCCCGAAGTGGCCGGCCCGATGACAAGCTCCGCGACGAAGCAATCCAGCAAGCGGCGCCGCCCACTGGATTGCTTCGCTCCGCTCGCAATGACGACACGTGACCCGGCCGTCCACGTCTTTTGATTTTGTGGGTCCGCGATCTTAAGCGCCGTAGCCCGAGCGCCGCTATTGCCGTTACAATCGTCGCCAACCGGCAAGTCCAAGCCAAACCAAAGTCCAGCCGCATCGAGGGGCCCGCCATGAAGCTTAACCGCCGTCGCATTCTGCAACTGGCAGCGGGCGCCGCCGCCGCCGTGCCGGTGCTGCCGCGCGCCGCGGCGGCGCTGGATTATCCGGCGCGGCCGGTGCGCCTCATCGTCGGCTACACGGCCGGCAGTGCGCCCGACATCGCCGCGCGCCTGATCGGGCAATCGCTGTCGGATCGGCTGGGCCAGCAATTCATCATCGAGAACAAGCCCGGCGCCGGCACCAATCTCTCGACCGAGGCCGTGGTCCGCGCCGCGCCGGACGGCTACACGCTCCTCGTGGTGGCGACGCCGAACACGCTCAGCGGCCTGCTGCACGACAATCTCAGCTTCGACTTCATCCGCGATATCGCGCCGGTCGGCTATATCGGCTCGACGCCGTTCGTCGTGATCGTGCCGCCGTCGTTCCCGGCGCAGACCGTCGCCGAGCTCATCGCCTATGCCAAGGCCAATCCGGGCAAGGTCAACATGGCCTCGAACGGCACCGGCAACCTCACCCATATTTCCGGCGAGCTGTTCAAGATGATGGCGGGCGTCGACCTGTTTCACGTGCCGTATCACGGCGAATTGGAAGCGCAGGCCGATCTGCTCGCCGGCCGCGCCCACGTCATGTTCGATCCGATCATTTCCTGCCTGGGCCAGATCAGGGCCGGCAAGCTCCGCGCGCTCGCGGTGACGACGCCGCAGCGCGTCGATTCACTGCCTGGCGTGCCGACCGTAAGCGAGACCGTGCCGGGCTACGAGGTCACCGGCGGTCTGGGCATGGGCGCGCCGCGCGATACGCCGGCCGAGATCGTCGACAAGCTCAATGCCGCGCTCGAAGCCGGGCTGAACGACGCTGCGGTGAAAGGCCGCCTGGTCGAGCTCGGCAACATCCCGATGGCGATGAGCCCCGCCGACTACCGCAAGCGGATCGCCGACGAGAACGCCAAGTGGAGCAAGGTGATCAAGTTCGCCGGCATCAAGCTCGGCTGATTAGCGAAACCTGATCGCACTGCGCCGTCTCTGAGCAAGCGGCGCCCAGTGCCCATTCACCCCTTGCCATAAAACACCGGCACCGGGACGCCCTGCGTGATCGCCGCGATGCGCGCGTCCTCGTCTTGCTTTTTCTTCTCGCAAAGCTCCAGCACCTCCAAAATATTGTCGCGCGGGATGAAGCACACCCCAGTGTCGTCGGCGACGACGAGGTCGCCGGGATTGACGCGCACGCCGGCGATCTCGATCTCGCCGTTGATCTCGACGGTTTCGAGCCGCCATTTGCCGGTCGAAGGCGTGATCTCGCTGGCCCAGATCGGATAGCCGATGCTGCGCGAATGGCGCACGTCGCGCACGCCGCCCATGACGATGGCGCCGCGCTCGCCCTGGCGCCGGCCGGTGTAGGACGAGATGCCGCCCATGTTGGAGACGCCTTCGACGCCTGCAATCACCAGCACGTCGCCGTCTTCGGCGAGATTGTGCGCCTCGAACTCGGCCATGCGGTTGACGTGGGTCTTGGCATCGAGCGGATCGGAGCGCTGACGGATGTTGCGCACGGTGAGCGCCGGGCCGACGATCAGCTTGCCGGGCAAGGTCGGCTTGAGCGTGCTGGCGCCGATGACGCCTTCGGGCACGCCGAGCTCGTCCATCACGTCGGAGATCAGGCTTGAGCATTCGCCGAGCGCGAGGAACCGCTCGACCGCGCCGGCCGGCGGCTTCGGCGTCGATTGCATCTTGATGCGCGCGGCCGCGATCCGGCCGGTCAGTTTCTTGTCGGGCATGGCGTTACCTGTGTCGAAGCTGCAGCCAGCGTAACGCACCAACCAGGAGGCGCAATACGCGCCGTTGGACTTGAGGCGGCGGGGATGGGCGCAGCCTGAGTTGCGCGCAGTCTGACCCCTCAACCCGCGAAGGTTGCACTGCGGCACGCGACACCAGCGGAAAAATCGCGTATGAACGAAAACAGCGGGCGACGGATGCCGCGACTTGAGCGACGGTGGACCAATCGGCACGGAATCTGGCCGGCGCATCGATGCGCTGCTCGCCGCCTATACGGCCGGAACGTTGAGCGAGCCGTTCGCGGTGCTTGCCGCCGCCCATCTGCAGATGAAGGCCGACGACTGGGCCGACGCCGTGCCACTCCGGAATTACCTGCAGGGAGCGCACCGGTTGTCCGAACTGGACCGGTTGAGCGCGTTGATGCCGCTGGCACTGCGATCCTATGTCAGCCGCCATCTCGGCGCGCTCAAATGGCGCAGCCTCCTGCCCGGCATCAAGGCGTGCCGGATTACGCGGGACGCGCGTGGCGAAGCGAGTTTCCTGCGCTGCCGGCCCGGAATGGCTCTTCCCGCGCACACGCACGAGGGGCTCGAAGCGACGCTCGTTCTGCAAGGCGCGTTCAGCGACGTGACCGGGCATTATGGCGTCGGCGAGGTCGCGGTCGCCGACGACACGGTCGATCACCGGCCGGTTGCCGACCGCAGCTCCGAGTGCATCGTGTTCGTAGTTCTCGAGGCGCCGGTGAAATTGACCGGGACGCTCGGCCGCCTGATCCAGCGGATATACGTCCGGTGCAGCGCCTATGTCCGCGCGCGGCAGATGCTGTGGCGCGTGTCGAGAGCGGCCCCGGTCCCGGAACGATCGGACACGAAGGCGTACCGAGAGCGCTCGGCAATCTGCGCCCGGCTTGCCGAGCAAGTCGGTTCGCCGGAGGCCGCAGACGCATACCGTTATCTGGCGCAACAGTGGCTTGTCATTGCCGAAGTGGCGGATGTGATCGACAAGAAGAAGGCAGCGCAGTTCCCGCGCGACGGAGAGCCTCACGATTTGCCGCCGAAGTAAGCCGGCCGCGCGTGCCGTGAATTTCCTCGGGGTGGTGGGGCCGATGCGCGTGGCGTAATGCGGCGGCCGAGTGCATCGGCATTGCCGGTGGACGGATTGTGAAGGCCTAGAAAGCGGCCTTGATCGCCACCCGATCAGCGAGATGTAGAATGGAGCAAGCGGCATCGGCTCTCGAAGCTATCGATTCCGGCGTCAGGGCGAGGCAAGATAGCAGGGCCGACGAGATCAAGGGGCCATCGCGATGCTGCACATCCGTAAACACCTGATCCTGCGAGAGGTGCTCACATCGGACATGGGCAAGGACGCCGCGCGGCCGGTGGTGCGCGCTGCGGCGCTGGCGGTGATCGGCAATCCGTATGCCAGCCGTTACGTCGAGGACCTTTCTGAGCTGTTCCAAGCCGGCCGCGCGCTCGGCGAAAAATTTTCCGCCGAGCTCGTCGGCCTGCTGGCGCAGCCGCCGATCTCCTACGGCAAGGGCGCCATCGTCGGGCTCAATGGCGAGTTCGAGCATGGCGGCGCCTGCATTCATCCGATGATCGGCAAGCCGCTGCGCGCCGCGGTGGGCGGCGGCAAGGCGGTGATTCCGTCCAATGTCAAAGTGGCCGCTGCCGGCACCAGCATCGACGTGCCATTGAGCCACAAGGACGACTCCTGGTCGTTCGACCATTTCGACACCATGACGGTGATGATGGCGGATGCGCCGAAGCCCGACGAGATTCTGGTTGTAATCGCTGTAGCCGACGGCGGCCGGCTGCATCCGCGCTGCGGAAAGGCTCCGCGATAGGTGGTGCCATGGGCGAATCCATGATGAAGCTCGGCTTGTTCGTCGAAGGCACCGGCCACCATGTTGCCGCCTGGCGCGATCCCGACGTCGATCCGCACGGAAGGCAGACGCTCAAAGCTTATGTCGACATCGCCCGCCTCGCCGAGCGCGGCAAGTTCGATCTGTTGTTCATGGCCGACACCAACGCCACCTTCGGCCCCGACGACGTCGAGACCTGGACCCGCACCACGCAAGCCTCGCGGCTCGAGCCGATCACGCTGTTGGGGGCGCTTTCCGCCGTCACCGAGCGCATCGGGCTCGTGGCGACGGCGACCACGACCTATTTCGAGCCGTTCCATGTGGCGCGGTTCTTTGCTTCGCTCGACCAGATCAGCGGCGGGCGTGCGGGGTGGAATCTGGTGACCTCGCTCGCCGTGGCCGAGGCCTACAATTTCGGCCGCGACAGCCATCCGCATCACGGCGACCGCTACGCGCGTGCCCGCGAATTCGCCAAAGTGGTGCTCGGCCTGTGGGACAGTTTCGAAGACGGCGCCGTTATCGCCGACAAGGACAGCGGCCTCTATCTCGATCGGGCGAAACTGCATTTCCTCAACCACAAGGGCAAGCACTTCGCGGTGCGCGGGCCGCTGACCGTGCATCGCTCGCCGCAGGGCCATCCGGTGATCGTGCAGGCCGGCCAGTCCGACGACGGCCGCGATCTTGCCGCCGAGACCGCCGAGATCACGTTCACGGTGCAGCAGGATTTCGACGCCGGCCGTGCGTTTTACGCCGACATCAAGCGCCGCGCCGCGGCCTACGGCCGCCATCCCGATTCGATCAAGGTGCTGCCGGGCGTGATGACCGTGATCGGCCACACCCGCGCCGCGGCGCAGGACAAATACGAGCGGCTGCAGACGCTGCTGTCGCCCGAACTGGCGATCAAGGATTTGTCGTCGCATTTCGGGTTCGACATGTCGCGCTTGCCGCTCGATGGGCCGGTGCCCGATCCGGCGCCCGACGTCGAGCAGAAAGGCCGCGTCAAAATCATGGTCGAGCTGGCGCGCCGCGAGAATCTGACCATCCGCCAGCTCTACAAGCGCGTCTACGGCCAGCGCGGCCACCGCGTCGTCATCGGCACCGCGGCCGACGTCGCCGACGCGCTCGAACACTGGTACCGCGGCGGCGCGGCGGATGGCTTCAACATTTTGCCGCTGACGATTCCGCGCGGCGTTGCCGACATCGTCGATCTGCTCATTCCCGAACTGCAGCGCCGCGGCCTGTTCCGCCGCGAATACGAAGGCAAGACCTTGCGCGAAAATCTCGGGCTGCCGTTTCCGGCGAATCGCTGGGCGGTGAAGCGCGAGCAGAAGAGCGCGGGATGAGCCGGTGCACCGGCGCGTCGTCATCGCGCCCTCTCCCGCAAGGGGAGAGGGCATGTGCTCCGCTGTCGAGCAAGCCTCGCCTACGAAGCGGTCACTGCCACCTTCTCGTTGGTCCCCGTTTCCGGCATCAGCGCCGCCGCCTTCAGGCCGGCCTGCACCTTCGGCACCGTGGTCTTCACGTCGGTGATCGGCAGGCCGTGGGTCGGGCCGATGATCTTGACGTCGAGCCACGCGATCAAATGATCCAGCCGATCGCAATAGACATTCATGTCGGCGAATTTGGTCCAGAACAGCGCCAGGTCGGCGAAGGTCGAGGACACGTCGGGCAGATCGAGCGACACCGCTTCTTCGGCGATCAGCCCGCAATGGCCGTCCTCGTGATAGTGGCTGTAGGCAAAGCCGTCGCCGGGGAACAGCACGCGCTCCTTGGTGTCGAAACCCCACCAGGTGGTGCGCAGGTCGCGGATCACCGGCTCGACCGCCATCAGCGTGCGGCCGCCGAGATCGATCTCATCGCCCTCCTGCATCGAACGCATACGGTGTTCGTACTGCGGAAACGCGAGATGATAGTCGCTGACGTCGCCGACCAGCAACGAGTCGGGAAAGGTTTTGAGGATGCGGCCGAGGCCGCCGCAATGCGGCGTCTCCTGGTGGGTGACGAACAGATATTTGAGCGGCGCCACGCCGCGGGCGAACAGCGCGTTCATGTGGCGCTCGATGACCGGAAAATCCTTGGGATGCCCGGTCTCGACCAGGATCGAGGCCTCGGTGCCGGCGACCAGATAGGCGGCGTTGTAGCCGTGATAGACCTTGCCCTTGTGGCGCTGCGCCAGGCAGTCGCCGATCCAGAACACGCCTGGCGCGATCTCGCGCGGCATGCGCTGCCCCACCGGCGTGTCGAGCATGGTTTTGCTCTGCGGCTTGTCCAGCATTTTTTCAGCGCTCCTCGTCGCGGGTGACGTAGCGCGACACCGCCACGCTCTTGTCGCAGGCTTTGAGAAACTCATCGAGCATCGCGTAGTGCCGCGCCACCACGTCGCGGCCGCGCAGGATGCAGCCGTAGCCGGGCGCGATGGTTTCGATGTCGTATGTGTCGAACACGTTGCCGATGCCGCGGCGGATGGAGTCGGTCGGCGCGCCTTCCAGCCACCAGTAGCGCGTGTTGAGCATGAACGAGCGCACGTCGCGCAATGACGTCGGATCGTTGTCGGCGTCGGTGACGATCCACGGCCCGGCCGCGGCATCGCGCCAGACATGGGTGAACATGTCGGACGAGAACAAGGTGCGCGTCGAGCGGTCATAGAGCCAGCGCGTGGCGATGAGGCGGATCGGCGCCTGCATCACGTCGATGGCGCGGCCCTCCTTGCCGAGCTCGATGGTGTCGGCGCGGGTCACCGCGGTGACCTTCATGGATTTGAGGATGTCGCGGCCTTCGGCCTTGGCGCCGAAATCGAACCACAGCGCCGCGTCGATATTCGACGTGTAGCAGGTCTCGACGTTGAAATGGCCGGCAAAGCTCTCGACGTTGTTGATCGACATGAATTCGTTGAGCCGCAGCGGGAACATCGACAACGGCAGCCCCGGCGCGATCAGGGATTCGATCTGCGCCCGGATCACCGGCTCGTCCTTGCCGAAGCCGGTGTCGATCAGCATCGCGGCGTCGGGCTGGGTCAGCAGATAGCTGTTCGCCACCGCAAAACCCCGGGCGCTCGCCGGATAGGAGCTGACCCGGCCGTCGAGCGGAAACGGATTTTGCAGGGCGTAGAGCTTGTCGTCGGCGAGTGGGGCAATGCCGCCGGCGAAGGCTTGCGGCTTCAGTGTTCGATCCGGGGCGTATTGCGTGGAAGGGGACATGATCATGAAACCTTATAAAGCTGACGCCCCCGCATCAAGGGATGTCGAAGGAATAGATTTCCGTTGATCGGATGGACTGCCACGGTTGCGATCACGCGTTCTCATAAAGCGTCGCCGCGCGCACGTCGTCCTCGATCAGCCGCCAGATGTGATCGACCAGGGCGACGAATTCCGGCGTGCGCTTGATCTCCAGATCGCGCGGCCGCGGCAGCGCGATTTTCACCTCTTCCTGCAACCGGCCCGGCCGCCGCGCGAACACCAGGACGCGGTCGGACAGAAACACCGCCTCGTCGATCTGGTGGGTGACGAACAGCACGGTTTTCTGGCCGCGCTCCCAGATACGCAGCAGTTCGGTCTGCATGATCTCGCGGGTCTGGGCATCGAGCGCGGCGAACGGCTCGTCCATCAGCAGGATTTCCGGATCGATGGCCAGCGCGCGGGCGAGATTGACGCGCTGGCGCATGCCGCCGGACAGTTGCCGCGGGTGATAGTGCTCGAAACCTTCCAGGCCGACGAGCTTCAACAGCTCCATGGTGCGCTTGCGGTCGGCGGCGCCGATCGAGCCGGCGACTTCGCGGCCGATGATGGCGTTGGCCAGCACCGTGCGCCACGGCAAGAGACTGTCGTTCTGGAACACGAAGCCGCGGTCGGTGCCGGGCTCGCGCACCGAGCGGCCATCGAGCACCACCTCGCCGGAGCTGGCGTGTTCGAGGCCGGCGACGATGCGCAGAAACGTGGTCTTGCCGCAGCCGCTCGGCCCGACCACGGCAATGAACTCGCCGCGCGCGACGTCAACATTGATGCCGCGCAGCGCCTCGAGGGTGCCGAACGATTTCGACAAGCGCGTGACGGCGAGTTTTGCGGTCATGCGCGGCCTAATCCTTGGTCCACGGCACCAGCCGCTTTTCCAGCCAGCCGAACCCCGCGGTCATGACGATGCCGGCGACGGCGAGCACCACGACGCCGGCGAACAGTTCCGGCATGTTGAAGGCGTCGGCCGACTGGCTGATCAGCCGGCCGAGCCCGGCGCGCGAGCCGAACAGCTCCGCCACCACGACGCCGATCAGGCCGCGGCCGATGCCGAGCTTCAGCCCGGCGAGGATAAACGGCACCGCCGAGGGCAGCGACACCTTGAAGAAAATTTGCTTACGCGTGGCGCCGAACGAGCGCAGCATCTCGATCAGCCGTTCGCTGGTGGTGCGCAATCCGGCCTCGGTGTTGATCGCCACCGGAAACAGCACCAGCGTGACCACCACGATCACCTTCGACCAGATGCCGATGCCGAGCCAGAGAATGAACAACGGCGCCAGCGCAATGGTCGGCGTGGCGTAAAGCCCCGACACCCACGGCTGCAGCGCTCGTTTCATCGTATCGCTCGACGCCATAGCGAGCCCGAGCGCGATGCCGAGAAATATGGCGATGACATAGCCGAGCGCGAATTCGGCGGCGCTGACGCCGATGTGGCGCCAGAGCTCCCCGGTGATGGCAAGATTGTAAATGGCGACGACGATCTGCGACGGCGCGGCCAAAAACAGCGCGTTGTCGATGGCGAAGCGGCTGATCAATTCCCACAGCAACAGCCCGCCGGCGACCGACAGGATGCCGGCGAAATATCGCGGCCGCAACGCGCTTGCCGGTTGCGGCGACGACACGGTCTCTGCCCGCCGGGTTTCCGGCGGGCTCACCGTCTTGACGCCTTCACTGGTGACGCTCATCGGATGCTCGTCAGTCGGAAATCTGCGTCACGCCCGGCAGCAGCAGGCGATCCACCGAAAAATCCGCCGGAACATCGCCGAGCGCGCGCAGCGCCTCGATCACGTTGCCGACTTTTTTCCTGGACACCTTGCCGGTCGGCTCGAACAGATTCTTGTCGCGGAGAAAGCCGTAGGCCTTTTCCACGTCGTCCTGGCCGATCTTGCTCACCTCCATCTGCAGCTTGACCGCGGCCTCGCGGTTTTGCCGATCGTCGAACCAGGCGATGCCCTTGTTGTAGCAATCGAGAAAGCGTTTCAGCACGTCGCCATTCGCCGCAGCCCAGTCGCGGTTCACCGCCATGCCGGCGAACGGCATGTCGGGCAGATAGTCGAAGGTGAAGCCGAGATTGCTGAAGCCTGCCGTTTCGGCGAAGAAATTGAACGGCATGGTCAAGAGCGCGGCGTCGACCGCGCCGGATTTGAGCGCCGCGAACCGCGCGCTGGTGGCGCCGGCGAACACGTAGTCGTAATCGCCGGATTTCAGCCCGTGCGGCTGCAGCATGCGCTCGGTGAAGATGCGGGTGATGTCCTTAGGCCCGCCGATGATGATGGTCTTGCCTCGTAAATCCTCGATCGTCTTGATCTCGGGCTTGGCGAGCAGCGCATAGGGCGGCGCCTGGATGACGATGCGCACCAAGGCGACCGGCGCGCCTTTGTCGATGGCGCGGATCGGGTCGACCATGCCGGCGGTCGGCGCCACCGCATAGGAGCCGGCGGCGAGTTGCTGGATCACCGACGCGTTCGACTGGGCGAAGACCAGGTCGATCTTCAGGTTGGCGGCATCGCAATAGCCGTTCTTGACGGCGATGTGGAACGGCCAGAGATTGGCCGAGGTGGCGTCGACGGAACCGACCGAGACGACGTCGGCGGCGCCGGCAGGCAGCGGCGACAGCGCGACAAAAGCCGCCAGGACCAATCCCTGCAACGCCGATTTGCCCATGACGGCGCGTCTCAATCCGTCATCTGGGTCACGCCCGGCAGGATGAGCTTGTCGACGTCGAGCGCGCCGGGCAGATCGCCGAGGCTCTCCATCGCCTTGGCGAGCGCATTGAGCTTGCCTCGCGAAACCTTGCCGGTCGGTTCGAAGTAATGGCCATCGCGGAAAAACGTATAGGCCTTCTCGACGTCGTCCTGGCTCAGGCTCGAGGCGGTTTTCAGGATGCGCAGCGCGTCGGCGCGATTTCGCTCGTCCTCGAACCAGGCGACGCTCTTGCTTTTGGCCCGCAATAGTTTCTCCAGCGTCGCCTTGTTGGCGTTGGCCCACGCCACATTGACCGCGGTGCCGGAGAACGGCAGGTCCTTTACGTAATCGACGGTCAGGCCGAGACTTTTGAAACCCTTTGCCACCGCCTGGAAGTCGAACGGCGGCAATAGAATGGCGGCGTCGACCGCGCCGGCGAGCAGCGCCGACGCGCGCGCCGTCGTGGCGCCGGCGAACACCATGTCGAAGTCGCCGCGGTTAACGCCGTTCGGCGCCAGCATGCGCTCGACATAGATGCGGGTGATGTCCTTCGGTCCGCCGAGCGATATCAGCTTGCCCTTGAGTTCCTTCAAGCTGGCGATGTTCGGCTTGGCGACCAGATCGTAGGGCGGCGCCTGGACGTCGATCCGCACCACCGCGATCGACGCGCCCATGCCCACCGCGCGCAACGGATCGGCCAGCCCGGTCTGCGTGGCGATGCCGAGCGAGCCGGCGGTGATTTGCTGCACCAGCGCGGCGCTCGACTGGACGTAGAGGAGATCGACCTGCAAACCCTCGGCGGCAAAGAAGCCTTTATCCAAGGCGATCAGCTCGGGCCAAAGGTTCGCCGAAGCCTGACCGACGGTCCCGAGCGTCACCGGCTCCGCCGCGCGCGCGGCCGGCGCGGCAAAGCCCGCCAACACGACGGCGGAAAGCACAGCATGACGCAATTTCGTCTGACACCACATGGTCGCCTCCGTTCAGGCCTTCTTTCATCAAACCTTGCCGGCCTGCGCACGATAATGGCGTGCAATCTCCGTGCCGGTCGTCTTCCACACCCGGCCATGCTCGCCGATATAGCGCAGCGCGGCGTCGAAAGCGTCGATGCGGTGCGGCACGCCGGTGAGATAGGGATGGATCGCGATCGCCATGACGCGGCCCGATTGCGCGCCTTCGCGATAGAGCACGTCGAACTGCCGGCAGATCATGTCGCGGAACTGATCGGCGGTGCGGTTGAATTTCTCGAAGGCCGGCTTGTCGTTGATCTCGTGGCTGTAGGGCACGCTGACCAGCGTCCGGCCGCCGTCGAGCGCCATCATGTAGGGCTGGTCGTCATTGGTCCAGTCGCAGACGTAATCGCAAGCCTCGGCGGCGAGCAGATCGAGCGTGTCCCAGGTCTCCTGCAGGCCGGAGCCGAGCCAGCCGCGCGGCCGGGCGCCGGTCGCGCGCTCGATGGTGGCGAGCGCATTCTTGATGATGCGCGGCTCGTCTCCCGGCGGCGCGGCGTTGAGGCGGCGGGTATTGCTTTCACAATGGCCCATCCATTCCCAGCGCCGCTTGTTGCCTTCCTCGATGATCGCCGGGTGCTCGGCGCAAAGCTCGCTGTTGAGCGCCACCGTGGCGCGGATGCCGTGGCGGTCGAGCACTTCCATCAGCCGGAACACGCCGACCCGGTTGCCATAGTCGCGCGACGACCAGGTCGGCACGTCGGGCACCGGCACGCCGGTGCCGCCGGAGCCGGGCGGCACCTTCTCGTCCAGCGCAAAAAACTCGATGTTCGGAATGACCCACAGCGCGACGTGGGCGCCGTTCGGCCATTTGAGCGGCGGGCGGTGGATGATCGGCGAATAGGGAAACGGACCGTAGCGCGACGGCTTCATCGTTCAGCTCGCCTTCTTCACCGCGGGGCTTTTTGCCGGGAGCTGCGCGATCACCTCGTCGATATGCATGACGTCGGCGTATTTGTGGTGCAGGTCGAACAGGTTGACCTTGTGCGACAGCGCGCTGCGGTCGAAGCAGCATTCTTCCGCCAGCACCACGTGGTAGCCGTGCGAATAGGCATCGACCGCGCTCGCCCGCACGCAGCCCGACGTGCTCTCGCCGCAGATGATCAGCGTTTGGACGCCGAGCTGGGTGAGGTGCGCGGTCAGCGGGGTGCCGTAGAACGCGCTGGCGCGCTGCTTGGTGATGACCACGTCGCCCGGCTGCGGCTTGAATTCCGGCCGGATGACGAAGTCGGACGGGTCGATCGATGAGCTGACGCGTTTGGTGGCGCCGACGAAATCGGGACGGCTTTCGCTGCGCATGTCGCCGGTCGAATAGAAGATCGGCAAACCGGCCGCGCGCGCGGCGGCGAACAGGCGTTTGGTCGGCTCGATCGCGTCATAGGCGTAATGGCCGCAGGCGCTGGGGAAGGTCTTGGCCAGCGCGGCGGGGGGCTTCGGGCCGCCGCGATAGACCAGTTCGTAAAGATCGATGGCGAGCAGCGCCGGCGCTGGTCCGACGAAGGTCTTGCGCCGGTAATGGGAATAGATGTCGAGAATGTCCGCCGTGACGATGTCCTTCCAGCAATGGTCTTCGAAATCGTCGCTCATGTCCTGGTACCCCATCGGCGTTCCAGCAGGCGGCCCAAGTTCCGGCAGCCCAATCCAGCCGCATCGCCGGCATGCGGCGGCCGCCCAATCGGGCGGCATAAACACCGAGGTTATTGGAGAATTCCCGGCGTGGCCAGTTCTCCGCTCACGCAATTTTGCAATTCGCATTCGAATTGGAACGGAGTAGACTTTAACCCTGAAGGGTGGGCGCCTGAACTGCAACCGATCCCATATGGGGATGCGCACCATTCAATTCGGGAGGACAGTATGATTGCCCTTTCCATCAACGGAAAGTCCTACAACGTCGACGCTGAATCCGACACGCCGCTGCTCTGGGTCATCCGCGACACGATCGGCTTGACCGGCACCAAATACGGCTGCGGCATCGCCCAATGCGGCGCCTGCACCGTGCACATCAACGGCGTCGCTACGCGCTCCTGCCAGGTACCGGTCGGCACCGTCGGCTCCAAGCAGATCACCACCATCGAGGCGCTGGCGCAGAACGGCAAGCTGCACCCGGTGCAGCAGGCCTGGCTCGACCTCGACGTGCCGCAATGCGGCTACTGCCAGAGCGGCATGATGATGGCGGCGGCTTCGCTGCTCAAGACCAACCCGAAGCCGACCGACGCCGACATCGACGCGGCGATGACCAACATTTGCCGCTGCGGAACTTATCAACGCGTCCGCGCCGCGATCCACGCGGCCGCCGGCAAAGCGTAAGGGGGGAACGCAGCCATGACATATATGCCCAAAATCGACCGCCGTTCCTTCGTCATCGGCACCGCCGCGGCCGGCGCCGGATTTACGCTCGGCTTCGACCTGACGACCGCCGAGGCCGACGCCACGCCCGAGGTCAACGCCTGGGTGGTGATCAATCCGGACGACAGCGTCGTCATCCGCATCGCCAAATCGGAAATGGGACAGGGCACGCTCACCGGCCTGGCCCAGCTCACCGCCGAAGAGCTCGGTTGCGACTGGTCGAAGGTCTCGACCGAATTTCCCACGCCCGGGCAGAACGTCGCGCGCAAGCGCGTCTGGGGCGATTACTTCACCGCCGGCAGCCAAGGCATCCGCTCCTCGCAGGAGCTGGTGCGCAAGGGCGGCGCCGCGGCGCGCATGATGCTGATCCAGGCCGCCGCCAACGAATGGAAGGTGCCGGCCGAGGAATGCAGCGCCGCCAACAGCGTCATCACCCACGCCAAGACCGGCCGCAAGACGACCTTCGGCAAAGTGGCGGCCGCGGCCGCCAAGGTCGATCCGCCGAAGGACATTCCGCTTAAGGATCCGAAAACCTGGACCATCGCCGGCAAGCCGCTCAAGCGGCTCGACACGCCGGACAAGATCGTCGGCAAGCCGCTCTACGGCATCGATGTGCGGCTGCCGAACATGCTCTACGCCGCGATCAGCGCCTGTCCGGTGTTCGGCGGCAAGGTCACAAGCTACGACGAAGCCAAAGTGCAAGGCATGCCGGGCGTCAAGAAGGTCGTCAAAGTCGGCGACAATTCCGTCGCGGTGGTCGCCGATTCGTGGTGGCGCGCAAAGAAGGCGCTCGAAGCGCTGCCGATCGTCTGGGACGAAGGCGAGAACGTCAAAGTCTCCAGCGCCTCGATCGCGCAATGGCTCAAGGAGGGCCTCGATGCCGACGAGGCCTTCGTCGGCAACAAGTCGGGCGACGCCAAGGCCACGCTTGCCGGCGCCGCCAAAGTCGTGGAAGCGGTCTACTCCTATCCGTACCAGAGCCACGCGCCGATGGAGCCGATGAACGCCACGGCATTATACACCTCGGACAAATGCACCATGTGGGTGCCGACACAGAACGGCGAGGCGACGCTGGCGGCGGTCGCGGAGGCCGCCGGCCTGCCGGTGCCGCAATGCGACGTGATCAAGACCTATCTGGGCGGCGGCTTCGGCCGGCGCACGCAGTCCGACTATGTCCGCCAGGCGGTCGCCATCGCCAAGGAGCTGCCCGGCACGCCGGTCAAGCTGCTGTGGACCCGCGAGGAGGATACCACCCACGACGTCTATCACCCGGTCACGCAGTGCAAGATGCGCGCCGCATTCGACGACAAGAAGAATTTGGTCGCGCTGCATATGCGGATTTCCGGCCAATCGATCCTCGCCTATCAGCTGCCGGCGCGGATGGTGAACGGCATGGATCCGCTGGTGTTCAGCCAGGGACTGGGCGCGAAAGGGCCGGACGGCGAGTTCGGCTACAACATCCCGAACCTGCTGATCGACCATGCGATGCGCAATCCGCCGATCCCGCCGGGCTTTTGGCGCGGCGTCAACCTCAACCATAATGCGATCTACGTCGAAAGCTTCATGGACGAGCTGGCGCATTCGATCGGCGAAGACCCGCTCGCCTTCCGCCTCAAATATCTGAAACCCAAGCACGCCGCCGTGCTCAAGGCGGTGGCGGACAAGGCGGGCTACGGCAAGCCGCTGCCGAAAGGCGTCTATCGCGGCATTGCCCAGATCATGGGCTTCGGCAGCTATGTCGCCGCCGTCGCCGAGGTCTCGGTGACCAACGGCCAAGTCAAGATCCACCGCATCGTCGGCGGCACCAATTGCGGCCAGGCCGTCAATCCGGAGCAGGTGATGCGGCAGATCGAGGGCTCGTTCGTCTATGGCCTCTCCGCCATGCTGTACGGCGAATGCACCGTGCGCGCCGGCCGCATCGAGCAGAAGAACTTCGATACCTATCAGGTGATGCGTATCGACGAGATGCCGAAGGTCGAGTTCGTCGTCATGCCCGACGGCGAGTTCTGGGGCGGCGTCGGCGAGCCGACCATCGCGGTGGCGGCGCCTGCCGTGCTCAACGCGATTTTCGCGGCGACCGGCAAGCGCATCCGCAACTTCCCGCTCAAGGATAACGACCTGACGTCCGCTTAACACAAGCGGCGGGCGCAGTCCCGCCGCGTCTTCCTTGTAATGGCGAGACAACGCGCGACCCGTCGGCAAATCCTGCGCGGTGCGGCTGGTGCCGCAGCCGCCGCAGGGCTTTGGCCGCGGGCGTTGCGCGCGCAGGCTGAGCCGCGCATCGTCATCGTCGGCGGCGGCTTTGCCGGCGCAGCCTGCGCCCGGGCGCTGCGTGCGGCCGACGCCAAGCTTTCGCTCACGCTGGTCGAGGCGCGGCCGACCTATACGGCGCCGCCGCTGAGCAACGGCGTGCTCGGCGGCATCCGCGAGCTTTCGCAGCAGCAGTTCGGCTACGACAAGATCGCCGCCGCCGGCATCAAGGTCGCGATCGCGACCGCAACCGCCATCGACGCGCAGGCGCGCAGCGTCACGCTGTCGACCGACGCCAAGCTGTCCTACGACCGCCTGGTGCTGGCGCCCGGGATCGAACTGCGCTTCGATGCGATCAAAGGCTACAGCGAGGCCGCCGCGGCGCAGGCGCCGCATGCCTGGACTGCGGACGCGGCGCAATACGCATTGCTGCGCCGGCAGATTACCGCCATGGCCGATGACGGCGTCGTCGCCATCGTGGCGCCGGCCAATCCGTCGCGCTGTCCGCCCGGCCCCTACGAGCGCGCCAGCATGATCGCGCACTATCTGAAAGCCAACAAGCCGCGCGCCAAGATCGTCATCCTCGACGCCAAGGACGCTTTCACCATGCAGCAATTGTTTCTCGATGCATGGCAAAAGCTTTATCCCGGCGTGATCGCGTGGAAGTCGCTGTCGAACGGCGGCAATGTCGCCTCCATCGACGTCGAGAAGAAATCGATCGAGACCGATTTCGACACCTACCAATACGCCGTCGCCAACGTGATCCCGCCGCAAAAAGCCGGCAGGATCGCAGGCCTGGCCGGCGTCGTCGACCGCACCGGCTGGTGCCCGGTCGATCCGGTGACGTTCGAATCGCTCGAACAGAAGAACATCCACGTCATCGGCGACTCCGCCTTCGCCGGCGCCATGCCGAAGTCGGCGTTTTCCGGACTGCTGGAAGGCAAGCTCTGCGCCGCCGCGATCGTGCGCCTCCTCGCCGGCGCGGCACCGGAGGCCGCGCCGATGGCGAGCAATTGCTACAGCGTGGTGGCGCCCGGCTACGCCATCTCGATCATCGGCGAATTCCGGCCGGTCAACGGCGAGTACACCGAAGTCGACCACTCGATCCAATCCAGCCCGCGCAATGCGCCGCTCACGCTGCGCGCCGAGGACGCCAAGAAGGCCGACGCCTGGTTCCGCACCGCGACGTCCGAGATTTTTGGTTGAGGATGATTTCCCGTGGTTCTTTATCTTAACCGATACGTCCGAACCCCCTCACCCCATCCCTCTCCCCTCTGGGGAGAGGGAGCAGTGTGCCGCCGTCCGTGTTTTAGCCGCATGCAACGCGCATTCGACTTCTTGCGCGTGTTCACCTCGCTGCGCGCAGTCCGCTCGCGCCTCCCTCTCCCCAGAGGGGAGAGGGATGGGGTGAGGGGGCTCGGGCCTTGCAGATTGAGTATGAGAGCCCTCGCCGCGACGCTCGCAATTCTTTCGTCAAACGCCCGTGCCGACCTTGTGCATTACAAGATCGTCGGCGACGCCATTCCGGCGTCGCTGACCGGCGCCCGGGGCGATGCCGCACGCGGCCGGGCGATCGTCGCCAATCACAATCTGGGACTTTGCCTGCTGTGCCATTCCGGGCCGTTCCCGGACGACAAGTTTCAGGGCACCATGGCGCCCGATCTGGCCGGCGCCGGGGCGCGGTGGAGCGAGGGGCAGTTGCGGCTGCGCATCGTCGATGCCAGTAAGCTCAATTCGCAAACCATCATGCCGCCGTTCTATCGCGTCGATCATCTGGTCCGGGTGCCGCCGGCCTATCGCGGCAAGCCGGTGCTCAGTGCAGTGGAAGTCGAGGACGTGGTTGCCTATCTGATGACCTTGAAGTGAAGCCGGAACTTTGAAGTGAAACCCGCAATGGATCGAACCCGCTCACGTCGCCAAATCCTGCAGGCCGCCGGTGCGCTGGCCGGCTGCAGCGCGCTGTTGCGGCTGTCGATCCGGCCCGCCGCCGCGACGCCGGAAATGATGCAGGACGCGGTGCGCAGCGTCATCGGCGAAGCGCCGGTGAAGAAGGGCAAGGTCAAGCTCGACCTGCCGCCGATCGTCGAGAACGGCAATTCGGTGCCGTGCACGGTTGCGGTCGAGAGCCCGATGACGGCGGACGACTACGTCAAGGCGATCCACATTTTCAATGAAAAGAACCCGCAGCCGAACGTGATCAGCGTCAAGCTCGGGCCGCGCGCCGGGCGCGCCGGCTTTTCCACCCGCATCCGGCTCGCCGATTCGCAGACCGTCACGGCGATCGCCGAATTGTCCGACGGCTCGTTCTGGTCCGACGATATCGACGTCATCGTCACCTTGGCTGCCTGCATCGAGGAGTCCATCCACTGATGGCCCGCGCCCTGATCCACGTTCCGGCCAGCGCCAAGAAAGGCGACGTCATCGAGATCAAGACGCTGATCTCGCACGTGATGGAGACCGGCTATCGCATCGGCGCCACCGGCCAGCCGATCCCTCGCGACATCATCGACGATTTCGTCTGCACCTATAACGGCGAGGAAGTGTTCCACGCCAAGCTTTATCCGGCCATCGCCGCCAACCCGTTCATCTCGTTCTACACCGTCGCCACGGCAAGCGGCACCTTGGCGTTCTCCTGGACCGACCAGCACGGCGCGACGCAAGTGCAGACCGCCGCGATCAAAGTGGAATGAAAAGCGCGGCGCTACGTGTCGCGGGCTTGCGCATGCGAGCCCCCTCTCCCCGGAGGGGAGAGGGTTGGGGTGAGGGGGCTCCGACCGAGAGGCCCTACCCCCCTCACCCCTCCCTCTCCCCCCTGGGGAGCGGGAGCAGCGAGCGTCACCTCCGAATTCTGGTCTTTGTCTCAGCGCTCTTGGTCGGCGGCGGAATCGCGCGCGCCGCGGACATTCCCCTGGACCAGCGGCGCTCCGACAGCGACTTCGTCAGCGCCGACACCCGCGCCATGCAGAGCGACGACACCGCCAATCCGGCCATGCTGGTCGTGCTCGACGGCGAGACGCTGTGGAACACCAAGGCCGGCGCGGCCGACAAGTCGTGCGCCGATTGCCATGGCGACGCGGCAAAAAGCATGAAGGGCGTCGCCGCGCGCTATCCGGCCTTCGCCGCCGAACTGGGCCGCCCCATCGATCTCGAACAGCAGATCAATCTGAGCCGCGTCACCGACCAGAAAGCGGCCGCGCTGCCGTTCGAGAGCAAGGAATTGCTGGCGCTGACCGCCTATATCGCGCGGCAGTCGCGCGGCATGCCGGTCGCGGTCAAGGACGACGCGCAAGCGAAACCGTTCATCGCCGCCGGCCGCGCCATTTTCGAGCGTCGTCAGGGCCAGCTCGATCTGTCCTGCGCGCAGTGCCACGACGACAATTGGGGCAAAAAGCTCGCCGGCAATCTGGTGCCGCAGGCGATGCCCACCGGCTATCCGATCTACCGCCTGGAATGGCAGGAGGTCGGCTCGCTGCAGCGCCGCCTGCGCAATTGCATGAGCGGCATGCGCGCCGAGCCGTACGATTTTGGCGCGCCCGAACTCGTCGATCTCGAATATTTCCTGATGTGGCGTGCCCGCGGCCTAGCGATGGAATCGCCCGCGGTGCGGCCGTAGCGGTCATTCCGGGGCGCGGGCCTTTGCCCGCGAACCCGGAATCCATAACCACGATTCGTGCAAGTCCTGCACCGATCGCGATTATGGATTCCGGACTTGCCGCTGCGCGGCAATCCGGAATGACGCATTGCCCGTGTCGTGCTCGCCGCTTATGGTCTGCCCGCAAAAAGTCGCAAGGGCCCGCCCGATGAACGACGTCGCCAAATCCAACGCTCCCGTCAGCTACGCCGAGAAGGCGTGGCAATCCGACGTCATCGTCGATCTGATCAAGCATTACGGATTCCCCTATATCGCGCTCAATCCGGGCGCCAGCTATCGCGGCCTGCACGACTCGCTGGTCAATTACGGCGGCAACCAGCCGCCGCTGTTATTGTGCCAGCACGAGAAGATCGCGGTGCAGATCGCCCACGGCTACGCCAAGGCGACCGGCCGGCCGATGGTGGCGATCGTGCACGACGTGGTCGGCATGCTGCACGCCACCATGGGCATCTATTACGCCTATATCGACCGCTGCCCGGTCTTCGTCATCGGCGCCACCGGGCCGATGGACGAAAGCCGGCGGCGGCCGTTCATCGACTGGATCCACACCGCCAACGTCAACGGCGAGCAGCTGCGCCATTACGTGAAGTGGGATTACCAGCCGTCCAGCATCGAAGGCGTGCCGGATTCGTTTTCACGCGCCTATGCGGCGATGATGACCGAGCCGCAAGGCCCGATCTATATGTGCTACGACGCCTGGCTGCAGGAGCAGCCGCTGGCGAAAGACGTGGCGCTGCCGAAAGCGTCCGACAACAAGGTGCCGGTGCCGATGGCGGCCGACACCAAGGCGCTCGAAGCGGTCGCCGACCGCTTGCTGGCGGCCAAATATCCGGTGCTGATGGCCGAATACGGGGCGCGCAGCGAAGGCGGTTTTGAAAACCTCGTGGCGCTTGCCGAAACCGTCGGCGCCGCGGTGTTCGACGTCCATGCGCGGCTGAATTTCCCCAACCGGCATCCGCTCAATCTGAGCTGCGAGAAGGAGATTTTCCGCGACGCCGATCTCATCCTCTCGCTCGACACCCGGGACTGGGAGAAATCGACCCACTTCAACGACCGCACCAAGCGCCAGGTGGTGCCGCATTATCCGCCAACCTGCGAGATGATCGAGATCGGCTTCGGCGAGATCAATTTGAGCAAATGGTCGATGGATTATGGGCGCATGCCGGCCTGCAGCCTGCGCGTGCTCGGCGACACGCTGACCGCGATTCCGGAACTGACGCGCATCTGCCGCGAGCGCATCGCCAAAACTCCGGCGCTGGCCAAAGCCATCGCCGAGCGTACAAAAATCGTCGCGCAGAAACACGATGCCATGTTCAAGAAATGGGCCGAGGAAGCGAAGCAGGATTGGGACGGCCTGCCGATCACGCTACCGCGCCTTGCCAGCGAAATCTGGGACGCGATCAAGGCCGAGGACTGGGTGCTCACGGCCTGTAACTTGCAGGATTGGGTCTACAAGCTGTGGGACTTCGACAAGGCGTATCGCCATCCGGGGCAGGCGCTCGGCACCGGCACGCAGATCGGCGTCTCGCTCGGCGTGGCGCTGGCGCATCGCGACAAGGGCCGCCTGGTGGTCGACATCCAGCCCGACGGCGACCTGATGTTCGATGCCGGCGCGCTGTGGAGCGCGGCCAAGAACAACATCCCGATGCTGATCGTGATGTACAACAATCGCGCCTATTACAACGACTGGGAGCACCAGATCCGCGTCGCCCATCATCGCGGCACGCCGGTCGAGCGCGCCTCTATCGCCCAAGACATCACCGGCCCGGAGCCCGACTTCGCCACCATGGCCAAGAGCATGGGCTGGTACGCCGAAGGCCCGATCGAAAAACCCGCCGACATCGCCGGCGCGCTGCGCCGCGCCATTGCGCAAGTCAAAGCCGGCAAGCCGGCGCTGGTCGATACGGTGGTGCGGCCGCGGTAACGGGCGTCGATCAGTGGAATCGCCGCCGTTTCAATATCGGCAGGCCGCCTTCGGTTTCGCCGACGATTTCGTGGGTGACGCCCCGGGGCAGCGAGCCGTCCTTATTGGCCCGCGCCGCCTGGCCCCGGGCGACCAATCCTTTGACGAAAGCCACCGAAGTGTCGTCTTTCGGCACGATCAGATCGTCGTCGCTGTCCTTTGTCTTTTCGGCCACGGGCGGATCTCCAAAACCTTGATTTAAGGCACATGGAGCCGCCGGCGCTATTTTTCAACGGCAGCAAATCCCGCAGTCGAACGCGGTGCGCTCCAGGCGCGTCGCATTGACGCCCTTGACCAGCTTATGAGTACGCATGCGCCGGCCATGCTCGAGCCTCGCCTCGGGCCGCCCGACGCCGGCGTAATCGACCCGGCCGCGATTGAACAGGTCGTCGACGAACGCTTGCGCCGCGGTCACCGCATTGGCCGGGGTGATCGGACTGGCATCGATCGCAGCGGAGGTGGCCAGGAACGACCGCGCATGCGAGGCGGTATCAACCACCAGCGGCTTGTCGAGCCCATAATGGGCCGACGGAATTGCCACCGGCGCCAGCGGCTCCGCCGACACATCCACCACGCCGGCTATGCGCGTCATGGATCTCTGCAACAACTGCACGCTGGTCGCCGACTGCAGCGACAGCAGCGAGCGCCGCACGAAGACGCCCTTGAGAACGGCCGGATAGTCCTTGTTCACCGATGCCGCAGCCTGCACCATGCCGCCGGCGACCTGCGCGAACCAGTTGGCGACGACCGGGGCCTGTTTGATCGAAGTCACCAGGATGCGGGCCAAGTCATCGCCGACGGCGAGCAGCTCCTGTTCGGTCGGGTTCGCCGGATTGGACGCCGCGACCTGGAGCAGACCGCCGAGCGCCTCGTAAAACGCACCGGAGAAGACGCGGGAGAAGTTGTGCGCTTCCGACGACAATTGCGACGCCGGCGCGGTCTGCGGCAAGGTATTGGGATCCTGATAGACGAACGAGTTGACGGCGTTGCGCAGGGAGTCGGAATCGACCGCATCGGGCTGTTGCGCGCGGATCGCATCGCCGAGCTGCTCGGCCAGGCGCGACAGCCGCGAATTACTGTAGAAGTGACCGCCGGTATCGGACAGGATCGCGCTGCGCAACTGCGGCAATTGCAGAGCCGACATGATGGCGCTGATGTCGGCGAACGCCTCATGGAACGCCGCGGCCTCGTCGCTCGCCGCGTTCCAGAGCTGCGGCTTGAACGAATCGAGCACCGCGTGCCCCATTTCGTGGCAGACGATGTCCGGGCTCTCGCCGGAAAATACCGTTCCGCCCGGCGACGGGCCGTGAAAGAAGTTGAGCGCCTTGCGATCATAGAAGGCGTTGAGGTCTTCGCCCTCGTCGAGAATGACCTTGAGCGTCGGTCCCATCTGCCATTGCGTGATCGAGGCGCGCGTCGCCCAATAGTCGGCGCCGCGCCGCAGCGCTTCCGCAGCAGTCCAATAGCGGAACTGCGAGGTGCCGGGCTGATACATGTCGGCCGCCGGTGCCGGCTTCGGAAAACTGAAGGCAAGCGGTTTCTTGGCAAGATCAGGAACTGGACGGGTCACCAATACCCCGTTGCCCGGATCGTCCTGCCACGCCGAAACATTTGAACCGCTTGCGGTGACGGATCGCCTCGCTGCGGGTGGTCGAGCAGCACGTCTCTTCGCTTTGGCCATTGGCGCGCCCTCCTGACAAATCTGCAGTTTTACGTTAGGTTGAGATTTTCGATCTCTCAATCAATAATAATTGAGGCCGCCGGCTGTGGCAATCCCGATCGCGCCGGATGAAATCACGCAGCCGGAAATCGGCGCGCCGGCGTCACTCGGTGCGGCCGCACGGCGGGGCAATGGAAATATTTCTTGACGCTCTTGATCGGCATCTCACGCGCCTGCTGCTGAGTGATTGATTGTCATAAGCTGGCAAGAAACTTCATATCCATCTCTTCTACTGTTTTCCGAGTCATGAGTAGACCGATGATTCAGCAAAGCCGCGTGTCTCACTGCGACCCGCCCTTGATGCGCGAGTGCTTGAGGAGGCTGCTGAAACGCGCCGCTTCCGAGCGCAGAAATTCGCCGAGGCGCTCCGAAAGGTGCTGTTTGTTCGATTGACCAAAGCTGCTGAGCGAATGATTTTTTATAATCCATCAAAAACGTAATACTTTTTATAATCCATCAAAAACGCAATACCCGGATTCTCAACCGTTGTCACATGCTCGGACGCGCAAGTATCATCGCTTGCTCGCGACACGACGCGTTCTTACAATCGGACATGGACTTCCGGCAGCTTCGTTACTTCGTTGGAGTCGTCCAGGCCGGCAGCCTCTCGCGCGCTGCAGATCAACTTCACGTCGCGCAGTCCGCCGTCAGCCATCATCTCGCCAGTCTGGAGTCCGAGCTGGATCGGCAACTGCTCACACGCGGCCCGAAGGGCATCATCCTCACCGACGCGGGCGCTCGTCTTTATCGGCACGCCGAAGCAATCCTGCGGCAGGTGGAATCTGCCAAGCAGGACGTCGTGAGTGCGCTCGATGTGCCTTCAGGCCGAGTGTCTATCGGACTTCCACACGCAATAGCGACCGTCTTGAGCTACGAATTGTTTATACGAGTACGGAGTGTGTATCCGCAGATCGTGCTGCATGTTACCGATGGCAACAACGCGCTGCTGCGCGAACGGCTTGTCAATGGCCGTCTCGACATGGCCGTGCTGTTCGAGGGCCAACACGAGCGCGGCCTTGCGGTCGAACCACTGTTGTTGGAGGAACTGTTCTATGTCACGGCGAATCCGGATACGTCGCCTATCCGCCTTGCCGATGCCGCCCGGCTTCCGCTATTGGCACCCGGTTCTAACAGCAACAGCCAACGTATCGCCCAAGAAGTGTTCAAGAAACATGGACTAACTGTCACGCCGGTTGGCGAAATCGACACATTGAGCGCGCTTCGCCGCTCTGTTGCATCCGGCGTCGGCAATGCGATCCTGTCATTGTCTGCACTTTACGACGGCGATCGCGGAATATCGCTCAATTACCGGCGCTTTGCCGACGCCAAATTGGTGCGACCCGTGGCGCTGTGCTTTTCCGAGGTTGCCCAGCGCAGCCCCGCTATCGAAGCCGTCGCCCTGACTCTGAAATCCCTGGTGCGGGAACTTGTCGAGAGCGGGACCTGGCAGGGCGTCGCGCTGATCGCCGATTCCGCAGAGCTGTCTGCTTCATTGGCACCCCACTAAAAACTCGGAGTATTGAGAAAAGGACCACGGGATGTTCAGGCAGGGCAAATAATGATGCTGCGAATTATTTTGCTCGCATGCCTCGTTTGTGCCGCGCAGGCGGCGGCTGGCCCTAATCAGGACTGGCCGGGGACAAAGCCGATCAGATTCGAAGCGGGTTCCGCGGCCGGCGGGATAATCGACTTCGTGCCGCGCGTGCTGTCGAATTACCTCTCCGCGTCCATCGGCGTGCCGGTAGTCGTAGAAGATCGGCCGGGCGCTGGCGGCAATATTGCGGCCGGCGTGGTGGCGAAGGCCGAGCCCGACGGGCATACGCTTTTGGTCACCGGCTCGAACCAGGCCGTCAATCCAACGCTCCTCCCAAATCCCGGCTTCGACTACGAGCGCAATCTCGTGCCGGTATCAATGGTGCTGTCAGCGAAAATGCTGCTCGTTGCGTCGCCGGCTTTTCCCGCCAAAAGCATCACTGAGGTCATCGAAATTGCGAAGCAGAAGCCGAGGTCCGTCAGCATCGCGATTTCTGTGATCGGCTCGCCCAATCACCTTGCGGCGGAAATGCTGGCACAGTTCGGCGACATTGATCTCACGATCGTACCCTACGACGGTATCGCCCAGGCAATACCGGACCTGATCGCAAACCGGGTAGACTTGATGGTTGGCGGCATGTTGACGTTGTTGCCGCAGGTCCGCAGCGGGGCGCTCAAGGCGTTGGCCGTGACATCCTCGCAACGTTCGCCGATCGCGCCCGAGATACCGACTTCCGTGGAAGCTGGATTGCCCCAGATGCAGCTTGAGGGGTGGATCTGCGTCATGGCCACCGGCGGCACGCCAGCCCCGATCGTCGCGCGCCTGGATGAGGAAATCGCCAAAGCTTTGGCCCTGCCGGAAGTCCGCGATGCCTTCGCCAAGCAGGGCATCGAAATCTTCCACCTGAACCCGGATGAGCTAGGGCAATTTTTGCGGTCGGAAGCGGCGCGTTTCAGCAGCCTCCTCAAGCACTCGCAAGTGAAGGGCGAAGCGCAGTGAGTAATCGTGCCCTACTGCGTCGACCAGTGCCGCGTCCTCTTTGCTTTCGACTTGAACCTTGAGCCTTCGCCAAACCCGTTGCCCGCGGCCTGGGCGTCTCGCTGGTCGCCGATTCCGCAGAGCTATCTGCTTCATTGGTCCCCCCCTAAAAACTCGGAATTGGACATTCCCCGTCTTTGCACGCATAGGTTCGGGCCGGCCGTAACACACGCTGAGGCCCGCCGCCGCGATGCCGGACTTCGATTTTGTCCACACCGGCCCCGGTACGCTCGCCGGCCGCTACATGCGGATGTTCTGGCAGCCGGTTTACCGGTCCGACGACCTCAAGGCCGGACGCGCGCTGCCGCTTCGCATCATGAACGAGGATTTTACCTTGTACCGCGGCCGCAGCGGCGCGCCGTTCGTCGTCGGCCCGCGCTGCGCCCATCGCCGCACCGCGCTTTCGGTCGGCCGGGTCGAAGGCGACTGCATCCGTTGCCTCTATCACGGCTGGAAATACGACGGCGGCGGCAAATGCATCGATCAGCCCGCCGAGCCCGTGGGCTTCACCAAAAACGTGCGGATCGCAAGCTACCCGACTCGCGAATACCTTGGGCTCATCTTTGCTTACCTTGGCGGCGGCCGACAGCCGGCATTGCCCCGGTTGCCCGAGTTTGAAGGCGAAGGCGTTCTCGAAGTCGAAACGGTCGTGCGCGCGTGCAACTATTTCAACGGCCTCGACGAGGCTTGCGATCCGCTGCACGTGTTCCTGACCCACCAAGACCCGCGCATGAAGGTCGACGTGCGCAGCATCGCGGCCGACGAGAGCGAATTCGGCGTGACAGTTAAAACCAGCCGCACCAAACGCACCGCCGTGCGCCTGAATCTGTTTGGCATGCCGAATGTTGCGCTGCTTCGGCTGCCGCCCGCGGACAAAAACGAGACGTCATGGCGGGAGTTCGCGTCCTGGTCCGTTCCGCTCGATGACGAACACTATGTGAGCTTCAACCTCGCGCTGATTCATCTGACGGGAAGGAAAGCGCAACGGTTTCGTCAAAAGCGGGCCGGGAAAGTCGCGCGCATGCGAACTTCGACGGCGGCAATGGCGGCGCCGGTGCTTGCCGGCAAAGCGGCAATCGATGACTTCAGAACCAAGGCGCCGGATATCGTTCGTCTTGCCGATGACGTTGTCCTGGCCGCGCAGGGTGCCATTCCCGACCGCGAAAACGAACATCTCGGACGCTCGGACACCGGCGTGGTGCTGCTGCGGCGCCTATGGCAACGCGAATTGAACGCGCTTGCCGAGGGCGCGCCGCTCAAGACATGGACGCGGCGCGCGAATTTGGCGGCAACCACCGGCCTGGCCGAGCCATAGCTTTACTCTTGGGAGAGCCAAGGTGGCGAAAAGACGTCGTGATCCGCTGGATATCGAGGTTGGGCGGCGCGTGCGGACGTTTCGCCTGCAAAAGGGAATATCGCAGGGAAAACTTGGCGATCGATTGGGGCTGACCTTCCAGCAGGTGCAGAAATACGAGAAGGGCACCGATCGCATCGGCGCCGGACGGCTGCAACGCATCGCTGGTATTTTAGGCGTTCCGGTAGCGGACTTTTTCACTTCGCGCAGACGGCGAGGAGTCGCGCCAGCCGAGGTTTTTGAATTGCTCGACACGGCGGCGGCGCTGCGGCTGGTCCGCGCTTATTCGCGCATCGATGACCCCAAGCTGCAACAGCTGATAACGCGGCTCGTGGAGAGCATTGCCGGCGCATGACGATCGGGCCGTGGTGCGGCCGCGGTGATCTTTCTTTCCTCCCCCGCTTCGCGGGGGAGGAAGATAAAGATTACTCCTTCACGCTCTTCACCGGCGTTTCCGGCGTCAGGCCGCCGCGGCGGCGGGCGAAGGTTTCCTTGCCGGTTTCTTCCCATTGGCCGGCGACGGCGCGGCTTGCGTAAACATCCCAGGCCGCGTCCCAGTCGCCGAGCGAATAGCCGTGCCACGGCGGCTGCGGGGTCAGCGCCGGCAGGCCGAGCTCGTCCCAGATTTTTCGCGCACGCTCCATGAATTCGCGCTTCGGCAGCGCCAGCGGCGGCGCAACCTCTTTCAGCGTGGCGTCGATCAGCATGGTCGATTCTTCGCTACCGCCGCCGTCGGCCTCGCCGCGCGCCGGCACGTAGTCGGGGGATTTCGGGCCATGGCCACGGGCGCGATGCGGCACGATCTGCACGTCCTGGCGCGGATCGGCGCGATAGGCCAGCGACCAGAATACGGCGTCGGCATTGTGCGGATCGATGTCTTCGCTCACCGCGATGACGTACTTGCCGATATCGGCCTGCAGGATCGCGGCCCCCTGCAGCGCCCGCCAGATTTCGCTGCGCGGCACGCCGGGCGCGAACTGCACGAACACCACCTTGCGCAGATTGGAGAGCGGCTCGTGCATGACCACCGAGCGCACGCCCTTGATCGAGAGCGTGTCGCGCAGATGCGCCAGATAGCGCGGCTCGTAGGCGACGCGCTTCATCACGCTCGACTCGCTCGGTGTCACCTCGCTCAAGATCGAGGCGAACACCGGCGCGCGCTTGCGGGTGATCGCGGTGAGGCGCATCGACATGTTGAAGTCTTCGAGCGCGACATGGCCGTGGCTCTCGCCGAACGGCCCCTCCGGCTCGAGCAGTTCTGGATCGATCAAGCCTTCGACCACGATCTCGGCGTCGGCCGGCACGTCGAGATCGACGCTGACCGCCTTGACGACGCGGATCGGCGCGCCGGCGAGCCCGCCGGCCACCGCCATCTCGTCGAGATCGATCGGCAGCTTTTGCGGACCGGTGAACATCACCACCGGCGCGCAGCCGACCACGATGGCGATCGGCATCGGCTTTTTCAGCTTGCGATACTTCTGCCAGTGCAGATAGCCGCCGGCGCCGCCGATGCGCGCCGCCATGCGCACGCCGAGCCGGTCGGCGGCTTTGAGTTGCGCGCGGTAGGTGCCCATGTTGCGCACGCCGGTTTCGGGATCCGCGGTGATGCACAAGGTGGCGGTGAGATACGGCGCCGCGTCATAGCCGGGCGTCGAGATCGGCACCGGCAAGGATTTCAGCCCGCCGTTCGGCGCGCGCAACGCGTCGCCGGTGATGACCACCTCTTGGCAGGGCGCCGAAGTGACTTTCGCCGGCGCGATCGGATTGGCGATCGCGCGCATCCAGGCGTCGCCGATGTCCTCGACGGCGCAGCCCATGCCGACGGCGTAGATTTGCGCCGATGCGGCGAGCGCGCCGACGGCGACCGGCGCGTCGTAGCGGCGGCCGGCGGAATCCACGACATGGGTGAACAGGAACGCGCGCCGCTGGTCTTCCTCGAGCCCGCCCTGGAATTGCCAGCGCACCAGCGGATGCAGCTCGGTATCCTTGTTGATCGGCCGCTCGATGCGTCGCAGCAAGCCTTGCGCTTCAAGACGCGCAAGGTGTTCCTGAAAGTCGAGCGGTGGCCCGGCAGACCGGGCTTTACCTTTCCGCGGGTCGGGCTGGTCGAGCATCTACTTCTTGTTCTTCTCGTGCTCGGCGATGATCGGCCGCGCCACGCGGAAGCAATCGACGCCGATCGGCGCGCCGCAATAGATCAGCACCTGGGTCAGCGCGGCGCGGATCTCGTTCGGGGTGAGCCCATTGTTGAGCGCACCGCGCACATGGGTGGCGAATTCCTCCATCTTGCCCAAAGCCGCGATCATGCCGAGGTTGAGGATCGAGCGCTCGCGCGGTTTGAGCGTCTCGTCGCCCCAGGTCTCGCCCCAGCAATATTCGGTCAGGATGCGCTGAAAATCGCGGTTGAAATCGTCGACGTTATTGAGCGCGCGGTCGACGTAAGCGTCGCCCAGCACCTGTTTGCGTTTGGCAAGGCCGATATCGTAACGTTTTTGGTCCATGGTATTTCCTCTCTCAAATAAGCGGGCAAGTCGCTGACTTCGCCGCCGGCCAATGCGAACTCCCTCTCCCCAGAGGGGAGAAGGTTGGGGTGAGGGGGTTCGGAAGATTCAGAAAATAAACTCAACCGTCCGAACCCCCTCATCCTGTCCTTCGCCCCTCCGGGGCGAAGGGACGCAGCGTCACCGCCGCCAATCTCCACTTCCTCCAAGCGAGGAAGAATTCACTCCTCCGCCGGGCCGCCGCCCTTCCAGCGTTTGACGACGCCGGTATCGACGCCGAACATGTCGAGCAGCCGGCCGCAGGTGTGATTGATGATGTCGTCGACCGATTTCGGCCGGTTGTAGAACGCCGGCACGATCGGCGCGATCACGGCGCCGATATCGGCCAGCGTGGTCATGGTGCGCAGATGGCCGCCATGCAGCGGCGTCTCGCGCACCGCCAGCACCAGCCGGCGCTTCTCCTTGAGCACCACGTCGGCGGCGCGCGACAACAGCGATGCGGTGACGCCGGTCGCGATCTCGCTCATGGTGCGGATCGAGCACGGCGCGATGATCATGCCCATGGTCGGGAACGAACCCGACGAGATCGCGGCGCCGATATCGGTCACCGGATAGGATTTATGAGCGAGGTCGCGGATGTCCTTGACCTTGAGATCGGTCTCATAGGCCATGGTCATTTCCGCCGACTTGCTCATGACCAGATGGGTCTCGATGTCGGTGTGGCGGAGGATTTCGAGGATGCGCACGCCGTAGATCGTGCCCGACGCCCCGGATATGCCGACAATGAGCCGCGCCGCGGTTTTGGCCATTCCTACCCTCGCCTACCCTCGTTTCTTATGGCGCCGTGTTGTGCCACGCGGCGGGGCGCGGTTCCAGTAGCCACCTGAGCGCATTGCGCCGTCGATCGCAACGGCCACAAAACGTTCCGAACAAATCAGGATGTCAAGGGCGCCTTCGGCGCCGCGAAGCGGTTTCACCCTTGACATCCTGATTTGTTCGGAACCAGGTTGGCCGCTGCGATCGACGGCTTTCTCCGAGCGAGCGGTTTCGACCTCCATCTTCATAGCACCAGTGCGAGTCAGCCACCGACGAGGCCAACGAACGCGCCGGTCAGCGTGTCGACCGACGCCTTGGGAAAGCTCGTCCCTATCGCGCTTTCCAGGGCGGCGACATTGCTCCGCGCCGCGGCCGGCGGCTCGGCCGGCTTGCCGAGCGGCCCCGATTGCGTGAACGCGTAGAGCGCCTCCTGCTGCAGCTTCTCCGCCTCGAGCTCGACCGCCTTGACCTTGTCACGCAGCGCTTCCTGCTTGGCCGGATCGACGAAGGTCTTGGCGCCTTTGAGCTTGCGGCGGGTGTCGCGGATCGGAATGATGGTGAGCTCGCGCCAGCTCTTGATCGTGGCATCGAGCTTTTTCACTTCGTCGGCCGAGAGCGCCTGCCGCTCCGACGCCAGCCAGAACAGAAACAGCAGCAGGTTGACGTCGACGCCGCAGCCGTCCTGCAAGGCGATGCAGGCGTCGGACACGCCGGGTTGCCCGTAAAATTTCAGCGAGAACCGCCAGAACGGCGTGATTTCGGCTTGGGTTTGCGTATCGTTCATGGCGGCGGCCTCATGCGGCAAATAATTTCTCGTAGGCGCCGGCGGCGCGCAGCGCCTCGACGATGCGCTCCGGCGTCAGCGGCGTCTCGGCGAAATGCACGTCGAACGGCGACAGCGCGTCTTCGATGGCCGCGATGATCGCCGCCGATGCCGGGATGGTGCCGCCCTCGCCGGCGCCTTTGACGCCGAGAGGATTCAGCGGATTGACGGTCTCGACATGGGCGATGGCGCAGGTCGGCACGTCGGTCGCCATCGGCAAGAGATAATCGGCGAACGACGTGGTCAGCGGCTGCGCGTTCTCGTCGTATTGCATCCATTCGAACAGCGCATTGCCGATGCCGTGGGCGACGCCGCCCTGGACCTGGCCGTCGACGATCAGCGGATTGATGACGCGGCCGGAATCGTGGGCGACGGTGTAGCGCACAATCTTCACGCCGCCGGTCATGGCATCGACCTCGACCTCGGCGACGTGGGTGCCGGAGCAATAGGCGGCCTGCTGCGGCGTGTAATAGGCGGTGTGCTCGAGGCCCGCCGCCTGGCCGGCCGGCAGCGACACGCCGGGAATGCCCTGCGCCATGCGCGCCAGCTCGCCGAAGCCGATCATCGGCTTGTTGCCGGTGTCGGCAATGGCCTGGCCGTTGTCGAGATCGATGTCGCTTTCCTGGACGCCGAGCACGCGCGCGGCGAGCGCGATCAATTGCCCGCGCACCGCCTGGCCGGCCAAGAGCGCTGAAGAGCCGGCATTCACCGCCTGGCGGCTGGCGAAGGCGCCGACGCCCTGAGCGATGGCGCCGGTGTCGCCGATGGTCATGACGATGTCGTCGATGCGGCAGCCGACCTGCTCGGCGACAATCTGCGACAGCGTGGTGCGCGTGCCCTGGCCCTGGTTGGTGGCGCCGGTCGCGACCGCGACTTTGCCGCTGGGCAGCACGCGCACGGTGACGCCCTCGAACGGGCCCAACCCCGTGCCCTCGACGTAATTGCCAAGCCCGATGCCGATGAAGCGGCCTTCATCGAGCGCGGCGCGCTGCCGCTCGCGAAAACTGTCGTAATCGGCCTGCGCCAGCGCGGTCGCCTGCCCTTTCGGATAATCGCCGCTGTCATAGACCAGCGGCTTGCCGTCGCGGAACAGCAATCCGACCGCGTAGGGCATCTGCTCGGGCTGGATGAAATTCTTCCGCCGCACCTCGGCGCGGTCGAGCTGCAGCTCGCGGGCGACGCGGTCCAGCAACCGCTCCATGGCGAACACCGCCTGGGGCCGGCCGGCGCCGCGCACCGGCGTCGTCGGCACTTTGTTGGTGAGCACCACCATGGTGTCGAGCTGATAGGCCGGCACCACATAGGGGCCCGGCACCGTCGCCGCCGCGATGTAGGGCATGATGATGCCCCACGGCACGAAGGCGCCGGAATCGTGCAGCATGCGGCCGCGCACGCCGAGGATCTTCGCTTCTTCGTCGACCGCGATGGCGACGTTCCAGTATTGGTCGCGCTCCTGGGTGGCGCACAAAAAATGCTCGCGGCGGTCCTCGATCCATTTCACCGGCCGGCCGAGTTTTATGGCCGCCGCCGGGATCACGGCTTCCTCAGGGTAAAAGATCGCCTTCGGCCCAAAACCGCCGCCGACGTCGGGCGCGATCATGCGGATCGATTCCAGCTCGCGGCCGAGCAGATCGGCGATGGTGCGGCGGCCGATATGCGGCGTCTGGGTGCCCGACCACACCGTCAGCATGTCGGTCGCGGCGTCGTGGCTGGCGAGCACCGCGCGGGTCTCGATCGCCATGCCGCCGCCGCGGTGCTGCCAGAACTCTTCCTCGAAAATATGCGGGGCGTCGGCAAAGGCGGCATCGGCGTTGCCGTAGGCGAGCTGGAACGTCGACAGCACGTTGGAGCCGAGCGCGGCGTGCGCCCGCGGCGCGCCGTCCTCGACGGCGTCGCGGCAGTCGCCGACCGCCGGCAGCACGTCGTAGTTCACGGCGACCGCGGCGGCGGCGTCCTCGGCGATGTAGCGGGTGTCGGCGATCACCACCGCGACCGGCTGGCCGACGTAATAGACTTCGGCGCGCGCCAGCACATGCTGCGTGCACAGCGCCGAGATCGACGGATTGGGCAACAGCATCGGCATCGCTTCGCTGCGCATCGGATCCGGCAGATCCTCGGCGGCGATGACGGCGTGGACGCCGGGCAGCCCCAGCGCCGGCTTGGCGTCGATGCCGAGCAACCGCGCGTGCGCATAAGGCGAGCGGACGAAGCAGGCGTGCAGCACGCCGGGAAGCTTCACGTCGTCGACGAAACGGCCGCGGCCGGCGAGCAGCGCCGGATCTTCGAGCCGCGTGACGCGCGCGCCGAAATGCTTTGCGCCCATCTTCAACTCACTTGCCCTTCCCCGCTTGCGGGGGAGGATTTGACGGGGGTTTCGCCGCGCAGGCGCTGCGCCGCGTCGAGCGCCGCCTTGACGATGCCGGCATAGCCGGTGCAGCGGCACAGATTGCCGGTGAGCGCCTCGCGCACCTCGTCTTCGCTCGGCGCCGGATTTTCGCGCAGCAATTCGGTGAGCGTGACCAGCATGCCCGGCGTGCAGAAGCCGCATTGCAGGCCGTGATTGTCGACGAAGGCCTGCTGCAGCACCGACAGGCCGCCGTCGGGCGTCAGTCCCTCGACCGTCGTCACGTCGCGGCCGTTGGCCTGCACCGCGAACATCAAACAGGCGCGCGTCGAATGGCCGTCGACCAATACCGTGCAGGCGCCGCAGACGCCGTGCTCGCAGCCGAGATGGGTGCCGGTCAGCCCGAGCTCGTGACGCAGGAAATCGGCCAAGGTCAGCCGCGACTCGACGAGGCGCGCATGCGCCTTGCCGTTGACCGTCACCCGCGTCGGCAGCTTACTCATACGCTCTCGACCACGTTACCCCACACTACACCACACTCGGCACGTCGACGCCGGCGCGGCGCGCCGCGTCGGTGAGCGCGCGCGCGCTCAAAACCTGCGCCAGATGCCGCCGATACTCGGCGCCGGCGTGAATATCCGACACCGGCTCAATGAGCCACGCCGCGGCCGCGGCGGAGCGGATCAGCGTCGAATCGAGCCGCTGGCCAATGAGCCGCGCTTCGGCGGCTTCGACGCGGACCGGCGCAGTCGCAACGCCGCACAGCGACAGCGCGGCGCGGCGCACCACGTCGCCCGAGCCGACATCGAGCAGCGCCGCGGCGCCGGCCAGCGCAAAGTCGCCGTGGCGGCGGGCGAATTCCTGAAAACCATGGCCATGACCCTGCCGCCAGACCGGCAGGTCGATGGCCGCGATCATCTCGTCGGGCGCGAGCGCGGTCGCCATGAAGCCGGTGGAGAATTCCCGGAACGGCACCTGGCGGATGCCGCGGATGCTGGCGACATGAATGACGGCGTCATACGCCGCGCACACCGCCGGCAATTCGGCGGCCGGATCGGCATGCGCCAAGCTGCCGCCGATGGTGCCGCGGTTGCGCGTCTGGCGGTGGCCGACATGGCGCAACGCTTCCGCCAGCAGCGGGCAATGTTGCGCGATCTCCGGCGCGGTCTCGAGCTCGCGCTGGCGCATCATGGCGCCGATGCGCAGCCAGCCGTCGACCACCGCGAGGCCGCGCAGATCGGAGATGCCACCGAGGTCGACCAAATGATCAACCACGACGTAGCGAAAATTCAGCATCGGCACCAGCGACTGGCCGCCGGCCAGAATCTTGGCGTTGGGCAGCGTCGCCAACAACTCGGCGGCCTCCTTGAGCTGCCGCGGCGCGTGATAATCGAACGGAGCTGGCTTCATTTGTCCCGGACGCAGCTGAACGAAACTGGCAGCGTAAATGGCGCTGGCTTGGGGCACAACAGTGCCGCTCGCGACTCCCTCTCCGCACAGGGAAGAGGGTTGGGGTGAGGGGGTTCGGACCATCGAGCGCATCCTCGGCTTCCGAACCCCCTCAACCCATCCTTCTCCCCTCCGGAGAGAAGGAGTCGTTGCCTTGCGGGCGTCAATTTGCGAACGAGTCTTTTGCGCGCTTTTATGTCGGCGTGTTGCATGGCCAAGCGCTCCCGCCTCGCGGCGCTCCATCGCACCCGAGCTTTATCGTGCGCGCGAAGCACGAACGGATCGCGCGCCAGCACAATGTCACGTCAAGCGCGAAACCGGTCTGGTCAAAGGAAAGCCAGGGGTGGGGCCTGCCTTTCGTTCGTCCGTTCTTGGTTTCGTAGCCCGGATGGAGCGCAGCGAAATCCGGGGCGGCCGTGCCGCCGGTCTGTCGCTCCCGGATTTCGCTTCGCTCCATCCGGGCTACGAAGAAAAATGAAGGAAGCGGAACGCCGGCAAACGCAGGGTACCACCGCCGCATCTGGCGATGCGGCGCGCGCTCAACGGAGCGCGCACGCTTGACGGCGTTCCACCGCGGCTCTCACCTAAGGGAATTATTCCATCCCAAAGGCTCAGCTTCAGGCCAGGCTTCCTGGGACGCGGTCTGAACGGGCGTTACCCGCCTTCGCCTGTCCCAGTCCAGGGATGCACCTCCCGCCCCGGTCGTAATGCCGGGAGACATGATGCCCAAGCCGCCCGGGAGCAGGCTGCAAACCCGCCCGCGGGCACCGCCCCCGCTCCCATGACGCGGTGTGCCTCCGCGCCACGTCCTTCACTGGAGCGAGGTCATGCAGGTAACTGTACTGGAGACGAATGTCAAGGGGCCGTCACTGAAAAAGATACGCCGATCCGGTTACCGGGAAAGGCCGGAAACTCCTACAGAAATGGCCTGTGTTTGCGGTCACAGACCCAGCCATCGAAGCATGCTAATTTGGCTACGCTAAGGAAAGCGATCACCTCGCGGGGGCATCGTGATTTCCAGCATCGACAGGCGCGCATTCCTGACCACGCTCGGCGGCGCGGCGGGATCGTCGTTGCTGCGGCCGCTCGCGGCGCGCGCGCAGCAGCCGGCACTGCCGGTGGTCGGGTTTATCCACGGCGGGTCGGCCGAAGGCGTCGCGCGTGGGGTGGCCGCGTTCCGCAAAGGCCTCAACGAAACCGGCTATGTCGAAGGCCAAAACGTGGCGGTCGAGTACCACTGGCTGGAGGGTCAATTCGACCGCCTGCCGGCACTGATTGCCGATCTGGTTCGCCGACAAGTGGCCGTGATCGCTACGCCCGCCTTTATACTGGGTGCGCGCGCGGCCAAAGCGGCAACAGCGACGATTCCAATCGTCTTCGGCGTCCTCCAAAACCCGGTCCAGCTTGGTCTTGTCGCCAGCCTCGCCCGACCCGGCGGCAACGCGACCGGCATCAATTTTTTCCTCGGGGAGGTGGTAGCCAAGCGGCTGCGGCTCCTGCATGACTTGGTGCCCGAGGCGGTTCGCATTGCGGTGCTCGTGAATCCGGCGAATGCTCAGACTGCCGATTCCACGTTGCGGGACGTAAAGGAAGCCGCCGCCAGCCTCGGACTGCAAATTCAGATTCTCAACGCCAGTACGATTGACGAGATCGATGCGGCCTTCGCCAGCCTTGCGCGCGACCGCCCCGATGCGCTCTTCGTCGCTCCCGATGGGTTCTTCGGCAGCCATTACGTGCAAATGGCCACCTTGACGGCGGTGAATAAAATTCCGGCGGCTTATTCGAACCGTGATGCTGTGGCAGTCGGCGGGCTGATGAGCTACGGCACCGACCTCGCGGACATGTTTCGCCAAGTCGGCGTCTATACCGGCAGCATCCTCAAGGGCGCCACGCCCGCCGACCTGCCAGTGCTGCAGTCGACCAAATTCGAGTTCGTCCTCAACCTGCAAACGGCGCGCGCGCTCGGCATCGAGGTGCCGTCCGCGGTGCTCTCCATCGCCGACGAGGTGATCGAATGAGGCGGCGCGAGTTCATAACGGTTGTTGGTGGCGTCGCGGCGACATGGCCGCTCGTCGCGCTCGCGCAAGCGCCACCGCCCGTAGTCGGCTATCTGGCGCAGGGCACGGCGGAGGGGACCGCCGCTTTCGTCGCCGCCGTCCGCCAGGGCCTTGCCGAAGCCGGACTGATTGAAGGCAAGCACTTTACCAGCGAATTCCGTGCAGCAAACAACGACAGCGACCGGCTACCGGCATTGGTAGTCGATCTTGTCCAGCACCGGGTCGCAGTCATTATCGTTCTCGACACGCTCGCAGCCGTGCGCGCAGCCAAAGCGGCGACGAGGGAAATACCAATCGTCTTCACGATCGGCACCGATCCGGTGCGAGCGGGCCTCGTCGAAAGCCTAAGTCATCCCGGCGGCAACGTCACCGGCATCAGCACGATGAACCTCGACCTCGGGTCGAAATGGGTTGGATTGCTGCGAGAGCTGCTGCCGGCCATTAAGCGTATCGCGCTTCTCGTCAATATCACGAATGCGGAAGGGGCGAGGGCGGTCATCGCGAGCACGCAAGGAGCGGCACTGGCGCTGGGCTTGCAAACCGAAGTCCTGTTCGCCAGCAACGATCGCGAGATCGAGCCGTCCTTTGCGGATCTCGGTGCCCGGGCGCAAGCGCTGATCATGCAGTCGGATGTGCTCTTCCTCCAGCATCGCGACCAATTGGCAGCGCTTGCGATCCGCGAGAAACTGCCATCACTCTACGCGCTTTCAGATTTTCCGAAGGCCGGCGGGTTGATGAGCTACGGTGCGAGCTTCCTCGACGCGCATCGTCAAGCTGGTGTTTATGTCGGCCGCATTCTCAAGGGCGAAAAGCCCGGCGAGCTGCCCGTCCAACGGGCCACAAAGTTTGAATTCGTCATCAATCTGAAAACCGCCAAGGCCATCGGTATCGACATCCCTCCAACAATGCTCGCGCGCGCCGACGAGGTGATCGAATGAGGCGGCGCGAGGTCATCACGCTCCTCGGCGGCGCAGCGCTCGCCTGGCCGCTCGCCGCGCGCGCGCAACAGCCGGCGCTGCCGGTGGTCGGGTTTATCCGGACCGGGTCAGCCGATCCTAACGAGCGTTATGTGGCCGCATTCCGCAAAGGCCTCGACGATTCCGGTTACGTCGAAGGCCAGAACGTGACGGTCGAGTACCATTGGCTCGACCACTACGATCGCGCGCCAGCACTGGTGGCCGATCTGGTCCGCCGACAGGTGGCGGTGATCGCCACGCCCGGCTTCCAGCAGGCGGCGCTCGCCGCCAAAGCTGCAACAGCCACCATCCCGATCGTTTTCGGTGTCCCCGGAGACCCGGTCCAGCTTGATCTTGTCGCCAGCCTCGCCCGGCCGGGCGGCAACGCGACTGGCATCAATTTTTTCGCCAGCGAGGTGTTGGCCAAGCGGCTGCGGCTCCTGCATGACCTGGTGCCCAAGGCCGTTCGTATTGCCGTGCTCGTCAATCCGACCAATGCTTCGGTCGCCGAGACCACATCGCGGGAGGTGAAGGAAGCCGCCCCCGAGATCGGGTTGCAAATCGAGATATTCAACGCGAGTACGATCAGCGAGATCGATGCGATATTTGCTACCCTTGCGCGCGAACGCCCGGATGCCCTCTTCGTCGGCGGCGACGCATTCTTCCTTGACCGCCGCGTCCAATTTGCGACCTTGACGGCGAGCCACAAGATTCCGACGACTTATGCGGTCCGTGATTATGTCGCGGCCGGCGGGCTGATGAGCTACGGAACCGACCTCGCGGACATGTTTCGTCAAGTCGGCATCTATACCGGCAACATCCTCAAAGGCGCCAAGCCCGCCGACCTGCCGGTGCTGCAATCGACCAAATTCGAGTTCGTCATCAACCTGCAAACGGCGCGCGCGCTCGGCATCGCGGTGCCGCCCGATGTGCTCTCGATCGCCGACGAGGTGATCGAATGAGGCGGCGCGAGGTCATCGCGCTTCTTGGCGGCGGCGCGCTCGCATCGCCGCTCGCGGCGCACGCGCAGCAGCCGGCGATACCGGTGGTCGCGTTAATTAACGGCGGGTCGGCCGAGGCCGACGCGCGTGAGGTAGTCGCGTTCCGCAAAGGCCTCAACGAAAGCGGCTACGTCGAAGGCCAGAACGTGACGGTCGAGTACCACTGGCTGGAGGGTCAGTACGATCGCTTGCCGACGCTGATGGCCGATCTGGTCGGGCGCCGTGTGGCCGTCATATCCACGCCGGCCGCCATGCAGGCAGCGCTCGCGGCCAAAGCTGCAACACCGACGATCCCGATCGTCTTCGGTGTCGGCGCAGACCCGGTCCAGCTTGGTCTTGTCGCCAGCCTCGCTCAGCCTGGCGGCAACGCGACCGGCATCAATTTATTCAGCCAGGAGGTGACGGCCAAGCGGCTGCGGCTGCTACAGGATCTAGTGCCCAAGGCCATTCGTTTTGCCGTGCTCGTCGATCCGGGCAATGCTACAACCGCCGAGGCGCAAGTGCGGGAGGTGCAGGAAGCCGCGCGCACCATCGGACTGCAAATCCAGATTCTCAACGCCACGACGATCGGCGAGATCGATGCGGTCTTCGCCACCCTCGCGCGCGAGCACCCCGACGCCCTCTTCGTCACTGCCGACTCATTCTTCGCCAGCCGCCGCGTGCAATTTTCCACCTTGACGGCGATCAACAAAATCCCGGCGAGTTATTCGAACCGTGATTATGTGGCAGCCGGCGGGCTGATGAGCTACGGAACCGACCTCGCGGACGCGTTTCATCAAGTCGGCGTCTATACCGGCAAAATCCTCAAGGGCGCGAAGCCCGCCGACCTGCCAGTGCTGCAGTCGACCAAATTCGAGTTCGCCATCAACCTGCAAACGGCGCGCGCGCTCGGCATCGAGGTGCGGCCCGACGTGCTGTCGATCGCCGACGAGGTGATCGAATGAGGCGGCGCGATTTCGTTACGCTTCTCAGCGGCACAGCAGCCACGTGGCCGCTCGCGGCGCGCGCGCAGCAGCCGGCGCTGCCGGTGGTCGGGTTTCTCTATAGCGCGTCGCCAGACACGAACGAAGCTTGGGTACGTGCATTCCGCCAAAGCCTCAAGGATTCTGGATTTGTCGAGGGCCAGAACGTGGCAATCGAATACCGCGCGGCAGAAAATCAGTATGATCGGCTACCGGTGCTGGCGGCGGAGCTGGTTAACCGAAAGGTCGACGTGATCGTCGCGGCCGGTGGTGCTCCTGCGGTATTCGCAGCCAAGGCGGCAACCTCGACGATCCCCATCGTATTCAGCTTCGGCGACGATCCAGTCCGGGCGGGCTTGGTTGACAGCCTTGCCCGGCCAGGCGGAAACCTGACGGGAATCAATTTTCTCGCGACCGAGCTGGTGGCGAAGCGACTGGAACTCCTGCGTGAGCTGGTGCCGGCGGCGGTGCGCGTGACGGTGCTTGTCAATCCTGCCAATCCGACATTTGCGGCGATTACGGCGAAGGATGCCGAGGTGGCGGCTCGAGCAATGGGGCTCAAGATCAAAGTTCTCAATGCCAGCAGTAACCGCGAGATTGATGCAGTGTTTGCAACATTTGGGCGTGAGCGACCGGATGCGGTTTTCCTGGGCGGCGACGCCTTTTTCACCGGGCGTCGGGTTCAACTTGCCACTTTGGCAACGCGATATGTTGTTCCGATAACCGCAGCGGCGCGTGAAATTACCGAGGCTGGCGGGCTGATGAGTTATGGAAGCAATATTGCGGATGCGTTTAGTCAGATCGGCCTCTATGTGGGCCGCATTCTCAAAGGCGAAAAGCCGGCTGACTTGCCGGTGGTGCAAGCGAGCAAGTTCGAGCTGGTAATCAACGCCCAGACGGCGAGGATACTCGACCTCATCGTGCCCCCGACCCTACTTGCCCGCGCCGACGAGGTGATCGAATGAGGCGGCGGGAGTTCATCACGCTTGTTGGCGGCGGCGCGCTCGCGTGGCCGCGCGCGGCGCGCGCGCAGCAGCCGGCGCTGCCGGTGGTCGGGTTCTTGAGTGCCAGAGCGCCCGGCGAGTCGCCGCAAATCCTGGCCGCAGTCCGTCAAGGTCTGAAAGACTCGGGCTTTGCAGAAGGTCAGAGCCTCGCGATCGAATACCGCTTCGCCCAAAATCAAATTGAACGGTTGCCCGCATTGGCGGCCGATCTGGTTCATCGTCAGGTGAGCGTGATCGTCGCATCGGGCACTCAGGCGGCGCTGGCCGCAAAAGCGGCGACCGCGACTGTTCCGGTCGTCTTTGAGATCGGTGGCAATCCGATCCAACGTGGCCTCGTCGACAGCCTGAACCGGCCGGGCGCCAACGTTACGGGCGTGACCCAATTGAACGAGGAGGTCGCGCTGAAGAGGCTGGAAGCGCTGCATGAGCTGCTCCCCGCCGCGCGCGTCATCGCGCTTCTCGTCAACCCGACCAATCCAAATGCGGAGGCTCAATCGAATAATTTTCTGTCGGCGGCCCACAGTCTGAAGCTGGAACTTCACGTCCTGAAGGCCAGCACCGAGCGCGATTTCGATGCCGCCTTCGCAACCCTGATTCAATTGCGGGCGGACGGGCTGGTGATCGGCCCCGATACGTTGTTCATCACCATGCAAGAACAACTCGCTGCGCGGACCGTGCGTCGTGCCATGCCGGCAGTCTTCGAAGACCGCGTGTTTGTCGCGGCCGGCGGTCTGATGAGCTATGGTGCCAGCCTTGTCGACTCTTACCGCCTGGCCGGCGTCTACGCCGCCCGCATCCTCAAAGGCGAAAGGCCCGGCGAACTGCCGGTCCAGCAGGCCACGAAAATTGAGCTTTTTCTGAACCTCAAGACCGCCAAAGCGCTCGGCATCACCATCCCGCTCACGCTGCTCGGCCGCGCCGACGAGGTGATCGAATGAGGCGGCGCGAGTTCATTGCGCTGATGGGCGGCGGCGCGCTCGCGTGGCCGCTCGCAGCGCGCGCACAGCAGCCGGCGCTGCCGGTGATCGGATTCCTCAGCTCCAGAGCGTCAGGCGATGCCCCGGAACTCCTGGCCGCGTTCCTGCAAGGCCTGAAAGACGCAGGCTTTGTCGAAGGTCGGAACGTCACCATCGAATATCGCTTCGCCGGCAATCAAAACGAACGGCTGCCCGAATTGGCGGCGGATCTGGTGCACCGTCAGGTGACCGTGATAGCCGCGCCGACAACGCCGGCGGCGCTGGCGGCAAAGGCGGCGACTGCGACCATTCCGATCGTCGTTGCAACGGCCGGCGACCCGGTCCGGCTCGGCCTCGTCGCCAGCCTCGCCCGGCCCGGCGGCAACGTGACGGGAGTGACTTTGCTGTTCGTGGAGGTAGCGGCGAAACGGCTGGAATTGCTGCACGAACTGATCCCCGCGGCGAGCATCATCGGCGTGCTGGTCAACCCGGCCAATCCCCCGATTGCCGACGCCAACGCGAGCGCAGTGTTGTCTGCGGCCCACAGCCTCGGGCTGGAGCTGCATGTCCTCAAAGCCAGCGCCGAACGTGACTTTGATGGCGTCTTCGCCAACCTGATGCAGTTGCGGGCCGGCGGGCTGGTGATCGGCGGCGATCCATTTTTCACCGGCCGGCAAGAGCAGCTCGCGGCACTGGCCGCCCGCCACGCGGTGCCAACGGTCTACGAAAACCGAGAGTTCGTCGCCGCCGGCGGCCTGATGAGCTATGGCGGCGACCTTCCCGACGCTTATCGTCTGGCCGCCGCCTACACCGGCCGTATTCTCAAAGGCGAAAAGCCCGCCGACCTGCCGGTGCAGCAATCGACGAAAGTCGAATTGTTCCTGAACCTCAAGACCGCGAAAAAACTCGGCATCACCGTGCCGCTTGCGCTGCTCGGCCGCGCCGACGAGGTGATCGAATGAGGCGGCGCGAGGTCATATCGCTGCTCGGCGCCGCGGCGGCCTGGCCGCTCGCCGCGCGTGCGCAGCAAACGGGCATGCCGGTGGTCGGGTTTCTCAGTCCCAGAGCGTCCGGCGACGCCCCGGAACTCATCGCCGCGTTCCGTCAAGGTCTGAAAGACACGGGCTTCGCCGAGGGTCAGAGCGTGGCGATCGAATATCGCTTCGCCGGCAATCAAAACGAACAGCTGCCCGCATTGGCGGCCGATCTGGTGCATCGTCAGGTGACTGTGATTGCCGCAACCGCTACTCCGGCGGCGCTGGCGGCAAAGGCGGCGACAACGACCATTCCCGTCGTCTTTGAAATGGGCGGCGACCCGGTCCGACTTGGCCTCGTCGCCAGCCTTAACCGGCCGGGCGGCAACGTCACCGGCGTGACCCAATTGAACGTGCAGATCGCGCCGAAGCGGCTGGAATTGCTGCACGAGCTGGTCCCCGCCGCGAGCGTCATGACCAGGCTGGTGAACCCGGCCAATGCCGCTATCGCCGAGTCACAATCGGGTGGTCTGCTGTCGGCGGCTCACACCCTCGGGCTGGAGCTCCATGTCCTCAACGCCAGCACCGAACGCGACTTCGATGCAGTCTTCGCAAGCCTGACCCAATTGCGGGCCGGCGGACTCGTGATCGACTCCGATCCGTTTTTCACCGCCCGGCAAGAACAGCTCGCCGCGCTGACCGTCCGCCACGCAGTGCCGGCGATCTACGAAAACCGCGGGTTCGCTGCCGCCGGAGGTCTCGTCAGCTATGGCGGCGGCATCACCGACGCTTACCGTCTGGCCGGCGTCTACACCGGCCGAGTTCTCAAAGGCGACAAGCCCGCCGACTTGCCGGTCCAGCAGGCAACCAAGGTCGAGCTGTTCCTGAACCTGAAGACCGCCAAGACGCTCGGCATCACCGTGCCGCTTTCGCTGCTCGGCCGCGCCGACGAGGTGATCGAATGAGGCGGCGGGAGGTCATATCGCTGCTCGGTGCCGCGGCGGCATGGCCGCTGACGGCGCGCGCGCAGCAGCCGGCGCTGCCGGTGGTTGGTATTCTCGGCAGCGGGTCGCCCCAATCCGATGCTTTTCGCTTGGCCGCAGTTGTGCAAGGCCTCGCAGAATCCGGCTACGTCGAGGGACGCAACGTCGCGTTCGAGTACCGCTGGGCAGAAGATCACTACGAGCGACTGCCGGCGCTGGCGGCCGAGCTGGTTCGTCGTGGGATCGCCGTACTCATCTCAATAGGCGGCAACGCTTCGGCCGTGGCGGCCAAGTCGTCAACTGCCACTATCCCCGTCGTCTTCGCCACTGGCAGCGATCCGATAAAGTTGGGTCTTGTAACGAGCCTTAACCGGCCTGGCGGCAACGTCACCGGCGTGAACTTCTTGACTGCGATGCTGGTCGCGAAACAACTTGAGGTCTTGTACGAAACAATCCCAAGGACGCCGTTGATCGGCTTCCTCGTCAATCCCACCAATGTGAACGCCGAAGCTGATACGAAAAGTGTGCTGGCGGCAGCGGAGTCTCTTGGGCAGAAACTAGTGGTCGTTCAGGCCCACACGGACAGCGAGCTGGAGGCGGCCTTTGTCGCGCTGGTTCGACAGCGCGCCGGCGCGCTCACGGTCTTGGGCGATGCTTTCTTTCTCAGCCGGCGAAACAAGCTCGTTGAACTGGCAGCACGTCAGGCCATGCCGACGATCTATAATCTTCGCGAGTATGCAATAGCCGGCGGCCTGATGAGTTATGGCACCAGTATTACTGACGCGCATCGTATCGCCGGCCTCTATGCAGGGCGGATACTTAAGGGCGAGAAACCTGCTGATCTGCCGGTCCAGCAGTCCACGAAGGTCGAGCTGGTTATCAATCTCAAGACCGCAAAGGCACTCGGCCTGACAATACCGCTGCCGCTGCTCGGCCGCGCCGACGAGGTGATCGAATGAGGCGGCGCGAGGTCATCACATTGCTCGGCGGCGCCGCGGCAGCATGGCCGCTCACGGCGCGCGCGCAGCAGCCGGCAATGCCGGTGATCGGCTTTCTTCACAGTGAATCGCTCGATGCCGTGTCCGGAGAAGTCAGCGCGTTCAAGCGCGGCCTGAACGAAGCCGGCTACATCGAAGACCGGAACGTGGCGATCGAATATCGCTGGGCCGATGGTCAATTCGACCAGGTGCCAGGACTGCTGGCGGACCTTGTTCGCCGGCCCCTGGCGGTGCTGGTGGCAGGCGGAGGCACCGTACAGGCGGTCAAAGCGGCCGGCGTGACCATTCCAACAGTTTTCACGAGCGGCGGCGACCCGGTTCAGGAAGGACTGGTGGCGAGCCTAAGCCGGCCGGGCGGCACCAGGACTGGAGTAACCTTCTTCGTCATCGCGCTGGGCCCGAAAGAACTGGAAATGCTGCTCGCCGCGGTTCCCGCGACCAAGCTGATCGGCTTTGTCAGCAATCCGGGCTATCCATTCGCCGCCCATCAGACCGAAGTATTGGAAGCGGCGGTGCGCGCAGTCGGCCGCAAGATGGTGGTGCAAAGCATCGCCAACGAAGCCGGCATCGAACTGGCGTTTGCGGCGTTCAGCCAACAAGGGGTCGATTCGCTCATCGTCGGAGGCGATCCCTTTTTCTATCGCTGGCGCGAGAAAATGGTGGCGCAGGCGGCCCGTTATGCGCTGCCCGCTTGCTACGGTTGGCGCGAATTCGTCACTGCCGGCGGACTAATGAGCTATGGCGCCGACCTGACGGAGGCCTATCACCAGGTCGGCATCTACGCCGCACGCATCCTCAAGGGCGAGAAGCCAGCCGATTTGCCGGTGGTGCAGGCGGAGAAAGTCCAGCTGGTCCTCAATCTCAAAACCGCAAAGACGCTCGGCCTTACCTTTCCGCTCTCCTTACTCGGCCGCGCCGACGAGGTGATCGAATGAGGCGGCGCGAGGTCATCACCCTTCTCGGTGGCGCGGCGGCGGCAGCGCTACTGCGGCCGCTCGTCGCGCATGCGCAGCAACCGGCGCTGCCGGTGGTCGCGTTTCTGCGGACCGGGTCGGCCGATGCCAACGCGCGTTTTGTCGCCGCGTTCCGCAAAGGCCTGGGCGAAACCGGCTTTGTCGAAGGCCAAAACGTTACCGTCGAATACCATTGGCTCGAAGGCGGGCATTACGACCAATTGCCGGCGCTGATGGCCGACCTGATCCGCCGTCATGTGGCGGTGATCGTCACACCCGGCACCTCACAGGTCGCGCTCGCAGCCAAAGCCGCGACGACGACGATCCCGATCGTTTTCGGTGAAGGCGAAGACCCGGTCCAGCTTGGTCTTGTCGCCAGCCTCGCTCGACCTGGCGGCAATGCGACCGGCATTAATTATTTCGTCGACGAGGTGGTAGCCAAGCGACTGCGGCTGCTGCATGACATAGTGCCCAAGGCCGTTCGCATCGCTGTGCTTGTCAATCCATCCAATGCTTCCGCCACCAGACTCACATTGCAAGCTATGCAGGAAGCTGCTCCCGCCATCGGGTTACAAACACAGATACTCCGCGCCTCGACGATCGGCGAGATCGATGCGACGTTTGCCGCCTTTGCACGCGACCCTCCCGATGCCCTCTTCGTCGCTCCCGACGCATTTTATGCCAGCCGCCGCGGGCAGTTTGCCACTTTGACGGCGCGCGACAAGATTGCGTCGGCTTATGCGATCCGTGAACTTGTAGAGGCCGGCGGGCTGATGAGTTACGGGACCGACATCGCGGACAGTTTTCGTCAAGTCGGCGTCTATACCGGCAAAATCCTCGAGGGGGCCAAGCCCGCCGACTTGCCGGTGCTGCAATCGACCAAATTCGAGCTTGTCGTCAATCTGCAAACGGCGCGCGCGCTCGGCATCGAAATTCCACGGGACATTCTCTCGATCGCCGACGACGTGATCGAATGAGGCGGGGCGCGCGATTCCCCTCCCCCACCCGGGCCGCGCTTGCGCGCGCCCGAGTGCAAGCTTGTCGGGGAGGGGTAGGGGTGGGGGTCGGCAGGTGACGCGCTGACGTCGACGATTTTCTGCAGCCGTCATCGCCGCGAGTCACCTCCCGACCCCCCACCCTGCCCTCCCCCACAAGGGGGGAGGGAAAGAAACTACGCCGTCTTCACGCCCAGCTCCGCCATCTCCTTGGCATAGGCCGCGTCCATGCGCGAGGCGATGCCGTGCTTGGCCAGTTCGGTCGCGAACAGCCGGCGGATCTCCGGCTTCTCGTCGAGATAGTCGATCTGGTCGCCGCCGACGCGGCGGCTGATCCAGGCCTTTGGCACGCCTTGGGCGTTGCGGATGGCGACGCCCTCGTGCTTGAAGGCCAGATAGCGCGCCGGCGTCGTGCCGGAATTGAAGTGCTGATGGAACCACATATTGGGCGGCACGATCATGGTGCCGACCTCCCAATTGTAGCGCTGCGGCTCCTCGCCTTCCGGCCACATCAGCGAAAAGCCGTCGCCGGAGAGCACGATGACGTGGGCGCCCGGCCCGTGGGCATGGCCTTTCTTGTAGGTGCCGATCGGGAATTGCGAGATGTGCGAGTTCATCGAGCCCTTGGCCATGTTGAAGCGGATATGGCCGCCGCCGGCGCCGCGCTCCGCCGCGGTGATCAGCGGGATGTTCACCGCGTCCGGCACGAAATTCGTCGCCAGCAAAAAGCCCTTCTGCTCGCCCTTGGCGCTGAAATAATCCGGCTCGCCGGCGAAGCGATCCTTGAAGTCGTATTTGGTGTTGAAGATGAAATCGATGTCTTCGTAGAGATTGATCACCGGCGGCGCGTTGGTGACGGCGACGTAGCGCGCCGGCTCACGCCCGGAGCCGTTGAAGTGCTGGTGGTGGCAATTCAGCGGGATCGCGAACAGCGCGCCGTCCTTCCACTCGAAGGTGATGCGGGCGCCGGCGTCGTTCCACACCGTGGTCGAGCCGCGGCCGCTTAAGACCAAAACCATCTCCTCGTAGAGCTGGCGGTGCGGGCTGAGGCTTTTGCCCGGCGGAATTTCCATCACGTAGCAATCGTTCGAGGTGCGCGAGGCGTCGTGATTGAGGAACACGGCGTTGCCGCCGCGGCGCGCCCAGGGCTTGAGCGCCACGGTGCGCAGGTTCTGCACATAGAACGAGGGAATAATGTCGAGGCCTTCGGCCTTCACCCAGCGGGTATACGGCGTTTCCTTCTCGGTCTTGAACTTGTTGGCCAGTTCCTCGGAAACGACGGCATTCTTGGCCATTTGGCTCTCCTTCTTGAATTTTTATGCGGCAGCCCGCGAAGCCGCAGACTCCGCAAGCGCCACGCATTTCTCCGCCCGCATGCGCACGTGGATGGCGTGGCCCGTCGGCGTCCGCAGCGAAGGATGGACGCGGGCCAATAGCACAGAATCGCCCACTTTGACCTGGAAATCCAGATAGTCGCCGAGGAAGACTTTGGCCTCCACGATGCCGGTGCAGACGTTGTCGCCGTCCTCGCGCGGCGGGGCCGCCTCGTAAAGCTCGACGTCCTCGGGGCGCACCGACACCACCACCGGCGCATCCTTGGCCAGCGGCTCGACGCATTGCACGTTGAGCTCGCCGAGCGCGGTCGCCACCCGGCAGCGGCCGTTGCCGGCGGCGGCGGACGCGACTTTGCCGCCGATGAAATTGGTGCTGCCGACGAAATCGGCGACGAATTTGTTGTGCGGACGCTCGTAGATATCCCGCGGCGAGCCGATCTGGACGATGCGTCCCTCGTTCATCACCGCGATCTCATGGGACAGCGCCAGGGCCTCGCTCTGGTCGTGGGTGACATAGATCGTGGTCAGACCGAGGTCGCGCTGCATGCGCTTGAGCTCGAACCGCATCGCCTCGCGCAGCTTGGCGTCGAGGTTCGACAGCGGCTCGTCGAGCAGCAACAGCTGCGGCTCCATGACCAGGGCGCGGGCCAGCGCCAGCCGCTGCTGCTGGCCGCCGGAGAGTTTTGTGGCGTCGCGATCGACCAGGTCGGCGAGCTGCACGGTCGCCAGCACCCGCATGACCTTCTGCTCGATCTCCTTGCGGCTCGGCCGCGCTTTGCGCACTTCCAGCGGAAACGCCACGTTCTTGAACACGTTCATGTGCGGCCAGATGGCGTAGGACTGGAACACCATGCCGAAATTGCGCCGGTTGGGCGCGACGAAAACGCCGGCGTCCGAGGAATAGACCACGCGGCCGTCGAGCGCGATCGAGCCGGAGCGCGGCCGCTCCAGGCCAGCGATCGAGCGCAGCGTCGTGGTCTTGCCGCAGCCGCTCGGGCCCAACAGCGTGAACAGCTCGCCGTCGGGCACGTCGAAGGACACGTCCTGCACGGCGTTGACCACGGCGCCGCCCGCGGCCGCATAGTCGGTGTGGAGCGATTTGACACTCAGCACGTCTGGTCTCCCTTACGCCTCGACGACGCCGAACCGCCGGCCGAAAAACTCGGCCAGCAAGACGAAGCAAAATAGCACCAAAATCATCATGACGCCGAGCGCCGATAATTCAACGTATTGGCCATTCTGCCACAACTCCCAGATGGTGACCGAGACCACTTCGGTGCCCGGGCTATAGAGCAGGATCGAGCTGGCCAGCTCCCGGATCGAGACGATGACGATGTAGATCCAGCCGGCGATCAGGCCGGGTTTGAGGAGCGGCAGCACGATGCGGCGCAAGGTCATGCCGAGCGAGGCCCCGCTCATGGCGGCGGACTCTTCCAGCTCCTTGTGCACCTGCAGCAGCGCGGCGGTGTTGTAGCGCATGCCGTAAGGCAGAAACCGTGTCACATAGGCGATCAGCATGATCCAGATCGTGCCGTACACGCCGACCGGCAAGGCCAGGTAGCAGACCATGATGGATAGCCCGAGCACGAGGCCGGGAAACACCAGCGGCAGCGAGGCGAGATTGTCGAGGAGCGCGCGCCCCGGCAGTTTGGTGCGCACCACGATCCAGCACAACAGCGACGTCGAAAGCATGATCAGCGTGGCGCTGCCGAGCGCCAGCACGATGCTGTTCCAGACCGCGGTGCCGATCGCGGGGTACGCCAGCACCGTGCGATAGGAATCCAAGGTCAGGGTTTTGAGCGCCGCGACCGTCGGCACGCTGTAAAAACGCTGCAGCGACGACCACAGCAGCACCAGGAACGGCAGCACCACCACCAGCGCGACGTAGACCAGGAACACCGCCGCCGTGACATACCGCCAGCGGCCGATGCGCATGACGCGCGGGCGAAAACCCTTGCCGGTCACCGTGGCATAGCGGCTGCCGCGGCCGATGACGCGCAAATTCAGGAAGATGCACAGCGAAGTGATGACGAGCAGCGCCACCCCATAGGCGGACGCGAGCCCGATCTCGCTCGGATAGGCGTGGATCGCGTCGTAGATCGCCGACGTATAGACCTCGATGCCGACCGGCAGGCCGAGCAGCGCCGGCACTTCGAAGGATTCCAGCGCGCGCACGAACAGGATCAGCAGCGCCGCGGCGGTCGCGGGCGTCGCCAGGCGAATGGTGACGCGCCACAGAATGCGCGGCGCCGTCGCGCCGCTCATCAGGGCGGATTCCTCGAGCGCCGGATCCATGGCGCGGAACGCCGCCGTCATCAGCAAAAAGGCCATGGGAGAATAATGCAGGCCGTCGACCCAGATCATGCCGGGGATCGAATAGATGTTGATGAAGACGGCGTCGGTTGAGAAGACGCGCTGCAGCGCCAGGTTGATGATGCCGATCTTCGGGCTGCCGAGGAAAATCCACGACACCGTGAACAGAATCCCGGGAATGATCAGCGGCACCAAGGTCAGCGCGAAAAACAGCGCCTTGAACGGCGTATCGGTACGCTCGTTGATCCAGGCCAGCAAAGTGCCGAACGAGAAAGCGAGCACGGCGCTGCCGAGGGCGAATTGCAGCGAGTTGGCCAGCAAGCGCGCGGTGTCGGCGCTGGCATAGGCGGCGCGGTAATTGTCCAGCGTGAACCGCGCCGGCGCGGTGGCGGTTTCCGTCGACAGCACGCTCTGCCACAGCATGAAGCCGAGCGGCACCAGCGCCAGCCAGGCGACCAGCGCAATGGCGATGGCAATGAGCAGCGGGGTCCACAGCGCGCTCCCTTCCCCCCTGTGGGGAAGGGTTGGGGATGGGGGTCGGGAGGCGGCTCGCATGCGTCGACGTTAGCGCATTTGCAGCGCTGTTGACCGCTTCGCATGCGTCGACATCAGCGCGTCACCTCCCGACCCCCACCCCTACCCCTCCCCGACAAGCTTGCACTCGGGCGCGCGCAAGCGCGGCCCGGGTGGGGGAGGGGAAAATCAACCCTCGTGCTCGTGGTGATGGTGCGAATGATCGTGGTGATGATCGTGACCGTGATGATGGTGATGATCATGCGAATGACCGTGCGCGTGATCATGATCATGATCGTGATGATGCAAGCGCTGGCGCGGCCGCGGGCCGCGCGGGTCTTCGCTGAACACCAGCGACTTGATGGTGACCGGAACCGTATAGGACGGCATGCGGATGCGGCCGAGATCGATATAGTCGAAATCCCATAACACCACGCCGTCGATCACCAGCATCTCGCTCTCGACGTGCAATTCGTCGCGCAAAATATGGCCGAGCGTCTGCGCCACGTCGCCGTCGAGCATGATGAACAGCGGCTGCTTCCTGGCGATGCGTTCGGCGAGCCCGCGCCGGATGCCCTCGGCGAAGGCTGAGAGCCGCTCATAGGACGGCATGCCGGTCCAGCGCAGCGCCAGCGCCATCTCGCGCTCGTCGTCGACCACGTCGAACGCGATCATATGATCGCGGATCGCCTGGGCGAGTTTTTGCGGATCGACGGTCTCCTCGCAGACGAACGGCGGCAGCAAAACCTGCAGGTTGCGGCGCGGCAAGAGCACGCCGGGCGCCGAGATGTAGCTGGTATTGCCGGAGAGCTGCACCGAGTATTCGGAGGCGCCGAGCGCGGTGGCGCGGATGCATTCGTGCGCCGGCAGCACCGGCCAGGGAAACGCGCCGCGCGAAATGCGCTCGCGGATGGCGCGGCCGAGCCGTGGGCCCATGTCGCCGAAATCGCGCGCCTCGCGCTGATAGACATATTCCGAGACACCACCCGAAAACATGATGCCGTCGATACGGCCAAGCTCGGCGATCGGATCGGTCAGATAAAGATGCGCGATGTCGTGCGGCAGCGGCCGCGCGGTGATCGCCGCAACCAGCGCGTCGGCCATGCCGTCGGCGACTTTTTGCATGTCGGCGGTGTCGATGGCGTCGCCGCGGTTCCAGGAAAAGCCGGCGCGCTTGGCGTGATGCTTTCCGGCCGGATCGAGGCGGACGATCCTGCCGTCCTCGACCACCTGCAGGCGGCCGCCGATATGCACGGCTGCCGTAGCAATGACCTTGCCGTTCTCGACCAGGCCGAGTTTTGTGGTACCGCCGCCGATATCGATGTTGAGGATGCGCTTGCGTTCGTCGCTGGAGACGCGCGCGGCGCCGGAGCCGTAGGCCGCCAGCATCGATTCCATGTGATGGCCGGCGGTGGCGGTGACGAATTCGCCGCCCTGCTCGGACAGGATTTTGGCGATGCCCTGCGCGTTCTCGCGGCGCAGCGCCTCGCCGGTCAGGATCACCACGCCGGTGTCGATCTTGTCGGGATGCAGACCGGCGGCGTCATAGGCGTCGTCGATGATGGCGCCGAGCTTTTCGTCGTCGATGCGCTCCTCGCTCTGATACGGCGTCAGCGCCACCGGCGACTGGAACAAAGTCTCGCGCGAGACCACGTAATAGCGGCTGGTCAAATCCTCGGCCAGCCGGCGCAGATTGACGCGCGAGAAGATCACTTGCGTGCCCGCCGAGCCGATGTCGATGCCGACCGTCATCAGCGAGACATTGTCCTGGCGCCACAGCGGATTGTCTTCGAGCGGAACGTCGTCGTTCTCGAAATCGTAATCGTGGTCGTGATCGTGGTCGGAATCCTCGGCGTGCCGGTGCACGATGTTCTGGCCGTAGAGGTGGTCGGCGAGCGTATGGGCCCCTGTTTTCTTGTCTTTCTTTTCTTCGGGGTCGGACATTCAATGTTCTCCTGGCGTCGCCGCAGACTTATTCCCGCGCCAGCGCGTGCAGGTCAATCATTACCTCTCCCCGCGTGCGGGGAGAGGTCGAGGGAGCCAACGGGTCCGGCCCGAAGTGGCCGGCCCGATGACAGGCTCCGCGACCGAGGGTGAGGGGCCTCTCCGCGATTCTGAGCTTTTCGGTTTCTGGCGCCAGCGGTGCAGGCCCGAATCCCAGCCCAGCGGAGAGGCCCCCTCACCCCAACCCTCTCCCCGCACGCGAGGAGAGGGAGGAGCAAGCTTTCTCAATGGGTTAAACAGTCATCCACAGAGAGTTTTAAGGCGAATCGGGCGGCGGCGTAGCTTTCCGGCCATGGCCGCGATGCGCTTTCACGCCGACCTGCACGTGCATTCGAAATATTCGCGCGCCACCAGCCGCGATCTCGACCTCGAGCATCTGGCGGCCTGGGCGGCGCGCAAGGGCATCGCCGTGGTCGGCACCGGCGATTTCACCCATCCGGCGTGGCGCGCCGAGCTGAAGGACAAGCTCGTCCCGGCCGAGCCGGGCCTGTTCCGGCTGCGCCCCGAGATCGAGCAGGCGATCGCGCCAACGGTACCGGCGGCGTGCCAGACGCCGGTGCGCTTCATGCTCTCGGTCGAGATTTCCACGATCTACAAGAAGGGCGAAAAAACCCGGAAAATCCATCACCTGATCTATGCGGCGGATTTCGCCACCGCCGACCGCATCTCCGAGCGCCTCGGGCGCATCGGCAATATCGCCTCCGACGGCCGGCCGATCCTCGGCCTCGATTCCCGCGACCTGTTGGAGATCACGCTGGAATCGAGTCCGGATGCCTATTTCATCCCGGCGCATATCTGGACGCCGTGGTTCGCCGCGCTCGGCTCGCAATCGGGTTTCGATTCCATCACCGCGTGCTACGGCGATCTCGCGCCGCACATCTTCGCCGTCGAGACCGGGCTGTCGTCCGATCCGCCGATGAACTGGCGGCTGTCGATGCTCGACCGCTATCGGCTGGTGTCGAACTCCGACGCCCATTCGCCCGGAAAACTCGGCCGCGAAGCGACCACGTTCGATTGCGCCATCGATTATTTCGCCATGCGCAAGGCGCTCGAAACCGGCGACGGCTATGTCGGCACCGTCGAGTTCTTTCCCGAGGAGGGCAAATATCATCTCGACGGCCACCGCAAATGCGGCGTGAAGCTTTTGCCGCAGGAGACGCTGGCCCAGGGCAACCGCTGCCCGGTCTGCGGCGGGCCGCTGACCATCGGCGTCCTGCATCGCGTCGAGACGCTGGCCGACCGCAGCGAAGCCGAGGCGTCGCCGCCGCCGACAGCCGGCGCAGTGTCGAACCTGGTGCCCCTGCCCGAATTGTTGGGCGAGATCGCCGCCAGCGGGCCGGCGAGCAAGACGGTCGAGCGCGGCTACGGCCGGCTGCTGTCGAACCTCGGCGCAGAGCTCGATATTCTGCAAGCGATCCCGCTCGAAGATATTTCGCGGGCCGGATCGTCGCTCTTGGCCGAAGGCATCGCCCGGCTGCGCGCCGGCAACGTGATCCGCGATGCCGGCTATGACGGCGAATACGGTGTCATCCGGCTGTTTGCGGACGACGAGCTGCGCCGCCGCACGCTGGGAGGCGTGTTGTTCGAAGGCGCCGCGATACTTCCGCCTCCCCCTTTACGGGGGAGGCCCGCGCCGCAGGCGCGAGGTGAGGGTCCGTCTGCTGCGCCGGCGCCCGCCGACCCTCACCCGACCGCTGCGCGGTCGGCCTCCCCCGTAAAGGGGGAGGTGAAGAATGAAGCCGGCGTCCTCGCTGCCCTCGACGACGATCAGCGCGTGGCGGCGTCGATCGTCGATGGCCCGCTGCTCATCGTCGCCGGGCCGGGCTCGGGCAAAACCCGGACGCTGATGCACCGCATCGTTCACCTCGTCGACGAATGCGGCGTCGCCGCCGAGAACTGCCTCGCCATCACCTTTACCCGCCGCGCCGCCGCGGAAATGAAGGAACGCTTGCAGAAAAATCTCGGCGCGCGGGCCAGTGCGATCGCGGTCCACACCCTCCATTCGCTGGGACTGACAATGTTGCGCGAGCACGCCAATGCGGCGGGCCTGCAACGCGGTTTTTGCGTCGCCGGCGAAGCGCAACGGGTGGCGGCGCTGGCCGCGGCGCTCGATGTGCCGAAACCGCGTGCGCAAAGCCTGATGCGCGCCATGTCCAAAGCCGAGCGGGCGGAAAATCCGCTCGACGGCGAAGTGGCCGCGGCGCGTACCGCCTATCGCACCGTGCTCGCGGTCAATAATTGGATCGACTTCGACGATCTGGTCGGCTTGAGCGTAAAACTGCTTGCCGACAATCCCGACATCGCGGCGGCCTATCGCGCGCGCTTTCGCTTCGTCTCGGTCGATGAATTCCAGGACGTCGACGCGCGGCAATATCGCCTCATCACGCTGTTGGCGCCGCCGCCTGCCAGCAATCTTTGCGTCATCGGCGATCCGCATCAGGCGATCTACGGTTTTCGCGGCGCCGACGCGTCGTGCTTTGCGCGCTTGCGCGCCGATTATCCGGGCGCCGTCGAAATCGCGCTCAAGCGCAATTACCGTTGCAGCGGCACCATCGTCACCGCCGCCGCGCAGATCATCGCCAACAAACCCGACGATCCGATCGCGGAAATCGTCCGCGACATGCACGAGCGCATCACCATCCATGCGGCACCGAGCGAGCGCGCCGAAGCGGAGTTCGTGGTGGCGGCGATCGAACAGGCGATCGGCGGCCACAGCTTCTTCTCGATCGACAGCGGCCGCGCCGGCGGGCAGCACACGGCGCTTTCCTTCGCCGACTTCGCCGTGCTGTACCGCACCGAGGCGCAGGCCGAGGCGCTCACCGAAGCCCTGGCTCGGTCCGGCATCCCGTTCCGCAAGCATTCCCATACGCCGCTCGCTGAAGAGCCGGCGGTGCGGGAATTGCTTACCGCGCTGGAAAGCATCGAGGCCCCCGACCAGAATCTTGCGGACGGCCTGCGGACCGCCGCGCAGCGCGTCGCAGCCGAACGCGAGGAAACAGCAGCCATCCAACTCGCACTGCAGCGGCTGTTGCCGCTGGCGGAAACTAGCGGCGGCGATCACACGCATTTCCGCGACGCAGTCGCGCTGGCGAGCGACGCGGATTATTGGGACCCGCGCGCCGACGGCGTCACGCTGTTGACGCTGCATGCCGCCAAGGGCCTGGAATTTGCCGTCGTCTTCGTCGTCGGCCTGGAAGACGGCGTGCTGCCGCTGCATTGGGGCAACGCCGGAGACATCGCGCCCGAAGATGCGGCCGAAGAGCGCCGGCTGTTCTATGTCGGCATGACCCGCGCCAAGGATCGCTTGCTGCTGAGCCGAGCGCTCAAGCGGCGCTGGCGCGGCCGCGTGCGCGCGCTTGAGCCCTCGCCATACCTGGCCGACATCGAGAGCGAATTGGTCAGGCAGCAGCGGGCGCAACTCCCGCGCCGGCCGGAAGACCGACAGCTCAAGCTGTTCTAGACGCCTCTTGATGTCGGAAGCCGCGCAAAAAACCTTCTCGCCGGCCGCGAATGCGATAGACTGACGCCCTCGGGGTGCGTGGCGGTCGATGACCCAAAGGGCGCCGATGACACGCATCGTCCGATGACGCGTTGAACCCTTCGATCGCCGTGGATGGCTGGCATGACCTGGTCGATCATCGCTCGCGATCGGGATACCGGGCAATTCGGCATCGCCGTCGCGACTCGTTTCTTCGCTGTCGGGGTGCTGGCTCCCTACGTCAAATCGCGCACCGGTGCGATCGCGACCCAGGCGCTGATCAATTCCTTTTACGGCACCGAGGGCTTGCGGCTTCTGGAGCAGGGCTTGTCCGCGCGCGATGTCGTTTCCGCGGTCACCGCCGCCGACAGCGGACGCGACCACCGCCAGCTCCACGTGATGGACGCCCAGGGCGGTACCGCGGCGCATACCGGAAAAGCCTGCCTGGACTGGTGCGGGCACATTTCGGGCGGCACCATCTCGGTTGCCGGCAACATGCTCGCCGGGGCGAGCGTCATCGAGGACACGGCGGCGGCCTATGCGGCCAATGCCGCGCTGCCGTTTCCGCGCCGGCTTATTGCCGCGATGCGCGCCGGCGAGGCGGCGGGCGGCGACAAGCGCGGCCGACAATCGGCCGCGCTGGTGATTTGCGGCGACGAGGACTGGCCGGATCTCGACCTCCGGGTCGACGACCACCCCGATCCGCTTGCCGAGCTCGAGCGCCTGGAAAGGGTCAGCCGCCAGCATTTCGTGCATTTCAAGCGCTTCCTGCCGAGCCGCCGCGACCGGGTCGGCGTGATCGACCGCCGCGCCATCGAAAGCGCGATCGCCAAGGCCATCGCCGCCGAAGGTCCTTCGTGAGCGCCGCTGATCCTCTCCTTGAAGTCGAACATCTCAAGGTCATCTTTCATGGCGATCGCGGACGGACCACGCACGCCGTCGATTGCCTCGATCTGACGATCCGGCGCGGACAGACCTTGGGCCTGGTCGGCGAATCCGGCTGCGGCAAGAGCGTCACGGCGCTGGCGATCATGGGCCTGCTGCCCAAGGACTCCGCCGAAGTGGCGGGCCGCATTCGCTTCGAGCGCACCGATTTGCTGACGCTCTCGGACCGCGAGATGCGCAACATGCGCGGCGACCGGCTGGCGATGATCTTTCAGGAGCCGATGACATCGCTCAATCCGATGTATTCGATCGGCGACCAGATCGGCGAGACCCTCATCCGCCACCGCGGCCTGTCCCGGCAAAAAGCGCGCGACCACACCATCGAGCTGTTGCGGCTGGTGAAAATGCCGGCGCCCGAACAGCGCGTCGACGACTATCCGCACCGGCTGTCCGGCGGCATGCGGCAGCGGGCGATGATCGCGCTCGCGCTCGCCTGCAATCCGAAGCTTTTGATCGCCGACGAGCCCACCACGGCGCTCGACGTCACCATTCAGGCGCAGATTCTCGATCTGATGCGCGATCTGAAGGCTTCAACCGGCGCTGCCATCATTCTCATAACGCACGATCTCGGCGTCGTCGCCGAGGTGTGCGACGAAGTCGCCGTCATGTATGCCGGCGAGATCGTCGAACGCGCGCCGGTCGAGGTGCTGTTTGCCAGTCCGCAGCATCCCTATACGATCGGGCTGCTCGGCTCCATGCCGCGGCTCGATTGGAACGACGCCGCGCTCGCCGCCATCGACGGCACGGTGCCGAACCTGGCGGCGCTGCCGCCCGGATGCCGCTTCGCGCCGCGCTGTCCGTTCGTGCGCGAGATGTGCACGCAAGCGCCGCCGCCGATCGTGCCGATCGGTCCAAGCCACCAGTCGCGCTGCATCCGGGCCCCGTTGGAGCAGATCCTGTCATGAGCGGGCTGCTGCTCGAGGTCGAGGGCGTCAGCCGGCAATTCGTCGTCCGGCGCTCGGTTTTTGGCCGTCCCGCCGCGGTACTGACGGCCGTCGACGGGGTGAGCTTTTCGCTCGCGGCGGGTCAAACACTGGCGCTGGTCGGCGAATCCGGCTCCGGCAAATCGACGCTTGGCCGGCTGGTGCTGCGGCTGATCGATCCGACGGCGGGACGTATCCGTTTCGACGGCCGCGATGTCACGGCGCTCAAGGAGCGTGAGTTAAGGCCGCTACGCCGCAACGCTCAGCTGATCTTCCAGGATCCCTATGCGTCGTTGAATCCACGCATGACCGTCGGGCAAATTCTCGCCGAGCCGCTGGCGCTGCACGACGTCGTGCCGCCGCCGCGCCGCGCCGAGCGCGTCAACGAGCTGTTGCGGCTGGTCGGTCTCGAGCCGCGCATGACCGGCCGCTATCCGCACGAATTCTCCGGCGGCCAGCGCCAACGCATTGCCATTGCGCGCGCGCTCGCGGTCGAGCCAAAACTCATCGTCTGCGACGAGCCGGTTTCGGCGCTCGATGTCTCGATCCGCGCCCAGGTGATCAATCTCTTGCGCGACCTGCAGCAACGGCTCGGACTGGCCTACATTTTCATTTCCCACGATCTCGCGGTGGTCAAGCACATCGCCGACCGCATCGCGGTGATGCATCTCGGCCGCATCGTCGAGATCGGGCCGAGCCAAGCCTTGTTCACAAATCCGCGTCACCCCTATAGCCGCGCGCTATTGTCCGCCATTCCGGTGCCCGAACCAGGCGCCAAGCGCGAGCGCATCATCCTGCGCGGCGAGACGCCGAGCGCGCTGCATCCGCCCGCGGGCTGCGCGTTCCATACCCGATGCCCGTTCACCGTCGCGCGCTGCGAGAGCGAACGGCCCGAGCTCGCCGGCGGTTCGCATGCGACCGCCTGTCACAGCGCCGACGAGCTGCCGCCGGCGGCCGACGTCGTTCCGCGCCAACGCCGCCTGCCGCAGGCCTTGGCGCGGCTCGTCGATGCTTTTCGGCACCGGGCGGATAGGCAGGGCGGCACCGGTGTTGCTACAGTCGAAGCCGCCAATGGCAAGGGTTTGTCCACGGCCCGGATGCCGTGAGGGGAGAAAATCCGATGCAGACGTTTCGCCTTGCGGCCGCGGCCGCGCTTCTCGTCATGTCGGCAGGCGCAGCCTGCGCGCAGTCGACGCTGCGGATCGGGCTCGCCGAGGATCCCGATATTCTCGACCCGACCCTGGCGCGCACCTATGTCGGCCGCATCGTGTTTGCCTCGTTTTGCGACAAGCTGTTCGACATCGACGAAAAGCTCAACGTCGTCCCGCAGCTTGCGCTCGGCTACGACACCGCGCCCGACGGCAAGGCGGTGACCATCAAGTTGCGGCCCAACGTCAAATTTCACGACGGCGAAAACTTCGATGCCGCCGCGGCCAAATATTCGCTCGACCGCCACATGACCATGGCCGGCTCGTTCCGCAAGCCGGAGCTGGCGGCGGTCGATCACGTCGACATCGTCAATCCGCTCACCATCAAATTGGTCCTGAAGACGCCGTTCGCGCCGCTGCTGGCGCAGCTCACCGACCGCGCCGGCATGATGGTGGCGCCCAAAGCGGCGACGGAAGCCGGCGACCGCTTCGGATTGCATCCGGTCTGCGCCGGACCGTACAAATTCGTCGAACGCGTGCCGCAGGACCGCATCGTCGTCGAGAAATTCGCCGATTACTGGAACAAGGAGAACGTCCATATCGATCGCATCGTCTATTTGCCGATCGTCGAGGACACCGCGCGCCTCGCCAACCTCAAGAGCGGCGGCCTCGAACTGATCGAGCGGGTGCTGGCGACCGATATCAAGGATGTCCGTTCCGATCCGAAGTTCAAGCTGGCGACGGCGCTCGGCCTCGGCTACATGGGCTTGGACATCAATATCGGCGGCGGCGAGCAGGCGAAAAATCCGCTCGGCAGCTCGGCCAAGGTGCGGCAAGCGCTCGATTACGCCATCGACCGCGACGCGCTCAATCACGTCGTCTTCAACGGCGAATTCGTTCCGGGCAATCAATGGGTGAGCCCGGAGAATCCCTATTACCAGAGCGCCTTTCCGGTCGGCAAGCGCGACATCGCCAAGGCCAAGGCTCTGCTCAAGGAAGCCGGCGTCACCGCTCCCTTCGACGTCGATTTCATGGTGCCGAGAGGCGCCGAGACCCAGGCGGTCGCCGAGGTGATGCAGGCGATGGCGGCCGAGGCCGGCATCATGATGAAGATCCGCGTGACCGAGTTCGCAACATCGCTCAAAGCCGCCGAGGCCGGCGAGTATCAGGCCTATCTGTTGGCCTGGAGCGGCCGCAGCGATCCCGACGGCAATGTGTACAGCTTCCACAAGTGCAAGGCGCCGCTGAATTATTCCGGAGCTTGCAATCCGGCCGTCGATAAGTTGCTCGACGAATCGCGCATTCCGTCCGATCAGGCGCAGCGCAAGGCGATCTACGAAAAGCTGACCAAGATCATTCTCGACGATCACCCGATTCTCTACCTCTATCACCCGCGCGTGCTGATCGCCCACACCACGCGGCTCGAAGGCTATCGGCAGATGCCCGACGGCCTGGTGCGCGTGACCGGATTGACGCTGAAATAGCCGCCGCACCCGCACGGGCAGGACGCCATGCTGACATTGCTCGGCAAACGGCTGTTGCAGATCGTGCCGACGTTGTTTTTCGTGTCGCTGATCATCTTCTCGCTGCAACATCTCCTGCCCGGCGACCCGGCGCGCGTCATGGCCGGCGAAGAGCGCGATCCCGAGGCGATCGAGCAAATTCGCCGGCACTATCACCTCGATCGGCCGCTGCCGGTGCAATACGTCTATTGGATCAAGGGCGTGCTGTCCGGCGATCTCGGCGAATCGATGCGCATCAAACAGCCGGTGCTTTCGCTCATCGGCGAAAAACTGCCGGTCACGATTCAACTCGGGTCAATGGCCATCGTTATCGCGCTCGTCATCGGCATCGGCGCCGGCATCGTCTCCGCGGTGAAGAAGGACAGCGTCTGGGATTATGTGGCCAATGGCTTCGCGCTTTGGGGCATTTCGACGCCGAATTTCTGGCTCGGCATCATGCTGATCTTCCTGTTCTCGGTGAAGCTGGGCTGGCTGCCGGCCTCCGGTTACGTGCCGCTTTCCGAGGATTGGCGCTTAAGCCTCGCCTCGACGATCATGCCGGCATTCGTGCTCGGCAATGCGATCGCCGCGGTGCTGATGCGGCACACGCGCAGCGCCATGCTGCAGGTGCTGGAAAGCGACTATGTGCGCACCGCCCGCGCCAAAGGCCTGCTCGAGCGCAACGTCATCCTCAAGCACGTGTTGCGCAACGCATTGACGCCGGTCATCACCCTTGGCGCGCTCGAGTTCGGCACCCTGCTTTCGGGCGCCGTGCTGACCGAGCAGATTTTCACCATTCCGGGATTCGGCAAGCTGATCGTCGATGCCGTATTCAACCGCGACTACGCGGTGGTTCAAGGCGTGGTGCTGGTGACGGCGACGATCTATATGGCGCTCAATCTGCTGGCGGACATGGCCTATATTCTGGTCGATCCGCGGCTGCGCGGCTGAGCGATGGCCGAAGCGGTGCTCACCAACGCGCTCGGAGTTGCGGCGGACGATGACGGCGCCGAGACCCCGACGGCGCGCGCGCTGCGGCGGCTGTTGCGCCGCAAGGGCGCCGTGTTCGGGCTTTTCGTCATCGCGCTTCTGGTCGCGGCGGCGTTGCTGGCGCCGCTGATCTCGCCCTACGACCCGAGCTTGCAGACCTGGAGTGCCGTGCGCAAGGCGCCGTCGGCGTTGCATTGGTTCGGCACCGACGATGTCGGGCGCGACGTGCTCGCGCGCGTGATCTATGGCGCGCAAGCTTCGCTGATGGCGGGGATCATCTCGGTCGCGATCGCGATTGCGCTCGGCGTGCCGGCGGGCCTGATCGCCGGCTATGTCGGCGGCTTCGTCGATGCATTGTTCGGCCGCGTCACCGATGCCATGCTGGCCTGCCCGTTTCTCATTCTCGCCATTGCGCTTGCCGCCTTCCTGGGGCCGAGCCTGGGCAATGCGATGATCGCGATCGGCATCACGACGACGCCGATCTTCGTGCGGCTGACGCGCGCCCAGGTCATGGCGGTGAAGGTCGAGGACTATGTCGAGGCCGCGCGCGCCGTCGGCAACCCGCACTGGCGCATCGCGCTCGTGCATATCCTGCCCAATATCCTGCCCGCCCTGCTGGTGCAGGCGACGCTGTCGCTTGCCGCCGCCATCATCGCCGAAGCCGCGTTGTCTTTTCTGGGTCTCGGCCAGCAACCCCCGGCGCCGTCATGGGGCAGCATGCTCAATTCCGCCCAGCGCTTTCTCGTCAATGCACCCTGGATGGCGGTTTGGCCGGGGCTGGCGATTTTTCTCGCCGTCCTGTCGTTCAACCTAGTCGGCGACGGGCTGCGCGACGCCCTCGATCCGCGCTCGCGTTGACCGTCCAGCCGCGAATTTGGATTGGCTGCCCGCGGACTGGTACTCATAAATCCGGCTCAATGTCCGCTTCGCTCCGTCATTCGATCACCTCGTCGGCCGCGGCAAGCAGGAATGCCGGAATCTCAAGACCAAGCGACTTCGCCGTTTTACGGTTGATCACAAGCTCGTATCTGGTCGGGGCCTGTACTGGCAGCTCGGCGGGCTTTTCACCCTTGAGGATGCGATCGACATACCCGGCACTTTGCCGAAATAGCTCGATCTGATTGGGTCCGTATGACATCAGACCACCGATGGCGGTGAAGCTTCGTTCGAAGTAGATGGCGGGCATTTTCCACTTCGCCGCAAGCGTCACGATCAGATTGCGATAGCGCACGGCAACCCCTCCACCTGTCACGATCAGACCGCCATTGGCAGCCTGCGCAAAATTTTCGACAGCGCGCTCCATTCCTCCTGCGTCGAGCATGTTGATCGGGACAACCTCAATGCCCAGCAACGGCGCCACGGCCTGAATGACAGCGAACTGGCTGGTGCCGGAGCTCTGGGTTGCATCCCGAAGTACACCTAGACGTCGCACGTCGGGGGCGATTCGCTTGAGTAGTTCGGGCCATTTGCCGCTCAGGCTGTATTCAAAGGTCATAAAGCCAGTAACGTTGCCACCCGGGCGCGACAGGCTGGAAACGAAGCCCGCACCGAGCGGATCGATGGCAATTGGAAAGACGATCGGTATGACTTTTGTTGCCTGCATCATTGGGGCAACGGTTAATGTGCCGGCAGCGACAATAACATCCGGCCCGAGCGCAGCTAATTCTGCCGCCTGTCTACGGATTTCCACCGGATTGGTAGTCGCCCAGCGTGTCTCGATCTGCGCGTTGACGCCGCTCGTCCAACCTAAACGCCTCAGCTCTTGTATAAAGGCTCCAACCCAAGCTTGAAACTCTGGATTATCTGCTGTGGCGGGCAAGAGCACGGCGACACGTCGTATCCGGCCGCTCTGCTGCGCACGAGCCGAGAATGGCCAAGAGAGCGCAGCGCCGACGAGGACCGTGATGAATTCCCGCCGTCTCATGGCTCACCCCTGTGCCAAGACCTTAGCGAACCCAGACTATCACATTCGAGAATGTTTGCTCCGTTGTGGGTCACAACAAAATTGGGTGGTCGATATCCGAAATGGGTCTCATTCACGACATTTCGAGCGCGGGTTTGGGCTTCCGCTTTGCCCTTAACAGCGACCGGGTCGCTCCATTGCGGTGACGCGACACTTGGGCCAGACTGACCGATTGGGGCGTGATATTCTTCCACTTATTGCAGCGGGCATGACCCCCGTCGGGGGCTGGTTAAATGGCAATCGGCATAGGACGGCGGCACTTCATATCCGCGCTCTGGGGCACAGCAGCGGCGTGGCCACTCGCCGCGCGCGCGCAGCAGCCCGCGATGGCGATGATCGGGTTTCTCAGTGGACAATCTGAAGGCGCATATACGGCACTCGTAGCTGCGTTCCGCCAAGGTCTAAGCGAAGCCGGGTATATCGACGGCCAGAACACCTTCATCGAGTATCGATGGGCACAAAACCAGGAAGACAGGTTGCCCGCATTGGCAGCTGATCTCATTGGCCGCCACGCCGCCGTGATCGTGACTTCCGGCGGGACACCGGCGGCGCTGGCGGCGCAAGCGGCAACCAAAACAATTCCGATCGTTTTCCTTACTGGCGACGACCCGGTAAGGCTGGGCCTCGTAGCAAGTCTCAACCGACCCGGCGGCAACATAACGGGCATCACCTTCATCACAACGGCGTTAGAGGCGAAGCGCTTGGAATTACTATGCGCGCTCGTGCCAGCAGCCTCCGTCATCGGGGTACTCGTCAATCCGAATTTTCGCGACTCCGAGATTGCGCTGCGAGATATCCCGACCGCCGCACAGACTCTTGGTCGACGGATTATAATCGTCAAAGCCCGCAACGAAACGGAAATCGACGCCGCATATGCAACGTTGATCGATCAACGCGCAGACGCGCTCATCGTGGCGTCAGATCCGTTCTTCAGCAACCGACAGGATCAATTGACGTCGCTGGCGGCACGAAATTCTGTCCCAACAATGTACTGGAGGCGTGAGTTTGTGGCGGCGGGCGGTTTGATCAGCTACGGGACCAGCCTCAACGATGTATATCGTCAAGTTGGCATCTATACCGGCCAAATTCTCCATGGCGACAATCCGGCCGATCTCCCAGTCATGCAGCCGACCAAATTCGAGCTGGTCATCAACCGGAAGACCGCCAAGGCACTGGGCCTCGCAATTCCAGACAAATTGCTCGCGCTTGCCGACGAGGTCATCGAATAAGCCTTTCGCACGGCGTCAATTTTCGGCAGCGAAGTGTCGCTCTTGGTCATTTTCGAAATCAGACAGCGCGACTTGCGACCGCGGCGCGCCGCTCACGCCACGCGGATGACGACCTTGCCGAAATGCGCGCCCGAGGCGAGGTGCTTGTAGGCCGCTTGCGCGTCGTCGAAGCCAAACACCTTGTCGATCACCGGCTTGATGGCGTTGGCGGCGATCGCCGCGTTCATCGCCTCGAACATTTCGGTCGAGCCGACCGAGATGCCTTGCACGTTGGCGCGCCGGCCGAGGATCAGGCCCGGATTGAGCTCGGTCGCCGCCCCGCTCAAGCCGCCGATCATCGAGATCTTGCCGCCGATGCGGATGGCGCCGAACGAGCGCTGCAAGGTGCCGGCGCCGCCGACTTCGACCACCTGATCGACGCCGCGGCCGCCGGTGAACGCCACCGCCGCCTTTTCCCAATCCGGCGTCGTCTTGTAGTTGATGGTGTGGGCGGCGCCGAGCGCGCTGGCGCGCTTGAGCTTGTCGTCGCTCGATGAGGTGATGATCGGCGTAATCCCCATGGCGTGGGCGAATTGCAGGCCGAAGATCGAGACGCCGCCGGTGCCTTGCAGCAGCACCGTCTGCCCGGCGATCAATTTGGCGTGCACCATCATGGCGTGCCACGCGGTGACGGCGGCGCAGGGCAAGGTGGCGCCCTCTTCGAGCGACAGATGCGCGGGAAGTTTGACGACGCCGTCCTCCTCCAGCACCGCATATTCGGCGAGCATGCCGTCGATCGAGCCGCCGAGCGCGCTCGCCTGCACGGTCTGGCTCGGCTCGCCGCCCGGCCAGCGCTGGAAAAAGCAGCAGGCAACCTTGTCGCCGACTTTTACGCGGGTGACGCCGGAGCCGATCTCGACCACTTCGCCGGCGCCGTCGGACAGCGGCACGATGTTGTCGCGCACCGGCATGCGGTAAGTGCCGCGCACGATGCCGAGATCGCGGAAATTCAGCGCGCAGGCGGCGACCTTGACCAGCACTTGCCGGTATTGCGGTTTCGGCTCGGGCAGATCGACTCGGGTCACCGATTCTATACCGGCGCCGCCCTTCGGCAGTTGATAGGCACGCATGCGTTTTCCTCCCGGGAGTTTCTTGATCAGGCCGGCGGAGCTGAAGTCTATTGCACCGGCGTCACGTTGACGGACACGCCCATGCGCTGCCCGCCGGAACCCAGAATAACACCATCCACCGGCGCGACATCGGTATAGTCGCGGCCGATCGCCAAGGTGACATGCTCCTCGTCGGCCAGAATTCCATTGGTGGGATCGAGCCCAATCCAGCCGGCAGCGGCGCCGCACCACAGCAGCACCCATGCATGCATGGCCTCGCTGCCCTGCAAGCGCGCGGCATCGTTCGCCGGCGCCGAGCGCAGATAACCGCTGACATAGGCCGCCGGCAGGCCGAGGCCGCGCAGCCCGGAAATCATGATATGGGCGAAATCCTGGCAGACGCCGCGGCGCAGCGCGAACGACATCGGCGGCATGGTGGTGACCGTGGTGGCGCCGATCTCGTAGACGATATCGGCTTTCAGGCGGCCGACCAGATCGATCGCGGCGTCGAGCACGGAGCGGCCTGGCGCAAAGCTCTCGCGGGTGTAATCGCGGATTTCGGGATCGAGCGACACCATGCGGCTCGGGAACAGGAAATGCGCCGGCGACATCGGCCCGATGTCGCTCGCGACAAAGGCCTCTTCGCGCACCGCTTCCCAGGCCGGCGTCGCCAGCGGCTCGAGCGGCGCGTCCACCGCGACCCGCGCCTGCAGCTTCACCGTCAGCGTATCGTGCGGCTCGGCGATCTCGATCCAGGTCAAAACGTTGCCGAAAAAATCCTTGCCCTCGCGCCGGTGCATGGGCTCCGGGACGATCTGCAGCGAGGCGACATGAACCCGCTCGCCGTCGCGCGACACCGGTGTCAGGCGGAGCACATGGCGCGCATGGGCGACCGGCGAGGCGTAGCTGCAGGTCGTGGTTTGGCGGATGTCGTAGATCACGCCAGCGCCTCCCAGTTGGAATCGGAACGCTCATTGTTGGTGAGGTACGCCGCGCTGATCGCATCCGACAGCTTCATCAGCGACTGCTCGATATCCATGATCAGCGCGTCGTCGAGCTTGGCGGCGTCCGCGGTGCGCAGCCGCGTCGCGATCGAGGCGGCGATCTGCTGCACCGGCGACAGCCGGCCGGTGGTATTCTTGCGCGGCAAGGCGCCGAGATGGGTCTCGATGCGGTCGAGCTGAAACACCACCGAGCGCGGATTGTTCGGATCGAGCATGACCAGGTCGATGACCGGCGCCAGCGCCGCGATCATCACATAGCGCTGGCGGTAGCTGATCTGGCTGTCGGCGAGCTCGAGCAGCACGTCGAGGCCGCCGTCCGGTGCGTTCGTCTCCGCGAAGCAGCGCACCAGGCGGCAGGTCAACAGCGCGCGCTCGATGCGGCGGCCGAGCTCGAGAAAGCGCCAGCCGGCGAGCTGGGTCATGTTTTCCTGGGCGAGGCCGGACAGCGACGCGATGATGCGCAACGCCGCCTCGACGCGGTCGGTGATGGCGCTTTCGGCCGGGCCCACCGGCAGCGGGGTGCCGATCATGACGGCGAGGTCGCTGATCGCCCGCCAGGCGTCGGGCGAAAACCGGTCGCGGATCATCGAGGCCGCCGCACGCGCTGAGCCGGCGAGATAAGGCAGCGAGCCTTCGAGATCGCTCCGGGTCAGCGCCGCGCGCGCGGTCGGCGCGGTCAGCGCCGGGTTCATGTCGCCCGCAATGGCGTTCCAGGCGGCAAGCAGCGCGCCGATGCTGGCGATCACCGCGGCGGCGGCATCGTCGGCCTCGGCGCTGCGGTTGATCATGGCGCGCACGAGCCGCAGCGTCGCCTCGGCGCGCTCCACATAGCGGCCGACCCAGAACAGATTGTCGGCGGCGCGGCTCGGCAACAGCCCAGAGGCGCGCTGCACCTGCATGCGCTCCGGCGTCGGCAACAGCGTCGTCTCGCCGACCGGACCGTGGCTGAGCACCCAGGCGTCGGCGGTGGCGGCGCCGCGCTGCAGGCTCACCGCGCGCGCATCGGCGCTGTCGGCGATGCGCACGAAGCCGCCGGGCATCACCTGCCAGCGCGCGCCGACCTTGGCCAGGAACAGCCGCAAGGTGAACGGCCGCGGCTGCAGGCGGTTGTCGTGCCACACCGGCATGCTCGACAGCGTCACCGCCTCCTGCGCCACATAGTCGATGCCGCGGTCGCGGATCGCCTGGATCAGTTTTTGCCGCTGCGCGGCGTCGAGCTTGGCGCCCAAAATTTCGCTGCCCGGGCGGCCGTCGCTGAACGATTCGGTGAAGGCCGAGGCGATGACCATGCTGTCGAGCTTTTCGATCATCGCCTCGCGCATGTCGGCGCGGCCGAGCCACCAGGTCGCGACATTCGGCACTTTCAGTTCGGCGCCGAGCACGGTCGGCGCCAGCGCCGGCAGGAACGCCAGCAGCGCGCGCGCCTCGACCAGGCCGGCGCCGAGCGAATTGACGATGACGATCTTGCCGTCGCGCACCGCTTGCAGGAGCCCGGCGACGCCGAGGCGCGAGGCGGCGTTGAGCTCCAGCGGATCGGCGAAGTCGGCATCGACGCGGCGCAGGATCACCTCGGTGCGGCGCAGCCCCGATACCGTGCGGATGAAGACGCCGTCGTCGCGCACGATCAGGTCTTCGCCGTCGACCAGGAGCAGGCCGAGATAGCGCGCCAGGTAAGCGTGCTCGAAATAAGTCTCGTTCATCGGCCCCGGCGTCAGCAGGCAGGTGCGCGCGTCGTCCTGGCGATTGAGCGAGACCAGCTCCGCCTGAAAAGCCTGGAAGAACGGCGCGACGCGCTCGACGCGGGCGGTGCGATAGACGTCGGGAATGGCGCGCGACAGCGCCAGGCGATTCTCGATGGCGTAGCCGGCGCCCGACGGCGCCTGGGCGCGATCGTTGAGCACCCACCATTTGCCGTCGGCGCCGCGGCCGACATCGACCGCATAAAAACGCAGATGCACGCCGCCCGGCGGCGCAATGCCGACCAGCGGCCGCAAGAATTCCGGATTGCCGCCGAGCAACGCCGCCGGCAAACGTCCCTCGGCGGTCAGCGTCGACGGACCATAGGAATCCGCCAGCACCGCTTCGAGCAATTCGGCGCGCTGGATCAGGCCTGCTTCCAGCTCTTTCCACTCGCCGGGCTCGATGATGAGCGGCACATGGCTGAGCGGCCACGGCCGCTCGATGCCCGCGGCGTCCTCGTAGACGCGATAGAACACGCCGGAATTGCGCAAGTAGCGATCCGCGGCGGCGAAGCGGCGATTGATCTCGTCGCTGCCGAGGCGCGCGAGCATCGACAACAGCGGCTGCCAATGCGCGCGCAGGCGGCCGTCGCCGTCCATCATCTCGTCAAAAATTCCCGGCAGCACCTGATAGCCGGCGACGAACTGCTCCAGCGCGGTCTGTTGTCGATCGGCGGCGCTGTCGAGCTGTGCTGACATGGCGTGCTGGTCAGGCCGGGCGACGCAGATCGAGCGTGAGCGGATATTCCAGCGAAATGTCGAGCGGCGGTATGTCGATCAGCCCGCCGGTATGGCCGTGATCCTGGAAGCGGGCGCGGCGGCGCGCTTCCGCTTCGTAGGAGTTCACCGGGAAGGTCTCGTAGTTGCGGCCGCCGGGATGCGCCACGTGGTAGACGCAGCCGCCGAGCGAGCGCCGGTTCCAGATATCGACGATGTCGAACGTCAGCGGCGCGTGGACCGGAACGGTCGGCTGCAATGACGATTCGAGCTTCCACGCCTTGAAGCGCACGCCGGCGACATATTCGCCGGACCGGCCGGTCGACGTCAGCGGCACGCGCCGGCCGTTGCAGGTCACCACATGGCTGTCTTCGTTGAAGCCCTCGACCTTGACCTGCAGCCGCTCGACCGACGAATCGACGAAGCGTACCGTGGCGCCGGCATTGCCCTCCTCGCCCAGCACGTACCAGGGCTCGATCGCCTGGCGCAGTTCGAGCGCGACGCCGCCGTGATGCACGGTGCCGCACACCGGGAAACGAAATTGCCGCTGCGCCTCGAACCAGGCCGGATCGAAGGCGTAGCCGGCGGCTTTGAGATCGTCCAAGACTTCGCGGAAATCCTGCCAGACGAAATGCTCGAGCATGAAGCGGTCGTGCAGCGCGGTGCCCCAGCGCACCGGCTTGCCGTCGAGCGGCACCCGCCAGAAGGCGGCGACGATCGCCCGCAACAGCAATTGCTGGGCAAGACTCATGCGCGCATCGGGCGGCATTTCGAACGAGCGGAATTCGACGAGGCCCAGCCGGCCGGTCGGGCCGTCGGGCGAGAACAATTTGTCGATGCAGATCTCGGTGCGATGGGTGTTGCCGGTGACATCAACCAGAATGTTGCGGAACAAGCGGTCGACCAGCCACGGCGGCACCGGATCGGCGCCGCTTAGTGGCGGCACTTGGGAAATTGCAATTTCGAGCTCGTAGAGCAAATCCTGGCGCGCCTCGTCGATGCGCGGCGCCTGGCTGGTCGGGCCGACGAACAGACCGGAAAACAGATAAGACAGCGACGGCCGCCGCAGCGCATACAATACAAGACTCTTCAGCAGATCGGGCCGGCGCAGGAACGGGCTGTCGGCGGCGCTCAAGCCGCCGAGCACGACGTGGTTGCCGCCGCCGGTGCCGGTGTGGCGGCCGTCGATCATGAATTTGTCGGTGCCGAGCCGCGAGGCGCGGGCGTCCTGGTAGACCGCTTGGGTGATGGCGACGGCTTCGCGCCAGGATTCCGCCGGCTGGATGTTGACTTCGATGACGCCGGGATCGGGCGTCACTTTGAGCACATTGAGCCGCGGATCGGGCGGCGGCGCGTAGCCTTCGACGTGGACCGGCAGGGCGAGCGCGGCTGCGGTTGATTCGATGGTGGCGAGCAGCTCGAGATAATCGTTCAGCGTCTCGACCGGCGGCATGAACACGCACAACCGTCCGTCCCGCACTTCGACCGACAAAGCGGTGCGCACCGGCATAGTACCGGGAGGCGGCGCCGCGGCCGTGCACCGCGTCTGACTCTTGACCGGCGCTTTCGGCGCCGTCGCCGGCGCTGCCTTCTCCTTCGCGGGCGGCAGCGGCACGCGCTCGGCAAACGGATCGGCCGGGACGAGATGCGGATAGTCGGCGGGAGCCAGATAAGGCAGCGATTGCAGCGGCAGCCGAAAGCCGAGCGGCGAATCTCCAGGAATGAGGAACAAGCGGCCGCGACGCGTGCGCCACATTTCGCTCAACCATCCGGGCTTGGCCTGCGCGCTCCAGCGTCGCAGCGGCAGCACGAATCCCGCCGGCCCGCCGAAATGCGAATCGAACAAGCTCAGGTCGAACAGGCTCAGGATGCGCGCCCGCTCGACCGGATCCTCGACCTGAGGATCGCTGGGATCGATGTTGTCGGCAACGAGACCTTGCTTGAGCATCCGGTCGGCCGGGTCCTCGTAAGCGGGCTGCACGTAATCCGCCGTGATTCCGAGCCGCGCGGCAATCCCCTCGGCGAAGCGTTTGGCATCGTCGGGCGACGGCTGCTCCGCGGTGGCCTCGCGCGCGATCAGGCTGTCATTCCGCCAGATCGGCACGCCGTCGCGGCGCCAGTACAGCGCGAACGCCCAGCGCGGCAGCGGCTCGCCGGGATACCATTTGCCCTGGCCGTAGTGCAGCAGTCCGCCCGGCGCGAAACGGTCGCGCAGGCGGCGTATCAGCTCATCGGCGCGCACGCGCTTGGTCGGACCGAGCGCGGCGGTGTTCCATTCCGCCGTTTGATAATCGTCGACGGAAACGAATGTCGGCTCGCCGCCCATGGTCAGCCGCACGTCGTGCGCGGCAAGATCGGCGTCGACTTTTTCGCCGAGCGCATCGAGCGCGCGCCAGGCTTCCTCGGCAAACGGCGCGGTCACGCGCGGCCGCTCGGCGATCCGCTTGACGCTCATGTCGTAGGCGAACGCGACCTCGGCCGGCTCGACCCCGCCGCTGATCGGCGCCGCGGAGCGATAGTGCGGCGTCGCCGCCAGCGGAATGTGGCCCTCGCCGCACAGCAAACCCGATGTCGCGTCAAGGCCGATCCAGCCGGCGCCGGGCAGATAGACTTCGGTCCAGGCGTGCAGGTCGGTGAAATCGGTTTCGCTGCCGGCGGGGCCGTCCAGCGGTTTCAGGTCCGGCCGCAGTTGAATGAGATAGCCGGAGACGAAGCGCGCCGGCAATCCGATGTGGCGGAGGATTTGCACCAAGAGCCACGCCGTATCGCGGCACGAGCCGGCGCCGGCGGCAAGCGTCTCCTCCGGCGTCAGCACGCCCGGCTCCATGCGGACGATGTAGCGGATCATGCGCGCCAGGCGCTGATTGAGCTCGACCAGAAACTCGACGGTGTTGCGCGGCTTGAGCGAAATCGATTGCACCAATTCCTGCAGCCGCGGGCCCGCCGGCTCCGGATCGACGAAGGACGCCAAGTCCTCGCGCAGGTCGGTGGCGAATTTGAACGGCCATTTCTCCGCGTAAGGCTCGACAAAAAAATCGAACGGGTTGATCACCTCCATGTCGGCGGTGAAATCGACGGCGATGGAGAATTCGGCTGTCTTCTCCGGAAACACGAACCGCGCCAGCCAATTGCCGTGCGGGTCCTGCTGCCAGTTCACGAAATGCTGGGCTGGCGTGACGTCGAGCGAGTAGCTCGGAATGCGGGTGCGGCAATGCGGCGCCGGCCGCAGCCGCACGACCTGCGGGCCCAGGCTGATCGGCCGGTCATAGCTGTAGCGGGTGGCGTGATGGAGCCCGACGAGGATCGACATGCTGTTACGCGCTACGCCCGGATTTGCCGACAAATTACGCAATATCCATGCAAGTTCCGGGCCGCCGTCAACACATTTCGGGGCGCGGCGCGAAGCACTAGGCGCGGCGCCTCTATTATGCAGCGCTAAAGAACACAAAAACGCCGAGAAAGCGGTCCGCTCAGTGGGTGCATTCGAACGGAAGCCCTTTGGCGACAGTCTTCCCGGTGGTAATCTGTGTCACACCAAATGCCGGCACGGCAACGACACGCGCCGAACGAGCGCGCCGCCAGGGAGGATTCCATGAAAGACTTGATCAAGCAGTACCTCGATCAAGGGCTATCGCGCCGGCAGCTTGTTTCCGGACTGAGCGCGCTCGGCATGAGCACCGTGGCGGCCAAAGCGATGGCGCAGAATCTGACCCCGGCCGCGCAAAGCGCCGCACCGGCGGCCGCAGCGGCTCCCGCGGCGATCCGCGAGGTCGAGGGCAATGGCGGCAAACTGTTCGTCGAGCAGCTCAAGGCGGCCGGCGTCGAGCACATTTTCTTCAATCCCTCGACCGGCGACCATCCGATCTTCGATGCGCTGGTCGACATCCCGGAAATCAATCTCATCAAGGGCATTCAGGAAGGCGCCGTGGTCGCCATGGCCGACGGCTATGCGCGGGCGTCGGGCCGCACCGGCGTCGTCGTGGTCGCCAATATCGGCCTGCCCAACGCCATGACCCAGATGGTCAATACCTGGAAGGACCAGATTCCGATGCTGGTCGCGGTCGCCTCCATCGGCCAGGACGCGCTGGGCCGCGACCAGTGGCAGGAGACCGACCACCACGAATTGATGACCGAGCCGATCACCAAATGGTTCTGGCAGGTGCAGTCGACGGCGGCGATGGCGGAGACGACGCGGCGCGCGCTGAAATTCGCTTCCACGCCGCCGTGCGGTCCGGTGTTCCTGTCGCTGCCCACCAATACGCTCGAGCAGCACGCCAAGACGCAAGTCTGGGAGCGCGGCAAGTTCGACGTGCCGATGCGCATCCGTCCCGACAAGGACGACGTCGACAAGGCGGCGCGCATGTTGATCGAGGCGCAGAACCCGCTGATCAGCGTCGGCGACGAGGTCACCTGGTGCCGCGGCCAGAAGGAACTGCTCGAGCTCGCCGAGTTGCTCGGCGCGCCGGTCGCCGGCGAGATGGGTAATCTCGGCTATTGGTCAAAACCGTTCCCGACCCGGCATCCGCTGTTCATCGGCACGCATCTGCGCACCATGCGCTATCCCGGCAAGCCCGACGTGCTGCTCAATCTCGGCAATCGCTGGGGCGAGCTCGCGGCACCCGGCACCAAACTGATTTCGATCCGGCTCGATCCGGCGAGTCTTGCGCGCGGCGCGCCGGTCGATCTCGCCATGGTGGCCGATCTGCGGCTCGCCATCGCCGATCTCACCGCGGCGATCAAGAGCCAGGCGACCGCGGCAAAACTGAAAGACATCGCCGAGCAACGCGCGGCAAAGACGCGGGCCTATTCGGCGCAGATGGCGGATGCGCGGACGGCGATCGCGCGCAGCTTGTCGGACTCTTCGCCGATCAGCATGGAGCGGCTCGGGCTCGAACTCGAAGCCAATCTCGACCGCGACACCTGCTACGTCGCCGACGTCGATTCCGGCAAGACCATGGACCCGCTGATGGCGTTCGGCGGCGACGACAAGCAATATTTCGGCACCGGCCCGAACGTTCTGGGCTGGGGCATGGCGGCGGCGTTCGGCGTCAAGCTGGCGCGGCCCGACGTGCCGGTGGTGTCGGTGGTCGGCGACGGCAGCTTCTGCTTCTCCGGCCCGCAGCCGCTGTGGAGCATGGCGCGCTACAAGGCGCCGGTCTCCGTGATCGTGCTCAACAATCACAGCTACAACAACGAGCGCAACCGCATCTGGAATTCGGCCGGCCGGCAGTTCGAAACCGCGCGCGACATGACCTGCTACAACGGCGATCCCGACGTCGATTACGCCAAGGCGGCGGGCGCGTTCGGCGTCGAGGGCGAAACCGTCAAGGAGCCGGGCGATCTCAAAGGCGCGTTTGCCCGCGCCAAAACCGCCACCGTCGAGGGCCGCCCGTATCTGCTCGACATTCACATCAAGCGCGAGGGGCTCGGCGCGGTATCGGAATGGCATCCGCCCTATTCGCTCGCCGACCTGCGCACCCGCAAGGTATGACCATGCGCATCGCGTATTTTCTCACCCTCGCCGTCATCGCCAACGCGGCGCCGGCTTTCGCACAAAACGCCAATCCGCTACCGGCGGGCGACGGCCGCGACCTGGTGTCGGTGGCGTGCTCGCAATGCCACTATCTCGGCACCATCGCCAAGATCCGCGACGGGGCCGCGGGCTGGCGGTTTTACGTCAGCAACATGGTGCTGCGCGGCGCGCAATTGACGCCGCCCGAGATCGACACCGTGGTGAATTATCTCACGGTCAATCTGGGACCTGGCGTGAACTTGCCGCCGGCCAAGCCGGTAAAACTGCCGGACGGCCACGGCAAGGACTTGGTCGAGACGCGCTGCGGCCTGTGCCACGACCTCGGACGCGTGGCGGCCATCAAGCGCAGCAGCAAGGCCTGGCCGGCGATCGTCGCCAACATGGTCGAGCGCGGCGCCACCGCCACGCCCGAGGAAGCGAAAACCATCAGCGACTATCTGGCGGCGAATTTCGGCAAGTGAGCGCACTGCGCGAAAGCTGAGGAATGCGATGGGCTTTCAGCCAAAGTCAGCTTGAAGGATGCGATCGATGGACGACGTGAAAACCCGTGACGTCAGGGGCGACATCCGCGACGATGACGAAGCGGTTTATCTCATGGACCATCCGGATTCGAGCGAAGACATACCGACGCTCGACATAGCCCCCTATGTGAGCGGCCGGCCGGGCGGCCGCGAGGCGGTCGCCGCGCAATTGCGCGACATCAGCAGCACGATCGGTTTTTTCTATCTCAAGGGTCACGGCATTCCGGATGAGCTTATCGAGCGCGTCTTTGCCGAGTCGCGGCGGTTCCACGCGTTGCCGATCGACGTGAAAAAGAAGCTTCCCTACTTCGCCAGCGGAAGTTTCAGGTCCGGCTATCAGCCGTGCTTCATGGACGAATATCAGCGCACCAACATCAATATCATCTCGGATGCCAAGCCAAATCTCGTCGCCAAGTTCGCCATCAATCGCGAGGGCGGCTCGGGCGGACTCAGCATGTCGGCAGCGGAGCGTCAGGCGCGGGTGAACGTCTGGCCGGACGAACTGCCCGGCTTTCGCGAGACCCTGCTCGCCTACCACGCCAGCATCGAGACGCTGGGGCGCCGGTTCCTGCCGCTATGGGCGGCCTCGCTCAAGCTGCCGGCGGACTACTTCGACAGGTTTTTCGCCACGCCCCATCTCACCATGAATCTTCTGTACTACCCGCCGCAGAAAGCGATCGGCGACCGCCAATACGGCATCGCGCCGCATACCGACAACGCCTTGATGACATTCCTGGCCCAGAGCGACGTTCCCGGGCTTGCCGTTCGCATGCCGTCGGGTCACTGGCGCACGGTCGACGTCGTCCCCGGCACGTTGCTGGTCAACACCGGCAATCTCATGGTGCGCTGGACCAACAACGAATATCTGTCAACCAAGCACCGCGTGATCAACACCAACGCGGTGGACCGCTATTCGATCCCGGTATTCTTCGGTCCGAGCGGCGATGCCTTGATCGAGGTCTTGCCGACCTGTCAGGGTCCCGATCGGCCTCCGCTTTATGAGCCGATCACGTATTTGCAGCTTCGCGAATGGTATTACGGCCCGAGAAACACGTGATGCCGCTCGAGCAAAGCCTATCGCAATACTTTCAGCCCGGCCGCGTGCACCGGCAGATCTATACCGATCCGGCGATCTTCGAGCTGGAGCTGGAGCGGATTTTCGGCGCCGCCTGGATCTATATCGGCCACGAAAGCCAGGTGAAGAACCCCGGCGATTATTTCCGCAGCTTCATCGGCCGCAAGCCGGTGGTGCTGGTGCGCGACTCAGGCGGCACCATCCGCGTCATTCACAATCAATGCGCCCATCGCGGCTCGCTGGTGGTCGCCAATGACAAGGGCAACGCGGCGGAATTCCAGTGCTGCTACCACGGCTGGACTTATCATCTCGACGGCCGGCTCAAGGCGGTGCCGCTGCAGCACGGCTATCCCGAAAATTTCGATCCGAACAATGCCAAGACCGCGATGACGCAGATCGCGCGGGTGCAAAGCTATCGCGGCTTTGTCTTCGCCAGCGAAGCCGCGGACGGGCCGAGCCTGGAGGACTTCCTCGGCCACATGACCACCTCGCTCGACGACATGATCGACCGCGCGCCGGACGGCGAGATCGAGGTCGCTGGCGGCGTGTTCCGGCACGCCTACGACGCCAACTGGAAGCTCTATCTGGAAAACCTCTGCGACGCCGCGCATCCGATCTTCACCCACCGCTCGTCGATCGACGCCGCGCAGGCGCAGTCCGACGAGGTTTATTCGGACGGCTCCGGCGAGATCGCCATCCGCCAGATGCGCCAGAACGGCGCGCCCTATAGTTTCTGGGAGTCCCAGGTCGGCATCTGGACCTATCCGAACGGCCATTCCTATCTCGGCGACTATCACGACGACGCCAAGCTGGTCGCGGCGCTCAAGGACCCGGTATTCCGCGACTACATCGCGGCGCTGGAGAAGAAGAAAGGCAAGGCGGAAGCGCGCCGGGTGCTGGAAGTGCGGCGCTGGAACTCAAACGTCTATCCGAACCTCTCCTTCATGAGCCAGTTCCAGCAGTTGCGCGTGGTGCATCCGGTCGCGGTCAACCGCACCGTGGTGCACACCTATAATTTCCGGCTCAAGGGCGCGCCGGAAAAAATGTTCCGCAACACCATCAGCTTCGCCAACACGGTCAACGGCACCGGCTCGCTGGTGCTGACCGACGATCTGGAAATCTACAATCGCATCGGCTTAGGCCTGTCGAGCGCCGGCGCCGAATGGATCGAGATCGGCCGCGGCTTTGCGAGCGACCTGCCCGACGCCCATGGCGGCCGGCGCGGCCAGAATTCGACCAGCGAAGTCTATATCCGCAATATGTTCGATGCCTGGCTCGGCTATATGACGGCCCCCACCCTGCCCTCTCCCGCGAGCGGGGGAGGATTGGGAGCGGGCATGCGAGCCGCCTCATAGTTGCGATGGCACGAAAGACCAAGCGCGTTTCGAAACCCGCGGCACGCGCACGACGCCCGCTCGCGGCGCGCGGCAGGACGGCAAGGCTCCCGGCCCGGCAATCGCTCGACCTCGAACGCTGCGAGCAATTTCTGCTGCACGAAGCCCGCCTGCTCGACGACGGCAAATTCGACGACTGGCTGGCTCTGTTCACGCCCGAGGCCTGGTACTGGGTGCCAAGCGAGCCCGACCAGGCCGACCCGGTCGAGACCGTGTCGCTGATCTACGACGACCGCCGGCTCTTGGAGACCCGCGTGCGGCGGCTCTCAAGCCCGCGCATGTATTCGCAGGAGCCGCGCTCGCGCACCAGCCGAATGGTCGGCAATGTCAGCGTTGAGGAAACGGGAAAAGACTTCGCCACGGTGCGCTCCAAATTCATGATGATCGAATACCGCCGCGAGCAGCAGCGCCTGTTCGGCGGCACCGCGCTGCACCGCCTGGTGCAGGCCGACGGCCGCATCATGATCGCCTGGAAGCGCGTCGACCTGGTCAATTGCGACGCGCCGCTGGATGGGATCACGATTCCGTTTTGATCTTCGCCCTCCCCTGCAGGGGAGGGTTTACGTCCCCGTCGGCCGGTGCAGCGCGGTGCGGGTGCGTTGCGCGGTGAGCCATTTCGAGCGGCCGACGATGCTGAGCGTCAACGCGCGCAGCTTCGGCGGCCAGGTCGTCGGCAGGCCCAAAAAATACGAGATGCGCTGGGTATGCTCGGTCAACGGCCGCTCGTTGCGCTCCCAGGTTTGCAGCGCCGCCGCGATGTCGTCGTCGCGCGCCAGATAGACCGCAAGCGACAGCGCGTTCATCATGGCGCAGCCGCCGCCCTGGCCGATATTCGGCGGCAGCGCGTGCGCGGCGTCGCCGACGATGGCGACCCGGCCGGCCGACCAGCGCTTGAGCTTGATCAGGTCGAAGCGGTCGTAGCGGCCCTGATCGCCGATGCGGTCGATCAGCGCCTCGAGATGCGGAAACGCGCGCTTCCATTCGTCCTTGCGCACCGGCACCGCCTTCGCCACCTCGTCGCTGTCGAGCATGGTCAGCGCGATATAGATGTCGGTCTCGCTGCACGGCGTGTACAACAGCCGGCGGGTGCCCGACCAGTATTCGATCGTCTTGGCGCCGCTGGTTTCGGCGCGCTCCGCCGCGGTCTTGTCCATCAAGAGCCGGGTGCAGCCGTCGACCAGATATTTGCGCTTCGCCAACAGGGCGAGCCCGTCGCGCAGCCGCGAATTGCTGCCGTCGGCGCCGACGATCAGATCGGCCTTGAGGCGGCGGCCGTCGGCCAAGACAAGCTCGCCATCGGGCGTCGCGCTCGCGGCCGCCGAGTCGAGGACGATCTCGACCCCGGCGCGCGTTGCCGCAGCGGCCAGCGCGTTGATGACGTTCTGGCGCACGATGCTGAACACGCGGCTGCCTTGCCAGCGGTGCACCGAAATCAGCCGGTCGTCGCCGTCGCGGACTTCGCGGGTATGGGCGAACGGCGCGCCCTTGACCGCGGCGTCATAGGCGCCGACCGCTTCCAGCACGCGCAGGCCGTTCTCGTAGATGTAAATGCCCGCGCCAGTGGTGCGCAGCCGGTCGCCGCGCTCGTGCACGCGCACGCTCCAGCCGCGCTGCGCCAGGGCGCAGGCCGCGGTGAGCCCGGCAAAGCCGGCGCCGACGATCTCGGCGTGTCGCTTGGTCATTCCGTCATCCTGAGGCGGCCGCGAAAGCGGCCCTCGAAGGATGCGGCCGAGGCGCTCGGGCCGTCGCCCTTCGAGGCTCGCTTTGCTCGCACCTCAGGGTGACGGATGCAAGTCATCGCATTATGATGCAGGCCAGCTAGTGGAGGACTGACCCATGGCCCGTCTGCGCCATTTCGCCGTCTGCGTGAACGACCTCGACAAGGCGGCAAAGTTCTACGAGACCGTGTTCGACCTCAAGCGCATCGCCCGCGAGGATCTGGACATCGGCTCGGCGATCTACATGAGCGACGGCACCATCAATCTCGCCTTGCTCAATTTCTCGACCGGCGCCGGCACCGCAGCCTCGGACCTGAAAAATCCGAAAGGCTTCGTCGGCGCGCACCACTTCGGCTTCCAGGTCGACGACCTCGCCGAAACCCAGAAGAAAATCGAGGCGGCCGGCGGCAAATTCTTCTTCGATCTCGGCGACGAGCGGCACGGCAATTTCGAGCGCAAGTTCAAGGACCCCGACGGCGTCATCTTCGACATTTCCAAGAACGGCTGGCAGGGCACGGACAGTTACGGGAAGAAATAGCCGTCTTTCCGGGGCCGAGCGAAGCGAGGAGCCCGGAATGACGCGCATTGCGCGTCATTTGATGAACTGATTGGTGTAGAGATCATCCACCGGCGACTTCTTCTCGATGATGCCGGCTTTGAGATAAAAGTCCTGCAGCTTGGCGACCCGCTCGGGGTCGACCGCGCCGAGCTGCTTTTGCCCCGGATAGATCAGCTTGTCGTAATAGGCGAAGGCCTCCTTGACCTGGCCTTCCTTGCCGGTCCATTCCGGCACGAATTTCACGAAGTCGACCGCCGCCCCATCCAGATCGTCCATGATGTCCTTCATGCCGTGCAGCGCCGCCTTGACGAAGGCGCGCACCAGGTCCGGCTTGTCCTTGATGATCTGATCGGACGCGGCGATGGCCTGCGCCATGTGCGGGAAGAACTCGTCGGTCGGCAGCACCTTGATCGCCACGCCGGCGGCTTCGACCGGCGGAATCCAATCCGGCACGCCGGCCATGCCGACCGATTTGCCGGTGGCGACCATCTGCCAGACGCCGACCGGGCCGGCGGACTGGATGTCGACGTCGTCCTTGGTCAGGCCGGCGCTCGCCAATAGGCCGAGCAGCGCATAGAACGTGGTGTCCTGGAACGACATCACGGTGATGGTCTTGCCTTTCAGGTCGGCCGGTTTCTGGATGCCGGAATCGGCGCGCACCACGAGCTGCATGAACCCTTTGCCGCCGAACAGGCAGACGATCTTCACCGGCACGCCATTTTGCCTGACGACAATCGGCGCGTCGGCGACGATGCCGCCGAGCGGCACATTGCCGGCGCCGACCTGCTTGGCAACATCGACGCCGCCGCGGCCGGTGGCGAAATTGACGGTGAGGCCGGCCTCTCGGAAATAGCCCTTGCCCTGGGCGAGCCGGATCGGGCCGAACGCCGGCAAGAGCGGCGGCGCCGGAAACAGATAGGTGATGGTCTCGTCCGCGCGTGCCTGCGGCGCAGCGCCCAAAACACCGAGCACGATGCCGCCAGCGCTTTGCAGCAAGCGGCGGCGCGATAATCTGTTGACGCGGTCGAACATGCATCGGCTCCTTCGTGCGCGCGGGCCGCGGCGACGTTGCCGCACCGGCCCCCGCCCCTATCGGCGATCCCTGGCTTTGCCACTATACTTAAGCTTTCTGGGCGGCGATACGCGCGCAATCGGCCCCAACAGATACCGATCATGTCCGACGTCGTCCGCCTCGAATACCGCAACGTGACGATGCGCTTTGCGGCGACCGGCAATCGCGGCGTGCTCACCGCGGTGCAGGGCGTGAGTTTTTCCGTGCGCGACGGCGAGGTGGTGTCGCTGATCGGGCCGAGCGGCTGCGGCAAGAGCACGCTGCTCAATATCGGCTCAGGCCTCACGGCGCCGAGCGAGGGCTTTGCCTTCGTCGACGGCGAGAGGGTCGCCGGGCCGAATGCCCATGTCGCTTTCATGCTGCAGAAGGATTTGCTGCTGCCGTGGCGCACCGTGGCCGAGAACGTCATGTTCGGCGTCGAGATCCAAGGCGTTCCGGCCGCCGAGCGCCGGCAGCGCGCGCGGACGCTCCTGGAAAATTTCAGCCTGGCGGAGTTTTCCGGCCATTATCCGCACCAGCTCTCGGGCGGCATGCGCCAGCGCGTGGCGCTGGCGCGCACGCTCGCCGTCGATCCCCATGTGCTGCTGCTCGACGAGCCGTTCTCCGCGGTCGACGCGCAGACCCGCATGGTGCTGCAGCGCGACCTGGCGCAGACGCTGAAGCTGGCGCGCAAGACCGCGCTGCTCATTACCCATGACCTTGCCGAAGCCGTGACCTTGTCCGACCGCGTGCTGGTGATGAGCCGGCGGCCGGGCCGCATCATCGACGAGCTCGAAATCGACATGGCGGAGCGCGACAATCCGATCGCGCGGCGCCACGATCCGAAGCTGGGCGACTATGTCGCCCGGCTGATGGATCGGCTCGACATCGGCCACGCTTCGCTGGAGCAGGCGGGAGGCAGCGCGTGAGCGACGCCGGGCGCGCTTCGCTGATGCGCAACGGCACGGCCGCAAGCGCGGTGTTGTTCGTCGTCTTTCTGGCGGCGTGGCAATGGGGGCCGGGCCTGCTCGGCATTCCGTCCTTCATCGTGCCGCCGCTCTCCGCGGTCGCCGCCGAGTTCGTCCACGCCTGGCGCTTCGACCACCTGTTGCTGCACACCGGCGTCACCGTCGCCGAAGTGCTGGCCGGCTTCATTCTCGGCAGCCTGCTCGGCGCTTTCGCAGGCTATATGCTCGGCATGTCGCCGGTCGCCGAGCTGGCGCTGTCGCCCTATATCCTGACGCTGCAGATCGCGCCCAAGGTGGCGTTCGCGCCGCTGTTCATTCTGTGGATGGGATTTACCGTCTATCCGAAGATCCTGGTCGCCATCCTGATCGTGTTCTTTCCGGTCATGGTCAACGTGCTCACCGCGGTGCGCACCGTCGATCCCGACCTGATCAACCTCGCCCGCGCGTTCAAGGCGACGCGGGCGCAGATTTTCTGGAAGATCGAATTTCCGACCTCGATGCCGCCGATGTTCGCAGGTCTCCGCATCGGCGCCACGCTGGCGGTGGTCGGCGTCGTCGTCGGCGAACTGGTCGGCGGCAATGTCGGCCTGGGTTATCTGCTCACCTTCGGCGAAGGCCAAGCCAATACGCCTTTGGTGTTCGTCTCGATCGTCATGCTCACCGTGGTCGGCGCCATCGCCTATCTCGGCGTGATTCTGGTCGAGCGCCGCGTGCTGCACTATCTGCCGGCGCGCAGGGCGGCGCAGAATATTTAGCTGACTCTCAACCACCTAAATTATTGGACGTGCCATGATCGGCAAGATCGATCGCGCGTTTCAATGTCTCGATATGAGGCGCGGCGGCGCCGAATGTCAGACTCCAATACAGGACGTGGGCAAAGAAAGTATCGGCCTCGGTCTTTTGGGTGTAGACGGGCACGTCAGCAATATTGCTGCGGGTTTCCGGATCACCGAATATTGACCCGACTTCGCCACCGATCGGGTCGCCCCACAATAATTGCGAGACCGGGAAATACAGGTTTGTCCACCTTGTCAGCGCGAACTGGCCGCCGTGATGGAAGTAATTCTTGTGGTCGTTCGGATTCACAAAAGTCAATCGACCATCCCCATCAACCATTCGAGGCGGGCAAGTCGGGAATTCACGTTCGAGAGTGCGGCGCTCAAAATCGATCCGAAGTTCGTCCTCGGTGTTGCCGCGGCACATCAGGTACAACGCATGCGTCAGGGGGCTGCCCAGGGTTACGAAATCCGTCACCAGCCAAGCCTTGAGCGCGCGATCGCCACTCTTAGCCGCCGCCGCGACGGCGTCGGCCATATGCCTGATGATTTCGCGGCCTTTGGCGCGGGCTTCTGATTTTGCCAAGGTGCCGTGATCGACCGCATCGAAATCAGCGCCCAACAGGTCTCGTTCCGGAAGTGCTTGGTTGATGCGGCTGTAATAGGCGCGCAGCATGTCGTAGGCCACGACCGTACCAAGGCTGTGCGCAACGACTATGATCCGATCATAATCCCCCGATAGATGCAGAGCCTCTAGCGTGTTCACGGCTTGCCTTCGAATCTCGCGTCGAACGGATACGTTGCCTGGTGAATTGCGGAAATATCGTGCCGCATCGCCCAGGTAAGGCTGGAGAAAAACAGCATATAGAGCGAGGTAAATCGCAACGAAATAGCACGCCGCCGCCGAGCTCCAGAACGAGCCGATGCTCCAAGGTAACCATCCTTCATCGTACATCGTTTTGAAACTGACCCCCGACCAATGAAACAAGTAAAAAGTAAAACCAAAAGCCGCCGCTGAGAGGAGCAGGGTGATGCCAAGCCCGGCCAAGCCCCACCAATTCATCGTCGCCTTGACTACTAAAATAGCCAATAGCGCGGGCAAGAGGAGGTACGTCGCGCGCTCCGCCCAGTATGGGTAGCCATTGGCCAATAGAAAAACCAGAACAGTGACTATCGTTATTCCAAAACTCCACACCGCCAGTTTAAAAGCGCGCTTCCAGATCGCTGCGATCAAGGCAAATCCGGCGATGACCGTAATAGCGAGGAGAAGTACGGAGATAAGCAGATGAAGATCATTTGCTATTGGATGCGGAGATGGGATCAGGTCGGCGACCCGCTGGATGAATTGCACCGAGAGTTGAATCACGGCAGTGCTGAGAGACAGGATAAGCACCGAAAGAAAGACCAGGGTCGCCCAATAGAGCGCGGCTATGGAAGGTTTCAATCGCGGGCCCATACGGCCGAGTTCAAACAGCCATAGCCGCACGGCGACGGCCTTCGTCTCGCTCATCAAGTGAGCCCAGTACAGTTCGTGAAAATCGATGCGGTGGTAGCCGCCTTCGGGAAGAATATTCGTCGTGATGACAGGCAGATCGATGTCGATTCCCGTTCGTTCAGGGTGTGTCCAAATGCGCCTCGCCACCGGCGATGAGCCATCAGTCCCAAGCCAGACCGCGTTCACGACGCCGCGCACGGTGTCGAGTGGACGCTGGCTGCCCATGCCGTGCACGACAAGCACGGCGGTCCGCTTGCGGACGGCTTGAGTCTTTTGATCGACCATGGCGCCTCCTCAGGCTCGCCTGTTGGAGTCCGAGTTCACAAGATACTACTATAGAGTGTAGCCGCAAGCCCATGCCCCTTCACGAATTGTGCGGGGCTGGGCTCAAGGCCAAGAATTAATTCGGAAAATGCTCGGCGTGCCAGTCGGCTTCCAGCTTCGGATTGATCTTGCCGTCGATCACCAGCACGCCGGGGCAGCCTTCGGCGACCCAGGCTTTGACCGGCTCGAGATCGGCGAGCGTGCGCACCGTTAAGCCGCGCGCGCCGTAGCCGCGGCCGATCGCCGCGAAATCGGTGTCGGGAAATTTCACGATGTCGGTCGAAAAACCCTGCCGGCCAAAATAATGGACTTCGGCGGCATAGGACGCGTCGTTGTAGACCAGGATGCACATCCGCAGGCCCAGGCGCACCGCGGTTTCCATGTCGGCCATCGACATCAAAAAACCGCCGTCGCCGGTGCCGAGCACCGCGAGCTTTCCCGGATTGGCGATGGCGAGGCCGATGGCCGACGGCAGGCCGAGGCCGACCGACTGGAACGAATGGCTCAGGCACGAGGCGCGCGCGTTCGGCACCCGCAGGTAGCGCGGCACCCAGCCGCAGAAATGCCCGGAGTCCGATGCGACAACGCGATCCGTTGGTAAGATGGCATCGACCGCCTTGCTCAAAGTGCGTGGATCGATGAAGTCTTTGCTCGATTCGTCGGGATGCGGGAAGTGATGATTGTCGCCCGAGCGGATGCGCTCGCGCATCGCGTTGTTGCGGCGGCCGGCTTTGCTAGTCCCTCGCTTACTGATCTCTATCAGCAGCGCCTGCGCCGTCACCTTGGCGTCGCCGTGCACGGCAAGCTGCACCGGCATCTGATAGCCGAGTTTCGGCGCGTCGATATCGACCTGCGCCACCACCGCGCCGGGCGCGATCAGCTTGCCCTTCTTGGTGGTCCACTGCGTGAGGCTGGCGCCAAACGCCAGGATGACATCGCTTTCGGAAATCAGCTCGTCGGCGATCGGCGAGGAAAAGCCGCCGCTGATTCCGACCGACCAGGGATTGCCCGAAAACAGCCCGTGGCCGCATACCGACGTCGCCAATAGCGCGCCGGTGCTGTCGGCGAGCGCCACCAAATCCTGCTCGGCATCGGCGATCACCGCGCCGCGGCCGCCGAGGATGAGCGGCCGCTGCGCGCGCGCCAAGGCATCGGCGAGGCGCGCGACGGCGCGCGGATCGGGATGCAGCCGGCCCGGCGCCGGCGGCAATTCGAGCGGCGAAAAATTGGAGGCAAGCGGCGCGTGCTGCACGTCGAGCGGCATGCTCAAGACCACGGTCTGCCGGTCGCGCAGCGCGCGGGTGACGGCGCGCAAAGCATCGTCGCGCGCCGAGCCCGGCGTGTGCAGCCGCTCCGACACCGCGCCGACCGAGCGCACCATTTCGCCCTGCTCGATGTAAAAATTGTTCTTCACCGCTCCATTGGGGACATCGCCCGCCAGCACGACGAGCGGCGTCCGGCTTTTCGCGGCTTCGGCGATGCCGGTGAGCGCATTGGTCAGTCCGGGGCCGGAATGCACGCTGACCAGCGTGAGTTCACCGGTCGCCTTGGCATAGGCGTCGCCCATGGCGGCGGCGTTGCCTTCGTGCCGCGCCGAGATCAGCTCGACGCCGGCTTCGACCAGGCCGTGGGAAATCTTGAAATTGGCGGTGCCAAGGAGGCCGAAGCAGCGCCGCGCACCATAGCCCGCGAGGTCCTTGGCGACCATGCTCGCGACCGTTGGATTACCACTCATGGCACCGTCGTCCCTGCTAAAACCTTAGATAATACAAGGCCATGATGGCACAGCGCCGGACCCTGCGGAAGGCTTGGAATAAAGCTTCAAACTTAAATCTTCAAGCTTGAAATAACTCGGCAGAGGTGGCATTCTCTGCCGAGATTTAGATGACAGGGGACAGACGACGGAGGACGGACAACAACAGGGCGGCGATCGAAATCTGTCGTCCGTCATCCGTCTACTGTCGTCCGACAAAGCATGAAGATCGCTTGCCTCGGCGGCGGCCCGGCGGGCCTTTATTTCGCGATCAGCATGAAGCTGCGCGACGCCGGCCACGACATCACCGTGTTCGAGCGCAACAAGCCGGACGACACCTTCGGCTGGGGCGTGGTGCTGTCCGACGAGACGTTCGAGAACCTCGCCAAGAACGATCCGCTGAGCGCCGGCGAAATCCGCCGCCACTTCGCCTATTGGGACGACATCGCCGTGCATTATCGCGGCGAGAAGATCGTCTCGACCGGCCACGGCTTTTCCGGCATCGCGCGCATGAAGCTGTTGCAGCTCCTGCAGCAGCGCGCCCGCGGGCTGGGCGTCGATCTGCGCTTCCAGACCGAAATCGCCAGCGCCGCGGAGCTGGCCAAGACCCACGATCTCGTCGTCGCCGCCGACGGACTGAATTCGCGGACGCGCAACGAGTTCGCCGCTCACTTCAAGCCCGGCGTCGAGACGCGGAAGAACAAATTCGTCTGGCTCGGCACCCACCAGAAATTCGACGACGCCTTCACCTTCATCTTCGAGGAGACCGCGCACGGCTGGATCTGGGCGCACGCCTATCAGTTCGACGCCGACACCGCGACCTTCATCGTCGAATGCGCCGACGACACCTGGCAGAAGTTCGGCTTCGGCGCCATGAGCCAGGAGGAGAACTGCCGGGCCTGCGAGAAAATTTTTGCCAAATATCTCGGCGGCCACCGGCTGATGTCGAACGCGGCACACTTGCGCGGCTCGGCGTGGCTGAATTTCCCGCGCGTGCTGTGCGAGAAGTGGTCGTACGACAATATCGTGCTGATGGGCGACGCCGCCGCCACCGCGCATTTCTCGGTCGGCTCCGGCACCAAGCTCGCCATGGAGAGCGCCATCGCCATGGCCAACTATCTGCGCAGCGAGCCGACCATGGCGGCGGCGTTTGCGAAGTACGAGGACGCGCGGCGCACCGAAGTGCTGCGTCTGCAATCGGCGGCGCGCAATTCGCTGGAATGGTTCGAGGACGTCGAGCGCTACCTGCATCTCGACCCGGTGCAGTTCAACTATTCGCTGCTGACGCGTTCGCAGCGCATCAGCCACGAAAATTTGCGGCTGCGCGACAAAAAATGGCTGGAAGGCGCCGAGGCCTGGTTCCAGCGCCTCGCCGGCGCCGGCGACAACACGGTGCGCCGGCCCATGTTCGCGCCGTTTCAACTGCGCGACATGCGGCTGAAGAACCGGGTCGTGGTGTCGCCGATGGCGCAATACAAGGCGATCGACGGCTGCCCGACCGATTGGCATCTCGTGCATTACGGCGAGCGCGCCAAGGGCGGCGCGGGTCTCGTCTGCATCGAGATGACCTGCGTCAGTCCCGAAGGCCGCATCACGCCCGGCTGCACCGGGATGTATGCGCCGGCGCACGAGGCGGCGTGGCGGCGCATCGTCGATTTCGTCCATGCCGAGACCGATGCAAAAATCTGCTGCCAGCTCGGCCATTCCGGCGCCAAAGGCTCGACCCAGCTCGGCTGGGAGGAGATGGACGCGCCGCTCAAATCCGGCAATTGGCCGGTGCTGGCGCCTTCGGCAACCGCCTGGTCGCCGCGCAACCAGGTCGCCCGCGCCATGACGCGCGCCGACATGGATGTGGTGCGCGATCAGTTCGTCGCCTCGGCCGGGATGGCGGCGCGCTGCAATTTCGACATGCTCGAAATCCACTGTGCGCACGGTTATCTGTTGTCGTCGTTCATCACACCGCTGACCAACCGGCGCACCGACGCCTACGGCGGCTCGCTGGAGAACCGCATGCGCTATCCGCTGGAAATCTTTCACGCCGTGCGCGCGGTGTGGCCGGCGGAGAAACCGATCTCGGTGCGCATTTCCGCCAACGATTGGGTCGGCGCGGACGGCATCGAGCCGCGCGACGCGGTCGCGATCAGCCGCATGCTGCAGGAGGCCGGCGTCGATATCTGCGACGTGTCGGCCGGGCAAACGTCGATCGCGGCGCGGCCGGTCTACGGCCGCATGTTCCAGACGCCGTTCTCCGACCGCATCCGCAACGAGACCGGCATGGCGACCATGGCGGTCGGCAACATCTTTGAGCCTGACCACGTCAACTCGATCCTGATGGCCGGCCGCGCCGATCTGGTCTGCCTGGCGCGGCCGCATCTCGCCGATCCGTATTGGACCTTGCATGCCGCGGCCAAGCTCGGCGACCGCGGCGAGGCGTGGCCTCAGCCCTATTATGCTGGCCGCGATCAGCTTTATCGCCTCGCCGGCAGTGCTGAACCCGTGCCAACGGCGGTGTGACCATGAGCGTCAGCGGCAAACACGCACTTGTCACCGGCGGCGGCAGCGGCATCGGCTCAACCGTCGCGCTGGCGTTAGCGGCAGCCGGCGCGGCCGTGACGATTTGCGGGCGGCGCCGGCAGCAGCTCGATGAAACGGCGGCGCGGCATGAAAATATCCATGCCGAAACCGCCGACGTGACCGACCAAAAATCGCTCGCGCAACTCTATGACCATGCGCAGGCCGCGCGCGGAAAATTCGACATCGTGGTCGCCAATGCCGGCGGCGCCGAGAGCGCGCCCGCGGAAAAAATTTCCGCGGAGCTTTGGACCAAAACGCTCAACGTCAATCTCACCGGCGCGTTCTTTTCGGTGCAGCCGGCGCTGGCCGGCATGCGCGCGAAAAAATGGGGCCGCATCGTCTTCATCGCCTCGACCGCCGGCATCCGCGCCGCGCCCTATATCGCGCCCTATGTCGCCGCCAAGCACGGCGTGATCGGGCTGATGCGCACGTTGGCGCTGGAGACCGCCAAGGACGGCGTCACCGTGAATGCGGTATGCCCGAGCTACACCGAGACGCCGATGCTGGAGCAAGCGGTGGCGCGCATCGTGGCGACGACCAAGCGCAGCGCGGCGGAAGCGCGCGCCATGCTGGCGGCAAGAAATCCGCAAGGCCGCTTCATCACACCGCAAGAAGTGGCGGACACGGTGCTGTGGCTGTGCACGGAAGGGGCCGCCAGCATCACCGGCCAGGCCATCTCGTTGTCCGGAGGCGAGACATGGTGAGCGCGCCGCTGCCCGCCGTCGCGGAACCGAGAGAAAGCGACAGCAAGGCGCGGCTGCGGCTGTGGATCAGGCTATTGCGCGCCAGCCGGCTGATCGAAAGCGTGGCGCGCGAGCGGCTCAAATCGCAGTTCAATGCCACGCTGCCGCGCTTCGACGTCATGGCGGCGCTCTACCGCAATCCCGACGGCATGCTGATGAGCGAGATTTCGCGTTTTTTGATGGTGTCGAACGGCAACGTCACCGGCATCGTCGACCGCCTGGTGTCCGATGGGCTGGTCGCGCGCGCCCAGCGCAACGGCGACCGCCGTACCTCGTTCATCAGCCTGACCCGCAAGGGCCGCGCCGCATTCGCGGACATGGCGGCGGCACATGAACGCTGGGTCGACGAGCTCCTTGGCGGCGTGTCGGTGCGCGACGCCGAGCAGATGTCGGCCAAGCTGAAATCGTTCCGTAGCGACTGGGAGGGCGAAGCATGACCAAAACAATGGCGGCGCTCAGCCCTTCGCATTTTCTCTGGCGCATGGACGGTGCCGTCGCCGTCATCCAGCTGAACCGGCCGGAGCGCAAGAATCCGCTGACCTTCGAATCCTACGCCGAGCTGCGCGACACCTTCCGCGATCTCGCTTATGCCGACGACGTTCATGCCGTCGTGTTCCTGCCCAACGGCGGCAATTTCTGTTCCGGCGGCGACGTCCACGAGATCATCGGCCCGCTGGTGGCGATGGATGCAAAACAATTGCTCGCCTTCACGCGCATGACCGGCGACCTGGTCAAGGCCATGCTCCATTGCGGCAAGCCGATCGTCGCCGCGGTCGATGGCGTCTGCGCCGGCGCCGGCGCCATTATTGCGATGGCTGCGGACTTGCGCTTCGCCACGCCCGCCGCGCAGACCGCGTTCCTGTTCAACCGCGTCGGGCTCGCCGGCTGCGACATGGGGGCGTGTGCGATGCTGCCGCGAATCATCGGCCAGGGCCGCGCCGCCGAATTGCTTTACACCGGCCGCGCCATGACGGCGCAGGAAGGCGAAGCCTGGGGTTTCTTCAACAAGCTCGTCGCCGCCGACGCGCTCGAGCGCGAAGCGCTGGCGCTCGCGCAAAAGATCGCGGCGGGCCCGACCTTCGCCAACGGCATCACCAAGACGCAGCTCGTCGCCGAATGGTCGATGAGCCTCGATCAGGCCATCGAGGCCGAGGCGCAAGCGCAGGCGATCTGCATGCAGACAAAAGATTTCGAGCGCGCCTATCGGGCGTTCGTCGCCAAGGGCAAACCGGTGTTCGAGGGCAACTAATGGCGCTTCCCCCATCCGCTCGTCCCCGCGAAAGCGGGGACCCAGTGCAAAGCCTGAGCAAGCGGCTCCTGGATTCCCGCTTGCGCGGGAATGAGCGGAGGTAAGCCGTGGCGGACAAGAGTTTCCTCACCTGGCCGTTTTTTTCCGACCGCCATCGCGCGCTGGCCGCTAGCCTCGAGCACTGGTGCGCGGCGAACCTGCCGGCGGATCACAGCGACGTCGATGCCGCCTGCCGCGACTTGGTGCAAAAGCTCGGCCGCGACGGCTGGCTCGCCCATACCGCGCCGGACCCCGACGGGCCGGCGACGCTCGACGTGCGCACGCTGTGCCTCATTCGCGAGACGCTGGCGCGCCACGATGGGCTGGCCGATTTCGCTTTCGCCATGCAGGGCCTCGGCGCCGGGCCGATCAGCCTGTTCGGCAACGCCAAGCAGCGCGAATGGCTCAAGCGCACGCGCAGCGGCAGCGCCATCGCCGCCTTCGCGCTGACCGAGCGGCAATCCGGCTCCGACGTCGCCAATATCGCCCTGACCGCGAAGCGCTACGGCGACGGCTATGTGCTGGACGGCGAAAAAACCTGGATTTCCAACGGCGGCATCGCCGACCTCTACGCGGTGTTCGCGCGCACCGGCGAAGCCCCCGGCGCCAAGGGCCTTTCGGCTTTTCTGCTGCCGGGAAAATTGCCGGGCTTTTCCGTCGCCGCGCGCATCGACGTCATCGCCCCGCATCCGCTGGCGCGGCTGAAATTCGAGCGCGTCACCGTGCCGGCCTCGGCCATGATCGGCGCACCGGGCGAAGGATTCAAAGTCGCCATGGCGACGCTCGATATTTTCCGCTCGACCGTCGGCGCCGCGGCGCTCGGTTTCGCCCGCCGCGCGCTCGATGAATCCATCGCGCGCGCGAAAAACCGGCAGATGTTCGGCGGCCCGCTCGCCGACCTGCAGCTGGTGCAAGGCGCGCTCGCCGAGATGGCGCTCGACGTCGATGCGGCGGCGCTTCTGGTCTATCGCGCCGCCTGGGCCAAGGACAGCGGCGCCGCGCGCGTCACCCGCGAGGCGGCGATGGCGAAACTTTACGCCACCGAGCGGGCGCAACGGGTCATCGACAAGGCGGTGCAGCTGCACGGCGGCGACGGCGTCCGCCACGGTCATATCGTCGAGCGGCTGTACCGCGAAATCCGCGCGCTGCGCATCTACGAGGGCGCGTCCGAAGTGCAGAAAGTCATCATCGCACGGCAAATGCTTTCAGGAGCATGAGCTTTCAGGAGTCTCATATGGCTTTGGCGCCGCTCGGCCGCTCGGCCCACACCGACACCTTCACCCGCGACAACCTGCCGCCGCCGGCGCAATGGCCGCAGCTGCCGCTCGACGGCTTCGACTATCCCGAGACGCTCAACGCCGGCGTCGAGCTGACCGACCGCATGGTGGCGCGCGGTTTTGGCGACCACGTGGCGCTGATCGGCAACGGCCGCCGCCGCACTTATAAGGAGCTCTCCGACTGGACCAACCGCATCGCCCACGCGCTCATCGAGGATTTCGGCGTCAAGCCGGGCAACCGCATCCTGGTCCGCTCCGCCAACAATCCGGCCATGGTGGCGTGCTGGCTCGCCGCCACCAAGGCCGGCGCCGTCGTGGTCAACACCATGCCGATGCTGCGCTCAGGCGAACTGGCCAAGATCGTCGACAAGGCCGAGGTGGCGCTGGCGCTGTGCGACACGCGGCTGATGGACGAGCTCGCCGCCTGCGCCAAGACTTCGAAATTCCTCAAGCAGGTGATCGGCTTCGACGGCACCGCCAATCACGATGCCGAGCTCGACCGCATCGCGCTGAGCAAGGACGTGACCTTCGCCGCGGTGCCGACCGGGCGCGACGACGTCGCGCTATTGGGCTTCACCTCCGGCACCACCGGCGAGCCGAAGGCGACCATGCATTTCCATCGCGATCTCCTGATCATCGCCGACGGCTATGCCAAGGAAATTCTCAGCGTGACGCCCGACGACATTTTCGTCGGCTCGCCGCCGCTTGCCTTCACCTTCGGCCTCGGCGGGCTGGCGATCTTTCCGCTGCGCTTCGGCGCCACCGCGGCGCTCCTCGAAAACGCTTCGCCCGCCAACATGATCGAGATCATCGAGACCTATAAGGCCACCATCTCGTTCACCGCGCCGACGGCTTACCGCGCCATGCTGGCGGCGATGAATCAGGGCGCCAACCTGTCGTCGCTGCGGGCGGCGGTGTCGGCGGGCGAGACCTTGCCGGCGCCGGTGTTCAACGATTGGGTCAAGAAAACCGGCAAGCCGATTCTCGACGGCATCGGCTCGACCGAGATGCTGCATATCTTCATCTCCAACCGCTTCGGCGACGCCGCGCCGGCCTCGACCGGCAAGCCGGTCACCGGCTACGAGGCCAAGATCGTCGACGACGACATGAAGGAGAAGCCGCGCGGCGAGGTCGGCAAGCTCGCGGTGCGCGGCCCGACCGGCTGCCGCTATCTCGCCGACAAGCGGCAGTCCGCGTATGTGCGCGACGGCTGGAACCTGACCGGCGACGCCTTCACGCAAGATCAGAACGGCTATTTCCATTTCGCCGCGCGCAACGACGACATGATCATCTCGGCCGGCTACAACATCGCCGGGCCCGAGGTCGAGGCGGCGCTGCTGTCGCATCCCGACGTCAAGGAATGCGCGGTGATCGGCGCGCCGGACGAAGGCCGCGGCCAGATCGTCGAGGCGCACGTGGTGCTCGCCGAAGGCGTCATCGCCGGCGTCGATACGGTCAAGCGCCTGCAGGATCACGTCAAGGCGACCATCGCGCCGTTCAAATATCCGCGCTCGGTGAAATTCACCGACGCGCTGCCGAAGACGCCGACCGGAAAAATCCAGCGCTTCCGCCTGCGGCCGGGGGCGTCATGACTGCGTCATTCCCGCGAAAGCGGGAATCCATAACCACGGCGTAACGGCTGTTGCACCGGGATTATGGGTCCCCGCTTTCGCGGGGACGACGGAAGAGAGGAAAACACCGACGCAATGACCGACGCTCATACTTTCCTTCACCCGCAGAACTGGAAAAAGCCGAAGGGCTTCGCCAACGGCATCGTGGCCGAAGGCCGCGTGGTGTTTCTCGCCGGCCAGGTCGGCTGGAATGCGGAGCAAAAATTCGTCAGCGCGGATTTTGTCGCGCAGGCACGCCAGGCCCTGGCCAACATCGTCGCGCTGGTTGCCGAAGCCGGCGGCAAGCCGGAGCACATCACCCGCCTGACCTGGTTCGTCACCGATAAGAAGGATTATCTGTCGCGGTTGAGCGAACTGGGCGAGGCCTACCGCGCCGTCATGGGCAGGCACTTTCCGACCATGACGCTGGTCCAGGTCGTGGCCTTGGTCGAAGATTTGGCTAAGGTCGAGATCGAAGCCACCGCCGTGGTGCCGCAGCGATGAGGCCAGCGTAAGATTTTGAGGGATCGCCGATGGATGCCTTAGCCGAGATGGACACCGCAACACGCGAGCGCCTGAGCGAGGCGGCGCGCGCCTGCCGGATTCTCGACATGGAGGGCCACGGCGACATGACGCTCGGCCACCTCTCGGTGCGCGAGTCCGGCGGCCGCGGCTTTTGGATGAAGCGCAATCAGATCGGCCTCGGCGAGGTTTTGGGCGCGGACGATTTCGTGCTGGTCGATTGGGACGGCCACCAAATCGCCGGCAGCGGCGGCCGCCATTCCGAGTGGCCGATCCATTCGGAGATTTTTCGCGCGCGACCCGACGTCGAGTTGGTGGTCCACACCCACCCGTTCTATGCCAGCGTTTTCTCGGCGGCGATCGAGCCGCTGCAGCCCTTCACGCTCGACGCCGATCAGTTCACCGAGGTGCCGCGGCACGAGGCCGACGTGGCGTTGATCACGCTGAAGAGCGAAGGCGAGGCCATCGCGCGCGCGCTCGGGCAAAACTTCGCCATGCTCTTGGGCAATCACGGCGTCGTCTTTTGCGGCGCCGGCATCGAGCAGGCGGTCTGCGCCGGAATATTTCTGGAAAAAGCCTGCAAGGCCCACATCATCGGCCGCGCCGCGAACCTCAAGACCGCCATGCCGGACCGCGCGGTGCGCGATAAGCGGCACCGGCAGATCTCGACGCCGGCGCACTGGCAGCATTCGTACCGCTATTTCTGCCGCAAGCTCGAGGCGCGCGGCAAAGCCGGCGGCGGGCCGGCGGTCTTCGGCTGAGCAGGCGATGCGCCCGGCATGAATATCGAGACGCCCGCCAGCGACGCGTGCTACGTCGGCAAGCCGCTGCGCCGGCGCGAAGACGCGCGCTTCCTGCGCGGCAAGGGACGGTTCGTCGACGACGTGGCGCCGCCCGGGACGGCGTGGTGCGCCTTCGTGCGCAGCCCGCACGGCCACGCGCGCATCCGCGGAGTTTCAACCACGGCCGCCGATGCCATGCCCGGCGTGCTGCTGACGCTGACCGCCGCAGACTGGAAACGCGCCGGCCACGGCGAGCTCACGGTGGTGCATCCGATGCCGTTCTCCGACGGCCGGCCGATGAACAATGCGCCGCGACCGGCTTTCGCCGGCGACAAAGTGCGCCACGTCGGCGACATCGTCGCCGCTGTGGTGGCGGACAGCCACTTCGCGGCGGAGGACGCCGCCGAGGCGGTTGCGGTCGATTACGAGCCGCTGCCAAGCGTGTGCGATGCGCGCGCGGCGCTCGCGCCCGGCGCGCCGCTCGTGCACGAGCGCTTCGGCTGCAACATCGTGTTCGACATCGAGCGCGGCAGCCGCGAGAAGACGGAAAGCGCGCTGGCCAAAGCCGCCAAGATCGTCGCGCTCGACCTGCACAACAGCCGGCTCGCCGCCAATCCGCTGGAGCCGCGCGCCTATCTGTGCGAATACGACGGCGCCGCCGACCGCTACACGCTCTACGCCACGACCCAGCAGCCGCATTATCTGCGGCGCTGGCTTTCGCTCTACACGCTGCACATCCCCGAGCACAAAATCCGCGTCGTCTCGCCCGACGTCGGCGGCGGCTTCGGGGTGAAGGGAAATTTTGCCGTCGAGGTCTCGACCATCGTCTGGGCCGCGCAAGTGCTGCGCCGGCCGGTGCGCTGGACCGCGACGCGCACCGATACGTTGCTGTCCGACGCCCAGGCGCGCGATCACCACACCCGCGCCCGCATGGGTTTCGACCGCGACGGCCGCATCGTCGCCATGCAGGTCGACACCTTGGCGGCGCTCGGCGGCTATTTGAGCAATTTCGCGCCGAGCATTCCCGGCAACTCGTACCCGCAAACCATCACCGGGCTCTACCGCACGCCGAACCTGCATTTGCGCGTGCGCGGCGTCTATACCAACACCGTTCCGGTCGATGCCTATCGCGGCTCCGGCCGGCCGGAGGCGACCTGGACCAACGAGCGCTTGATCGAGCGCGCCGCCCACGAGCTCAACATCGATGCGGTCGAGATGCGAAGGCGCAACCTGATCGGCCGCGCCGACTTTCCTTATCCGGCGCCCGGCGGCCGTACGTACGATTCCGGCGATCCGCCGGCGCTCTTGGAAAAACTCCTGGCGCTGGCGGACTACCCGGCACTGCGCAAGCAGCAGACCGAGCTGCGCCGGCAAGGCGTCCTCATGGGTATCGGCCTGGCCTGCTTCATCGACAAAGCCGGCACCGGGCCGAGCGCCAATCTCGCTTTGCGCGGCGGCCTGCACGGCGGCTGGGAGAGCGCGATCGTGCGCGTGCATTCCGACGGCAAGGTCACCGTGCTGGCCGGCAGCCATTCGCACGGCCAGGGTCACGACATCACCTTTGCGCAGATCGCCGCCGACCGGCTCAAGCTCGATATCGACGACATCGGTGTCGTCGAGGGCGACACCGACCGCATTCCGTTCGGCAACGGCACCTGGGGCGCGCGCTCCACCTCGGTCGCCGGCACCGCGATCTATCGGGCGTCGGACCGCATCGTTGCCAAGGCGCGATCGATCGCCGCCGAGGCGCTCGAATGCGCCGCCCACGATATCGTCCATGAACATGGGCGCTTCCGGGTGCACGGCACCGATCGCAGCATCGGCTTTGCCGAAATCGCCGATCGCGCCTATCACGGCGCCAACCTCGGCGCGGACGCATCGCCCGGCCTCGAAGTCACCGAGTTCTACGATCCGCCCGACACCAACGATCCGCAGGCGATGCATCTCGCGGTGGTGATCGTCGATGCCGACACTGGCGCGGTCGAACTTCGCGCGCTTTACGGTGCCGATGATTGTGGCATGATCGTCAACCCCATGATCGTCGAGGGCCAGGTGCACGGCGGCATGGCGCAAGGGATCGGCCAGGCGCTGATGGAACACATCGTCTACGATCGCGACGGCCAATTGCTCACCGGCAGCTTCATGGACTACGCCATGCCGCGCGCCGCCGACCTGCCGGCGTTTTGCACCGGCTTCATCGCCACGCCGGCGCCGAGCAATCCGCTCGGCGTCAAGGGCGGCAGCGAGAGCGGGACGATCGGCGCGCCCGCGGCCATCGGCAATGCGGTCATCGACGCGCTGTGGCACCGCGGCGTGCGCGATATCGCCTTGCCGATCAGTTCGGAAACCGTCTGGCGCGCGCTCAAAGCGGCGCAAGAGAACCCGCCCCGTGACTGAGAAACCCGCACACGTCGCGGCGCGCATTGCCGACGAACTGGCGTCGTGCGGCGTCAAGCTCGTCGCCAGCCTGCCCGACAACTGGCTGATGGACGTCATCAGGACCATCGAACACGACGCTCGCTTCACCCATGTCCCCGTCAACCGCGAGGAATCCGCGATCGGGCTGTGCTCGGGCGCCTATATGGGCGCGATGGGATCGGTGGCGCTGATGGGCGCCTCGGGCCTCATGACGGTGATCTACGCGCTGACCAAGATCAACTATACCTATGAGATCCCGCTGTTCATGATGGCGACTTTGCGCGGCGCGGTCGGCGATCATCACAAGCATCACATCTCGAACGGGCTCTATCTGCGGCCGGTGCTGGACGCGATCGACATGCCGTATCAGATTGTCGACAAGCCGGACGATATCGGCCTGATCTCGCGCTGCTATCAGCACACCCGCACGTTCCCGCGGCCGATGGTGGTGCTGTTCACGCGCGACCTGTTGCGCGGGAGCCATTGATGAACTACGTCGAATGCTTCCGCGCCATCGCCCGCCACCGCAGCGACGAGATCGTGATCACCTCGGCGGGCAATTCCAGCCAGGCCTGGTGGGCGGCGACGCGCGACTCGGCCGCGAGCTTCTATCTCGACGCCTCGATGAGCCTCTCCACCATGTTCGCGTCGGGCCTGGCGCTGGCGCAGCCAAGCTTGAAAATCTGGGCGTTCATGGGCGACGGCGCCTTCGCCATGAATCCGGGCATGCTGATGGTCGAGCGGCAGATGAACCTGCCGAACCTCACGCATTTTCTGGTCTCCAATCGGGTCTACGGCGCGACCTCGAATGCCGGCCTGCCGAACGCCGCCGACAACGATTACGCGGCCATCGCCCGCGCCTTTGGGCTTGAGCGGCTATTCGAATTTCGCGATCTCAAATCGCTCGAGCGCGATTTTCCGGCGCTGAAAGCCGCCAACGCGCCCGGACACACTTTCGTGGTGCTCGAGGTCGAGCCGTTCTCGGACGCCGAGCAAAAACTCGAGCAGCCGCCGTTCGACGGCCCCGAGCTGAAATTCCGCTTCGGCCGCCACGTCGAAAGCGTCACCGGCTGCGATATTTTTGGCTATCGGATTTGAGTGGTTTGCCGATGCTCCAAACGGTGCTGCCGCATGCGCTGCAAGAATGTCCCATGCGCTCGCTATCTGCGGCCTTTGCATTAGACTGAAGGACGCGGACAGGGGCGGGCCCGGCAAAGCAGGCTACCGTGGCGCATTGCCGCGCTTGCTGTTAACACTCGGACCGCGAGACGAAGCCGGAGTTGGCGATGGCCTATGTGGCTGAAATTCCCTATGGCGCCTATTGGAGCACGCCGTTCGCCAAATGGCAGGGCAGTTTCGCCAACCTGCACAGCGTCGAATTCGCCGCCCATGTGGCCAAGGCGGAGCTTTCCAAGCGGCACATCGCGCCGGAGGCCTTCGACTACGGCGTGCTCGGCATGACAGTGCCGCAGAAGGCGTCGTTCTACGGCCTGCCGTGGTTCATGGGGCTGATCGGCGGCCACAAGGTCGGCGGCCCGACCATCGCCCAGGCCTGCGCCACCAGCGTGCGCTGCCTGCTCGCCGGCGCCCAGGAAATCGAGGCGGGACTGGCCTCGACCGCGCTGGTCGCGACCTGCGACCGCGTGTCGAACGGCCCGCACATGGTCTATCCCAATCCGGCGGCGCCGGGCGGCACCGCCGCGCACGAGAACTGGGTGCTCGACAATTTCAGCAGCGACCCGCTCGGCGGCCACGCCATGGTGGCGACCGCCGAGAACGTCGCACGCAAATATCAGGTCACCACCGCCGCGCAGCACGAGGTGGTGTTGCGGCGCGGCGAGCAATACGCGGCGGCGCTGGCGAACGACCACGCGTTTCAGAAGCGGTACATGACGCTGCCGTTCGACGTGCCCACGGCCAACTTCAAGAAGAGCGCCGGCACATTGCCAGGCGACGAAGGCGTGGTGATGTCGACCGCGGAGGGCTTGAGCAAGCTGCGTCCGGTGATGGCCGACGGCACAGTGACCTATGGCGGCCAGACCCATCCGGCCGACGGCAGTGCCGCCGTCGTCGTGGCGACGCCGGAAAAGTGCCGCGAGATGGCGAGCGATAAGAGCGTCCGCATCGGCATCCTCGGCTTCGGCCTGGCGCGCGCCGAGCTGGCGCATATGCCGGAGGCGACGATTCCGGCGGCGAAGCAGGCGCTCGATCAGTCAGGGCTTGCGATCAAGGACATGGCCGCGGTGAAGTCGCACAATCCGTTCGCGGTGAACGACATCGTCTTTGCTCGTGAGACCGGCGCCGATCTGATGGCGATGAACAATTACGGCTGCTCGCTGGTCTGGGGCCATCCGCAGGGGCCGACCGGCTTGCGCTCGATCATCGAATTGATCGAGGAACTGGTCATCCGCGGCGGCGGCCGCGGCCTGTTCCAGGGCTGCGCCGCCGGCGATACCGCGATGGCGGTGGTGATCGACGTCGACACGCGCAAGCACTGACGCTGCCGGGGATTGTCGGTGACGGCTCGAGCAACAGCGCGGCGCTTCAAGGTCGGTATCGACGTCGGCGGCACCTTCACCGACTTTTACGTCCGCGAGGCCGGTTCCGAGCCGGTCATCCACAAAGTGCTGTCGACGCCGGCCGATCCTTCGGTCGGCGTGCTCGCCGGCTTGGGCGAGCTGGCCGGCGCGCTCGATGCGCCGCTGGCGCTGGCCGATTTTCTCGGCAGCATCGAGGTCATCGTGCACGGCACCACGGTGACGACCAATGCCACGCTGACGCGCCGCGGCGCCAAGACCGGACTGATCACCACCGCGGGCCTGCGCGACGCGTTGGAAATGCGCCGCGGCATTCGCGAGGAACGCTACAACAACCGCTATACCAATGTGGCGCCGGTGGTGCCGCGCTATCTGCGCGTCGGCGTCGCCGAACGCCTCGACCGCCATGGCCGCACGGTGCAACCGCTTGCGCTCGACGACGTGCGCGGCGCCATCGATCTGTTCAAGGCGGAGGACGTCAAAGCGGTAGCGATCTGCTTCATGAACGCTTTCGCCAATCCGGCGCACGAAGCGGAAGCTGCGGCCTTGGTGCGCAAGGAATTGCCCGGCGCGTTTCTCACCACGTCGACGGAGCTGTTGCCCGCGATCCGCTTCTACGATCGCGTCTCGACCACCGCGCTCAACGCCTATGTGGGGCCGATCCTCGATCATTACCTCGCGCAACTGCAGCGCCGCCTGGGCGAAGCCGGTTTTTCCGGCGCGCTCCTGATCATGCAGTCGAACGGCGGCGTGATGACGCCCGAAGTGGCGCGCAAGTCGCCGGCGCTGACGCTGCTGTCAGGTCCCGCCGGCGGCCCGATCGCCGGCCTCGCCGCGGCGCGGCCGCTCGGCTTGGACAGTTGCATCGTCGTCGACATGGGCGGCACCAGCTTCGAGGCGGCGCTGGTCGAGAAAACGCCGGTGGTGATCAAGGAAGGCGAGATCGACCGGTTGCGCTGCGCGCTGCCGATGCTCGGCATCCACACCATCGGCGCCGGCGGCGGTTCGATCGGCTGGATCGACCAGGGCGGCCTCTTACGCATGGGGCCGCACAGCGCCGGCGCCACGCCGGGGCCGGCCTGCTACGGCCAGGGCGGCGAGGAGCCGACCACCACCGACGCCAATCTGGTGCTCGGCTATCTGAGCGCCGAGTTCTTTTCCGGCGGCCGCATCAAGCTCGATGCAAAAACCGCGCGCGAGGCGATCGCCAAAAACATCGCCGCGCCGCTCGGCATGACGGTCGAAGCCGCCGCCGCCGGCATGTACCGCGTCGCCTGCACCAACATGGCGCAGGGCGTGCGCGCGGTGACGATCGAGCGCGGCAGCGATCCGCGCGAATTTCCGCTGGTGGTCGCCGGCGGCGCCGGGCCGCTGCACTCCTGCGTCATCTGCAACGATCTCGATATCGCCTTGCAGATCGTGCCGCGCGAAAGCTCGGTGCTGTGCGCGTCCGGCATGCTGATGGGCGACCTGCGCCACGATTTCGTGCGCACCTTCGTCGACCGCTTTCCCGATCTGCGCTGGGAAAAACTCAACGCGCTGATCGCCGAGATGATCGCCACCGGCGACCGCACGTTGGCGAGCGAAAACATCGCGCCGGAGCGGCGCCAGCACGCGGTGACGTTGGACTGCCGCTATCTCAAGCAATATCATGAAGTGTCGTTCCCGGTGCCGCTCGCCGCGATCGAGACGCGCGATGCGCCGGCGATCCTGCGGGTATTTCACGACGAGCATAACCGGCTGTTCGGCTATGCGCTCGAACAGGAAGCGGTCGAGATCGTCAATGTGCGCGTGCAATCGATCGGCATGACGGAAAAGCTCGAGCTTTCGGGCGAGCCGTTCGCCGGCAGCGATGCATCGGCGGCATGCAAGGGCGAGCGCGCGGCTTATGTGTTCGAAAAAGAAGCGTTCGCAACGATTCCGGTATTCGACGGCCATCACCTGCACCACGGCAACCGCATCGCCGGACCCGCACTCGTCGAAATGGTCACCACCACGGCCTTCATCAGCGCCAGCTATGACGCGGTCACCGACCGCTACGGCTCGCTTTTGATGTACCGCAAGGGCCGCGACGATCTGGTGCGCGACTGTCTGGGACCTCAATCATGAGCGCGACCGCAAAAACTGCCGATCCGATCCTGATGTCGGTGTTGGCCCGCACCTTCCGCTCGATCACCGACGAGATGAGCGCGTCCGTGGTCAAAACCACGCGCTCGCCGATCCTGTGCGAGGCCAAGGATTTCGTCACCGGGCTCTACGACGCCCACGGCAACATGCTGGAGCAGACCGAAAACCTGCCGATCCTCGCCTTCTCGCTCGGCCCGGTATGCAAGCACATCGTCAAATATTTCGGCGACGATATTGCCGATGGCGACGTGATCTTCCACAACGACGTGTTCTCTTTCGGCAATCAGAACAACGACGTCGCCGTCTATAAGCCGATCTTCCACGACGGTGCGCTGGTCGCCTGGGCCGCGGTGAAGGGCCACCAGGCCGATATCGGCGGCGCCGTGCCCGGCGGCTATAACCCCAACGCCAAGGAAGTCTGGCAGGAGGCGCTGCGCATTCCGCCGGTAAAGGTCTACGACAAGGGCAAGCTGCGCCGCGATGTCTGGGATCTGATCTTCGCCAATATCCGCTTCGACATCGTGCAGCACGATCTGAAAGCCCAGATGGGCGCCTGCACCATCGGCGACCGCCGCATGCGCGCGCTGTTGCGGAAATACGGCCGCGACGTTTTCGAGAGCCACAAGACGGCGCTGTTCGACGCCACCGAGAAGATGATGCAGGCCGAGATCGCGCGTATCCCGAACGGCACCTATAGCGGCGAAGGCATGGTCTATTTCGACGGCCATCACCAGGGCTCGAAATTTACCATCCGCGTCACCATCACCGTCGAGGACGCGCATGTGCGGTTCGATTATTCCAAGACCGACGCGCAGACCGACGGCTTCGTCAACGGCACCTATACGTCGAGCGCGTCGGCGACCTTGCTCACCTTCCTGCAATTCATCAATCCGGACATCCCGCACAACGAAGGCATGATCCGCCCGATCGACATCGTCATTCCGCAAGGCACTATCCTCAACGCGCGCTATCCGAAGGCGACCACGTTCGGCAATCACCTGTGCCCGCCCAACGCCGACGCCATCATCCGGGCGCTAGCGCCGGTGATTCCCGATCGCGTCACCGCCGGCTGGAACAACCTCTTGTGCTCGCTCACCACCGGCCTTGATCCCGAGACCAGCGAAAAATACGTCGACATCGGCTTCATGGGGCTCAAGGGCGGCTCCGGCGCCATGGCCGGCACCGACGGCTACGACCACATCGGCATGATCGACGCGTCGGGCGGCGTGCTCGACCAGGATTACGAGATGTTCGAGCTGCAGACGCCGCACCAGCTCATCAAGCACGAATATATCTGCGATTCCGGCGGCGCCGGCCGCTGGCGCGGCGGGCTCGGCGTCGAGACCCAATTCAAGATCGGCTCCGACGCGACGCAACTGGTCACCTTCGGCGACGGCGATTTCGAGCCGGCGTTCGGCCTGTTCGGCGGCCATGACAGCATGCTCAACTCGATCGAGCTCAACTATCCCGACGGCACCCGCGTGGTGCCGCGCAACAAAGATTTGATCCTCGGCGTGCCGAAGGGCACGCTCTATCGCCAGGTCGCCGGCGGCGGCGGCGGCTATGGCGACCCGAAAGCGCGCGACCGCAACAAGGTCGCCGAGGAAGTGCGCAACGGCGTGATCTCGCCGCAGGCGGCGCGCGAGATTTATGGTTTTGCCGACATTGGTAAAAAAGAATTGGGATCGAAAAAATGAATTTCGAGCTCAGCGACGAGCAGGTCCAGATCCGCGACACCTTTGCGCGCTTTTGCGACGAGCGCATCGCGCCGCGGGCCGCCGAGATCGACGAGGCGCACGCGTTCCCGCGCGAATTGTTCGGCGAAGTCGCGGCGCTGGGTTTTTTCGGCTTGCGCTATCCGTCCGAAAGCGGCGGGCTTGGGCTCGACCTGATTTCGCTCTGCCTGGCGCTCGAGGAGATTTCGCGCGGCTCGATGTCGCTGGCCGGCTGCGTCACCATGCAGTCGCTGATGGGCACGAAATTTTTAGAAATGCTCGGCAATGCCGACATCAGACAGCGCCTGTTCGCGCCGGCGCTGCGCGGCGAGAAGATCGGCGGCATCTGCATGACCGAGCCGAACGCGGGCAGCGATCTCGGCGGCATCGCCACCAGCGCGCGCAAGGTCGACGGCGGCTATCTGCTCAAAGGCCAGAAGATGTGGGTCACCTCGGCGCCGGTGGCCGATTTCTTCACGGTGTTTGCTCGCGCCGGCGAGGAGAAGAAACTCACGATCTTCCTGGTCGAGAAAGACTTCAAAGGTCTCGCCATCGGCAAGGCGATTGCGAAAATGGGCGTGTGGGCGCTGCCGACCTCGGAGCTTGCCTTCGACGATTGTTTCGTGCCCGACAGCCATCGCCTGAGCCATGCCGAAGGCGATGGCGAGGGGCACTTGCGCAAGCTGCTCGCCGAAATCCGCATCGTCACCGGCGCGCTGGCGCTCGGCGGCGCCCGCGGCGCACTCGAAGAAGCGATCCGTTATGCCGGCGAGCGCCAGCAGTTCGGCAAGCCGATCAACCGCTATCAAGCGATCCAGCTCAAGCTCGCCGAGATGGCGACCGACCTGGAAGCGGCGCGCCGGCTGGTGCACTACGCCGCCTGGCTCAAGGACAACGACAAGCCGCATCACAAGGAAGCGGCGATGGCAAAGCTGTTCGCCTCTGAAGCCGCGGTCGGCATTTGCGACAAGGCGGCGCGCGTGCTCGCCTCCTACGGCTATAGCATGGAATATGCGGTGCAGCGCCACCTGCGCGACATCCGCTTCACCCTGATCGGCGGCGGCACCAGCGAAATCTTGAAACTCGTCATCGCCAAGGAGCTGTCGGCGTGACGGAGCGGAAGATCAAGGTGCTGCTGGCGAAGCCCGGGCTCGACGGCCACGACGTCGGCGCCAAGGTGGTGGTGCAGGCCTTGCTGGAAGCCGGCTTCGACGTGATCTATACCGGCCTGCGGCAGACGCCCGACGCCATCGCCAAGGCCGCCGCCGAGGCCAAGGCCGACGTCATCGGGCTGTCGATCCTGTCGGGAGCGCATATTCCGCTGTGCCGGCGCATCCGCGAGTTGCTGCAGGAGAAGGGGCTTTACGATAAGCTCTGGATCGTCGGCGGCAATATTCCGGAAGAGGACCGCATGGTGCTCCGCCAACTCGGCTTCCGCGGCGTGTTTCCCACCGGCAGCCGCACCGCCGACATCGTTTCGTTCATTCGGGAGAATGTGAAATGACCGAACAACAAAAGCGCAAGGAAGCGCCCGTCCGCCGCGTCGTCAACGAATCCGGCATCGAGATAAAACCGCTCTATACCGCCGAGGATGTAGTCGCGACCGGCGGCGTCGATTTGAGCCGCGCCGGCGAGGCGCCGTTCACCCGCGGCATTCATCCGCTGATGTACCGGCAGCGGCCGTTCACCATGCGGCAATATACCGGCTTCGCCAACGCCGCCGACACCAACGCACGCTTCAAATATCTGATCGCCAACGGCCAGACCGGCCTCAACGTCGCCTTCGACCTGGCGACGCAGTGCGGCTACGATTCCGACGCGGCGGAAGCGGTCGGCGAAGTCGGCCGCGTCGGCATGGCGGTCGATACCTTGCGCGATTTCGAGATCGCCTTCGACGGCATCGACCTCGACGCCATCACCGTGTCGCTGACCATCAACGGCGCCGCCGCCATCCTGATCGCCATGTATCTCGCCATGGCCGAAAAACGCGGCTACGACGTTTCCAAGCTGCGCGGCACGGCGCAGAACGACATTTTGAAGGAGTTCATCGGCCGCGGCACCTGGGTGTTTCCGGTCGATCCGTCGGTAAAACTCGTCGCCGACACCATCGAATATTGCGCCAAGGCGGCGCCGAAATATTCGCCGGTCAGCGTCTGCGGCTATCACATCCGCGAATCCGGCGCGACGCCGGCGGAGGAAATGGGCTACGCCTTCGCCATCGCCAAGGCGTATACCGACGCAGCGCTGGCGCGCGGCCTCGACATCGACGAGTTCGCCGGCCGGCTGTCGTTCAATTTCAACATTTTCGGCAACCTGTTCGAGCAGGTGGCGAAATTCCGCGCCGGGCGGCGGTTGTGGGCGAAAATCATCCTCGACGGCTACGGCGCCAAGAAGCCGGAATCCGGCTGGCTGCGCATGATCGCCGGCGGCGGCGGTTTTGGCCTCACCATCGAGCAGCCGGAAAATAATATCATGCGCGGCGCCTATTACGCGCTGATCGCGGCGCTGGGCGGCGCCCAGACCATGGCGCTGTGCTGCTACGACGAGGCCTATACGATTCCGACGCCGAAGGCGCAGCGCATCTCGCTGCGCACCATGCAGCTGTTGATCGAGGAGATCGGGCTCGCCGACACCGTCGATCCGCTGGGCGGCTCCTATTACATCGAGAGCCTGACCAATCAGCTCGAGCAAAAAATCGTCGAGGCGATGGCCTGGGTCGACGCCCAAGGCGGCATTGTCAAGGCGGTGGCCGACGGCGTGATCCAGGCCAAGGTGTCGGAATACGCGTTCGAGCGGCAGAAGGCGCTGGAGTCGGGCGCACTGCGCAAGGTCGGCGTCAACTGCTACACCGACACCGACGAAGAAAAGCCGCAGGTCGACCTGCACGGCTATGACGAGATGGGCGCGATCGAGCAGATCGAGGCGCTGAAGAAAGTACGCGCGACGCGCAACAACGCCGCCGTCGAGCGCGCGCTCGCCGCGGTGCGCACGGAAGCCAAGGCCGGACGCAACGTCATGCCGGCGCTGATGGACGCGGTGAAATCTTATGCCACCGTCGGCGAGATGACCAACGCGCTGGTCGATGTTTTTGGCCGGTTCCAGGAGCCGACAAAGCTCTGGCGCAAGGTCGCTTGAGGCAATCGCGCGCGCATCATGAAGCCCGGCGTCATCCTCTCGATGGAGCAGGCCTTGTCGCTCACCTCGGCGACATTGCGCTTCGTCCATCTCGGCTGGCGCGTGATCAAGCTCGAAGCGACGCCGCAGTCGGACGGCGCGCTGCCCGGCGATCCCAACCGCTATATCGGCTCGCTGGTTGCCGACGAGGGCCGCCGCTCCTATTTCATCGGCCCCAATGTCGGCAAGGAATCGATCGCGCTCAATCTCAAGAGCCGCGACGGCCGCGACGTGCTGCACCGCCTGATCCGCGCGCTCAATGTCGACGTGTTCTGCTGCAACACCCTGCCCTCGCGTTACCAAGAGCTCGGCATCGACTACGACAGTTTGCGCGCGGTGAAGCCCAACCTGATCTGGGCGGCGATCTCCGCCATGGGGCCGGATTATCCGGATGCCGCCGGCTACGATCCGGCGATCCAGGCCCAGGTCGGCTATATGGAAGTCACCGGCATGCTCGACGGCCCGCCGACGCTCGCCGGCATTCCGCTGGTCGATCTCAAAGCCGGCGACGAAGTCTACGCCAATGTCTGGAAGGCGCTGGCCGAGCGCGCCACCTCGGGGCAAGGCAGCCGCATCGACGTGTCGATGATGCAGGCCGCGGCGGCGTGGCTGATCACGCTGTTGCCGCTGATCGACTTCGACTGCGAGCCGTGGGAGATCACGCGTGCCGGCAACGAGCACCGCAAATTCGTGCCGACCAACGCCTATCCGACCACGGACGGCGCGGTGCTGTTCGCCATCGGCAGCGACGCCGGCTGGCGACGCCTCACCGAGCTACCGAAATTCAACGCGGTGGCGACGCCGCAGCGCGTCACCAATGTCGGCCGCGTCGCCGACCGCGTCGCCATCCATGCCGATATCGCCGCCATCACCCGCCAGCATGCGACCGCCGACATCATCGCCGACCTCAAGCGCGCCAAAATTCCGCACGCCCCGATCAACACCGTGCCGCAAGCGATGCAGATCGAGGCCATCGCCAAGCGGCTCACCACCACCACCGCGCCGGACGGCCGCCGCGTCCGGCTGCCGCCGATGGCGGTCGACGAGGCCGGCGCGCCGCACGATTTCGCGTTTCCGCCGCGCTACGGCGAGCACTCGGAAAAGATCTTGCGCGAGGTCGGCTACGACTTGGGCGCTATCGCCAAACTGCGCGACGCGCGCGTCATAGCCGGCCCCGACGCGGTTACTGCCCGCTCATGACTTTGCACAATCCGCTGTTGCGAAAACCATCGCGGCCGCTGCCGCGCTGCGCCGTCGTGGTCGGCGCCGGAACCATCGGCCCCGACATCGGCTATTACCTGAAATCCGCCCTGCCCGATCTGAAGCTTTATCTGCTCGATATTGCGCAGCCGGCGCTCGACCGCGCCATGCGGCGCTTCACCGAATACACCGAAAAGGCCGTGGCGCGCCGCAAGATGAGCGCAAGCGAAGCCGAGAAGGTGCGCGCCAATGTCCACGCCACGACCGACTACGAGGTCGCGCGCGATGCCGATTGGGCGATCGAGGCCGCGACCGAAGATTTGGGCTTAAAGCGCAAAATCTTCGCCCGGCTCGAAGCGCTGATGCGGCCCGACGCCTGGATCACCTCGAATACCTCTTCGCTGCCCGCGGCGCGGATTTTCGCCGATTTGCGCCACAAGAACCGCGCCACCGTCACTCATTTTTTCGCGCCGGCCTGGCGCAATCCGGTGGTCGAGGTGATCGACACGGCCGCGCTCGACCGCGCCGTGCTGGAGGATTTGCGCTGGCTGTTCTGCTTGACCGGCAAGGTGCCGCTCGTCACCGCCGACGTGCCGTGCTTCATGCTCGACCGCGTGTTCGACAATTGGTGCAACGAGGCGGCGCATCTGCTCGATCGCGCCAGCGCCGCCGAGATCGATTCGACGGCGGCGGAATTCGTCCATGCCGGGCCGTTCTTCGTGCTCAACCTCGCCCACGGCAATCCGATCATCGTCGAGACCAACACCCTGCAGGCCGACGAGGAAGGCGAGCACTATCGCCCAGCGGCGGTATTCCGCACCGCTGGCACATGGTCCACGGTGTCGCCGGGCAAGACCGTGCCGGTTGCGCCGCAGGCCGCGGCGGCGATCCGCGACCGCCTGCTCGGCATTTTGATGTCGCAGAGCGGCGATATTCTCGACCGCAGCATCGGCGATGCGGCGGACCTCGAGCTCGGCTGCCGGCTCGCGCTCGGCTTCAAATCCGGGCCGCTGGAATTGATGGGCAAGCTCGGCGCCCCGGAGGTGGCGCGCATCGGCAAGCGCCTGGTGGCAGAACGGCCGGGCCTGCCGCTGCCGAAACGGGCCCCGGCCGATTACCAGAATTTTCATCGCTCGGTTCTGGTCGACGACGCGCGCGGCGTGAAAATCATCACCATCCGGCGGCCGGAAGCGCTCAACGCGCTGCATGACGAACTGACCGACGAAATCCTCGCCGTGATCCGGCAATACGAGACCGACGCCGCGGTACGCGGTTTTGTCATCACCGGTTATGGCGCGCGCGCCTTTTGCGCCGGCGCCGACATCGGGCGATTTCCAAAGGTTTTGGGCGATGCCGAGGCCGCAGCGCAATACGCGCGCGACTGCTCGCGACTGTTGTTGCACATCGACCGCATGGCCAAGCCCGTGGTCGCGGCGCTCAACGGCATGGCGCTCGGCGGCGGGCTGGAACTGGCGCTGCGCTGCCACGGCATCGTGGCGCTGCGCGACGCCTGGCTGCAATTGCCGGAAATCACGCTCGGCATCGTGCCCGGCCTCGGCGCCATGGTGGTGCCGTATCGGCGCTGGCCGAAAGCCGCAACGACGTTTCACGCCATGATGCGCCGCGCCGAGCGGGTTTCGGCCCAGACGGCGCACGCGCTCGGCATCGTCGATCGCTTGAGCGACGACTATGCCGCCATGATCGAAGCCGCGGTCGAGCGCGTGCACGCGCTGACCGGGCAAGTGCAAGCGCCGAGAGATGGCGCGGTTGCGATTGAGCCGCCGACGCCGGCCGAAGCCGTCGCCTTCAGCGGTCAAAAGCTCAGCGTGGTGGTGACGCGGATTTTGCAGCGCGCCATCGTCGATGCCGCGGCGGCGCCAACCTTCGACGCCGCGCTCGAAATCGGCTATCGCGCCTTCGGTGAAAGCGCCTGCACCGCGGCGGCGCGCGAAGGCATCAACTCGTTCCTGGAACGGCGCCCGGCGGATTTCACGAAGACCGGCTAGCCGGCAATTGCCGCCGCATCATCGGATAATGCGTATTTTTTCCAGTGAACTTCGGAAGGCTGTGAAAATGCGCGCGCAGCTCGTGGCGCACCGGCGACGCCATCGCGGCGTTGAAGGCTTCGGGCGTATCGAACACCACCTCGTTGCCGACCATGTAATCGGCTGCCGGCAACACACCCTCCGCTCCGCCTGAAAGCGGCAGATAGCACAGCACCGAGCGTATCTCCGGCAGCTTGCCGAGGATCGGCGGATGGTCGGCGATGTAATGGGACACGAACTCCGCGACGTTCTCCGCCGGATGATGGTAGCGCACCACATAGGAGAACGGCGCGGAGAGCGGTCCCGGATTTGGCTCGCCTGCGACGGGGTAGAACCGCCGTTCAAAGCCGGTGCCGGTGATGGCGACTCCCGCGGGTGCGCCGCCAAGACTTTGCTTGAAGCGCACGGCCGCAAGGCTGGCTTCGAGTTTGTCCCGCGTCGGAAATTGCAGCATGGCCATCAGCAGCGGTCCCGGCCCGTCGTTGTTGAACGGATCGTGGGTGCCGCCGCGCAGCGGTCGGTACAGATCGACGGCGATCAGTCCGGGCAGCGCCGCCCATGCCGGCGCCGCATGGCGGTCCGCCCAGGCCTGCACGGCGGCCTCTTGGTCAGGGCCGCCGGTGACACAAATCTCGTAGACAAAGTCGGTCACGGCTAAGCCCTCTACGATATGAGATTGCTGCTTTGCAGCAGCCTTCCCCTTAAATCGCACGGCAACAGGAAAGCGCAGAGAGAATTTGAACTCAAGGACGGCCCCGCAGGGGCCGCCGCCTACGGCGGTCGCCCATAAGCGCGTTTACGCGCGTCTTTTGACGCGCTATGGGCGATCCTTGACTTCAAATTCTCTCTGCGCTCACGGTCGACCGTGCGATTTAAGGGAGAGTGAGACCCTCCGGAGTCTCGCATTTACCGAAGCGCAGTGGCACGTTTAGTCAAAGATTGGAGAAGCCTTAGTGGACCTGGCCCGCGTAACCCTGGAGGACAAATACACCCTCCAATCCGGACGCATCTATCTCTCCGGCATTCAGGTGCTGGTGCGCCTGCCGCTGATGCAGCGCGCGCGCGACCGCGCCGCGGGCTTGAACACCGCGGGCTTCATCTCCGGCTATCGCGGCTCGCCGCTCGGCACTTACGACAGCGCGCTGTGGCAGGCCAACGCGCTGCTCGAGCAAAACGACATCCGCTTCCAGCCCGGCCTGAACGAAGACCTCGCCGCCACGGCGGTGTGGGGCAGCCAGCAAGTCGGCCTGTTTCCAGGCAGCAAGGTCGATGGCGTGTTCGGCATCTGGTACGGCAAAGGCCCCGGCGTCGATCGCTCGCTCGACGTGCTGCGCCACGCCAATTGGGCCGGCACCGCGCCGCACGGCGGCGTGCTGGCGATCGCCGGCGACGATCACGGCGCGCAATCGACCACCACGGCCTATCAGTGCGAGCAGGCCTTCGAGGCGGCGATGATGCCGATCCTCAATCCGGCGACGATCCAGGATTATCTCGATCTCGGGCTGTTCGGCTTCGCGCTGTCGCGGTTTTCCGGCTGCTGGGTGGCGTTCAAGGCGGCGAGCGAAGCGGTCGACAGTTCGGCGTCGGTCTACGTCGATCCGCAGCGCGTCGCGGTGACGATCCCAGTTGATTTTGAAATGCCGCCCGGCGGCCTGCACATCCGCTGGCCGCGCGGCGGCATGGATTGGGCGCTCGAGCAGGAGCGCCGCCTGCACGGCCCAAAGCTCGACGCCGCGCAGTCGTTCGCGCACGCCAATCACCTCGACTGCGTGATGATCGATACGCCGCAGCCGCGGCTGGGCATCGTCACCACCGGCAAAGCCTACCTGGACGTGCGGCAGGCGCTAAGCGAGCTTGGCATCGGCGAAGAGCGCGCCGCCGAACTCGGCATCCGCGTCTACAAAATCGCGCTGGCCTGGCCGCTGGAGCCGCAGCGCGCGCTGGCCTTCGCGCACGGCGTCAAGGACATTCTGGTCGTCGAGGAAAAACGCGGCTTCATCGAGAACCAGCTCGTCAAGCTGTTCTACAATGTCGCGGCGGCGCGGCGGCCGAGCATCGTCGGCAAGACCGACGAGACCGGCGCGGTCCTTCTTCCCTCAACCGGCGAGCTGACGCCGACCATGGTGGCGCGCGCCATCGTCGCGCGCTTGCGGCGGCTCGGCGACACCACGCCATTCGACGAGCGCCTGGCGCGGCTCGAAGCCTTCGAGCGGCCGGCGGCGCCGGTCTCGGCCATCCAACGGACGCCGTTTTTCTGCTCCGGCTGCCCGCACAATACCTCGACGCGCGTACCCGAAGGCAGCCGCGCCATGGCCGGCATCGGCTGCCACAGCATGGCGCTGTTCATGCCCGGCCGCCACACCGCAACGCTGACCCATATGGGCGGCGAAGGCGTCAACTGGATCGGCCAAGCGCCGTTCACCACCGAGCGCCATGTTTTCCAGAATCTTGGCGACGGCACTTATGCCCATAGCGGCCTGATCGCGATCCGCGCCGCGGCCGCGGCCGGCGTCAACATCACCTACAAGATTCTCTACAACGACGCGGTCGCCATGACCGGCGGCCAGCCGGTGGAAGGCGCGATGACCGTGCCGCAGATCGCCCGGCAGGTGCTGGCCGAAGGCGCGCGCCGCGTCGTCGTCGTGACCGACGAACCCGGCAAATATTCGAGCCATGCCGGCTTCCCGAGTGGCGTCGCCATCCGCCATCGCGACGATCTCGATGCCGTGCAGCGCGGGCTGCGCGACATCGCGGGCCTCACGGTGCTCATTTACGATCAGACCTGCGCGGCGGAAAAGCGCCGCCGCCGCAAGCGCGGAAAATTTCCCGACCCGCCCGAGCGCGTCTTCATCAACGACGCGGTGTGCGAAGGCTGCGGCGATTGCTCGGACAAATCGAACTGCATCGCGGTAGCGCCGGTCGAGACCGAATTCGGCCGCAAGCGGCGCATCGACCAGTCGAACTGCAACAAGGATTTTTCTTGCCTCAAGGGCTTTTGCCCGAGTTTTGTCACCGTGCGCGGCGCCACCCCGCGCAAGCTCGGCGGGCTGGCGGCGAACGATCGCGCGTTTGCCGGTTTACCCGAGCCGAAAGCGCCGGTTCTGGAGCGGCCGTACGGCATCCTCATCACCGGCGTCGGCGGCACCGGCGTCGTCACGCTGGGCGCGCTCATCGGCATGGCGGCGCATCTCGAAGGCAAGGGCTGCACCGTGCTCGACATCAGCGGGCTCGCGCAAAAGAACGGCGCGGTGATGAGCCACGTGCGGCTGGCGCCAAAACCCGAGGACCTTTACGCGGTGCGCGTCGCCGCGGGCGGCGCCGACGTGCTGCTCGCCTGCGATCCGGTGGTGGCGGCGAGCCCGGCGGCGCTGTCGCGCATCCGGCACGGCGCCACCAAGGCGGTGATCAACAGCCATGCGCAGCCGACCGCGGCCTTCATCTTCAAGCCGGACGTCGATTTCGAGACCGCCAAAATGCTCCACGCGATCAAGACCGCGGCGGGCGACGGCGGCGACGGCGGCGCCGACACCATCGACGCCACCGGGCTCGCGGCGGCGCTGATGGGCGATTCCATCGCCGCCAATCTGTTTATGCTCGGCTATGGATTCCAGAAAGGTTTCTTGCCGCTCACGCTCACCGCCATCGAGCGCGCGATCGTGCTCAACGGCGTCGCGGTCGAGGCCAACAAGCGCAGCTTTGCTTGGGGCCGCCTCGCCGCCCATGACCGCGGCCAAGTCGAGGCGCTGGTGCGCACCGCGTTGCGCGACGATGCGGCGCCGGAGCCGCAGGGGCTCGACGCCCTGATCGAACACCGCGCGGCCTATCTGAAAAATTATCAGAACGCGGCTTACGCGCGGCGCTATCGCGACACCGTGCGAACGATCCGCGTCGCCGAAACAAAACTCGCCCGCGGCTTTTCCGGACTCGCCGAGGCGGTGGCGCGCAATCTGTTCACGCTGATGGCCTACAAGGACGAATACGAAGTGGCGCGGCTCTATAGCGACGGCGCGTTCTTGCAGAAGCTGCAGCGGCAGTTCGAAGGCGATTTCACTTTGGAATATCATCTGGCGCCGCCGCTATTGGCGCGGCGCGATCCGGCGACCGGCGCGCCGAAGAAGCGCGCCTTCGGGCCGTGGATGCGCCACGTGTTCAAGTTGTTGACGTGGCTGCGCCCATTGCGCGGCACGGCGCTCGATGTTTTCGGCTATACCAAGGAACGCCGCATGGAACGGCGCCTGATCGCCGACTACCAAGCGCTCGTCGGCGAGCTTGCGGCCTCGCTCAATCCCGGCAACCACGCGCTCGCCATCGAGCTGGCGTCGCTGCCGGCCAAGATGCGCGGCTTCGGCCACATCAAGGCGCGCAACGTCGAAAGCGCCAAGGCGTGCGAGGCCGGGCTGCTGGCGTTGTGGCGCAGCAAAGATGCGCCGGCATCGGCGGCTTGATCCGGGCCGAGCGCTGCGATTTTTCAGACAGCAGCGTCAACCGCCACGTTGGCGGCGTAGGCTTCGGCCATGGCCGGCGCCAGCGTGTAGCTCCAGGTTCGATTGCATGGATAGCACACGAACGTCGTCCGCCGCATTGCCGGAGATTTCGGATGCGGAACCGACGTGACATAGATCAACGGTTCCCCGCACTTTGGGCAAAGCGCCGTCAAATCCTGGTCTTCGGACATAGCGCGATCCGGCGATCCTGCCGCCAATCGTAGTTTCAAAGGTTAAACTTTTCGAAAAGCCGCGATAAACGTCCGCCGCATGCTATTTTCGAAGCGTGTTTCCCGGGCGCAGCGCAGCACCATAAGCGCGTTTACGCGCGTCTTGCGCGCGCTATGGTGATGCGCTGCAGACCCGGGATCGTATCAAGCGCCGGGTCTGCGACGATCCCGGATCAGCGGCGCACCGTTTCACGCTGGGCCGCATCCGGGAAACAATATTCGGCAAGCGCTGGCAGGGATCATCCGGCGACACCGAGGAAGCACAATCGCCAGCATCTCATCCCGGACGAGCGGGCTCCGCGGCAAGCGCAATCCACGGCGCCTCGGGATCGTCCGGCGGCACCGAGGAGAGCAGCGCCCGCGTATGCGGGTGCTGCGGGGCGGCGAACACCGCCTCGACGGCACCTTCCTCGACGATCTCGCCGCCATACATCACCAGCACGCGGCTGCACAGGTGACGCACCACGGAGAGGTCGTGGGAAATGAACAGCATGGCGAAGCCGAGCTCGGCGCGCAGCCGCGCCAGAAGGTTGAGAAGCTGCGCCTGGATCGAGACGTCGAGGCCCGAGACGATCTCGTCGGCGACCAAAATTTTCGGCAGCGTGCACAGCGCGCGGGCGATATTGATGCGCTGGCGCTGGCCGCCCGACAGTTGCCCGGGCAGCCGGGCGGCAAAATCCGGCGACAGGCCGACCTCGGCGAGCAGCTCCCTGGTCCGCGCCAGGCGCTCGTCCCAGCTGGCGTGCCGGCTGCCGGCCTCCATCGCTTGCGTGACGATGCTCGCCACCCGCCGCCGCGGATTGAGCGCCGATTGCGGATCCTGGAACACCATCTGCAGACTCCTCGCGCGGCGCGCACGGCCGCGCCGCGACGGAACCGCGACGTCCTCGCCGTTGAGCAAGATTTTTCCGGCGGTCGGCTGTTCCAGGCCGACCAGCATTTTGGCGATGGTGCTTTTGCCGCTGCCGCTTTCGCCGACCAGCGCCACGAATTCGTTCGCAGCGATGCGGAATGTCGCCTGCTTGACCGCGGCGATGGTGCGCGCGCCGGCGAACAATCCGCCGCCGACGTCGTAGCGTTTCTGCAAGCCTTCGACCTGGAGCAGCGGCCGCTCCGCATGACGCGGCCGGTCATCGGCGCGGGCCATGCTTGCGATGCTGGCCGTGGCCGCGGCGCGGATGCAGGCGACACGATGATCGGCGGCAATGGCGATATCCGGCGGCTCGCCGCGGCGGCACTCCTCGGCGACCACAGGGCATCGCGGCGCGAAATGGCAGCCGGACAGGTTTTTGAGCTGGCGCGGGCTCGGCATCTGGTCCGGCATGACGTACAACGCGCGCCGCGCGGCGCGCATCGACGGATTGGCGAGCTGCAGGCAGCGCGTATAGGGATGCGCCGGCGCCGACAGCACGGCGCGCGCCGGCCCGCTCTCGACGGCGCGGCCGGCATACATCACGGTGACCTGGTCGCACAGTTGCGCGGCCAGGCGCAGGTCGTGGGTGATGAAGATGACCGCGGTGCCGTGCGCGCGCTGCATGTCGGCGATCAGCGCCAGGATCGGCGGGTGCATGGTGACGTCGAGCGCGGTAGTCGGCTCGTCGGCAATGACCAGGCGCGGATTTGAGGAAAACGCCAAGGCAATCAGCACGCGCTGGCACATGCCGCCGGACAATTGGTGCGGATATTGCGCCAACAGTTCGCCGGCGCGCGGCAGCCGCGCCGCCGTCAGCATGGCGACCGCGCGGTCGCGGCGCGCGCCGCGGCTGCCGTCGCCGAGCCGCGCCAAATGCTCGTCGAATTGCGCGCCGATGGTGCGCACCGGATTGAGCGAAGTCATCGGCGCCTGCGGGATGAAGGCGATGGCGCGGCCGAGCAGCGCGCGGCGCCCGCCCGGCGCCATGCGCAGCAGGTCGTCGCCTTCGAACAGCAGCGAGCCGGACGTGATCGCGAAACCGGCCGGCAAAAGCTGGGCGATGGCGCGGCCGACCATGGATTTGCCGGCGCCGGATTCGCCGACGAGCCCAAGGATTTTTCCCGGCGGCAGATCGAACGACAGCGCGCGGATCGCCGGCACCATCGCGCCGTCGATGCGGGCGCCGACCACGAGGTTTTTGGCTTGCAGCGCCAGCATGGTCAGCGCCCGGTTTCCGCAAGCCGCACGTCGAGCGTGCGGCGCAGCCCGTCGCCCAAGAGATTGAACGCGGTGACGGTCAAAAAAATCGCCAAAATCGGCAGCAGCAGATTCCACGGCGACTGATAGACGTATTGCCGGGCGTCGGCGATCATCTGGCCCCAGGCCGGCGTGTTGGCGCCGACGCCGAGGCCGACGAACGACAGGATCGCCTCGACCACGACCGCGATCGCCATTTCCAGGCTGATGAGCGTGATCAACAGCGGAGTCGTCGCCGGCAGCACCTCGCGGACGATGGTCTGCCAGTGGCTGAAGCCGAGGAGCCGGGCGGCGGCGACATAATCGTGCCGGGTCACGATCAGCACTTCAGAGCGCAGCACGCGGCAGAACCGCGTCCAGTCCACTAGCACGATGGCGAGGATGACCTTGCTCAGGCCGACGCCGAGCCCGACCATCAGGATCAAAGACAGGATCACCGGCGGAAACGACATCCAGATATCAACCAGGCGGCCGATCAGCCAATCCACGGCGCCGCCGAAATAGCCGGAAACATGGGCCAGGACGGTGCCGATGATCATGGCGCCGAGCGAAGCGAACAGCGCCACCAGCATCGCGGTGCGCGCGCCAAAAATCAGCCGCGACAGCACGCAGCGGCCGAGGCTGTCGGTGCCCAGCGGATAAGTTGCATCGCCGCCGTCGGCCCAAGCGGGCGGCTGCAGGATCGCCAGCAGGTTTTGATCGCCGGGATCGTGCGGCGCGATCGAGCCGGCAAAAATCGCGCAACAGGCGATGGCGAGAACCATGCCGAGCGCGATCAGAACCCGCGGCGAGCGCAACGAACGGGACATGGCGCTCGCCATCAGCGCACCCGCAGCTTTGGATTGAGCACGACGTAAAGACCGTCGACCGCGGTGTTGATCAACAGCACGACGATGCAATAGGTGAGCCCGATGGCCTGGATCAGCGGCAGGTCGGCGTTGCGCACGGCGTCGACCATCAGGTTGCCCATGCCCGGATAGGAATAGATCACCTCGACCAACAGCGTGCCGCTGAACAGAATGCCGAATTGCACGCCGGCGAGCGTGAGCGTCGGCAACGATGCGTTCTTGAGCGCGTGGCCGAGCAGGACGTGGCGCTCGGTAAAACCGCGCAGCCGCGCCTGAAGAATGTAATCTTCCAGATAAACGTCGAACAGGCTGGAACGCAGCACCCGCATGACGGTCGGCGAGAATGCAAGCCCGAGCGCGACCGCCGGCAGGATCAAATGCTGGCACGCGCTCAGGAACACGTCGAAGCGGCCGACCAGGAGCGAATCGAGCAACAGAAAGCCGGTGATGTGCGGCAGCGGCAGCCCCGGCGCGACCTGGCCGGTGAACGGCAGCCATTGCAGCGCGACGCCGAACACGAACAGCAGGATCAGGCCCCAGAGAAATTCGGGAATCGACAGCAGCACGATCGAGGCGAGGTCCGCCACCGGCTCGAACAGCGTGCCGCGCAGGCGGAACAGCAGCAAGCCGCCGCCAAGGCCGAGGATCGCCGCGATCGCCATGGCGCAGGCGGCAAGCTGGATCGTCGCCGGCAAGGTCGCGGCGACCAGCGAGCCGGCATCGCGGCGCAGCGCGATGGAGCGGCCGAAGTCGCCGTGCAGCGCATCGCCAAGCCAGATCAGGTATTGCTGCGGCAACGGCTTGTCGAGGCCCATCTCGCGGCGCTTGGCCTCGACTTCCGCGATGGTCGCGTTCGGCGGCAGCGACATCGCCGCCGGATCGACCGGCAATAACCGCAAGATGCAGAACAACAGCGCCGAGACGATCAGCAGGATCGGGATCGCCGCCAGCAAGCGGCGCGCGATCAGTTTGAGGACGATTGCGGTCATTTCCCGTCATTCCGGGGCGCGGGCCGTTGCCCGCGAGCCCGGAATCCATATTCACCGCCTGTGGTTATGGATTCCGGACAGCCTCGCTTCGCTCGGCTTCCGGAATGACGATTTATGATGATCCGCATCCCTTCATCGACGACGCAGCCGGCCTCAGCTCCACCGCAACGTCTGCGGCAGCACCCAGCCGTTGGCATATTTCGTGAACGCCAGATTCTTCTTGCGCACGATCGTCACCACGCTCTGCAAAAGCGGCACGGTGGCGCCGTTCTCCACCGCGTAGCGTTCCAGCTCCTTGTATCCGGCGATGCGCTTGTCGTAGTCGGCGACGCCGAACAGCGCCAGCACCCGGTTGCCGATATCCTCGTCCTTCCACGGCGAGAACGGCATTTTCGGGTTGAGCTGGTAGCCGGAGAAAATCTCCGGATCGCCGGTGGCGTTGTCCCAGCTGTACAGCGTGGTCTCCGGCAATTTGTTGCCGCGGTTGAGCTCGAAATACTTGGCGTATTCGATGACCTGCAAATCGGCCTCGATGCCGACCTGCTTCCACATCTGCACGATGGCGCGGGCGATATCGTAGTCGCTGGGAAACTGGCCGTTGGTGGTGGCAAAGCCGATCTTCACCGGATTGGCGGTGGAGAAATTCGATTTGGCCAGCAGCGCCTTGGCCAGCGCCGGATCGTATTTGAAGGAAAAATCGGTGAGATACCCCGGCGTGCCCGGCGTCGCCAGCACCGACAGCGGCACCGCGGCGCCGCCGTAGAACGCCTTCGACAGCGCCGCCTTGTCGATGGCGTGATGGGCGGCGAGCCGCACGTTCTTATCGGCGAAGGCGAGATCGGTGCGCATCTGGATCAAAATGACGCGGGTGATCGGATCGAGCTCGGCGGCGAGCCCCGGCGCTTTCTGGAACCGTTCGGCCTCGCGCACCGGCACATTGATGGTGAAATCGGTCTGGCCGGACTGGATCGCCGCCACCCGCGCGGAGGGGTCCTTGATGATCTCGATGGTGACGTGTGCGATCTTCGGCTTCGGTCCCCAATACTTGTCGTTGCGCTCCAGCACGATGCGCGAGTTCAATTCGTATTCGGCGAGCTTGTACGGCCCGGTGCCGACGGGATTTTTCAGGAAGTTGTCGAGGCCCTGGCCTTCGATATATTTCTTCGGCACCATGTAGCTGCCGAGGAACGCCATCCATTGCGGCGCGGTCGGCGCCGGCGCGTTGAATTTCATCGTCGCCTTGACGGGCGATTCGATGACGATGTCCTCGACCTTCTTCCAGGAATTGGCGGTGTCGAGTTTTGTGCCGGCTTTGATGCGCTCGAAGAACGTGTAGCGGAAATCCTCCGTGGTCATCTTGTCGCCGTTGTGGAAGGTGACGTCGTCGCGCAGTTCCACCGCCATGCTCAAGCCGTCGGGCGCCAGACTCCAGCTCTTGATCAGGTGCGGAATGAGTTTGAGCTGCGGGTCCTGGTCGAGCGGCTGATCGAACACCGCCTTGAAGATCGGCTGCGCGTCCGGCGTAAAGCGCTGATTGGGATCCCAGGCCGGCACGTCGTTCGGCCAGCCGATGGTCGCCGCGTCGTTGCCGGCGGCAATGGCGCGACCGAAGGGTGCCGTCGCCGACAGGCCCGCCCCCGCGGCCAATTGCAAGAATGACCTGCGCTTAAGCTTTGATGCCATGATGTGCTCCTCAAATGCCCTCGGTACCGCGGTGAACGCCGCGATGGCCCAGCCAAGACCATGGTTTATATCTCAATTTTCGAACGCTAAAGAGCCATTGTGACCGCAGGGACACAGTTGCGAGGAATCGAGCAATCTGAGGTCGAGACCCCCGGAACCCGTAGTTGCGCAACGTTAAGGAGTGTGACGATAGTGGGCGCTTGCTGCGTGTGTGAGGGATGTTGCGTTGTGTGGGGGGTGTCATGCGCGTTGTATCGGTGGCGTTCGCATGCGTTCTATCGGCCGCTCTCGGCGGATGCGCGTTTTTTGCTGACCCGAACGCCTGGCCGCAGAGTTTCAAATATGGCGACTCCGCTACGATCGCGTCGGGTAGCGGCATCAGATTTGTGAACGAACGCGCGCGCGAAATGCCGGGCACGCCGCCGTTGCCGACCATGTGCACCGAGCCCAGTCCGGACGTCGCCGTGGCATTTGGCCGGAGCCTGGCGATACAAGGCAGCGCCGCTCCCCAGGGCGGCGGCAATTACAGCGGCGCATTAGGTGCAGGCACCAGCGAAGCTGCAATCGAACTCGCTGGCAGGACCGCAGGCGTGTTGGCGTTGCGCGACGGTCTGTATGCGACCTGCCAAGCCTACAATAACGGCGCGCTCGGACAAAGCGCTTACGCGCTTGGCTTGAGCCAATACGGCAATCTCCTGATAAATCTAACTGCCAATAGCAGCACTACTGGTGGCGCTACAGGTATCAACGCTGTTGGTCCTACAATTACTCTTCCCGGTGGTAGCGGTGGCGTCACTGTTAAACCAGCACAACAAAGCCTTCGTTCCGCTGACGCTGGTGATGACCCCCCTGCCATGGCTTTGATTCCTGTTCAAAGTGGCGATGACCCCCCTCCCGTGATTCCTGTTCAAGCTGGTGGTACCCCCGGCAAGGGTCTTACGAATGCTAATACCAATCCCACACCCGTGGTGTTCCAACCGTCCGATTCCGCTGCAGCCGCCATAATGGTGAGCTGCATCAGCGAATACGATCCAACCCGCCTCGGCGCCTTGGACAAAAACGGGTACCCAATGAGAAATAGGGTGTTAACCGAAGATTTCTGTCGTGAATACCTGAAGAGATTCAGCCTAAAACTCATGGCAACAAAGATGAAGTAATATCCCGCAGATTGCCGATGACACAATAATCGTCCAGCGGGCGGCGGTGCGATATCACCACCGGCGGGAAACCTGACTGGGACGACGTCGTCCGCCAAGAAGCCGTGCCTGCAAACCGAAAAACAGATGACACTCGGTTAGCGCTCAGACAGGCGTTGTATTGGTGGCTGTCTCAAGAAATTCTTGAAGGATATTCCGCACTTCCTGCTTGCCGAGAATATCTCTTCCCTAAAACATCATTGGTAACGTCCAGGCCGAGCGAGCGATAGCTCTCGAATTGTGATTCGGTAAACCACTGGTCGGCTGTGGTTTCGTGCGGAAACGTCGGGTTCGCAATTGCGTAGCTTCTGATCCCGGCGCCTTCGGTCCCGTGCCAGGCTGGTTTGGTAGAGAGAACGTAGCCGGTCGAGAGGCGCCGACCGCCGAAGGTTTGAGGCAGCGGGCTACGATTTCGGAGCGAGGAAGGCTTTCAAGGCTTTCTGCACCTCCTTATCCTTGATAACTTCGTTCGTGATGTACCACCCTAGCGATCGATAGCTTTCGAACTGCGATTCGGTGAACCACTGGTTGGCGGTCGACTCGTGCGGAAAATCCGGGTTCGCCGTCGCGTAGCTCTTGATCCCGGCGCCTTCAGTACCGTGATAGGCCGGCTTGATGTAGATAATGGTGCCGTTCTCGGTCGGCTTGGAGTGATCGGCGTGTTCGTAGTCGATCGCGCCAATTGCAAAATACGGAATTTCGCCGGGCTCGGGCATCTCGCCTACTTTCGAACCCGCCCCGGCGGCTTTCGGCCTGGCCGCCCGCACCCTCACCAGCGCCGCAGCGTCACGTACAGCGCGGCTGTAAGACTTGCCGGATGGATGGTTCTTCAGCCCTTCGAGGCTTTCGAAGGTAATGCGAATACCGAGATCGATATAGATTTTTCGCACTGCATTGCCAAGATCCTCGAAGGCGAAGTCCGGATCGCAACCGGTGTCGATGAGGACGATAAGCCGACAGCGGCGCCGCACCATTTCGTAGAGACCGAGATTCTCGAAATGACCGCCATCGGACAGATAGACGTGGGGACTGTCGTCGGTGGTCCGGCCCAGCGCTTCGGCGAACAGCGGCACGGCTGCCCATTTCGGGCCGTCTTCTTGGTACCTCTGCTTGCCGGGATTGCCGAGCCACCAGCCAAGCCGCACGTTGAACAACGTCAACAATAGCGCAATTGACGGCGATGAGTGATAGCCCATGTTCGGACTGACCGCAGCACCCGAGATGGCCACCGCAGTGCCGAGCGCGATACCGCGATTACGTTGGCGCTCCTGAGCATCCGGCTCCTCCCGTTCGGTTTTCGGAGCGTCGCCATATTCGTTGCTCCAACGATATCCGAGATACGGGCTTCCGCAATGCAAGGGGCTCACTGTGAACGTCTCCGCCTTGCGTTCCTGCCAGGCCAAGCGTTTGGTCGATACGACGTTGAGCGCGATATTGATTACGTGAAACAGACGGTTCTTATTTTTGGTCGGATCTTTCGACTCTTTGCACCATAGTTCGTGGACGCGAATATTATCCTTGAAGTCGAAGCCACTGAAGGAATCGGGCTCGCGCCTTTCGTTCGAAGCGCCGAGATAGGCACGGATGAGCCGGTTACGATAGAGCGCGTGTAGTGAAAACCGGTTGATGTTGACGAAGAACGACGCAAATCCGCTGACAACAGCGGCAATCACCAGACCGATCCCCAGCCATAGTTCAATTGTCGCCCATGACAGCGTGGCCGGCGTCCGTTGCGTTTGCGTCTGTATTTCATTGACGAGGGCATCGCCAAGAAGCAGCAGGTCGAGAACAACCGAAAGTGCGATAATGAGAATGGCGACAAAGATCGGACCGGCCACGGCCAATGCGACATTGTATAATGTGGATTTTAGGCTTCCCTGATCCTTGCTCGATGATTTTGCGGCAGTGCTCGAGCTCGATCCAAGCAGCGCCGTGACGATACCGGAAATGACGCCGATAACCCCGCCTGAAGCGACGATGTATTTATGGACGGGTCCGGATGCGACCTGCACGAAGTAGCCGCCGTCAAAGACAAGGAAGGCGATGAGCGCCCAAGCGACGGCGGCGGCCGCAACCCAGCCGCCCGCCCGGCCGAGCCACTCTCGATCGGGATCGCTTTTGTCTTCGTAGCTCGCCAATCCCGTGAATACGATCCCGGCCACCAGTTGCGACATCAGAACCCAGGGCACGCCTAAAGTCATCGCGACCAGCAGAACCAGAAGTTTCTTTGGCTCCGCCGGATAAGGCGTGAGCAAATGAAACAGATAAGCGCCGAGGCCGATCAACGCCCCATAGACAAGCCCCGATGCGGCCCAGCCAATGAAATCGAGCCAACCTTTGTGGAATCGAAGCCCTGCAACCCAGCCAACCGCGTAGATCAACAGGCCGGCGACGGCGGTCATGGTCAGAAACTTGAATTTCAGATCGGCATGAAGGCTATTCAGGATGTCGGTCAGGCCGGCGTGCTGGACAATGGAGGTAACTGCAGGTTCAAGGCGCAACCAGAAAAGCTGCGACGAGAAGAAAACGGTGAGGAGAATCGCTGAGACGATCGCCCACGTCAGATCGCGCAGGACGAATGTCCAGTCGGCGGCGGCGTCATGCTGCCCTGACCGCCGCGACGGGCGGTGACGGTTGGTGAAGCCTTGCGCAAATATGAGGCAAATCGCGCCGATCACAGCGACAGCAATCATGGCGCTAGGATGAACCAAATAGTTCGCGATACATGCCGGGACCTTCGCAAACGTAATGGCCCCCGGCTCGCCTACATTGTGCGCGGTCCATACGGAGGCCGTCGCAACCAGCTTCAGGCTGAGCAGCGCAAAACAGACGACGGGAATGATGATCAGCCAATTGAGGATGAGATTGCGCACGCAGATCGCCACCGCCGCCCAACCGTCGGCCGAGGTGACGCCGAGCTGCGGCGTGAGATAATTGCTGTAGGCCCGCAGCCAAGAGATTGGCGGCGGCTCGATGTCCGCCCCTTTGGGTCGGTAGGTCAAATCGTTGATGATGGTCGCAAAATCACTGCGTGTTCGCCATGCCGACAGCCAGGAGCCGATATAGCCGCCGCCGGAAACCGTCGAAAGATAATGAAAGTGGCCGAGCAGCGACTTCTCCGGCTTTATCTCCGACTTCTCCGGCAGCTCGTGCCCAGGCTTGAGCGCTGTCGTGTCCTGCACCGTGAGCTTGTCGATGTCGCATGCAGCCAAAGCTTGAATCACGCCGAGACAAAACACCGCGCTGCGTTCGCCGCCGCCCGAAAGACACAGGGCGGCACGGTTCAGTCCATTGAGGGTGCGATAGAACTCGTCGCGCGGTTTGACCTCTTCCACGTCACCCTTGTGAAGAGCGCGCTGGTCTTCGTTCAGGTATAGTCGCTTGTCCTGTTCATCCGGGCCTATGGGTTTCAGCTTCCGTGTTTCCGGAGTGTCGCCGTGGATTTCCTTGGCCTCACCAGCCAACACCTCCTCGATCGAAAATGGTCCCTCTTTCTTCCTCTTCTCCTCCGCCGCTCTCTTCTCCGCCTCTGTCGCCCCGTTCATCGCCCCCTCCCCCATCTGACCGATCAAAGAGATAAACACCACAGTAGCATGATAATCATCATATCGCCTGATGGTTGCAATGAAAAGCCGAGCTTCAGACAGCGTTCGACCCGCTCGGCATAGCCGGCAAAAAGACAAACCGCAGAAGCTAATCCGCCGCAACGCCTTCAGCGCCCGCCGTTGAGCGCCTCCCACACCCGGCGCGGCGTCGCCGGCATGTCGATGTGGCGCGCGCCGGTGCGGCGGTGGAGCGCGTCGACGATGGCGTTGATGATGGCGGGCGGCGCGCCGACGGCGCCGGCCTCGCCGGCGCCTTTGACGCCGAGCGGGTTCGACGTCGCCGGCACGTTGTGGGTCGAGAACGAAAAACTCGGCAGATCGCCGGCGCGCGGCATGGCATAGTCCATGAACGAGCCGGACAACAATTGGCCGCTGTCGGAATCGTAGACCGCGTGCTCCAACAGCGCCTGGCCGATGCCCTGCACGATGCCGCCGTGGACCTGGCCTTCGAGCAATAGCGGATTGATGATGCGGCCGAAATCGTCGACCACGGTGTAGCGTTCGATGGTGGCGGCGCCGCTGTCGGGATCGATCTCGACTTCGACGATGTGGCAGCCGTTGGGAAAGGTTTGACCGGGCGGCACCCGGGTATGGGTGGTGTCGAGGCCGGGCGCCATGCCGGCCGGCAGCTTTTTCGGATCGCGCGCCGCCTTGGCCACTGCGAAAACATCGAGGCGCAGGTCGGTGCCGGGCACGCCGAACACGCCGTCGGCGAAAACAACGTCCTGCGCCGAGACTTCGAGCAGATGCGCGGCGAGCTCTTTGCCCTTGTCGATGATGGTCTTGCCGGCCTCGTAAAGCGCCGTGCCGGCGACGGCGAGCGCACGCGAGCCGCCGCTGAGGCCGGCCGGCGTGCGGTCGGTGTCGCCCATGATGACGTCGATGCGGTCGGCATCGATGCCGAGCTGGTCGGAGACCAATTGCTTGTAGGCGGTGAGGAGGCCGGTGCCGTATTCCTGGTTGCCCATGACCAGCTCGACCCGCTCGTCCTTGAACTCGATCGACGCGGTTTCGGGGAAGCCGCCGCCGCAGCGTTCCGTATAGGTCGCCATGCCGATGCCGCGCAGCTTGCCGGCGCGCTCGCTTTCTTTGCGCCGCTTGGCGAACGACGACCATTCCGCCGCATCCATGCACAGGTCCATCACCTTTTCGAACTCGCCGGAATCGAGCAGCAGTTTTGTCGCCGACGTGTAGGGCATGGCCGACGGCGGCACGAAATTGATGCGGCGGATGGCGTCGGGACTCTTGCCGAGCTCGCGCGCCGCGGCGTCGACCAGCCGCTCGAGCAGATAGGCGGCTTCAGGCCGCCCGGCGCCGCGATAGGCGCAGACCGGAACCGTGTTGGTGCACACGCCCTTGACGTTGATATGGATGGCGCCGATCGCATAGAGGCCGGACACCAGATCGGTCGCGCGCGTCGGCACGAAGCAGCCGAACGGCGACAGATAGGCGCCGATATTGGCGAGGATCGAGACGCGCAGGCCGAGAAAGCGGCCTTTGCCGTCGAGCGCCAGCTCGGCGCGCGTGACGTGATCGCGGCCCTGATTGTCGGAGACAAAGCCCTCGCAGCGGTCCTCCTGCCATTTCACCGGGCGGGCGATCTTGCGCGCCGCCCAGACCACGAGCGCATGCTCGGGATAGACGAAGGCCTTCATGCCGAAACCGCCGCCGACATTGGGCGTGATCAGGCGCAGTCTGTCCTTCGGCATTTTGAGCACGATCTCGGCGAGCGGATCGCGCACGAAATGCGGGCCCTGGGTCGCGGTGTAGAGCGTCGCGCGGCCGCTTGGCGGATCGTAATCGCCGATAGCGTTGCGCGGCTCCATGGAATTGACCACGACTCTGTTGTTGACGAGGTCGAGGCTGACGGTGCGGGCGGCCTTGGCGAACGCGGCATCCGTCGCCTTGGCGTCGCCCATGTCGTTGTCCCAGTCGAACACGATGTTGTTCGGGATATGGTCGAACAGGAGCGGCGCGCCGGGAGCGATCGCGGCCTTGGCATCGGTCACCGCCGGCAGCGTGTCGTAGTCGACCTCGATCGCCTCGGCGGCGTCGCGCGCCGCCGCCAAGGTCTCGGCAACCACCAGCGCCACCGGCTGGCCGACATGGCGCACCTTGCCGAGCGCCAGCACCGGCCGCGGCGTGTCGTGCCGCGGCTTGCCGTCGCGGCTTACGAGCGGCACCGTGCAGGGCACGTCGCCGAGACCGTCGGCGCGCACGTCCTCTCCCGTTCCAACGAACAGCACGCCCGGCATGCGCCGCGCCGCAGCGGCGTCGATGCGCTTGATCGCGGCGTGCGCCACTGGCGAGCGCAGCACGAAGGCGTGGCTCATCCGCGGCAGGACGACGTCGTCGGTATAGCGACCGCGCCCGGTGATGAGCCGCAAATCCTCGTAACGCCGCACCGGCTGGCCGACGCCGAATTTCATGTGGTGTCCTCCGACCTGCAATTCCTAGGACATATGATCGTATCTGATTTCCGCAATCTGCCGCGCGATACGGACGCAGGATGAGCAAATATCAGCTATGGCCTTCAGCCGGGACCGGCGCGCGCGCTTTTGTGCCAGTGCCACCACACCACGACGCCGACGGCGAGCATCATGGCGAAGATCACGACGACGATCAGCGCCGAATTCTCGATCCAGGCAATGGCCGGAACGGCGAGCGCCATGGCGAGACCGAGCGCACAGACCTGCCAGGAAAACACCTGCAGGCCGGCGGTGAAGGTGCCGAGCGCGAGCAAAGTGAAGACCGCGATCGCGGTCGAATTGGCGGTGAAATTGCGCTGCACGCTCGGCAGCAGCAGCATGTTCATCACCACGATGAAGGCGAGCCAGTGCAGCGCCTGCGAGCCGATCAATATCAGCCGCGCCGTTCTGTCGGTGGCGCTCGACCATCCGGAGCCGACACAGACCAGCGCCAATAGCGGCGCCAACAACTCCCAGAAGCCGACGATCGGCTCTTTGGTGAAGCTCGTATAGGCGACGCCGAGCGTGGTGAGGATCAGCACCAGGGCGAACGGGAGCTCTTTGATCCAGAAGCTCAGGCGGTGGGTCACGCGTGGCGCGGCGGGCGCCGACGCCGGTGGCGCGGCTTGCGAGGTCGATTCAGTACCGCTCATGGGTCCCTCCGTCCTCCATCGCATTGCGCTTAAACATTGCAGCGCCGTCGCATCTTGTTTGACACCGGTCGCCGCTCTTGCCAGCCACGCAGTCTATTCCTGGAAATCGATGGAGTTCAAAAGAACCGCGTGCGGCCGCTTGCGTCCCACATCCTGGGCGTCATGCCAATGTCGCCTGCTTGTCAGCGAGGAGCGTTCATGATATGTTCTCAAGACGTGAGCTTCTCTGGGGCAAGCGTGGCGTCATCGGGTTCAAGGTCAAGCATTCGTCGGCCGGGCAGCCAGGAATTAAAGCGACGAAGTCGATCGCGGCTCCGAAGCCCTCGGCGTGAGCTAAGGTTTGGCGACAAAAATGTCGGACGCCGACGACCATGATTTTACCTCGCTTGATCTCGCCCTCGATCTGCTAAGGCGCCCGACGACCGTCCATGATCGACTCGGCATTCTCCAACACTTGGTCAATTTTTGGCACGGCCCGATCCGCCCTGAGGACGGCATGAGTGAAGCCGATTTGACGTGGGTACCGTTACCACTACCGCTGCGATGGTGGTACCGCTGGGCCGGAAAGCGCTCGGAAGTGATGAGCGGACAAAATCATCTATTCGTGCCGCGTGACCAGGAGCGCAAGCACGGCCAACTCACCGTTTAGGACGGCCGCCTGTACTTTTATGCCGAGAACCAAGGCGTGTACCAATGGTCCACGCTGCCGCATGGCGACGACCCGCCGGTCTTCGGCCGTTACGAAGGCAAAGGACGATGGGCAAACGAGGGAATTTCGCTTTCAGAACACCTGATCCTGATGTGTTTATTCGAAGCCGTCATGTGCCACGCCAAATATGGAGCATCGGCCGCGTGCCTGGATGAGGACGGGTTCGACGCAATCGCCAGGAGCATTCCACTGCTACACATCCAGCCCTGGCGATGGATGAAGACCAGGTTCTTTGCCGGCGGCGGCGCATTCATGTGCGTCGCTGAGAATGACGCAGCCAACGGAAAAAATGGTATTCGCTTTGGATCGGCGCCAAGACCGAGCACCCGCTTCAATTCCTGAGACCACATCTGGACAATGCGTGGCGATTCGTTGCGCGCTGAGAACGTAGTCTATCGCTTTGGCGGAGCGTGGCGCGCCCGAAGAGATTCGAACTCCTGACCCCCAGATTCGTAGTGAAATATTTTAGCTGCACATAGCGTCTCATAGCAACCGGTTGAGCCCGGAAGCCCTTGATTTTCGCGCCTCACTTAGTACATCGCTCATCTCACCGGAACGTCGCTACCCGCGGTTTCCTTGAGCCTATAGCGAGCCTAGATGATCCTGACCGATATCGTTGTGCGCAACCTCACGTCCGAGAGCAAGCAGCGCACGTACTTCGACGACAACCCTCGCGGCTTCGGCCTCAGGGTCGGCCCCGGCGGCGCCAAAACCTTCGTCGTCGTCTGTGGCGCCGCGCGCGAGCGCATCACCATCGGCCGCTATCCGATCATCACGCTGGCGCAGGCCCGCACCGAGGCGAAGCGCATCTTGGCGGAGCGGACGCTGGGTGCCAAGCGTCCCCGGCACATCAGGTTCGAGACCGCCTTGACGGAGTTTGGCCTCCAGCATTGCGACCGCAAGAACCGCCCCTCCACGGCCAAGGAGACCAAGCGGGTCCTGCAGAAGCATTTCCTGCCGCCGTTTCGGCGCAACTACCTGGAGGAGATCACCGACGCCGACATCGGCAAGATCATCGAGGGTCTGTCCGACACCCCCTCCGCCGCCAACCATGCCTTCACCGCCGCGCGAACCTTCTTCCGGTGGGTCGCCAAGCCCCCGCGCCGCTATATCCCCTACTCACCCATGTCAGGCATGTCGCTTCCCTTTGCCCCGGTCAGGCGCAAGCGCGTCCTCACCGACCGGGAGCTCGTCGCCGTATGGCGTACCGCTGAGGCCCGCACAGACGACTATGGGATCATTGTCCGCTTGCTGATGCTCAGCGGCCAGCGCCGCAACGAGATCGCCTCCCTGCACAGCGCCTACGTCGAGGGCGACGTGGTGACGCTCCCTGAGGAGCTGTCGAAAAACCACCAGGAGCACGCCTACCCCCTGTGCAGTCTGGCCCGGTCGCTCCTGCCTCAGCGCGAGGGGCTTCTCTTTCCCGCCAAGGCCCGCGGCACCCCGACCAACCATTGGTCGGAGTGCAAGGAGGACTTCGACAAGGAGTGCCCCATTGCACCCTGGCAGCTACGCGACCTGCGCCGGACGTTTGCTACCAAGCTCGCCTCCCTGCGCGTCGCGCCGCACATCATCGAGCGCCTCCTCAACCACCGGCTCGGCACGCTTCAGGCCGGCGGCGAGATCAGCGCAGTTGCTGAGGTGTATAACCGGCATCTGTATATCGACGAGATGCGCGAAGCCGTTGAACTATGGGAAAAATACCTTTCTTCGCTTCTTGGAAAAAGTAGCCCATTTTTCAAAGCAGCCTAAACATCAAGTTTTATTTGTTTGGGGCCGATCACCATCGCCTGCGCCTGCGTCTAAACCGCGGCTTACCCAACCCTGGGGATTGCGATCTGCAATCCTGGCAATAGCGCCCTACACCAGATTTCGCGTTATTGTTACGAAACTTTGCTATTGGCAGATCGCGGTCACACTTCTTGCAGCGCTTATAATCCCCGACCTTTAGTCCTTCCTCTATCTCGTTAGTTTTCACGGCCGCCTCCGTAACGAGGCCGTGAGGCTCGCCGCCAATGAGCATTCCGTCCAGTCGCTCGCGCAGCAACCCGTCAATGGTCGCAACTGGGTCCACGCCCAGGTTAAACCGATTAAGACGAATCATTTGGACGCCAAAACTTTCCAATACCTTCTCGCGTTCGAGGTCGCCCGGAGTGAGGTACGTACGCCAAGTTGACGAATTGATCATCCCGGACGGCACTCCCTTGGCAAAATGAAATTCAAACCCGTCGTATTCAAGCACCATTTGAAATTGGCGGTCTTCTACCGAAATCCGAATGAGAAAATCGACGCGGTACTCAGGATGGTTATACGTCGGATCAAGTTGCTTCAGGTATTTTCCAAGCTCGAACTGCGCAATGATCTCGCAGTCTCCGTCGAGATCACGGATGAGGGGTACTTGGCTCAACCAATGGAGAACTTTCCGCTCCATGGGCGACGCCTCGTCCAAATCCGCTTCTGTCGGCATCGTCCTTGCGCGTTCAAGTTCGTTCCTATAATGAAGAAGCGCAACGCGCACAGCCGACGAGAAGTCCTCAAGCTGCTTCGAGTGAACAAATACGATTTTTTCTTGCCCACGCGACAAGCCGACATTGAGCCGCTGCAGACGCAAATTGTGATCAACCTCTGCAGCATCATCACGGTCCAGTTTCTTAGGAAAAACGTACGCCAATCGATCCTTCTCAGAGGTTGCGACTAACGAGTAGAAGATGATTTCACGCTCTTCACCTTGGCAGGTGTCGAAGGTCATTATCTTCAGTCGAAGCTTGTCGTAGAACTCCTCCGAACGGGGGTGATCATTTGCGAGCTTGGCAACAAACGCCTGTTGCTCAGAGTGCGGCGTTATCACACCGACACTCGGCGGAGGATCGGAGTTAAGAAGCTCAGAGATCCTTTCAATGATGCGCTCCGCCTCAAGAGCATTGACGTTCCGCTGGTCGATTAGGCCGTCGTGATCGATTGGGTCAAACTCAATGACATCCTCTATCGGCTTGCCGCGAATCTTCATGACCTGCAAGCTATCGCCGTAGAAATATTTCGACGAAAAACCAATCATCTCGGGATAGGATCGAAAGTGCTTCTTCAGCTGAATGGAAAAGTTTGAGATCGGCTCGATAAAATCGAGTACACTGCTTCGAATATTAAACAGGTCTATCTTTGTGCGAACGATTTCACTGACGTTCGCAAAATCCTCCGTAAACGCCTTGATGAGGTCCTGCATATAAGCAGTGTTCACCTCTTTCGATGCATTCGATGTCTTAACGTTTCCGAACTGATTGCGATCCCCGAGTACAAGTACCTTTTTCGCCCGCACGATGGCTGGCAGCGCCTGCGCAATCGACACCTGTGATGCTTCGTCGATTATCACTAGGTCGAATAGGCCGTGTTCTAATGGAATGAATTCCGCGTAGTCGCGCAACCCAGCAATGATACAAGGGAACGCGCTCTGGATGTCCCCAAACTTATCTACCGGGAAGCGCTGCTTTTCCCGGACGATTTTTCCTAGAGCCATCGCGTCATTTTTCTTGTTGTTATAGAAATTTATAAAACTCTCGTCGATGTGCTCCGCAAGTGACTGAGTGTTTAAACTCTCGATTTTGGTTTTCGCCCCGATGTAATCAATTTTGGGGACGTTTGCGAATCGTTCGGCAATGCGCGCCTCCCGAAGCTTAAGGTCGGCGAGACGAACCACGAGACCCAGTGGCCCGTCGTTGCCGGCGAGCACCGCTGAATAGAACTGACCCTGTGCCGCGGCAAAAATCGGCGAGGATTGGGATACTGCATCTTCAAGCCGACGTGCACATTCAAGCGCGTATGGTGGTACAAGCGGAGGATGACCTCGCGCCACAAGCTGCGACACGATAAGAAAAACAGCGGTGTCGAATTCCGGTTCAAGCTGTTCTGTGCCAAGGTCGTCCCGAAGCCTCCGGAAATTGTTCCGAAGCGATCTGAGTTTACCCAGATCGCGATGCGGCCTTTCGCATTCGATTTTGCACTGCTCACTCAGCAGCTTGGCCGTCTGACGGAGCTTTTTGCCGGCAAACAAGTAACCGAATGCAATGACTTTCATCCCCTCGATTTCGTCGATTGCCGCTTCAAGCAGACGTAGTTTCTCTAGGGAAAATGATGTGACCGGAGTGATGTCAGATGCGGCGACCGGACACGACGCGAGCGCCTTGTCTAGTTTGGCGATCTCAAGCAAGCGCCTCGGGCGGCTTCCCTGCCATTTCAACAGAGCAGCAAGCACGGCTTTGGACCGCACATACTCGCTGAGCACGCCGATATCATGGATCAATGCGGAAAGCCGCCCGTCCTCTAGAATAGCTTTCGCTTCGGGCACGTCCTTAATCAGATTGGCGGTATCCCGTTCTAGATTTGCTATTTCCAGGACATCGACAGCAGCGTAAGCCGCGGCAGCCTTTTCCAGCCCAGTCGTTAACTCTTTCCGTTCTTCTTCGAGCGCATTCTGACGTTGCGGTCGCTTCTGGCGCACAACCCGCTGATTGACCTCCAGCCGTTCAATCGCACTCTTTCTCAGCAGCTTGGCATAGTTCGAAGCGTCCTTTCCGAGACGCAGAATAGGATTTGGAAAATCTTCCGAAGGACGAACTTTCGCCAAGGCCTGATTGAGCTTCTCCTCAACCACGTCCAGCGCTTCTTTTTTGTCGGAAAGGACAAGCAGGCTTTTGCCGGAAAGGATGAGGTCGAACGCGACGGCAGTGATGGTATGCGATTTGCCAGTACCCGGCGGCCCTTCGACCGCAATAAATCGCGCATTCGGATGTTTGATTGCCGAAAGTATTTTTCGCTGTTCCTCAACCAACGGCAAAGGGCTATCGAAGACCAACCGTTGCGGCATGGGCATCTCCTCCCACGCCTTTTCTACATCCCCTCGCACGGAGATCGGGTTTTTCAGGAGGAAGTCATCGATAAGTGATTTGAAGAAATCGACAACGTCACCGCCCGCGTCGATCCCAGTAACCATTGCTTCGTAGTCATTCACCATCGACTCGTCGGAACGGTCGAAGAGAGAAAAGGACAGCCTGTTCGTCGCAGCGACGAACATGCTACTTACCTTTTGGTCGCGCGGCTCCGTGAAATCGATTTCGGCCCGCAAGTTGAAACTGGCGGCCATGCTATCGAATAGCTTCTGCGCAACTCCCACGGGCGATTGGTTGGGTAGAAGGTAGAAAATGCGGTCCGGCAGAACGGATGCGATCGTTGCGCGCCTTTCGGCTCGGGCCACCTCTTGCGCGACGTAATCCATCGCCCGTTTGTTGACATAAAATCGCGGATCAGAGCTTATTTTGAAGCTCGTTTCGGTGCGCTCAGCTGTGAACGGAATATAGAAGGCCGGGAAGACGTGGCCGGCATGATGTATCTCGCCGATATGCAAATAGAAGTCAGCATTGTCGATCAATCGGGACGAGCGAACAAGATCGGACAATTCCACGTAGAGGTCGCTCGCTTTGAAGCTCGCGAAGAATGCTTCGAGTTCAGACCGCACAACGCTGACATCCATCTGGTCGCGCAGTACCGCCTCAAGCGGCTCCGAGTTGCCCTCGACGAGAAGGCTCGAAAATGCAGCCCCGGATGCGCTCTCGATGCCATTTGCAAGCCGGGACGAAAGCTGATCTTCAAGTTCTCTTAGAGATTCGACCGGCTTGTTCTCAGTGCGCTCGAAAAACCCTTCCATACTGTCGAGTAACGGGGAGATAATGCCCCGTGCAAGAACTGCGCGAACCTCCTCTATGAACTGCTCGTAAGCAATATCGGGATCCGAACCCTTCTTTTTTGCCACATTTGCGAGGCGTGAGAGCACACCACTAATGATGAGATCCAAATCCTCCTGATTTACACGGGCAATATGGGTTGCGGTCGCTTCCAGCACGGCCTTCGGTAGGGCCGAACGCCAAACTCCCCGCGGGACGTTGAATGAGAGCCCACTCCCTATGGGCTTTCCTAGTTTTTCCCACATCTCCTGCTGAAAGCCCGGATATTTGCGTAGCGGAATTCCAACCAGACGACCCTTAGCGTCCGCGTTTTGAAGACGACGACGCGGGAGATGTTGCTTTTTAAAATCTGTAGAAAGGAATTCGGCGTAGTATTGCGCCAATCGCTTGAAGAAGCCTGCGAGGCCTTTTTGGGAGGTCTCTTTGGACTCAGCTTGGGGCTTCGAGGGGCTGTTATTGCTCGGCGGTTGACCCTGCGACGCGCCAACGTTCAATGCCGTTTCTTTCTGTGTGCGGTAAAAGTGCGCATTAGTCGGATCGAGTTCGATTGCTTTGTCGAAGTCTGCTATGGCTTTTGTATTTTCCCTCTTCAAGCGCACCGATACTTGAGCGCGAAGGTAGTACGCATGTGCGTCTCTTGGGTTAAGTAGAATAGCTCGATCAAGGTCGTTCAGAGCAGGATCGTAGTCGCGCTTTCGCACATAGAGTAATGCGCGCTCGCGGTAAGCATTTGCGTTTTTTGGATTGAGAGCAATAGCATGACCGAGATCGATAATTTTTCGATCTATGTCAGCATGTCCGTTACCTTGATCAGGCACTTTGCTGTCCCAGCCGCTTACGCCAACGGCGCCCACTAGTGCCGCCTTTTGATGCGATGGAACCAAGGGCGAAGCGACGCGTCAAGCCGCATATTTGTTTCGTGGTAGCCGTCTATAGCCTAACTTCCACTTATAGATAAGACGAAACTGGACACTTCACCCACCCCCCACCCTTTCTAGTTCGGTTAGGGCGACCGCGGCCAAGCGGTCGGTCACGCTCTATCGCGCGTCCGCCGTTATTGGATCATCGGCGTGCCGAGTCCGGTAGAACGTGAGCGCCAACGCCGCCGCATCAAACAGCACCATCCGCCGATCCTCCGTCTGCCAAATCTTTTTCACAGGCGGCGTGTACGCCTCAAAGGTCGGAATCTGCTCCGCGATCGCGTGCACGATCGCATGCCTCGTCGGCGATCTCAGAGCATCGAACGATCGACGTATTTCGGCTCGCGAGAATCGCATGGTCGAAATGCCGCGGCTTTTGCCGAGCGCTTCGAGTGCTTTCAGCAGCCGGTAGTGTCGCCGGCCCCGCTTCAATCGAACATCTGCAAGGTCTCTGAGGACGAGTGTGTCCGGGGAATAGCGGTCAACGAGCGCGTTGATACGCCTGACCGCTTTGTTGTGCCTGTCGTCGCCGCGCATATCGCATATGCCCCACTCGACCGGGAAGCGCGGATTTTCGAATACGGCATGGCCGATGCCGCACTTGTTCGGAAACACCGTCATGACTCGCTCACTGCGTCTGCCTTTCATATACGTTCAGGCTGGGCACGCTTGGTGGTGCGGGATAGAGCCTCTTCGAGCAGACGCAGCTTTGTATCCGTCCTCTTTGACGGTGCGCTTGCCTTGAGGCGGTTATAGAGCTCATACAGGCGGCGCACGACGCCGTCCTCAACTTCCTCAAAGAGTGTGGGGAACAAGTCCTTCGCTTCGACACCGAAAATCAGGCTGCAGGCGAACCCGACGGCCAGCGGTATCCGCCGCTCGTGATACTCGTAGCGTGAGACTATGGAGTCGGTCCGGTAGCCGAACAGAAATGCCAGCTCTTCTTGGCTGAGCTGCCATTGTCGTCGTCGCACGTGCAAATAGCTGGTAAGTTTGCTGGACATAATTCATGCCGTCAAAGGGACGACGTGGTCTATGGTCTCCTTCTCTGCTTCTGAATACTACGGGCGGGAATCTGCCAGCTTGGCAGATTTTATTACGCCTCGCCCTTCATGAAGGTTGCCGACCTGGATGTGGGGACATGGGGACGTTGGAGACGTCAAGTGTGCCCCTCCTCGCAACCTCTCTTTATGCCGCCGCGATGCACAGGCGCCCGCCGAACCTCAGGGCAACGTCCCCAACGTCCCCACATCCCCTAGAGGCGGGGCACCGGCCGGCAACTCAATGCCGTAGCGCAGGCATAGTTGCTCTACATCGAGTCGCTGGGCCGAGGGAATGACGTATACCCCGTGGCTCTTGTAGGCCCTCAGGTTGAGCCGCTTGCGCACGATCGCGCCGACCCACCGGTCGGTGATCGGCCGGTCGTATTCCTGCCCGTGCCGCTCGTTGAGGGCTGCGGAGACCGCCCCTACTGGCACCCCTGCACCTTCGGCGTGCTGCATCATCTCAGCGAGCACCTCCAAGACTTGGGCCTCCACCGACATGCCCCGCTCGGCCACAAGTGAAGCTTGGGACTCCCTGGCTGCCTCTTTGAGGGCGGCGCGCAGGTTGGTGTCGCTGACGACACTCAGAAGCGGCAAAAGGATTTGATTGAGCCTGGGCTCCAAGGCGGGATCGGCAAGGCTTTCGTCAAGCTTCACTGTCGCGCGGCGATGAAAGCGGTACAGGAGGAGCTTGCTACGGAGCGCCCTCGCCTCCTCCTTGAACGTCGGCGGCAAGTTGATAGGCACGTCGGGTCGCAGTCTGCGCGCGCCCATCTCTTCAGTAATGAAGCGGCTTTCAAGGCCCTGGTCGTGGTAGGAGCCGCGGGAAGCAACGATCTTCGGCCCAAAGACCTGGAATGCTTGCGGGTTGAACTCGCGCTGACGGTTCATCATGGTCCGCAGCACCGGCACACCTCGCACATTGCCGTTATTGAGGATTTTGACGATCTCCGCCTTCTCGTCGCTGAAGCGAAAGTCGGCCTCGTCGAGGATGAGGGTGCCGCCGAAGGCATCCAGGATATGGAAAATCGGGGAGACGGTTGATGCGCCGCTTGCAAAGAAAGCCTTGTAGCACAGCGACCCTACCGTCATCAGCGCACGCGTTTTGCCGCTTCCCCAGTCTCCGCGCAGGCGCAGATACGGCATCTCGTTGAACGCGTCATAGAGCCACGTGAGCAGGACATAGTAGCTTGCGATCTGCTCGAAGACCGGCCTGAAGTCCACGTATCGGTGGATGAAGCTTTGGATGTCCGACAATAGCGCCTGCTCGCTGTCGAACTCTCGGGGCGCACCCGGCAGCAGGACGACTTCGTTGCGTATGAGATTGTTGTTCGGCGAGAACGGTACGAGCCGTTCCCCGGCAATGGTCTCATACGTTTCCTCAATCTTCCAGGAGTCCCCGCGCCATACGGCAAAGGAAGTGCGCCGCTTTTCGAGATCGTACACCAGCTCAACCATCGTACCGTCAGCGAGGCACGCGGAAACCGCCGGTATGTCCTTGTGCTGCTTTGCTTGCGTCTCTGTTGGGGGCGCCATGCACGCATGGTGCTGCGAAGCCGTGTGTCGGACAACGCGTGGAAACTTGCCAGCTTGGCAGAAAACCCCTCCTGGCATCAGCTTCTCGCCTTCGCGTAAGCTGATTGTCTATGACCAACCTTATTATCTCCATCAGCTGGGAATACTTGCTCGGTCTTATCGGCACACTCATCGCCATGGCGTATTACGCCAATGGCCGCCTCACTAGGCTTGAAACGTCGGTCGAGTGGCTGACGGAAACCTTCCGTGGACTAAAGATAGCGTCGGAGAACAGCACGGCGAAACTTTTTGAAACGCATTCCCCCATTGCCCTGACACAAGCGGGCGAGGACATCCTTTTCGAGAGCGGCCTTAAATCCTACATCGACGAACGGCGTGAAAGACTGACCTCAAAATGCCGCAGCCGCCGAATACTTGACCGGTATCAGGTACAGGTTTCAACATCCCGCCTCTTCGCCAAGCTGAAGCTGGAGCAATCGTTTGAGCATCACTTGAATGAATTCGCGTTCTCCCACGGGCTTTCCCAGGACCTTCTCCGCGAAGTGGGTGCCATATACCTTCGCGACCTTATTTCTCAAGAAATCAATTACTGATATGTCGATTCGCATTGCAGTCGCTTGGAATGTACAATTCACACCGGTCGCCGATCCTGTGCAGCTCTTTGACAACTATGTCAGCTGAGACACGCCCGGAGCTTGAGCTGTTGACGATTCCTGAAGTGGCTGAATTCCTAAAGCTCTCAATACCGACCGTACGTCGTCTACAACAACAGCGTTATATCGCCTTCATCAAAGTTGGGGGCCGTATTCGCTTCACTAAAAGCGACATCACGTCGTACCTGGAGACACGGCGGGTGAGTTCGGTTGACCAAACAATATATGGCAATAAGAAAAATTAGAAACGCATGGTGGGTGGACTTTCGAACGGACTACATCCGGTACCGCAAGCGAAGTCCTGAAAACACCAAATCGGGCGCAGAGGCGTATGAAAGCGCGCTCCGGCAAAGGTTGGCCCGAGGCGAGCCGATCACCAAATCGGCTCGCTCAGACGAACAAGAACTGACATTCCGACAGTTCGCCTGGCAGTGGTTCCAGGAGTATGTCGTACCCAACAACAAGGCTTCAGAGCAGCGAAACAAGAGACACATTCTCAATGCATCGCTTGTTCCATTCTTCGGAAAATTCCCGATTAGACAGATTACCTCGCATCACATCGAACTATATAAGGCCGCGATGCTCAAAAAGGATATCGCGCCAAAGTCAATCAACAACCGACTGACGGTCTTAAGAAAATGCTTGGTTACCGCATATGAATGGCTGGAGCTTCCGGGCGCACTCCCAAAGGTCCAATTACTCAAATGTCCGCCAGCCACAACAGACTATCTATCACCTGACGAGTGTGCGCTGCTACTATCCCACGCGGAGGGAGTAATTCGCGAGATGGTACTGACTGCCCTTCGCACAGGAATGCGACAGGGTGAGCTCAAGGGACTCCAGTGGTCTTCCATCGACTGGCAAAATCAGATCATCACGGTACGACATTCCCGATGTGATTACACAAAACAATTGGACTCGCCCAAGAGCAATCGCGCACGGCATATCCCAATTGATGTCGATGTGTACGCAATACTGTTCAAGCGTAAAAAAGATACCGGATACGTCTTCTTGAACGAACGCGTGGGTAATCAGCCCTTCAATGGCAAGTACCTTGCGCACCGATTAGCTGAGGTGTGTGCGAAGGCGAAAATGCGAAAGATTGGTTGGCACGCTCTACGGCATACGTTCGCCTCACAGCTTGCCATGAGGGGCGTGCCGCTGAACACCGTGCAAATGCTCATGGGCCACTCGGTCATCACGACTACGATGCGCTATGCCCATGTCGCACCTTCAACCCTGCGGGCAGCGATCAACACGCTGAACCCAAAAACGATGGTGCATTCAGATTTTGGGCAACCCGTGGGCAACGGTTGGCTGGAGACGCTGCAAAAGGCAGAGGCTCGAACAGGCACGCCGCCAGAAAACACTTGCGTGACAAGCCAAAATGACAAACATCAAAGCACGAATTCCGCCTTCGTCTAGTGTCGGCGGAAGGACTTGCAACTTCGCCGAGAGAAAACAGTCAATCTGAAAACGAGCGTTTAACCGAGTCGTTTTTGGCTTAAACAAAGGACGGAGTCGAAATCGTCAGGTTGATTAAACTTACCTAGGATGAATTGGAATAGGTACGCACTTTATTAGTTTGTGGGCACTCCGTGGGCAACGATCTTGATCGATACCCGCGGCATTATAACCAAAGAACCGCACAGGAAAAACTGATCGAGTACGTACCGTGCACATGCCGCCCCAAGGGCGGCATTTGTGCTTCCTTGAGGATGCTTGAACAGACAAAAAACAAAGCCGGCGTTCTGCGATTGCAGAACGCCGGGTTGAAGGGACTAAGGTCCAAGGGTTCAAGTGCTAAGGTCCAAGCCTCAAGCGGCCGAGGACAGTTTGCGAACGGCCAGGAAGCGATAGTTGCCGCTCCAGTCGTAGTCCCACCAATGGAGGCGGAGGCGGCGCTCGGCACCGAGCCGGTAGAGGTACGGCACGTTGCGATGGCCGCGGACCTCCGCGACGGAACCTAGGCCAATGATGGGATACTGGCGCTGCTCGTCGGGGTGCTTCGCTGCGTAGGCAAGCAGCGCTTCGATTGGCGCCGGCTCCCAGGGGTTTTGCGTGTCATCGGCCTTGATGGCGGCGACGGCGTCTTTCGATGAGATGTAGCGGTTGAAGTGGAAGACCTTGGTCTCCATCTCAACGATGCCGGTGCCTTTGATTGGGAAGCGCTTGGGCGTGATGTCGTCGTTGACCCAGTCGAAGCGACCGGCGGCGATCATGTCGGGAAGTGTTTTGGCGTAGTCGACGCTAACGGTGGCTGTGGCGGTTGCAACGTTCACGGATTCCTCCTGTTGCTGAAGTAGAGGCCGAGGTTTCAGCTCCTACACACAGCAACGGAGGGGTCTGGCTCAATTGAATCACAGATTGGAAATCTGTCAAGCGATGGGAGAGCTGGCAAACAAACACGCCTGCATAAAATGGCTCAACAGAGCCACTGTGAAGTCTAATAGTGTGTTTCACTCTCTACGGCCTTATCGCCACGTCTGGTCAATTATGGTTCCCACGCGTCCATAGCACCTATTCCCATAGTTATCTGTGTGCTTATTCAGGCGCGTACTTCGCACTGAGCGCCGAAAGGTCTTCATGCAATACGGGCACTGCAGGATGTATATCGCACCCGACCGAAACCTTCCGACGCTCCTTGGACCGACTGCCGAGCGCCCGGTACCAAGGCGGGAAAACGGCGATCCGAAGTAGCCCTTGCCGGCCGGCTCCCCTGCCTTTGACAACTCAACAGGAAATCTAGGCTCAAATTTCTCTTCGGTAGCTTCCAACCTCTGTACTCCACTAGCAACAAAGGTCTTGATCCCAGGACCGCTCCGTTGGCCGCCGGTGCGGTCGTAGCCATAGAAGTATTCCTGCTCTACCCCGTCCCTGCGTCGCTTATACACAAGCGAATATGGCTCTACCTCGCGCTGCACCCCGTCGTAGGTCAGCCGCAGGAGTGTCATCGAGCTTCCTGCGTCCATGATGGGATTTCGATAGTTCGCAGGAAAGAATGCCACTTGCGCACGGCGAAACCCAAACGAGCCAAAGAGGCTTGCGATATCCTCTTTGAATCGGGAAAGGCCCTCTTCGAAGCCAATCCACGCTTGGCGCGGGCACACAATGTATTTGTTCCACGCGTCCTCAAATCTCTCGAACGGAAGCCCTAGAAGAAGGTCTCTAGCCGCGCCTGGATCAGAGCGGAAGATGGTCTTGCCAAGGAAGACGCGCACTATCTCTCCACGATCAACCGCCAGCTCATGCTTGATGAATACTGAGTAGATATAGTCGTACAGATCGAGCAAACGAATCTATGTCGCTACGTCAGCAGGGCGATCTTCTATCCAATTCCGGTTGCGCTTGCTGTCGTTGTGTTCACTTGCCTGACCGTCCTCATTCTCGTTTTCGGCAACGCCATAACGATTTTCTCCGGAATGGGCGTGCTCGGTGGCTTCGTGGGCAATAAAAATATAGACCCGACATCGGACGAGTACAAAATGATGTGGTTCTTTCCCCGCATCTCGGTCGGAACGCGGCAACTACCAATGTATGCCATCGTTCTGCCGCTCTACGTGCTGCTGATTGCCGCCGTCGTCGCGTATATGCATCCGTCTACTGCGATGACGTACGCGGGTTATGGTGCGGCTGGTCTCAGCGTTGTGTTTCTCATTTCCGGCATCGGCGCAATGATCCTCGACGGCTGTCGTCGAGTCAGACGATGGGAAGGTTGGATGCTGTTCAAGGCGTACCTCAAAGCGAAGAAGGATGGCGCCTGTCCTCTCATCACCTTCGAGGAACCCGACCATTCCGCACTTGCGGAAGTTGGTGGCCTGAAATCGGCCTGACGATACGTCACCGGTGTTCAAAGGGCTCGCGTTTCAATGCGGGCTCTTTTTCTTTCTCGATCGCAATCATCTGAGTGTCCGCCCTTCCCGGGGAACCTCCACATTTTATAAGCGCGTTTATTGCCGACCTGTTATTCTCCACCGCCATGGAGCATCTGCTTGAATGGATTCGCGCGGCCGAAGCGGCCCGCGCAACTTGCCTCAACACGTCAGAATTCGACGCACTGATTCAACATCAAACACTGCGACTTAAGGCACTAGATAGTCGCCCGGAGCAAACCATGGCCGACCAGACTGCCGACGACTTCAAAAAGAAAAACATCGATAAAATGGGCGAGCAGCTAGGGACCCAGTATTCCGCACTCTGGCAGGAGGTTGCTGTTCTTCACTTGAATTGGAAAGAGTACGTTGAGCTATTCGGGACGAAGCCAGACCGGGTAGAGATGCTCAATCGAGCTGCTCCCATGTTTTTCCATATGATTCAAAATGAGGAATGGGAAGCTACCCTACTTCACCTGGCACGTCTCACCGACCCATCGAAATCAGCTGGGCGAGACAATCTCACGATCAAGAATCTACCAGCATTGATTGGTGACCCCCCTACAAGATCGAAAGTCGAGAAGTTAATCGAGATTGCTTTGACGGCGACTGAATTCTGTAGAGATTGGCGAAATCGGCACATTGCTCATCGCGATCTCAGTCTTGCTCTTAACGAGCCCACGAAGCAGCTTGCCGAAGGAAATAGAGCGAAAGTTAACGCGGCATTGAAAGCCATTGCAGACGTGTTAAATGCTGTTCAGGGTCATTATCTGAACGCATTCACAGCTTTTGATTTCGCAGCTCGCCACAACGGCGCAGTCACTCTTCTTTATCTGATACACAGGGGCCTGAAGGCAAATCAGGCACGGGAAGAACGTCTCTTGAGGGGGGAGCATTCAGACGACGATCTTGATCCTGATTTATAAGACTGTATCGTAGCTCGAAGACGTAGTGATTTCGCTTGTCTGGGTGCGGCGTTATACTGCCGAATATGGAGGTCCCCCAGGAATTAGAGCCGATTGAGAGAATGGGCGTGATACTGCCCAATGGATCGACAGTAACGCTCCCAGTGTGCCGCCCGTCCTTTCCGGCATGGAATGGCTCTCCGATCGGCTTCGATTACGGGAGCAAGCCCATACTCGACTATAAAGGCGAACCTTGCTTCGCCGAACTCGTCATTCTGCGCCTTCTAATCGAGCACGGATGGGACGGCGTATGGGTCGAGACATACGGTGGAACGCACTATCTGCGCACCATGCCTAATGACTGGAACTTGGAGTCGGAGCACGTATTGATCCCGGCAGACAAAGAACACTTGCTGAAAACAATCTGGAAGACCGCAAAGACGTCCGCCTGTTTCGACGTGTTCGCATGGCGTGATGATCAAATACTATTCTGTGAGGCAAAGCGAACGGGAAAGGACAGATTCACGGTGCCCCAAGTGCGCTTCATAGAAGGAGCTTTGGCGTCCGGTATTCGTCCCGCATCGCTCCTCGTCGTTGAGTGGAGCGAAGCTGTAAACTAATTGAAATCTACCAGCTCGTGCAATTGCTGATTTGTCGGGTGAGCCCCTATCGGAGAGCTTCTTTCTTGCTTAGTATTGGAGAGTGCGGGGGGATGCTGTTATGCCAACATTCGCTGTTCGCGTTGATATGGAGAAGCTCGGTGGGTTGCTCATTTCCCAAGAGGACCCTGATGTTCGTGAGTTTGTGAACGCCCTCAGCGAATCAAAACTCTTTACAGACGACGAAATTGGAAAGGCATCAGTTCACTACGACAACCTGACTGGGATGAAGAACCCAATTGTGTATATCTCTCGCGGAAGGCCGTGGATTATGGGGCTCGTCGGCAGACAATCCAATCTGCCACAAACGATTCAATACCTGTGCAAAACACTGTTCACCGAAAATGGCTGGCCAATTGACGAACGCACGCAAAAAATCCGCACCGTGTTCACTGACACCGTCATCGAGGGCTACAATAGAAACTACAGCAAACATCAATCACTGGTCGCCAAAGGTCGCGGAGCAGCCAAGAATTATATTATCGGCAAGGCACTCAACTATTTCGTTGTACTTCCTGGGGCTATTATTATCGTTTTGATCGGACTGACGGTCTTCAACTATCTTACCGGGAAGACCCCAACCTTCGACGTCTGGGCATCTCTGGTCGCGATACTAAACTCCAAATAAGACAAGCCTCCGCCCCAGCAAGGTGGCTTTGCGCGGGCTTATAAAGGTGACGCATCCTGTTGAACCGTGTGTGCTGAAGCGGCCCCGCATTAGTACGGGGCTTTATTTTATGACGTGGCCCTTTTCGTACTTGTCAGGCAATGTTTTCTTTTGGCTCTGTTGAGCCATTTTATGGTCAACTTATTTGTTTGATGGCTCCCGTCGCTTGACAGATTTCTAATCTGTGATTCAATTGCTGCAGTTCCTGGGTTGCTGCGCGTAGCTGGCTGACCAATCGGCCTCTACTTCAGCAACTAAGGAGCAGTTCCATGACAACTCGTCTCGTGGTCCACAAGGACGGCTGGCTCTACAGGCTTGCCTACGGCCGCCGTCCAGAAGAGAAGCGCCCGACCGGCACGGTGAATTTGTGCGATACGGTTTGGCTGGCGATCGGTTCCCTGTTGAGACTGTTTGGCATCGGGCTATTCTTCGTGTGCTTAGCCTGCTTAGCCATCCTGTGCGGCGTAATAATCGTGGGGTTCGTCTGGGTTATCGTCATTCCAGCGATCCTCGATGCGTTGGCATGGTTGGATAATCCAAACTTGTCATCTATATCCGCAGACACCATGCATGAGCTAAAGTTCTGGGTGGCTTTCGTGGCCTGTTATGCCGCCGTGGTGGGACTTTCCTTCGGGGTGGGCGCTTTCGTCAAAAGCGAAACGTGGCGCCTGTTCCGCGCATACCTTCGGGCCAAGAAGGAGAAGGTCTGTCCAATCGTCGAAGTCGTCTGATCACGCCAAGCCGGCGATATAATTTCGAGCCCCGCGAACGCCGCGGGGCTTTTTTGTTCATTGGTAGCACTCGCATCAGCGGCCGGGTGTGGCAAAAATCAAATTCTAGTCCCGCGGGAGGTGCCTGGTGTTTTGGCAATTGCTGGCATCAATGCTTCAAGTGTTTCTCGATCCCCGGCCATGCTTTGATCTTAGCGAACTCTAACTTCTTGAGACCCTTAAGTTGGGGATGAATACCAAACTTATGTAGAACTCTGAGAATAAGCAACGAGGGGTTACAAGACATCATAAGAACGTCATGTAGCGCAGATGGAAACTCCCGACATAGTGTGTCAATAGCTGATGCGTCCTTGCTGGGCGCAAGTTTCATTCCGCGCGTCCCAGTGGAATCAATGTCGTAGAGATAATCTATAGACGCGCTCGACGGGTGCGTAATCGAACATAGACGATGATAAAGGCTCAGCGCTCCAGGAACCGCTGTCTCAAGCGCGCGTACATAGCTTGCGTTATCCTTGGCCTTAATTTGCTTATCGCCTGCTTTAACACGAATCCAGCGTGCATGGACATAATGGTCTAGTGGCTCTTCTAGCTCCTTCATTATTACAAATCCGCTTTCCTTCCCTGCGAGGCAAACAGAAATTTCGTTATGATATTCCGCAAGGCTCGGAGCAATCTTCAGGAGGCCGTCAACAATATCTCCTGCGCTTTCCACGAGCCCCCTCGCCGTGCTCGCAAAGCCAACGAAATTGTCGGCATCGGCCATGAGGCAAATCGCTTCAACCCAACGCTTGGTTCGAATAAGAGCCGTTACTGCTGCAAGGTGAGCCTTTTCGATGAGCTCCAGGGAAGTGATAAAATTCAGTTCCTCTATACTAAAATCGCCAGACTTTTGCCGCTGGGCAAATGTCTCGTCGGACATGAAGCGGTATTCGTGTCTCAAGGCAACGGGCAAGATATCATCGATAATGTCTAAGTATCGTGCGGCGCCACCGAATAGCTTGCGTGCCGTCGATTGCATCTGGTGTTCACTTTCTGTCAACGCTCATCCTGACAATTCTGGTTCGCTAGCACATCTCACGCATTTGCCATCTCTACCCTCTCAATCAGCGTCGGATCGTCATCGCTCGCGCGCGAGCTGTTGACGCGCTTGGACACCGGCCACTTTTGCAGCAAGTCATTGGCTGCGGGCTTCAACAATTCGATACCCGCTTCCCCGCTGAGCCACGGATCGAACTGCCCGCTAGTCAGAAGCACCGGCATTCGGTCATGAATTTCCGCCACGAAGTCGTTGGGCTCGGTAATGATCATGGTGCAGGATTTCAGCGGCTGCTCCGTCTCAGGGTTCTTCCACTCATCCCAGAGGCCCGCGACTGTAAGCGCCGGCGATCCATCGCGCGCCGTAAAGTACCACGGCTGCTTGCCGCTCGGCGTGTTCTGCCATTCGTAGTAGCCCGACACCGGGATGAGGCAGCGCTTTCGTTTGAATGCGCCTCGAAAGAACGGCTTGGTGGCGACGGTCTCGGCCCGCGCGTTGAACGTCGCCAGCTTCAATTCTTTGAGCGACTTCGACCACCAACTCGGCACTAGGCCCCAGCGCATGGGTACCAGCCACCGCTTCCCTTCCTCGGAGACGACCGTATCAATCGTCGTGGTCGGGCAGACGTTATACCGCGCGCGCGTGTTCTGCGGCGGCTGCTCAAGCGTGAGCCGGTAGAGCGCGACGATTTCTTCCCACGTCAGCTTGTAGGTGGCGCGTCCGCACATGTGCGAAATATAGGGCCTTGACTCCGCAGCCGCATGTTCTCATTTTGTTCTCATGAGTCAGGATCCCGACGAGGGCGGCCAGCTGCATACGCTGGGACTGCTAGAGCAACTGCGCGCGCAGAGCGGCGACTTGTGGGGCCGCTCCTCGACGCTCTACTTCCGCGTGGATGAGCTGCTGCGGCAGCTTTCAAATCCCAACCTGCATGACATTGCCAACATGAGCTACCGCGTCGAACTGTGGGATAGACATGCAAATCACATCCGTTGGACCGTGGCAGCCGCAGGCTCGGTGAGCGTGGCTCATGCGGCGTTCGAGCAAGCGGTGAAAGATTGGCCGCACGAGCACTTCACCTTGCGCCAGGGAATAATGCTCATTCGCGAGCATCCCAAACGATCGCGCAAATGACGCTCTTGAGACAAGCAAAAAAAAGAATGCATCAAAAAGGTGCAGATCAAGAGACAAACATTCTTTGAAAAAACCAGAATGATTTCGATCAGCTCAGTCGAAATAACCTGGTCGATAATGCCGACTTCGATTCGCCGCATCGCGTCCGTGTTCTTTGTCGTGGCATTCGCCACAGATAATTTGAACATCTTCGAGGTTTTCGTTACCAAGACGCTCATATGTCAGGTGATGGACGTGAAGCTTCGTTTCCTCGGCGCTATTGGGACAGCGCTCGCAGCAATTCCGACCTAAGCGCTCGCGCTGCTCTGCAAACACACGCTTTCTAAACTCCTGCCAGTGAGACGTAGCAAGATATTTGTCATATTCCTCAATCGTCAAGCCGAGCGCGTGCAACCGTTTGCGACGCAACAGTCGCTTCTGCCATGAAGTGGGACTGTCTGTATCAGCCATATAGAGTGCCGGAAGCTTACAGGCTCCTCGCGCTTACCTCAGTTGATCAACGAACGTGTGCTCTTCGTACCTGTATATCTACGCCAGTCATTCTTAAACGCCATTCACACAAAGATGCACTGACGCCATAGAGAGCTGCAATATCGGCGGCTGTTCGACCACGAGACCGATGGTGAACCAGTGCCGATCGCGGAAGAAGGAGCGCAGCGCCATACCAATCCGCTTCTTGCTCCTGATCTTCTGAATAGTCGCTGAGAAGCAAAACACCAGTCTTCGAAACATCGACCCGCACCGGGGTATGTCGCAACTCAATATGAGCCAGCTCGTGCATTAAGTCACTGCGACGGCGGGTTTGTGCGTGAGCTGGATTGAGTACGATCGCAAGAGTTTTTCCCTCCTTCAGAGTCATAGCCGACCAACTATCACCGTCGGCCACCGTAAGCTGATGAATGGCTGACGGCGACATATGCAGCGACGCAAAGTCTAATACCAATACCTCCAAGAACTGTGCGTAGGCCCACGGGTCCAACGGAGCTAGTGGCCGCAGCTTAAGAGCTTGCCGAGCAGCCGCGGACGCCTTCTCAGCCTCCGTCTTAAATCCGCGTCGCAAGGGCTAACGGCTCATCAGTTCTTCGCGCGCGCGAAGGGCGCGTTGCGCCGCTAGAATCAACTCTCCGAGTGCGGTCGCTGTTTCCATTTTGACCGTCTTCTTTTTTCTGAAATGGACAACAGCGTTGGGTGTGGACTGGACGCTCTCTTCGGTCTCGATGCCAAGAAACTCCCTCGGATCGCGGCCAAGCCATTTGCACAACTTCGCGAACGTCTGCAGGTCCGGCATGTTTCCATTCTCTACCCGGGAAAATGTGGCGGTGCTTACGCCGGCATCGGCTGCCGCCGCTCGAACACCGCGGCTACCGCGTTTGATTGTCAGTAGGCGGCCAAAATCCCCAATTGCTAGAGCCATTTAACCTCCATTTTGCGGCGAAGAAACTGGAGCTTGACGGCCAGCGCGACTCCGCTTAGCCTGTCTCTCCAGTAGGACGAATTGTCTCTCGTTGTGGACGTCTTACGAGTGCAACGAACGAATCACTATCGGCGACTCGCGTCAAGTGCAGTCTCCGACAACACCGGCAGCTGCAAGGAGGTACCCTCATGTCTGCCAAAAACTATGACCTCAACTTCGATGGATACTGGCGCGTTCCAGCCATCGGCTCTATGCCCGCCCAATCCGGCATCTACTGCGTCTATGCGTGCATCCATGATGCCAACGCCAAGACCGTTGATCTCAAACGGCTCCTGTACATCGGGGAAGCCGCGGATGTCCGGGACCGCATCACCAACCACGACAAGTGGCAGGAATGGGAAGGCAAGCTGAAGTCCGGCGAAGTTCTCTGCTTCAATGCAGTGTTCATCAGCCTAGTTTCTGGCCGGGAGCGTGCGGAGGCAGCAATGATCAACCATCATAAGCCGCCCTGCAACACCACCTACGTCAACTCCTTCCCGTTCGACGAGACGACGATCATAACGAGCGGAAGAAATGCTCTGCTTACCGCCAAGCTTACGGTGGTGACAAAGAACGCGTTCGTGTAATCGGAACTGAGCGAGGGGACGCGAGTACCTTTGGACGGCCCCTCGCCCGCCTTAAAACACTGAGACGGCTAAAATCCTGCGCCGCCAATGAACCCCCACCGCGAAAATCACGCGCGGGAAAAAATAATTTTGAGTATTCAAAAACTCAGTTCACCGGCCGAGCCTATAGCGAGCCTAGCGCTTTTTGTTCTTTGGCTAAGTGTTTGAAAATATTGGCGCGCCCGAAGAGATTCGAACTCCTGACCCCCAGATTCGTAGTCTGGTGCTCTATCCAGCTGAGCTACGGGCGCGGCGCGTTTTAGCTATAGGCTTCGGCGCGCGATGGCAAGATAGCCTCGTCATTCCGGGGCGCGGGCTTTAGCCCGCGAGCCCGGAATCCATAGCCACAGGTCAGCGAATATGGATTGCGGACTCGCCACTTCGTGGCGATCCGCAATGACGGCGCTCAGCCAAGCGCGCGCGCGCCGCGGTGGGCGCTCAGTTCGACGGCGCGGTCGGGGATGGTCAGCCGCAAGGTGGCGCCGATGGTGCCTTCGACCAGGCGGATCTCGCCGCCATGGGCGCGCACCAGCTCGGCGGCGATGGCGAGGCCGAGCCCGGTGCCGCCGGTGCGGGTCGAGCCCTGGAACGCCTCGAACAGATGGTCGCGCGCCTTGTCGGAAAAGCCGGGCCCGGTGTCGGACACTTCGATCACCACCACGGCGCCTTCGCGGCGGCCGGTGATGCGGATCTGGTCGCGGCCGGGATCGCGCGCGGCGCGGCTCTCCATGGCCTGCACCGCGTTGCGCGCCAGGTTGAGCAGGATGCGGAACAGCTGGTCGTAATCGGCTTCGACGACCAGCCCGCGTTCGACCGCGCTGATCCAGCGCACCGGCGCGTCGGGGCCGAGATTGAGCGTCTCGTGCACTTCCTCGACCAAGGGCTCGAGCAAAATCTGCCGGCGTTCCGGCGGCGGCTCCTGCAGGCGGCCATAGGACAAGGTCGATTGGCAGAACGCGATGGCGCGCTCCAGCGCCCGCATCAGTTTTGGCGCGAAGCGCTGCACGGTGGGATCGGGCAGCGTCGCCAGGCGGTCGGAAAACAATTGCGCCGAGGCGAGCAGATTGCGCAAGTCGTGATTGATCTTCGACACCGCCAGGCCCAGCGCGGCGAGCCGGTTCTTCTGATGCAGCATCGAGGCCAGCTCGCTCTGCATGGTGGCGAGCTCGCGCTCGGCGACGCCGATCTCGTCGGCGCGCGCCGACGGCGCGATGATGCGGTCGGGATTTTCCGGATCGGCGCGGAATGCCATCATGTTGCCGGTGACGCGCCGCATCGGCCGCACGAACATGTAATGCAGCGCCAGATAGACCAAAGCCGCGGTGATCACCGAAATGACCAGCGACAACAGAAGAATGTCCACCGAATAGCGCAGCATCGCCCGGCGCAGCGGCTGCTCGTTCATGATCAATTCGATATATTCGCCGCCCATCGGCGCCGGGCCGACCACCCGCATCACATAGGGACGGGTGTTGAGCATGATCTTGAACGCATCGAGAATGGCGTCGACCGAGCGGACGTTGCGCATGTCGTAAGTGTCGTCGACCGCGGGCGGCATGTCGTCGATGGCGAGCATGCGGCGGCGCTCGCCCATCTTCATGGCGACGGCGCGGGCGCCGATGCTGTCGAGAATTTGCTTGGCGAGGCTGTCCGGCACCATGCCGTTCGGCGCGGCGTCGAGCACCAGCGCCGCGGTATAGCCGGTGGCGAGGCGGTCCTTGAGCCAGGTGACGCGGAAATTGGCCACCGACGGCACATAGATCAGCACTTCCGCGATCATCACGAACAGGATCGTGAGGACGAGGAGTTTGCCGGAAAGCCCAAAGCGCGGCACCCGGACCGATTGCGGCCGGGCGGCCGTTTCATCACTCATTCGCGTAAGCCTCGCTGCCAGTCTCGCGTCAGCCAAATCTTGCTTTCAGCCCAGACGGCGCAGCCACCCTATGATGCGACGCACCCGATGACTCGTCAAACCCCGCATGAAATATGTCATGGCGGCGCGTTTTCCCACCTCCCCATAGGCCGGATAGGGCACGATCAGGCCGGCAAACGCCCGGATATTGAGCTTTTGCTTAATCGCCAGGGTCCAGGCCGCGATCATTTCGCCGGCGCCGGCGCCGACGATGGTGGCGCCGAGGATGCCGCCGCGGCGGTCGGTGATGACCTTGATGTGACCATCGGTCGCCTGCGTCGCCAGCGCCCGGTCGTTCTCGCGATAGGGCGAGCGCAGCACCCGGATGGCGCCGGCATGGGCCCGGGCTTCGTCCTCCAAAAACCCGACCTGGGCGAGTTCCGGGTCGGTATGGGTCACGGTCGGGATGGTGTGAGGGTCGAGGCCGACCTGCTGGCGGAACAGCGCGTGCCGGACCACGAGCTCGGCGTGATAGGTGGCGAGGTGGATGGCTTTCGGCCCGACGGTGACGTCGCCGATGGCATAGACGCGCTTGTTGGTGGTGCGCAGCCGCCGGTCGACAATGATGCCGTGCGGCTCGTAGCGGATGCCGGCTGAATCGAGATCGAGGTCTTCGACATTGGGCCGGCGGCCCGCGGCGACGAGAACATGACTGCCGGTGATGGTCTCGGGCCCGTCGGGCGTCGTGATGTCGATCTCGATCCGCGCCAGCACGCGCCGCACCTGCGTAATCGCGACGCCGATGCGCAGCGCGATGCCTTCGCGCGCGAGCGCGTCGAGCACGATGGCGGCGCATTCCGGATCGTCGCTCCTAAGCGGCGTTGCCGCTTCGAGCACGGTGACTTCGGCGCCGAGCCGGCGAAAAATTTGCGAGAGCTCGAGGCCGACGGAACCGGCGCCGATGACGATGAGATGACGCGGGCAATCGGCGAGATCGAATATGGTGTCGCTGGTGAGGTGCGGCGTGTCGGCGAGACCCGGGATCGCCGGCAGCGCCGGCAATGAGCCGGTGGCGATGACGAAGCGCCGCGCCGCGATGGTGCAATCGCCGGCGGCGACGGTGCGCGCATCCAAAAACCGCGCGGTGCCGTCGATGACGCGTACGCCGAGACCGGCGAGACGCTCGCGCGCCTCGCGCGGCGCGGCCGCGGCGGCGGCGTCGCGCAGATGCGCCTTCACCGCGGCGAAATCGACGCCGAAGCGCGCCGTCTTGAGCCCGAACTGCGCGGCATGGCGGATGATATTGGCGTGGTCCGCGGTCACCGCGAGTGCCGCGGCCGACACGCCATTGCCCGCGCCTGCCGTGGCGTCTTTTTCGATCAGCACCACCGGCACGCCGAAGGCGGCCGCCGCCGACGCCGCGGCACGGCCGCCCGCGCCGGCGCCGATGACGCAGATGTCCGGTCTAAGCGCTTGCGTCATCGGCCTCACACATCCGCGCGATACTTCTATATTGTGCAACAAGGGTTGAGCGAACACGATACATGACAGGGCCTTGGCGGACCGATCCTGGGCTTGCCCGGTCACATTGACGGGCCGGGAGGGCTTGCGTATAAGCCGCGCCAATCGCGCGCCGATTGAATTTACGCCGCATCGCTTTGTGGCGAAGCCGGCCCGCCGTCGGAGACAATCCCGTGAAACGGACCTACCAGCCGAGCAAATTGGTGCGCAAGCGCCGCCACGGCTTTCGCGCCCGGATGGCGACCAAAGGCGGCCGCAAGGTGCTGGCGGCCCGCCGGGCGCAAGGCCGCAAGCGGCTCAGTGCGTGACCGTTCTTCGCGCCCTGCCATGTCTGCCGCTACCATGGAGCGGTTGACACGCCGGACGGACTTTCGTGCCGCCGCGGCCGGGATGCGGGCGTCGGTCGGCGCCTTCGTGGTGCAGGCGCGCCGCCGCGCCGAGAATGGCCCGGTGCGCATCGGGTTTACGGTGTCGCGGCAGGTCGGCAATGCGGTGGAGCGCAACCGGGTACGGCGCCGGCTGCGCGAGATCGTGCGGCTTTCTGACGGCGGCGGCATGCGCGATGGCCACGATTACGTGCTGATCGGCCGGCGCGCCGCGCTCAACGCGCCGTTTGGCGAGATGAGGCAGGAACTCGATGCGGCGCTCAGCCGGATTCATGACCCCGAGCGGGCCCAGGCAACTGGTGCCGCCCGCGAACGGTCCCTACATCAACCGGGTCCGCCGCAGCAGGCAAAACCGCGGCGCCGTAGGCGCCAGCAACCGCGCCAGGCATGAGCATTGAATGTTAGGCGATCACAAGAACACCATCCTTGCCATCGTGCTGTCGCTCCTGGTCGTGGTCGGCTGGCAATATTTCGTCGGCTACCCGCAGATGGAAAAGCAGCGCGAGCAGGCGCAGCTCAAGCAGCAGGAGCAATCGCAGACCCAGCCCGGCGCGGCGCAGCCGAATCCGGCGCAACCCGGCTCCACACCGAACGCCGCCGCACCGCCGCCGGTACCCGGCGCCGCCGCCCCGGCGGCGCAAGCCGCAACCGCATCGCGCGAGGCGGCGATCGCCGCTTCGCCGCGCGTCGCCATCAATACGCCGACGCTGCGCGGCAGCATCGATCTCAAGGGCGGCCGCATCGACGATCTGTCGCTCGAGCACTATCGCGAGACCACCGATCCCAATTCGCCGGCCATCGTGCTGTTCTCGCCGTCGGGCGCGCCGGAGGCGTTCTACGCCGAGTTCGGCTGGGTGGCGGCCTCCGGCACCACCGCGGCGATGCCGGGGCCGGACACGGTGTGGAAGCAGGACGGTTCTGGCGCGCTCGGCGTCGACCATCCGGTGACGCTGACCTACGACAATGGCTCAGGCTTGATCTTCCGCCGCACAATTTCGGTCGACGACCGTTATCTGTTCACCCTGAAAGACGAGGTGCAGAACAAGAGCGGCAGCCCAGTCACGCTGTTTCCCTATGCGCTGATCTCGCGCCACGGCACGCCGAAGGTGCAAGGCTATTACATTTTGCATGAGGGCCTGATCGGCGACATCGGCGACCAGGGCCTGCAGGAAGAGACCTACAAGAAGATCGACGACAAGAAGAGCGAGAGCTGGGACGCCACCAATGTCTGGCTCGGCATCACCGACAAATACTGGGCGGCGACGCTGTTGCCCGACACCGACGCCAAGGTGCGCGCCCGCTTTTCCGCGGCCGAAGCCGGCGGGCTCAACACCTACCAGACCGATTATCTGCTGGCGCCGCAGACCGTCGCCCCCGGCGCGACCGGCTCAGCCGACGCGCGGCTGTTCGCCGGCGCCAAGGAAGTCTCGGTGGTCGGCGTCAATTTCCCGTTCGGACCCGGCGGCTACAATCAAGAGCTCCGCCTCAACCATTTCGATCTCTTGATCGACTGGGGCTGGTTCTACTTCATCACCAAGCCGATGTTTTTGGCGATCGACTACTTCTTCCATCTGGTCGGCAATTTCGGCATCGCCATCCTGATCGTCACCGTCATCGTCAAGGCGCTGTTCTTCCCGCTCGCCAACAAATCCTACGCCTCGATGGCGAAGATGAAGGCGGTGCAGCCGCAGATGGCGATGATCAAGGAGCGCTATGCCGACGACAAGGCGAAGCAGCAGCAGGCGATGATGGAGCTCTACAAGAAGGAGCACATCAATCCGCTGGCCGGCTGCCTGCCGATCGCCATCCAGATTCCGGTGTTCTTCTCGCTCTACAAGGTGCTGTTCATCACCATCGAGATGCGGCACGCGCCGTTCTACGGCTGGATCCACGACCTCTCGGCGCCGGACCCGACCAACATTTTCACCCTCGGCGGCCTGATCCCGTTCGATCCGACCATCATCCCGCTGTTCGGCTCGTTCCTGCATTTGGGCTTCTGGCCGGCGATGATGGGCGTGACCATGTGGGTGCAGATGAAGCTCAACCCGGCGCCGCCCGATCCGACCCAGCAGGTGATCTTCAACTGGATGCCGCTGATCTTCACCTTCATGCTGGCGAATTTCCCCGCCGGTCTCGTCATCTACTGGGCCTGGAACAACTCGCTCTCGGTGCTGCAGCAGAGCGTGATCATGCACAAGAACGGGGCCAAGATCGAATTGTGGGATAATTTGAAGCGCACGTTCGTGCGCACGAAGCCGAAGGCGCCGGCGGAGTAGGTTTTTCGCATTTCCATCGCTGGTACTGCGTCATGGCCGGGCTTGTCCAGGCTTGTCCCGGCCATCCACGTCTTGTGGTCTCGCAGACTAGGAAACGATGCGTCGCGAGAACGATCTTTTATGTCGTCATTGCGAGCGCAAGCGAAGCAATCCAGTGGGCGCGGCCGCTTGCTGGATTGCTTCGTCGCTACGCTCCTCGCAATGACGCAGTTCCCCCCGCAAGCAAGCGTAGCCCGGATTGAACGGAGTGAAATCCGGGGCTGCCGTTGCGGGCTGAAACACGTTCCCGGATTTCGCTGCGCTCAATCCGGGCTACAGGCGGCTACGGGCCGCAATCGCCGAGCGCCACAGCGAGCGATCCATAGGTCATCGCTGCGCGAGTCTCGGGTGGTCCCCCTCCCCCGCTGCGCGGGGCCGGAAAGGCTACGCCGCGCGGACGCGGGTGAAGAAGGTCGCCACCTTGGTTTCCAGATCGTGGGCGCGCGCCGACAGCCGCGCCGTCCAGGTGGTGATTTCGCCGACGGCGCCGGCGCCGCGGCTCACCGCCTCGGCGGCGGAGCCGATCTCGCTCGAGGCTTCCGAGGTGTGGCCGGCGGCGGTCTGGATGCTTTCGGCAATCGCGCTCGTCGTCGCCGCCTGCTCCTGCACCGCCGACGCGATGCTGGTCGACACGCCGGTGAGTTCGCCGATGGCACGCGCGATCGAGGAAATTTCCTCGACCGAGCGCTTGGTCGCGTCCTGGATGGCGGCGACCTGGTGCGAGATATCGTCGGTGGCGCGCGAGGTCTGGTTGGCGAGCGTCTTCACTTCGGCGGCGACCACGGCAAAGCCCTTGCCGGCCTCGCCGGCGCGCGCCGCCTCGATGGTGGCGTTGAGCGCCAGCAGATTGGTCTGCGCCGCGATCGCCGAGATGGCGCCGACCACCGAGCCGATGCGCTCGGCGGCGTCGTTGAGCGAGCGGATGACGTCTTGCGTGCGCGCGGCGTCGGACGCCGCCGACTGTGCCATGCTCAAGCCCCGGGTCGACTGCTGGCCGATCTCGTCGATCGATTCCGACAGCGCCTCGGTGGCAGCCACCGTCGCCGCCATGCGCTGGGTGGTCTCGGCCGAAGCCGACGACGCCGACGCCATGCGGCCGCGGGTATCGTCGGCGACCTGGTTGAGCGTCGAGCAGGTCGCGGTCAGCGAGCCGGAAGCTTCCTTGATCGCCTCGACCACTTCGCCGATGGCGCCGGCAAATTCGGCGATGGCGTCGTCGATCATGCCGCGCCGCGCCGCGCTGGCCTGCTCGGCGGCCTGGCGGTGCAAGGTCATGGCGTTGGCGACGTCGAAGCTGATGGCCTGCGACACGACGCGGGCGCGCGCAGCGACCTTGGCGGCGGAAAACCAGTACTTGCGCGCCAGCGCATCGAGCGCCGCCTTGAGCACGTAACTGCCGGCAGTGCTGCGGATGCGGGCATCGAGCCCGAGCGCCGCCTCCTGCTGCGTGGTCTGGCTGCACGCCACGGCGTAATCGCCATCGAGCTGGCCACCGAGCAGGGCGCGGAAGTGCGCCACTTCGAGCTTTTTGAACAGGTCCGCGTTCCTGGCGACGATCTCGCCGATGCGCGGCAAGACGCGGATCGCGGCGATGATCTCGGCGATCGCCTGATCCAGCACCGGCTCGATCACCGGCCAGGTTTCGGCGAGAATGCGGCGCGCCGCCCCGTCGAGGCTGTACATCTTCGCCCGGGCCTCGAAGGCCTGCACCGGATCGGTCTGCGGCATGGCGAAAAGTCTCAACCTCCCGTAGAGGCCCGCATGGTCTGTGAAAATCGTTGCTGTTGCGTTAACGAGTTGGTTACCAATCACGCGAACCCAAAGGCCCGATCCAACACCCGATCGGCGGAACGAGGACCATGACTGAGCAATCGAGCGCTGCCAACGACATGCTGTTCGACCGGCATGACGGCATCGGCAAAGTGACCTTCAACCGGCCGCAGGCGCGCAACGCCTTCACCTTCGCCATGTACGAACGGCTGGCGCAAATCTGCGACGAGGCCAATCGCGACCATTCGCTGCGAGTGCTGGTCCTGCAGGGCGCCGGCGACAAGGCGTTCGCCGCCGGCACCGACATCAACCAGTTCCGCGAATTCACCACGCCGCAGCACGCGCTCGACTACGAAGCCCGCATCGACCGCGTGCTCGGCACGCTGGAAACCTGTCGCGTGCCGACGATCGCGGCGATCACCGGCGCCTGCACCGGCGGCGGCGCCGGCATCGCGGCGTGCTGCGATCTGCGCATCGGCACCAGGACGACCAAATTCGGCTTTCCGATCGCCCGCACGCTGGGCAATTGCCTGTCGATGTCGAATATCAGCCGGCTCACCGCCTTGGTCGGACCGGCGCGGGTGAAGGATCTGATTTTCACCGCGCGCCTGGTCGGCGCCGACGAAGCGTTGAGCGTCGGCCTGCTCAGCGAGGTGGTCGACAACGTCGCGGCGCTCGAGCGCCGCGCCGACGAATTGGCGACGCTGATCGCCGGCCATGCGCCGCTCACGCTCAACGCCACCAAACAGGCGCTGTCGCGCCTGCAGCGGCGGCTGTCTCGCGACGAGGGCGAGGATTTGATCCTGATGTGCTATATGAGCCGGGATTTCCGCGAAGGCCTGGACGCGTTCTTGAACAAGCGTCCGCCGCAATGGCAAGGCGAATAGCTGGCGCGCCCGAAGGGATTCGAACCCCTGACCTCTGCCTTCGGAGGGCAGCGCTCTATCCAGCTGAGCTACGGGCGCGCTAAAGGGTTAGATAGCGGAACGCCGGCAATGCGGCAACGGCTTGCGATGGAGAAGAAGCCTATTGAAGGGCCGAGAAAGCGGCCTTGATCGGAGGTTCATTGACTCCAGAGAGTGGCTTGCTGCTGACAGACGAGGCTCCTAAGCTCCTGCGCAAATTCCGTCACCCTGAGGCGCGAGCGAAGCGAGCCTCGAAGGGCGACGGCCCCAGCGCCTCGGCCGTTCATCCTTCGAGGGCCACCTTCGGCGGCCACCTCAGGATGACGGAGAACTTAACGGAGAACGCGATGACCCAGGTTGCGGAGAAAACGCAAAAAAGCCAACCGAAAAGCGCCTTGATCAAGGACGCCGCGTTCAAATGGGACGATCCGCTCGACTTCGAAAGCGAGCTGAGCGAGGAAGAGCGCATGGTGCGCGACACCGCGCGCGACTATGCCCAGGAGAAACTCTTCCCCCGCGTCATCGCCGCCAATCGCGATGGCAAGACCGACCCGGCGATCTTCCGCGAAATGGGCGAGCTCGGCCTGCTCGGCTCCACCATCCCCGAGGAATACGGCGGCGCCGGTCTCGGCTATGTCTGCTACGGGCTGATCGCGCGCGAGCTCGAGCGCGTCGATTCCGGCTTCCGCTCGGCGATGTCGGTGCAATCCTCGCTCGCCATGCAGGCGATCTACGCCTATGGCTCCGAGGCGCAGCGGCGCAAATATCTGCCCAAAATGGCGACCGGCGAGCTGCTCGGCTGCTTCGGACTGACCGAGCCCGATCACGGCTCCGATCCGGGCTCGATGGTGACGCGCGCCGAGAAAGTGCCGGGCGGCTTCAAACTCACCGGCGCCAAAACCTGGATCACCAATGCGCCGGTCGCCGACGTCGCCATCGTCTGGGCGAAGCTCGACGGCAAGATCCGCGGCTTCCTGATCGAGCGCGGCACCAAGGGTTTCTCCACGCCGAAGATCGAGGGCAAGCTCTCGCTGCGCGCCTCGATCACCGGCGAGGTCGTGCTCGAAGACGCGCGTATCCCGGAAGACAATCTGTTGCCGAATGTGTCCGGCCTCGCCGGCCCGTTCGGCTGTCTCAACGTGGCGCGCGCCGGCATCGCCTGGGGCGCGATCGGCGCCGCCGAGTTCTGCTGGCACCGCGCCCGCGACTATGTGCTCACCCGCAAGCAGTTCGGCCGGCCGCTCGCCGCCAATCAGCTGGTGCAGAAAAAGCTCGCCGACATGCAGACCGAGATCACGCTCGGCCTGCACGCGGCGCTCCGCCTGTCGCGGCTGATCGACCAGGGCAAGGCGTCGCCGCCGGCGATCTCGCTGCTCAAGCGCAACAATTGCGGCAAGGCGCTGGAGATCGCCCGCCTCGCGCGCGATATGCACGGCGGCAACGGCATTGCCGAGGAATTCCACGTCATGCGCGTGTTGTGCAACCTCGAGACCGTCAACACCTACGAGGGCACCCACGACATCCACGCGCTGATCCTCGGCCGCGCGCAGACCGGGATTCAGGCGTTTTTCTGATTGACGCTGTTCGCGGTCAGCCCGCGACCTCGAGCACGATCTTGCCGCGCCGGTGCGCCCGTGTGCCGCCGAGCATTTCGTGGGCGGCGCGCACCTCGCTGAGCGGCAGCACGCTGCCGACCGGAATGACCAGCTCGTTGTTGTCGTGCATCTCGGCGAGCCGCGCCAATTGCGCGGTATTGACGTCGACGATGAAATAGTCGGCGCGGACGCGGCGCTTTTGCGCCAGCAGCACATTCGGCCGCGACACCGATGAGACGATGATGCCGCCGGGTTTCACCAAGCTGAACAATTGATCCTGCGTCGGCCCGCCCACCGTATCGATCACCACGTCGGCGCACCGTGCCAAATTCGTCAGCGTGTCGGTCTCGAGATCGATCACCTCGTGCGCGCCCAGGCCGCGCACATAATCGGCGTCGCCGTTGCGGACAGTGGCGATGACGTGGAGCTTCTTCGCCCGCGCCAGCTGCAGCGCATAGGCGCCGACATTGCCGGCGCCGCCGTGAATGACGACGGTCTGCCCTTCGCGCACCGCGGCGTGGTCGAACAACATCTGCCATGCCATCACGCCGACCACCGGCAGCGCCGCGGCCTCGAGGTGCGACAGCGCCGCCGGCTTTTTCGCGATCATGCGCACCGAAGCGACGGCGTATTCGGCGTAACCCATGATGAAAAGCGGGCTGGTGGCGCCGAACACTTCATCGCCCGGCGCGAAACCTTCGGTATTGGGGCCGACCTGTTCGACGATGCCGGAAATCTCCGCGCCGAGCGTCAGCGGCGGCGTCAGCGGCAAGCCGCTCTTGCCGGTTCGCACCAGCGCGTCCCAAGGTCCGACGCCGGCGGCGCAGACCCGCACCAGCACTTGCAGGTCCTGCGGCTCCGGCACGTCGATGCGTTCGAGCGCGATGATCTGCGGCGGTCCCAGTTGGTTGATGCGTGCCGCGGTCATGATCTGCGGTACGGCCAACGGATCGGCCCGCGGCGCCGTTGCTGTCTGTGGCGGAGCCAGGCGATGGATCGGAGCGGGCGGCGAGGGCTGCGCCGGCGGCGCGCAATCCGCCGTCGGTTTGATAAACAGCTGAGTCACGGCCATGGATCGTCTCCCACGGTCTGGCGGACGCTTGCTCCCATAGCTAAATCAACACCGAAACGAATCACTTTGTCCGTACATTACTCCAAACAAACGACAGAATCGTCATGTCTGCTTTGTCCCTGTTGCTCAATCTGCTATGGATTATCTTTGGCGGCCTATGGATGGCGGTGGGGTGGATCGTCGCAGCCGTGGTCATGGCGATCACTATTATCGGCCTGCCCTGGGCGCGGGCGGCGTTCAATATCGCCTCCTATACGCTGTTGCCGTTCGGCCGGAAGGCGGTGTCGCGGGCCGAATATCTGGGAACTCACGACACCGGCACCGGGCCGTTCGGTTTGCTCGGCAACATCATCTGGCTGGTGCTGGCCGGCTGGTGGTTGGCGCTCGGCCACCTGCTGACGGCGATTTTGCTGGCGGTGACCGTCATCGGCATTCCGTTCGCCTGGGCGCACCTGAAACTCGCCGGCATCGCGCTATGGCCGATCGGCAAGATGATCGTCGATGCTTGACGTGGAGCGACGGAGGAACCGATGTGTCGAAACATCCGCACGCTGTTTAATTTCGAGCCGCCGGCGACGGACGAGGAAATCCGCGCCTCGGCGCTGCAGTTCGTCCGCAAGCTGAGCGGCTTTGCCCATCCGTCCCGCGCCAACGAAGCGGCGTTCGCCCGCGCCGTCGACGAGGTCACCGACGCGGCCCGCCGCCTGCTGCAATCGCTGGAAACGGCGAGCCCGGCAAAGAACCGCGAGCTGGAAGCGGCGAAAGCGCGCGCCCGGGCGAAGGAGCGCTTCGCGTAACAGCGCGGCTATTCCGCCTTGATGCCGGCGGCCTTGATGACCGGCCACCATTTATCCGTTTCGGATTTGTAATAGGCCGCCAGCGCCGCCGGCGTCTGCCGCTCGCGCGGCACGATCTCCTGGCCGATGTCGGAGAGCCGCTTGCGCACGGCCGGATCGGCGAGCGCGTCCATGGCGGCGGCATTGAGTTTCGCAACGGCCGCCGCCGGCGTGCCCTTGGGCACCCACAGCGAATGCCAGGGCGAAATGTGCAGGCCCGGCAAGCCGGCCTCGTCGACGGTCGGAATATCGGCGGCGACCGCGGCGCGGCTGTTCGCGGTGACGGCATAGCCCTTGATCGCGCCGGCGCGGATTTGCGGCGTGGCATCGGACGGCTGGTCGAACAATAAATCGATGCGGCCCGCCAGCAGGTCCTGCATCGCCGGCGCCAGCCCGCGATAGGGCACGATCTGAATTTTTGCTCCGGTTTGTTGCTGCAGCAAATAGCCCGCGACCTGATCGGTGCCGCCGGCGCTGCCCAAGAGCACGGGATCGGCTTTGCTCTTCAGCCACGCCACCAACTCCTGCAAATCGTTCGCCGGAACGTCTTTCTTGGAAACCAAGAGCAACGGCGTCTGCGTCAGCCACACCACCGGCTCGAAATCGCGGAAGACGTCATATTGCAATTGATAGAGCACCGGCGTCACCACGTGCGTCGACCAGGTGGCGAGGTCGAGCGTATAGCCGTCGGGCGCCGCGCGGGCGACGCGGCCGGCGGCGATGGTGCCGCCGGCGCCGGTGACGTTCTCGATGACCACCGCTTGCCCGAGCGACTGCCCCATACGCTCGCCGACGACGCGCGCGATGGTGTCGGTCGGGCCGCCGGCGGCGAACGGCACGATCATGGTGACCGGCCGGGACGGAAAAGATTGCGCCGCCGCGGCGCCGGTGAAGCCTGAAATCGCGGCCGTAGCGGTCATTGCCAAAACGAGTCTGTGCATCGGTGTGGTTCGCATTCCTTCCAAGGCCGCCTTCGCCGTGCCCGCGCCGTAAGTCTATCAGCCCGCGGAGCCACTGGCGGCGGCGGCCCGCATCCTCTATATGATGGCGGTCCCCCCACAAAGGAGCAGCGAATGGCCTCGCGCCAAATCAAAATGCCGGTAAAGGACGATTCCGACAAAGACGCCGACGAAGCGCCTTCACAGCGCAAGCGTCCGGAAACCGGCCGGTATCTGCTCCAGGTCGACCGCCAGACCAAAGGCTCCTACCCGACGGCGGAAGCCGCGCAAGCGGCGGCGCTGCGCATCAAGAAGGGCTATCCGATCGTCCAAGTGTCGGTCTATGACAGCGTCGAATACACCCACACCCTGGTCGAAGCGCCGGCCGCGGCATCGTGACGGAAGTGCCCGCGCGGCCGCCGTTTGCACGCTTGGCGCGTGCCGCGGCTTAAGGATGGAGAACCGTCAGCACCAGCATGGCGACGAAGACGAGAGCGACGGCGCCGAACAGAAGATAGACGGCCTTGGTGGCGAAGCTGACCGCGGCGTCTTGTTGCGGGGTTGGCATAGTATTTTTTCCCTTCAAGAATAGATTTTGAGTAGTTTTTCGGGCCGCATTCTACGTTTGGGCGCCTTTATTAAACAAGGACGGCGCTTTATTTATTTTTGCAACGACGTTTTTGCCCGCCAATTATACAGTATTATGTGCTAATGTCTTTGCCCATGATCGATCATGACGACTTTTCCGTTGTCGTAAAGAACCGGGCGCCGCCGCCGAAACCATGGCGGTGGGAGATCTATCGCGCCGGCCGGACCAGCCCGATCGAGCATTCCGAGGTTTTTTTCGGGTCGATGACGGAAGCCAACCGCGCCGGCAAAGCGGCGCTGCGGTCGCTGTTGAGCGATTATCCCGACTGACGTCGCTTCCGTTCGCCTTAGGCCCGAGCGCCTTGGCCATCGGCTCCAGCAACCGCTCGAACGAAGAGGAACGCCGCGTGCAGGTTCTCGTCCGTGACAACAATGTCGACCAGGCGCTCAGAGTGCTGAAGAAGAAGATGCAGCGCGAGGGCGTTTTCCGCGAAATGAAGCTTCGCGGCCATTACGAAAAACCGTCCGAGAGGCGCGTCCGCGAAAAGGCCGAAGCCATACGCCGCGCCCGCAAGCTTGCGCGCAAAAAACTCCAACGGGAGGGTTTGCTGCCGATGAAGCCGCGGCCGGTGCCCGGCGCCGCGCCCGGACGGGGCGGCCCGCCGCGTGCGCCGCGCCCGCCGCGTTTTTGATCGCGGCGCACGCGCTACAACGGCGGCTCGACGCCGCCTTCCTTCTTGCAGGCGATGCCGGCCTCTTCGAGATCGAGTTCGCGCTCGATGCGCCGGCGCGCTTCGTCGGTGATTTGGCCCTGTTGCAACAGCCGATAGATGAATTCGCGCTCGGCCGCGATCAGCTGCGTCCGCAGCTCCGCGGCCGTCGCCGCCGCATCGTTGCCGTCGGCCTTGTGTTCCACGAGCCGTCCGGCCCGATAATCGTGACGGGCGCGCAGGATCGCCAGCGCCTCGGCTGAAATTTTGCCGTCGGCCGCGACTTGCCCGAGCCGGTCTTGCGCCACGTCGAGAGCTTGCGACCGCGCGTCCAGCTCCGCCTTGCGCTCGCGTTGCCGTTCGTCGGCGGCATGCCGGGCGAGGCCGAGCCAGCCGACCACGCGCGGCAACAGCAAGCCCTGGCCGATCAGGGTGACGACGATGACGCCGAAGGTGACGAAGAGAATGAGATCGCGGTCGGGAAACGCCGCGCCGGCCGCCGTGGTCAGCGGAATGGCCAGCGCCGCCGCGAGCGAGACGACGCCGCGCACGCCGACGAATCCGAGAAAGAAGATCCACTGCCAGGGTGGTGTCGGATCGCGGCGCTTGAGCGACGGGCTCAGCCAGCGCGGCAGATAAGCGGCCGGGAAAACCCAGATGAAGCGCGTCGCGATGACCACGGCCACGGTGACCAGGACGGCGAAGCCGAGGCCGTGCAGCAGGTCCGCGTCCATGCGGTCGAGCAGGGTTCGCGTCTGCATGCCGGTCACCAGGAAGACAAAGCCTTCGAGGAAATAGACCAGCAAATCCCAAAAGAAGATGCCCTGCAGCCGCGTCGCTGCCGGAATGAGCAGCGGCCCGTTCCAGCTGACGAACAGGCCGGCCGCCACCGTCGCCAGCACGCCCGAACCGCCCAATTGCTGCGGCACCAGGAAGGCGAGGTAGGGCGTCAACAGCGACAGCGTGATCTCGACGCGCGGATCGCGCGCCCAGCGGCGTAGCCGCAGGCTGACCCAACCGACGGCGATGCCGTAGGCGATTTCGCCGACGACGATGAGCACGAAGGTGCCCGCCGCGTCGGCGAATGAGAACAGCCCGGTGCTCGCGGCGGCGACCGCGAAGCGGTAGAGGATCAAGGCGGTGGCGTCGTTGGCGAGGCCCTCGCCTTCGAGCACGACGACCAGCCGGCGCGGTACGCCGAGACGGCGCACGATCGCCAGCGGCGCCACCGCGTCGGGCGGCGCGACAATGGCGCCGAGCAAAAAGCCGATGGCGAGCGGCATGCCAAGCAGCCAATGCGCGACGGCCGCCACCGCGCAGGTGGTGAAGACGACGCAGCCGAAGGCCAGCAGCGCGATCGGGCGCAGGTTGAAGCGGAATTCGCGCCAGCTCATGGCGACGCCGGCCGAATAGATCAGCGGCGGCAGGATGCCGAGCAGCACCAGTTCCGGCGCCAGCTCGATCCGCGGCAGCCCGGGCGCCAGCGCCAGCCCGATGCCGGCGATGACGAGGAGAATCGAGGGCGCAGCGTTGAGCCGTCGCGCGACGATGGCGACGACGGCCAGGACCGCGAGCAGCAGCAATATGGTCTGGATGGTTGCCGCCATGGGGGAGAAGTAGCCATCATCGAGCGCGGAATCAAACGTCCGACTGGGATCAATACTGTGATCGCGGTGCGGCCTTGATCGCTTGGCTGCCAACACGAACAGAAACGCTGTCCAAGCGATCAAGGCCGCTTTCTAGGCCGTCTTACATCTATATGATCTCAGGCAACTGCACCGCTGAGACTACCCTTGGACCCCGAATTCATCCGCGAGTTGTTCGCACCATTCCGCCCGGTAACGGTGCGGCGGATGTTCAGCGGCGCCGGCATTTTCGCCGACGGTCTGATGTTCGGGCTGATCGTCGACGGCGCGATCCATCTCAAAGTGGACGAGACCAACATTGCGGACTTCGAACGCGAAGGCAGCCGGCCGTTCACCTACACGCGCGGCAAAAGCTCAGGCCGGCCCACGCGTCATGCGCTGCCCTATTGGCGCCTGCCGGAGCGGCTCTACGACGATCCCGATGAGCTCGCGGCTTGGGCGACGCGCGCGTTTGCCATAGCGGAGCGCAAGAAAGTCTCGCCGCGCAGGCGGACCAAACGGAAACCGCTGCCGAGGCGAACGAAGTAGCCGCCAGGTCTTTGATTTCGCCGATGCTCAATTCGGGCTATGCTCGCTGCTGCACCAGTCTCCTTTTCACAGATTTGGACGTTAGGTCATGCGCCAAATAGCTGTTGCAGTCGCCGTGTCCCTTTCTGCTTTGACTTCCGCGCTATCGAACGCGGCAGCTGAGATGGGCCCGTGCACCCCCGCCACCTTCGACTTCATTTGTGGAAGCGGCGATGGCGCAGCGCGAGTCATCGTAAAAACGATCTCGCCTTCAAAGCGGCTTGCTTTCGCTTGGCGGCTTGCCAACAGACCACCGACCGATAGGCCAGAAGAGGACGATCCGAACCTTGAGAATTTAATCGTCCGAATCGCAGATGGTGCAGTTCTGGCCAGATCTCATGGCTCCTATTGGGATCTCAGCACGAAGATCGCCAAAGCCTATCTTATTACCGCGTGGTCGCCCGACAGCCGGCTGCTGGTTAAGGTGGAACAGCGGGCGGGATTTGCATCGGCGGAGCTTTTCTCCTTCTCCCAAGACGATTCGGTGATTGGTCCAATTGAACTTGTTAAGATCATTGCGCCCGCGGTGCTGGCGCAGATGGAGGGTGTGAAAGGCACAGACAATTACCAATTGGTGTTCGCCTCACATCCCCCGATGACAGTCGATGGCCAAGGATTACTGCACGCTAACGTCTCCGCGAGAAATCAGGATTCATCGGGTGGACCGGTCTATGACGTGACAGTGCAGATTACTCGCGTCGCGGATTCGCTCGACGCAAAGGTCGTTTCAGTCACCCCACAAGCCGGTGCATCTGTTTCAGTCATTGTGCACTAGCCCCGGCCGTCACGCAGGCTTGCCTCAGGCAGCCTTCACAAAAAACTCTGCGGATCGACGTCGATATCGCGCTTGATGCTCCCCTTGGCCTTCGGCGCCGCGGCGAGCCATTGCCGCAGATAGGCCGAGAGGTCGAAATTGCGCGGTGCTTTGATCAACAGCCGAAAGCGATGGCGGCCGCGCACCAGCGCGAGCGGCGCTTCGGCGGGGCCGAGGATGCGGACCTCGTCGTGGGTTGGCGCGGCGCGGGCGAGCGCGCGGGCGTGCGATTCGGTGGCGTGCTTGTCGGGGCCGGAGACGACGATGCTCGCCAGCCGGCCGAATGGCGGATAGCGGTCGCGCTCGCGGACTTCGATCTCGGCGTCGTAGAACGCCTCGCGGTCCTGCGCGATCAGGGCGCGCATCACCGGGTGCTCGGGCTGGTGGGTCTGCAAATAGCCGTGGCTGACGCCGGCGTCGCGGCCGGCGCGGCCAATCACCTGGTGCAACAGCTGGAAGGTGCGCTCGGCGGCGCGCGGATCGCCGTTGCTCAGGCCAAGATCGGCATCGACGACGCCGACCAGGTTCAGCATCGGGAAGTGATGGCCTTTCGCCACCAGCTGGGTGCCGATGACGATATCGAAGCGCCCTTGCGCGACGTCGTCGAGTTCCTCGCGCAGCCGCTCTACTGACGCAACCAGATCGCTGGAGAGCACCAGCACGCGCGCTATCGGAAACAATTCGCGCACCTCCTCTTCCAGCCGCTCGACGCCCGGCCCGCAGGCGACGAACGAGTTCGCCGCCTGGCATTTCAGGCAGGCGGCCGGATGCGGCATGGCGAAGCCGCAGTGGTGGCAAACGAGGTGCTTGCGGAAGCGGTGATCGACCAGCCAGGCATCGCAGTTCGGGCAGGCGAAGCGGAAGCCGCAGGCGCGGCACAAGGTCAGCGGCGCGTAGCCGCGGCGATTGAGGAACAATAGCGCCTGCTCGTGCCGCTCGAGCGCGGTCGCCACCGCGCCGGCCAGCACCGGCGAGATGAAGCGGCCGCGCGGCGGCGGCGCCTGGCGCAAATCGATCGCCTCGACCGCGGGCAGAAGCTGGCCGCCAAAGCGCTCCGGCAGCGCCAGTTTCTGATAGCGCCCGCGCCGCGCATTGACCACCGTCTCCAGCGACGGCGTCGCCGACGCCAGCACGATGGGAATGCGCGCGATGTGGCCGCGCACCACCGCCATGTCGCGGGCGTGATAATGCACGCCGTCCTCCTGCTTGTAGGCGGGATCGTGCTCCTCATCGACGACGATCAAGCCGAGATCGGCGTAAGGCAGGAATAATGCCGAGCGCGCGCCGACCACGACCAAAACTTCGCCGTCCGCCACCGCGCGCCAGGTTCGCGCGCGCTTGCGCGGCGACAGCTCGGAATGCCATTCCGCCGGACGCACGCCGAACCGCGCCGCGAAGCGGTCGAGAAATTGCGCGGTGAGCGCGATCTCCGGCATCAGGATCAGACTCTGCCGGCCGCGGCGGATGGTGTCGGCCACCGCCTCGAAATACACTTCGGTCTTGCCCGAGCCGGTGACGCCGTCGAGCAGGGTCACGGAGTAACCGCCCTGCGCCACGCTCGCTTTGAGCGCCGCCGCGGCGGCGCTCTGGTCCGCCGTGAATTCCGATTGCACGAAATCCGGATCGGGCCTTTGCGCCACCGGCTCCGGCGGCAGCACCACCGTTTCGAGCGTGCCTTCGTCGATCAGGCCGTCGATCACACCCGTGGTGACGCCGGCCTCGCGCGCGGCGTCGCTCTTGCCGCGCACCATGCCGTCGGCGAACAGCGCCAGCACGCGCTGACGCGCCGGCGTCATGCGCTGCGGCGGCGCGCCGGCCAGCCGCACGCCGACCCGCTCGCGCTCGGCGCCCAAATGCTCGCCCATGCGCAGGCACATGCGCAGCACCATGCCGCGCGAACTGACGGTGTAGTTCGCCACCCAATCGACGAAGCTGCGCAATTCGGGGCGCAGCGGCGGCAGTTCGAGCTTCTCCTCGACGTCTTTGAGCCGGTTGTCGAGCCGCGGATTGGGCTTGGGATTGTCCGCCCACACCACCGCGGTGGCCTCGCGGGCGCCAAGCGGCACGCAGACGATGTCGCCCGGCTTAAGCACGAGCTGGTCCGGCACCCGGTAGGAATAGGCCCGGTCGAGGGCGACCGGGAGGAGGACATCGACGACGCGTTTGGTCATGGCGGCATATTTGCCCGCTTAAATATGGACCACGGCCGATTCGGCAATTAAGGAAGCGGGAACGAAGGGGGTGCGATATATCCCGCCGTGTCAAGCACACGACAAAAATCGCGAGATTTGCCGGACTTCGTGGCGCCGAAGGTCGCCGCCGAGATCGACAGCTGGCTGCGCCATCTCGGCGCCGAGCGGCGCATGTCGCCGAAGACCGTCAAGGCCTACCGGCGCGACGTGCTGCAATTCCTGAAGTTCTTGTCCGAGCACCTCGGCGGCGCGCCGTCGCTGCGCGACCTCGCCGGCCTGGCGCCGGCCGACGTGCGCGCCTTTCTGGCGGCGCGGCGCGCCAACAATATCGGCAGCCGCTCGCTGATGCGGGCGCTGGCAGGCCTACGCGCCTTCGGCCGCTTTTTGGAGCGCAACGGCAAGGGCAAGGTCGGCGCGCTCGCCGCGGTGCGCGCGCCGAAGATCGCCAAGACCTTGCCGCGGCCGCTCGCGGTCGCCGCCGCCAAGCGCGTCGCCGATCCCGACATCGCGGCCGGCGACGGGCGCGAGCCCTGGGTGCACGCGCGCGATGCCGCGGTGCTGGCGCTGCTCTATGGCTGCGGCTTGCGCATCTCCGAAGCGCTCGGCCTGAAACGCGGCGATGTCGGCAGCCGCGACGCCATCACGGTGACCGGCAAAGGCCGCAAGCAGCGCATGGTTCCGCTCATTCCGCAGGTCGGCAAGCTGATTGCCGATTACGTCGCGCTGTGTCCGTACGACCTGCCCGACGACGGGGCGCTGTTCGTCGGCGCCAAAGGCGGCCCGCTGTCGCCGCGCCTCATTCAACTCGCCATGGCGCGATGGCGCGGCGCGCTCGGCCTGCCCGAGACGGCGACGCCGCACGCGCTGCGGCATTCCTTCGCCACGCACCTGCTCGCCCGCGGCGGCGACCTCCGCTCGATCCAGGAACTGCTCGGTCATGCCTCGCTGGCGACGACGCAAATCTATACCGAAGTCGACGCCGAGCGCCTGATCGGCGCCTACCGCGCCGCCCACCCGCGCGCCTGAGTATTCCGTCATCCTGAGGTGCGAGCGCAGCGGGCCTCGAAGGATGCCGGCCGAGGCGCCGGGGCCGTCGCCCCACCCGAAATCGGGTTTACCCGATTTCGGATTTAAATGCCCAAGTCGGCAGTAGCCGACTTGGATGGGCCGCTTTGCGGCCGCCTCAGGGTGACGGTACATTAGCCGTCAGACATCCAACGAGGGGCGGCCACCATGTCGGAAATTCACGAAGCGATCGAAAAAGCGCACGAAGGCGAGCACGGGGAAGGCTTCAACCGGCGCGTCGCGCTATTGATCGCGGTGCTGGCGCTGTTCCTGTCCTTCTCGGAGACCGCCGGCAAAGGCGCGCAGACCGAGGCGATCAGCAAGAACGTCGAGTCGTCCGATCTGTGGGCGTTCTTCCAGGCCAAGAACATCCGTATCACGCAAGCCACGACCGCGGCCGAGGCCATGACGGTCGCGGCCGCCGGCATCACCGATCCTGCCGCCAAGGCGGCGATGGAGAAGCAGATCGAAGCCTGGAAAGCGACCGCCGAGCGCCTGAAGTCGGAACCCAAGACCGGCCGCGAGGAGCTCGCCGAACAGGCCAAGGACGCCGAGAAAGAACGCGATCTGGCGATGGCGAAATATCACCACTACGAATTGTCGTCCGCCGCCTTCCAGGTCGGCATCGTGCTCGCTTCGGCGACGGTGATCACCGGCATGATCGGGCTGGCCTGGTTCGCCGGCGCGCTGGGCGCGATCGGTCTTGTGCTGCTGGCGCTCGGCCTGTGGGCGCCGCATGCGGTGCCGTTCATCGCGGCGCTGTAGTACTCGTCATTCCGGGGCCGAGCCAACGGGTCCGGCCCGAAGTGGCCGGCCCGATGACAAGCTCCGCGCGGAACCCGGAATCCATAACCACAGCCGGCGCAGAACTAGCGCCGAAACATTGACTGCAATGATCGCGATTATGGATTCCGGGTTCGCCACTTCGTGGCGCCCCGGAATGACGGCTGTCAAAAATTGATCGCGCGCTTGGCGACCGCCAGCGCCGCCTCCTTGATCGCTTCGGTCAAGGTCGGATGGGCGTGGCAGGTGCGGGCGATGTCTTCCGACGAGGCGCCGAATTCCATGGCCACCGCCGCCTCGCCGATCATGTTGCCGGCATCGGGGCCGAGAATGTGCACGCCGAGCACGCGATCGGTCTTGGCGTCGGCCAGGATTTTGACAAAGCCTTCGGTGGTGAGATTCACCTTGGCGCGGGCATTGGCGGTGAAGGGAAATTTGCCGACCGTGTAGGCGACGCCGGCGGCCTTGAGTTCCTCCTCTGTTTTGCCGACCGAGGCGATCTCCGGATAGGTGTAAACCACGTTCGGAATGACGTCGTAGTTCACATGGCCGGCCTGGCCGGCAAGAATTTCGGCAACCGCGACGCCTTCCTCTTCCGCCTTGTGGGCCAGCATCGGGCCGGCGATGGCGTCGCCGATGGCATAGATGCCGGCGACGTTGGTCTGGAAGTGCGGATCGACGACGATCCGGCCGCGATTGTCCTTCTTCACGCCGACGGTTTCGAGGCCGAGGCCTTCGGTGTAAGGCACGCGGCCGATCGCCACCAGAACGATATCGGCTTCGATCATCTCTGCCGCGCCGCCCGCGGCCGGCTCGACCTTCACTTTGAGCGTCCTGCCCGATCCATCGACCGCCGCGACCTTCGACGACAGTTTGAAGGCAAGCCCCTGCTTCTGCAGCATGCGGTGGAACTGGTTGGCGATTTCGCGGTCGATGCCGGGCAGAATGTGATCGAGGAACTCGACGATCGTCACTTCGGCGCCGAGCCGCCGCCACACCGAGCCGAGCTCGAGCCCGATGATGCCGGCGCCGACGATGAGAAGCTTCTGCGGCACCTTGGCGAGATCGAGCGCGCCGGTCGACGACACGATGCGTTTTTCGTCGATGTCGATGCCGTTGAGCCGCGCCACGTCGGAGCCGGTGGCGATGACGATGTTCTTCGTCTCCAGCGTCTGGGTCTTGCCGTCGCCGGCCTTCACCTCGACCTTGCCCGACGCCAGGATGCGGCCGGCGCCCAAAAACGTCTCGATCTTGTTCTTCTTGAACAGATATTCGACGCCTTTGACGTTGCCTTCGACGCCCTTGTCCTTGTACTTGAGCATCGCCGCGAGATCGACGCTCGGCTTGCCTACCTTGATGCCCATGTCGCCGAATTTGTGCGCGGCCTCCTCGTAAAGCTCCGACGCATTGAGCATCGCCTTCGACGGGATGCAGCCGATATTGAGGCAGGTGCCGCCGAAGGTGGCGCGCTTCTCCACCACCGCGGTCTTCATGCCGAGCTGCGCCGCGCGAATGGCGCAGACATAGCCGCCGGGGCCGGAGCCGATGACGATGAGGTCGTAGGGCATTGATTACAAGTCCAACACCAGCCGCGCCGGCTCTTCCAACAGCTCTTTCACCCGCACCAGGAACGTCACCGCCTCGCGGCCGTCGACGATGCGGTGGTCGTAGCTCAGCGCCAGATACATCATCGGCCGCACCTCGACCTTGCCTCCTACCACCATCGCCCGGTCCTGAATCTTGTGCATGCCGAGGATGCCGGATTGCGGCGCGTTGAGGATCGGCGTCGACATCAGCGAGCCGTAGATGCCGCCGTTGGTGATGGTGAAGGTGCCGCCCTGCATTTCCTCGATCTTGAGCGCGCCGTCGCGGGCGCGGCGGCCGAAATCGGCGATCGCCTTTTCGATCTCGGCGAGCGATTTTTGATCGCAGTCGCGCACCACCGGCACCACCAGGCCGCGCTCGGTGCCGACCGCGATGCCGATGTGATAGTAGTTCTTGTAGATGATGTCGGCGCCGTCGATCTCGGCGTTGACCGCGGGGATGTCCTTCAGCGCTTCGACGCAGGCGCGCACGAAGAAACCCATGAAGCCGAGCTTGGTGCCGTGCTTCTTCTCGAACAAATCGCGGTATTGCGTCCGCAGCGCCATGACGTGGCCCATGTCGACCTCGTTGAAGGTCGTCAGCATGGCGGCGGTGTTTTGGGCATCCTTGAGCCGCCGCGCGATGGTTTGGCGCAGCCGCGTCATCTTCACGCGCTCTTCGCGCGCGGCATCGTCGGCCGGCGATGGCGCGCGCACCTGTACGGCGGCGGCCGGCTGCGCCACCGGCGTCGGCTGCGCCGCAGCGCGTTCGATGGCGGCGAGCATGTCGCCCTTGGTGACCCGGCCGTCCTTGCCGGTGCCGGCCATGGCGGCAGCGTCGATGCCGGTCTCCGCGGCGATCTTGCGCACTGACGGCGCCAGCGGCTTGTCGGCAGCAGGAGCCGGTGCCGGAGTTGCTGCTTTTGGCGGCGCGGGTTGCGCTGCCGGTTGCGGCGCGGCTTTCGCCGGCGCGGCGCCGGTACCTTCCTTGATCTGGCCGAGCACCGCGCCCACGGCAACGGTGTCACCGTCTTTGGCGGCGATATCGCTGAGCACGCCCGCGGCCGGCGCCGGCACCTCGATCGTCACCTTGTCGGTTTCCAATTCGACCAGCGGCTCGTCGACGGCGACAGGATCGCCCGGCTTCTTGAACCATTTGCCGATGGTCGCCTCGGTAACGGACTCACCGAGTGTCGGGACGCGAATTTCGGTCATGGTTCAGGTCCTTATTCGTGGCGACACGAGGACGGACGACAGACGACAGAAAGAAAAAGATCTTTATCTGTCCTCTGCCATCCGTCGTCCGTCCTCCGCTATCTCAACGCATCTTCCAGAAATTGCTTGAGCTGCGCCTGATGCAGCGACATCTGCCCGACCGCGGTCGAGGCCGACGCCGGCCGGCCGGTGTAACGCGCGCGGCGATGCTTGGCGCCGATCTGGTTGAGCACCCATTCGAGGAAGATATCGACGAACACCCAGCCGCCCATGTTGCGCGGCTCTTCCTGGCACCACACGATCTCGGCCTGCTTGAAGCGCGTGAGCTCAGTCATCAGCGCCTTGGTCGGGAACGGATAGAGCTGCTCGATGCGCAATAGATAAATGTCGTTGATGCCGCGCTTCTCGCGTTCCTCGTAGAGATCGTAATAGACCTTGCCGGAACAGATGACGATGCGGCGCATCCTGTCGTCGGCAACGAGCTTGATCTTCTCGTCCGGCAGCATCTGCGCGTCGTCCCACAACAGCCGGTGGAACGAGGTGTTCGGTCCCATCTCGTCGAGCCGCGATACCGCGCGCTTGTGGCGCAGCAGCGACTTCGGCGTCATCAGGATCAGCGGCTTGCGGAAGTCGCGGTTGAGCTGGCGGCGCAGGATGTGGAAATAATTCGCCGGCGTGGTGCAGTTGGCGACCTGCATATTGTCCTCGGCGCACATCTGCAGGAAGCGCTCGAGCCGCGCCGAGGAATGCTCCGGCCCCTGCCCTTCATAGCCGTGCGGCAGGAGACAAACGAGCCCCGACATGCGCAGCCATTTGCGTTCGCCCGACGAGATGAACTGGTCGAACACCACTTGGGCGCCGTTGGCGAAATCGCCGAATTGCGCCTCCCAGAGCGTCAGCGCATCGGGCTCGGCGAGCGAATAGCCGTATTCGAAGCCGAGCACGGCTTCTTCCGAGAGCATGGAGTTGATCACTTCGAAGCGCGCCTGGCCGTCGCCGAGATGATTGAACGGCGTGTAGCGGTTCTCGTTCTCCTGGTCGATCAGCACCGAGTGGCGCTGCGAGAAGGTGCCGCGCTCGCTGTCCTGGCCGGAGAGCCGCACCCGGTGGCCTTGCTGCAGCAGCGAGCAGAACGCCAGCGCCTCGGCGGTCGACCAGTCGACGCCGGTTCCGGTCTCGATCGACTTGCGCCGGTTTTCCAGGAAGCGATTGAGCGTGCGGTGCAGATGAAAGCCTTGCGGCAGCGTAGTGATCTTGTCGCCGATCTCCTTGAGCTTGGCGATCTCGACGCCGGTATGGCCGCGGCGCGGATCGTCGGCTTCGCCGGCGGTCTTAAAGCCCGCCCAGCGGCCGTCGAGCCAATCGGCCTTGTTGGCGCGGTAGCTTTGCGCGGCTTCGAGCTCGGCATCGAGGCGGGCGCGCCAGTCCGCCTTCATCTTTTCGACTTCGCCCTTGGCGACGACGCCTTCGCCGATCAGCTTGTTGCCGTAGATTTCCAGGGTCGTCGGATGCGCGGCGATCGCCTTGTACATCAGCGGCTGGGTGAACGACGGCTCGTCGCCCTCGTTGTGGCCGTGGCGGCGATAGCAAAACATGTCGATGACGACAGGCTTCTGGAATTTCTGCCGGAACTCGGTCGCGATCTTGGCGGCGAACACCACCGCTTCCGGATCGTCGCCATTGACGTGGAAAATCGGCGCTTCGATCATCTTGGCGACGTCGGACGGATACGGCGACGACCGCGAATAACGCGGATTGGTGGTGAAGCCGATCTGGTTGTTGACGATGAAATGCACCGAGCCGCCGGTGCGATGGCCGCGCAGGCCGGACAGGCCGAAACTTTCCGCCACCACGCCCTGGCCGGCGAACGAGGCATCGCCGTGCATCAACAGCGGCATCACCATGGTGCGGTCTTCCGGCGTGGCGCCGAGATGATCCTGCTTGGCACGCACCTTGCCGAGCACCACCGGATCGACGATTTCCAGATGCGACGGATTGGCGGTGAGCGACAGGTGCACCGTGTTGTTGTCGAACTCGCGATCCGACGAGGCGCCGAGGTGATATTTGACGTCGCCCGAGCCTTCGACCTCGTTGGGTGTCGCCGAGCCACCCTTGAATTCGTGGAAGATGGCGCGATGCGGCTTGCCCATCACCTGCGCCAGCACGTTGAGCCGGCCGCGATGCGGCATGCCGATGACGATCTCGCGCACGCCGAGCGCGCCGCCGCGCTTGATGATTTGTTCCAGCGCCGGGATCGTCGATTCGGCGCCGTCGAGGCCGAAGCGCTTGGTGCCGGTGAATTTCAGGTCGCAGAATTTTTCAAAACCTTCGGCCTCGACCAGCTTGTTGAGGATGGCGCGCTTGCCCTCGCGGGTGAACGATATCTCCTTGTCCGGCCCCTCGATGCGCTCCTGGATCCAGCCCTTCTGGGCGCCATTGGAGATGTGCAAAAATTCGACGCCGAGCGTCTGGCAATAGGTGCGGCGCAGGATGGCGACGATCTGGCGGATGCTGCCGAATTCCAGCCCCAGCACCTTGTCGAGAAAGATCGGACGGTCGAGATCGGCTTCGCTGAAGCCGTAGGTGCGCGGATCGAGCTCCTCCTCGTTCTGCGGCGGCTCCAGCCCGAGCGGATCGAGATTGGCGTGGAAATGGCCGCGCGCCCGGTAGGCGCGGATCAGCATCAGCGCCCGCACCGAATCCCGCGTCGCCCGTTCGACATCGGCGGCGGACAATTCGACGCCGCGGCTTTGCGCCTGGGCCTTGACCTTGGCGCCGACGCCGTCGCCGGCTTCCGCCCAGTCGCCGTCGAACGCCGCGACCAGATCGCCGCCCGGCAGCGGCGGCCAATCCGGCCGGCCCCACGACGGGCCGTGCGCATTCCTGGAAACGTCGGCTGCGTTATCCTTCAGGCTCTGGAAGAACGTCTGCCACTCGGCATCGACCGCCTGCGGATCGGCTTCGTAGCGGGCGTAGAGATCTTCGATATAGGGGGCATTGCTGCCGTAGAGGAACGAGGTGCGGGCGAAGGCGGCGTTGGCGTCCTGGCGGGACATGAAGGGTTTCCTGGGCGATTCCTTCGGCGGGAATCCGTCACGAGAGGGTGAGAAACGAAGCGCGAAACGCGAACCCGAACGATGCGAAATGACGCGAATCAGCCCGGCCCGGCGCAGGGATTTCTCTTTGTACCCTATTTAATGGCGCGATGCGGCCGGCAAAAGACGCTAGAAATGAATCAAGATTTTATTATTTCGGCGAGCGTATGGCCGAGCCGCGCCGGCGACGGCGAGACCTTGATGCCGGCGGCCTCCATGGCGGCGATCTTGGATTCCGCGTCCCCCTTGCCGCCGGCGATGATGGCGCCGGCATGGCCCATGCGGCGGCCGGGCGGCGCGGTGCGCCCGGCGATGAAGCCGACCATCGGCTTCTTGCGGCCGCGCTTGGCCTCGTCCTTGAGGAACTGCGCGGCGTCTTCTTCCGACGAGCCGCCGATCTCGCCAATCATGACGAGGGCCTCGGTCGCCTTGTCGGCCAAAAACATTGCCAAGATTTCGATGAAGTCGGTGCCCTTGACGGGATCGCCGCCGATGCCGACCGCGGTGGTCTGGCCGAGCCCTTCGCGCGTGGTCTGGAACACCGCCTCGTAGGTCAAGGTGCCGGAGCGCGACACGATGCCGACCTTGCCGGGCTTGAAAATATTGCCGGGCATGATGCCGATCTTGCATTCGCCGGCGGTCATGACGCCGGGACAATTCGGCCCGATCAGGCGCGATTTCGAGCCGCACAGCGAACGCTTGATCTTGACCATGTGGCTCACCGGAATGCCTTCGGTGATGCACACGATCAGCGCAATCTCCGCTTCGATCGCCTCGGCGATGGCATCGGCGGCGCCTGCCGGCGGCACATAGATCACGCTGGCGTCGGCGCCGGTTTTTTCGCGTGCTTCGGCGACGGTGTCGAACACCGGCAGATCGAGATGGGTCGAGCCGCCTTTGCCGGGCGAAACGCCGCCGACCATTTTGGTGCCGTAGGCGATCGCCTGCTCGGAATGAAAGGTGCCGTTCTTGCCGGTAAAGCCCTGGCAGATGACCTTGGTGTTCTTGTCGATGAGGATGGACATTACGCCGCCTCCTTCACCGCTTTGACGATCTTCTGCGCCGCGTCGTCGAGATCGTCGGCCGACGTGACGTTCAGGTTGGACTTGGCGATGATCTCCTTGCCGAGTTCGACATTGGTGCCTTCGAGCCGCACCACCAGCGGCACGCGCAGGCCGACCTCTTTCACGGCGGCGACGACGCCTTCGGCGATGACGTCGCATTTCATGATGCCGCCGAAAATGTTGACCAGGATGCCCTTCACGTTGTGATCCGACGTGATGATCTTGAACGCGGCGGCGACCTTGTCCTTCGTTGCGCTGCCGCCGACGTCGAGGAAATTGGCCGGCGCCATGCCGTAGAGTTTTATGATGTCCATGGTCGCCATCGCCAGGCCGGCGCCGTTGACCATGCAGCCGATGGAACCGTCGAGCGCGATGTAGTTGAGATCGAATTTCGAGGCTTCGATCTCCTTGGCGTCCTCCTCGGTCTCGTCGCGCAGCGCCGCGATCTTCGGATGCAGGAACAGCGCGTTGTTGTCGAAATCGGTCTTGGCATCGAGGCAGATCAGCTTGCCGTCCTTGGTAACGACCAGCGGATTGATCTCGAGCAGGCTCATGTCGGTGTCGATGAAGGCCTTGTACAGGTTGGAGAGTAGCGGGCCCATTTGCCTGCCCAGATCGGCGTTAAGCTTCAGCGCGTGCGCCACGGTGCGCGCGTGATGCGGGCAGATGCCGGCGACCGGATCGACCGAAATGGTCACGATCTTGTCCGGCGTGTCGTGCGCCACTTCCTCGATATTCATGCCGCCTTCGGTGGAAACGACGACGGCGACGCGCGAGGTCTCGCGGTCGATCAGCATCGACAGATAAAATTCCTTGTCGATCGGCGAGCCTTCCTCGATGTAGAGCCGGTTGACCTGCTTGCCATGCGGCCCGGTCTGGTGCGTCACCAGGGTCGAGCCTAATAGCCGCGCCGCTTCCTTCTTCACGTCGTCGACCGATTTGACGACCTTGACGCCGCCGGCCTTGCCGCGGCCGCCGGCATGGATCTGCGCCTTCACCACCCAGACCGGCCCGCCGAGGTCATGGGCGGCCTTGACCGCTTCCTCGACGCTGAACGCCGGGATGCCGCGCGGCACCGGCACGCCGTAGTCGCGCAGCACCGCCTTGGCTTGGTATTCGTGGATGTTCATGAGAATGCTCAGCCTGCGTTCCGTCATCCTGAGGTGCGAGCAGAGCGAGCCTCGAAGGATGCCGGCCGAGGCGCGCCCGAAATCGGCTTGCGATTTCGGATTTTGAGATGACCAAGTCGGCAACAGCCGACTTGGTTGCCGTCGCCCTTCGAGGGCCGCTTCGCGGCCACCTCAGGGTGACGGAAGAAATTATTTTCCGAGATCCGGCGCGATCTTCTTGCAGGCCTCGACCAGGGATTCCACCGCCGCCGCCGATTTCTCGAACATGGCGCGCTCGGCGCCGTTGAGCTCGATCTCGACGATGCGCTCGACGCCCTTCGCTCCGATGACGATCGGCACGCCGACATAGAGGTCCTTGATGCCGTATTCGCCGTTGAGCCAGGCGGCAGCCGGCAGCACGCGCTTTTTGTCGCGCAGGTAGCTTTCGGCCATGGCGATCGCGGAAGCCGCCGGCGCGTAGAACGCCGAGCCGGTGCGCAGCAGGCTGACGATCTCGCCGCCGCCGTTGCGGGTGCGCTCGACGATCTCGTCGACGCGCGCCGCCGTGGTCCAGCCCATCTTGACCAGATCCGGCAGTGGAATGCCGGCGACCGCGGAATAGCGCACCAGCGGCACCATGCTGTCGCCATGGCCGCCGAGCACGAAGGCGGTGACGTCTTCCACCGAGACGTTGAACTCGTCGGCCAGGAAATAGCGAAAGCGCGAGGAGTCGAGCACGCCCGCCATGCCGACCACCATCTGCTTCGGCAGACCGCAGCACTTCTGCAGCGCCCAGACCATGGCGTCGAGCGGATTGGTGATGCAGATGATGAAGGCGTTCGGCGCATATTTCTTGATGCCCGAGCCGACTTGCTCCATGACCTTGAGATTGATGCCGAGCAGATCGTCGCGGCTCATGCCGGGCTTGCGCGGCACGCCGGCGGTGACGATGCAGACCGACGCGCCTTCCAGCGACTCGTAGGAATTGGTGCCGGTGAAGCGGGCGTCAAAACCGTCGACCGGCGACGACTGGACGAGATCGAGCGCCTTGCCCTGGGGCACGCCCTCGGCGATGTCGAACATGACGACATCGCCCAGTTCCTTGAGCCCGATCAGATGCGCCAGCGTGCCGCCGATTTGACCGGCGCCGATCAATGCAATCTTGTTTCGCGCCATCCGACAAATGTCCTTGATTGATTGGCAGAAGAGGCCAGGCTGCCGCGGTCATTAGCCCTTTCGGGTGACCCGTTCAAGTCGCCTCCGCCGGGCGGAGCCCGGTTCGGTCAGGTCTCGACGATGCCGGTGGACGAACCGGACGCCTGCGAATACGCGGCGCCGTGCGGCCGCGCCAGATAGGCTTGCGAGCGCATCTCGATGAGGCGCGAGGCGGTGCGCTTGAACTCCTGCGCCTCAAAACCTTCATCGGCTTGGTACAGCGCATCGGACTCCGCGGCGGCCGAGGCGATCAGCTTCACGTTCATGTCGTAGAGCGTGTCGATCAAAATGATGAAGCGCTTCGCCGCGTTGCGCGTTTCGTAGGTCATCACCGGGACATGGTCGAGGATGATGGTGTGATATTCGTGCGCGATGCGCAGATAATCGGCGGCGGCAAGTGGCGCCTCGCACAGATCATGGAACGTAAAGCGCGCCACGCCCATGAAGGCGCGCGGCACATGCACGCTGCGTCCCTTGAGCGGCAGGTCATGCGCGGTGCCGCCATTGCCGCCGGCGAGGCGCCGCCAGGCGTCGTCGAGCGCGGCATCCGCCGCGGCGTCGGCCGGCACGTACCAGACCGGGTGGCCGACGAGTTTCTCCAGCCGGAAATCGGTGCGCGCATCGAGCCGCACGACGTCCATATGCGCTTCGAGCAGATGGATGAACGGCACGAACAGCGCGCGGTTCAAGCCGTCCTTGTAGAGTTCGGCCGGTGCCACGTTCGAAGTGGCGACGACGACGACGCCGAGTTCGAACAATTGCGCGAACAGCCGGCCCAAAATCATGGCGTCGGCGATGTCGGTGACATGGAATTCGTCGAAACAGAGCAGCCAAGCTTCCTCGAACAGTTCCTCGGCAACAAGCCTGATCGGATCTTCGCCCGTATGCTCGCCGAGCTTCATCTTCTGCCGGAAGCCATAGATGCGCTCGTGCACGTCGAGCATGAATTCGTGAAAATGGGCGCGGCGCTTGCGCACCACCGGGCTTGCCTCGAAGAACAAATCCATCAGCATGGTCTTGCCGCGGCCGACGTCGCCGTAGATGTAGAGGCCCTTGAGCGGCGGGTCCTTGCGATTGCCGAACAGCCAGCCGAGCGACGAGGATTTGCGCGCCAGGCGATGCTCGGCGATGCGGGCCTCGAGCCGCTGCAGCTTCGCGATGACGGCGAGCTGGGCCTCATCGCTGCCGACGCGGCCGGCGGCGACACCGGCGTCATATTGCGCTGTAATGGAGCTCGCCATCGGGCGGGTTAACCGTTGTGGACGAAACGTGGCGGGAAGACGCGGACAATCAGCACTGCATTGCGCATGCCAAGATTTGGCAGTCAAACTGTCGTGAACAATTTACGAGCCATGCGTATACGGAATGTAGGCATGTTGCTCAATGCTTCGCCTTGCCAAACTTTGGCACCGCACGACATGATGATTTGATTCGGCGTGCATGCGAAGACGCCTGCTACGCCAACTCGCTGCGCGGAGGAAACGATCGGGAGGGTCAGACGACAGTGTCCTTACTGGACGACAATGTCAGGAGACCCAATGCAAGACGTTCTTCCCGAAGGCGGCGTGATCCGCAAATTGTGGGTCGGTGAAGCGGCGAAATACCGCGACCATATGCTGCGCCTCGATCCGGACAGCCGCCATAGCCGGTTCGGCGGCGGCGTATCCGACGACTTCGTCCGCAACTATGCCGACCTGTCGCAATCGCTGGACGCCGTGATCCACGGCTTTTTCATCGGCGGCATGCTGCGCGGCGCCGCCGAGCTGCGGCCGCTCGGCTTGCGCTTTCCGCGCCAGGCGGAAGCCGCGATCAGCGTCGAGAAGCCGTGGCAGAGCCACGGCGTCGGCTCCGCGCTGCTGCGCCACACGCTGCTCGCCGCGCGCAACCGCGGCATCCGGCTCCTGCACATGGCGTGCCTGGCCGAGAATAAGCGCATGCAGCAATTGGCGCGCAAATTCGACGCCGAGTTGTCGTTCGATTTCGGCAATGTCATCGGCGAGGTCGAATCGTCACGGCCGACGCCGCTGTCGCTGATGCGCGAGTTCATGGCCGACGGCCACGGCTTTGCCACGGCGATGCTCGATCTGCAGACCAGAATGCTGCGGGCGTGACCTCCGCTGTCATTCCGGATCGCCGCGAAGCGGCGAGTCCGGAATCCATAACCACCATCTCCGCAGAAGAATCTCAGCGCGCGTTCTGCGTGAACTGTGATTATGGATTCCGGGCTCCTCGCTTCGCTCGGCCCCGGAATGACGACGCTATGCCCGCCGCAGCGCTGGCTCGCCGAGCGGATAATCGGCCTCGACCACGTAGGGGCCACCGCCGACCGACGACCGCGACGAGAACAGCACGAAGCGCGACACCGCGAACGCGGCGGAGCGGTAATGACCGCGGGCGCTGAGATATTCGGCGACCTGGTGGCTCGATGAATCGCGCAACCGCGCCAGCGTGACGTGAGGCGTGTATTTGCGGCCCTCGGGCTCGAGCCCGAGCCGCTGCAACAGCCGCTCGTGCTCGGCCTGCAGCTCCATCAGCGGCGCGATCGGCGTGGCCGCGGCGACCACCGCGCGCGGCTTGCGGCCGCCGAACGACGACAAGCCGTCGAGCCGCAGCTCGAACGCCATGCGCCGCACCTGGCCGAGCAGGCCGGCGATTTCGTGGGCCAGCGCGTCATCAATGTCGCCGATGAAGCGCAGCGTCAGGTGATAATTTTCCGGATCGATCCAGCGCGCGCCCGGCAACCCGCCGCGCATCATGGCCAACGATTGGGCAACGTGCGGCGGGATTTCGAGAGCGGTGAACAGGCGAGGCATGACGACCTGCGTTCTTTTAAGACGAATCGCCGCATCCGCACAATGCGGTGATCGGGCGCGGTATGCAACCCTTACGACGGACGTTGCGTGCGGGCGCGGGCGATGAGCTCCTCCACCTGCGGCAAAATGCGCGCGACGATGACGTCGACGCCTGAGGCGTTGGGATGCAGGCCATCGTGCTGCACCAACTTGAGATCGGCGGCGACACCGTCGAGGAAGAACGGATAGATCGGCACGTCATATTTGGCCGCAAGCTCGGGATAGATGCGCTCGAACGCGGTCCCGTATTCGGACCCGAGATTTGGCGCCGCGCGCATGCCGCACAGCAGCACCGCGATATGGCGCGCGGCGAGGCGGCGCAGGATGGCGTCGAGCGCATCGCGCGTCACCGCGGGCTGCAAGCCGCGTAGCATGTCGTTGGCGCCAAGCTCGAGAATGACGGCGTCGGTGCCTTCCGGCACCGACCAGTCGAGCCGGGCGAGCCCGTCCGAGGCGGTATCGCCGGAGACGCCGGCATTCTCGACGTCCGCGGCGATGCCCTTGGCGGCAAGCGCGGCTTGCAGGCGCGGCACAAAACCTTCGCTCTCCGGCAGGCCATAGCCGGCGGTCAGCGAGTCGCCGAAGACGACGATTTTCACCGGCGCCTGGGCATTGGCCGACGGCACCGCTGTTGCACCGAGGAACGCCGCGCTACAAACCGCCGCGCGAGCGATTTGGAGCAGCGTGCGCCGCCACCCATATAAGCCTCCACTCAGGCCAGCGGGCATCATGAACGACATTTCGCGCTATCCTTCCCACGCCATCTCGCTCCGTGGCGTCAACCTGTCGCTCGGCCGCGGCGCCGCCCGTGTCCATATCCTGCGCGCCATCGACCTCAATATAGGTCGTGGCGAGGCCGTCGGCCTGCTCGGCCCCTCGGGCTCGGGCAAATCGACGCTGCTGATGGTGATGACCGGACTGGAGCGGCCGGATACCGGCGCCGTCGTCGTCGCCGGGCAAGATTTGCAACAGCTCGACGAGGACGCCCTGGCGCGCTTTCGCGGCAAGCATATCGGCATCGTCTTCCAGGCGTTTCATCTCATCCCGACCATGACGGCCTTGGAGAACGTCGCGGTGCCGCTCGAATTCGCAGGCTCCCGCGACGCGCTGCGCCGCGCCGAGCTCGAGCTTGCGGCAGTCGGCCTCGCCAATCGCCTGCATCATTATCCGGCCGAATTGTCCGGCGGCGAGCAGCAGCGCGTGGCGCTGGCCCGCGCGCTGGCGCCCGATCCGGCGCTGATCGTCGCCGACGAGCCGACCGGCAATCTCGACGAAGCGACCGGACACGAGATCATCGAGCTTTTGTTCCGCGGCCACCGCGAGCGCGGCACCACGCTGGTTCTGGTCACTCACGACACCGAGCTTGCCGCACGCTGCGACTGCGTGCTGCACCTGCATTCGGGACGGCTTGCCGCGCCGATGCTGCACGAGGCGAAATGAGCGCGCTGGCCGATGCGCGGGAAGCGTGGCGCCCGGGTCTTGGGCAAACGGCACAAGTCGCATGGCGCCTTGCCTGGCGCGAATTGCGCGGCGGCTTGCGCGGTTTTGGCGTCTTCATCGCCTGCATCGCGCTTGGCGTCTTGGCGATCGCCGGCGTCGGCTCGGTGGCGGCGAGTCTGGCCGACGGCATCGGCAGCGCCGGGCAGTTGATTCTCGGCGGCGATGTTTCCTTTGCGCTCATACAGCGCGAAGCGAGCGACGGCGAACGGACCTTCTTCAACAGTCACGGTACGGTTTCCGTCGCTGCCACGACACGGGCGATGGCGCGCACCGGCGACGGCCGCTCCACTCTTGTGGAGATCAAGGCGGTCGATGCCGCCTATCCGCTGTTCGGCGCGGTGGCGACCAATCCGAGCCTGCCGCTGCCGGCGCTGTTCGCCGAGCAAGACGGCGCCTTCGGCGCCGCCGTCGATCCGGCGCTGCTGACGCGGCTCGATCTGAAAACCGGCGACCGCATCAGCATCGGCGGCATCGCGATCGCGCTGCGCGCGACGCTGACCAGCGAGCCGGACAAGCTTGCCGGCGGCATCGGCCTCGGCCCGCGCCTCCTCATCAGCGACGCCGCGCTGCGCGCCAGCGGGCTGTTGCAGCCCGGCAGCCTGGTGCGCTGGCAATACCGGCTGCGGCTGCCGCCGGCCGATACCAGCGACCGCGCGGTGACGGCGGTCGAGAAAGCGGCCCAGGCGGCGTTCCCGGACGCCGGCTGGGAAGTCCGCACGCGGAGCAAGGCGTCGCCGCAGCTCGAACGCAATGTCGAGCGCTTCACCCAGTTCCTGACCCTGGTCGGCTTGACTACGCTGTTGGTCGGCGGCGTCGGCGTCGCCAACGCGGTCGCCGCGCATCTGGCGCGCAAGCGCGACGCCATCGGCACCATGAAGGCGCTCGGCGCCTCTGGCGGCACGGTGTTTGCCATCTATTGCGGGCAAATGGTGCTGGTCGCGCTGTTGGCCGCTGTGATCGGCGCCGCGCTCGGTGCCGCGCTGCCTTACGCGATTGCCTGGGCATTCGGCGCCATCATTCCGCTGCCGGTCGCGCCGGCGCTGCACCCGGGCACGCTGGCGCTGTCCATCGTGTATGGGTTGCTGACGGCGCTCGCTTTCGCGCTGTGGCCGCTCGGCCGCGCTCACGATATTTCGGTGTCGATGCTGTTTCGCGACCAGATCGCCGCCGAGCGGCGCTGGCCGCGCCGGCGCTACGTCGTGGCGACGGCACTGATCGCCGCGGTGCTGGCCGCGCTCGCGGTCACCACAACCTACGACCATCGCATTGCCGCGATTTTTGTCGCATCCGCAATCGGCGTCTTCGTGATGCTGCGGCTCCTGGCGATGCTCACCATGGCGGTCGCCCGCCGTCTGCCGCGCCCGCGCGCGACGGCGCTGCGGCTCGCCATCGCCAACATCTATCGTCCTGGCTCCTTGACGCCGACCGTGATGCTGTCGCTCGGCCTCGGCCTCGCTTTGCTGGTGACCGTGATCGAGCTCGATGGCAACCTGCACCGCCAATTCACCGCGGCGCTGCCGGAAAAGGCGCCGTCGTTCTTCTTCCTCGATATTCCGGCGGCGGACGCCGGCCGGTTCGACGCCTTCGTGCGCGACCAGGCGCCCGCTTCCACGCTCGAACGGGTGCCGATGCTGCGCGGCCGCATCGTCGCGGCCAACGGCATCAAAGCGGAGAATCTCAAACCCGCGGCCGGCTCGCGCTGGGTGCTGCGCGGCGACCGCGGCATCACTTACGCGTCCGCCGTGCCGGCCGGCTCGCGCATCGTCGCCGGGCAATGGTGGAGCGCCGATTATACCGGCGCGCCGCTGGTCTCGCTCGAGAACCGCACCGCGCACGATCTCGATCTCAAGATCGGCGATTCCATCACCGTCAACGTGCTCGGCCGCAACGTCACCGCCCGCATCGCCAACCTGCGCGCCGTCGACTGGGAGAACCTCGGCATCAATTTCGTCCTGGTGTTCTCGCCCGGCACGTTCAGCGGCGCGCCGCACAGCGACATCGCCACGCTGACCTTTGCCGACGGCGGCACGGTGCCCGAAGAAACCGCACTCATCAAAGCGCTCGCCGATGCGTTCCCGACGGTCACCGCGGTGCACGTCAAAGACGCGCTCGACACGCTCGACGGCATCATCAAGAACCTGGTGCTGGCGCTCGGCGGCGCAAGCTCCATCACCTTGATCGCCGCCGCGTTGGTGCTGGGCGGCGCGCTGGCCGCCGGCCAGCGCTTTCGCATCTACGACGCCGTGGTGCTGAAGACGTTCGGCGCGACCCGCGGCCGGCTGCTCGCCGCCTATGCGCTGGAATATCTTTGCATCGGTGCCGTCACCGTGCTGTTCGGCGTCGGCATAGGAACGCTTGCGGCCGATCTGATCGTGGCCCGGCTGATGGAATTTCCCTTTGTTTTCGTCGCCGGGCAGGCGGCCGGGGCGGCTTTTGCCGCGCTTGCGGTCACGCTGGCGCTCGGTCTTGCCGGCACGTTTACGGCGCTTGGCCGTAAGCCCGCGGAGGTGCTGCGGAATCTCTGAATCTCTGAATAAAGGCGGCGGCGGGCGGCATGAACGAAATTTAACCCTTGCGAATATGCCGTCGCACCCATCTGGCGCACGCAACCCTTTCGCACTAGATTCTGCTGCAAGCGAATTCGGCGTCGTTTCGCCGGACGCCAAGGCCCGGCTCACACCGGGACAACCCAGGGGTATTTCCATGTCCGACTTCGATCGGAATCTTGCAGCCGTGAGACCCGGCTATCGCACGGACCAGGTCGCGATCGATGCGGGTCTGCGCGCCTACATGATCCGCGTCTACAACTACATGACCGCCGGCGTGGCGCTGACCGGGCTGGTGGCGTGGTTCACGTTCTCGGCCGCCGTGACCGATGTCGGCGGCTCGCTGCAGCTCACCTCGTTCGGCCAGACTATTTTCCAGAGCCCGCTGATGTGGGTCCTGGTGCTGGCGCCGCTCGGGCTGGTGTTCGCCTTGAGCTTCGGCATCAACCGGCTGTCTGCCAGCACGGCGCTGATGCTGTTCTTCGTCTATGCCGGCCTGCTCGGCCTGTCGCTGGCTTCGATCTTCCTGGTCTATACCGGGGCGTCGATCACGCGGGTGTTCTTCATCTCGGCGGCGACGTTCGGCGCCATGAGTCTGTGGGGCTACACCACCCAGCGCGACCTGACCGGCATGGGCTCGTTCATGTTCATGGGTCTGATCGGCATCATCATCGCCAGCCTGGTCAATATCTTCCTGAAATCGAGCGGGCTCGACTGGGCGATCTCGGTGATCGGCGTGCTGGTCTTCGTCGGGCTGACCGCCTACGACACCCAGCGGATCAAGGAGATGTACAACGTACAGGACGACGGCACCGTGACCGGCCGCAAGGCGGTGATGGGCGCGCTGTCGCTTTATCTCGACTTCATCAACCTGTTCCTGATGCTGCTGCGCATCTTCGGCGACCGCCGCTGAGCGCAAACGGATTGCAATCGAAGCGCCCCGGGACCATTGTCCCGGGGCGCTTTATTTTGTGGCGCTATGCCATCTGAACGATGAACGACGTCAGCCTTCGCAACGCCACTGCCGCTGACATTGCCGCGATCACGCGCATCTACGCCCACGCCGTCGCATACGGCACAGCCTCGTTCGAACTCGAACCGCCGGACGAAGCCGAAATGGCGCGCCGTCAACAGGCGCTGTTGGCGCGGGACTTTCCTTATCTCGTCGCCGAACGGGCCGGCGCCGTCGTGGGCTACGCTTACGCCGGCCCATACCGCGACCGCCGCGCCTATGACTGGTGCGTCGAGGATTCGCTCTACATCGCGCCGGACTATCACCGCAAGGGAATCGGCCGACTGCTGCTCATGCGTCTGGTCGCCGAGTCCGAGGCGCGCGGCTTCCGTCAGATGATCGGGGTGATCGGCGATTCGGCCAACACCGCGTCTGTCGCGGTCCATGCCGCGGTCGGCTTCCGGCTGATCGGCAATTTCCAATCGATCGGCTTCAAGCACGGCCGCTGGCTCGACACCGTGCTGATGCAGCGCGCGCTCGGCAGCGGCGATGGCGCGCCGCCGTAACGGCGCTTACCCGGGAATCACCCGGAGCGAGCGATCGAGCGCGCCGAGCACGCGTTCGAGCTCGTGGCCGCGGCGCAGAATGTGCCCGGTCGCCGAGATCACGCTGTAGGCGCCCTGACGCCGGCCGAGCCGCGGATTTTTCTCGATGCGGTAGATGGGCACTTCGGCGGTGCGGCGGAACACCGAAAACACCGCGCGGTCTTTCAAAAAATCGATTGCGTAATCACGCCACTCGCCGGCGGCGACCATGCGGCCGTAAAGGCCGAGAATGCGGTCGAGCTCGCGCCGGCTGAAGGTCACCACACTCGCGGGGGCGGGCGCTCGAAGCTCGCCCCCGCGCCGCGCGCTCGGTTCGACTTCGCCGATATCCATTCGGCGCCTCCTTTTGTCATCGTCGCTTCATGATCGCGCCGGACGGCTCCGGCGGCAAGAGGCTGCGGGCGCGGCAAATGGCCGGTATCGGAGCACGGCAACGAAGGCGGCGCGCCGCCGCTGCCCATGGCTGCGGCACAACTGCGACATTTGCGACGCCCGGAATCACGGCTTCGTTAGGCGAATCATAATACGGCCCTAATTCGGCCCAGCACGCGCCAAGCTGGCCTGCGAAATAGCGGACTGTTGCCTCAGGGCCCGGTCCGGACAGCGTTCCGGATTCCTCAGCCCCCCAGCCCCCCGGGGCGCCGAAGGACCGGGCCAGAGTTCCGCGTACGGTTCAATCCCCAATACCTTTAGGCCGGCAGTTGCCGGCCTTTTCTTTTTGTCGGAGGACAGGGGGCGGACGACGGAGGACGGATAAGAGAACAAGGACGGCGGCGATCGGATGTGCTTGCTACTTGCGTTCCGTCGTCTGTCGTCCGTCGTCCGTCGTCTGGAACGGGGTGTAGGCGGCGCCGAGGATGATGCCCGGCTTGTCGTGGGTGCCTTCCTGGACCATGACGGCGGCGGCGTCGATGTCGTCGGTCTTGATCTCCGACATCGGAACGGTCCAGGTCGCGTCGGTTCCGGCCCAGTCGCCGAGCTTGACCCAGCGCCGCACCACATTGTGGTAGGTGATCGTGCGCCCGTGATTTTCGCCGCGACCGATCGCGACTGTCACTGCCTTGGCAAGCGGACACAGCCAAACCTCACCGCCGGAATGGTCGCCGTCTTTGGCTTTGACGGTGACGCTCAAATTGCTGCCGGTAACGGTCAACTGCACCGGCAATGACATGATCGCGGGTTTCTGATCGGTCTGTGCGATCATGCGCTCGACCGCGGCGCGGTCGCTGCCGAGCACATGCATGGCGCCGTTGACGACGATCTGCGGCGTATAGACCTGCCGGTCGCCGCGCATACGCGAATAAGCGCGCTGCCGCGCCGAATGCGCCGGATTGGCCAGCGTGTCCTTCCAGCCGAGATAATCCCAATAATCGATCGGCACGCTCAGCGCGACCAACGATGAATCGTTGGCGAGTTCGCCGAGGAGCTTGTCGGCGGCGGGACAGGACGAGCAGCCCTGGCTGGTGAACAGTTCGAGCAGCGCCCGCGGCTCGGCGCGCGCAATGCCATAGGTCGTGAGCAGAAGCCCGGCGATGAGGGACGCCGACGCGTAGCGGCAGCGCAGCATTCTGTTCTCCACCCCCGCAAACCCCTCGTGACCGTATTTTCGCCCGGGCCTGTGTTAACGCCCGCGCAAGTCACCCGCCACTCAATTCGCGGTGAGGCGGCTGGCTTTTCCTTGGATCGTGCCAAACGCTCATGAAAGCATGATGTTTTCGGAAAGCGGTGCCGTCCCTGGATCAGATCCGGGGACGAGCTATTTTTAATTCACGCTCTCAAGCCGCGAGATGGCGCAGCACGTACTGCAGGATGCCGCCGTTCTTGTAGTAGTCGAGCTCATCCACCGTATCGATGCGGCAGATCAGCGGCACGCGCTTGAGCCCGCCGTCGGACGCCACGATCTCGGCGAGCAGGCGCTGATGCGGCTTGAGGTCGCCGTGCAGGCCGCGGATGGTGACCTGCTCGTCGCCCTTCAGCCCTAGCGTCTGCCACGAGGTTCCTTCCTCGAAGGTCAAGGGCACCACGCCCATGCCGACCAGGTTGGAGCGATGGATGCGCTCGAATGATTGCGCGATCACGGCGCGCACGCCGAGCAGGATCGTGCCCTTGGCGGCCCAGTCGCGCGACGAGCCGGTGCCGTATTCCTTGCCGGCGAACACCACCAGCGGTACGCCTTCGTTCTTGTAGCGCATGGCGGCGTCGTACATCGTCATGCGCTGCTTCGACGGATAGTGGATGGTGAAGCCGCCTTCGACGCCGGGCACCATCTGGTTCTTGATGCGGATATTGGCGAACGTGCCGCGCATCATGACCTGATGATTGCCGCGCCGCGTGCCGTATTGGTTGAAGTCCTTCGGCCGGACCTGGTGGTCACGCAGATATTCGCCGGCCGGGCTTTCTTCCTTGATCGAGCCGGCCGGCGAGATGTGGTCGGTGGTGATCGAGTCGAGGAACAGGCCGAGCACGCGCGCGTCGACGATATCCTCGATCGCCTGGCTGCGCTTCTGCATGCCTTCGAAATAGGGCGGATTCTGCACGTAAGTGGACCGGTCGTCCCACTTGAAGGTCAGGCCGCCCTTGACCGCGATCTTGCGCCAACTGGCGTCGCCCTTGAACACGTTGCCGTATTTGCGCGTGAACATCTGCTTGTTGATGTTCCTGCGCACGAAATCGCCGATCTCGCGGTTGCTTGGCCAAATGTCGCGCAGATAGACCTTGCGGCCCTTCTGGTCGGTGCCGAGCGGCTGCTTGGCGACGTCGACCTGCATCGAGCCGGCGATCGCATAGGCGACGACCAGCGGCGGCGAGGCGAGATAATTGGCGCGCACGTCGGCGTTGATGCGGCCCTCGAAATTGCGATTGCCCGACAACACCGCGGCGGTGACCAGATCGTTCTTGTTGATCGCTTCCGAAATCTCCTCCGGCATCGGCCCGGAATTGCCGATGCAGGTGGTGCAGCCGAAGCCGACCAGATTGAAGCCGAGCGCGTCGAGATCCTTCTGCAGGCCGGATTTGTCGAGATATTCGGCGACCACCTGCGAGCCCGGCGCCAGCGACGTCTTCACCCATGGCTTGACGGTGAGGCCCTTGGCCAACGCTTTGCGCGCCAACAGTCCAGCGCCGATCATCACGTTCGGGTTCGAAGTGTTGGTGCACGAGGTGATCGCCGCGATCACCACGTCGCCGTGGCCGAGCGTGTGCTTGCGGCCTTCGACTGGCACGCGCTTGTCGAGCTCGGCTGACTTGTTGAATTCCTTGTCCATCGACCAGGCAAAGCCGTTCTTGACCTCTTTGAGCGCGATGCGGTCCTGCGGCCGCTTCGGCCCGGCGAGCGACGGTTCGACCGACGACAATTCAAGCTTGAGCACGTCGGTGAACACCGGGTCCGGCGTGTTCTTGGTGCGGTACATGCCCTGCGCCTTGGCATAGGCGATGACCAGCGCAATGCGGTCCGCGGAACGGCCGGTGTCGCGCAGATAGCGGATGGTGTCGTCGTCGATCGGAAAGAAGCCGCAGGTCGCGCCGTATTCCGGCGACATGTTGCCGAGCGTCGCCCGGTCGGCAATGGTCAGACTGGCGAGACCGGGGCCGAAATATTCGACGAATTTGCCGACGACGCCGCGCTTGCGCAGCATCTGCGTCACGGTCAACACCAGATCGGTCGCGGTGACGCCTTCCTTGAGCTTGCCGTTGAACCGTACCCCGATCACTTCCGGCAGCACCATCGAATAAGGCTGGCCGAGCATGGCGGCCTCGGCCTCGATGCCGCCGACGCCCCAGCCGAGCACCGAGAGGCCGTTCACCATCGTGGTATGGGAATCGGTGCCGACCAGCGTGTCCGGATAAGCGAGCTCGGTGGCGACCGACTTGTCGGGGAACGTCACCTTGGCCTTAGCCGTCCACACCGTCTGCGACAGATATTCCAGATTGACCTGGTGGCAGATGCCGGTGCCGGGCGGCACGACGCGGAAATCCTCGAACGAGTTCTGCGCCCATTTCAGGAACCGGTAGCGCTCCTGGTTCTGCTTGTATTCCTCTTCGACGTTGCGCTTGAAGGAGTCCCTGTGGCCGAAGAAATTCACCGCCACCGAATGGTCGATGACCAGATCGACCGGCACCAGCGGATTGATCTTCTTCGGATCGCCGCCGAGGTGCTCCATGGCGTCGCGCATGGCGGCGAGGTCGACCACCGCCGGCACGCCGGTAAAATCCTGCATCAGCACGCGCGCCGGGCGGAATGCGATCTCGCGCTCCGAGGTCTTGGTCTTGAGCCATTGCGCGACGGCCTGGATGTCCTCTTTCGATACCGAGCGGCCGTCTTCGTTGCGCAGCAAATTTTCCAACAGCACCTTCATCGAAAACGGCAGCCGCGAAATCCCTTTGAGCCCGTTCTTTTCCGCCACCGGCAGGCTGTAATAAGCGTAAGTCTTGGAGCCCACCTTGAGCGGCCGCAGGCATTTGAAGCTGTCGAGCGAACCCATGATTTTTTTCCCATTCCTCCGGCCGGGTGCCGGGGCAAAGTGGAGGTAATTTATTGCCGAATCTGGCCCCAACGGAGCGTTGGCGGTCGGGTGCGGGAGGCGTCGCCGGCACGGCGCAGCCCGACTTGCGGCTTATAAGGTCTTTTCCGCAAATGTGCCAGATCAGCAACAAATGGTCGATAAAATGCCCGGCAACCTGCCATTGCTGGCAATACCGGGCTGCTGAGCACTGCCCTTAGGACCTTGCTGATGCGGCTTTCCGCTGTCGATCTGGCCTGTCACCGCGGCGGCCGCGACGTGTTCGCGGGCCTTAGCTTTGCCGTGGCCTCCGGCGAGGTTTTGACCGTTACCGGCCGCAACGGGGCCGGGAAATCGTCCCTGCTGCGCACCATTGTCGGCCTGGTCCGCGTGGCCCAGGGCAAGCTCATACTGGAGGGCGGCGACCCGGAACTGACCATCGCCGAGCAGGCCCACTATCTCGGCCACCTGGACGCCCTCAAACCGTCGCTGACGGTCGCCGAAAACTTAAGATTTTGGGCCGGATTTTTGGGCAGCCGGGCCCCCGATATCCACCCTGCCCTCGCCGCGGTCGACCTCGACGAACTGGCCGACCTGCCCGCCGCCTATCTTTCGGCTGGACAACGCCGGCGGCTGTCGATCGCCCGCCTCGTCGCCGTCAAGCGCCCGATCTGGCTGCTCGACGAGCCCACCAGCACCCTTGACGCCTCGGCCCAGGAGCGGCTTGTCGGCTTGATGCGAGCGCATCTCACCACGGGCGGCCTCATCATGGCGGCGACCCATGGCGGCATCGGTCTCGAAACCGCGCGGGAGTTGCGGCTGGGCGAGGTGAAACCATGACTCCCCTCGCCGCCATCCTCGTCCGCGACATGCGCATAGCCATCCGCGTCGGCGGCGGCGCGCTGATGGGCGTGCTGTTCTTCCTGGTCGTGGTCACGCTGATCCCGTTCGCGGTCGGGCCGAATCTGCCGCTGCTGAAGCAGATCGGCCCGGCCATCCTTTGGCTGGCGGCGCTGCTGGCGAGCCTGCTGGCGCTCGACCGCTTGTTCGCGGCCGACCACGAGGACGGCTCGCTCGATCTCATCCTCACGGGCCGCGCGCCGCTCGAGCTCGTGGTCGCGACCAAAGGCCTTGCCCATTGGCTCACCACCGGCCTGCCGCTGATCGTCGCCGCGCCGCTGGTCGGGCTCCTGCTCAATCTCGACGCGCCGGCAGAGATGACGCTGGTGCTGACGCTCTTCGTCGGCACGCCGGCGCTGACCTTCATCGGCCTGATCGGCGCCGCCATTGCGGTGACCTTGCGGCGCGGCGGGCTGTTGCTCGCCGTGATCGTGCTGCCGCTGACGGTTCCGGTGCTGATCTTCGGTGTCGCCGCCGCCAACACCGCCGGGCCGATGCCGTTCGGAACGCCGTTCACCATCCTCTGCGCGCTGACGCTGGCGAGCCTTGTGGTCGGTCCATTTGCCGCGGCGGCGGCGCTGCGGCAGGAAATGGAATAGCCATCGTGGTCATGCAAACGTGAGAAACGCTTTAGTCCCGCGGCATTGCGCCGCCACCGTAACGTGAACTAGGAAGCTTGCGAACTGGACATCGCCCATGGCCATCGCCGATCTCGCCAATCCGACGCGCTTCCTAAACTTCGCCAACCGCACGATTCCGTGGCTCGGCGGCCTGACGCTGATCGTGTTCGCCTACGGCATCGACCAGGCCATGCTGGCGCCCGACGATTATCAGCAGGGCGCCACGGTCAAGATCATGTTCCTGCATGTGCCGTCGGCCTGGCTCGGCATGCTGGGCTGGGGGCTGATGTCGGTGGCAGCGCTGGGCACCTTGGTGTGGCGGCATCCGCTCGCCGACGTCGCGGCGAAAGCGGCGGCGCCGATCGGCGCTGCGTTCACCTTGTTGTGCCTCGTCACCGGCTCGCTGTGGGGCCGCCCCGAATGGGGCACCTATTGGGTCTGGGACGCGCGGCTGACCTCGGAACTGGTGCTGCTCCTGCTCTATCTCGGCGTCATCGCGCTGTGGCGCACGGTGGAGGATCCGTCGCGCGCCGCGCGGGCGGCAGCGATCCTCACCTTGGTCGGCGCCATCGATCTGCCAATCATCAAATTCTCAGTCGATTGGTGGAATACGTTGCACCAAGGCGCCTCGGTGTTCCGCGTCGGCGGCTCGACCATCGATCCGAGCATCCTCATTCCGCTGTTCGTCATGGCGGCGGCGTTCACGCTCTTGTTCTTCACCCTGCATCTTGCGGCGATGCGCAACGAGATTTTGCGCCGCCGCGTGCGCACCTTGCGGCTGATGCAGGCGAGCGCGGCCAGCTGACCATGAACGCAGCCAATCATATGGGCTTCATCGTCGCCGCTTACGCCGCGGCGGTCACCGTGGTCGGCGCCTTGATCGCGTGGGTGACGCTGGATTATCGCGCCCAGCGGCTCAGGCTTGCCGAGTTGGAAATGCGGGGCGTCACCCGCCGTTCCGCGCCGGCGCGATCCGAGCCCGCGATCGAACAAGCGAAGGAAAAAGCGTGAGCAGCGTGCCGAACGACAGCGCGAAAGCCGGCCGGCGCCGCGTTGCGGTGCTGGTGCCGCTCGCGGTTTTTCTTACGCTCGTTCTGTTGTTTCTGTTCCGCCTCTATTCCGGCGATCCGTCGCTTATCCCGTCGGCGTTGATCGGCCATCCGGCGCCGCAGACCAACCTGCCGCCGGTCGCCGGCCTCGAACGCGACGGCGCGCCGGTGCCGGGCATCGATCCGTTAAGTTTTAAGGGCGCGGTGACGGTGGTTAACGTGTGGGCATCGTGGTGCGTGCCGTGCCACGACGAGGCGCCGCTGCTGATGCAGCTCGCCCAGGACAGCCGCGTGCGCCTGGTCGGCATCAACTACAAGGACCAGCCCGACAATGCGCGGCGTTTCCTCGGCCGCTACGGCAACCCGTTCGCCGCCGCCGGCACCGACGACAGCGGCCGCGCGGCTATCGAATGGGGCGTCTACGGCGTGCCGGAAACCTTCGTGGTCGGCAAGGATGCCCGCATCGACTACAAGCTGGTCGGCCCGATCACTGTCGATAATTTTGCCACCGTGCTCAAGCCGCAGATCGAGAAGGCGCTGGCTGCGGGGTCCTGATCGTCATTGCGAGGAGCGAAGCGACGAAGCAATCCAGCTCTGCGGCGCCGCACTGGATTGCTTCGCTTCGCTCGCAATGACGGATCATTCCGCCGGCTCGACCGCGTATTTCTTCAGCAGCGGCACCTGCAGCGCGCCGAACAGGAAGGTCAGCGGCACCACGCCGAACACCTTGAAGTCGACCCAGACATCGGTCGAGGCGTTGCGCCAGATGATCTCGTTGAGGATGGCGAGCGCGAAGAAGAACAGCGCCCAGCGCAAGGTCAGCTTGCGCCAGCCTTCCTCGGTGAGCTGGAACATCGAATCCAGCACGGTGCCGAGCAGCGATTTGCCGAACAACAGCCCGCCGAGCAGCACGCCGCCGAACAGCGCATAGATGATGGTCGGCTTGATCTTGATGAACATGTCGTTGTGCAGGAACAGGGTGAGGCCGCCGAACACCAGCACGATGATCGCGGTCACGATCGCCATGATCGGGAAATGCCGCGTCAGCGCATAGGACACGATCAGCGCGACCAGCACGGCGACCATGAAGGTCGCGGTGGCGACGAAAATGTCGTAATGCGCGTTGGCAAAGAAGAACAGCAGCAGCGGCCCGAAATCGAGGGCGAGCTTGAGGATCGGATTGAGCTGCGGCTTCGGCGTCATGAGCGGCGTGGGTGTAGCGCGGCGGGCGCTTTTCCACAAATCACGAATCGAGCCCGACCAGAGCGCGGGCAAAATCGTGCGCCGAGAACGGCGCCAGGTCGTCGACGCCCTCGCCGACGCCGATGAAGTGCACCGGCACTTTGAACTTTTCGGCGATGGCGACCAAAATGCCGCCGCGGGCGGTGCCGTCGAGCTTGGTCATAGCGAGGCCGGTGACGCCGACGATTTTGCGGAAAATCTCGACCTGCGACAGCGCATTCTGGCCGACGGTGGCGTCGAGCACCAGCAGCACCGCGTGCGGCGCCGACGGCTCGACCTTCTTCATCACCCGCACCACCTTTTCCAGCTCGCCCATCAATTCGGTGCGGTTCTGCAGGCGGCCGGCGGTATCGATCAGCAATACGTCGATGCTTTTTTGTTTCGCCGCCGCGACCGCGTCGAAGACCAAGCCGGCGGCGTCGGCGCCGGCCTCGTGCGCGATGAAGGCTGCGCCGGTGCGCTCGGCCCAGATCTTGAGCTGGTCGATGGCGGCGGCGCGAAACGTATCGCCCGCCGCCACCATCACCGTGCGGCCCTCGGCGCGCAATTTCGCCGCGAGCTTGCCGATGGTCGTGGTCTTGCCGGAGCCGTTGACGCCGGCGACAAGGATGACGAACGGTTTTGCCGCCGGATCGATCGCCAGCGGCTGCGCCACGCCGGCCAGCACCTTTTCCACCTCTGCCGCCACCGCGGCTTTGATTTCATCGGGCGTGATCGCCGTGTCGAAACGCCCGTAACGCAGCTCGGTGGCGATCCGGCCCGCGGTCTCGGCGCCGAGATCGGCGCGGATCAGCTCGTCCTCGATCTCGTCGATCGTCGCCGCGTCGAGCTGGCGTTTTGCCACCACGTGCGCGATGGCGCTGCCGAGCGCCGACGAGCTGCGCTTGAGCCCGCCGGCGAGGCGTTGCCACCAATTTCCCGTCGCGTTGTCGTTCATATGGCGCCCGTGATAGCGGTTTCGGCGATGTACGCAATGACCCCGGAAGAGATGGTGTCGCGGCTCTTGTATCGCGACGGGCTGATGCTGGTGATCGACAAGCCGGCGGGGATGGCCGTGCACAATGGCCCCAAAGGCGGCATCAGCCTGCAGGACCATTTCGACGCTTTGCGGTTCGGCCTGCCGCGGCCACCCGGCTTGGCGCACCGGCTCGACCGCGACACGTCGGGCTGCCTGGTGCTGGGCCGCCACCGCAAGGCGCTCGCCCAGCTCGGCAAGCTGTTTCGGAACGGCGCCATCGCCAAAACCTACTGGGCCGTGGTCGAGGGCGCGCCCGACGCCGACGAAGGCGAGATCGCGCTGCCGCTCGGCCGCCTCGATGCGAATATCGGCTGGTGGATGAAGCACGATCCCGCAGGCCAGCCGGCGGTGACGCGGTGGAAGGTGATGGGGCGCTATTCCCCTCCCCCACCCGGGCCGCGCTTGCGCGCGCCCGAGTGCAAGCTTGTCGGGGAGGGGTTGGGGGTGGGGGTCGGGAGATCGCGCGCAAGCGTCGATGCCTCGCGACACCTCACGACCCCCCACCCTACCCTCCCGCACAAGGGGGGAGGGAAATTGAGTTGGCTCGCGCTCGAACCACTGACCGGCCGCACCCACCAATTGCGCGTGCATTGCGCCGAAATGGGCTGGCCGATCCTGGGCGATAACATTTACGGCACAGCGCCGCGTTCCGGCGGACCGCCGCTGCAACTGCACGCCCGCGAGATTGTCGTGCCGCTCTACAAGAACCGCGCGCCGATCCGGATCACCGCGCCGGTGCCGCCGCACATGCGGGAGCGGCTGACACAATGCGGCTGGCTGGGCGAGGACAGCGGCGCATTTTCCATCAGCTCACGCACAGCGGCGGAAGCTCAGTAAATCGTCTCTTTGATGCGCGCGGGCGCCAGGCGATCGTGCTCGGGGCCGCCCATCTTGCCGTCGGTCAATTCGGCGAGGATCGAGCCCGGCGTCGGCAAGGTTTTGCGGTCGACTTTGCTCGCCGGATCCCAAAGCTTCGCGCGGATGATCGCCTTGGTGCACTGGAAGTAGGCTTTCTCGACCGTCACGACCAGCACGCATTTCGGCACCTTGCCGTTGATGGCAAAGGTTTCGGTGAGCTTCGGATCGGTCGAAATCGCGGCGCGGCCGATGATGCGCATGGTCTCGCCGACACCGGGAATGAGGAACAACAGCGCGATGCGCGGGTCGCGCACCAGGTTGCGCAGGCTGTCGATGCGGTTGTTGCCGCGGCGATCGGGAATGAGCAGCGTGTGCTCATCGACGACGCGCACGAAACCGGGCGGATCGCCGCGCGGCGAGCAGTCGAGGCCTTCGGGGCCGTTGGTCGCCAGAACCACGAACGGCGCCGCTTCGATCAGCTTGCGATATTCCGTTGTGATATGGCCGGTTTCCTTGAACAGCGCCGGGCCGTACGGCGCATCGGAATAGAGACTCTCCAGCGCTTCGGTCGTTGTGATTGTGTGGTCCTGCCCGTCCATCGCACGGTCTCCGATTTGGCGCGACATTAGCTAAGCCGCGAGCAATTGTCTGCCGTCGTGAGCGGCTATTGTAAGATCAAGAATTTGTCCCGGCTCAAGCGGCATCGAGAGCCTGACCGGCGTGAACTGCTCGGTACGGCCGACCTCGTTCGATTCGGTCAGGACGCGCCGCATCGCGCCGACTTCGCCGTCGAGATGCCGCCGCAGCGCCAGCGCGCCGCGCTCGCGCAGGCGCCGCGCCCGCTCCTTGACGACGTCGCGCGGCAACTGCGGCATCCGTGCCGCCGGCGTGCCCGGCCGCGGCGAGAACGGAAACACGTGCAGGTGCGTCAGCCCGCATTCGTCGACGAGGTCGAGCGAATTTTCGAACATCGCTTCCGTCTCGGTCGGGAATCCCGCGATCAAGTCGGCGCCGAACACCACGTCCGGCCGCAAACGGCGCACGGTGTCGCAGAACGCGATTGCCTCGTCGCGCAAATGTCGCCGCTTCATGCGCTTGAGGATGAGATCGTCGCCTGACTGCAACGACAGATGCAGGTGCGGCATCAATCTGGGATCATGCGCCAGCGCATCGAGCAGGTCCTCATCGGCCTCGACGGAATCGATCGATGACAGCCGCAGCCGCTCCAGCTCCGGCACGTGCTTGAGGATCTGCTTGACCAAGCTGCCGAGTTTTGGCGCGCCGGGCAGATCGGCGCCGTAGCTGGTGATATCGACGCCGGTGAGCACGATCTCGCGATAATTGTTGCCGGCGAGCCGGCGCACGTCATCGACCACGGCGCCCATCGGCACCGAGCGCGAATTGCCGCGGCCATAGGGAATGATGCAGAACGTGCAGCGGTGGTCGCAGCCGTTCTGCACCTGGACGAAGGCGCGGCTGCGGCCCGCAAACGCATCGACCAGATGGGCGGCGGTTTCCTTGACCGCCATGATGTCGTTGACGATGGCCTTCGGCGCATCTTTCAGGTCGAACGCCGCGCGCGCCTGCGCCCAGGACGAAGCTTTAAGCTTTTCGGCATTGCCGAGCACCTGATCGGCCTCGGCCATGGCGACGAAAGTCTGCGGCTCGGTCTGTGCCGCGCAGCCGGTGACAACGATTTTGGCTGAAGGCCGCTCGCGACGCAGCGCGCGAATCGCCTGCCGCGCCTGACGCACCGCCTCGGCGGTGACGGCGCAAGTATTGACCACCACGGTGTCGCTGCAGCCCGCGCGCTCGGCCTCGCGGCGGATCACTTCCGACTCGGCTGCGTTGAGCCGGCAGCCGAAGGTGACGACCTCGACGCTCATGACTGTGCGTCCGCGGCGGCGAACAAAGCCGCGTCGAAATGGCCCTTGTGCTCGTATTCGGTCGGCCCGGTCATCAGCACATGGTCGTCGCTCTCGCGCCAGTCGATGGCGAGATCGCCGCCGGGCAAGGTCACCGTCACCTTGCGGCCGGTGCGGCCGATGCGGGCCGCCGCCACCGCGGCGGCGCAGGCCGCCGAGCCGCACGCCTTGGTGAGACCGGCGCCGCGCTCCCAGGTGCGGATCACCACGCGGGTACGCGACGGCGTCGCGGCCAGCGTGATATTGGCGCGCTCGGGAAATATCGGATCGTGCTCGAGCCGCGGGCCGATGCTGGCGAGGTCAAAACTTTGCGGATCCTCGACCCAGAAAATCGCGTGCGGATTGCCCATGCTGACGACCGACGGCGACTGCAGGCTTGGCACGCCCGGCACCTTGAGATCGATGGCGCGCGTATCGGCCACGTCGTGCAGCAGCGGAATCTCGTCCCAGCGAAAGCGCGGCCGGCCCATGTCGACGGTGAACAGCCCGCCATCCGCCCGCCAGCACGGAATCAGCCCGGCCGCGGTCTCGAATTCCAGCATCGCCTTGCCGGTCTCGGCGCTGACCAACGCCGCCACGCAGCGCATGCCGTTACCGCAGGCACCGGCCTCCGAGCCGTCGTTGTTGAAGATGCGGATGGAGGCGTCGGTAGAGCCGTCCGGCGGATAGAGCGCCATGAGCTGGTCGTAGGGCTCGCGCTGCGCCGCCGCGCGCGCTTCCGCCGCCGAAATCGGGCTCGGCGCGCGGCGCAGGTCGACGATGACGATCTCGTTGCCGAGACCGTTCATCTTGACGAAATCCCTGTCCGCCAGCGCGCTCATGATAATGCCCGAATGTCAGGAACTTATATGAGGACTTTAGGCATGAGCGCCAGTGTCCGATTGCGGCCGGCGCCGCCGGCGCAAAATTGGGCGCGGCGCGTCCTTTCCGTGTTAGAGTCCGGGGGGCGACAGGATCAAGCAAGCGGCAACCGCGGCGGCCGGCAGCGCGGAGCGCCGGAGTTTTGAGGAGAATTGGATGGTGCTGCGCTTTGTGCCGTGCATCGCCGCGGCGGTCCTGGCCCTTGTCACGACGCTTGCCGGACCACTGCCCTCATGGGCGCAAACGCCGCCGCCAGCCGCGACCGGCCCCACCGCCACGGAACCGTTCGCCGAGGACACGACGCTGACGGCGAAGCCGATCGTCTACGTCAAGGGCAGCGGCGTGTGGGACACCGCCTTCGAAACCATCAGCAGCGCGTTCAAGAAGCTCAAGGCCTATGTCGACAAGGAGGGGCTGAAGACCGACGGCCTGCCGATGACGGTCTTCACCCAGACCGACGACACCGGATTCCAATTCCAGGCCGCCATACCGATCGCCGAGCCGCCGAAAACTCCGCCGCGCGGCGATATTGCGCTGGGTCAGTCCCCGGAAGGCCACGCGTTGAAATTCATCCATCACGGCTCGTATGAGGAATTGGACAATACCTACGAGGCCATCACCAATTATCTTGATGAGAAGCGGCTCGAGGCCAGGGACCTGTTCATCGAGCAATATGAGACCGACCCGGCCACCGCCGACGGCAAAAAGCTCACCGTCGACGTGCTGGTTTTGCTCAAGTAGCGCCGCAGCGCTGCAGTCACCCGACAATTACAGCTGCACCACCTCGCCGGGCCGCAAGGCGCGGAAGCGCCCGGCCGCAATAGCGGCAGACTTTAGCGCTTCGGCCAGCGCGAGGAGCGGCGCGTCGATCGCTTCGTCGGTGAGCTGGAACGTGCCGTAATGGTGTGCCAGCGCCAGTTCGGCGCCGCAATCGCGATAGGCTTGCACCGCCTCCGCCGGATTCATGTGCTGGTCGCGCATGAACCAGCGCGGCTCATAGGCGCCGATCGGCAGAATGGCGAGCTTGAACGGCCCGTGACGCGCGCGGGCGCGGTGAAACAGCCGGCCGGCGCCGTAGCCGGAATCGGCGACCACGTAGATTTTTCCGATCGGCGCCTCGATCACGAACGACGCCCACAGCGACATGTTGCGATCCGACAGATTGCGCGCCGACCAATGGCTGGTCGGAACCAGAGTCACCGCCGCGGCGCCGAGATCGACGCGATCGTCCCAGTCGAACGCTTCGGCGGCGATCGCCGCATCGTGATTGCGCATGATCGTGTCGTTGCCGAGCGGGGTGATGATCCGCGGCCGATGCGCAGCGGCAAGCCGCGACAAGGTCGCGACATCGAGATGATCGTAATGGGCGTGCGACACCAGCACGACGTCGATCGGCGGCAGGTCGGCAAAAGCGATGCCGGGATCGTTGACCCGCTTCGGTCCGACGTGGCGGAACGGCGACGCGCGCTGCGACCAGATTGGATCGAGCAGGATATTGAGGCCCGCAGTTTGAATGAGCCAGCTGGCGTGGCCGACATAGGAGATACGGCACGCCGCGCCTTCGACCCGCGGCGGCGGACGGTCGGTGAACGGCGACGGCACCCAGTCGGGCCACTTTGCCCTGGTGCCGCGCAGCCGGCGCTGCAGGAACCAGCGCAGCAAGTCGCGCCGGCTCCGCGGCGGCGCCGCCTCGCGGTCGAAAAAGCGCTCGCCGTCGAAATGGTCGGAGACGGGGCCGGTGTAGTAGCGCGACATGCTGACAGAGAAATAAGGGCGCGGCCGTGGAATTCCATTTGAAAAGGCCCAGAAAGCAGCCTTGATCAGTCTTTATATCGGGCTCAAGACCCCAGGTTGACCGCGGGCCCAACTGTCCCTATTTTCTGCCCGCTCTCGTTAAGAGAACGAAGTGCAACCGCCGACCGGCCCGCGACGCCGGAGGTAACCGCCCGACAGCGCGATGCGCCCTCGGGCGCAAATGCGTTTGCATAGGCCGCCCGCGAGGGCGGCCGTCTTAGAGGACGCAAAACTTGTTCGATAGTCTCTCCGAACGGCTGAGTGCGGTTCTCGACCGGTTGACCCGGCGCGGCGCGCTGTCGGAGGCCGACGTCGACGCGGCGCTGCGCGAGGTGCGGCGCGCGCTGCTCGAAGCCGACGTGGCGCTCGACGTCGCGCGCGCCTTCACCGAGGAAGTGAAAAAGCGCGCGGTCGGCGTCGAAGTCATCAAGTCGGTCACGCCCGGCCAGATGGTCGTCAAGATCGTGCACGACCAGCTGATCGAAACTTTGGGTGCCGACGCGCAGCCGATCGATCTCAATGCGCCGGCGCCGGTCGTCATCATGATGGTGGGCCTGCAAGGCTCCGGCAAAACCACCACCACCGCCAAGGTGGCCAAGCGGCTGACCGACGGCGCCAGGCGCAAGGTGCTGATGGCGTCGCTCGACACCCGCCGGCCGGCCGCCATGGAACAGCTCGCCGTGCTCGGCCGCCAGGTCGCGGTCGATACCTTGCCGGTGGTCGAAGGCCAGACGCCGGTGCAGATTGCGGGCCGCGCCGTGCAGGCGGCTCGCCTGGGCGGCTATGACGTGGTGATGCTCGACACCGCCGGCCGCCTTACGCTCGACGAGGCGATGATGGCGGAAGCGGCGGAGGTGCGCCGCGCCGCCAATCCGCACGAGATCCTCCTCGTCGCCGACGCGCTGACCGGCCAGGACGCCGTCAATCTCGCCCGCGCGTTCGACGAGCGCGTCGGCCTGACCGGCATCGTGCTGACCCGCATCGACGGCGACGGCCGCGGCGGCGCGGCGTTGTCTATGCGCGCGGTCACCGGCAAGCCGATCAAGCTCATCGGCACCGGCGAAAAACTCGACGCCATCGAGGATTTTTATCCGGCGCGCATCGCCGACCGCATCCTCGGCATGGGCGACATCGTTTCGCTCGTGGAAAAAGCCGCAACCACCATCGACGCCGAGAAGGCGGCGCGCGTCGCCGAGAGGATGCGCAAGGGCGCGTTCGATCTCTCCGACCTGCGCGAGCAGATCGCGCAGATGCAGCATATGGGCGGCATGAGCGGCATGATGGCGATGCTGCCGGGCATCGCCAAGATCAAGAACCAGCTCGCCGAGCGCAATCTCGACGAAACCGTGCTGAAGCGGCAGATGGCGATCATCGACTCGATGACGCCGGCCGAGCGGCGCAATCCCGACGTGCTCAAGGCGAGCCGCAAACGCCGCATCGCCGCCGGCTCCGGCACCAAACCCGAAGACATCAATCGACTCTTGAAAATGCATCGCACCATGGCCGACGTGATGAAGGCCATGGGCGGCGCCAAGCGCGGCCCGATGGCCGGCCTCGCCAATATGCTGGGCTTCGGCGGCGGCATGCCGAGCCCGGAAGAGATGGCGAAGCTTGCCGAAAAGATGCCGGGCGGCTTGCCGCCGGGAATGCCCGGCGCACCGGGCGCGCCCGGCCTGCCGCCGAATTTTCCCGGATTGCCGGGCGGCGGACTGCCGCGCGGACTTCCCGGACTTGGTCCGAAACTGCCGGGCGGCTTGCCGCCGGGCTTTCCGGGTTTCGGCAAGAAGAAATGACAACCCGGATGCAAACAAACACGCCGTTCACCGTTTCAAGAAAGGAAACCTGAAAATGCCTCTCGTCATCCGCATGGCCCGCGCCGGCACCAAGAAGCGGCCGTTCTATCACATCGTGGTCGCCGACAGCCGCAGCCCGCGCGACGGCCGCTTCATCGAGCGCCTCGGCTATTTCAATCCGCTATTGCCGAAAGACAAGACCGATCGGCTGAAGTGGGACCTCGAAAAGGCCAAGGCCTGGATCGCCAAGGGCGCGCAACCTTCGGACCGCGTCATGCGTTTCCTCGACGCCGCGGGCGTGATGAAGCGGACCAAGCGCAACAACCCGGAAAAGGCGGTGCCGCGCAAGGAGCGCAAGGCCAAGGAAGAAGCCGCCAAGGCCGCCGCGGGTGCCGCTCCAGCCGCAGCGCCGGCGGCAGCCGCAGCACCGGCCGCGCCGGCCGCACCGGCAACCTAACCGGCACGAACCATGGCGGGCGGCGCGCGCATCTGCCTCGGCCAAATCGGCGCCGCCCATGGCGTGCGCGGCGAGGTGCGGCTGCGCTCGTTTACCGCCGATCCGGAAGCGATCGCCCGCTATGGGCCGCTCGAGACCGAGGACGGCCGGGTCGTGCAGGTCGAAGCGTTGCGCCGCGCCAAGGATCATTTCGTCGCCAGGCTTGCCGGCATCGCCGATCGCGGCGCCGCCGAGCGGCTCACCAACTTGAAGCTCTACGTGCTGCGCGAGCGGCTGCCAGCGCCCGACCAGCCCGACGAGTTCTATCACGCCGACCTGATCGGGCTTGCGGCGGTCGACCGCAGCGGCGAGAAACTCGGCACCGTGGTGGCGATCCACAATTTCGGCGCCGGCGATCTGATCGAGCTGCGGCCGACCGACGGCCACGTCACCCAGATGCTGCCGTTCGACGAGGCCACCGTGCCGGTGGTCGATCTCGCCGCGGGACGGCTGGTGGTCGTCGCGCCGGATATGGATCAGCAAGCGCCTGCCGCCAAGCGCAGCGGCCGGCGGCGTTAAAATCATGTGGCGGGCGAGCGTTCTCACCATTTTCCCGGAGATGTTTCCCGGGCCGCTGGGCCTGAGCCTTGCCGGCAAGGCCTTGGCGTCAGGCGCGTGGTCGCTCGACGTGGTCGATATCCGCGATTTTGCCGCCGACAAGCATCGCACGGTCGACGACACGCCGGCCGGCGGCGGGCCGGGCATGGTGATGAAGGCCGATGTGCTCGGCCGCGCCATCGACGCGGCGGCGACCGACGCCCGCCCGCGCCTCCTGATGTCGCCGCGCGGCGCGCCGCTGACGCAAGCGCGGATCGAGGCGTTGACTGGCGATGCCGGCGTCATCCTGGTCTGCGGCCGCTTCGAGGGCGTCGACGAGCGCGTCATCGCGGCGCGCGGGCTCGAAGAAGTCTCGGTCGGCGACTATGTGCTGTCCGGCGGCGAGATCGCCGCCATGGCGCTGATCGATGCCTGCGTGCGGCTGTTGCCGGGCGTCATGGGCGCGGCCGCCTCGGGCGCCGAGGAGAGTTTTACCGATGGCCTCCTGGAATATCCGCACTATACCCGTCCGCAGGTCTGGGAGGGCCGGCCGATCCCGGAAATCCTCACGTCCGGCGATCACGCCAAGATCGCCGCCTGGCGCCGCGCCGAGGCCGAGCGGCTGACTAAGGCGCGCCGGCCGGACCTGTGGCTGCGTCATTCCGGCGCGCAGCCGAAGGCTGCGAACCCGGAATCCATATCCACGAACGCTGGGGTTATGGATTCCGGGCCCGCCCCTTCGGGGCGTCCCGGAATGACGAAGAATGACCGGAGGGTGACAAAACCCTTAGGCTAGCGTAGAAGCTCGCCAACCCGCTTAGACCCCGGTCGGAGCCGCGCGTCGCATAGCGCAGCCGATGGAGAATTTGCCATGAACCTGCTCAAACAAATCGAAAACGAACAAGTGGCGAAGCTTTCCGCCGGCAAGGACATTCCCGATTTCCAGCCCGGCGACACGCTGATCGTCAACGTCAAGATCATCGAAGGCGAAAGGAGCCGCGTCCAGGCCTATGAGGGCGTCTGCATCGGCCGCGCCGGCGCGGGCCTCAACGAGAATTTCACGGTGCGGAAGATTTCCTACGGCGAAGGCGTCGAGCGCGTCTTCCCGCTCTATTCGCCGATGATCGATTCCATCAAGGTGGTGCGCCGCGGCAAGGTGCGCCGCGCCAAGCTCTATTATCTGCGCGGCCGCCGCGGCAAGTCCGCCCGCATCATCGAGCGGCAGGATCACGCGGCCGAGGCCAGCGCCCTCGGGGAGGAGAGCGCGGCGGAGTAGCCGTCCGCGGCGGCGGCGCGGCGCAATCACCGTTTCCAGAGCGCCTTCGAGGCAAGCCGCGCGCCTTCGACCAGCGCGCCAAGCTTCGCCCAGACCAGATCCTCGTGCAGGCGCGAACCGAGTCCGCAATCGGTGCCGGCGACCACGTTGTCGCGGCCGACGGCTGCGGCAAAGTCGCAAATCCGCTGCGCGATCAGCTCGGGATGCTCGACCAGGTTGGTGGCGTGGCTGACCACGCCCGGCACGATGATCTTGCCGGCGGGCAGCTTGACGTCCTGCCACAGCGTCCACTCGTGCTGATGACGGACATTGCCGGCTTCGAAACTGCAGGCTTGCGCGCGCACTTCGAGCGCCAGATCGATGATCTCCTTGAGCGGCAAGTCGTGGGTGTGCGCGCCGTGCCAAGAGCCCCAGCAGAAGTGGTGGCGCACGCGATCTTCCGGAATACCGGCGAGCGCGTGATTGAGCGCATCGATGCGCGTTTTCAGATAGCGGCGGTATTCGGCAATGCTCGGCTCCGGCTTGATCATGTCCCATGACGTCATGACGCCGGGATCGTCGATCTGCAGGATGAATCCGGCGTCGACCACGGCGCGATATTCCTCGCGCAGCGCGTCGGCGAGCGCGAAGACGAATGCCTCGTCGTTGCCGTAGTGCTCGTCGAAAATGTGATGATCGAGCCAGCCCGGCGCGAACACGCAGATGAAAGCCTCCTCGGCGCCGTCGGCGGCCGCGAGCGCCGCCTTGAAGACGTCGATCTCGCGGCGGATCGCGTCCGTGGCGCGGCCCTTGATCGGACCGGTCACGACCAGCTTGGTCGGCGGCGAAAACCGCGGTTCCTCGCCGGGCACGCAGAACATGGTGCCGACACGGTCCATGTCGGCATAAAGCTTCGGGAACGTGTCGCGTTCGCGGGTCGCTTCCCGCCCCGAACCGCGTTCGCCGGGCCGCAGCGGGCGCGCCGCGATGCCTTCGAACTGTTGGGCGTAATATTGGAAATTCCGGCCGTTCCAGAACTCGCCGTCGCCGACGCAGCTCAATCCGAGCTGCACCTGCTTGCGGATGACCGCGGCGACCTGTTCGGTCACGGTGTCGGCCGCGCCGACCGGCGGCAACCTGCCGGCGTGGGTCGTCCTGATCGCGGTGTCGCTGCGCTGCATTGTCGTTTCCGGCCCTTGGGTTGGCCGATCCTAGACCGGACGGCGACGCAATGTCCGCCCTTTTCCTCACGCGCGCGAGGCGCTAAAGGACGGCCCAACCCCTATATCCGTTGGTGCCGACAGTAACGGCGAGGAGTATTCCGGAATGGCCAAGCCCCGCACCCTCTACGACAAGATCTGGGACGACCATCTGGTCGACGAACAGCCGGACGGCACCTGCCTGATCTATATCGACCGCCATCTCGTGCACGAAGTGACGAGCCCGCAGGCGTTCGAGGGCTTGCGGCTAAGCGGCCGCAAGGTGCGGGCGCCGGACAAAACCTTGCTCGTGGTCGATCACAACGTGCCGACCACCGACCGCCGGCAGAAGAATCCCGATCCGGAGAGTGAAGCGCAGATCGCCTATCTGGCCGAGAACGCGAAGTTCTTTAACCTCGAATATTACGACGAGTTCGACAGGCGCCAGGGCATCGTCCACATCATCGGCCCGGAGCAGGGTTTCACCTTGCCCGGCGTGACGCTGGTGTGCGGCGACAGCCACACCGCGACCCACGGCGCGTTCGGCGCGTTGGCCTACGGCATCGGCACTTCGGAAGTCGAGCACGTCTTGGCGACGCAGACGCTGATCCAAACCAAATCGAAGAACATGCGCGCGGTGGTCGACGGCAAGCTGCCAGACGGCGTCACCGCCAAGGACATCATCCTCGCCATCATCGGCGAGATCGGCACCGCCGGCGGCACCGGCTATGCCATCGAATATGCCGGCGAAGCGATCCGCGCCCTGACCATGGAAGGCCGCATGACGGTCTGCAACATGTCGGTCGAGGCCGGCGCCAAGGCCGGCTTCATCGCTCCGGACGAGAAGGCTTACGTGTTCCTGAAAGACCGTCCCAAGTCGCCGAAAGGCAAGGACTGGGACGCGGCGATGCGCTACTGGGCGACGCTGCAGTCCGACGACGGCGCCCATTTCGATCGCGAGATCAAGCTTGATGCCGCCAAGCTGCCGCCGCTGGTGACCTGGGGCACCAACCCCGAGCAGGTGGTCTCGATCGCCGGCCGCGTGCCGCGCCCCGACGACATCGCCGACGCCCACAAGCGGCAGGCCGCCGAGCGCTCGCTCGAATACATGGCGCTCAAGGGCGGCGAGAAGGTCACCGACATCGCGCTCGACCGCGTCTTCATCGGCTCGTGCACCAACGGCCGCATCGAGGATCTGCGCGCCGCCGCCAAGGTGGTCGACGGCAAGACCGTCAACGCCAAGGTCAAGGCGATGATCGTGCCGGGCTCAGGCCTCGTCAAAGAGCAGGCCGAAGCCGAAGGCCTCGACAAGATTTTCGTCAAGGCCGGCTTCGAATGGCGCGAGCCGGGCTGCTCGATGTGCCTCGCCATGAATCCCGACAAGCTCAATCCCGGCGAGCGCTGCGCCTCGACCTCGAACCGCAATTTCGAAGGCCGCCAGGGCTACAAGGGCCGCACCCATCTGGTGTCGCCGGCGATGGCCGCCGCGGCGGCGATTGCGGGACATTTCGTGGATGTGAGGGAGTGGAAGTGACAATCGTCATTCCGGGGCGCCGCGCAGCGGCGAGCCCGGAATCCATAGCCACCGTCGTGTCAAACAGTGGCGCCGGCCTTGGTGAGCCTCACCTGCTGTGATTATGGATTCCGGGTTCGCGGGCTTACGTCCGCGCCCCGGAATGACGATTACCCCCGCACCCACCAGCAGCGCATTTGCGGATAGAGCACCGTGCCGCTCGGCCGGTATTGCAATTCGTACCAATCGATGCAGCGGCGGTAGAGCAGCGGCCGCGGATTGATCTCGATGCGCGGGCGCGCATAGCGGGGCGGCGGCTGGCTCGGCCGCGTCATCGGCGACGCTTGAGTTTGCGCCACCGCGTGGTGCGCGGCGCCTGGCATCGCCAGCGCGGCGAGCGCCGTTATCACGATCAATCGCTTCAGTGACATCGCTGCCTCGCAGCCCAGCCCATTTCGTCCTCGCCATGACGGTGTACATTACAATTATGGCCGATCTTGCATCCGATCCGCTGGCCTGGCGGCCCGTCAAGGCGCCTTCGCTCGCCGAGCTCGAAGTCTTGGCCGGCGAGGTGTTTCGGGCGTTGCCGAAGGGCTTTCGCGATCTGTGCGCCGACCTCGTCATTCAGGTCGACGATTTTCCGAGCGAGGACGTGCTCAACGAGATGCAGGCCGAGACCGAGTTCGACCTGCTCGGCCTGTTCCAGGGCATAGGCCTACCGTTCCGCTCGGAAAGCGCCGCCGTGCAGATGCCGAATATGATCTGGCTGTACCGGCGGCCGATCCTCGATTACTGGGCCGAGCACGACGAAACCTTGGGCGCCATCGTGCAGCACGTCCTGGTGCACGAGATCGGCCATCATTTCGGCCTGTCGGACGCCGACATGGCGGCGATCGAACAAACAGCCGACGCGAAGGGAGAGATGTCATGAAAATCGACGGCCGGTGCTCCTGCGGCGCCATCAAGATCGAAGGCGAGGCCGATCCGGAGCGGACGCAGATTTGCCACTGCACCGATTGCCAGACCGGCACCGGCACGGCGTTCCGCGTCTCGATCCCGGTCCCCGGCTTAACGTTCAAGATGACCGGGCAGCCGCACTATTACCTCAAAACCACCGCCGACAGCGGCAAGCCGCGGCTGCAGGCATTTTGCGGCACCTGCGGCTCGCCGATCTTCTCGACGACGCCGGGCGAAGGCGTGCAGCCGTCCTACACGGTGCGGGTCGGCATTTTGCGCCAGCGCGACCAGCTCACGCCGCGGCGGCAAATCTGGTGGCGCTCGGCGCGGCCCTGGGTGACCGGGCTCGATGCTGTGCCGAAAAGCGAAAAGCAAACTTGATGCGCCGGCCGCGCGCGCCCATGTATTCAAAGACGACGCCTTTGTTGCCGTTGCAATATCGACGGGGGAATACTGCCATGATCATCACCGTTTTCCGATCCCGCCTGAAGCCGGGCGTGCGCGACGAATACGTCGCCCTGGTCGAGCGCATGAATGAGCTCGCCCGCACCATGCCGGGCTACATCTCGCATAAAGGCTATTTCGCCGAGGACGGCGAGCGCGTCACCATCGTCGAGTTCGAGCACGAGGAGGGCATGCGCGCCTGGCGCACAAACCCTGAGCATATCGCCGCACAGAAACTGGCGCGGCAGAAGTACTATACCGAGTATCAAATCCAGGTTTGCACGCTGGACCGCGAAACCAAGTTCAAGGCCGAAGCGGCGGTGGCCGCGGCGCAGGGTTGACCGGCGCGCCCGGCCGGGCCATTTAGCGGCCAGGACGCAAAGCTCGCAGGGACCGAAAATGGAAAAATTCACCGTGCTGGAAGGCGTCGCGGCGCCGCTGAAGATGATCAATGTCGACACCGACATGATCATCCCCAAGCAATATCTGAAAACCGTCAAGCGCACCGGGCTCGGCAAGGGCCTGTTCGCGGAAAAGCGCTATCGCGACGACGGCAGCGAGAATCCGGATTTCGTGCTCAACAAGCCGGCGTATCGCAAGGCCAAGATCCTGGTCGCCGACGACAATTTCGGCTGCGGCTCCTCGCGCGAGCACGCGCCCTGGGCGCTGATGGATTTCGGCATCACCTGCGTGATCTCGACCTCGTTCGGCGACATTTTCTACAACAATTGCTTCAAGAACGGCGTGCTGCCGATCAAGGTGTCGCCGGAAGATCTGGAAAAGCTGTTCGACGATGCCGAGCGCGGCGCCAACGCGACGCTCAGCGTCGATCTGCAGAAGCAGGAAATCCGCGGCCCCGACGGCGGCGTGGTCAAATTCGACATCGACCCGCACCGCAAGAAATGCCTGCTCGAGGGCCTCGACGATATCGGCATGACCAATCTCAAGGCCGGCAAAATCGAGAGCTTCGAGGCCAAGGCCAAGTCGGAGCGGCCCTGGGTTTAAGGGCGAACCCGAGGCCGCCTAGGCGGCCTCGACCAGCACGACGTCGTAGAGACAAGGCTCGGCCTCCTGCACCAGCTCGCCGAAGCGCGGCCATTTTTTGCGGAACTCGGGCGAGTGATGGGCCGCCGCGAGCTTGTCCGGATTGGTCCATTGCACGTAATTGACGACATGACTGCCGTCCTTGCTGCGGTGCAGGTTGACCGAGACGAAGCCGGGCTGGGTCGCCATGAAGCGGGCGCGCTCTATCATCAATTTGAGGATTTCGTCCTGATTGTCGGGCTTGAGCTTGACCGTGGTGATCTGGGTGCAAATTCCGTTGTGTGAGCGAATTTCGGACATGGATGCTCTCCCTTATTGCACGCGAATAACGCATGGCCGCGCCGCAAGTTTCGCTGGTCCACGCCGGTAATGACGCGCTAGAACGCGCCCCACCGTCCAACGCTGAAATCCATGACGCCAGCCATCTCCGTTTCGCATCTCAACAAGACCTACGCCTCGGGCTTCCAGGCCCTCAAGGACATCAACCTGGAAATCCGCCACGGCGAGATCTTTGCGCTGCTCGGCCCGAACGGCGCCGGCAAGACGACGCTGATCAATGTCATCTGCGGCATCGTCAAGCCGTCGTCAGGCGAGGTCACCGTCGACGGCCACGACATCCTCACCGATTACCGCGCCTCGCGCGCCATGATCGGCCTGGTGCCGCAGGAACTGACCACCGACGCCTTCGAGACGCCGCCGGCGACCATGCGCTTTTCCCGCGGCCTGTTCGGCAAGCCGCCGAACCCGGCCCACATCGAAAAGGTGCTCAAGGAGCTCACGCTGTGGGACAAGCGCGACGCCAAAATCATCACGCTGTCCGGCGGCATGAAGCGCCGGGTGCTGATCGGCAAGGCGCTGGCGCACGAACCGCAAATCCTGTTCCTCGACGAGCCGACCGCCGGCGTCGACGTCGAGTTGCGCAAGGACATGTGGCAATTGGTGCGGGCGCTGCGCGCCTCCGGCGTCACCATCATCCTCACCACCCATTACATCGAAGAGGCCGAGGAGATGGCCGACCGGGTCGGCGTCATCAACAAGGGCGAGATCATCCTGGTCGAGGACAAGGTCGAACTGATGCGCAAGCTCGGCCGCAAGCAGTTGACGCTGGAGCTGCATGAGCGCCTCGGCGCCATTCCGGCGGGACTCGATGCCTTCCATCTGACGCTCGCCGCCGACGGCAGGGAATTGATCTACACCTACGACACCAGGGGCGAGCGCACCGGCATCACCGCGCTGCTCGACGCGCTGCACGTCGCGGGCATCCGGTTCAAGGATCTGCACACGACGCAAAGCTCGCTGGAGGACATTTTCGTCGGCCTCTTGAGGCATCAGCCATGAACGTCTATGCCGTGCGAGCCATTTACATATACGAGATGTCGCGGACCGCGCGCACGCTGTTCCAGAGCGTGGTGTCGCCGGTGATCTCGACCTCGCTCTACTTCATCGTGTTCGGCGCCGCGATCGGCTCACGCATCACCCAGATCGACGGCGTCGGCTACGGCTCGTTCATCGTGCCGGGCCTGATCATGCTGATGCTGCTGACGCAAAGCGTGACCAATGCGGCGTTCGGCATTTACTTTCCGCGCTTCGTCGGCACCATCTACGAGCTGCTCTCGGCGCCGGTATCGCCGTTCGAGATCGTGCTCGGCTATGTCGGCGCCGCGGCGACCAAGTCGATCATTCTCGGCGCCATCATCCTGGCGACGTCCGGCCTGTTCGTGCCGATCCATATTGTCCATCCGGTCTGGATGCTGGCCTTCCTGGTGCTGACCGCGGTCGGCTTCAGCCTGTTCGGCTTCATCCTCGGGCTGTGGGCGGACAGCTTCGAGAAGCTGCAGATCGTGCCGCTCCTCATCCTCACGCCGCTGACGTTTCTCGGCGGCACGTTCTACTCGACCAGCGTGCTGCCGCCGTTCTGGCGCACGGTGACGCTGTTCAATCCGCTCGTTTATCTGATCTCGGGCTTCCGCTGGAGTTTTTTCGGCATCGCCGACGTCGATGTCGGCGTCAGCCTGGGGATGACCGTGCTGTTCCTCGCCGTCTGCATGGCCATCGTCTGGTGGTTTTTTAAGACCGGGTATCGGTTGAAGAATTAGCGGCCAGCTTCCGCCAACGACTGCACGCCGCGATCGGCTATTTCAGGATCTCCAGCGTCAGCGGCTTGAGCCGGAAGTTGTTGCAGGCGTTGAACAGGATCGGGCAATTGGAGATGGCGACGATCTGCGGCAATAACGCACGCATGACCATGTAATCGCCGGGCTTGCCCTTGGGCGGCCGGATCTCCCAGACGCCGTTGGCGTCGTAGGCCACGGTCATGAAGACGTTGAAGCAGGCGTCGATGTTGAAGCTCCAGCGGTCCATGCCGTAACCGCGAATCGCGGCCTCGAGATTGGCCTGGCAATTGGCGGCGCCCTTGCCGGCGTCGCCGTAGCGGGCGACGTTGAGATGCTCGCTGCAATAGCCGCCGCCGCAATAGTTTTCGCCGGTGAGGTCCTCCTCGATCTGCCACATGGCGCGGGTGCGGTTGCTGTAGAGCACATGCGGCGCGGTGAGCTTCCAGTTCAGGTTGACGGCGCGGCTCGAATGCATCGACAACAGCTCGCGGACGTCGTCCCGGTTGAACGAAATCAGGTCGGCGACCTGTTCGCCCTCGGGCTGGGTCAGTTTGAGTTTTTGGCCGGCTTCGATCTCGAAGCTGATGCCGGCGGCCGGGGCGAGAGTCACCGGCTTGCCTGGATCGAGAACGGCGGTGGCGTGGCTCATGGGCTATGCCGGCTGTTTCTGTTTCGTCTTGGCGATCGCGTCGGCGATCGCCACCGTGCGCTGCGCCATTTCGGCGTGCAGGCGTTCGACCATGCGGCCGTCGATCTGGACCACACCTTTATCACGGTTCTCCGGCAATTCGAACGCGGCGATCATCTTGCGCGCCATCGCCACCTCGTCGTCGGACGGCGAGAACGCGTCGTTGCACGGCTCGATCTGCTTCGGATGAATGAGCGTCTTGCCGTCGAAGCCGAGATCGCGCGCCTGCCGGCACTCCGCGGCGAAACCTTCGGCATTGCCGAGGTCGTTATAGACGCCGTCGAGAATGTCGAGGCCGTAGGCGCGCGCCGCGGCGACGCACGTCATCAGCCACGGCAGCATCGGCGCGCGGCCGGGCACGATCCTGGCGCGGGTATCTTTCGAGAGATCGTTGGTGCCCATGACGAAGCCTGCGAGCCGGGTCTCGGAATCGAGCGCCGCCGCGGCGATCTCGCCGACATTGAGGATCGCCAGCGGCGTCTCCATCATCGCCCATACCCGCACGCTGGGGTCGGTGCCCATGTCGACGATGCGCGCCGCCAGATCCTGCAACTGGCCGGGGTGGGATATTTTCGGCACCAGCACCGCATCGGGCTTGGCGGCAGCAATAATGGTGAGGTCTTCGACCCACCAGCGGGTATCGAGCCCGTTGATGCGCACCATCACCTCGCGATCGCCGAAGCCGCCATCGTACAGCGCCTTGACGATGGCCCCGCGCGCCTGCGCCTTGGCCTCCGGCGCCACCGCGTCTTCGAGGTCGAGGATCAGGCCGTCGGCCGGCAGTTCGCGGGCCTTTTCCAGCGCGCGCGCGTTCGATCCGGGCATGTAGAGCACGCTGCGGCGCGGACGGACGGTCATTGGGAACCCCCAAGGCTGATTGCCTAAGCTAACGGACCTGCACGGCGCATGCCAACAACGCGTCATTCCGGGGCGCTGCGCAGCAGCAAGCCCGGAATCCATAATCCCTATGCTGGGACTATGGATTCCGGGCTCCTCGCTACGCTCGGCCCCGGAATGACGATAAACCTACGCCGCTTTCTGCTTGGCCGTGATCAGCTTGCGGTTGATCAGGCATTCGGCGATCTGGATGGCGTTGAGGGCCGCGCCCTTGCGCAGGTTGTCGGACACGATCCACATCGAAAGCCCGTTCTCGACGGTCGCGTCCTCGCGGATGCGGCTGATATAGGTCGCATCCTCGCCGGCCGCCTCGTAGGGCGTCACATAGCCGCCGGGCTCCTGCGAATCGATCACCAGGCAGCCCGGCGCGTTGCGCAAGATTTCGCGCGCCTCTTCGGGCGTGATCGGTTCCTCGAACTCGACGTTCACGGCCTCGGAATGGCTGATGAACACCGGCACGCGGACGCAGGTCGCGGTGAGCCTGATCTTGGGATCGAGGATCTTCTTGGTCTCGACCACCATCTTCCACTCTTCGCGGGTGTAGCCGTCCTCCATGAAGGTGTCGATCTGCGGAATGAGATTGAACGCGATGCGCTTTGGAAACTTCTTCGGCACGATGTCGTCGATCTGGAACACCGCCTTGGTCTGCGAAAACAATTCGTCCATCGCCTCCTTGCCGGCGCCGGACACCGACTGATAGGTGGCGACCACGACGCGCTTGATCCTGGCGCGGTCGTGCAGCGGCTTGAGCGCGACGACGAGCTGCGCCGTCGAGCAGTTCGGATTGGCGATGATGCCGCGCTTGCGGAAGCCGGCGACCGCGTCGGCATTGACCTCGGGCACGATCAGCGGAACGTCGGAATCGTAGCGCCAGCACGACGAGTTATCGATCACCACGGCGCCGGCGGCGGCTATCTTCGGCGACCATTCCTTGGACACGGCGGAGCCCGCCGACATCAGGCAGATGTCGACGCCGGAGAAGTCGAAATGCTCGAGCGCTTTGACTTTCAGCGTGCGGTCGCCGAACGACACTTCGGTGCCTTGGCTCCGCCGCGAGGCGAGCGCGATCACTTCATCGGCGGGGAACGACCGCTCGGCCAGAATGTCGAGCATTTCGCGGCCGACATTGCCGGTCGCCCCGACCACGGCGACGTTGTAACCCATTGTTAACGCTCCACCGAAAAATTCACTGCCTGTTCAGCATCCTGGCAACCGCAACGGAAGCGCTTCTAGGCGAGAAACGTGCCTAACACAACGTTGCTGGGGCGTTTCCCGTGCGGCCGGCCGCCTATTCCATTCCAGACGACATCCGCGCCACTTTGGTACGGCTCCTCGCCTATATGGGGGGTCTTGCGGTTCTTGCCGTGGCTGCCGCGAGCTTTTTCGCGACGCCCAAGACCCTCATCGCCGCTATCGGCGCGGCGCCCGAGCCGCAGCTGGCCTGGAGCACCGTCGAGCGCCCCTACCCCGCCTTCGAGCTGCTGATGCCCGAGCTTGCCGGCAGCACCTACGACTACGCCATCCAGCGCCGGGTCAAGGACGGCGCGCGCAAGGATTTGCTGAGCTTCGGCGAGCCGACCGGCGCCGGGCCCTATGTCCTGGTCGAAATCTACCGGCCGGCCGTGGCCGGCGATCGCTTCCTCGATGCCTCGAGCGAGATCGCCGCGCGCATCGTCGATTACGCCGTGACCGACGACGTCAAGCCGACAGGGCAGATCGACAGCAAATTCGGGTCCGTGGCGCTGGTCGATTTTGCCGTGGCTCCCGACGGCCATGAGCGCCGCTGCCTCGGTTTCGCCCGGCCGTTGCGAGAGCCCGCCATGCAGATCGCCGGCTGGTATTGCAGCGCCGGCCGTGAGGTGGTGGATCGCGCGGCGGTGGCATGCCTGCTCGACCGGCTCACCCTGGTGAACGGCGACGCCAAGCTCGCCGCAATGTTCGCCCGCGCCGAGGTCAAGCGCACCTTCTGCGGCCAGCGCAATCCGATTCTCGCCGCGACGCCGGAACGCGAGGAACGCATCGCGCCGCAGCAGCCGTCAAAATTAAAGTCGGCGCTGCGCGGGCGTATGCCCACGCACTGAGCCGTCATTCCGAAAACCGCCAACGGGTCCGGCCCGAAGTGGCCGGCCCGATGACAAGCTCCGCGGTTGTCCGGAATCCATACTCACTGTTGGAGCGGAACCTTCGCAGACTGTGATTATGGATTCCGGGCTCGCGGGCTTGCGCCCGCGCCCCGGAATGACGCGAGACTTACGTCCCGTAATTGGCGGCGAGATACGCGGCGATGGCCTTGGCGTCGGCGTCGCTGATCGGCGCGCCGAAGGCTTTGATCATCTTGGTCACCTCGGCGTTCCAGCCTGCGGCATTGAGGAACGGCGAGTTCATCTGGATATAGACCAGGCTGTGGCAGGCGCCGCAATTGCCTTCCACCTTGTCGAGGCCCGGACCCGGCTTGAGATGAATGACCGGCTCATCGGCCAGCGCCGGCAGCGCGACCAGTGCGGCGGCGGCGAAGGCGGCAAAAGCAATCATGCGCATGGTGTCCTCCCTTACGCCGCGTTCAGCGTGATGGTCTGCATCACGTTGTTGTGGTAGCCGGCCGGATTGAACAGCAAACTCGCGGTCTGGGTCTGGCCGATCCTGTTGGTGGCGTTGATCGTCACCGTGTTCTTGCCGCGCTTGGCCTTGAACGCGAAGCTCCAGGGCCGGAAGGCGAAGCGGCCGAGATCCTCGCCGAGCGTCGCCGCCGACCAGGTCTTGCCGCCGTCGGTCGAGGCTTCGACATTGCTGATGCCGTAGCCGCCGTCCCAGGCCAGGCCGCTGACGGTGTTGTTGCCGGGCTTCACCTTGGCGCCGTTGGCGTGGCTGGTGATCAGCGAATTGACGACCATCTCGGTGATCGGCGTCGTGGTGGCGTTTTCCTGGGTGACGAAGCGCGCCACCACAGGGAACATGCCGACCGGAATGCGATAGGCCGGGTTCATCCAGAAACCGCCCTGCGGCTTGGTCAGCGCGGTGACGCTGATGAGATGCTTCATCCAATAGGTGCCGGTCCAGCCCGGCACGACGAGACGCGCCGGATAGCCGTTGAAATGCGGCAGCGGTCCGCCATTCATTTCATACGCAATCAGCGTCGATTCATCGACCGCCTTCCACACCGGAAGGCTCTTGATGAAGTCGGGCGTCTTGTCGATGGCCGGGCCGTCGGCGCCGTTGAACCCGATCTCGATCGCTTCCGGCTTGAGCCCGACCATGGCGAGCACGTCTTTCAGGCGGGCGCCCTTCCAGCGCGCGCAGCCCATGGCGCCAAAACCCCATTCGACGCCGGCGACATGCGGCGTGGAAAGGCCGCGCCGGTTGCCCGAACACTGATTGACGGCGACGATTTCCGCAGCCGGGAGTTTTTTCAGATCGTCCAGCGTGAGCTCGGTCTGGCCGTTGGCGCCGTCGCCGCCGACCGCAATCTTGTAGGTCGCGGCATCGACGTTGGGAATGTCGGAGAGGTGGTAGCGGATGAAGAATTCGTCGTTCGGCGTGATCGGCGTGCGGAGGTAATCCAGCGGCGCTTCGTAGTTCGGCGGCCGGTAGGCGAGCCGGATCAGCGGCTTCTTGCCCGGCAGCGCCTCCATGGCGGCTGAGTCGACCACGCCGGCCGGCACGCCCGGCGTTACCGGTGCGCCGGCGGCCCGGCTATCGGCAAGCCTCGGCCAACCGCCGCCGGCGAGCGCCAAGCCGGCGCCGGCCGCGCCCAATACGGATCGTCGCGTGAGCATGGCATATCCTCCCTAGGCGTTTTTGGCCTTGGCGCTCGCTGCGGAGCGCCAAGCTATGCGATGGTTCTAGTGCATCGCCTGTCTATAGAATAACGTGACATAAAGTCCGCCCATAGCAGGAGATTGTTCTGCAAAGGCGATTTGGCGGCGAGCCGGCCGGAACTCCGGCGCCCTGCCGGCCGTTGCCGGAGCGCTATTGCCGCCCCGCGAAGCAGGCTACACTGGCGGCGCAGGAGAGCGAGGGATCATGCGCGCATGTGCCGTCACAGTTGCCGTCTTGGCCGTGGTTGCGGCCCAAGCCGGGTCTGCCGACGCGGCGACCAAGCGGCAGCCGCCGCAGCCGCCAGTGATGCGGACCGCGAGCGGCACCGTCATCCAGCCCTCGCGGACCATCATCCGCGACCAGTACGGCCGCACCACGGTGATCGTCATTCCGCGGCGCTCTTATCTGGAAACCGGGACCGAAGTGTCGGTCGGCGACCGCAAATTCACCGACTATGCGTTTCCGGCGGGCGGCGATCCCGGCCAATCGCAGTTCTGGTTCATCGGCCCCGACACGTCCGGCAGCAATGGCTACCCGCTGCCGCGCGCCTTCATCACACCAGGCGCGCCGTTCTGACGTAAGCGCAGCTTGCCCCTCACCGGCGGCTTACCCGGCAGCAGGCGTGCGCTCGTAGATGCCTTGCGTCGTCACGATGAAATCGATGCGGCCGTCCAACAGCGCTTTGACGCATTCGGACGGCTTGTTGACGATCGGCTCTTCGTGAACGTTGAAGCTGGTATTGACCAGCACCGGCAGGCCGGTCTCGCGCTCGAACGCGGTGAGAATATCGTAATAGAGCGGATTGGTGTCGCGCGCGATGGTCTGCGGCCGCGCCGAGCCGTCGACATGGACCACCGCGGCGATCCGCTCGCGCCACTCTTGTTTCACATTGCAGGTGATGGTCATGAAGCGGCACGCGTAGGCGTTGACCGGCGTGACGTCGAACACGCTCGCCGCCTTTTCTTCGGCGATCACCGGCGCGAACGGCATGAATTCCGAGCGCGCCAAGCGCTGGTTGAGGAGATCGTGGGTTTCGCGGCGGGACGGATTGGCGAGGATCGAGCGCGCGCCTAACGCGCGCGGCCCGTATTCCATGCGGCCGGTATAGATCGCGCCGAGCTGGCCGGCATCAAGCCGCCTGGCGGCGCCGTCGATCGGCGCTTCGCCGGTCGAGCGCACGCCGGCGGTTGCTTTGAGCGTAGCGTCGATCGCAACCGTGTAATCGCGGCCGAAATACATGTCGCGCAGCCGCCGGCGCTGCTCAAGCCATTGGCGCAAGCCGTCGCGCTGCAGCAGGTAGCAAAGCGCGCCGCCCGCCGGCATGCCCTCGTCGCCCATGGCCGGGAAGATGAAGATTTCATCGAGCGGCAGCCGTTCGGCAAGCACGCGGTTGAGCCGCACATTGGCAAAGACGCCGCCGGCGACGCCGAGGTGGCGGGCCTTGTGCCGCTGCAACAGCCGCTCGACCGAGCGCAGCATGGTGTCTTCCAGCACCTGCTGGATGGAGGCGGCGGCGTCTTCCCGGTTGACGCTGACGGCAAGACTGCGGATGGTGTCGTGCATGGCGCGAAAATCGCGGAAATCCGAATGCACGCGGCCTCCGTCATCGACGGAAAAATGCGAAGCGATTTTTTCCGCCAGCACCGGCCGACCGAAGGCCGCCAGCCCGGTCAGCTTGCCCTCATGGCGCCGCGGGATGAAGCCGAGCGCGCCGGTCACGGTCTCATAGGCGTGGCCCAGGCTGTCGGTCGGCAGCGGGTTAAGCAGGCACTCCTCACCGCCGTAAATTGTCGTCAGTTTGCCGTCGGCAAAATGGCGGTGGCTGTAATTGACGGTATCGCCGCCGCCGTCCGCGGTGACCAGGAGCGCATCGTCCCAGTCGGTATAGAACAGCGGCGCCAGCGCGTGCGATTCGTGGTGATTGTAGAAGACCATCGCCGCAGCGTCGCGGAAGCCGCCGGCGCGGCGGAATTTGGCGACGTTGAAAATGTCGTCGATCTTCGCGGTGTGATGGCGCAAAAATTCGGGCGGCATGTAGCGCCGCGTATTGCCTTCGACATATTTGCGGTACTTTTCGCGGATCCAGCGCACGCCGTGGATATTGCGATAGAAGACGGTGGGAAATTCCGAGCGGCTGAAGCAGACGACGTCGACGTCGTTACGCGTCGCGCCGGCGATCGACAGCACCTCGTCGATGGCGAGATCGGGATGCTCGCGGCCATCGCTCTTGCGCCGCGTCAGCCGCTCGAGCTGCACCGCGGCCTTCAGCTCATAATCGTCGAACACCGCGGCAACCGCGTCGTGGCTTCCCGAATGCGCGCTGAGAATAAGCTGGGACATGTCGGGGCCGCGGCGACCTTGATCCGGTCAGGCCGAAAGCTTCTCCAACTCGCCGACAATCGCCTCGCCCATCTCGGCGGTCGAGACGATCTTGCAGCCTTCCGACTTGATGTCGGCGGTGCGCAGGCCTTTGCCGAGCGCTGCGGCGATGGCGGCTTCGAGCCGGTCGGCTTCTTTGGCCATGTTGAACGAATAGCGCATCGCCATGGCGAACGAGGCCAGCATGGCGATCGGGTTCGCCAGGCCCTTGCCGGCGATGTCGGGCGCCGAGCCGTGCACCGGCTCGTACATCGCCTTGCGCCGCTTGGTTTTTGGATCGAGCTCGCCGAGCGACGCCGACGGCAGCATGCCGAGCGAGCCGGTCAGCATCGCCGCGACGTCGGACAGCATGTCGCCGAACAGGTTGTCGGTGACGATGACGTCGAACTGCTTCGGCCAGCGCACCAGCTGCATGCCGCCGGCATCGGCCAGCATGTGCTCGAGCTGCACGTCGTTATAGTCGCGCGCGTGCACCTGACTGACCACTTCGTGCCACAGCACGCCGGTCTTCATCACGTTGCGCTTTTCCATCGAGGTGACCTTGTTGCGCCGCTTGCGCGCCAATTCGAAGCCGACGCGGGCGATGCGCTCGATCTCATAAGTGTCGTAGACCTGGGTGTCGATGGCGCGCTTCTGGCCATTGCCGAGATCGGTGATGGTTTTCGGCTCGCCGAAATAGACGCCGCCGGTGAGCTCGCGCAGGATGATGATATCGAGGCCCTCGACCGCCTCGCGTTTGAGGCTCGAAGCATCGGCCAGCGCCGGATAGACGATCGCGGGGCGGATATTGGCGAAGAGGCCGAGTTCCTTGCGCAAGCGCAGCAGCCCCGCTTCCGGCCGCGCCTCGAACGGCACCTTGTCCCATTTCGGCCCGCCGACGGCGCCGAAGATCACGGCGTCGCAGGCCTGCGCCTTGGCCATGGTTTCCTCGGTAATGGCGACCTGGTGCGCATCGTAGCTTGAGCCGCCGACCAGCCCCTCCTCGGTCTGGAAATCGGCGACGCCGTTCTTGGCGTAAAAACCGAGCAGCCGCTTCACCTCGGCCATCACTTCCGGGCCGATGCCGTCGCCGGCAAGCAGAAGGAGATTGAAGGTCGCCATAAATCACGCCTCGTCACGATGAGGCGTCGATTGCTAAAGCGCCGCGTGCGGCTTGGCAAGGCGCGGAGCTGCGGACGCGACTCTGGGCTCCGTGACGCGCGCGGATGCCGTTACTGTCCGCTGAACCAGTTGTAGCCCTGGTTCTCCCAATAGCCGCCGGCGTCGTTGTTCTGCACCCACATGGCGGTGACGTATTTGGGATTTTTGAAGCCGAGCTTGGTCGGGATGCGGATCTTGATCGGGAAGCCGTAGGCCTGGGGCAGGATCTGGTGATCGAATTTGAGCGTCAATTGCGTCTGCGGATGCAGCGCGGTCGGCATGTCGATGGTGTTGGAATAACCCTCGGCGCACTGGAACCAGACATATTTCGCCGTGGTGTCGGCGCCGATCATTTTCAGAAAGTCGGAGAGCTTCACGCCTTGCCAGGAGCCGATCGCGCTCCAGCCTTCGACGCAGACATGGCGCGTGATCTGCGAGACTTCCAGCAGCTTGTTGAGCTCGGGGAGCGTCCACGGCTTCTTGCTGTCGACCAGGCCGCCGATCTCGAGCTGATAGGTGTCGCCGTCGATCTCCGGCGCTTCGTCCTCGGCGTAATAGGCGTTGAACGGGAACGGCCGGGTGATCGCGCTTTCCGGATATTCCGGCGCCAGCGTGGTCGGGCTGAACAGGCGGGCCTGGACCCAATCGTTGAAGCGCGACATGACGCGCAACGCGCTTTCAGCGGTCGGCCCGTCGACGATGTCGCAGCCGGTCAGCGTGGCGAGCGCACCGAGGCTCGCCGCGCCGCGCAGGAACAGCCGCCGCGATGGATCGGGCAACAGCTTGGCGGCGTCCTTGATCAGGAGTTTGGCGTCGACACCGGGGATTTTTTTGCGTTCACGGGGCATCGTCTGCTCCTCCGAAAATTACCGGCCAAGGATCATGGCGCGCAGGCTCTTCGGCACGATCAGCGCCAGCGCCACGTGCACGGTCAAAAATCCGACGATCGACGCCATGGCGAAGAAGTGGACGTAGCGGGCAAAATCGTAGCCGCCGAACAAAGCGGTGAGGTACTTGAACTGCACCGGCTTCCAGATCGAAAGCCCCGAGAGCACGATGACCACGCCGGCGAGGATGACGCCGATGTAAAGCAGCCGCTGCACCGCGTTGTAGACCGACAGATCGTCGTGAGCGAGCTTGCCGCGCAACGCGGCGAGGAAATCGTTGACGACGTCGCGCGGCCGGACCGGCAACAGCTTGCGGCGAAAGCGGCCGGTGGCGATACCGAGCGTGACGTAGACGATGCCGTTGATGACCAGGAGCCACATCGCCGCGAAATGCCACAGCAAGGCGCCGGCGAGCCATTGCCCGAGCGCAAGCTGCGACGGGAAATAGATGAACCGAAACAGCGGCGAAGCGTCGTAAATCTGCCAGCCGGAGCCGATCATCATGAAAATGGCCAGCGCGTTGACCCAATGGGTTATCCGCACCCAGCGCGGATGAATGACGGGCCCTCGCGCGGTTTCGCCCTCCAAAGCTGGATTGCTGGTCGCTTCGATCGTCATGCCGGCAGACCTATAACAAAACCGCGGCGCACGGGCGCCTCACATTCCTGTCAGTAGTCCCTTGCCTGTCAGTAATCCCTCTCCCCAAACATGGGGAGAGGGAGCAGCGTCGCAAGGCGCCAACCTCACATCGGCAGCAGCACCGTGTCGATGACGTGGATGACGCCGTTCGACTGCAGCACGTCGGCGATGGTCACCATGGCCACATCGCCCTTGGCGTCGGTGATGGTGAGCTTGCCGGGGCCGGCTTGCTTGACGATGAGGTCCTTGCCGGCGACGGTCTTGAGGTGGGCTTCACCCTCGCCGTCCTTGACCGCTTTCATCAAGTTCACCGCGGTCATGCGGCCCGGCACCACGTGATAGGTCAGGATCGTGGTCAGCGTCGCCTTGTTCTCCGGCTTGAGCAGGGTATCGACCGTACCGGCCGGCAGCTTGGCGAACGCCGCATTGGTCGGCGCGAACACGGTGAACGGCCCGGGGCCCGACAGCGTATCGACCAGGCCGGCGGCCTTCACCGCGGCGACCAGCGTGGTGTGGTCCTTGGAATTGACCGCGTTCTGGATGATGTTCTTCGACGGATACATAGGCGCGCCGCCGACAGTGACGGTCTTCTCCGCCATCTGCGCGTAGACGGCCGGCGCCGGGATCGCGACGGCAAGGGCGAGCGCAGCCGCAGAGGCGAGCAAAGCGAAACGCTTGGACATGACAGTCTCCATGTTGATTCGTTGGGTTCGCCGCGGCGAAACCGCGGACGAGACGATCGAGGTCGTCGTCGCACCGAGATACGGTGGCGTTTCGCGGCGGTTTCACAGACGCGGTCACGGCTGCGTGAGATTGGGTCGGCGCGGTCGTTTACCGAGAAAACCGGTGATGACCGAGAAAGCGGCTTGATCGCTTGGCCAGCACTCTGATCATCGGCCGATTCGCGATGGCTTTTCCCCTCGCCGCGTGTGGGGTATGAAACGCCCCCTGAATGCCGGGCTTCCGACAGACAAGGACGATCAAAAAATGGCCAAGACCAGCCCCGGCAATTGCTTTGAAGATTTCCGTATCGGCCAGGTGATCCGCCACTCAACGCCGCGCACCGTCACGGTCGGCGATGTGACGCTTTACACCGGCCTGTTCGGCGCGCGGTTCGCGGTGCAGTCCTCGGACGCGTTCGCCGCGGCGATCGGCTATCCGCGCTCGCCGATCGACGACCTGTTGGTCTTTCACATCGTGTTCGGCAAGACGGTGCCCGACGTGTCGCTCAACGCGGTGGCCAATCTCGGCTATGCCGGCTGTTATTTCCGCAAACCGGTCTATCCCGGCGACACGCTGAGCGCGCTCTCCGAGGTCATCGGCTTGAAGGAGAATTCCAGCCGCAAGACCGGCATCGTCTATGTGCGCACCACCGGCTACAAGCAGGACGGCACGCCGGTGCTCGAATATGTGCGCTGGGTGATGGTGCGCAAACGCGACGAAGCGGCGCCGGCGCCCGGCGATCATGTGCCGCGCCTGCCGACCGCGGTCGAGCCGAACGTGCTGGGCGAAGCCTGCCCGCCGCTCGATATCGCCGCTTACGATTTCGCGCTCGCCGGCAGCGACTATCGGTTCCACGATTACGCGGTCGGCGAGAAGATCGACCATGTCGACGGCTATACGGTCGAAGAAGCCGAGCATCAGATCGCAACGCGGCTTTATCAGAACACCGCGCGCATCCATTTCGATCAGTTCAGCGCCAAGCAAGGCCGCTTCGGCCGGCGGCTGATCTATGGCGGCCACGTCATCTCGCTCGCCCGCTCGCTGACCTTCAATGGCCTCGCCAACGCCTTCCACGTCGCCGCCATCAATGGCGGCCGGCACGTTGCACCGCTGTTCGCCGGCGGCACGGTGTTCGCCTGGTCCGAAGTGCTGGCCAAGGCAGAGCTGCCGGGCCGCAGCGACGTCGGCGCGCTGCGGCTGCGCACGGTCGCCACCAACGACAAGCCGTGCAGCGATTTCCCGCTCAAGACCGGCGATGACTACGATCCGGCCGTGCTGCTCGATCTCGATTATTGGGTGCTGATGCCGAGGTGACAGGGATCAGTAATCAGGGATCAGGGATCAAGAAGAAAAATTCTAATCTTGATACCTGATATCTGATCCCTGATCCCTGCTACGCCTTCGCGCGCAAATGCTCGACCAATTGCCGCGCGTAGAGCGGCAATTCGCTCATGTTGCGAATGCAGATGGTCAGGTCGCGTACCGCCCACGGATCGGTCAGCGACACGATGGCGATCGCCATGGTCTTCGACACGCGACGCGCGGTGGTTTCCGGCACGATGCCGATGCCGACCTTGCATTCGACGAGGCGGCACACGGCGTCGAAGCTGCGCAATTGCACCCGCAGCCGCAGCGGCCGGCCGATGCGCACGGCTTTCGTTGCTAGAAAGCGCTGAATGGCGCTCGAGCGATCGAGCCCGACGAAATCGTGCTCGAGCACGTCCTCGAAACCGATCTTGGCGCGCTTCGCCAAGGGATGGTCGTTCGCGACCACCAGCACGAAGCGGTCGCGGCGGAACGGATAGGTTTCCAGCGCGCCGGCATCGACCGTGCCGGCGACGACGCCGAGATCGGCGACGCCTTCGGCGATGAGGCCTACGATCTCGTCGCTCAGGCGCTCTTCGAGATCGACGCTGACGCTCGGATGCGCGGCGAGGAACGAGCTCAGCGCCTCGGGCAGGAACTCGGTCAGCGCGTTGGTGTTCGACAGCACCCGGATCTGGCCGGCCAGCCCGCCGCCATAGGCGCCGAGGTCTTCGTGCAGCCGCTCGGCCTGGCGCAGGATGGTGCGGGCGTGCTGCAGCAACGCACGGCCAGCCTGCGTCGGCGTGACGCCCTGACGGCCGCGCGTCAGCAGCGGCACGCCGAGCACGTCCTCCATGTTGCGAATGCGCGTCGAGGCTGCGGCCAGCGCGAGACGCGCGCGCTCGGCGCCGTGGGTGATGCTGCCGGCCTCGACGACATGGCGGAACAGGCTGAGATCGGCGAGATCGAATCGCATGCGGGCGAGCTTCCTTCGGATTTTACGAAGTCAGGCTTTATACAATGCCCATTGTGTATCGTTATTTCAACGCTAATCTTTCGCCTATAACGAAGTGAAGCGTGCGCTGGCGCCTTTATGTGCAGGTCGCTGCATTGCGATAGCTGCGCGGATTGGCTAGGAACACTGCCAAGCTTGGCGCCCCCGTCGAGCGGATTCGGATGAGCACAATGGGCAAGGCCCCGGTCGCGCGGCCGCTCTCGCCGCACCTGCAAATTTACCGGCCGATGTTGACGATGATGATGTCGATCGCGCATCGCCTCACCGGATTCGGTCTGTATTTCGGCACGCTGCTGTTGGCGTGGTGGTTCATCGCTGCCGCCGGCCCGAACGGCTATGCCCGCTTCGAGTGGTTCATCGGCTCCTGGATCGGGCGCCTCATCCTGCTCGGTTACACCTGGGCGCTGATCCACCACATGCTGGGCGGCATCCGCCATCTGATCTGGGACACCGGTCGCGGCCTGGGGCCAGTCGAGCGCGAGTGGCTCGTTGCCGCCAACCTGATCGGCTCGATCGTGATCACGCTGGTGCTGTGGATCATCGGCCTGCTCGCCATGGGAGGCTCGGTATGAGCGGCGGGGCGCATATCCGCACCCCGCTCGCCCGCGTGCGCGGCTACGGCGCGGCGAAATCCGGCACCGGCCACTTTTGGCACCAGCGCGTCACTGCGATCGCCAATATCCCGCTGACCATCGCCGCGGTGATCATCCTGATCACGCTGTTGGGCCGCAACCAGGCTGCGGCGGCGCAAATCCTCGGCTCGCCGGTCATCGCCATCATCATGTTGCTGTTCATCGCCTCGATCACCATCCATATGCGGATCGGCATGGCGGTGATCATCGAGGACTACGTCCATGGCGAAACCGCAAAGCTCGCGCTGTTGATGGCCAACAGCTTCTTCACCATCGTGGTCGGACTTGCCGCGGCCTATGGCATCCTCAAACTATCGTTCGGATTGTGAGCATGGCGGGAAACGGAACCAACGGAAAAGCTGCGGCGCCGGCCGTCAACGGCCGCGCCTACCCGATCGAGGATCACGCCTACGACGTCATCGTCATCGGCGCCGGCGGCTCGGGGCTGCGCGCCGTGGTCGGCTGCAGCGAAGCCGGCTTGCGCACCGCTTGCATCAGCAAAGTGTTCCCGACGCGTTCGCACACCGTGGCGGCGCAGGGCGGTATCGCCGCGGCGCTGGGCAATATGGGCGAGGACGACTGGCGCTGGCACATGTACGACACGGTCAAGGGCTCCGACTGGCTCGGCGACCAGGACGCCATCGAATATATGTGCCGCAACGCGCCGGAAGCGGTCTACGAGCTGGAGCATTGGGGCCTGCCGTTCTCGCGCCGCGAGGAAGACGGCAAGATCTATCAGCGCCCGTTCGGCGGCATGACCACGCACTACGGCAAGGGCACCGCGCAGCGCACCTGCGCCGCCGCCGACCGCACCGGCCACGCCATGCTGCACACCATGTACGGCCAGGCGCTGCGCCATTCGGCGCAGTTCTTCATCGAATATTTCGCCATCGACCTGATCATGGAAGAAGGCCGCTGCCGCGGCGTGATCGCGCTCAATCTCGACGACGGCACCGTCCATCGTTTCAGCGCGCAGATGACGATCCTGGCGACCGGCGGCTACGGCCGCATCTATGCCTCGTGCACCGGCGCCCATACCCAGACCGGCGACGGCAACGCCATGGTGCTGCGCGCCGGCCTACCGCTCGAAGACATGGAATTCATCCAGTTCCATCCGACCGGCGTGTACGGCGCCGGCGTGTTGATCACCGAAGGCGCCCGCGGCGAAGGCGCCTATCTGGTCAATGCCCAGGGCGAGCGTTTCATGGAGCGCTATGCGCCGTCGGCCAAGGACCTGGCCTCGCGCGACGTGGTGTCGCGCGCCATGACCATCGAGATCCGCGAAGGCCGCGGCGTCGGCCCGAAGAAGGACCACATCTTCCTGCATCTCGACCATCTCGATCCGAAAATTCTCGCCGAGCGTTTGCCGGGCATTACCGAATCGGCGCGCATTTTCGCCGGCGTCGATCTCACCCGCGAGCCGGTGCCGATCGTGCCGACGGCCCACTACAACATGGGCGGCATCGCCACCAACTATCACGGCGAGGCGGTGATCAAGAAGGATGGCAATCCCGACCACGTCGTGCCCGGCCTGATGGCGCTCGGCGAGGCGGCCTGCGTGTCGGTGCACGGCGCCAACCGGCTCGGCTCCAATTCGCTGATCGATCTCGTGGTGTTCGGCCGCGCCGCGGCGCTGCGCTGTGGCGAAATCCTGACCCCGAACGACAATCACCCCGAGTTGCCGAAGGATTCCGCCGAGCGATCGCTGTCGCGGCTCGACAAATACCGCAATGCGTCGGGCGGCACGCCGACCGCGCAGTTGCGCACCAAGATGCAGAATACGATGCAGAACTACTGCGCCGTGTTCCGCACCGGAGAGGTCCTGCAGGAAGGCTCCAAGCTCATTCATGAAGTCCTCGACGGCATCGCGGACGTCCGCGTCAGCGACCGCTCGCTGATCTGGAACTCCGACCTGATCGAGACGCTGGAATTCGCCAATCTGGTCGAACAGGCCGTGGTTGCCATGGATGCCGCGGCCAACCGCACCGAGAGCCGCGGCGCCCATGCGCGCGAAGATTTCCCCGACCGCGACGACAAGAACTGGATGAAGCACACGCTGACCTGGCTCGACGAGACCGGCAAAGTCACGATCGATTACCGGCCGGTGCACACTTACACGCTGACCAACGACGTGTCGTATATCGAGCCGAAAGCCCGGGTTTACTGAAAGCAAAAACGCGATGGTCCAATTCACCCTGCCGAAGAATTCGAAGATCAGCGAAGGCAAGGTCTGGCCGCATCCGCGCCAGGCCAAGGCGGAGCGCGAATACCGCATCTATCGCTGGAATCCGGACGACGGCGCCAATCCGCGCATCGACACCTATTACGTCGACACCGGCGATTGCGGGCCGATGATCCTCGACGCGCTGATCTGGATCAAGAACAGCGTCGATCCGACGCTGACCTTCCGCCGCTCCTGCCGCGAGGGCATCTGCGGCTCCTGCGCCATGAACATCGACGGCACCAATACGCTGGCCTGCACCAAGGCAATGGCCGAGGTCAAAGGCGCGGTGCGCGTCTATCCGCTGCCGCACTGTGCGGTGGTCAAAGACCTGGTGCCGGACCTGACCAATTTCTATGCCCAGCACGCCGCGATCGAGCCCTGGCTGAAGACGGTGTCGCCGACGCCGGAGAAGGAATGGCGGCAGAGCCACGAGGACCGGGCCAAACTCGACGGCCTCTACGAATGCATCCTGTGCGCCTGCTGCTCGACCTCGTGCCCGAGCTATTGGTGGAATTCCGAGCGCTATCTCGGCCCGGCGGCGCTGCTGCAGGCGCAGCGCTGGATCGTCGATTCGCGCGACGAGGCGACCGGCGAGCGGCTCGACGATCTGGAAGACCCGTTCCGGCTCTATCGCTGCCACACCATCATGAACTGCGCCAAGGCCTGCCCAAAACACCTCAACCCGGCCAAGGCGATCGCCGAGATCAAGCGCACGCTGGTCGAGCGGCAGGTGTGATTGTCGTCATTGCGAGCCAACGGGTCCGGCCCGAAGTGGCCGGGCCGATGACAGGCTCCGCGAAGCAATCCAGTTGTACTGTGAAGCGTGGATTGCTTCGTCGCTTCGCTCCTCGCAATGACGCCGCGGAGCGGAACGAAGGCTACAGCTTCAGCTTCCGCCTGCGCTGCCCGAGCGTGCGCAGCCGCAGCGCGTTGAGCCGGATGAAACCCTCGGCATCGCGCTGGTCGTAGGCGACTTTGCCGTCCTCGAACGTCACCAGGTCCTGGTCGTAGAGCGAATATTGGCTGTCACGGCCGATGACGCCGACATTGCCTTTGTAGAGCTTGAGCCGCACCCGGCCGGTGACGAACTCCTGGCTCTTGTCGATCGCGGCTTGCAGCATCTCCCGCTCGGGCGCGAACCAGAAGCCGTAATAGATCAATTCGGCGTATTTCGGCATCAGCTCGTCTTTCAGATGCGCGGCGCCGCGGTCGAGCGTGATCGATTCGATGCCGCGGTGCGCGGCCAAAAGAATGGTGCCGCCCGGCGTCTCGTATAGGCCGCGCGACTTCATGCCGACGAAGCGGTTCTCGACCAGATCGAGCCGGCCGACGCCGTGCTTGCGGCCGAGCGCGTTGAGCGCCGTGAGTAGCGCCGCCGGGGTGAGCGTCTTGCCGTCGACCGCGACCGGATCGCCGCGCGCGAAATCGATGGCGACGTAATCGGCCTTGTCGGGCGCCCGCTCCGGATCGTCGGTGCGCGAATAGACGTAGCCCGGCACTTCGCCGGACGGGTCTTCCAGCACCTTACCCTCGGACGAAGTATGCAGAAGATTGGCGTCGGTCGAGAACGGCGCCTCGCCGCGCTTGTCCTTGGCGATCGGAATCTGGTTTTTTCCGGCAAAGGCCAGCAATGCCTCGCGCGACTTGAAATCCCATTCGCGCCACGGCGCAATGACTTTCACGTCGGGCTTGAGCGCGTAATAGGCAAGCTCGAACCGCACCTGGTCGTTGCCCTTGCCGGTGGCGCCATGGGCGACCGCGTCGGCGCCGACTTTCTCGGCGATCTCGATCTGCTTTTTGGCGATCAGCGGCCGCGCGATCGAGGTGCCGAGCAGATACTGGCCCTCATAAAGCGCGTTGGCGCGGAACATCGGAAAAACGTAATCGCGGACGAATTCCTCGCGCAAATCCTCGATGAAGATGTTGTGCGGCTTGATGCCGAGCGTCAGCGCCTTGGCGCGGGCCGGCTCGAGCTCCTCGCCCTGGCCGAGATCGGCGGTGAAGGTCACCACCTCGCAGCCATACGTGGTCTGCAGCCACTTCAGGATGATCGACGTGTCGAGGCCGCCCGAATAGGCCAGCACCACTTTTTTGATTTCGCCTTTAGGCATTGCAAAAAATTCCTCATGGGGGCAACGGCTTGCCCGAAATCGGCGCGGACTATAGGCGCGCGCGGGAACGACGCAAGCCGGCGCAAGGATCAGACCGTTCGGAGAACGGCGTCATTCACCTGGTTTGTCGGTCTTATCGCGCGCGCGCCGCGGCCACCAGCGATAGATCAGGCCGTAGGCCGTCCATATGACCAAATACATGAACACGCCGGCGAACACGACGTCGGTGAAAAAATGTCCGCCGCCGGCGATGCGCAACACGCCGACCGCGCTGCCGAAGGCGAGGACCGCGCCATAAGCGAGGAGCCGCCATTGCGGCGGCGCCAACGCCGCCGGCGCCAGGGTCCAGAACGCGCCCGCCGGCTCGCCGGCGATGAACGAGCAATTGTTCGGGCAATCGCCGCGCGGGTCCCACCACGGGGTGAAGCGACTGGTACCGCCAAACTCGGTAACGTCGATCGGCCGCGCCCGGCCCCAATGGTCCTTCAAGAGCGTATTGGTGAGGAGGCCGGGGCCGACCGCGAGCGTTCCGATCAGGAACAGCACGGCCTCGGCTTTGATCAGCATGCGCCGGCGCGGAAAAAGAAGCTTGACAAGCAGCGCGATGCTGGCCGGCACGATCAGGAGCGCGATCAGCACCCGCGCCGCATTGCGGGCGTCCTGCGACCACGGATGAGCGTTAAGCGGAAAATCGTGGATCCTCGGATCGTAGAACAGCGTGGAAACGGCAAGGTCGAGCCGCGGCCATACGCCAAAAACGATACCCACCACGACGCCGATCGACAGCGCGATGACAAGCCCGGTCCGGTTCATGGGCGCCGCCCTGACGACGTTGTGAAGTGAATCACGTCCACGAGCCTGCCTTGCGGCCGGCGAACAGCCAATAGACAAAACCGCCGGCAATGCCGGCCGCGGCGAGCACCTCGCGCTCGCGCACCAGAGGGTTTTCGGGATCGCCGCCATAGCCGGCGAAATCGAGGCCGTAGCCCAACGATAGCGCCAGCACGCCGCCGAGTGCTGCATAGATGAGGCTCGAGCGCCAGGCGAATCCTTCCGCGAGCGCGATCACCAAGAACGCCGGCATCATGGCAATCGCTCCGATCCCGGCGGCGAAGACCATGACGACGGCCCAAACCGCCACCGACTGCATGCCGAGCGCGGTGAGATCATCCCATTCCGGCGTCAAGGTGCCGATGGTGAGGATGAGCGAGGCGGCGACGCACGCCAGGGCATAGCCAAGGACGATCATCGCGATGCGGACGAGGACGGCCATCGAGCGGCATCAATCCGTCATCGCCATGGCGCGCAGCGCCAGCCGCTCGCGGGCGCTTAGCTTTTCGGTCGCGCTCTTGAGCTGGCCGCAGGCGGCAAGAATGTCGCGGCCGCGCGGCGTGCGCACCGGCGAGGCGTAGCCGGCGTTGAAAATCACCTCGGAGAATTTCTCGATGTCTTCCCAGTCCGAGCATTCGTATTTGGTGCCCGGCCACGGATTGAACGGGATGAGGTTGATTTTGGCGGGAATGCCCTTGACCAGGCGCACCAGCGCCCGCGCGTCAGCGAGCGAATCGTTGATGCCCTTGAGCATGACATATTCGAAGGTAATGCGCCGCGCGTTGGACACGCCCGGATAATGGCGGCAAGCGTCGAGCAGTTCGCGCAGCGGATATTTGCGGTTGAGCGGCACCAGCTGGTCGCGCAGCGCGTCGGTGACGGCATGCAGCGAGACCGCCAGCATGCTGCCGATCTCCGCGCCGGCGCGCGCGATGTTCGGCACCACGCCGGAGGTCGACAGCGTGATGCGCCGCTTGGAAATGCTCAAACCGTCGCCGTCGGCGACGACGTTCAAGCCATCGCGCACGGCTTCGAAATTGTACAGCGGCTCGCCCATGCCCATCATGACCACATTGGAGACGAGGCGCTTCTCGCCGTCTCCGTTGGGCGACGCCGCGCGCTGCCAATCGTTCAGCCAGTCGCGCGCCAGCACGACCTGGCCGACGATCTCGCCCGGCGTCAGATTGCGCACCAGGCGCTGGGTGCCGGTATGGCAAAACGTGCAGTTGAGCGTGCAGCCGACCTGACTGGAAATGCACAAGGTGCCGCGGTCGGTCTCCGGAATATAGACGCATTCGACCTCATGGGGCCGGCTGTCGGTTTCGCCCGGAAGCCGCAGCAGCCATTTGCGCGTGCCGTCGACGGAAATCTGCTCGGCGGCGACTTCGGGCCGCGCCAAGGTGAAATGCCGCGCCAGCTCCGTGCGCAATTCCTTCGACAGCGTCGTCATCGCGTCAAAATCCTGCGCGCCGCGCACGTAGAGCCAGTGCCAGATCTGCTGCACCCGCATGCGCTGCTGCCGCTCCGCCACGCCGATGCCACCGAGCGCCGCGGCGAGCGCGTCGCGCGATAGCCCGACCAGCGACGGCTTGTCGGGCGCGACATAGCGCTCAAGCGGCCGCTTCTCGATGAAGACGGCGGACGCGGCGCCGTCGGTATCAGGTGCGGCAAGCGAGGTGGTCATGGACCATCCGATAAGGAGATGCGGCTGAGAGATAGATAGTTCCTTCTCGGTGCACGGGGAGGACTCGCGAGCGTCTATTTGCACTCCTGGCCGACGCGGTCGAGGGCTTGCGAAAGGCCCTTGAGCGAGAACGTGTCGGTCGATTGCGTGCCTTTGGCGGAAACGCCTTTCACTACCGCGCTTTGGCCGGCGCGCATGGCATCGACCATCTGCGCTTCGTCGGCCGCGTTCTTGATCCAGGCGCCGTCCTGCTGGGTGTAGAGCGCATACGAGGTCGAACCGACCGCCGCCGACGCTTCGGTGCCCGGCTTGAACGGATAGCCGATGACGACCGAGACCTCGTTGCTCACCTTCTCGGCCGGGCGCGAGGAAATGAACATGTAGATCGGATTGCGCGGCCGGTCGGGCGGATTGGTTTGCGACGACGAAGGCTTGGCGATGGCGAAGCAGACCTTCTTGCCGCCGGGCGACGCCGTATAGGCGCCCCACTCGCCGTACTGGCCGAGTAGCGTCGGCTTGACGCCGCCGACATTGGGCGGCGTCGCCGGCTTGGCCGGCGCGGCCTCCGCCGGCTTCGCGGGCGCTGCTTCGGCGGGCTTCGCCGGCGTGGTTTTGGGCTTGGCGGGCTTTTTCGCCGGCGCAGGCTTTGCTGGCGCTGGCGCCGCGGTGTCCGCGGGCTCAGGCTGCTGCTGGGCCTTGGCCGGGACGGCCAATACCGCCCCCATAAGTAGCGGCAGGACAATCTGCCATCGTCGGTGGATGCGCATCGGGCCTCGCGAACACCCCTACGGGCTGGATAGCAAACCTTTCAAGTTTAATCCAATTCGGCCTTTTACGGAACGCGTTCAGGAGGGCTTGGCCCGCGAAACCAGCGCACTGCCGCCAAAGAGTGACACCCCTGGCTCTGTTATAAGAACCGCCGCACGTACGGAGGCGTCATGAAAGCCATTCTCTGCACCCATTTCGGCACCGCCGACGAGCTCGAACTGGCCGACATCGCGGAACCGCAAGCCGGGCCCGGCGAGGCGGTGGTACGGGTCAAGGCCGCGGCGCTGAATTTTTTCGACACGCTGCTCATCGCCGGCAAATATCAGTCCAAGCCGCCGTTTCCATTCTCGCCGGCGGCGGAATTTTCCGGCATCGTCGAGAGCGTCGGCTCAGGCGTGACCGATGTTACGCCCGGCGACCGCGTCACGGGCCATATGGGGTGGGGCGCGGCGCGCGAGGCCGTCGCCGTTCCGGTACGGCAATTGACCAAGCTGCCGGCCGCGCTCGACTTCGAGCGCGCCGCCGGCCTCAACGTGATCTATGGCACCACGCTTTACGCGCTGCGCGACCGCGCCGAGCTCAAGCCGGGCGAGACCTTGGCCGTGCTCGGCGCCTCCGGCGGCACCGGGCTTGCGGCCATTGAGCTCGGCAAGATGATGGGCGCCCGGGTCATCGCCTGCGCCTCCTCCGACGCAAAGCTCGCCTTCGCCCGCGCCCACGGCGCAGACGCGACGGTCAATTATGCCAGCGCGGATTTGCGCGACGCGCTGCGGCGGCTCGGCGGCGAGCACGGCATCGACGTGAGCTATGACCCGGTCGGGGGTCCTTATGCCGAGCCGGCGGTGCGCTCGCTGGCCTGGCTCGGCCGTTATCTGGTGATCGGCTTTGCCGCAGGCGAAATCCCGAAACTGCCGCTCAATCTGGTGCTGCTTCGTAGCTCCGACATCCGCGGCGTGTTCTGGGGCGCATGGGTCAAGCGCGAGCCTTTAGCGCAACGTGCGCTGATGACCGACATTGTCAATTGGTGCTCCGAAGGCAAGCTCAGCGCCCACGTGCATGCCGTTTACCCGTTGGCCGAGATCGCCTCCGCGCTCAAAGCCATCAGCGACCGCAAGGTGATGGGGAAAATTCTGCTGCGGCCGTGATCACACTTCGCCGCGCAGGCGCGCCAGCGTGCGATGCGCGGCTTCACGATGTTCCGGCGTGATATGCGAGGCGACGATCTTGGTGGCGCCGGCAAGGACTGCGGCATCGTCGATGTAGCCGATCACCGGGATATAGTCGGGGATCAAATCGGTCGGCAGGACGAAATAAGCGATGGCCCCCAGCAGCACCGCTTTGACGTGCAGCGGCGTTTGCCGGTCGAAGGCGCAATAATAGGCCGCCAGCAAATCTTCCGCGAACGGCAGGTCGGCCACGGCGCCCTTGAGCTTGCGCCAGAAGTCGCGCTGCAATTCCTGCTCGTTGCCGACCATGCGGCGCGTCAGCGCCGCGATGTCCGGCCACGAGGCGGCTTGCGCCCAAAACCACATCTCTGCCCCTCGTACGGCCCGACAGGGGCCGAGACCGATAAAATGGCGGCGGAAGGCGGCGATCGCAAGGCGGCAGCCTTGCCCACCCTGCCGGCATCAGCCGGCGAGCTTGTCCATGGTCTCGGCGAGCTTGATGTCGAGCTCGGTCAAGCCGCCGGCATCATGGGTCGACAAGGTCACGTCGACGGTCTTGTAGACGTTGAACCATTCCGGATGGTGATCGAGCTTTTCCGCCACCAGCGCGGCGCGCGTCATGAAGCCGAAGGCTTCATTGAAATCGGCAAAGACGAACTTTTTGGTGATAGCGTCGCGATTCTTCGCCTCGCTCCAACCTTTGAGCCGGGCAAGCGCGCTTTTGCGCGCCGCGCCGGAAAGCTTTTGCGCCATGTGCAGACTCCCTGGTGGCCGGCAGCAGTCTCGCAAATATCGGTCAAAATCACTACCTACCAAACGCCAAGATATCCCTGCGGGTTTCCTCGGAGGTCATTATGGGTTGGTCGCTCAAGATCGGATCGGTTGCCGGCACGGCAGTCCGTATCCATGTGACATTTCTATTGTTTCTCGCCTGGATTTTCGGCGTCAGCTACGTCAATGGCGGTCCGCAGCAGGCCTGGAGCGGGCTCCTGTTCCTGGTGCTGCTGTTCCTGTGCGTGCTGCTGCACGAATTCGGCCACATCTTCACGGCCCGCGGCTTCGGAGTTTCGACCCCCGACGTGATTTTGCTGCCGATCGGCGGGGTGGCGCGGCTCGAGCGGATACCTGAACAGCCGAGCCAGGAATTTTTGATCGCGATCGCCGGCCCGGCCGTCAACGTGGTCATTGCCGGGCTGCTCGTCCTCGTCGCCGGCGCCAATTTGCAGGTGACCCACCTTGTGGCACTGGAGAGCACCAGCACCAGCATGGTCGATCGTCTCGCCGCGGTTAATCTCTATCTCGCCTTGTTCAATCTGATCCCGGCCTTCCCGATGGACGGCGGCCGCGTGCTGCGCGCCCTGCTCGCCAGCAAATTCGGTTATGTGCACGCCACCGAGATCGCCGCCATGATCGGCCAATGGGTCGCCTTTGCGCTCGGCTTCCTCGGCCTGTTCGGCAATCCGCTGTTGATCTTCATCGCCGTCTTCGTCTACCTCGCTGCCGCCTCGGAGGCGCATCTGGTGGCGATCCGCGCCATGTCGCGCGGCGTGCCGGTCACCGCGGCGATGATGACGCAGTTCGCCACGCTGACGCCCGACGAGCATGTCGATGCCGCGGTCGAGACGCTGTTGCGCACCAGCCAGGGCGAATTCCCGGTGGTCGACCGCGATGGGCGGCCGCTCGGCGTGCTTGGCCGTAACGACCTGATCCGCGCGCTCAAGGAACGCGGTCCGAATGCGCGCGTTGCCGACGCCATGACCGGCCGGATCGCGACCGTGAGCAGAAGCCGCTGCCTGGAAGACGCCTTCCGGCTCCTGCAGGAGAAATCGGCGCCGGCCGTCGGGGTCGTCGACGCCGCGGGCAAGCTGATCGGCCTGGTGACGTCGGAGACCATCGGCGAAATGCTGATGCTGCATCAGGCCATGCCGGCCGGCGCGCAGCTTGGGCCGTGGAGCCGCCCCGCCGGCGCGATCAGGTCCTAGGCCATGTCAAAGTTGGGTCACAAGCGGCATCGAGACTAAAATTCGCGTCCATCGCGTCGGGAATTAACCAAAGCGGCGTTTTGGCCGATGAACCGGGGACAGCGCCATGGCGTCAAAACCCCCGACACGTGATAGGATTAACCATGCCTCCCGGATTGCCGCATCAGCCTCTGGCCATGCGATTATGGCTGTCCCGGCGCTCGGCCGGCGACGGCGGCGCGGCGGGCCGCTCATTGGGTAAGGCGATGGGTATCGAGTCGCTCGAACATATGATGCGCAACCGGGTCAGGATGTTCCTGCGCCATACCTGGCTGGTCACCGTTCTCGGCACCATCGTTCTCGCCGGCATCGTCTGGGCGGCGTTCTATTACTCCACCAGAGCGACGGTGATGCGGATCGCCGCCGGGCCCGACAGTACCAAAATCGTGCAAGTGCTCGCCAAAACATTGGCGAAGAGTCACGACCGGCTGCAGCTGCAGCTCGTCGCTACCGCTAGCGCCAAAGCCAGCGCGCAGGCCTTGAGCAACGGCAGCGCCGATCTCGCCATCGTCCCGACAACGGTCGGCAAATCGCCGGATTGGCCCGTGGTCGCCATCCTGCGGCAGAACGTGATGGCGCTGATCGTGCCGGCGCCTGCGCCAACGCCTGCTCCGGCCGCCGCGGCACCGGCGCCGACCAAGAAGGGCGCAAGCCGCAAGGCGGCCAAGACCGCCAAGCCGGCGAAAGCGACGAAGACCGCCAAGGACAGCGACAACACCGATGCCGACGACGACAGCACCAAGGACAGCAACAAGCTCAAAGTGACGCAGCTCGCCGGCAAGCGCATCGGCATCGTCACCGGCAACGAAGCGACCACCGATCTGCTCGGCGTCGTGCTCAATCATTACGGCGTGCCGCTCGACAAGGTGCAGCTGTCGCAAATCGATCCGGCCAATCTCGCCGACGCGGTCCGCAAGAATGCCGTCGATGTGATTTTTGTCGCCGGCGCCGCCACCGGACAAGCCATCGGCGACGCGGTCAAGGCCGCGACCCAGAACGGGGTGGCGCCAACCTTCGTCGAAATCGACCAAGCCGACGGCATCGCCAAACGCAACATCGCTTTCGATTCGGTCGAGATCGACGCCGGCACCTTCGGCGGCGTGCCGCCGACGCCGGATGACAAGCTGACCAGTCTCAGCTTCCCCGAATATCTGGTGGCGCGCAAATCGTTCAGCCACAACAGCATCGCCGACCTGGCCAAGGTGATCTACACGTCGCGGCTGACGATCGCCGCGCAACTTGACGGCGACGTCAAGATCGAGGCGCCGAAGACGGACAAAGACGCCGATGCCTTGGTGCATCAGGGTGCGCTGGATTATCTCAACGACGATCAGAAGACCTTCTTCGACCGATACGGCGACGACATCTTCTACGGCATGCTGATCTTCCCGGTGTTCGGCTCGGCCATCGCCGGGGTGGCGAGCTATCTGCGCGCCGACAGCCGCACCCGCCGGCTGCGGCTTTTGCAAAAGGTGCTCGACCTGGTCCGCAAGGTCCACGCCGCGCAGGCGCTGGAGGCCATCGAGCATCTGCAGGTCGAGGCCGACAACCTGGTGATCGCGATCATCCATCTCAGCGAGCATGAGGAGTTCGACGAGTCGGTGCGCATGTCGTTCTCGTTCGCGCTCGACCAACTGCGCTTTGCCATCGCCGCGCGCCGCACCGCGATCCTCGACCACGCCGAGGGCGGCCCGGAAGCGACCGCAAGCACCGGCACCACGGCGACCAAGGCCGCCGCCGCTTGAAGCGGCATTGGAACCTGGAAAAATCCCCAACAAGTCCACGACAGAGTCATCCTGTCGTCGCATAACATTCGAGCCTTCGTCAGAATCAGCAAGCATTTTCCGCCGCGTTGCGACGGCGGAGGCCCAATGGCCGGCAGACTGCGACGTCGCGCGGCGCTGACCCGTCGCGCGCTCTTGAAGACTGCGGCGGCATCGGCGGCCATCACTGCGGTCGGCGGCATCGCGCGGCCGTCGCTGAGCTGGGCTCCGGACCGGGTGCAGATCACCCACGGCGTGCAATCGGGCGACGTGTCCACCGATTCCGGCGTGGTCTGGGCGCGCGCCGACCGTCCGTCGCGCATGCTGGTCGAGGTCGCGACCACCGACAGTTTCCGCGACGTCCGGAGCGCGGTGTTCGTCGACGCGCTGCCGGAAGCCGATTTCACCGCCAAGGCGCTGATCGAAAACCTGCCGCCCGACCAGGACATTTTTTATCGCTTGAGCTTCCAGGATCTGTCCTCGGCGGTTTTCGGCGAGGCGCAGACCGGCCACTTCCGCACGCCATCGCCGGAACGGCGCTCGGTCTCGTTCCTGTGGTCGGGCGACACCATGGGCCAGGGCTGGGGTATTGATCCTGCGCGCGACGGCATGCGCACTTACGCCACCATGCGCAACAATCAGCCCGACTTCTTCATCCATTGCGGTGACAATATTTATGCCGACTGCCCCATCGCCGCGGCGAAGCCACTGCCCGACGGTTCCATCTGGCGCAGCATCGTCACCGACGAAAAATCAAAACCTGCAGAAACGCTTGCCGACTACCGCGGCAACTACAAATACAATCTGCTCGACGAGAACCTTCGCGCGTTTAACGCCGCGGTGCCGACCTTTGCGCTGTGGGACAACCACGAAGTGATGGAATCGTGGTGGCCGGACGAGGACCTGCCGCAGCAGGCGCTCGGTGAGAAGAACACGCTCGCCTTTGCGGCGCGCGCCCGCCGCGCCTTCCATGAGTTTCTGCCCGTGCGCGAGACCATGGCCGAGCCGGGCCGCATCTATCGCAAAATCGCCTACGGCCCGCTGCTCGACCTGTTCATGCTCGACATGCGCAGCTATCGCGGCGCGGACGGACCGCATACCGACAGCATTTTGCGGCCCGACGATTATCTGCTTGGGCCGCAACAGCTGGCGTGGCTCACGCGCGAACTGGCGCGCTCGCAGGCGACTTGGAAAGTGATCGCCGCCGACACGCCCATCGGCTACGTGGTCAACGCAACCGGCATCGAGCACGCCAATGGCCCGCGCGGCCGCGGCCTGGAGATCGCCGATCTGCTGTCGTTCATCAAGCGCGCCGGCATCCGCAACACGCTGTGGCTCACCGCCGACCTGCACTACACCGCAGCGCATTACTACGATCCGAACCGCGCGGTGTTCCAAGACTTCGCGCCGTTCTGGGAATTCGTCTCCGGCCCGCTCCACGCTGGGACCTGGACGCCGCAGCCGATGGAACGCACGTTCGGCCCGCAGGTCGTGTTTGTGAAAGCCTCCAGCACGGAGCAAGGCGACAACCTCGCGCCGTGCTACGGGCTGCAATTCTTCGGCCAGGTGGCGATCGACGGGGCGACCGAGACGCTGACCGTCACGCTCAAGGACGTCGCCGATCGCGCGCTGTGGTCGATCACGCTCGATCCGGCGCCGCCGGCGCCGGCGCACGTCACCATGCGGTTATAGTTTTACGCCGACTTGCGCAGCGGTTGCGACTCGAGCTCTCGCTCGCGGCGGTGGCTCGAATAAAATGAGGCGTTCTGGTCGCCGCGCAGCGCCTCGCGCGAAAACTCGATCAAATGATAAGCGACAAAGCCGATGCCGAGCACGGCGTCGATCTGGCCGCGGCGGAGCGCGTGGCGCGTAGCGCGCCAGAACGGCCGGCGATAATCCGACAACAGGCCGACGCGAAGCGCGATGTTGAACGCCAGCACCAAAGCGGCGCGCAGATTGGGGATGGTCAGCTTGCCGCGCGCCGGGGCGATCATGCGGTTGGCGTAAGTGGCGTCGACCTGATGGGCAAAGCGCGCGAACAGCCGCTCAGGCTCATAGGCATGGGCGATGCAGCGCCGCCACGTCGCCACCACTTCGTCATAGGGGCGCAGGAAGCGCACATTGCTTTCGAGCCCGGAGTCGTCGGCGATCAAGCGGCCGTCGCGCTTGAGACGGTCCCACAACGGCGTGCGCGGCAGCGCCTGCAACAGATTGATGGTGAGGATCGGAATTCCGGAAATATCGATGAAATTGTTGAGCCGGCTTTCGCTGTCGGCGGTATCGGTGTCGAGGCCGAGAATGATGCCGGAGGTGACCTCGAGCCCATAGCTGTTGAGCGTTCGGATCGCCTCCATCATCGGCAGCGCGGCGTTGTGCTCCTTGCGCATGGCCTTGAGCGCTTCCGCATCCGGGGTTTCGATGCCGACGAAGACGGTGAGGAATTGCGCCTCGCGCATCAGCGCAAGTATTTCAGTCTGCTTGGCGAGGTTGAGCGTCGCCTCGCAGGCGAATTGCAGCGGGTAGCCGTGCTGGCGCTGCCAGGCGATCAGATGCGGGAGCATCTCGCGCGCCGCCTTGCGGTTGCCGATGAAATTGTCGTCGACGAAATAGACCACCGGCGGATGCGCGGCTTGCGCCATCATGGCGTCGAGCTCCGCGATGAGCTGCTCCGGCGTCTTCAGCCGCGGCTGCCGGCCGTACAGCGCGGGAATGTCGCAGAACTCGCAGCGATACGGACAGCCGCTGGAAAACTGCAGACTGCCGATCAGATACCGGTCGAGCCGGATCTGATCGTAGGCCGGCAGCGGAAAGTCGCAGAGCGGCAGGCGCTCGCCGGTTTCGAAGCGCCGTTGCGCCGCCGGCGCGGCGACGCTGTCGTCGAGACAAGCGATGAGCCGGTCGGTGGCGTCGCCGATCTCGCCGATGTGGAGATAATCGTATTCCGGATAAAGCTCGGGCGCGCCGGAGACCGAGGCGCCGCCCAGCACCGTGACCTTGCCCTTAGCCTTGGCGCGCGCGGCGATATCGTGGATCTGCGGCGCCTGGATATGCATGCCGCTGACCATGACGACATCGGCCCAGGCGAAATCCGCCGCCTTGGCCGGCGCGATATTCTCGTCGATGAAGCGGACCGGCCACGCCGCCGGCAGGTAGGCGGCGATCAGCAACAGCCCCTGCGGCGGCATGAAGGCGCGCACCCGGTACATCAGGCGAAAGGCGTGGGCAAACGTGCCGAACGAGGGCGTGTAGGCGGGAAAGACGCAAAGGACGCGTCTTGCACTCGAGATAGGTAATGAGCAGCGCATGAAACATCCGGCCGGCATGGCAATATTAAGCGAACGCCCGGCGCCTCGTCGAGTTTCATCCGCTTCACGTCTTGGTGCACCTGTCCGATTGCTTCCGGGCGGAAAGTGACTATATAGCGGGCGTGAACGGCGGGCCCCTCGGGGCTCGTTTTGGTTTCTGGCCCCAAAAACACGGCCCCATAGGCCCAATGCACCTGCGCAATATCGCCATCATCGCCCATGTCGACCACGGCAAGACCACCCTGGTCGACCGCTTGCTGCAGCAATCCGGCTCGTTCCGCGAGAACCAGCGGGTGGCCGAGCGGGCGCTCGATTCCAACGATCTTGAGCGCGAGCGCGGCATCACCATCCTGGCCAAGGCGACCTCGCTGGTGTGGAAGGACACCCGCATCAACATCGTCGACACCCCCGGCCATGCCGATTTCGGCGGCGAGGTTGAGCGCATCCTCAACATGGTCGACGGCGCGCTGGTCCTGGTCGACGCCGCCGAGGGGCCGCTGCCGCAGACCAAATTCGTCGTCTCCAAGGCGCTCAAGATGGGACTCAAGCCCATCGTCGTCATCAACAAGGTCGATCGCTCCGACGCCCGGCCCAGCGAAGTCGCCAACGAGGTGTTCGACCTGTTCGCGGCGCTCGACGCCAGCGAGGAGCAGCTCGACTTCCCGATCCTCTACGGTTCCGCCAAGCAGGGCTGGATGGCGGCCAATGCCGCCGGCCCCAAGGACCAGGGCATGGCGCCGCTGTTCGATCTCGTCATCCGCCACGTGGCGCCGCCGCAGGTCGAGGATGGCCCGTTCCGCATGCTCGGCACCATCCTCGAAGCCAATCCCTATTTGGGCCGCATCGTCACCGGCCGCATTTTCGCCGGCTCGGTGAAGCCGAACCAGCCGGTCAAGGTTTTGGATCGCAACGGCAACCTGATCGAGGAAGGCCGGATTACCAAGGTGCTGGCCTTTCGCGGCCTGGAGCGCATGCCGATCGAGGAAGGCATGGCCGGCGACATCGTCGCCATTGCCGGCCTGCCGGATGCCTTCGTCTCGCACACCTTATGCGCGCCGGAAGTCACCGAGCCGCTGCCGGCGCAGCCGATCGATCCGCCGACCTTGACCATGACGTTCCGCATCAACGACTCGCCGCTGGCCGGCACCGAGGGCGACAAGGTGCAAAGCCGCGTCATCCGCGAGCGCCTCTTGCGCGAGGCCGAAGGCAATGTGGCGCTGCGCATTTCCGAATCCAACGAGAAGGATTCCATGGAGGTCGCCGGCCGCGGCGAATTGCAACTCGGCATCCTCATCGAGACCATGCGGCGCGAAGGTTTCGAGCTTTCCGTGTCGCGGCCGAAAGTGCTGTTCCGGCACGATCCGTCCGGCGAGCTGCTCGAACCGATCGAGGAAGTGCTGATCGACGTCGACGAGAGACACTCCGGCATCGTGGTGCAGAAGATGGCGGAGCGCAAAGGCGAGCTGATCGAGATGCGCCCGTCGGGCGGCGGCCGGGTGCGGCTGATCTTCTTTGCGCCGACCCGCGGGCTGATCGGCTATCACGGCGAACTGCTCACCGACACCCGCGGCACCGCGGTGATGAACCGGCTGTTCCACGCCTATGGCCCGTACCGCGGCGAAGTCACCGGGCGGCGCAACGGCGTGCTGATCTCCACCGACCAGGGCGACGCCGTCGCCTATGCGATGTGGAACCTGGAAGACCGCGGCCCGATGATGATCGAGCCGGGCTGGAAGGTTTATCGCGGCATGATCGTCGGCGAGCACACCCGCGGCAACGACCTCGAAGTCAACGTGCTCAAGGGCAAGAAGCTGACCAACATCCGCACCCATTCCAAGGATGAGATGATTCGGCTGACCCCGCCGATCCGCATGACCTTGGAAAAGGCGCTCGCCTATATCGAGGACGACGAACTGGTCGAGGTGACGCCGAAATCGATCCGGCTGCGCAAGAAGCTGCTCGACCCGATCGACCGCAAGCGCGATGAGCGGCGCAAGGAAGCCGAGCGCGTTTGACACGCGTCCGATTATGACACAGTCCGGAGCCGCTTACCTGCGGTACCGCGCGCAAGCGACGAACAATAAATCGTTTTCCCGGCACAAGTCTCGGTCAGCGGCGCAAAAACCAGCCGACCGTTGCGCTTCTGCAACAGGCTGTCGAGATTACGCATTGACCACTGTTTTTTGCCCCTCCCGGCGATAGACGCCTCGCGCGATTGCGCTAATAATCGACACCGTTAACGCTTCGTGACTCTCGGCACTTGAAGGCTCCAGAATCGCTTGCTTTGATCGCACCATGAGCACCATCCTCATCGAGATTCGCCGCGCCAAGGCATCTGATGCCCCAGCGGTTGCGTCTGCCCACGATGAGGCTTGGCGGACCGCCTATCAGGGCATCATCCCCGGCACCGAGCTCGAAAAGCTGATCAACCGCCGCGGTCCGGCGTGGTGGGACAGCGCCATCCGCAAAGGCAGCCGCATCGCGCTCCTGCAATTCGGCGACAAGATCGCGGGCTACGCCAATTACGGCCGCAACCGCGCGCGCAGCCTCTACTACGACGGCGAGATCTATGAGCTTTATCTGCGGCCGGAATTCCAGGGCCTCGGCTTCGGCCGCCGGCTGTTCACCGCGGCGCGCCGCGACCTCGCCCAGAGCGCGCTGAAATCGCTGATCGTGTGGGCGCTGTCGGAAAACGAAAACGCGGTGGAATTTTACCGCGCGCTCGGCGGCAAGGCGGTGGCGCGCTCGTCGGAAAAATTCGGCACCCGCGTGCTCGACAAGGTCGCCTTCGGCTGGAATAGCTGAGATCGGACGACGGACGACGGATTGGAGCGTCCTTCTTATCCGTCGTCTGTCGTCAGTCCTCCGTCGTCATTCCTCAGACATCGGGCGCCGGCAATCCGACCTGCATACAGGCCGCGCGCAGCGTGTTGGCAAGCAAACACGCTATCGTCATCGGTCCGACGCCGCCCGGCACCGGCGTGATCGCGCCGGCGACTTCGACGGCTTCGGCGAAATAGACATCGCCGACGATGCGCGACTTGCCGCCGTCGACGGCGACGCGGTTGATGCCGACGTCGATGACGGTTGAGCCCGGCCTGATCCAGCCGCCGCGGACGAATTCGGGACGGCCGATGGCGGCAAACAACAGATCGGCGCGCTCGCACAGGCCGGCGAGATTGCGCGTGCGCGAATGCGCGATGGTGACGGTGGCGTTCTCGGCGAGCAAAAGCTGCGCCAGCGGCTTGCCGACGATGTTCGAGCGGCCGATCACCACCGCATCGAGTCCGCTGAGCGACGCGTGCACCGCCTTGGCAAGCTTGATGCAGCCGACCGGCGTGCACGGCTTAAGCGCCGGCAAGCCCGAAGCCAGCCGTCCGGCATTGAGCGGATGAAAGCCGTCGACGTCTTTTGCCGGATCGACCGCGGCGATGATGCGCGAGGCGTCGATCTGCGGCGGCAACGGCAACTGCACCAGGATGCCGTGAACAGCGGCGTCATTGTTGAGCTCGCCGATGAGGCCGAGCAGCTCGCTGGCGCCGGTCGTGGCCGGCAGATGAAAGTCGAAGGGCTTCATGCCGACTTCGACCACGGCGCGCGATTTGCTGCCGACATAGGCCTTGCTCGCCGGATTTTCCCCGACCAGGATCACCGCCAGGCCGGGAACGAGACCATGGGCGGCCGCTAAGCGCCGCGTCTCCGCCGCCACGGCGGCGCGCAGCTCCGCAGCAATCGCCTTGCCGTCGATGATGCGGGCGGTCACGACGCGGCCTTCGCCAAACGTTGAAGTTTTTCGACGATGGCGGCGGCCGCGCCAGTGATGCGGATTCGTTTCACCCGCGCGGTTGAGCCTGCGACCAGCGTCACCTGTCGTGGCGCTGCGTCAAGCACGTCCGCGAGCAGCCGGCACAGCGCCGCATTGGCTTGGCCTTCGAACGGCGCCGCCCGCACCCGCGCCCTGAGCACGATGCGGCCGTCGGCGCGCCGCTCGATGCCCTCGATCGCATCGCGACCGCCGCGCGGCGTCAGCCGCACGTCGACAATCACGCCGTCCGCCGATTGAGTCCACGGCTGGTGTGCCAAGTGACGACGCTCAGTAGACGTTGGGCAGGATATAGAGCGCGATCACGTAACGAATGAACACGATGATCAGGAACAGAATCACCGGCGAAATATCGATGCCGCCCAGATTAGGCAGCAGATTGCGGATCGGGCGCAGCGCCGGCTCGGTGATGCGATAGAGAAAGTCGCCGATCATGTGGACGACCGGGTTTCGCGTGTTCACCACATTGAACGCCACCAGCCAGGAAAAGATCGCCATCGCGATCACGATCCAGATGTAGAGCTCGAGGGCGAGATCAATGACGAGAAAAAGGGCGCGCATGGCTATGGATTCGCAAGGTGAAGCTGCCGGAACCTAGCGGCTTAAACCGGCGCGAACAAGCCGACAGACAAATGAAAAGCCAGCCTTCGCTCTCGAGCTACGGCGGGCAACCTTCGCGGCGGAGAGGTTGGCCCGCCAAACGAAGCGGCGGAGCCATGAAGGTTGGTGGAGCCGAGGGGATTTGAACCCCTGACCTCCTCATTGCGAACGAGGCGCTCTCCCAACTGAGCTACGGCCCCGCCAATCGGCGAAATTGCGCCTTCGCGGCGAGCGGGGCCATTTAGGACCGCCGCCCTAGGCTGTCAAGGATGCGGGCCGGCGGCCTCGAACCGGCGGCCACTGGAAGCCGACCAAGTCTCATGCACGGAACGCTGCCGCTGACAAAACGCGTCGCCGCCGGGCGGCGGCTAGCTCCCGTCAGCCGCCGCAACCACGATCGAAAAATGCTTGACCGCGCTGCAAGTCCAGGCCGTCGCGGCCGGAGCTTTATCAGGCCGGTCGCTAGGCGCCGGCCAAGCCATGGACCTGGAACGAAAATGCGCGTAGGGCCATCATAATCGCGACCCAATATGTTGATTCATTCCGGGGCATCTTGAGGGACCAACCATGCGACCTCCCATTGCTCTCCGGAAGTGGATTACCTCTTGCTGCCTGCTTTTGCTCGGCTGCGTCTGCGCATCGGCACAGGCCACAGCGCCCTGCGGCGGCGATTTCGGCGCTTGGCTGCAAGGCGTCAAGACGGAAGCCGCGGCGCAGGGTATTTCGCAGCGCGCGATCCAGTCCGGCTTAGGCGGCATCAGCTACGACCCGGCGGTCATCGCCCGCGACCACGCCCAGGGCGTGTTCCGGCAAAGCTTTGAGCAATTCTCCGGCCGCATGATACCGCCGCGGCTCGCGCGCGGCGCAAAACTGCTGGCCCAATACGGCCCGACCTTCAGCCGGATCGAGCAGCAGTTCGGCGTGCCGGGCGCGGTCATTGTCGCCATCTGGGGGCTGGAGACCGACTACGGCGCCGACAACGGCAATTTCCCCACTATCCGTTCGCTTGTTTCGCTGGCCTACGATTGCCGCCGGCCGGACAAGTTTCGCGGCGAGGTGTTTGCCGCGCTCAAGATCGTCGATCGCGGCGACATGGCGCCCGCCGACATGCACGGCGCCTGGGCCGGCGAGATCGGCCAGACCCAGTTCCTGCCGTCGTCCTATCTGAAATTCGCCGTGGACTATGACGGCAACGGCCGCCGCGACCTCATCCACAGCGTGCCCGACGTGCTGGCCTCGACGGCGAATTATCTGAAAGGCTACGGCTGGCAGCGCGGCCAACCCTGGGGCGAAGGCACGCCCAATTTCCAGGTACTGCTGCAGTGGAACGCGTCGCAGGTCTACACCAAGACCGTCGCCGCCTTCGCTCAGCAACTCGCCGGCGAACGTTAGGCGCTAGCGAGCCAATGCTCGAGGAAGACGCTGAGCCACGCCCGCGCCGAGTAGTCGTACACCGCGCGGTCGGCGAAATGGCTGTCGCGCGGCTTCGCGCCGGGCAGCTGCATGCGGTCGTGGCCGCGGGTGGTCCACTTGTGCATCATGGCGTGGGTGACGTCGGGATGAAATTGCAGCGCGTAGCCTGAGCCATAGCGGATCGCCTGCACCTCGAAGGTGTCGCCTTCGGCCAACAGCTCGGCGCCGCGCGGCAGGTCGAAACCCTCGCGGTGCCATTGGTAGACGCATTCCGGCCATTGCTCAACGACGGCGAGGCCGGCGGCGGTGGGCCGGATCGGATAATAGCCGATCTCGGCGTGACCCTCGGGATGGCGAAAGACTTTGCCGCCGAGCTGACGCGCGAACATTTGCGCGCCGAGACAGATGCCGAGATAGGGCTTGTTCTCCCGCAGCGGCACGGCGGTCCAATCGGTCTCGCGGCGGATGAAATCGTCCTGGTCGTTGGCGCTCATCGGGCCGCCAAAAATGACGCCGGCAGCATGATCGGCCATGGTCTGCGGCAGCGGATCGCCGAACCGCGGCCGGCGCACGTCGAGCCGATAGCCCAGCTCGCGCAAGGCATTGCCGACGCGACCGGGCGTGGAATGCTCCTGGTGCAGGATGATCAGGATCGACTGCTGCATGATCCGTCGATTCGAACGTGCGTGCAGCACGTCCTATCGCGTTCGCTAGCGATTTTGGAGGGGTTTTATGAATTGCGCATATGCCGCTCGATCATCGGCAGCACCAGCGCATGCGGCGTCAGGCGCAAGAGCGCCACCGCGATCTTGTTGGCGAGACCGGCAACCACGACGCGCTTGCCGCGCATCAGGCCGTCGTAGCCGATTTGCGCCACCCGATCCGCCGGCAGCGTCAGGAGCTGTTGCGACCGGTCGGCCCGCATGCCGGAGCGGGCCTGGAATTCGGTCGGCACCGGCCCCGGGCACAGCGCGGTAACGCGAATGCCGCGGGGTTTCAGCTCGCAATGCAGCGCCTCGCTGAACGACAGCACATAGGCCTTGCTGGCGTAATAGACCGCCATGCCGGGGCCGGGCAGGAAGGCGGCGACCGAGGCCACGTTGAGAATGCCGCCACGATGCCGGGCGAGGGTGTCGACAAAATTAAGCGACAATTCGCTGAGCGCGCGGATGTTGAGATCGATCATGGCGAGCTGTTCGTCGCGACTGAGACCGGCGGCCGGGCCGGCCAGGCCGAAGCCGGCATTGTTGACCACGATCTCGGGCTCGAGACCGCGCGACGACAGCTCTGCGGCGATACGCGCGACCGCATCGCGCTGTTCGAGGTCGATCGCCAGCACCGTCGGCCGCGGCCGGCCGGCGGCGGCGATTTCATCGGCGAGCGCGTTGAGGCGATCTTGGCGCCGCGCCACCAGAACGAGCTCATGGCCGTTTCGGGCAAAAACCCGCGCCAGTTCGGCACCGATACCGGCCGAGGCGCCGGTGATGAGCGTGACCGGCTTCATGTCTCGCCGCCGACGCGGCGGCGCAGCGCGATGCGTTCTTGCGGCGACACGCCGAGCAGGTCGGCGGCGCGCCAGATCAGATTATCCTCGAGCTCGTCGCGCTGGCCGTCGGCATAGACGATCTCCCACATCATTTCCACGATCCTGGCGCGGCCCTCTTCATCGAGCACGCGGTTGAGCTGATGGGTGAAATGATAGAGGTCGACCGCCTCGTGCTCGGCGGCGGTGGCCTTGGTGATCAACTCGTCGGTCGTGGCGTCGTCGAGGGCAAAGCGCTGCTTGATCACGGCGTGCAGCTTGTCGCGTTCGCTCTGCGACATTTCGCCGTCGATCGCCGCGGCGTGCACCAGCATGGCTGCCGCCGCGAGCCGGTAATCGTCCTCGGCGAATTGATCCGGATGTTTGCCGCCGTCGACGAACTCGGCAACGAAGTTCTTGAACGATTCGAACATGAAGATTTCCTGCAGGGCCGCGCGCTTGGGCGCGACCTCAATCCCACGTTCATATCGCGACGTAAAGCCGGCCGTTCAAGGCACCGGCCGCATGCAGGACGCGGCCTTACTGGATGGCCCGGCCGTTGTGATAGCTCTCTTCGAGCAATTGCAGATTGGCCCGGACGTAGGGGTTGCCCGGGGCCTTGGCGCGGGCCTCTTCGAGCTTCTTTTTGGCGCGGGCATAGTCGCCGCGCAGCATGTAGGAGAAGCCCTGGTCGTTGAGGATTTCCGCCGTCGGCCCGACCAGGCGGATGGCCGCCGTATAGGCGCGGTCGGCGAGATCGAAGCGGCGCAGCCGGTCGTAGGACGCGGCGAGCCCGACCCAGGCGCCGGCATCGTTCGGATGCTTCTCCACGGCGCTGCGGAAGCTCCGCTCGGCGAGGGCGAAATTGTTGCTGCGGAAATATTTCTTGCCGAGCTGCACGTCGTCGTTGGGATCGTCGCCGACGAGGCCCGGATGCGACAGCGGCGCCACCGGCTCGCCGCTCGGTCCAGGCTCCGCCGGCTGGGTCAGCACCGAGCCGGTGGTGTCGCTACTGTCGATCGACGCTGTCTTGTCTTTTTTCGACGGCCACAGATCGCTGAGGATGCCGGTGACGCCGCCGTCCTTGGGCGCCGTGCTTGCGGTGTCGTCGTTGGGTTTGGGCGCGGTCGAGCAGGCGCTCGTCAGGCACGCCGCGCCGACGATCAGGATCCGCGCCACTCGGATACTCATCACGCGCTCCGGACCACAACCGCCCGGATTCCCCCCGCCCCACGCGCGGATTGGACCGCCCGGCCGTTGCGGCCGGACAGCACCGGACGAGCCAAGCTAGGCGACGATAGTTAAGGAAGTCCTCGCGCGGCCCTCTGCCCGGTCCGGCGGGGAAAGGCGCTCACCAGGTGCCCGTCACCATGCGCACGATGACCGGGCACAGGATGACGATGAACAGCACCGGGAAGATGCAAACCATCATCGGCACCGCGAGCTTGGCGGGCAGGCTGTAGGCCTTCTCCTCGGCGCGCGACAGCCGCTTGTGCCGCATGTCGTCGCTATAGACGCGCAGCGCATCGCTGATGCTGGAGCCGAGCTCGTCGGATTGCTGGATCAGGGTGGCGAAGGAGCGCGCCTCTTCGAGGCCGAGCCGGTCGCCAAGGTGCTCGAGCGCCTCGGTCATGGTCCGGCCGGCGCGGATTTCGAGATTGGCCATGTGGATGTTGGCGGCAAGCGAGGGATAGGAGACGCCGAGCTCGCGGCCGACCCGATCCAGCGCCGCCTCCATGCTCAAGCCGGCGTCGGCGCAGACCACCAGAAGATCCATGAAATCGGGGAAGCCCGCCTGGTGCTCAAGGCGTCTGCCCTTGATGCGGCGGTCGAGATAAAAGGTCGGCAAAAGGTAGCCGAGCACGCCGCCGGTCATCACGAACAGCCAGAACGACAGCTTGGTGACGATGCCGAACATCGGCAGGACAAAGAATGCGACCAGCGCCAGCGCGACCGCGCAGGCGCCGCGCGCCAGGAAGAAATAGGCCGCGCCGTGCGGGTTGTAGACGCCGGCCTGCACCAGGCGCGCGCGCAGCATCTTCACGTCTTTGCTGTCGACCGACGAATAGTGCTCGGTGGTGTAAGCGACCAGCTTCTGCGCGGCGCGCAGCCCCGAATAGCGCAACGAGCGGCGGCCGCCGCCGGGCGCATCGTCGTCAATGTTGACGCGCGCGGCACGGCGGCGCACCGCCTCGCGCGCGCGCACGCCGAGCATGAACGCAAAGGCGAGCGTGCCGGTGGCGAGGAAGATCAGCGCGCTCAGCATGGTCGCTGCGCTGTCGCCGAATACGGCAAAGGTCGAGCTGGTGTCCATCGCTCAGATCTTGAAGTTGACCATCTTGAACATGACGACGTTGCCGATGCTCATCCACACCGCTGCGGAACCCAACAGCACCTTGGTCAGGTGCTCGTGCCACATCGAGCCGTAGAAATCCGGCGCGATCACCTGGATGACGATGAACATGCCGATCGGCAGCGCCGAAAGGATCATCGCCGAGGCGCGGCCTTCGGCCGCCAGCGCGCGAATTTTCCGCCGCATCTTGAAACGCTGGCGGATGACGCCGGAGAGGTTTTCCAGAATCTCGCCCAGATTGCCGCCGGTGGCGCCCTGGATAGCGACCGCGGTCACGAACAGTGGCAGATCGTCCGAGCCGATCCGGGCGTACAGATTGCGCATCGCCGTTTCCAGATCGGCGCCGTAAGTGACCTCGTCGGAGACGATGCCGAATTCGCTGCCGATCGGATCGGGCATCTCGCGCCCCACCATGGCAATGGCGATCGGCACCGGATGGCCGGCGCGCAGGCTGCGCACGATGATGTCCAGCGCATCGGGAAACTGCGCAGCGAATTTCCGCTGCCGCCGCGAGCGCAGCACGCGCAGCACGAAATACGGCAGCGCCGTTAAGCTGAACAGCGCGCCGAGCGCCGCTTCGAGAACACTGCCGCGGAACACCATCAGGGCGGCAAAGACGACGACGGCGACGACGCCGAAGATGAAGACCAGCCGCGCGAAACCGAGCGTGAGGCCCGATTGCAGGATCAGCCGGTTGAGCGCGACCAGGCCGAGCCGGTAATCGCCGCCAGAGGTCAGCCCGCGCTCGCGCCGCAATTCAATCAGCACGTTTTCGCGGCTGATGGCCTCCTTCGACAGCATCAGCCGCCGGTTGATCTTGCTGCGGTAGGACGCCGCCGAATAGCACGTCAGATAGACCGCCTCGACGGTCAGCCCGGCCGAGACCGCGACGAACAGCCAGACGAAGTAAATCGGATTGATGTCGAACAACATGCTCACAACGGCTGCGACGGGTCGAAATAGGCGCCGGGGATTTTTATCCCCAAAGCGATGAGATCGTTGAGAAAGCGCGGCCGCACGCCGGTGGCCTGGAAATGGCCCTGCACGGCGCCGTCCGGCGCGGTGCCGGTGCGCACGAACTTGTAGACCTCTTGCATCTGGATGATGTCGCCTTCGAGACCGGTGATCTCGGCGATGCTCATGACTCTGCGCTTGCCGTCGGACAGCCGCGACAGCTGCACGATGATGCGGATCGCAGCCGCGATCTGGCCGCGGATCGAGGCCACCGTCATCGGCAGCCCGGCCATGCCGATCATCTGCTCCAGGCGCGAAATGGCGTCGCGCGGCGTATTGGCGTGGACCGTCGCCATCGAGCCTTCGTGGCCGGTATTCATGGCCTGCAGCATGTCGAAGGCCTCCTCGCCGCGGCACTCACCCAAGATCACGCGGTCGGGCCGCATGCGCAGCGCGTTCTTGACCAGGTCGCGCTGGCGGATTTCGCCCTTGCCTTCGATGCTCGGCGGCCGCGTCTCCATGCGGCCGACATGGGGCTGCTGCAATTGCAGCTCGGCGGCGTCCTCGATGGTGAGGAGGCGCTCCTTTTCCGAGATGAACGCCGACAGCGCGTTGAGCATGGTGGTCTTGCCGGAGCCGGTGCCGCCGGAAATGATCAGCGTCACCCGCGCCCGCACCGCCGCCGCCAGCAATTCGGCCATTTGCGGCCGCAGCGCGCCGACCTCGACCAACTTGTTCAGGTTGAACGGTTTTTTGGAAAATTTGCGGATCGACATCAGCGGGCCATCGATGGCGACCGGGCGCACCGCGACGTTGACGCGCGAGCCGTCGAGCAGCCGCGCGTCGCACATCGGATGCGATTCATCGACCCGGCGGCCGACCGCGGAGACGATCTTGTTGATGATGCGTAACAGATGCGCCTCGTCCTTGAAGCGCACGCCGGTCGGCTCGAGCATGCCGAGCCGCTCGACATAGACGCATTCATGGCCGTTGATCAGAATGTCGTTGACGCTCGGATCCTTGAGCAGCGGCTCGAGCGGGCCCAGCCCGGTCATCTCGTCGAGGATTTCCAGGACGAAGTCGTTGAGCTCCTGGGTGTTGAGCGCCAGCCGCTCGGTCAGCACGTATTGCGACACCAGCCCTTGAATGTGGGCGCGCATTTCCTCTTCCGGCAGCTTTTCCAGCGCCGAAAGATTGATCTCCTCGATCAAACGGCGATGCAGCCGGACCTTGGCGTCGAGGAGTTTTTCGGTGAGCAGCGGATTGGCGGCGGGCGGCGGCGCTGGCTCCGGCGCGGGCTCGGGCTCGGCCAAGCCCGTCAGCGAGACGGTTTCGGCTGGCGCCTCCTCGATCGCCGGCACCAGGGCCGGCGCGGTGACGCGGTGCGTTGAGAAACGGCCTGCCATGTCACTGTCCTAAAATGTCAATGTCCTACGATGCGGGCGTCGCGCACAAAGCCGCAGGTCGGCTTTAGGACCGCGCCCACGACAGCTTGAATTTCTTGGCCGCGGCGGCGGCCTCTTTCATCGGGCTGCTTTGGCCGTGCGGCACGATCAGCTTCTTGAGCTGCAGCGTGATCTTGTTGCCTTTCTTGACCTCTTCGAGCGGCACGCCGCGGTCGATGGCCTCGCGCACCAGCGCGTAGTCATTCGGGATGCAGGCCAAAAACGCGTCGCCGATCGCCTGTTCGATGTCGGCGCGGCGCAAAGCGGACGAGAACATTTTCTGCACGAAGCGATTGATGATGACTTGCGGTTTTGGGCCGTCGCCGAGCCGCTCGCGGATGGCGCCGACCAGTTGCTTGGCCTGGCGCAGCCCCGGCACCGTCGTCTCGCTGACGATGAACAGCTTGTTGGAGCCCAACAGCACGCTGTCGGTCCAGGAGAACCAGGTGCGCGGCATGTCGAACACCACATAGTCGAAATGCGACGACACCAGATCGAGCAGGCGGGTGACGACGTCGGGGTCGAACGAGCGCATTTCCGCCGGGCGATTGGGCGCGGCGATGACCGCGAGACCGGACGAATGCTGCGACAGCATGACTTCGAGCAATTGCCGGTCGAGGCGCTCCGGGCGCGGCTCGATCTCGTTTAAATTGAGCCGCGGCTCGATGTCGAGATAATCGGCGCAGGCGCCGTGCTGGAAATCGAGATCGACCAGGCAGGTCGAGTTCTTGCCGCGAGCGCCGCTGTTGAGCAGCAGCATCGCGGTCTGCACCGCGAGCGTGGTGACGCCGGCGCCGCCGACCGCAGGCAGGAAGGTAAAAATCTGCGCTTCGGAGATCTCGCCGTCGGCCGGCGTCTTGTCCTTGGCAACGCGCGCGCAGGTGCGCACCAGCTCGACCGGCGATACCGGCTTAACCAGGAAATCGGCGACCCGCATCTGCATCAGCCGGCGGGCGACGCTTTCCTCGAAAGCCTGCGTGATCGCCACCACCGGCGGCCAATTGCCGACGCGCAGCATCAAGCGCTCGAGCGCCAGCAATTCGGCGGCATCGCCGGCATCGATGTCGGCGACGACGACGGCGGCGCCTTCGAGCACCATGGCGTCGGCGCCATCGGCCAGTGTTCCCGCGATCACGTCGAGCTGGATTTGCGGACTGGCGCTGAACGTGCTGCGGACGGAGTCCTCGAATGCCGGGTCGGCGGTCAGAACGACCACCCTCGCCTGCATCGCTTGAGCTGTGGACCTGCCGGCGCGCATGTTTGCTTCAGACTCGCGGGACTGCGTTACTTGTAGGCGGAGGTGGCGACACCGCCGGCGATGGCGGTACCGGCCGCCGGTTGCGCGCTACCCTGCTCCATCTTGCCGGTGCACAGTCCGGTCGCCTGCGGCAGCGCCGCGGTGGTCGACGCATCGAAGTCGACCGGCTGGGTGACCTTGTCGATGCGATAGCACTCCACCGCCCGCTGCATGCGCTCGCCGTTGAACGTGAGGTTCTTGTTATTGCTGTAGCGCGGCCACGGATCGACCATTTGCTCGACCTCGTTGGCGGCCACCGCATCGCCGGCACCAAGCAAAACCGTCTCGCGCCGGTCGAAATAGATGTCGGAGCAGCCGGCGACGAGCGCGCCGAGCATCACCGCGGCGGCAACACTCCGCTGCACGCCATTAATCCTTGGCCGAGACATAGATGCCTCCATTCTTCGGCAAGTCGATGATGTGGCCGACATAGGGCCGGTTGAGCGCGCCGACGGCGAGCCGGGCGAGCGCGGGGCTCACTTCCGCCTGGCCCATCAGGAAGAAGTCGACATCGTTGCCGGGCAAGGTGTTGTCGAGCGGCGTGTGAACTTGATCGGCCGGGCGCAGCGGACGCACGACATGCGGCGTCACCACGATGACCAGATCGGTCTCGTTCCTCTGGTATTCGGCGCTGCGGAACAGCGTGCCGAGCACCGGAACGTCGCCGAGCCAGGGCAGCTGGTCCTGATTGGTCTGGCTGTTGTTCTGCAGCAGCCCGCCGAGCATGAAACTCTGACCGTCACGCAATTCCACCGTGGTCGAGGCTTCGCGCACCGTCAGCGCCGGCACCGTAACGCCGCCGGTGATGGACACGCCGTGGGCCGGATCGAGCTGGCTCACATTCGGCTTGATCACGAGGTTGATCTGACCGCTCTTGAGCAAAGTGGGCGTGAACGCAAGACCGACGCCATATTTCTTGTATTCGATCGCAGTCTGGCCGAGCGAGCCGGGCACCGGGATCGGGTATTCGCCGCCCGCCAGGAAGCTCGCGGTATCGCCCGACAGCGCGGTGAGATTGGGCTGCGCCAGGCTGCGGACCAGGCCCTTCTGCTCGAGAGCATTGAGCTCGACGTCGATCGGGTTAGACCCGGTGACCAAGCGGCCGATCAGGAAGCCGAACGGCGACGAACCCGACAGCACGCCGGCGGCGACTTCGCCCGGCGAGGTCAACGGCAGCTGCGAGGCTGCAACCCGGTCGCCGACATTGGCCAGGACCCGCTTGCCGAACACGTTCCACTGCACGCCGAGCTCGCGGCTGGCTTGCCGCGACGCTTCGATGAAGCGCACCTCCAGCATGATCTGCTGCGGCTGCGTCACCTGAACGGTATTGATGATGTCCGGCGCAAACTGCTTGGCGATGGTCACCGCCTTGTCGAGGGTGACGGCGTCCGGCGAGATGCCGCTGAGCATGATGCGGCCGTCGATCGAGGACACTTTGATGCCGCCGCCGGTGAAGCGCGCGATCTCCACGGAGAGTCGCGACACGTCGTAGGACACCTCGATGTCGAAAATGCCGACGACCTTCTTGTCCTGACCGTAGACCGTGACCCGCGTGGTGCCGATCTTCTTGCCGAGGATCGACAGCGCATGATCGGTCAGCGGATTGACATCGGCGACGTCCGGATCGCCGACCATGATGTCGACCAGGGCTTGATCGGTGTGGACGTCCTGGGATTTGCCGACCGTCACGTTCACCGTCACGGTGCGCGCATTGGCGAACGTGATCTGCTGCTGCGCCCGCGCGGTTACCGGCACGAGCGCCGCGGCGAACGCGAATGCCAGCGCCAGCCAGATCGCGGCGCAGCGCAACAGCGCGGCCATCGCCATGCCCCCGTCCAAATGGTGCCGGCCTCTACCGGCGATGATTGTAGCGTCGTACTGGCTTTTCACTTTGGCCTCCCCGGCTCTCGTTGTCCCCAAACCTAAAAGTCCCGTCGACTCCGCTGTGACGCCCCAAGTTTCAGTTGCGCGCCGGCTCTCGATTGACGAGCGCGGCCGAATGCGCGTCGCCTCCCTCCACCGGCACGGTATATTCGATGCGTTCGCCCTTGGACGGCCGCATGACGCCGATGGTGACGAAATGCGACTCCTGGGCGGGCGCGGTCATCAGATCGCGCGTCGTGACGCGGCGCGTATCGGCGCCGGCGGCGTCTCCGGCCTTGCGCAGCAGCAGCGACAGCGTGCCCACGGTGGCGGCGAGCGCGACCTTCTGCCCTTCGGTCGGATCGACTTCGATGGTGACCGCCTTGACCACGGACGGCTTGTCGGCGCGCTGGTCGGCGAGCTGATCGACCGCCAGCACGCGCACGTCCTGGACCACGACATCGTTGACGGCATTGTTTTTCTCGCCGGCGCGCGTCAGCAGAATATCGACGCGATCGCCCGGCAGCACGAAGCCGGCGACGCCTTCGACGTCGTTGACGCGGATGGTGACCGCCTTCATGCCTTCGCCGAGCATCGCCGACAGTGTGGCGCGCTGGCCCGGGCCGGTGATCTTGGAGGCGAGCACGGCTTCGTTGGTGTCGATCGGCATCAGCACGACGCGCTTGCTCGACGTCAGATCGGCGATCTTGCCGAAGGCGCCGACCGGCAGCGCATTTTCCGGCCACGGCATTTCGTGAAGCGCGGCCGACGTGAGCTCGTCGCCGAAGCGCATTGGCTTGGCCGCCACGACGATGGTGCGCGCCGGCGGCGCGGCTTTGCGCTGCGCCTCGATGCTCTTCAGGCGCGCGTCGGCCTGATTGTTGAGCCATATCTGCGCCAGGAATACAGCGAGCAGTCCGAACAGGACCGCGAAGCCGATCATGACGAAGGTACTGGTGCGCACGCGACCGTCCCCTTGGATGACGCCAGGAATTCTTGTTTCGTCGTCGTGACTATTGGGCCGGCGGTAGTATGGAATTGGTGAAGCTATTGGCGCGAATTGGCCTATGCTGAAGATTGCTTGAAGCGGTATTCTTTACGCCGCGTGTATCGCTTCGATCGAAGTGAAGAGATATCCTTTATGAAATCTGCGCCAACGCGCGGCACCGGCTTTCGACGTGCGGAAAACCGGCGCCGGACGCGTGTTCCTTTCAGCCATCCCGCTGGTAACGGTATTGCAAATCCCAGGTGCGGCCTTTAACGAAATGCGGTAGTACGGCATTAACGACACGCGACGGACGTCGCGGAACGGCGGAGAAAATCCCGATGAACAAGCCGCGCATCAGCTATGTCGACCCGGCTACCGTGACGGACAAGGCGATGCTTGCCGAGTTCGAGCGCTGCGCGCGCGAGGGCACGCCGCGGCCGGAAAGCCAGGCGGTCCGGGCGCACGTACCGGCGGTGTTCTGGTCGTTTGCCAATTCCTGGCGCGACGTGTTCAAGAACGGCGTCGCCGATCACGACATCAAGGAACTGTGCCGGGTCTATGTATCGCGCTCGGTGAAATGCGAGTTCTGCGGCAACCAGCGCTCGATGAAGGCGGCGGCCCAGGGCCTGGTCGAGGACGACTACCGCGACCTGATCAATTTCGAATCGTCGCAGCACTACGACGAGCGCCAGAAGGCGGCGCTGTCCTATGCCGAGGCGATCACCTGGGACCTGCCCGTGGACGACGCATTCTGGGCGCGGCTGAAACGGCATTTCAGCGAGCCGGAGCTGGTCGAGATCGGCTATTTCGTCGCGCTGACCATGGGCCAGCAGCGCTGGCTGCGCACGCTCGATATCGAGCACCATCAGGTCATGGCCGGCACCGACGCGTCGATGGCGCCGGGTTTCGAGACCGCCGAGGCATTGGCAGCTTCCAAAGAACGCGCCGATTACTGGGCGCGCAGCAATGTCGCGGCGGCGGCTCGCGCCGCCGAGTAGCGATCAGACGCGGACGAAGCCGCGCGGGATGGCGTGGAACGGCTCGATCCCGGTCTTGGTGATCAGCACCATTTCGCCGGTCTGCACGCCGGCTTTGCCGTCTAGCGTCACTACATTGGGCTGAATGACCACCACCGTGCCGGCGCGGAACGGCTCATCGGGCACATGCGCGCTCGGCCGGCTTTTGGAGCCGAGGATCGGCGGCAGGTAGCCGCCGCCATAGCCGTGCAACAAATCGTCGATGATGGTGTAGCCGGCAGCTTCGATGACCTCCGCCGCATCGATCACCTGTCGCGGCAGCGCGCCGTCCTTGAGCACCGCGGCGACGGCGTCGAACGCCGCATCGGCGACCGCATGCAGGTCGCGGTAGAGCTGTGGCGGGTCAGCATCCACGGCGAAGCTGCGCAGCACCTGCCCCGGATGCTCCCAGAACGCAGCGCTGATCTCGGCAACGACGATATCGCCGCGCGAAACATCACGGTTGCCGACAAACTGGTTCGGCACGCCGAGAGCCGGGTTGGCCATCGGTGTGACGCCGAAAAAATGGATGACATTGGTGCCGCCGAGCGCGATGTAGGCGCGTTCGACGATGTCGGCGAGGTCGCGCTCGCTCAGGCCCGGCCGCAGGTTGTCGCACAGCGCCATCATGCCGCGGTCGGTCAGGGCGGCGCCAATCCGCAGCCAGTCGATTTCCTCCGCCGACTTGACCTGGCGCAGCCGCGTATAGGGCCGGTTGAGATTGCCGACGGCGCCGAACTTGGCCGTGAGCATCCCATGCTGCTCGAAGGTCATCGGGCCGATGACGCCGACCTTGCCGGCGCGGGCTCCACGCCTCTCCAAGACCGTAATGGCCGCGGCAATCGACGAGCCGCCGCCCCACGCAACCTCCGCCCGATCGGCGATGCGCCGCGCCATCGGCGCATGGTTGACATGCTGCACGAACATCGCGTCCGGCTCGCCGGGCGTCAGCACGCCGACGGCTTCCGTGGTGACCGGCCAGCCGGTCAGCCATTGCACCGCGGAGCCGAAGCGATTGGCGCCGCAGAAGACCAGATGGTCGAGGCCCGCTTCGCCGAGCAAATCCTCGATCGCGCGCCGGCGCCGCGCCATTTCCGCGTCGGAAAAGCGCGGGTATTCGGCATCGACGATGGCCTGCAAATGCGGCGGCAGCGCGAGACTGTCTGGCTTGACCGGCACCTGTTACTCCTGTCATTGCCCCACGAGGCATCCCCGCAGGCGGATGATGAAACGCTACCAGGAGAATTGCGCTCATGCCCACGTCCTTGATCGACTCCGCCGTATTCCGCGACATCTTCTCGACCGAGGCGATGCGGCGGGTGTTTTCCGACGGCAACCGCGTGCAGAAATATCTCGACTTCGAGGCGGCGCTGGCGCGGGCGCAGGCGCGGCTCGGCATCATCCCGAAGGAGGCGGCGGAAGAAATCGTCAAGCACTGCAACGTCGCCGAGATCGATTTCGCAAAACTCAAAACCCAGACCGAGCGCATCGGCTATCCGGTGCTGCCGGCGGTGCAGCAGCTGGTGGCGCTGTGCCGCGACGGCCTGGGCGAATGGTGCCATTGGGGCGCCACGACCCAGGACATCACCGACAGCGCCACCGTGATGCAGATCCGCGAGGGCTTGGCCCTGATCGAGGCCGACCTGAACGGCATCGCCGATGCGCTCGCCGGGCTGGCGCGCAAATACCGCGACACGCCGATGGCCGGGCGCAGCAACCTGCAGCAGGCGGTGCCGATCACCTTCGGCTACAAGATGGCGACCCTGCTCGCCGCCTTCGAGCGCCACAAACAGCGCCTGAAGGAATTGCGCGCGCGCGTCCTGGTCGGCGAGTTCGGCGGCGCCGCCGGCACGCTGTCCTCGCTCGGCGGCCGCGGGCTCGAGACCCAGGCCGAATTGATGAAGGAACTCAATCTCGGCCAGCCGGCGATCGCCTGGCACACCGTGCGCGACACCATCGCCGAGGTCGGCTGCTTCCTCGGCCTCGTCACCGGCAGCTGCGGCAAGATCGCCTTCGACATCAAGCTGATGATGCAGACCGAAGTGGAGGAGGTTTACGAGCCGTTCCACGAAGGCCGCGGCTCGTCGTCGACCATGCCGCAGAAGCGCAATCCGATCTCGTCGGTCTACATCACCGCGCTGACGTCCGTGGTGCGCCAGCAGACCGCGGCGCTGCTCGACGCCATGGTCGAAGACCACGAGCGCGCCACCGGGCCGTGGGAGATCGAGTGGATCGTGCTGCCCGAGATTTTCTGCTTGAGCGCCGGCGCGCTGGCGCAGACGCTGTTCGTGCTCACCGGGCTGCAGGTCGACGCGAAAAAAATGCGCGCCAATCTCGATTTGACCAAGGGGCTGATCGTCTCGGAAGCGGTGATGATGGGACTCGGCCCCTATCTCGGCCGCCAATATGCCCACGACCTGGTCTACGATATCTGCCGCAAGGTGGTCGCCACCGGCCGGCCGCTCGTCGATCTGCTCGCCGAGAACGCGGAAATCACCAAGCACCTCGACCGCGCCGCGCTGGCGAAACTGTGCAATCCGGCGAACTATCTCGGCGAGGCCGGCGCCATGGTGGATCGGGTGCTGGCGATGCGCGGCGGCTAACTTACTCCGCCGCCGCAGCCTTGGCCGCGGCCTGCTCGCGGACGAATTTCTGCACCGCCAGCTGGTCGACCTTGCCGGAGCCGAGCAGCGGCAGCTTGTCGAGCACGACGACTTCGGATGGAAACATCAGTTCGGAGGCGTGCCGGCTGCGCGCAAAGGCAATGAATTCCGAGCGCGTCGCGCCGTGCCGGTCGGTGACCATGACGAGGCGCTCGCCCTTGCGCGGATCGGGCAGCGCCGCCACCGCCGTCATGGCGTTCGGCCACAGGTCGCCGGCCAGCATCTCGACCGCGGCCAGCGACACCATCTCGCCGCCGACCTTGGCGAAGCGCTTGGCGCGGCCCTTGATGGTGACGAATCCCTGTTCGTCGATGGCGACGATGTCGCCGGTGTCGTGCCAGCCCTCCGGCGGCGGTTCGAGCACGCCCGGCCGGTCGGCGCGCAAATAGCCGAGCATCACGTTCGGCCCCTTGACGTAGAGCCGGCCGCCCTCCTCGACGCCTTCGACCTTCTCGAGCTTCGCCGTCATGCCCGGCAGCAGGCGGCCCACGGTACCGAACTTGTTGAACATCGGCGTGTTGAGCGCCATCACCGGCGCGGTCTCGGTGACGCCGTAGCCCTCGAGAATGCGCAGGCCGAATTTCTCCAGATAAATCTGCCGCGTCGCCTCCTTGACCGGCTCGGCGCCGGCCAGCACGTAGCGCAGCGAGCGGAAGTCGTAAGGATTGGCGGCGCGCGCATAGCCGTTGAGGAACGTGTCGGTGCCGAACAGCACGGTGGCGCAGGTGCCGTACACCAGTTCCGGCACCGTGCGGTAATGCAACGGCGACGGATAGAGATAGGTGGAGACGCCGGAGACCAGCGGCAGCACCGTGCCCGCGGTCAAGCCGAACGAGTGGAACACCGGCAGCACGTTGAACAATTTGTCTTCGCGGCCGAAATCGATGCGGGCCGCGGCCTGCGCCACATTCGCCAGCATGTTGCGGTGTGACAGCACGACGCCTTTCGGCGTGCCTTCGGAGCCGGAGGTGAACAGAATCGCCGCCCAGTCGTCGGGCTGGCGCGGAACCAGCGGGCTCTTCCAATGCAGCGCGCCCTTGAGCTTGTCGAGGACGCTGATGGTCGGACGAATGTCCTCCAGGTAGACGATGCGCACCTGTTTCGAAAGCTCTTCGACGACATGGTCGAGCCGGCCCCTCTCGACGAAGGTGCGCGAGGTGAGGATGGTGTCGAGGTCGGCGGCGCGGCAGGCGGCGAGGATGTTGGCCGCTCCGGCGGTGAAATTGATCATGGCCGGCACGCGGCCGGCCGACATCACCGCGAGCAAGGTGACCACGGCACCGTTCGAGGTCGGCAGCATGACGCCGAGCGAGCGGCCTTCCAGCGCCAGCGGCATCAGCTTGCGGCCGAGCACCGCGGTGGCCTGCAATAGCCGCTTATAGGTCATCTGGCCGCTGACCGGATCCTCGATCGCCAGCCAGTTCGGGCCGTGGACTTTGGCGGCGTCGATCAGCGCTTCGACTACGGTGCGGTCGGTCGAGGTGGTGCGGAAGATCAGATCGGACATGATCGTATAAAGCGCGGCTCCCGCAGCCTGCCGCCGTTTGCGGCCCTTGAGCTCGGGATCGACGTTAAGCTTGACCGGTTCAAGCACGGTGACGGTGATTTTCGGAAACCAGCGGCGCCGCACCTGCGAGCGCTTGAGCCGGCTGAAGATCGTCGCCTCCGGCCCCTCGATGCGCACCGGCACCACCATGGCGTCCGACTTGTCGGCGATCAGGCCGGCGCCGTCATAGACCTTCATCAGGCTGCCGGTGACGGTGATGCGGCCTTCCGGGAAGATCACCAGCGTATTGCCGTCGCGCACCGCATTGATGATGTCGCGCACCGAAAACGGTTTCAGCGGATCGAGTGCCATGGTGCGCATGACTTTGAGCGCCGGCTGGATCCACCAGCGCTTCGATATCGCCACGTCGACGGCGAAGATTGGCCGCCGCGGCAGCACCGCGGTCGCCAGCGGCGGATCGAGGAAGCTGACGTGATTGAGCGCGATGATGGCGCTGGCACCGGCCTTGTCGATGTTCTCCAGGCCCGAGACCTTGAGGCGGAAGAAGGCGCGGAACACGATGGAGAGGAAATCGTTCATCCAGCTCGCCGGCATGGTGCGGCCGATGGCGATGGCGACCACAAGGCTGGCGGCGCCGAGCAGCACAAAACTCATCGGCACGCTTAAGCCCGCGAGCTTCTGCAGCGCGGCAAAAGTCAGCGAGCCCGCCACCATGAAGGCGGCGTTGAGCACGTTGACGCCGGCCACCACGCGGGCGCGGCGGTCGATGCCGGCCCAAGCCTGCACCGCCGCGAAGGTCGGCACGACGAACAAGCCGCCGGCGATGGCGAGGATGGCGAGATCGACGCCGATGTGAATGCCGCCCGCGGTGGCGAAGAAACCGGCGATGCCGAGCGGAGCAGCGCCGTGAACGAAATTATGGCTGGCCCAGCCGAGATCGGCGGCGAACACACCGAGCAGCACGGCGCCGATCAATGTCGGCAAGATGATGATGCGCCCGGCCGAAAGCCAGGCGGCGAGACCGGAGCCGAGCGCGACCGCGATCGAGAAGATCGCCAGGAATACGTTGACGAGATGCTCAGTGCCGCCGAGGTCGGATCGGACGAGCGGAAACAATAGCGACATGACGACGACGCCGACGAGCCAGAACCAGCTCGTGACCAGGCCGCCCCACCACAGCCGCGGGTCGGCGCGCAACTGGTTGATCTGCGCGGCGGTGGAAGAAAAAATATTCCAGTTGATCTTCAGCTCGGGCGCGCCCGGAGTGCGCGCCGGTATGAAAGTGGCCGACAGCCAGGCCACGAACGCGGTCAGGATCATCAGCCAGGCAAAATGGATCGGATTGCTGGTACCCGTCGCGGCGAAGCCGGCCATGATGGTGCCGAGCAGGATCGCCAGGAATGTGCCGCCTTCGATTAGTGCATTGCCGGCCGGCAATTCTTCGCGCGCCAGGAGGTCGGGCAGGATGCCGTACTTCACCGGCCCGAACACCGCGCCGAGCACGCCGAACGAAAACAGCGCGACAAACAGCACGAGCAGCGAATGAAATGCAAAGCCCACCACGGCGAGCGCGGCTGCAAACATCTCGACGAATTTGATGCGCTGCGCGACCCAGGCTTTATCGAAACGGTCGGCAAATTCGCCGCCGAGGCCGGAGAGAAAAAAGTAAGGCCCGATGAAGGTGGCAGCGGCGATTTGCGTGAGCGCCGGCGAATTGGCTTCGGACAGCTGATACACGATCAGAAAGCCGAGCGCGGTCTTCAGGAAATTGTCGCCGAACGCGGCGAAGAACTGGCACAGGAACAGCGGCGCAAAGCGGCGCGTCGTCATCAGGGACGTGAACATCGCTCTCCCGCCATTTGCCTGCCGCCCGGCCCGCCGCCCGAACCGGCCGTTTTGCCGTAGTTTAGACGGCGGCGGGCGGGTTGGCGACGCGATAGCGCGTCCTCCTCATTTATGCAATAACGTCAACCGCTTACCGTAGAATTGCAAGGTCGGAAGGAAGGCCAAGATGAAGCTCAAGGACCAGGTGGCGATCGTGACCGGCGCCGGGCGCAATATCGGCGAGGAAATCGCCAAGCTGTTCGCCGCCGAGGGCGCCAAGGTCGCCATCGTCGATCTCGACAAGCCGCGCGGCGAGCGCGTCGCGGGCGCGATCAAGGCCGCCGGCGGCGACGCGACGCTGTTCCTCGCCGACGTGTCGAAGGGCGCCGACGTCGCGGCGCTGGTGAAGGACGTCGTCGCGCGCTACGGCCGCATCGACATCCTGGTCAACAATGTCGCGATCTCCGACAACAAGCACATTTTCGACATCACCGAAGACGAGTGGGACCGCGTGCTGGCGGTGACGCTGAAAAGCCAGTTCCTCATGGGCAAGCATGTCGGCCAACAGATGGCGGCGCAAGGCGGCGGCCGCATCGTCAATATCGGCTCGACCTCTGGCTTCACCGGGCGAAGCCGCGCCATCGCCTATTCGGCCGCCAAGGGCGGCGTCGCCAACTTGACGCGCGCCATGGCGGCACAGCTCGCGCCGCACAAGATCCGCGTCAATGCCATCGTGCCGAACAAGATCGGCTCGCCGGTCGGCAAGGACGAGTTCGATGCGTCGCGGCCGGTGCCGAACATGGCGAAGCGCCCAGGCGAGCCGGCGGAAGCGGCCAAGGCGGTGCTGTTCCTGGTGACCGACGATTCGTCGTTCGTCTGGGGCGCGAACTTGTTCGTCGACGGCGGCGTCTCGGCGATGGATTTGTCTTAAGTTTCGCCTCTCCCGTTCCGGGAGAGGCGTACGCGTGCCGCAGGCACGCGGGTGAGGGCCTATCCGCCTGCGCAAGCCGCGGGCCCTCACCTGATCGCGCGTCGCGCGATCTGTCCTCTCCCCGGAACGGGAGAGGGATAAGCTACCCGTATTTCACCGGACCTTTGCCGGTCCAGTTCGGCGGATTGCTCGCCTTGATGCGGCGCGCTTCCTTGACCAGCTCCTTGATGGCGCCGGTGATCGGCAGCGCTAGCCCGGCTTTGTCGGTCATGTCGGCGACGATCTGCATGTCCTTGAGCGCCCAGGTGAACGAGATCATGTCCCATTCCTTGAGCGCGTCGGAGGCGCCGGAGCTCATCAGCAGCGCTTCGCGCAATTTGACGAGATCGATGCCGGTGGTTTCGGCGAGCTTGCCGGCTTCGAGAAGTCCGACCGCGTTCACCCAGAGCAGCAGGTTGTTCATGGTCTTGCCGACCTGGCCGTGGCCGACCTCGCCGAGATGCACGATGTCGGACGCAAACGTGCCGTAAACCGGCCGGGCGCGGGCGACGACTTCGGCCTTGCCGCCGACCAGCGCCAACAGCTTGCCTTCGTCCGCCGCGAACCGGCCGCGGCAGATCGGGGCGTCGAGCACTTCGATGCCCTTCTCGGCGACGCGTGCGGCGACCGCCTTGACCGTGTCGGGCTTCGCCGTCGACGACACCGCGATGATCGAACCGGGCGCCATGGTCTCCGATAAGCCGTTCTTGCCGAACACGACGTCGTTGACCTCGTCGTCGTAGCCGACGCCGAGGATCACAATGTCGCTCGTCTTGCCGACTTCGGCTGGAGTCGTTGCGATTGACGCGCCGGCAGCGCGCGCCGCCTCGCGTTGCTTGTCGCTGATGTCGCAGACCGTCACCGTGTAGCCTTTCTTGATCAGGTGCTTGAGCATGGACAGTCCCATGCGTCCTGACCCGACGATGCCGACCCGTTCCTTCTTGTCATTCGCCATGATCAATCCCCGTAATCGCGCTCGGCCGCGGCGGCCGAGACGTAGCCTTCCGCGACATCGCGCTTGAGCGCCGCGCGGTCGCGCTTTTTCGGATCGCCGTAGCCGCCGCCGCCGGCGCTTTGCAGGAGGAACCGTTCGCCGGCGCGCAATTCGTAGCGGCCCGACGCCGGCGTTTCCTGCTCGTCTTTTGCGCCCAAGTGGATGACAAAGCGGCTGCGGCTGCCGGGCTTGCCCCCGGCAACGCCGTTCGGCGGAAATTTTGCCCGGTCGTAACGGCGCACCACGCTGGCGTCCTGCAACAGCTCGTAGATGCGCCGGAACGCCAGCCCGCCGCGGAATTCGCCGGCGCCGCAGGAATCCCGCACCATGTCGAATTCGACGATGCGGCAGGGAAACTCGGTTTCGAGAATCTCGATCGGCGTGATGTGCAGGTTGCTGGTGTGGGTGGCGACCGCCGAGGCGCCGTCATTGCCGTTGCCGCCGCCGTAGGCCGAGCCGAGGATCTCGTATTGCAGCGACGGCTGACCGGGCCGGCCGTCGTCCTTCCACGCGATCAGCATGGCGCCGCTCGAGCCGCTATTGGCGAGCGCGCGCTCGGGGCGGAACGGCGCCAGCGCTTCGAGAATCACGTCGGTGAGTTTCTGGTTCGCCGCCTGATAGGAGCTGACCGGCGCCGGCGCGCTGGCATTGGTGACGGTGTTGGGCGCGTAGACGAACTTCACCACGTCGCGCATGCCGTCGTTGAAGGCGAGCTTCGGATCGAGCGCGCCGATCAGCGAATAGAACACGCAAGCCTCGATCATCGACGGCCTTAAGTTTATCGGTCCCTTGGCCTGGCGGTCGCTGTTGGTGAAATCGAAGGTGATGTCGCCGTTCTGCACGCGCACCGTGCAGGCAAACCGCACCGGCCGGTCGAGCTCGACGCCGTCATTGTCCATGAAGCCTTCGGCGGAAGCCGCGCCGTCGGGCAGCGCCTTGATCGCTGAGCGCAGTTCAGCGGCGGCGCCGGCGAGCAGCGCCGCGAAAGCCTCCATCACCGCGGCTGCGCCGAATTTTTCGCAAGTTTCAAGAATGCGCGTCGCGCCCATCTGCGTCGCCGCCATCTGGGCATGCATGTCGCCGCGCACGAGCTCCGGCTGCCGGCTGTTGGCGAGGATGAGGCGTTCGAGGTCGCCATTGTAGACGCCGCGCGAATAAATCTTCACCGGCGGCAGCAGCAGGCCCTCCTGGAATATCTCGGTGGCATTGGCCGAGGTCGAGCCCGGATTGGTGCCGCCGACATCGGCCTTGTGGGCGATCGAGCCGGCGAAACCGACCAGCGTCGCGCCGGAAATGATCGGCGCGACGAAGGCCATGTCGGAAACATGAGGCAGGCCGCCGTCATAGGGGTGATTGCAGACGAACATGTCGCCGTCGCCGATATCGTCGCCGTGCAAAGCCACAATCTTCGCCACCAGGTGGCGATAGACCGGCGCGTGGAAGAACATCGGCGGCGCCACGATCAGTCCGCCGTGGCGGTCGAGGATGACGCAGGAGAAGTCACGCGACTCGCGGATGATGGTCGAATAGCCGGAGCGGTAGAAATGGTAATGCATCTCCTGCATCAGGCTGCCGATGCGGTTGCGTACGACTTGAGTGGTAATGGCGTCGACCATGGCGTTTCAATCTTTGCGTTCGAGGATCAGGTTGCCGTGGCGATCGACAAAGGCGTGCCAGCCGGGCGGCACGACCGTCGTGGCGTCGAACTGCTCGACGATGGCGGGGCCGGCAAAAGCGACGCCGACCGACAGCTTGTCGCGATCATAAATGGTCGTGTCGAGCGCCTCACCGGCGGCGAACGCGACGCGCCGCACGCCCTTGAGCGAAGCCGGCTGTGGCGATGACGCAGCGCCGGCCGGCAATGCTTGCGGCTGGTATTTCGGCACGGCGACGCGCACGCGCAGCCGATAGCTGACGACCTCGACGCTCTTTTCCTTGGCGGCGTGGCCGTGAATTTTGGCGTGCACCGCGTGAAAGCGTTCGCCCACCGCTTTGAGCGCTTGGCTGTCGAGCGCGTTCTGCCACAGCCCGGATAGCGGCACGCGCAACTCATAGCCCTGCCCGGCATAACGCATGTCGAGCTCGCGCTCGAACGACGCCGCGCTCGGGTCGAGCCCTTCCTCGGCCAGCTCGCTCACCGCCTTGGCCTCGATGTCGCGGAACAATTGCTCGGCGTGGGCCGGATCGAGCCGGTCCAGCGCACCCAGCTCGGAGCGGATGTAATCGTGCAGCACGTCGGTGCAGAGTAGCCCCAGCGCCGAGAACGCGCCGGGCCGCGCCGGCACGATAATGCAGCGCATGCCGAGCTCCTCGGCGACGGCCGCGGCATGCACGGCGCCGGCGCCGCCGAACGGCAACAGCGCGAATTCGCTCAAATCGACGCCGCGCCGAGCCGCGAACACCCGCACCTCGTCGGCCATGCGCATATCGACAATGCGGCGGATGCCGGCGGCGGCTTCGGCCAACGTCATCTTCATCGGCGCCGCGATATTTGTTTCGAGCGCGGTGCGCGCCGCCGCCGCGTCGAGCTTTTGCGTGCCGCCGAGGAAATAATCCGGATTGAGGAAGCCGCAGACGATGTCGGCGTCGGTCACCGTCGGCTCCGTGCCGCCGCGGCCGTAGCATACCGGTCCCGGATCGGCGCCGGCGCTGTGCGGGCCGACGCTCAAAAAACCGGCGCGGTCGATCCAGACGATCGAGCCGCCGCCGGCGGAAATCGTGGTCAGATCGAGCGCCGGAACGTCGAGCTGGCGGCGCGCCACGGTGCCTTCGGTCACTTCGAGCGGCGCGCCGCCTTCGATGAAGGCGATGTCGCAGCTGGTGCCGCCCATGTCGAGAGTGACGATGCCACGGCCGCCTGCGTGTCCGTCGTCACGCTGCAGATAAGCGCTCGCCTGGGCACCGGCCGCGGGCCCCGACAGCAGGCTGTGCACGGTCTTGTGGCCGGTCACCGCGGCGGCGAACGGCATCACGCCGCCGTTCGACTGCATCAGGAAGCGCTGCTGGGTGGTCACGCCCGCGGCATTGAGGCGCTTTTCCAGATCGGCGATATAGGTGACCAGCACCGGCGCCAGATAGGCATTGAGCAGCGTCGCCGACATGCGCGGCCATTCGCGCACCCGCGACAGCACCTCGGACGACAGCGAAATATGCGCGTCGGGAAAGATCTCGCGGATCAGCGCGCCGGTGCGCTCTTCATGCGCGGGATTCATGAAGGCGAACAGATAGCACACGGCGATCGAGACGACGCCGGCGGCTTTCAACTCGGCCGCTGCTTTGCGTACCGCATCCTCGTCGAGCGGCTCGAGCACGGCGCCCGCGTAATCGATGCGGCCGCCGATCTCGCGGGTGAGGCTTTGCGGCGCGATCAGCGGCGGCTTTTGGAAGAAATAATCGAACACGTTGCCGTCGCGCGCCTGGCCTTGGGTCTCCTGGATGGCGCGAAAGCCGCGGTTGAGGAGGAGGCCCACCTTGGCGCCGCGCATTTCGAGCAGCGCATTGGTGGTGATGGTGGTGCCGTGGGAGAAAAATTCGATTGCCGAGAGATCGACGCCGCGCCCGGCAAAGTTGCCGATGCCGCGCATGATGCCGAGCGCGGGATTTTTCGGCGTCGTCGCCACCTTCTCGACCGCGAGCGAGCCGTCGGCGACGTCGAGCAGCACCAGGTCGGTGTGGGTGCCGCCGACGTCGACGCCCAATCGATATTTTTTCGCCGCCATCGCTTGGACGCCGTTTCCTCGATCGACCCGGGCAATACGCCGCGGCACGCCAGTGCCGCCGGGCCTTGGCTCGCAGTCTTGGGTTTTTCTATAGTCGCCGGCGTGCTTTGCGCAAATGCGTAATTCCGGGGATCGACATGCCGAGACGACGTGACTTCGGACTGGCCCTTTTCCTGGCCCTGTTCTTCGCCGTGCTCGCGGCGAGTGCGGGCCGCGCCCAGGACGCCTATCCGACCCATGTCGTGAAAATCGTGCTGCCGGTGGCGCCGGGATCGACCACCGACATCCTGGCGCGGATCGTCGCCGATCAGCTCAGCCAGAAATGGGGCAAGCCAGTCATCGTCGAGAACATGCCGGGCGCGGCGATGAATATCGGCTCCGAATACGTGGCGCGCGCCGCGCCCGACGGCTACACGCTGCTGCTCTGTCCGCCGGCGCCGCTGGCGATCCAGCAATTGCTCTATCACGACCTGAAATACGACCCGACCAAGTTCGTGCCGATCGCGTTATTGGCCAAGATCGCCAATGTACTGGCGGTGCGCCCGGATTTCCCGGCCAAATCGGTGCAGGAGCTGATCGCCTACGGCAAGGCCAATCCCGGCAAGCTCACCTTCGCGTCGCAGGGCGTCGGCTCGACCGCGCATCTGTCCGGCAGCGAGCTCGAAGTGCTCGGCGGCATCAAGATGGTGCACGTGCCGTATCACGGCGCGCAGCCGGCGCTGACCGACGTCATGTCCGGCACTATCGACATGTTCTTCGACACCTTGACCACGTCGGTGCCGCTCTACCGCGCCGACAAGCTGAAACTCCTCGGCGTCGCCAGCGCCGAACGCTCCAAGGACGTGCCGGAACTTCCGACCATTGCCGAGCAAGGGCTGCCGGATTTCCGCTCGATCACCTGGTTCGCCATCGCCGGACCGCCTGCGCTTGCCGCGCCACTCGCCGAGAAGATCAATCGCGACGTCGCCGAGATTTTGCAAAAACCCGAGATCGTCGCCAAGATCGAGGCGCTCCGCCTCGAGCCGATGGGCGGCACCACCGCCGACGCGGTGAAATTCATCGGCGAAGAGACCCAATTGTGGGGCCGCGTCATAAAAGAGGCCAACATCACCTTACAGTAGGATTCGTCATTCCGGGGCGCGGACCAACGGGTCCGGCCCAAAGTGGCCGGCCCGATGACAGGCTTCGTCCGCGAGCCCGGAATCCATAATCACCAACGATGCCAATCCGGCACCAATCGTGATTATGGATTCCGGATAGCCGCTGCGCGGCTTCCGGAATGACGAGGGTCAAAACCCCGGCGCGCGTTCGACCTGGTCGTACCAGTCAAAACCCATGTCTTTGACGATGCGGTTCGACATGACGATGATGCGGCATTCCTGGCCGGCATTGGCGAAGTGCTGATGCATGGTGAACGGCGGGATGTAGACGTAGTCGCCGACGGTCCATTCGAATTTTTTCGGCGCCTCGGCCCACTGCCAGTCGAACGCTTCCAGGCAATCCCATTTCAGGTCCCAGTGCAGGTCGTAGCCGGAGCCTTCGACCACGAAGAACAATTCCTCCCACATGTGGCGGTGCTTGCCGGAGCGCTCGCCGTCCTTGAGGAACTGCATATAGGCTTCGATGCAGCATTCGCGCGTGTGCATCTTCTTGTTGACCAGGTGCTTGATCAGGCCGTCGGGAGAGCGCTCCCACGGCATGTCCGCAGCCTTGATGACGTTCGGCAAGGTCGCGTAGTCGGCGCGGAATTTTTCCGACTCGACCATCGCCTCGGCCAAAAATTCGCTGGTGTTGGCGCCCGACAGCGCGGCCGGTTTGTCTTCGAACAAGGTCATGATGCCCTCCGCGCTCAAATGTCCGTCGGCGGATGGAATTCCTTGACGCCGGGCGGCAGCTTGTCGGTCGGCCACTCCACCATCTTCTGGAACAGCAGGTGCATGAACAGGAACAGCGGCTTGGCCTTGAACACCAAAAGGATGCAGGATTCCTTCTCGTCGTCGTTGAAGTGCTGGTGCACGCAGCCATTCTCGACCAGCATGACGTCGCCGGCCTCCCATTTCATGTAGCGGCCGTCGTGCACGTCATGGCCGTGGCCCTTGAGCACATAGAACACCGCGCTGTTGAGATGGCCGTGTTTTTGGCCGGCATTGAGCGGCGCGTAGCACTCGATGTGCGATTCGATCGATTGCACGACGCTGACCGCCTGCGGCGAGATGATGTGCTTGCCGTACATCGCAGGTCCCCCCTTCCAGGGATGGTCCTTCGACGAATAGACCCGCGGCTCTTCCAAGAGCTTCTTGTAGAGATGGCTGTAGGTGCCTTCGAGAGCGCGGACGAAGGTGCGCTTCTTCGACCAGCGCTCCCATTTGCCGTGCTTGATCTCGTCGGCGTCTTCGTCGGACGGCTTATTATGGCCGAGCCCGGGCATTTCGTGTTCCAGCATTCCGGTCATGGCGCGCTCCTCGTTGCTTCGCCGCGTCCCGGCCGCGAGCCGGCCGCCCTCCATGCTCGCGTAGGGAAAACGCGTTGGCGCTTCGTGCCGGTCGTTTAAGGGATTTCCGCCATGCGCGCAATGTCGCGGCCGCGGAGCAACGCGCTGCGCCATGCCTGGGAATCAGAGCAATCCGGTATAGGCGCGCAGGTCGGGGAAGAGATCGCCGAGCAGCGATTGCGGCCAGGCGACGCCGAGCGCCCAGTGGAACACCACCCAGCATAGCAGCGTGGTGGCGGCGGCGTAGCCGAGCGAGGGCAGCGCCGGCTCGCGAAAGCCGAACGCCATATAGGCGAACACGAATATCGCGATGGCCGGGATGAAACCGATCAGCCAGACGGCGGCGATGAACGCCGCCATCCAGACGAAGAAGATGCTGGCGCGACTGCGCACCAGATCCGGCGCCATGCCGGGATCGCCGCTCTGACCGCGTATGTGCACGGTGGCGTCGGCGTGGGCGACGACCGCCTGCTCGCGGCCGAACAGCTCGTTGACGAGATTGAGCACGGCGGCGGTGAGCGCCATGCCGCAGGCGGTGAGCGGCACGATCTTGGCGTCGTGCGGCCAGGGCGCCGACGAGGCGATGGCGACGACGATCAGCATGATGACGGCGAGCGAAAACGCCGGCGCGGCGCCGAACCGCGCCTTGGCGCCGCCGACCTCGCGCCATTGGCCGATCAAGGTCACCGCGATCTGCGACAGCGGCCGGTACAGCGCCCAGACCACGCAGGCGAGGATGCCCAGCACCGCCGGCCGCCACAGCCAGCCCCAGCCGTAAAGCTGGGTCGAGATGAACAGATAGCGCTCGAAAATCGCGCCGACGACGATGCCGAGCACCATCGGCGGCCGCGGCCAGCCGAGCCGCTTCATGATCCAGCCGATGACGCCGAAGAACACCAGCGCATAGAGGTCGCCCCAATCGTGCTCGCCCTCGAAAGCGGCGACGAACACCAGCGCGATGATGATCGGCAGCAGGATTTCCGGCCGGACGCGCGACACCAGGGCGAGATAGCGGCTGCAGGCGAGACAGATGGCGGCGCCGATGACATGGGCGAGCGTCAGGCTCCAGACGATCATATAGGTGAGATCGAGATGCTTGGTCAGCATGTCCGGTCCCGGCGTCAGCCCGTGCATCAAAAAAGCGCCGAGCAGGATCGCCATCGAGGCGCCGGCCGGCACGCCGAAGGCGATGGTCGGCACCAGGTGGCCGCCTTCCTTGGCGTTGTTGGAGCTTTCCGGCGCGATGACGCCGCGCACGTCGCCGCTGCCGAAACTCTCGGCGTTCTTCTCAGTGCGCTGGGCGTAGCCGTAGGCGATCCAGTCGATCACCGAGGAGCCAATGCCGGGAATCGCGCCGAGCCCGGTGCCAAGCACGCTACAGCGCAGCACCAGCCACCAATGCTCGGCGACGTCGCGCACGCCCTGCCATTGGCTGGAGAGGTTGATGTCCGGCGCGTTATCGCCGGCGATGCGCTTGCGCGACACCGCAAGCTCGGCGAGCTCCGGCAGCGCGAAAATGCCGAGCGTTGCCGGAATGAGCGGCACGCCGTCCCACAGATAGAGCCAGCCAAACGTCCAGCGTAGCGTGCCGGTCTGCGAGCGCGAGCCGACCATGGCGATCATCAGGCCGAGGCCGGCGGCGGTCAGGCCCTTGAGCGGCGCGCGGCCGGACAACGTCGCCACCATCGACATGCCGAACAGCGTGAAGGCGAGCAGCTCGGGCGAGCCGATCGACAGCATCAGCGGCCGCAAAATCGGAATGCTGACGCCGAGCACGATGGCGCCGACCACGCCGCCGGCGAGCGAGGCGGCAAAGCCGGCGCCGAAGGCGCGGCCGGCTTCGCCCTTGCGCGCCATGGCGTGGCCGTCGATCACGGTCGCGGCGGCGCCGACATGGCCGGGCACGCCGAACAGCACTGCGGTGATGAAATCCGACGACGTGATCACCGCCGCCATGCCGAGCAACAGCGCGAAGGCGGTGTATTCGTCGAGGTTGTAGGTGAACGGGATCAGCATCGCCAGCCCGACGATGCCGCTCAAGCCCGGCAGCACGCCGATGGCGAGCCCGATCAAGACGCCGATGAACAACAGCAACAGCCGCGTCGGCTCGAGCAGGAGATGCAGCGCGTGCACGGCGCTCGCGATCATATCCGGCTGCATCGAGCGGCTCCCCCTGCCACACCCGCTATCGCGCACCAAAGGCGCCGATGCGTCAAGTCATACAAGAATGTTGCGTTGCCGCACCGTTTTGCCGCAAATAGCGCGGGAACGCCTACACATTTGAGCGCGTTACGAGCAGGATCATGAGACATTCAGGAAATCATACTGTCCGCGCCCTTGCCGCCGCGCTGCTGCTCGGGGCGCCACAAATCGCTGCCGCGCAAAGCCCGGCCGATTTCTACAAAAATCGCAACATCGACGAATATATCGGCTACTCGACCGGCGGCGCCTACGACTTCTATGCCCGCGTCATCGGCCGCCACATGGGCGCGCATATTCCGGGCAATCCGACCTTGGTGCCGCGCAACATGGAAGGCGCCGGCTCGCTCCGCCTCGCCAACTGGCTCTATCGCGTGGCGCCGCAGGACGGCTCCGTTTTTGGCACCTTCGGCCGCGGCATCGCCTTCGATCCGCTGTTGATCGGCAAGGGCGATCAGTTCGATGCGGTCAAGTTCAACTGGCTGGGCAGTGCCAACAACGAGGTCAGCGTCTGCGTGGCGCTGAAGGATTCCGGCATCACAAAATTCGAGGACCTGTTTACCAAGGAGCTCCCGGTCGGCGGCACCGGCACCAGCGCCGACACCGACCAGTTCCCGCGCGTGCTCAACAACACACTCGGCACCCATTTCAAGGTGATCGAAGGCTATCCCGGCGGCAATGAGGTGGTGCTGGCGATGGAGCGCGGCGAGGTCAGCGGCCGCTGCGGCTGGTCGTGGTCGAGCGTGAAGTCGACGCACAAATCCTGGATCGACGAGAAAAAGATGATCGTGCTGGTCCAGCTCTCGCTCAACAAGCACCCGGAACTGCCCGACGTGCCGTCGGTGCTCGATTTCGCCAAGACCGACGAGCAGCGCGCGATCCTCAAGATGATCTTCGCGCGCCAGGTGATGGGCCGACCCTACGCGGCACCGCCGAACATGCCGGCCGACCGGGTCGCCGTGCTGCGCCAAGCCTTCATGGCGACCATGCAGGACAAGGATTTCCTCGCCGAGGCCGACAAGACCCAGCTCGAGGTCAATCCGGTCTCCGGTGAGGACGTCGAGAAGCTGGTGAAAGAGGTCTATGCCACGCCGGCCGACATCGTCGCCAAGGCCAAGGCGGCGGCGAAGTAAGGTGCAGGGCTTACTGCCTCACGCGCCCCATGCGCCGCGGACCGGTATCGGTCACGCCAAGGTGCTTCTCCAGCGCGGCGCGGTCGGCGATCAATGTCGCGCTGTCGGCACTGTGAACCACGCAGCCGCGCTCGATGATGATGGCGTTGTCGGTGACGCCGAGAATCTTCTTCGCATTCTGCTCGACCAGGAGGGCCGACATGCCTTCGTCGCGGATGACGCGGCGCAATGCCGCCAGCAATTCCTCGACGATGATCGGCGCCAGCCCTTCGAGCGGCTCGTCGAGCAGCATGACGCGCGGATTGAGCACCAGCGCGCGCGCCACCGCGAGCATCTGCTGCTCGCCGCCCGAGAGCTGATTGCCGAGATTGCCGCGCCGCTCGTGAAGGCGCGGAAACAGCGCGTAGACTTTCGTCGTGCTCCACGGCCCCGGCCGCGCCACCGCGGTCAGGTTCTCGTGCACGGTGAGCGACTTGAAAATGTTGCGCTCCTGCGGCACCCAGCCGATGCCGATCTGGGCGCGCTGGTCGGGCCGCAGTTTGGTGATATCGGCGCCGTCGAGCGCGATGGTGCCGCCGAAATAGCGGGTGACGCCGACCACGGTGTTGACCAGCGTGGTCTTGCCCATGCCGTTGCGGCCGAGCAGCGCCAGCGCCTGGCCTTCGGCGAGGTTGAGCGAGACGTTCGACAGCACCACGGCCTCGCCGTAGCCGGCCGACAGATTCTCGATGCGCAAAAGCTCACGCATCGGCTTCCTCGCCGAGATAGACCGCCTTGACGCGGGGATCGCGCGCTACGTCCTCGGGCGCGCCGTCGACGAACAGCCCGCCATTGACCAGCACCGAGATGCGGTCGGCGAACGAGAACACCAGATCCATGTCGTGCTCGATCAAGAGCACCGTGACCTCGGCCGGCAGCGCGGCGATGGTGGCGAGCAATTCATGCCGCTCCGCCTCCGGCACGCCGGCGGCCGGCTCGTCGAGCAGCAGCACATGCGGCCGGCAGGCAAACGCGAGCGCGATCTCCAAGAGCCGCTGCTTGCCGTAGGGCAATATCGCGGTGCGCTCGTGCATGACATCGGCGAGCCGGAAGCGCTCGACGATTTCGACGATCTCGTCGGTCACCGCAGCTTTGCTGCCAACCAGCCGCCAGCAGTCGCCGCCGGAGCCGAGACGCTCGGACACCGCGAGCCCGATGGTCTCCAGCGGCGTCAGGTCGAGGAACAATTGATTGATCTGAAACGTGCGCGCCATGCCGAGCCGCACCCGCGCGTGGGGCTCGAGCGCGGTGATGTCGCGGCCGTCGAGCAGGATGCGGCCGGCGGTAGGCTTGAGCACGCCGGTGAGCAGGTTGATCACCGTGGTCTTGCCGGCGCCGTTCGGCCCGATCAGCGCATGGCGGGCGCCCTTCTCGACGGCGAGCGAGACGTCGTGCGCCGCGACGATGCCGCCGAAGCGCTTTTCCAAGCCTTTTGTTTCGAGGATCGCCATGGTTCAGGGCCCATCCGGCGCGGCGGTGGGGAGCGCCACGGGCCGCGCGAGGAGCCGCGCGCCAAACCGATAGATCGTGTTGCGCACCGCTTCGTTCGCCGCGCCGACCCGCTCGCGGCCGACCAGCACGATCACCACCAGCACCAGCCCGATCCAGAACTGCCAGTATTGCGGCGTCAGCGTCGCGATCCAATCCTGCAGGAATTTGTAGATCACCGCGCCGATCAGGCCGCCGTAGAGATAGCCGGTGCCGCCGATGATCAGCACCAAGAGAAGATCCGCCGAGCGATCCAGCGAGAACACGTCGAGCGAGCAGAACGACGTGGTCTGGGTCAACAGCGCGCCGGCGATGCCGGCGAAACCGGCGGACACCGTATAGATCGCGACCAGGCGCCACTTCACCGGAATGCCGACCGCCGCGGCGCGCAACGCATTGCCTTTGACCGCGCGCAGCGACAGGCCGAACGGCGAATAGACGATGCGGCGCGCGATGACGAAGCAGATGAACAGCACGATCAGGCAATAGACGTAGCCGTTGTGGCCGTAGAGATCGAAGCGGAACAGGCCGAAGATCGGCGCCACGGTGACGCCTTGCAGCCCGTCGGCGCCGCCGGTGAGATCGGAATAGCGGTTGGCGACCTCGCCCAGCATCAGCGAGACGCCGAGCGTCACCATGAGCCGGGTGAGGTCGGAGCCGCGCAACACCAGGAAGCTGGTGACAAAGCCGAGCGCGGCCGCCACCAATCCGCCGAGGATCAGCGCCACGACCGGCTCGTTGATGATGCCGTATTTGGCGACCAGGCCGGAGAAATATCCGGCCAGCCCGAAAAACGCCGCCTGGCCGAGCGAAATGATGCCGGCATAGCCGAGGATGAGATCGAGCGACAATGCAAACAGCGCCAGGATCGCCGTATCCTTGAGGATCAGATATTTGCCCGGAAACAGCCAAATCGTGGCGAAGGCGAAAATCCAGAACGCGATCTCGAGCGGCGACCATTGCGCGCGGTGCTTGAGATAAGCCGAGACGTCGCCGGCGAGCGGGATCATCGCGCTCACCGTGCCGCGCTGCGGGCGAACAGGCCCTGCGGCCGCAGCAGCAAGACCGCGATCATGATGGCGTAGATGACGAAGGCGCCGAGCGTCGGCACGTAATATTTGCCGGCGACGTCGCCGATGCCGAGCAGGATCGAGGCGAGGAACGGCCCGGTGATGCTGGAGGTGCCGCCGACCGTGACCACGATCAGAAAGTAGATCATGTATTTTAGCGGGAAAGTCGGATCGAGGCCCAAAATTTCGGCGCCGAGCGCGCCGCCGAGGCCGGCGAGCCCGGAGCCGAACGCGAAGGTCACAGCAAACACCGCGCCGACATTGATGCCGAGCCCGCGCGCCACGCGCTGGTCGTCGACCGCGGCGCGCAGCCGGCTGCCGAACCGCGTCCTGGTCAGCATCAATTGCAGCGCGATGGTGAGCAGTCCGCAGATGACGATGATGAGGAGCCGGTATTTACCCATGCCGACGCCGAACACATTGAACTGGCCCTGCAGCGCTTGCGGGATCTGCACGAATTGCTGCGACGAGCCCATCACGTAGTCGGTGGCGGCGACGGACATGAACACCAGCCCGATGGTGAACAGCACCTGATCGAGATGCGGCTTGGCATAGACGTGCACATAGAGCGTGCGCTCGAAGAGGCCGCCGATGATCGCCGTCGCCAGGAACGCGATCGGCAGGCCGAGCGCGAACGGCACGCCGAGCCGGTTGACGACGATGACGGTGCAATAGCCGCCGGCCATGGCAAAGGCGCCGTGGGCGAGATTGATGAAATTCATCAGCCCGAGCGTGACCGACAGCCCGCACGCCAGCACGAACAGCAGCATGCCGTAGGCAATTCCGTCGAACAGGATGGTCAGCATGATGTCCTGGGCGCTGGCGCCGTTGCCGCTCCCGTCCCCACATACAGCGCCGTTGCCGTGCATCCCAACATTCCGGCCGGGCCTTGTCCAGCGACCGGTCGCCTCACCTGTCGCGCCGCATCCGCTGTGCTAGCATCGGGCCGCGGCGGACCTGGTTGGAACCTGCGGGAGGTTTGAGATGGCCAAAATCGTTCTCGGCGCCGGAAGCTCGCACACGCCGATGCTGCTCGCCTCCGACGAGACGCTGCCGCGCTTCCAGGAGACCGACCAGAAGATCAAGCACCGCGACAAGGAGGGCCGGCCCACCACTTATGCGGAGCTTCTGGAAAAGGCCGATCCGAAGATGGCCGCAATGGTCGCGCCCGCCGCACTGGTGGCGCGGCAGAACAAGGTGCGCGCCGCCATGGCGCGTCTGAGCAAGACGCTCAACACGGCAGGGCTCGACGCGCTCATCGTCATGAGCGACGACCAGGACGAGGCTTATCTGGAAGACGCGCGGCCGACCTTCGCCATCTATTACGGCGACACCATCCTCAACAGCAACGAGCAGCACGAGCAATACCGCCAGCGCTTCCCCGAATGGTACGTGAAGAACCGGCAAGGTTTCTTCGAAGACAATAAACCGCGCGCCTATCCGGTCGACGCCAAGCTGGCGCTGCATCTGCTCGACTGGCTGATGGAGCACGGTTTCGATCCGGCATCGTCGAAGCGCATGCGCGAGGGCGAAGGCGAAGGCCACGGCATGGCCTATGTGCACCGCCGTTTGCTGGACCAGCAAAAGCCGATTCCGATCGTGCCGGTGTTCCTCAACACCTATTTTCCGCCGAACCAGCCGCGGCCGCGGCGCTGCTACGAGCTCGGCCAGGCCATCCGCCAAGCGGTCGAGACTTATGCGGGCGACGCGCGCGTCGGCATCATCGCCTCGGGGGGTTTGAGCCATTTTCTGGTCGACGAGGATTTCGACCGCGCCATCCTGAAAGCCTGCGCCGACAAGGACGCCAAATTCCTGCAGAACTTGCCGCGCAACAAGCTGCATTCCGGCAGCTCGGAAATCCTCAACTGGGTCGGCGTCGCCGGCGCCGCCGAGCATCTCGATCTGAACTGGTTCGAATACGTGCCCGGCTACCGCACGCCGGCCGGAACCGGGACGGGATTGAGTTTTGCGACGTGGGCGTGAGCTTTTCCGCCCCCCATCCCGGTCCGAGTCCAGGCCGTCATGGAATGTCCTCCTGTAAGCCGCCGCCACAATAGGGCACCCCCGTTGCGCGACGAAGGCCCGCACCGCTCGGGCCGGACTTCGCTTGCGCCATTTCCGGCTTTCGCCCTACTATCTGCAATCGACCGAAATTTCCGGAAATCTGGGAGGATTTTGATGTCCAAACGAATGATCGCGGCCTTTGCCGCAACTGCCGTCATGACCGTCTCGGCTGGCTTGGCGATGACGGAAACGGCTTCGGCGCAGGAGGTGAAAGTCGGCGTCATCCTGCCCTATACCGGCGTCGGCGCCGAATTTTCCCAGCAAATGGACCGCGGCATGGAGCTTTATCTCAAGCTCAATGCCGACCAGGTGAAACCGTACAAGATCACGTTCATCAAACGCGACTCCAAGGCGCCGAACGGTGCCGAGGCCAAGATCGCGGCCCAGGAATTGCTCACCCAGGACAAGGTCGATGTGCTGGCGGGCTGGGTCTATTCTCCCGACGCCATCGCTTCGGCGCCGGTGGTCAATGCCGGCAAGAAGCTTGCGGTGATCATGAACGCCGGCACCTCGTTCATCACCAACCTCTCGCCCTATTACATTCGCACCTCGTTCACGCTGTGGCATTCCAGCTACGCCTTGGGCGAAGCAGCCGCCAAGACGCTGCACGCCAAGACCGCGGTCGTCGCCTATACCGATTATCCGCCCGGCAAGGACAGCTTGGATGGCTTCAAGAATGCCTTCGAGGCCAATGGCGGCCACGTGATCGACGCCATCCCGGCCGGCGGGCCCGGCGCCGTGCCCGACTTCACGCCGTTCTTCCAGCGCGCCAAGGATGAGAAGCCCGACGTGCTGTTCGTCTTCGTGCCGGCTGGCGATCACGCCACCGCGGTCGTGAAAACCTACGGCGCGCTGGGCATGCGCGCCGCCGGCATCAAGCTGATCGGACCCGGCGACATCACGCAGGACATCAAGCTGCAAGGCATGGGCGACGCCGCGGTCGGCCTGATTACCATGCATCACTACAATGCCGATCTCGACAATGCGCAGAACAAGAAATTCGTCGCCGCCTGGAAAAAGGACTACGGCGCCGATTCGACGCCCGACTTCACCGCTGTCGGCGCCTACGACGGCATGGCGGCCATCGTTCACGCCGTGCAGGCCACCAAAGGCAAGATGGACGGCGACGCCGCGGTCAAATCGCTGCTCGGCTGGAAGTTCGACAGCCCGCAGGGCCCGATCACGATCGATCCGCAAACCCGCGACATCATCATGAACGAGTACCTGTCCGAGGTGGTGAAGGGCGCGGACGGCAAGCTCCATCAGAAAGTGCTGCAGGTGGTCAACAACGTGAAAGACGAGTGCAAGGCGTTGTCGATCGGTCCCTGCGCGCCGAAGAAATGATTGAAGACGGCGAATGGCGAAATGGCGAGTAGCGAATAGGGAAGAAGGCAGTATCACCATTCGCCACTCACCATTCGCTATTCGCCATTCGCCATTCGCCCTTTGCCAAGGGGCAGCGGGCTTACCCCGTGGACTTTGCCGCTGACTTCGCCGGTATCTTGTTGGGCGGGTTGTCCGCCGGCACCGTGCTGTTCATCGTCTCGGTCGGGCTGTCGGTCACCATGGGGCTGATGGGCTTCGTCAATCTCGCCCACGGCGCTTTCGCGATGTTCGGCGGCTATGTGATCGTGCTGTCGATGAACCGGGCGCATTTCGGCTTCGCCGCCGCCTTGGCGCTCGGCTTCGTTGCCACCGCGGCGCTCAGCGTGGTGCTGGAGCGTACGCTCTATCGCCGGCTCTACCGCGCCAGCGAGCTCGATCAGGTGTTGTTCACCATCGGGCTGGTTTTTATTTTCATTGCCGGCGCCATCCTCGTGGTCGGCCCGGAAAGCCAGACCTTGCAGCTGCCGCCGCAATTGCGCGGCCAGATCAATCTCGGCTTTCTGCAATACCGCACCTACAGCATCTTCCTGATCGTGATCGGCCTCTTGATCGGGCTCGGCATCTCGCTCGCCTTCGAGCGCACCCGCATCGGCGCCCAGATCCGCGCCACCGTCGACAACCGCCGCATGGCGGAATCGCTCGGCATCAATGTCGACCGGCTGTTCACCATCACCTTCGCCTTCGGCAGCGGCATGGCCGGAATCGGCGGCGGCCTGGGCGCCGAATTCTTGGGCCTCGACCCGCAATATGGGCTCAAATACCTGGTGTATTTTTTGATCGCGGTGTCGGTCGGCGGGCTCGGCAGCGTGATCGGCGTCTATTACGCGTCCCTGATCCTCGGCGTGCTCGATTTCGTGCTGAAACTCTATCTGCCCAAGGGCGGCACCCTGTTCATCTATGCGCTCACCATCCTGCTGCTGCTGTGGCGGCCGCAGGGCTTGTTTGGAAAGAAAGAGACGTGAGCGCCGCCACTTCGATCGCCACCGATCATCCGGGCGCCCGCGGCCTCGTCACCCGTCATCGCCTGCGCTGGTGGGAGACGCTGCCGTGGCTCGCGGCAATCGGCTTTTATTTCGCCGCGCCCGATTACCTCGGCTTCGGCGCCGAACTGTTGACCATGATCCTGTTCGCGCTGTCGCTCGATCTCGCGCTCGGCTATGCCGGCATCATCACGCTCGGCCATGCGGCGTTCTTCGGCGCCGGCGCCTATACGGTCGGCATGTTGGCGTATTACGAAATCTGGACCGAGCCGATCACGAGCCTGGCGGCCGCGGCGCTTGCGGCCGCCGTCATCGGTTTCTTGTCGGGCCTCGTGCTGTTGCGCACGCGCGGACTGACGCTGCTCATGCTCACGCTCTGCACCATGGCGCTCCTGCAAGAGGCCGCCAACATGGCGCGCGCCTATACCGGCGGCTTCGACGGCCTGCCCGATCTCGCCATCGCGCCGGTGTTCGGCGCGTTCGAGTTCAACCCGCTCTACGCCAACACCCAATATCTCTACAGCCTCGGCGTGCTGCTGGTCTGTTTCGTGTTCGTGCGCACGCTGATCTATTCGCCGTTCGGGCAAAGCCTGACCGGCATCCGCGAGAATCTGTTGCGCATGCATGCGATCGGCTCGCCGGTGCGGCTGCGGCTGGTCGTCTGCTACACCATCTCGGCGGCGCTCGCCGGCATCGCCGGGGGCTTATGGGCGCAGACCAATGCCTATGTGAACCTGAGCGCGCTCGATCTCGACCGCGCCGCTACTGTGTTCATCGTGCTGATCCTTGGCGGCTATGGCCGGCTCTACGGCGCCTTCGTCGGCGCGGTCGGATACCTGGCGCTCGAGCATTTCCTCGCCAAAATCTACCCGACCGCCTGGCAGCTCGGGCTCGGGCTGCTCCTGGTCATGATCGCGCTGTTCGCCCGCAACGGCGTTTTGGGCATCGGCGAGGCGCTGTGGCAGCGCTATAGCGCGCGACGGCAGGCGCCATGAGCGAGCCTCGCCTCGAAACGAAGGCGCTCAGCCGCTATTTCGGCGCGCTCAAGGCCGTGCAGAATATCGACTTCAAGCTCGAAGCCGGCGCGCGCCACGCGCTGATCGGCCCCAACGGCGCCGGCAAGACCACGTTCATCAATCTGCTCACCGGCGTGCTGCCGCCGAGCCAAGGCCGCGTGCTGCTCGCCGGCCGCGACATCACCGCCACCGGCCAGGCCGAGCGGGTGAAGCTCGGCGTCGCGCGCACCTTCCAGATCAACCGGCTGTTCCGGGGTTTAAGCGTTCTGGAAAACGTCAGCATCGCGGTCGCCGAGCGCCAAGGCGTGGCGGCGTCCATGCTCTATCCGGTCGGCCGCCGCGCCGACGTCATCGCCGAATCGATCGAGCTTCTGCAAACATTGAAGCTCGCCGACGTCGCCAGCCGCCGCGTTTCCGAACTGCCCTACGGCCGCCAGCGCCTGGTCGAGCTCGCGATCACGCTGGCGCTCAAGCCCGACGTGCTGCTGCTCGACGAGCCCGCCGCCGGCGTGCCGAGCGCGGAGAGCCACATCATTCTCGACGCCATCGCGGCGCTGCCTTCAGACATCGCCGTGCTCATCATCGAACACGACATGGACGTGGTGTTTCGCTTCGCCAAAGAGGTCACGGTGATGGTGAGCGGCGCGGTGTTCGCTTCCGGCACGCCGCGCGAGATCGAGGCAAGCCAGGAGGTGCGCGCGGTCTATCTCGGACAGGCCGGCCAAAGGGCTGGTCATGTCTAGCGCACTCGAATTGCGGCGAGTCTCCGCGGGCTACGGCGAGACCGTGGTGATCGAGGACATCGATCTCAAGCTTGAACCCGGCGAATGCATCAGCGTGATCGGGCGCAACGGCGTCGGCAAGACGACGCTGCTCTCGACCATCATGGGCCACACCACGTTGCACTCAGGCGATGTCCAGCTCGATGGGCAAAAGCTCAACGGCCTGCCGAGCTATCGCCGGGCGCTGGCCGGGCTAGGCTTCGTGCCGCAGGAACGCGAAATTTTTCCCTCGCTCACGGTGCGCGAAAATCTCGACATCGGCGCGCGGCCGGGCCACTGGACGCTGCCGCGGGTATTCGAGTTGTTCCCGAGGCTCCAAGAGCGGCTCGGCAATATGGGCAATCAGCTCTCCGGCGGCGAGCAGCAGATGCTGGCGATCGCGCGCGCTCTCTTGACCAACCCAGAAGTCCTGTTGATGGATGAGCCGACCGAAGGTCTGGCGCCGGTGCTGGTCGACACGCTGATCGACGTGCTGGCAAAACTGCGTGCCGAAAGCGCGCTGTCGATCATCCTGGTCGAACAAAACAGCCGCGTCGCATTTGCCTTCTCGCCGCGCACCGTGATCCTCGACAAGGGCCGCATCGTCTACGATGGCTATTCCGAGCCGCTGCGCGCCGATCCGGAGCGGCTGGCGAAGCTGATCGGAATCGTGGAGTGAGACTTGCTGCTCCCTTCCCCCTTGCGGGGAAGGGATGGGGATGGGGGTCGGGAGGCCAGGCGCAGGTGCCGACGCACGCGCGTCACCTCGCGACCCCCACCCCTAACCCCTCCCCACAAGGGGGAGGGGAACTACGCGTGCGCCAAGCGCTGCGGATCGACGATTTTCTCAAGCTTGCCGAGCACATGCATGCAGGGCAGCAATTGCGCGAGGCTGGCGTTCGGCTCTCGCTTTGCTTTGATCGCGGCGATGAATTCGCGGTCTTCGAGCTCGATGCCGTCCATCGAGACGTCGACCTTCGACACGTCGATCTTGTTGTCCTTGCCGTCGCTTAGATCGTCGTAGAACGCCTTGTAGGTGCCGTTGTCGCAGATGTAGCGGAAGAACGAGCCGAGCGGCCCGTCATTGTTGAACGACAGCGACAAGGTCAGCACCGCGCCGGACGGCGTCCGCGCCACGATGCCCATGTCCATGGCGATGTTGAGCTGCGGGTGAATCGGCCCCTGCACCGCGTAGCAGTCGGAAATATTCTCGCCGGCCTGATACTGAAACAGATCAATGGTGTGCGCCGCATGATGCCACAACAGATGATCGGTCCAGCTGCGCGCATTGCCGGCGGCGTTGATGTTCTTCCTGCGGAAGAAATAGGTCTGCACGTCCATCTGCTGGATTTTTACTTCTCCGGCGACGATCTTCTTATGGACGTATTGGTGGCTCGGATTGAAGCGCCGCACATGGCCGCCCATGGCGGTGACGCCGGTCTCCCTGGCAATCTTCACCAGGGCTTCGGCGCCGTCGACGCTGTCGGTGACCGGGATTTCCACCAGCACATGCTTGCCGGCGCGCATCACCTGCTCGCCCTGGCGGAAATGCATCTTGGTCGGCGTCGTGAGGATCACCGCGTCGGCGCGCTTGATGCCTTCGGACAATTCGCCGGTGTAGTGCGGGATACCGTATTTCGTCGCGACCTGGGCGGTGGAGTCCTGATTGCCGCCGACCAGCGAGGTGACTTCGACATCGGGGATGCGCTTCAACGCATCGAGATGTTTTTGCCCGAACGCACCTTGCCCCGCTACGCAAATTTTCATTTTTCACCTCTTAAACTCAATCTTATCTCAGTCATGCGCCATAACGCAGTCATTGCGAGCGAAGCGAAGCAATCCAGTGCGGCGCCGCTGAGCTGGATTGCTTCGTCGCTTCGCTCCTCGCAATGACGATCAGCTGCGAACGCGGTCGATTTTCACGCGCGCGGCGGCGCGCTTCATCTTGCCGGCAGACTTCTTGGCTTTGCCCGCCGACTTCTTCGCGGCGCGTCGATGCGGTTCCAGAATGATGTGCCCAACCGCGGTGTTCGACGCCGGCACGGTGTAGAAGCGATAGACCTCGTCGACCTTGTCGTCGAGCGCGCCGCGCATCACCAGCCACATCACCATCTCGATGCCCTCGGCGCCAGCTTCGCGCATATATTCGATGTGCGGAATGCGGGTGAGCTTCTTCGGGTCCTTGCTGAGATTGTCCAGGAACGCCTTGTCGAACTTGCTGTTGATCAGGCCGGCGCGCGGGCCGGAAATCTGGTGCGACATGCCGCCGGTGCCGAACACCACGACGCGCAAATCCTCCGGATAGGATTCCACCGCCTTGCGGATGGCGCGGCCAAGCATGAAGCAGCGATGGCCGGTCGGCGGCGGATAGAGCACCACATTGACCGCAAGCGGGATCACCGGGCACGGCCATTCCTTGGGCGAGCCGAACAAAAGGTTCATCGGCACGGTGAGGCCGTGGTCGACCTCCATCTTGTTGACCACCGTGATGTCGAATTCGTCGAGGATGACCGACTGGGCGATGTGCGCGGCCAATTGCGGATGGCCCTTCACCACCGGCACCGGACGCGGCCCCCAGCCTTCGTCGGCCGGCGGAAATTCCGCGGCGCAGCCGAGCGCAAAGGTCGGCACCATCTCGACCGAAAAGGCCGAGGCGTGATCGTTGTAAATGAGGATGACGACGTCGGGCTTGGTCTGCGCCATCCATTCCTTGGATTTCTCGAAGCCGGAGAACACCCGTTTCCAGTACGGCTCCTCAGTCTGCTTGTTGTCGATCGCCGCGCCGATCGCCGGCACATGGGATGATGAAACGCCTGCGATGATCCTAGCCACGTTTTGACCTCGACTTGCTGCGCGTTTTTGTTTTCGATTTTGCTTTCGCCGGCTGCTTTGCCGGTTTTTTGGCCGCTTTGGCCGGCTTGGCCACCTTGCCCGACTTCGAGCGATTGCCCTCCACCGAACGGCCGCCGGCCAACATCATATTGGCGTAATCTTCCTGGCTCGATCCGGTCATCACCGCGGCGAGGTGACGGAACGAATGGCCGTCGGTGGCGCCGAGCTTGGCGGTGAAATAAATGTTGCCGCCGAGCTCGAGCATGCGGTTGTAATCGCGCTTGAGGATCGCCTCGGTCTGTTCCGGCGTCAGGTTGAATTTCTTGAGGTATTCCGCCTCGTTCGCCTTGAAGGCCTTGCGGTTGTCGTCCTTCATCAGCGACATGCAGAACATGTTGATGCCGAACCCCTGGCGCGAGCGCTCCTGGTCGAAGACGTAGGTGCCGGGGATGTCGTCGTAATCGTGCTGATCGCGGGCCATCGGCGTATCTCCCTGCCGCTTCACATATATAGCGCAGCAAAGCTTGGCAACGTAAGCGGTTGCCAGTCTCGAACCATTCTAACCCCAATAAAGCCGCATCGGATTGTCGACCAGGAGCGCCTGTTGCAGGACTGCCGTGGGCGCGATCTTAGGGATGTAATCCACCAGCACGCCGTCGTCGGGCGCCGCCTTCTTCATGTTGGGATGCGGCCAATCGGTGCCCCAGATGACGCGGTCGGGAAAGCGCTCGACCAGAGCCCGGCCGAACGGCACCACGTCGCCATAGGGTGGGCCGGCGAGGCTCATGCGCTCCGGGCAGGTCACCTTCACCCAGAAATTCTTGTGCTTGTCCATCAATGCGTGGAAGCGCTGGTTCTCCGGATGCTCGACGCCTTTTTTCACGTCGGGCGTGCCCATGTGGTCGACCACCACGGTGGTGGGCAGCGTAGTGAAGAAGCTTTCCAGTTCCGGCAGGTCTGGCATTTCGAAATAGACCACGATATGCCAGCCGAGCTTGTGGACGCGGGCGGCGATGCGCGCCAGCACGTCGCGCGGGGTGAAATCAACGAGCCGCTTGATGAAGTTGAAGCGCACGCCGCGCACGCCGGCTCTGTCCATCCATTGCAATTCTTCGTCGGTCACTTCCTCGCCGACGAAGGCAACACCCTTGGCCCTACCGTTCGAGGCGTCGAGCGCATCGACCATGGCGCGGTTGTCCTTGGAATGGCAGGACGCCTGGACGATGACGTTCTTGTTGAAGCCGAGGAAATCACGCAGCGCGAACAGTTTCTCCTTCGGCGCGTCGCAGGGCGTGTATTTACGCTCCGGCGCGTAGGGAAATGCGTGCGCCGGCCCGAATACATGGCAATGGGCATCGACGGCACCGGGCGGCGGCTGGTATTTCGGTTTTGACGGATTGGGATGGAACGGAATGTAACCGGGCGACATCGACACGCGGCATTTCTCCTTGTTGTCATTCCGGGGCGCGCCGTAGGCGCGAGCCCGGAATCCATAACCACAATCGTTCGAAGTTTGCGCCGTCGGAGTCCAATCCCTGAACACAGGGGCTATGGATTCCGGGTTCCTCGCGGAGCCTGTCATCGGGCCGGCCACTTCGGGCCGGACCCGTTGGCTCGGCCCCGGAATGACGGCTAGACTTTCTCCAGCGCCAGCGACACGCCCTGGCCGACGCCGACGCACATGGTGGCGAGCGCGCGCTGGCCGCCGCGCTTCTCCAACCCGTGCACCGCGGTCAAGGTCAGCCGCGCGCCCGACATGCCGAGCGGATGGCCGAGCGCGATGGCGCCGCCGTGCGGATTGACGTGCTCGGAATCTTCCGGAACGCCGAGCTGGCGCAGCACGGCAATGCCTTGCGACGCAAACGCCTCGTTAAGCTCGATCAGATCGAAGTCGGTGATCTTCAAGCCGAGGCGTTCCATCAGCTTGCGCGTCGACGGCACCGGGCCGATGCCCATGATGCGCGGCGGCACCGCGGCCGAGGCCATGCCGAGCACCCGCGCGCGAGGCTTCAGGCCATGCGCCTTCACCGCATCCTCGCTGGCAAGGATGATGGCGGCAGCGCCGTCGTTGATGCCCGACGCGTTGCCGGCGGTGATGGTGCCAGGACTGCGCACGATGGGTTTGAGTTTTTGCAGATTTTCGAGCGTGGTGTCGGGCCGAGGATGCTCGTCTTCATTGACGACGATGGGCCCGGCCTTGCCGCCCGGCGCCTGCACCGGAATGATCTCCTTGGCGAAGTAGCCGGTGGCGATGGCGGCCGCCGCGCGCTGCTGCGAGCGCAGTGCAAACGCATCCTGGTCCTTGCGCGCCACCTGGAATTCCTCGGCGACGTTCTCGCCGGTCTCAGCCATGGAATCGACGCCGTACTGCGCCTTCAACAGCGGATTGATGAAGCGCCAGCCGAGCGTAGTGTCGTAGACCTCCGCCGAGCGCGAAAACGCCTCGCCGGCCTTGCCCATGACGAACGGCGCCCGCGTCATCGATTCCACCCCGCCGGCAATGGCGAACTCCATCTCGCCGGAGCGGATCGCGCGCGCGGCATCGCCCACGGCGTTGAGCCCCGACGCGCACAGCCGGTTGATGGTGACGCCCGGAATAGAGTCCGGCAGCCCGGCCAACAACAGCGCCATGCGGGCGACATTGCGGTTGTCCTCGCCGGACTGGTTGGCGCAGCCGAAGAACACTTCGTCGAGCCGCGCCCAGTCGGCCTTGTCGTTGCGGGCGACCAGCGCCTTGATCGGCACCGCGGCCAGGTCGTCGGTGCGCACCTTGGCGAGCGCGCCGCCATAGCGGCCGATCGCGGTGCGCGCGGCATCGCAGATAAAGACCTCTCGCATCGGACGCTCCCTAAAGCTGTTTAGTTCAGGCTATTTACGGGGCACCGCAGACGGGGTCAAATGGCCCCGTGACCCTCGGGATGCCCATGGCCAAACCCGCTGCAGCCGAATTTGCCGAACTGCCGCCGACGCTGCGCGCCGAACGGCACGGCGCCGTCGCCGTGCTCAAGCTCAACCGCCCGGACAAGCGCAATGCGCTCGACGATGCCACCGTGCTCGGCATCGAGGCGTTCTTTTCCTCGATTCCCGACGGTATTGGCGCCGTGGTCTTGGCCGGCGAAGGCGGCAATTTCAGCGCCGGCCTCGATCTCGCCGAGTTGACCGAGCGCGATATCGTTGCCGGCATCGAGCATTCGCGCTTCTGGCATCGCGCCTTCGACAAGATCGAGTTCGGCAAGGTGCCGGTGGTTGCCGTGCTGCACGGCGCGGTGGTCGGCGGCGGCCTCGAAATCGCGGCGGCGTGCCACGTGCGCGTCGCCGAGCGCTCGGCGTTCTATGCGCTGCCGGAAACCAGCCGCGGCATTTTCGTCGGCGGCGGCGGCTCGGTGCGCCTGCCGCCGCTGATCGGCACCGCGCGCATCATGGAAATGATGCTCACCGGCCGCGCGCTCTCCGCGGAAGAAGGCCAGGCCATCGGGCTCAGCCACTATCTGGTCGACAATGGCGAAGGCTTTGCCAAGGGCCTTGAACTGGCCAACAAGATCGCCGGCAATGCGCCGTTCACCAACTACGCCGTGATGCATATCCTGCCGCGCATCGCCCGCAGCGATCCCGCCGCCGGTCTCGCCACGGAGGCGCTGACCGCGGCAATCGCGCAAGGCGACGACGAGGCCAAGGCGCGAATGAAGGCTTTTTTGGAAAAACGCGGCCCCAAAGTCGCGCGCAGCTAGACCCATTGACGAGCCCTATGACGCTCACTGCCACAAAACCCCATGACCCATCGGCGAAGCCGCCGTTGCGGCAGGTCTTGCTCGGACCTGCGGACGTCGTGATCGAGCGCCGCAGCGACGGCGCCGTCGTGCTGCGCTCGCCGCATCCATTGCCGCCCTATCCGCGCAATCTCACCGAGCGTTTGGTGCATTGGGCAAACGCCGCGCCCGAGCGCGTGTTCTTGGCGCAGCGCGACACGGCCGGCGCCTGGCGCACGCTGACCTACGCGGAGGCATTGACGAAAGTGCGCGCCATCGCCGCGGCGCTCTTGGCACGCGGCCTGTCGGCGGATCGACCGATCGCCATTCTCTCCGGCAACGATATCGAGCATGCCTTGCTCGGCCTCGCCGCCATGCATGTCGGCATTCCCTATGCGCCGATCTCGGTGCCCTATTCGTTACTGTCGAAGGATTTCGGCAAGCTCAAAACCATCATCGAGGTTCTTCAGCCCGGCCTCGTCTTCGCCGCCAACGGCGCCGCTTTCGCCCGCGCCATAGCCGCGGCGGTGCCGCCCGGCATCGAAGTCGCGGTTACCGCTACTCCGCCCGGCGACCGGGCGGCGACACCCTTTGCTGAAATGACCAACGTGCCGCCGACGCCGGCGGTCGAAGCGGCGCACGCAAAAGTCGGCCCCGACACCATCGCCAAAATCCTGTTCACCTCCGGCTCGACCGGCCAGCCCAAAGGCGTCATCAACACTCAGCTGATGCTGTGCGCCAACCAGGCGATGATCCGCTGCGGCCTCGCCTTCGTCGCCGACGAGCCGCCGGTGATCGTCGACTGGCTGCCGTGGAACCATACCTTCGGCAGCAATCACAATTTCAACCTGGTGCTGCACAATGGCGGCTCGCTCTATATCGACGACGGCAGGCCGCTGCCGGGCGCCATCGACGCCACAGTGCGCAATCTGCGCGACATCGCGCCAACCATCTATTTCAATGTGCCGAAAGGCTTCGAGATGCTGCTGCCGCATCTCACGGCCGATCGCGGTTTGCGCGAAAAATTCTTCAGCCGGCTGAAAGTCATGTTCTACGCGGGCGCCAGCCTGTCGCAGCACGTGCTCGATGCCCTGCAACGCCTCGCGGTCGAGGCCACCGGCGAGCGCGTCATGTTTCTGGCGAGCCTCGGCTCGACCGAGACGGCGCCGGCGGCGGTGGCCTGCTGTTGGGAATCCGAACGCACCGGCAATATCGGCCTGCCGCTGCCCGGCGTCGAGCTCAAGCTCGTGCCGCGCGACGGCAAGCTCGAAGCGCGGCTCAAAGGCGTCAACATCACGCCCGGCTATTACAAGGCGCCGCAGCTTACGGCCGACGCCTTCGACGACGAGGGCTTTTACAAGATCGGCGACGCGGTCAAGTTCGCCGACCCGGCCGACCCGTCAAAGGGCCTGCTGTTCGACGGCCGCCTCGCCGAGGACTTCAAGCTCGCGACCGGCACCTGGGTCAGCGTCGGGCCGTTGCGCGCAGCCTTCATCGCCCATTTCGCGCCGCTCGTCCGCGACGTGGTATTGGCTGGCGCCGACCGCGACGACATCACCGCATTGGTGTTTCCCGATCCGGAAGCGTGCCGCAAGCTTGCGCCCGATCTCGCCGCCGATGCTTCGGTCGCCGTCTTGCTCGCCGATAAGCGCGTGCGCGCCGAATTCGCGCGCCTGCTCGGCATCTTGCTGCAAGCGGGCAGCGGCACGTCGAGCCGCATCGGCCGCGCCATCCTGCTCGCCGAATTGCCGTCGCTCGATATCGGCGAGATGACCGACAAGGGTTCCATCAACCAGCGTGCGGTGCTTGCAAATCGCGCCGCGCTGGTCGAAGACCTGTACGCCGACCCGCCGCCGCCCCACGTCATCACCGCCGACCGCTAAGCGCTAACGAGCCGACCATGGACATCAAAGGACATGCCGCGATTGTGACCGGAGGTGCTTCCGGGCTCGGTGCCGCCACCGCGCGCATGCTGGCCGAAGCCGGCGCCAAGGTGGCGATCATCGACGTCAACCAGAAGGCCGCCGCCGAAGTGGCGATCGACATCAACGGCATCGCAATCGCCTGCGACGTCACCAATGCTGCGGCCACCGAGGCCGCGTTCGCCAAGGCCGCCGCGGACCACGGCACGGCGCGCATCCTGGTCAACTGTGCCGGCATCGGCCCGGCCAAGCGCATCGTCGGTCGCGACGGGCCGATGCCGCTTAGCGATTTCGAGCGCGTCATCGCCATCAACCTGATCGGCACGTTCAACGCGCTCCGCCTCGCCGGCGCCGCGATGCAGAATCTGGAGCCGCTGCAGGACGGCGAGCGCGGCATCATCGTCTGCACCGCGTCCGTCGCCGCTTACGAGGGCCAGATCGGCCAGGCCGCCTACGCGGCGTCGAAAGGCGGCATCGTGGCGCTAGTCATGCCGGCGGCGCGCGAGTTCGCCCAGTTCGGCATCCGCGTCAACGCCATCGCGCCGGGAATTTTCTCCACGCCGATGCTGCACGCGCTGCCGGAAGCGGCGCAGCAAAGCCTCGCCGCTTCGGTGCCGTTCCCAAAACTGCTCGGCCAGCCGTCGCAATATGCCGGCCTCGTCCGCCACATGATCGAAAACCGCTACCTCAACGGCGAAGTCGTCCGCCTCGACGGTGCGCTGCGAATGGGTCCCAGATGACGGAGGACAGAGGACAGACGACCGACGACGGATGACAGACCGCAGATTGGCGAGTCGATCTAAAGCCTCTTGATTTTCACCATCCGTCCTCCGTCGTCTGTCATCCGTCGTCCGACCTCATGCTGAGCAACATCCGCAAAACCAGAATAGAATGGGGCGACTGCGACCCCGCCGGCATTATTTTCTACGTGCGCTATTTCGACTTCTTCGACGTCTCGACCACCGTGCTCATCGAGCGCGCGCTCGGCATGAAGAAGATCGAGTATCTGAAGGCCTACGACTTCCTCGGTCATCCGCTGGCCGAGACGCGGGCAAAATTCCGGCTGCCGACGCGGTTCGGCGACGAGGTCTCGATCGAAACCACCCTCGTCGCCATCGGCAGGTCGAGCTTCAAGCTGGAGCACCGCCTGATCAACGCGGGGGCGCTCGCCGTCGAGGGCACCGAGACGCGGGTCTGGGTGGTGCGCGATCCGGCCGATCCGAAGCGCCTAAAGTCGCATCCGATCCCGGCCGAGGTGGTCGCGCGACTCACGCAAGCTCCGGTTCCGTCATCCTGAGGTGCGAGCGCAGCGAGCCTCGAAGGATGCCGGCCGAGGTGCCGACGCTGCACGGGCCGTCGCCCTTCGAGGCGCGGCTTTGCCGCGCACCTCAGGGTGACGGAACGGGGACACGGTGCTAGAAGCCATCCGGCCAAAAGGGAGAGACATCCATGCGGGTCGACGCGTACACGCACTTTTTTCCGAAAAAGTTCTTCGACAAGCTCAATGAGGTCGCGGGCGACTATAAAGACATGGGCAAGCGCATCCGCTCGCTGCCGGCTTTGTTCGATCTCGACGTCCGCAAGAAGATCGTCGACGGCCACAAGGACTATCAGCAAATCCTGTCCTATCCGCAGCCGCCGATCGAGCGCTTCGCCAAGACGCCCAAGGACATCGACGAGTTCTGCAAGATCATCAACGACGGCTTCGTCGAATTGTGCGCCAAGGAGAAGGACCACTTCCCAGGCTGGGTGGCGCAGGTCTCGCTGGCGGCGCCCGACGCCGGCGTTGCCGAAGCGGAGCGCGCCATGAAGAACGGCGCGCTCGGCGTGCAGATCTATACCAACGTCGCCGGCAAGCCGCTCGACCGGCCGGAATACGCCCCGTTCTGGAAGAAGCTGAACGAGCTCGGCGCACCGATCTGGCTGCATCCGGCGCGCGGCGCCGAGACGCCGGACTACCCTTCAGTGGAAGACAAGTCGCTCTACGAAATCTGGTGGACCATCGGCTGGTCCTACGAGACCGCCTGCGCCATGCTGCGGCTGGTTTATTCCAAGATCATGGACACCCATCCGAACCTGAAAATCATCACCCACCATTTCGCCGGCATCGTGCCGATGCTGGAAGGCCGGCTCGGCCCGGGCAACGACGTGATGGGCAATCGCACCTCGGACCACGACTACGTTTCGCTGCGCAAGAGCCTGAAGAAGCGGCCGCTGGATTATTTCAAGAACGATTTTTGGGCCGACACCGCGGCGTTTACCGCCGAGCCGGCGACCAAATGTGGCATGGAGTTCTTCCCCATCGACAAGATCGTGTTCGCCTCCGACTGCCCGTTCGATCCGGAGGGCGGCACCATGTATGTGCGCGAGACCTTACGCATTCTCGACAGGCTGAAGATGGACAAGGCGACCAGCGACAAGGTTTTCTACAAGAACCTCGAAGCCGTCACCGGCAAGACGCTGGTGAAGTGACGGCGCCACCGCCGTTGCGGATATTCCGCATCGGCTGCCGGAGGTGATCAGCTCGATTGAGCCCTTTGCTCTGCGGCCGGCGGCAAAGGAAACAGGTCGGCATAGCATCGCGACAGCAGCGCTTCGAGGCGCGCCGCGAGACCTGCGCCATGGTCGGCAACGCCAATCGACAGCGCGCCCTTGATTCCACAGGCTCGAAGCTCGCGTCTCGATGGCTCATCGGCCGGCGCCACGAGCTCCTCGGGAATGCGCGTGATGGGGATGAACTCGGGGAACGGGTATGACCACCCGATGCGGCCATACAGCGTCTCGACCTCGGTGTTCATCGGTTCGAGGTAGCGCGCCATCTTTTCAGCGCCGACCATGGTCGTGATGCCGAACTGATAGACCTGAGCAAAATTCTGCGTGTTGGTGCATATCACCGAAAACCTTGCAAGCTCGCGAACGCGTGCGGCACGGGCCGCGGCTTCCTCGCGCGTCAGATCCACCAGCGCGCCGGCGGCATCGATTTTCCGCACCCGCCGCTCGGACGTTGCTTCGGCAAGCGCCAGCCAATGTTCGAGACTTTCCTGCGTGAAGGTGAAGGCGTTGAGGATGTTCAACGGGACCTCGATCGTCCCGTGCGCAAGATGAAAGCCGGCCAGCCGCTCGATCGACATGCGATAGATCGCCGCGAAATAGGCATAGTTGCGGGCGTGCCGGGCGAGCGCGAGCGCGTCCCGGTCGGAGGCGACGCAATCGGACGCATCGATTTGCGGCACCGCCTGCGCCAGCAGCACCCGGCGCCGTACCGCATGGCTGCGCGAAAAAAGCGAGGTTTTGACGACGGCCCCTGAACGGCTGCGGCGCCACCAGGCATACGGACGCCAGCGCAGGTCGCCGAGGTTGTTGTGCATGACCAGCGTCCGCAGGTGCACCGCTCGCCCGGGCCCGGGCAGCGCCGCCAGTGTTTGAATGCAACGCCCAATCCAAGGATACGCGAGCATCGGCGGAAAAGCGTTCATGCCGGTGTGCGGCGAACTGTGGATCAGCAAGGGAGACGTGATGAATGATTGGAAAGTCTCATCGTCCCATCCGAGCAGCCGCCGCAATGCCCCGCGTGTTGCGACATCGGCGACGAAGACTTCGTCCTCGACCATCCTGATGAACTCACACAGGCGCTCGCGGTTGCGGCGCACCGCGTCCGATGGCGGGCCGAGCGGCCTGCGGACCGTGAGACGTTCCCGCAGCGTGACCGCCGAACCGGTCATTCCGGTGCGGCCGCGAAAGCTTCCGGCCCGAACATCTCCGCCGACAAAGCAGGGTCGAAGCCCAGGTCGCGAATGCAGGCGGCCACGCTCTCATGGTAGAGCTGCGGCAAAGCGAGTTCCGACACCAAGCGGCGATCCGCCTCGCTGAGATTCCCGGTATCGCGCGACTTGTAGCTGTACTGCGTCTCCGAGCTGTGCAGGCCAGGCACCACGTAGATCGGCGGTTCTTCGGGAAAGCTGATGCCGGATTGCTTGGATGCGAGCGCGCCTCGTTCGTTCCAGTCGCGCACGACGCCGGGATGAAAGTGCCGCGAGATACCGAGGCGGCGGAACAGCGCTTCAATGGCCTCGATCGGGCGCCGGCTCGCTTCGTAGACATAGTGCGTCACGGCGATGCCGTTGGCCCGGGCGTAGGATCGCATGCGGCGTATCTGCAATGAGGACAGCGCGAAGTGCTCGATGAGCCGCGCCCGGGGCACGCGGTCCGACCACCGCGCGATCCACGAGGCAAGCGACGCAAGAGGATCGCGGTCCAAGACCAAGAGATGAAGCTTCTGCGCCGGATAGCCGGCGGCGATCATCATGTTGAGCGGGTTAAAAATGGTTTCCGCGACCAGGTAGGGACCAGCCATCTCCTTGGAAAAGATGTGGGGATGTTCGGAAGCCTGAGGCGGGACCCAGATCTGCGGTTCACCGCCAAGCAGGCGGTGCCGCGCCATTGTCTTGACCGGCTGATAGAGCGCGGGAATACCGGCGATGCCAAACAGATTGGTCAGCGCGGTTGATCCCACGCGGCACTTGCCCCACGAGCAGAACAGCAGAGGCAAGTCGGCGGCGGATCGCGACTGCAAGCTTCGGCTCAAGCGGCTGGCGACCTCGTCGGTGAGCTGACGCAAGGTGACCGTGCGTGTCTGATACTTGCCGTCGGGCGGCAGCGGCTCGTTTTCGAGCGCCGCCTCCGGCCCTGCCATGAGCTGCATCCTGCGTTGGATTTCAGAATATTCATTCAACAGCTCACTCATTCAGCCCCCTCCCAGACCAGCGGCGCTTCCGTTGTCTTTGCACCGCAAAGGTTACAATCCGTTGGATCAGCTCGGCGTAACCGAGCTCGCCCCACGCGGCCATTCTGCCGAATCCCTCCGGCGCCAAATCGGGATTGGGATTGCCCTCGATGAAGAACACTTTCCCTTCGGCAGTGAGCCGCGCGTCGATTTTGCCGTAATCACGCATTTGCAAAAGCCGGTACATAGGGATGGCGGCGGCGGCCACCCGGCGCAGCTCTTCGGGTGCCAAACGGGCGCGCGGATAAGTGATGTTCCATGCGCGGCGGTACGCCGGATCGCCCTTCACCCGGCTGGTGATGAACGCGGGGCCGCCGCAGCCGGCGTTGCCGAAGCGGACTTCGCGCGGCGGCAAAACCACCGGCTGGTGGTTGCCCACAAGCGCGATCTTGATTTCCCGTCCCTCGATGAATTCTTCGCATATGACCGGCTGTCCGGTACGGCGGTGCAGAAATGCCGCCCGTTGCAGCGCCATCCGCGCGCCGAAGGCGAGCGAGGCGCGCGCCATTTCTTCCGATGCGTCCGCCATCAGCGGCTTGACCAGTACCGGAAAGCGCAAACCTCGGGATAATCGCCTGTTGCCGACGGCGAGCACCTCGAAGCCGGGCACGTCGAAGCCGGCGCGCCGCAACAGGCGCTTGGACCTGGCCTTGTCGCGGCACAAGGCCAAGCCGCGCGGTCCGGCGCCGGTATACGGCAGATTCAGCCGCTCGAGCAGAGTTGCCACATAGGCGTCTTTGCGCCGGTCGCCGCCCAGTTGTTCCGTCAAATTGAAAACAAGCTCGGTGTCGGCGTTTTGCAGGCTGCGGAGCGCTCGCGCCGGTTGCTCCTCGAGCGGCAAGACCGTGACCTCGTGGCCCAGATGCCGCAAGGCCGACACGACATGCCACTCGACCGCCGCCGTGTCCCGCGTCTTCGGGCCCTTAAACTGCGGGTCGTGACGATCGGCCGCCTCGAGGTCGATCAGGACCAGGATCCTCATATTTGTATACGCGAGCTGGCAGGCGTAATTGCCGAAGCGGCGTCCAATCCGACCGGCGGCTTGTCGTTGTTCGGTTGACGGACGTCGTCGACGATCTCGTCGGCACGGCCGAGCAACGTGGTCGGGATCGTGAGGCCGAGTGCCCTGGCAGTTTTCATATTGATGAACAGCTCGACCTTGGTGGATTGTTGGACCGGCAAATCGGAAGGCTTTTCGCCATTGAGAATTCGGCCAGTGTAGTCGCCGGCTATGTGGTACTGGTCGGATATGCTGCCGCCGTAACTCATGAGGCCGCCGGCCGCGGTGAACTCGCGATACTGGTAGATCGTGGGAACCGCGTGGCGCATCGCCAGCGCCGCCAGCCGTTCGCTCCGGGTCGTGAAGAATGTATCGGGCCCGACCATCAGCCCACCTGTCCCCGCCTGGACGAGGGCCGTGAAGGCCGTTTCGAGGTCGGGTTCGGTGCGCGCTTGCAATATTTGGATCTTCAGCCCGAAGGTTTGGCTCGCCGCCCGCACATCTTTGGACAGGGTCTCGGCAAAGAGAGGGTTGTTCGGGTTGACGAGGAGAGCGAAGCTGGTGGCCGTTGGGACCGCCTCATGCAACAGCTCCAATCGCTTCGGTCCCAGCTCCACATTCAGCGTCGTCGCGCCAGTAAGGTTGCCACCAGGTCGGCTCAGGCTGGCGACGAGACCGGCCTTCACCGGATCGGCGCTGGTCGCGAAAACAATGGGAATGCTCGTTGTCGCCGCCTTTGCGGCCAGCGCAGGAGGCAGTCCGCCGAGCACCGCGATGACCGCCGCCTGGGAATGCGCCAGCTCGGCGGCCAATGCCGGCAGCCGACCCAATTGATCGTTCGCCCAGCGGTATTCGATTGCCACGTTTTGACCTTCGCGGTATCCGGCTTCCTGGAGGCCTTGCCGAAACGCCGCCAGTGGCCCGGAAAATTCTTGCGCCGACGGGCTGCCAAGGAGCCCGATGACCGGCATCGTCGACTGTTGCGCGCGCGCTATGAGCGGCCACGTCGCTCCCGCACCACCGAATAATTTGATGAACTCGCGCCGCCGCAAATGTCCCAAATCCACGATTTGCCCCCCGGGGTCGAGGATCACGCTGCAATGCCATTCTCATGATATCACCCCCCAGAGCCGGAATCTGGGGCATTAAACGGCGGCGGCGAGTTCGGCCGACGCCGGAACGGCGCCGTGACCGTTGGCGAAGCCGGCAATCTGCAACTGCCTGCGGACGGCCGGATCCAAACAATTGGCGAGAATTGTCCGCCAGATGTACCCCATCCACAGACTGTGCGTTCGCACGATCGCCAAATCCCGAATATCGAACGGCTTGTCGTCGACGCGGACGACGCGGACATCGTAAAAGCCGCGGAATTCGTGTCCGGAAATTTCGAGCGGCGCATCGACAATCTCCGGGCCCGGCGATCGGATGGAATAGCGCACTGCGGCACGAACGTGCCCGGCATGAAACTGGTCCACCCATTCCGCGAGATCGGGCATCACCGGCGGGTAGAAGTAGTGCCGGTCGTCGGCCACAAGGTGGCGCGGCAAATTTCCCGGCACGAAGTGCCACCGGTTGAACTGCATTCTGGCCTGCACGGCGCGGAACACGTCACCGTTCAAACGTTCGCCGAAGCGCCGCTGCAGTTCCTCGGTTCCCACGATGCAGCAATAGAAATCCTTCGGGGTCAGCGCACCGACCACAGCGGCGAGCGCCTCGGTATCGTCCACGAACAGTTCGCCCGGCCGGCGCAACGAGCTCGACATGCCGTAGTCGGCATCGGTGGCTTGAACTGCCGAAATAACGACGTCCTCGATCAGCCTTTCGAGAGCGCTGGTGGCGCCGGCGTAAGGCGCCTGGCCCGACGCTTTCCGCTCGGTCTCGAAGCAACTCGCCTCAATCGCATTCTGGGCTACCTGGCTGAAGAACGCGCGGGCGGAATCCGCGGGCGCGCAGGGCCATTTGCAACGCAGCATGTGGAGTGACGTCTGTAGGATTTGTTTCGATGTTTGGTCGGCGGGCAGTTGAACGCAATGTTCCTGCTTCTGGAACGTGATCCCGCTCACCCGCCGGTAACGGACCCACGGCTTGCCGCTCAGGCTCTTCGCCAGCGCGCCGACCTGGCGACCGAGCTCGAATGGATGGACGAGCGGTTCGAACGGAATTTGCAGCGCCGTCGCATACGACGACCCGAGAGCATGCAGGCGTTGCAAAAGCCTTTTGGCCGTCAACTCAATCGAATTGAACTCTTCGAATCTCACCGACGCGCCCGACAAGAACAATGCACGAAGCGCGACGATGGCAAGCCGGTCGGACGGCCGCCAAGCCGAAACCGGACATTGCCGCAATTGGTCGATCAGGCCCGGTCCCTTGCGCGTCGCGACAAGATTGGTGACTCGCTCCATCACCGCATAGAGACAGTCGTCGGCATAGAAGCAGACCGCTTCCACGTGCCGGACAGAATCCTCGATGTCATCGAGCAAACCGCAGAGCGAGCCGTCATTCTCGGCATCGCGGAGCACACGGTCGATCGATTCGCGAAGCTGCATCTCCTCGAGTCTGATCCTGTGGGCTTCCGCCCGGGCGTGCCGAACGATCTGCGGCTCGAGGGCGAGATGGCCGATCGCGATGACCCCACCCAAACCGTAATCGAGCACATTCTCGGTGACGGGCCGAAGGTGCAGCCGGCCGAGGGAATTGAAATAGATTCGCAAATTTTCGACGCCGGCAGAACGGCCGGGTTCCGCGGTTATCCTGACCGAATCCGAATTCGGCACCGCGTCGCATATGGCTTGGTCAAAAGGGGCTAACGACGGTCTCCGCAGCTCGATGGGCACCCGGTTGCCGAACGTCAGCAGGCCGGTGATGGCATCCTTCGCTGGCAGCGTCGATGGCGGCGACTGGGAAATGACAGATTGCAATAGCTCGATCATCGTGGGCGCAGGTCGCTTGGGGTCGGCTGAAGTTATCTTAAGTTGCGAAGAAATATCCATGCAAGCGCATTGTTCGGATCGCGCCGGCCAGCGCCACCGGCGATACCGCACTGGCGCGGCCGTCGGTCGGCGCCGGCCAAACGGATCGGGCAAAACGTGGAAAAAAGCGGAGCTGACAGCGGGGCAGCGCCAACGCGCACTGCCCCGCTGTCGTGGTCAGGCGGCGGACCTCGCCGGCTTGGCTTCCTCGTCGTACTCGGCCGACACGTCCTTGCCGGTATAGTCCTTCAGGAGCGCCGTCGCGATGATCGAGACGACCGCGGTGATCAGGATATAGATCGCGATCGGCGTGCTCGATTTATACGACGCGAACAGCGCGGTCGCGATCAGCGGCGCCGGCCCGCCGGCGGAGATCGAGGCGAGCTGATAGGAGATCGACGCGCCGCTGTAGCGCAGCCGCGGCGTGAAGCTCTCGGCGATCAGCGCCGCTTGCGGCCCATATTGCATGTCGTGCGCGAGCAGCGAAAACATCATCGCCACGAAGATCAGCGACGCCGAGCCGGTGTTGATCAGGCCGAAATAGACGAAGCCCCACACGCCCATGGCGGCGGCGCCGATGATGTACATCTTCTTGCGGCCGATGCGGTCCGAAAGGTAACCGCTGAACGGGATGGCGAACGCCGACAGGCAGGTCGCCGCCAGCACGCCGGCCAACAGCAGATCGCGCGACGCATGCAGCGTCGTGGTGCCGTAGGCGAAGATGAAGGCGGTGAAGATGTAGAACGGACCCTGCTCGGAGGTACGCGCCAGCGCCCCGAGGATGATGGTGCCCCACTGCTTGCGGCACACTTCGACGATTGGCGCCCGCTCGATCTTGTTCTCGCTGACGAGCTTGCGGAACACCGGCGTTTCCAGGATGCGCAGCCGGATCCACAGCCCGATGCCGACCAACACGATGGAGAGCGCGAACGGGATGCGCCAGCCCCAGGCGAGGAATTGATCGCCCGACATTTGGCTGAACACCAGGACGGCGAGATTGGCCAGGAACAGGCCAGCCGGACCACCGAACTGCGGCCAGGACGACAGGAAGCCGCGTTCGTGATTGTGGCGCGCCCATTCCATCGACAACAGCACGGAGCCGCCCCACTCGCCGCCGACGCCGATGCCCTGCAGCAGGCGCAGGATGGTCAGAATGATCGCGCCCCAGATGCCGATCACCGCGTAGCCGGGAAGGAACGCGACCAGGAAGGTCGAAATGCCCATCAGCACCAAGGTGACGATCAGCGTCGACTTGCGGCCGATGCGGTCGCCGTAATGGCCGAAGATGAAGGCGCCGATCGGGCGCGCGACAAAGCCGACGAAATAGATGCCGAAGGAGCTGAGCGTCGCCGTGTACGGGTCTTCGTTCGGAAAGAACAGCTTGCCGAAGACGAGGCCCGCCATGGTGCTGTAGAGGAGAAAATCGTACCACTCGATGGTGGTGCCTACCGTCGCCGCGACGACGGCGCGACGGAGCTCGCGCGCATGCTGGTCCGGCGTGAGCGCATAGTTGACGTCGGTCACCGCTGCCATTGTCGTTTCCTCCTTGGATGTATCTATTTCAAACCGGCATTTCCCCTTTCAATCGTCGCGTCTTGTGCGCGGCGTATGACGCGATCATTCCACTATCGTTTGCTGTTGCCAAGCCGATGCCGGGCGGCAAGCTGCCGCATAATGGCGCTTGCCATGGAACCTGGCCGCCAGTGCGGCTTGCCACTGACGGTGATTTTTATCGACCGATCGGCTGATCGCATCAGCCGCGGCGCTTCACCCGCCGCGCCAGATAAGCGAAATTGATCTCGAACTGCTCCGGCTGGCCGATCTCGTGCTTGAACTTGGCGATGTCGTCGGGCGGGAATTCGGCTGCCAGCTCGCCGGCGGCTTCGACCATGAGCTGAATCTGCGCGGCGTTTTCCAGCATGATCGATGAGACCACGGCCTCCTCGACGGTTTTGCCGGTCACCACCGGCCCATGGTTCTTGAGCAGGACGGCGCGGCGATTGCCGAGCGCCTTGGCGACGCCGGCGCCCAAGGCGTGGCTGCGGATCAGGGTGATCGTATCGGTGAAGACGCCGACTTCGCCTGAAAACAGGGCGCCGGGCTGGCTGTAGGCTTTCATCGGGTGGCCGGTCGCGGAAAACGCTACGGAGAACGTGGGATGGGTGTGGATAACGCAATTGACGTCGGCGCGCGCCTTGAAGATTTCGGAATGGATATAGACTTCGCTGTGGCGGCGCGCCGTGCCGGCCACCACGTTACCCTCGAGATCGATGGTGAGGATGTTCCGCATGGTGATCTCGTCGAGCCCAATGCTGTGCGGCTTCATGAAGAACAGCTTTGGATTGCCCGGCACGCGCACCGAGATGTGGCCGCGGGTGAAATCGTCCTGACCCTCGGCGACCAGCACTTTGCCGGCTATGATGAGCTGCTGCTTGATGGCGGTATGGGTTTCTTTCTTCATCGACCCGTCCTGCAGTTTCGCGTTAGTGATCGGCGCGACCTATTAGGCTAGATGAGCACGGTATGGCCATAGCCGAAACAAGAATTGAGGAAGACCCGCCGGCCTCGGGGGCGCAGCTGGGCGCGCCCAAAGCAGCCGACGAGGCCGGCCGCGTAACTCCAATGATGGAGCAATATATCGAGATCAAGACGGCCAATCCGGATTGCCTCTTATTCTATCGGATGGGCGATTTCTACGAATTGTTCTTCGACGATGCCGAAGTGGCGTCGCGGGCGCTCGGCATCGTACTGACCAAGCGCGGCAAGCATCTCGGCCGCGACATTCCGATGTGCGGCGTGCCGATCGAGCGCGCCGACGAATATCTGCACCGTCTGATCGCGCAAGGGCACCGGGTCGCGGTCTGCGAGCAGCTGGAAGATCCGGCTGAGGCGAAAAAGCGCGGCGCCAAGAGCGTGGTGCGCCGCGACGTGGTGCGGCTGGTCACCTCCGGTACGCTGACCGAGGACTCGCTGCTCGACGCCAGGCGCAACAATTATTTGCTGGCGATCGCCCGCTCCCGCGTCTCCTCCACCGAGGACCGTTACGCACTGGCCTGGATCGACATCTCGACCGGCGAATTCCACATCACCGAATGCGACCGCTCGGGACTTGCCGCCGCCATCGCGCGCATCGAGCCGGGCGAGATCATCGTCGCGGAAGCGGTTTTTTCCGACGCCGAGCTGGCGCCCTATCTGCGTTCGCTGCCAACGGTGACGCCGCTCACCCGCGACGTGTTCGACGGCGCCACGGCGGAGCGCCGGCTCGCTGCGTTCTTCGGCGTGGCGACGACGGCGTCGTTCGGCGCCTTCTCGCGGGTGGAGTTGACCGCCGCAGCCGCCGCGGTGACCTATGTCGAGCGCACCCAGATCGGCAAGCACCCGCCGCTGTCGCCGCCGGCGCGCGAGGCCGCCGGCGCCACGCTCGCCGTCGACCAGGCGACGCGCAGCAATCTCGAGCTTATTCGCACGCTCTCCGGCGAGCGGCGCGGCTCGCTGTTGGGGACAATCGACCGCACCGTAACCGCGGCCGGCTCGCGCTTGCTGGCGCAGCGCCTTGCGGCGCCGCTGACCGACCCCCGCGAAATCGCCCACCGGCTCGATGCGGTCGCAGCTTTCATCAATGACGGCGCCATGCGCAGCGATCTGCGCGGCACGCTCAAAACCGTGCCCGACCTGGCGCGGGCCTTGGCGCGCATCGTGATCGGCCGCGGCGGGCCGCGCGATGTGGCCGCGATCCGCGACGGCATTTTCGCCGCGGCGGAATTTTCCACACGGCTTTCGGCCTTGGCGGAGGTGCCGCGCGATATCGCCGAAGCCATCGCGGCGCTGCGCCGCCCCGATGCCGCCATTGCCGCCGAATTGGCGCGAGCGCTGGCCGACGAGCTGCCGGCGTTCCGCCGCGACGGCGGCTTCGTCCGCGCCGGATATGAGGCGGCGCTCGACGAAGCGCGCGCGCTGCGCGATGAATCTCGGCGAGTCATCGCCGCGCTGCAGGTGCGCTACGCGGAGACGACGGGCGTGAAGTCGCTAAAGATCCGGCACAACAATGTGCTCGGCTATTTCGTCGACGTCACTGCGCAGCACGGCGAAAAGCTTCTCACCGCGCCGCTGAACGGAACCTTCATCCATCGCCAGACGCTCGCCGGGCAGGTGCGCTTCACCACCACGGAGCTGGGCGAGCTCGAAGCAAAAATCGCCAGTGCCGCCGATCGCGCGCTGGCGCTGGAACTCGAGATCTTCGATGCGCTGGCGGCGCGCGTCACCGCGGCGAGCGATGCCATCAAGCGGGCGGCGGAGGCGCTCGCCGCCGTCGACGTCATGACCGCGCTGGCGGCGCTCGCAGTCGAGCGCGGCTATGTGCGTCCCGTCGTCGATGGCAGTCTGACGTTCCTGATCGAAGGTGGACGTCACCCTGTCGTCGAGCAGGTGCTCGGCACCGACGGCGGCCCGTTCGTCGCCAATGACTGCGACTTGTCACCGCCGGCCGACGCCACGGCAGGCCGGATCTGGCTGGTCACCGGCCCGAACATGGCGGGCAAGTCGACGTTTTTGCGTCAGAACGCGCTGATCGCCGTGCTCGCCCAGATGGGCAGTTTTGTGCCGGCGCGCGCCGCCCATATCGGCGTCGTCGACCGGCTGTTCTCGCGCGTCGGCGCCGCCGACGATCTGGCGCGCGGCCATTCCACCTTCATGGTCGAGATGGTCGAGACCGCGGCGATCCTCAACCAGGCCGGCGAGCGCGCGCTGGTCATCCTCGACGAAATCGGCCGCGGCACCGCGACCTTCGACGGGTTGTCGATCGCCTGGGCGACCATCGAGCACCTGCACGAGAGCAACCGATGCCGCACTTTGTTCGCCACTCATTTCCACGAGATGACCGCGCTCGCCGCCAAGCTGCCGCGCCTGCACAACGCCACCATGCGGGTCAAGGAATGGCGCGGCGACGTGGTGTTCCTGCATGAGGTGGTGCCCGGCGCCGCCGACCGCTCCTACGGCATCCAGGTGGCGAAGCTCGCCGGGCTGCCCGCGAGTGTCATCGAGCGCGCCAAGCTGGTGCTGGCCCAGATCGAAGCCGAGGACCGCACCTCGCCGGCGCGCAAGCTGATCGACGACCTGCCGCTGTTCGCGGCGACCCGGCCGGCGCCGGCGGCGCCGCAGCGCGACGAGGCGCTCACGGCGCTTGTCGACGCGCTCACGGCGCTGCATCCCGACGAAATGTCGCCGCGCGAGGCGCTGGAAGCGCTTTACGCACTCAAGGGGCAGCTCGCCAAAAAAATGTAGCCCGGGTTGAGCGGTAGCGAAACCCGGGGTATTCGACCGGCTCGAGCGCTGATCCCGGCTTTCGCTTCGCTCAAGCCGGGCTACTTTTCAGGCCGGACGTTTGCGCGCGCGCATCAGCCACAGCGCAAAACTCCATCCGACGCAGACGCCGAGCGCCAGCAGCAAAGCCGGCCACACGCCGACCGGCGCGACCAGATAATGCAGCGCCAGGAAGCCGAGCCACAGGCCGATCAGGGCGATTTGCGAATGCGCAAACATGCTGGCCGCCGCCTTGCCGCCGACGCGGGGATGCAAGATGACGATCGAGCTCGCCATGACGATCGGAAACACCGCGAACACGCCGGAAACGAACGAACCGATGCTGTAGCTCGCCGTGGTCACGATGACGACCACGACGGCAGCGGTGATCGCGCGCAGCGGAATATCGTAGGCGGTGCGCAGGAATTTCGGCACCGGGCCCGACGTGCGGTAACGCCAGCTCAGCGGCACGGTAGCGCCGAACACCAGGACATTGAGCAGGAGCGCGGTCGGCGGCGTCCAATCATACAAGCGCAAGGCCGCCGCGCCGACGAACCAGATCGCGATGGCAATGCTGAGGCTGAGAATGAGCCCGTGGCGCTGCGCCAGCACCGTATAGCTCAGCGCGAAGATCGAAACGGTGGCGGCGGCCGCGGCGCTGCCGACCGCGCTCGCCGCGATGAAGGCTGGCGGGTGCTCGAAGGCGAGGATGATGTAGGCGGCGCCGGCAGCGGTCGGCAGCGCCGCGATCAGCGCGCCGATGAATGGGCCGGAACGCTCGACCGTGACCGAGACGATGACGACGATGGTCGCCGTCAGCGCCATCTTCAGCGCCAGCTCGGACAAGAAAACGAGTTCCGGAGACATGGGAGAATCATTGCTCGTCATTCCGGCCGAGCGCAGCGAGAGCCGGAATCCATAGTCACTGGTCGAGAGGTTTCTTCACCGATCGTGATTATGGATTCCGGGTTCGCCGCTGCGCGGCGCCCCGGAATGACATTATTTCCGTTTCAGGCTTACCTCGACCGGAGGTCCATTTTTCAGCGTCTGATAAACGACGCAATAACGCTCGGTGAGTTTGAGCAGCTGATCGAGCTTGTCCTGCGCCACGTCGGTGTCGACGTCGAAGCGCAAGCGGATTTGCGCGAAGCCGACCGGCGCGTCCTTGGCGACGCCGAGCGTGCCGCGGAAATCGAGATCGCCTTCGGCCGACACCGTGCCGGACTTGAGCGGGATATCGGTGGCGGTGGCGACCGCCTTGAGCGTCACGCCGGCGCAAGCCACCAGGGCTTCGAGCAGCATGTCGCCCGAGCACAATTCCAGGCCCGAGCCGCCGGTGGCCGGATGCAGGCCGGCGATCGCGAGCGCCCGGCCGGTCTCGACCTTGCAGGCGATGGTGGCGTCGTCGATCGCGCCTTTGGCATGAAGCGTGATCAAGCCGGCTTTGGGATCGGCCTTGTAGCGTTCCTTGATCGGCGCCTGCATCGCGCGCAGCCCGGCGGCGTCCATGGGAGGTCCTTTCCGTGAATAACGCCGGTGAATATAGAGATGACGGACGACGGACGACAGAGGACGGATCGCCCAATCCTCAAATCTGCCGTCCGTCGTCCGTCCTCTGTCCTCCGTCACCACCACAGCGCCGCGCCGGCGGTCGCTTTCGGCTCGGCCTCCGCAGCGGTCGCGGCGCGGTTCAAAGAGCGGTCGAGCGCGACAAGCACGCGGCGCTTGACGAAATCAAAAGCGGCGGATTGCCGGTCGCGCGGCCGCGGCAGATCGACGTCGATCTCGTCGAAGATGCGGCCGGGCCGCGGACACAGCACCATGACCCGATCGGCGAGCACAATGGCCTCGTCGACGTCATGGGTCACCAGGACCAAGGTCGGCTTGGCGTCGGCCCACAGATCGAGCAGGTGGTCCTGCAGATCGGCGCGGGTAAAGGCATCGAGCGCCGAGAACGGCTCGTCGAGCAGCAGCACTTCCGGCCGCGGCACCAGCGCGCGCGCAATGGCGACGCGCTGCGCCTGGCCGCCGGACAGTTCGCGCGGCCACATCGTCGCCTTGTCGGAGAGGCCGACACGCTTGAGCGCGGTGGCGGTGCGCGCGGCACGTTCCGCCTTCGGCCGGCCGCCAAGCCCGAAGCCGACATTGTCGGCGACCTTGAGCCACGGCAAGAGCCGCGGCTCCTGAAAGATGATGCCGATCTTTTCGTGCGGCGCGGTGATGCGCTCGCCGTCGAGCACGACGGCGCCTTCGCTCGGCGGATCGAGGCCGCCGATGGCGCGCAGCAAGGTCGATTTGCCGGAGCCCGAGCCGCCGATCACGGCGACAATCTCGCCGAGTTCGACGTCGAGCGTGACGCCGCCGAGCGCATGCACGCCGTTGGGATAAGTCTTGCCGACGCGTTCGAGTGCGAGCATGGGATTTAGTCCTGCCGCACCACGTCTTCCCAGCGCAGGAACGGCGCCGCGGCGAGCACGATCAGCCAATCGGTCGCCTTGCCGACGATGGCGAAGGCGACGATGGCGGCGACGATCTCCGCCGGCTTGCCGAGCTGCTGGCCGTCGATCAGCAGATAGCCGAGACCTTCGGACGCGCCCATCAGCTCGGCGGCGATGACGAACATCCAGCCCAGCCCGAGCCCCGAGCGCAGCGAGAGCACATAGGCCGGCAGCACCGCCGGCAGCAAAATGCGGCGCACCATCTCGACGTCGGTCAGCCGGAACGCGCGGCCGACTTCGACCAGCTTGCGATCGACCGATTGGATCGCGCCCATCAGGCCGAGATAGACCGGAAAGAACACGCCGACCGCGATCAGCGTGACTTTCGACGCTTCGAAAATACCGAGCCAGAGAATGAACAGCGGCACCCAGGCGATCGACGGGATGGCGCGCAGTCCCTGGACGCTCGGATCGATCAGGCGGCGCACCAGCGGCGAATAGCCGGCGGCGGCGCCAATGACCGTGGCGGCGGCCACGCCGATGCCAAAGCCGGCGGCGACCCGCCACAACGTCACCAGGGTGTGGCGCTGCAATTCGCCGGTGCGCGCCAGATCGACGAACGTCGCGAAGATGACCGACGGCGGCGGCGCCAGCCGGCCGGTGGCCCAGCCCATCCGCACGATGAATTCCCACGCCAGCGCCAGTGCGACCGGCAGCAGGAGGCCGAGCGCCGGCCGTAGCCACCGCGCCCGGCGTCGGAGCGCTGCCGGCTGCGCCGGGGCGGCGTCCTGAGCAGTGCCTTGGGCGGCGATCGTCATAGCAACAAGAGACATTGTGCCTGCCGCAAAATCAATGTGGCCAAGCTTACCCTCTCCCGCTCCGGGAGAGGGTGGCTCGCAGCGAAGCTGCGAGCCGGTGAGGGTCCGCTGAGCCACTGCCCCCTCACCCGGCGCGCTGCGCGCGCCGGCCTCCCCCGCAAGGGGGGAGGTGAAGTTTACGCCCCCGCCACGTAGCGATCGTCGACCAGATCGTTGAGCGTCTGCTTCACGTCGACGTTCGCCGGGATCACGCCGGCCTGCTGCAAAGCGAGGCCGGCTTGCAGGATGGTGTCACGCTGTTGCGGGCCGATGCGGTTGAAGGTGAGGTCGGTGCGCTCCTTGAGCTGGATGTCGACCACCGCGGCCGGCAGCTTGGTCGCGTCCATGAACACGCGCTTCTCGTCGTCGTATTGGGCGAGGCAGTATTTGCGCGCGTCCTCGTAGACCGCGATGACGCGGCGCGTCAGATCGGGATAGTTTTTCAGGAACTCTTCGCTGGCATTGAGGATGCCGTAGGTGTTGGCGTCCTTGTTGCGATAGAACAGCCGGGCGCTGTCCTCGACCTGCGCCGCAGCCATCATCGGATCGAGGCCGGCCCAGGCGTCGACGTCGCCGCGAATGAGCGCGATCTTGCCGTCGGGATGCTGCAGCAGCACCGGCTGGATGTCCTTCTCGCTCATGCCGACCGAGAGCAGCGCCCGCACCAGGAAAATGTGCGGATCGGTGCCGCGGGTCACCGCGACGCGCTTGCCTTTGAGATCCTCGATCTTGTTGATCGGCGTGTCCTTGCGCGTCACCAGCGCCGTCCATTCCGGGCGCGAATAGACGTAGATCGACTTGATCGGATTGCCGTTGATGCGGCCGAGCAGCGCCGCGGAGCCGGCGGTCGAGCCGAAATCGATCGAGCCGGCATTGAGGAATTCCAGCGCCTTGTTGGAGCCGAGCGTCTGCACCCAGCGGATGCCGATGCCGTCCTTGGCAAATTCTTTTTCCAAGAGGCCCTTGTCCTTGAGCACCATGGACACCGGGTTGTAGGTCGCCCAATCGATGCGGATTTCTGCGGGCTTGCCGGCGGCGCGGGCGAAGCCGGCCGGCAGCAGTCCGGCGGCCGCGGCGGAGACGAGCAATTGACGGCGTGAAAGCATGACGTCCTCCGGTTCGGATCGCGTCAACGCTTTCACACGCAACACGATCGCAGTTAGGAGGCGGGATTTTGACGGCCCGCCAGCTTAAGCGAGGCGACGGGGCAGGCCCCGCGCTTTAGCTGCACTTGTTAAGCGCCCGCAAGCTGCTCGCTCAAATCGGCGCTAGTTTCCTTCTCTAGGATACACCATGGTGGGCGTCAATTGGAAATAAACTCCAATATTGTCCGGCCAAATAGTATTTCATTCCCCCATCAACCAATCAAGCGCCGATCCATTTTCCGCCGGCGGCGGATCGCACGATGACAGCACACCACGCCTCGGCTATGCCGATATGATGATGCTGGACACGCAACGATCGCCGCGCGCCGAGGTCGAACTCATCGACAGCGCGGCCATCGTCGCCGATCTCAAGGCGCTGGCCAAAACCCATGCCGGCCGCGAGCGCGAACTGCGCACGGCGGTGGCGCTGCGGCTGAAATCGGCGCTGACGCAAGCGCGCTCCCGCGCCGAGCAATTGTTGCTGAAGGATCGCCACGGCCGCCGCTGCGCCGAGCGGCTGTGCCAGTTGCAGGACGAGATCATTCGCATCCTGTTCGAGTTCATCGGCACCGAGATCTATCCGCCGCAGGTGCGGTCGGAAGCCGAACACATGGCGGTGGTGGCGACCGGCGGCTATGGCCGCGGCTTGCTGGCGCCGGGCTCCGACATCGATCTGCTCTTCCTGCTTCCCTACAAGCAGACCGCATGGGGCGAATCCGTCGCCGAGGCGCTGCTCTATTGTCTCTGGGACATGGGGCTCAAAGTCGGCCACGCGACGCGTTCAGTCGCCGAAAGCATCCGCCAGGCCAAGGCCGACATGACCATCCGTACGACGCTCTTGGAATCGCGGCATCTCTTCGGCGACGCCAAGCTCTACGAGGAACTGACCACGCGCTTCGACAAGGAAGTGGTGCAGGGCACGGCGCCGGAATTCGTCGCCGCCAAGCTCGCCGAGCGCGAAGAGCGCCATCGCCGCGCCGGGCAGTCGCGCTATCTGGTCGAGCCCAATATCAAGGACGGCAAGGGCGGCTTGCGCGACCTGCACACGCTGTTCTGGATCGCCAAATACGTCTACCGCGTGCGTGAGCCCGAGGAATTGATCAAGCGCGGCGTGTTCAACCACGACGAATACACCTTGTTCCGCCGCTGCGAGGACTTTCTGTGGTCAGTCCGCTGCAACATGCATTTCCTCGCCGGCCGCGCCGAGGAGCGGCTGTCGTTCGACATCCAGCGCGATATCGCGGTGCGGCTCGGCTACACCGAGCATCCCGGCTTGCGCGACGTCGAGCGCTTCATGAAGCACTACTTCCTCACCGCCAAGCATGTCGGCGACCTCACCGCCATCCTGTGCGCCGGCCTCGAGGAGCGCCAGGCGATGCCGGCGCCGGTCTTGAGCCGCATCATCGCGCGGCTGCGCCCGGCGCGCAGCCCACAGCGGCTGACCGAGACCGACGATTTCGTCATCGACAATAACCGCATCAACATCGCCGGGGCCAAAGTCTTCGCCCGCGACCCGGCCAACCTGATCCGCCTGTTCTACCTGGCGCAAAAGCACAATCTGGCGATCCATCCTGAGGCCATGCGGGTCGCCACCCATTCGCTGAAGCTGATCGACAAGGATTTGCGCGAGGACAAGGAAGCCAACCGGCTGTTCCTGGAAATCCTCACCTCGAAGAACGACGCCGAGACCGTGCTGCGGCGCATGAACGAGGCCGGCGTGCTCGGCGAATTCGTCGGCGCCTTCGGCCGCATCGTGGCGATGATGCAGTTCAACATGTATCACCATTATACGGTGGACGAGCACCTGCTGCGCTGCATCGGCGTGCTCAACGAGATCGAGCGTGGCGAGAACCGCGAATTCGCGCTGGCCAACGATTTGATGGGCACGATCCAGCCGGAGCACCGCGCCGTGCTCTATGTGGCGCTGTTCCTGCACGACATCGCCAAGGGGCGGGTCGAGGACCACTCGATCGGCGGCGCCCGCGTCGCGCGCCGGCTGTGTCCGCGGCTCGGCATGTCGGCGGCCGACACCGAGCTGGCAGCCTGGCTGGTCGAGGTGCATCTGGTGATGTCGACGGTGGCGCAGTCGCGCGATCTGTCCGACCGCAAGACGATCGAGAATTTCGCCGCCGTGGCGCAGTCGCTGGAACGGCTGAAGCTGCTCACCATCCTGACCACGGCGGACATCCGCGCCGTCGGGCCGGGCGTGTGGAACGGCTGGAAGGCGCAGCTGCTGCGCACGCTCTACTACGAGACCGAGCCGGTGCTGACCGGCGGTTTCTCCGAGGTCAACCGCGCGCAGCGCGTTGCCGCGGCGCAGGCGGAATTCCGCGCCGAGATCAAGGACTGGCCGGCGGACAAACGCGACGCCTATATCGCGCGTCACTATCCGGCCTATTGGCTCAAAGTCGACATGCCGCACAAGCTGGCGCAAGCCCGCTTCGTGCGCGCCGCCGAGGAATCCGGCAAGCGGCTTGCCACCAGCGTCGACTTCGACGCCGCGCGCGGCGTCACCGAGCTCACGGTGTTCGCGCCCGATCATCCGTGGCTGTTGTCGATCATCGCCGGCGCCTGCGCGCTGGCCGGCGCCAATATCGTCGACGCCCAGATCTACACCACGACCGATGGACTCGCGCTCGACACCATCTCGGTGTCGCGCGAGTTCGAGCGCGACGAGGACGAGGCGCGCCGCGCCGCGCGCATCGGCGACGCCATCGAGCGGGCGGTGCGCGGCGAGCTCAAATTGCCCGACGTGGTGGCCAAGCGCGGCGCGCCGAAGGGCCGGCTCAAGGCCTTCGCCATCGAGCCCGAAGTGACCATCAACAACCAATGGTCGGCCCGCTACACCGTGGTCGAAGTCACCGGCCTCGACCGCCCCGGCCTGCTCTACGAGCTGACCGCGACGTTGTCGAAACTCAACCTCAATATCGCCTCGGCCCATGTCGCGACCTTCGGCGAGCGCGTCGTCGACGTGTTCTACGTCACCGATCTGCTCGGCGCGCAAATCTCCGAGCCGACCCGCCAGCTCGCCATCAAGCGCCCGCTGATCGCGGTGTTCGCGCCGCCGAACGCCGAGACGAAGCCCGCGAAAGAGGCTGCGGCAGGTTAACGCGTTCCCCTCCCCCTTTGTGGGGAGGGGCAGGGGTGGGGGGTCGCGAGGTTTTGCTCAGGCGTCGATGCCGCGCTCTAACCTCCCGACCCCCACCCCGCCCTCCCCACAAGCTTGCACTCGGGCGCGCGCAAGCGCGGCCCGGGTGGGGGAGGGAGTGCGCCGAGTAACCCGCCCTTAAACCGCACAAACTACGGTCGCTTCAGCGCGTTATCCGCGCTGGGGACGGGACATGGCGTCGCGACAGGCAGGCAAAAAGCGCGATGTCGACGCCGATGCCCGGCCACGGCCGCAGGACCGCGCCACGCCCGCGCCGCGCCGCCAGCGCGACGATTCCCCGCCGCCGCGGCAGCCGCGCCGGAAAAAGCGCGCCGGCAAGCAGCGCTCCGGCTTCGGCCGGCTGATCTATTGGAGCGCGGTGGCCGCGCTGTGGGCGGTGATCGCCGCCATCGGCGTGCTGGTGTGGATCGGCGCCCATTTGCCGCCGATCCAGTCGCTGGAAATTCCCAGGCGGCCGCCCTCGGTGCTGATCCTCGGCGCAAACGGCGCCACGCTCGCCACCCGCGGCGACATGGGCGGCGCCGAAGTGCCGTTGCGCGAATTGCCGGATTACGTGCCGAAGGCGTTCGTCGCCATCGAGGACCGCCGCTTCTACTCCCACCACGGCATTGATCCGTGGGGCATTTTGCGCGCCGGCATCCGCGACGTGCTGCATCGCGGCGCCGCGCAGGGCGGCTCGACCATCACCCAGCAGCTCGCCAAGAACTTGTTCCTGACCCAGGAGCGCACCGTGACGCGCAAGGCGCAGGAGGCGGTGCTGGCGCTCTGGCTCGAGCACAAGTTCTCCAAGACGCAGATCCTCGCGCTTTATCTCAACCGCGTCTATTTCGGCTCCGGCGCCTACGGCATCGAGGCGGCGGCGCAGCGTTATTTCGCCAAATCGGCGCGCAAACTGACGCTGCCCGAAGCGGCGATGCTGGCGGGCCTGGTGCAGGCGCCGTCGCGGCTACAGCCGAGCCGCAATCCCGACGGCGCCGAGCGCCGCGCCGGCATGGTGATCGCGGCGATGGCGGAGCTGAAAATGATCAGCGACGACGCCGCCAAGCGCGCGCTGATCAACCCGGCGCGTGCGGTAAAGCCGTCCGGCGGCGGCTCGGTCAATTACGTCGCCGACTGGGTGATGGACGCGGTCGACGACCTGATCGGCCATGTCGACCAAGACCTTGTGGTCGAGACCTCGATCGATCCGAAACTGCAGGCCGCGGCCGAGCAGTCGCTCTACGATGTCCTCGCCCAAAAGGGCGACAAGCTCGACATCGGCGAAGGCGCGCTGGTGGCGATGACGCCGGACGGCCTCGTGCGCGCGCTGGTCGGCGGCCGCAATTATGCCGAGAGCCAATTCAACCGCGCCATCGCGGCGCGGCGCCAACCCGGCTCGGCGTTCAAGCCGTTCGTCTACCTCACCGCGCTCGAGCATGGGCTGACGCCCGACACGGTGCGCGAGGACAAGCCGATCTCGGTCCAGGGCTGGCGGCCGGAAAATTTCGAGCACGACTATCGCGGCCCGGTGACGCTGACGCAGGCGCTCGCCAATTCGCTCAACACGGTGTCGGTGCGGCTGACCATGGAAGTCGGCCCCGCCGCCGTTGTGCGCACCGCCTATCGGCTCGGCATCGAATCGAAACTCGAGCCCAACGCCTCGATCGCGCTCGGAACTTCGGAAGTCTCGGTCCTCGAACTGGTATCGGCCTACGCCACCTTCGCCAATGGCGGTCTCGCCGTGGCGCCGCACGTCGTCGAACGCATCCGCGGTGCCGACGGCAAGACGCTCTACACGCGCGCGACGCAGGCCCTCGGCCGCATCGTCGACGCGCGCACCGTCGGCATGATGAACACGATGATGCGCGAGACGCTCACCAGCGGCACGGCGCGCCGCGCCGACCTGCCCGGTTGGCTCGCCGCCGGCAAGACCGGCACCAGCCAGGATTTCCGCGACGCCTGGTTCATCGGCTACACCTCGCGTCTGGTCACCGGCGTTTGGCTCGGCAACGACGACAATTCGCCGACCAAGAAGGCGGTCGGCGGCGGGCTGCCGGTGGACATTTGGAGCCGGTTCATGAAGGTCGCCCATCAGGGCGTCGCGCCGTCGGCGCTGCCGGGCCTGGCCGAGTCAGGCTGGTTCACGCCGCCGGCGCCAGTCCAGCCGACGCCGCCACGCGGCATCGATGAAACCGGTTCCGGCGCCGCCGTCGAGCGCGGCGCTCCGCGCGGCAACAGCGGGCTCGATTTCTGGCTGCTCGACAAATTGTTCGGCCGCCGCTGAGCGGCGCGGAACTATTTGCCCAACCCAAAAATTATGCCGTTGAGCCGACTTGGACTTTTCCTTGTCGGCATTGCCGCAGTCTTGACAACATGTCAGAGCGCCCGCACAGTCGATTGATTGATAACGAGTTTCGGTCGCGCGCTGGGCTGGGATGCGCGCGCGTTCGGGCGCTCCAAGGGGCAGGCGCGAAGCATGCATGGATCATTGGAACACGCTGAGCCTTCTCCTCCTGCGCCCGGTTCCCGCTACCGTCCCCCGGCGCCGGTGCCGCAGCCCAAACCGCTCGGCGCGCTGCGGCTGATTTCCACGCTCAAGCGCAATCCGCTGGAATGCTGGACGCGGGAGCATTTCGAAAAGCCGGTGGTGGTCGGCGGCCTGCCGTTCAAGCACGTTCTGCTGGTCCATGAGCCGGCCGCGATCCGGCGCGTGCTGCTCGACAACGCCGGCAATTATCAGAAAGACTCGATCCAGCGCCGCGTGCTCTCGGCCGGGCTCGGCGACGGCCTGCTCAGCGCCGAGAACGAGCAATGGCGCACCCAGCGCCGCATTCTGGCGCCGGTCTTCGCGCGCAAAACCATCCTCGATTTCGCGCCGGCGATGATGGACGCAGCCCAAGCGCTGACCGCGCGCTGGCGCGGCAAAGACGGCACCACCATCGACGTCGCCGCCGAGGCGTCGCGGTTGACGCTCGACGTGCTCGAGCGGACGATCTTTTCCGACGGCTTCGGCCGCGCCGCGGAAGAGATCCGCGATGCGATGAGCGTCTATTTCAACACCATCGGCAAGATCGACCCGCTCGACCTGATCGGCCTGCCGCCGTCGGTGCCGCGGTTGTCGCATTTGCGCGTGCGCTCGACCTTGCGCTTTTTCGAAAGCGCCATCGACGAGATCATCGCCACGCGGCGCTGGCGCCTCAACGGCAAGACCGGCGACGGCGCCAGCGATATCCTCACGCTCCTGCTCGGCGCGCTCGATCCGGACACCGGCCACGGCATGACCGAGGCCGAGGTGCGCTCCAACATCCTCACCTTCATCGCCGCCGGCCACGAGACCACGGCGAACACCATCACCTGGTCGCTGTTCCTGTTGTCGCAATCGGACGAATGGCGCGCCCGCGTCGAAGCCGAGGCGCAGCGCGAGATCGGCGGCCCGATCGCGGGGCTGGCCGACCGGCTGGTCGAGACCCGCGCCGTCATCGACGAGGCGATCCGGCTTTACCCGCCGATCGCTGCGATCAGCCGCGTGGCGATGGGGCCGGATGAGCTCAGCGGCGAGAAGGTCAAGCGCGGCTCGCTGGTGGTGATCGCGCCCTATGTGCTGCACCGCCATGAAATGCATTGGCGCGAGCCGGACGTATTCGATCCGAGCCGCTTCCTCGGCAAGGCCAAGACCGAGATCGACCGCTACGCCTATCTGCCGTTCGGCGCCGGCCTGCGCACCTGCATCGGCTCGGCCTTCGCGCTGCAGGAGGCGACGCTGATCCTCGCCACCATCGTCAAGAACTTCGACTTCAAGCTCGCCCCGGACAAAAACGTCTGGCCGCTATTGCGCGTGACCTTGCGGCCGGAGGGCGGCATGCCGCTGACGATCAAGAGCAAGCACTAAGAGAATTGAGACGAAAGTCCGATCGCTACCCGCCGTCTGACCGAGCGGTACCTCTCAGTCACTCATGCCGATGCATGGCCGAATCGGCCTTGGTGTCGCGCATGAACAGATAGACCACGAGCGAAATGCCGATCATGCCGGTGAGGTAATAATAGAACCAGGTCTCGTGGCCGATCGACTTGAACCACAGCGCCACCGAATCGGTGGTGCCGCCGAAGATCGACACCGTCAGCGCATAGGGCAGGCCGACGCCGATGGCGCGGATATTGGTGGGAAATAGTTCCGCCTTCACCACCGCGTTGATCGACGTGTAACCGGACACGATCATCCACGCCGCCGCGATCAACAGGAACGCGGCAAACGGGCCCTTGACGGACTGCAGCGTCGTCAGCAGCGGGATCGTGAACAGGACGCCGCTGACGCCGAAAGCGATGAGCAGCCATTTGCGGCCGATGCGGTCGGAGATCGCACCATAGACCGGCTGCAGGATCATGCCGAAGATCAGCGCGCTCAGCGTCACCGCCGTGGTCTGATCGTCGGTCAGCCCGACCGAGAGTTTGAGGAATTTCTGCATATAGGTGGTGTAGGTATAGAACGCCGCGGTGCCGCCCGCGGTCAGTCCGACCACGAGCAGAACCTCGCGCGGATATTTCATCAACGCGCGCAGCGACGACGTGCGTTTCACCACCTGTTTCGCCGCCTCGAAGGCGTCGGTCTCGTGCAGCGTCCGCCGCATGACCAGCGCGATCAGCGCCAACAGCGCGCCGATGAAGAACGGAATGCGCCAGCCCCAGGCGCGGACTTCCTCGCCGGTCAGAAAGACCTTCTGCAGCACCAGAAGGACGAGCAGCGCGCAGATCTGGCCGCCGATCAAGGTGACGTATTGGAAGCTGGAATAGAAGCCGCGATGGCGCTGGTCGGCCATTTCGGTCAGATACGTGGCGCTGGTGCCGTATTCGCCGCCGAGGCTCAAGCCCTGGATGATGCGCGCGGCGGCGAGCAGGATCGGCGCATAAATGCCGATCGACGCATAAGTCGGCATCACCGCGATCATCAGCGAGCCGAAGCACATCAGCGACACTGACAGCATCAAGGCGCCGCGCCGGCCGTAATGATCGGCCAGATAGCCGAACAGCCAACCGCCCAAGGGGCGCACCAGGAAGCCAGCGGCGAACAACAGCGCGGCGTTGAGCTGCTGCACGACCGGATCGGAATTCGGAAAGAACGCGCCGGCGAAATAAAGCGCGAAGGCGGCGTAAGCGTAGAAGTCGTACCACTCCACCAGATTGCCGACCGAGCCGATGAAAATGGCCCTGATCCGCCGCCGCATGTCCGCCAGATCGAGCGGCTCGTCTCCGGATCGGATCGGCAATGTCGTGGTGGTCATGGTGCCCTCCCGAACGGCCGGTTTTATTTGCAAGGTAATATGCCTCGCGCCACTCGAACAGGGCTTGCTACTGATCGGATGGCGGCCGCTTTTGATCTCAGATCGAGCGCAGATCGTGGTTCTTCACCGGCAGCGAGCGGATGCGCTGCCCGGTGGCGGCGAAGATCGCGTTGCACAAAGCCGGCGCCAACGGCGGCACCGGCGGCTCACCGACGCCGCCCCAGAAATCGCCGCTCGGCACGATCACGCTCACCACTTCCGGCGCCTCGGCAAGATGGATCATCCGGTAATTGTCGAAGTTCGATTGCTCGGCGGCGCCATCCTTGATGGTGATCTCGCCGTAGAGCGCCGCAGTCAACGCATAGATGATGGCGCCCTGCATCTGCATCTCGATCGACAGCGGATTGACCACATGACCGCAGTCGATCGCCGCGATGACGCGATGGACGCGGATGCGGCCGCCGCCGACCGACAGTTCGACCACCTGCGCGCAATAGCTGTCGCAGGCGGCATTGACCGCGATGCCGCGGAACACGCCGGGCGGCGGCGCCGTGCCCCAATCCGCTTTCTGCGCCGCGGCGTCGAGGACGGCGAGACTTTTCGGGCTGTCGCGCAGCAAGCGGCGGCGGAACAGGTACGGATCGGCGCCGGCGGCGTGGGCCATCTCGTCGATGAAACTTTCCCGGTAGAAGGCGTTCTGGGTGTAATTGATGCCGCGCCAGGCGCCGAGCGGCACCGAGGTCGAGCGCAGCGCCACATCGAGCCGATAATTCGGCAGGCTATACGGCATTTCGTCGGTCAGGCCGCTGACAAAGCTGCGGTCGATGATGTCGGGGCCGAACGCCGGCACCAGCGAGGCCACGAATGACGGCCCGGCAAGCCGGATCGTCAGGGCGACCGGCATGCCGCCGGCATCGAGGCCGCCGACCAGCCGCGCCATGCTGCACGGCCGGTAGAGATCGTGGGCAACGTCCTGTTCGCGGCTCCACACCATCTTGACCGGCCGCGCGACCTCCTTGGCGATCAGCACCGCCTCGCCGACGTAGTCCTGCACGGCGTTGCGCCGGCCAAACCCGCCGCCGAGCATCATCGGATGCACGGTGACCTTGTCGTTGGTGACGCCGGCGGCGACGGCGGCAGTGACCAAGGTCGTCATCGCATCCTGAGACGGCGCCCAGACCTCGACCCCGTCGGATTTGACGTGCGCGGTGCAGGTCTGCGGCTCCATGGTGGCGTGCGCCAGGAACGGCACCGCATATTCCGCCTCGATGCGCCGTGCCGCGCCCGCCAAGGCCGCGGCGGCGTCGCCATCGGCGCGGGCGACCTGGGCCGACGGCGCGTGAAGGCCCTCGCGCACCACCTTTTCGATGGTGGCGCTCGATACGTTGCGATTGCCGTGGTCGTCCCACGCGATCCGCAACGCTTCCGACGCGCGCTTGGCCTGCCACCAGGATTCCGCCACCACCGCCACCGCGTCCGGCAGCCGCACGATCCGGCACACGCCCTTCATGGCCGCGATGGAACTTTCGTCGACCGCCTTCAGCGCGCCCCCAAACACCGGACAGTGGATGACGGCGGCGTACAGCATGTCCGGCAGCCGCACATCGATGGCAAAGACCGGCTGCCCGGTGACCTTGTCGTGCAGGTCGAGACGGCGGCGCGGCGTGCCGGCGAGCTTCCACTGCCGCGGCTCCTTCAGCGCGACATTGGCCGGCGGCTCGATCTTGGCTGCGCCAGCGGCGACCGCGCCGAAGGTCACGCTGCGGCCGGTTCCGGCATGGGTGATAACGCCGTTTTGCGCGCTGCACTCCGACGCCGGCACATTCCAGCGCACCGCCGCGGCGGCGATCAGCATTTCGCGCGCGGTGGCGCCGGCGCGGCGCAGATAGAGCTGCGATGACGCGACCGAACGGCTGGCGCCGGTCGACATGTCGCCCCAGAGCCGGTTGCGGCGCAAATTCTCGCCGGGGGAGACGAATGCGGTGCTGACTTTGCTCCAATCGCATTCGAGCTCTTCGGCGACCAGCATGGCCAGCGCCGTCATGGCGCCCTGGCCCATTTCGGCGTGCGCCGCGCGGATGGTCACCGTGTCGTCGGGCGCGATCGACAACCAGCAATTGATGTCGCAGGGGGCTTCGGCGGGACCCATGCCGGCGCGGCTGAGCGGAATGGCCAGGCCCAGCGCCAAGCCGCCTCCCGCGGCGCTGGCGCCAACGAGAAACGAACGGCGATCAACTTCGCCGCCAGAACGCATGACCAGCCCCTCCTCACGCCGTAACGATGCCAGATTTTGCTGTCGCGTCCAGCGCGAAAATTAGTCAGGGCTATGTTACTGCAACGTGATGGCCGGGCCATAGCCGGGCCGCGTAAAAATTTAAGGGAAAACGTCATGGTCGGAGAGAATCTCGAACAGCGCATTCGGGCCATCGAGGATCGGCTCGAAATCTACAATCTCATTGCCGGCCATCCGCCGAGCGCCGATACCGGCGCCGACTACTATGCCGAAGCCGTTTACACCGAGGATGGCGTGTTCGATCGCGGCCCCGACCTCTCCGGGGCGACCGGCAACAAGGCGATCGCGGCGAGCCTGAAAAGCCCCGGCCACCAGGCCGCCATCGCCGGCGGATTGGCCCACTTTACCGGGTTACCGCACATCGCGCTGGACGGCGACCGCGCCATCGTCACGTCGTATCTGCAGATCCTCAGCCCCCATAAATCCGGCGAACCGATCGAAGTGCCCAATCACGGCAGTTCGCGCGGCTATCACATCCACCGGGTGGTGACCAACCGTTGGGAACTCGTCCGCACCGCCACCGGCTGGAAGATCAAGCGCCGCACCATCCGCCTGGTCGACGGCTCGGAGCCGTCGCGGGACATTTTACGCGGGGCGCTGAAGGCGTATGAGCGGCGCGCCTAGAACATGATCCGGAAAATGCCTGCCCTCGGACTTGATCCGAGGGTGGATGCCGGTTTTCCGAAAAGATCACGCTCCAACGAAAGAACTAGACCCGCAGCAGCTTGTCCTCGAACCAATTCCACATGGTGGCGGCGCCCAGCGAAAGATAATCGCGCTGGCAGTGCTGCGCGCCGCCCTCCTCGGCGGTGAACACACGCAGCGTCTTGTCGGCGGAGCCGGACGCCTCGTAGAGCGCCTGCGCGTCCTTGAGCGGAATCTGCTCGTCGTCCTCGCCATGCACGACCAGAAACGGGCAGCGCATCTTCTGCACCACGCCGTCGAGCCGGAACGGTTCGAGCTTTTTCAGCGCGGCGTCAAGCGTATCGACGCCGAGAATCCACATGATGTGATGGCCGGGCACCGACATCGAGGCCTGAAAGCCGGCGTCGATACGCTTCTTCCAGGTGCCGTAATAATCCCAGATCGCGCCCCAGGCGATGCAGGCGGCGAAGCGCTGATCGAGCGCCGCGCAGCGCGGCGCGTAATAGCCGCCGAGGCTGATGGCGACGATGCCGATGCGTTTTGCGTCGACGTCGCCGCGTTTCTCCAAATAATCGATGCAGGCACTGCCGGCTTTCTCGTAATCGTGGCGCAGCGGCATGCCGCGGAAACGGATCGCCTCGCCGGTGCCCGGACCGTCCATCACCAGCACCGAAATGCCGCGGCGGACGAGATCGGGCACGCCGCGCAGGAATTGAATCTCTTTGGTAATGTCGAGGCCGTCGAAAAACACGACACACGGAGAGCGCGCTGACTTTGCATTTTCGGCGGGCACGAAATAGCCCGGCAGCTTGTTGCCCTCGAACGGCACATCGACGATTTCGATCTTGGTTCCCGACAACGCGACGAATTGATGAAAGCATTCCACTGCGGTGCGATAGGCGTCGAGCGCGCGTTGATCCTTCGGCGTGCGGAAGCGTTCGCCCATCTGATAATAATGACAGGCGCGCAGATAGAACGGCGCCGCGGCAATCGGATAATTCCCGGCGCGGAATTTGTCGGCGCGGCCGCGCACGACGTCGGCGACCTTGACGCAAGCCGAGAACCACGCCTCGTCGTCGCCGCCGCTCTTGCCTTCGAGCATGCGGCCGATCTGGTGCAATTCGCTGATGTCGACGCCGCCGAACGGCGCGGTGCCAAGCATGTTCACGAACGCCGCCGACCAGCGGTAGTTGCCGGGGAAGTACATGAAGTATTTCGGCGCATTTGCCATCATACATCCCACTGTGGCGCGCGGCCGATCGGATTGGCGATGCGGCCGTCCGCCCGTTTGAGCGCGCCGATCCGGCGCATGTCGTCGTCGCTGAGTTCAAAATCGAACACGTCGATATTCTGCGCAATGCGCTCCGCATTCGACGAGCGCGGAATGGCGGCGATGACGTTTTGCTGCATCAGCCAGCGCAATGCGATTTGGGCGAAAGTCTTGCCGTGGCGCCGCGCGATGTCGGCCAGCACCGGGTCGCCGTGCAGGCGGCCGCGGCCGAGCGGGCAATAGGCGGTCAGCACCAGCCCGCGCCGGCGGCAAGCTTCGATCACCTTGGTCTGGTCGAGATAAGGGTGACACTCGGCCTGCAAGGTTACCAGCGGCTCCGGGCAGAGCCGGACCGCCTCGTCGAGCATGGCGATGTTGAAATTGGCGACGCCGATATGGCGGGTAAGCCCGGTCCGCTTGGCCTTGGCCAGCGCGCCCATGGTCTCCGCAAGCGGCGTGTTCTTCTCCGGCCAGTGCACCAAGAGCAGATCGACATAGTCGACCCCGAGCGCCTTGAGGCTTGCATCGACGGAACGCGCAAAATCCGCGGCGTGCAGATGTTCGTGCGACACTTTGGTGCACAGAAAAATATCCGTGCGCGGCACGCCCGAGGCGCGCATGCCTTCGCCGACGACGCGTTCGGTGCCGTATTTCCGCGCCGTGTCGATATGCCGATAGCCCGCTTGCAGCGCGGTGGCGATATGCTCGGCGCGGACGTCGCCCAGGCCGGAGGTGCCGAAGCCGATAGCCGGAATTTCGGCGCCGTGGGCCGCAAGCTTTGGCGCCAATGTCATCGCGGCAGATGCGCGCTCAAGCATGCTTGAGCAGCGCCTTCTTCAGCCCCTCGGTGGGTTTCATAAAAAACACCAGCATGGTGCAGCCGTTGGGCGCCTTCGGCGCGTGGCGGCTGCCCTTGGCGCGGATGACGAAATTGCCGGCGGTGCATTCGCCTTCATCGTCGACCAGCGAGCCTTCGAGCACGAAAGTCTGCTCGAGGTCCTCGTGCACGTGCGCCGGGATGCCGGAGCCGGGCTCGAGCTTCGACAGGATGGTCAGCATGCCGGTCGCCGGATCGTGGTAGATCACCTTCATCTTGTTGCCCGGCGCGGTTTCGATCCACGGCACCTGCTCGGTCTCGATGAACCGGGATTTAAGCGCGGCGAGCGAAGCGGCTTCGGCCATGGTTTCCTCCTTGGGCGTTCTCTTGTAGCGTTGAGCCTACGCGGCGGCGGCGACAAAGACCACTGCGGCGGCTGCCACCCTGCCCGGCGCCGCGAGGAGAGAACCATGACGGAGCATGCAAAAACCAACGGCGCAAAACCGCGGCAGGACATGATCAGCGGCGCCTATTTGCGCAATGCCTGGTACGTGGCGGCGTGGTCCGATGGCGTCGGCGACGGACAACTGGTGCCGCGCACCATCATGGACGAGCCGATCGTGCTTTTTCGCAAGGCCGACGGTGCCGTCGCCGCCATCGCCGACCGTTGCGCGCACCGCTTCGCGTCGCTGCATATGGGCAAGATCGTCGGCGGCGACCGCATCCAGTGCCCCTATCACGGTCTCGAATTCGACGGCAGCGGCGCCTGCGTGCGCAATCCGCACGGCACCAAGAACATTCCGCCGCGGGCGCGGGTGAAAAGCTATCCCGTGATCGAGAAGCACAAGGCGGTGTGGGTGTGGATGGGCGAAGCGCCGGCCGATGCCGGCAAGGTGCCGGACTTCGGCGTGCTCGACAACGTGCCGGAGCTGCACACCACCAAGCGCGACTGCATCGTCATCAAGGCCAATTATCAGCTCATCATCGACAACCTGCTCGACCTGAGCCACACCTCGTATCTGCACGAAGGCATTCTGGGCAACGCCGACACCGTGGACTCCGAGATCACCGTCGAGCAGGACGGCGACGACGTCGTCGTGGCGCGCCACGCCACCAATTCGGCGCCGCCGGGCATGTTCGCGCAATTCTGGCCGGACCACCCGCCCCGCGTCGACAAGTTCACCAAAATGCGCTGGATGGCGCCGTCGACGCTGCGGCTATTCACCGGCATCTGCACCATGGGCGCTGCGCCCGACACCGGGACCGGCTATCACGCCATCCATCTGCTGACGCCGGAAAACGAACGCTCGACGCATTATTTCTTCACCGCGGTGCGCTGGGGCGTGCGCACCAGCGAAGACAGGCTCAACCGCGACCTGCAGAAGAAAGTCGCCGAGATGCGGCGCTTTGCGTTCGAGGAGCAGGACGCGCCGGTGATCGAGGCGCAGCAGCGCGTCATCGAAGAAGCCACGGAGCCGCTCGATCCGGTGATCCTCGCCGTCGACGTCGGCTGCGTGCGCTACAAACGCATCCTCGGCAAGATGCTGGAAGCCGAGCAGCGCTGATCTGACGCGGGTTTGCCGGCACCGCAGAGGCCTGCTTCGCGCGCGGCGCAATGCTATCGTGGTCGTGGAGTCTGGGAGGAATTCATGAACAAACATTGTCGCCTGCCGGCGATCGCACTTGCCTCGATCGTATTTGCCGCAATCACCGGTGCCGCGAGCGGCGTAATTGCCGACGATTACCCGACCCGCCCGGTGCGCATGATCATTCCGTTCTCGGCCGGCGGCCCGACTGACATCGTCGGCCGCATCATGGGCGCGAAGATGGGCGAGATCCTCGGCCAAACTTTCGTGATCGAGAACAGGACCGGCGCCGGCGGCAATATCGGCGCCGAGGTGGTCGCCAAGGCCGACCCCGACGGTTACACGACGCTGATGGCGACGGTCTCCACCAACGCCATCAATCCGGGCCTGTACAAGCACATCCCCTATGACGCGGTGAACGGATTTGCGCCGCTCGGGCGGGTCGGCGTCACGCCGACGCTGCTGCTGGTGAATCCGTCGATTCCGGCAACGGACGTCAAGAGCCTGGTGGCGCTGATCAAGGCCAATCCCGGCAAGTACAACTACGGCTCCTCCGGCGTCGGCTCGATCCTGCATTTGTGCGGCGAGGAATTCAAAGCCAAGGCCGGCGGCCTCGACATCACCCACGTGCCTTACAAGGGCTCGGCGCCAATGGATACCGACCTGATGGGCGGCCAGGTGGCGATGGCCTTCGACGCAACGCCGACCGCACTGCCGCTGTCGCAGTCAGGCAAGCTCCGCGCGCTCGGCGCCGGCATGCTGAAGCGGCTGGCGGCGCTGCCGGATCTGCCGACCTTGGACGAGCAGGGCTTGAAGGGCTACGAGTGCTACACCTGGAACGCGATCCTGGCGCCGGCCGGCACGCCGAAGCCGGTGGTCGACAAGCTGAACGCCGCCATCAACAAGGCGCTGGCCGATCCGGCGGTGTCGTCGGCACTGGAAAAAGCGGGCATCACCCCGACGCCGGGCTCGACGCCGGCAACGACGACCGACTTCATCAAGACAGAGCTGGCGAAATGGGCGCCGATCATCAAGGCATCGGGCGCGCAGGTCGATTGATTGACGCTAGACGCAAGGGAACTAGAGCGCCCCGCGCGAATCTTTTTCCGCCACCCCGAGGTGGCGCGAAGCGGCCCCCGATCCCTTGCCGAAATTTTCGGCCGGAACGAAAGCCCGCGGAAAAGCGTTATTTGGTCGCCCGGCCTTTCGGCCGAGGGTGCAAGGCTGTTTACCGGAGATGGCCGGCGGAGGAGCCCTATGCGGGTCGCTATTTCTCACGACGCGGTCCAGACCGGCCATCGCGCCGATCCCGATGAAACGTCCGCTGCGAAGCAACAGCGCGTGTCGACGACCGCAACCCTCGTGGCCGTGGCGCTCTGCGCCTTCATGGCGCAAGGACACCTGCTCGCAGCGCGGACGCCAGCACGCGTCGCCGCGGCGGCACAAGAGAGCGGCACGCCGCCGGTCAGGATCATCGCGCCGGAATTCTGCAAGGACCAGACTTGGCCCTATATCGACTCGCGCTGCCTGCGGCGCGTCGACCCGCCGCCGCCTGTCGATGAGCATAAACCCATCGCTCCGGTCACCACCGCGGCGGCGCCCCCTGCTGCCGGCGGCGTGAGTGCAAGTACAAGTGCAAGTACAAATGCCGTCGCCGCCGCACCGACAAACGCCCAGACGGCCGCAGCAACGCCGCCGCCGGCCGCGGCGGCACCGAGCCCGCCGGACCCACGGGCCCAAGTCATACAGTCGGTGTTTCCAGCCGCCGCGCCGAGCGCGGTTCCGGACAACGGCGCCTACGCCGCGGCAGACAACGACCGGCGCACCAGCGACGTCGCGCAACATCGACGGTCGCGGCATTGGGGTAACCATTCCGGCTTTTTCGGATTTCGCTTCTAGCCGGGCATCGGCGTCATCGGCCTAACGGAAAATCTCCCGGCGTTGACCATTTTGCTCAACGGCGCCCCTCCCGCGTTGCATCCTGCTTGCCTTCCTCGCAGCGTGGCAAATCGGCGCGCGCAGTTATATGACGTTCGACGGCAACACCAGCGCTGCGGATAATTTAGGCCTCCGCAGACAATGCCCGTTCGAGCGAGCCGGCCATGATCCATCGCCCCAGCCGCCGCGATGTCGTGAAGACGGCCATGGGGCTGACGGCCGCCGGCTCCTTCGGCATGCGCTACGCGACCCGAGCGCGCGCCGCGGCGCCGATCAAGTTCTCCCAGATCGATGCGATGCTCCGCGCCGCGACGCGCGCCGGCGAAGTGCCTGGAGTCGTGGCCTTGGCGGCGACCGACCATGGAATCTTCTATGAGGGAATTTTCGGCAAGCGCCGGCTCGGCGACGGGCCGGCGATGACGCGTGACACGGTGTTTCGCATCGCCTCGATGGTCAAGCTGATTACGTCGGTGGCGGCGCTGCAGCTCGTCGAAGCCAACAGGCTCGCGTTGGATGCTCCGGTGCCCGATATCGAGCCCGCGGTCGGCTCACCGCAAGTGCTCGACGGCTTCGACGCCAAAGGATTGCCGCAGCTGCGCCCGGCCCGGCGGCCGATCACGCTGCGCCACTTGCTGACCCATACGTCCGGCTTCGCTTACCGGCTCTGGGACGCCAAGGCCGCTCGCTATGCCAGGTCGCTCGAGCTGTTGCCGAAGGTGCAAAGAGAATTGGCGCCGCCCACGCCGCTGATGTTCGATCCCGGCGAACGTTGGCAGTACGGCCCCAGCATCGACCGGGTCGGCCGCATCGTCGAAGCGATCAGCGGCGAGGCGTTGGACGTCTATTTTCGCAAGCACATTCTCGATCCGCTCGGCATGAACGACACTGCCTTCGTGCTTAAGCCGCAGCAGCGCCAGCGCGAGGCCAGCGTGCATCGGCGTGGGCCGGACGGATCCCTGACCGCACAACCGATGGAGCAGAACGCGCCGCGGCAATCCTTCTCCGGCGGCGGCGGAATTTATTCGACAGCACCGGATTATTTGACGCTCATCCGCGCGCTGTTGGCCGGCGGCGCGCTCGACGGCGCCCGCATCCTTCGTCCTGAGACGGTCGCGCTGATGGGCCAGAACCAGATCGGCGATATCGACGTCGGCATCCTGAAAACGACGGTGCCGGCGCTCTCCAACGACGTCGATCTATGTCCCGGCGTCACGCGCAAATGGGGATTCGGCCACATGATCACCATGCAGGCCGTTGCCGGCGGCCGTAGCGCCGGCAGCCTGACCTGGGGCGGCCTCCTCAACACCTATTATTGGATCGATCCCGGCAGGAAGATCGCGGCCGTCTTCATGACGCAAGTGTTGCCGTTTGCCGATAGCCGGACGTTGCGCCTTTACCGCCAATTCGAACGCGGCATCTACGCCGCGATGAAAGCGGGTTAGCGCAGCGGCGTCGGGTCCTCGATCACCGGATTCGACAGCACGCCGAGGCGATCGACTTCCACTTCGCAGACGTCGCCGGGGCGCATGTGCAGTTGGCCGGCGACGATGACTTTGCCGACCGGCTTCTCCGGCGCTTCACCCGGCCGCAGCGGCAAGGCGCCGGGCGAGCCGGTGACGATGACGTCGCCGGGCTGCAAGGTATAGCCTTCCGACAGATATTCGATCAGCCGCGGCACGTCGTGCAGCAGCCCGGAAATCTTGGCGTGCTGGCGCTCAATGCCGTTGAGCCGCGTGATCAAGGTGTGATCGGCCGGATCGCCGAACTCGTCCGGCGTCATCAGCCAGGGCCCGAAACTGCCGGAGCGCTCGAAATTTTTTCCCAGACCGAATTGCCGGTTATGGCCCTGATATTCGCGCACCGAGCCTTCGTTGTAGCAGGAATAGCCGGCGACATGGGCGAAGGCGTCCGCGCGTTTGATGTAGCGGCCGGGCTTGCCGATGATCACCGCAAGCTCGCCTTCGTAGTCATAAGCCTCGGCGATGCTTTTGCGCGGCGCCCAGAGCGGCTGCTTGTGCCCGACCTGGCAGATCGGCATGCGCAGGAAAATCTGCGGATAGGTTTGCGAGGTCGTGAGCCCGGTCTCCTCGATATGGAGCTTGTAGTTGAGCGCCAGCGCCCAGGTGGCGTGCGGCTCGCGGATCACCGGATCGAATGCGATGTCGTCGAGCGCAAGATCGGCCGATTTCCCCGCCACCGCCGCACGCACTTTGGCGAGCGTCGGATCGATCTGCAGAATCCGGCGCAGATCGCCGGGCAGATCCGGCGCGGCTTTCGCCAGCGCGATGACACCGTTGGCGCCGGTAACGACGCCGACGCCCGGCTTGCCGTGATGAGAAAAGGAAACGACTCTCAAGCTATCCTCCCCCGAACCATCCCGCTTGCGCCCATGGTAGTGGATTGGGCTTTGGCTCGCCACAAAGGTAAAGTGAGCGCCGGCCGTCATTCACGGCGACTCCGGGAGACAGACCATGCGCGGCGTGACTTTCCTTGGCGGACGCAAATTGCAACTGGCGGAATTCCCCGATCCGGTGCCGGGACCGCACGACGTCGTCGTCGAGATCAAGGCGTCGGGCATGTGCGGCAGCGACCTGAAATTCTATCGCGCAACCGGCGAGACCTCCTCACTCGGCCTCGGCAAAGTCAGCGGCCCGGTCATCGCCGGACACGAGCCGTGCGGCGTGGTCGCCGCGGTCGGCAGCGCCGTCGACGCGCGCACCGCCCGCATCGGCGCCCGCGTCATGGTGCATCACTATTCCGGCTGCGGCACCTGCCCGCATTGCCGGACCGGCTGGTCGCAGATGTGTTCGAGCGGCTCAACCGTCTATGGCGTCACCGGCCACGGCGCGCACGCGCCCTACATGAAAGTTCCCGCGCACACGCTGGTCGCCCTGCCGGACGAGCTCGGCTTTGCCACCGGCGCCGCCATCTCCTGCGGCACCGGCACCGCCTATCAGGCGCTGCGACGGATGAATCTGGCCGGGGGCGATACCATTGCCGTCGTCGGCCAGGGACCGGTCGGGCTATCGGCGACGCAACTCGCCGCCGCCATGGGCGCCCGGGTCATCGCGCTCGATGTCAGCGCCGCCCGGCTTAATCGCGCCAAGGAATTCGGCGCCGACGCGCTGATCGATCCGAAGGCCGACGATGCGGTCGCCGCCATCCGCGCGCTGACCCACGGCGCCGGTGCCGACCGCACGCTCGATACCTCGGGCACGGCGGACGGCCGCCTGATCGCGGTGCGCGGCGCGCGGCCGTGGGGCGTCGCCTGCTTCGTCGGCGAAGGCGGCGACGTGACCATCGACGTCAGCCCGCAGATGCTGCGCAAGCAGCTCACCATCATCGGCTCGTGGACGTTCTCCACGACCATCCAGGCCGACTGCGCCCGCTTCGTCGCCGACAACAAGATCGACGTCGAGCATCTGTTCACCGATCGCTGGCAGCTTACGCAGGCCGACGAGGCCTACAAGCTGTTCGACCGGCAGACATCGGGCAAAGGGGTGTTTTTGATGTAGGCACCGCGCATTTCAGTGCCGCCGCAGAAAATCCAAAACCTTGTCGTTGAACGCGCCGGGCTGCTCCCAGGCCATGGCGTGGCCGGCATCGTGGATGACGGCCCATTCGTGATGGCGCAGCTGCGCCGCCCAGATGCGCATCAGGGCCGGCGGCGCCAACAGATCAGCGTCGGCGGCGATCACCAGCGCGGGCGCGGTAATGGCCGCGATCTTGGCAAAGGTGTTCGGCGTGCGCAGCGGCGGCTGAAAGCCTGCGCCCGGCTGGCGCGCGCGCTCGTCGATCTCGATCCAGTGGCGGGTGCCTTCGGGGTTGGCGCCGCGATAGGACGCGCCGATTTCCCGGTAATGCGCCGACTGTTTCCTGATCTCGGGGATGGCGATGCGGGCGATGAAATCGGCGATCGCCTGGTCCGCGAAGCTGCCGGTCGAGGCGCCGACGATCAGGCTGCGGATTTTCTCCGGGCGCCACGCCGCGTAATCGAGCGCGATGAAGCCGCCGCCGGCAACGCCGAGCAGATGGAATTTGTCGAGCTTGAGATGATCGGCGAGCGCATCGAGATCGCCGGCGATGCTGCCGGGCTGCGCGCCGGACGCGGCATCGGCCATGCTCTTGCCCCAGCCTTTGCGGTCGAAGGCGATGACGCGGTAGCCGGCCGCGGCGAAGGCCGCGATTTGCGGCTGCCAGATTTCGACGGTGCCGGTGTTCGGATGGAGCAGCACGATCGGCACGCCTGCGCCGCCGGTATCGGTGAACCATAATTTCACGCCGGGGAGTTCGGCATAGGTGCCGCTGACGACATTGTTCAAGAAAGCCCTCCCCGCGATCGAATGCTGATGTTCTTGGCGACGATGCTAATCGATCGAGCAACCGCTCGCCACTCGGCGCGAGAGCCTCAAGTTTAAACCGAACGAGAGGGCGGCCTTGATCGCTTTCTGCGCCGTCGCCGTCAACCCGCCAACTGAGTATTCACCGGCTCATTTTCCATCACTCCGCCCGCCGCGAAAAAGGCCGATGACATCGCGTTGCCATTTGTCGTAACGTCCCGGGTCGCGAATAGTCAAAACGAGTAACAGGGAGAATACGCGCCATGGCGAATTACACGTGGGATCACATCCATCTTCGCACCAGCAATCCCGAGGCGATGGCGCAATGGTTCGAGCAGAAGCTCGGCGCCGAGGTGGTCCGCACCATGCAGCAGGGCAAGCCGCGCATCGATCTCAAGCTCGGCGGCGCCAACATCTTCATCGCCCCGGTCGCGGCCGGCGATGGCGTCAACGCCGCGCCGACGACGCCGTATCGCGGCCTCGATCATTTCGGGCTTGCGGTGAGCGGCATCGACGCCATCGCCGCCGATCTGAAGGCCAAGGGCGTCGAGTTCACCCGCGAGCCGACCACGGTGCGGCCCGGCGTGCGCATCTGCTTCATCCGCGCGCCCGAAGGCGTGTCGATCGAATTGCTCGACCGCAACGCGTAGTCTTGTAGGATGGGTAGAGCGCAGCGAAATCCATCATAAGCCGCCGATCGAAAGCGATGGGTTTCGCTTCGCTCAACCCATCCTACGAATAATTTTCAGGAGAACTCCATCATGCTGATGCTTTACTACGCGCCCGGCGCCTGCTCGATGGCGTCGCACATCGTGCTCGAGGAGAGCGGCGAGAAATACGAACCGAAGAAAGTCGACCTCGCCGGCGGCGAGCAGCGCACCGAAGCCTATCTGAAAATCAATCCCCAGGGCCGCGTGCCGGTGCTGCGGCTGGACAACGGCGAGCCGCTGGCGGAGAACACCGCGATCCTGCCCTATCTCGGCAAGCGCTTCGACCTGTGGCCGAAGGATGCCCTGGCCGAGGCCAAGGCGCTGTCCACGATCGGCTTCTTCGCCGCCAGCGTGCATCCGGCGCACGCCCATGTCGGCCGGCCCGAGCGCTACACCGCCGACACCTCAGCCTTCCCGGGCATCAAGGAAGCCGGCTTAAAGACCTTCCACGGCTATCTGAAGCAGATCGACGGCGTGCTGGGCGGCCGCGAATGGCTGTCCGATAAATACTCCGTGCTCGATCCTTACGCCTTCGTCTTCTACACCTGGGGCGTGCGCCGCGAGCTGCCGATGGGGGAACTGAAGAACTACACCGCGCACAAGGACCGCATGCTCAAGCGGCCCGCGGTCGGCCGCGTGGTCGAGGACGAGAAGGTCAAGGTGTAAGCGGCGCGCGGTTGGCAGTTGGTGCATGATCTTTTCGGAAAACCGGGCTTTTTCCGGATCATGCACTAATTGGCGATATCGAAGCCGACGGTGATCCGCACCCGCAAGGTGTCTTCGCCGGCTGAGATCGGCACCGGCGCCGCCATCGCCGCCTGGGCGCGGAACATCGGCATGGGACCGGGCGGCATCATCCCGGTGTCCTCGGTGAGCCAGGCCACACGGCCGAGCGTGAAGCCTCCGGCATGGGCATACAGCTCGGCCTTGCGGCGCGCATTGGCAACCGCGGCTTCGCGGGCCTGATCGAGCGCCTTGGCGGGATCGGCATGTAGAAACGATACGTTGCCGATGTCGGTCACGCCGGCATCGACCATGCGGTCGAGAACGTCGGAGACCTTGCCGAGCGGGCGCACCGTCACCGTGACCTGGTTGGAGACGCTGTAGCCGACAAGTTTTGGCTCCGCCTGCGGCTGCGGCGGCGCATAGACCGGCTGAATCGAAAATTGCGCGGTCTGGATGTCGGCTTGCGCGATGCCCAAACTCAACAGCGCCGCGGTGACGGCGGCCATCAGTTTCGAGTTGGCGTCGGTCGCCTCCTTGACGGTCTTGCCCTTGGTGGTCACGCCGCCCCTGATCTGCGCGTAGTCCGGCGCGACATGGACGCTGCCTTCGCCGACGACGATCACGCGCGCCTCGGCTTGCGCCGCCTGCTGCTGCGCCTGTGCGCAAGGCGCAACAAAAATCGCCGCGGCGGCAATGGCTGCGCCGGCGACGAAGAGGCGTGGCGCTCCTCGGCACGCGAATTTTCTGCAACGGCGCGCAGGCATGACGACCTCCATCCAATGGCGCGTCATTGTACAGGCCTTTTGGCTTTTTGTTTGTAGCGGCGATGGCCTAATCGAGACGCCCGGGATCGTTACAAGCTCAGAGTCTGCGACGATCGCAGTCTTTGCGCGGAAGTCGACTCACGCCGGCGTCGGTTCCTCGAACTTGAAGCCGACCTTCTGCAAGCCTTCCAGTGCCGACTTGCCGTATTCGTCCTCGATCTCCTTGGCGAGGCTCGGCGCGTAGGAGATCGGATCGGCCTGCTCGGCGGTCTCCGGCACGATCATGACCAGCAAACGGCCGGTGACGCCGGAGACGTTGCGGAAGCTTCGGTTCTCGCCGCGCGGCACCGAGATCATGTCGAGCGGATCGAGCACCAGCTTGTGCTCGCCGTGATCGCCCCAGGCGATCTCGAAGCGGCCGGCGAGACACATGAAGTTCTCCACCGTGTTGAGGTGGCGATGCAGGCCGGGGCCGTTGCCCGGCTCGCACTCGGCGATGCTGACGATCAGGCCGCGCGGCCCCTTGACCGGCGCGCCGGCGCTGCGGCCCTGATAATCGGTTGGCGCCATCACCGGATAGACTTTGCGCGCCGTGATCTTCTCCACCGCGCCGGACGGAATGCCGTGGGTGGCGAAATTCTGCTGCTGGTAGGTTTGCAGCTTGTTGAAGCGGGCGACGCGTTTCGCCATAGCCTCGGGACTGAGCGTTTTCGTTGTCACGGCGGCTCCTCCACTGTGTAATTTTCAGGCGTGTGTTTACGCCATTATTCTCCGCATGCGGCGGCTTGTCGAGGCGGTGTGCGATTGAGGTAGATGTCAGAGTGATCGGAGGCGGCCTTGATCGCTTTCTAGGCCATCTCACGGTTTACGGCTTGACGCTCTCGCTCAACCACTCGACCGCCGCCTGCACGCCGCCCTTGCCGTGCGGAATGCCGAGCGCGCCGAGCGCCGTCTCGACGACGCCGAGCGTGCCCAGCACCATGGGCGCGTTGATGTGGCCCATGTGCGCGATGCGGAACGCCTTGCCGTTCAATTTGCCCAGCCCGCGGCCGAGCACGACGCCGCATTTGGTTTCACAATAAGCGCGCAGCCGGTTGGGATCGGAACCCTCCATCAGCACCGCGGTCACGGCATCGGAACGGTCGGCGGGCTCGGCGACCTGGAAGTCGATGACGCCGCCTTGCTGCCACACCGCGACGGCGCGGCGGATCGCCTCAGCCAGGAGGCGATGGCGCAGGAAGACGTTGTCGAGGCCTTCTTCGAACAGCATGTCGAGCGCTTTGCGCAACGCGAACAACAAATGCTCGGGCGGCGTGCCGGCGTATTTCTGATAATGCAGCGCGCCGTCGCGCACCGCCCAGTCCCAATACGGCGTGCGCAAACCGGCGTTGCGGTGCGCGTCGCGGGCGCGCGTGCCGGCGGCAACGAAGCCGAGGCCGGGCGGGCTCATCAGGCCTTTTTGCGACGCTGCCACGGCGACGTCGACACCCCAGGCGTCCATCGCAAACGGCACGCAGCCGAGCGACGCGATGGTATCGACCACATAGAGCGCGTCGTGGGGGATCGCCCTGATGGCTTCGCCGATCGCGGCGATATCATTGGCGACGCCGGTAGAGGTTTCGATCTGCACGGCCAGCACCGCCTTGATCCCCTTGTCGGCGCGCAGCCGAGCCGCGACCTCGTCCGGCCGGACGGCGCGCCGCCAGTCGCCCTGGAGGACTTCGACCTCGAGGCCGAGCCGCGCCGCGGCGTCGCCCCAATCGACGGCAAACCTGCCGCTTTCCAGGACCAGAATCTTGTCGCCGCGCGAGAACAGATTGGTCAGCGCCGCTTCCCACGCGCCATGACCGTTGGCGCTATAGATGAAGGGCCGGGTCGCCGTGCCGAACACTTTGCCGAGATCGCGCAACAGGCCGTCGGTCAACGCGATCAGCGACTCGGAATAGATCTCGACCGCCGGGCGGTGCATCGCTTGCAGCACTTCGTCCGGAATATTGGTCGGCCCCGGGACCGCCAGGAATTCACGACCCGCGCGAACGGTCATGGCGTCCTCACATCTTGCCGTGGCGGAATGTTCTGCATCACCGCTGCTTTCGTCGGCGCGGCATCGTATTGCCCAGGCCATCGCTCTGGAAGGGGACTTGCGGGCCGCTGATTCGGCCGGCAACGACACCCGAAATTGGCGACCGCCACCGGCAGATCGCTGTGCACATCCTGGGCGCGCCTCGCGTCCGGCTCGCGCCTGACCGAATGTCGCCATCGTTTTCGCCGAATATCGCTACAGCTGAGGATTTCGTTCCCGCGGGCACCGGCCGATTATCCGGCCGAAACGGAACGATGTTACACTGCCGCGAGCGAGATCGAGTCTTTTTTGTGGCGACCACGGCGAGGCTCTGCGCATGACAAGCGCGGCAACCGGCAAAACGCGATCGATCGGTCTGCGCGACGTCCTGCAGGCGGCGACCTACACGCTCGAACTGATCGCCATCGCCACGGCCTATTTCGGCCTTGCCATATCCGGACTGCTGATCCCCTGGCTCAATCCGACCGCAACGCCGCTATGGCCGCCGACCGGCTTGGCGCTGGCGCTCATGCTGCTGCGCGGCTATCGGATCTGGCCGGCGATTTTCGTCGGCGCGTTTTGCTCCACCGCCGTCGGCGGCGGCGCGCTCTCGGAGACAGTCTGCATCGCGCTCGGCACGCCGCTCGCGGCGCTGGCCGGTGCCTGGCTGCTCGAGCGCTGGTCGCAAGGCCGCGAGACGTTGGCGACGCCGCTCGGCGTCGCCAAATTCTCGCTCATTGCCTTCGCACCGACCGCGATGATCAGCGCCACCATGGCCACCGTGGGCCTGGTTCTCACCATCGATGCCGGTCTCGCAAACCCGGTTGCGAAGTGGACTGCACGGTGGCTGGCCGACGCCAGCGGAACGCTGATCGTTGCTCCCGTCATCCTGCTCTGGGCGACCAAGCCGTCGCGGGCCTGGTCGCGCTGGAGCCTGTTGGAAACCGCCGGCATCGTCGTCGTCACGGCCGCCATCGGCATCGCCGCCTTCAGCCCGCAGGTCGGCAGCGCGCTCATGGACAGCGACCTCGACGCGCTGCTGACGTACCGGAGCCTGCTTGGATTCCTGGTCGCGCTGCCGCTGCTGTGGGCCAGCTTGCGCGGCAATCCGCGGGACGCCGCCGCGGCGGCGCTGGTTTTCTGCACGATTGCGGCGTGGGGTTTTGCGACCAGCTTCGACTTCAGTGGATCGCCGCTGCTGCTCTTTGCGCTCGTCCTTGCGATCGCGGTGCCGCCGCTGATCTTGGCCGCCGCGATTGCCGCCCACCAGCGAACGGAAGCGCGCTTACAAGCCGACCGCGACCAATTGAGCCGCCAAGTCACGGAGACCAAGCTCGCCTTCGAGCGGTCCAAGCGTCATTTTCAGATGCTGATCGAAGGCGTCGTCGATCACGCCGTTTTCCTGCTCGACCGGTCGGGACGGGTGGCGAGCTGGAACTCTACCGCGCAACAGATCATCGGCTACACCGCCGACGAGATCATCGGCAAGCATTTCGGCGTGTTCTACCGGCCCGACGAGCGGCGCTCGGGCGAGCCGAACCGGGTGCTCGAACTGGCGGTCAAAAACGGCAAGCACGCCGTGGAAGGCTGGCGCATCAAGAAGAACGGCACGCTGTTCTTCGTCACCGGAACGATCCGGGCGATCCACGACGACGACGGCAATCTGATCGGGCTTGCCAATGTGCTGCGCGACTCAACCGAGCGGCGCGACGCGCAGGAGAAGCTGGTCGAGGCCCGCGAGCAGCTTGCCATGGCGCAGAAAATGGAGGCGATCGGCAAATTGACCGGCGGCATCGCCCACGACTTCAACAATCTCTTGATGATCATCGGCGGCAACGCCCAGACTTTCGAGCGGCTGCTCGATCCGAAACTGCCGCGCGCCATCGAGGCGATCCAGACGGCGGCCAAGCGCGGCGAAAGCCTGACCCGTCAATTGCTGACGTTTTCGCGCCGCCAGCATCTCAGCCCGACCGTCGTCGATCTCGATGCCAGCATCAGGAACATCCGGCCGATGATCGAAAGCTCGCTGCGCGGCAACATCGTCTACAACGAAGCGATCGATCCGGCGGTGCGGCCGGTCAAGGTCGACCTTGCCGAATTGGAGCTGGCGATCGTCAACATCGCCGTCAATGCCCGCGACGCCATGCCGAACGGCGGCAGCTTCACCGTGACCGTCGGCAACGTGCCGACGCCGCCCGAGGTCGGCGGCGAGCGGCAGGACGGCGATTTCGTCGCCATCCGGTTCAGCGACACCGGCGTCGGCATTCCGCCGAATCTGCTGTCCAAGATTTTCGACCCGTTCTTCACCACCAAGGAAGTCGGCAAGGGCACCGGGCTTGGCCTGTCGCAGGTCTATGGTTTCGTCCATCAGGCCGGCGGCACGATCAATGCGGAAAGCAAGGTCGGACAAGGCACGACGATGACTGTCTACCTGCCGGCCTGCTCGGAAAAAGACATCGCCGGCCAGGAAATTCTCGCCAAGGACGCGCTGCGTTCGCAGCGCCCGACGGTGCTCATCGTCGACGACAGCGCCGAGGTTGCCGAGGTGACGTCGTCGCTGTTCGAGCGTCTCGGCTACAACACCGACTATCGCGATTCCGCCGACGCGGCGCTGAAATATCTGGCGGAAGGCGGCAAGATCGATCTGGTGTTCAGCGACATTGTCATGCCGGGAACGATCGACGGCGTTGGGCTGGCCCGCGAAATCCGCTCGCGCTATCCAACCCTGCCGGTGGTGCTGACCACCGGCTATAGCGACGCCGCGCAAGCCGCGCCGGCGGACTTGAAGATCCTGCGCAAGCCGTTCGACACCGTCACGCTGCGCGGCTTTATTGCCGACACGATGGCCGTGGACTTGGCATCGTAAGGTTCTTTGGCGCCCCGACGATCTACCGCTCCGGCGGCGGCGCGGCGCGGGCGCAATTTACGGTTTATGTCGCGCGATCGGAGCGCCGCCGCTCACCGGCCAGCGGGCGCGTGCGGGGCTGCATTCGGTGAGACCGTTTGTGGCGGCGGAGGCGCGCCGCCCTGCGGATGCACGATGGTGCCGGGCTCGTCTTCGACTTGCTGCGGCTGGGTCGCAGGCGGTGGCGCCGGCTTCTGCCGCGACGAGACCGAATTCAATTGCGGGCCGAGCGCGGACGGAGCCACCGGCGTGAACGCCCCCTGCCCGCTGCGGCCGCTATAGGTCATCAGCCCCTCCTTGGTGGAGATGATGTCACCGGGCCGCAAGGTCGGATCGGTCTTGACGTCCAGGGTGGCGAGCCCGAACGCGTCCTTGCCGTTGCAGGTGCAATTGGCGACCAGACGCTTGCGATAGAGGAACGCGGTGTTGAGATCGGCATAGCGGGCGCCGTCGCTGGCCGTCGCGCCCTCGATCTCGGAGCCGAAATAGACCTTGGTGGCGCTGGTCGGGCAGATCGCCTTGCAGGTCTCGGCCGGCGTCGCATTGGCCATCCGCTCCAGCGGAAAGTGCTGGCCGTCGCACAGCCGAACGCAGAACGCGACGCCGTGTCCGGTGGTGCCGGCATTCTCGTTGACGCGCTCCTGTCCGAGCGGCGCCGGCGCGATGCGTCCGATCTGCGGCGGTGGCGGCGGATAGCTCGGCGGCGGCGGTGGCGGCCGCTGCGGGCCGCCGAACAGAAAATCAAAAAAGCCTTGCGCCTGCGCCGCCCCCGGCGCCAACACGGTTAAGGCGGCGCACAGCGCGCCGGCAAGGAAAGCCGCGCGCCATTTCAACTGTTTGCTGCGACGCCTCGGCAACGGCACCACCTGACTGCCACGCCTCCAACTTCCCCGGGCGATTCCTCGATCAAGTATCGGCGCTTTCCCGGCGTCCGTGCAAGGCAGTCGCGCGTGGCGCATGGTGTACGGCTACCGGCCCGCATTGTTATGATCCCGGCGACAGAGCCGCCTGCCATGCCGATAATCGCGCTGAGAAAGCGGCCAACCAAGCGTCCAAGCGATAAGGCCGCAACCTGCTCAGTTGCATATCCATCGCCGGCACGACGTGACGGCGGCTGCACGCCTCGGCTAGTCTTGCTTCCGCGGCACGGCCGCCAAGGAATAGCGACCTAGGGAAGAACCCCATGATCAAGAAATTCCATGTCCTCTATGTCGGCCAGATCGAGCTCGACAATGTGGGCTTAGACGGCACGCCGGCCAACGAGCGGCGCTATTCCGACGAACGCTTGCGCGAAGCCTTCTTCACCGCGCGCGACGTCGCCCAGCTCATGGACGAGCTCGGCTTCGACGTGCTGTGGACCGCCGAGCATCATTTCCAGCGCGAGGGCTATGAGGTCTTCCCCAATCTCATCCAGCTCGGGCTGTGGCTCGCGACCCAGACCAAGCGGCTGAAGTTCGGCTGCGCCTTCAACGTGCTGCCGATGTGGCACCCGATCCGGCTGGCGGAAGACTATGCCATGGCCGACATCGTCACCGACGGCCGCGTCATCATGGGCGTCGGCCGCGGCTACCACAGCCGCGAGGTGGAGTCGTTCGGCGCGCCGCTCTTGGACGCCGCGAAGAACCGCGAATTCTTCGAGGAACAGCTGCGGCTCTTGCTGACCTGTTTCAATGAGCCGTCCTTCCACTTCAAGGGCAAATATTTCGAGGCGCCGCCGCCGGTGGACTATCGCGGCTACAAGCTCACTGACATCACCATGGTGCCGCGGCCGAAGCATCTGCCGGTGGAAATCTGGATGCCGATCGCCAGCGGCAAGACCATCGAGCTGATGGCGCAATATGGGCTCAAAGCCATGGTGACACTCAACGGCGAGAAAATCCTCGACGACGTGGTGCGCGCCTACCACGCCGCCTGCCTCAAGCACGGCCGCAACAAAAAGCTCGGCGAAGACGTGATCTGGGGCGCCGGCGTCTATCTGGCGGATAGCCGCGACGAAGCGATCCGCAAGCTCGAGCCGGCCCACGACGAGCGCTTCAAATGGTTCGCGCCGTTCGGCTTCGTGCGCTATGCCGACGAGCAGGGCCGCACCTGGGGCTCGCCCGGCGCGCCGACCACCGTGCCGAAGCTCAGCGACGGCGTGAAGCAAAAGGCCTGGTTCTGCGGACCGCCGGCCGACGTGATCGACGGCATCAAATCGATCGAGGTGAAATATCCGGGCCTGGAGAATTTCATGGTCCATTGGGCGGAGGGACTGTCGCCCAAGGAATTCAAGGAGCAGCTGCGCTGGTTCGCCAAGGACGTGATGCCGGCGTTCAAGCGTTGAACGTCGGCGCCGCGCGCACCCGGCGCGTCGCCGCCCAGATCAAAAGCGCCAGACACCCCATCGCCGCGATGGTGCCGGCCACCGGCCAGGCCGAGCGCCCGAGATAAAGACCGATCGCGGCGGCGGCGATGGCGGAGCAGGTTTGCTGGAAAAATCCCATCAGCGACGACGCCGTGCCGGCGCGATCGGGGAACGGCGTCAGCGCGCCGGCCTGGGTCTGCGGCAGCGCCAAGCCCATGCCGGCGAGATAGACGGTCATGGCGCCGACCAGCCAGCCGACATGGCTCAAGCCGAGCGCCACCGCCGCCGCCATGAAGAGGCCGCCGGCCGCCATGATCGTGGTGCCGATGCCGATGGTGCGATCAAGCCCGAGCCGCATGACGATGCGCGCGGCGATATAGGCGCCAACCATGTAGCCCGCGGCGCCGACCGCATAGGTGGCGCCGAACGCGACCGGCGACAGTCCGTAAACGCCCTGCATCACGATCGAGGCGCCAGACACCCAGGCGAACAGGCCGACGAAGGTCGTGGTCAAAATGCCGAGATGGGCGAGGAAGGAACGGTGCACCAGCACCGAGCGATAGAGCGCGGCCATGGCGGCCGGCGAAAACGGCCCCGGCGTGCGCGTCCGCAGGGTCTCAGGCAAGTAGCGCGCCGCGGTGGCCGCGGAGACCAGCGCGAACATCACCAAGAGATAAAAGCTGGCGCGCCAGCCGAACGCGGTTTGCAACACGCCGCCGATGGCCGGCGCCACGATCGGCGCGAACGCGGTGATCGATCCCATCAGCGACAATTCCCGCCCGGCGCGCACGCCGGAATAAAGGTCGCGCACCACGGCGCGGGCGAGCACGATCGAGCCGGCGCCGCCGAGCGCCTGCACGAAGCGCACCGCGGTCAGGGTCTCGATCGACTGCGCGGCAGCGCAGACCACGCTGGCGATGCCGTAGAGCACCAGCGCCACCAGGATCACCGGCCGGCGGCCGAAGCGGTCCGAGACCGGGCCATAGACGATCTGCCCGACGGCAAAGCCGAACAGATAGCTGGAAATGGTCAATTGCACCTGCGCCGTCGACGCATCGAGCGCGCGGCCGATATCCGGCAGCGACGGCAGATACATGTCCATCGACATCGGCCCGAGCGCCGTCAACAGCGACAGTAATAATGTCAGCGCGAGCGTGCCGGGGCGAAGCATTGGGAATCAGCGAGAATTCGGCCGCGCAAATACTGCAGCGCGTGCGCCGTGGACGTATCGTCGGAGGTTAGCGAGGCCCAACTTTTTCAGTGGTTTAGCGGAAAGCGGCCAGCAAGGTTGCGACTCGTTGTATCATGATAGGCGAGATTCACAACGGCCCAATCTAAGTGGTTTCAGCCATGCAGCAAAATACTCGCGGCCACCTGTGGCCACGTTTCTGGGTGTCGAGAACTGGACAGATCGACCTTTCAGATGCTGGCTTTTTGGTTGATCCAGCAAACCTATTTTCATGGACATCTCCCGAATCGCAACCCCGAACTCTGGTAGCTCTCGAAAGGTATCGGGCGCTAGCACTCTTGGGCGAGCCCGGAATGGGTAAGTCAACTAGTCTCAAAGAGGAGACAGACCGACTCTCGAACTTAAACAATGATGGCGCCAATATTCCTGTACACTTTGATTTGCGCGCGTATTCCAGCGAGGAACTTCTTTACCATCGCGTTTTTGAGGGCCCTGAACTTACAGCCTGGAAGGAGGGAACATCCTTCATTACGCTTCATTTGGACAGTTTAGACGAAGCCCTCCTTCGCATAGATAGCATCGCCAATCTACTAGCGGCTGAACTGCCAAAGCTGCCCACCATCAGAATGTCGATTCGAATAGCCTGCCGGACGGCAATGTGGCCATCCCTCACCCTCGAGCCGACTTTAGAAGCGATCTGGGGAAAGGAGGCTTGCGGTATATTTGAACTTGCTCCGCTTCGCCGAATAGACGTCATAGCCGCGAGCAATGATCGCGGGATCGACCCTGACGCCTTTTTCGTCGCCCTATTTTCCGCGAACGCAATACCCTTCGCTATTAAGCCACTTACATTGAATTTGCTATTGAACCTCTTTGAGCTCGACGGACAGCTCCCGCAGAGCCTTGCGGAGCTTTACAGAAAAGGTTGTTTGACTCTTTGCGAAGAGAGAAACCCAAGCAGGCAAGATTCCCGACGGACGGGCGATCTCAATCCAGACCAGCGCCTGCAACTCGCGAGTCGACTCGCCGCTGTCACGATGCTTGCGAATCGTTATGCAATTTGGACCGGTTCGGAGACTGCCGAGTTTCCCAGAGAAGACGTGACATTGTAGAAGCTGTGCGGGGGGCGAGAACACGGCACATTTAGCTCGTTCGATGTTAATGCCGAAGCAATTCGTGAAGTTCTAGATACAGGCCTCTTTTCATCTCGTGGCATAACTCGAATGGGATGGGCCCACCAGAGTTATGCCGAATTTCTCGCCGCCGCGTATTTGATCCAGCGAAACGTATCAGTTGAGAATATTCTAAGAATATTTCGACACCCTTCGGGGGGCTTAATTCCTCAACTTTTAGTAACAGCATCCTGGGCCGCATCACTAAAGGCGGAAGTTCGCGATGAGCTAATTAGGACCGACCCGATCGTTTGTTTGCGAGGCGACTTAGCCAATTGGGATTCGTCGGATCGCGAGCGACTCACAGAGTCACTTTTATGTGCGTTTGAAGAAGCGCGTGCTGACGACTACTTTCCAGGCATTAGCTTTGCATATTCAAATCTCTCGCATCCGAACTTAGCTACGCAGCTTTGTCCCTTCATCGTTGACATTAAAAAATCTGAAATTGCTCGACGCGCTGCTTTCAAGATTGCCGAGGCTTGCAAATTAAAAGCACTGCAACCAAAGTTGCTACAAGTTGCGCTCAACCAAACGGAAAATCCTTCATTGCGCGCTTACGCTACATCGGCATTGCGTACTTGTGGCGACTCGTCAATTCCTGGGTCAATAATTGCCCTCGCCAAGGGAGAGCTTGGCCCTGACCCACAAGATGACATCAAAGGAAATGCACTTCGTATTCTGTGGCGCGATTATATAAATGCGTCCGATCTGTTCTCAATGATTTCGCGCCCAGATGAAGGATATTATGGAGCATATACGAATTTTCTCTACGAGCTACCTGATACACTTCAAAAGAACGATTTGTTACCTGCACTTGAATGGGCAACAACTTTTACCAAAGGAACAAGCGACCAGAACGACAGTGATTATACCCGAAAGAATCTCTCGGATAGAATATTGACTATCGGTTGGAAATTCTTCGAAGCGCCTGAATTAAGAGAGGCGTATATAGATAACGTATTTGCGAAGTTGCGCAATTTTGGAGAGCTTTTTCGGGGCACCACGCTTCGTGACCGCGACGAATTTCTTGCGGATGTAAAGTCTAACACATCTCGTAGACACGCATTTATTGTCGCAGCAAGCAAACGTGAACTTGGAAAACTCGAAGCAATGTGGCTTGCACGCTCACCATTCTTACAGCCCGCCGATTTTTCTTGGCTTCTCAGCATTTCACCCGGCGGTATCGAAAAGATGCCAGGGCTTGACGAAGGGTCGATCTGCAACCTGATCGACGAGACGTTTAAGCGGCAAAGCGACGATGACTTTGAGGGCCTCTACAACACAGCAATCAACTGGAAAATGCTTTGGAAGCGATTCGATTTTATCTTCGAAGGGGTGCCGCTTGGGTCAAGCGAGGCGCGACAGGCCCGCGAAACACACAATCTGATGAAGCAGCATGAACGCAATATGCCTCCGTCGCTTGACCCCCCACCCTCGGAGCGCGTACGCGCCAGACTCGATCAGTACGAATCGGGAGACACCAGTGCATGGTGGTTATTGAACCTTGACCTCACGCTCCGTTCTACAAGCAGGCATTACTCGGACCTTGAATTCATCATCACCGAAATGCCCGGGTGGTTAGCAGCCGATCAGGAAACGAGATCCCGGATAATCCGTGCGGCTAAGGATTATCTAGTGCGAGCGCAACCAAATGTCGATAAGTGGCTCGGAACTACTTCCTTTCAGCGCAGCGACCTTGCGGCCTTCCGCGCTTTTGTTTTGCTCCTGCAAGAGCGGCCCGATGAATACCGTGACCTAGACAATGATATTTGGAGTAAATGGACGCCGGTTATTGTCGCAGTACCTACGGAAATGGGAACGAAGAAGGCAGAGCTTTTTGACACGATTCTTTCGCATGCGAGCTCACATGCTCCACACGAATTTGCTCTCACTATACGTAAGCTTATAAAAATAGCGCGAAGAAGGCGGCGGCGACAAGACAATGTGGAGGAGGAAAATGTAAAGGATAAGCCAGTCACGATTCATTTCTACTTTCTCCGAAAACTGGAAGGTTGCTGGAACAATAACGCGTTGAAAGCTGCGCTTTACGAAGAACTGCGGAATAAGAGAAATTCGCCCGGAGAGTTCGGGGCGTTACTTGAAGGACTTTTAAAGGCTAAATCTGAGCCAGCGCGGAGATACGCAATTAAATTACTTCGGCGTATGGGTAAGAGCGTTACAGACTTGGGTTTTGTCGCTACTACGGAGCTCTTGAAATACTCTGCGGCCAGCGCTTGGCCTATTGTGTGGCTGGTTATTTCAGAGAATCGGAAGTTCGGTAGTAAGCTATTTCTACATCTTGCACAAAACATTCGATACGACACATCGTCATTTGACGAACTAACCGAGACACAGTTAGGCGAGTTATACGTTTGGCTGGAACGAACATTTCCTCGCGAAGCTGATTCCAAACATCGCAGCGGTGAAGCTCACTGGGTTGGACCTCGCGAGTCCTTGGGAGATATGCGCGATGGCATCCTTCGACGGCTCACAGCGTTGGGGACCATCGTGAGCGTGCAGGCCGTACGACGAATTGTCGCCGAGCTGCCCCAACTTTCTTGGCTAACTTGGTACCTCAGAGAGGCCGAGAAAGCTATGCGAGCAAATACTTGGGCGCCGCTTACGCCTGCGGAGGTTCTGCAATTGACTAGTTCTGTTGAGGCGCATTTAGTTCAATCTTCGGAAGATCTTTGCGTTGTGCTTGTCCAGGCGCTTAAAAAGTACCAAACAGAGCTACATGGCGCACAGTCACCAATACGAAGCTTATGGGACAGACAACCAAACGGCACGTTTCGTCCGGTAGAAGAGGATGCGATATCAGATCATGTTAAGTTATTTTTGCAGCGTGTTCTGGTCGAAAATGGTATCATTGCAAATCGTGAGGTAGAGATTAGTCGCGTGGCAGGCGCTCCGGTCGGTCAAAGGACTGATATTAAGATTGATGCGCTCAGGAAGACTGAGCAAGGAACGAAGCTAGATGTGATAACGGGCATTATCGAAACAAAAGGTTGCTGGAATGCGGAACTATTCTCGTCGTTAGAAAGCCAGCTTTACAGCAAATACATGGTTCGCCTGGGCGCTTCGGTCGGCATTTACTTGGTCGGCTGGTTTGACAAGGGGAAGTGGGACGATACGGATAGTAAAAAGACTAAGGCACCAAATTGTTCAATGGACGAGGCTCGGGAAAAACTGGCTCGGAAGGCGGCTTCGTTGCCGGGAGGATTTTACGTCGAGCCCTTTCTTCTGGATTGCCAACCGCCATAAGTGCCCAAACCGGTTCTTTCTCAGGTTATCGCTCTCTAAGCGGCGTGATCTTCAGCTCCGCCGCGAGCCTGTCGAGCTGCGCCACGAGCGCCGGCGCGATCGGCACGCCGTCGCGCAGCCGCTCGGCGCGGCATTGCGCGCGGCGGTCGCCGGGCAGGCGGATTTCGTCGACGCCGGGCAGGCGCTTCGAGGCGCGGAAATCGCGCACATGGCGATCAACTTCGGCGGTGAAGGTCTTAAGCGGCAGAAAGCGCGCGATGTCGATCGCCACCATGAAATGCCCGGTATTGGTCTCGCTCTTGTCGTCGGCATTGAAGTCGACCACGTCGCGGCCGAAGGCGGCGCCGTTGAGCACGCCGCCGATTAGTCCGAGCATCAGCGCCAGGCCGGCGCCCTTGTATTCGCCCATCGGCAGCAGAATGCCTTCGCCGGAGCGGTTCGGATCGGTGATGGCCTCGCCGGTGTCAGGCTTGACGAACCAGCCTTCCGGCATGGTCAGCCCGCGCAGCGCGTATTTTTTCACCGTGCCGTAGGCGACGATCGAGGTCGCCATGTCGAGCACCAGCGGGCCCGCGCCCGACGGCACGCCGATCGCCAACGGATTGGTGCCGAGCAACAAATCGGTGCCGCCCCAGGCCGCCATGTGATTGGCGTTGGCGACCGCGGCGTAGAGCCCGATCATGCCGTGGCCGGTAGGCATTTCCGCATAAAGCCCGGCCGGGCCGGCGTGGTTGGAGCGGCGCACGCCGACCCAGGCGACGCCGGTTTCGCGCGCCATGGCGATCGCCTCGTTGGCGGCGCGCGTCATCACCAGATGCCCCATGCCGTTGTCGCCGTCGACCAGCGCGGTGGCCGGCGCCGATCTGGTCACGGTGATGTTCGGGTGCGCATTGAAGCCGCGCGCCTTCAGCCGCCGCACATATTGCGGCAAGCGCAAGATGCCGTGGCCTTCGGCGCCGGTGAGATCGGCTTCGGTCATCAACTCGGCGCAGCGCGCCGCGTCGGCCGCGGGCAGGCCGGCGGCGACGAACGAATCTTTCAGCAGCGAAATGACCGCGCGCGCGGAGACGCGCGTCATGCCGGCATCGGCCATTGTTTTATCCCAGACGCTTCTTGCTCAAAATCTTCGCCGCATGACCGCCGAGAATAATGTCGCGGTCGGCCGCGGAAATGTTCGCCGCACGAACCTGCCGCACGCATTCTCCGGTGCCCATGTCGTAGGGGTAATCGCTGCCGAGGAACACCCGATTGGCGCCGACCGAGGAAATGAGAAATTCCAGCGGCGCCTTGGCGTGCAGGATGGTGTCGTAGAGGAAGCGGTCGAGATACGGCGCCGGCGAATGCTTCACATGCACCTTCGGCTCCGGCCGCACCTTCCAGCCGTGCACCCAGCGCCCGCCCTGGTACGGAATGAAGCCGCCGCCGTGCGACATGATGAAGTTGAGCTTGGGATGCCGCTCCAGCACGCCGCCGAAGACCAAGCAGGCGCCGGCGATGGTGGTGTCGAGCGGATTGCCGATCAGGTTGCCGAGATAATACGAGCGCAGCCGGTCGGCGCCGGCGACATTGCCGGGATGGATCATCATGAAGGCGTCGAGCTCTTCGGCCGCCGCCCACAGCGGCGCAAAACTCGGATCGTCGAGATTCTTGCCGCCGATATTGGAGCCGATCATGGCGCCGTGCAGGCCGAGCTTGCGCATGGCGCGGCGCAATTCGTCCGCCGCCTTGTCCGGCGCCTGCATCGGCAAGGTGGCGATGCCGGAAAAGCGCTGCGGGTGCTCCTTGATGAGCCGCGCGATTTCGTCGTTCTGGATTGTCGCGCTGGCGATGCCGACCGCCGCCTCCTGGCCGTACAGCCAGGTCTGCGGCGCCACCGAGAGCAGATGCACATCCACCTCGGCGGCGTCCATGTCTTTGAACCGCCGCTCGATGTCATGGCCGCCGCGCGGAAACGGCCGGTACGCCACGCCGGCCACCTCGCAGATCGAATTGTCGGCGTCGTACGGCGCCATCTTCAGCCCGAGGCCCGGGATTTCCTTCTGCATGAGTTTTATGGTGGCGTCGGCCAGAACGTGCGTGTGGATGTCGATGGTCTTGGTCATAGCTTCTCCCCGGATGGCGGGCTTCTTTGCGCATAACGGGCACGGCGGCGCAAGGCATGGAAGACATGCGCTGCTTGGCATGCCCGCCCCGAAGTCCCTTTAGTTATCAGCATTTTCCGCTATAAGAAGGCCGCCGAAAAACCCCCAAATTCCCGCCGCAAGAATTCCGGAATTTAAGTATGGACGCCACCACCCAACACCACGAGCCCAAGCACGTCCGCGTCGAGGACAACCCTCTCGTCCGTGGCCGCGGCCGCTACATTGCCGATGCGCCGCTGCCGAACCAGGCTTATGCCTATTTCGTCCGCTCGCCGCACGCCTTTGCCCGCATCGTCAGCGTCGACACCGCGGCCGCGCAGAAAGCGCCCGGCATGGTCGGCGTGCTCACCGCGAAAGACATGGACGGCATCGGCAATCTCGGCCGCCACCCGCCGGTGCCCGGGCGCGGCGGCAAGACCTTGATCCTGCCGCACCGGCCGGCGCTGGCCGGCGAGCGGGTGATGCATGTCGGCGAGCCGGTGGCGATGGTGGTGGCCGAGAGCGCGGCCGCGGCGCAGGACGCCGCCGAGCTGATCGCGGTCGAATACGAGGAGATGACGCCGGTGACCGACGCCCGCGAAGCGCTGCGCGACGGCGCGCCGCAAATCTGGCCGCAGGCGCCCGGCAATCTCGCGGTCGACTGGCCGGGGCCGAACCCCGATCCCGACGGCAATGCCAAGAAGGTCGACGAGGTTTTCGCCACGGCCAAATATGTCGCCAAGGTCGCCCAGACGAACCAGCGCATGATGGTGCATTCGATGGAGCCGCGCGGCGCCACCGCGAGCTACGACGCCGCGACCGACAGCTATGTGACGCGCACCTGCTCGCAGGGCGCCTGCGCCATGCGCGAACCGATCATGGCGATCCTCAATCTGCCGAAGGAGCGCGTGCGCGTGCTCACCGAGGACGTCGGCGGCGCCTTCGGATTGAAAACCGGGCCGTACCCGGAAAACATCGCGCTCTTGGTCGGCGCCAAGAAATTCGGCCGGCCGATTCACTGGATGTCGTCGCGGTCGGAAGCATTCCTGTCCGACAACCAGGCGCGCGATATCTATTCGGAGGCCGAGCTGGCGCTCGACGACAAGGGCAAATTCCTGGCGCTGCGCGTGCGCAACATCGGCAATCTCGGCGCCTATGTCGGCCCGGTCGGCGCCAATATCCCGACGCAGAATTTCACCCGCTGCCTGCCCGGCATGTACGACATCAAATACATGGACGTCTCGGCGAAATGCGCCTTCACCAACACCATCCCGACCGCGCCTTATCGCGGCGCTGGGCGGCCGGAGGCGAGCTACATACTGGAGCGCGTGGTCGACGAAGCCGCGCGCGTCACCGGCATCGATCCGGCCAAACTGCGCCGGCGCAACTTGATCAAAAAGTCGGCGATGCCGTACAAGACCGCGGTCGGCACCACTTACGACTCCGGCGATTTCGCGCCGATCCTCGACAAGGCGCTGGCCTTGGCCGATTACGACGGCTTCAAGAAGCGCCGCCGCGAGGCGCAAAGGCGCGGCAAGTTTCGCGGCTTCGGCATCTGCTGCCTGCTCGAACATTCCGGCGGCGCGCCGGTGGAGAGCGCGAAGCTGAGCTTCCCCGGCGACGGCACGCTGCTGCTGACGCTCAACGTGCAAAACACCGGGCAGGGCCATGCCACGGTGTTTCCGCGGGTGATCGGCGAGAAGCTCGGCATTCCGCCGGAAATAATCCGCCATGCCCACGGCGATTCATCGAACGAGCTGCCCGGCTATGCGTCGGTCGGCTCGCGCTCGGCGATGACTGCCGGCCATTCGATCGTCAAGGCAATGGATACCGTCCTGCAAAAGGGCAAGCCGATCGCCGCAACCATGCTGGAGACCGGCGAAGCCGACATCGTCTATCGTAACGGCAATTTCGAAGTGGTCGGCACCGACCGCCGCGTCAGCTTGTTCGACGTCGCCGCACGCGCTGCCGAGATGAAAAAGCGCGGCGAGATCGCCGAAGATCTCGACACCAAATCGACCACGGAAACGCCGCTCACTTTTCCGAACGGTGCGCACATCGCCGAGGTCGAGATCGATCCCGACACCGGCCGCATGACCATCGTGAGCTACACCGCGGTCGACGACTGCGGCCGCGCCCTCGACCACGTGATCGTCGAGGGCCAACTGCACGGTTCGGTGGCGGCGGGTCTGGGCCAGGCGCTGATGGAGAGCGCGGTCTACGATTCCGGCAGCGGCCAATTGGTCACCGGCTCGTTCATGGATTACGCCATGCCGCGCGCCGACGACATGCCGCCGCTGCGCGACGCGCTCCACGACGTGCCGGCGACCACCAACCCGCTCGGCGTCAAAGGCGTCGGCGAAGCCGGCACCACGGCGGCGATTTCGGCGGTGATGAACGCCGTCGCCGACGCCATTCCGGGCGGTGCCGGCAATCACCTCGACATGCCGGCCTCGGCTCAACGGCTGTGGCAAGCCTGCCAGCGCGCCAAACAATAGGCTATCATGCTCCGAAGCGACGAAACGCCTTCGGAGACAATCATGTCCACACATCTGCCGCTGACCAAAAAATTTCTGCAAACGTCTTGCGGCCTCGCCGGCCTTTTGCTCGCCACTGCCGCGCAGGCGCAAAACGGCACAGCGCTGACCGGCAAGGTGACCTCGGCGCAAGAGCCGGCCATGGAAGGCGTGCTGGTCAGCGCCAAGCGCGACGGCAGCAATATCACGACGACAGTCGTCAGCAACGCCCAAGGCGTCTACAGCTTCCCAGCGGACAAGCTCGCGCCGGGCCATTACACCATCTCAACCCGCGCGGTGGGTTACAAACTCGACGGCCCGAAGGCGGCCGACATCGCGGCGGGCGGCGCGACCACCGCCGATCTGACGCTCGCCAAAACCAATGCGCTCGCCAACCAGCTCTCCAACGGCGAATGGCTCAACAGCCTGCCCGGCGACGACAGGCTGAAAGCGGCGCTGACCAATTGCGTCGGCTGCCACACCATCCAGCGCATCGTGCAATCGACCCACGACGCCGCCGAGTTCATGCAGGTGTTCAAGCGCATGGGCACCTATTCGCCCGGCTCGACGCCGACCCATCCGCAGCCGCTCTTGCCGGGCGGCAACAACTCGGATCGCTCGCCGATCCCGGCGTCGATCCAGCAGAAGATGGCCGATTATCTAGCCAGCGTGAATCTGAGCAACGCCGAGACGGTGGAATTTCCGTTGCAGCCGTTTCCGCGGCTGACCAGCCGCTCGACCCACGTCATCATCACCGAATACGATCTGCCGCGCAAAGACGCGCAGCCGCATGACGTGGTCATGGCTGGCGACGGCATCGTCTGGTATTCGGACTTCAGCCAGCAATTCGTCGGCGAGCTCGATCCGGCCACCGGCAAAGTGACGGATCACGAAATCCCGACCCTGCGTCCCGAGGAGCCGAAGGGCTCGCTCGATCTCGAGCTCGATCCGCACGGCGATCTCTGGCTCGCCGGCATGTACCAGGCCGGCCTCTACAAGATCGACCGCAAGACCAAACAGATCACCGCCTATCCGTTCCCGGCGGCGTGGCTCAATCCGACCACGCAGGCGTCGATGGTATCGCCGTCCCACGACGACGTTGACGGCAAGGTGTGGACCAACAACCAGGACACCCACTTGCATTACCGGCTCGATACGACAAGCGGCCGATACGAGGACCTCGGTCCGGCGGCCGACAAGAGCGGCACCCATATCAACGCCTACGGCATGCCGACCGACCTCGCCAACAACGTCTATCTGTTGAATTTCGGCGGCACCGCCATCGGCCGGCGCGACGCCAAGACCAACGAAGTGACAATCTGGAAAACGCCGCTGCCGTTGTCGCGGCCGCGCCGCGGCCGGGTCGATGCCGACAACATCCTGTGGTTCGCCGAATACGGCGCCAACGGCATCGGCCGCTTCGATCCCAAGACCAACGAGATCAAGGAATGGCAGCTGCCGACGCCGTGGGACGAGCCCTACGACGTGGTCAAGGCCAGGGACGGCGAGATCTGGACCGGCTCGATGCTGACCGACCGGGTGGCGCGGCTCGACCCCGCGACCGACGCCATCACCGAATATCAACTGCCGCGCCCGACCAATATCCGCCGCGTCTTCGTCGACGACCGCGGCGCGCGGCCGGTGCTCTGGGTCGGCAGCAACCACGGCGCCTCGATCGTCAAGGTCGAGCCGCTGGATTGATAAATTCCCCTCTCCCCTTGCGGGAGAGGCGACTGCGCGAAGCGCAGTCGGTGAGGGCCGTCAGAGCCAGATTGAGAGGCCGCGCCCCCTCACCCCAACCCTCTCCCGCAAGGGGAGAGGGAGTTCGCATGCGCAAGCCCGCTACACGAGACTTCTCCGTGACGGTAGCCTTGGCTACCCAGCGCGGAGACCGCCATGCCTGAAATTGCCCAGCGCGAAGCGCCGCTGCCGAAAGCCATGCCGATGCTGCTGAGCTTCGTTGCCGGCTATGTCGACAGCTACACCTATCTGGCACTGTTCGGCCTGTTCGCCGCGCAAGTCACCGGCAGCTTCGTCATCGCCGGCGCCGAAATGGTCACCCACGATTACGGCGTCGCCGGCAAACTCCTCGCCATCGTCGCGTTCCTCCTTGCCGCCGCGATCACTGCGGCGCTGATCCATCTCGCCCGCAACTCAGGCGCCGCGGCGTTGCCGTCGATGCTGGCGCTGGAGGCGGCGCTGCTGGCGATCTTCGCTGCCATGTTGCTGTTCGGCCCGACCATCGAAAACGCCAACGACTGGCATGGCGTCGTCGCCGGCCTGGTCGCGGCCAGCGCGATGGGCGCGCAGAGCGTGCTGGTGCGGCTTCTCATGAAGGGCATCCCGCAGACCAACGTCATGACCGGCAACATGACGCAGCTCGGCATCGCCAGCACCGAGCTGATCCTGGCGTGGCGGCGGTTTTCCCGCAGTCAGCACGGCGCCACGGCGATCCGCGAATTCCACGAGGTCCGCGAGCAGCTCCTCACCGTGCTCTCGGTCGCGGTCGGTTTCCTCGCCGGCGCGTTGGCCGGCGCCATCGCGTTCGCCACCACCAATGTGCGCGGCGCAGTGCTCGCGGTCGCGATCGTCGCGGCGCTTGCGCTGTGGGCGCTTTATCGGGAAAAGCATCCCTGAGCGTCATCCCCCGCGAAAGCGGGGCATGACGTAATTTAGATTGATGATGGAGTCCCCAATGCCCCAACACCCCGAAGCCATCCTCGACGGCAAGAACCGCCCGTTCACCGGCGCCGAATTTCTGGAATCGCTGCGCGACGGCCGCGAGGTCTATATCTATGGCGAGCGGGTCAAGGACGTCACCGCCCATCCGGCGTTCCGCAACGCGGCGGCCTCGATCGCGCAGCTTTACGATGCGCTGCACGCCGACAAGACCAAGGCCGTGCTCACCGCGCCGACCGACACCGGCTCGCCCGGCTACACTCACAAATTCTTCAAGGCGGCGCGCTCGCGCGACGACGTGGTGGCGCAGCGCGACGCCGTCGCCGCCTGGGCGCGCATCTCTTACGGCTGGCTCGGCCGCAGCCCCGACTACAAGGCGGCGTTCCTCAACACGCTCGGCGCTAATGCCGAGTTCTACGGCAAGTTCGCCGGCCATGCGCGAGCCTGGCACAAGCGCGCGCAGGAAGCCGTGCTTTATCTCAACCACGCGATCGTCAATCCGCCGATCGACCGCAACAAGCCGGTCGAAGAGGTCAAAGACGTCTACATCACCATCCAGAAGGAAACCGACGCCGGGATCTACGTCTCCGGCGCCAAAGTGGTCGCCACCAATTCGGCGCTGACCCATTACAATTTCCTCGGCCAGAACATGGGCCAGGAGATCACCGATCCGAGCATGGTGGTGATGTTCATCGCGCCGATGAACACGCCGGGCATCAAGCTGATCTGCCGGCAGTCGTATGAGTTCGCCGCCGCGGCGACCGGCTCGCCGTGGGATTATCCGCTGACCTCGCGGTTCGACGAGAACGACGCCATCTTCGTCTTCGACAACGCCTTCATCCCCTGGGAGAACGTGCTCATCCACCGCGACGTCGAGCGGCTGAAGAATTTTTATCCGAAATCCGGCTTCTTCAACGGCTTCACCCTGCAAGGCTGCGTGCGGCTGGCGGTCAAGCTCGACTTTCTGATCGGCGTCCTGGTGAAGGCCACCCGCGCCACCGGCGTCGACGGCTTCCGCGGCGTGCAGGCGCAGATCGGCGAAATCGTCGGTTGGCGCAACCTGTTCTGGTCGCTGACCGATGCGATGGCCTACAACCCCGAGCCCTGGGTCAACGGCGCGGTGCTGCCGAATGGGCGCGCGGCGAGCACCTATCGGCTGTTCATGACGGAAGCTTATCCGGCGATCCGCAACATCATCGAGAAAGTGGTCGCCTCCGGCCTGATCTATCTGCCGTCGAACGCCCGCGATTTCAAAAATCCCGACATCGACAAATATCTGGCCAAATATGTCCGCGGCTCGAACGACATCAATTACAAGGACCGCATCAAGATCATGAAGCTGTTGTGGGACGCCATCGGCACCGAATTCGGCGCCCGCCACGAGCTCTACGAGATGAACTATTCCGGCAGCCACGAGCTGGTGCGCATTTTCCCGCTGCAGCAGGCGCAATTCACCGGGCAGCTGAAGCAGATGGAAGCGCTCGCGGAAGCGTGCATGGCCGATTACGACGAGGATGGCTGGAAGCATCCGGCCTACAAGGATGGCAGCGATATTTCGCTGGTGGGCAAAGTGTAGCTGGAGGACCCGAACGAGCGCATATTCATCAATTCGCTCGGCCAGGCGGTGGCGGAGCCCCACGCAGTGGGGTAAAGATAGTGCCAGAGCCCATGGAACCGGAACGCACGTTCCGCGTTTTATCTAATCGTCTCAACCGAGGAGCTGGCTATGGACGGCATTGCCCAGCAGACGAGTCTTGAGACTTCCGAGCAGCTGTCGCGCGCGTTGGGCGAGGCAGTCGTCAAGATGTGGGGCCATCTGCCCCATGCGCTGCAAAGCCGGCTGTTTCAGGAAGCCGTGACCGAGCGCGAGGTTGACATCCGCCCGCGGCTGGCGGTGTTCCTGCACGACAAGCATCCGCGCACGACTGCGGCGCGAAAAGCCCGTGCTATTCTTGAGCCTGACAGTCTGGGCGGCTAGCGGCTAAGCCGCATCGCATTCCGTTTGCGGGATGGACAGCAACGCCTGGCGATAAGCGGCATTGATCTTCTTGGTCTCGGCCTCGGCGAGCGCGCGGAACAGCGGCGCCATGTCGTGCACCCGGTCCGGGTGGTTCTGCTTGATCAGCGTCTTATAGGCTTGCCGGACCTCGTCGATGGTCGCGGCCGACGACAGGCCGAGCACGGCAAACCAGTTGTCGCCCGCGTTGTTCTCGTTCGCTTCGGTCTGCTGCGACGGGTCGGAAGCCGCCTGATCTTCCGGCGGCGGCGCGGCCGGCCGGCGCGGGTCGGAGTCGGCCAGGTCCTGGAACGCGCATAATTCAAACTCGTAGTCGCGGCGCAGGCGTGCGCGGCCCAGCAGATAAAATAGCGCGGCCGTGGCGATCGCGAAGGCCGCGGCCACCGCATTGGCGTAAAACAGGCGCGCATCGAGCGGATACCAGGCCAGCGCCTGTGCTGCGCCGCCGGCGTTCAATTCGTCAGCCCAGGCGGTCCGGCTGGGCGCTTGCGACGCGGCGATGAGGAGCGCAAAGGCTGCGCCATAAGCCGCAATGGCGCCGGCCAAGGCCCAGCGCGCGCTGGCGACGTGAACCCAGGCGCGCAGCCGCTGCAGCGGCTGGCGCTTCAAGCGCGCGATCGTCCCCCGTAAATGCTGGGCATGCGCTTGCAGATCGTCGCGTTCGTCGGCGTCGGTTTGCGGGGCGTCGTCGGCGCGATCGAGCAGCGCCTGCCAGAAGCGCGTTACCGTTTGCTGTTCGATTGCTTCGAGGCGGCGGCAGACCTGGTCGTACAGCCGCACCGCGCGGTCCAGTTCGGCGGCTTCGGATTTGCGCAGCGCAAAGTCCGGCCGCATGCGCCGCGCCGTCCAGACTTGCCGGATGTAACCGAGAATGAGCCCGGGCAGCGCCGCCCACAACGCGAGCAAGACCGCGTTGACGAGAGCAACCGCAAGCTCGCCGCCGCCTTCCGGCACCCACATACGCGCGACTCTACTGAACGCTACGCTACAAAGGCCGACAGTCGCGGGCGTACACGCCCTTACGCCGAAAACGCTAAAAGCGTTTCCTGTCCGAATGCGGGCGGCAGACGGGCAAAATGCGGGCGGGTCGTTTGCAAACGGACGTCAGCGCGACGGCTGGAACGCGGGCTGGTCGTCGGTGCTCTTTTTCGCCGGCGGCGGCGCGGGCGGCGGACTGGCCTGGGCGTCCGACCCTCCGGACGGCGCCGCGTCGCGGGGCGGACCGGAGGTCTGCTGCTGGCGCTGCGCCGACGCGGTCGCGCTGGTGTCCGGCTGGGTGGCGTCCTTTTCCTTGGTCTTGTCGGGAGCCCGGTCCTCGTCATGGCGCGAGTGGCGGGTGGAATAGTGCGACGAGCCCGACCGGTAATGCTGCGGGCCAAAGTTGAAATTCGGGATCATCGGGAACGGGATCTGGGCCATGGTCGCGGTCGGCACGAGCCCGGCCAGACCAACGATGAAAGCTGCGGCCGCCACGAATAACGCTTTGCCAGTTCCAGCCATCGACCCCTCCATTCGACCCGCCGCGGGCGCGGCTCCTGTTCGGACTATGTCCCAATCATAGCATTTGTAAGATGCCCTGGGCCGCTGGCGCGAGGTCGGCCACATTTTTTCTTCTTTTCTTCGGAGGCCGTTGGGGGACCCCCCTCCACCACCCCCGCTCCCCCCGCTATCGCGGTGGCGGATGAGTGACGGGCGCCTGATGGCCGTCGAGGCCGATGCCGGTGAGGTGGCCGAACAGCGCCGCGAGCTTTTCCCGGTCGGCCTGCGGCAGCGGCGGCTTGAGCAGCGAGGCGATATTGGTCCGCAAATGCGCGGCGTCGCCGGTGCCGAACAGCACGACGTCGACGCCCGGCTCATGGCGCGCGAAGCGGTAGGCCGCCTCGATCATGTTGGCGGCGCCGGCCTCGTGCACCAGAAAGCCAAGCGGGTCGTCGGTTTCGCCGAGCCACGGCTCGACCAGACCCTTGGCGGCGAGCGCCTTCATCTCGCGGGCGACGCGCGGCGGATCGGCAAAAATGCTGCGCACCGCGAACATGATGAGCGTGCCGATGCCCTTTTCGCGCGTCGCCGGAAACACGTTGTTGCGCGCGCCCTGGTGCATCATGTGGAAGCCGACCATGAACACCTCCCACACGGATTCGTTCACCGCGCGCTTGAGCGCCTCGTTGGTGTGATCGACGATCGGGTTCTCGGTCAGCCCGATATGCCGGATCTTGCCCTTGGCCTTCTGTTCGAGCAGCGCCGGCGCCAGCGTGTCGCGCGCGTAGTCGTACGTGAACGGATCGACCGCATGCAGATTGAACACGTCGACATAGTCGGTGCCCATCAGGCGGAGCGAATTGTCGAGGCTCGCGACCACGCGCTGCGGCGACCACCATTCGTTGTTGCGGTGAACGGTGCTCTTGGTCGCGACCACGACCTTGTCGCGCCGGATCGCTTTGAGCGCCCGGCCGACCACGCCCTCGGTGCCGTAAGGCGGCGCGGTGTCGATGAAATTGACGCCGAGTTCGACCGCTTCGCACACGAGCCGCGCGGCCTCGTCCTCGGTCTTGCCGGATTTGAGCCCCATCCGGGAAAAGCCGCCGGTGCCGAGCCCGGCAACGCTGACGCGAAGCCCGGTGCGGCCGAGGGTGGTGTACTCCATGCGTTGCTTCCTATGGGATCGGCCTGAAGGAAAAATCGGGTCGGCCCCGACACCTTGCATTTTACTGCCGGCGCCTCAACCCGTTGACCCGCCGCGGCCTTTCGTGTCACGTCGCGCGGCTTGAATAACCGCCGGAAACGACTGCGAATCAATGGCTACCGACCGCTACAATGCCGCCGAGGCCGAGGCCCGCTGGCAGAAAATCTGGGACCAGCGCGGCATCTTCGCCACGAAGAATCCTCCTTCGCGTCAGGACGCTGCGGAGGACGAGCGAGCGCCTGCCCGCCGAAGCCCGCAGCGCGAAGGCGTGCGCAACAAGTACTACGTGCTGGAAATGTTCCCCTACCCGTCCGGGCGCATCCATATGGGCCACGTGCGCAACTACACCATGGGCGACGTGGTGGCGCGGGTGAAGCGGGCGATGGGGTTCGACGTGCTGCATCCGATGGGCTGGGACGCCTTCGGCATGCCGGCCGAGAACGCGGCCATCGAGCGCAAGGTCCATCCCAAGGAATGGACCTACGACAACATCGCGGCGATGAAGACGCAGCTCAAGTCGATGGGGCTGTCGCTCGACTGGAGCCGCGAAATCGCGACCTGCGATCCGGCCTATTACAAGCACCAGCAGAAGATGTTCCTCGACTTTCTGCGCTCAGGCCTGGTCGAGCGCGAGAAGCGCAAGGTGAACTGGGACCCGGTCGATCAGACCGTGCTGGCCAACGAGCAGGTGATCGACGGCCGCGGCTGGCGCTCCGGCGCGGAGGTCGAGCTGCGCGAGATGAACCAGTGGGTGTTCAAGATCACCAAATATTCGCAAGCGTTGCTCGACGCCCTCGATACCCTCGAGCGCTGGCCGGAAAAAGTGCGGTTGATGCAGAAGAACTGGATCGGCCGCTCCGAGGGCCTGCTGGTCCGCTTCGCGCTCGATCCAAAAACCACGCCGAACGGCGAGAGCGAGCTTGACGTCTTCACCACGCGGCCGGACACCTTGTTCGGCGCCAAATTCATGGCGCTGGCGCCGGACCATCCGCTGGCCACGGCGGCGGCGGCGAAAAATCCGGCGCTGGCGAAATTCATCGCCGAGTGCCGGCATCGCGGCACCGCGCAGGCCGAGATCGACACCGCCGAGAAGCTGGGCTTCGACACCGGCATCAAGGCGCTGCATCCGTTCGATGCGTCGTGGCAGCTTCCGGTCTATGTGGCAAATTTCATTCTGATGGAATACGGCACCGGCGCCATTTTCGGCTGCCCGGCGCACGACCAGCGCGACCTCGACTTCGTCAACAAATACGGCCTCGGCAATGTGCCGGTGGTCTGCCCACCGGACGTCGATCCAAACACTTTCGTCATCACCGACAAGGCTTACGACGGCGACGGCCGCATGATCAATTCGCGGTTTCTGGACGGCATGACGATTGCGCAAGCGAAGGAGGAAGTCGCGCGGCGGCTGGAAAAAGAGAACCGCGGCAATCGTCCGGTGGCGCAACGCCAGGTCAATTTCCGCCTGCGCGACTGGGGCATTTCGCGGCAGCGCTATTGGGGCTGCCCGATCCCGATCATCCACTGCGAAAAATGCGGCGTGGTGCCGGTGCCGGAAAAAGATCTGCCGGTGACCTTGCCCGACGACGTCACGTTCGACCGGCCGGGCAATCCGCTCGACCATCATCCGACCTGGAAGAACGTGACATGCCCGCAATGCGGCGGGCCGGCGCAGCGCGAGACCGACACCATGGACACCTTCGTCGACTCGTCGTGGTATTTTGTCCGTTTCACCGATCCGAAAAACGCCGCCGAGCCGGACAATCCGAAGGTCGCCGACGCCTGGATGCCGGTCGACCAATATATCGGCGGTATCGAGCACGCGATCTTGCATCTGCTCTACAGCCGCTTCTTCACCCGCGCCATGAAGGCGACCGGGCATATCGGTTTGGACGAGCCGTTCGCCGGCCTGTTCACCCAGGGCATGGTGGTGCACGAGACCTATCGCACCAAGGACGGCGAATGGGCGGCGCCGGCGGAAGTCAAGATCGAGAGCGACGGCGACGCGCGCCGCGCCCGCCTGATCGCGACCGGCGAAGCGGTCGAAATCGGCGCCATCGAGAAAATGTCGAAGTCGAAACGCAACACCATCGACCCCGACGAGATCATCGCCACCTACGGCGCCGACGTGGCGCGCTGGTTCATGCTGTCGGACTCCCCGCCCGAGCGCGACGTGGAATGGACCGAGCGCGGCGTTCAGGGCGCCTACAGGTTTGCGCAGCGGCTGTGGCGGCTCGCCGGCGAGGCCGGCGACATCGGCAAAAGCGCGCCGGTCGAGCGGCCGGCGGCGTTCGGGCCGGCGGCGCTGAAGCTGCGCAAGGCCACCCACCGCGCCTTGGCCGCCGTCACCGCCGACATCGAAAAGCTACACTTCAATGTTTGTGTCGCCCATATCTACGAATTCGCCAATACGCTCAACGGGGTAATCGGCGATATGGGGTCGGAAGATGGGGCCGATTTGGGGGCGGAAACGGGTGCCATGGCGACGCCGGATTTCCGTTGGGCCATGCGCGAAGCGGTTAACATTCTTGTGCAATTGTTCGCGCCGATGATGCCGCATCTTGCCGAGGAATGCTGGGCTGCGCTCGGCCACCACACGCTGGTGGCGCAGACGCCGTGGCCGACGCTCGAGCCGGACCTGCTGATCGAGAACACGATCACGCTGCCGGTGCAGATCAACGGCAAGAAGCGCGCCGAAGTGACGGTGCCGCGCGACGCCAAAGCGGCCGAAATCGAGGCTGCCGTCCTGGCGCTGGAAGCGGTAAAAAGGGCGCTCGACGGCAAACGTGCGAAGAAGGTGATCGTGGTGCCGGGACGGATCGTCAATGTGGTGGTTTGAGCGCAGCGCAGCGTGGAGCCGGGCCGCCCGGCTCGCCGTCGTGCTCGCCGCGGCGAGCCTTACCGCCGGCTGTTTCGAGCCGCTGTACGGCACGCAGCCCTCGGTCGCGACCGACTCGGTGCGCGACAAGCTCGCCCAGGTCGACGTGCCGCCGATCCCGGTGCCGAAAGGCCAGCCGGTGGCGCGCATCGCGGTGGCGCTGCGCAATTCCCTGCAATACGGCTTGAACGGCGCCGCCGGCGCTAATGCGCCGACTTATACGCTCAAGGTCAACATCGGCGAGTCGGTGCTGTCGGTCGTCGTCGACATCACCAGCGGCCGGCCGGACGCGCAGGTCACTGCCATCATCGCCTATTACCAGCTCATTGAAATCGCAACCGGCAAGGTCGTCCTGGCCGACCAGACCTTTGCCCACGTCGATTACGATATTCCCGGCGCGGCGCAACGGTTCGCCAAGCAGCGCGCGCAGCGCGATGCCGAAGACCGCGCCAGCGAGGTCGTCTCCGATACCATCAGGAACCGGCTGGCCTCGTACTTCGTCGCCGGCACCTGACCGTCCGCGATGGTTGCGATCAAGCCGGCCGACGTCGACGCCTTCGTGGCGCGCCCCGATCCGGCCCGGCCGATTGTCCTGGTGTTCGGCCCCGACGCCGGCCTGGTCGGCGAGCGCGTCAATGCCTTGATCAAATCGTCGGTCGACGACGCCAACGATCCGTTCGCGCTGGCGCGGCTCGAGGCCGAGGATCTGGCCGCCGAACCGTCGCGGCTGGTCGAGGAGGCGCAGACCATTCCGCTGTTCGGCGGCCGCCGCGCGGTCTGGGTCAAAGCCGGCAGCCGCAATATCGCGCCGGCGGTCGAGGCGCTGGTGGCGCTGCCGGCAATCGAATGCCGCGTCGTGATCGAGGCCGGCGATCTGCGCCGCAACGCGCCGCTGCGCGCGCTGTGCGAGAAGGCGAAGAACGCCGCGGCGCTGCCATGCTATGCCGACTCCGAGCGCGACCGCGAGCGGCTGATCGACGCCGAGATGCGCGACGCCGGACTCAAGCTCGCGCCGGACGCGCGCGCCATGCTGATCCCGCTCTTGGGCGGCGACCGCCAGGCGTCGCGCAACGAGATCGCCAAGCTCGCGCTCTACGCCCGCGGCCGCGATCAGGTCGGCGTCGACGACGTTGCCGCGGTGGTGTCCGACGCCTCGGCGCTGGCGCTCGACGATATCGTCGATGCGACGTTTGCCGGCCGTCCGGCCGAGCTGGAAACCCAGCTCGCCAAGGCGCGGCTCGCCGGCACTGCGGCGGGATCGATTCTATTCGCGGTCCAGCGCCAGGTCGCGCAACTGCATAAATGGCGCACCGCGATCGAAGCCGGCGCGGGATTCTCGCTCGATGGCGCGCAGCCGCCGGTTAATTTTCGCCGCAAGGAGGCGATCGCGGCGGCGCTCAAGCTGTGGAGCGCGGCGCGACTGCTCACCGCCATGAGCGAGCTGGCGGACGCGGCGCTGCAATCGCGGCGCAACGCCGATCTCGCCGACACGATCGCCGAGCGCGCGCTGCTCGCGATCGCCGCCAACGTGCGACGCAACGCGGCGTAGCCGAAGCCGGCTTACTGCGCCGCTGTGCGGCCGCGCGTTGTCGACCAGTCGGCGAGCTTGTTGCGGCCAACCACCGACATCTTGGTGGCCGCAGTGACGAGCACGCCGTTGAGGACCAGCTCGAAATTTTGCCGCGCCGCGCGGTTCGCCGCCATGGCGGCGCGCAGCGCGTTGGCGTCGAACGGCTCCGCCCGCAGATTATTGCGCAATTCTTCGCGCGATAGGCGCAGATCGGCCTGCGCACTCGCCACCTTTTCGGCATTGGCGCGCAGCTCGGACCGCATCACCTCGGCGTCGGCCGGCGGCAGCGACGCGGCGATCTGATTGAGGCGATTGGCCACGTCACGATTGATCTGCGCGACATTGGACAACGGCACGGTGCCGACTCCGCTATAGCGAAAAGCCACCGCACCGGCCGCGCCGACAAAGAACACGTTGAGCGCCAGCGATGTGACGAACAGCCAGCGCACACGGCCGGCGCCGTCAAGTTTCGGCAAAACAGACATGGTCACCCCACTTCAGCCGGCAAGTTCGGCGGCAACGAGACCGCAGTCGCGCCGGCAGCAATGAATTTTACACACGCAATATTCGTCAGTTCAAGCTGCGCCATGATCGTGAGAAGCGAGACCGATGCAATTGAAATTGATCGCGATCTAGGTCGGGTTTTCCAGGCTGAACAGGCCGGCATCGTCGTCATAAGCGAACGCTTCGGCGTAGCGGCCCCACGCGATCACGGCGCGCAGCGTATGCTCGGCGTCCTCCGTGCTCATGTGATCTTCCAACTCGTCCAAAAAGCGGCTTTTCGGCGCCGCGTGATTGGCGCGCTCCTGCAGCACGCGGCGGACATGGGTGGCCAGCGGAATGTAGGCCAGGAGCTGCTTCTGGAACAGCTTCTTGCGGTCGTCGGTGCCGAGTTCGGCGAATTGCTTTCCGGTATCGGTAAGCTTTATGTCACCGCCCTCGACCTCGGCGAAATGAAACATCTGCATCGCCTCGGCCACAGGAAACAATTCGTCTGCCTCCATGTGCAATTCGTCGGCCAGCACCGGCAAGTCGGCCTTGCCGTGATAGGGCTCGGCAGCGAGCGTCTCGATCAACCCGGAAAACAGGTTCGCGGAGACGCGCGGCAGCACGGTGTTGATGGTGATTTGCCGCTCGACCTGCGCCGCCGGCGTGCGCGCCGTCATCGCCACGTAGATTTTCTCGACCAGATCGCGGAACCGCGGATCGAGGCGATTGCGCGGTTGCGGCAGGTCGACGCCGATCTCGCGGATGATGCGGCCCGGATTGTTGGAGAACAGCAGGATGCGGTCGCACATCAGCACCGCTTCCTCGATATTGTGGGTGACCAGGATGACGCCCTTGATCGGCAGCTTGCCGTCGCCCCACAGGTCGAGGAAGTCGGTACGCAGCGTCTCGGCGGTGAGCACGTCGAGCGCCGAGAACGGCTCGTCCATCAACAGAATATTCGGATGCACGACCAGCGCACGCGCAAAGCCGACGCGCTGGCGCATGCCGCCGGACAGTTCCCGCGGATAGGCCGATTCGTAGCCGTCGAGGCCGATCAGGTCGATCGCCGCCAGCGCGCGCTTGCGGATCTCCGCTTCCGGCAGGCCGAGCGCCTCGAGGCCGAGTTGCACGTTTTCCAGCACGGTGAGCCAGGGAAACAGCGCAAAACCCTGGAACACCATGGCGATGCCCGGCGCCGGCCCCAGCACCGGCTGGCCGAGATAGGTGACGGAGCCGTCGGACGGCTGCGCCAGGCCGGCGATGAGCCGCAGCAAGGTCGATTTGCCGGAGCCGGTGCGGCCAAGAAGACCGACGATCTGGCCCTGCGTGACCTCGAGCTCGATGCCGTCGAGCACCAGAAGGTCGCCGCCGTCGGCCTTGGGAAAGGTGTGGCGCAGACCGTGGATGTCGAGGAGGGCAGTGCTCATGGCAACGCCTCAGTCCAGCCGGAATTTGCGTTCGGCGTATCGATACAGTGGACGCCAGAACACGCGATTGATGACGACGACATAAAGGCTCATCACGGCGATGCCGAGCACGATGCGGTGGAAATCGCCGGCATCGGTCTGCCGCGCAATATAGGCGCCGAGCCCTTTGGCTTCGAGGTGCTTGTCACCCCAGGAAGCGACCTCGGCGACGATGCTGGCGTTCCACGAGCCGCCGGATGCGGTGATCGCGCCGGTGACGTAATACGGCAGCACCGCGGGCAGCGCGATGCGCCGCCACCACAGCCAGCCGCGGACACGGAAATTGGCGCCGGCAGCGCGCAGCTCCGCCGGTATAGCCGCCGCGCCGGCAATGACATTGAACAAAATGTACCATTGCGTGCCGAGGATCATCAGCGGGCTGAGCCATACATTCGGATCGAGCTTCCAGGCGACGATGGCGGAGACCGCGATCGGAAACAGCACGTTGGCCGGAAAGGCGGCGAGGAACTGCGCGATCGGCTGGACCACCACCGCGGCATGAGGCCGCGAGCCGACCCAAACGCCGGCCGGCACCCAAATGATACTGGCGAACGCGATGAGCACGATGACGCGGAGCAGCGTCGCCAGCCCGAGCAGCAGCGCCGTGCCGAGGTCGGCGAGCGTGATGCTTTCGGTAAAGAAGCGCAGCGTCTGCCACAACGCGAAGGCGGTCAGCGCGAAGACCATCAAGCCCAATTGGAACGTGATCCAGCCATGCCGCGGCCGCGGCGCGCGCGTGATGGCTTCGACATTGTCCGGATGCCGCGGCAGCAACAAGCGCCGCCACAGCACGGCGAACGGCCGCGTGACCCGCTCGACGATGCGGGACCGGCGCAGGATGTCGAGCACCCAGGAGCGCGGCGCTGCGGCGCCGGGTTCCTGCTCGTAACGGAAGCGGTCGGCCCAGGCGACCAGGGGCCGGAACAGGATCTGGTCGTAGACCAGGATCACCACCAGCATGGTGCCGATCGCCCAGCCGACCGCCCGCAAATTCTGCTGCTCGATGGCGAGCGCGATATAGGAGCCGACGCCGGGCAGCGTCACCGTGGTGTTGCCGACGCTGATCGCCTCCGAGGCGACGACGAAGAACCAGCTGCCGGACATCGACATCATCATGTTCCAGATCAGCTGCGGCATGGCGAACGGCACGTCGACGCGCCAGAACGCCATCCACGGCGTCAGCCGGAAATTGCGCGAGGCTTCCACGAGTTCGGTCGGCACCGTGCGCAGCGACTGATAGAAGCTGAACGCCATGTTCCAGGCCTGGCTGGTGAAAATCGCGAAGATCGCCGCGAATTCAGCGCCCAGCACGCGCCCGGGAGCGAGCGCCATGAAGAACACGACGGTGACGGAAATGAAGCCGAGGATCGGCACCGATTGCAGAATATCGAGCAGCGGCACCAGCAACCGCTCGGCCTGCTTGTTCTTCGCCGCCAGGGTCGCATAGGTGAAGGTGAAGATGAGCGACAGCGCCATGGCGACCAGCATGCGCAGCGTCGTGCGCGCGGCATATTCGGGCAGATTGGCCGGATCGAGCGACGGCGGCGTGCGTTGCAGCTCGGCCAGCGGCTCGAACAGATGGCGGCTCGCTTCGCCGAGGAACACCAACAGCCCGAGGATCAGCAGGATCGCGAGAATATCCCACCGGCTGAACAATCGGGCCCAGCCGCCGACCGAAATGGGGACGAACACGCGCATGTCTTACGTCCGGCTGTCACGGAATTGTCGTTGCGAATGCAGCCGCGACGGAGCCGCCGGCCGCGAGGTCCGGCCATCCCATAACATCGCCGCCGCTTCATTCAAACCTTATTGCGCGGCCTTCCGGCAATTTGTCCTGACGATTTTGCCGCAGCGTTTGCCGACGGCGGCAGCGGCCTATGATCCCTTCGGCACCATGGCCGAGAAGGCATGCACCAGTTCGATCGGGAACGGGAATACGATGGTCGAGCCGCGCTCGCTGGCGATATCGAACAAAGTGCCGAGATAGCGCAGCTGCATCGCCTGCGGCACCTCGGACAAGGTGCGGGCGGCCTCGACCAGCTTCTGCGCCGCCTGCTGCTCGCCCTCGGCATTGATGATCTTGGCGCGGCGCTCGCGCTCGGCCTCGGCCTGGCGGGCGATAGCGCGCACCATGCTCTCGTCGAGGTCGATGCGCTTGACCTCGACATTGGAGACCTTGATGCCCCAGGCCTCGGTCTGCTTGTCGAGCACGTCCTGGATTCCGGCATTGAGCTTGTCGCGTTCCGCCAGCATTTCGTCGAGATCGTGCTTGCCCAGCACCCAGCGCAGCGTGGTCTGGGCGAGCTGGCTGGTCGCGACCAGGTAATTGCTGACCTGGATGATGGCGCGCTCGGCATCGACGACACGGAAGTAGATGACGGCAGAGACCTTGACCGAGACGTTGTCGCGGGAAATCACGTCCTGCGGCGGCACCTCGTCGACGATCACGCGCAGATCGACGCGCACCATCTGCTGGATGAAAGGCACCAGCAGGAACAGGCCGGGCCCCTTGGTCCCGGTATAGCGGCCCAACGTGAAGACGACGCCGCGTTCGTATTCGCGCAGCACGCGGATCGAGGAATAGATGAAAATCAGCACCAATATGGCGATGACGATGACGGTCGCTACAAACATGACTGGACTCCTTGTTCGGACGATTCAGGTCAGACCGCTTCGACGAGTAGGACGAGGCCGTCGCGGCCGACGACTTTCACCGCCGTGCCGGCCGCAAGCGGCGCGTTGGCCCGCGCCAGCCAAATTTCGCCCTGGACCCTCACCCGGCCCTCGTGGCCGTGCCAGGACACCGTCTCGCCCGACGCTCCGATCAAGGCTTGACCGCCGGTCACCACCGGCCGCTTGCGCGAGCGCAGCAGCACGGTGAGCGCCAGGAGGAAGAGCGCGGCGCTGCAAATGGCGGTGCCGATCACGACCGCGTAGGACAGCGCGAAGCCGGGCGCGCGCGAGGGAAACATCATCAGCGCGCCGATGACGAAAGCGGCAATGCCGCCGACGCCGATGGCGCCGAAGGCGCCGATATGGGCCTCGGCGATCATCAGGCCGATGCCGATGAGGACCAGGGCCGCGCCGGCGTAATCGACCGGAAGCAGCGCCAATGCATAAAGCGCGACGAAAAGGCTGATGGCGCCGATCAGGCCCGGCGCCACGGCGCCGGGATTGAAGAATTCGAGGATCAGCCCGTAGACGCCGATCAGCAGCAGGATGAACGCCACATTGGGATTGGTGATGAGCGCGAGCAGCTCGGTGCGCCAGTCGGGCGACACGGTGACCACGGCGAGGCCCGCGGTTGCCAGGCGAACCGGCTTGCCGGCAACCTTCACCGTGCGGCCATCGATCTGGCGCAGGAGATCCGGGACATTGTCGGCGACCACGTCGATGACATGGAGCGTCAATGCATCGGCGGCGGGAAGGCTCACCGCCGAGCGCACCGCGTCGGCGGCCCAATCGGCGTTACGGCCGTTGAGCGCGGCGAGGCTGCGGATATAGGCGATGGCGTCGTTGACGACCTTGCGCGTTTCGGTGTCGCCGGCTTCGTCGGTCTTGTCCTTTTGCGATTGTTTTTGCTCCGCGCCGCCGCCGGGCAGCATCGGGCCGCCGAGCTGAACCGGGGTCGCGGCGCCGATATTGGTGCCGGGCGCCATGGCCGCAATGGCGCTGGCATAGGCGATATAGGTGCCGGCGCTGGCGGCGCGCGCACCGCCCGGCGCCACATAGGTGACGACCGGCACGGGAGACGCCAGGATCGCGCTGATGATCTGGCGCATCGACGTATCGAGGCCGCCCGGCGTATTCATGCGCAGCACGACGACGCCGACGTCGCCCGGCGCGGCGCCGCGCAATTCCCGCACCACATAGTCGGCAACCGCGGGACCGATCACGCCGTCGACATTGAGCACCAAAGCGCGTTCGGCAGCGCGCGCCGGCACGGCGAGCGCCGCCAACCCCATGGCCAAAAGCACGGTCACCGCGCGCAGGCGCATCATGGCAATCATCCCGGGCCCATAGGCCCCGGTGGCGCAATACGAACGCATCATAGCTTGGTCGCGCCGGCGCGTCTCGCCGAGCGGTTACGACGTTGCGACCGCGCGTCGCGGGCTGCCGATCAGTTGCGCGCCGAACGGTATGCGCTGCACGGCGAGGACCGAGATCCAGCTCAATACCAGCGTACCGGTAAAGACGATCGCCGCCTTGACCATGACGAACAGCGCCGTGCCCAGCAACGCATATTGCAGCCACACGACGAAATCGTAGTGCACCAGATAAAGGCCATAGGCATTGGCCGAGAGGCTATCGAGCAGCCGTGACTGTTTGGTGGCGAAATGCAAACTGGCGGCGATGAGGAAAAAACACCCAGCCGCACAAGCCAGCACGAAACTGAGATCGGAGGCGACCACGATGGCAATGGGCGCGGGACCGTTCAACGTCAACCCGGTGAGCCCCATCCAAAGAAACAGTGAAGCGAGCGCGGCGGCGAGCCAGCGCGCCCAATGCCGCGCCAAAATGCCGTCGACGCTGAGGATGCCGCGCTCGAGGCCCGCGGTGCCGAGGCCGACGCCGGCAAAGAAGTAAACGGCGTAAAGCAGCGGCCGGCAAAATTGCACGCTGAGAAAGCCGGAATCGGACCACGCCCACGGCGTAAACATGACGGCCAAGGGAACGTAGGCCAACGCAGAGACTGCCAAGAGCGCGACAAAATATCGGGCAAAGTGCGCCCGCGCCGACCAGCGGCCGAGGGCTGCGATGGCATTCGGCATGAGCCGGTGCAGGCCGGCGACGACGATGTTGAGCGCCAAAAGCTGCCACAAGAACCACAGCGGCCCGTTGGTCCAGAACGGCAGCGCCAGCCACGCATCCCAATAGGCGGCAACGCCGGGATCGGCCGCGGTCACGCGGTACGCCGGATAAAGCGCGAGCGGGATGAGGATGAGAATGCCGAAGCCGAAGGGCACGCCGAGCCGGAGCACGCGATCGCGCAAATAGCCCCAGTCGCTCTTGCGCGTCAGGCTCGGCCAGACGAACAGGCCGGACAGAAAAAACATCAGCGCCATGAGGTAGACGTCCTGCCAGGCGCAGAACAGGTCGAAGCCGAAAAAACGATGACTGTCGATGATCGGGAAGGTGCGCCAGGCGTAGGGCGGACTGTCGAAGTCGGTCGCGGCGGTAATGGGAACCCACACCAGATAGGCCAGCATCGAATGGAAGCCCAAGACGATCAGGATGACGATCGCCCGCAAATTGCTCAGAGCCTGGCTGGAGGGAGACATCGAGCTAGCACGCCATAAAATCAGATCCAGGCCGGACTAATCCATTGACTGCAAACGCGATCATGCTATTGGCCGGCATAATCTAGACCGAAGGATTGCGGCCGTCACGATAGGTTCACGGACTGGATAACGAGGAACCCCGCATTGCGGTTGCTTTCACGGCGCAACTCTCGGTTGCTGCGCTAAGACCCGGAACTTGCAAGAGTTTGCGGCGGCGGCACGGCCGGCGCGGGGTAGACGGCGTCCAGAAATCACCGCATTGTCCGGCCACCCTTTCTGGGCCATCAATGCGCGCAGCTTGATTCTTTCGACGATGGCGAATGGAGAAGTGCATTGGCAGTGCAATCGGCAAAACTGGCGATGGCGGCACTCGTTCTAACAGTCGCCGCCGCACATTCAACGCTTGCCGCGGAGCCTTCGGCGTCCGGGCTGTGGCAAAAGGTCGATGAGCAAACCGGCAAGTCGGTCGGCTGGTTTCTCTTCACCGAAAACGACGGCACCTATCAGGGCATGATCGCCAAGATGTTCCTGCGCCCGGGCGATCCGCCGAACCAAACCTGCTCGGCCTGCCGGGACGACCGCAAGGACCAGCCGTTGCTCGGCCTGCCCCTCGTCCGCGACATGAAGCCCAATGGCCTGTACTACGAGGGCGGCAATATCCTCGATCCGCGCGACGGCAATATCTACAACGCCATGATGACGCTGAGCCCGGACGGCCAGACGCTGACGGTTCGCGGCTATCTCGGCATCGCTTTGTTCGGGCGCGACGAGACCTGGTACCGGCTGCCGGACACCGCCTACAAGGATCTCGATCCCATCATCATCGCGCGATACCTGCCCGGGATGATGACGGCCTCGATCAAGCGCAAGGCGAATCAGAGCACCGCGAAATCGAGCAACATCGCCCGCTGAAACGGCGCGGCGTATTTGCAAACGCCGCGTGTCGAGCGCTACTCGATGATGCCGAACCCGCAGCCTGCCGCGGCATAGTGATAGCGCGGAACGCCGTAGCGGTCCTGAAAGACGAGCGGCTTGCAGCGTTCAAGCCACTTGTGGTCGCGTTCGCTGGCGCGCGCCTTGTCCGCCTCGCTCGCCGGCTCCGGCACCGACCTGATATAGGGATCGCCGGCGGGCCCGGCCCGCAGCACGCAGCTCACTGTACCCGGCGCTCCGACGCAACCGCCGACATAGAGCGTGTCGGCATAAGCCAAAGTCGCGAGCGACAGCGTCAACGCGGTGCCGACACATGCCGGTCGCCACGACGCCGAAAGCGAATTTTTGAAACGGCTGAAGATCAACACAACACTCTCCCTGGCGCGGCGCCGATGCGATGCCGTCGGACGCGCGCCGTTTTTCATCGAGCCCGCATGCGTGCACGGCAGACCGAACGCGGTCTTTCCGGGACACACACCAGGCGTCAGTCGACGGGGAGCAAGGCCAGTGCCAGTGCAGCTGGCCTGTTTTGGTACAGAGTTCTGCGATGATGGATTCGGCGCTCGCGCGCGATGCCCGTTCAACCAGAACGGCGTTAGCGTTAACGCCGGACGATCACGGAGGACGGCAAGCGCCGCCGCTCCCAGCCGCTCTGCTCGAGCTCGGGGGTGGTGTCGTCGGCTTGCGGATAGCCGAGACAGAAATAGCCGATGAATTTCCATTCGGCGGCAACGTCGAGCAGCGCTGCAACCACCTTGGCATCGAGGATCGAGACCCAGCCCATGCCGATGCCTTGGGCGCGGGCGGCGAGCCAGATCGTGTGCACCGCCGTCACCGCCGAATAATCGATCATCTCCGGCATGGTGTGGCGGCCGAGACCGTGACCCTGGGTCGTCTCGCGATCGGCGAACACCGCCAAGTGACAGGGCGCCTCGTCCAGGCCGGCAAGCTTGAGCTGCGCGTAAAGGCCGGCGCGGTCGCCGCTTTGCGCGGCGAGCGCTTGCGCATTGCAGGTTGCGAAGTTTTGCCGGATGGCGGCGCGCCTGGCGCCGTCCTCGACGATGACGAAGCGCCACGGCTGGCTCAAACCCACGGACGGTGCGAGGCAGGCAAGCTCGATCAGCGCTTCCAAGGTGCCGCTCGGCAACGGGTCGCGGCGGAAACGGCGGACATCGCGGCGCCAGATGAGAAGCTCGCGCAGGCGGGCGCGGAACGCCGGGTCGAAGCTGGTCGAGCGCTGCGCCGCGCCGGCGCCTTCCACTTGCGGAATTGTGTTGGCGCTCATGAACGAAAGCCTAGCCCTTGCTGCGGAAGGCATCCATGGCAATTTGCAACCGTTGCCACTCTTCTTCACGGGCCGGCAAGCCGAAGCGCAGCCACGCCACGTTGTCGGGAAAGTTGCGCACCAAAATTCCGGCGCTGCCGAGGTGGCGGAACAGCGCAGGCGCCGCCGGCGTCCGCGCCAGCCGGAACAATGCCGTGCCTCCCGGAATGCCGAGGCCGGCACCGATCAAAATGGCGTCAAGGCGAGCGGACGCCTGCAACAACCGCTGCCGCGTCGCTTCGATCCATGCCGCATCCGCCAAGGCCGCGGCGCCCACCGCCAAGGCCGGACCGGACACCGCCCACGGCCCGAGCCGCGCCGCAAGCCGGACTGCCGACGATTGGTCGAGCAGCGCGAACCCCAGTCGTATTCCGGCAAGGCCAAAAAACTTGCCGAACGAACGCAGCACGACGAGGTTGCCGCAGCCGACGTCGCCGGCGAGGCTGAAGCCGGGCGGTCCGACATCCATGAATGCCTCGTCGACCACCAGAACGCCGTTGCGCGCCCGCAGCTTTGCAGCGAGAGCGAGCAACATGTCGCGGTCGATGAGCCGGCCATCGGGGCTGTTGGGATTGGTGACGATGGCGAGATCGGCATCGCCAAGCGCCGCGAGCTCCCGCGTCGCGATGACGCTGTGGCCGACGAGCCGCGCCGCGCGCGCATGCTCGTTATAGGTCGGCGTCAAAATGGCCGCGCGGCCGCGCCGCACCAGGCCCGCGACAGGGCACAACAGGATCTGCGTGCCTGGAGCCGCCACCACGTGTGCCGCCGACGGCGCGCCGTACGATTTCGCGGCGGCCGCGGCGAGCCGGGCGGTTGCCGCAGCATCCGGCAAGCGGGCAAATAGTTCGGCGGGCAGGTGCGGCAGGGGATAAGGATTGGGATTGATCCCGGTCGACAGGTCGACGAAAGGTTCGGGCGCAGCGGGGAACAGCCGCCGCGCCGCGCCGAGGTCGCCGCCATGCGGCAGCGGCTCGCCCGCATCACTGTAGGGGAAGATGTCCGTCGCGCTCGCCGTTTTGGCCATGGTGATCGAACTCTGCGCCGGTTATCCGCACGCGCTGTTGCGGACGATAGGCCATCCGGTGACCTGGATCGGCCGCCTGATCGCCGGGCTCGACCGCCTGCTCAATCGCGCGGTCGGCCGGCATTGGCGTCGAGCGGCTGGCGGCGTCGCGATCCTACTGCTTCTCGGCATTGTCGGCACGATCGCCGTCGCTGTCGAACGCGAGCTGCTCCGCCTGCCGTTCGGATGGATCGCGGTCGCCGCCATCGCCAGCGCCTTGATCGCGCAGCGCAGCCTGCACCGGCACGTGGCCGACGTCGCCGACGCGCTCGAACGCGACGGTCTCGCGGCGGGCCGCGCGGCGGTCGGCAAAATCGTCGGCCGCGACACCGGCGCACTCGATGCGGCCGGCGTCGCCCGCGCCGCCATCGAAAGCCTCGCCGAGAATTTTTCCGACGCTGTCGTCGCGCCGGTGCTGTGGCTGGCCATTGCCGGTCTCCCTGGGGCGGCACTCTACAAAGCAATCAACACCGCCGACAGTATGATCGGCCACCGCACGCCGCGTCATGAAGCCTTCGGCTGGGCCGCGGCAAGGCTCGACGATCTGGTCAATCTGCCGGCGTCGCGGCTGTCGGCGCTTCTCCTCGTTGCCGCGGCGGCACTGAGCAAGAACGCCTCGGCGGCCGCGGCCCGGCGCGCCGTGGCGCGCGACGCGCCGCGGCATCGCTCGCCCAATGCCGGCTATCCGGAAGCGGCGATGGCCGGCGCGCTCGGCCTGTCGCTCGCCGGCCCGCGTGTCTATGGCGGGGTGAAAATCGACGACGCCATGATGGGCGACGGGCGCCGCGACGCCGCGCCCGCCGACATTCGCCGGGCGCTGAGGCTCTATCGTCATGCCGATGCCATTTTGCTCGGGCTCGTCGCCGCGATCGCCGGCATCCTCATCGCGCTAATTTGAGCAGCCGATCGAGGTCGATATGCGCCGCAAGGTGCGCGGCTAGCGAATCAAGCGTCTGCTCGATGAGGTTTTCATAGGCGACGTTCGGGGCGCCGGCGCCGAAACGCTTAAGCCATGCCGCACGTTGCCGGTCGTCGGCGAACAGCCCGTGAATATAAGTGCCGATCACCCGGCCGTCGGCCGAGATCGCCCCCTCCGGCGAACCATCGGCGAGCCGCGCGAACGGCCGTGCGCTATCTTGTCCTTTGGTCGCGCCCATGTGCATCTCATAACCGGAAAACGAAATGCCATCGCGGGTCGTCCCGGATACGGGCTCGAGCCGCTTATCGTCCGACAGCGTCGTTGCGACGTCGAGAAGGCCGAGGCCCTCGACCGTCGCCGGCGGGCCTTCGATGCCTCCGGGATCGGCAATGCTGCGACCGAGCATCTGGTAGCCGCCGCACAGGCCGAGCACCAATCCGCCGCGGCGCAAATGCGCCGCGATATCGATATGGAATCCGGCGGCGCGCAGCGCCGCAAGATCGGCGATGGTCGCCTTCGAGCCCGGCAGCAGGATCAGGTCGGCGTCGCCCGGCAGCGCTGTGCCCGGCCACACGCGCAGGAGTTCGACGGCCGGCTCGGCATCGAGCGGATCGAGATCGTCGAAATTGGCGATGTGCGGCAGGATCGGCACGGCGATGCGCCCGCGGGCGCCCGCCTTTGCCGGCCGGTCGGCATCGAGCGCCAGCGCGTCTTCCGCCGGCAAGAGTCGCGCGTCGGGAAAGAACGGCACCAGGCCGAGCGCTGGCCATCCCGTCAGTTGCGCGATGCGCGCCATGCCTTCGGTAAACAGCGCCGCATCGCCGCGGAACTTGTTGACGATGAAGCCGCAGATCAGCGCTTCGTCCTCGGGCGCGATCACAGCTTTGGTGCCAACGAGGCTGGCAATGACGCCGCCGCGATCGATATCGCCGATGAGCACCACCGGCACGCCGGCGGCGCGCGCAAATCCCATATTGGCGATGTCGTTTGCGCGCAGATTGATCTCGGCGGCGCTGCCGGCGCCTTCGATCAGTACGATGTCGGCCTCGGCTCGCAGCCGCGCATAGCTGTCGAGCACGAACGGCAACAGCTCGGGCTTGATTTTTTGATAGGCGGCCGCCTTGGCGCTGCCGTAGACCCGGCCCTGCACCACGACCTGGGCGCCGATTTCGCTCTGCGGCTTCAGCAGCACCGGATTCATGTGCACACCCGGCGCAGCGCGCGCCGCGCGGGCTTGCAGCGCCTGGGCCCGGCCGATCTCGCCGCCGTCCGCCGTCACCGCGGCATTGTTCGACATGTTCTGCGGCTTGAACGGGCGGACTTTCAGCCCGCGCAACGTCAGGGCGCGCGCCAGCCCGGCAACGATCAGCGATTTGCCGACGTCGGAGCCGGTGCCTTGAAACATCAGCGCGCGCGCCGGCATCGCACTAGTACTCGATGCCCGCTTGCGCCTTCACGCCGGCGGCGAAGTGATGCTTCACCAGCGTCATCTCGGTGACCAGATCGGCGGCGGCGATCAGCTCCGGCTTGGCGTTGCGCCCGGTCACCACCACATGCAGGCCCTGCCGGCGCGCAACGAGCGCGGCGACGACGGCAGCGAGATCGAGATAATCGTAGCGCAGCGCAATGTTGAGTTCATCGAGGACGATCAGGCCGAATCTGGTATCCGCCATGAGCTCCTGCGCCTTCGCCCAGGCGCGCTCGGCCGCGGCGACATCGCGGGCGCGATCCTGCGTCTCCCAGGTGAACCCCTCACCCATGGTGTGCCACGCCACCTGATCGCCGAATCGCGCCAGCGCATCACGCTCCGCCGAATGCCAGGCGCCCTTGATGAATTGCACCACGCCGACGCGGTGGCCGCGCCCGAGCATGCGCAGCGCCAACCCGAACGCCGCGGTCGATTTGCCCTTTCCTGTTCCAGTGTGGACGATGAGAAGGCCCTTCTCGATGGTCTTGCCGGCCACTTCGGCATCCTGCACGGCCTTGCGCTTGGCCATCTTGGCGCGATGGCGCTCGGCTTCTTTGTCGATGGTTTCGCTCATGGCGTTTCCTTACAACGAGCCTTTCAGGGCGAGCGGCAGCCCGGCAACGACAAGAACCACGCGATCGGCGCGCGCGGCAATGCGCTGATTGAGCACGCCCTGCAAATCCCTGAACTTCCGGCCGAGCGGATGATCCGGGACGATCCCGGAACCGACCTCGTTCGCGATCAGCACCATCGGCACCGTCGCCGCCGTCAAAGCCTCCTCCAGCCGCGCCATTTCCCGTTCGATATCGGCGTCCGCCAGCATCTGGTTCGACAGCCACAAGGTCAGGCAATCGACCAGCACCGGCGCCGTCCCGCATTGCGCCAGCGCCGCCGCCAGATCGCGCGGCGCCTCGATGGTGCGCCATTGTGCACCGCGCCGCGCGCGATGGGCGGCGATGCGCTCAGCCATTTCCGTGTCGAGCACTTCCGCCGTCGCCACATAGACACAAGGCGGTTGCCATGGCGGCGGCAATGTGGCGATCAGACTTTCGCCATAGCGGCTTTTGCCCGACCGGGCGCCGCCGATGACAAAAGTGAGTTTTGGCACGCTCGCCATCACGCCTAAACTGGTTGAACAGGCCGCCCCGCCAGATTGACAGGGCCGCCAATCGAAATCTATCACTAGTGGACTGACGGTCCCTCGCTTTGAGGGCGAAAAGGGAATGCGGTGAGGTTTTGCGCGCAAGCGCCGGCCAAGTCCGCAGCTGCCCCCGCAACTGTGAGCGGGAAGTCTTGTCCGGATTAAGCCACTGGCGGCGCGTGCCGCCGGGAAGGCAGGGCAAGGCGACGATCCGCGAGCCAGGAGACCTGCCGTCGGCCGTGTCGACGCGACAAACACCGGTCGGGGTGCATCGGTGGATGATCCAAAAGACGAAGGTCTTTTGGTCCTCGCTCGCGCCGGCGACAGGCGGCAAGTGCGCCAATCACTGGGCCAGACTTGCGCCAGGCCATGCGAGGGCTTTTCGTGCTCAGTCTCCTGAAATCCGCGGTCGATGACGCCTCGGCCAATCAGCGCGCCAAGATCGGCGCGATCTATATTCTGCTGCTGACGGCCAGCGCACTGGTCTGGATCTGGGCCTTCATCGCGCTCGCCGGACGGCCGACGCTGCTCGGTACCGCTTTCCTCGCCTACGTGCTTGGGCTGCGCCACGCCGTCGACGCCGACCACATCGCCACTATCGACAATGTAGTGCGCAAGCTGATGCAGGAGGGCAAGCGGCCGTATTCGGTCGGCCTGTTCTTCTCGCTCGGCCATTCGCTGTCCATTGCGCTCGCGGTCGCGGCGGTCGCGGCGACGGCGTTCGCGCTCAAGGGCCGCTTTGCCGAATTCAAGGAGGTCGGCAGCATCATCGGCACGGCGGCTTCAGCGTTTTTCCTGCTCGCCATCGCCGCCATCAATCTCGTCATCCTGCGCGGCGTCTGGAAAAGTTTTCTCCGCGCCCGCCGCGGCGAGCCGGTCGAGGAGCAGGAGCTGAACCTGCTGCTGTCCGGCCGCGGTCTGCTCGCCCGCATCTTCCGGCCGCTGTTTCGCATGGTGTCGCGCAGTTGGCAGATGTTCCCGGTCGGCTTCCTGTTCGGCCTGGGTTTCGACACCGCGACCGAGATCAGCCTGTTCGCCGTCGCCGCGAGCCAGGCTTCCGGCGGCATGACCATCGGCACCATCATGGTTTTCCCGGCGTTGTTCACCGCCGGCATGACGCTGGTCGACACCTCCGACAGCGTATTGATGGTCGGCGCCTATGGCTGGGCGTTCCTCAACCCGATCCGCAAGATCTGGTACAATCTCACCATCACCGCGATCTCCGTGGTGGTCGCGCTGTTGATCGGCGGCGTCGAGGCGCTCGGCCTCATCGCCGGCAAGCTCGGCCTCGAAGGCGGCTTCTGGAATTTTATCGGCGCTCTCAACAGCGGGCTTGCCGGTTTCGGCTATCTCGTCGTCGGCATTTTCATAGCGAGCTGGGCGATCTCTTATCTGCTGTTCCGCTGGCAGCGCCTCGACCAACCGATTGCGGAGCGCGCATAGATGACCGCTGCGCCAACCGTCTATGTCTGCATTACCTGCAAGCGCGCCGGCGAGCCGGACAGCGAACCGCGCCCCGGCGCGCTGCTCGCTGCGGCGACCGAACGCGCCGCCGCCGGCACCGAGGTCGCCGTGCGCCGGCTGCGCTGTCTGGCCAATTGCACGCGCGGCCCCAGCGCCGCGATGCGCTGCAACGGTTCTTGGACCTATGTGTTCGGTGGCCTCGATGCGACATGCGCCGATGCGCTGATCGAAGGTGCACGCCTGCTCGCCGGCGCCGCCGACGGCATTCTGCCGTGGCGCGGTCGGCCCGACATCCTCAAGCGCGGCCTCGTCGCCCGCGTTCCCCCCATCGACTTTGAAGGAACCGACGAATGAGCGGCTCGCTCGCCCGCGTCCCCTGCACCATCGTCACCGGCTTTCTCGGCGCCGGCAAAACCACGCTGATCCGCCATCTGCTCGGCAATGCCGACGGCCGCCGCCTCGCCGTCATCGTCAACGAGTTCGGCGACGTCGGCATCGACGGCGAAATCCTCAAAGGCTGCGGCAACGCCGCCTGCCCGGAGGAGAACATCGTCGAGCTCGCCAATGGCTGCCTGTGCTGCACGGTCGCCGACGAGTTCGTGCCGGCGCTCGATGCCATCCTGGCCAAAGACGGCGTCGAGCACATCGTGATCGAGACCTCGGGCCTCGCTCTGCCGAAGCCGCTGGTCCAGGCGTTCCACTGGCCGGCGATCAAGAATCGCGTCACCGTGGACAGCGTCGTCGCCGTGGTCGATGGCGCGGCGCTCGCCGGCGGCCGCGTGGCGCACGATCCCGACGCGCTGACCCGGCAACGCGCTGCCGACACTGCGCTCGACCATGACGATCCGATCGAGGAAGTTTTCGAGGATCAAATCGCCTGCGCCGATCTTGTCGTGCTCAACAAACGCGACCTGCTCGACCCGGCCGGCCTCGACAAGGCGATGGCGACGATTGCCGGCGCGCTGCCGCGCAGCGTGAAGGTGGTCACGGTCAGCGGCGGCAAGGTGGATACCGCCCTGCTGCTCGGGCTGGGCGTCGGCACCGAGGACGACATCACCAACCGCCGCACCCATCACGATGACGAGCTGGACCACGATCACGACGACTTCGACAGCTTTGTCGTGCCGCTCGGCGAGATCGCCGATCCGGCCGATCTCGCCGCGCGCGTTGCCGCGCTGGCGCAAAAATTTGACGTGCTGCGTGTCAAAGGTTTTGCCGCGGTCGCCAACAAACCGCTACGCCTGTTGGTGCAGGCGGTGGGCCCGCGGGTGACGCACCAATACGACCGGCCATGGGCGGCGTCGGAGCCGCGCCAGAGCCGGCTGGTCGTGATCGGATTAAAAGGACTCGACCGCGCCGCGGTGACGCGGGCGCTGGTAGGCTGAAAGATCGGGGCTAAAGGGATGCATCTGCTCACCACGAGCTCGACCAATCTCGACGACATCGTCGAAGCGGTCGATCTCGGCCAAACGCCCGGCGACATCGCCATACTGTCGTTCGCCGACAGCGATCTCGCCGCGCTCGCCGCCGCCTGGGGGGCCGAGCGCGCGAGCCTGCCGAGCGTGCGGCTCGCGCATTTGCGCGACCTGCGCCATCCCATGTCGGTCGATCTGTGGATCGAACGCGTCGGGGCGCACGCCAAGGTGATCGTGGTGCGCCTCCTTGGCGGCCTCGACTGGTGGAAATACGGCATCGAGCGGCTCGCCGCGCTGGCCCGCGAACGCGGCATGGTGCTTGCGGTGCTGCCCGGCGAGGATCGCGATGATGTTCGGCTTGCTGCCGCGTCCACGCTGCCGGCGCCGGAACTCGACGCGTTGTTGCGCTTCTTCCGCGAGGGTGGCCGCGACAATCTGCGCGCGCTGCTGCGCCGGCTGGCGCATCACGCCGGCTGCGATCTCGAACTGCGCGAGCCGCAGCCGGTGCCGCGCCTCGCCGGCTATCTCCCGGGCGAAGGCGCGGTGGATCTCGAACGATTGGCGGCGTCTTTGCGAGCCGGCCAGCCGGTCGTGCCGATTGTCTTCTACCGCGCGCTATTGCTCGCCGACGACACCGCGCCGGTCGATGCGCTGTGCGCGGCGCTCGCCGCGCGCGGCTTGGCGCCCGCCGCGCTGCTTGTCACCAGCTTGAAGGATCGCGAGGCGAGCGCGTTTCTGCGTCAAGCATTCGAGCGGCTCAAACCTTCGCTGATCGTCACTATGACGGCCTTTGCCGCCGGCGGCGGCGCCGATGAGCCGACGCCGCTCGATGAGCCCGGCGCCCCGGTGTTCCAGGTCGTCAGCGCCACCACCAAGCGCGCGGCCTGGCGCGACAGCACGCGCGGCCTTGGCGCTGCCGATCTTGCCATGCACGTGGTGCTGCCCGAGCTCGACGGCCGCGTGCTGGCCGGCGCTATCGCGTTCAAGGATCCGTTGCCAACCCAGGCCGGGCTTGCCTTCAGCGCCTTCGCCAGCCGGCCCGAGCCGGATCGCGTCGCCATGGTCGCGGACCGGATCGCCGCCCATGGTGTTTTGCAGGCATTGCCGGCGGGCGAGCGCCGCGTCGCCGTCCTGATGCCGGACTATCCCGGCGCGCCGGGCCGCACCGGCTATGCGGTCGGCCTCGATGTGCCGGCGAGCGTGGTCGCGCTGCTCGACTACCTTTCCGCCGCCGGCTACGCCGTGAGCGGCGCGCCGCAAACGCCGCGCGCGTTGCTCGATGCGCTTTCGCCGGGCGCCGATGACGCGACGCTTGCGATCGAAGACTACCAGCGCCTGCTCGCCGCCCGCGTGCCGAGCGCCGCCATCGCGCGGCTGCGCCAGGCTTGGGGCGAACCGGCGGACGATACGGATGTGCGCGAAGGCGCGTTCCGCTTCCGCGTGAAAAAATTCGGCAAGCTTTTGGTCGCGCTGCCGCCCGATCGCGGACGTTTTGCACAGCGCCGCACCGATTATCACGATCCGCTGTTGCCGCCGCGCCATGCGCTGGTCGCGTTCGGCCTGTGGCTGCAGCACGTCGCCAAGGTCGATGCGCTCGTCCACATGGGCGCGCACGGCACGCTGGAATGGCTGCCCGGCAAGGCGATTGCTCTCACCGCCGAATGCTTTCCCGAAATCGTCACCGGGCCGTTGCCGGTGATCTATCCGTTCATCGTCAGCAATCCGGGCGAGGCGGCGCAGGCCAAGCGCCGCATTGCGGCGCTGACCATCGGTCACCTGCCGCCGCCGCTTGCCGCCGCCGGGCTCTCCGGCGACGCCCGCGAGCTCGAGCGTCTGGTCGATGAATATGCGCAAGCCGACGGCCTCGACCGGCGGCGGCGCGAGCGGCTGGCAACGCTGATCGTCGAAACCGCGCAGCGCACTGGCCTGGCGCGTGAGGCCGGCGTCGACACCGCCTTCGCGCCCGACGAAGCGCTGCGCCGCATCGATGCCTGGCTGTGCGATCTCAAAGACCTCGCCATCAAGGACGGCCTGCACATTTACGGTCGCGCACCCGCGGCCAGCGACGATCCGCTGTGGCGGACAAGCGCCGAAGCGGAGCGCAGGGCCTTGCTCGAAGCGCTCGACGGCCGCCGCATCGCGCCGGGGCCGGCCGGCGCGCCGACGCGCGGGCGGCGCGACGTGCTGCCCACCGGACGCAACCTTTTCACCGCCGATCCGCGCACCTTGCCGACGCCGACGGCGATGGAGCTCGGCCGGCTCGCCGCCGACGAGATCGTGCGCGCGCATCTGCAGAGCCATGGCGAAATGCTGCGCACGGTCGTCATCGATCTGTGGGGCAGCGCCACGCTGCGCACCGGCGGCGAGGAGATCGCGCAAGGATTTGCCCTGATGGGCTGCCGGCCGATCTGGGAGCCGGCGAGCGGCCGCATCACCGGCGTCGAAGTGTTGCCGGCAGCCGTCATGGGTCGCGCGCGCGTCGACGTCACCTGGCGCATTTCCGGATTGTTTCGCGACCTGTTCCCCGTGCAGATTGCGCTCATCGACGCCGCCGTGCAGACGGTCGCGGCGCGCGATGAGGATGACGACGAAAATCCGCTTGCCGCTGGGCGCCGGGCCGTCCACGGCAAGAGCGCGGTTCGTCTCGACCGCATCTTCGGCACCGCACCGGGAACCTATGGCTCGGGCGTCGAAGATTTGCTCGGCCGCAGCGCGGATACCGACGCAATCGGCGCGGCCTATCTTGCTGCCGCGTCCCACGCCTACGGCGGCTCCGACGGCGATGGCGACGCCGTGCCCGGCGTATTCGCCAAGCGCGTCGCCAGTGCCGACGCGCTCGTTCATGCGAGCGACGATCCCGGCCGCGATCTGCTCGAAGGCGGCGAGGATGCGGCCTTCGTCGGCGGCTTCGCCGCGGCGGCCAAGATGCTCGGCCGTTCGGCCGATCTCATCATGCTCGACGTCACCGACCCGCAGCGGCCGCGGGCGCGGGCGCTGTCGGCGGCGCTTTCCCGCATCGTGCGGGCGCGGGCAATCAATCCGCGCTTCATCGCCGGCCAGATGCGCCACGGCGCGCGCGGCGCCGCCGAGCTTGCCGAAACCGTCGACCGCCTGGCCGCCTTTGCCGAAACGACTGACGCGGTGGCCGGCGAATTGTTCGATCTGCTCCACGACGCCTATGTCGCCGATGCCGATGTGCGCGAATTTCTGCTGCGCGAGAATCCGCAGGCCGCCTCAGCGATTGCCGAGCGGCTCGATGCGGCGCGGCAGCGTGGCTTCTGGCATCCGCGACGCAACGATGTCGATGCCAGCCTGTCGCTGCTGCGCGCGGAGGTCACGGCATGACCGCTCCCGCGCTCACGCGGCCGCAGCGTCGCGGCGCCTGTCCTGGGCTGTCGGCGCCGATGGCGACGGGCGACGGTCTTTTGGTCCGCCTGCTGCCGATCGGCACCATCGCGCTCGACGCCTTTGCAGCGCTGTGCGCGGCCGCGCGTCGACATGGCAACGGCATCATCGAAGTCACCTCGCGCGGCAGCGTCCAAATTCGCGGCTTGAGCGCAGCGTCGGCGCCGCGTTTTGCGGCGTCGGTCGCCGCTCTCGGCATCGCTGCCGGGGACGGCATCCCGGTTTTGACCGACCCATTGGCCGGCCTCGCCCCGGATGACATCGTCGACGCGACGGCGCTGGCCGCCGATTTGCGCGCCGCTCTGGCGCAGAGCTCACTCGCGCAAAGTCTTTCCGCCAAAGTCTCGCTGACGATCGACGGCGGCGGACCGCTCAATCTTGACGGCGTCGCCGCCGATATACGCCTGCGCGCTGAAACGGCGAATGGCGCTGCGGCGCTTCGCATCAGTATCGGAGGCGACGGCCGGAGCGCGGTCCCCCTCGGCTGCATCGCCGGTGAAAACGCCGTCGCAGTCGCCACGCGCCTCTTTGAAGCCATTGCGCGACGAGGCCGCCACGCGCGTGCCCGCGACATTGTCGCGGCAGAGGGCATCGCCGTATTCCGCTCCGCGGTGGAAGACCTGCTCATTGCTTCCGCCCGTCCCCGCATGCGTAGGAATGAGCGGAAAGAACCCATCGGCCTGCATCCGTTACGCGACGGTACGTTCGCGTACGGCGTAGGCCTCGCGTTCGCCCATACCGATGCGACGTCGCTGCAACGTTTGACCGAAGCCGCCGAGGCCGCAGGAGCCAGTGGGATGCGCGCGGCGCCGGGCCGGGTGCTGATGATCGTCGGCCTCACGCAACAGGCGGCTGTGTCCTTCGCCACGGCCGCCGAAGCGCTCGGCTTCATCGTGCGCGTCGACGATCCGCGGCGGCATGTCATCGCCTGTGCCGGGGCGCCGATCTGCGCGTCGGCGGATATCGCAGCGCGCGCGCTAGCGCCGCAGATCGCCGCGGCCGTGGCGCCGCATCTGGACGGCTCGTTCCAGATTCACATTTCCGGCTGCGCCAAGGGCTGCGCGCATGCGGCCGCGGCAGCGCTGACCATCGTCGGCACGTCCTCGGGATGCGCGCTGATTGCCAACGGCTCGACCCGCGATGCGCCGTTCAGGATCGTTGCGACGAACGAGCTGGCCGCCGCCGTCAGTAAAATCGCGGGTGACCTGAAACGCGAGGGCGATCATGTCTGAGCGCGCCGCTTATCTGCGCGACGGCACGGCGATCTATCGGCGTTCGTTCGCCATCATCCGCGCCGAGGCCGACCTGGCGCGGTTTTCCGCGGACGAGGCCGAGGTCGCGGTGCGCATGATTCATGCCTGCGGCCAGGTCGAAGCGGCGGCGCACATTGTGTTCGGCGGCGACGTCGTCAACGCGGCGCGGCGCGCGCTCGCCGCCGGCGCGCCGATTTTTTGCGATGCCGAGATGGTGGCGCACGGCATCACCCGCGCCCGTCTGCCGGCGCGCAACGAGGTGATCTGCACGCTCAACGATCCGCGCACGGCCGGTATCGCCGAAAGGCGCGGCACGACGCGCTCGGCGGCGGCGCTCGATCTGTGGCTTGATCGCCTCGCCGGCGCCGTCGTCGCCGTCGGCAATGCGCCGACGGCCTTGTTCCGGCTGCTCGAAATGCTGGACGACGGCGCGCCGAAGCCGGCGGCGATCCTCGGCATTCCGGTCGGCTTCGTCGGCGCCGCCGAGTCGAAGGCGGCGCTCGCCGCCGCTCCGCGCGGCGTGCCGTTCATCATCGTGCGCGGCCGCATGGGCGGCAGCGCGATCACCGCGGCCGCCATCAACGCGCTGGCGAGGGCGGGCCTATGAGCGCCGGCAAACTGATCGGCGTCGGCGTCGGCCCGGGCGATCCGGAATTGATGACGCTCAAGGCCATGCGCGCGCTCGCCGAGGCCGACGTGATCGCGCATTTCGCCAAAGCCGGAAATGACAGTCATTCGCGCGCCATCGTCGCGCAGCACCTGGGCGCCGACGTCGTCGAGCTGCCCCTGCTCTATCCCGTCACCACCGAGCTGCCGAAGGACAGCAACGGCTATCGCGATGCCATCGGCGATTTCTACGACACCGCCGCGGCCAAAATCGCCGCGCATCTCGAGGCCGGCTGCGTCGTTGCCGTGATCTGCGAAGGCGATCCGCTGTTCTACGGCTCTTACATGCATCTGCATGCGCGGCTGGCGCCGCGCTTCTCCACCGAGATCGTCGCCGGCGTCACCGGCATGTCGGGCTGCTGGTCGGCGGCGGGAATGCCGATCGCCCAGGGCGACGACGTTTTCACCGTGCTGCCGGCGACGCTGCCCGAAGCCGAGCTGACGCGCCGGCTCTCCGATGCCGACGCCGCCGTGGTGATGAAAGTCGGCCGCCATCTGCCAAAACTGCGCCGCGCGCTCGACCGCTCCGGCCGCTTGCCGCGCGCCATCTATGTCGAGCGCGGTACCATGGCGGATGCGAAGATGATTCCGCTGACCGCCAAGCCCGACGATGACGCGCCTTACTTCGCCGTCGTTTTGGTGCCGGGTTGGGCGGGACGGCCGGGGAGCAAGCCATGAGCGGGCGCGTCTTCGTGATCGGGCTCGGACCGGGCGATCCGCGCTATCTCACGCCGGAAGCCGAAGACGCGCTCGCCGCCGCGGAAGCACTTTACGGCTACGGGCCCTATCTCGATCGCGTGCCGGCACGCGCTGGCCAGAGCCGCCATGCTTCCGAGAACCGCGAGGAGCGCGCACGCGCTGCGGCCGCGCTCCGCCATGCGGCGCAGGGCACGCGCGTTGCCGTCGTCTCCGGGGGCGATCCGGGCGTCTTCGCCATGGCGGCCGCCATCTGCGAGGAAATCGAAGCCGGGCCGGACAGCTGGCGCGCGCTCGATGTCACCATCGTTCCCGGCATCACGGCGATGCTCGCGGTGGCGGCGCGGATCGGCGCACCGCTGGGCCATGACTTCTGCGCGATTTCGCTGTCGGACAATCTCAAGCCGTGGCCGTTGATCGAACGGCGGCTCGACGCGGCGGCGGGCGCGGGTTTTGTCATCGCGCTTTACAATCCTGCATCGCGGGCGCGGCCAGGGCAATTCGGGCAAGCGATCGAATGTCTGCGCCGGCATCTGCCCGCCACGACGCCTGTTGTTGTCGGCCGCGCCGTCGGCAGATCGGGCGAACGTGTAGAGGTCACAACACTCGACACGGCGAGCGCGGTAAAAGCCGATATGGCGACGCTGGTGATCGTCGGATCGCGCGAGACGCGGGTGATCGCGCGACCCGGGCGCTATCCGCTAGTTTACACCCCACGCGCAGCCGCGGAGGCCAACGCATGATCGAGCCAGGCGATCACGTCTTCGATCGTCTCAACCGCGACCGCGGCCGCACCGGGCACGACTGGCCGGCGCAGCATGATGACATCGATGCCGAGCGCGCGCGCCGCGGCGATCTTGCCGTAGGTCGCCGTGCCGCCGCTGTTCTTCGCCACCACCACGTCGATACGATGCTCGGTCATCAGCGCATAGTCGGCGGCTTCGCTGAACGGGCCGCGGCCGGTGACGTAGTCGACATGCGGCAGCGGCAGCGGCGGATCGACCGGATCGACGCTGCGGATCAAATAAAAATGTTGCGGCGCGTCGCCGAACGGCTTGAGTTCGTTGCGGCCGAGCGCGACAAAGGCGCGACGCGGTGTTTGACCGATCGCCCGCACCGCCTCGCCGATATCGCTCACCTCGATCCATCGATCGCCGGCGACTTCAATCCATGGCCGCCGCCGCAGCGCGACCAATGGCACGCCGCAGCGCCGCGCGGCTGTGACGGCGTTGGCCGAAATCACATTGGCGTAAGGATGGGTGGCGTCGATCAAAACATCGACGCGCTCGCTGACCAGATAGCTCGCGAGGCCGTCGACCCCGCCAAAGCCGCCGACGCGCACCGGCACCGGCTGCGCGGCCGGCGTTGCAGTGCGGCCAGCGAGCGACAGCGTGACCGCGAGGCCGGCGCGGCCGGCGAGGCGTCCGGCCAATTGCCGCGCTTCCGCGGTGCCGCCGAGAATGAGGATGCGTGCCATGTCTCTTTCTAAGACGTCGGTTTCTAAAACGCCGCTGCTCGATGCGCCCGACACTGCCGCATCGCCGCGCTGGCTGTCCATCGTCGGCATCGGGGAGGACGGCGTCGAGGGTTTGAGCCCGGTGGCGCGCGGGCTGATCGGCGCTGCCGAAATCGTATTCGGCGGCCGGCGCCATCTCGGCCTTGCGGCGCCGCTCATTCGCGGCGCGACGCGGCCGTGGCCGAGCCCGTTCGACGCCGCCCCCGACGAGGTGCTGCATCATCGCGGCCGCCAGGTTTGCGTGCTCGCCTCGGGCGATCCGTTCCACTATGGCGTCGGCTCAGCGCTCGCCCGCCATATCGACGCCCGCGAGATGACCGTCATCCCGGCGCCGTCGGCCTTCAGCCTGGCGGCGGCCCGGCTCGGCTGGGCGCTGCCGCAGACCGCGCTCATTTCGGTGCACGGCCGCTCGCTCGATCTGGTACGCCCGCATTTGCAGCCGGGAACCCGTATCCTCGCCCTGACCTCCGACGGCCAGGGACCGGCGGCGCTGGCAAAGCTCCTGACGCAATCGGGTTTTGGCGGCTCGCGCTTGACGGTGCTCGAAGCGCTTGGCGGATCGTATGAGCGCATCCGCTCCGCCAGCGCCGCCGCGTTCGATCTCGGCGCGGTCGATGCGCTCAATACGGTTGCCATCGAAGTCGAAGCCGCCGCCGATGCCCGCGTGCTGGCGCGTGCGCCCGGTCTGTCCGATGCCTTGTTCGAGCACGACGGTCAGATCACCAAGCGCGAAATCCGCGCCGTCACCATCTCGTCGCTGGCGCCGCGCCGCGGCGAATTGCTCTGGGACATCGGCGCCGGCTCAGGCTCCGTCGCCATCGAATGGATGCTCGCCGATCCGTCGCTGCGCGCCGTCGCCGTCGAGCGGCGCGAGGATCGCGCGGCGCGCATCCGCCGCAACGCTGCGGCGTTCGGGGTTCCCGGCCTCGAAATCGTGGAAGGCGCCGCGCCGGCCGCGCTCGCGGGCCTGCCGACGCCCGACGCCATTTTCATCGGCGGCGGCGTCAGCGATGCCGGTGTGCTCGATGCGGCGACCCGCGCGCTGCGCCCCGCCGGCCGCTTGGTGGCCAATGCGGTGACGCTCGGCAGCGAGGCGCAGCTCTTGACCCGCCATGCCGCGCTCGGCGGCAAACTGATCCGCATCGCGATTTCGCGGGCCGATCCGATCGGCGAGAAAACCGGCTGGCATGCCGCGATGCCGGTGACGCAATGGATTTGGACCAAGCCATGATCGTCGCCGGTGTCGGCTGCAGGCGGGGCGCCCCGGCGCCCGATATCGAAGCGGCGATCCGCGCCGCGCTCGATCGTGCCGGCGTCGCGTCGCAGGCGCTCGATTGCATCGCCACCACTGCCGCGAAGCGTGGCGAAATCGGCATCGAAGCCGCTGCCGCAAAACTCGGCGTCGCCGTCGTGCTGGTGCCGAACGCAGAACTGCAAGCGGTGAGTGATCGTACAGCGACCCGTTCCGCACGCGTGCTGGCACTCGCCGGCGTGCCTTCGGTCGCGGAGGCCGCAGCGCTTGCCGCAGCAGGGCCGGCGGCACGGCTCATCAGTCCGCGACTCGTCATCGGCGCCGCGACTTGTGCCCTCGCCGCTTCGGGAGGGGTGCCATGACCGTACACTTCATCGGCGCCGGTCCGGGTGCGGCCGATCTGATCACGGTGCGCGGCCGCGATCTCATCGCGCGCTGTCCGGTCTGCCTCTATGCCGGTTCCATCGTGCCGCGCGAATTGCTGGCGCATTGTCCACCCGGCGCCCGCATCATCGATACCGCGCCGCTGTCGCTCGATGAAATCGAAGCCGAGTTCACGTCGGCGCACAGCAAAAATCTCGACATGGCGCGGCTGCATTCCGGCGATCTCTCGCTCTATAGCGCGCTCGCCGAGCAGCTGCGCCGGCTTAAGCGGCACGGCATTCCGTATACGCTCACTCCCGGGGTGCCGGCCTTTGCCGCGGCGGCGGTGGCGCTGCAATGCGAGCTCACCGTCCCCGAGGTCGCGCAGAGCGTGGTGTTGACGCGGATCTCCGGCCGCGCCTCGCCCATGCCGGACACCGAAAAGCTCGCGACATTTGCGGCGACCGGCGCGACGCTGGTCATCCACTTGGCGATCCATGCCATTGCGACGATCGCGGACGAACTGACGCCGTTCTACGGCGCCGACTGTCCGGCGGCCGTCGTGGTTCAGGCAAGCTCCGCCGCGCAACGCATTGTGCGCGGCACGCTCGCCGATATTGCGGCGAAAGTCGCGGCAGAAAAGATCGAACGCACGGCATTGATCCTGGTCGGCCGCGCGCTCGCTGCCGAAGATTTTCGCGACAGCGCGCTCTATGACGCCGATTATCGGCGCCGGTTCCGTGGAGGCGCCGCGTGAGCCGAAACCTAAAACTGAAACGGCGCGCGACCGACCAAATTTTGCTCGCGATCGAACAGCGCGATCTCGACGGCGATGTCGCGGCCGGCAACGACGCGCGCGGCCGTCGTCTGCGCCGCACGCGCGACGGTGTCGCCGAGCGCGATGTTTTGCGATTGCGCCAGCGCAAAAGCTTCCGCCGCCGTGTTGGCCGTCTCGATGCGGGCGCAGAGAATTTCCGAGCCGCCGGCCGCCGCCGCAAATCCGGCGAGCGTCGCGAAGTCGACTTCGCCGCGCCTGGAATGAAGATCGGTGAGGCCCTGGGCGAGCTTGGTCATCTTGGCGACGCCGCCGGCAATGGTGACGCGCGGCAGCGGATGGCGGCGCAAATATTTGAGCATGCCGCCGACAAAGTCGCCCATGTCGATCAGCGCGATCTCCGGCAGGCCGTAGAGTTTTTGTACCGCGGCCTCCGAGCTGGCGCCGGTCGAGCCGGCGATATGGCTCAAGCCGGCGGCGCGGGCGACGTCGATGCCGCTGTGGATCGAATGGATCCACGCCGAGCAGGAATACGGCACGACGATGCCGGTGGTGCCGAGGATCGACAGCCCGCCGACGATGCCAAGGCGGCCGTTCAGCGTTTTCGCCGCCAACGCTTCGCCGCCGGGGATCGAGATTTCGACCTCGGCATCGGCCGCGCACGACACAGCTTGGGCCACTTCGGCGATGGCGTCGCGGATCATGCGGCGCGGCATCGGATTGATGGCCGGCTCGCCCGGCGGCACCGGAAGACCGGCTCGCGTCACGGTGCCGACTCCCGCGCCGGCGCGGAAGCTCACGCCGGCGCCGCTATGGCCGACGCGGACAGTCGCACAGATCAAGGCGCCGTGAGTGACATCCGGATCGTCGCCGGCATCCTTGATGATGCCGGCGGTCGCAGAGCTCTGATCCTTCCGCGTCATGGCGAGCGCAAAGCTCGGGCGCTCGCCGCGCGGCAAGGTCACCGCGACCGGATCGGGAAACTCGCCGGTCACCAGCGCGGTGAAGGCGGCCTTGGCCGCCGCTGCGGCGCAGGTGCCGGTGGTCCAACCCCGGCGCAGAGGGCGTTCCTGCTTGGCCATGCCCTCCCCTTTAGTCCGGCCCGCCGTGATCGTCACCACGGCAAGCCAAGGAGCGAGCCATGACCGTATGGGACGCTTTGACGGCGCGCCGCGCCGGCGTTCCGGTTTTCGCGCCGGGCACCGTCTGGCTGGCCGGCGCCGGGCCGGGCGATCCCGGCCTGTTGACGCTCGACGCGCTCGCCGGCCTCGCCCAGGCCGACGTGGTCGTCCACGACGCGCTGGTCGACGAGCGCGTGCTGGCGCTGGCCGGTTCGCAGGCGCGGCTCGAATTCGCCGGCAAGCGCGGCGGCAAGCCGTCGGCGACCCAGGCCGACATCAGCCAGCGCCTGGTCGCGCTGGCGCGCGCCGGCCAGCGCGTGTTGCGGCTCAAGGGCGGCGATCCGTTCGTGTTCGGCCGCGGCGGCGAAGAGGCGATGACGCTTGCCTCAGCCGGCGTGCCGTTCCGCATCATTCCCGGCGTCACCGCGGGCCTTGCCGCACTTGCCGCGGCGGCGATCCCGGCGACGCTGCGCGGCGCCAATCGCGCCGTCATTTTCGCCGCCGGCCACGGCGCCGACGAGGATTTCGATTGGGCGCCGCTCGCCCGCACCGGACAGCCGATCGTGTTCTACATGGTGATGCACAATCTCGAGCGGATCGTGGCGGCCTTGCTGAAAGCGGGACTTGCGGCGCAGACGCCCGCCGCGGTGGTCGCCTCGGCGACGACACCGAAGCAGCGGGTCCTGGTCTCGACGCTGGAAAAGCTTGCCGCCGACGCGCGCGCGCAAAAATTCGAGCCGCCCGCCATCGTCGTGATCGGCGAGATCGTCGCGATGCGGTCGCAGTTGCTCGGCGAAACCGCCGGCGCCGCCAAGGACGCAACGTGACGGCGCGCGGCCTCATCATCGCGGCGGCCCATTCCGGCGCCGGCAAGACCACCGTGACGCTGGCGCTATTGGCCGCGTTGCGGCGGCGCGGCGTCGCCGTGCGCGCCGCCAAGGCCGGGCCCGACTATATCGATCCGGCGTTTCATGCCGCGGCGACCGCGGCGCCGAGCGTCAATCTCGATTCCTGGGCGATGCCGCCTGCTTTGCTCGACGCCATGGCCGCGCAGGCCGCAGCCGGCGCGGACATTTTCGTGATCGAAGGCGTCATGGGCCTGTTCGACGGCACCAGCGGCGCCGCCGGACGGCGCGGCGCCACCGCCGACCTCGCCGCGCATTTTACGTTGCCGGTCGTGCTCGTGCTCGATGTGTCGCGCCAGGCGCAATCGGCGGCGGCCGTGGTGCGGGGCTTTGCCGCCCACGATCCGGCCGTGCGCATCGCCGGCGCGATCTTGAATCGCGTCGCCAGCGAACGCCATCGCGCCGTGGTCGCGGACGCCATTGCCGCGCTCGGCGTGCCGATCCTCGGCGCCGTGCCGCGCGACGCGGCGCTGGCCTTGCCCGAGCGTCATCTCGGTCTCGTGCAAGCCGGTGAGCATCCCGATCTGACATCGCTGATCGGGCGGCTCGCAGCAATCGCTGAAAGTCATCTCGATCTTGATGGCATCGTAGCGAGCGCCGCGCCTTTGACCATTAATCCCGCGCCAGGCGACGCCGCCATTGCGCCGCCCGGGCAGCGCATCGCGCTGGCGCACGACCGCGCTTTCAGCTTCGTCTATCCGCATCTGCTCGCGGCGTGGCGCAACGACGGCGCCGAGATTTTAGCATTCTCGCCGCTCGCCGACGAGCCGCCGCCGGAAGGCGCCGATTGCTGCTGGCTGCCGGGCGGCTATCCGGAGCTTCATGCCGAAACACTCGCCACGGCCCGGCGCTTCGGCGATGGCTTGCGGCGCTTCGCGCAAACCCGGCCGGTGCACGGCGAGTGCGGCGGCTACATGGTTTTGGGACAAAGCCTGGAGGATGCGGCAGGGCAACCGCATGCCATGACCGGCCTGCTCGGCCATGCCACCAGCTTTGCCAAACGCCAGCTGCATCTCGGCTACCGCACCGCGCGGCTATTGTCCGACAACGTGCTCGGGCGCCGAGGCACGATCGTGCGCGGCCACGAATTCCACTACGCGTCGCTGACGTCAGCGGGCACTGATGAGGCCTTCGCCGAACTGCGCGATGGCGAAGGCCGCGAACTCGGCCATGCCGGCGGCCGCCGCGGCCGCGTCAGCGGCACATTCTTTCACGCTATTGCCACGACGACCTAACTCGCGGCTTTAGGTTCGGCGCCGTCCTCCGGCTTGTCGGACACGCCGGCCTCGGCGAACGTCGCCATGCCGGTGTGGCAGGCCAGCGCGGCGCGCAGCAGCAGCAATGCCACTGCGGCGCCAGAGGCTTCGCCGAGCCGCATGTCGAGGTTGACCAGCGGCGAGAGGCCAAGCTCTTCGAGCAGCAGGCGATGCCCGGCTTCGGCCGAGACGTGGCCGGCTTGAACGTGGGCCAGCGTGTCGGTTCGCAACTTCGCCAAGGGTGCAACGGCGGCAGTGCAAACAAAACCGTCGAGCAGCACCGGAACGCGCTGCCGCCGCGCCGCCAAGGTGGCGCCGAGAATGGCGGCCAGCTCGCGGCCGCCGAGCGCCGCCGCAACCGCCAGCGGATCGTCGAGGGCTGCGGCATGACGCTCAAGAGCATGATCGATGACGGCGCGCTTGCGCGCCAAGCCCTCTTCATCGACGCCGGTGCCGCGGCCGGCCCAGCGCGCGCCGCCGCCGCCGAACAAAGCCGCCGCGATCGCCGCCGCCGCCGTGGTATTGCCGATGCCCATCTCGCCAAGGCACAGGAGGTCGCATTGCGACGACACCGTTGCGTATCCGGCCGCCACCGCGGCGAGGAATTCCTGCTCGCTCAGCGCCGGCTGCGCGGTGAAGTCGGCGGTCGGCCGGTCGAGCTCAAGCGGAATGACCCGTAGCTGCGCCCCGGCGGTGCGCGCCAGCTGATTGATCGCGGCGCCGCCGGAGGCAAAATTCGCCACCATCTGCGCCGTAACCTCGGCCGGATAGGCGGAGACGCCGCGCCCGGCGACGCCGTGATTGCCGGCAAAGACCAGAATATCGACGCGCTCCAATCGCGGCGGCACATGGCCCTGCCAATGGGCGAGCCAGGCGACCAGATCCTCGAGCCGGCCGAGGCTCTTCGGCGGCTTGGTCAGACTGGCCTCGCGTTGGGCGACGGCGGCGCTCGCGGCCGGATGGCCGCCCGGGAGGTCAAGACAGGCGGTACGGAGCGCGGAAAACGAGGTAAAATTCGCCATCGCCGATCAAATCCTTGGCGAGCGGGAAAGAGCCGTGAATGTCTAGCAGACCTGCCGGGCGGCGGCGATAACGACAAAGGCCGAGGACGCGCCATGACGATACCCGACGGCTGGCTTGCGGACTGCGCCAATGATCTCAAGGCGAGCATCGCCTTTCTGACGCGGCTGCCGGTCGCGCACGCGCCGCCGGCCGCCGGCGCCGATCTTGCGCGCGCGGCCTGGGCCTTCCCGCTGGCCGGCGTGCTGGTCGCGCTGATCGCCGCGGTGATCTATGCGGTCGCCCACAAGATCGGATCGCCGCCATGGGTCGCCGCCGCGCTTGCGGTCGCGGCAACGCTCGCCGTCACCGGTTGCCTGCACGAGGACGGCCTCGCCGACACCGTGGACGGTTTTGGCGGCGGCGACAGCCGCGAGCGCAAGCTCGACATCATGCGCGACAGCCGGATCGGCACGTACGGCGTCTGCGCGCTGACGCTGTCGATCCTGTTGCGCGTGAGCGCGATCGCGTCGCTCGGCAATCCGATCGTGGTGCTGTGGGCGCTGGTCGCGGCGCACGGCGGGGCGCGCGCGGCGATGCCGGTGTTCATGGCGCTGGTGCCACCGGCGCGCAGCGACGGCTTGGCGTTCGCCGCCGGCCGGCCGTCGGGCGAGCGCGTCATCACCGCGAGCGTGCTGGGCATCCTGATCCTGGCGTTCGCGCTCGGGCCCACGCTCGGCATTGCGGCGCTGATCCTGCTGCTGGTCGCCATCGTGCTGATGGCGTGGCTCAGCGTCGTGCAGATCGACGGCCAGACCGGCGACGTGCTCGGCGCGGTCGAGCAGGTCGGCGAGATTCTCATCCTGCTGGTCGCGTTGCGCTGATTATTTGTTCTCGAGCGCATCGCGGACCCGGGCGACGACGGCGGACGGCGTTTTCGACACCTCTTCGACCAGGGTCTGCACCTCTTCGCCGCTGAGCGGATCGATGTCGATGCGTGCCATCGCCGCCTCGCCGAGAAAGGCCGGATCTTTCACCGTGGCGTCGAAGGCGCGCCGCAATGCTTCGACGCGGTCCGGCGGCACGCCCGGTGGCAAAAAGAATGGCCGGCCGTATTCGAGCCGCGCCACCACGAGTTTTATAGCGGCACGATCGGCGTCGGTTTTGATGAAATCGAGAATCGACGGAACATCGCCGATTTCCGGCAGCTTCTTCAGCCCCCATTGCGCCAGCAGCCGGATTTTGTTGTCGGCGAGCCAATTGGAGTTGAGCGCCTTCAAGGTCGACCAGTTGGCGATGGTGCCCTGCACCTCGCCGCGCTCCAGCGCCAGGTGAATCTTCGGCGTGCTCTCGTAGCCGGTGACGACCTTGAATTTGTAGCCGAGCAGGCGGTCGAGCAACACCGGATAATCGTATTGCGTCGAGCCGGGTGCCTGGGCGCCCATCACCAGTTCGGTGGTCTTGACGTCGTCGAGCGTCCGCACCGGCACCGTGGACCAGACATACATGACCTGGGTCTCGCGGTTGGTGCTGCCGATGTAAGAAAGCTTCTCGGCGTCGAACCGCGCGCTCTGCGGCGACAACAGCGGCATGGTCGGCGTGCCGTTGAACGGCGCACCGATCACCGTGCCGTCGAACGGGCCTGTTGCGTAAAGCGAGTTGGTCATGATGGCGCCGCCGGCGCCGGGCTGGTTCTGCACGATGACGGTCGGATTGCCGGGAATGTGCGCGCCCATGTGGCGCGCCAGGGTCCGCGCCGTGATGTCGTAGCCGGAACCGACGCCGGAGCCGACGACGATGCGCAGCGTCTTGCCCTTGAAGAACGATGCCGCATCTTGCTGCGCGAGAGCCGGCGCGCCGAGCAAGACAACGAGCAGCGCGAAGAGTGTCCGGGTCACGCCGCCGCGCGTCCTTGTTCGGGTTCGAGGAGCAGCTTGACCTTCATACGTTCAATCCCGCGCGGTTCTTGGCCTTGAGCTCGGCGATGCCGGAAATCGTCTCGTTGGTCAGCGGCAGATCGATCGGCGCATTCCGATCGGCCGATAAATCGGCCGCGCTATAAGTCTCCATCACCCGCCGCGCGCTTTCCGGCGTCACCATCACCGGCGTGTCGCGGATGCAGGCTTCGAGGAAATGGATGGTCTCCGGCCCGATGCCGCCGGCGAAGACGTGGTCGACCCACTCGCCCGGCATGGTCGACATCGGAAATTCCTGGCCGCGTTTTTCGGTATTGAGCCAGTTGTCGCGCTGGGTGTCGTCGAGGGTGAGCGCGCCGTCGGTGCCGGTGATCTCGATCCAGGTCGAGCAGTAATTCGGAAAACTCGGCGGGAAATTCCAGCCGCCGCCGATCATCACCACGACGCCGTTGTCCATGGTCACGGTGGTGAACATGACGTCGTGGGAGCCGTTCACCGGCTGCATGTAGCCGTAGGCGCCCTGGCTATAGACGCGCACCGGCTTGGCCGGCTCCAACAGCCAGAACACGAAGTCGAGATCGTGGGTCGATTCCATCACCACCGGCGACAGCCGCACCCGGCTGGCGATCTTTTTCCCGAGCTCGCGCGAAAGATGGCGGCTGACCAGCACCGAAACCACCTTGCCCAGCGTGCCGTCGACGATCTTCTTCTTGGCGTAGGCGATCTTCGGATTGAAGCGCTGCGAATAGCCGATGGTGAATTTCAGCTTGTTGCGGCTCGCCAGCTGGATCAGCTCGTCGGCTTCCCAAAGCTCGAGCGCGATCGGCTTTTCCAGCATGACGTTCTTGCCGGCTTTGAGACAATCGCGCGCGATCGGATAGTGGTTGGCTTCCGGCGTGGTCGACACATAAACCACAGAGATCTTTTCGTTCTTGATGATGTCCTGATAGTCGGGCGTCGCGTTCGCCGGCTTGTAGAGCCTGGCGACTTCGGCGAGCCGGTCCGGCTTGATGTCGCACAGGTGCAATTTGTCGACCAGCGCCGTGCGCGACAACGTATCGGCACGCAAGCCGCCGATCCAGCCGACACCGATCACCCCCGCTTCCACCGTCTTCACCGCGTTTTCCTCGCTTCTTGCGGGCGCATAAAGATCATGACGCGGCGGGACGTGCAATGCTGCACCAGGCATCGTTCTCGCGGCGCGCTCTTCCTTCCTCTCCCGCGATAGCGGGGGAGGGGGACCGCGCGTTAGCGCGGTGGAGGGGGCGCCGGCCTCGTCGCTTCACTTTCGTCGAAAGAGTTTCGTTGAGTCCCGCGCCCCCTCCACCACCCCTTCGGGGTGGTCCCCCTCCCCCGCTATCGCGGTGGCGGATAAGTGAGTCCGTTCTCGCGGCGCGCCTCTTCGCCCGAGCGTTGCAAAACCCTGCCACGTGAAGCGTGAAACCGGTCCGGTCCAAGGAAAGAGTAGGGGTGGGGCCTGACTTTCTTTCTTCCGTTATTCCGGCTTCACCTTGTAGCCCGGATTGAGCGCAGCGAAATCCGGGAACGAAGGTTCGGTTCGACTGCCGCTCCCGGGTTTCGCTTTGCTCAACCCGGGCTACGAAAAAAATTGAAGGAAGCGGAACGCCGGCAAACGCTGGGTAACAACCGCCGCATCTTGCGATGCGGCGCGCGCTCAACGGAGCGCGCACGCTTGACGGCGTTCCACCGCGGCTCTCACCTAAGGGAATTATTCCATCCCAAAGGCTCAGCTTCAGGCCAGGCTTCCTGGGACGCGGTCTGAACGGGCGTTACCCGCCTTCGCCTGTCCCAGTCCAGGGATGCACCTCCCGCCCCGGTCGTAATGCCGGGAGACATGATGCCCAAGCCGCCCGGGAGCAGGCTGCAAACCCGCCCGCGGGCACCGCCCCCGCTCCCATGACGCGGTGTGCCTCCGCGCCACGTCCTTCACTGGAGCGAGGATGGGGCGATTATCCGGGACTTGACTAATTTCCTTAGATCGCATATATTCGCTCCGTTGAATGAGGGAGGCCGATATGGCCGGTATAAGGACGATAAAACAGCTTACAATTCAACAACTTAACGACATGTTCCCGACCGACGACGATTGCAAGCGCTACCTCGTAGCTCGGCGCTGGCCCGAAGGCGTCCATTGCCCGCGATGCGGGAATATTGACGTTTATCCCGTGACAAATCGGCCCTTCCATTGGCAGTGTAGCAAGTGCGCCAAGGCGGGCGGGTATCGGTTCTCTGTTTTGGTCGGCACCATCTTCGAGAACACGAATAAACCGCTCCGCGACTGGTTCCGGGTCATCCACATGATGCTGACCAGCAAGAAGGGTATCAGCGCATTGCAGGTTAAGCGCGTCATGGGCTTCGGCTCCTACGAAACCGCGCTCTACATGTGCAACCGCATCCGCGCTGGCCTCAGCGAACACAAGCCGGACAAGCTCGCTGGCGTCGTAGAGGTAGATGAAACCTACATCGGCGGGAAAGATAAAAACCGCCACTGGGATAAGCGCAGCGGCGGCCCGGGCGATCCGGGCGCCACTAAAATCAAGGTCATCGGCGCAGTCAGCCGCAAAGGTAAAGTCGTCGCCAAGGTGTTGAAGCGCATCAATTCGGAAACCGTACTCAAATTCGTGAATGAGGCTGTTTCCAACAAAGTCAGCTTGCTCGCGACCGACTCTTGGCCCGGTTATAGCGACTATCTGAAAAAGAAATTCCCGCATCAAACGGTCGATCACCACTCGCATCAATACGTCGTCGGTGCGGTCCACACGAACACGATTGAAGGCTTCTGGTCGATTTTGAAGCGCGGCGTAGTCGGTACATTCCACAAGGTCAGTGCCAAGTACATGCCGCTTTACGTTGCTGAGTTTGAGTTCCGATACAACAATCGGGAGAACGCGGACATTTTTGGTGCGGCTATAGCACGTTGCTGAGGCGCAAAAAGAACCGCCGAAAACGGGAGCGTCCTCAGTGTCAAACAGAAGAAATAAAAAGAGAAAGGGACAGAAAGTCATAGCCGGCTCCAAAAAGCCGCCAGCAAATACAGAGCCAAAAGCAGCAGGCTTGCCACCCCGCCAATCGTTGCTCCAACTAATACGGTCTCACCCCTACTGGCTCGTAACATCAAGTGTGGTTGCTTTTGTTGCACTTTCCATTGGCGTGATTTCCGGTCTATCAGATATTTTAGGCGGCCCATTATGGCCCACCCCGCCGACATTTTCTCCGGGTTTGCCTTCCTCTGGTTCGCCATTGGCTGTTCCTTTCGACGTAACCAACAAAAGTTCGTTGTTCGATATTCAAAATTTGAAAATCGACTGTGGACTTATAGGCAGGATAGAAAATGATGTTGGCGGAGTGATCGTCTTTGGCAAAGGAGATAGACCAGCCTTCATAACAATATCGGACGCATTTAACTGGCTTCCAGCGGGTGCAACTCGCTCATATACGTGCCCGTTTGCCGCCCCATGGATGATCAATGGGATGACACACCCAAAAATCCAATTTTTACAAATGACCCTGCGGAGTAACTTTGACCCGCATTGGTGGGTGAAAGGTCCGATAGACGCTATCTTCGCCCTCGATACGCTTACATCGCCGCCGCAATGGAAGGGCGGTAGTCCCCTGAAATAGCGTCTCATCTCTCGTTACCTCGGCTCCGAGGTGACGGCATAGGCCGTCACCGAAAACTAGTCAAGTCCCGGATAATCGCCGAGGATGGTGATGTAACCGATACAGAGACCCATGTCAATTAAAAAGTGACACGATATCCAGCCTCCCCTGCAGGGGAAGCTCCGATGTCCCGCTATCGGCGGCCTACGGTCGGGGTGCGCACCGTCACGGTGGGGGTGCGCACCGCCACGGTGGGGACGCGCACCGTCGGCGTCGGAACGCGGACTGTCCGAATGACCGGCATCGGTAACGGCTTCGGAACGGGAGCCACCCGCGCGTTCGATGGGACGACAACCACGTACGAATTCTTCGGTATGACAACCGCCGGCGCAACTTTGATGGAAGTCGTCTGCGGCGTTTTCGGAGGCGACGGCGGGTTCGCCGGCGGCGGGAAGGTGGATTGCGGCTGTTGAAAGGATGGCGACGTGGTCGTCGCTGGCGTGGTCACTGCCGGCGCGTTCGGGTTCGGCAGCATCGGCATCGTGGCTATGTTTCTCGTATTTTGATTAAGTTGAACCGTTCCCCCGTTAGAATTCCCTCCGCCGACGTTGTATTGCACCGGAGGCGGAGCCTGTTCCGGAGACGGCGCCTGTGCCGGTGCCGGTGCCGGCGCCATCTCCGGGGCAGTAATCGGTGTCGGTTCGTAACCAGGTTGGAATGTATTCTGAGCCTGCCCCACCGATACGCTGATCGTGGACCAAACAAAGACAACAACAATGAGCTCCGTTGGCAATCTCATCGCATCCCCCCGATTCAATGATCATGCAGGCTTCCTTAGCATGACCATACGGCGGCTTGGGGCGGCATACAAGGTGCTTTACCCTGTTCACCTGATGACCAGAAAATCCTTTGGGTTGATGACCCGAAAATTGTCGGTGACGGAATCACAGCAAGCGCGGGCCGGGCAAAGGCGCGAAGCGCCGTGCACACCAAAGCGTTTCGGGAAGTTCCGATGTCCCGCTATCGTCGGCTCAAGATCGAGGACGGTGTGTTTTTCTACACGCTTGCGCTCGCCGACCGAGTTGCTTTGGGGTCATTAGCGACATTCGCTTTCTCATTCGATGAATTCGTCAGCATGCAACAGAAGTGAGGTTGGCGTCGTCGGCTTGATTTATCAGGATTACGGTGGCTTACCCGCGCGCGCCGATCTGGTCCTGCGTTTTGGTCGCGAAGTCGCTGGCGTCGTGGCGCTCGTGCAATTGTTCTTCAGGCGGCCCGCTGGTGCGGTTGACCATCCGCCCGCGCTTGACGGCCGCCCGCTCACCGATTTCTTTCGTCCAGCGCGTCAGGTTCTTATATTCGTGCGTCTGCAGGAACGTGCGCGGGTCGTTGTAGGAGGCGCCGTTCACCATGCCGTTGCCGTACCACGGCCAGATCGCCATATCGGCGATGGTATATTCGTCGCCGGCGATGAATCGATTGTCCGCGAGCTGCCGGTCGAGCACGTCGAGCTGGCGTTTCACCTCCATTGCAAAACGGTCGATGGCGTATTTGATCTTCACCGGAGCATAGGCATAGAAATGCCCAAAGCCGCCGCCGAGATAGGGCGTTGAACCCATCTGCCAAAACAGCCAGTTCAGCGCCTCGGTGCGCTTGCCGCGATCGTTCGGCAGGAAGGCGCCGAATTTATCCGCCAGGTAGAGCAGGATCGCGCCGGATTCGAACACGCGCCGCGGCGGCTGCTCGCTATAGTCCATGAGCGCCGGGATTTTGGAATTCGGGTTCACTCCGACAAATCCGCTGCCAAACTGGTTGCCCTCGCCGATCCGGATCAGCCAAGCGTCATATTCCGCTCCGCTGTGACCGGCGGCCAGCAATTCCTCCAGCATAATCGTAACCTTGACGCCGTTAGGCGTCCCTAATGAATAGAGCTGAAGCGGATGCTTGCCGCGCGCCAACGCCTTCTCATGCGTCGCGCCGGCGATAGGGCGGTTGGTATTGCTATAGCGCCACTTGGGACTGTCGTCCTTCTCCCAGATCCAGACTTCCGGCGGCGTGTATGCAGGTGTGTCAGTCATGTTGGGCTCGCGTTAATTGCTCGACAGGTTCGCCGAATGGATTGCGCGGCGATCGTGACCTGTCCAATCATGGTTGTGGACGTTGTCACGTTACCGACCCCGCGATCCCGAATACGCTTTTTGCGAACTGCGGATAGACCTCGGCCAATTGCGGGGCGACGACGTGGCGCAGCAGCTCCAGCGTCTCCGGCGCCGGCGCCGGCGTCACCGGTACCTCCGCCGCCTGGTCGAAGTCGAAGCCGGTGTTCTCGATCACTTCGGCGACGCTGTGGCCGGGATGCACGCTGTGAAGGCGGAAGCGGCGCCGCGCGCGGTCGAAAGCGAACAGGCAGCGGTTGGTGATGAGCGCGATCGGACCGCCGGTGCGGAAGACATTGTCGGGGCTGCCGCCCGGCGCGCTGATGAAATCGACTTTCGGCACCAGGGTGCGGCGCGAATGCTCGAGGCGGAACAGGATCACCTTGGGCACCACGTAATAGAGATAAGCCGAGCCGAACGAGCCGGGAAAGCGCGCCTTCGGCGCGTCGTAGTCGCCGACGCTGACCAGATTGATGTTGCCCTCGCCGTCGATCTGGCCGCCGGAGAGAAAAAATACATCGACGCGGCCCTGGCCGGCGCAGTCGAACAATTCGCGCGAACCGTCGGTGAAAAAGGTGTGGGCGCGGCTGCCGAGCAGCGACACGTAGGGCTTGCCGCCGCCGCGCTCGCGCGCCAGCAGCGCCGCCGTCGCCGGGATCGGCGAAGCGGCGCCGACGGCGACGTGGCGCACGTCGCCGATCAGCCGGCAGATCGCGTCGGCGAGCAGTTCCTCGTCACGAAAAATTTTTTCAGGCGGCGCGCCGCTCATGCACGTACCGTTGCAGGTAGTCGGCGAAGCCGTCGGTCGTGGCGGCGAGCCGGGCATATTCGGTCATATGCGCGGCGTCGATGCCGTAATGATCGGGCAGCGGCAGCGGCCAGGCGCCGCGCGGGGCGACCGCAATCGCCTCGACATAGAAGCCGGGCAGCGTGCCGGCGGCGAGAATGGGATCGCGCAACAGATCGCCGTCGTGAATTTTCTCGACGGTGACGATGGTTTTTTGCGCGGCATGGGCCATGGCAAAGAACTCGCGCTGGGTGCCGACAAAAACATTGCCGGCGCGGTCGGCCATCGGCGCATGGAGCAAGACGACGTCGGGCTTGAGCGCCGGCAACAGCACGATCGGATCGTTGTTGCCGAACGGATTGTCGAGAACCTTCCAGTCCGGCCGGTGCGCCAGCACGTCGGAACCGATCAGCCCGCGCAGCGGCATGAACGGCACGCCCTTCTCGGCGGCCTGGAATTGCGCATGCAGCGCCGGACAGGTGGCGTCCCTCATGCGGATCGCGCCGGCCAGGACCGCGGCGGTGAAGCGCGGCGCCGGGCCGAACTCGCCGAGGCTGACGGCCGAGGTCTCCAATGTTTCGACGCAGCCGGCGCCGATCAACAGGTCGGCCTGCAGGGTCGAGGTCGGCAGCGCCACCAGATGCAGGCGCTTGACGCCGCGCCGGATCAGCCCCCGGGTCGCCGCCATGGCCGCGCCCGAGGTCTCGCGCGGCACGGCAAGCATGACGCCGTCGGTGATCGGCTCGATCGCTTCGTCGAGTGTGCGGGCGATGATAGCCATGAGGCCAGATTACACCCTCCGACCCCGTGTAGGGTGGGCAAAATCGTCTGCGTTGAGCTTCCGCGTGGGCATCGCGCACGCACGATTTTGCCCACGCGGACGCCGGGCGGGCGCGATGCCCACCCTACGATTTCTCTACGACAGCGCCGATTTGACGTTGTCGGGCGAGAGCGGCGCCCGGCGGATGCGCACGCCGGTGGCGTCGAACACGGCATTGGCGATCGCCGCCGCCACCGGGCGCGTCGACGGCTCGCCGGCGCCCGACGGCTCGATCTCCGGATGATTGATCAACACCACGTCGATCTGTTCCGGCGCCTCGGTGATGTCGAGGATCGGATAGGTCAGCCAATCGACGCTGGTCACGGTCTTGTTGTCGAACTTGACCTCCTCCCACAGCGTGCGGCTCATGCCGTGCAGGATGTTGCCTTCGATCGCCATCCGTAATCCATCCGGATTGATGATCTGGCCGCAATCGTGCGCGACCGTGAACTTGCGGGCCCTGATCTTGCCGGTTGCGCGATCGACGTCGACTTCGGCGACGATGGCGACGCGGGTCGGGCCGCGCTGCACGTAGGCGATGCCGCGCCCGCTGACGGTGTTGCCGGTCTGGTCCTTGCGCGGCGACGGCCGTGGCTGCCAGCCCGCCTTCTCCGCCGCCGCCTTGATGACGGCGATGTCGCGCGGGTCCTTGACGTAACGCAAACGGAACTCGACCGGGTCGGCGTCGAGCGCGTGCGCCAGCTCGTCCATGAAGGATTCGCTGGCGAAGTGGATTTGCGGTCCGACCGGATCGCGCAGATGCGACGAACGCAGCGGCGAGCCGCGATCGAGCAGCGGCGCGATGGTCTCCCAATAGGTGCGCCGGTTGGCGAAGGCGTAGGATTCCGCCGGCACGCCGAAGCCGTCGCCGGACTTCAGCGGCACGCCGGTAAGCTGGCCCGCCAACGTATCGTAGGGCTCGCTCTCGTTGGAATTCACGTCGACGCGCGGCAGACCCTTGCTCATGAACTCATAAGCAATGACGGCGCCGGAGGCGTCGATGGCGGCGCGGGCGCGATGGATCGAAGCCGGCCCCTTCGGATCCCAGCCGGTGCCTTGATCGCGCATATATTGCAGGCGCACCGGCCTGCCGACCGCTCTCGCCAGCAAGGCCGCGTCCATCGCCGCGTCGCCGGCGTCGTTGCGGCCGTAGCTGCCGGGGCCGGGCACCCACATCGCGTGCACGTCGTCGGGCGACATGCCGAGAATTCGCGCGATGCCGTCGCGGGTGAAGTGCGGCTTCTGCGACCCGGTCCACAGCGTGACCTTGCCGTCTTTGATGTCGACCACGGCGCAGGCCGGCCCCATGCTGGCGTGAGATTGGAACGGCCACTCGTATTCCGCTTCGATGACGCGGGCCGCCGACTTGAAGGCATCCTCGACATTGCCGACGGTCTTGCCGCCGGTTTCGGTCTTGCGCACCGGAGCGTTGCGGATGTGGTCGTAGAGTGCGGCCTGGTTCGGAAACGGCGGCGCGGCATCCGACCACGCGACCTTGAGCTGCCGCATCGCCTTGATCGCATCCCATTCCTTGTCGGCGACGACACCGAGGAAGCCCTTGTCCCAGACCACCTTGGCGCCGGGAATGTCCTTGATCGAGCCCTCGTCGACCTTGACCGGAACCGCGCCGGCGACCGGCGGCCGGATCATGCGGCCGTGCACCATGCCGGGCACTTTCACGTCGGTGACGAAGTTCTCCTGGGCGAAGACTTTCGGTGCGATGTCCTCGCGCTTGATCGGCTGACCGACGATCTTGTGATCTTTCGGATCCTTCGGCTTGGCCTTGCCGGGCGCGTAGAGCGGGTTGCCGATCTTCTTGTTCCAGTCGAGCTGGACGTTGAAGTAACGGCCGCCGATCAGATCGGCATAGCTGATCTTCTTTGCCGGATCGGTCGCGGCGTGAACGACGCCGTCCGTCACCGTCAACTGATCGGCACCGATGCCCAGCTTGTTTGCCGCCATATCGACCAGCACGCGCCGCGCCTCGGCGGCGGCGACGCGCATCTGCCGGCCGCCCTCCTGGATACCGGTCGAGCCGGAGGCGCCGCCCTGGTTCACGGTGATCGCGGTGTCGCCCATGAACACCTTGACCGCCTTGAACGGCACGTCGAGCTCCTCGGCGACCATCTGGCCGATGGCGACGAATACGCCCTGGCCCATGTCCATCTTGCCGAAATAGGCGGCGACGCTGCCGTCGGCATTCACGGCGACGTAAGACGACAGTTGATCCGGGGTCAGCGGCGGCTTGGCCGCGACCGCCACGGCATCGTCGGCCGCTCGGACGGCGTCGAAAGTGATCGGGGCGCCGATCGAGACCACGAGTGCGCCGCCGGCTTGCAGCAAAGCGCGGCGCGAAAAGGAAAATGATTTTTCGTGTCTGGTCATGGCAGCCTCCCTCAACCCATCGCCGCGGCGGCGCGCTTCACCGCGCGCAGGATCGCCATGTGCGTGCCGCAGCGGCACTTCAGTCCGGCCAGCGCGTCGCGGATCTCGGCGTCGGTCGGCTTCTTCTTGTCGCGCAGGAAGGCGGCTGCAGTCATGATCCAGCCGTTGATGCAATAGGCGCATTGCGGCACTTCTTCTTCCACATAAGCCGTTTGCAGCGGATGCGGCTTTTCCGGCGTGCCAAGCCCGGCGAGCGTGACGATCTTGCCGTCGCCCACCGCCGACAGCGGCGTGACGCAGGAGCGGATCGGCTGGCCGTCGAGATGCACGGTGCAGGCGCCGCATTGGGCGAGCCCGCAACCGAAATGCGGATTGTTCAAGCCGAGATCGTTGCGCAGCGCGTAGAGCAGCGGCATGTCCTCGTCCGCCTCCACGGTTTGCACTTTGCCGTTGACGTTGAGGGAAAATTTTTGGGTCATCGCGCGAGCGTCCTCCATCTGCGCAGCGGCCGTTTTTATCGGGGCCGGCCATGTGCCGGTTGAATTCCCACGCCGCCGCATCTGCTGGCACAAAGATTATTCCCAAAACTGCGGCATGGGAACACGGTTCGGGGCATGGAACTTCTGCTATCATCGCCGCGCTTTTGACATCGGAGGTCATCGCATGACGAAGACAAGCGCACGTCTCATCGCGCTGGCCGTCGCGCTCGGCTGCGCCGCCGGTCCGGCTGCGGCGCAGTCGGCAAAACCGTGGCGGCATGGGCTCATTCAGCCCAAGAGCGATGCCGGCATCCTGTTGATGGCGGCGCAGCGCGGCTTCTTCAAGAAAGTGGGGCTTAACGTCGAGATCGTGCCGATCAAGGACGATCAGGTGCTCACCAAGGCGACCATTGCCGGCGATCTCGACAGCTTCGAGGGCGGGCCGAGCGGCGTTCTGGTGGCCGCCGCCCGTGGCGCCGACATCAAGGTCATCGGCTGCTCCTGGCTGATCGTGCCGCACGGCATTTTCACGCACGACGACATCACGTCGATGGATCAGCTCAAGGGCAAGACCATCGCGATCTCATCGCCGGGCGCATTCCCCGATATCTTTGCCCGGGGCGCGCTGGCGCATTTCAACATTGCGGCCGATGCGGTGCACTATGCCAGCCTCGGCGGCGATCTCGACCGCTACAAGGCTTTGGTCGCCCGCGTCGCCGACGCCGCGGTCATTTCCGGCGAATACGTGCCGATTGCCGCCAAGGAGCACATCAAGATGCTGGTCTCGGCGCAGGAAGCGCTGCCGCAATTCGTGCGCATGTGTTTGCACGCGACCGGCGCCGATCTGGCGGCGCGGCCGCAGGACGCCGCGAAATTCCTGGCCGGCGAAATGCTCGGCCTGCGATACGCCATGGCGCACAAGGACGAGGCGATGAAGGTCGCGCAGGAGGTCGCCGACATCAAGCCGGACGATCCGCGGCCGTCCTACATCTACGATCTCGCCAAGCAGCAAAACGCCATCGGCACCGATCTGCCCATTCCTTTGGACAAGTTCGAATGGCTCGATAACGAACTGGTGACCGTCGGCAGCCTGGCGAAGCCGATCGATCTGGCAAAAGTGCTCGACGGCAAGCCGCGCGAGGACGCGCTGAAACTCGTCGCGCAGATGCACTGAGGCGAAAATTCAGAGCGCAAACTATGGGTGAAGTGAGCCTGATCGATCTCTCCAAGCGCTTCGTGCTGCGCATCAACGGCGAGGCGCAGACGGTGCAGGCGCTCGACCGCCTGAGTTTTACGGTGCGCGACGGCGAGGTGGTGGCGCTGATCGGGCCGTCGGGCTGCGGCAAGACCACGGCGCTGCGCATCGCCATGGGGCTGGAAAGCGCCAGCGGCGGACGAGTCACGGTTGACGGCGTCGAAGTCAACCGCTGCGGCTACGACCGCGGCATGGTGTTCCAGCACGCCGAATTGCTGCCGTGGCTCACGGCGCTGAAGAACGTCGAATTCGGCCTGGAAATGAAGGGGATGCGTGGCGCGGCGCTGCGCGACACCGCGACAAAGTATCTGACGCTGGTGGGTTTGAGCGACAGCATCAACCGGCGGCCGTATCAGCTCTCCGGCGGCATGCAGCAGCGCGTCGGCATTGCGCGCGCGCTGGCGATCGATCCAAAAGTGCTGCTGATGGACGAGCCGTTCGGCGCGCTCGATGCGCAGACCCGCGAGACCTTGCAGGGCGAGCTCTTGGACATCCACGCACGCACCAAAAAGACCATCCTGTTCGTCACCCACGATCTCGACGAAGCGGTGCTGCTCGCCGACCGCGTCGCGGTCATGCAGCACGGCCGCCTGCAGGAGATCGTCGCGGTGCCGCTGCCGCGCCCGCGCGACGATCTCGCCAAAATCCGCGGCTCCGACGCCTTTGCGCAGACCCGTTATCACATCTGGCAGGCGCTGCACGCCGGCGCGGCAACGGTGCATTGAGGCCCGCCATGGTCGATCTTGCCGATCGCCAGGCTGCTGCGGGCGAACCGCGCGACGAGGCACGCGGCAAGCGCGGCGTGCCACGCTGGGCGGTAACGGTCGCTTCGCTGGCCGTATTTTTGCTGATCTGGGAATTTGTCGGCCGCCACATCAATCCGATCTTTGGCGCCCCGCCGAGCGCGATCTTCGACGCCTTTCTCGCGCTCGTCCACAACGGCAAGCTGGCCGGAGCGCTCATGCAAAGCCTGCAGCCGTTCGTGGCCGGCTATGGCGCCGCCATCGCCGTCGGCGTTCCGCTCGGCCTGGTGCTCGGGCGTTTCTGGGTGGCGGAAGCGGCGATCGGGATTCTCATTACCGGCGGCTACGCCATGCCGCTCGTGGCCCTGGTGCCGCTGTTGATCCTGTGGTTCGGGCTCGGCTTTGCGGTGAAAGCCGCGGTCATCTTCCTGATGGCGATTTTTCCGATCTGCATCAACACCTGGCTCGGCGTGAAGTCGGTGCCCAAAACGCTGATCGACGTCGGCAAATCGCTGGTGGCGTCGGACGCCGTGATCCTGCGCCGCATCGTGCTGCCGGCGACCTTGCCCTACATCATGGCCGGCATCCGGCTCGCCGTCGGCCGCGCCGTGGTCGGCATGGTGATCGCGGAGTTCTTCACCCAGATTTCCGGGCTCGGCGGCATCATCATCAATGCCGGCAACAATTTCGACACTGCCACCATGTTCGTGCCGATCATCCTGTTGATGATCCTCGCCGTCGGGCTCAATGCGCTGATCGGCTGGTTCGAGCGCGTGGTGGCGCCGTGGCAGGCGGAGATCGCCGGACGCGACGAGAACTAAGGTCTGGCCAGCGCCTGCACGGTCGCGAACAAAGCCCTGACGTCGCGTTCCGCGATATTCCGCGTGATGAACACGACGCGGCTGTCGCGGTTGCTATCCGGCCAGGATTCGAGCTCGACCGGCGGATGGGCGAGGTGCTGGACATATTGCACCACCACCGGCCCGCGGCAGCCGGCGACGTTGAGGATGCCCTTCACGCGCAACAGGTCGGCGCCGCGCAGGCCGATCAAGGTTTCCATGGCGCGGCCGAAGGCCAGCCATTCGATCGGCGCTTTCTGCTCGATGACGAAACTGGCAATGCCGTCGCTGTGCGCGGCCTCGGCGACAAAGCCGGAGCGCTCGCCGGCGGCCGGCTCGACAACGCGCTGCGGATCGAGCGCACCCTTGACCGCGATGTCGATGGTGGCGCGCGGATTGAGGCTCTGCAGGCGCTGCGTCAGCCGCTCGACCGCGGCCGCATCCGCCAGATCGGTTTTCGAAATCACCAGGCGATCGGCGAGGATCGCCTGCTTGCGCGCCTCGGCGGCGCCGTCGAGCGCGGTTTCGCCGTTGACCGCATCGACCACGGTCAGCACCAGGTCGATATGAAATTCGCCGCCGAGCGCGCGATCGGTTGAGAAGGTCTGCAGGATCGGCCCCGGATCGGCGAGGCCTGAGGTCTCGATCACGATGCGGCGGAACGGCGGCACCGCACCGTGCTCGCGATCGAACACCAGGCGGCGCAGCGCCGCCTGCAGGTCGGTGCGGGTGATGCAGCAGACGCAGCCGTTGCCGAGCAGCACGGTTTCCTCGGCCGAGTCGCGCACCAGCGCGTCGTCGATGCCGACGGCGCCGAACTCGTTGATGATGACGGCGGTGCCCTGCCCTTCCGGCGATGACAGGAAACGCTGCAGCAGCGTGGTCTTGCCGCTGCCGAGGAATCCGGTGACGACCGTCACCGGAATTTTGGCGCCGCGCTCGCGCTTAAGCCGGCGCCCGAACGGGCCGGCTTCGCGCGAGGGAAAGAGGTCGAGCATGACCTAGACGAACGGGGAAGCGTGCGACTCCCTCTCCCCGCGTGCGGGGAGAGGGAGGGGTGAGGGGGCCTTTCGGCTGGGCTGGGACTCGGAGCAAAACCCTAGGCGCTCAGAATCGCGGAGAGGTCCCCTCATCCCGGCCTTCTCCCCGCACGCGGGGAGAAGGAGATGGCGCGCGCTCGACATCAGAAATCCATTTCCAGCGTATAGAGGCCGCCGATATGGCGGTCGACGGCGTAGACCACGGCGCGCTCATCGACGAAGACGTCGTTCATCTGGATGGTGCCGGTCGGCGCGCCGGGCGGCGCCGGCGGCTGGAAAATGCCGACTTCCTTGGGCTGGTACGGATTGGCAATGTCGTAGGCGCGCAAGCCGCCGTTGAAGAACGTGCCGAGCACGATCTGGTCGGACTGCCACGCCGTCGGCAGCGGCACGTTCTCGTGGATGTTATGGGCGCCGAACCGGCCGGCCTGGGCGTAGATGGTGTGATCGGGCAATGGACAGGTCGCGATCGGCACCAGATTGGATTCGTCGCGCGCGTCGAGCACCCAGATCAGCTTCGGCCAGTCCTTGGCGTTGTTCTCGGTCGATTCGTCGGTGACCAGCATCAGGCCGCGGTCGAACAGCGGCACGATGGTGTGCATGAAGCCTGTATAGGGCGGCGAATTGGTCCACTGCGAGACCTTCTTCGGATTGGCCTTGTCGGAAATGTCGAGCACGAACATGCCGCCGTCGATATAGGCGAGGTAGCAGCGGTCGCCGCGTTGCGGATAGACGTTGGTGTTGTGGGCGCGAAACCCCTTGTCGATCGGATGCCGCGTCGGCGGCCTGACGTTGTCGCCCTGCCGCGTGCCCGGCATCCACCAGCGGCCGACTTCGACCGGCTTGGAGGGATTGCGCACGTCGACGCAGCGATAGAACTGATCGTCCTGCGGATGCGTCGGCGTGAAATCGCGCGAGCCCGACGCGCAGTGCACGTATTCGCCGTCGCAGAACCACAGCTGATGCACGCCGCGCGAATGCGGCCCCGAGCAATCGAAGAACGAAATCGATTTGGGATTTTCCGGCTTGGAAATATCGAACAGCTCGAAGCCGGCCGGCGTTAAATCCTTCTTCGACGTCTGATAGGCCACCGCCATCATGTTGCCGCATGTCTCCAGCGAGTTCGAGCGCATATTGGCGTGCGGCAAATCGGTCTGGCACACCATCTTCGGCTTGCGCGGATCGGAGACGTCGACGGCGGTGAAATTCTTCGGCGCGCTCTCGTGCGCCAGCCAGATGATGCGGCGTCCGTCGGGCGCGATCTGCACCGACATGCCCTCGCCCATGCCACCGAAGCCGCCCAGCATGTCATTGGCCAGAAGTTTGAAATTCCAGGTGATCGGTTGATAGCTCTTGGTGATCGGGCTTTGGTCAGAGGCAGGCATGCGCAGGTTCTCCTTTCAAGCTTGGGCGCAACTTTAGAAGTCTTGTCGATTTTGACGGCGAAGCTCTTGCAGCGCAGCCTCGATTGATCCTTTCAAAGAATCCAAATCTCTGCTCACTATGTTCCAGATTATCAAGAGATCGACGCCATCATATTCGTGCCGAAGCACATTTCCCACCGCGCGAATTTCAGACCAGGGTTGATCCGGTATCAAGACATCGGCGGACCCTTCAAGCTTGCCGGCGGCTTCGGAAATTCGCGTCAGACATCGCTCCACGGCATCCTGGGTTTTCCGATCCGTGGCGAAATTGTCGTACGAAAAGCCACGTGTGTATTCTTTGATGAGATCGATGTTATCCAGGATATCCTCGAAACGCCGGATCGGGTTCTTAGAAGGCAACGATCCGATCCTTTTCAATGTTCCGTCGCAAGCGATCCTTGCGAACGGGTTCAGTGACAACATCGACAGGCCGCTGCAGTATTTCGGCCAGCCGCCGACTGAGCGAATCCAGACGGCCGAAATACGCGAAACCTTCGCGACGGGCTTCGCTGGACATGCGTACGACGACATCGATGTCGGAATCGACCCGCTGTTCGCCTCGCGCCGCCGAGCCAAATAGCGCAAGACCGCTCACTCCGGCAGCGCGAAGCTCCGGCTCGTGCGCCCGCAACTTTGCGATGATCTCCTCCGGCTTCATCGGGCCGATATTACGCTCCCATTTTGGCTTTTGCCATGAAGTCGGGCCGCAGCGCCGTATTCCAGTCCGGGACGGCGGCGATGGTCTTGTTCTTCAGCAGGATCTCCGCCTGCTGCTGCATGTAGGGCTTGAGGTCGCCGGGAAAGCCGGGATTGACTTCGACCCGCGACAGCGCGGTCGCAAATGTCTCTTGCGACATCTTGTACCCTTTGTCGGCGTAGAACGCATAGATCACGTCGGCGACTTTCTTCGGATTGTCCTTGAAATCGCGCGCCGCGTCGAGCCAGGCTTTGAGATAGGCGATGAGGGTGTCAGGACGCTTTGCGACGAACTCGGGCGTGGCGGCCATGAACACCGGCATCGGATCGACGCTGGAAAAATCCATCAGATCCGAGCCGATGCCGTCGGCGACGGCGATGACGTTGTACGGCTCGACGTTGACCATGGCGTCGACCGTCTTGGCGGCGAGCGCCGCCACCATGTTGTTCACGTCCATGCGGACTTCCTGGTAGTCGCCTTTGTTGAGGCCGTGCTGCGGCATGATGGTATCGACAAAAGTGTTGCCGACCGACGAGCCGGTCTGGTTGGCGATCTTGAGCCCGCGCAGCTGTTCGACCTTGGTGATGTTCAAATCCTTGCGCGTGGTGATGCGCGCGGTCTTGCCGACATGCTCGATGACCGCGATCGCCACCAGCCCGCCCTTGACGTTGCCGATGATGAAGGACGGCCCGGCATAGGTGCCGAGATCCACCTGGCGCGCCACCATCTGCTGCATGGTGAGGTTGCCGGACGGCACGGCGAATTCTTCGACCGCGAGGTTGTGCTTCTCGAGATAGCCGGACTTGATCAGGTAATAGGTCGGCATGCCCCAAATGTTGGTCTGATAGCCCTGTTTGATGGTTTCGGGCGCCGCAACACCGCGCGTCGAACCAAGGCCAAGCGCCAAAATGCCGGCGCCGGAGGTTGCGAGATAGTGCCGTCGCGTCAGTGATGGCTGTTTGATCATTGTGCTGTCCTCCAGGCTTCCGCGCTCATTAATCCTGCTGCAGGCCAAATTCTTGAACGGCCGGCGCCACATCGTCCAGGGTCTTCCGCATCACCGCGGCGAATTCCGGCGGCGTCGTCGAAATCGCGATCGAGCCGGCATTCTCGATCAGCGCGCGATAATCCGGCTTCGCCACGATGGCGACGATATGTTTGTTGAGCATCTTGATGATCGGTTCCGGCGTGCCGCTGCCTGCGCAAACGCCGAGCCAGCCGAAGCGGACGAAATCGAAGCCTTTTTCCTTGAGCGTCGGAATTTCCGGCAGGTTGTTCAGGCGCTCCGGGCTGGTGGTGGCGATAATTTTCAGTTGCTTGGCCTGGTATTGCGGCATGATCGCCAAGGTCGGCGACGGATAAAGATCGACGCGTCCGGCGACCAGTTCCTGCACCGGCCCGATGCCGCCGCGAAACGGAATCCGATTGAGGGTCACACCGGTGAGTTTTTCCAGTTGCCGCGCCATGATCTCCTGCGCCGAGCCGGCGCCGACCGTGGCGTAAGTGACTTCGCCCGGATGCGCCTTGGCGTAGGCGACGAAGGATTCGAAGCTGTCCGCCGGCACCGCATTGGCCAAGGCAAGCCCGTAATAATATTTGGCGATCAGCGAGATCGGCGCGATGTCGCCGAGCCGGTAACCGGCATTGCGATAGACCGCGACATTGGTGGCGTCGAAATGCGTGCACAGCAGCAGCGTATAGCCGTCGTGCGGCTGCGCCAGCACATCGCGCGTCGCCACGATGCCGCCCGCGGCCGGCTTGTTCTCGACCACGACCGGCTGGCCCAGCGCCGTGCCGAGCCGGTCGGCGATGAAGCGGGCCGGAATGTCGGTCGGCCCGCCGGCGCCGAAGCCGACGACGAGACGGATGGGCCGGCTCGGATAAGTGTCCGCCGCCTGCGCCGGCAGCGCACCCGCGATCAGGGGCAACGCCAGCATCCAACGGCTGACTGCAATGCGGCGCCTCATGTCAATTCCCCCGCGCGTCCTGGCCGAGAAGGCGCAACAGCTCCTTCTGATGATCGAGAAATTCGACGCTGAGCGGATCGCGCGGCCGCGGCAGCCGGATCGGCACTTCGGTCTTCACCGTGCCCGGATGCGGCGTCATCACCACCACGCGATCGGCGAGATAAACGGCTTCGGCGACATTGTGGGTCACGTAGATCACCGTCTTGCGCGTCGTCCGCCACACTTCGGCGAGCAGCCGCTGCATGTCGTCGCGGGTCAGAGCGTCGAGCGCCGCGAACGGCTCGTCCATCAACAGCACCGCCGGATTGTAGGCCAGCGCGCGGGCGATCGCGACCCGCTGCTGCATGCCGCCGGACAGATGGTGCGGATAGGAGCGGGCGAAATTTTCGAGCTTCACCAGGCGCAGCTGTTCGAGCGCGATGGTCTCGCGCTCCGCCTTCGCCATGCCTTTCATTTCCAGGCCGAAGACGACATTGCCCAGCGCGGTGCGCCAGGGAAACAGCTGGGCGAAATCCTGAAACACGATGCCGCGGTCCATGCCGTAGCCTTTGACCGGCTGGCCGGCGATGCGGATCTCGCCGGAATTCGGCGTGATGAAGCCGGCGATGATATTGAGCAGCGTTGATTTGCCGCAGCCGCTCGGGCCGACGATGCAGACGAATTCGGAGGCCTCCATGGCGAAGCTCACGCCGCGCACCCCCGGCACGGCGCCGCTCGGCGTATCGTAAATCAGCGAAATATCGCGCGCCTCGATGTGGGGCATCGGCGTTTGTTGCGGCCTGCCAAGGGACGTTTCCGGGCTCTTTCAAGCATAAATGGCGGGCCTTGTCGCTCCGCTGCAATGCCGGCGGCTTAAGGTCTTTGTCGCTCAGGTTTTGGCCGCGCGCGCCATGCCCCAGCGATAGATGGTGGCGCGCTCGATCGAGCCGAACACCAGCCGCTCGCTGATAAAACCGATGAAGCCGATGACGACGAGCGAGGACAGCATGACGTCGGTGTTGAGGAATTCCTTGGCGTCGAAGATGACCCAGCCCAATCCCCAATCCGACCCTGCCAGCATCTCGGCGCCGATCACCGCCACCCAAGCGCGCAGGAAGGACTGCCGCAAGCCCGCGATGATGAACGGCGAAGCGCCGGGAATGATCACCTTCCAGAACAGCGCATGTTCGTTGGCGCCCATGGCGCCGGCGGCGCGCAGCCAGATCGGATTGACCGCGCGCACGCCCGACCAGGTGTTGAGCAACATCGGAAACAGCGCGGCATAGAACACGACGAGGATGGTCACCGGATTGCCGAGCCCGAACCAGAGGATCAAGACCGGAATCCAGGCCAGCGACGGGATCGGCATCAGCGCGCTGGCGAGCGGCAGCACGAAATTCTCGACCGCGCGGAAGCGGCCCATCAGCACGCCGAGCGGCAGGCCGATGAACACCGCAAGCCCGAAGCCGCACAGCACGCGATAGAGCGTGAAGGCCGAGTGCTCGACCATGGTGCCGTCGAGCAGCGAATCCCACAGCGTGCGCGCCACGGCGCCGAGCGGCGGCATCAAGGCCGGCGCGAAATGGCCGCTGCGCGCCACGGCTTCATAGAGCGTCAGCACCACGATGATGGTGATCGCGCCGCGGCGCAGCGAGCGTATTCGATCGGCGGTCATGACGTCAGCATCCCCCAGCGCACCACGGTGAATTCTTCGAGCCGCTCGAAGACCAGCTTCTCCAGCGCCAGCCCGATCAGCGCGATCACCACGATGCCGGCGAGCATCACGTCGGTATTGAGAAATTCCTGGGCGCCGAAGATGAGCCAGCCCAAGCCCCACGACACGGCGGCCAGCATCTCGATGCCGACCAGGATGCGCCAGGCCTGCGCCAGGCCGAGGCGAAGCCCGGTCATGATGTAGGGCAACGCGCCGGGTAAGATGACGTGGCGAAACAGACGGCGATCATTGGCGCCCATCGCCTGCGCCGAGCGCACCCAGATGTCCTTGACCGCTTTCACGCCGGTCCAGGAATTGTAGATGATCGGAAACGCCGACACGAATGCGACCAAGGCGACCGCCGAGACATTGCCGGGCCCGAACCACAGCAGGAACAGCGGCGCATAGGCGAGCCCCGGTATCGGCGCGCCGATGCTGACCAGCGGCAACAAAATGTCTTCGGCGCGCCGCGAGCGGCCCATGAGGATGCCGATGGTGACGCCGACCAAAGCCGCAAGTGCAAAGCCCACCGTCAGCCGCGCCAGCGTATCGAGCGCGTGGTGCGGCAGCACGCCGCTTAACGTCAGCCGGGCAAAGACCGCGGCAATCGCCTCCAACGGCGGAAAGAATCGCGGCGGAAACAGCCCGGCGTGGGCCACCGCTTCCCAGATCGCGCCGACCACGATGAAGGGGAACAGGTTGCGCGCCGCGCGGCGCAGCAGGCCGTCCTCGCGCGCCGCGCCGGCCGACGTGGTTTCGGAAGCTTGAGCGAGGTCGTGTGCCATGCGTCAAGGATAGTGCGGCCGGTCATGAACGGACAAGCCGCTATGCGGGATCAATATATCCAACACTGATCGGATGGCGGCCATCTCACATATTTCTGATCCCCGACAGACGTTGCAGTACCCGCGCTCTGTGATAGGACAGCGCCGGCAGCAAGGAGTTCAAAAATGGCCACGAAAAATGCGCAGAAAATCGGCTGGATCGGCATGGGCCGCATGGGCTTTCCGATGGCCGAGCGGCTCATCAAGGCGGGCCATGACGTTTCGATCTGGAATCGCACCCGCGCCAAGGCCGAGCCGCTTGCTGCGCTGGGCGGCAAGGTGGTCGATCATCTGCACGAGCTGAAAGACGTCGACGTGCTGTTCTCGATCGTCGCCACCGGCAAGGACGTCCAGGACGTGCTGTACGGCACGAACGGCGTGTGCAGCCAGGGCGGCAAGATGCCGCCGATCGTCGTCGACTGCTCGACCATCGCGGTCGAGGAATCCGCCGTCATCCGCGACAAGCTCAAACAGCTCGGCGCCGATTTCGTCGCCTCGCCGGTGAGCGGCAACGCCAAGGTGATCAAGGCCGGCAAGCTCTCCGCCGTCGTGTCGGGTCCGGAGGCTGCCTGCAAGACCGCGACGCTACTGATCGAAGTGTTCGCGCCGCGCGGCGTGTCCTATGTCGGCGACGGCGAACTCGCCCGCGTCTGCAAGATCGCCCACAATGTCATGCTCGGCGTCGTCATCGAGAATCTGATCGAGATCACGCTGCTCACCAACAAGATGGGCGTGCCGCGCCACGCTTTTCTCGCCTTCCTCAACAACGGCGTGATGGGCTCGATGTTCACCGCCTACAAATCGCCGGCTTTGGTCAATCTCGACTGGACCACCACGTTCACGCCGGAGCTGTTGCGCAAGGATCTCGACCTCGGCCTCGAGCTCGCCCGCGACATGGACGTGCCGATGCCGGTGACGGCGGCGACCCGCGAAGTGCTGCAAGGCCATTTCGGCGCCGCCATGCTGCAGAAGAATCCGCAAGAATATCTGCAGAAGGACTTTGCGGCGCTGGCCGAGACCATGGCGCTCGCCGCCGGCATGAAGCTGACCAGCGAGAATAAAAACGTGCCGACGGGGTTGGAGAGCTAAAGCTTCGCGCGCACCGTCCGCAATGGGACCGCTTCGAAACGCGCGAAGGGGAGCAGATCATGCGCCGTCGCGCTCTGTCCATCTTCGGTGTCATCGCCGCCCTGATTGTCGCCGTCACCTCGTCAGCGGCAGCCGATTGGCCGACCCGGCCGGTCAAATTCATCGTGACGCTCGGGCCGGGCAGCGGCACCGATATCGGCGCCCGGCTGTTGGCGGACCGCCTCACCCAGCGCTGGGGCCAGCCGGTGATCGTGGAAAACCGCCCGGGCGGCGACGGCCTCATCGCCATCAACGCCTTCGTCAGCGCCCACGACGATCACGTGCTGCTGTTCGCGCCGTCGTCGTCGTTCACGGCGCATCCGTTCCTGCACGACAACCTGCCCTACAAGCCCGGCGATCTCTTGCCGATCACGCGGGTGTCCAACATCATCTTGACGGTCGCCGTGCCGATCGGCATGACGGCCAATTCGCTCGACGATCTGGTGGCGCTGGCGCGCGCCGAACCGGGCAAGCTCAATTGGGCCGGCGTGACCGGCGCCAACGAGTTCATGTTTGCCGGCTGGCTCAAGCGTGACGGCTTGAGCATGACCGAGGTGCCGTACCGCAACCCGGTCGATGCGGCCAACGATCTCGCCGAAGGCCGGGTGCAGGTCTATCACGCGGCACTGGCGATCGTGCGGCCGCAGCTTCAGTCCGGCAAGATCAAGCTTCTGGCCGTCACCAACACGGTACGCGCGCCGACCGAACCGAAGGTTCCGACGGCGGCGGAGGCCGGTCATCCGATGCTGACCATGGACGGCCTGGTCGGCCTGTTCGGCCCGCCAGGCATGCCGCTCGAATTGCGCGAGCGCATCACCGCCGACATCCGCGCCATCGCCGATGCGACGGTCGCAGACCGGCTCACCATCACGGGCCAACTCATGAACATCGGCGGGCCGGGCGAATTCGGCAAATCGATCGACGCGCAGCGGGCGACGATCGCGGCCTTCGCCAGGGATCTCGGCATCAAGCCGATGCAGTAGCGCCGCTATTTATTTGACATCGGTCTGCACGCTGATCGCCATTTGCCACTGGCCGTTGCGCTTGACCCAGACGCGGGCGGCTTGGTACGGCGGCCGCGAATTGTCCGGCACGGCGTGGGTTGCGATCATGGCGGCACCGTCGTCGTAAACTGACAGCCGCATGGCCCGGACCTCGCCGACCTTCACCGCGGTGCCGTTCTCCTTCTGGCGATTGATCGCGGCGATGCGTTCGGATTTGGCGATCGGCGCGCGACCGCTGCCGTAGAGCACGAACTCGTCGGCAATGTGCTTCGACCATTCGGCAGCGTCGTGCCCGACCGCGGCTTTCTCGATTGCCTGGAACGAATTGACGATGTCTTGCTCGGCCGACGAGCGCACGCGATAGGGAATCGTCTGGCAGGGATTCTTGCAATCATAAGGAGCCGCTGCCGCACTTGTCGGGGCCGGCCCAGGGCGGGGCGCTTCCGTCGCGGCCAGCACCACCTCCTGGCTCACGAGCGCCCGCCAGACGCGTTTCTGCTTGGCCCAGATGTCGAGAAAGAACAGGTCGCGGCCGTCGGCGGATTTGCGGCGGCCGGTGACCATGCCGATGCGGCCATAGATCTTCACCGCCGGATCGCTCGCCGCGGCGGCCGCCGCGGCTTTCAGATCGGCCAGGAAATCCCTGCGTTCGTGAATCTTGCCGTTCAAATCGACGAAAGTAAATTGCAGCGACAGCAGCTTGCGGGCGACCGATTTATTGTCGCCGCGCAGGGCCGCGCCGAGCGCCTGATCGGCTTCGAGCACCAGGGCGTCTTCGCTTGGCGCGGTTTGCGCGCGGAGCTCGGCGAGAACCGCGATCAGCGCGGCGGCGACCACCAGGCCGAGCCACCATCGCTGCGTGGCGCTGCGCATCACTCCTCCTGGCAAACTCCGCCCCGGTGCCCGGTCTCCACGGACCGTCGGCAGCGGACCATGGCATTTTCAGGAGAGAGCGCTCAAGGCGCGGCGCACGCGACGCCGCGCCGCAGCTTCGGTCGCGCCGAAGCTTGCAGCGTGAAAAATGATCAGTTGCGACGTTTGCTTAATTAATGCGCGTGGCGATGGTGGTAATAGTGGTGCACCCTGCGCCCGCCGCCGCCGCCGCCCCCGCCCCGACCGCCGGCCATGGCCACGCGGCACTCTTTGCTGATCTGCGCGTGCTTGGCTTTCATGCAGACGGTGATTTTCGCCCTGTCCGGGATAAACTCGGAACACAGCCGCATCGCATCAGGCGTACAAGCTTGCTCAACACTGACAGGGCCCTCGGGGCCTTGGGCGCCGGCCTGGTGAAGGCTACAAATGAGCAACGCGCAGGCCGGCAACGCCAGCCGGCAAACGAAAAGCATGATCCGCATCTATCCTGTCCCCGGTGTTGCGAAAGCTGGGGGCGAAAGTAGCGGGCGAAATACCCGCCGTCGATGGTCTGTGCGGAGAATTTCGGACAACCGGCCGGCCTATGCCCGCAGGCTCAATGGGCGTCCCAGGAAAAACCCCGGCCAGTGTGCGGGCGATTTCCGGCAATGTCGCTGGCGCAACGTTCGATGCCGCCCTCGGCAATCTCCGCCGTCACGTTGTCGAAGGACAGGTGCCGGCAATATATCCCATCGGGCATGGTAAAGAAGACCTCGCCGGCGCCCTTGGTCTCCCGCGCGTCGACCGCCGACTGCAGCAGCGGGTCGATCGCGGCATGGCCGCCGACCAGCAAGGCCGCGGTAAAAACCACGAGGAACAGCGACGAGACGACGACGACGCGCCCCGACTTGGCGCGCTCCTCGTCCATGCGCGCGCGCAAGCGCCGCCGCGCCAGCGCGGTGACGCTGACATGATCCGCCTCGACGAACCAGGCGCCGGCGTCCCGGCTCGCTCTTTCGGCTGCGCTCATGCCGCCATGAAACACTGAAACCCGTTGCATGGCCGATAAAAAATCATTTTAGATTTGAATCGAAATGCCGCGCCCTGCGGCAAGCGCGGCGAAATCGCTGATCTGGCCGCAATTCCGGCGCCATCGGCGTCGTTAACGCTATCCCCTTCCCGATCCACGCCCAGTGGTGAAATAATCGCCAGCCGACACCGGCCAACCCGAATTCAGCGAGGAACGCTTGCTCACCGCCACCCGCAACGAGATGCTCACCCGCGTCGGACCCGGCACGCCGATGGGCGAATTGCTGCGCCGCTATTGGCAGCCGATTGCCGGCTCAAGCGAGCTCGACGGCAACCCGATCAAGACCGTGCGCCTGATGGGCGAGGACCTTGTCCTCTACCGCGACCGCGGCGGCCGCTACGGCCTGATCGACCGCCATTGTCCGCACCGCCGCGCCGACATGGCCTATGGCTGGGTCGAGGACACCGGCATCCGCTGCAGCTATCACGGCTGGCTGATGGACGAGACCGGCCGCTGCCTCGAACAGCCCTATGAGGACACCACCAGTCCGAAACCGTCCAAGGCCGGCTGCGAGATCAAGGCCTATCCGGTCAAGGAATGCGCCGGGCTATTGTTCGCCTATCTGGGCCCGCTGCCGGCGCCGGAACTGCCGGTGTGGGAGCCGTTCACCTGGCGCAACGGCTTTCGCGAGATCGTGCTCGCCGACGTGCCGTGCAACTGGTTCCAATGCCAGGAGAACTCCATCGACCCGGTGCACTTCGAGTGGATGCACGACAATTGGGGCGCCCGCATGCGCGGCGCCGACGGCAACGTCGCGCCGAAACATCTCAAGCTCAAGTTCGAGGCATTCGAGCACGGCTTTGTCTATAAGCGCGTGCGCGAAGGCCAGAGCGAAGAGGATCGCTACTGGACCGTCGGGCGCGTCGCGCTGTGGCCGAACGGATTCTTTCTCGGCAGCCATTTCGAATGGCGCGTGCCGGTCGACGACGAGAATACGCTCAGCGTCGCCTGGTTCTTCATGCGGGTGCCGAAGGGCCGCGAGCCTTACGTGCAGGAGCGCGTGCCGACTTGGGTCAGCCCGCTGCAGGACGAGACCGGCCGCTTCATCACCAGCCACGTCATCAACCAGGACATCGTCGCCTGGGCCGGCCAGGGCCGCATCGCCGACCGCACCAAGGAGCACCTGCGCTCGAGCGACATCGGCATCACCATGATGCGCGGCCGTTTCTTCGAGGAGCTCGAGGCCATGGCGGCGGGCAAGGAGCCCGGCGGCATCATCCGCAGCGCCAATGCGGCGCAGTGCATCGCGCTGCCGAACATGGCGCGCGAGCTCAATACCGAAGGCCTAGCGCTTGCCGACTTCGACAAAGACCCGCTCCTGCGCCAACGCCTGAAGGAATTCCGCCACCATTACGGCCAGCCGCCGGAAGTGCGGCGCGCTTTTGTCGAGGCGATGGGAATCAGCGGTTGATGCGAACACAAGTCGCGATCATCGGCGGCGGGCCGGCGGGCCTGCTGCTCTCCCATATTCTCGATCGCAACAGCATCGACAGCGTCGTGCTGGAGCGCCAAACCCGCGCACATGTATTGGAACGGATTCGCGCCGGCGTGCTCGAGGCCGGCACCGTTGCGCTGTTGCGCGAAGTCGGGCTCGGCGAACGCATGGACCGCGAAGGCGCGCCGCATGACGGTTCCTACATCGCCTGGGAAGACCGGCCGCGGTTCCTGATCGACACCAAAAAATATGCCGGCAAGCCGATGATGGCTTACGGCCAGACCAACATCACCGAAGACCTCTACGCCGCCCGCGACGCCGCCGGCGGCCAAGTGATCGACGAAGCCGCCAACGTGCAGCTGCACGACCTGACGTCGGGCAAACCTTACGTGACCTTCGAGAAGTCAGGCGCAAAGCAAAGGATCGACTGCGACTACATCGCCGGCTGCGACGGCTCGCACGGCGTCAGCCGCGAATCGATTCCGGCTGCCTTGGCGAAGACCTACGAGAAGGGCTATCCGTTCGGCTGGCTCGGCATCATGTCGGAGACGCCGCCCTATCCGGAGATTTGCTACTGCTATCACAGCCGCGGCTTTGCGCTCGCCTCGCAGCGCAATCCGATGCTCAGCCGCTATTACATCCAGTGCGATCTCGACACCAGGCTGGAAGACTGGCCGGACGACCGCTTCTGGGAAGAATTCAAGGCGCGCTGTCCGAAAGATATGGCGGACGCCATCGTCACCGGCCCGTCGATCGAAAAATCCATCGCGCCGTTGCGCAGTTTTGTCTCCGAGCCGATGCGTTACGGCGCGCTGTTTCTGGCCGGCGACGCCGCCCATATCGTGCCGCCGACCGGGGCGAAGGGCCTCAACCTCGCAGTGTCGGATGTGTTCTATCTGTCGCGGGCGCTGACCGAAGCCTATCGCCACAACAAGACCGATCACCTCGACAGCTATTCCGACACCGCATTGCGCCGCGTCTGGGGCGCCGCGCGGATGTCGTGGTGGCTGACCATGCTGCTGCACCGCTTCCCCGACGAGACGCCGTTCGACCAACAGATGCGGCTCAATCAGTTCGACTATCTCTTGGCCTCCGAGCACGCCCAGGCATCGCTGGCGGAGCAATATGTCGGGTTGCCGTATTAGTTCGCGTCATTGCTAAATTGGATTGTTCTTCCGCGCTCTCGCCTGTTCGACCAAAAAACGCGACAGCCGCTCGCGCACCGCATCGGCTTCGCCCGGCGCCCATTTGCGCAAGCCTTCGCCGGTCTTCATGCCGAGCTTGCCGGCGGCGACTTTTTCGCGGAGGAACGGATGCGGGCCCGCGGTGCGATCGAGGTCGGCAATCAGCACTTCGGCGATATCGAGGGTGAGGTTCAGCCCGACCAGATCGGATTGCTCCATCGGCCCGAGCACCGCGGTGCGCGCGCCAAAGCCCTCCTTGACCACGGTGTCGATGGTCTCGGCGTCGCAGACGCCGGCGGCGACCAGCGCGATCGCCTCGCGCTTCATGGCATGCTGCAGGCGGTTGCCGACAAAGCCCGGAATATCGCGGCGCACGTGGACCGGCACTTTCCCGGCATGGCGCAACACGTCCATGGTCGCGCGCACCACGGCGTCGCTGGTCTTTTCGTTCTGGACGACCTCCACCAGCGGCACCAGATGCGGCGGATTCCAGAAATGGGTGCCGATGACGCGCTCGCGATGTTTGAGATCGCGGCCGATCGCGGTCGAGGGAATCGCCGAGCTGTTACTGGCAAGGATCGTTTCCGGCGCGACCGCGCTTTCCAGCTCGGCGAAAATTTTTTGCTTCAGCGGCAGTTTTTCCGGCGCCGCTTCGAACACGAAAGCTGCTTCTTTCACCGTGGGCGCAAGCTGATCGTAGGTTTCGATCCGTTGCAGCAGCGCCGGATCGTCACCGAACAGCGCCACGATCGCCTGCAAGCGCTTCGGCAAGGAGCTGCGAATGTCGGCCATCGGCTCGAACAGACCGACCGGATGCCCGGCCGCGGCGAACAGATAAGCGATGCCGTGGCCCATCAAGCCGCCGCCGATGACGCCAATTTTTTGCAATGTTTGTTCGCTCACGTCGTCCTCACGCCACCGTGTCTTAAGGAACTGCAATGCAGCATAAACGTTATTGCATCGCCTGTTTAACAGTGACCGATCCGTACAGGAGAAATGGTCATGCCTGCTTTGCTGTGGGTTGCATTCTGGTCGTCGATGATGGCGACTGCCGCATGTTTAAGCGAAATGCCGATTGCGCCGAAGCAAGACGATTCATCGCGCGACGATTAGCCGGCGGTGTAACCGCCATCGACATACATCACCTGACCCGTGCAAAAATCGGACGCCGGCGATAAGAGATAGATCGCCATCCCGATCAGATCCTCCACCTCGCCGAGCCGGCCGAGCGGAATGCGCGACAATGAGCGCGCGCGCGTCTGCTGGCCGAGCTCGTTGTCGCCGTACATCCACGCCGTCAGCTTGGAGCGGAAAACCGTCGGCGCGATCGCGTTCACGGTGATGCCGTGCTTGGCCCATTCGGTCGCCAGCACGCGCGTCAAGGCATCGGTGGCGCCCTTCGACGTGCAGTAGCCGGTATAGCCGGAAATGTTGCCGTGCCGGCCGCGCACCGAGGACATCACCAGCACCTTGCCTTTGACCTTGTTCTCGATCCAATAGGTGCCGACCGCCTTGGCCATGAACCAGATGCCGCGCACATTGGCATCCATCACCGCCTGCCAGTCCTCGTAGTCCAAGTCCTGAATGAAGCCCGGCTTATTGAAGCCCGAGGCGATCACGAGCTGATCGACGTGGCCGAATTTTTGCAGCGCCCCCTCGAGCATCGCCTGCGCGTCCGCCAAGCTGTCGGGACGGCGGACTATCACGGCGGGATCGCCGCCAAGCTCGCGGACTTCGGCGGCAACTTCGTCGAGCTCGCCTTGGCTGCCGGACGCGAGCAGCACTTTGCCGCCCAATGCGGTCAGCGCCAGCGCCGTGGCACGGCCGAACGTGCCCGAGGCGCCGGTGACGATGGCGACCTTGCCCTTGACGTCGAACAGCGACAGCGGATTGCGCAGCGGCTCGGAGATCATGCCTGTTACCGCCCGGTTTCGAAACGGAACGCCTGGTTCGGATCGAGCACGGCGACGACGCGCAACGCGCAGCCCTCGCCTTCCGGCCAGCGCCACGGAAAGGCGAAAAACGTGCAGCGCCGCCCGGTGATGGCGTCGATGTCGCCGCCGATATTCTCGATGCCGGGAATGCCGTTGGTCATCATGATCTTGTGCGCCGGCTCCCAGTACGGGAAGTCCTCGATGATGTGATGGCCGGTCTCGGCTTTGTACTCGATGTCGAGATGCGGCTGCGCCGGGCCCGGCCCGTGCGGGCCGAGGAAGGTGCCGAGCGGATGATCGAGCGCCTGCACGTCGATGCCGACGAGCTTGACGCCGCGTTCCACCAGCCACTCCGCGGCTTCCTTGTAGAGCCCGGGCGAATAGGCGAAGTAATCGGGATTGTCGCCGTAGTTCCGGTGGCTCCCGGTATTGATCATGACGATGTCGTTCTTCTGGATTTTCGGCTCGGCGCGCGCCAAATCCTTCGGCGTGACGACGCCCCACTTGCCTTTCGGGATCGAAACCGCAACGCCGGTGCCGAAGAAGCGCCACAGCGGATAACCCGTCAGGGTCGGCGTGTTCTCGGCCACATGGATCGGCGCATCCATGTGGGTGCCGCGATGCATGATGCCTTCGAACTGCTGCACCAGCAGGCCGTCCTTGGCGTGAAACTCAACGACCCGGACATTGAGATTGGCGCGCGACGGCCATTGCGGCATGCCGTGGCCCCAGCGATGGCTGAGATCGAAGAATTGCAAGCCGCCGGCGCCGCGCGCCGATTTTTTTATGGCCGGCGATGTCTTCGCTGCAGCGGTCTTGCGCCCGGCGCCGCGCTCCAAACGCAGCGTGCCGCTGGGATCGAGCAGCGCAACCAGCCGGATCACGCAGGCGTCGCCCTCATGCCATTTCCACGGAAAGCCCTGCAACGTGCAGCGCTTGCCGCTCAACGCGTCGAGATCGCCGCCGACATTCTCGATCGTCGGAATGCCGGCTTCGAGCAGCGTGCGGTGCGCCGGATTCCATTCCGGAAAATCCTTGATCGCCTCGCGGCCGGTCGCTTCCTTGTACTCGGGGAGCAAATATTTGATCTGCGGGCCGTTGCGGTGCGGCCCGAGCGAGGTCGCCAGCGGATGATCGATGCAAGCGGTGTCGATGCCGACAAGTTTTACGCGTTTGTTGACGAGCCATTCCGCCGCATGCTTGCTCAGGCCCGGCGCGTAGCCGAAATATTCCTTGCTGTCGGCATATTTGCGATGCCAGCCGGTATTGATGAGGACGATGTCGCCGGCCTTGATCGCCGGCTTGGCGCGCTCCAGATCGGACGGCTCGATCAGGCTCCACTTCTTTTTGGCAAGCGACAGCACGACGCCGGTGCCGAAGAACCTTTGCAGCTCGAGATCGCCGACTGCCGGCGCGCCGGGCACCAGGTGGATCGGCGCATTGAGATGCGTCGAAGTATGGAAGATCGTGGTGATCTTGTGCGTCATCACGCCTTGCTTGGCGTGATGGGTGATGCGTTCGAGCTTGATCTCCTCGTAGCCCGGGAAGATCGGCGTATACATGCCCCAGCGGTGGCTGAGCTCGTAAAGCTCGAGCCCGGTCACGGGATCGATCACGGCAGGCATTTCACACCCTCACACGACGCAACGATGCGGCTGAAGCCGGCTTGCGATTGTCGGCGATTGTTGTCGTAATTCCGCAGTCTGTATCACGGCCCAATACGACGTGACAATTCCGGCGCCCGGGTCGCCGGACGCTTGCGGCGGCGCGCAAAACGGCGCACGCTCACGTTGAGCTGTCGCAAATACAGGGCCGACATCCGAAGGGAGGAAATCGCCATGCGTGAACGCGCAAGATTATCGCTGTGTGCGGCCCTCTTTGGCGCCGCCATTATCGGTACCCTCGTCCTCGCCGGCGGGCAGGTCCAGGCCTACGATCCGAACAGCGCGCCGAACCCGTATCACGTCATCGATCATTGGGCGAAGCTGCCCGAAGGCCGCGTTTGGGGCCAACCGATCGGCGTCGAGATCGATCGCGACGGCACCAGCGTATGGGTCTACGACCGCTGCGGCGCCAAGACCTGCGAAGGCTCTACGCTCGCGCCGATCCAGAAATTCGACGCCAGCGGCAAGTTGGTCGCGAGCTTCGGCGCCGGTTTGATAAACTGGCCGCATGGTCTTGGCGTCGACCGCGACGGTAACGTCTGGGTCACCGATGGCCGCGCCGGCAACGGCAGGGGCCAGACCGCCATCAAATTCAGCCCTGACGGCCGCGTGCTGATGACGCTCGGCAAGCCGGGCGTCGCCGGCAGCGGCCACGACGAGCTCAACGGTCCCTCCGACGTTCTGGTGGCGCCGAACGGCGACATCTACGTCGCCGACGGCCATGGCGAGAAGACCAACGACCGTATCGTCAAATATTCGCCCGACGGAAAATTCATCATGGCGTGGGGCCGCCACGGTGCGGAGCCGGGCGAATTCGACGTGCCGCATGGGCTCGCCATGGATTCGATGGGCCGCCTCTTTGTCGCCGACCGGGCGAACAGCCGGATTCAGATCTTCGATCCGGATGGGAATTTCCTGGGCGAATGGAAGGGATTCGGCCGGCCGAGCAGTCTCGCCATCCGCGACGACATTCTTTACGCGACTGACGGGCAATCGAGCGACAAAGTGAACGCGCCGTTCCGGCGCGGCATTCGCATCGGCAGCGTCAAGGACGGCCAGGTGACCGCCTTCATCACGCCGCCGGGGTCGGGGCCGAATCCGGAAATGGCGGAAAGCGTCGCCGTCGATAAAGACGGCAACGTCTTCGCCGGCTTCACCGTGTCGATGGACCTGAAGAAATACGTCAAGAATTAAGCGCCTCCGGCACGCGGTCGGAGCAAACTGGGGTCAGGTTGCAGCCACCTGACCCCGCCGGTATGTATACGCGCCGTTTCGCGCCGGGCCTGCCCGGCGCGGCGATCATTGCAGGCTGCGAACTGAAGCTATGGCCCGTCTGGTGATGAAATTCGGCGGAACGTCGGTCGCCGATATCGACCGCATCCGCAACGTGGCGCGCCACGTCAAGCGCGAGGTCGACGCCGGCCATGAGGTCGCGGTCGTGGTCTCGGCCATGTCCGGCACGACCAATCAACTCATCGCCTGGTGCGAGGAAGCGCTGAAGGAGCGCCACATCTTCGACGCGCGCGAATACGACGCCGTGGTCGCCACCGGTGAGGAAGTGACGGCCGGCCTGCTCGCCATCGCGCTGCAGGACCTCGATATCAACGCGCGCTCCTGGCAGGGCTGGCAGCTGCCGATCCTGACCACGAACGCGCATGCCGCCGCGCGCATCATCGACGTAAACGGCGAAGAGCTGATCAAGCGCTTCAAGGAACGCAAGGAGGTGGCGGTGATCGCCGGCTTCCAGGGCCTGCACAAGGACACCGGCCGCGTCACCACACTCGGCCGCGGCGGCTCGGATACCTCGGCGGTTGCGATTGCGGCCGCGATCCGCGCCGACCGCTGCGACATCTACACCGACGTCGACGGCGTCTACACCACCGATCCGCGCGTGGTGCCCCGCGCGCAACGGCTCGACAAGATCGCGTACGAGGAAATGCTGGAGCTCGCGTCGCTCGGCGCCAAGGTCATGCAGGTGCGCTCGGTGGAGCTCGGCATGGTGCACAACGTGCGCATCTTCGTGCGCTCGAGTTTTGACCGGCCCGAGGACATCGACCCGCACAAAAATCCGCCCGGAACCCTCATCTGCGAAGAGGACGAGATCGTGGAACAGCAAACAGTCACCGGCATCGCCTTCTCGCGCGATGAGGCGCAAATTTCCATCCGCCAGGTGCAGGACAAGCCGGGCGTGGCGGCGGCGATCTTCGGCCCGCTGGCGGAAGCCAACATCAATGTCGACATGATCGTCCAGAACGTCTCGGCCGATGGCAAGACCACCGACCTGACCTTCACGGTGCCGGCGGCGGACTATCAGCGCTCGCTCGACACCATCGCCAAGGCCAAAGCGGCAATCGGCTATGCGCGGCTCGACGGCGCCACCGACGTGGCCAAGATCTCGGTCATCGGCATCGGCATGCGCAGCCACGCCGGCGTCGCCGCGCAGGCGTTCAGCGCCTTGGCCGAGCGCTCGATCAATATCCGGGCCATCACCACCTCCGAGATCAAGTTTTCGCTCTTGATCGACGCCGCCTTCACCGAGCTCGCGGTGCGTACGCTGCATTCGCTCTACGGCCTCGACAAAGCGGCGCCGTAGAGGGCGTTTTTCGCCATTTTTCGTTGCGGCGCACAAATTTAGCCGCCGTCATAGCGCCGTCTTTGGCTTGCGGTTTGCATAGCGCATTCGATATAGGCGGGAGGATGCTCGCCTCGGGTCGGGACCCGGGCAGACTCCTCTTTGAATAGGACCGGCGCGGTACGGGCCGCGTCTGGTCGGCATAGCCCCGAGGAACCCATGCGTGGCGCACTCGGCGGTCCGCGCGTGCTGTTGCGCCGGCTTCGCGAAGTGATGGCGGAGCCGGTCAGCGCGCAGGAACGCCTTGACAAGATCGTGGTGCTGATCGCCGCCAACATGGTTGCGGAGGTGTGCTCCGTCTATGTGCTGCGCGTCGATGCCACGCTTGAGCTGTACGCCACCGAAGGCTTAAAGCACGACGCCGTGCACCAGACGGTGCTGCGCTCGGACGAGGGCCTGGTCGGCCTGGTGGCGAGCCAGGCCAGCGCCATCAATCTGTCGAACGCGCAGGCGCACCCGGCCTTCTCCTACCGGCCGGAGACCGGCGAGGAAATCTATCACTCGTTCCTGGGCGTGCCGGTGCTGCGCGCCGGCAACACGCTCGGCGTGCTGGTGGTGCAGAACCGCGCCCGGCGCACCTATTCGGAAGAGGAAGTCGAGGCGCTGCAGACCACCGCGATGGTGCTGGCCGAGATGATCGCCTCGGGCGAGCTGTCGGCGCTGGCGCTACCCGGCGCCGAGCCGGCGGCGCGGCGCGCGGTTCACGTCAAAGGCTCCGCCTTGAGCGACGGCATCGCGCTCGGCCATGTCGTGCTGCACGAGCCGCGCGTCGTCGTCACCAATTTCATCGCCGACGACATCCAGAAAGAACTGAAGCACCTGCAGGCGGCGGTGGAGACATTGCGCGCCAATCTCGACGAGTTGCTCGAGCACGGCGACGTGGTCGAAGGCGGCGAACACCGCGACATTCTCGAAGCCTATCGCATGTTCGCCTACGACCGCGGCTGGGTGCACAAGCTCGAAGAGGCGGTGATGACCGGGCTGACCGCGGAAGCCGCGGTCGAGCGCGTGCAGTCCGACACCCGCGCCCGCATGCTGCGCCAGACCGATCCGTTCCTGCGCGAGCGGCTGCACGACCTCGACGATCTGGCCAACCGGCTGATGCGCCAGCTCACCGGCCGCGACCACGCGCCGTCGCGCGAAAGCCTGCCGGAGAACGCCATCCTGGTCGCCCGTTCGATGGGCCCGGCGGCGCTGCTCGACTATGACAGGAAGCGGCTGCGCGGCTTGGTGCTCGAGGAAGGCGGGCCGCACTCCCATGTCGCGATCGTCGCCCGCGCGCTTGGCATCCCGGCGGTCGGCGAGGTCGACAACGCCACCGGCGTCGTCGATCCGGGCGACGCCATCATCGTCGACGGCACGGCCGGCGACCTGCATGTGCGGCCGCTGCCGGACATGGAAGCGGCCTATGCGGAGCGGGTGCGGCTCGGCGCGCGGCGGCAACAGCAATATCTGGCGCTGCGCGACAAGCCCTGCATCACCAAGGACGGCCAAGAGATCACCTTGCTGCTCAATGCCGGCCTGAGCGTCGACCTGCCGCATATCGCCGACACCGGCGCCGCCGGCATCGGCCTGTTCCGCACCGAGCTGCAATTCATGGTGGCGCCGAATTTTCCGCGCACCAGCGAACAGTACACGCTCTACCGCGCCGTGCTCGAAGCCGCCGGCGACAAGCCGGTGACGTTCCGCACCCTCGACATCGGCGGCGACAAGGTGCTGCCCTATATGCGCAACGTCGAGGAAGAGAACCCGGCGCTCGGCTGGCGCGCCATCCGGCTCGGGCTCGACCGGCCGGGGCTGTTGCGCACGCAGCTTCGCGCGCTGTTGCGCGCCGCCGGCAGCCGGGCGCTGAAGATCATGTTCCCGATGATCGCCACGGTGGGCGAATTCGACCAGGCCAAGGAACTGGTCGAGCGCGAGCTCACGCATCTGCGCCGCCACGGCCACAAGCTGCCCGACGAGGTCGAGGTCGGCAGCATGGTCGAGGTGCCGTCGCTGCTCTATCAGCTCGACGAATTGCTCGAACGGGTCGACTTCCTCTCGGTCGGCTCGAATGATTTGGCGCAATTCCTCTATGCCGTCGATCGCGGCAATCCGCGGGTTTCCGGCCGGTTCGACCCGCTGTCGGCGCCGCTGTTGCGCGCGCTCAAGGACATCGCCGACAAGTGCCATCAGCACAAAAAGCCCGTCACCTTGTGCGGCGAGCTGGCCTCGCAGCCGATCGGCGCGCTGGCGCTGGCGGCCATCGGCTATCGCTCGCTGTCGCTCATCCCGTCCGCGATGGGCCCGGTCAAGGCCATGCTGCTCGATCTTGACTGCCGCAAGGCGGCGGCGTTTCTTCGCCCGCTCATCGACAAGCCCAATGGCGGCGCCCCGATCCGCGAGCAATTGAAGCAGTTCGCCGCCCGCGAAGCGCTGCAGATCTAGAGCATGATCCCGAAAAGTGGGAACCGGTTTTCGGATAAGATCATGCTCAAACAAAAATTCTAAAGATGCTGCCCGATCAGAAACTCAACGCGCTCGTCACCCGCCATGCCGCGCTCGAGCGCGACCTCGCGGCGCCGCTGGCGCCGGAGACCTATGTGAAGATGTCGCGCGAGTTCGCCGAGCTGGCGCCTGTGGTCGAGGCGGTGAAGGCCTATCGCGACGCGCAGCGCGAGCTCGACGGGCTGGCAAGCCTGATCGACGATCCCTCGACCGACGCCGAGATGCGCGCCATTGCCGAACAGGAACGGCCCGCGCTCGAGGCGCGCCGCGCCGCGCTCGAACAGGAGTTGCGGCTGGCGCTGATCCCCAAAGATGCGATGGACGAGCGCAACGTCATTCTGGAAATCCGCGCCGGCACCGGCGGCGACGAGGCGGCGCTTTTTGCCGGTGATCTGTTCCGCATGTACGAGCGCTACGCCACAAACCAGCGCTGGAAGGTCGAGATCGTGACCGCGAGCGAAGGCTCGATGGGTGGTTACAAGGAAATTATCGCCGAGATCCGCGGCCGCGGCGCCTTCGCCAAACTCAAATATGAATCCGGCGTGCACCGCGTGCAGCGCGTGCCCGACACCGAATCCTCCGGCCGCATCCATACTTCGACCGCGACCGTCGCGGTCTTGCCCGAGGCGCAGGACCTCGACATCGCCATCAACGACGCCGATCTCAAGATCGACACCCTGCGTTCGAGCGGCGCCGGCGGCCAGCACGTCAACAAGACCGAATCGGCGGTGCGGGTGACGCATATCCCGTCGGGCATCGTGGTGACCATGCAGGAGGATCGCTCGCAGCATCGCAACCGCGCCAAGGCGCTCGCGGTGCTCCGCACGCGGCTCTACGATTTCGAGCGGCAGAAGCAGGACGCCGCGCGCGCCGCCCAACGCCGCGGCCAGGTCGGCACCGGCGATCGCTCCGAGCGCATCCGCACCTACAATTATCCGCAAGGCCGCGTCTCGGACCACCGCATCAATCTCACGCTGCACAAGCTGCCGCAGATTCTCGAAGGCGAAGCGCTGGGCGAGATCATCGACGCGCTGGTCACCGAGAACCAGGCGGCGCTGCTCGCGGCCGAAGAGGCAAATTGATGCCGCGCATCGACGCCGCCACGCTTGCAAGGCCAGACGGCGCGGAAACTCGCACGGTCGCCGAGGCGCGCCGCGCGCTGGCGGCAAAATTTCGCGCCGGCGGGCTCGACACGCCGGACCTCGACGCCCGCATTCTCGTCGGCCACGCCCTTGGCCTCGATCATGCGGCGCTCGCCGCGGCCGCCACGCGCAGCCTTGGCGCCGACGAGAACGGTGCCGTCGCCGCTGTGGCGAACCGCCGTCTCGCCGGCGAGCCGGTCGCCCGCATTCTCGGCACCAAGGAATTCTGGAGCTTGCCGCTGCGCGTCGATGCCGCGACGCTGCTGCCAAGGCCGGAGACCGAAACACTCGTCGAGGCGGCGCTCGCGGCAATCGATGCCGGCGGCCCGCGCGCGCGAAAACTGCGCATCGCCGACCTCGGCACCGGCAGCGGCGCGCTCCTTCTGGCGCTATTGTCCGAACTGCCGAACGCCTCCGGCATCGGCACCGACACGAGTTATCAGGCGCTTATGGTGGCACGCGACAATGCCCGCCGCCTCGCCCTGACACGGGCGAGATTCGTCGCCTGCAACATGGCGGCGGCGTTGCGCGGACCATTCGCGGTCATCGTGTCCAACCCGCCCTACATCGCCTCGGGCGACATCGCTGCGCTCGCCCCCGAAGTGCGGGACTTCGACCCGCGCGCGGCGCTGGATGGCGGGCCCGACGGGCTGGATTCCTATCGGGCGATCGCCGCGACCGCGCCGGCGCTGCTCGTCCCCGGCGGCGCTTTGATCGTCGAACTCGGCATCGGCCAGGCGGAACCGGTCGGGCATTTATTTGCCGCGGCCGGGCTTGCGCCGTCACCGCCGCACCCCGATCTTAACGGTACGTTGCGCGCCTTCGTTGCACGAAAACGGGCATGAACGCGGAGCATTGGACCCCGGCAAAAAAGCACTTGGAATATCGGCCGGAACCGACTAGCTTGCGGGCACGGAATCGGCCCGAGATGATGGCGCCGCGCCGCCTCGAATGCCCGGAGCAAGCTTTTTAAGAGTTCGGCTCCCAGAGGTTGGCAGCGCAGGCCCAGCAAAGAGCGAAAGCCGGAAAGCGAAAGCCGGAACAGACGGCAGACGGGATCGCCACCATTCATACCGAGACGTTCATCGGTCGGCGCGCATTTGTTCGGAACAGTCGCGCGCATAGCGAGGGGTTTGCAACACCACGGTCAAGCCGAGGGTGAGGGCAGCAATTGCTGAGGATACGTTGAGTGTCAGGCAGATGCGATTGCCGGCGGTGCACTTACGCGCCGAACGATGGCGATAAGCCGGCAGCATTGGTCACGCATGGTGAGAACGGTAAACCGGTGAAAAGAAACGGCGGCATCAGCGCCGCCGCAAACGGGGGTTGGCGGAACAGCAAGTCATGAGAAACGGTCAGAACAAGCGCATGCGGGGTCGCAACCGCGGTAAAGGTGGTCACCATCATCACCACCACCAAAATCCATTGTCGCGCATGTACGAGTCCAACGGACCGGACGTGAAGATCAGGGGCAATGCCTCGCACATTGCCGAGAAATACCTCCAGCTGGCCCGCGATGCGCAAAGCTCCGGCGATCCGATCGCCGCCGAAAACTACTACCAGCACGCCGAGCATTATTTCCGCCTGATCGCGGCCGCCCAGGAACACCTGAGGCAGACCCAGCCGTCCTTCTATCAGCAGCAACCGCAGCAAGGCGGCAATTACTCCGACGACTCGTTTGACGACGGCGACAATGATCAGCCGCCCTTGAGCGGCGAGCCGTTCGCGCCGCAGCAGCAACCCTACTATCAGCGCGAGCAACAGCAGCCGCAGCAGCACCAGCCGCAACACCATCAGCAGCCGCAGCACCACCAACAGCCGCAGCAATACCAGCAACCGCATCAGCAGCCGCAGCACTATCAGCCCCGGCAGCAACATTTCCAGCCGACCAATGACGAAGACGTCGAACGGCTGCCGTCCTTCATCACCGGCGGCCAGCCGCAGCCGGCGCCGCAACAAGGGCAAGGGCCCCAGGGACCTACTGGGCCGAGCGGTCCGAACGGGCAGAGCAACCCAAACGGCCCGAACGGCTACGACGGCTCGCCGGACCGCTTTCCGCTGCATCGGCGCCGCCGGCGCCATCGCGGGCCGCGCGACCATTCCTTGTCCGGTGAAGGCGACGCACCGATGTCGCCCGGCGAACCCCCGATCGAAGATTGATGACCCGTCATTCCGGGGCCGAGCGCTAGCGAGGAGCCCGTTTCACGGCGCCCCGGAACGACGATAAGGCGCTTATTGCCCCCGTGGCGCTTTGGCGAGCCGCACCAGAAACCAGATCGGCAGCACGATCACGGCGCCGAGCAGGAAATACTGCCAGAGCCAGCGCACCGCATCAAAACCCATATTCCAGATGTGCAGGATCAGCCGGCGCACCGAGTCGATGATATTCCACGGGTCCAGCCCAATCGCCGCCAGGATGACGCCGACCAGGATCGACAGCAGGATCAAGCGGCCGATCACCGCCAGCGGCGGCCCGCCGAATAACCGATGAACGAAGTCCGATTTCCGCGATTCCAGGGATTGTTGGCTCATCGCAATCTCCCGCTGGGTTCAATTAGGAACTTATCCGGTCCCGCGCAAGCCGCCTAACGACGACATTGCCTCGTCTTCCGACATTGCCTCGCCTTCGCAAGTGGCGCTAAGTTGCGTCCGCCCCAAAACTATTTGGGCAATCCCTGTTTCGGGCATGCCGAGGAACTTCCATGGCCAAGGTCGAGGATCGCGCGCTCGCGTCGAACACGAGCCTCAATGACGATATCGGCGAGGCGACGCGGCTTCGCCTCTATCGCGTCCAGGTCGAGATCCGCGAGGCCGAGCAGCGTGCGTTCGATCTGTTCCTGCAAAACCTGGTCAAGGGCACGAGCCATCTGTCGCTCGGCCAGGAAGCGGTCGCCGCCGGTTTTGCCGTCGCCATGAAGCCCGGCGATCTGTCGTTCTGCACCTATCGCGGTCACGCCCATACGCTGGCGCGCGGCGTCCCGATCGAGAAGGTGTTGGGCGAGCTGATGCAGCGCGACAACGGGCTGATGCGCGGCAAAGGCGGCTCGATGCATCTGACCTCGACCGATCACGGCGTCATGGGCTCCTATGCCATCATCGGCGCGCATCTGCCGATCGCCTGCGGCGCCGCCTGGCGCGCCCAGTACAAGGGCGCGAAGGACGTTGCAGTGTGCTTCTTCGGCGACGGCACCACCAATATCGGCGCCTTCCACGAAGCGCTGAATTTCGCCGCGGTGTGGAAGCTGCCGGTGATCTTCGTCTGCGAGAACAATCTGTACATGGAATATACGCCGATCGGCGACGTCACCGCGGTGCAGCACCCGGCCGCCGATCGCGCCGCGGCCTATGGGCTGCCGCGCATCGTCGTCGACGGCAACGACGCCGACGATGTTTATCGCGCCGCCGCGGCGGCTTATGAGAAAGCGCGCGCCGGCAACGGCCCGTCTTTGATCGAGTGCATGACCTATCGCCACAGCGGCCATTCGCGCGCCGATCCGGCCAAGTATCGCCCCGAGGGCGAGCTGGAAAAGTGGCAGGAGCGCGATCCGATCAAAATCTATCGCCAGCGGCTCGAGCAATTCGGTATTGACGAAAGCGTCATCGCCGGCATCGACGCCGAGGTGAAACGGCAAGTCGACGACGCGACGGAAAAATGCAAGGCGGCGCCGATGCCGCCGCTCGATATTCTCACCACCGACGTCTATGCCGATGGAGGCTGGGCATGGCGGAACTGACCTATCGCGACGCCGTGGCCCGCGGCATCGCCCAGGAAATGGCGCGCGATCCAGACGTGGTCTTCTTAGGCGAAGACGTGGCCAAAGCCGGCGGCGTGTTCAAGGCGACCGTCGGGCTGTTCGAGCAATTCGGGCCGCTGCGGGTGCGCGACACGCCGATCTCCGAGCAGGCGATCCTTGGCGCCGCCATGGGCGCGGCGATGACCGGGCTCAAACCGATCGCCGAGATCATGTTCTCGGATTTCTTCGCGGTGTGCTTCGACTACATCGCCAACGAATTTGCCAAGAGCCGTTACATGTCGAACGGCCAGCTCAAATGCCCGCTGGTGGTGCGCACCGGCAACGGCGCCGGCTCCCGTTTCGGCGCCCAGCATTCCCAGAGCGTCGAGAACTGGTGCATGATGATTCCCGGCCTGAAGGTCGTGGCGCCGTCGAGCCCGCGCGACGTCATCGGCTTGATGGCGGCGGCGGTGCGTGATCCCGATCCGGTGATCTTCTTCGAGCACAAATCGCTCTATCCGACCAAGGGCGAGGTGCCCGACGGCGAGATCGTCGACACGCTAGGCACGGCGAAAATCGTGCGGCCGGGCAACGACGCCACCATTCTGGCGCTTGCCTTGATGGTGCCGCGCGCGCTCGCCGCGGCCGAAAAGTTGAAAAGCGAGCACGGCATCGACTGCGAAGTCGTCGACGTGCGCTCGCTGGTGCCGCTCGATACGCAAACCATTCTCGGCTCGGTGGCGCGCACCCATCGCCTGTTCACCGTGGAGGAAAATCCGCGGCTGTGCGGCTGGGGCGCCGAGATCGTCTCCATCGTCGCCGACGAGGCGTTCTACGAGCTCGACGGGCCGCCGGTGCGGATCACGACGCCGCACATCCCGCTGCCGGCCGCCGACATTCTGGAGGACGTTGCGTTGCCGACCGCGGATCGGATTGCCGACCGGGTGCGGAAGTCGTTGCAATCGTGAGCGTCAAAAAGGTGCATCATGGCCATGTACGACAATCTCCTCGCCAACGTTCCGACCGATCTGTGGATCGGCGGCAAATGGCGCAAATCTTCCGACGGCGGCCGCTTCGACGTGATCGATCCGGCGACCGAGAACAAGGTCGCCTCGGTCGCGAACGCGACAGTCGAGGACGCCAAGGCCGCGGTCGACGCCGCCAGCGCCGCGTTCCCCGGCTGGGCCGCCAAGAAGCCGCGCGAGCGCGGCGAAATTCTGCGCAAAGCCTACGACCTGATCATGCGCGACGCCGAACGGCTCGCCAAGCTGATCACCATCGAGAACGGCAAGGCGCTGTCGGACTCGCGCGGCGAGGTCGCCTATGCGGCCGAGTTCTTTCGCTGGTACGCCGAGGAAGCGGTGCGCAATATCGGCCAGAACTCCCGCGCCCCCTCCTCCGGCGCGCGCATCTTCGTGCAGCACAAGCCGGCCGGCATCGCCGTGCTGGTGACGCCGTGGAATTTCCCGGCCGCCATGGCGACGCGCAAGATCGGCCCGGCGCTCGCCGCCGGCTGCCCGGTCGTGCTCAAGCCCGCCTCCGACACGCCGCTGACCATGCTGGCACTGATGCCGATCCTGGAAGAGGCCGGCGTGCCGGCCGGCGTCGTCAACGTCATTCCGTCGCGCTCGTCCGGAAAAGTCGTCAGCGCCATGCTGCATGATCCGCGTGTGCGCGTGGTGTCGTTCACCGGCTCGACCGAAGTCGGCCGCAAGCTCTTGCACGAAGCCGCCGATTGCGTGGTCAAGCCGGCGATGGAGCTTGGCGGCAACGCGCCCTTCATCGTGTTCGAGGACGCCGACATCGATTCGGCGATCGAGGGCGCCATGATCGCGAAAATGCGCAACATGGGCGAAGCCTGCACCGCGGCCAACCGCTTCTACGTGCACGAAAAGGTGCAGGATGAATTTACCAAAAAACTCACCGCCAAGATGTCCGGCCTGAAAATGGGCAACGGCCTCGACGACGGCGTCGCGCTCGGCCCGCTGGTCAACAAGGACAGCCGCGACAAGGTGATCGAGCTGGTCGACGACGCGGTGAAGAAAGGCGCGAAAGTGCTGACCGGCGGCAAGGCGCCGAGCGGACCCGGCTTCTTCTATCCCGCCACCGTGCTGGCGAACGTGTCCAACGATGCCAAAATGCTCAATGAGGAAATTTTTGGCCCGGTGGCGTCGATCCAGACTTTCAAATCCGAAGACGAAGTCATCAGCCGCGCCAACGATACCGAATACGGCCTCGTTGCCTATCTCTACACCAAGGATTTGAGCCGCGGCATGCGCGTCTCCGAGCAGCTCGACTTCGGCATGATCGGATTGAACCGCGGCCTGGTGTCCGATCCCGCGGCGCCGTTTGGCGGCACCAAACAGAGCGGCCTCGGCCGCGAGGGCGCCCATGAAGGCCTGATGGAATTTCTGGAAACGCAATACATCGCGGTGACGTGGTGAGCGGAGAAGCGCACCCCGCCGCGCAGCAGTTGATCGGCGCGTGGCGCTATGTCGGCACGCGCATCCACGGCGGCAATTGGGATCGCGGCAAGAACCCGAAGGGCATGATCTATTACGGCCCGCACGGCGAGATGGCGGTGCAGATCGCCCCCGACGTCGAGCGCAAACGCGCCGGCGCGGTGATGACGCCCGAAGAGGCCTTCATCGCGCTGAAGGATTACATCGCCTATTTCGGCACCTATACGGTCGACGAGAAAGCCGGCACGGTGACCCATCACCGCCACGACAATTTGCAGCCGGGCGAGGGCGGCGACCTGGTGCGCCGTTACGAGTTCGTCGGCGATCGTCTGATCTTGCGGCCGCCGAATTCAACGATGGAAGTCACATGGGAACGCATAAAGTAATTTGGGAATGCAGCAAGTGAACGGACAATCAGACAAAGAGCGCCTGATCGGCTCGTGGCGCCATGTCGGCTCGACGGTCGACGGCAAGCCGCGGCAGGGACAGGGCGCCAATCCCAAAGGCATCATCATCTACGATGCGCACGGCTACATGGCCTGCCACGTCGCGCCCGACCGCGTGGTCACCAAGGCCGGCGACAAACCGACCGGCGACGAGGCCAAGGCCGCGCTCGACGGCCACGTCGCCTATTTCGGCCAATATTCGGTCGACGAGGGCGCCCGTACCGTCACGCACCATCGCCAGGGCAGCGTGCAGCCCGGCGACAAAGGCGATTTGGTGCGCGGCTACGAATTCGCCGGCGACCGGCTGATCTTAAAACCCCTCGGCACCACGACCGAAGTGATGTGGGAACGGATCAAGTGAGGCGGCACCCGGAAACACGCCCATGGACGTGCTGATGCCGCAACTCGGCGAAACCGTCGCCGAGGGCAAGATCACCAAGTGGTTCAAGGTGGCCGGCGAACAGGTCAAGCCGGGCGACAATCTGTTCGAGATCGAAACCGACAAGGTCTCGATGGAAGTGCCGTCGACCACCACCGGCGTGCTCGCCGAAATCCGCGTCCCGGCGGGTGACATCGCGCCGGTCGGCGCGGTCGTCGCCGTGATCGCGGATGGCTTGGGCGCGCGGCCTGCGCAAACGGTTGTGCCCGTCGCAGCAAAACCGACCGCTGCGCCAATAATGGCCACCGCCCAACCCGCACCGGCAGTTCCGGACGCGCGCCCGATCAAGCTCGATCCGTTCTTCGAGGTACGCACCCCCGAGCGCAATTTCGGCCCGGCGCGACTGTCCGGTGGCGTCACGGTCACGCCGCTGGCACGCCGGCTGGCCGCCGAGTCCGGCATCGATCTTTCACGGCTGCGCGGTTCCGGCCCCCACGGCCGCATCGTCGCGCGCGACGTTGCAACCGCGCCGCAGCCGGCGCGTGCACCGCTCGTCGCGAAGGCCGGTGCTACGAGCGCCGACGAGGTCAAGGCGCTGTTCGCGCCCGATGCCTACGAAGAAGTGCCGCTCGACGGCATGCGTCGCACCATCGCGGCGCGGCTGACGCAAGCGATCCAGACCATTCCGCATTTTTATCTCACCGCCGACGTGGCGATCGATCGGCTGATCAAATTGCGCGAGGAAGCCAATCTCGGCGCGCCCAAGGACAAGGACGGCGGCACGGCATTCAAGCTGTCGCTCAACGATTTCATCATCCGCGCGCTGGCGCTGGCGCTGCAGCGCGTGCCGGCGGCGAATGCGGCCTGGGCCGGAGATCGCATTCTGCGCTTCAAGCATGCCGACATCGGCGTCGCGGTCGCGCTCGACGGCGGCCTGATCACGCCGGTCGTCCGCGGTGCCGAGACCAAATCGGTCAGCGCCATTTCGGCGGAGATGAAGGAGCTGGCCGCCCGCGCCCGCGACAAGAAACTCAAGCCTTCGGATTACCAGGGCGGTTCCGCGGCGATCTCCAATCTCGGCATGTACGGCGTGCGCGAATTCTCGGCCATCATCAATCCGCCGCACGCCACCATCCTCGCGGTCGGGGCGGCGCGACGGCAGGCGGTCGAGAAGCCAGACGGCGGCGTTGCCTTCGCGAGCTTCCTGGCTGTTACTTTATCTTGCGACCACCGCGTGCTCGACGGCGCCGTCGGCGCCGAGCTGCTGGCCGCGGTCAAAGCTTTTCTGGAAAAGCCGGTGACCATGCTGGTGTGACGAGAGGATAAGCTATGACGACCGATAAGCCCGAGGTAATGCTGATCGGCCCGCTCAAGCCGGTCGTGGTGAAGGGTCTCGACGCCATCTGCACGGTTCATAAGGCCGCCGCGGCGCAAGACCGCGCCGCCTTCATCGCCGGACATTCGCACGTTCGCGCCATCGCCTGCAGCGACACGCGGGAATTGATTCCCGGCAGCCTGATGGAACGCTTTCCCAAGCTCGAAATCGTCTCGAGCTTCGGCGTCGGCTACGACCACATGGACGTCAAATGGGCCGCCGCGCACAATGTGATCTTGACCAATACGCCCGGCGTGCTGACCGAAGAGGTCGCCGATACCGCGCTCGGATTGCTGCTGTGCACGGTGCGCGAATTTCCCCAAGCCGAGCGGTATTTGCGCGCCGGCAAGTGGCTCGAGCGCGACTATCCGCTCACCAAGGCGACGCTGCGCAACCGCACCGTCGGCATGGTCGGCATGGGCGCCATCGGCCAGGCGATCGCGCGGCGGCTCGGCGCCTTCGGCGTTCCGGTGGTCTATCACACCCGCACGCCGCGGCGCGACGTCAGCTATCTGCATTGCCCGAGCCTGATCGAGATGGCGCGTGCGGTCGATATTCTCATGGTTATCGTGCCGGGCGGCGCGGCGACGCGAAACCTGATCAATGCCGAAGTGCTCGACGCGCTCGGCCCCGACGGCATTTTGATCAACATGGCGCGCGGTTCCGTCGTCGACGAGCCGGCGCTGATCAAGGCGCTACAGGACAAACGCATCATGGCGGCGGGTCTCGACGTCTTCGCCAAGGAGCCCGACGTGCCGCAGGAATTGATCGCGTTTGACAACGTGGTGCTGTTCCCGCATCTCGGCTCCGGGTCGGTCTATACCCGCGAGAAAATGGATCAGCTCATGGTCGACAACATCGCCGCCTGGGCCGCGGGCAAGCCGCCGCTGACGCCGGTCGCGGAGACGCCGTGGCGATCCTGGACCAAGGGCTAGCCGGATCTTCGGCAACAAATTGCATCAATGCCTTGCCCGGCCCCCCGGCATGACGGCTCCCGATCTGCATGCTAGCCTGCAAAACGTGAGCGTGATCAGTTTCGACATGAGCCGTATCGTCGTCATGGCCGTTGCGGCAAGCCTCTTTGGCAGCGCAGCGCTGGCCCAAGATACTCAGCAGCCAACGCAGCAACCTGCCCCGCAGCCGCCAAATCCGCAATCCGATCCGGTCGCCGCGGTGGTCGGCGCCTGGGAACTGTCCAACGCCGACCACGACAAGATCTGCCGTCTCATTTTCCGCGCCGACGCCACGGCCGGCGGCTATAAAATCGACCTCGACAAGACCTGTCCCAATGTCTTTCCCTCGACCAAGGACATCACCGCCTGGGCGGTCGACAATTACGGCAGCTTGCGGCTGCTCAACGCCCAGGGCGAGGCGGTGATCGATCTGACCGAGGTCGAGAGCGGCATGTATGACGGTTTTACGCCGGAAGAAGGCCGCTTCATTCTCCAGGCGGCAGCCGCGGCAGCGGCAACGGCACTCCATTCCGCCGACGACATGGTCGGCGATTGGGGCATCGCACGCAGCACCGGCAAGCCGATCTGCACGCTGACGCTGGCCAACAACGCTGCTACGGCCGGCTCCGATAATCTGGCGCTCAAGCTCAAGCCCGGCTGCGATGTGCTGGTCACCCGTTTCAGCCCGACCTCCTGGCATATGGACAACGGCGAACTGGTGCTGCAATCGGCGCGCGGCCAGACCTGGCGCTTCGAGGAGAACGACAGCAATACCTGGCAGCGCCTGCCGGAAAGCGCCGATCCGATATTGCTGGTGCGGCAGTAAACGGCAAAACCAGCATCAGATCGGCGCATGAGCAAACGGCATCAGGTCGTCATTGTCGGCGGAGGCCCCGTGGGCGTCGCGCTCGCCGTCGAGCTCGGCCAGCGCGGCATCGATTGCGCGCTGGTCGAGCGCCGCCTTGAGCCGCAGCGCATCCCCAAGGGGCAAAATCTGACCCAGCGCTCGGTCGAGCATTTCTATTTTTGGGGCGTCGGCGACGAGTTGCGCGCCGCGCGCCTCTTGCCGCCGGAATTTCCCATGAGCGGCATCGTCGCTTACCGCGATCTCAACAGTGACTATTGGTACGCGCCGCCGCTGCGCGAGATCGTCAATTCCTATTATTTCCGGAACAACGAACGGCTGCCGCAGTACCTGGGCGAAGCTGTCTTGCGCAAGCGAATGGCGCGGCTGCAAAACGTCGCTGCGCGTTTTGGCTGGGTCGCGGAAACCGTCGGGCAGGATGCCAATGGCGTGCGCATTGCCATCGCCGAGGACGGCGGCGCCGGACAAGAAATCCTGGAGGCGGACTACGCCGTCGGCTGCGACGGCGGCCACTCCACCGTGCGCCAGCAGATCGGCATCGAACGCGGCGGCGCCGATTTCAACGAGCTGATGGTGCTGGCGCTGTTTCGTTCGCGCGAGCTGCACGAAAAACTCAAGCGCTTTCCGCCGCGCTCGACCTATCGCGTGCTCGATCCCGATCTGCACGGCTATTGGCAGTTCTTCGGCCGGGTCGATGTCGGCGAGAGCTGGTTCTTCCACTCGCCGGTGCCGGCCAATACCACGCGGGACAATTACGACTTCCACGGCCTCCTGCAGAAAGTCGCCGGCTTCCCGTTCGCCTGCGACTTCGATTATGTCGGCTTCTGGGATTTGCGTATCGCGGTTGCCGAGAAATATCAGGTCGGCCGCGTCTTCATCGCCGGCGACGCCGCCCACTCGCATCCGCCTTACGGCGCCTACGGCCTCAACAACGGCCTCGACGACGTGGTCAATCTCGGCTGGAAGATCGCCGCCAAGCTCAAGGGCTGGGGCAGCGACGCGCTGCTGCAGACCTATACCGAAGAACGGCGCCCGATCTTCAAGGAGACGGCCGAGGATTTCATCGAGGCCGGCATCCAAAGAGACAAGGAATTTCTCGGCCGCTATAGCCCCGACCGCGATCGCGCCGAGTTCGAGCGGGCCTGGCAGGAGCACGCCAACGCCGCGGCGCCGCGCGTCTTGACCTATGAGCCGCACTACGAAGGATCGCCGGTCGTGTTCGGCCCGCCGGGCGGCGCGAGCAGCGCCCACGGCTCGCATACTTTCACGGCGCGCGCCGGCCACCACTTGCCGCCGCAGCTTCTGAGCTCCGGCCGCAACGTGTTCGAGGAGCTCGGCCCGGATTTCACTTTGCTCGCATTCGATGCCGAGAACGGCACGGTGCTGGCATTCGCCGCCGCGGCTCAAGCGCTCAATGTTCCGCTGAAGATCGTTCGCGACAGCTATAACGACGGCCGCAAAGCCTATGAAGCAAGTCTGATCCTGGTTCGCCCGGACCGTTACATCGCCTGGTCCGCGGCCGGCGTGCCTGCCGACGCGACAGCAATTCTCGCCAAAGCCGTCGGCCGCGCCTAGCCGCCAGCCGTCGAAGGGCCGTGGCGCCGGAAGTTCCGGCACCGGCTATCTCATTGGCGGCATTCGATTACTTGAAACCGTCACCATGAACCAAATAACCGCGCACGACGCGGCCCGTCATTGCCGACCGCGCGCGATCCGCGTGCCGCAACGGCCATTCTGGTTGTGGCAGGATACGATTGCCGCTATGGTTAATATTATTGCGTAACGTATTGGGGTGGGTCGATGCGTAGAGTTTCGGAGTTCCTTTCGCGCGCCGGCGTCTCGTCGACACCTGAGACGCTCGCGGCCCTGAGCGGCAAGCCGCAAACCGCGAACCGTCCCGACGACAACGGCAAATCCACTTTCGCCCATGTCGGCGAGCGCATCGGTGAAGACAACGAAGCGTTGCGCCACCTTTTGATCGACACCGGGCTGCAATTCAGCGCGCTCGACGAATTGAAGGAAACTTTCGGCAAGCTGGTCGATCCGCTGCACAACCTGCTCAGCACGCTGGAACAGGCGAAATTCGACAATGCGAGCTTGCGCGGCGCGCTGACCGAGCTGCGAGTGAGCCACGAGGCGTTGCGCGGCGAATTCGAGGGATTGGAAAAGAAATCGTCCGCGCTGGAAGGCGACAATCAACGCCTGACCCGCGAATTGACGTCGGCGCAGCAGTCCACGCAGGAGCTGGAAGGCGACAAGGTCAAATTGAGCGGCGAGATCGCGACGATGCGCGTCGCCTTGGCCAACCTCGAGAAACAATTGGGCGAAGAGGCCAGCAATGGCCGGACGCTGGGCGACGAGAAGCGGCTGTTGCTGGAACGCGCCGACACCGCCGACAAGCGGATTCTCGAATCGGAGGCGGCGGCCAATCTGGCGCGCGAAAGGCTGTCGCTGTTGGAGAATGACAAGGAGTCCCTGCAGACGGCGCTCGACCAGACCCTGGCCCAGTCGTCGCGGACCTCGCGCCGCCTCGCCGAGATCGAGAATGCGCTATCGGAAGCGCGCGGACGCCTGCAGCAGATGGAAGGCAATCTGGCGGCGGTCGAAGACGCGCGCAAAAAGCTTTCCGCCGCCTGCGACGAAGCCAACGAGCGGCGGCAATCGGAAGTCTACGCGCTGACCTTGAAGCTCGACGCCATGCGCTCGCGGTCAACGGCGGCGGAAAAGCTGCTCGCCGAGATGCGCCAAAACCTGGTGGCGCGCACCGAAGAGATCAGGTCGACCGAAGCCAAACTGGTCGAAGCGGTGCTCGGCCGCAGCGGCGCGGAAAAGAAGGCCGAGCAACTCACCGCCGCCAACGAGGCGCATGACCGGCAGAACAAAAAACTCGAACAGACGCGGCTGTCGCTGACCGACCGCGCCAAGGTGCTGTCGGAAACCGTCAAGGCGCGCGACAACACGCTCGCCCAGGCCCAGGACAAGATCAAGTCGCTGACCGATCGGGTCGAATTGCTCAAAACCGAAGCCGCGGCCAACCAGGCCAAGGCGGAAAAGCGCATCGAGCAGCTCAACGCGGCGATCGAGCGCGAGCGCGCCGAGCGCGCCGTCGCCGAAGGCGCCCTGGAGGCGACCCGCGCCGACTACGCCCGGCTGCAACGCGAGATCGCGGCGGAGCGCTCGCTGCGGCGGCGCAGCGTCAATGCCGCGGAGACTTTCGACGCCGACCAGGCGAAAGACGCGCGGCCGTCAAAGAACGGCAACGGCGCCGGCCATAGCGCTGGCAGCGGTGAGCCGCCGGCAGCGCCGCCGCAAAGCGGCGCGGCCTGACTTTCACAACGGCCGATCAAAGCGGCTTGATCTCGATCTTGCGGAATTTGACGACGCCGCTCTCGTCGGCCACGCCCTTGCCGTGCTGCAGCGCGATGCGGCCCGAGGCGAATTTGGCGTCGTGCGCGCCATCGACCGTCTTCTGCCCGTTGAGGATCACGGTGAAAGTGTCGCCCTTGGCCGTGATCTCATAGACGTTCCATTTGCCGCCGGCTTTCGGCATGGGGTTGACCGCGGCAAGGCCGACAATCGCGCCGGTGCCGTATTTCGGCTCAGGCCGCGTGTCCCAGATATTGACCTCATAGGCGGTCTTTCCGCTCACGCTGTTGGGATCGGTGCAGCGGATGAACACGCCGCTGTTGGTCTTGTCCTCGATCCAGAATTCAACCCGGAGCTGGAAATCCTTATAGTCATTCTTCGACACCATGAAGCCATTGCCGTTATCGGCCACCAGCGCACCGTCCTGAAGCTTCCAATTGGCGGTGCCGATCGGGCTCCAGTTGTCGAGGTTCTTGCCGTCGAACAACGTGATCCAACCGGCCTCGGCTTGCGCGGCGTCGCGCGACGACGGCACGGATAACAGGCCGATGCCGCAGATCAACAACGATGCCGCAATGATTGCCCAGCGTTTCATTGTGCTTCCTCCCGTTGCAAAATGTTTTGTTATGAGATTCACCAGGCCGATGCCGGCCTGCTCAGATCAATTTTAACCCCTTCAAGCTCGCGTGTCCCGCCTTGCCGACGATGATGTGATCGTGCACCGAAATACCGAGCGGCGACGCCACCGCGATGATCTGCTGGGTCATCTGCACGTCGGCGTGGGACGGTGTCGGATCGCCGGAAGGGTGATTGTGCACGAGAACGATCGCAGTGGCAGAGAGCTCCAGCGCACGCTTGACCACCTCGCGCGGATAGACCGGCGCGTGATCGACGGTGCCGGTCTGCTGCACTTCATCGGCGATGAGCTGGTTGCGCTTGTCGAGAAACAGCACGCGGAACTGCTCGCGGTCGGCGAAGGCCTGCGCGGTGCGGCAATAGTCCAGCACGCTGGACCAGGACGACAGCACCGGCCGTTTTTTCACGTTGTCGCGCAGAAAGCGGCTCGCCGCCGCCTGCACGATCTTGAGTTCGACGATGCCGGCTTCGCCGAGGCCTTTCATTTCACGCAGCCGCGCTTCCGGCGCCGATACGACTTCCGCGAATGAGCCGAATTTCTCCAACAGTTCTTTCGCCAACGGCTTGACGTCGCGCCGCGGCAAGGCGCGGAACAGCAGCAGCTCCAACAGCTCGTAATCCGACAGCGCCTCGGCGCCGGCTTGGCGAAAGCGGTCGCGCAGCCGCTCGCGATGGCCGTGATAGTGCGGCGCGGCCGCACCAGCTTTGCTATCGCGCTTCTTTTCCAGCATGGGATTTTGGACGCAACTTTCGTCCCGCGGCGTCGGCAATTGTCGCGGCCGACGTCGCCTAGGATGACTGGATCAGGATTTTTTGCAATCGCCTGGCGGCGGCAGGCTCACGCCCGGTACGGCGGCTTGTCGAGACCTTTCGGCGACAGCGTGAAAATCTCCACCCCGGTGTCGGTAACGCCGACCGAGTGCTCGAACTGGGCCGACAGCGAGCGGTCGCGGGTCACCGCGGTCCAGCCGTCGGACAGCACTTTGACGTGCGGGCGGCCGAGATTGATCATCGGCTCGACGGTGAAAAACATGCCCGGCTTGAGCACGATGCCCTCGCCCGGCCGGCCGACGTGGACGATGTTCGGCTCGTCGTGGAACAGCCGGCCCAGGCCATGGCCGCAGAAATCGCGCACCACGCTCATGTGTTGGGCCTCGACGTAAGTCTGGATGGCGTGACCGACATCGCCGGTGGTGCCGCCGGGTTTGATCGCGGCGATGCCGCGCATCATGCCCTCATAGGTGACTTCGATCAGCCGCTCGGCACGGCGCGGAATTTCGCCGACCGCATACATGCGGCTGGAATCGCCGTGCCAATGATCGAGGATCAAGGTCACGTCGACATTGACGATGTCGCCTTCGCGCAGCGGCTTCTCGGCGGGGATACCGTGGCAGACCACGTGATTGACCGAGGTGCAGGTCGCCTTGCGATAGCCGCGATACATCAGCGTCGCCGGCATGGCGCCGTGATCCAAGCCGAACTCGTAGACCAGCCGGTCGATGCGCTCGGTCGAGACGCCGGGCTTGATCTCGCCCACCAGCATGTCGAGGCACTCGGCCGCCAGCCGGCCGGCCTTGCGCATGCCGGCGAACGCGTCGGCGCCGTGGATCTTGATCTGGCCGGTTTTACGGAGCGGCGCGCAGGCCGCGTCGACATAGGTCATGGCCGAATGGGGAGGAAATGCCCGTGGATATTCGTCCGCAATGTAAGCATAGGCGCGGCCAACGCAAGTAATTCGCGACCGCCTCTAGCCGGTGACGATCGGAACCGGCGCCGCGATCTCGATGCCGTCGACCGACACCGCACAGCGCCAGGCCAGCATCTCGACGCCGGCGGCGCGGGCCCGGTCGAACGCCGCGGCATAGGCCGGATCGATGTCGCGGGCGATGGCGAAACGTTCGGTCGATGGAATTTGAATGATGAAAAGCAGCACAGCGCGGGAGCCGCCCGCCACCGCGGTTGCCAGCTCGTCGAGATGCTTGGCGCCGCGGGCGGTGACGCAATCGGGAAATTCGGCCAGGCCCGGCTTGCGCATCAGATGGACGTTCTTGACTTCCAGATAGCACGGCGGCCGGGCGGGGTCCTCGAGCAGAAAATCGACCCGGGAATTGAGGCCATATTTCACCTCGCGCCGGACCGACGCATAGTCGCGCAATTGCGGGATCAATCCGGTTTCGATGACGTCGGCGACCAGCACGTTGGGGTGGCTGGTATTGACGCCGACCAGCTCAGCGCCGTTGCCGAAATCGACTTCGACCAGCTCCCAGTTGTAGGGCAGCTTGCGCATCGGATTTTCCGAATTGGACAGCCAAATCCGCGAAAACGGCCGGTCGAGACCGGTCATGGCGCCCGGATTGGCGACATGGACGGTCAGCATGTCGCCGTTTTCGAGAACCACGTCGGCGAGAAACCGCTTGTAGCGGCGGGCCAGAGTGGCCGGGATCAGCGCGGAGGGAAAACGCATGGCCGCATCAATAAGCCCTCCCGCCAAGCCGTGGGAAGGGTTTTGGGCGGCGTCAAGCCGCGATCTTGCCGCCCAATTCGTCGTCGATATGGACGCGGATGATCTCGTCGAAAGACCCTTCCGCCTTGAAGCCCAGCGCCAGCGCGCGGCGGGGATCGAACCGGCTCGGCCAGCCGGCGACGATCCGCGCCACCAGCGGGTCGGGTTCGCGGCGGATGCGGGCAGCGACTCTGTCGCCGGCAATGCGGCGCAGCGCGGCGATCTGCTCGGCCACCGTGCAGCACACGCCGGGCATGGTGAGGTTGACGCGGGGGCCAAGTTTCTCGCGATCGATGCCGGCGGCGTGCATGAGAAAGCCGACCGCGGCGCGCGGGCTCGCGTGCCAGTGCAGCACGCTGTCCGCGACCGGCAACACCGCCTCCTCGCCGTTAAGCGGCTCGCGGATGATCGAAGAGAAGAAACCGGATGCCGCCTTGTTGGGCCGGCCCGGCCGCACCACGATGCTCGGCAGCCGGATGCCGATGGCGTCCAAAAATCCGCGGCGGCTGTAATCGGCCAGCAGCAATTCGACGATGGCCTTCTGGGTACCGTAGGACGTCAGCGGCGTCAGGTGAAAATCGTCGGCGATCGTTTCCGGGAACGGCGCGCCGAACACCGCGATCGACGAGGTGAAGACGACGCGGGGCCGATAACCATCGCCGACGGCGCGGATCGCTTCGATGAGCGCGCGCGAGCCGTCGAGATTGACGTGGACGCCTTTCTCGAAATCGAGCTCCGCCTCGCCGGACACCACCGCGGCGAGATGGAAGATCACGTCGGGCCGGCCGACGACGGCGCCGCGCGCCGCCGCCGTATCGGCAATATCGGCGGCGCTGGTCGCGACGCTGCCGGCAAACCCTTGCGGCTTTTGCGGAACGCTGACGTCGATCAGCGTGAGTTTTTCGATCGGCTCGCCGTTGAGCGCGCCGGCGCTAACCAGGCGCGCAGTCAATTTGCGCCCGATCATGCCCGCGGCGCCGGTGATGAGAATGTGCATGGGTTACCGGCCGCCCTCGCCCCTTTACCCTAAAGCGCCATTCCGCCGTCGACGAGATGGGCCTGGCCGGTAATGTAGCTTGCCTCGTCGCCGGCGAGGAAGAGGGCGAGCAGGGCAACCTCCTTGGCGGTGCCGAGCCGACCCATCGGCTGGCGATCGACGAAGGCCTGACGTATCACGTCGGGCGGTTTCCCGGTCTCTTTGGACAGCGCCGCGATGCGTTCTTCGAGCGATGGCGATTCGATGGTGCCGGGACAGATGGCGTTGCAGCGGATGCCTTGCTTGATGAAATCGGCCGCCACCGCCTTGGTCAGCCCGATCACCGCCGCCTTGGTGGCGCCATAGGCGTAGCGGTTGGGCACGCCGCGGATCGACGACACCACCGAGGAGATATTGACGATCGATCCGGCTTTTTTCTCCAGCATCGCCGGCAGGAACGCCTTGATCGTGCGGTGCATCGATTTGACGTTGAGATCGAACGAAAAGTCCCAGTCCCGGTCGGAACAGTCGAAGATCGTGCCCTGGTGCACATAGCCGGCGCAATTGACCAGAATATCGAGCGCGCCGAATTCGCGTTTGATGTCGGCCGCCAGCGCGTCGATATTGTCCTGGGAGCGCACGTCGAGCTTGGTGGCTTTCTTGGCTTTCAAACCATCGAGCTTGTCGGCCGCGACATCGGTCGCGATGACGGCCGCGCCTTCCGCAATAAAGGTCTCGGCGATAGCACGGCCGATGCCTTGGCCTGCGGCGGTCACCAGCGCGACCTTGCCCTGCAATCTGTTGCTCATGTTGGCCTCACGCCTTCTCGCCGTTCAATGCCGCAAGACTGAGTTTCTGCCGGCCCTCGCCGTCGAAATTCTCCGGCGCCAGCCAACGCTCAAAATTGCGCTTGCGTTGCGGCCATTCGCTGTCGAGCATGGAATACCAGGCGTTGTCGCGGTTGCGGCCCTTGGCAATCATGTATTGGCGGAACGTGCCTTCGTAGACAAAGCCGTAGCGCAGCGCGGCGCGCCGTGATGCGGCATTGAGGGCATCGCATTTCCACTCGTAGCGCCGATAGCCGAGCGTCTCGAAGACGTAACGCGCCAACAGGTATTGGGTTTCGGTGCCCAGCGGCGTGCGTTGCAAGGCCGGGGAATAGAGCACGTGACCGACCTCGATCACCCGCATCTCCGGCACGATCCGCAGCAGGGTCACATAGCCGACGGCACGATCCGAAGGATCGATGATCGCGTAGGCATAGGGGTCGTCCGCTGCGGCGCGTCGCTCAATGCGGGGAGCAAATTCAGCGTAGCTTGCGCACGGTCCATCGGCCGCAATATAGGTCCAGACCTGGTCGTGGCCGGCGAACGCCGACCACAGGTCCGTAGCATGGTCGGCTTTAAGCTTTTCGAGGCGGCCATAGCGGCCTTTCAAGGTCACCGGGCCCGGCCGCAGCGCCGGGCCAGTCCTCTCGACGCGCAAACCGACCGGCTGGCCGGTTTGCGGATGCGGTTCCGAAGCGGTCATGACGACAGCTTCTTGCGATCCTCACTGAAGAATTTGTTCAGCTCGGGATTGGAAATCAGCCCGGCGAAGCCGTCGAACTTGCCGTCCTTGGCGATCTCGGTGGCGACGTGGATGAAGGCGTGCATCGCCACGCGCGCGAGCGAGCCGCCGACGCTGATGCGGCGCACGCCCATTGCGGCAATGTCGTCGACCGTGAAGCCGAGCGCGCCGCTGTTGAGGAAGTTCACCGGCTTCGGCGCCACCGCTTTGACCACGGCTTCGATCTGCTCGCGGGTCTTGATGCCCGGCGCGTAGAGGCAATCGGCGCCGGCCGCGGCGTAGGCCTTCAGCCGCCGGACGGCGTCGTCGAGATCGGGCACGCCGCGGATGAAATTTTCCGCCCGCGCGGTGAACACCACCTCGCCGCCGGCGCGATCGACCGCCGCGCGCGCCGCTTTGACGCGCGCCACGGAGAGATCGAAGTCGTAGAGCGGCGTGGCGGAATTGTTGGGCGAATCCTCGATCGAGAGCCCGGCGACGCCGGTGGCGATGCAACGCGTCACGTTGTCGGCCACGGCGGCTGGATCGTCGGCAAAGCCATTCTCGAAGTCGGCATTGAGTGGAATATCGGTCGCCGCCGCCAGTTCGCTGTAGTGTGCGAGCACGTCATCGCGGCTTTGCGCACCGTCGGCAAAACCCTCCGAATGCGCATGGCCGGAGCTTGTCGTCGCCAGCGCCTTGAACCCGAGGCCTTGCAGGTAACGCGCACTGCCGACGTTCCATGGATTGGGAATGACAAAGCAACCCGCATCGTGAAGCTTGTGAAAAGTCTTGCGCTTGTCGGCGGTGGATGGACGAGAGCCCGGCATGAAAAACTCCTCTACGATCGCGGCCGGCCAAGCCTGCCATGGCGGCGCGGCCGAAAACAGCGCATTCCCGGTCGATCAGGTTCCGTCGCTGTCGGCGACATGCGCAAGATATTTCTCATAGTCGGCGCGCGTGATCAGGCCACCCTCACGGGCGACGCGCTCCCGATCGGCTGTCGACAGCGCGGCTTGCACGTCGTCGACCCGTTTCCACGCCGCCAGCGGCGCATGCGAGCCCGGATGCGGCACGTATTCGGATTCGGCGATCTTGCGGTAGCGATGGACGTAACGCGGGCAGTTGCGAAAAACCTCGGTCACGGCGACCCGCACGACCAATTGCGCTTCGGCATAGTCGGCCAGCAGCGGATCGTCGTCGTCCACGCTGGCGATACCCTGCACGCGGATGCGATGCGGCCGCTCGAAGTTGACGAACAAAAGGCCGACCTTGTCGTTGCCGACAAGATTGCCCATCGAATAGAACATGCCGTTGCCGTCGTAGCAGGGGAACGCCAGCGTCTTGCCGTCGAGCACGCGCACAAAACCCGGTTCGCCGCCTTTGTAGGAGACCGTCGGCCGGCCCTCGTGATCGATGGTGGCGAGCCAGAACATGTCGCGGCTCTCGATGAACGCCTTGTGCTCGGCCGTGATCTCGGTCATCAGCACGCGCTTCTCGACATTGTCGGCCAGCCTGCGCATGTCGAAGCGGTCCTGCAGCGCGCGATGGTTGGGACCGTAAAGCCTGCTCATCTCACGTCTCCTTGTCACGTCTCCTTGGCGGCGGATCAGTGATTGTCCCGGGGCACGAATTTCTGCGCCACCCGCTGATATTTCACCGCCGGCCGCAGAACCATGCCGTCGGCGAGCTGATCGACCATGGCGCGCTGGATTTCCTGCCACGGCGTCTCGTTCGGCGGATAGTGATAACCGCCGTCTTTCTGCAGCGCCGCGCGCCGCGCCGTCAATTCTGCGTCTGCGATCAGAATATCGGCAGTGTTTTTGTTGAGATCGATGCGCACGCGGTCGCCGGTCTTAAGCAGCGCCAGCCCGCCGGCGGCCGCCGCTTCCGGCGAAGCATTGAGGATCGACGGCGAGCCGGATGTGCCGGACTGCCGGCCGTCGCCAATGCACGGCAGCGAGGTCACGCCCTTTTTGATCAGCGCCGCGGGCGGCTGCATGTTCACCACCTCGGCCGAGCCGGGATAGCCGATCGGTCCGGTGCCGCGCATGAACAAAATGCTGTGCTCGTCGATGCCGAGCGCCGGATCGTCGATGCGCCGGTGATAATCTTCCGGACCGTCGAACACGATGGCGCGGCCCTCGAACGCATTCGGATCCTTGGCATCGGAAAGATAGCGCTTGCGGAATTCCTCCGAGATCACGCTGGTCTTCATGATCGCCGAATCGAACAGATTGCCGTGCAGCACCTTGAACCCGGCATGGGGCTTGAGCGGTGCGCCATAGGGCCGGATGACGTCGGCATTGCTCGATTTTGCCCGCGCTACATTCTCGGCCCAGGTCTTGCCGTTGATGGTGAGCGCGTCGCCATGCAGGCGCCCGGCCTGCAGCAATTCGTGCATCACCGCCGGCAATCCGCCGGCGCGAAAATAGTCTTCGCCGAGGTATTCTCCGGCCGGCTGCATGTTGACCAGGAGCGGTACGTCGTGGCCGATCGTCTCCCAATCCTCGATCTTGAGCTCGACGCCGACATGGCGGGCGATGGCGTTGATATGGATCGGCGCGTTGGTCGAGCCGCCGATCGCCGAGCAGGCGAGGATGGCGTTCTCGAACGCGGCGCGGGTCAGGATATCGGACGGTTTAAGATCCTGGCGCACGATTTCCACCGCGCGCACCCCGGTCTCATAGGCGATGCGGGCGCGCTCGCGATAGGGTGCCGGGATCGCGGCGCAGCCGGGCAGCGACATGCCGAGCGCCTCGGCCATGGCGTTCATGGTGGATGCGGTCCCCATGGTGTTGCAGTGGCCGATCGACGGCGCGGAGGAGGCGGCGATATCGATGAATTCGTTGTAGTCGATCTTGCCGGCGGCAACGTCCTGGCGTGCCTGCCAAAGCACGGTGCCGGAACCGGCGAGCTTGCCGTTGTGGTAGCCGTCGAGCATCGGCCCGCCGGACAGCACGATAGCGGGCGTATTGACGGTGGCCGCCGCCATCAGACACGCCGGTGTGGTCTTGTCGCAGCCGGTCATCAGCACGGCGCCGTCGAGCGGATAGCCGAACAGCACCTCGACCAGGCCGAGATAAGCGAGGTTGCGGTCGAGCGCGGCGGTCGGCCGCTTGCCGGTCTCCTGAATCGGATGCACCGGAAATTCCATCGCCAGACCGCCGGCGGTGCGGATGCCTTCGCGCACGCGTTCGGCAAGCTGCAGATGATGCCGATTGCACGGGCTGAGATCGGACCCGGTCTGGGCGATGCCGATAATCGGTTTGCCGGAGGTCAACTCGGCGCGGCTGAGGCCGTAATTGAGGTAGCGCTCCAAATAAAGCGCCGTCATGCCCGGATTGTCCGGATTGTCGAACCACAATTGCGAGCGCAGACGGCGCTGTTGTTGCTCGTGCGGTTTGCCGTTTTTCGCCATCGTCATCTCCGCGATTTATTGCCTTAAGCGTCGCAAATGCCTGCAATGCGATTTTCGCAAATCCAGGAACTCCGTTGCGATAGATATAGCGATTTTACGGCGCGGCGAACGCTGCGTGCCGCAGATAAAGGCAGGCGGGCCGGATTCGCGCGCAATCCATTGTGCCGATTCAGGATTTTTTCCGCCTCATTTTGTGCCTATTGCACCGCAATATAAGCGGACTCAAAACGACCGTAATATTCCCATTAACTAACTGACTTTCATTGACAATATCGTGACTTCCGAGTGACCGTTCGATCCTTGTGCAGCGCCAAATTCGGTGTAGGTAGGCGGGCAAGGGTGACCGTAATCGGAGACTGCAAAAATGAAATCGCTCAACACCAAGCTGGTGCTCTCCGCTCTGGGCATTGCGTTGCTCGCCACGCCGGCCTTCGCCGCGAAGCATCATCAGGCTTCGTATCAGGGCCTGCAGAACTCGGCCGCACGCGCGCCCGCGCCCACCACCGATGTCGGCACCTACCCGAATGGCGCGACGCGCAGCGGCAGCGCCTATTCGCGCGAATCGGGCGCGGAAGACAACGTGATCCGCTGAATTCCGTCACGCGGTTGAAATGGGCAGAGCCCCGGACCTTGGTCCGGGGCTCTTGCTTTTGCGCCGGCCGCGCCGCGTTTGCATTTGACGGCCGATTTTGTTGAACTGCCCGCCGACAAGAAACGCGGGGAACGCCATGCTGAAGACCATCGCAGCCTTCGACCGGATCGGCGAGGAGAACGCCTTCGCCGTGCTGGCGCGGGCGATGCAGCTGATGTCGCAGGGCCGCGACATCATCAATCTCGGCATCGGCCAGCCCGATTTCCGCACCCCGGATTTCATCGTCGAGGCGGCGATCAAGGCATTACGCGACGGCCATCACGGCTATACGCCCGCGGTCGGCATCGCGCCATTGCGCGAAGCGGTGGCCGCCGACCTGCACAAGCGCTTCAAGGTCAGCGTGTCGCCCGACGAAGTGATGATCATGCCGGGCGGCAAGCCGACCATGTTCATGTCGATCCTGATGTTCGGCGAGCCGGGCGCGGATATTCTTTATCCCGATCCCGGCTTTCCGATCTATCGCTCGATGATCGAATATACCGGCGCGCGGCCGATCCCGGTGCCGATCCGCGAGGAGAATAATTTCGCCTTCTCCGCGGAAGAAACCTTGAGCCTGATCACGCCGCAGACGCGGCTACTCATCGTCAATTCGCCGGCCAATCCGACCGGCGGCGTGACGCCCAAGGCCGAAGTCGACAAGCTCGTCGCCGGGCTGGAGCGCCATCCCGACGTCGCCATCATGTCCGACGAGATCTACGACCACATGGTCTATGACAGCGAGACCCATGTCTGCCTGCTGTCGTATCCGTCGATCCGCAACCGGCTGATCCTGCTCAATGGCTGGTCGAAGACCTACGCCATGACCGGCTGGCGGCTCGGCTATGCGGTGTGGCCTGGCAAGCTCTACGACTACGCGAGAAAACTCGCGGTCAATCTGCATTCCTGCGTCAACGCCTCGGCGCAATATGCCGGCCTTGCCGCGCTCACCGGCCCGCAGGACGAGGTGGCGAAAATGGTCGCCGAGTTCGATCGTCGCCGCAAGATCGTCGTCGCCGGACTGAACAAGCTTCCCGGCACGTCCTGCGCCACGCCGAAGGGCGCGTTCTACGCCTTCCCCAACATCAAGCGCACCGGCTGGAAGGCCAAGCCGCTCGCCAATGCGCTGCTCGAAGACGCCGGCGTCGCCTTGATCGGCGGCCCGGATTTCGGCGTGCTCGGCGAAGGCTATATGCGGGTGTCCTACGCCAACTCGACCGAGAACATCCTCAAGGCGCTCGACCGCATGGGCGAGTTTTTGAAGAGCCGCAAGGCGGCGTGATTCTTCCTCGTCGTCATGGCCGGGCTTGTCCCGGCCGGCCACGTCTTTACGCTCTGCAGCGACAGACATGATGCCCGGCAGAAAGCCGGGCATGACGAGGAGGCTTCAATGTCTCAACTCTCCGAAGAACAGCGCCTGATGCGGCAGAGCTGCCGCGATTTCGTCGACGACGTGATCATTCCCTTCATCCGCGGCAATTGGCAGCGCGAATGGCTGATGACGCCGGAGGACCGGCTGCCGCCGGACATCCTCGAAGGCGCCGAGAAGGTCGGCATCCGCACGCTCGGCGTGCCGGAGGAATTCGGCGGCATCGAGGTCGACCGGACGAGCGAAGTGCAGACCTTCGCGCTGATCGCCGAAGAGATCGCGCGCGGCGATTCCGGCCTCGCCGACAAGCTGGTGCAGAACTGGAAAGTGTCGGTGCTGTTGCGCAATCTGGCGCCGCGGCACCTGCAGGAAAAATGGTTCAAGCGGCTCATCGCCGATCCGCAATTCCTGCTCGCCCATTGCCTGACCGAACCGCGCGGCGCCTCCGACCGCTGGCTGCCCTACAACGTGCCGGAAGCCGCGATGCAGACCCGCGCGGTGCAGCAGAACGGCGAATGGGTGATCAACGGCCGCAAGCAGTTCATTTCGAATGGTTATGACGCCGGCCTGTTCGTGGTCTATGCCAACACCAATCCGCAGCTCGGCATGATGCAAGGCACGTCGAGCTTTCTGGTGCCGCGCGGCACGCCAGGGCTGACCATCGCGCGCTGCAACGAGACCGTCGGCTGCCGTTTCATGAACAACGGCGAACTGGTGTTCGAGGACATGCGCCTGCCGGCGGATCATCTGTTGGTCGAGGGCGACGCGCTGGGCAAGGCCGCGGTCTATTTCCGGCCCGGCAAGATCATCCAGGCGGCGAAAAACCTCGGCGTCGGCGTGCGCGCCTTCGAGCTCGCCGCCGACTATGTGCAGAACTACGTGCAGGGCGGCCGCATCCTGATCAAGCATCAGGCGGTGGCGCTGCGTCTTGCCGACATGGCAACGCGCATTGAAGCCGCGCGGGCGCTGCTTGAGCGCGCATCAAAAGCCGTCGACGACAACGCGCCAGACGCCGACACGTTGTGCAACATGGCAAAAGTGTTCGCCTCGGAGGAAATCCTCAAAGTGGCGCAGCATGCGCTCGAGCTGCACGGCGGCAATGGCGTGATGCTCGATTTCGGCGTCGAGAAGATTTTCCGCGACGCGGCGATCTTTTTGCACATGGACGCCACCGTCGATATTTCGCGGTTCAAGATCGTCAAGTCGATGTTTCCGCACAGCGCCGGCAAATACGCCGGGCCGGAAAGCTAATTCCTCTGCGTCAGCCGGAAGCCGGCGATGACGATGGCCAGCCCGATAAGCTGCCAGACGCTCGGCAGTTCGCCCACGGTGACGGCGCCGACCACAAGCGTAAACACCGGCACCAGCGACGGATACAGCGACGCGCGGCTGACGCCGAGCAGCTCCACCGCGCGGGTGAACAGATAAATGCCGCCGGCGCCGGCGAAAAAACCCTGCACGACGGCCTGCATGAAATTTTCCCAAAATCCGGCCGCCACCATGTTGTCGAAGCACACCAGCAAGAGCGGCAGGCCGACGAGCGACAGCACGCTGGTGACGCCGGCCGCCCGCATCGGCGCGATCCGGAAGCGCCGCAACAGCATGCCGAAGATCGCAAACGAGGTGCCCGCGGCCACGAACAACAGGTCGCCAGTGACGCCTTGCGCGCCCATCGTACTCAGCGCTTCGACGCCGATGACGCAAAGCCCGAGCACGATGGTCAGCGCGCCGGCGACGCGGCGCCAGGGCAAAGCTTCCCTGAGCACGATCCGCGCCAGGATCAGCCCGCCGACGGCGGCGCAGGACGGCTGGATGATGGCGCCGTGGCCGAGCGGCACGAACACGTAGCCAAAATAGCTCCACAGCGCGAGCGGCAGCCCGCCGAATGCCGTCAGCAGAAGGCCGCGCCGCCAGCCGACGCCGCCGAGATCGCGGACGCCGCTGGTCGCGATGAACGGGAGCAGCACCAGGCCGGGCCAGACAAACCGATGCAGCGACAGCACCAACGGCGATAGTCCGACGAGGATGCCGTGGCGCGCGGCAACGAAGCCGAAGGACCAGAACAAGGCCGAGCCGGCGCCGTACACCACGCCCAGCGCTGTTGCGTGTTTGGCCGGCAAAGACGGAGCAAGGGTCATTCGGCCGCGAAGCATAGTCGGTTGCGGATTTGGAGAACAGCGCAGGAAAATTCGCGGCAGGCTTCGCGCAACGCGAAGTCCATGTCACGTCAGTCCATCGACGTCGGCATCGTCGAGCAAATCGAGCCCGCCGACCGCCACCACATGCCCGGCATCGAGCCGCACCACGGTGGTGGCGATGCGGCGCAGCTCGGCGGCGGTGTGGCTGACATAGACCATGGGGATTGCGGCATCGTCGCGCAGGCGCACCAGATAGGGCAGGATTTCGCGCTTGTGCGCGGCGTCGAGCGAGGCCAGCGGCTCGTCGAGCAGCAACAGGCGCGGCCGCAGCAACAGCGCGCGGCCGACGGCGACGCGCTGGCGCTCGCCGCCCGACAGCATACGCGGCCGGCGATCGAGCAGATGGCCGATATCGAGCAGCGCGACGATGCGCGCGAACGCCTCGGCATCGCGCGGCCGGCCGCTCATGCGCCGGCCGTAGTCGAGGTTCTGCCGCACGTTCAGATGCGGGAACAGCCGGCCCTCCTGGAACACATAGCCGATGCGGCGCCGATGCGGCGGCAGGTCGATGCCGCGGGCGGCGTCGAACAGCGCCGTGCCGTCGACGGCAAGCGAACCGCGGTCCGGCGCGAGCAGGCCGGCGATCATGTTCACGACCGATGTCTTTCCCGAACCCGACGGACCGAACAAAGCCGTCGCGCCGCCTGCTGCTTCGAAACGCACGGCAAGCTTCAGCGCACCGAGTTGCTTCTCCACGTCGACGGCGAGCACGGTCAATCACTCCCCGTGGAAGCGGACGCTGGCGCGACGGGCGAGCCATTCCGAGGCGAACAGCGCCGCAAATGCCAATACGATCGCGATCAAGACCAGCCGGCCCGCGGCCGCGTCGCCGCCAGGCACCTGGGTCAAGGTGTAGAGCAGGGACGAAATGGTCTGCGTCTCGCCCGGAATATTCGACACGAAGGTGATGGTCGCGCCGAACTCGCCCAGCGCCCGCGCAAAGCACAACACCACGCCGGCGATGATGCCCGGCAATGCCAGCGGCAGGGTCACGGTGAGAAACACCCAAGGCCGGTTGGCGCCGAGCGTCGCCGCGGCGTCTTCGAGCTTGCGATCGATCGCCTCAAGCGCCAGCCGGATCGGCCGCACCATCAAGGGGAAGCCCATGATGCCGCAGGCCAGCGCCGCACCGGTCCAGCGGAACGAAAAGACGATGCCGAAATGGCTGTCCAAAAATGCGCCAATCGGCGCCTTGCGGCCGAACCAGATGAGCAGGAGATAGCCGGTGACGACCGGCGGCATCACCAGCGGCAGGAAGACGACGCCGTCGAGCACGCTCTTGCCCCAAAAATTCGCCCGCGCGAGCAGCCAGCCGACGGCGATGCCGAACGGCAGCGCGCAGGCGGTCGCGACCACGGCGATGCGCAACGACAGCGCAACTGCAGTCCACTCAGCGGGAGTGAGGTCGGGCACGTTAGCCCTCCCCTGCAGGGGAAGGTGAAGCAAGAGCAGCGCTCACGATGTCGGCTTCATCAGGACGGCAAAGCCGTAAGCTTCGAATATCGTCTTGGCCGCCGGCGAGCGCAGGAACGCCAGATACGCCGTCGCCTCGGGCTTGGCGCCCGCCGTGGCCGCGACCGGATAGACGATCGGATCGTGGGAATCTTCGGGAAACACGCCGACGACTTTGACGCCCGGCTCGACCTTGGCGTCGGTCGCGTAAACGATACCGAGCGGCGCCTCGCCGCGCGCGACAAGGACCAAAGCGGCGCGGACATTCGCGGTCATGGCCATTTTCGGCTGCACGGAAGACCACACGCCGAGGTTTTCCAGCGCCGCCCTGGCATAGATCCCGGCTGGGACGGCGGCGACATCGCCGGTGGCGATCCGCCCGTCGCCGGCGAGCTTGGCGAGATCGAAACCCGGCGCGATCGTCACATGCTCGATCTTGGAATTTTTGGCGGCGATCAGCACGAGCGTGTTGCCGAGCAAATTCGACCTTGTGTCGTCCTTGATGAGCCTTTTCTGCGCGCCGTAGTCCATCCATTTCAGGTCGGCGGAAACGAACACGTCGGCCGGGGCGCCGCCTTCGATCTGCTTCATCAGCGCCGAGCTGGCGTCGTAGCTGGCAACGACCTTGATGCCGCTCTGCCTGGTGAAGGCGGCATCGACGTCGTCGAGCGCGTTCTTCATCGAGGCGGCGGCAAAGACGGTGATGGCTTTGTCCTGCGCCTTTGCGGCGTGCGGCGCCGCCGCAATAGCGACCGCCGCGGCCGTGGCCGCCAGGATGGCTGTTCTCGTGAGCACGACGGTTCTCCAACAGTTTTTCGCGCGCGCCAGCTATGCGCGCCGGATCACAGGACCCGTGAGATAAACACGACCGCCTCGGGGAACCGTCGTTCCGGGCATTGACGACGCGCGCTCAGCGCATCATCGGTCGCGGACGGACAATAGGCCGAAGGCTTTGGCCGGACAAGCGGGGTTGCAGCGCCAAGTGGTCACCGCCGGGAGCCATGCTATCTTCCCCGTGCAGGAGCGAGGACCGATGACCGGGGCGGAATCGATCGAAGGCGACTACGACTACATCATCGTCGGCGCCGGCTCGGCCGGCTGCATTCTCGCCAATCGGCTCTCGGCCGACGCCGGCAAGCGCGTGCTCGTTCTCGAAGCCGGCGGCCGCGACAACTGGATCTGGTTTCACATCCCGGTCGGCTATCTGTTCGCCATCGGCAATCCGCGCTCCGACTGGTGCTTCAAGACCGAGCCGGAACAAGGCCTCAACGGCCGCAGCCTCAACTATCCGCGCGGCAAGGTGATTGGCGGTTCGTCGTCGATCAACGCCATGATCTATATGCGCGGCCAGGCCGCCGATTACGATCACTGGCGCCAGCTCGGCTTGAGCGGCTGGGGCTGGGGGGACGTGCTGCCGTATTTCAAGCGTCACGAAAACCATTTCATGGGGGAAAGCGAGGCGCACGCCGTCGGCGGCGAGTGGCACATCGCGGCGCCGCGGGTGCGCTGGGATCTGCTCGATGCCTTTCGCGCCGCCGCCGAAGAGGCCGGCATCAAATCTATCCCCGACTTCAATTGCGGCGACAACGAAGGCATCTGCGCCTTCCACGTCAACCAGAAGCACGGCCGGCGCTGGTCGGCGGCCAGCGCCTTCCTCAAGCCGGCGCTCAAGCGCGCCAATTTGCGGCTCGAGACCGGCTGCCTGGTCGAAGCCATCGTGTTCGACGGCCGGCGCGCCGCCGGCGTGCGCTGGACCCAAGGCGGCCAAGCGCGGATGGCGCGCTGTCGCGGCGAAGTCATTTTGGCCGCCGGCGCGATCGGTTCGCCGCAGATCATGCTTTTGTCCGGCGTCGGCCCGGCGCAGCAATTGCAGGACCTCGGCATCCCGGTCGTGCTCGACCGGCCCGGCGTCGGCGCCAACCTGCAGGATCACCTGCAGCTGCGCCTGATCTACAAGGTCGACGGCATCACCACGCTCAACGAGCGCTACCACGCGCCGCTCGGCTTCGCGCGCATGCTCGCCGAATATGCGCTGCTGCGGCGCGGCCCGCTGACCATGGCGCCGTCGCAGCTTGGGCTATTCACCCGCTCCGACCGCGACCAGGAACGCGCCAATCTGCAGTATCACGTCCAGCCGCTGTCGCTCGACCGCTTCGGCGAGCCGCTGCATACGTTCCCCGCCTTCACGGCGAGCGTGTGCAATGTGCGGCCGACCAGCCGCGGCGCGGTGCGGCTGCGCTCGCGCAACCCGGCCGAGGCGCCGCGCATCAAGCCGAATTATCTCGCCACCGACGAGGACCGCCGCATCGCCGCCAACGCCATCCGGCTGACGCGGCGGATCGTGGCGCAGCCGGCACTGCAAAAATTCCATCCCGACGAATATTTGCCCGGACCGCAGCTGCACGATGACGATGAGCAGGCCTTGATCAAAGCCGCTGGCGACATCGGCACCACCATCTTCCATCCCATCGGCACCGCGAAAATGGGGCTGGCGAGCGATCCGATGACGGTGGTCGATGACCGCCTGCGCGTCGCCGGCATCGAGCGGCTGCGCGTGGTCGACGCCTCGGTGATGCCGACGATCACGTCGGGCAACACCAACGCGCCGACCATGATGATCGCCGAGAAAGGCGCCGCCATGATCCGCGCCGACGCCAAAGGCGCGACCGCATGAAGGCGGCTTTGCGCGCTAAGGCGATACTGCTCGATCCGTCAGCCGAATGGACAATGATCGAGCGGGAGTCGGGCGATCCGGCCTATCTGCTGAGCCGCTACGTGGCCGTGCTCGCGCTCGTTCCCGCCGTGTGCGGCTTCATCGGTGCCAGCGTCATCGGCATGGTGGTTCCCGGCACAGGTCTGGTGCGGGCATCGCTGTTCGACGGCTTCTTTGGCGCGATCTTCGGCTATGCGATGGCCTTCGGCATCGTGCTCGTGCTGGCGCTGATTATCGATCTCCTGGCGCCGTTGTTCGGGGGCAAGAAGGATTTCGACAACGCCTTCAAGCTTGCGGTCTATTCCTATACGCCGGCCTGGCTCACCGGGATTTTTCTCTTGCTGCCGGGACTGCGCTTTCTGACGCTCACCGGCTTTTACGGCGCCTATGTGCTGGCGCTGGGCCTGCCGCGGCTGATGAAATCGCCGGTGCCGAAAGCTTACGGCTATGCCGTGGTGATCGTGGTTTGCGCGTGCACGCTGACACTGATCGCCGCCGCCATGCAACGCGCCGTGTTCCACACCGCCGGCCTTTAGCGCGGACAATCGAGCTTACGGCGCCTTCACAATCTGCTTACAGGCCGCCGGCAACGCGGCGAGCGTCGGTCCGGTCCGCGGTCCGGCCGGCTTTTCCGGCGGCTTCGGATGCAGCACGCCCGCCGTGAACCAGTAATCGAGCGCATGGCCGCAACCGTCGCCGGGCGGCACCGGCGGCTGCGACTCGCATTGCGGGCTGTCGGGTGGACAGTTGAGCCGGATGTGGAAGTGCTCCGCATGCCCCCACCACGGCCGCACTTTGGCGAGCCAGTCGCGATCCGAACCGGCCTCGCTGCACATTTCTTTTTTGATCGCCGCGTTGACGAAAATGCGCGCGATCTCGGGATCCTCGGCAGCGGCCTTCACCAGTGCGGTGTGGACCGGCGTCCAGAGGCTGTGGTCGACGTCGAGACCGCTCGGCGCCACCATGTTGACGGCGCCGTTCATCTCGCGCTCCTCGCGGCTGAGCACGTGGTCGGGCATCGGGCTGAACCAGATATCGGCATCGAGCCCGATCTGGTGGCTAGCATGGCCGCTCAGCATCGGACCGCCGCGGGGCTGCGCCATATCGCCGATCAAAAGCCCGTTCCATCCGACCTTCTTGGCATTCGCACCAAACCGCTTGATGAAATCGATCAGCTCCGGGTTGCCCCAATTGCGGTTGCGCGACAGCCGCATCACCTGCCAGGTCGGGCCCGTGATCGGCAGCTCCTCGGCGCCGGCCATGCAGCCCTTGGCGTAGCCGCCTATGGCGCGCGCCGGGCCGGCGAACGGTGTCAGCTTGCGGGCGAACAATTCTTTTGCCGGGATGTTCGGGGCGTCGGGATTGGCGAGCGGCGGCAGCGTCACCTTCTCGAGCGTGCCTGGCGGTGTTGCATCGACGGTGCTGGCTGCTCTGTTCTGCGTGCCGGAGTCTTGGGCCCGCTCTTGGGCCAGCGCCGAACCGGCGCCGAGGAGCAGAAGCACGGCGAGCGCACGTACCGGAGCGAGCATCATTTCATCTCCGCGACGGACTTCGCCCCTCAACTTGCCTTCGCCCGGTACGCAACCGCCCGGGCGCGGCGGCGATACGCTGCCGCGAGTCGCTCATTCTGTCCAGTTACGAACAGGTCATCGCGCTGCCCGGCCAGCGCCAGCAGCCGCTGCTCGGTCGCCTGATGCGGCTCGATGGCGCCGTCATGCAGGATATGGCCGATGGCGCGCCCGCGCTCGGCGAGCGCACGCGCCACCAAGAGGCAACGATGACAATCGAGCGGCTCGCGCTCCGCGCACATCAGACAGACGCGAGCGCGCGCTGCATCGGCGAGCAGGCGGTCGAGGCCCAATTGAAATTCCGGCCGCCGCGCCATCGCCTCGTAGTCCGCAACACCATCGCGATAGAGCGCGGCTTCGCGCGGCCGGCCGCCGAGGGTGTCGCCGTACGGCAGATAGGTCATACCGTGCTGCGTCAGCGTCGCTGCCAAATTCTTGGCGGAGAACCACGGGAAGCGACGCGAGAACGGCGTCGAACGGACGTCGGCGATGGCATTCGCGCCAGCGCCGCGCAGCAACGCGATAAAACGCTCGGCAGGAATATTCGAGTGGCCGATGCTGAACAGATCGAAGGACGACATCGCCGAAAGTCTAGCGCAAAAGCTCCGGCAGTTTCATGGCCGTAAGCTTATGGCGGACCATTAACCGTCGCTAGCACGCCGGCTTTTTTGCCAGGTCCGCCGGCGCTACAATGCTACCTGTTTGGAGATGAGGAATGCGGCGGGGGATTGCAATGCGCCGGTTGCTTTGCGCGGCTGCCATTGTCGCATGGTCTTTGCTGTTCGGCCTTTGCTGCCAGCGCGCCGAGGCCGCGGTCGTCGTCGATATCGACCGCTCGAGCCAGACCATGTCGGTCAGCGTCGACGGCATGCCACGCTATAACTGGCGGGTGTCGACCGCCCGGCACGGCTACATCACGCCGCCCGGCACCTATCACCCGCAGATGATGGCGCGGCGCTGGTTCTCGCGGCTGTATTACAATTCACCGATGCCGTATTCGATTTTCTTCCACGGCGGTTACGCCATTCACGGCACCTACGAGATTTCGCGGCTGGGCGGACCGGCCTCGCACGGCTGCGTGCGGCTCGATCCCGACCACGCCGCGATCTTGTTCGAACTGGTCGAACGGGAAGGCATGAGCCGCACCACGATCGTGGTGCACTGAGTTTTTCCTGTTCCGCGCCGCGGCCGTTGATCGCAACCGCAAGCCAATTGTCTATCGACCGCAGCGGCGGCGGCGGCTAATAAGAGACGGCCATGACGACCACAAAGAGCCTCAGCGGCGTGATCGCCGCCATCACCACCGCGATCGACGGTAGCGGCGAGCCCGACAGTGCGCGCTCGACTGCGCTGGCCCGCTTCCTGCTCGACAACGGCTGCGACGGGCTGAACGTGCTCGGCACCACCGGTGAAGCCACCTCGTTCTCGGTGGATCAGCGCAGCCGCGTCATGAGCGCTTACGCGGCAAGCGGACTGCCGCTCGACCGCATGATGGTCGGCACCGGCGCTGCCGCGCTGGCCGACGCCATTGCGCTGACTAGGCACGCCGCCGAGCTCGGCTTTGCCGGCGCGCTGGTGCTGCCGCCGTTCTATTACAAGGGCGTGCCCGACGACGGCCTGGTGGCCTATATCGACGCGATCGTCGCCGCGACCGCGGCGCAGCCGATCCCGATCTACCTGTACCATTTCCCGGCGCAGTCGGGCCTGCACTGGCATGTCGCGTTGATCCGCCGCCTGCTCGACGGCTTCGGCGAGCGCATCGTCGGCTTGAAAGATTCCTCCGGCGACATGGCCTATGCCCGCGAGGCGGCGAGCGTCTCGCCGCGTTTCAAGGTCTTCCCTTCGACCGAGGCGGCGCTGCCGGAGGCCCGCTCCGGCCCGTTCGCCGGCTGCATCTCGGCGACCGCCAATCTCAACGCCGATCTGTGCGCCTGCGCCTACCGCTCGGGCGACGCCGCAGCGCTCAACGAAGCGGTCGCGATCCGCAAGCTGTTCGACGGCAAGGCGCTGGTGTCCGGCGTCAAGGCACTCATCGCCCATATTCACGACGCGCCGCAATGGGCGCGCACGGCGCCGCCGCTTGCGGCGTTCCCGGCGGCCGACCGCGCCGCCGTCATTGCCGGCTACGACGCGGTACGGGCCAAGCGCGTGGCATAGCAGAGGGAATGGCCCTGCGTTGACGCCGCCGTCCCATCCCCCTATAAGCCCGGCCCAAGGCGTCGGGCGTTTGGCCTGCGCTTCCTCACGACAACATCGATTGAACAGGTTTCGTCCGATACCCCATGGCTAATACCAAGTCCGCCAAGAAGGCCGCGCGCCAGATTGCCCGCCGCACCGTGATCAACAAGGCGCGGCGCACCCGCATGCGCAGCGCCGTGCGCAAGGTCGAGGAGGCGATTTCGGCCGGCGACCGCGCCGCCGCCGTCACCGCCATGGCCGAGGCCGAGCCGGCGCTCGTTCGCGCCGCGCGCACCGGCATCGTCCACCGCAACGCCGCGCAACGGAAAGTCTCGCGGCTTGCCCACCGCATTGCCAAGCTCGGCAAATAGCCATTAGAGTGATCGGGTTGGCGCTTGAGGCGCCGCGCTGGACAACGGTCCGCTGGTGGGTCGGCGCTTGGCGTCCGACAGCTCGGCCAGCGATCATTCGCGATTCGCGCGCAATTCGCCGCGGAGCGCCATTAAACTGTTGCAGAATCGTCACTTAAGTCCGTGAAAATGCGGGCAAAAGCCATGTTGGCTTTTTGCGCGCGGGCGCCGCATCGTTTTTTATTTGCTCCGCGCCATTGCGGCGGGGGTTACCCTGAAAATTCGAAAACAAGAATTGTTGTATGATGAAAGGCTTATTGGCCACATGAAATTCGGGGGTTGGAATCATCCCCGAATCCGCCGAGTCGGGTTTTATTTGGTCCGTTGTTTGATCGGGCGCATTTTTGGCCGGGTTTTGCCTGTCATCGAACTGTAATCAGCCCGTTGAGTCAATGTCTTGTGCGAGTCATCGGCGGCGCGGCCGGGCCGCGCTCCGGCAAGAAGTCCAATGTTGGCGCGGTTTTTTCTATTGCGAGCCGCAAACCGCGTGCTACGTTTTTCTTCCCTTCGGTTTCGAAGGTTATCACAAACGGGTCGAGCGGAAACTCATCGAAAAAATGGGCGCGGGAGGGCTGTGTCTAACTGCGTGGGGCTGTGATGCCACCGCAGTCGAGAATACTCAACGAGAAAACCTACTTATGGACTTGTGAAGCAGGTGAAACACGCGGGGCAGCTTCTGACGGTCGCGCAAAACTTCCGGCGCGTCAGTCAGTAACCATCGAACCGGGAGCGATGGAGGTGGGGGCATGATGACGACAATTCAGCCATTGAGAATAGCGGCGGGCGCGTCTTCGCCCAGAGTGTGTTGGCCTTTTGTACTGACGTTTCAGCCCGGCACCACCAAGCCCAGCGGCTGAATCGCCTCTCCATCCATCGGCGGCTGTGGCTGATCGATCCGCACCGCTCCAGCACCACCCCCTTCGTCATGTGAGTTGCGTTTGCCAGTGTCGGGCATGGTGGGGCCTGCCTCGCCTGAGTTGCTCGGTGAACCCTGACCTCCGAAGAAGAAATTAGCAGGCCAAAATGACGAGCACTGACCGGGAGCGCTGGCAGCGGGTCAAGGAGCAGCTCCGCAAACAACTCGGCGAGGACGTCTTCACCAGCTGGTTCGGCCGCATGGAGCTCGACGCCGCGGACAATGGCACGGTGCGGCTGTCGGTGCCGACGCGCTTTCTGCGGACCTGGATCCAGGCGCATTACAGCGAGCACGTGCTCGCCAAATGGCAGGCCGAGGATTCGACCATCAGCCGCCTGGAGCTGAGCGTTCGCTCGGCGGCGATCCGCCCGCCGGTGGCCAAGCCCAAACCGGCGGCGGAGCCGGCGGCGCTGGCGCGCGAGCTGCGCGACATGGATGGCGTCGAAACCCGCGCCAGCGTGCCGTTCATGAGCGTGCACGAGGCGCTCGGCGGCTCGCCGCTCGATCCGCGCCTGACCTTCGAGACTTTCATCGTCGGCCGTTCGAATACGCTGGCCCATGCCGCGGCCAAGCAAGTCGCGACCAGCCGGCGCGGCGAACAGCTGATGTTCAACCCGCTCTACATCCACGCCGCCGTGGGCTTAGGCAAAACCCACCTGCTGCAGGCGATCACTTGGGCCGGCAACGGCGCCGACCGCAAGGTGCTCTATCTGACCGCCGAGCGTTTCATGTATGGCTTCGTCTCGGCGCTGAAGACCCAGACGACGCTGGCGTTCAAGGAAGCGGTGCGCGCCATCGACGTGCTGGTGATCGACGACCTGCAGTTCCTGCAAGGCCGCTCGACCCAGGCCGAGTTCTGCCACACGCTCAATGCGCTGATCGACGCCGGCCGCCAGGTGGTGATTGCCAGCGACCGGCCGCCGGCGGACCTGGAAAGCCTCGACGATCGCGTCCGCTCCCGGCTTGCCGGCGGGCTGGTGGTGGAGATCGGTTCGCTGGGCGAAGAATTGCGGCTCGAAATCCTCAAGAGCCGGATCGCCGCCGCCCGGCTCTATCATCCCGGCTTCGAAGTGCCGCCGCCGGTGCTCGCCTTCATCGCCAAGGCGGTGACCCATAACGGCCGCGACCTCGAAGGCGCGGTCAACCGGCTGCTCGCCCACAACAAGCTCACCGGCCAGCCGGTGACGCTGGAAATGGCCGAGCGCGAGATGCGCGACCTGATCCGTCCGGCCGAGCCGAAGCGGGTGCGGATTGAGGACATTCAGCGCGTCGTCGCCCGCCAGTACAATGTCAGCCGTGCCGATCTGTTGTCGTCCCGGCGCACCGCCAACGTCGTGCGCCCGCGGCAGGTGGCGATGTACCTGGCGAAAATCCTGACGCTACGCTCGCTGCCCGAGATCGGGCGCCGGTTCGGCGGCCGCGACCACACCACCGTGCTGCATGCCGTGCGCAAGATCGAGGCGCTGGCCGGCAACGACACCGCCTTCGCCGAAGAGATCGAGGGGCTCAAACGCCAGCTGCAGGACTGATGGGAATTCCCGACGAAATACGGTGAAAGGCAGGGAAAAGGCCGGGTCGGCGACGGCCCGGCCTTGCGCAACGCCGTTCGCCGGGCCACTTTTGGCATCCGTCTGTCATCCGCCGCGTGAACGGATTTCGCGATGAAGATCACCGTCGAGCGTTCCGAACTGTTGAAATCGCTGGGTCACGTCCACCGCGTGGTCGAGCGCCGCAACACCATTCCGATCCTCGCCAACGTGCTGCTGCGCGCCGACCGTTCCAAGCTGAGCCTCAAAGCCACCGACCTCGACGTCGAAGTCACCGACACGATCGCGGCCGAGGTCGGCCCCGGCGGATCGACCACAGTGCCGGCCCACATGTTCTTCGAGATCGTGCGCAAGCTGCCCGAGGGCGCGCAGGTCGTTCTGGAATCCTCGGGCGACCGCGCGGCGCTGGCGATCCGCGCCGGCCGTTCGCGCTTTACGCTGCAGACGCTGCCGGAGAGCGATTTTCCCGATCTGGCGCCGGGCGAGATGACGCACAAGTTCGCGCTCAAGGCCGCCGACCTCAAGCGGCTGATCGACAAGACGCAGTTCGCCATCTCGACCGAAGAGACGCGCTACTACCTCAACGGCATCTATCTGCACGCCGCCGGCTCCAACAAGGCGCAAACCTTGCGCGCGGTGGCGACCGACGGCCACCGCCTGGCGCAGATGGAGCTCGACTTGCCGAAAGGCGCCGCCGGCATGCCCGGCATCATCGTGCCGCGCAAGACGGTCAGCGAAGTGCAGCGCCTGATGGAGGACAATGAAGCCGAGGTCGCGATCGAGCTGTCGGCGGGAAAAATTCGCTTCACCATCGGCGACGCCGTCCTGACCTCAAAACTGATCGACGGCACGTTTCCGGATTATGCCCGCGTCATTCCGCTCGCCAACGACAAGGAACTCGTGGTCGACAAGAAGGAATTCGAAGCCGCGGTCGATCGCGTCTCCACGGTTTCGAGCGAGCGCGGCCGCGCGGTGAAGCTGTCGATCACCGGCGGCAAGCTGTTGTTGTCGGTGACCAACCCGGATTCCGGCAGCGCCAACGAGGAGCTCGAGGTCGAATACGAAGCCGACCCGATCGATATCGGCTTCAACTCGCGCTATCTGCTCGACATCGCCGCGCAGATCGAGAGCGAGGCCGCGGTGCTCAAGCTCGCCGATCCGGGCTCGCCAACCCTGATCCAGGACAAGGATCCGCACGGCGCGCTCTACGTGCTGATGCCGATGCGGGTTTGACAGGGATCAGGTATCGGTCGTCAGCTATCAAGCGCTGCCTTGATCCCTGATTGCTGATTCCCGATGCCTGTTCGCCGCCTGACGCTGACCAATTTCCGCAACTACCACACCGCGTCGCTGGAAGCCGGCGCGAACACCATCGTGCTGATCGGGCCGAACGGCGCTGGCAAAACCAATTTGATCGAGGCGATTTCCTTCTTCGCGCCGGGCCGCGGCCTGCGCCGCGCCAATCTCGACGAGGTCGCGTTCAGCGAGGGCGACGGCTCGTGGGCGGTCGCAGCCGAGATTGAAGGCGCGCTCGGCCTCGCCACGCTGGGCACCGGCATCGAGCGGCCACCCGAAGACGGCGCGACGACCTTGCGCAAATGCCGGATCGACCGCGAGCCGGTCGGCTCCGCCGCGGCCTTCGCCGACCATCTGCGCGTGGTGTGGCTGGTGCCGGCCATGGACACGCTGTTCGTCGGCGCGCCATCGGAGCGCCGGCGCTTTCTCGACCGGCTCGCGCTCGCGGTCGATGCCGAACATGGCAGCAGGGTCAACGCGCTCGAACGCTCGCTGCGTTCGCGCAACCGGCTGCTCGAGGAGGTGCGGCCCGACGTTCATTGGTTGGACGCCGTCGAGCACGAGACCGCGGAGCTCGCCGTCGCGGTCGCCGGACAGCGCGTCGAGACCGTGCGCCGGCTCGACGGCGTGCTGACAAGCCGCAAGGGTTTTGCATTTCCGCCGGCCGAGATCGCGCTCGACGGCTGGATGGAAAAGCTGATCCCGGAGCACCCGGCGATCGAGATCGAGGAGCGCTACCGCGCCGTGCTGCGCGACAACCGCGGCCGCGACGCGGCGGCGGGGCGGACCAGCGACGGCCCGCATCTGACCGATCTCAAAGTAACCTACGCGGACAAAGGCATCGCCGCCGCCGATGCGTCCACCGGCGAGCAGAAGGCGCTGCTCATCGGCCTCGTCCTCGCCCATGGCCGCCTGATCGCCGAGATGACCGGTTTTGCTCCGATCCTGCTGCTCGACGAAGTCGTCGCCCATCTCGATCCCGCCCGCCGCGCCGCGCTGCATGGGGAACTCGCGCAACTCGGCGCCCAGGTTTGGATGACCGGCGCCGACCCGGCGCTCTTTGTCGAGGCCGCAGATGACGCGATGATCGTCGACGTGGCGTCAGGCCGCTTGGAAGCGAGACGGCAAAGCAGCTAAGGCCGAGCACCTTGAGGCCGGCGGCCGGTTCCAAGCCAGGAATCGTTCTCCAAGCTGGCATGCGCTCGTGGCAGCACTGGAACCAGAGTGCGAGGCGGCTCTTAACCTCATAGGGGGCAGAACCGTGCCGATCGCGAGACAAGGCCCCATGCCGGAACCGGCGGAAGACCAGATCGTGCGCAATCTCGCTGAAGCGCTGGAGCGCCTGCAAGAGGATTTGGATCGCGTGGAACTTTGGACGGCGGCGCTGACCTGCTTTCAGCGGCCGGTTCCCGATTACCAGCCGAGCGAGCGATATCTCTTGCCGGTCCGCCGTGAGCAGCGGAACGCCCGCCCGTAAGCGCAAAATCCGGACGGACTGCGGCGCTGATTTATCGCTGTGAGCGGTGTCGGCAGCGCCATTTTCGCCGCCATTGCGACGGCTATTTTCAGGCCCCGATTCGCGCCTCGGAATCGCCCTGCCAAATCCTTGAAAAATGGCGATTTGACAATATCTTACCGCCATCCACTTTGTGATGTACGGAACCCCGTTTTCGTGTACAACGAAAAGCGATTCTTCCGTGCTTTTCGCAAGCGTTCCAAAAGCTCATTCGAAAGCTCATCCGAAAGTTCTTGGCATGGCCGAACCCGCCCGCAAACCGACCCCAGCCGCACCCTCCGATTACGACGCCGAATCGATCAAAGTGCTCAAGGGTCTCGATGCCGTGCGCAAGCGGCCGGGCATGTATATCGGCGACACCGACGACGGTTCCGGCCTGCATCACATGGTCTACGAGGTCGTCGACAACGCCATCGACGAGGCGCTTGCCGGCTTCGCCAAGGAGGTCGTGGTCACGCTCAATCCCGACGGCTCGTGCACCGTGCGCGACGACGGCCGCGGCATTCCGACCGACATCCACAAAGGCGAAGGCGTTTCGGCGGCCGAGGTCATCATGACCCAGCTGCACGCCGGCGGAAAATTCGACCAGAACTCGTACAAGGTCTCCGGCGGCCTGCACGGCGTCGGCGTTTCGGTGGTCAACGCGCTGTCGAGCTGGCTCAAGCTCACCATCTGGCGCGACGGCAAGGCGCATTTCATGGAATTCCACGACGGCGAGGCGGTCGCCCCGCTCGCCGTGGTCGGCGCCGCCTTCGACAAGCGCGGCACCGAGGTGACGTTCTTGCCGTCGAAGAAAACCTTCACCATGACGGAGTTCGACTTCGCCACGCTCGAGCACCGGCTGCGCGAACTCGCCTTCCTCAATTCCGGCGTCACCATCGTGCTGTCCGATATGCGCCACGCCGTCGAGAAGCGCGAGGAGATGCGCTACGAAGGCGGCGTCGAGGCTTTCGTCAAATATCTCGATCGCAACAAGACGCCGCTCATTCCCGAACCGGTCGTCATCAAGGCCGAGCGCGAAGGCGTCGCCATCGATTGCGCGCTGTGGTGGAACGACGGCTACCACGAGAGCGTGCTCTGCTTCACCAACAATATCCCGCAGCGCGACGGCGGCACGCATCTGGCCGGATTCCGCGGCGCGCTGACGCGCCAGATCACCGGCTATGCCGAATCCGGCGGCGTCGCCCGCAAGGAGAAGGTCGCGCTGACCGGCGACGATTGCCGGGAAGGCTTGACCGCGGTGCTGTCCATCAAAGTCGCGGACCCGAAATTCTCGTCGCAGACCAAGGACAAGCTCGTCTCCTCCGAGGTGCGGCCGGCGGTCGAGGGCATCGTCAACGACATGCTCAAGGCCTGGCTGGAGGAGCATCCGAGCGAAGCCAAGACCGTCGTCGGCAAGGTCATTCAGGCCGCCGCCGCCCGCGAAGCCGCGCGCAAGGCCCGCGAAATGACGCGCAAGAGTGCGCTCGGCGTCACCTCGCTGCCCGGCAAGCTCGCCGATTGCCAGGAGCGCGACCCGGCGAAATCCGAGTTGTTCATCGTCGAGGGCGACTCAGCCGGCGGCAGCGCCAAGCAAGGCCGCAACAGGGAATTTCAGGCGGTATTGCCGCTTCGTGGAAAAATCCTCAATGTCGAACGCGCGCGCATGGACAAGATGCTGTCGTCCGAGCAGATCGGCACCCTGATCACGGCGCTCGGCACCGGCATCGGCACCGACGAATTCAACGCCGACAAGCTGCGCTACCACAAGATCATCATCATGACCGACGCCGACGTCGACGGCGCCCATATCCGCACCTTGCTGCTGACGTTCTTCTACCGGCAGATGCGCGAGATCATCGACCGCGGCCACCTGTACATCGCGCAGCCGCCGCTCTACAAAGTGTCGCGGGCAAAATCCGAGCAATATTTGAAGGACGAGCGCGCGCTCGAGGATTATCTGATCGACACCGGCCTCGACGAGGCGGTGTTGCGCTTGTCGTCGGGCGAAGAGCGCGCCGGCAACGATCTGCGCCAACTGGTCGAGGAAGCGCGGACGATCCGCAATCTGCTCAATAATCTGCACAGCCGCTATAACCGCCAGGTGATCGAGCAGGCGGCCATCGCCGGCGTGCTGCATCCGCGCGTCACCAGCGATCCGATAGCCGCCGCGGCGGCGGCCGAATATATCGCGCGGCGCCTCGATGCGCTGGCCGAGGAGACCGAGCGCGGCTGGCACGGCAAATTCACCGCCGGCGAAGGTTTTCAGTTCGAGCGCACGGTGCGCGGCGTCAAGGAGGTCGCCGTGATCGATGCCGCGCTGCTCGGCTCCGCCGATGCGCGCAAGCTCGACGAGTTCGCGCCGTCGCTGCAGAAAGTGTTCCCGCGCCCGACGCCGCCGGCGGTGCTGCGGCGGAAGGACGAGGACATCGCCATCCACGGCCCGGTCGGCCTGTTCGAAGCGGTGATGGCGGCCGGGCGCAAGGGCATCGCGCTGCAGCGCTACAAAGGCCTAGGCGAGATGAACCCGCAGCAATTGTGGGAAACCACGCTCGACACCAACGCCCGCACGATGCTGCAAGTCAACGTCAAGGAAATCGACGAGGCCAACACGATCTTCGACGAGCTGATGGGCGACAAGGTCGAGCCGCGGCGGGTGTTTATCGAGGCGAATGCGCTGGTGGCGAGTGTGGATGTGTGAGTTAATCCGCCCGCGCCCGGGCGAGGTGGCAAGCAAAGCGAGCCGATGACCTACGCGACCCCCTGATCCGCACCGCTCATTGCGACGAGGGGTTCATCAGATCGGCGCACGCCGCTTTGATCTCCTCATGGCTTTTGCCCATCGCCGCGAGCAAGCCAGCGTAGTTCTCAAACGCGGCGCTTAAATGGGGATGGCGATACCCCGTTTGCCGAGTAAATTCGAGAAAGATTGCAACATGCCGCCGCATCAAAGGTTCGGCCTCGGCGAGCCGGCCGGTGGCTTGCAGCAAAAAGGCGAGGTTGTTGAGATCTATCGCAACGTCGGGATGGTCCGGCCCCAAGCTTCGTTGGTCGATGGCAAGCGCGCGGCGCATAAGGGGCTCCGCTTCGGTCAACCGGTTCATCGCTTGCAGCAAAGCAGCGAGATTGTTGAGGCTGGTCGCGACTTGAGGATGGTCTGGCCCAAAGTTGCTTTCGAAAATTGAGATTGCTCGGCGCATCAGCGGCTCAGCCTCGGTGGGCCGATTAGTCGCTTTGAGCAAAGTGGCGAGGTTGTTGAGGCGGATCGCGACTTGAGGATGGTCGGGCCCAAAGCTCTTTTCGTCGATAGCGAGCGCGCGGCGCTTCAGCGGCTCGGCCTCGTCGATCCGGTTAGTATCTTGCAGCAAAGAGGCGAGGTTGTTGAGGCTCGTCGCAACCTGGGGATTGTCCGGTTCAAACGTCTTTTCGAAAATTGAGGTTGCTCGGCGCATCAGCGATTCAGCCTCGGTGAGCCGGTTGGTTGCTTGCAACACCGTGGCGAGGTTGTTTAGGCTCGTTGCCACGCGGGAATCGTCCGGCCCAAAGCTTTTCTCGAAAATTGAGATTGCTCGGCGCATCAATGGCTCAGCCTCAGTGAGGCGGTTGGTAGCTCTGAGCAATTGAGCGAGGTTGTTGAGGCGCGTCGCGACGTCAGGGTGGTCCGGGCCAAAGTCTCTTTCACCGATGACTAACGCGCGGCGAAGAAGTGGCTCTGTCTGATCATGGAGTGCCTTGGAAAAGAGCAACCCTGCAAGTTGGTTCATGATGTCGGCCGTCGGCTGGCCGATGTCGTGGGCGTCAGCATAAGTCGTTACTTCACGCATGTGAGGTGCCAACGACTCAAGTCGCGGCCAAGAACGGACATCGCGAGCATCCCCTGCCGAGGCATCATTTATCCACTGAACCGCCTCGACCAGGCTCCTTGGTGTAGTCTTGCCGGCGAGGCTCCGGCGAGTCACGTCCTGTACCAGGCGGTGGACGAGAAAAAACGGCCCCTCTGCGTCACGCGTTACGAGTGAGTAGGCAGCGAGATCGTCATAAGCTTCGCGTAGATTCTCCGCTTTGGCCCCGGGAATCGGAACGTCGAGTAGCGATTCCGGCACCTTTTCGGGTGCTAGCCAAGCAAGCCGATCTAGGAGCCGCCGACCGCCTTTGCTCAATTGCACGATCGAGGTCTGCCAAGTGACAGCGACGGCGCGCGGATAGCCTGTCACGATCGGATCAGACCAGCCCAAAACTTCGCTGCGCTTCGAACGCCATTGCTCTAGATATTGCGCGAAGGTCAGCCGTCGCTTCGCAATGAATGCGGCCGCCTGTTCCAGCGCGAGTGCCAGTCGGCCGAGTTCTTCCACGACCTCGCGCGCCTTTGCCACATCATCCGTCGCCACGCGCCGGCGGCCGTCGGTACGCGCCATCAGAAATGCAGCAGCGTCTTCCAAGGGTAACACGCCAAGTTCGAGCGGCTGGATGTCGCCAGGAAAATCAGCAAGCCGACTCGTGACGACTACCTGCCCTCCGATAAGCCCGCTCAACAGCCGCTCGACCTCGACGAGAGCTTCTCTACTATCCACGTTATCGAAGATTAAGAACCAGCCGGGATTGGCCCTCAGCCAATCTAGTACGGCCGCCAGACGCGCCGCGTCGTCGGTGGTGTCGAGCCGTGGCACCAACACGCCGGCAAGCGCCGCGAGATTGCGCCGCAGCGCCTCTGGCGTCTCGGCGACAACGAAAAGCAATGCCGTGTAATCGTCGGCGTGCGTCCATGCATACTCCACCGCCGCGCGCGTCTTGCCGATGCCGCCGAGCCCATAGAGAGCCTGACTGACGATCGCCGTTCGCCCGCCGCGCGCCCGCGTGAGGCTGTCGTGCAATCGCTGCATGAACTCGTCGCGGCCTTTGAACAGATCGCCGATGCTCGGATAGGGCAGCACAATCGGCTTGGCCGCCGATTGGCCCGTCGGCGCGGGTTTAGCTACGATCTTCGGCTCATCGCGGAGCACGGCGATGCGAAGTTCGTTAGCGTCCGAAAATCCCGTGTAGTGGGCGCCATCGGCCTTGAGGAATTGCAGATACGTGTTTTGCAAACCGACGCGGTCGCCTACTGCCGCTTCTCGATCCGGCCCGTAGCTATCGCCCGCGATATAGAGGTACGGCCGACGCTTGAAATGGCGGGCGAGGAAAAATTCCCACTGCGTGTAGCTTGCTTCTTTGATGCCGTTCGGCAGCACTCCTCTGAGCCGGTCGGCGGCACGCGCGGGTGGGCAAGCGCCACAGCGCTTGCCGACAATGCAGACCACCGCATGGCAGTCGCGAATATAGTCGGAAAGGTTGCCCAGCAGCGTCTCGCTGTCGGGACTTTGCTTGAAATCGCTTTGAACGGTCACTTCGTGACCACGCGCGCGCAGATCGCTGGCAAGCGCGTCGCGCGCTTTGCCGAATTCGCTCGTGACTGCGGAGATGAAGATGCGCAAGCGATCTTGAGGCATGTAAGCATTCAAGCACAACGTGCCGCGGCGGCAAACTTCCCCTCACCCTTGTGGGGAGGGGTAGGAGTGGGGGTCGCGAGGGGGTGCGCAGGCGTCAAGGCTGTCGCATTACCTCCCGACCCCCACCCCTCCCTCCCCACAAGGGGGAGGGAGAAGTTAAAACAAATCGAAATACTCGTTCTGCTCCCAGGCGGTCACTTCGCCGCCGCCAGTAGCCTCGGCCTTGAAGCGCGCCAGCTCGGCCTCTTTGATGTGGGCGTAATAGTCCACAAAGCTTTCGCCGAACGCTTGTCCAAACACTTCGCTCGCCCGCAGCGCCGCGAGCGCTTCCCCTAAATCCTTCGGCAACGGCGGCGCCTTCGTCTCGTACGGCGTATCCGCCGGCGGACCGGGATCGCGGCGATGCGCCATGCCGTCGAGGCCGGCATAAATCTGCGACGCCATGTAGAGGTACGGGTTCGCCGCCGGCTCGCCGATCCGGTTTTCCAGGTGCGTCGCCCCTTCGCCCGGCTGGCCGAGCACGCGCACCATGACGCCGCGATTGTCGCGGGCCCAGATGGCGCGGTCGGGCGCCAGCGTATAGGCGCGGTAGCGCTTGTAGCCGTTGATGGTCGGCGTCGCGAACGCCGCTGAGGCGTGGGCGTGGGTCAAGAGGCCGGCGAGGAAGTTCAGGCCGATCGCCGACAGCCCTTCGTGCGCGTTGCCGGCGAACGCGTTGCCGCCGCCTTTGCGCTCGAGCAGCGACTGGTGCAGATGCCAGCCGCAGGAGAAAAGATTCGGCTGCGCCGGCCGGCACATGAAGCTCGCGAGCAGGCCGTGGCGCCGCGCGATCTGTTTGGTGGCGGCGCGGAACAGGATCATCGTATCGGCGGCGTCGAGGCCGGTCTGCGGGCGGAAGGTGAATTCGCACTGGCTCGGGCCGAGCTCGACTTCCACTGAGCGCAGCGGCATGCCGAGCGCGGCGACGCCGCGGCGGATCGGCTCCAGCGCCGCGTCGATCTGATCGTAGCGGCTCTCGGTGAGATACTGGTAGCCCTGGTTGAGCAGGCTCACTTCGGGCGCGCGCGGCGGCCAAGTGGCGTCCTCCGGCGTGAGCCGCGGATTTTCCAGCTTGAACAGATGGAATTCGACTTCCAGGCCAGCGAGGTAGTCGAACCCGCCTGTCTGCAGCCGCTTAAGCGCATCTCTCAAAATCTGCCGCGCCGAGAACGGCACCGGCTTGCCGTTGCCGAAAAAAATATTGCACAAAAACCAGCCGGTATTCGGTGCCCACGGCAACACCTGGAACGTCGCCGGGTCGGCGATCATGACGAAATCGCCGGCGCCCTGCATCTCCGCCATGGCGAAGCCGCCGCCGGGCGTGAATACCGGATAGGCGGTCTTGTGGGCGGTGTCCTTGGCCAACAGCGTCGTCGTCATGGTGACGCCGGCTTGCATCAGGGCGGGCGCGTCCTCGGCCAGCACCGTCTTGCCGCGCAGCACGCCGTGCTGGTCGGCGAACGAGAAGCGCACCAGTTCGAGTTTTAGTTTCTTGATCGTCTGCGCGGCGGCCTTGGCGGCGCGCGCTTGTTCGCCGGTCCACAGGCCGTGCCGCTCGACGAAGCTTGCGGGTTCTCGGTTGCGGGAGGGCATCGGGATTGCGCGAATGGCGAGTGGCGAATGGCGAATGGGGTTTCAGCAAATCAATTTTCCCCATTCGCTACTCGCTATTCGCCATTCGCTAATCCTCCGTTTGCCCAGCTCTTGGTCTCTTGCCGGCTGGCTTCGGTGCGCCGCCAATAGCCCTGCCAATCGCCGGCCGAGCCGATGCCGTCGACGCAGGCCGGGCCGGTGATTTTTTGCGCCGCAGCGGCATCGAGCACCATCATCGGCTTGCCGCCATTGCCGGATTGATCGAGCGCCTGGCGCAACAGCCGCCGATAGGCGCTGATCGCCTTGTCGGAGGTGCCGAGATGCTCGGCCGTGCGGTCGGCGATCGCGCCCATCGACTCGCAGGCCCATTGGTCGTGCACGTTGATGTCGGCGCCCATGCCGGTAAAGGTGGCGTGCGCCTGCTCGTGGGCGTCAAAACCGTAATCGTTGCTCTTGTTCTTGCGCGGCACGTAATCCGGCAATTCGTAGAGCTCGAGGCGCTGGCGGCGCATCTCGTCCTTGTTCACCGGTGCGCCGAACGAGGTAAAGATCGCGTACCAATAGTGCTTCACGTCGTCGATCGGCACGTGCCATTGCGAGATCGTCATCTCGCGGCTCATCGGAATGATGAAGGCGTTGGGAAAGATCAGGTTGGTCACGCGCACATGGGCCTTGTCGTCCGAAATCTGGCGCAGCGTGATCAGGCGGAATCCATAGTCGGTCGGCTCGATCTCGATGCGCGGCCGCGGAAACTCGCGCATGATTTTTGTCATCGGCATTTCGGAGTCTTTGGAGATATCGCGGAACATGCGGCCGTAGCCTTGGTCCGGATCCTCGTCCTCGAAGAAGCGGTGCAGGAACGAGGTGTGCACCGGATCGATGCCGACTTCGAGCGACTGCAGCCAGTTGCAGTCGATCATGCCCTTGAACGCGAAAGTATGCGTCGACGGCGCGACGAAGCAGTCGAAGTGCGGAAATGCCGGCGGTTCGCCCGGGCCGAGATAGGCCCAGAGGATGCCGCTCTTCTCCACCACGGAATAGGATTTCTGCTTGATGTTGGCGCACAGATTGCTGTTGTCGGGCTCGGCCGGCGTCTGCAGGCACTTGCCGTCGACGTCGAACAGCCAGCCGTGAAAGGCGCAGCGCAAGCCGCCGTCTTCGAGGCGGCCATAGGCGAGATCAGTGCCGCGATGCGGGCAATGCCGCCCGATCAGCCCATAGCGGCCCTTGTCGTCCTTGAACGCGACCAGGTCTTCGCCGAGGAGCCGCACCGGCTTGACCGGCCGGTTGCCCGCAAGCTCATCGACCAGCGCCGCGGGCTGCCAGTAGCGGCGCATCAGATTGCCGGCCGCGGTTCCGGACGCGGTGCGGGTGATGAGATCGTTCTGTTCCGCGCTCAGCATCGACGATTGCCTCGTTGCTTTGCCAATCCTAGCTTCAATGCCCCGGCAGCACCAAGACCTTCGGGCTCTCCGGCAGCGTCGTTTTCGACAGCACGATGGAGGGGATATCGGCCTGCTCGACCGGCCAAAGCTGGCGCGCCCGGTCGAGGAAGCGCGCCAGCGTGTATGGGCTGAAAAAGTGCATCGGGATGATGAGCGGCGCTTTGAGCGCGGTCAGCACCTCCATCATGCCGTCGAGATCGAGCGTGTAGCTGCCGTCGACCGGCGCCATCACCACGTCGACCCGGCCGATCTCGTTAAGCTGCTGTTGCGTCAGCGTATGGTGCAGATGGCCGAGATGGGCGATGCACAGATTGGCGATTTCGAACACGAAGATGGAATTGCCGTAGCGCTCGGTGCCGCCGCCAAAACCGCGGATATTGGTCGGCACGTTGCGCACGCGCACGTCGCGATATTTCAGGTCCCAGATCGCCGGCTCGCTCTCGCTCGGCCCCCAGCCGCGCAGCACGTATTTGATCGCCGGATCGGGATGATCGGTGAAATGGGTGTCGTGGGCATGGTTCATGGTGATGATGTCGGGCAGTACCGGCGGCCGCACATAGTCGTTGTAGTCGGTGGCGATGCGCACCAGCTGCGGGCTTTCGATCAGGAACGTGGCGTGGCCGATGAACGTGAGCCGCACCTGGTCGGCATTGAGGGCTGCGACATTAAAGGCCGCGGGAATGACTGGCGGCCGCCGCTGCGCGACCAGACCGGGGCAATTCTGTGCCACGTCAGGCGGTGGCGTCGGTTGCTCCGGCGCCTGCGCCAAGGCAATAGCGGGAAACGCCATACTCAAGAGCGCCGCGACAACGACGCCCCGGATGCCGGCAAGAATACTCAGCCACATCACTGCAACAACTCCCCCATCCACGGCGCGGCCGTAGCGCGGTCAGATGGGAGAATTTGCCACGGAATGCGGCGTCAAACTATGACGGTCGGCAGGCAAGAGCCGGCGATCAACGGCCCGAGGTGATCACGCCCCGCGCGGTGACGACGACCCATTGGCCGTCCTGGCGCTTCACCGCCTCGACCCGGCCGACACCGGGCAGGATGCTGCCGGCGCCGACTTCGAACAGGCTGCCGTTGCGGCCTTCGACCAGCGCGCGGTCGCCGCGCACGTCCTGCACCACCCAGTCTTCGACGATGCGGTCGACGATCTTCGTCCCAGGCGGCGGTGCCGTCATGGGCGCGATCGAACCGGTGGTTTCGGGCGCGGCGTTGATCTTGTTGAGCCGGTCGACGGCGTCGGCGATGTGGGCGAGCTGCGCCGCCGGATTGGTCGCCGTGCGCTCGACCCGGTCGAGCCGCTCGGCAATCGCGACGAACTGGGTATTGGCGTTGCGGATCGAGCCGTCGAGATTGGATTTCATCGCGGAGAGCTCGGCAACTTGCGATTCCAGCGCGCGCAACACGCCGGCGGCATCCGCCGTATTCGCGCCCGGCGCCGCTTCGGGCATGAGCCGGCCGACGCCGGCGCCGGTCAACGATCCGGCGAACGAGCCGACGGCCGCGGCCAGCGCGATCGTCGCCGCGAGCAGCGCAAACCGCCATGAGCGCGGCGGCGCGGCGGGCGCGGCAGTCTCGCCCGCCTCTTCCTTTGTTGTTTCGTCGTGCGCCGCCTCGTCGTCCGGCGGCGAGGGAGCCTCGTCGAAAAATTCATCTTCGATGCCGGCGCCGGCATCGAGCTTCGGCGACCAGACGACGGGCAATTTGTTTTCGGTCGAGTCGCCAGGACCCGCGGACGACTCGCCGGCAAGCGAATTCGACGCCTCGGGCTTTTCGATCTTGTCAGGTTCGTCGGCGCGCTCGCCCATATCGGATCCTCCGCCTCGCGGTTGATCCGTCGTTAACGAATTATGGTTAGCAATTGGTTACCGCGAGCCGCCGCGCCACGATGAGCGGCCGTCAATCGGCCAAGCCGTTGTCGCTGGCCAGTTCCTTGAGCGACGTCTCCGGACGCGCGCCGAGGTGCTGGATCACTTCGCCGGCGGCGAGCGCGCCGAGGCGGCCGCAGGTGCGATCGTCGGCGCCGCGGGCGAGGCCGCAGAGGAAGCCCGAGGCGAACAGGTCGCCGGCGCCGGTGGTGTCGACGACGCGCTCGACCGGAAAAGCCGGCACCGCCTCGACGCCGTCGGGACCGATCACCAGGCAACCCTTCTCGCTGCGCGTCACCACCGCGGTATCGATGTCGGCGCGCAGCGCCTTGACCGCGGTATCGAAATCCGCGGTCTGATAGAGGCTCGTCAGCTCGGCCTCGTTGGCGAAGATGAGATCGACGGTATTCGAGCGCATCAATGCCAAAAACTCGTCGCGCCAGCGGTCGACGCAAAACGCGTCCGACAGCGACAGCGCCACGGTGCGTTTCGCCGTGTGGGCGATTTTCGCCGCCTTCAGGAACGCATCCTTGACGTGCTGCGGATCCCACAGATAGCCTTCGAGATAGACGATGCGGCTCGCCGCGATCATGTCGGCATCGATATCGGCCGGATGCAGGTCCTGGGCGGCGCCGAGAAACGTGTTCATTGTGCGCTCGCCGTCGGGCGTCACCAGCACGTAGCAGCGTCCGGTCGAGGCGCCGTCGGACGCCGGCGGCGTCGCGAAGGTCACGCCGGCGGCGCGGATGTCGTGGCTGAAAACGCGGCCGAGCTCGTCATCCTTGACCTTGCCGACGAAGGCGCCGCGCCCGCCGAGGCTCGAAAGCCCGACGATGGTATTGGCCGCAGAGCCGCCGGAGATTTCGACCGCCGGCCCCATGGCGTCGTAAATCTGTTCAGCGCGCGCCTCGTCGATCAGCGCCATGGTGCCTTTGTTCATGCCCTGTTTGAGCAGAAAATCTTCCTCGGTGCGGGCGATCACATCGACGATCGCATTGCCGATGCCGAGAACGTCGTAACGGGCTGAAGCCATGGAGGAACTCGCGTTGAAAGCCGGCACCGAAGGCGGCGCACTATAGCGGCCGGCCCTTGCGGGGCAAGCCGCCGCCGTGGCATTGGACGAAAAGCTCGCCCCGGAGACCGCGCATGGCGTTTAAAGAACTGGTTTTTTCAGGCGTGCAGCCGACCGGCAATCTGCACCTCGGCAATTACCTCGGCGCCATCAAGCGCTTCGTCGAGCTGCAGGACCGCTACGACTGCATCTATTGCGTCGTCGATCTGCACGCGATCACGGTGTGGCAGGATCCCGCCGAATTGCCGAAGGCGATCCGCGAAGTCACCGCGGCGTTCATCGCCTGTGGGATCGATCCCAAGAAGCACATCGTGTTCAACCAGAGCCAGGTCGCCGAGCACGCCGAACTCGCCTGGGTGTTCAATTGCGTCGCCCGCCTCGGCTGGCTCAATCGCATGACCCAGTTCAAGGAGAAAGCCGGCAAGGACCGCGAGAACGCCTCGGTCGGCCTTTACGCCTATCCGACATTGATGGCGGCCGACATTCTGGTCTATCGCGCCACCCATGTGCCGGTCGGCGAGGATCAGAAGCAGCACCTCGAACTGTCGCGCGACATCGCGCAGAAATTCAACAACGATTTCGGCCAATCGATCCGGGACAAGGACTACGGCGATGCCTTCTTCCCGTTGCCGGAGCCTCTAATCACCGGCGAGGCGACGCGGGTGATGTCGCTGCGCGACGGCACGAAGAAGATGTCGAAGTCGGACGCTTCCGACCAGTCGCGCATCAATCTCACCGATGACGCCAACACCATCGCGCTGAAAATCCGCCGCGCCAAAACCGACCCGGAGCCGCTGCCGAGCGAGGAAAAAGGCCTGGAGAAGCGCCCCGAAGCCGACAATCTGGTCGGCATCTACGCGGCGCTCGAGGGCACGACCCGCGCCGGCGTGCTCAAGCAGTTCGGCGACGCGCAGTTTTCGAGCTTCAAGGCGGCGCTGACCGAGCTTTCCGTCGCCAAGCTCGCCCCGATCGCCGGCGAGATGAAGCGCCTCATGAACGATCCCGCGGCGATCGACGCCGTGCTCGCGGACGGCGCCGCCCGGGCGCAAATGCTCGCCGGCGAAACCATGAAGGCGGTCAAGGATATCGTCGGTTTCGTGCGGTCTTAGTCCGGCGGGACCGCCCGCGCCAGCCCTTGAACTTCCTAGGCAATTCGCCACGTATTGGTGTAAGTTGACGTCAAGTCACGGCACGGCCGGCTGCGGCCGCCGCCAGGTGACGAAAGGACAACGGCCATGTTCATCCAGACCGAAGCGACGCCGAACCCGGCGACCCTGAAATTCCTGCCCGGACGGGCGGTGCTCGAAGGCGGTACGCTTGACCTGCGCGACGCCGAGCAGGCGGCGCAGTCGCCGCTCGCGGAGCGGCTGTTCGGCATTGCCGGCGTCAGCGGCGTGTTCTTCGGCTCCGATTTCATCACCGTGACCAAAAATGCCGGCGAGTGGCAACAGCTCAAGCCGATGATCCTCGGCGCCATCATGGAACATTTCATGTCGGGTGCGCCCTTGCTCAACTCCGGCGGCACGGCGACGACCGGCGACGGCGACGAATTCTTCGATGCGGCCGATGCCGACACCGTGGCGACTATCAAGGATTTGATCGAAACCCGGGTGCGCCCGGCGGTGGCCAACGACGGCGGCGACATCACGTTCAAGGGATTCAAGGACGGCGTCGTCTATCTCAACATGAAGGGCGCCTGCTCGGGCTGCCCGTCGTCGACGGCGACGCTGCGCCACGGCATCCAGAATTTGCTGCGCCATTTCATCCCCGACGTCACCGAAGTCCGCCCGATGTGATCGGCGTCGCTGTCGGCGACGACTAAGGGGGCCATGCGCGTACTCGCCATCGATACCGCGCTGGCGGCCTGCTCCGCGGCTATTCTCGACACCAGCAACGGCGGCATCGTCGCCAGCGAAAGCCTGCCGATGCTCCGCGGCCATGCCGAGGCGCTGATGCCGCTGCTCGGCCGGATCATGGCCGAAGCGGGCATGGCTTTTCGCGATCTCGACCGGGGGGTGGTGACGACGGGACCCGGCAGCTTCACCGGCTTGCGGGTCGGCATCGCCGCGGCGCGCGGCATCGCGCTGGCGATCGGCAAACCGGCGGTGGGCCTGTCGACACTGTCCGCCTATGCGGCGCCTTATCTTGCCGACGACGACAATGCGCCGGTGGTGGTCGCCATCGATGCCCGGCACAGCCACGTCTATCTGCAAGTTTTTGCCGCCGGCGGCCGCACTGTCGCCGGCCCACGGCTGGCGCCACTGAGCGAAGCGGTGCGCGCAGCCGCCGCGGCGCCGGCGCGCATCGTCGGTTCGGCTGCGCAACTGGTCGCTGACGGATTGGCCGTAACTGACTCGACGCCGCTCCACGTCGACGCCGCCGGCGCGCCCGATATCGACTGGGTGGCGCGGATGGGCGCCGCGCTGCCGGAAGGGCAGTCGCCGCCAAAGCCGCAATATCTGCGCGCCCCCGATGCGCAGCCGCAAAATGCCGCGCAACTGCCGCGCCGATGATGAGTTTCATCGCTCGTTTGCTCGGCCGGTCGCCGCCTACTCTGTCCGAAGCGCGGCCGAATGATGCCGCCGCGATCGCCGCCCTGCATACAGCCTCGTTCCAGCGCGGCTGGGGCGAGGATGAAGTCTATCGGCTGCTGATCGAAAAAACCGTGGTCGCCCACCGCGCCATGAGCGGCACGACCATGATCGGCTTCATCCTGTCGCGCATGGCGGCGGGCGAAGCAGAAATCCTCTCCATCGCCATCGCGCCGCGGCAGCGCGGGCGGGGATTTGCCCGACCGCTGCTCGATCTGCACCTGCGGCGCCTCGCCGGGCTCGGCACCCGCGCCGTGTTTCTCGAAGTCGATGAAAACAACGCGCCCGCGCGTGCGCTGTATCGCCGCGCCGGCTTCCGCGACGTCGGGCGGCGCCAGAGCTATTATCAGAGCGGCGCATCGGCGCTGGTGCTGCGCCGCGATCTCGGCTGATGCGTTCGGGCGACCAAAAATACGTCCGGTGCTCGGGGCACAAGGGAGGGGACTGCCATGAAGGCTACGCGATCGTTGCGCGTCGCGCTCGCGGCCGCGCTGGCGTTGGGCTTCAGCCAGATTGCTGCCCACGCCCAGGACGGAACCTATCCCAACCGGCCGATCAAGATGCTGGTCGGCTTCGGTGCCGGTGGCGGCACCGACATCGCCGCCCGGATCATGGCGCAGAAAATGTCGGAAATTCTCGGCCAGTCGATCGTAGTCGAAAACCGCACCGGCGCCAGCGGCATGATCGCCGCCGAAGACGAAGCGAAGTCGGCGCCCGACGGCTACACGCTGATGATGGGCAGCCAGACCACCTATGCGGTGGCGCCGAACCTTTACCGCAAGGTGACGCTCGATGCGGCAAAGGATTTCGCCGGCGTGTCGCTGACCGGCGCCTCGCCGTTGGTGCTGGTGGTCAATCCGTCGTTCGCCGCGCATTCGGTCAAGGACGTCATCGCCATGGCCAAGGCCAGTCCGGGCAAGATCAATTTCGGCACCGGCGGGCTCGGCACCACGCCGCATATGACGGCCGAGCTGTTCGAGTACACCGCCGGCATCAAAATGGTGCACGTCGCCTATCGCGGCGAGGCGCCCGCCATCAACGATCTCCTCGCTGGGCAAATCCCGCTGATGTTTGCCAATCTCTCGGCGGTGATGGGCAATCTCAAAGCCGGCACGCTGCGGCCGCTTGCAGTCACCAGCGCGCGCCGATCGCCGTCGGCGCCGGACATTCCGACAGTGGCGGAGACGGCGCTGCCCGGTTTCGAAGCGGAAACGTGGTGGGGCATCGTGGCGCCGGCCGGTACGCCGCACGCCGTGCTGGCCAAGCTCAACGCCGCGGCGCTCAAAGCGCTGGCCGACGACACCACCAAAAAGCGCTTCGCCGACCTCGGCATGACCAATGGCGGCAGTAGCCCTGAGGAACTCGATGCCTATATCAAGTCCGAAATCGCCAAGTGGTCGAAAGTGATCAAGGACGCCAATATCCAGCCGATCGACTGAGCATGATCCCGAAAAAGCCTGCCCTCGGGCTTGATCCGAAGGAGGATGCTGGTTTTCGGACGAGATCATGCTCCGCCAAAAACTCCCAATTCCTTTTTATCGGGAATCCGGCTAGACCAATGGGACGGCGTCACCACTAGGCGGAATTTGTGAGCTGACATAGGGGCTTAGGCCGACCAACCGGCATGAACGGAGCGAAAAAACTCTACGTCAAGTCGTTCGGCTGCCAGATGAACGTCTACGACTCGCAGCGTATGGCGGACACCCTGGCGCCCGAAGGCTATGTGGAGACCGCGAGCGCCGAGGACGCCGACCTCGTCATCCTCAACACCTGCCACATCCGGGAAAAGGCGGCGGAGAAAGTCTATTCCGAGCTCGGCCGCGTGCGCCGCATGAAGGACGCCGCGGCGGCCGCCGGCCGGCGCGTCACGGTCGCGGTTGCCGGCTGCGTCGCCCAGGCCGAGGGCGCCGAGATCATGCGCCGCGCGCCGGCGGTCGACCTTGTGGTCGGGCCGCAAAGCTATCACCGCCTGCCCGACTTGCTGGCGCGCGCCGCGCGCGACGGCAAGGCCATCGATACCGAGTTTCCGGTCGACGACAAATTCAATCATCTCGCCGCGCCGGAGCGCAGCGCGATCCGCAAGCGCGGCGCGTCCGCTTTCGTCACCGTGCAGGAAGGCTGCGACAAGTTCTGCACGTTCTGCGTCGTGCCCTATACGCGCGGTGCGGAAATCTCGCGGCCGGTGATCAAGATCGTCGTCGAGATCGAGCGGCTGGCGAACGCCGGCGTGCGCGAAGTCACGCTGATCGGGCAGAACGTCAACGCCTATCACGGCGACGGGCCGGACGGGCGGCCGTGGCCGTTGGCGCGGCTGCTCGAACGGGTCGCCGAACTGCCCGGCATCGACCGGCTGCGCTACACCACCAGTCATCCGCGCGACATGGATGACGATCTCATCGCCGCGCATCGCGATCTGCCGCAGCTGATGCCGCAATTGCATCTGCCGGTCCAGTCTGGCTCCGACCGCGTGCTCGCCGCCATGAACCGCCGCCACAGCCGCGCCGATTATCTTGAAATTGTCGATCGGCTGCGCGGCGCGCGGCCCGATCTGGCGCTCACCTCCGATTTCATCGTCGGCTTTCCCGGCGAGACCGAAGCGGATTTTGCCTTAACGCTCAGCTTGGTCGACGAGATCGGCTATGCCGGCGCGTTCTCCTTCAAATATTCGCCGCGGCCCGGCACGCCCGGCGCCGACATGGCCGATCAGGTGGCGGAAGAGGTGAAATCCGATCGCCTGCAGCGCCTGCAGGACGCCATCGACCGTAATCAGGCGGCGTTCAATCGCGGCTGCGTCGGCCGCACCTTGGATGTTCTGTTCGAGCGTCCCGGCCGCCACCCCGGCCAGCTGGTCGGGCGCTCGCCTTATCTGCAGCCGGTCCAAGTCACGGCGCCGTCATCGCTGATCGGCACCATTGCGGCGGTCACCGTCAGCGCAGTTTCCAGCAACAGCCTGTTCGGCGTGCTCGTGCAAGAACTCGGACAACAGCCCGCGCAACAGCCGGCCTTGCTCGGCGCAGGAGCCTGAATTGCGAACACCCGGAACGGATGAATCGGTCATCGTCGCGCAGAACAATGCGACGCAAATCGCGCTCACCTTCGACGACAATCGCCTCGCCTCTACCCTGTTCGGCCAATACGGCCAGAACCTCGCTCTGATCGAGCGCCGTCTCGGCGTCGTCGCCAATTCGCGCGGCAATCACGTCACCCTTGAAGGCACCCACGAGGCGTGCGAACTGGCGCGGCGCGTGCTCGAAAGCCTCTACGAGCGGCTCAAGCGCGGCGACGAACTGGTGCAGGGCGACGTCGACGGCGCGGTCCGGCTGGCGCTGTCGCAAGGCTCGCTGTTCGACTTCGACCCCGCGGCGGCGCGCGACAGTTTCGAGGAAATCAATCTGCGCAAGCGCCGCGTCCGCGCCCGCACGCCCGCGCAAGACGCCTATGTGCGGGCGCTCAAGCGCCACCCGCTGGTGTTCGCGACCGGCCCGGCCGGAACCGGCAAGACCTGGCTTGCGGTCGCCCACGCCGTGCAACTGTTCGAGCGCAAGGACGTCGATCGCATCGTGCTGTCGCGGCCGGCGGTCGAGGCCGGCGAGCGGCTCGGCTTCTTGCCCGGCGACATGCGCGAGAAGGTCGATCCCTATCTGCGCCCGATCTACGATGCGCTCTATGATCTGATGGACGCGCGCATCGTCGAGCGCGCGCTGCAAAGCGGCGAGATCGAAATCGCGCCGCTCGCGTTCATGCGCGGCCGCACGCTGTCGAATGCCGCGGTGATTCTCGACGAGGCGCAGAACACCACCGCGATGCAGATGAAGATGCTGCTGACGCGGCTCGGCGAGAACAGCCGCATGGTGGTGACCGGCGATCCGAGCCAGGTGGATTTGCCGCCGGGCCAGACCTCGGGGCTTGCCGACGCTGTGCGGCTCCTCGACGGCATCGAGGGCATCGGCCACGTCAGCTTCACCTCCGCCGACGTGATCCGTCACGAGCTGGTCGCGCGCATCGTCGAGGCCTATGACGCGGCCGCGGCGCGCAGGCGCGAGCGGCCGGAATGAGGCCTGCGCCGCGGGCCAAGCTCAAGATCGACGTGCTGGTCGATTCCGACTGCTGGAACCAACCTGCCAAGGCGCGAGCGATCGTGCGCCGCGCCGTCGCGGAAGCCGCCGCCACGGTGTCAACAACCGGGACGGAGCTTGCTATCGTTCTGACCGATGATTCGGCGATCCGTCAGCTCAACCGGCTTTGGCGCGGCATCGACGCCCCGACCAATGTGCTGTCGTTTCCGAGCAAGCGGACCGCGGACGAGCCGCCGCATCTCGGCGACGTCGTGCTCGGCTACCAGACCATCGCGCGCGAGGCCCAGGCCGAGGGCAAGCCGTTCGCTCATCATCTCGCCCACCTTGCGGTGCATGGTTTTTTACACCTCATCGGCTACGATCATGACAAAGAAGCCGACGCGGACGCCATGGAACAGACCGAGCGTAAAATTCTGCGGCGTCTCGACATCCCGGATCCTTATCGGCCGCCGGGCAAGGCCGTGAAAAAGGCTGGCAGCAAGCGCTAAAATCGCAACGCGAATTCCAACTTACGTCCGAAGCCAAAGTCTGGAGCCATGTCACAATCCCCGACGCGCAGCGAACCGCCGCCCGACAGCGAGCACCGCGGTCTGCCGATGGTGGTGGCGCAGCCAGACGAGCCGCAGGAAGGCTGGCTGACGCGCGTCATGCGCATCCTGTTCGGCTGGAAAGCCGCGGCGACGCGCGCCGACCTCGAACACGTTCTCACCGCGAAACAGCCGCAGTCCGGTTTTTCGCCGGAAGAAGCCGCCATGCTCAAGAATATTCTTGGGCTGCGCGAGTGCCGCATCGAAAGCGTCATGGTGCCGCGCGCCGATATCGTCGCCGTGCAGCAGGACATCGCCATCGGCGAGCTGGTTCGCGTATTCGAGGTCGCCGCTCATTCGCGGCTCGTCGTCTATAACGACACGCTCGATGATCCGGCCGGCATGGTCCATATCCGCGACCTGATTGCGTTCATGGCGGCGCGGGCATCGACCAAAGACCCGGCGATTGCGCCGACCGGCGAAGCGCCACAGCCGGCCGATCTCAACTTCGGCAAAGTCGATCTGGCGATGCCGCTGTCGGCGGCGAAGATCGTTCGCGAAATCCTCTATGCGCCGCCGTCCATGCCGGTGCTCGATCTGCTCGCCAAGATGCAGGCGACGCGCATTCATCTGGCGCTCGTCATCGACGAATATGGCGGCACCGACGGACTGGTGTCGATGGAAGACCTGGTCGAATTGATCGTCGGCGATATCGCCGACGAGCATGACGAAGCCGAAATGCCCGCGATCATGCGGCAGAGCGACGGCTCGTTTCTCGCCAACGGCCGCGCCAGCCTCGACGACGTCCGCGCCGCGATCGGCGACGAATTCGACGTCGGCGACGCCGCCCAGGAGGTCGATACGCTCGGCGGGTATCTGGTCATCCGCGCCGGCCATGTTCCGGTGCGCGGCGAATTGGTGCCTGGGCCGGAATCGTTCGAGGCCGAAGTGCTCGATGCCGATCCGCGCCGGGTCAAGCGGGCCAGGATTTACCGCCGCAAAGACCGCCGGCCGGCGGCCGCGCGCGAACCGCCGGCGAAGCCGCCAGTGTCGCGTCCGACGCCTCCGCCGCGTGAAGAGGCCAATCGGCCGAATACGAACGCGCAACGCACGCCGTGACGCTCAAAGGGCTGGTCAATTCGATCGTGCTGGCCTGGGGCTGGCGGCGCGGCTTGATCGCATTCGTGGCTGGCGCGCTGTCGGCGCTGGCGATGGCGCCGTTCAATGTCTGGCCGGTGCTGTTTCTGACGTTCCCGACCCTGGTCTGGCTGATCGACGGCGCCAGCGTCGGCCGCTGGGGCGGCGTCGGTGCGGCAGCCGCGACCGGTTGGTGTTTTGGCTTCGGCTATTTCGTGGCCGGCCTCTATTGGGTCGGCTACGCCTTTTTGGTCGACGCGCCGACATTCGGCTGGCTGTTGCCGTTCGCGGTGATCGGCCTGCCGGCCCTGCTCGCCATCTATACGGCGATCGGCACAGCCCTGGCCCGGGTGCTTTGGACGCGCGGCGCGCTGCGCATCCTGGCGTTGGGCGTGACGCTGACCGCGGCGGAATGGCTGCGCGGCCATGCGCTCACCGGTTTTCCCTGGAACGCGTTCGGCTATGCGCTCGCCGCGCCATTGCCGCTGGCGCAAGGCGCCGCGCTGATCGGGCTGTGGGGCCTCACTTTCACCGCCATCGTCGTCTTTGCGAGTCCCGCCACGCTCATCGACGACCGCGCCGAAAGCCAAAGGCCGTGGCTGCCGCTCGTGCTCGGCATCGCCGTGCTTGCCGGACTCGGCGGCTGGGGGAGCTTGCGGCTGTCGCGCCTGCCGACACAAGTCGTCGACAAGGTGCACCTGCGCATCATGCAGCCGAACCTGCAGCAAGACGTGAAATTCAATTATGCGGCCAGGCATGAGGTGATGAACCGCTACATTGCCCTGTCCAATCGCGCGTCAGGTCCGGACGCTCCCGGCATGAAAGACGTGACGCACCTGATCTGGCCGGAATCGGCGTTTCCGTTCTTCCTCACCCGCGAAGCCGATGCGCTCGCCCAAATTACCCAGCTGTTGCCGCCAGGCGCCGTGCTGATCACCGGCGCGGTGCGCGTCGCCGAGCCGGTCAATCCCAACGCACCGGCTGTCTATAATTCGATCTATGCCATCGACCATTCAGGCTCGATCGTCGCGCTCTACGACAAGGTCCATCTCGTGCCGTTCGGCGAATATTTGCCGTTCGAGCGCGTCCTCGGACGTCTCGGTTTTCAGGAGCTCACCAAGCAGCGCGGCGGCTTCCTCGCCGGCGACCGGCGCCGGCCGATCGCCATTCCCGGCGCGCCGGTGGCGCTGCCGTTGATCTGCTACGAGATCATCTTTCCCGGCGACGTCGTGCCGCGCGGCCAGCGGCCCGGCTGGATCGTCAATGTCACCAATGACGGCTGGTTCGGCATCAGCACCGGGCCGTACCAACATCTGCAGCAGGCGCGCATCCGCGCCATCGAGGAAGGTCTGCCGGTCGCTCGCGCCGCCAATACCGGTATCTCCGCGGTCGTCGATCCGCTTGGCCGGATCGTCAATTCATTGCCGCTGGGCCGCGAGGGCGTGATCGACTCGCCGCTGCCGCGATCCATTCGGGCACCGCTCTACGCGCGCGTCGGCGATGCTCCCGCCATTATCATGGTCGCCATCGCCCTCATTCTCGTCGTACGCCGCCGCTTCCAGCCCAACACCGTAAAGGTGTAAAGTCCTTCGCCCCGCGAATGGGCTTGATATGCGGGGGATACAATGCGGTCGCCATAAATAAAAATTATGGGTCGTATGGGTCGCCCTTTGTCGCAACTTGCCCCGCGTAGGTTGCAGCCGAGCAGCACGCAGTAGCGGAAGTTTATCACATTCGCAAATGACTTGATGCCGAACCATCAAGAGGGTAGATCGCGTAATAGTTGCTATCGATTGCAACGGCATTACTGTCGCTGGGCATTACCATAAACAGCGGTGATAGAGGAGCGGATTATATGATCGCCAAAAAGGCGCCGAACCCGATCGACAAACACGTCGGCAGCCGCGTGCGCATGCGCCGGATGATGTTGTCGATGAGCCAGGAGAAGCTCGGCGACGCGCTCGGCCTGACCTTTCAGCAAGTCCAGAAATACGAGAAAGGTACCAACCGCATCGGCGCCAGCCGGCTACAGCAGATTTCGCACATCCTTCAGGTGCCGGTCGCATTCTTCTTCGAGGGCGCGCCGAATGTTCAGCCGGCAGGGCGTCATGACCACGTCGGTGAGGCGCCCTCGCCCGCCTACGTGTCCGATTTTCTCGCCACCTCGGACGGGCTGGCGCTGACCAAGGCGTTTACGCGCATCAGCGATTCCAAGCTGCGCCGGCGCATCGTCGATCTGGTCGAGCAAATCGCCGACGACAAGCGCTGAAAGCCGGTTGCAGCGCCAAGGCGCGGCGTGGCGCCCACCGCCGCCCACTGTCAGCCCACACCTTGACCGCGCGGGGGGACGCTGCAAAAACCCCCTATGGATCGGCGCGGGACGGCACCCGTGCTGGCCGCCCGGGACGTCCAAAACAGATAAGGTTCAAGGCGTTCGGGGCAGCCTTACGAGGGGAGTGTTTCGCAGTGCGACGCGCAAATTACCTGTTCACCAGCGAGTCGGTGTCGGAAGGACATCCGGACAAGGTCTGCGACCAGATCTCGGACGCCATTCTCGACGCCTTCATCGCCAAGGATATCGAACTCGGCATCGCCGATGACAGCCTGATCAATACCCGGCTCGGCTGCGAGACGCTGTGCACCACCAACAAGATCATCGTCGCCGGCGAAGGCCGCGGCCAGTTGTTCCGCAGGATCAACGGCACCGCGGTGGTCGACCGCGAGCTGATCACCGAGATCGCGCGCGGCGTGGTGAAGGACATCGGCTACGACCAGAGCGGCTTTTCCTATCATGGCGCCGACGTCGAAGTGCTGCTGCACGGCCAGTCCCCCGACATCGCCATGGGCGTCGACGCCAAGAAAAAGAAGGGCGAGGAAAACGAAGGGGCCGGCGACCAGGGCATGATGTTCGGCTACGCCTGCAACGAGAGCGAGGTCTACGAGAAGGGCTCGTTCATGCCGGCGCCGATCTATTTCGCGCACAAGATTCTCAAAGTGCTGTCGGACAAGCGCCGCGCCAAGCAATTGTTCGACCTGCAGCCGGACGCCAAGAGCCAGGTGACGGTGCAATATGTCGACGGCAAGCCGGTCGGCTGCACCAAGGTCGTGGTCTCGACCCAGCACAACGCGCAAAACCGCAACGGCAAGAAATACACCCCGGGCATGGTCAAGGATTTGATCGCTGACGCGGTGGCATCCGCACTGCCGAAAGGCTGGATGCCGAAGAAGGACGCCGACTTCCTGGTCAATCCAACGGGCAACTTCGTCGTCGGCGGGCCGGACGGCGATTGCGGCCTGACCGGGCGCAAGATCATCGTCGACACCTATGGCGGCTATGCGCCCCATGGCGGCGGCGCATTCTCCGGCAAGGATCCGACCAAGGTCGATCGCTCGGCAGCCTACGCGGCGCGCTATCTCGCCAAGAACGTGGTCGCAGCCGGTCTCGCCGACCAGTGCACCATCCAGGTCGCTTATGCGATCGGCGTTGCCGATCCGATGTCGCTCTATGTCGACACCCACGGCACCGGCAAGGCCGACGAAAAGAAGCTTGCCAGGACGCTGCAGGAGATTTTCCCGCTGCGGCCGACCAATATCCGGCGCGCGCTCAAGCTCAATCGGCCGATCTATAAGCGCACCGCCGCCTACGGCCATTTCGGCCGCGCCCCGGACAAGGACGGCGGTTTTTCCTGGGAGCGGACCGACCTCGTGGATTTGCTCAAGCGCGCGCTGCGCTGATCCTTCACGTCGTGGCCAGCGATAGCCGTCGAAGGACGGCGTCGCTTCGCTCGCCTATGGGCCGGCCAGCCACGTCTTTGCTATACCGGTGAAAGAAGACTTGGCTGGCCGCGACAAGCGCGGCCATGACGACTCATGAGTCCGCAACAGCATCAGGATCGCGCCTTCTTCGGCCGCCGCAAGGGTCACAAGCTGCGCCCGCACCAGGCGCGGCTGCTCGACACGCTATTGCCGCGGCTCGCCATCGATCTCAGCGGCCCCGCTCCCGCCGCGCTCGGCACGCTGTTTCCGCTTCCCGTCGACGACATTCAGCTCGAGATCGGCTTTGGCGGCGGCGAGTATTTGATCGCGCAAGCGCAAGCGCAGCCGCGCACCGGCTTCATCGGCGTCGAGCCTTTCGTCAACGGCATGGCCAAAGCGCTCGCGGCCATCGAAAGCGGCAAGCTGCAAAACATCCGGCTGCATTTCGATGACGCCGTGAACTTGACGGCGTGGCTGCCGCAAAACTCGTTGACGCGCATCGACCTGATTCATCCCGATCCATGGCCGAAACGGCGGCATTGGAAACGGCGCTTTGTGCAGGACGCGATGGTGTCGCGGCTTGCCCGTATCCTGCGTCCAGGCGGCGAATTCCGTTTCGTGACAGATATTGCCGATTATGCCGCCTGGACCTTGCAGCGCCTGTCGCGCTCGGCGGATTTCGAATGGACGGCGCAGTGCGCCGACGATTGGCGCAAACCGTGGCCCGGCTTCATCCATACGCGCTACCACGCCAAGGCCGCACGCGAACAGCGCGCATCATGTTTTCTGATTTTCCGAAAAGCTTGAACTAGCCGGCCTGGCGGACCTGCCAAAAGCGCACCACGCGCCGCGCCGTCGAGCTCGAAAGCCGTTCATAATTGGCAAAAGCGGATTCGAGCCCTTGCGACCCGCTCTTGCCATCGGGCCGCAGCCTGATGATCGCCTTGACCGTGGACCAGTTCAGGCCGATCGCCCGGCACAGGATCAGCACCGGATCGGGCCGGTCGCCGCCGATGAGCCGGTCGGCAACGTTGACCGGCACCTTGGCCATCATCGCCAGCGCCACCACGGTCTCTTCGAATTTGTTCTCGGCGCAGAACGCCGCCAGCGCCGTCTCGTTGAGCTTGCCGGCGCGTTCGAGACTGAGAGCGACGCGCTGCGCGGCGCTGTAGTCGCGCGGACCGACGCGGGCGCCGACCTCCTTGGAGACTTTCGCCAGCACGCGATAAATCTCCGCCTTGCCGGCGGCGGTCGCCGCGGCCAGCAGGCGGTCGCGCACCACCGCAGTGGCTTTGGTCAGCAATTCGCGGAACATCGGCTCGGGGATGTCCGGCCGCAGGCCGACCTTCTCGGCCAAAATGCCGTCGTCTTCGGCGCGCCTCACGAGGCTGACAAAGCCATTCCGGGAAATCCGGGCGCCGCGATTGTCGGCGACGCTGCGCGCGACCTCGCGGTCGCCGCGCCGCACCAGCACATCGGTGACCGCCTCGCCGAGCGCAGCGCGCGCCGAGATGGCCTGCAGATGGGCCTGACTTTTGGTTTTTGCCACATCGATGAGATCGGTCTCGGCAAGCCGCGGCGCATATTTGAGCACCGGGCCGGCGACGGCGATGTCGTCGTCGTTGGCGAGCGTGCGCAACACCTTGACCGGCGCGTTGCCGACGGGGGCGAGGTGGCGCGACAGCGCGGCGCGCGCCTTGGTCTCGATCTCCTCGATCAGCAGGCCGAACACATCGTCGAACAGGTCGACATGGGCGGCGCCGTAGCTCTCGGCGCCATCGAGGAAGAGCGCCGTGATGCGCTGCAGCGCGTCGACGCGCTTGGCGCGTGGGCCGCGCCGGATGACGTCTTCAAGCTCCGCGATCAGCGAGACGGCCATTTCAGGGATCGGTAATCAGGGATCAAGATTCAGCGCCTTCGGCACGTTCTTGATACCTGATGACTGATTACTGATCCCTGAAAGGCCGATCCCTGAAAGGCCCTTGCAACGGCCTGATAAAGCGCTATATTCGCTTTGTCCGTTATGGATACCTCATAACCGAGCGGTTTTGAGAGTGGGTTCCCCCGGGGCCCGCTCTTTTTTGTTACCTGAGGCCATGCGGTGCACTTGCCGGACGCATGTTTGGTGCAGGAATCCAAGGCGAGCATGAACGACGCGCTGACGAGTTTTGCTGACGAGCCGCGGCTCATCACCGAGCCGGGGCGCGCGGCGCGTGTCGCCGCGCTGGTCGAGCCGGTGCTGGCGGGGCTCGGCTATCGGCTGGTGCGGGTGCGCATTTCCGGCTCCGCCGGTTGCACGGTGCAGATCATGGCCGAGCGGCCGGACGGCACCATGGCGATCGAGGATTGCGAGGCCGCCTCGCGGGCGCTGTCGCCGGTGCTCGACGTCGCCGACCCGATCGAGGGGTCGTATCGGCTGGAGATTTCGTCGCCCGGCATCGACCGGCCGCTGGTGCGGCGTTCGGATTTCGACCGCTATGCCGGCCACGTCGCCCACGTGGAAATGACCGTGCCGATCGACGGCCGGCGGCGCTTCCGCGGGGAGCTGCTCGGCGCCGAGGGCGACAACGCCCGCATCCGGCTCGACGCGACGCTGGACGGCACCGACGTGCTGCTGCCGATCGACGACATGATGGAAGCCAAGCTGGTGCTGACCGACGCGCTGATTGCGCAATCGCTGCGGCGGAGCAAGCACGGCGACCGCGAAACGCGCGGGCCAGGCAACGGCAAACACGCGCCACGCCACAGCAGACATGAACATCAAACAAGACCTGGACACGAAACAAGACCTGGACACGAAACAAGACATGGCCATGCAGGGCCGGACCAAGACCAGCCTGCAGGCCAATTCAAGGGAGACTGACCGATGGCGACCGTAAGCGCCAATAAACTCGAACTGTTGCAGATCGCCGACGCGGTCGCCCGCGAAAAAGCCATCGATCGAACAATCGTGCTGGGCGCCATGGAGGACGCGATCGCCAAGGCCGCGCGATCGCGCTACGGCAGCGAGACCGAAGTGCGCGCCGAGATCGATCCGAAGAGCGGCGAGCTGCATCTGTCGCGCCACATGCTGGTGGTCGAGGCCGTGGAAAATCCGGCCATGCAAATCAGCCTCGACGACGCGCGCCGGCGCCATCCCGCCGCCCAGATCGGCGACACCATCGCCGATCCGCTACCGCCGCTCGAATATGGCCGCATCGCCGCGCAATCGGCCAAGCAGGTGATCGTGCAGAAGGTGCGCGAGGCCGAGCGCGACCGGCAATACGACGAATACAAGGATCGCATCGGCGACATCGTCAACGGCATCGTCAAGCGCGTCGAGTACGGCAACGTGGTGGTCGATCTCGGCCGCGGCGAAGCGATCGTGCGCCGCGACGAAATGCTGCCGCGCGAAGTGTTCCGCAACGGCGACCGCATCCGCGCCTATATCTACGATGTGCGGCGCGAGCAGCGCGGGCCGCAGATTTTCCTCTCCCGCACCCATCCGCAATTCATGTCGAAACTGTTCGCGCAGGAGGTGCCGGAAATCTACGACGGCATCGTCGAGGTCAAGGCGGTCGCCCGCGATCCGGGCTCGCGCGCCAAGATCGCGGTGGTGTCGCGCGATTCATCGGTCGATCCGGTCGGCGCCTGCGTCGGCATGCGCGGCTCGCGGGTGCAGGCCGTGGTCAACGAATTGCAGGGCGAGAAGATCGACATCATTCCGTGGTCGCACGACATCGCGACTTTCGTCGTCAACGCCTTGGCGCCGGCCGAAGTCGCCAAGGTGGTGCTCGACGAAGAGCGCGAGCGCATCGAAGTGGTGGTGCCCGATCAGCAGCTGTCGCTCGCCATCGGACGGCGCGGCCAGAACGTGCGGCTGGCGTCGCAGCTCACCGGTTGGGACATCGACATCCTCACCGAGCAGGAAGAGTCAGAACGCCGCCAGGCCGAGTTCGAGAACCGCACGCGCATGTTCATCGACGCGCTGAACGTCGACGAGGTCATCGGCCAATTGCTGGCGTCGGAAGGTTTCAATTCGGTCGAAGAGCTGGCCATGGTCGACGTCAAGGAGATCGCCGGCATCGAAGGCTTTGACGACGATACCGCGAGCGAATTGCAAAATCGCGCGCAGGAATATCTCGCCAAGATCGAGGCCGAGCTCGATGCCAAGCGCAAGGAGCTTGGCGTCGAAGACGCGCTCAAGGAGGTGCCGGGCGTCACCACCGCCATGCTGGTGAAGTTCGGCGAGAACGGCATCAAGACGATCGAGGACCTTGCCGGCTGCGCCACCGACGATCTTGCCGGCTGGATCGAACGCAAGGACGGCGAGTCAAAGCGCGAGCCCGGCATCCTCGATGGCCTCGAACTGTCCCGCGAGGAAGCCGAAGCCATCATCATGCAGGCGCGGGTCAAGGCCGGCTGGATCAGCGAGGCCGATCTGGCGCCGCCGGCGGCGGCCGAAGCGCCTGCCGTCGAGGCGCAGCCGTAAGGAAAGCTGCACGCAAGCATGATCGCCACGTCTGCCGATAGCGAGCTCGACACCGGACCGCGAGCGCAAGAGCTCGAACGGATGTGCGTGGCGACGCGCACCATAAAGCCGGTCGCCGACATGATCCGTTTCGTCATCGGACCCGATGGCGAGGCGGTGCCGGATCTCAAGCGCAAGCTGCCCGGACGCGGCGTCTGGGTGACGGCGACGCAAGAGGTGCTGTCGGACGCGATCAAGCGCAAAACGCTGGCCCGCGGTTTCAAGCGCGACGTCCGCCTGCCGGCGGACCTCGTCGGTCGGACCGGGCAGCTGCTCGAACGCGCCACCCTCGATGCGCTGGCCATGGCCGGCAAAGCCGGGCTGGCCGTCACCGGTTTCACCAGGGTCGAGGCGGCTTTGGCGCGGGACGACGTTATCGCGCTCCTCCATGCCGCCGAGGCTTCCGCCGACGGCGTCCGCAAGCTCGACGCGGCGCGGCGGCGGCACCAGGACGCCCCGATCGTGACGATCGGCATTCTGACCTCGGCGCAATTGGATTTGGCATTGGGACGCCCAAATGTGGTACATGCAGCCCTGCTTGCCGGGCCCCCGAGCGACACGTTTTTGGCGCGTTTGCGGCGCCTGGAACGGTTTCGGGCCGGCGAAGCGGCTACCGCGGCGGATGCGCCGCGCGAACTTGAGCCGATCCGGGAAATCGACGCGTTTAGAAATGGATACGAATGACTGAGACGACCAAAAGTGGCGATAAGCTGCACGTGAGCTCGACGAAGACGCTGACCTTGAAGCGCGGCGGCGTCGAGCAAGGCGTCGTGCGCCAAAGCTTCAGCCATGGCCGCAGCAAGGCCGTCGTGGTCGAAAAGGTCAAACGCCGCGTCGCCGGCCCGGGCGAGGCGAAGGAACCTGCGGCTCCCGATCGTGGCGCGACACCGAAACAAAGCGCCACCGCCGCGGCCGCAAAAGCTGCGGCGTCGGCAACTCCGGCGGCGGCCGCGGCCGCGCCGAAAACCTCCGGCGTCGTGCTGCGCACGCTCACCGAGGAGGAGCGCAGTGCGCGCGCGCAGGCGCTCGCCGGCGCGCAACTGCGCGAACACGAAGAGCGCGAGCGCGCCGAAGAGGAAGCCCGCGCCCGCCGCGGCCGCGAGGAAGCCGAGCGCGCCGAGCGCGCCGCGTCCGAGGCCCGCAAGCTCAACGAAGAAAGTCGCCGCAAGCACGACGAGGAAACCAAGCGCAAGGCCGACGAAGTCGCCAAGAAGCGCTTCGGCACCGATGCGACCACGGCCACAAAACCCGGCGCCCGCCCCGCGCTCGAGGCCGATGACGACGAGGCGCCGCGGCCACGCCGCGGCGGCGTCGCCGCGCGTCCGGCACCGGCACCAAAGGCGCCGCGCAGCGGCGGCGAAAAGCGCCGCGGCCGGCTCACCGTCGTTACCGCGCTGTCCGCCGACGAGATTCGCGAGCGTTCGGTGGCCTCGTTCCGCCGCCGCGTCCAGCGCATCAGCGGCCATCGCGACAGCGAGCCCAAGGAAAAGATCGCCCGCGAAGTGACGATTCCGGAGACCATCACCATCCAGGAATTGGCCAACCGCATGGCCGAGCGCTCGGTCGACGTGGTGCGCATCCTGATGCAGCAGGGCCACATGGCGAAGATCACCGATACGATCGACGCCGACACCGCCCAGCTGATCGCCGAGGAGCTCGGCCACACCGTGCGCCGTGTCGCCGAATCCGACGTCGAAGAAGGCATGTTCGACACGCCGGACGAGGCGGCGAACCTGCAGCCGCGCGCGCCGGTCGTCACCATCATGGGCCACGTCGATCACGGCAAGACGTCGCTGCTCGACGCCATCCGCTCGACCGAGGTCGCGGCCGGTGAGGCCGGCGGCATCACCCAGCATATCGGCGCCTATCAGGTGACGTCGCCGTCGGGCGGCCGCATCACCTTCATCGATACGCCCGGCCACGCCGCGTTCACGGCGATGCGCGCCCGCGGCGCCAAGATCACCGACATCGTCGTGCTGGTCGTTGCGGCCGATGACGGCGTCATGCCGCAGACGGTGGAAGCGATCCACCACGCCAAGGCGGCGAAGGTGCCGATCATCGTCGCCATCAACAAGATCGACAAACCCGACGCCAAACCCGAGCGCGTGCGCACGGAGTTGCTGCAGCATGAAATCCAGGTCGAGTCGCTCGGCGGCGAGACTTTGGAAATCGAAGTCTCGGCCAAGGCCAAAACCAATCTCGACAAGCTGCTCGACATGATCGCGCTGCAGGCCGAGGTGCTCGAGCTGAAGGCGAACCCGAACCGTGCGGCCGAAGGCACCGTGATCGAGGCGCGGCTCGACCGCGGCCGCGGCCCGGTGGCCACCGTGCTGGTGCAGCGCGGCACGCTCAAGCCCGGCGACATCGTCGTCGCCGGCGCCGAATGGGGCCGCGTGCGGGCGCTGATGTCCGATACCGGCCATTCCGTGGTCGCCGCCGGTCCCTCGATGCCGGTCGAAGTTCTGGGCTTCAACGGCACGCCGGAAGCCAGCGACCGCCTCGCCGTGGTCGACACCGAAGCCCGCGCCCGCGAAATCACCGAATACCGCGCCCGGCAAAAGCGCGAGAAAATGGCGGCGCGGCAGACCGGCATGCGCGGCTCGCTCGAGCAGATGATGAATCAGCTCAAGACCACCGGCCGCAAAGACTTCCCGCTGGTGATCAAAGGCGACGTGCAAGGCTCGATCGAAGCCATCGTCGGCGCGCTGGAGAAACTCTCCACCGAGGAAGTGGCGGCGCGCATCATCTTCTCCGGCGCCGGCGGCATCACCGAATCCGACATCACGCTGGCGGAAGCCTCGGGCGCCGCCGTGATCGGCTTCAACGTCCGCGCCCACAAGGAGGCGCGCGAGGCCGCCGAGCGGGCCGGCATCGAAATCCGCTACTACGACATCATCTACGCCCTCGTCGACGACGTGAAAAAGGCGATGTCGGGTCTCCTGGCGCCGACGCTGCGCGAGACCATGCTCGGCAACGCCGTCATCCTCGAAATCTTCAAGGTCTCGAAGGTCGGCAGCGTGGCCGGCTGCCGCGTCACCGACGGTACCGTCGAGCGCGGCGCCAATGTCCGGCTGATCCGCGACAGCGTGGTGGTGCATCAAGGCAAGCTGTCGCAGCTCAAGCGCTTCAAGGATGACGCGCGCGAAGTCGTCGCCGGCCAGGAATGCGGCATGGCGTTCGAGAACTACCAGGACATGAAGGTCGGCGACATCATCGAGTGTTACCGCGTGGAGACCGTGCAGCGGACGCTCTGACCGTCGTGGCCGGACTTAGTCCGACCACCTGCGTTTCGATCGCAAACCTCATTTAAAAATGTGACCGCGCGGTTCAATTCCGGCGTCACGCAGAATAGAAGCCATGGCACGTCATCAAAACCATCCCGATCAGTCCGCAGGCGGCTCGCAGCGCCAGTTGCGCGTCGGCGAATTGATCCGCCACGAGCTCGCCGACATGCTGACGCGCGGCGACATCCATGACCCGGTGATCCAAGCGCACATGATCACGGTGCCCGAGGTGCGCATGACGGCCGATCTGCGGCTGGCGACGATCTATGTGATGCCGCTCGGCGGCCGCGACGTCGAGGCGGTGATCGGCGCGCTGGACCGCAACAAGCGCTTCGTGCGCGGCGAGATCGCGCGGCGCGTTAACCTAAAATTCGCACCTGAAATTCGATTCCGCGTCGACGAGCGATTCGACGAAGCAGAACGGATCGAGAAGCTTTTGCGAACGCCTCAAGTCCAACGCGACCTCGACGGCGAGAAGGACGACTAATGTCCGGAGAGACGTTCACCCCGCTCCGCGATTCGCCGCCGCAAGGCGGCGACGAGTCGTCGAACCCGGCGGCCAAGCAGCAAAAATCCAAGAAACGCGACGTCCACGGCTGGATCGTGCTCGACAAGCCGGTCGGCATGACCTCGACCCATGCGGTGGCGGTGATCAAGCGGCTTTTCGCCGCCAAGCGCGCCGGTCATGCCGGCACGCTCGATCCGCTGGCCTCGGGCTGCCTGCCGATCGCGCTCGGCGAAGCGACCAAGACGGTTCCGTTCGTGGTCGACGGCCGCAAAACCTATCTGTTTACCGTGCGCTGGGGCGAGGAACGCGACACCGACGATGCCGAAGGCCGCGTCGTCGCCACCAGCGACAACCGACCCGAGGCGAGCGCGATCAGGGCCGCGCTGCCACGCTTCACCGGCACCATCGAACAGATTCCGCCGCGCTTTTCCGCGGTCAAAATCCAAGGCGAGCGGGCTTACGACCTGGCGCGCGACGGCGAAACCGTCGAGCTGGCGCCCCGGGCGGTGTCGATCCACCGCCTGGAACTCGTCGAAACGCCCGATGCCGACCATGCCCTGTTTGCGGCCGAATGCGGCAAGGGCACCTATGTGCGCTCGCTGGCGCGCGATCTCGGCCGCGTTCTCGGCGTATTCGGCCACGTCTGCGCGCTGCGCCGCAGCCGGGTCGGACCGTTCGGCGAGGCGGACATGATTTCGCTGGAACCCCTTGAATCTTTGTGCCATAGAGCAGCCGCCGGCGAGGGACACCTCGCTGACGTGCTCCTGCCGATCGAGACCGCGCTGGACGACATCCCGGCGCTGGCCGTGAGCCCGGCAGATGCGGCAAGGCTCGCAAGAGGCCAAGCCGTCTTGTTGCGCGGACGGGATGCCACCATCTTCCGCGGTATGGTCCAGGTCGCTTGCGGCGGCCAGCTCGTGGCCATTGCCGAGGTCGATCGCGGTGAAATCATTCCCCGACGCGTATTCAATTTAACCGGCGTGACGGGTCGCGCCGGCAGACAAAGAGGTTAGTGGACGATGTCGATTACGACCGCGCGTAAGGCGGAAGTCATCAAGACTTATGCCGTGAAGTCCGGCGACACCGGTTCGCCCGAAGTCCAGGTTGCGCTGCTTTCGGAGCGGATCAACAACCTGCAAGATCACTTCAAGTCGCACATCAAGGACAACCACTCGCGCCGCGGCTTGCTCAAGCTGGTGTCGCAGCGGCGCCAGATTCTCGACTATCTGCGGCGCACCAATGAAGGGCGTTACAAGGAGTTGATTGAGCGGCTGGGTATTCGCCGCTGAAAAGTTTGCGCGCGGGAGAGCTCGCGCGTTCCGTGGCGGATCGCAAGATGCCTCCGCCGTTTGTCCGGCAGCAAGAGGCTGCCGATCAGAGCGACGGGCCGATGCCCGTCCGCGTCACTGGAAGGCCCGATGGCCATGGCAGGATCGCCGGATGCTGTTTGGATTCGCAAAAGCTTTGCGAACGACAGCCTCTCGCCGTCTTGCTCATGGCTTTCGCGCAATCCCGAAAACCATGAGAGACAATCGCAATGTTCAATACACATCGAGTTCAACTTGACTGGGGTGGCCGCAAGCTAACGCTGGAAACCGGCAGATTAGCGCGGCAGGCCGACGGGGCCGTGCTGGCCACCTATGGCGACACCACGGTCATCGCCACCGTGGTCGCGGCGAAGCAGCCCAAAGAGGGCATCGACTTCCTGCCGCTGACCGTCAACTACCAGGAAAAATTCTACGCCGCGGGCCGCATTCCCGGCGGCTATTTCAAGCGCGAAGGCCGGCCGACCGAAAAAGAGACGCTGACCTCCCGCCTGATCGACCGGCCGATCCGGCCGCTGTTCGCCGACGGCTGGCGCTGCGACACCCAGGTCATCATCACCACGCTGTCGCACGATCTGGAGAACGATCCGGACATCGTCGCCATGGTCGCGGCGTCGGCGGCGCTAACGCTGTCGGGCGCGCCGTTCATGGGCCCGATCGGCGGCGCCCGCGTCGGCTTCATCAACAACGAATACGTGCTCAATCCGCAGATCGACGAGATGACCGAGAGCCAGCTCGATCTGGTGGTCGCCGGCACCCAGGACGCGGTGCTGATGGTGGAGTCGGAGGCGAAGGAGCTGTCCGAAGACATCATGCTCGGCGCCGTGATGTTCGGCCACCGCCATTTCCAGCCGGTGATCGACGCCATCATCAAGCTCGCCGAGAAGGCCGCCAAGGAGCCGCGCGAGCTCGTCGTGCCCGACAACGCGGCGCTCGAAAAGGAAATGCTCGGCCTGATCGAGAAGGATTTACGCGCCGCCTATGCCATCCCCGACAAGATGGCGCGCCACAAGGCGGTCGAAGCCGCCAAAGAGCGCGTCATGGGCCATTTCCTGCCGCCCGACGTCGAGAACCCGAAATACCCCAAGCTGCAAGTCGCGGCCGTATTCAAGGAGATCGAAGCCAAGATCGTGCGCTGGAACATCCTCGATACCGGTTCGCGCATCGACGGCCGCGACGTCAAGACCGTGCGCCCAATAGTGGCTGAAGTCGGCGTGCTGCCGCGCACCCACGGTTCGGCGCTGTTCACCCGCGGCGAGACCCAGGCGCTGGTGATCGCCACGCTGGGCACCGGCGAAGACGAGCAATGGATCGACGCGCTGCAGGGCACCTACAAGGAATCGTTCCTGCTGCACTACAATTTCCCGCCGTTCTCGGTCGGCGAGACCGGCCGCATCGGCGCTCCCGGCCGGCGCGAGATCGGCCACGGCAAGCTTGCCTGGCGCGCCATTCATCCGATGCTGCCGGAGAAGACCGAGTTCCCCTACACCATCCGCGTCGTCTCCGAGATCACGGAATCGAACGGCTCGTCGTCGATGGCCACGGTGTGCGGCACCTCGCTGGCGCTGATGGATGCCGGCGTGCCGTTGAAACGGCCGACCGCCGGCATCGCCATGGGGCTGATCCTCGAGGACAAGCGCTACGCGGTGCTGTCCGACATTCTCGGCGACGAGGACCATCTCGGCGACATGGACTTCAAGGTCGCCGGCACCGAGCGCGGCGTCACCTCGCTGCAGATGGACATCAAGATCGCCGGCATCACCGAAGAGATCATGCGGGTGGCGCTGAACCAGGCCAAGGACGGCCGCATGCACATCCTCACCGAGATGGCCAAGGCGCTCACCCAGGCGCGCGCCGAGCTCGGCGAGCATGCGCCGCGCATCGAGGTGATGCAGATCCCGGTCGACAAGATCCGCGAAGTGATCGGCTCGGGCGGCAAGGTGATCCGCGAGATCGTGGAAAAGACCGGCGCCAAGATCGACATTTCCGACGACGGCACCATCAAGATCGCCTCCGCCAAGGCGGAATCGATCAAAGCGGCAATCAACTGGATCAAGTCGATCGCCTCGGAGCCGGAGGTCGGCCACATCTACGAAGGCACGGTGGTCAAGGTCATGGATTTCGGCGCCTTCGTGAACTTCTTCGGCGCCAAGGACGGCCTGGTCCATATCAGCCAGCTGGCGCCGCGCCGGGTGCAGAAGACCACCGACGTCGTCAAGGAAGGCGACAAGGTGAAGGTGAAGCTCCTGGGCTTCGACGAGCGCGGCAAGGTGCGGCTGTCAATGAAGGTGGTCGACCAGGAGACCGGCGAGGACCTCGAGGCCAAGCAAAAGGCCGAGACGGAGCAGCAGCGCGAGGCCGCCGCCAGCGGCGCCGCGGAATAAGTACGCCAATCAATTTTCGATAAAAATTCGCAGAGGCGGCCGCAAGGCCGCCTTTGTCGTTTCCGGTTTGCCTCAATCGACCACCGCGACATGGTCGCTGGCCGGCGCGGTGCGCGGCTTGCGCATCAACAGCAGCAGGGCCACCGGCGGCAGCGCCACCAGCAGCATCAGCTTGAAATCGTCCATATAGGCGATGATCGAGGCCTGCCGGGTGATCTCGTCGTTGAGCCGGCTCAAGCCGGCATGGGCGGCGCTGTTCCAGAACAGATAGGCGCCACCGGTCTGCAGCGCGTGATTGAACGGCGTCACGCGCTCGGCAATCTGCGCATGCATGATCTGCGTGTTCTGCGCCAAGAGAAAGGCCGCGATCGAAACGCCGATGGAAGAGCCGACATTGCGCACCAGGCTGAACAGCGCCGTGCCGTCGGTGCGCAGATCCGCCGGCAGGGTGCCGAACGCGATCACCTGCAGCGGCGTGAACACCAGGCCAAGGCCGGCGCCTTGCAGCATGGTCGTGTAAGCGAGCGACCAGGCGTCGACATCGGGCGTCCAGCCGACCATCTCGCGCGCCGATTCCGCCAGCATGACGAAGCCTATGAGCATCATCAGCCGCGGATCCATGCGGTTGGCCATGCGGCCGGCGGCCAGCATGGCGACCATGGTTCCCACCCCACGCGGCGCCATCAGCAGGCCGGCTTGGGCGACCGAATAGGTGCCGAGCGTCTGCAGATAAGGCGCCAGCAAGGCGGAGCTCGCCAACAGCACCATGCCGATGGAGAACATCACCAGCAGGCCGGCGGTGAAATTGAGATCGCGGAAAATGCGCGGCGGGATGAACGGCCGCTTCGCCGTGGCGGTGTGCGCGAGAAACAGATAGAGGCCGAGCAGCGCCAGCGCCGCCTCGACGACGATCTCCGTCGAGCTGAACCAGTCCTTCAGCTCGCCGCGGTCGAGCACGAGCTGCAGCGTCGCCAGCCCCAGGCTGAGCGCGCCAAACCCGATCCAATCGAACCGCAGGGTCGCGTTGCGGCCGCGGTCTTTGAGGAAAATGATCAGGCCGGCGATGCCGAGCAGGCCGAACGGCAGGTTGATGAAGAACACCCAGCGCCAATTGTAGACGTCGGTGAGATAGCCGCCGAGCGTCGGACCGATCACCGGCCCGACCATCACGCCGACGCCCCACAGCGCCATGGCCTGGCCGCGTTTTTCCAGCGGATAGAGGTCGAGCATGATGGCTTGCGACAACGGCACCAGACCGGCGCCGAACGCGCCTTGCAGCAAACGGAACAGCACCATCTGGTCGAGGCTGTTGGCCAGGCCGCACAGCATGGAGGCGACCGTGAAGCCGGTGAGGCAGGTGACGAACAAGGTCTTGCGGCCATAGCGCGCCGACAGCCAGCCGACCGGCGCGGTCATGATCGCGGCAGCGATGATATACGACGTCAGCACCCAGGTGATCTGGTCGGGCGCGGCGCCGAACGTGCCTTGCATATAGGGCAGCGCGACATTGGCAATCGTGGTGTCGAGCGCCTGCATCAGCGTCGCCAGCACCGTGCATAAGGTGATGAGACCGCGATACGCTGGTTCGGTGGGTTGAACTGCCGTGCCGGCCGCCATGGCGTGACGCCCCGCTTTTAGAACAGCTCGGACAGGATGCGGCGATGGCCGGTGTCAATCTCGACGGTGGCGCTCATGCCGGCCCGCAGCTGCAGCTTTTCCGACTTCGGATCGATGCGAACCCTCACCGGAACGCGCTGGCCCACCTTGACCCAATTGCCGCTCGAGTTCTGCGCCGGAAGGATCGAGAATTCCGAGCCGGTCGCGGGAGCAATGCTCTCAACGGTGCCGGACCAGGCGTGGCCCGGATAGGTGTCGACCCAGACTTTCACTTTGTCGCCGGTCTTCACATGGGTGAGATCGGTTTCCTTCATATTGGCATCGACCCAGACATCGTTGGTCGCGACAAGAGCGACGGCGCCGGTATTGGTCAGCGCCGCGGTCTGGGAGACCAGATAAGTGCCGGGCTGCAACGCATCGACCTGGGTCGCCACGCCGTCGAACGGCGCGCGCACCACGGTGTGATCGAGCTGGCGCTGCGCCTCGTCGACCTGCGCCTTGGCCTGCAGATATTGCGGATGCTGGGTGACGTCGAAGTCCGGATTGCCGCCGAGCCGGGCGAGCTGCACTTCCGACAGTTTGCGCAGCGATTCCAGCTTGCGCTTGTCGCCTTCCAGGGTGAAGCGCGCCTGGTCGTAGGTGGATTGCGCGACCGCATTCGTCTTCAAGAGCTGCGCATCACGATCGAACGTGGTCTGGTCCAGATTGACCAGCGACTGCTCGGCAGCAATGTCTTGCTGCATGCGCGCATAATCCTCTTTCATCGCGTGCAGCGACAACGCCGTTTGCGCCAGATTGGCCTTGGCGTTGGCGAGGGCGATCTGGAACTGCCGCGGGTCGACGCGGAACAGCACATCGCCGGCCTTGACCGCCTGGCCTTCATGGACATCGACCTCGCTGACCAGGCCGGACACGTCGGTCGACACCATCAGCTTGGCGGCGTGGACATAGGCGTCGTCGGTCGACACGTAGCGGCCGCCCATCATGTAGAACACAAGTCCGGCGACCACGGCGATCGCCGGCACGACGACCAGAAGAATAAAGCGCATGCGCTTGCGCAGCGCATTGGTCAGCGTCGTCGCCGCGCGCGGCTTTGCCGGCTGCAGGCTCGGCGCGAGTTTGAGGACCGGTTCAGCCATAGCGGCGCTCTCCCGCCGCACCGTTGGCGGGCCGCTGCTGGATCGCCTGGCGCAAATTCTCTTTCACGACCGCGAGCTGGGCGACGATCTGCTCGACGCTCTCGCGCGACACGCCAGCGAGCGCGGTCGCCATCATGTCCTCGCCAAGCGCGCCGAGCTGTTCGAGCATGGGCCGCGCCGCCGCGGTCAGGAACAGCCGCTTGGCGCGGCGGTCGTTGGGATCGGAGCGGCGCTCGATCAGACCGCCTTCGCACAACCGGTCGAGCAGGCGGGTCAAGGTGATCGGCTGCAGGTCGAGCATTTCAGCGAGTTCCGACTGCTTCAGGCCTTCGAAGCGATCCAGTCGCACCAGCACCGCCCATTGTGCCCGGGTGACGCCAAATTGGGCGCCCTTGTAGTCCGCATAGGTTCGCAACATGCGCGCTACATCGTTGATAGTAAAAGCAAATTCTCTGTTGAGCGAGCGCGGCAGCATGGCAGTCTCCGGAGCCGCAACCATGTGGCTGCTTAAGGAACGCCAGCATAATATAAGGGACCTTATATTATTGTCCAGCCTTTTTCAGACGGGCAGACCATTCGGGGAAAGACTCGTTGGTGACCGTCAGGCCAGCCCGAGATCGGCAAAAGCGGCGCTGTGGTGGTCAGCCGCGGCTGGCGCAAAGCAGCAGAATACGACGCGCGCGATGCCCCGCGGCGACGCCGACAATTCCGCGGCCACCGTGCCCACGGCGATGCGCGCGGCGTGGTCGGGCGGAAAGCGATAGACGCCGGTCGAGATCGCGGGAAACGCAATCGAACTCAGCCGATGCGCCGCGGCCAAATCCAGCGCCGTGCGATAGCACGCCGCCAGCAGCTCTTCTTCGCGCTCGCCGCCGCCGTTCCAAACCGGACCGACCGCGTGAATGACGTGCTTGGCCGGCAGCCGATAGCCGCGGGTGATCTTGGCGGCGCCGGTCGCGCAACCGCCAAGCGTTCGGCACTCGGCGAGCAGTTCCGGTCCGGCGGCGCGGTGGATCGCGCCATCGACGCCGCCGCCGCCGAGCAAGGTGCCGTTGGCGGCATTGACGATGGCGTCGACCGCGAGCGTGGTGATGTCGGCCACGCAAATCTCCAATCGCGCGGCGCCGACTTCGGCTACGAGCAGTGCGGGAACGTCCGGCATCAGGACCAGTCTATCACGCCCATTCGGCCTGCGCTTCGGCCCGCAAATCCACCGTGCTCTTTACGCCGATATCGTCGAAATGCTCGTCGAGGAAACGGCGGGCGGCGCGCTTGCCGCTGACATGCAGCATTTCGAAGAAATCGTAGTCGGTCGAGAGCTTGCTGAAGGCGTCGAAATGGGTGCCGAAGCGGTCGAGCACGATGCGGTGAATGTTGATGCGGCGATATTGCCCGACCCCGGTGCCGCGCGGCAGCTTGCCCTGGTCGATCAGGCGGGCGACGAAGTCGATGGCGCGGTATTCGCCGATCAGCGAGGAGTTGAACGTGATCTCGTTGATGCGATTCATGATCTCGCTCGATGATGTCGGCGTCGCCTGCCGCACCAGGGGATTGATCTGCACCACCAGCACGTCCTCGGTCGTGGTGGTGCGGAAGAACGGAAAGATCACCGGGTTGCCGAGATAGCCGCCGTCCCAATAGGGCACGCCGTCGATCTCGACGGCGCGAAACAACAGCGGCAGGCAGGCCGACGCCATCACCGCGTCGGCGCTGATCTTCTCCCGCCCGAATATGCGCACATGACCGGTCTGCACATTGGTCGCGGAGACGAAGATCTGCAGATCGGTATTGGCGCGTAGCGCCTCGAAATCGACGAAGCGCTCGATCAAATCCTTCAGCGGATTGATATTGAGCGGGTTGACGTCGTAGGGCGAGAAGTAGCGCGACAGCGCGTCGAACCAGGCCTGCACCGGCGTGCCTTCGAGCGGGGTGAACGACAACAGCCGCTCCATCACCGCGCGCTGCACGGTCGGCAGACTGCCGCTGCTGCTCGCCGCCCGCCAAAAATCCGCGAGCCGCTTTTGCGCCTCGGCACGGCCGCCGCGGCAAAGGCCATCGGCCAGCATCACCGCATTGACCGCTCCCGCCGAGGTGCCGGAAATGCCTTCGATGGCGAGCCGTTCGTCGCTGAGCAGGTGATCGAGCACGCCCCAGGTGAAGGCGCCGTGAGCGCCGCCGCCTTGCAGCGCGAGATTGATACGCTTGGTCTTCGGCGCGGACGGCCGCCCCGGCAACAGCGACGAGAGAATTTTGATCATGCGGCGGCGGCGCTCACGCCGCGGTCCAGCCGCCGTCGATCGAGAGATTGGCGCCGGTGATCGCCTTCGCCGCGTCGGAGCAAAGATAAACGGCGAGACTCGCAACCTCTTCGACGGTGACGAATTCCTTGGTCGGCTGCGCCGCTAAAATTACGTCGCGCTTGACCTCTTCTTCGGTTATGCCGCGCGCCTTCGCCGTATCCGGTATTTGCTTCTCGACCAAAGGCGTCCACACATAGCCCGGGCTGATACAATTGCAGGTGACGTGGAAGGTGGCGAGTTCGAGCGCGACCGTCTTGGTGAGGCCGGCAAGCCCGTGCTTGGCGGTGACATAGGCGGCCTTGAACGGCGAGGCGACCAGCGAATGGGCCGAGGCGGTCGAGATGATGCGGCCCCACTTGCGCGCCTTCATGCCGGGCACCGCGGCGCGGATGGCGTGAAACGCCGCCGACAGATTGATGGCGATGATCTGATCCCACTTGTCGATCGGAAATTCTTCGATCGGCGAAACGAATTGGATGCCGGCATTGTTCACCAACACGTCGAGTGAACCGAAGGTCTTCTCCGCGGTCTTCACCATGTCGGCAATTTCAGCGGGCTTGGTCATGTCGGCCGGCGAATAGACCGCCTTGACGCCGAACTCCTTCTCGATGCCGCTGCGCTCCTTTTCGATCGCCGCCTTGTCGCCGAAGCCATTGATGGTGACGTTGGCGCCGTCGGCGGCCATCGCTCGCGCAACGGCGAGACCGATGCCCGAGGTCGACCCGGTCACCAGGGCGGACTTTCCTTTCAACATGGCAATCCCCAATTCAATGCGGCGCCGCGCTAAAATGGCGCCTTATGGGCCTGAACTGTCGTGAACTGCCGGGAATGTGGGATGCTTTTTGCTGCAGTGCAACATAAATCTCGAGCCCGGCGTCACGTTTTCGCGATATGAGCTCATCCCCGCTCCATGGACGCAATGGGCCATTGCCGCGCTTTGAGGTAGGTTCATCCGTGACCGAGACATGACCGCTATGGCGCGCGCGATCTTCCCCGCACCCGACCACGACCACGACCGCTGCGCCAGCAGCGCCATTGCGCATGCCGAAGCGCAATGCGCGGCGCGGGCGCAACGGCTGACGCCGATCCGGCGCCAGGTGCTGGAAGCGCTGCTCGCCAGCCATAAGCCGCTCGGCGCTTACGAAATCATCGACCACCTGGCGGGCGACACGCGCCCGGCGCCGATCACGGTCTATCGCGCGCTCGATTTTCTGCGCGACAACGGCCTCGTCCACCGCATCGAGAGCCGCAATGCTTTCGTCGCCTGCGTGCACGATCACGCCGGCGATGATCTCGTCGTGTTTCTCATCTGCGAGCGCTGCGGCGCGGTCGGCGAGGCGCCCGGCGGCAACGTCGCCGAAGCGCTCAAGGCATCGTCGCGCGCCGCGGGATTTTCGCCGAAAAGCCCGCTGATCGAAATCGCCGGCATCTGCTCGCATTGCCGCGAACGATGACCGCCGAAGACACCCTGCAGCGCGCGGCATTTGCACTGAATACACGCCGGCCCCAGGATGCCGAGCGTCTTGCCGCCGACGTACTGAAAACCAACCGGCGCCACGCCGGCGCGCTGCATGTCCTCGGCTATGCGCTGGTGATGCAGGGTCGTTTTGCGGACGCCATCGCGCTGCTCGAACCCATCGTTCGCGGCCAGCACGATGCCGAATTCGAAACGCAACTCGCCATCGCGCTGCGCGGCGCCGGCCGGCACGAGGACGCGCTGCCGCGGCTGCAGCGCGCCGTGAAGCGCAAGCCGCCTTACCCCAAGGCCTTCCTGGAGCTTGGCGTATTGCAAATCGCCTTGCGCCAATACGATGACGCGATCGCAACGCTCAAGCGCGGCGCCGAAATCGCGCCGATGATGCTCGATCTGTCGCTCCAACTCGGTGTTGTTTCGCTGATGACCCGGGATTTCGCCGGCGCCAAGGTTGCTTTTGCGCATGTGCTCGGTATCGCACCGGATTCTCCCGACGCCCTTTACGGCATGGCGAAGTCGCATCAGGAGCTCGGCGAGCAACCGGCGGCGATCGGATTTTTCCGGCGCTACCTGGCGTCGAGGCCGCAGCATTGGGCGGCATGGCTCGGTCTCGGCCATTGCCTTCTGGAAATCGGCGATCGCAGCGCCGGCTATGAGTGCTTCCGCACTGCGGCGCGCGGCGATCCGGCCCACGCCGGCAGCGCGCTGGCTTCGCTGGTGAGGGCGCCCCGCGGCAAATTCTGGCTCAAGCCGAGCCGGGCAAAGCAATTCCTGCGCGGCGCCAAGGACTAGCGCTTCGACACCCGGTACTGACGCCGGTAAACGCCACCTTCGCGCTCCATCCAATCGCGCGTCGCGATCAATCGCTTGGTGTCTTCGTTGGACAATAGCTCGAATTGGCTCGACCAGCTCTCGCGTTTGACCGGCAGGCATTGCGCGACCGGCGTACCCTTCGGCAGCACGCCGTTGAAATTCATGTCATGCCACCGCGCCGGAAAGTTGAGCGGACTGTCGTAGAACGTATCGCAATCGACCAATCCGGTCAGCGTGGTGAACGGCAGATCGCTGCGGTTGATCGGATGCGTGAACAGCAGCGCATAGCCTTTGGGCGCCTGGATGGTCCAAAGGCTATTGAACTTGATGATGAAGCGATCCGGATCGAAGAACGGCGTGCCCTCGGCCTGGCTTGGATCGTGGAAATCGATCGGCGAGTGGGTGAACTCGCTGACGAAGCCTTCGGGCAAGTCGAAGTCCCAGGTGAATTCACCGTCGCGCAGCTGCAGATCGACCAATAACGGAATCAGGAATCCGTATGTCATGGCGTCGATGAAGGGCGGACACTTTTTCACCGTCATGTCCTCGAAGCCCATGGTCGGATTGAAAGCCTTCGCCGGCATGGCTTTGAACCATTCCGGCAGGCCCTGCACCGCTGGGGTCGGCCGCGGCAGAATGTTCTCCAGACCGGCCGGGCAGCGAAATATCAGCGTTGCCTGAGTGGCATCATCCACGGACCGATCTCCTCACCCGCGCCGGCGGCCGTTGCGCGACGATTGCAATTTTATCGCGGGCCCGGGCGAGCGAACAGAGGCCTTGGTGCGGCATTGACGGCGCACCGGCCCGCGTGACAATCAAGCGCCGGTTGAAAATGTCATCGCGCTCCGCCCCATCGTCCCGCCCGCTCGATGCGCTCGCGATCATCGTCACGATCGGGCTGTGCTTGAGCTGGGGTTTCAATAACGTTTCGATCAAGCTGGCCATCCACGACATCCCGCCGCTGATTCAATCTTCGGCGCGTTCGGCGATTGCCGCGCTCATTGTTTTTGCCTGGATGCAGACCCGCGGCATGCGGCTGTTCAAGCGCGACGGCACACTGGCGGCGGGGGTTTGGGCCGGCGTGTTGTTTGCGCTGGAATTCGTGCTGATCTATCGCGGCCTGGTGTGGACCACCGCGACGCGCGGCGTGCTGTTCCTCTACCTCGCGCCGTTCTTTGTCGTGATCGGATCGCGCTGGCTGGTTCCGGGCGATCATTTCTCGCTGTCGCAATGGCTCGGGCTGGTGCTGTCTTTTCTCGGCATCGTCATCGCCTTCGGCCTGCCGACCCCGGCAACCGATCCGCACCAGGCGCTCGGCGACATCATGTTCGTCGGCGCCGGCGCCGCCTGGGCGGCGACGACGCTGGTGATCAAGGCGAGCGCGCTCAATCGCGTCAGCGCCGAGAAAACGCTCCTCTATCAACTCGTAGTGTCGGCGCCGCTGCTGGCCGTGGGCGCGCTCATCTTCGGCGAACGCATGATTGCCGTGCCTTCGGCCATCGCCATCGCTGCTTTTGCTTATCAGACGATTTGGGTGGTGAGCGTGACCTTCGCGGTTTGGTTCGCGCTCATCGTGCGCTATTCGGCTGCGCGGCTATCGGTGTTCACCTTCCTGGCCCCGCTCTTTGGCGTGGCGGCCGGGCATCTGGTATTGAACGAGCCGCTGACGCCGGCTTTCGCGCTTGCGGTCGCTTTGGTGGCGGGCGGCATCGTCCTCGTCAACCGGCCGCGGTGACGCTATATGCAGGGGGTCCGGGGCCCATCGGATGATCGGGCCAACGGCCGCAGCATGACCTTAAGGTACTGATTATGATGGAATTTTCCGGTCCCGCCCCGAGGCATCAAACGGTCGGCGTCAAGGTCGGCAAGGTGACAGTCGGCGGCGGCGCGCCCATCGTGGTGCAGTCGATGACCAATACCGACACCGCCGATGCCGCGGCCACCGCCAAGCAGGTGGCGGACCTGGCGCGGGCCGGTTCCGAGATCGTCCGCATCACCGTCGACCGCGACGAGGCGGCCGCCGCGGTGCCGCACATCAAAGAGCGGCTTTTGAAGATGAACGTCGACGTGCCGATCGTCGGCGACTTCCATTACATCGGCCACAAGCTCCTGGCCGACCACCCGGCCTGCGCCGAAGCGCTCGACAAGTACCGCATCAATCCCGGCAACGTGGGTTTTAAGGAAAAGAAGGACCGCCAGTTCGGCGCCATCGTCGAGACCGCGATCAAGCACGACAAGCCGGTGCGCATCGGCGCCAATTGGGGCTCGCTCGACCAGGAGCTGCTCACGCACCTGATGGACGAGAACGCCAAGTCGAACCATCCGGTCGACGCCCGCGACGTGACCCGCGAGGCCATGGTGCAGTCGGCGCTGCTGTCGGCCGAGCGCGCCGAGGAGATCGGCCTGCCGAAGGACCACATTATCCTCTCAGCCAAAGTGTCCGCGGTTCAGGACCTGATCGGGGTCTACGGCGAACTGGCGCGGCGCTGCGATTACGCGCTGCATCTCGGCCTCACCGAGGCCGGCATGGGCTCAAAGGGCATCGTCGCGTCATCGGCCGCCATGGGCGTGCTGCTGCAGCAGGGCATCGGCGACACGATCCGCATCTCGCTGACGCCCGAGCCGAACGGCGACCGCACGCTGGAAGTGAAGGTCGCCCAGGAGCTGCTGCAGACCGTGGGGCTGCGCACCTTCGTGCCGCTGGTCGCCGCCTGCCCCGGCTGCGGCCGCACCACCTCGACCACGTTCCAGGAACTCGCCGCCAGCATCCAAAATTTCATCCGCGACTCGATGCCGGAATGGAAGACGCGCTATCCCGGCGTCGAAGGCCTCAACGTCGCGGTGATGGGCTGCATCGTCAACGGTCCGGGCGAATCCAAGCACGCCGATATCGGCATTTCGCTGCCGGGCACCGGCGAGGCTCCGGCCGCCCCCGTCTTCATCGACGGCAAGAAAGCCGTGACGTTGCGCGGCCCAACGGTCTCCGCCGATTTCCAAAAGCTGGTCATCGATTACATCGAGCGGCGGTTCGGCACGAGCGGCGCGGGTCGAACGGCGGCGGAATAACGCACTGCCGGGGCGCTTCTCTCCGGTCTCAAAATCCAAGTTCGCTGTGCGAGCCAAGGCGTATCAATTCCAGACTTTCGTTATCTGCCTTACGATAGATGAGAATAAGGTCAGGCCGGACGTGGCAGTCGCGGTGATCGCGCCATTCGCCGGACAACGGGTGATCGAAGTTTCGCCGCGGCAGCGGCGTATCGGCTGCGAGCAGCCGGACAACCTCGATCAGGTCGGCATCGAGTGTCTTACCGTGCCGTCCGGCCTTCTCGCGTTTGTAGTCGCGCTTGAAGCGGTTCGTGTATCTAATCGTCCTCATTCAGGCTCGTCACTAGCTCGTCGGGGGAGCCGGCAGTAACGAGTTCGCCACGCCGCGCAGCCTTCATCGCTTCGATGGTTTCGGCGTTAGGAACGAGCGGCTCGAAGGGAAGCGCCTTCTCCTTGGCGATGCGCACCATCATGAGGCGGAATGCGTCAGACACAGTGAGACCCATGGCGCCGAGCACGGCCGCGGCTTCGTTCTTGATGCGCTCATCGATACGGGCGCGGACAACGGCATTCTCCGGCATAGCATCGGTCCTCTGGGCTACAATGTAGCTCAGCCTCCATAAAATTCAAGTAGTAGAAATCGATAAATTTTCGGCTTTCGCTGTATCTCTATTGGTCAAACCATCGGCGCCAGATCGACCCGCACCACATCGAGATTGCCGCGCAGCGGCGGGAAGCGGCTGAGCACCAAGGGATCGTGGCCGGGAATGATGCGGTCGCGGTCGCCGGCCAGATCTTCGACGATGCGAAACGCTTCGAGTGCGTCCATGACATTGGCCGGCGGAAACGGATTCTGCTCGGCGAGATTTTGCCAGTAGTGCACGGCGTCGCTCGCCAGCACCACGGCGCCGCGCGCGGTATTCACGCGCACGATTTGCAAGCCGCCGGTATGGCCGCCGACCAGGTGCACGGTGACGCCGGGCGCCACGGTGCCCTCGCCGTCGTGGAATTTGACCCGCCCGGCATAGAGATTGCGCACCAGCGCCACCACGTCATCGACCTCGGACTGGCGGCGGAACCATTTGTGGCAGATGCAGCGGCCGGTGGCCTGGGCCATCTCGGCGTCCTGGATGTGGAACGTGGCGTTGGCAAACAGGTCCATGTTGCCGGAATGGTCCCAATGCAGGTGCGTGATCACCACGTCCTGCACCGCCGCCGCATCCACGCCGGCCTGGGCCAGCGCCTCGGCCGGCGCATGCACGAAGCGCCGGTTGCGCCGCTCCGAAGCGCCCGCGGAAAACCCAGTATCGACGACGATGGTGCGGCCCCCGCCGCGAATGACCCAGATATAAAAGTCCATCGGCATCGGACCGTCGTGGCCGTCCGCCATGATGAAGTTCTGGCTCGCCGGGCGGGCGCTCGATGTGCCGTAGCGCACGGCGAGGATTTCGTAGCAAGGCGGCTCGGCAGTCATTGGCCTTTCCGTTCGAATGAACTGGCCTGGGTCGCATCTCTAGGCCCAGAAAGCGGCCTTGATCAATCCAGTTCTGCTGATCCGAGACCCCCGATTGACCAATCCCCGATCCCAGCTACGCTGGCGCCCTTTCGCGGCGGGCTTTGGAGAATTTGATGGAAGCGACAGTGACGCGTGCCGGCGCTACGGCGCGCGAACTCAACGGCGCCGGCATCATCGCCGCGATCAAGGCGAGCGGCATCGAATATGTCCTGTCGGTGCCCGACATCGTCACCAGCGCTGGGCTGTTGGCGCCGATCGCCAAAGACAAGGATCTCCGCCTCGTCCGCGTCTGCAAGGAAGACGAGTGCATCGGCATCGCCACCGGGCTGGCCTATAGCGACAAGCGCGCGCTGGTCCTGATTCAGCACACCGGCTTCCTCGATTCGATCAATGCCATCCGCGGCGTCGCGGTGGAGTACAAGCAGCCGATCTGCATGATGATCGGGCTGCTGCAGCACGACCCCGACAAAGCGCCGAAAGAGTCGCCGCGTTACGGCGTGCGCATCGTCGAGCCGATCCTCGACGACATGGGCATTGCCCATCACCTCATCAGCGTCGACGCCGACATTGCCAAGATCAAGCCGGCGATCGACAAGGCCTATGCGGACTCGCAGCCGGTGGCGTTCCTGGTCGGGCGGAGTCCCAAAGTGTCATGATGAAACGCAACGAATGTTTTCGCATCCTGGCGCGCCACATCAAGGACGAGGCGGTGGTCGCGACCTACAGCTCCGCCGTCGACTGGGTCGAGGTCAGCCCGCGCCCGCTCAACTATCTGTCGATCGGCGCCATGGGGCTCGATTCATCGCACGGGCTCGGATTGGCGCTCGGCCGGCCGGACCGGCGCGTCGTGGTGCTGCAAGGCGACGGCAGCTTGTTGATGAATCTCGGCAGCCTGGTGACGATCGCGGCGGCGGCGCCAAAGAATCTTGTCCACTTCGTCGCCCATAACGACACCTACGAGGCGAACGGCGGCCATCCGATTCCAAATCCCAAAGTGGATTTCGCCAACATCGCGCGCTCGGCGGGCTACGCGGCAGCTTACGATTTTTCCGACCTGCGCATGTTCGAGCAGCAGATCGCGCACGTGCTCGAACAGGACGGCCCGGTCTTCGCCACGCTTCACGTCGAGCCGACGAAGCCGCTGAAATACGATTATGCGAGCCTGTACGATCCGGAGAAGCGCAAGGCGTTCAAGGCAGCGTGGCAGATGCGCTCGGCGCAACGCTGGACCAAGAACGCATAAGCAAGTTGTCCGTGGCTTGTCCGGGATCGAAAAATCTTGCAAAATCAAATTCCAGACCGACGGACGACGCTCCGGAAAAGGTGCTCTTGAATGTCCACTTCGACAAACGCCGTCAGGCTCGTTTCGCAATCCGCCATGCCGGCCGATGTGCGCGTCGCGCAACTTCAGCCGGCACTCGGCTCGATCATTTCCGGATTCAGATTCGACGGCCGGCCTCTGAATGAAGAGTTTCGTTCCGCGCTGCGCGATCTCCTGCACAATCGCGGTTTGGTCATCTTCGAGCCCGGCACGGTGACCGCTGAAAACTTCACGGCTTTCGCCGGCTTTTTGGGTGAATTCTTCCACTATGCGGGCCCCCACACGCCGCGGGCACCCGAGAATCCCGACGCCACGGTGATCGACTCTCTGAAAGACAAGAATCTGCGCAATCACATCTGGCATGCGGACGGCGGGTTTCGTCCCGATGCCCCGGCTTTCACGGCGCTGTTTGCGCAGCAATTGCCCGATCTGGGCGGCGATACGATCTTCAGCAATACGGCCTGGGTCTATGAGCAGCTCGATCCGTTGTTCGCGGCCTATCTCGACTCGCTCACCGTCATTCAGTCGGCGGATGCGACCGGACACATCACCGATCGGTATCTCGACGCCGAGGAGGCGGCGAAGGCGCGGCAGCGCATGCCGCCGTTCGAAATGCCGCTCGTGCGCATTCACCCTGCGACCGGTCGGAAGTGGATCGCGGTCAATGAATCCTACGTCGCCTACATCAAGGGCGTCAGCCGGGTCATGAGCCAGAATATTCTCGGTATTCTGTTCGACATGATCAAGTCGCCGGAGGCGACGGCCCGATACACCTGGACCCGCGGGGCGCTGGCGATCTGGGACAATCGCGTCGTTCAGCATAAGGGCATCAAGGATTACGGCAGCGGTCGCCGTATTCTGTATCGTGCCACCATGACGGCGTGAGAGTGCGCCCGCGGTGAACGATCCCCGTTCGCAAACGCTGATCACGGTCGACGAGCTCGCTCGGCTCATGGACGCCGGAACGGCTGTCGTCCTGCTCGACGTCATCGACGAACGGGGTGCGGCGCCGGACGACAGGCCGAAAATACCGGGCGCTTTGTCGGTTCATTTGGCGACGGATTTTTCCGGCAAACCCACACCTGCCACCGGCAGGCGGCCTTTGCCGGATGCGCGTGACTTGCAGGCAAAAGCATGCGCCTGGGGAATCTGCAGCGACAGTATCGTCGTGGTGTACGACAATTCCGGCGGCGCGCAGGCTTCGCGCGCATGGTGGACGCTGCGCTGGGCGGGGTTAGCCAATGTCCGCGTGCTCGATGGTGGATATGCCGCGTGGATCGCGACCAACCGCCCGTCATCAAACCATGTCGCCACGCGCGCCGCTCGAGCCGGAGATGTCGTTCTGACATCAGGGCGTATGCCGACCATCAGCGCCGAAGAGGCTGCCGATCTCGCGGCGCGATCCGCATTGCTGGATGCGCGGCCGCGGGCGGCCTATGTCGGCGATCCCGCCAAACCGGGCACCGGACATATTCCCGGCGCCATTCACGCGGCTGCAGGCGACAACATCGCCGAGGGAAAATTCAAAACGAACGACGAGTTATACGCCCGCTTTTGCTCCCTTAGGGCGGATGGGTCGACGCAAATCGGGGTCTATTGCGGGAGCGGCAATGCGGCTGCGTATGCGGTCGCGGCCATGTGCGCGGTCGGGCTTGAGCCCGCTCTCTACGTCGGTTCGTGGTCGGCATGGATCGCCGATCCGTCTCGCCCCGTGGCAACGGGTCCTGAGCCCGGATAGGGCGAACATCGTCCGCGATTGCGCCTGATGTCTGCTGATGAAATGTTCTGGCCGATTCTTGCATCAGAACTTCACTGGAGTAAGCAGCCTTCCGGTCGAAGGCGGCTTGCCAGCGCGGCAATGAACGGCGCGATCACGGACCACTCATGCCATTCGAACTTCCCGCACCAAGCATGACCTTCGACGTTGCGCTCGACGACGGCGCCAAAATTCGCGTGCGCCGCCATGGCTTCGCGGATGGCGTTCGGCTGCTCTTCAGCCATGGCAACGGTTTCGCCGCCGACGCATACTTTCCCTACTGGCAATATCTGCTGGCAAAATTCGATTTGCTGATATTCGATTTTCGAAACCATGGGCAGAACGTGCCGGTCACGCCGTCAAATCACAACTATGAACAACTGACGCGCGATCTCCAGCGTGTCCTGCTTGAAGTGACAGCGCGGCTCGGCGAGAAACCGACCGCCGGCGTGTTCCATTCGATGTCGGCCCGCACGGCGATGAAGCAGGCCATCGAAATCGGCTGGTCCTGGGATGCGCTTATTCTATTCGATCCCCCGAATGTACCTCCGCCGGGACACCCGAACCATGCGGCGATGAAAGTTTTTGAGAAGAAGCTCACGGAATGGGCGCGCCAGCGCCGTCGGCGTTTCGCCTCGACCGACGAGCTGGCCGAGGAGTATCGGCAATCGCGGGCGACCGCGCGCTGGGTCGAAGGTGCACATGAGCTAATGGCGCGGTCGGTGTTGCGCAGGAGCCCGAACGGCGACGGCTTCGAACTGGTGTGCGACCCGGAAAACGAGGCGACGATTTACGCGCAGGCCATGACATTGAACCTGTGGCCGAGAGCGCGGGAATTCGGCGGGCCGGTCAAGCTGATCGGCTGCGATCCAAACATGAAAGGTGGTGGCCCGACCGGTCCGGCCAACCAGGCGCTCGGCATGGAGGGCGGTTACGACTACAGCTTCGTTGAGGGCACCGGACATCTGCTGCAGATCGAGAAGCCGCAGGAATGCATTGCTGTCACCTTGGAATTTCTCAAGCAATGCAGGTTGGCCGGATGAGCATGGTCGACGCCTTTGCACGACCACTCAATTGACGTAGCATGATTGCAAAGTTCGAGATCGATCCGCGCCAGGGAGGAAAACATGTCGCCAGTCGCCGAACGGACCCGGGCGATTTCGGTCACCAAGCTGCATCCGGACATCGGCGCGGAAATCCGCGGCGTCGATCTCGGCCGTCCGCTGGACGAGGAGACGGCGCGGGCGATCAAGGACGCCTGGCACCAGCATGCCGTGCTGCTGTTCCGCGATCAAAACCTCAGCGAAGACGATCAGCGCCGGTTCGCCGCCCATTTCGGTCCGGTGGCGAAGCGGGTGCCGCCGAAGCCGGGCGCCAAGGGTGCGGCAGATGCGCTCGAGTGGGACGACATGATGATGATCAGCGATCACGTCGACGCCAACGGCAAGGCGCTTGGCTCGCTCGGCCACGGCGAAATGTGGTTCCACACCGACAAGTGCTACCATCGGCGGCCGCATCGCGCGACGTTCCTCTACGGCATCGAAATTCCGTCCGAGGGCGGTCACACGCAGTTTTCCAGCATGTATGCGGCTTACGAAAACCTGCCGGCCGATCTGAAACGGCGGCTTAACGGCGCCATGGTCATGCAAGGCCAGCAATACGGCGTCGGCCGCCGCATCGATGTCACGCTGCCGCTCGAAAGCACCCATCACTGCGCGCAGCCGATCTTCGTCACCAATCCCGGCTCCGGCCGCAAGGCGCTCTACGTCGCCAGCCAGAACTCGATGTGGATCGAAGGCATGGACCGCGACGAAAGCGAAGCGCTGTTGCAACGGCTGTTCGCGATCGCCGAGGATCCGGCGATCATCTACGAGCACGTCTGGCGGCCCGGCGACCTCGTGATGTGGGACAATCTCGCCTGCCTGCACGCGCGCACCGATTGGCCGAGCGAACAGCGCCGCACGCTGCGCCGCTGCACCGTCGAGGGCGAGCCGCTGTACTAAGCTCCAGAAGTTGCGGGAAATGCCGTGAAACTTCCCCGCCGAACTTTTTTGCATATGGCGGCCGGTGCCGCGGCGCTGCCGGCGTTGCCGCGCATGGCATGGCCGCTCGATTATCCGACACGGCCGGTGCGCGTGATTGTCGGCTTTCCGGCCGGCACCGGGCCCGACGTCATCGCCCGCCTGATCGGGCAGCGGGTAGCGGAGCGGCTCGGTCAGCAATTTTTCGTCGAGAACCGCTCAGGCGCCGGCAGCAGCCTAGCCGCCCAGGATGTCGTGACCGCGCCCGCGGACGGCTACACGTTGCTGCTTGCCGCCAACGCCAACGCGGTCAACGCCAGCCTTTATCCGAACCTGCCTTTCAATTTCGTGCGCGACATCGCGGCCGTCGCCATGATCTGCAGCGCCCCTTTTCTGCTGGTGGCCAATCCGGCAGTGCCGGCGAAAACGCTGCCGGAGTTCATCGCCTACGCGAAAGCGAATCCGGGCCGGATCAATATGGCGTCGCCGGGCATCGGCACCACGCCGCACCTCATGTACGAGCTCTTGAAGCTGATGACGGGCATCGAACTGGTTCATGTGCCGTATCGGACGGGATACATACCCGATCTCATGAGCGGGCAGGTGCAAGTCGCGTTTTCAACGATCATCCAGGCGATGCAGTATGTCGGAGACGGCAGGTTGCGCGCGCTCGCCGTGAGCAGCGCAGCGCGGTCGGAGGTCCTGCCTGACGTGCCGGCCGTGGGCGAATCCGTGCCGGGCTATGACGCCAGCGGCTGGTTCGGCATCTGCGCACCCAAAGCCACGCCGACCGCCGTCATCGACACGCTCAACACTGCGATCAACGCCATCGTCGCCGAGCCGGACGCGCGGACGCGCCTGGTCGGCTTGGGCGTGCGGCCGCTGTCGATGACCCCCGCCGAATTCGGCAAGCTCATCGCCGACGATACCGAGAAATGGGGCAAGGTGATCCGCTCGGCCAATATCAAGACGGACTGATCGCGGCGCCAAAGCCGATCGCGGCGCGACCGGCGATTCCCAGACAGTGCCCGGCATTGCGCTAGATCAACACCGTCAGAGCGCCAGCGTACCAGGATGCAGCAAGCGGTGAGCAGGCTCCCCGCGACGCACAGCATCAAAGCGTATCGATGCCGGTGGCAAACATGGTGGCCCCGATCATCACCGACCCGCTGTTCTATGTGTTCGCTGTTCCGGCGGTCATTTTTCTCGGTCTCGCCAAGGGCGGCTTTGCCGGCGTGGCGACGGCGGCAACACCGTTGCTGGCGCTTTATCTGCCGCCGCTCGAGGCCGCGGCGCTACTGCTGCCGATCCTGATCTGCCAGGACGCGATCTCGGTATATGTCTATCGGCGCGAATGGAGCGCCTGGAATCTGAAGGTGCTGATGCCTGGCGCGGCGATCGGCATGGCGCTCGGTTGGCTGTTGGCGGCCCATGTCTCGGACGACGCCATTCGGATATTTATTGGCGTCATTGCCATCGGCTTTATCGCCAGCGCATGGCTGCGCCGGGAGCATGCGGCGCCGAAGCACAGTTCCGTGCCGGGCGGGCTGTTTTGGGGCGCGGTATCCGGATTTGCGTCCTTCGCCAGTCAAGGCGGTGGGCCGCCCTTTCAAGTATACACCCTGCCGCAACGGTTGCCGAAGATGGTATTCGTCGGGACGACGACAGTCTTTTTCGCTGCCGTCAATGTCATGAAGATCGTGCCCTACTTCATGCTCGCGCAGTTTTCGGCAAAAAATTTCTCCACCTCGCTCACTCTCTTGCCCATCGCCGTGCTGGCCAATTTCGCCGGCATTTGGATAGTCAAGAACCTGCCCACCCCGCAGTTTTACCGTGTCACCTACATTCTCCTCTTCATCCTTGGACTGGTCCTGCTTTGGCAGGGCGGAAGCCACATGTCGCAAGGGATTGCGCTGACGAAAGCGTTTGATCTGCATCAACGCGCCGTCGCCGCACGTCACATAATTTAACAAAGGTGGAAATGCGAGCTGGAGATCGCTCGGAAATTTTTTTTAATAGCCAAAAAACGACGCGAACGGTCGGGCGAAGGATGTCATGGGCAAGTCGTTCAGCAATCGATGGTGGGTCGTCGCAGCCAGCGTTTGCGGCTTGCTCGTTGGAACGGGACCGATCAATACTTTCGCATTCGGCGTATTTCTCAAGCCCGTCACCCAAGAACTTGGTATCGGCCGCGGCGTGCTCGGCTCGGCGCTGGCCGGCGGCTTCATCTTGACCACGATCGGCACCGCCATTCTCGGATGGCTGCTCGATCACTGGGGTACCCGGCGCGTCATGATTCCCGGCCTACTCCTTTGTGCCGGCACCGTCGCGCTACAGGCGACGCTGACGCCGAATACGCTATGGATCTATTTCCTCCTCGGCATCAACGGACTCGCTTTCTCCTGCCAGACCCCGTTGCCCTACGGCAACGTGGTCGCGCAATGGTTCGATCGGGAGCGCGGCCTCGCCCTTGGCGTGGCGCTGGCCGGCGTTGGTCTCGGCGTCGCCGTCGTGCCCCAGCTTGCCACTTTCCTGATCAGCCATTTTGGCTGGCGCGAGGGTTACGTCGGCTTGGCCGTCGCCATCCTCATCATTGCTTGGCTGCCGGTGTCCATCTTCCTGCGCGAGCCGCCAAACTTCGTGCCTGAAGTGAAGCGAGTGCACCTCTCCACTGCCGATGCGGGCACCGCCATACCGGGAATGCTCGCTCGCGACGGCTTTAAGACCTGGCGCTTCTGGTCCTTCACGCTCGCCTTCTTTCTCGCCATCGTCGCTATCAACGGCACCCTGACCCAAGTGGTGGCGCTGCTCACCGATCGCGGAATCTCGGTGGGTCTCGCCGTCAGCGCCATGTCCGCCTCCGGCATCGCGCTCATTCTCGGCCGCATCTTTTCCGGCTGGTGCCTCGACCGCTTCTGGGGTCCCCTTGTCGCGGTCGTATTCTTTGTCCTGCCGATGATCGGCATCGCGCTGCTGATGAGCGGGGCCGGCGGGACGGTGCCACTCGCCGGCGCCGTACTGTGCGGCCTCGGTGTCGGCGCCGATGTCGATCTCATGGCCTTCTTCGTCAGCCGTTATTTCGGGATGAAGGAATATGCCAAGCTCTACGGTGTCATGCTGGCGCTATTCAGCCTGGCCAACGGCGTCGGTCCCGCTTTGAGCGGGCTGAGCTTCGACTATTTCCACGCCTATACGCAGATCTTCATCGTCTACGAGATATTGTTGGTGATCGCCTGCGCCCAGTTCCTCGGTCTCGGCCCTTACCCCTATCCGGCCCGCAACGCGCCGACGGAGGCCTTGGCACAGAACGGTCGAGCGCGACAAGGCGCATAGCGCCGCCACGGCAGAAACCTCCGCGCCGTCTAATCCCGCTTCTTCTCCAAGCGCTGCGTCAGATCGTCGAGCTGGTCGAGATTGCGATAGCGGATGCTGACGACGCCGCGCTCGCCGCGCGCATCGATGCTGACGATCAGGCCGAGCGCGTCGGACAAGCGCTTTTCCAGCGCCAGCGTGTCGGCGTTCTTTTCGGAGCGCTTGCGGGAATGTGATTTGCCGTTACGGCCTGATTCCTGGCGTGCGATCTCCTCGACCTGGCGGACATTGAGGCCGCGCGCCACGATTTCTTCGGCGAGCTTTTCGGCATTGGGCTGACCGACCAGCATACGGGCATGGCCGGCGTCGAGCTTGCCCTTGAAGATGTAGCCGCGGATCGACGGCGGCAGCTTCAACAGCCGCAGCGTGTTGGCGACATGGCTGCGGCTCTTGCCGACCATTTTGGCGATGTCGTCCTGGGTGTGGCTGTAATCTTCCACCAGCGCCCGATAGCCTTCAGCCTCTTCGAGCGGATTGAGGTCGGCGCGCTGCACGTTCTCGATGATCGCAAGCTGCAGCGATTCGTCATCGGTCGCCTCGATGATGACGACCGGCACTTCGTGCAGACCGGCGCGCTGCGCCGCGCGCCAGCGCCGCTCGCCGGCGATGATCTCGTAGGCGTCATGCACACCGCGCACCGGCCGCGCCACGATCGGCTGAATCATGCCGCGCTCGCGCAGCGACGCGGCCAGTTCGTCAAGCTCATCGTCGGAGAAGATGCGCCGCGGATTGCGCGCATTCGGCCGCAGCGAACTGGTCGGCGCCCGCCGCTGACCGCGCGGCCGCTCCACCGCACTCTCGGTGCCGACGTCACCGATCAGCGCGGCAAGTCCGCGTCCCAATCGCGACCGCGCTGCCTCTTCCGCCATGGCCGCCTTCCCTGGATGCTCAGTCACACCGAAATTCCGCGTTTCATGTTGCACGCTTCGTCGCCATCGCCGCGAACACCGGACCGCCTCAACTGGCGAGCAGCTCTTTTTCGCGCTGGATGATCTCCGTCGCGAGCCGCAGATAGGCTTCGCTGCCGCTGCATTTGAGATCATAGACCAGCACCGGCTTGCCGTAGGACGGCGCTTCCGAGACGCGCACATTGCGCGGGATGATAGTGTCGTAGACTTTTGGGCCCATGAACTCGCGCACGTCGGCGACGACCTGGCCCGACAGATTGTTGCGCGCGTCGTACATGGTCAGCACGACGCCGTGGATGGTGAGATCCGGATTGAGCTGCGCGCGCACCTGCTCGACGGTCTTGAGCAATTGCGACAAACCTTCGAGCGCGAAGAACTCGCATTGCAGCGGCACCAGAATGGCGTTCGCCGCCGCCATGGCGTTGATGGTCAACAGATTGAGCGACGGCGGGCAGTCGACCAGCACGTAGGTGAATTTCGGCTGACCGGCCGCGACGGTGCTCAGCGGCGCCAGCGCGTTGCGTAAACGAAAGGCGCGGTCGCGCGCCTGGCCGATTTCAAGCTCGAGGCCGGAGAGATCGAGGGTCGACGGCGCCAGGTGGAGCCGCGGCACCGCCGTGCGGACAATGCCGTCGCGCAACGTCGCTTCGCCGATCAGCACGTCGTAGGTCGAGTGCTGGCGATTGCGGCGGTCGATGCCGAGCCCGGTTGAGGCGTTGCCCTGCGGATCGAGATCGATGATCAGCACTTCCTCGCCGATGGCGGCGAGCGCGGTGCCGAGATTGATCGCCGTCGTGGTTTTGCCGACGCCGCCCTTCTGGTTGGCGACAGCGAGCACCCGAGGCGGCTTGGCGAGCTGCACCTGGGGCGCGCGATCGGGCGCTACGAAGGGGACGACTGTTTGCTCTGACGGCTCGTCTGACATGACCGGCGATTCCAAATTCGCTGTGCGATGGCCTCAACGACGGTGCTGTTTTGACTCTCGTCCTGATTGAGAAACCTTCTCAATACCCGTTGCGCGGACAATCTTGGCTTTGGGGTCGGTGAGACTCGGGGCCAAAGACGACTGGATGCTCCAACATTTAGCGGCTTCGGTCAATTCAGCATCAACATCTTGCCCCTTGGGAAACAGACCGAGCGCGCCGGTTTTCAACAGCGGATAGGTGGCCGTCAGCAACCGGACAAGTGGCGCCAGCGCGCGGGCGGTCACGACGTCCACCGGCATCGCGAGGTTTTCGACAAAATCCTCGATGCGGACGGCGTGGACTTCCGCCGGCGCGCCAGTCGCGCGAGCCGCTTCGCGCAAGAACGCCGCTTTCTTTGTGCTGCTCTCCACCAGATGCACCCGCGCTCCCGGCTTGTCCGCAAGCGCGCAGGCGATCACCAAACCCGGAAACCCTCCCCCCGAACCGAGATCGACCCAGATTTTCGCCTGCGGCGCCAGCGCCAGAAGCTGGAGCGAGTCGGCAATATGCCGGGTCCAGAGTTTTGGTTCGGTCGATGGTGCAATCAAATTGATTCGCTGCTGCCACGCCAGCAATGTTTCGGCAAAACGGTCGAGCCGGTCCAATGTTTCACGTGAAACAGGCGTTAGTGCCAGCGCGCGGGCGCGATCCGCGGCCAGATCAGGCGACCGCGCCACGGGCGGATTTCCGGCCGAGCCGGCGCAGATGGGCGACCAGCAAGGTCAACGCCGCCGGCGTGATGCCATCGATACGGCCGGCATGGCCGATGGTGCGCGGCCGGTGGGTTTGCAGCTTGTGGCGCACTTCGTTGGACAGTCCGGGCAACGCCGCGTAGTCGAGATCGTCAGGCAAAGTGAGGCTTTCGTCGCGGCGATAGGATTCGACGTCGGCGGCCTGGCGGCTGAGATAGACCTCGTATTTCGCGTCGATTTCGAGCTGCTCGGCGATCTTGGCCGGCAGCGCTCCAAGGCTCGGCCAGATCCGCGCGAGGTCGCCGATGCCGATATCCGGATAGGACAACAGCTCGAAGGCCGAACGCCGCTGACCGTCCTTGCGCAAGGCAATTCCGTGTCGCGCCGCTTCGCTCGGCGTGACCGTAAATTCGCGCGCCAGCGCCCGCGCCGCATCGAGCGCAGCCATCTTGGCGCGATGCGCCCTCACCCGCGCCGGGCCGACGCAGCCGAGCGCGACGCCCTTGTCGGTCAGGCGCTGATCCGCGTTGTCGGCGCGCAAGGTCAGCCGATATTCGGCGCGCGAGGTGAACATGCGATACGGCTCGGTGACGCCACGGGTGACGAGATCGTCGATCATGACGCCGAGATAGCCTTCGGCGCGGTCGAACACGATCGGCGCGCCCTCGCCTGCGCGAGCGGCGGCATTGAGGCCGGCGACGAGACCTTGCGCGGCAGCCTCTTCGTAGCCGGTGGTGCCGTTGATCTGGCCGGCGAGGAACAGTCCCGGCAGGCGCTTGGTCTCCAGCGACGGCAAAAGCTCGCGCGGATCGACGTAGTCGTATTCGATGGCGTAGCCAGGGCGAATGACGCGAGCCCGCTCCAAGCCCGGAATCGAGGCCACCAACGCCATCTGAACGTCTTCGGGCAGCGAGGTCGAGATGCCGTTTGGGTAGACAGTCGTGTCGTCGAGCCCCTCCGGCTCGAGAAAAATCTGGTGCCCGTCGCGCTCGCCAAAGCGCACGATCTTGTCCTCGATCGACGGGCAATAGCGCGGGCCGCGGCTCTTGATCTGGCCGGAATACATCGGCGAGCGGTGCACATTGGCGCGGATGATGTCATGGGTCGCCGGCATGGTGCGGGTGATGCCGCACTGGATTTGCGGATTGGCGACGCGCTCGGTAAGCACCGAAAACGGCTCCGGCGGCTCGTCGCCGGGCTGCATCTGCACTGTCGCCCAGTCGATAGTCGTGCCGTCGAGCCGCGGCGGCGTGCCGGTCTTGAGACGGCCGAGCGCAAAACCTGCGTCCTCAAGCGTGCGCGAAAGCCCCAGAGCCGGCGCCTCGCCTACCCGGCCAGCCGGAATTTGCCGCTCGCCGATATGGATCAGGCCGCGCAAGAACGTGCCGGTGGTCAGCACCACGGCGCCGGCCGCAAGCGCGCGGCCGTCGGCCAAGCGAACGCCCGTGACGCGCTGCTGCGTGACGACGAGATCGTCGACCTCGGCTTCGATCACGGTCAAATTCGCCGTCGCGCGGATCGCCTGCTGCATCGCCGCCGCATAGAGCTTGCGGTCGGCCTGGGCGCGCGGACCGCGCACCGCCGGTCCCTTGCGGCGATTGAGCAGGCGGAACTGGATGCCGCCGGCGTCGGCGACGACACCCATGAGGCCATCGAGCGCGTCAATCTCACGCACCAAATGGCCCTTGCCGAGGCCGCCGATGGACGGATTGCAGGACATGGCGCCGACGGTGGCGAAGCGATGGCTGATCAGCGCCGTGTGCGCGCCCATGCGGGCGGCCGCGGCCGCCGCCTCACAGCCGGCGTGGCCGCCACCGACAACGATCACGTCGAAGCGGGCGTCCATCACATAACTCTCCAAGACGCTGGCCTTGTATCCAACGCCCCGTTGGCGGTCAAAAGCCGCGACCGGCCCGATGTTTCACGTGAAACATCCGCGGGCAGAGGGACCTGGATGTGGTCGTTAACGAATCATTTACCAATACAAAAATCGCGAAAGATCACGTCCAAGATATCCTCGACATCGACTCGGCCAGTGAGTCGGCCGAGCGTGGTCGCGGCCGAACGTAACTCCTCGGCGATGAGTTCCTCCCTGGTCGAATGATCCTGAGCGAGCACACGATCGAGCGCCGCCACGGTTTCCCGCAACGCCTGGCGATGCCGGGCGCGCGTGATGACGGCCGATTCGGTCGCGGCGAAATACGTCTCGGCGTATCCTGAAAGAGCCGCCGCCAGAGCGTCCACTCCAATTCCCGTCAGTGCCGAAATTGATAAAGTGAATTCTAGTTCATTGTTAGGGCGTTTGGGCGCACCCGCGCATGCGGCTTCGGAAGTCTGGTCGATTTTATTTCGGACCAGCCAAACATCCGCATTCGCCAATTTTTCAGGGCGGTCATTGGCTCCTGACTCCGCGGCCGATCCGTCAATGACCCACAACACCAGATCCGCCGCCGCGGCACGCTCTCGCGCCCGGCGCACGCCCTCCTGCTCCACTGGCTCAGTGCTGTCGCGAATGCCGGCAGTGTCGAGCAAGGTCACCGGGTAACCGCCGAGATCGAGATGCACCTCGATGACGTCGCGGGTGGTGCCCGCATAGGGCGACACGATCGCCGCCTCGCGCCGCGCCAGGCGATTCAGCAGGGTCGATTTTCCGGCATTGGGTGGGCCGGCAATGGCGACCACAAGGCCGTCGCGCAGCCGTTCGCCGCGGCCGCCGTCGGCGAGCACGCCGGCGATTTCGCCACGCAATTGCTGCGCGGCACGAAGCGCCGGGCCGAGCAGATCTTCCGGCACATCGGCTTCGTCGGAAAAATCGATCCGGGCCTCGACCAGGGCCAGCGCCTCGATCAATCGCCGCCGCCACGCCTCGGCACGATCGCCGATCAAACCTTTGAGCTGACGAAAGGCGAGACGGCGCTGTGCCGGCGTTTCGGCGGCGATGAGATCGGCCAAACCTTCGACCGCGGTGAGATCGAGCCGGCCATTTTCGAACGCGCGGCGGGTGAACTCGCCGGCCTCGGCGGGCCGAAAACCCTGGATCGTCGACAGCGCATCGAGCACGCCGGCAATGACGGCCTGACCGCCGTGCAGCTGCAGCTCGGCCACGTCCTCGCCGGTCTCGCTGTGCGGCGCTGGAAACCACAGCGCCAGGGCTTCGTCGATGATGTCGCCGCTCGCCGGATCGCGCACCCGCGCCAGCGCCGCCTTGCGCGGTTCGGGCACGCGGCCGATCAGCTTCTCGAGCGCCACGCCCGCGCGCGGCCCGGAGACGCGCACCACGGCAATTGCCGCCGGCGGCCGGCCGGAGGAGAGGGCGAAGATGGTGGAACGATCCGGCATAACGCTCTGTTGAAAGCAATCGACGCTTCGGTGCTATCGCCACCGGCGGGCTAATTGCTACGGTGCCCTCATGTCAGCGTCGCCGCAAGGTTCGGAGCAAAACCGTCTCGCCCAGGAGACGAGCCCCTATCTGCTGCAGCACCAGCACAATCCGGTGGCGTGGTGGGCCTGGGGGCCCGAGGCGCTGGCGGAATCCAAGCGCACAGGCAAGCCGATCCTGCTCTCGGTCGGCTACGCGGCCTGTCATTGGTGCCATGTCATGGCGCACGAGAGTTTTGAGGATGACGATACCGCGCGCGTCATGAACGAACTGTTCGTCAACATCAAAGTCGATCGCGAGGAGCGGCCGGACATCGACCAGATTTACATGGCGGCGCTGCATCATCTGGGCGAGCAGGGCGGCTGGCCGCTGACCATGTTTCTCACACCCTCGGGCGAGCCGATCTGGGGCGGTACGTACTTTCCGAAAACCGAGCGCTACGGCAAGCCGGCCTTCGTCGACGTGCTGCACGAGATCGCGCGGCTGTTCCGCGAAGAGCCGCAGAAGATCGAGACTAACCGCGCGGCGCTGATGCAGCGGCTGGCCGCGACCGCGCGCCAGCCCGGCACCGTGACCATCGGCACGGCGGAGCTCGACAATGCGGCGCGGCAGCTCGGCGGCATCATCGATCCGGTCAATGGCGGCACCCGCGGCGCGCCGAAATTTCCGCAAGCCGCACTGTTCGAATTGCTGTGGCGGGCAGGGCAGCGCAGCGGCGAGCGGCGCTATTTTGCGGCGATCGAAATCACCCTCGACCATATTTGCGAGGGCGGTATCTACGACCATCTCGGCGGCGGTTTTTCCCGCTACTCGGTGGATGAACGGTGGCTGGTGCCGCACTTCGAAAAAATGCTCTACGACAATGCGCAATTGCTCGAGCTGCTCGCCATAGCCCACAAGCACAATGGCAAGCCGCTCTATCGCCAGCGCGCCCGTGAAACAGTCGGTTGGCTCAAGCGCGAAATGACAACGCCCGACGGGGCGTTCTCAGCCTCGCTCGACGCCGATTCCGAAGGCGAGGAGGGCAAGTTCTACGTCTGGTCCTACGACGAGGTGCTGCAGAAGCTCGGCAGCGAGGACGGCGCGTTTTTCGCGCGGCACTACGATGTGACGCCGGCGGGCAATTTCGAGGGCCACAACATCCTCAATCGGCTCAAGCCGATGCAACGCAGTGAAGCCGACGAAGCCCGGCTTGCGGATTTGCGCGGAAAACTCCTTGCCGCGCGCGCGACGCGGGTGCGTCCCGGCCTCGACGACAAAGTGCTCGCCGACTGGAACGGCTTGATGATCGCCGCGCTCGCCGCTGCGAGTCTGATGTTCGATGAGCCGTCGTGGCTCGACATGGCGGCGCGCGCGTTCGGCTTTGTGGCGCGCGCGATGACCCGCGGCGATCGGCTCGGCCATTCCTGGCGCCAAGGCCAGCTCAAATTTCCAGGTCTCGCCTCGGACTTCGCCGCGATGATCCGCGCCGCGCTCGCGCTCTACGAGGCAACCGGATGGCCCGATTACCTTGACCAGGCGCTCACCTGGCAACGGGCGCTCGATCGCGATTACGCCGATGCTGCGACCGGAACCTATTATCTCACCGCTGCCGACGCCGAAGGCCTGGTCATCCGTCCCGCTTCAACCGCTGACGAAGCGACGCCGAACCACAACGCGGTCGCGGCGCAGAACCTGATTCGCTTGGCGGTACTCGCCGGCGACGACCGCTGGCGCGAACAAGCCGACCGGCTGATCGCGGCGATCGCGCCGCAGGCGGTCGAGAACCTCTACATGCACATGGCGCTGCTCAATGCCGTCGATTTGCGGCTGCGCGCCGCCGAGATCGTGGTGACCGGGGAGGGCGCGCAAGCGCAAGCCTTGCTGGCGGCGGCGCGCACCCGGCCGTCGCTCGACCGCATCGTGCTGCACGCCCGTTCGGCGCAGGCGCTGCCGCCACAACACCCCGCCCGCGCCAAAATCGCGGCGGCGGACCAGCCGCTCGCTTTCGTCTGCGTCGGCGAGACCTGCTCGCTGCCGATCGCCGATCCGAGCGGCCTCATGAGTGCTATCGACGCGGTGCGACATTCTTGACGCTCTGCTTCATTGCCAAGCGATTCGTGCTCTATTGGCGCCGCCGGGGGCGCAGCAAGGAACACCCAATGATGCGATACGCATTGATGCTGGCCGCCGCCCTGGCCGTCATGTCCACGACCCACGCCCGCGCCGACGACGAGTGGTGCGGTTATGCCACGGGCGACAAGGCGCTCATCGAATGCGGCTATTCGAGCGTCGCGCAATGCCAGAACGCGGTCGGCAAGGGCGGCATGTGCTTCGTCGATCCGGAATACGCGCTCAAGCGCCCGGCAGTGATAAAGCCAGCCAGTTTTTCGCCCACGCGTTGAGCGATTTTTCTCCGCGTAATGAGGGCCCTAAATGCAAATGCCCGGTGCGAGGCCGGGCATTCGCGAAAACGAGTGCGCGGCACCGCCGGCGTTACGTATTCATCGAATCGAAGAACTCGCCGTTGTTCTTGGTGTTGCGCAGCTTGTCGAGCAGGAAGTCGATGGCGTCCATGGTGCCCATCGGATTGAGGATGCGGCGCAGCACGTACATTTTCTTGAGCTGATCGGGCGGCACCAGGAGCTCTTCCTTGCGGGTGCCGGAGCGGGTGATGTCCATGGCCGGGAAGGTGCGCTTGTCGGCCACCTTGCGGTCGAGGATCAGTTCCGAATTGCCGGTGCCCTTGAACTCTTCGAAGATCACTTCGTCCATGCGGCTGCCGGTATCGATCAGCGCGGTGGCGATGATGGTCAGCGAGCCGCCTTCTTCTATATTGCGCGCGGCGCCGAAGAAGCGCTTCGGCCGCTGCAGCGCGTTGGCGTCGACGCCGCCGGTGAGCACCTTGCCCGAGGATGGCACCACGGTGTTGTAGGCACGGCCGAGCCGGGTGATCGAGTCCAGCAAGATCACCACGTCGCGGCCGTGCTCGACCAGGCGCTTGGCCTTCTCGATCACCATCTCGGCGACCTGGACGTGGCGCACCGCGGGCTCATCGAAGGTCGAGGACACCACCTCGCCCTTCACCGAGCGCTGCATGTCGGTGACTTCCTCGGGCCGCTCGTCGATCAAAAGCACGATCAGATAGCACTCGGGGTGATTGTGAGTGATCGAATGGGCGATGTTCTGCAACAGCACCGTCTTGCCGGTGCGCGGCGGCGACACGATCAGCGCGCGCTGGCCCTTGCCGACCGGCGCGACGATGTCGATGACGCGGGCGGATAAATCTTTCTTGGTCGGATCCTCGAATTCCATCTTCAGCCACTCGTCGGGATAGAGCGGTGTCAGATTGTCGAAGTTGACCTTGTGGCGGGCTTTCTCCGGGTCCTCGAAGTTGAGCGAATTGACCTTGAGCAAAGCGAAGTAACGTTCGCCTTCCTTGGGGCTGCGGATATGGCCGTCGATGGTGTCGCCGGTGCGCAGCCCGAAGCGGCGGATTTGCGAGGGCGAGACGTAGATGTCGTCAGGCCCGGGCAGGTAGTTCGCCTCCGGCGAGCGCAGAAAGCCAAAGCCGTCCGGCAGCACCTCGACGACGCCTTCGCCGACAATATCGGTTTCGCGCACCGAGAGCTGCTTGAGGATGCCGAACATCAGCTCCTGCTTGCGCATGGTGGAAGCGTTCTCGACCTCGAGCTCCTCGGCAAAGGAGACCAGCTCCGCCGGAGTTTTGGTCTTGAGCTCTTGGAGTTTCATTTCACGCATTCAGAATGTCCTATTGGAAATTTCAGCCAGCGGCGGAGGGTGGGAAACGGCGTCGCTGACGGAAGAGCCGCAGGTCTTGGGGTTGGAAGGAGCTTTGGCCCCGGACCCCCGATGCACCAATCGGCTCCAGTCCACTGGAGCCAGAACTCAGCTGCATCCGCCTACGTTGGGTGGGATGGCGCCAAGATAAGAAAAGACCGCAGTTCTAGCAAGAGGCGAGACTGACTTTGCACTAAGAACGCGTGAACTTCAGAACGGTTTCAACACCACCAGGAGCACGATGAGGATCATCAACACGGCGGGTACTTCATTGATTATCCTATAGAATTTCTGCGAATGCCGGTTGCGGTCTTGGGCAAAATCTTTCATCCACCGGGCCAGCAATCCATGGACCGCCGACAGTGCAAGAACCAGGATGATTTTGGCCCAAAGCCAGCCGGAGGCGAACCAGCCGGAGCGAGAATCAGGGCCGAGCCAGGCCAGCCACAGCCCAAACACCCAGGTCGCGATCATTGCCGGATTGATGATGGCGCGCAGCAGGCGCCGCTCCATCACCTTGAAGGTCTCCGACTGCACCGAGCCCGGCTCGGCGGCGCAGTGATAGACGAACAGGCGCGGCAGATAGAGCATCCCCGCCATCCAGGCGATGACGGCGATGATGTGGAACGCCTTGATCCACTCATACATGGCCGCGCACCCGGGCGATCAGGCGCTCCACATGGCCGACCGGTGTGTCCGGCAGGATGCCGTGGCCGAGGTTGAAAATGAACGGACCGTTTGCGAACGCATCGAGGGTTGCATCGGTCGCGCGATCGAGCGCCGCGCCGCCGGCGAGTAATACCAACGGGTCGAGGTTGCCCTGAATGGTGCGCCGCGGCTGGATATGATCGCGCGCAAAGCTAAGCTCCATCATCCAGTCGAGCCCCACCGCGTCGACCGGCACAGCATCAAGGTAGCGCGGCAATTCCGTGCCGGCACCGCGCGGAAAGCCGATGATCCGCGCCGCAGGGATATGGTCGCGTACGCTCGCCACGATCCGCGCCACCGGCTCGATGCACCATTTACGGAATTCGTCGGCCGGCAACACACCCGCCCAGGTATCGAAAATCTGCACCGCTTCGACACCGGCCGCAAACTGCCTGACCAGATAGCTTGCCGAGGCCTCAATCAGAATATCGATGAGCTTCGTGAAGGCTTGCGGATGCTGGTAAGCGAACAGCCGCGCCGGCAATTGATCCGGCGTACCGCAACCGGCGATCATATAGGTCGCCACCGTCCATGGCGCCCCACAAAAACCCAACAGCGCGACCGAAGGCGGTAACTCCGGTTTGACATAGGCAATGGTCTCGTAGACCGGCGCCAGCTTGGCCTGATCGATCTCCGGCCGCAATCGTCGGATCGCTGACGGCTCCCTCAACGCGTCCAGTCGCGGCCCCTCGCCAGCCTCGAACGTCACATACTGACCGAGGGCGTGCGGCACCACCAAAATATCCGAAAACAAGATGGCAGCGTCGAAACCGAAGCGGCGGATCGGCTGCAATGTCACCTCTGCCGCAAGCTTCGGATTAAAACACAGATCGAGAAAACTCTTCGTCTTATCGCGGATGGCCCGATATTCCGGAAGATAGCGCCCTGCCTGCCGCATCAGCCAAATAGGCGGTACGGTTTTGCGTTCGCCCGCGAGCGCGCGGAGCAGAGGTTTGGTCTCTGGATTATTCGCCACGCTCCAATCCTAATTCAAACTAAGTTTAAGAGAATCTGTTGTAGTGGTTAGACGGTTGATTGGACTCATACATTTCTGCACACATATCATCCACACTGTGCCCACATGCGCATGGCTCTCTCAACAGCGGCGGTGGGGTTGGGTCGTTCGGGTTTATCAGCCTGGCGCGGTCACTTTCGGAATGGTGGCGGGAGGCCATCCACAATTCATCAGTCTGAGACTTTTTCGTCGGTCCATGACCTCACAGCAGCAGGCATGTGGATGGAGTTCCCAGCGTCACCCCTATTGGGCTTGCACGCCATAGCAAGCCATGGCCTTCTCCCCAGTCGTCGACAGGTTATCCAACTCTGCCATGGCGCACGCACCGGGCTATTTTCACCTCCACCTGATTTCGGACGCGACCGGCGAGACTTTGATCACCGTGGCCCGCGCTGCCGCAGCGCAATACGCCAAAGTCGTGCCAGTGGAGCATGTGCATCCCTTGGTGCGGACCCAGAAACAACTCGACCGGGCACTCGCCGATATCGAGGAATCGCCGGGTATCGTGCTCTATACGCTGCTCGAGGAGAACCTGGTCAAGCGGCTGGAGACCAAGTGCCGCGAGCTCGGCCTGCCGTGCCTGTCGATCCTCGGGCCGGTCCTGCACCTTTTCCATGCCTATCTGGGCGCCGAAACCACCCACAAGGTGGGCGCCCAACACACGCTCAATGCCGAATATTTCCGCCGGATCGACGCGCTCAACTACACCATGCTGCATGACGACGGCCAGCAGACCGACGATTTGGAGGAAGCCGATGTGGTGCTGGTCGGGGTGTCGCGGACGTCGAAAACGCCGACCTCGATCTATCTTGCCAATCGCGGAGTGAAGACCGCGAACGTGCCGCTGGTGCCGGGCGTCACCCTGTCGCCCAGTGTCGAGCGGCTGTCGCGTCCCCTGGTCGTCGGCCTGTTCGCCACCCCCGAGCGCATCGTGCAGATCCGGCAAAACCGGCTGCTCGGCCTCAAGGTGGAACACACCGACGATCAATATATCGACCGCCAGGCGGTCGCCGAGGAGATCGCCGCTTCGCGCCGGCTGTGCGCCAAGCACAATTGGCCGTTGATCGACGTGACCCGGCGCTCGATCGAAGAAACCGCCGCCGCGGTTCTGGCGCTGCTCGGCGAGCGCCGCCGGCACAAGGCGTCGTGACCGATGCCGCTGTGGCTTGCCGCGGCGCCGCTGGTGCTGGCCTCCAGAAGCGCGGTGCGACGCACAATGCTGGAAGCCGCCGGCGTTCCGGTCGAGGTCTGCCCGGCCGATATCGACGAGCGCAGCGTGGAAGCCGCGGCGCCATTGCAGGCGCCGGTGGCGATCGCGGCGCTCCTGGCGCGGGAAAAAGCCTCCGCCATAGCGTGGCGCAATCGCGGGCGCCTCATCCTCGGCGCCGATCAGACGCTGTCGCTCGACGGCCGGCGATTTGCCAAACCGGCCGACCGGGCCGCGGCCCGGGCGCAGCTGCGCGCCCTTTCCGGCCGCACCCATGAGCTTTATTCGGCCATCGCCTTCGTCCAGGATGGCGCGGTGCTGTTCGACCATATCGGCGTCGCCCGGCTGACCATGCGCGCACTTTCGGACCGCTTTCTCGATGATTATCTCGACGCCGTCGGCGAAGCGGCGACCGCGAGCGTGGGCGCTTATCAGCTCGAAGGTCTTGGCGTTCAGCTGTTCGAACGCATCGACGGCGACTATTTCACCGTGCTCGGCTTACCGCTTTTAACGGCGCTGGATTTCCTGCGCCGCCATGGATGCCTGGCCCAATGAGCCATGCCCGACCCTTCGTGCTGTGCCTGACCGGCTCGCTCGGCATGGGCAAGTCGACGGCGGGAAAATTCTTCGCCGAGGCCGGCGTACCGGTGCACGATTCCGATGCCGTGGTGCATGCGCTTTACGAAGGCGAAGCGGTCGCCGCCATCGAGGCGGCGTTTCCCGGCACGACCTCTGGCGGCAAAGTCGATCGCGGCAAGCTTGCGGCGCGTGTCATCGACGACAAGGCGGCGCTGGCGCGGCTTGAGGCCATCGTGCATCCGCTGGTCGCGGTGGCGCGGGACAGGTTCCTCGCCGCGGCGCAGGCGCGCGGCGCCCCGGTGGTCGTGCTCGATATCCCGCTGCTGTTCGAAATCGGCGGCAGCTCAAGCTGCGATGCCGTCGTCGTGGTTTCGGCGCCGGCCGAAGTCCAACGCGCCCGCGCCTTGTCGCGGCCGGGAATGACGGAAGAGAAATTCGCAAGCCTGCTGGCCAAGCAGATGCCGGATGCGCAAAAGCGTGCGCAGGCGGATTTTATCGTGGATAGCTCGCAGAGCTACGATCACGCCCGCGCCCAGGTGCGCGACATTCTCAAGGCGATCGCTAAAATGCCGCGCAAGCCGTGATTCGCAGCGGCGACCGACCAGCCCGATCCCGGAGATTTGATGCGCGAAATCGTGTTCGATACCGAGACCACCGGCCTCGACCCGCTGCAGGGTGATCGGCTGGTCGAGATCGGCTGCATCGAATTGGTCAATCGGTTTCCGACCGGCAAGGTGTTCCACAGCTACTTCAATCCGCAGCGCGACATGCCGGAAGCCGCGCTTAATATTCACGGGCTGACCGGCGAGTTCCTCAAGGACAAAGCGCTGTTCGCCGACAAGGTCGAGGAGCTCTTGGGCTTTCTCGGCGACGCCCAGCTTGTCGCCCACAATGCGATGTTCGACCTGGGCTTCCTCAACGCCGAATTGGAGCGCGCCGGCCGCGCCGCGGTGAACCGCGAGCGCATGGTCGACACGCTCGTCATCGCGCGCCGCAAGCATCCGGGCGGCGCGAACCGGCTCGACGATTTGTGCGAACGCTATGCGATCGACAATTCGCGGCGCACCAAGCACGGCGCGCTGCTCGACGCCGAGCTCCTGGCCGAGGTCTATGTTGAATTAATCGGCGCCCGCCAGGCGTCGCTCGTGCTGTCGCAAGCCGCGGCGCCGGTTGCCGCCGCCGCGGGTGCGCCCATCATCGTGCGCGAACGCCTCGTGCCGCTTGCAGCAACGGTGACGGACGAGGAACGCGCCGCGCACCGGCGCTTCATCGCAGCGCTCGGCGATGGCGCGATCTGGCGCGATTATGTCAGGTTGGATTGAGCGGCGGTGACGTCGGCGAAGCCTGCGCGGCCGCCAGACGCTGGCGATACAGGTCGACGAAATCGATCGGGTTGAGCAGCAGCGGCTGGAAGCCGCCGTTGCGCACCGACGTGGCGACGATTTCGCGCGCGAACGGAAACAACAGCCGCGGGCATTCGATCAGGACGAAGGGCTGCAGGCTGTCCGACGGCACGTTGACGATGCGGAACATGCCGGCGAAGACCAGCTCGAAGCTGTACAGCACCAGGCCCTGGGACTCCGCCTTGCCCTCGAGCCGCAATGTCACCTCGAAGTCGGTGTCGCTCACCGGCGCGGCTTCGACATTGACCTGAATGTTGATGGTCGGTTGTTGCGTGCTCGGCGCCAGCGAGCGCGGGGCATGCGGATTCTCGAACGACAGATCCTTCACATATTGCGCCAGCACGGCGATCTGAGGCATCGCCATCTGTGGCTGGGGGCCGCCATTTGTCGTCGACATACTGATCTCCAGCGCGCGCGGGCGTTGCGGGCTTGGCTAACACAGGGCAGGGAGGCGAACAATGGCGGCCGGCGGGCATCCCGTTCGGGCGATAATGCCGCCAATTCCGCCATGCCTGCCCAAATGACCGCCTCCATGGCCTGAAAGCCGCAGGGGGCCGGGCTGCGCACGATCGCGCTCAAGATATCGACGCTTGCAATGTTGGCGCGGCGGCTGCAATCGTTTAGACTTTCACGCAGGCGCGCTGCTGTCAGTTGAGCGGCCTCTGGATGGCGTCACGCGCGTGCCTACATAACGAGTGGGAACCGGGTTCCCGCCTGCGAATCGGGCTTTGGGCTGAAGCTTTAAGGAACGCATCGTTCCGCCCCATGCGATGCCGAGAGAAATGTCAAACGTGTTCGACATCTACACCATCATCTTTCTGGCGCTCGCGGTATTCATTTTCTTGCGGCTTCGCAGCGTGTTGGGCCAGCGCACCGGACGCGAGCGGCCGCCCTACGACCCGTATTCGGCGCGCGACGTGGTGCGCAGCCCCGCGACCGATAAGGTCGTAACGCTGCCCACCCATCCGCCAGAAACGCCGGCGCGGCCGGCCGAGCCGGCGCCGGCCGCCGGCGAGCGCTGGAAGGGCATTGCCGAAAGCGGCTCGGCGGTCGCCGCCGGGCTCGATGCGATCGTGGCGGCCGACGCCAGTTTCGACGCGCAGCATTTTCTCACCGGCGCCCGCGCCGCCTACGAGATGATCGTCACCACCTTTGCCGAGGGCGATCGCCGCCAGCTGCGCAATCTGCTGTCGCGCGAGGTTTTCGACGGTTTCGATGCCGCGATCACCGAACGGGAAAATCGCGGCGAGACCGCCGAGACGCGCTTTATCTCGATCGACGGCGCCGCCATCACCGCAGCCGAACTGCGCAACCGCACGGCACAAATCACCGTCCGCTTCGTCTCCAAGCTGGTTTCCGCAACGCGCGACCGCAACGGCACCGTGATCGACGGCAACGCCGAGAAGGTCACCGACGTCACGGATGTGTGGACGTTCGCGCGCGATGTCACCTCGCGCGATCCCAACTGGAAAGTGGTCGCGACGGAAGCCGGACAATAACGCCGATGGCGGTCTATTGCCGGGTTTTTTGTCTGTTCGTGCTGCTGATCGGTCTTGCCGGCAAGTCGGCCGCGGCGCGGGCCGCTGAAACCGAACCGATCAAATTTCCCGACACCCAATACGAGCCGGCCGAATGGGCCAATATCGACGGCTGGGCGAACGACGATCACGCCGCGGCATTTTCCACGTTTCTCGCCAGCTGCCGCGTGCTGACGACCACCAGGCAGCGCTCGGGCCGCGACGCCGGTCCGGTCGGCGACGCGCTCAAGGACGTCTGCACGCGCGCGCTCGCCGCCATTCCGCTCGACGACAATGGCGCAAAAAAATTCTTCGAGGACAATTTCGCGCCGCTGCGCATCAACAAGCTCGGCGACAGCGCCGGCTTTCTCACCGGCTATTACGAGCCCATCATCGAAGGCTCGCGCGTGCCGACCGGCCAGTTCACCGCACCGCTCTATCGCCGGCCGCCCAATCTGGTCGTGGCCGGGCGGCGCAAGCTCGGCGACGCCTTCCCGTCGAAGGGCGTCAGAGTCGGCCGCAGGGTCGGCCGCCGCAAGATCGTGCCGTATTACGACCGCGGCGAGATCGAGAACGGCGCGCTCGACGGCTGGCACCTGGAAATCTGCTGGCTGCACGATCCAGTCGACGTACTGTTCGCGCAGATTCAAGGTTCGGCGCGGATCAGGCTGGAGGACGGCACCATTCTGCGCGTCAACTACGATTCCCATAACGGCTGGCCCTATACGCCGATCGGGCGTGTGCTGATCGACCGCAAACTGATCCCCAAGGACGAAATGTCCATGCAGCGCATCCGCGAGTGGATGGACGCCAATCCGGATCAGGCCAAAGAGGTGCGGGCGCAGAACAAATCCTACGTCTTTTTCCGCATCACCGACCTTGCCACCGAGGACGAAGCGGTCGGCGCCGAAGGCGCGCCGCTGGTCCCGGGCCGCTCGATTGCGATCGATCATGCCTTGCACGTTTACGGCACGCCGTTCTTCATTGCCGCCGATTTGCCGATCGCCAACGAGAAAGCGGGGACCAAATTCCGCCGCCTGATGGTCGGGCAGGATACCGGCTCGGCGATCGTCGGACCGGCGCGCGCCGACATCTATTTCGGCGCCGGCGACGAGGCGGCGCGCATGGCCGGCCGGATCAAGAGTCCCGGCAATTTCTTCATGCTGCTGCCGCGCGCGCTCGATCCCGTCGAAGCCGGCCGCGACACGCCGCTGCCGCCGGAGCGGCCGAGCGCATTCACTCTCAACGTCACCACCATGGAAGATCCGACCGCGGTCGATGTGCCGCTGCCGGAACCGAAACCCGCCGTCGACCCGGCGCCGAAATCTGCCACCGCGGCGGCCGCCGTCACACCGAAGCGAAAACCGCCGCCAAAACCATGAGCCGGCGGCGTCAATTGAGCGACGAGGACGCGGCTTTGTGGACCGGCTTCACCCGCTCGATCACGCCATTGCGGCCGCCGAAGTCGGCCAAGCCGATTGCCAAAACAAGCGCGACGTCTTCCGCAACGCCGGCCGTCGCCGGCGCTCCGGCGCCGGCGCAGCCACGATCCCGCGCCGTTGCACCGCGCGAAACGCCGCCGCCCGCGCCACCGCTGGCGCCGCTCGGCCGCCGGCTCAAGCAGCGCGTCGCGCGCGGCCGCGAGCCGATCGACGCGCGCATCGACCTGCACGGCATGACGCAGCACGAGGCGCACGCCGCGCTGTTGCGCTTCCTGCATCGCGCCCAAGCCAATGGCGCCAAGACCGCGCTCGTCGTCACCGGCAAAGGCAAGAGCGCCGCCCATCGCGACGCTGCGAGCGAGCGCGGCGTGCTCAAGCGACAGGTGCCATTATGGCTCGCCTTGCCGGAATTCCGCCCGCTTATCGTCGGCTTCGACGATGCCCATGTCGGCCATGGCGGCGAAGGCGCGCTTTATGTGCGGCTGCGGCGCGGCAAGTAGGCGCGCCGTTAACCTTAACCATTGGAATTTCATACCGCGAGCAAGAATCGGTCAATGTCGTCTGCGACAACGGCATTGGGAACGCCAGTAGTCGGAGTACGACAGATCATGTCCGAGACCGTCGATATCCAGATGAAGCGGAAGACGGCGCGCGACAGTTCCAAAGACAAACGCGTCCTCGATCAGATCGAGAAGTGGATGGAGATGATCCGCGAGATCAGCCGCGAGCCGGTGAAGAACTAGTCGATCTTCAGGCCCGTCGCCTTGATGACGGCCTGCCATTTCTCGGTGTCGGTTTTCAGAAAATTCCGCAACGCGTTCGGCGAGGAGCTCTCCACCGCGTAGGCGGTATGGGCGAGCTTGTCGACGATCGCCGGATCGGCGAGAGCTTTGACGACGCCGGCGTTCATCTTCCGCACGATTTCAGGCGGCGTCTTGGCCGGCGCAAACACCGCCTGCCACGAATCGACCACGTAATTGGCCACGCCCGACTCGGCAATCGTCGGCACGTCCGGCGCCGCCGCGGATCTTTTGGCGCCCGTCGACGCCAGCACGCGAACCTGGCCGGACCGCGAGTAGGTCAGCAGTTCACCGCTGCCGAAATAGCAGTCGATGCGGCCGGGGATCAGGTCGATGAACGCCGGCGCCGCGCCGCGATACGGCGCGTGCGTCATCTTTATGTTGGCCATCTGCAGAAACAGCTCTTCGGCGAGATGCGGCCCGCTGCCGGTGCCGGGCGAGGCCATGATGAGCTTGCCCTGATGTGCGCTCACATAGGCGATGAATTCCTTGATCGTCTTGGCTGGCGAAGAATTCGGTACGAACACGAAAAATGGAAACTTCGCGACCAGCGAGATCGGCGCAAAGTCGGTCTGCGGATTGTAGTCGAGCGAGCGGTACAGCGCGGCATTCGCCGCAAGCGATGACGTGCCGTATAACAGCGTATAGCCGTCGGGATCGGAGTGCGCGACGAATTCGCTGCCGATATTGGTGCCGGCGCCGCTCTTGTTGTCGACGACGACTTGCTGGCCCCAAATCTGCGACAGCTTGTCGGCGACAAGGCGCGCGTTGGTGTCGGTCGGTCCGCCGGCCGCGATCGGCACGATGAGATGCACGGGCCGACTGGGCCAGGTCTCGCTGGGCAATGGCTCGGCGCCGGCACGCAGCGGCAGGTTCGGCGCCAGTGCGGATGCGGCGCAAAGTGCGATCAAGCGGCGACGTGACAGCACTGCTCACTCCCGGCGGAGTGGCTCAAGACTAGCCGCTAAGGCGCACCGATACCAAGACGCGAAAACGCGTCACATTGACCGGGCCGGCCCCGCCAGTGGCGCCGCGCTACAGGATAAACCGGCTCAAATCGGCATTTTTGGCCAGATCGCCGACGTGCTTGTGCACGTAGGCGGCGTCGATTTTCACGGTTTCGCCTGAGCGGTCCGGCGCGGCGAACGAGACCTCGTCGAGCACGCGTTCCATCACCGTCTGCAGGCGGCGGGCGCCGATATTTTCCACACTGGAATTGACCGCCACCGCCACGTCGGCGACCGCGTCGATCGCATCTTCGGAAAATTCCAGCGTCACGCCTTCGGTCGCCAAGAGCGCGATATATTGCTTGATCAGGGAGGCTTCCGGCTCGGTGAGAATGCGCCGCATGTCGTCGCGCGTGAGCGGCTTGAGCTCGACGCGGATCGGCAAGCGGCCTTGCAGCTCGGGCAACAGGTCCGAGGGCTTGGAGATATGGAAGGCGCCCGAAGCGATGAACAGGATGTGGTCGGTCTTCACCGAGCCGTGCTTGGTGGCGACCGTGGTGCCTTCGATCAGCGGCAACAGATCGCGCTGCACGCCCTCGCGCGACACGTCGGCGCCGATGCGGCCCTCGCGGGCGCAGATCTTGTCGATTTCGTCGAGAAAGACGATGCCGTTGTTCTCGACCGCCTTGATGCTTTCCTGGGTCAACTGATCGGTGTCGAGCAGCTTGTCGGATTCCTCGTTGATCAGGATGTCGTAGGATTCGTGCACGGTGACGCGGCGTGTCTTGGTGCGGCCGCCGCCGAGCTTGCCGAAAATGTCGCCGATCGAGATCGCGCCCATCTGCGCGCCGGGCATGCCGGGAATGTCGAACAGCGGCATGCCGCTGCCGGCGGCCTGGACCTCGATTTCGATCTCCTTGTCGTCGAGCTCGCCGGTGCGCAGCTTTTTGCGGAACGCCTCTTTGGTCGAAGCGCTGGCGCTGGCGCCGACCAGCGCGTCGAGCACGCGGTCTTCGGCCGCTTTCTGGGCGCGGGCCTGGACGTCCTTGCGCTTGCGCTCGCGCGTCAGCGCAATGGCAACCTCGACGAGGTCGCGCACGATCTGCTCGACGTCGCGGCCGACATAGCCGACCTCGGTGAATTTGGTCGCCTCGACCTTGAGAAACGGCGCGCCGGCGAGCTTGGCGAGGCGGCGGGAAATCTCGGTCTTGCCGACGCCGGTCGGCCCGATCATCAAAATGTTCTTTGGCAGCACTTCCTCGCGCAGCCGTTCGTCGAGCTTCAGCCGGCGCCAGCGGTTGCGCAGCGCGATCGCCACGGCGCGCTTGGCGTCACACTGGCCGACGATGAAGCGGTCGAGCTCGGAGACGATCTCGCGGGGGGAAAAGTCGGTCACGCTTGCAACGTTTCAATGGTGACATTGCGGTTGGTGTAGACGCAAATCTCCGCCGCGATGTCGAGGGCCCGGCGCACGATCGCCTCGGCATCGAGCGGCCCGTCGACGAGCGCGCGCGCCGCGGCGAGCGCGTAATTGCCGCCGGAGCCGATGCCGACGATGCCGGCCTCCGGTTCGAGTACGTCGCCGGTGCCGGTGAGCACCAGCGACACGTCCTTGTCGGCGACGATCATCATGGCTTCGAGGCGGCGCAGATAACGGTCGGTGCGCCAATCCTTGGCGAGCTCGACCGCGGCGCGGGTCAACTGACCGGGATACTGCTCGAGCTTCGATTCCAGCCGCTCGAACAGGGTGAAGGCGTCGGCGGTGGCGCCGGCAAAGCCGCCGATGACGTCGCCCTTGCCGAGCCGGCGCACTTTCTTGGCGTTGGCCTTGACGATGGTCTGGCCGATCGAGACCTGGCCGTCGCCGCCGACCGCTACCACGCCGCCCTTGCGGACGGTCAGGATGGTGGTGCCGTGCCAAGGGCCGGATTGCGAATTGTCCATGGATGTCCTCGCGCGCAGCTTGATCTAGGAATGCGCGCGCCGCAATGCAATCGAACGGCCAAGCGCTACGACAGGCCGACGGCTTTGCGCAACGTGCTGTTGATACGCGCTTGCCAGCCCGGCCCGCGGGCGCGGAAGTGCTCGATGACGTCCGGATCGAGACGCAGCGAAACCAGACGCTTGGTCGGTCGTTTTTGCGGCCCACGCACGCGGCGGTGGGCAGCCACGATGTCCGGCACAACTTCGGCGGCCGGCCGGGCGCGCGCAAAATCCTCCTTGGTCCATTCCGGATTGTCCAAGTCGTGTTTGCTTTCCAATTCGCGTTTACGTCTTGCTCGCGGCATAGTTTGCGATCTCCCTTGCGTTACTCTTGCGCAGTGAAATGACGCGGACTCGGCCGTCACGGCGTGTGAAGACGAGCGCGTGAAGTCGCCCTTTGATCGTGCCGTAGGCTCGATAGCGCTCCTCGCCGTAGTTCTTTCTGTCGTCGCGGAGAACAAGCGCCGTCTCGAAGTCGAAGCTCTCGACGATTGCGAAATCGACACCATGCTTTCTCAAGTTCGACGCGCGTTTTCGTTCGTCCCAGGCAAAGCGGCCAGTAATTGTCATGCTTATATTGTAGCTACAATATAATGGCTCTGTCCACTATTTTGTAGCTACGAAAAGCTAAATTGCGCCGTGGTGGCGCAGGCCGGAAACGCCTGATAAAAGGCGCGCAAATTACGAGGGCCGTCATGCGCAAGGCGTCCGTGAAACGGACCACCAAGGAAACCGACGTCGAGGTCGCGGTCGATCTCGACGGCGAAGGCCGCGCGTCGATCGCGACCGGCATCGGCTTCCTCGACCACATGCTCGACCTCTTGGCGCGGCATTCGCGCGTCGACCTCACCGTCAAGGCCAAGGGCGATCTGCACATCGACCAGCATCACACCACCGAGGACGTCGGCATCGCGCTCGGCCAGGCGGTGAAGCAGGCCTTGGGCGACATGAAGGGCATCACCCGCTACGCCGACGTGCATCTGCCGATGGACGAGGCGCTGACCCGTGTCGCCATCGACATTTCCGGCCGGCCGTTTCTGGTTTTCAAGGTCGAGTTCGTGCGCGCCAAAATCGGCGCGTTCGACACCGCGCTGGTGCAGGAATGGTTTCAAGCCTTCGCCATGAACGCGGGCGTGACGCTGCACGTCGCCACCCTCTATGGCAGCAACGACCATCATATCGCCGAATCCTGCTTCAAGGGTCTGGCGCGGGCGTTGCGGGCGGCGCTGGCCATCGATCCGCGCGCCGCCAACGAGGTGCCCTCGACCAAAGGCACGCTCGGCAATTGATGGATTATCGTAACTCGTCTTTGCCGGCGAGTTGAAAGAAACGAGAACGGACATGTCGATCTATACGGTCCACGAGCCGCCGTCGCCGGCTGGCGCCGGCGCTTCCGAAGCGGAACGCTTCGCCTTCGTGCGCGACGGATTTTCGCTGTGGGCGTTCCTGTTGGCGCCGCTGTGGATGCTGCGGCACCGCATGTGGCTGGTGTTCATTTGCTACGTCGCGGTGTTCGCCGGCTTCGCGACTCTGGTCCGGATGCTCGGCGTGTCCCCGGCGTTTGTCAGCCTTATCGGCCTCCTCATTGCGCTCTTGATCGGGCTCGAGGCCGGTTCATTGCGGCGCTTCACGCTCCGCCGCCGCGGCTGGAAAAATCTCGGCGTCGTCAGCGGCGACGACCTGGAAGACGCCGAGCGCCGCTTCTTCGACGCTTGGCTGCGGCGGACAAATGGGCCGCCCGCAGCGCCTGCGCCAGCAGCCACGCCGAAGTCGACGGTCCAGCATCGGCCGCACGGTCCCGACGTGATCGGGCTGTTTCCCGAACCGGGAGCGCCGCGATGAGCGTGGCGATCGTCGATTACGGCTCCGGCAATTTGCACTCGGCCGCCAAGGCGTTCGAACGCGCTGCGCACGAGGCCGGGCTCGGCCAGCCCATCGTGGTAACCAACGATCCCGCGGTGGTGGCGAGCGCCGACCGCGTGGTGCTGCCGGGCGTCGGCGCCTTCGCCGATTGCCGGCGCGGCCTCGATGCGGTGCCGGGCATGGTGGCGGCGCTGGAGGAGGCGGTGCAGCAAAAAGGCCGGCCGTTCTTCGGCATCTGCGTCGGCATGCAACTCCTGGCCGAGCGCGGCCGCGAATACGAAGTCACCGGGGGCCTGGGCTGGATCGCCGGCGAGGTCGATCGCATCGTGCCGAACGATCCGAATTTGAAAATTCCGCACATGGGCTGGAACACGCTCAACGTGGCGCGGCCGCACCCGGTGCTCGACGGCCTAGCCTTCGGTCCGGCGGGCCGGCACGCCTATTTCGTGCACTCCTATCAGCTCAATCCGGCGCGGTGCGGCGATCTCGTGGCCGACGCCGATTATGGCGGCGCCGTCACCGCGATCGTGGCCCGTGACAATATTTTCGGCACGCAATTCCATCCCGAGAAGAGCCAGAAGCTTGGCCTCGCGTTGATCGCGAACTTTCTGCGATGGAATCCGTGATTATATCCGTGCCGTGATCCTGTTTCCCGCCATCGATCTCAAGGACGGGCTCGCCGTGCGCCTGCAACAAGGCGACATGGCGCGCGCCACCGTGTTCAACCGCGACCCGGCGGCGCAGGCGCGCGCGTTCGCGAGCCAAGGTTTTGAGTACCTCCACATCGTCGATCTCGACGGCGCCTTTGCCGGCAAGCCGATGAATGCCGCGGCGGTCGAAGCCATTCTCGGCGCGGTGAAAATTCCGCTGCAGCTCGGCGGCGGCATTCGCGACCGCGCCACCATCGACGGTTGGCTCGGCAAGGGCGTCGCCCGCGTCATCATTGGCACCGCGGCGGTGCGCGATCCGGCGCTGGTGAAGGAAGCCGCACGCGCCCATCCGGGCCGCGTCGCGGTCGGGCTCGACGCCCGCGACGGCAAAGTGGCGGTCGAAGGCTGGGCCGCAACGTCGGAATTGTCGGCGCTCGATATCGCCCGGCGCTTCGAGGACGCCGGCGTCGCCGCGATCATCTATACCGACGTGGCGCGCGACGGCATGCTCAAGGGTTTGAACCTCGACGCTACCATCGCGCTTGCCGACGCGATATCGATCCCGGTGATCGCCTCGGGCGGCCTTGCTTCGATCGATGACGTCCGGGCGCTGCTGGTGCCGCGCGCGCAAAAACTCGAAGGCGCCATCGCCGGCCGCGCGCTCTACGATGGCAGGCTCGACGCGGCAGCAGCGCTCGCCGTGCTGCGCAACGCGCAAGCGACGGCCTGACATGTTCAAGGTCCGCGTCATCCCCTGCCTCGACGTCAAGGACGGCCGCGTCGTCAAGGGCGTCAACTTCGTCAATCTGCGCGACGCCGGCGATCCGGTCGCCGCCGCGATCGCCTATGACGAAACCGGCGCCGACGAGCTCACCTTCCTCGACATCACCGCGAGCCACGAGAACCGCGGCATCATGCTCGACGTGGTGCGGCGCACGGCGGAGGCCTGCTTCATGCCGCTCACGGTCGGCGGCGGCGTGCGCAGCATCGACGACATCCGCGCGCTGCTGACTTCCGGCGCCGACAAGGTGTCGATCAACACCGCCGCGGTGACGCGCCGCGGCTTCGTCAAAGAGGCCGCGGAAAAATTCGGCGACCAGTGCATCGTGGTCGCGATCGACGCCAAGAAAGTGTCACGGCCGGGCGAGGCGGACCGCTGGGAAATCTTCACCCATGGCGGCCGCAACCCGACCGGCATCGATGCCGTCGCCTATGCCCGCGAAGTCGTGGCGCTCGGCGCCGGCGAAATCCTGCTCACCTCGATGGATCGCGACGGCACCCGGCGGGGCTTTGACATTGCGCTGACCCGCGCCATCGCCGATGCGGTCACCGTCCCGGTCATCGCCTCGGGCGGCGTCGGCAATCTCGATCACCTGGTCGAGGGCATCCGCGACGGCCATGCCTGCGCCGTGCTGGCCGCGTCGATCTTTCACTTCGGCGAATATTCCGTGCGCCAGGCCAAGGACTATATGGCGCGGGCCGGCCTGCCGGTGCGGCTCGATCCTTGATCGCCTCTCCCCGCTTGGGCGCGAAGGTGCTAAGGAACGCACGAAGAACTCCCAAGCAATGCAGATGACCCAAACATTCACCCTCAAGGACCTCGAAAAGCGCGTCCAGGCGCGCGCCCAGGCCAGCGCCGACGTGTCCTATACGCGGAAACTCCTCGACCGCGGCGTCGCCCACTGCGCCAAAAAGCTCGGCGAGGAGGCGGTCGAGGCGGCGATTGCCGCGGTCGGCGAAGACCGCGAGCGCATGATCGGCGAAGCCGCCGACGTGCTCTATCACCTGCTGGTCGTGCTCCATGCCCGCGGCATCACGCTTAACGAGGTCGAGGCCGAGCTCGCCGCCCGCACGGCGCAGTCGGGCCTCGACGAGAAGGCGACGCGCAAGAGCGGCTAAGGCTCAGCACAACAATGGAGCAGCGCACCGACCAGGACGTCTCGCCTTACCGCGTGTTCTCGCGCGCGGAATGGGCGACGCTGCGCCAGGATACGCCGATGACGCTCGAGCCGCCGGAGGTCGCCCGGTTGCGCTCCATGCATGACCGGCTCGATATATCGGAGGTCGTCGAGATCTACTTACCGCTGTCGCGCCTGTTGTCGCTCTACGTCGACGCCACGCAAAAACTGTTTCGCGCGCAGCAGGGATTTTTAGGCACCGAAGACGCCAAAGTACCGTTCATCATCGGCGTCGGCGGTTCCGTCGCCGTCGGCAAATCGACCACGGCCCGCGTGTTGCAGGCGCTCTTGGCGCGCTGGCCGAACGTGCCGAAGGTCGATCTCATCACCACCGACGGCTTTCTTTATCCGAATGCCGTGCTCGACCGCGAAGGCCTGATGGAGAAAAAAGGCTTTCCGGAGAGCTACGATCTGCCGGCGCTGTTGCGCTTTCTCTCCGACATCAAGGCGGGGCTGCATCCGGTTCGGGCGCCGGTCTATTCGCATCTGATCTACGACGTGATTCCGAACCAATGGATCGAGATCAAACGGCCTGACATTTTGATCGTCGAAGGCCTCAATGTGCTGCAGGCCGGCCGCCTGCCCAAGGACGGCAAGGCGGTGCCGTTCGTCTCCGACTATTTCGATTTCTCGATCTATCTCGACGCCGCGGAGGATGTGCTGCTGTCGTGGTATGTCAGCCGGTTCCTCACTTTGCGCGGCACCGCCTTCGCCGACCCGAAATCCTATTTCCACCGCTATGCGCAGCTCTCCGACAAGGAGGCGGTTACCACCGCGACCTCGATCTGGAATCGCATCAATCTGGTCAATCTGCACGAGAACATCTTGCCGACGCGGCCGCGCGCGGATTTGATCTTGAAGAAGGGCGAAAGCCACCAGGTCGACGAAGTGGCGCTGCGTAGGCTTTAGGTCCCTATGCCGCAAGCGCCGATGCGCTGGATGCGGCAAGCGCCGCGGCGAGCCGCTCGCGGTCGAGCGGCTTGACCAGAAAACCGTCCATGCCGGCGGCAAGGCAGGCGTCGCGGTCCGCGGCGGAGACGTTCGCGGTCAGCGCGACGATCGGCGTACGCATGTCGCCGTGCTCGGCCTCGATGGCGCGGATGCGGCGGGTCGCTTCCAGCCCATCCATGCCCGGCATGTGCAGGTCCATGAGCACGCAATCGTAAGGAGCGCCGCCGGCCCGGGCGGCAAGCCAGCTTTCGATCGCCGCGGCGCCGCTCTCCGCTATGGTCGGGCGGTGGCCGAGCTTGACCAGGAGCGCGCGTGCCAACAGCGCGTTGATCTCGTTGTCCTCGGCGACCAGAATCGAAAGCCCGTTGACGGAACGCGCTTCGCGCGGCGTGTCCGTGGTCTCGTTGGCGGCGCCGGGATCGAAGGCGTCGTCCGGCGAGAAGCGTGCGGCGAGCGAGGCGGCGCGCACCGGCTTGATCAAGTAGCCGGTAAATCCCGCCTGCTTGAGGCCGGAAAGCTCGTTGCGCATGGCCGGCGTCACCAGCACGATGCGGCGCGGAATGGCGGACGCCGTGCGGGCGAAAGCTTCGCTGGCCGCGGTGCCGAGCGCGTGATCGACCAGTACGGCACTCCAGGATCGCTCCGGCAAAATGGCCGCTGCCACGCTCTCGTCGGGGACGATGGTGGTCCGCGCCCCCCAGCGCTGCAGGCGCCGCGCCAACAGCGACGCTTCGATCGCGGCCGGTGCGACGATGAGGATATCGTTGCCGGCGAGGTCGGGTATGGCGACTTTGGCTTCGTCGCTGTCGCCGACGCGCGGCAGCGGCAGGCTGACGCGGAATATCGAGCCTGCAGCGGGCACGCTCTCGACCGCGATGGCACCCGCCATCCGCTCGACGATGCGTTTCGAAATGGTCAGGCCGAGCCCGGTGCCGGCGAATTTGCGCGTCGAGCCGCCGTCGGCCTGCTCGAATTCGAGGAAGATGCGCGCCTGGTCTTCGGCGGAAATGCCGATGCCGGTGTCGCGCACCGAGATCGCGATCACGTCCGGCCCTGCGTCCGGCTCGACGATGATCGAGACGCCGCCCTGCTCGGTGAACTTGATGGCGTTGCCGGCGAGATTGAACAGCACCTGGCGCAGCCGTGCCGCGTCGCCGACTACCTGCGCCGGCAGGCGCTCGTCGACATAGCAGCAGATTTCCAAACCCTTGGCCTGGGCGCGCGGCCCGAGCAGTTCGACCGCCTCCTCGACGAAGGCGGCGAGCGCAAAAGGCCGCGCCTCGAGATCGAGCCTGCCGGCTTCGATCTTGGCGAGATCGAGCATTTCCTCGATGAACGACAATAGCGTGTCGCCCGAGGTTTTCATGGCGTTGAGGTAGGTCGTCTGCTCCGGCGACAGCGGCGTGTCGCCGAGCAGGTCGGCCATGCCGAGGATGCCGTTGAGCGGGGTGCGGATCTCGTGCGAGACCATCGCCAAAAAGCGCGACTTGGCGCGGCTCGCCGCTTCCGCCTGATCGCGGGCATCGGCCAGCGCGCGTTCCGCCAGCACCCGGTCGGTCATGTCGCGGCCGACGCTTTGCACTTCGCTGCCGCGGTCGACGCGGACCGCGACCTCGCGCCAGGCGATCCAGCGCGCGCCGCCGGGCGCGGCGATCTTCTGGTCGTGCACACGCGTGCCGTCGGCGAGATTGGCGATGTCGCCTTGGATCTCCACCGGCAGCGCGAAGGTGGTCGCCAGCAACTCCTCGCGCGGTCGGCCGGCGAGCGCGCAGAACGCATCATTGGCATAGGTGATGGTGCCGCCGCCGTCGCGGCGGACGATGACGTCGCCCTGCGCCTCGAAGAAGCTCTTGGCGCGCTCCTGCGCCTCGCTGATTTCCCAATTGCGGTCGGAAGCCTCCTCGAGATGCGCTTCGAGGCGGCGCAGCTCGGCCTTCATCTGCTGGATGCGGGAAATCAGGAGACCCATGGCTCCGCACGCGGCGCCGAACAAGGCGGCGACGCCGATGGCAAAAGCATTTGGATCGTAGTGCGCGCCCTGCGACATGGTGCCCGACAGGAAGCCGAACGCGACGCCGAACGACATGGTCGTAATGACGAGGGCACGAACGACGAGGGAGAAGACGCGACGGGTGATGATGGCGGGTTTCAGGAGGGTGACGCGCGGGAGCATGGTCCCTATCCCCGCTCGGCATGTTGGTCGCGGGCTGTCGGTCGGCGCCGCGCTCATGCCTGGTTTATCGATGTGACGCGGGCAATCTGGCCTATGAGTGTTGCGCATCCCTTGCCGGCGGCAATGCGGGTCCGGGGCGATTGGAGGGAGGGTTGATGCTTTGTTAACATCGGCATCGATCGATTAAGACTTGGGGCTGTCAAGACTTGGGCCGATCAAGACTTGGACCGATCAAGACTTGGGGCTGTCGATTTCGACCCATCGCCTTGGTCCAATTGACGTAGTTCGTGTATGGATTGCGGCCGGAGACAACAGAATGGCAAAAGTGACGACTTCCAAACGGGCGCGCGGCAAATCCCCCGGAGCGGCCCGGCCGTCGCGCGCCGAGGCCGAGACCGCGATCCGTACCCTGATCCGCTGGGCCGGCGACGATCCCGACCGCGAGGGCTTGCGCGCCACGCCGGCGCGCGTGGCGCGCGCCTACGAGGAATGGTTCGCCGGCTACAACGACGACCCGCGCGAATATCTCAAGCGCACCTTCGAGGAGACCGGCGGCTACGACGAGGTCGTGGTGCTGCGCGACATCCGCTTCGAGTCCCATTGCGAGCATCACATCGCGCCGATCATCGGCCGCGTCCATATCGGCTATCTGCCGCGCAATCGGGTGGTCGGCATTTCCAAGCTGGCGCGCCTGGTCGAGGTATTCGCACGCCGGCTGCAGATCCAGGAGAAGATGACGGCCGAGATCGCGGCCTGCCTGGATGCGGTGCTAAAACCCCACGGCGTCGCCGTGGTCACCGAGGCCACGCACCAATGCATGACCACGCGCGGCGTGCACAAGCCCGGCGTCACCATGGTGACGAGCCGCATGCTCGGCGTGTTCCGCGATCATGCCGAGACCCGGCAGGAATTTTTATCGGCGATCGGCATGCGCGGCGGCATCAGCGGCATCAACGGCAGTGGATAAGGATTTTAGTGGAGCATGATCTTTTCGGAAAACCGGTTGCCATCCTCGGATCAAGTCCGCGGGCAGGCTTTTTGCGGATCATGCTCTACGCCGCCGCGGGGTTCACCTTCTTGATGTGGGCGAGACATTTGTCGGCGCTGTGGATGGCGAAAAAATTGATGCCGACGTCGAGGATCGTGTAGCCGAGATTGTTCAGCCAGGCGGCGATGGCGGTCTTGTCGCTCTTGATGGTCTCGATCAAGAGCATCGGGCGCAGCCCGCCGATGCACTGGGCGGCGCCGGCCAAGGCATCCATTTCCATGCCCTCGACGTCGATCTTGATCAGATCGACGCGGGCGAGATCGAGCGAATCGAGGCTGACCGTCGGCACCTCGACCATTTTGCTCTCGGAGTAATCGATCGCCTGGCCGATGAACTCGGCGCCGTCGCGCTGCTTGAGCTCGAGACTGCCGAAGCTCGCGGCGGCGGCATAATTCGGCACCGGGATTTTCATCGTGCCGGCGCGATCCGACACCGCGGCTTGAATGGCGCGGGCATTGAAGCAATTGTTGAGCGCGATATTGCCGGCGAGCGCATAGTAGATGCGCTCCTGGGCCTCGATCGCCAGCGCCGCGCCCCAGCCGGTCATGTGCTTCGCCCATTCGATGGTGTGGACGCCGACATTGGCGCCGCAATCGATCGCTACGACACCGTCGCCGTAGCACTGGCGGCGCAGATCCAGCGCGCGGAGCAGCAGATTGACTTCATCGGGATCGTAGTGGGCGTTCTCCAAAAGCTGCAGGCCGACGCCAAAACCTTCATTGCCGTTGACGATCATCTGATCGAAGCGGTTGACGATGAAGGTGCCGTGATCGGTCGCGGCGGTGACGAAGGCGAGCTTGCGGGACGGATTTGCCATGGGATGCGCGCGCGACGCCGGACGCGCAAACAGGGGTCGCGAATCAGGGCGAGAGTCGGCGGTTCGGGATTCGCAGTCAATGGCGCGGGCGCGATCAATGGATCACATGCCTGATCTTCACCGTGATGGCGGGCGGATACACGCTAGCGGCAGGTTCACGCCGCCCGCCTGATCTCATCCGCCAGCGCGCGGTACGACAGCGCCTCGGCGAGATGCACGCGGCCGACTTTGTCGGCGCCGTCGAGATCGGCCAGCGTTCGCGCCACGCGCAGCACGCGGTGATAGCCGCGGGCGGAAAGCCGCATGGCGTCGGCGGCGTCGCGCAACAGCGTCATGCCGCTGGCATCGGGCCGCGCCACGTCTTCCAGCACGGTGCCGGCGACCGCGGCGTTGCTGCGGATATGGGGCAGGCCGATCGCCGCATAGCGGGCGACTTGGCGCTCGCGGGCGAGCGCGACCCGTTCGGCGATTTCGCGGCTGCCTTCGGTCGGCGGCGGCAGGATCAGGTCGGCGGCGGTCACCGCCGGTACCTCGATATGCAGGTCGATGCGGTCGATCAGCGGGCCGGAAATTCGCGTCTGGTAATCGGCGGCACACCGGGCGTTGGGCCTGCGGCTGCAGGTGAAGCCGGGCTCGCTGGCGCGGCCGCAGCGGCACGGATTCATCGCCGCGACCAGCATGAAGCGCGCCGGATAGGTGACGCGATGATTGGCGCGCGCGATCGAAACTTCGCCGCTCTCCAGCGGCTGGCGCAGCGAGTCGAGCGCCTGCGGCTGGAATTCCGGCAGTTCGTCCAAAAACAGCACGCCGTGGTGCGCCAGCGAGACTTCGCCAGGCCGCGCGTGCAGGCCGCCGCCGACCAGCGCCGGCATGCTGGCGGAGTGATGCGGCGCGCGGAACGGGCGGCGATTGGTCAGCGCGCCGCCCTCGATCTCGCCGGCAACGGAAGCGACCATGGACACTTCGAGCAATTCCGACGGCGTCAGCGGCGGCAGGATCGAGGGCAACCGCGCCGCCAGCATCGACTTGCCGGCGCCGGGCGGGCCGACCATCACGAGATTGTGGCCGCCGGCGGCGGCGACTTCCAGCGCCCGCTTGGCGCTCTCCTGGCCCTTGATATCGGCGAGATCGAGCGCCGGGCCATCCACTTCGAGGATTTTTGGCTGCGGCCGCGACAGCACCTGGGTGCCCTTGAAATGGTTGGCGAGCTGGATGAGCGAAGCCGCCGCGATGATCTCGATCTCGGGACTAGCCCAGGCCGCCTCCGGCCCGCAGGCGGCCGGGCACATCAAACCTTCGCCGCGCGCATTGGCGCCGATGGCGGCGGGCAGCACGCCGGCGACCGGCGCGATCGAACCGTCGAGGCCGAGCTCGCCGAGCACGGTGAAGCCAGCCAGCGCGTCGTGCGGGATGGCGCCGATGGCGGCCATCAGGCCGAGCGCGATCGGCAGATCGTAGTGGCTGCCCTCCTTGGGCAGGTCGGCCGGCGCGAGATTGATGGTGATGCGGCGCGACGGCAGCGCCAGCCCCGAAGCCGTCAGCGCCGAGCGAACCCGCTCGCGCGCCTCGGAAACCGCCTTGTCGGGCAGGCCGACGATGGTGAAAGCCGGCATTCCCGCCGCGACCTGCACCTGGACATCGACGGGGCGCACCTCGATGCCCTCGAACGCAACCGTGGAGACGCGCTGGACCATGGCAGCCCCTAGCTTCGCGCAGCCTAACGGAACTCGCGAGCCAGTCAAGAACATTTAGAGAACAAATCTAAACGGGGGGCCGTGTCGGTTCAGCGGCGGGCTGCGGCGGCAAGCTCCCGGTGGGCGGCTTCGAGCATCTCGTCCGACAACGGCGTGCCTTCGACGGCGCGCGCGAGCGTCAAGGCGCCGACCAGGGTCGCCATGGCGGCAACGGCCTTGCGCCGCCGCGCCGCCTTGGATTTTCCGGGGATGGACTGCGCCAAAATGTCGATCAGCGGCCCCAACCCTTCGGCAAAAGCATTACGCACGATCTTTCCGCTGCGCGCGGCATCGCTGCCCAGCGCGGCAAAAGCGCAACCACGGCCGGGGTCGTCGCGATGCCGCGGCGACAGGTAGTGCTTGAGCAGCGCCGCATAGGGTGCATCGGGCGAGGCCTCGACCCGCTTGGTCCAGTTCGCCACGGCGTGCGCCATGGCGCGGCGGCTGGCTTGCGCCACGAGATCGTCCTTGGAGGCAAAATGGCCGTAGAAGCCGCCATGGGTCAGATCGGCGGCCTTCATGATATCGGCGACGCCGATGCCGCCAAAACCCTTGGCGCGAAACAGGGCGCCGGCGGCGTCGATGATACGGTCGCGATGTTCGGCGGCTTTTTCCCGGCTCACCCGCATGGAGCACCTCAGCTATGCAGCGGCGTCGCCCCGCTTGACAAATTATATGACGACCGTCATCAATAAGCAAGCGTTAGATGATGGTCGTCATCTAATCTGACGGCCAACGTCGATCCTTGCAACGGAACCGAGCCATGGCGTCGTCCGCTCTCGCTGCCGCGCTCAAGCGCCGCAACATCCATTACGGCTGGGTCGTGGTCGCCGTCACCTTTCTCACCACGATCGTCACCGCCGCGGCGATGAGCACGCCCGGCGTGCTGATCGTGCCGCTGGAAAAGGAATTCGGCTGGGACACCGAGCAGATTTCCTCGGCGCTGGCGCTACGCCTCATGCTGTTCGGATTGTTCGGTCCGTTCGCCGCCGCCTTCATGAACCGGTTCGGCGTGCGCGCCGTGATGGTTTGTGCCGTGATCTTGATTTCGGCCGGCATGCTGGCATCGCTGGCGATGACGCAGGTGTGGCAGCTTATTTTGCTGTGGGGCATCGTCGTCGGCATCGGCACCGGCCTGACCGCGATGGTGCTCGCGGTGACGGTGGCGACGCGGTGGTTCAATGCCCGCCGCGGCCTGGTCATGGGCCTGTTCGCGGCCAGCAATGCCACCGGGCAACTGGTGTTCCTGCCACTGATCGCGCAAATCGCCACGGCTTACGGCTGGCGGGTGGCGCTGATCTTCGTCTGCGGCATGTTGGCGGTCGCCGGTGTCGTCGCCTTCACCTTGATGCGCGACCGGCCGAGCGATCTCGGACTGCCGCTTTACGGCGAGCGCGCCGTGTCGCCGCCGCCGGCCGCGGGCGCCGGACTTGTGTCGCTGCTGCTGTCGCCGCTGGTGGTGCTGAAAGAGGCCGCCCGCGCGCCGATCTTCTGGGTTCTGTTCGGCACGTTCTTCGTCTGCGGCTGCAGCACCAACGGCCTGATCCAGACCCATTTCATCACGCTGTGCCATGATTACGGGCTGCCGGCGGTCACCGCGGCCAGCGTGCTGGCGATGATGGGCATTTTCGATTTTATCGGCACCATCGGCTCCGGCTGGCTGTCCGACCGCTTCGACAATCGCTGGCTCTTGTTCTGGTATTACGGCCTGCGCGGGCTGTCGCTGCTCTATCTGCCGTTCACCACGTTCACGTTCTACGGCCTGTCGCTGTTCGCGGCGTTCTACGGCCTCGACTGGATCGCCACGGTGCCGCCGACGGTCAAGCTCACCGCCGACCGCTTCGGACGGGAAAAGGCCGGCATGGTGTTCGGCTGGGTCTTTGCCGGCCACCAGATCGGCGCCGCCAGCGCCGCGTTCGGCGCCGGGCTGACGCGGACGATGTTCGCCAGCTATCTGCCGGCGTTCTTCGTCGCCGGCGCGCTCTGCATCGTCGCGGCGCTGGCGGTTTTGACCGTGCGAAAATCGTCAGGTGCGATGATCGGCGCCGCAGTCGCGCCGGCGGCGGCGCCGGCGCGTTAAGGGACTTCCGGCATCGCGACGGCGTCCAGCAACCCGTCGACGATGCCGTGGAACTTCTCCCATGGCGCCTCGCGGTCGCTCTGGTTGCGCACGATGATCGAATTGCCGGCATAGAACTTCTCGTAGAGCATATGGCGGCCGGCGAATTCCGAGCCGATCAGGTCCCAGACCAGCTTGTAGAGCTTGTAGCGCGCCGCCGCCGGCATGGTGGCCGTGCCCCACCAGCGCTCGAAACGATCCTTGAGCCCCGCGTCGGCAAGAAGGTCGATGCTGGCCGGCATCTGCAGCGGCGCCGCGCCCGCCAAGGTGCGCAGCGTGTCGATGATCTCGGTGTGGTGCTCCTGGCACCAATTGAGCGTGGCATAGACCATGCGGCGGTTCGGCGTGACGAAATTGTCCGGCCAGCTTTCGCAGGCCTCGATCTGACCGTTGACCAGGCCGCCGATCGTGGCTTCGAGGGCGGCGAGGCGGCCGAGCGTCTCGCGCACCGCCGGCACCTTGTCGACGCCGTTGGCCTGGCACATGCGGCTTGCGAGCCCGACGATCAGCCCCATCTTGGCCCAGAACCGGATGTTGGACTGCTGGTTCTGATAAACGTTGGCCGGCGTCTCGATATAGATGCGGCGCGACCAGGCGCCGTTGTTGTGCAGAAAAACCCGCTCCCACGGAATCTTGACGCGGTCGCAGACCAGCACCGCGTCGTTCTCGTCGAAACGATAGCTCAGTGGATAATCGGCCTCCTGCCGGGCGTGGCGCTCATAGGGCTCGCGCGCCCAGAACGAGACGCCGGGCGCGTTGTTCGGGATCGCCGCCGTGATGCTCTCGCTCTGGCGCTTGTCGTCGATGGCCGTGAGGTTGCCGATATAGACCTCGTCGCCGAAGATCGCGCCGGTCGCCAGCATTTTCATGCCCGACACGATGACGCCGGAATCGTCTTCGCCCACCACCTGCAATGTCGGATCGTCGCGCACGACACCGGTGTAGATTTCGCGGTCGCGAATGCCGGACGGCGGCGTTACCGCGAACGACAGATAGAGGTCGTCTTTTCGGGCGCGCTCGTAGAAACGGACGAGGTTGTCGCCGAAGCCGGGCGTCAGGTCGTTGAGCAGTTCCGGCCGCATCGCCAGTCCGGTGATAAGGCCGGCGACGTGGTCGGGCGAGCGCCCGATCAGGCCGTACGAAGCGTCCGCAATCGCCTTCATGGCGCGCATGCGGCGTCGGAGATCCTCGCGCGTGCGGCAGCGCAGCCAGGGCAAGCCGAAGCATTCACCATTCTCCTCGAGGGCAAAGAGGTCGCGCTTCGCCGGATCGGCCTTGAGATCATAGAGCGCCGCGATGGTGCGCGCGCCGTTGCGGAAGGCGGGATGGCTGGTGACATCGTCGACCCGCTCGGCGCCGATATAGACGGCGCGGCCGTCGCGCATGCGTTTCAGCTTTTCGCTGCCGTTCACCAGCATGAAGGGACTCCGTTACAGACAGGCGCCGGCCCGTCTTAGCGAGCGGCCCGCTTTTCCTCGATCTTGTCCCAGATCAGCGCCGCAATATCGGACCCGCCGAAATTCTTGATGGCGCGGATGCCGGTCGGCGAGGTGACGTTGATTTCGGTGAGGAAGCCGTCGATCACGTCGATGCCGACGAACAGCAGGCCGCGCTGGCGCAGCGCCGGGCCGAGCCGGGCGCAGATGTCGCGCTCGCGCGCGGTAAGCTCGGTCGCCGCCGGCACGCCGCCGCGCACCATGTTGGAGCGCAGGTCGTCGGGCGCCGGCACGCGGTTGACCGCGCCGGCGAACTCGCCGTCGACCAGGATGATGCGCTTGTCGCCGTCCTTCACCGCGGGAAGAAATTTTTGCACCACCCACGGCTCGCGGAACATGGCGGCGAACAGGTCGTACAGCGAGCCGAAATTGAGGTCCTCGGCCGCCAGCCGGAACACCGCCTCGCCGCCCTTGCCGTAAAGCGGCTTCATGACGATGTCGCCGTGCTCGGCGCGGAACGCCTTGATGGCGTCGAGGTCGCGGGTGAGCAAGGTCGGCGGCATCAGATCGGGAAATTCGGTGACGAAAACCTTTTCCGGCGCGTTGCGCACATGGCTCGGGTCGTTGACCACCAGCGTCTTCGGATGGATGCGCTCGAGCATGTGGGTCGAGGAGATATAGGCGAGATCGAACGGCGGATCCTGGCGCAGCAGCACCACGTCGAAGCTGGCCAGATCCACATGGCGCGGATCGCCGAGCGTAAAGTGATCGCCGGCGATGTCGCGCACCACCAGCGGCCGCACCGTGGCCGACACTTTGCCGTCGCGCAGGCTGAGCCGATCGGGCGTGTAATAGGACAGCGGATGGGCGCGCGTCTGCGCTTCCAGGAGCAGCGCGAAGGTCGAATCGCCGCGGATATTGATCCGCTCGATCGGATCCATTTGCACGGCGACGTTCAGGCGCATCGGCGCATCGGGGGTAAGGGGAAGGGACGCATGGATGATCGTCTACGCAATTTTTGCCGCCGCCGCCACCGCCGCCGCCGCCCGCCCTCGCCGTATGACAGGCTCAACGCGTGGCATCGAACGCATTGGCGATGTGGCGCGGCAGTTTGCCGGGCGCGACCAGGATGACGTCGAAGCGGATGAAGCATTGCGCGTCGTCGGGGTGACTGGCCAGCCAATATTCGCCCGCCGCGACGATGCGCTGCTTGGCGCGCTCGGTCACCGCTTCCGCCGCGGCGTCGAGGTCGTCACGGGCCTTGACCTCGACAAAGACCAGGTCGCGGCGCCGCCGCGCCACGATGTCGATTTCGCCGACCGGCGTTTTCCAGCGCCGCGCCGCGATGCGATGGCCCTTGGCGATGAGCAGCATGGCGGCGCGGCTCTCCGCCGAGAGGCCGAGCCGGAACGCGGCGACGCGCTCCGGCCGCGGCGCGGGTTTGGCCGGACCGAGCGGCTCAGCGCGGCGCGCCATGATCGGCGTCCTTCGCCAGCTTAAGCGCGCGCTGATAGAGCTCGCGCCGCGGCAGGCCGGTGACGTCGGCCACTTCGCCGACGGCGTCCTTGAGCGAGACGCGGGCGAGCGCTTGGCGCAGCAGAGCGTCGGCGTCGCTTGCGCTTACGTGCGCCGGCGCCGCCGGCGGCCCGATCACCAGGACGATCTCGCCGCGCAATTCGCTGCCGGCACAGTTTTGCGAAAGCGTCGCAAGATCGCCGCGGCGGATTTCTTCGTGCAGCTTGGTGAGCTCGCGACAGACCGTTGCTTCGCGGGGCCCGAGGCCGGCGGCAAGGTCGGTCAAGGTTGCGGCCAGCCGCGGCCCGGTCTCGAACAGGACCAGCGTCGCCGGGACGCGGCCGAGCTCGGCAATGCGGGCGCGGCGCGCCGCGGCCTTTGGCGGCAGGAAGCCGGCAAACAAGAACTGATCGGTGGGCAAGCCAGCGACCGCGAGCGCCGCCAACAGCGACGAGGCGCCGGGCAGGGTGGTGACCGCGTGGCCGCCCTCATGGGCGGCGCGCACCAGCTTGAATCCGGGATCGGAGATCAGCGGCGTTCCGGCATCGGACACCAGCGCGATCGCGGCGCCCTCGCCGAGCCGGCGCAACAGCGCCGGCCGCGCCTGCGCCGCATTGTGGTCGTGGTAGGGCGTGAGCGGCGTGGCGACGGCGTAGCGGTCGAGCAGTTTTCGCGTCACCCGCGTATCTTCGCAGGCAATCAGGTCGGCGCCTGCCAGCGCCGCCAGCGCGCGCAAGGTGACGTCGCCGAGATTGCCGATCGGGGTGGCGACGATGTGCAGTCCCGGCGCGAGCCGCGCCACTTCGGTCCGGTGGCCGTCGAGGACATAGTGCCGCGGCGCGGGTTGCTCGCCGGCGGGCGGTTGGCGCTGCGTTTGGCTCATTGCCGTAAGTGTAGCGCCGCTGGCTGCGCGCGTCATGGCAAGCGCGCCTCTACGTGGTCGCGGGACCTCTGGCAGCTTTATATTGGCCGGACAGAAGAGCACTCACTGTGCTTTCAATGAGGCTGCCGTCAGCAATTCGGATTCCATTATCCTTTCCATTTAGTTAACTATTCGCCCCCAGAATGACAGATTGGCGCTGCCCTATTCGCCTTGGGGGCGCCTTCGGCTGCCGTGAGGGAGAACCGCCGTGTCTGCGGAAATGCCGCGCCGTGCGCCGGCCGGTCTGCCATCGCGGCGCCGCGCCCTGAAAGGCTTGCTGACCACGGCGAGCGCTCTATTGGCCGGCTGCTCCGGCAATTCCAGCCTGCTCAATTCCTTCACCTCGCCCACGCCGCCGCCGCAGGGCGCCCAGGCGCCGCCCGGCGCCACCATCGGCACCGGCGAGGTCAAGGCCGGTCTCATCCTGCCGCTGTCGGCCGGCGGCAATGCCGGCGTCGCCGGACAGTCCATGCGCAACGCCGCCGAGATGGCGATCGCCGAATTCAACGCCCCCAACATCCAGCTCCTGGTGAAGGACGACGGCGGCACCGCCGAGGCGGCGCGGCTCGGCGCCCAACAGGCGATCGACGAAGGTGCCGAGATCATCTTGGGGCCGCTGTTTGCGCAATCGGTCAGCGTCGTCGGCCAAGTGGCGCGGGCGCGCAACATCCCGGTCATCGCCTTTTCGACCGATGCCAATGTGGCCTCCGCCGGCGTCTATCTGCTGAGCTTCCTGCCGGAATCCGACGTCGAGCGCATTGTGCAATACGCCGCCTCGACCGGAAAACGCTCCTACGCCGCGCTAATTCCGGACAATCCGTATGGCACCGTGGTCGAAGCCGCCTTCAAGCAGGCGGTGGCGCGGCGCAACGGCCAGATCGTGGCGCTCGAGCGCTATCCCCACGACAAGGCCGCGGCCGCCGGGCCAATCCGCAACGTCGCCCAGTCGGCGGTCCGCGTCGATGCGCTGTTCATCCCCGATGGCGGCGACACGGTGCCGGACGTGGTGCAGACCCTCAGCGTGGCCGGCGTCAATCTCAAGAAGGTCCAGCTTTTGGGCACCGGGCTGTGGGACGACCCGCGCATCAGCTCCAATCCGGCGCTCGACGGCGGCTGGTACGCGGCGCCGGACGGCGCCGGCTATCGCGGCTTCGCCGACCGCTACCGCGCCCGTTACAAGCAAGAGCCGGGCCGCACCGCGACGCTGGCCTATGACGCGGTCGCCCTGATCGCGGCGCTGGTGAAGACCCAAGGCACCCAGCGCTTCAGTCCGGGGGTCCTGACCAATCCGTCCGGCTTTACCGGCATCGACGGCCTGTTCCGCTTCCGCACCGACGGCACCAACGAGCGCGGATTGGCGGTTTTGCGGGTCACCGCCTCGGGATCGCAGATCATTTCGCCGCCGCCCAAGAGTTTCGGCAGCGGAACATAAGCTAGCTTACTAAATTTTCCAGGCCTATTTGGGGTTTTGCTACGCCGCCAGATCGGCGACGACCGCATCCAGCACTGGAAAGCCGGGCAGGGTGACGCGCAGGCGGCCCGCGGCGGTGGTCTCGACCAGGCCGTGTTCGTGCAGGGTGGCGATGCGCGCCGGGTCGAGCGGCCGGCCGGCGAGCGCGGCGTAGCGGGCAATATCGATGCCTTCGGCGAGGCGGAGCCCCATCAGCAGGAACTCGTCGGCCATGTCCTCCCGCGTGAGCGCGTCGTCGGTGATGAGGCCGTGGCCATTGGCCTCGACGCGCATCAGCCAGGCTTCCGGCCGTTTTTCCGTGGCGGTGGCGTGGCGGCTGCCGTCGATATCAAGCCGGCCATGGGCGCCCGGTCCGATGCCGGCATATTCGTGGGCGCGCCAATAGACCAGATTGTGCCGGCATTCGCCGCCGGGCCGGGCGTGGTTGGAAATCTCATAGGCCGGCAGGCCGTGGGCGGCGCAGACCTCCTGGGTGGTGTCGTAAAGGGCGCGGCCGAGATCGTCGTCGGGAACGGCAAGCTTGCCGGCGGCGTGGAGCGCGGCAAACGGCGTGTCGGCCTCGATGGTCAGTTGATAGAGCGAGAGATGGTCGCCGGCCTCGGCCAGCGCGCGGGACAGTTCGCTCGCCCATTCCTTCGGCTCTTGCCGCGGCCGGGCATAGATCAGATCGAACGAGTAGCGATCGAAAATGCCGCGCGCGACGCCGACCGCGTCGAGCGCTTCGCGCGAGGTGTGCATGCGGCCAAGCTCGGCGAGCGCGCGATCGTCGAGCGCCTGGACGCCGAGCGAGACACGGTTGACGCCGGCAGAACGGTAACCGCGGAAGCGCGTGGCTTCGACGCTGGTCGGATTGGCTTCGAGGCTGACTTCAGCGTCGGGCGCGACGCGCCAGTGTTTGGCAATCGCGTCGAGGATCGAGCCGACCGTCGCCGGCTGCATCAGCGACGGCGTGCCGCCGCCGAAGAAGATGGTCGATACCGTTCGATCCGGCACCCGTGCCGCGGTCGCCGCGATCTCTGCCGAGAAGGCGCGCACGAAGCGCGGCTCGTCGATCGGCTCGCGGCGCACATGACTGTTGAAGTCGCAATAGGGACATTTCGACAGGCAGAACGGCCAGTGGATGTAGACGCCGAAGGCTGTTTCGTCAGTGTCGCTCAAGGCATGCCTCCGCGAGTTTCATGAAGGCGTGGGCGCGGTGCGACAGGCCTTTGCCGCGCGGCGGCAGGCCGTGTTTCTCCTCGCTCGGCATTTCGCCAAAAGTGCGCGCCTGGCCGTCGGGCAGGAACATGGGATCGTAGCCGAATCCTTGGTCGCCGCGCGGCGGCCAGACCAAGGTGCCGTAGACCTTGGCCTCGAAATCCTCGACATGGCCGTCGGGCCAGGCGACGCAGAGCGCCGAGACGAAATGCGCCTTGCGCTGCGCCGGGGTCGTCGCGCCATGTTCGCGCAGTTTTTGCTCGATCGTCTCCATGGCGCGGTAAAAGTTCTTATCCGGCCCGGCCCAGCGTGCCGAATGGATTCCCGGCGCGCCGTCGAGCGCATCGACCATGAGGCCGGAATCGTCGGCGAAAGCGGGCAGGCCGGTCGCTTGCGCCGCGGCCTTGGCCTTGATGCGCGCATTGTCGCGAAAGCTCATGCCAGTCTCGTCCGGTTCGTTTAGTCCCCGCTCACCCGCCGATGTGGCGTCGATGCCGTAAGGTGCAAGCAGGTCGCGCATCTCGGCAAGCTTGCCGGGATTATGGGTCGCGATAATCAGACGACCGGTGATCGGACGACGGAGGACAGACGACGGAGGACGGATGGAACATGGCTCAGCCGAGCGTTTCTCTGTCGTCCGTCGTCTGTCGTCCGTCATCCGTCGTCCGTCGTCCGTCATCCGTCGTCCGTCATCCGACTGCCATCTTCTGCAAGTCGACCAGCTTGGCGACGCCCTTGCGCGCCAGTGCCAACAGCGCGGCAAACTGGTCTTCGGAAAACGGCGTCTTCTCCGCGGTGGCTTGGATTTCCACGATATTGCCGGCGCCGGTGAGGACGAAATTGGCGTCAGTGTCGGCTTGCGAATCCTCGGCGTAATCGAGATCGAGCACGGCCACGCCGCCGCAGACGCCGCAGGAAATCGCCGCGATATGATCGCGCAGCACGCTCATCTGCACCATGTCGCGGGTTTTCATCCAGGCGAGGCAGTCGTAGAGCGCGATCCAGGCGCCGGTGATCGAAGCGGTGCGGGTACCGCCGTCGGCCTGGATGACGTCGCAATCGATGGTGATCTGGCGCTCGCCGAGGGCTTTGAGATCGACGACGGAGCGCAGGCTGCGCCCGATCAGCCGCTGGATTTCGACGGTGCGCCCGCTCTGCTTGCCGGCCGAGGCCTCGCGCCGCGTGCGCTCCAGCGTAGCGCGCGGCAGCATGCCGTATTCGGCCGTGATCCAGCCGCGCGCCTGGCCCTTGAGCCACGGCGGCAGGCGATCTTCGAGGGTGGCGGTGACCAGCACATGGGTCTCGCCGAATTTCACGAAACACGAGCCTTCGGCGAATTTCACCACGCCGCGTTCCAGCGACACCGGGCGCAGTTCGTCGGGCTGTCGGCGGCTCGGCCGCATGCGGGTCTCCTCCTGGCCGGACGTCAAAGGGCCGGCTGGGCCACGCTTTTAGAGCATGAGCAGGGAAAGGGGAAACCCGGTTTTGGAGGCAGGTACCTGGGATCAGTTATTTAAAGACGGCCGCCACTCGATCAGTCGATGAACTGATCCCGATAGCGCATTGCCAGCCGCCGACGCTTCCCGCTACGCTCCGGCGGCAACAGCCGGGAGGCCGAGATGGCAGCGGAAGCAACCCAAGCATTGGCGCAATTTGCCGCCGCGTTGCGCTACGACGACATTCCGCCGCGCGTTCGCGAGCACTGCAAGACGCTGTTGCTCGATGCGCTGGCCTGCGCCATCGCCGGCCGGCTCGGCGAGGAGACGGCACAGATCGCGGCGCTGGCGGCGGCCCTGGCGCAGGGCGCTGAATCGAGCGTGATCGGCGGCGAACATCTGTCGCTCGCCGGCGCGACCTTGCTCAACGCCTATCTGGTCACCGCGGTCACCATGTGCGACGTGCACCGCGAGACGATGACGCACGTCACGCCCGAAGTGATGCCGCCGGCGCTCGCCATTGCCGAGCGCGACGGCTTGAGCGGCCGCGCGCTGCTCACCGCGATCGCCGCGGGATGCGAGGTGACGGTGCGGGTCGGCCTCGGCACCGATTATCCAAAATTCCGCGCCCGCGGCTGGCACGGCCCCGGCATTTTCGGCCCGTTCGGCGCCGCGGCGGCGGTCGGCTCGCTTTTGAAATTCGACGCCGACAGCATGGCGCGCGCTTTCGGGCTCGCCGGCAGCCAGGCCGCCGGCACCTTTGCCGCATGGGGCACGCCGACGGTGAAATTCCACCAGTGCCGCGGCGCGCTGTCGGGTTTGATGGCGGCGCTGTTGGCGCAGCAAAAATTTGTCGCCACGCGCGAGTTCCTCACCGCCAAGGACGGCGGCCTCTACACCACCTACGTCGACGGCGGCAAAGCCAGCGCCGCCACCGCCGATCTCGGCACCCGCTGGGAGCTCGAGCGCATCGCCATGCGGCTGTGGCCGTCGGCGACGCTCATTCAGGGCATGAACACGGCGCTGTTCGATCTCATCGGCCAACACCAGATCGATCCGGCAAAGATTCGCAAAGTCCGCATCGGCCTGAGCGAGCAGGCGCACGCCATGCACGGCGGCTTCGACAGCTACAAGGCCAAATTCGAAGCCTTGCTGTCGGCCCATTATACCGCGGCCGTCATCCTGCACGATGGCACCCTGACCTTGGCGCAGTTCGAGCCGCACCGTTACGACGATGCGAAATTGCGGACGTTCGCGGCCAGGCAGGTCGAAGTCCGTGCCGAGCCGTCGGTCACCGGCTCGCAGGCCATGGTCGATATCGCGATGGCGGACGGCGCGACGCTATCGGCGCGCTGCGAGCACCCGCTCGGCGCCTTCGAAAATCCGCTGTCGCGCGCCCAGATCGAGCAGAAATTCCGCACCTATGCGGCAGGCTTTTTGCCCGACGCCCACATCGCTGATGTCATCGGCGCGGTCGAACGGCTGGACGATTTCGGCTCGGTGCGCCGGCTGATGGATGTGTTGCGCGCCGCTCCCCGCGCCATGGCGGCTGCGGAGTGAGCAATCAATCCGATCAGCCTGATCGCGGCGCGGCGGGCTCGCGCCGCATGTAGAATTTGCGGTCGTCCTCATGGGTGATGTGGAATCCGAGCCGCTCATAGAGTCGCTTGGCCGGGTTCGTCTTCACCACCGCGAGCGTCATGGCTTGATGGCAACTTGTTGCCTCGCCGATGAGGCGATGCATGACCGCGGTGCCGATGCCGCGCCGCTGAAATGGCGCGTCGACAAACAGCTGCCCGAGGAACAACGCGCCATCGTGTGTCGTGCTCTGCAGCCAGCCGATAGCGGCGCCGTCACCCAGGATGACGCGAACCTCGCTCACCTGCCACTGGCGGCGGAAGCTGGCGATTTGCGCGTCTCGGTCCAGCTTCAATTCGCGGATAATGCTTTCCATTTCGGCGAAATAAAGCCGCTGGCAATAGTCGAAGTCCTCGGGCATAGCCGGGCGAAAAGCCACATTCATGGCGCGCCTGGTTGGCTGGTAATGGTACAGTTTGAACAATCCTTATCTATTTAGCGGATCGTTTGTGCGCAGATCATGGACGAGAAATATTGCCCCCGGAAGGCGAAACCCGAGTTCATGGCAAAAGCCGACAGCCGACAGTCGAGCATCGGCGATAATCCCCTTAGCCCCGACTCTATCAGCATGTACGAAAAGAGTTTCGACGAGCAAGCGCCCAACGCCCTGCCGCCGTGCCGTTGTGACGACCGCCAAATGGCTGGCGAATACGTGCCATCCGTTGAACGTGGCGATCAAGGCCCCCTTGATCCCATCGTCTGACATCGCAATTAGGCTAAATTCACGAATGTGCGCGAAGGCTTTCTGCAAGCGCTGCAAGGCATCCTCACCGAACTGCTCATTGGCGAACAGCGCAGCAATGTCAGAAAGGTCAATTTCCTGGGGCTGTCGTATCGCAAGTGGCCTGTGCATGTTTATTGCTGAGCCTCCCAATCCTCCAGCACTTTCACCATGCCAAGCTTAGCCGCCACCGGTGCGGCTTGAAAGGCAGCCCGGAATGGCCAATTCTCGCCACAAGAGGGAGTTCTCCGTGGCCACCCACGACGTTCCCATCGGCTCAAGCCAGGTCGGGCTCGCCCAGCTCAACGAGCGCTCGCGCGAGATTTTTCGCCAGGTGGTCGAGAGCTATCTGGCGACCGGCGAGCCGGTCGGCTCGCGCAATCTGTCGCGCATCATTCCGATGACGCTGTCGCCGGCTTCGGTGCGCAACGTGATGTCGGATCTGGAGCAGCTCGGCCTGGTCTATGCGCCCCATACGTCGGCCGGGCGCCTGCCGACCGAGAAGGGGCTGCGCTTCTTCGTCGATGCGCTGATGCAGATCGGCGATCTCACCGAAAACGACCGCCGCGCGATCGAGGCCCAGGTCGCAGCCTCCGGCCAGGGCAAATCGGTCGAGACGGTGCTGACCGAAGCCTCAGGACTGTTGTCTGGCCTGACCCGCGCCGCCGGCGTGGTGCTCACCGCGAAATCCAACGTCCGCCTCAAACACGTCGAGTTCGTCCGCCTCGAGCCGGAACGCGCGCTGGTGGTGCTGGTCGCCGAGGACGGCCAGGTCGAGAACCGCGTGGTCAGCGTGCCGGTGGGCTTGCCGACCTCGGCTTTGACCGAGGCCTCGAACTTCCTCAACGCCCATATCCGCGGCATGACCATCGCCGAGGCGAAAGGTGAACTCGAGCGCGCCCTGAAAGCGCGCCAGGCCGAGCTTGACGAACTGACCCAGAAGATCGTCGCCACCGGGCTTGCCAGCTGGTCGGGCGGCGAGAGCGGCGAGCGCAAGCTGATCGTGCGCGGCCAGGCGCATCTGCTCGAGGACCTCAAAGCGCTGGCCGACCTGGAGCGGGTGCGGCTGTTGTTCGACGATCTGGAAACCCGCCGCGAGGTGATCGATCTCTTAGGCCGCGCCGAACACGCCGAAGGGGTCCGTATCTTCATCGGCTCGGAGAACAAGCTGTTCTCGCTGTCCGGCTCCTCGACCATCGTCGCGCCCTATCACGATGCCTCAGGCCGCATCGTCGGCGTGCTCGGCGTGATCGGCCCGACGCGGCTGAACTACGCGCGCGTCATCCCGATGGTGGACTACACCGCCAAGGTGGTGAGCAAGCTGCTCGGCGGGTGAGGGCGTGTATCCCGTCATCCCTGAGGTGCGAGCCAACGGGTCCGGCCCGAAGCGGCCGGCCCGATGACAAGCTCCGCGAGCCTCGAAGGGCGACGGCCCGAGCGCCTCGGCCGCATCCTTCGAGGGCCGCTTCGCGGCCACCTCAGGATGACGGAACGGCGCTTGATTTTTGCCGCCTGCGCCCTGATATGCGGGACGAGCAAGGCTAGGGATACGACATGACCAGAGAGACCGCTCGCGCTGAGGACGAAGCGGCCAAGCAGCCGGAATCGGCTGCGGCGGCGGCCGAACCGACGCCGTCCACGGCGCTGGAACGCGAGCATGCCGAGATGAAAGACCGGCTCTTACGCACGCTCGCCGAGATGGAGAACTTGCGCAAACGCACCGAGCGCGAAGTCGCCGATTCGCGGCTCTACGGCATGGCGTCGTTCGCCCGCGACGTGCTCGGCGTCGCCGACAATATGCGCCGCGCGCTCGACGCCGTACCGGCGGAGGCGCGGGCCAACGCCCAGGCCGGCATGAGGGCGCTGCTCGACGGCGTCGAATTGACCGAACGCGAGCTGCTCAAGGCGCTGGAAAAGAACGGCGTCCGCCAGTTCACGCCGCTCGGCGAGAAATTCGATCCCAACGTTCACCAGGCCATGTTCGAGGTGCCCGATCCGTCGGTGCCGGCCGGCAGCATCGTCCAGGTGATGCAGCCCGGCTACATGATTGGCGAGCGGGTGCTGCGGCCGGCGCTGGTCGGGGTGTCGAAGGGCGGCCCCAAGGCCGCGCCGAATTCAGCCTCCAGCAACGACAACGACAACACCGCGGTGCAGGATTCCTGACTGGGACGCCACGCTGACGCGCATGAGTCGAGATTCCAGTGCTGACGCGGCGGCGTCACCCAGCTAAGCTGACCCCGCCAGAAACGCGCCTCATGGTCGCGCTGTTCATATTATTGCGTTGACCAAGGCGGAATGATGCCGGCTTCTGATGCCGTCGCTCAATCCTTGGTGAGTAAGGGGCACACTGTGCGCCCCGCCACACTACAGTAACGCGAGGGACGACGATGCTCAGGGACGATAGTGGCGGCCGCGGTCGACGGCTTACAGCCCGCAACGTACTTGGCGAGCCGCTTGAAGCCTGCTCGATCAAGCCAATGACAGGGTTTTATCGCGACGGCTGCTGCAACACCGGCCAGGAGGATATTGGCAGTCATACGATCTGCGTCGTGTTGACGTCGGTGTTTCTCGATTTTTCCAAATCACGCGGCAACGATTTGTCGACCCCAATCCCGGAACTTGGCTTTCCAGGCCTCAAACCGGGGGACCGTTGGTGTCTATGCGCACCGCGCTGGCAGGAAGCATTCGAGGCAAACCAAGCGCCCCGCGTAGTCTTGCGCGCCACCCATGAAGGGGCGCTCGCCTACTGCTCGCTCGCCGATCTCAAACGTTTTGCGATCGACCTAGCCTGATTACAGCGCAACGGCGCCTTCGAATGCAGCCTCGCGAATGGCAAAGACATCCGTGACACTGCGATATTTCGGAGTGCTCTTGTTGCTTGCCGACGGCACGAGCGCTGCCGCTCACGAAAGGGAGTTTGGCACGTCCCGCTGGCAGCTCTTGGACTAAATAATATCGGCTGGCAGCCGCTCGAAAGGCGCACGCGAGGACCGCTGCTCGCCCGTCGTGACATCCGGCGAAACCGCCGCGCGCTTACTTGAGCTGGATGCTGTCGCGCACGGTGCGCAGCCGCGTCAGCGCGGTGGTCCAGCCGCCGCCGGCCTTGGCCATGCCGATCATCTGCACGAAGCCGCCGGTGCCGAAGCGCAGCCACTGCGCCACCATGATGTCGTCGCCGCTCTTCAAGTCCTTGGCTTGCGCCATGGTCTGAAAGCCCGACTGGCCGCCGATGCGCAGCGGCTCGGACATGGTGATCTGGACGTCTTTGATGCCGACGATCTGGCCGAAGGTCATGCGCGCGAATTGGGCGTGGTCTTCGGTTTCGGTGGGGCCGCCGTCAAAGGCGGCAATAAACATCCGGGCGTCGAAGCCGTTCGACGGCACGCCGTCGGGCGTGTCGATCAACATCACGGCGCGGCCGGGAAGAACGTTCTCGACATGGAAGCCGGCGAGGTCGCCGAGCGTGAACGGCAGCAGGCTGAGCTTTTCGGCGTCCGGTATCGTCGCGCGCACGGCGAGCGTCGCCAGCGCCGCGCGCACCACGGCGTCCGGATAGGCGGTCTCCTGTTCGGGGATCTGCACATTGACCAGCGCGGTGAGATCGCTGGCCTGCACGTTGAGAAGCCACTTGCGGTAACGGGTCTTGTCGGCGGTCTGTTTGGCGATCACCAAAGTGCCTGTGCCGAAGCCGAACTGCATCGGCTCGCGACCGTCCACGGTGATGCCGTTCTTCTTCAAGGCGTCGGTCGCCAGGCTCTTTTCGATTTCGGCGTAAGCCGCCGGCGGCTGCGCCGCGACCAGGATGGCTGAATCCTTGGCAACATCCTCGAAGCCCTGGAAGCTTTTGCTCACCACCATGCCGGCGGGCGGCACCAGGCCGACACGGGAAGCGAGAGGAAAAATCGGATCGGCGGCCCGCGCCGGCGCCGGCGCCGCAAAGACAAGCCATGCAAGCGCGCCGAGAACGGCCGCCGCGCGGACGGGATTGAATGTTCTAGCGCTCGTCATGCTGAGCCTGTGCGGGCTGTGGCCGCATGATCGACGTCGAAGCGACTCACCCGGCGCATGGTCAGATTGATCCGTCCGCCCTCCGGGAGCAAGGTCGACGTGCCCGGCTCGATGCGGTCGACGCCATGAAACGCCAGCCTGGTATCGCCGCCGAGCACGACCGCGTCGCCGGAACTGAGCCGCACCGAGCGGGTCGGGTCGCTGCGCTTTAGGCCGCCGACGCGGAACAGGCAGGAATCGCCGAGCGAAAGCGAGACCACCGGCGCGGCAAAATCCTCTTCGTCGCGATCCTGGTGCAAGCCCATCTTGGCGGTCGGGCCGTAGAAATTGATCAAGCACGCTTCCGGCGGCGCCGGATAACCGGCCAGATCGTTCCACAGCGCCACCAGCATAGCGGGTAGCGGCGGCCAGGGCCGGCCGGTGACCGGGTGGGTCGGCTGATAACGGTAGCCACGCTCATCGGACACCCAGCCGAGCGGGCCGCAGTTCGACATGCGCACCGAAAGCGGCCGGCCCGACCGCGGCATGCGCGGCGTAAACAGCGGCGCCGCTTCGAAAATCCGGCGCAACTCCGCCAGCAGCGCCTGCTGCCGAGCGCGATCGAGATAGCCGGGATGCAAGCGCAGCCCGCTTGGCGCCGCCACCATGGCTCCAGGCGCCGTCGGCAACCCCGATTCTACGCTTGTTTTCATCGGATTTTTACCGCTCGCCATCACAGTTCCGCCCATGTCTCTGTTCTCTCCGTACGTCGGGATTGTGACGCGCCCGTCCGGCCGATCGCCGGCCGACGAGCTCTATTACAAATGGATGATCGCGGCGGCGGTATTCTTTGTCGTGCTGCAGATCGCCTTTCTGACCCTTGCCGGCCTGCCGCCGATCGACAGACCGTGGGCCGACGAGACCAATTTCGCCATTGGCCGCGACTTCCTCAATACCTGGATGGGCGGCCGCTCGATGTTCTCCGGCGGTCCGGCGCCGTGGTTCGAGGTGCGGACCTATGCGGCGGCGCTGCGCGACATTTTGGGTCCGACCTACCCGGAAACCTACTGGTCGTATCCGCCGCACGTCGTGCTGTTCGTCTGGCCGCTCGGGCTGATGCCGTATCTGCTGGCCTATATCGCCTGGTGCGTGATCGGCATCGGGCTCTATTTGTTCGCCTGTTCGAGCGCGATCCCGCGCGAGCGGCTGTTGTTCCTCGCCGTCGCCCCCGGCGTCGCGGTGTGCGTCTTCTTCGGCCAGAACGGTTTTTACACCGCGGCCTTGTTGATCGGCGGCCTGCTCAGTCTCGAGCGCCGGCCGCTGCTCGCCGGCGTGCTGTTCGGCATTCTCACCATCAAGCCGCAGCTCGGGCTGTTGCTGCCGATCATCCTGCTCCTGGAGCGGCGATGGCTGACCATCGCATCGGCCGCGGCGACGGTGGCGCTGCTGTTCGTCGCCACCGCGGCGCTGTTCGGCTGGGATGTGTGGCTCGACTATTGGCACAAGATCGTGCCGCAGCAAATGTGGCTCACCGAGAACGCCGGCGGCCTGATGTTCTCGCTGGTGTCGTCGCTGTTCTTCGCCGCGCGCCTCATCCACCTGCCGCTCGGCGTCGCCTGGGCGATCCAATACGCCGGGTCGGCGTTCGCGGTCGCCGCGGTGGTGTGGACCTATTGGCGGCGCCGCGATCCGGCGCTGTCGCTTTCGCTGTTCGTCACCGCGACCTTCCTGTTCACGCCCTACATTCTCAACTACGACATGGTGATGTTCGGCTTCATCGTGGCGCTGTTGCGCGACCGTCCCGACAACACCATGCGCGATCATTGGCTGTTGCTCGCGGTGTGGAGCCTGCCGGTGACGATGATGTTCGCCGGCGCGATCTGGATTCCGCTGGCGCCGGTCGTGCTGATCGCGTTCGCCTGCTGGCTGCTGCGGCGCCTGGCGCAAAGCGGCCAGCGCGAAGCGCAATTGCCGTCGGCACAAGCCCTGCCGGCTTGAGCCTCGCAGGGGGCGTCCTCGCAAAATCGAGGTCGGCGAGGGGCAGCCGGCCAAAACGTCGCAAGCGCCGCTACGCTGCCTACCTTTTCAGCATCGGTTCCTTTGACGTAGCATGAGGGAACTGCTGGCGGGGACTGGCCTACGTTCCGTCGAGGGCAGCGAGTGTGCCTGCGGCGGACGGTCGATTCGAAAATATGGCTGAAGCGAGAGATCGACTCGCGTGTCGCAGGAGCGCCATTCGCCGGTATATTTTCGTGACAGTCCGGATGCCATGAGTCTATTGCAAAAGCACCGACCAACCTGGAGGAACCGCGTCATGGGTCTCATCAAGCCTGCCGTCCGACTGCGCACGGTGTCCGCGGCATGCGCCGGCGCCGCATTGCTCGCCCTGACGCTCAGCGGGGCGCGCGCGGCCGATGACAAAGCCTACGTCATGAAGCTCGGCACCGCGACGATCAACGACGCGCAGCATGAATGGTGCAAGCGGTTCGTGGCGATGGTGGAAAAGGATTCCGGTGGCCGGATCAAGGGAGAGATCTATCCGGCGAGCCAGCTGGGGCCGATTCCCCGCGAGATCGAGGGCGTGCAGTTCGGTGCGATCCAGGGCTATATCGGCCCGCCGGAGTTTTTGGTTGGACTCGATCATCGTTACGAAGTGCTGTCCGCCCCGGGTCTGATCGCCGACATGGCGCACGGCATCCGCGCCAGCGGCGATGCCGAGCTGCAAAAGATGATGTTCGGCTTGGGCGCCAACAAGGGTATCCATGGCGCCGCATTGTGGGTCTCGCAGCCGTCTTCGATCGTCGCCAGCAAGCCGATCCGCCATCTCGACGACATCAAGGGCAAGAAGCTGCGCGTTCTTGCCGCCGACATGCAGCAGGAGATGCTCAAACGGCTCGGCGCCTCGCCGGTTGCGATGACGCTGGGCGACGTACTGCCGGCGATACAGCAAGGCGCGATCGACGGCGCTGTGCTTGCTCTCACCGTCGACGCGACGATGCGCTACTACGACGCCGCCAAATACATCACCGAGACCAACCAGCCCTTCATCTTCTCGATGGCGTTTCTGTCCAAGAAATGGTTCGACGCGCTGCCCGGTGATCTGCAGAAGATCCTCGACACCGACGCCGGCAAGGCGGCGGCCGAAGTCAACCCTTGGGAGGCCGACTTTTTCAAGACGGAGGCCGAGGTTTGGAAGCAACATGGCGAGATTATCAGTCTGCCTGCGGCCGAGCAGGCGGAAATGATTCAAATGCTCCAAGGCGTCGGCGCTGATGTTGCGAAAAGTTCGCCGGAGCTTGAGCAGGCCTACAATGTGTTTGTGGCGGCGGCAAAACGGACGAAATGAATCTACGTCTTGAGCTGGGGCGTGGACGAATAGTTCGAATTTTTTGCGGCGAGCCGCTCGGTCTGGTTTTGCCCGTTGCGTCACTTAATGTGGGGCAGCGATCTGGTTACAATCGCGGTTACAGCCGACATACGCCGGGGAGCGCCCAAAACGGCGAAATTGAGCCACAACGGACCTCAGCCCTCCGACTTTGCTGTGATGCACAACAGGTGCCGTTCGACGTGGTAGGGTACCGCATTCAGGGCTGGAGGGCTCATGCGACGACGGCAGTTCATCACGCTTATGGGCGGCGCGACCGTTTGGCCGCTAGCGGCGCGCGCGCAGCAGCAGGCGACATCAGTAATCGGGTTCCTGAGCAGCCTTTCATCCAATTACATTACCCTCCGCACGCCGGCGTTCCGCAAAGGCCTCAATGAATCGGGATATATTGATGCTCAAAACGTCTCGATCGAATTTCGCTCAGCCGAAGGTCAATATGATCGGCTGCCCGGCTTGGTCGCCGATCTGATCGACCGCAAAGTTGCCGTGATCGTGGCCGCCGGGGGCACCGACCCGGCGAAGGTAGCAAAGGCGGCCTCCACGACCATCCCGATCATCTTCATCAGCGCGGCCGATCCGGTGAAAGCCGGCATCGTCAGCAGCCTCAATCGCCCCGGCAGCAATGTCACCGGCATCAGCCTGCTAGGGGCCGCATTGGAGGCCAAACGTCTGGGCCTTTTGCACGAAATTGTTCCCCACGCCGCGTTAATCGGAGCGCTGGTCAATCCGGAATATCCCGATGTCGATCTCCAGCTGCGCGAGTTGCAGGAAGCCGCAAGCGCGATCAATCAAAAAATCAAAGTTTTGCGCGCCGATACAGAGACCGAAATTGATGCCGCCTTTGCGACAGCCATTCAACAAGGCGCCGCCGCGCTGCTTGTCACTCAAGATGCGCTCTTCGTAAGCCGACGTGAGCAGCTTGTGGCGCTGGCAGCCCGCTATAAAATACCCGTTATCGGTAACCAGCGTGAATTTACCGAAGCGGGCGGGCTTATCAGTTACGCAACGGATTTTGCCGATGGCTATCGCCAAGCCGGGATCTATGTCGGAAAAATTCTCAGTGGCGCCAAGCCGGCTGACCTGCCGGTCCTGCAATCAACGAAGTTCGAGTTGGTGATCAACCTTAAGACCGCAAAAGTGCTTGGTCTCGCCATCCCTGCAGGCATCCTAGCCATTGCCGATGAGGTGATCGAATAGCGTTTTGTTTGCTGCGGTGCGAATGGTCGCTATTGACCCCAAAGATGATGAGCGGACATGTTGCGGCATTTAGCGAACATCTCGGACGTGCCCGAGTAACGACGACGGTCGCTTAAGCCGCCTGCAACAGCTGCTGCACCTTCGGCCAGGGATCGGGCGCGAGATTCTTGAACGGCGCATGGTCGGCCTCGGTCATGCGATCGAGGATCGCGGCCTTGACCGACGGCCGCGCGCGCACGCGCGCCCACCATTCGGCGACGCCCGGGTAGCGGTCCCATATGGCGCCGAGCTTGAGCAGTTCGAGCCGCAGGATATAGGGGATCACGGCGCAGTCCGCATTGGAAAACGCCGCGCCGGCCAGATACGGGCCGCTTTTGAGCGAGTCCGTCATCCACGACAACAGCTTGCGATGCTGCGCTAGCGCTTCGGCCACGAATTCGGAATCGAGCCCGTGCTCGATGACGCTGCGCTTGTATTCGGCGCGGCGCTTGAGCGGCGATTTGGCGATTTCGGCCCGCCAGGCTTCCGGCGCCATCTTCAGGAAGGCCGGGCGGAACGCCGTCGCGAACGTCAGGATCATGCAGGAATTGTGCACGTATTCGTCGATCAGCTTGTTGTACAGGCGCACGCGGTGGCGCAGATGCGGCGACTTCGGCATCAGCGGCGGCGCGGGGAAGGCGTCATCGATGTAATAAAGGATCAGCGAGGATTCGATGATCGGCTCGCCGTCGTGGATCAGTGTCGGCACCACGCCGCTCGGATTGAGCTTGAGATAAGCGGGCTCGAACTGGTCGCCGCGCAGCGTCATGAGGTGGTCCTTGGCCTGTTGCCCCTTTTCCTCCAGCGCGATGCGCACCTTCTGGGCGCAAACCGAATTGATGCTGTGATAGAGTTCGAGCATGGGTTCCTCCTTTTGGTCCAGTCGTCATGCCGCGAGGCGAGCGCGGTCGTGCGATTGCGCCAAATCGACCGGCGTGCCTTTGGGGATGATACCGGTCGGGTTGACCCGCTTGATCGACCAGTAATTGATCACGTAGTAGCGCGGTGTCACGGTCGCCGCGACGCCGGGGACCTGATAAAGCTCGCGCATATAGTTCGAAAGATTTGGATAGTCGGCGATCCGCCGCCGGTTGCACTTGAACAGCGAAAAATAGGCGACGTCGAAGCGCACCAGCGTCGGGAACAGACGCCAGTCGGCCTCGGTGATCTGGCGGCCGACCAGATAACGCTGCCGTCCGAGGCGCGCTTCCAGCTCGTCGAGCGTGGCGAACAAGCCGTCGTAGGCCGCCTCATAGGCCTGCTGGGTGCGGGCAAAGCCGCAGCGGTAGACGCCGTTGTTGACGTTCGTGTAGACGAGATCGTTGACGCGATCGATGTCGGCGCGCAGCGCCGGCGGATAGAAATCGGTGTCGTCGCCGGCGATGCCTTTGAACTCGCTGTTGAGCATGCGGATGATCTCGGAGGACTCGTTGTTGATTACGCGGCCGGATTTGCGGTCCCACAAGGTCGGCACCGTCACCTTGCCGGTATAGCGCGGCTCGCTCGCCGTGTAGGCTTGGTGAAGATAATGAAAGCCGTTGACCGTATCCGGCGTGCAATCCGGGAACGCCGGATTGCTCGCGAAAGTCCAGCCCGGCTCCCTGAGGCCCGGAATCGCGTAGGCGACCGTGATCGCGCCTTCGAGCTTCTTCAAGGCGCGGTAGATCAGGGTGCGGTGCGCCCACGGACAGCCGTGCGAGACGTAAAGATGATAGCGCCCGGCCTCGGCCGCGAAGCCCGACGCGCCGTCCGCCGTGATGCGGTCGCGGAAAATGCTGTCGGCGCGGCGGAATTCGCCGGTGCGGCCGGTTTCCTGAGGCAGCTCTTCATCGCGCCAAACGCCTTCGATCAGAACGCCCATGTCGCTTCTCCCATCATGTCGCTTCCTCCGTCATGTCTCGTCCTCCGCCACCAGAGTACGCTTGCTCATGCCGTTGCAACCTGCTGCGCAACGCGAACCGGGATCGTGAAGGAAAACGTCGAGCCCTGGCCGACCTCCGACTCGACCCAGATCTTGCCGCCGTGCATCTCGACGATGCGCTTGGATATGGCAAGTCCCAGGCCGGTGCCACCCTTCTTGCGGGTGATGGCATTGTCGGCCTGCTGGAACTCCTGAAAGAGCTTCGCCTGATCGGCAGCGGAGATGCCGGGACCGGTGTCGCGCACCGACAGATGGAATGTCCCATCGGTCGCCCCGCCCGTTATGACCACTTCACCCGCATCGGTGAATTTGATGGCGTTGCCGACAAGGTTGATCAGGACCTGCGTCAGGCGCCGCCCATCGCCGTGGCCGGGCGGCATTTTGGCGGCCACCTCGACCTTGAACGCAAGCTTCTTGTCGGCCGCCAGCGGCTCGAGCGTGCTGCGGACGGTTTGGGCAATATCCTCGACGGAGTAATCGGTGAGTTCGAGGATGAGCTGACCGGCCTCGATCTTCGACAGGTCGAGCACGTCATTGATCAAGCCGAGGAGGTGCCGACCGTTGCTCTCCAGCCTCTTGAGAACGGTGAGCATCTTTTCCGATGGCTCGCCGTAGATGCCGTCCGCGATCAGTTCGGTGTAGCCGAGAATGGCATTGAGCGGCGTGCGCAGCTCGTGGCTCATATTGGCAAGGAACTGCGACTTGTGCTGGCTCGCCACTTCGAGCTGGCGGCTCTTGTCCCGGATTTCGTCGAACAAGCGGACATTTTCGATCGCGATCACCGCTTGGTCGGCGAAGGTCTCCGCTAGCTCGATCTGCTTGTCGGTAAATGGCCGCACGCTCGTCCGGCTCAGCGCGATCACGCCAATCGGGCTACCCTCACGCAGCAGCGGAACGCCCAACATTGTGTGCAGACCACCCACTTTTGCTCCCTCCTTAAATCCATAGTTCGGGTCCGTCTGAACATCACTAATCTGTACAACGCGTCCTTCGAGCGCCGCACGACCGGAAATCGAACCGAGCGGTGGAATGGGATGTTTCGCCATGTATTCGTTGAATTGCGACGAATACCCGTGACTCGCAACCTGTCGATATCTGTCGCCGCTTTGGCGATTTATAGATGCCATATCCGCGTCACACAGCCGGGCGGCTGATTCGACGAGCGTGTCGAGCACGGATTGGAGATTAAATGTAGAGCGGCTAATGACTTTGAGCACGTCGGCGGTTGCCGTCTGCCGCTGCAGAGATTCGCGCAATTCTTTGAGCAGCCGCGCGTTCTCGATGGCGATGACCGCCTGGGCAGCGAAGTTCTGCACCAGCGCGATCTGCTTGTCGGTGAACGGGCGAACCTCCTGCCGGTAGAGCGTGATGACCCCGAGCACGGCATCTTCCTTGCGAAGTGGCACTTGCAGCGCCGTGCGCGCTCCGCCGAGATCGACAAGAGCCCGGCGTTGTGGATCGCCGAGTCGGTACGCCTCCTCCGATGCGAGGTCGACGTTATGGACGAGCGGCTCTCCGTGCAAAAAACGGTAGGGCGCTGTGCCGGGGCCAGGCATAAGAGTCGTTTCAGCCAGAAATGCTGCGTATGGATGCGGAACGCCTCGCAGCGCAACGGCGACATAACGATTCTCTTCCAATGTCCACAGGCCGCCAAAGGCCGCCTCACAAAGGTGCATCGCCTTTTCCAGCATTGCCTCGAACACCGGCTCAAGTTCGCCGGGCGAACTCGAAATGACGCGCAACACGTCTGCCGTCGCGGTCTGCTGCTCCAGCGATTGTCGTAGCTCGTTGAGCAGCCGCGTGTTCTCGATGGCGATGACGGCCTGCGCGGCGAAGTTCTGCACCAGCTCGGTCTGCTTGGCGGTAAAAGGACCGGGTTCCTCGCGATATATGTTGAACGCACCGACCGCCTCATTGTCCTTTAGCAACGGTACGGAAAGCACTGCGCGGTAGCCGCCCAATTCTGCAACCGCCATCCGGTTCGGGTCGCGGTCGAAATACGCCTGATCTTCTCGGATGTCGGTGACCTGAATGACTTTCTTTGTCTTCATACTGCGTGACACCGCCAGCCCAGGCCCAGGACGAAATACCGCTTCACGTCGGCGCAGTTCAGCCAATGCGGCTGGCGTATTGTGCATGGCCACTGTTCGGATTTTGTCTCCCTCGCCGAGGAACATCGTTCCGAATTTGGCTTCGCAGATACGCACCGCATTTTCCAACATGGCCTGGAACACCGGCTCGAGCTCGCCCGGCGACGAGCTGATGACCTTGAGCACTTCTGACGTCGCCGTTTGCTGTTCCAAAGATTCGCGCAATTCGTTGAGCAGCCGCGTGTTCTCGATGGCGATCACCGCCTGGGCGCCGAAGTTCTGCAATAGCGCGATTTGCTTGTCGGTGAACGGCCGGACTTCCTGGCGGTAGACGCTGATTTCGCCGATCAGTTCTTTCTCTTTGAGCATCGGCACCACGAGGAGAGTCCGTACCCCGGCCATTTCGACAAACCGAACGGCTGCCGGATCGCCCTCCTTATAGGCCGCCTCCTCGGCCAGGTCGGCAACGTGAAGCAACTGTTTGGTCGCGGCCACGCGGGCAGGCGGCGCCAGTGGGCCGGGATGCATCACCGGCGCGCGCCGCCGGGCTTCGGCATAGGCCGGCGGCGGATTGTGCAGCGCCGCCATGCGGAAGCCGCCATCTTCGCAAAGTTCCAGTACGCCGAATTTGGCTTCGCAAATGCGCGTGGCATTTTCCAGCATAGCCTGGAACACCGGCTCAAGCTCGCCGGGCGACGAACTGATGACGCGCAGCACGTCGGCGGTCGCCGTCTGCTGCTCCAGCGACTGGCGCAATTCGTTGAGCAGCCGCGTGTTCTCGATGGCGATGACGGCCTGGGCGGCGAAGGTCTCTACCAGTGCGACCTGCTTGTCAGTGAACGGCTTGATCTCTAGCCGATAGATGGTGATGACGCCGATCAGTTCGTCGCCCTTGAGCATCGGCACCGCGAGGGTGGTGCGGATGAGGTCCCGGTCGCGCACTGCATAGGCATAATCGGGATCGGCCTGGACGTCGGCGACATGCACCGTGCGCCGCTCCAGCGTGGCGCGTGCGGAAATGCTGTGGCGGCCCGGCGTAATCGGATTGCGATCGACAAAGTCGCGCACTTCCGGCCCGACATTGTAATAGGCCACCGCCCGCAGGACCTGACCGTCGAACCGGAAGATGAACGCCCGCTCGGCCTCGCACAGCCGCACCGCATTCTCGGCAATCGCGTCGAAGGCGGGCTGCAAGTCGAAGGCGGAGCGGCTGATCACTTTCAGCACTTCCGAGGTCGCCGTCTGCTGCTCCAGCGATTCCGCCAGATCATCCGTGCGCTGCCGTAATTCGTTGAGCAGCCGCGTGTTCTCGATGGCGATCACCGCCTGCGCGGCGAAATTTTGCAGGAGGGCAATTTGCTTATCTGTAAATGACCGGACTTCCTGACGATAAATGGCGATGGCACCAATCAGATCGTTTTCCTTGAACATTGGTACGCCGATAAAGGTACGTCCGCCTGCAAGCTTAGCGACGGCGGAGTTGGCATATGGCTCTTCCGCTGCCAAGTCGGCGATATGGATAGTGCGTTTGCTCTCGACCAGGCGCGACAGCGGAGTTCCAGTCCGCGGGATCGCCGGGTCACTGCGTCTCAAATCATCGAACGCCTTGGGAGCACCATGCAGCTCAACCATTCGTAATTGTCGACCGTCGAATAGCGCTAGATTTCCGAAATTGGCGTCGCATATTCGGGTTGCATTTTCGAGAATAGCTTTGAATACAGGCTTCAGATCGCCCTGCGAACTCGATGTAACGCGCAGCACCTCCGATGTTGCAGTCTGCTGTTCCAATGACTCGCGCAATTCTTTAAGCAACCGCGCACTCTCGATGGCGATGACAGCCTGAGTGGCAAAATTCTGCACCAGTGCGATTTGTTTGTCGGTGAAGAGGCGTACCTCTTGGCGAAAGATCACGATATCGCCGATCAATTCATCGTTTTTAAGTATGGGCACTGCAATCAGGGATCGAGCACCGGCAAGTTCCACCAATCTAACCGCACCAGGATCGCGCTGCTTATACGCCTCGTCCGCGGCCAAGTTAGAAACCTGGACAATCCGCTTCGTAGCAGCAACGCGCGCTAGAGGATGTCGAGGGCTGGGGCGAAATATCGGTTCACGACGCGCCACGGCCTGGGAGAAGGCGGAGGGTGCATTATGTGTCGCTCCAATGCGGAACCCGCCACTTTCATAGAGGTGCAACACGCCGAATTTGGCCTGGCAGATGCGCGTTGCGTTCTCAAGGATCACTTCAAAAAGCGGTTTCAACTGTGCCGGCGACGAACTGATGAGTTTGAGAATCTCGGACGCGGTGGAAAGCCGCTCCAATGCCTCATCCCGCTCACGGGTTAGACGCGCGATCTCGGTCTCCTGGGTGGTCGTGCTGGAACGACCGCTCGGCGCGGCCTTAGATGGAATAATGCGCTTTGGCGTCGCCGCCTTGCGGCGTGCTGCCCTATCTGTCTTGCCGCCTGCTCTGGAGCGCCGCCGCATTGCCTCCCCCGTGGCTTAAGGCCAAGGCACCGTAGTCTTCCAAACTAGCACAACGGGAATGGCCGTGTGTGACCTCCGGCACGGGCGTCGTTTGCAGACTTGCTAAGACCGGCTTAACTTTGCGGTTTGGCGCACGAGTTCGGTCGGGCAGGTCTTTGCGCGCCGCTCACGGAGTGATGCAGACGATGGCAGGCATGGTGATTGTCGGGGGCGGGCTCGCGGGGCTGGCCGCGGCGCAGGCGCTCACCCGCTTCGGCATCGAGGCGGAAGTCTTTGAGGCGGCGCCCGCGCTCGGCGAAATCGGCGCCGCCGTCAATGTGGCGCCGAACGCGGCACGGGCGCTGATCGCCATCGGGCTCGGCGACAAGATCGCCGCCGTGGGCACGCGGTCCCCGGGCATCTACACGCGCAACATGCAAACCGGCGAGTTTCTCGAATTCAACGACCGACTGAAGGCCGCGGAGCGTTACGGCGCGCCATACTATACGTTTCACCGCGCCGACCTGCTCGATGTCTTGGCGAGCGGGCTCGATCGCCGCCTGATCCATCTCGACCATCGCCTCGTCGGCGTCGAGGAGCGCAGCGAAAACGTCGTGCTTAATTTCGCCAGCGGCGCCACGGTCGAAGCCGAATACGTGATCGGCGCCGATGGGGTGCGCTCGGTCATCCGCCACGCGCTCTACGGGCAGGATCATCCGACCTATACCGGGCAAATGGTCTGGCGCGCGCTGTTGAACGGCGCCGACGTGCCGCCCGAAGTGCTCGAGCCGACCGGACACATCCAGTGGGTCGGCCCCGGCTGTCATCTCCTGGCCTATTACATCCGCGGCGACAAGCAGCTGAACATCGTCACCCAGGAGGACACCGACAAATGGGTCGAGGAAGGCTGGTCGACCCGCGGCGATCCCGGCGAGATGCGCTTGAGCTTTCCGAACCCGGAGCCGCGGCTCAAAAAACTTTTGAGCCTCGTCACCGAATGTTCGAAATGGGGGTTGTTCACGCGGCCGCTGACCGACAATTGGGGCCGCAGCCGCATCCAGCTGATCGGCGATGCGGCCCATGCCATGCTGCCGAACGCCGGGCAGGGCGCCTGCCAGGCGTTCGAGGACGCCTATATCCTGGCGCGTTGCCTCGACGCCGGCCGCGATCCGGTCGAGGCCTTCGCCAACTTCCGCCGCATCCGCATTCCGCGGGTCCACGGCGTGCAGCGGCTGTCGCTCGCCAATGCCCGCTTCAAGCACCTGCGCAACGCCGCGGAACAAAAAGACCTGATCGACTCCGGCAAAGGCAGCGTGCACGGCACCGCCGAATGGGTCTGGGCCTACGATCCGGTCAGCGCCTGGGACAAAACTCCGGTCGTGCCGCCGATCTACGCCGACAGCGTTGCGCCGTCGTAAAGGCGCGCCGCCGTTTGGCGCGCGTCAGATGTCGGCGCTTGGCTCCGAGAGATTCGGCAGTGTTCGATTTTTAGGCCACCGTCTTCGCCGGCAACGCGGCAATGTGCCAAAGCACGCCCGCCGTTTGCCAGGGCTCATCGCCGATCAATGGGCCGCCTCGACTTTGACATCGGCATCCCGCACGATTTGTTTCCAACGTGGAATTTCCTTGGCCAGAAATGCCGCGAACTCCTCCGGCGTGCTGCCAAGCGGATCGATACCCAGCGTCGAGATCTGGCGCGCGAATTCCGGCTCTTTCAGCGCGCGGCCGATTTCGCGATTGAGTTTTTGCACGATGTCTTTGGGCGTGCCCTTGGGGGCGACGACCCCGATCCATGCGGTGATGCTGAAACCCGGCAGGCCCGACTCGTCCAAAGTCGGAATGTCGGGCGCGATCTGGGCGCGGCGCAGGCCGGTCTGGCCCAGCGCCGTCAAGCGGTTGTCGCGGATCTGCGGCATCGCCGGTACGATATCGCTGAACACGAGCTGCACTTCGCCGGCGATCGCCGCCGTCAGGCTCGGCACGCCGCCGCGGTACGGCACATGGGTGATCGAAACGCCGGCCTGCTTGTTGAAGGTGGCGAGCGACAAATGCGCCGTCGAGCCGTTGCCCGATGTGGCGGCATTGAGTTCGCCGGGCTTTGCTTTGGCGAGCGCAATAAGATCCTTGACCGACTTCACCGGCAGTTTCGGATTGGCCGCCAAAACCAGCGAGTTCTCGCCGGCCAAGATCACCGGCTCGAAATCGCGCAGCGGCTCATAGCCGAGCGACGGATACAGCGCCAGATTGGTCGTCAGCGGCGAATTGGTGGATATGAACAACGTATAGCCGTCGGGATTAGCCTTGGCGGCAAATTCAGCGCCGACGCTGCCGCCAGCGCCGGGACGATTGAGGATGACGACCGGCTGCCCCCAGGCGGCGGTGAGCCTGGGCGCGAGCGCGCGGGCGAGAAGGTCGACGGTTCCAGCGGGCGTATAGGGGACGACGATCTCGATCGGGCGATCGGGATATTCGGCGAACGAAGGCGTGGCGCCGCCAACCAGAACAGCGGCGGCAAGGGCAGTCTTGAAAAGGCGCATCATTCCCCCTTTGCTTCCGGCGCGTTCAGGCTTGGCCCACGCATATGATGAGGACACCTCGTGGCGCGACATCATTTCAGATCGAATCGATTACGCTGCGATATTTTGGCGGAGCATGTCCGGGTTTGATTTTGTTGGCGATTTATACCGGCTGATTTTATTCGACATTGACTTGACGCTCGACGGCAACGGGGATTGTGAAAGCAAACGTCGAGCCCTGACCGACCTCTGACTCGACCCAGATCTTGCCGCCGTGCATCTCGATGATGCGCTTGGATATGGCGAGCCCCAAGCCGGTGCCGCCCTTCTTGCGGGTAATGGTGTTGTCGGCCTGCTGGAATTCCTGGAACAGCTTGGCCTGATCGGCAGCGGAGATGCCAGGGCCGGTGTCCCGCACCGACAGGTGGAATGATCCATCGGTGGTCCCACCCGTTATGACTACCTCCCCAGCGTCGGTGAATTTGATGGCGTTACCGACGAGGTTGATCAGGACCTGCGTCAGCCGCCGCCCATCGCCATGGCCCGGCGGCATTTTGGTGGCCACCTCGACCCTGAACCCGAGCTTCTTGTCGGCTGCTAGCGGTTCGAGCGTGCTGCGAACGGTCTGGGCGATATCTTCAAGAGAATAATCGGTAAGTTCGAGCACGAGCTGACCGGCCTCGATCTTCGACAGATCGAGCACGTCATTGATCAAGCCGAGCAAATGTTTGCCATTGCTCTCAAGCCTTTTAAGTACCGCGAGCATCTTCTCCGATGGCTCCCCGTAGACGCCGTCGGCGATCAATTCGGTGTAGCCGAGAATGGCATTAAGCGGCGTGCGCAACTCGTGGCTCATGTTGGCAAGGAACTGCGACTTGTGTTGGCTCGCCTCTTCGAGCTGGCGGCTCTTGTCCTGGATTTCATCGAACAGCCGCACGTTCTCAATAGCTATAACCGCCTGATCGGCGAAGCTGGCGGCCAACTCGATCTGTTTATCCGTGAAGGTCCGCACCGTTTTGCGACCCAAAATTATCACCCCTATCGGGTTCCCCTCTCGCAACAGCGGTACGCCAAGTAAAGTGTGGAAACCGGTGCTTTTTGAAATTCCGACCATGGCATATTCGGGATCGGCCTGAACGTCAGCAATGTGAATAGGCTTACCTTCAAGCAAAACTCGCCCAGCGATCGTACCTCGCCCCGGTTCGATGGGGCGGTTTTGCATATATTCATCGTACTCAGTTGGAGAGCCATGACTTGCGACATGAAAAAAAGTGGAGCCTATTGGACGGCGAATGGCCGCCATGTCAGCCTCGCAAAGTCGGGCGACAGATTCGACGAGGGTATGCAGCACAGTCTTGAGATCGAACGTTGAGCGGCTAATCACCTTGAGCACGTCTGCGGTCGCCGTTTGTTGTTGCAGTGATTGTCGTAGCTCGTTGAGTAGCCGCGTGTTCTCAATGGCGATGACGGCCTGGGCGGCGAAATTTTGCAGCAGCTTGATCTGCTTGTCGTTAAATGGGTGAACCTCCTGGCGGTAGATCGAGATAACCCCGACGAGGGTCTCGTCCTTAAGCATGGGCACACTCAGCACCGTCCGAAAGCCGGCGTCGGCGACAGCGGTGACGAGGAACTGGTCGCCCTCGATGTATCCAGACAACTTTGTGACGTCCTCAACCTGTGCAACCTGTCGGTCCGCCGCCGCACGCCAAAGACTGCTGTCGCGATGGGGATGGAGAATGGCAGCGCGTGCTTGCGCATACGCTGGCGGAGCATTGTGCATCGCCGCAGCATGAAACCCTTCGCCTTCGCAAAGGTAGAGCGTTCCAAACTTGGCTCCGCAAATGCGCGTCGCGTTTTCCAACATCGCTTGAAATACGGGTTCCAGGTCGCCTGGGGACGAGCTTATGACCCTCAGTACGTCGGCTGTCGCAGTCTGCTGCTCCAAAGACTGGCGCAATTCGTTGAGCAGCCGGGCATTCTCAATGGCGATGACGGCTTGGTCGGCGAATGTAGTTACGAGGTCGATTTCTTTGTCGGAGAAGGGTTTTACGAGCGATCGAGCGAGAAAAAATACTCCAATCGTCATGCCGTTCCTTGTAAGTGGAACGCCAAGGGTGGTGCGAAAGTCGCCGCGCGATTGATACCCATGACCGGTGAATTCAGGATCAGCCAGAACATCCTCAACGTGAACTGTTTTACCTCCTAATACAACGCGACCAGTTATAGTGCCACGACCGGGAGTGATCGGGTTCTGTCGCGCATACTCCAAAAGCTCGGCTGAAAATCCGTAGCTTGCGGCAAACTGATAAACTCCATCGTGCCTCTGATAAATGTACGCTTTGTCAGCGTTGCACAGTTTAGTTGCAGACTCGACTAGAGTATTAAGGACTTTCGGTAGATCGAAAGTCGATCGACTTATGACTTTCAGTACGTCTGCCGTCGCATTCTGCTGTTGCAGCGACTCGCGCAATTCGTTCAGCAGCCGCGTGTTCTCGATGGCGATCACGGCCTGGGCGGCGAAGTTCTGCACCAGCGCGATTTGTTTGTCGGTGAACGGACGGACTTCTTGGCGGTAGACAACAATGGCACCGATCAACTCGTTATCCTTGAGCATCGGCACGAACAGCACCGTCCTTACACCTCCAAGTTCGACGGCAGTCACGATCTCCGGGTTGCGTAGCTCAGTGTATGACTTTTCTGCTGCGGAGTCGGCGATGTGAATCACAGTTTTGGCTGCAACCATGCGGCCAATGCCCATTTCCGGGTTGGGACGATAAGACCCCCCGCGCTTGCGTGCTTCCTCAAAGGCGGGAGGTGTATTATGGCTCGCGATTATATGCAGCGCCTCGCCGTCCCAGCGATAGATATTTCCAAATTTGGCATCGCAGATGCGGACGGCATTCGCCAGCATAGTCTGGAAAACTGGCTCAAGCTCTCCCGGCGATGAACTGATGACGCTCAAAACTTCTGATGTCGCCGTCTGCTGCTCCAAGGATTCTGAAAGCTCACGCGTGCGCTGCTGCTCGGCCTCGAACAGCCGCACGTTCTCGATCGCAATCACCGCCTGGTCGGCGAAAGTGGTGAGCAGCTCGATCTGCTTGTCGGTAAACGGCAGAACCTCGGTTCGACGCAAGAACAGGCAGCCGATCGTTTGGCCTTCGCGCCTGAGAGGAAGACCGAGCACAGTTCGCTGTTTGAGCCGCTTTGCGACCTCGCGGCCTCGTGGGAACTCGGCGCCCGCGGCCATGAAGTCGGGCACATGCACCGGCACGCCATCGATCACGGTGCGACCGCTGACGAAGTCGCGGCCAAGCGGCAACCATTCGAAGTCAAGTGCCATAGGCCCGTGATGCGCGGCTATGCGGAGGTGTTCGCCCTCTCTCAGCAAGATAACGGCATCGTAGGAATCGCAAAGGCTGACGGCCGTCCTCACAATGGTGTCCAGCACCGGCTGGACATTGGTCGGGGAGCTACTAATGACGCGCAGCACTTCCGATGTCGCTGTCTGTTGTTCCAGCGACTCGGTCAGGTCCGTCGTGCGTTGACGCAATTCGCTAAGCAGCCGCGTGTTCTCGATGGCAATGACGGCCTGGGCGGCGAAGTTCGTGACCAGATCGATCTGCTGTTCGGTGAAGGGACGAACTTCCTGGCGATAAATGACGATAACTCCAATCAGTTCGTCGCTTTTAAGCATCGGCACGGCGATTTCAGTCCGGATGCCGCCAGTCTCGACGGCTCGAACAACGGACGGATGGCGCTCAGCGTACGCTCGAGTAGCACCAAGGTCGCCATGGATCGTCTGTTTGGTTCTGATCGCATCGCCGAATGGAGTACCTGGGGGAGGATCCGGCGGGTTACGCCGGCTTGCCTTTATGTACTCTGCTGGCACGTTGTAGGACGCAGCGATGCGCAAGCTGCCCGTCTCGCAGAGAAAAAGATTGCCAAACTTAGCCCTGCAGAGGCGCGTTGCGCCTTCCAGTATCGCCTTAAATATCGGCTCAAGCTCGCCCGACGACGCGCTGATGAGGCGCAGCACCTCAGCGGTCGCCGCTTGCTCCTCGCGTGACTCCTCGAGTTCGCGCGCTTGATGCTTGAGCCGTTTTTGCAGACGGGCAATGGAAGCGCCACCCGGCCGGCTGGCTTTCGACGAACCACTACGCTTCATCGCCGTACTTTGCCGCCGTCTGGTCTGTTCGTCGCCTACTCTGGAGCGCCGCTTCATTTCCTTGCCGTCGCCCTAGGACGAGACATCGTAGCTGGTTAGACCAGCGCACCGGAAGTGCCTTATCGCGGCGCAGCAAATGTAGTCACCTCAACGTCGAAATGGGCCAAGAACGTCCTTTTCGGCGCGCCAACCCGATGTCCGTTCTTCTATCGACCAAACCGGCGACCCGCCCCCACGGTCGAAAAGGGCTATTCTCGACCAAAATGCACCGCAGCAATCTATTGCCAGTCTAGGGCACGTATTGACGAATTTTCGCCAATAATTGGCGCGGGCTGTACGGTTTCGGCACGTAGTCATCGACGCCTGCCGCTCGAGCCTTTTGCTCTTCGCCACTGAGCGCATAGGAAGTGACAGCGATGATCGGGATGGATTTCAAAGCAGGGTCGGCCTTGATGCGGCGCGTGGCCTCGTAGCCGTCCATGATCGGCAGTTGAATGTCCATCAGGATGAGATCGGGCCGTTGCTTGGCTATAGCTGCGAGCGCCTGTTCGCCGTTCTCGGCCTCCGTTATTTCATAATCAGTCGCGCTGAGCATATCGCGAATGATCTGGCGATTATCCTCCTGGTCCTCCACTACTAGGATGCGCCTGCTCATGCCGATACCACTTGCCGCTCAACGCGGACGGGGAGCGTGAAGGCAAATGTCGAGCCTTGGCCGGGTTGGGACTCGACCCAGATCTTGCCGCCGTGCATCTCGACGATGCGTTTGGATATGGCGAGCCCCAGGCCGGTGCCGCCCTTCTTGCGGGTAATGGTGTTGTCGGCCTGCTGGAATTCCTGGAACAGCTTGGCCTGATCGGCAGCGGAGATGCCGGGACCGGTGTCACGCACCGACAGATGGAATGTCCCATCGGTTGCCCCGCCCGTTATGACCACTTCCCCCACGTCGGTGAACTTGATGGCGTTGCCGACGAGGTTGATCAGGACCTGGGTTAGGCGGCGGCCATCACCATGGCCGGGAGGCAGCTTTGGAGCCACCTCGACCTTGAACGCGAGCTTCTTGTCGGCCGCCAGCGGTTCGAGCGTGCTGCGAACGGTCTGGGCAATATCTTCAAGAGAATAATCGGACAGTTCGAGCATAAGCTGGCCGGCCTCGATCTTCGACAGATCGAGCACGTCATTGATCAAGCCGAGCAGATGCTTGCCATTGCTCTCAAGCCGTTTGAGCACGCCCAGCATCTTCTCCGATGGCTCGCCGTAGATGCCGTCCGCGATCAGTTCGGTGTAGCCGAGAATGGCATTGAGCGGCGTGCGCAACTCGTGGCTCATATTGGCAAGGAACTGCGACTTGTGCTGGCTTGCGACCTCAAGCTGGCGGCTCTTGTCCTGGATTTCGTCGAACAAGCGGACATTCTCGATCGCGATTCCGGCCTGGTCGGCAAAGGTCACCACCAACTCAATTTGCCTGTCGGTGAATGGCCGCATCGAATTTCGCGCCAAAGTGATGACGCCTATTGGCACTCCTTCCCGCAGCAATGGAACGCCAAGCAGGGTACGAAAGCCGCCAATTGTCCTCGCCCCATAGGTGTATTCGGGATCGGCCAAAACATCGGGAATATGAACAATTCTTCGTTCGAACAAAACGCGCCCCGAAACGGAGCTTCCGTCAATTCGAGCAGGATGATTTGCGACAAATTCGGCGAACTGGGGTGAAACTCCGTAGCTCGCTTCAAAATAATAAGTTGCGGCTTTCGGTCGGCCGATGACAGCCTGGTCTGCCTCGCACAGTCGTGCAGCCGATTCGACGAGCGTGTTGAGCACAGATTTGAGATCGAATGTCGAACGGCTGATGACTTTGAGTACATCGGCGGTGGCAGTCTGCTGCTGTAGCGATTCACGAAGTTCGTTGAGGAGCCGCGTATTCTCAATGGCGATGACGGCCTGGGCGGCGAAGTTCTGCACCAGCTCGATCTGGTTGTCGGTGAACGGCCGGACTTCCTGGCGATAGATGCTGATAGCGCCAACCAATTCGTTCTCCCTAAGCATCGGCACAGAGAGCGAGGTACGAGCCCCCGCTTGCTCAAGGAATCGCTGCCGTTGGGGATCGGCGTAGTAGGAGGGCTCTTCGCGAATGTCTGCAATCTGTACCGCTCTCTTCGTCGCGGTCATGCGATTAAGGGAGGTGTTGGACTCCTTCGAAATTTTGACCCATGGGTCATTGCGGCGCGCCTCGATAAAAGCGTCCGACGCACCGTGGATTGCAACATTGCGGAAAGCCTCGCCGTCCCGGAGGAAGAGATTGCCGAACTTGGCTTCGCAGATGCGCGTCGCATTCTCCAGCATGGCCTGGAACACCGGCTCAAGTTCGCCGGGCGACGCGCTGATGACCTTGAGCACGTCCGCCGTCGCCGTCTGCTGCTCCAGCGATTGCCGCAATTCGTTGAGCAACCGCGTGTTCTCGATGGCGATGACCGCCTGGGCGGCGAAATTCTGCACCAGCGCGATCTGTTTGTCGGTGAACGGACGAACTTCTTGGCGGTAGATGACAATAGCGCCGATTAGCACGCCGTCCTTGAGCATGGGCACAGCTATCAGTGATCGAGCGCCGCCAAGTCTGACTGCGGGCCCAGGAACCGCTTCAGCAGCCTCATCGATGGTATGGTACACTTGCTTAGTCCGCATAACTTGATCGAGCGGACCGCCCAGCGGCGGTTGAAATGGTGAGCGTTGCCTATTGAATTCAACAAGTTCCGACGGCGTACCGATTTCTGCAGTAAAATGGAAAGAGGTGCCGTCGAACCGGTGTATGACGCCAAACTTGGCCTCGCAGATACGCACCGCGTTGGCCAGCATGGCTTGGAACACTGGCTCCAACTCGCCCGGCGACGAACTGATGACCTTGAGTACTTCAGAGGTAGCCGTCTGCTGCTCAAGCGATTCAGTTAGATCGTCTGTTCGTTGCCGCAGTTCGTTAAGTAGTCGTGCATTTTCAATGGCGATAACGGCCTGGGCTGCAAAATTCTTGAGCAATTCTGCCTGCTTTTTGGTGAACGGCCGAACATCCTGGCGGTAAATCGCAATGGTGCCAATCACCACGTCGTCTTTGAGCATCGGCACACCGACGTAGCTACGTGCGCCAGCAAGTTCAACCAACCTAATTGCTGCAGGATCGCGCGCCTTATATGCCGGCGCCTCCGAAAGGTCTGAAATCTCAACGATCTGCTTTGTGCTGACGATCTGGACCAACCAATGCTGCGAGCTTGGCCGAATAATTGGCTCGAACTTTTCGCGACTTGTAATTACCTCTGCATAAGCTGGCGGTGGATTGTGCACTGCGCCAGCACGGAATCCCCCATTTTCACAAAGTTGCATTATGCCAAAGTTGGCCTCACAAATGCGGGTCGCATTTTCAAGCATTGCCTTGAACACTGGCTGCAGGTCGCCGGGCGAAGAACTGATGACTTTCAGTACCTCTGACGTCGCGGTCTGCTGCTCCAGCGATTCGGTCAGATCGTCTGTTCGTTGTCGCAATTCATTGAGCAGCCGCGCATTCTCGATGGCGATGACAGCCTGGTCGGCGAAGGTCTGAGCCAGTTCGATCTGCCTAAGGGTATAAGGCTTCACAGTGGCACGGTTGATGATGAGCGTACCAACAAGGCTCCCCTCCCGCAGCAGCGGCACACCGAGCATCGTGCGAAAGCCGCCTTTCACTTGGGCTTCGCGAAAGCCAAATTCGGAATCGGCTAGAACATCGACAATCTGAACCGGTTTGCGCTCGGTCAAAACTCGACCAACGAGCGAACTGCGGCCCGGTGTCATGGGTATGGTCTCGATGTATTCGTTGAAATCCGCGGGGAAGCCGTGTCTGGCGACAAGATGGTAGTTGCCATTCCTTTCCCGGCCAATCGCCGCCATGTCTCCCTCGCACAAGTGGACAGCCGACTTGACGAGCGTGTCCAACACCGTCTGCAGATCGAAGGTCGAACGGCTGATGACCTTGAGCACGTCAGCGGTCGCCGTCTGCTGCTCCAGCGACTCGCGCAATTCGTTGAGCAGCCGCGTGTTCTCGATGGCGATGACGGCCTGGGCGGCAAAAGCCTTGAGCAGCGCAAGCTGCTCCGCTGAGAGGGGACCAGGCTCAACCCGTACGACGCTCAATGCCCCGATCGCGCTGGTGCCGCGCATCATCGGCAGGATCGTGACCGCCTTGTAACCGCTTTTCAGGAAATTCTGTGCGCCTAATGCAAGGTCGGGCGGCGCATTCGCCGCGTCAGGGACGTCGACGACCTTGGCGTCCAGAATGGCAAGGCCGTGCATGTAATCGCGCGTCAGCGGGAATGGAAAAATGCGGCGCCACGATTCGACATGCACGGGGTCCGGCTGGGCGACGGCCGCAGCGGTGACCTGATCTGCCACCGGCACGGCGATACTGACCATAGCCCCCGGAAAGAGCTTGAGCCCGCTGTTGACGATGGCTTCGAAAACCGGCTGGGTGCTGTCCGGCGAGCTTGCGATCACACCCAATATGTTGGCGGTCGCGGTCTCCCGCTCGCGGGCCTGGTCCCGCTCGCGTGTCAGCAGCGCAACCTTGGTGTTGGCGTCGGTGCCGGAAGGGTTGCGATGCCGACCGACCTTTGGCGCACCAGGGCGCTTTGGCTTGGTCGTCGTGCGTCGCCGCTTTTTCATGGCATCACTGTCCGCTGCGCGCCTGCCCATAGCGGCCATGCCGCCGCGACACCGAGATTACCGAAAAACTCCCGCCGATTCATGCCCGCCCCGAGGGTCATCACGGGCATCGTATCGGCTAAAACCGGCGCTCTGGAAGGGGCTCGGACGGGCATTATGCGACTGCTCAGTAAGGCGCACTCAATGTCGCTCGGCCACAAGCGACCAAATGAAGCAATCGTTTTCGAGTCCGCTTCTCCCCCGAACGCGGACATTTCAGTGCGCCGCATCAAGTGGCGCAACTGGCCGGACAACCGGGCCCTCTTCCACGTGCCTGGTGACCGGTGTAGCTTTATTCGCGAGCTGCCAGCGGAACATGCCGACGTTTCGTGAAATCAAAGGCAGCCGTTGTGCCTGCGGCAGGCGAGCGGTCCGAAATTGATCGACCTCGGTTCGGAAGCCTTCTGCATATGCGGCAGGCATTCAAGCTTGTGGGCAATGCCATGAAACTTCCCCGCCGAGCCGTTCTTCGTCTGGCAGCGGGCGCTGCCGCCCTTTCGACGATGCCACATCCTGCATTGGCGCAAGCCTATCCGACACGGCCGGTGCATTTGATCGTCGGCTTTGCGGCCGGCGGCATCGTCGACATCACGGCAAGGCTGATTGGCCAATGGCTGTCGGAACGGCTTGGTCAGCCGTTCATCATCGAGGATCGGCCTGGCGCCGGCAGCAATGTCGCAACCGAGTTGGTAGCGAGAGCGCGTCCCGACGGCTATACGCTGCTTCAAGCTTCCGCCGTCAACGCATGGAACGCGGCAATCTATGACAATCTCAATTTCAATTTCATCCGTGACATTGCGCCGGTCGCAAGCATCGAGCGCGCCGGCAGCGTGATGGAAGTCAACCCGTCGTTTCCGGCCACGACAGTCCCCGAGTTCATTGCCTATGCCAAGGCCAATCCGGGCAAGGTCAACATGGCGGCGGCCGGGCCGGGGAGTGGACCGCACCTTTGGGGCGAATTATTCAAGATGATGGCGGGTGTCGATCTGCTCACGGTACACTTTCGCGGCTCGGGGCCTGCATTGCCCGAACTCATGAGCGGCCGGGTTCAGGTCATGTTCGATCCCGTTGCCTCGTCGATCGGCTACATCAGGGCCGGCAAATTGCGACCATTAGGGGTAACCACCGCCACGCGCATCGATGTCTTGCCGAACGTTCCGCCGATCGGCGAATTTGTGCCCGGTTACGAAGGCAACGGTTGGAATGGCATCGGCGCCCCTGCCGAGACGCCGCCTGAGGTCATTGCAATCCTCAACCGAGAAGTTAATGCCGCCCTCGTCGATCCTGCCTTCAAAGCGCGGCTCGCCGATTTGGGCGAGGAGCCGTTTGCAAGCTCGCCAGCCGAGTTTGGCAAGTTCATCGTCGAATATACCGAGAAGTGGGGCAAGGTGATCCGGGCGGCCAACATCAAGGCGGAATGAACGAACCGGATATGCCAAATTTTCCGTCAGGCGAATGCCGCCTTATCCGACGCCGCCGACGTCATGATATCAGTTGCTCTCCAGCTTGATGTTGGCGGCCTTGATAATTGGCCACCACTTCCCGGTCTCGGCCGCATGGTATGCCGCGAGCGCCGTCGGGTTTTGCTGATTGCGCGGGAATATGACCTGGCCGAGCGCTTCAAGGCGCTGCCGGATAGCCGGGTCGGCCAGCGCGGCCTGGACTGCGGCATCGAGGCGGTCGACTGTTGCTTTGGGCGTTCCCTTGGTCGTCCACAGCGCGTGCCAGAACGAGATGCTCAGTCCCGGCACACCCGACTCGATCATCGTCGGCGTGTCGGGTGATTTTGGCCAACGTTGTTCGCTCATGACCGCAAAAGCCTTGAATCTCCCGGCCTGCACATTCGGCAGGGTCGCCGATGCCTCAAGGCAGCTCAGGTCGATTTGGCCGCCGATCAAATCCTGCATCGCCGGCGCCGCGCCGCGATAGGGCACATACTGAAACCGCACACCCGTCTTCTGCTGGAAATAGATGCCGCACAGATGGGCGGCGCTGCCGGCGCCCACCGTACCGAATGTGGTCGGCTCCGATCTCGCCTTCAGCCAAGCGATAAGCTCGCTCGCCGTCTTTGGCGGCAACGCACTCTTGCCGAGGAGCCACAGTGGCGAGGACTCCAGCAGCGCGATCGGCTGAAGATCCTTCAAGACATCGTAGTCGAGCGCGTAGAGCGCCGGCGCACCGACATGGCTGCCCCAGTTGCCGATACCGATCGTGTAGCCGTCCGGGTTGGCGTGAGCGACCCGCCCCGTCGCAATCGTGCCGCTGGCGCCGCTGAGCGTTTCGACGACGATGGTCTGGCCGAGCGAGGATTTCATCGCGTCGGCGAGAATGCGCGCCAATGTATCGGTCGGGCCACCGGGTGGAAATCCGACCATCATGGTGATCGGACGCGATGGATAGGTCTCCGCCTGCGCGACGGCGGCGCAGCCCACGAGCGCGATAAGCGCGCCGAGGAAACCTGTTCGTTTCATGGCAGCCCCCTTCCGAACCGGCTATGCATGCAACAGTGCCACGGCTGCTGCCGGGGTAAAAGGTCAGTAGCGACCGATTTGCGGCGGCCGCGCGACGTCCGCTCTGCCGCGCAAGACCGGACTTAGTCGAGCTTGATCCCGACCGCTTGAATAACCTTCTGACGGACTTCGGCCTGAGCGCGCATGAATGCGGCAAAATCTTCCGGCGATTTGCTGGTTGCAGGCTCCACTCCGGCAGTGGTGAGCTTGCTGCGCACGGCCTCGCGGCTCAGCACCGCGACGATCTCATCGTGCAATCTGTTCACGATCGCCGGCGGCGTTTTCGCCGGCGCGACGACGCTCTGCCAGATGCCGAGGTCGAAGCCGGGCAGCGTTTCCGCGACCGTAGGTATCTCCGGCGCCAGCGATATGCGTTCGCCACCGGTCAGCGCAATGATTTTCAGCTTGCCGGCGCGCGCGAACGGCAGCGCCACGTTGACGCTTTCCAGCCCCAGCGAAATCTCGCCGCCGAGCAGGCCGGTCACTTGCGTGGTCCCGCCGCGATAAGGCACCAGCTGAATCTTGACCCCGGCACGCATGTTGAAGAGCTCGCCGGTCACCTGCGAGGTCGGGGTGCTGTAGCCCATGAGAAAGGTGCCGGGCTTTGCCTTCTCCTGGGCGATGACGTCTTGGACCGTGCTGGCGGCGACGCTGTTGTTGGCCTCGAGCACCGACGGCACCCGCGCTACCAGCGTCACCGGCGCAAAATCCTTGAACGGATCGTAGGACAGCTTGGCGTAGAGGAACGGGTTCATGACCAGCGTGCCGTCGATCGCCATCAGCAGCGTGTAGCCGTCAGGGTCGGCCTTGGCCACCAGCTCGGCGCCAATGATCGTGTTGGCGCCCGGCCGGTTATCGACGAAGACCTGCTGGCCGAGATCCTTGCTCATCTCGTCGGCAATGACGCGGGCGAGAAGATCGGCGGGCCCGCCGGCGGCGAATGGAACGACGAGGCGGATCTGCCGCGTCGGATAGGTCTGCGCCGCCGCCGCTGCGGCCATGAAAAGACAGGCGGTAAACACCGCGAGACGTGCAAGGCCGATCCTCATCGCGCTCCCCATCGCCAAAATTGTGCTGCTGTGCGGGTCTTCGTTGTCCGGAAGCCCGATCGCAGAAGGGCCAATAGTTGCAGCAAGCCAATTCAGAGTAAATGACCACATACTACGGGCTCACGTCGGGCTGATGATCGAGAATATGCGCACCGGCGGCGCGAAACCGGGCGATTGCGGCGGCGTCAAATCCCCACTCCGACAGCAACGCCGCAGCGCCCTCGCCGCGCCGCGGCGCGCCGCGAACGATGGCGCCTGGCGTGCGCGAGAAGCGTGGCGCTGGCGCCGGCTGGATCACGCCTGCGGCTTCGACGAAGGTCTGGCGCGCCCGATTGTGCCGGTGCAACGGCGCTTCGCGAAGCGACAGCACCGGGGCGAAACAGGCATCGTGCGCTTCGAGAATTTCGCACCATTGGTCGCGCGTTTTTTGCAAGAACGTATCGCGCAGGCGAGCGCGCAATTGCGGCCACCGCGACCGGTCGCGGCGATCGGGCAGGTCCGTCGCATCGAGCCCAAGCCGCTGGAGCAGCTCCTCGTAGAAGCGCTGCTCCAAGGCGCCGATCGCGACATGCTTGCCGTCGGCGGTTTCATACACGTCGTACCAGGGCGCGCCGCCGTCGATCATGTTGACGCCGCGCTCGTCGCGCCAGGTACCCGCCGCCATGCGGCCGTAGACGGTCGACAGCAAGCTGGCCGCGCCGTCGGTCATGGCGGCGTCGACGATCTGGCCACGGCCGGAGGCGCTGCGCTCATACAAGGCGCACAGGATGCCGAAGGCGAGATACATCCCGCCGCCGCCATAATCGCCGACCAGGTTGAGCGGCGGCACCGGCGCCTGGCCGGCGCGGCCGATGGCATGCAGCGCGCCGGTGATCGCGATGTAGTTGATGTCGTGCCCGGCGGTCTGCGCCAGCGGACCGTACTGCCCCCAGCCGGTGATCCTGCCATAAACCAGGCGCGGGTTGCGGGCCATGCAGATCTCCGGACCGACGCCGAGGCGTTCGGCAACGCCGGGCCGAAACCCTTCGATCAGAACATCGGCCTTTTCAATGAGCTCCATCACGATCGCGATGGCGCTCGCCTGCTTGAGGTCGAGCCCGATCGAGCGGCGGCCGCGCGCCATGACGTCGAATTCGCGATCGAGCGGCAAACCCAAGTCGGCGGGCTCGAGCCGGTCGACGCGCAAGATGTCGGCCCCGAGATCGGCCAGCATCATGCCGCAAAATGGTCCCGGCCCGATGCCCGCCAGTTCAAGCACCTTCATCCCGGACAGCGGCCCGCTCATGGCTGCAACTGCGCGTGCGCAGCCGGCAGCCAAGAAGCGGCTGATCCGGCAAGGATCCCGATGAAATCGCGCCGTCGCATTGCCTCGCCCAAGGCCTAAGACTACGTCGATCCGGTTTTCAATACGGCGATTACAGCAGGGATTCGCCAGCGACAAAATGGGTTTGGTGGTCTGTTTGCTCTAATTTGCTCTGAGCCCCATCCGCTTGAGGCGCGGCAAGACCTCGGCGCAGAAATACGGCACCTCCTCGACATAGTTCACGAACGAGACCGCAATGCCGCGCACCCCCGCGCGGCTGATGTCGGCGAATTCCTGGGCGACCTTGTCGGGAGTGCCGACGAACGGAAAGCCGCCGACGCCGCTGACCGCCTGCAGCGACCGCTTCGCCGCATATTCGTCGTCAGGCGTGTTTTGCGGCGTGATGTTCTTGAGCGCCAGCATCCGTTCGATGGCGGGCCAATCGGCATTCTCGACATTGGCATAGCGATGGTAGTCCTCGGCCTGCTTTTGGCTCGGCCGGCAAATCACCTGTCCCTGGGTGAAGACTTCGATGTCGCGGCCGAATTTTTGCGCGTCGGCCTTGATGCGATCGACATGCTGCACGATGCGGTCGAACACGCTGACATTCTTGTCCTGTTCGGTGCCGGCGATGGCCAGACGCAGCGCCGCGGTCGAGGTGAAAAACGCGTCGCAATTGCGCATGGCGAAGGCTTGGCCGGTCGCCGAGGAACCGGCGTTCATGATCACCGGCCGTGTCCCGCCATAGGGGCCCGGCAGGCAATGAACGCCGGCAAGCTTGAAGAATTTCCCGTCGAAATCGAATTCGTCCGGTTCCGACCAGGCGCGCTTGATCACGTCGATCCATTCCTGGGCAAATTCGTAACGATCGCGATGGTCGCGCTGTGCCACGCCGAACATCTCGAACTCGCCCTCGTTCCAGCCGGCGACGATGTTCAACCCGAAGCGGCCTTGGCCGATATGATCGGCGGTGACGATTTCTTTGGCGGCGATCAGGGGATGGAACAGCGGCGCGTGCACGGTGCCGAAGATCGTGATCCGCTGCGTCGCCGCCAATAGACCGCAGGCCCAGGTGACGGTCTCGAACGTCGTGCCGTGGAAGTTGCTCGAGCCGCCGTAGCCTTTCCAGCGGCCGATCGGCAGAAGAAAATCGATTCCCGCCGCATCGGCGATGCGCGCCATCTGCAGACAATCGGGCCAGCTCGCGAACCAGCGTTCCGGTACCAGCGTGGCGGTGCGCGCCGACGAGCAATTGGCGCCGAACAAGCCGATCTTCAACGCGTTGGCGTTGTGCATCTCGACGCGGTCGCGCTGCGATCCACGGTCAACGGTCAATATCGTACCCTTGAGAAAAGCCGGTAATTATTACAACGACATGCCGGTCGCAACGATGACCTTACGCCATTTGTCGACCTCGCTGCGATAGAACGCGGCAAACTCCTCCGGCGTGCCGGAGAGCGCGTCAAAACCCTGGGCGGTAAACGCGCTCTTCACCTCCGGCGTCGTCAGCGCATACGACATGGCATCCGCCAGCCGCGCGATCACGGGCCGCGGCGTGGCTTTCGGCGCGAGCAGGCCGAGCCACAGCAGCACCTCGAAGCCGGGCAGTCCGGATTCGGCGACCGTCGGCAAATCGGGCAGCAGCCGGTCGCGTTGCAACCCCGTCGTCGCCACGGCCCGCAACGCGCCGTTTTGGATGAACGGCAGCACGGTCGGGATCGGCGCGAACATGAGCTTCAATTGCCCGGACACCAGATCTTTCACCACCTCACCGCCGCCCCGGTACTGCACCGAGGTCAGCTTGATGCCCGCCGCCATGTTGAAGAGCTCGTTGGCGAGGTGGTTCGCGGTGCCGACGCCCGAGGACGCCGCCAGGATCTCGCCGGGCGGCCGCGACTTTGCCAAGGCAATGAGGTCGGCGACGCTGTGCACGTTCAGCGATGGATGCACGACGAGCACGTTGTCGGTTTGTGCAATCGGTGCCACGGCCGTGAAATAGTCGTCATATTTGTAGCGAAAATCCTTGAACAGGGTTTCGTTCGCCGCATTGGCGAACGGCGTCACCAGCAGGGTCGTGCCGTCGGGCGCGGCACCGGCGACCTCTTGCGTCGCCAGCGTGCCGCCGGCGCCGGTGCGGTTCTCCACGAAAACCTGCTGGCCGAGCTTTTGGCTGAGGCTGCCGGCGAGCACCCGCGCGGCGATGTCGGTCGCGCCACCGGCGCTGAACCCGACCACCAGCCGGATATTTTGACCGGCGGAGGTGCCTTGCGCACGCGCCGCATGCGGCCAAGCAATGGCTCCGCCGCACAGAAAGGTAATGAACTCGCGTCGCTTCACAGGCAGCTGCCTCTCCCACGTCAAGCGCAGTCTACCACATCGTTGAATAAAGTCGGACGGCTCATCTTGCGCGGCGTTGTCGCTCGACCCGGGCTGTGACATGCTTTTTCCGCGAGACGGCACGTCCACGGCCGTCCGACACCACGATCGAGGGAGGCGGCGATGCAATACGATGGCGTCATCGTAGGCGGCGGCCACAACGGGTTGATCTGCGCGTCCTATCTGGCCAGAGCCGGTCTGAAGATCGCGGTCATCGAGCGCAACGACGCGATGGGCGGCGGCTGCGCCACCAGCGAATTCGTCGCGCCGGGTTTTAAGCACAACACGCACTCCTCCTATCATTTCATCGGCGAGGGGCCGGTGCTATCCGATCTCGAGCTGCACAAATACGGCCTCGCCTACATCTATCCCGAGGTGCAGCACGCCCAGGTGTTCCGCGACGGCAAGGCGCTGACCATCCACCGCAGCGTCGAGAACACCGCCAAATCGATCGCGCGGTTCTCGCAGAACGACGCCAGGCGTTACAAGGAGCTGTGCCAGCGTTTCGTCACCGAGATGGGCCCGGTGATGACGGAGTTCATGTACTCGGTGCCGCTGCCCCCGGCCGAGCTCGGCAAAAGGCTCAGCGGCCCGCAATGGGACGATCTGCTCTCCTACATGCCGCTGACGCTGCATCAGGCGGTCGAGCGCAATTTCGAGAGCGAATACGTGCGCATGTTCTTCAATTGCATCCTGCACGCGATTGCGATCGAGAACGTGCCCGGCGTCGGCGCGTTCTTTCCGCGGCTGCTCAGCCGGCTGACCAAGCTCGGACTGCCGGTCGGCGGCGCCGGCTCGGTTGCGCTCGCGCTCGAGCGGCTGCTTGAGGACAACGGCGCGACGCTCGTCCGCAACGCCCATGTCAGCGCCATCACCTCGGACTCAAAAGGCGTGACCGGCGTCCGCCTGCAGAACGGCGACACCTATGCGGCGAGCTTCGTCGCCAGCGCCATCGACGCGCCGCAGACCATCAGGCTGGCCGGCGAGCAGAATTTTCCGGCGAACGTGGTCGAGGGCATCAAGGGATTCAAATGGTGCTCGCACAGCCTGGTGACCTTGCACCTCGCTCTGAACGAGGCGCCGCGCTACGAGAAGGCGGAAGCCTGGGACCCGAATGTCGCGCGCGCCTGGAACATGATTTTCGGCGTCGACACCACCGCAGAGATCGATCGTATCTTCGACGAGATCCACGAGCAGAAGCTGCCGACCTATTTTGCCGGCAACGGCACCTGCTCGTCGAGATTCGATCCCTCGATCGCGCCTGCCGGCAAGCACGTCGCGTTCTGGTGGCCGTGGGCGCCGTACGATCTCGACGGCGATCCGCAGAACTGGGACAGGCGCAAGGACGAGATCGCCGATCGGTTGCTGTCGCAATGGCGCGAGTTTGCGCCCAACCTGACCGCGAAGAACGTGGTCGCCAAGGCGGTGTTCTCGCCGCTCGACATCGAACGGCATTGCATCAACATGGTGAGAGGCAGCCACCACGTCGGCGCCTACATGCCGTCGCAGCTCGGCGGCAACCGGCCGACGCCGGATCTCGGCCGCTACGCCACGCCGATGCAGGGTCTCTACCTCTGCGGCGCCAGCAGCCACACCGGCGGCGCCGTCACCGGCAGCCCGGGCTACAACGCCGCGAACGTCATCGCCAAAGAGCGCGGCGTTGCCAAATGGTGGCAGCCGGTGCCTAGTCCATCCTGGCCGCGTGTGGCGATGGCGGCTGCAGCGGAATAGGGCAGGCGGAGATTTCCAAAACGCCGCTGGAAATTTCTGCAACGCGGGTTGTTGTCCTCGCACGCCCAGCTATCGAAGGTGCGGGCGCCGTAGCCGACCAGTCCGCCCAAGTGCGCCTAAAGGTATAGGTCGTTGGGATACGATGGCGCAACGCCTGTCCAGCCGGTCCTCGTGGGCGAGAAACAAAGCGCGGGCGGTCCGGCGAATGGTCGAGAATTCGTCCCGGCACAGCTGCCAACCAAACAGCTAAGGAAGTCGCCGGAGCCAGTCCGATGGCTATACGCGGCTCAACGTCCAAACGGCAACTGCGAGCAGCGCTATGAAGCCTTACGGGCCGACCAACGACACGTCAGACTGCGCAGAATTTTCGCTGACTAGACTCGGCGTTGCAATGACAAGAACTGCGACCACAATGAGTGCAATCGCCCTGAACAGATTTGGCCCGCTCGCGGACGCTTGACGATCTGATCTCGGACCCATGGAAGCTCCTGATGCTGCACGACCCTGGGTTCTAATAAATATATTGATTTTCTTTCCGTTTCATAAAGATGAGATTCGTTTCGGGAAGGAAAGGCCATATCCTTGAAAAATTCACCGCCACCGTCGCCGAGACACCGGGCAGCGTCACGTCGCAGTTAACAAACCGTAAACTTTTTCCTGTCACATCACTGATACTTCGGCAACCCCGGTAGATGATTATGGATAGCTATTGCCAAAGTTCAGGCCAAAGACATCGAGTGCTTTGGGCGCTGACAATTACCGTGCTTGCATTTGCGTGTGGCGTCGCGCCGGTTGCGACACGAGCGCAAGCCGCCAAAACATTGAAGCTTGGCTACATCCTCTCGGCGCATTCCCAACTGGGCGCCGGCGCGGCTGTGTTCGCCGATGAAGTTGCGAAGCGTACGGCAGGGCGATATCAGATCGAGCAATATCCAAACTCGGCATTAGGCGGCGAAGTCGAAATGCTCAAAGCCGTACAATTAGGTACGGTCGACATGGCTTTCATCACGGGGGCCCCACTTCCGAATTTTGTGCCAGAGATAGGTGTATTCAATATTCCATTTCTATTTCGCGATTTGAACCATGCTCACGCGGTCCTCGACAGTGAAATTGGACAGTCGTACCTGGCGAAGTTCCGAGGCAAAGACCTCGTCGCTTTGGCATGGGGCGAAAACGGAATGCGACACCTCACGAATTCCAGACGCGAGATCCGTTCTCCCGAGGACCTCAAGGGGCTGAAACTGCGCGTGCCTCAATCAGAGGTGATGCTCGCCGGATTTAAGGCGCTGGGCGCTGACGTCCATCCGCTGCCGTTTCCGGCCCTATACGAGGCTCTCCAGTCAGGCGAATTCGATGGGCAGGAAAATCCGATCGCGACAATCCTATCGTCGAAATTCAACCAAGTGCAAAAGTATCTAACCATCTCCGGCCATGTCTATGATCCGGCCATTCTTTTCATCGCCGTCGATACCTTCGATGACCTTTCCGCGGACGACAAAAAATCGTTCCTGGAAGCCGCCAAACTAGCGGGCGAGGCTTCGCGCAAGTTTGCCGCCGACGCGGAGAAAAATGGCATCGCTGAATTGCAGCAGTCCGGCATGAAAGTCGTTGCCGACGTAAACCGAGTAAATTTTGCGGCCGCTATGGCATCGGCGAATCCAGTGTTTGCCCAGCAGTTCGGTGGCGAACTCATTGAAAGAATACGAAGCTATCACTAGCCGCATTGCCTTGACAAGGATGAGCGCAGCAATGAGGCGACTCAAAACAGTCTTCGACATTGATCGCCTGTCGATTCTGCAACGCGTCTCGGGCGGGATGTGTATCATTCTCCTGCTGCTGGTCGGGCTGTCCATCAATTCCTGGCGGACCATAACCGAGGTTTATAACCAGGCAAAATATGTCGACATGAGCGTGGGCGAAGCCGCGGCGGTCGCGCAGTTTGCCGCCCGCGTCGGCGAGACGAGTGCAAAAGTCACGCAGTACGCTCTCTCCGAAAACGACGGCGACTTGCGGGCTGCACAGCGCGCATTGGATCAGCTCCAGCAGCAGATTGCTTCGGTAACAGGGGCCTATGCAGAAGCCGGATCCGACAACAGCGCGGTCGATAAGCTGCGGGGGCTTGCCGATCAGTATCGCAATTCCGTGACCGCGACGATAGACGCCATTAAAGCCCGGCGCGCCAATGGCGCCGGACTCGTGCAAGCTGCGACGGAGCTAAGTACGACAGTCGCCGCCATAGTAGAGGCGCTCGCCCACGACACTAACAACGCCGCAGCGTTAGACGACGCGATCAGATTGATCGAGGTCTTCCACGGCAGCAATGCGAGCGCCACGCGCTTTTTGGCCTCCCGCAATCCCGCCGATTCGGACACCACACGCGTCGACGTGGAGGCGATGAATCACGCTCTGAAGGCCTTGCAGGCACGAAGTATCGACAATCGCCGGGTTCAGCGCTTCCTAAAGGCCATGGCGGAGCCACTCGACCGATACATAAAAGCGGTGAACGGGCTGATCGCAGCGACTGAGCAATTCGCGCGCGTAGCGGCTGATCGAAAAAGCGCCGCGACGGCTCTCATAGAGGCATCCGATCAGATCCGCCTGGCCGCTACAGAAGTACAGCTTGGCACGGTGGGAGGGATGATGATCACCGTGACGTCGGCGCGCCGGCTTGGCTATCTTGCTTCGGTGTTTGCTTTCGTCGCCGGGCTGATTCTGGCATTCGTGATCGGTCGAAGCATTGCCAGGCCGATCCAGCAAATCACCGAAGTGATGCGAAGACTTGCTTACGACACGGTCGATGTCGTGATTCCCTACGCAAGCCATCATAATGAAATAGGCGCAATGGCCGAGGCGGTTCGGGTATTCAAAGACAATAAAATAGAGGCCGATCGGCTATCAGACGAAAATGAGACTGAGCGAAAAAATAAGGAACAGCGGGCTAAGAGTTTGGAGGCGCTCAACAAGAGTTTTGAGTCGACAGCTGCCGCACTTACATCGACACTTTCCTCCGCCGCCGCCGGCTTAAAACAGAGCGCGGAAGTGATGTTTGCGAGGACCGAGGAGGCCGGTCAAAGATCGGTAGCCGTCAGGGCAGCGGCGCAACAGGCCTATGCCAGCATCGAGTCCGTTGCCAGTGCGGTCGAAGAACTTTCGGTGTCGATCGACGGGATCAGTGACAGTGCTACCCGTTCATCTTCTCTTTCAGCGAAGACGACCGAAGGGGCTCGCTCCACCGATGGAGCCGTGCAGGACTTGGCGGAAGATGCCCGGGAAATCGAGAGAGTCATTAGTCTCATCAAGGAAGTTGCCCAACAAACAAACCTCCTGGCTCTCAATGCGACCATCGAAGCGGCCCGTGCCGGTCAAGCCGGCCGGGGCTTTGCCGTCGTCGCCAGCGAGGTCAAGGCGCTTGCAGCACAAACTGGCACAGCGACAGAAGAAATCGAGGCGCAAGTTACGAGAATTCAGGCGGTCACCTCAAACGTCGTCACTGCGATTCAGGATATTGTCGCAAAGATTGGCGAGATGAACGTGATCGCGACGTCGGTTGCGGCGGCGGTAGATCAACAGCGCGGCGCCACCCGCACAATTGCGCATAACGCGCAGCAGGCGTTGTCTAGCGCGGTAGAGGCCGTGCGCGCCATCGCCAGTATTGAGGATGCGTCGGCCGCGACCAAAACTGAAGCTAATCAGGTTCTAGCTGCGGCGCACCAGCTATCTCGACAGTCCGATGACCTTCATGTCGAGTTCGACAAATTCATAGTGGGCGTCCGGTCAGCCTAAGTCGCGGATATTTCCGCGCCGTTGGCCAACGTCCGGCCTTACCCCCGAAAAATGGGATAATCGGCCGGGCAGCTTGTGGATAGCTGAAGATTTGGGTGCTGCGCTTCAGGCTGATGGTGAACGAGGTGCGTGGTTACGGCCTCAAGCACCAGACGTGGATAGTAACGTCGAGTGCACCGGCCTCTCATAGCACTCTGAGAACGCATTGGCGCCCTGAAAGCGTAACCGGGTTCCCGCCTTAACCTTTTTTACCAATAACCATTTTCGGTTTGGAAATATGTTGGTCGCACGGTGACGAGATGCAGGAGCGACGACGAGTTCCTCGCACTCCCGTGCGAATGGACGCCAAAGTTATAACGAGACAGTCGCACACCTACGATTGTCTGGTCCGAGATATTTCAACGCTTTGGGCTCGCCTAGAATTCCCAACCACGGCTTCGCTTCCGGACCGATTCGAGCTGACATTTGAAAGCGCACGAACAATACGAGTTTGCCAGGTCGCTTGGCGCACGAACACTCAGGTCGGGGTTGAGTTTCAAGGACTATCGATTGGTCGTACAGCCTGAGCCCGCGGGAACGTCTCGCTATCGCGCTGCGGTGACCATCCTGTAGGCCGCTTCGATGTTGGTCGGCATGCGGTCCTGGCTGGCCCAGCCGGCGTATTCGGGCATTTTGACTTCTTTCTTGATGTCGTCGAGCGACTTGCCCTCCTTGATTTTCGCGGCGACGCGTTCGACGAGGAGCGCATAATACTTTTCGCCGTCGTCGAACAATTTTGCCGTGGTCGGAGGGCCATGTCCCGGGATCACGTGCTCGGGGTTCAACGCCTTCATCATCTTTCCGGCGGCAAGGATGTCGGCGATGTCGACGAACGGACGGAAGATGTTGATTTGCTCGGACACGAACGCGGACGCCGAGAACAGCACGCGCTCTTTCGGCAGCCAGATTGCGGTGTCGGCTTCGCTGTGAACGCCTTTCAGATACTTCAGCTCGAAGGTTCGTTCACCGACATACAATGTCATCTTTTCGCTGTACTCGACCTGCGGCGGAATGAACCTGTAGCCCTCCAGCGCCGCTTTCATTTCCGGCGACGTTGCGGCGAGCTTTGCGATCCGATCCGGAGTCTGGCGTTCGCGGTTGCGCATCGACTCGCCGGCCCCCGCCGCGGCGATGATGGTCGCGGGCGGGGAGAAGACAAAATGACCGGTGGTATGGTCGGGATGCGGCTCGGTATCGATGAGAAAGCGCACCGGCATCGCGGTGAGCTTCTTGACGGCGTCCATGACCGCGCGCGAATCGGTCGGCTCATGGCCGCTGTCGATCAGCACCACCCCGTCCTGGGTCAGAATGATGCCGGTGTTGGATTTGAAGTTCTTGCCGACATAGGCATAGATGCCGTCGGCAAACGTCATGAATTGCGGGCCGAGCTCCTGCGCCATTGCCGGCGCGCTCGTCGCAAGTCCGACGAAGCCGGCCAATGCGGCTGCGGCCTTGATGGTCATGACGGTCCTCCCCTGGCGATTGGCGTTCGGTGACGCCTGTCGCAAGCTTAGCCGGGATTGCAGACGGAGTCCGATTGTCCGCGGCAGCAGGTCCAGGGACAGGCAGGCCTTTGCTCTAAGCCGCGCGCTCGCCGGCGACCTTCTCCGGAACCAGCCGCACGCTATCGAGCGCGCTTTGCGCACCGGAGGCGCCGGCCTCGTGATATTCGGCGTCCTCGTTGACGTTCCACACGTCGTAGCGCCGCTCGCCGGCGACGATGTTGCGCGCGGTGAGCATCGCCGTCATCATCGCGTGGTCCTGGTTATTGTATTTGTGCATGCCGTTGCGGCCGACCAGGTGCAAGGTCGGGTAGCTGCCTTCGAGGTCGAGCCGGATGGCGGCGACGTTGTCGCGATAGTCTTCGTCGTAGACCGGATAGGCCTTGGGCTGGCGCACCACGCAGGCGTCGAACACATCGTCGGCGGCGATGAGGCCGATCTGCGCCACTTCTTTTTTGGCGAGCGCGATCAGATCGCCGTCCGGCGCATCCCACAGATCGTCGCCCTCGAAGCAGAAATATTCGAGACCGAGGCAGCTCATGCCGTCGGGCACCATCTCCGGCGACCACGAGCGATAGTTCTGCACCCGGCCGACTTTTACGCTGGGGTCGTGGATGTAGATCCAGTTGTCCGGAAACAGCTCTGCCTTGCGCACCATCAGCGCCACGGTGAGAAAGTCGCGGTAGCGCAGCGCGCGGGCATGCAGGAGCGAGATCGGCGCCGGCTTGATCCGCGGGACCAGGTCGCGCACCGGCGCCGAGCTGATGACATGGCGCGCGGTGAAGCTTTCGCGCTCGCCCTTGGCGGTTTCGACCTCGATGCGCCAGAGATTTTTGTCGGCGTCGAATTCGAGCGAGCTGAGCTCGCGCCCCATCAGCAGCCGGCCGCCCTGGGCGCGGATCTTGCGCGCGGCGGCGTCCCACATCATGCCCGGCCCCTTGCGCGGATACTGGAAGCTTTCGATCAAAGTCTTGACCGTGGCGCCGCCGGCCTTGGGCTTGCGGCCGATATGGAGCGAGCGCTTGAGCCCGTTGACGACGGCGGTCAACAGATCGAGGCCCTTGATGCGCTGCGCCGCCCAATCGGCGGAAATCTCGTCGCACGACATGCCCCACACCTTCTCGGTGTAAGTCTTGAAGAAAATCTGGAACAGCCGCTCGCCGAACTGGTTGCGCACCCAGTCGTGGAAGGTGCGCGCCGGCGCCACCGGAAAGGCCTTGGCGTAGGCGTAGGACAGCATGCAGGCCGCGCTGGCGAAGACGCCGAGCTTGAGCAGCGCCTCGAACGCCTTGAGCGGATAGGAGAAGAACTTGCCGTTGTAATAGATGCGCGACAGCCGCGGCCGGGCGATGAAATCGTCGGGCAGGATTTCCTGCCACAGCGCCACGACCTCCTTCGACTTGGAGAAGAAGCGGTGGCCGCCGATGTCGAACAGGAAGCCGTTATAGTCGACGGTGCGGCTGATGCCGCCGACATAGATCGGGTCGTGCTCGATGATGATGACCGAGCGCGCTTCCTTGGTCAGGCAATAGGCCGCGGTGAGGCCGGCGGGCCCGGCGCCGATCACGAACACTTCGGCATCGACGGTCATGGCTCAGCTTTCGGATGGAATTTTGCCGGCCGGGCGCGGGGGGCGCGGCGGGCGCGGCGGGCGCGGGCGGTGCGGACGAAAGGCGAACAGCGCCTGGCCACTGTAAGAGACCAGCGCGCCGCAGGCGGCGCCGATGATCACGGCGAGCTGCGGCATGGCGGCGAGCGCGGTGACGACGAGGACGGCGAACACGGCGTAGCTGACCGCCTGGGCCGAGGCGGCGACGGCGGCGTAGCGCATGGCCTCATCGGCGCTGTGGCGGCCGCTGCGGTCGAAGGTCAGCGCGCGGTTGAGCCGCCAGGTCACCAGCGTCGCCACGGCGAGCGAGACCAGCCGCGCCAGCAGCGGGTGCGGGCTGTGGGCGATAATGAGGGTGAAGACCGCGAGATCGGTGATCAGGCCGAGCCCGCCGACGCCGAGAAAGCGCAGCGGCCGCGGCAAGACTTCGGCCAAACGGCGCACGGGATCGTGGTCGGGGGCGGCGTGGCCGGGCATGTCGCCCGCCGCTGCGCCAAACTCGACATGACTGCGACCCATGACGCTTTCCCGCCTGCGGGCGGCCGTTCCGGCGCCGTTTCCGGCAGGCCGCTGGCCCGTTGTCCCCTTGCCTGCGTCATCCGTGGCAGGCTTTCCTTAATGCCGGGCTAGCGCGGTTAAGGCGAACGCGAAGCTCGCCGCGACACCGTTAAGAGACCCTCAATCCGTGCCGCTGGCCGTTGCCGTCCGCGGGGCGATCGCGCGATAACCCAATTGCTTGCGCTGTCTTGCGGGGCGATGCCGCCCTCCTATATGAGCCAAGGGAAATCGGTTTGGGGCCGCGGTCTTGAAGTGTTGGACTGTGCTCAAGACGATTTAGAGTTGAATAAGGGGGTCGGACCAAGGGCGCCTTTCGGGCCTGCCCGACCTGCCGCAAGAGAGAGGATTTAGGACCATGGGCAAGGTCATCGGTATCGATCTCGGGACCACGAATTCCTGCGTCGCCGTCATGGAAGGCAAGACGCCGAAGGTCATCGAGAACGCGGAGGGGATGCGCACCACGCCCTCCATCGTCGCTTTCACCGACGAGGGCGAGCGGCTCGTCGGCCAGCCGGCCAAACGTCAGGCCGTCACCAATCCCGAACGCACCATTTTCGCGGTCAAACGCCTGATCGGCCGGCGCTACGACGACCCGATGGTGGATAAGGACAAGAAGCTCGTTCCCTACAAGATCACGCGCGCCAGTAACGGCGATGCCTGGGTCGAGATCGAGGGCAAGACCTATTCGCCGTCGCAGATTTCCGCATTCATTCTGCAGAAGATGAAGGAGACCGCGGAAGCCTATCTGGGCGCCAAGGTCGAGCAGGCGGTCATCACCGTTCCGGCCTATTTCAACGACGCGCAGCGCCAGGCCACCAAGGACGCCGGCAAGATCGCCGGCCTCGAAGTGTTGCGCATCATCAACGAGCCGACGGCGGCGGCGCTGGCCTACGGCCTCGACAAGAACAAGTCGGGCACCATCGCGGTCTATGACCTCGGCGGCGGCACCTTCGATATTTCCATTCTCGAAATCGGCGACGGCGTGTTCGAGGTGAAGTCGACCAACGGCGACACCTTCCTCGGCGGCGAAGATTTCGACATGCGGCTGGTCAACTATCTGGCCGACGAGTTCCAGAAAGAGCAGGGTATCGACCTGCGCCGGGATAAGCTTGCTCTACAAAGGCTGAAAGAGTCCGCGGAAAAAGCCAAGATCGAGCTGTCGTCGACGACCCAGACCGAGATCAATCTGCCGTTCATCACCGCCGATGCGTCGGGCCCGAAGCATCTGACCATGAAGCTCACCCGCGCCAAGTTCGAGGCGCTGGTCGACGATCTGGTGCAGAAGACGATTGAACCGTGCCGGCAGGCGATCAAGGACGCCGGCCTGACCGCGGCCGACATCAACGAAGTCGTCCTGGTCGGCGGCATGACGCGCATGCCGAAAGTGCAGGAAGTGGTGAAGCAATTGTTCGGCAAGGAGCCGCACAAGGGCGTCAATCCCGACGAAGTGGTCGCGGTCGGCGCCGCGATCCAGGCCGGCGTGCTGCAAGGCGACGTCAAGGACGTGCTGTTGCTCGACGTCACGCCGCTGTCGCTTGGCATCGAGACGCTGGGCGGCGTGTTCACCCGGCTGATCGACCGCAACACCACGATCCCGACCAAGAAGAGCCAGGTGTTCTCCACCGCCGAGGACGGCCAGACCGCGGTGACGATCCGCGTGTTCCAGGGCGAGCGCGAGATGGCGGCCGACAACAAGATTCTCGGCCAGTTCGATCTCATCGGCATTCCGCCGGCGCCGCGCGGCGTGCCGCAGATCGAGGTCACGTTCGACATCGACGCCAACGGCATCGTCAACGTCTCGGCCAAGGACAAGGGCACCGGCAAGGAGCAGCAGATCCGCATCCAGGCCTCGGGCGGCTTGAGCGAGGCGGATATCGAGAAGATGGTCAAGGACGCCGAGGCGCACGCCGAGGAAGACAAGAAGCGCAAGGCGCAGGTCGAAGCGAAAAATCACGCCGAGGCTCTGGTGCATTCGACCGAGAAGACCTTGGCCGAGCATGGCGCGAAAGTCGGCGAGGCCGACCGGCGCGCCATCGAGACCGCCTTGGCCGACCTCAAGGAAGCCTTGAAAGGCTCGGACGCCGACGCCATCACCGCCAAGGCCAACGCCTTGGCGCAAGCCGCGATGAAGCTCGGCGAGGCGATGTACAAGCAATCCGCCGAGCAACAGCCCGGCGGCGGCAGCGGCGGCGGTGACGGCGGCGCTTCGGCCGAAGCCAAGAAGGACGATGTCGTCGATGCCGAGTTCACCGAGGTCGACGACGACAAGAAGAACAAGAAATCGGCTTGATTGATCGGACCGGGTCGTTCGATGCCGCTTTCAGCCTTCACATCAGCACCCCCGCCCGCAAGACGGGGGTGCGTATTTTTTTTAACGCATTGTTTGCTCGGGCGTGATTGGACATCATCAGGGATGGAGTGATGGCCAAGCGCTGCTACTACGAATCGCTCGCAGTCGAGCGCACCGCAACCGACGGTGACATCAAAGCCGCCTTCCGCAAGCAGGCGATGCAATGCCATCCGGATCGCCATCCGGGCGATAAGGACGCCGAGCACCGCTTCAAGGAAATCAACGAAGCCTACGAGGTCCTCAAGGACCCGGACAAGCGTGCCGCCTATGACCGCTTCGGCCACGCCGCCTTCGAGCACGGCATGGGTGGCGGCGCTGCGGCGGGCTTTGGCGCCGAATTCGCCACCACGTTTTCCGATATTTTCGACGACCTGTTCGGCATGGGCGGCCGCCGTGGCCGCGGCGGCGGACGCGAGCGCGGCGCCGATCTGCGCTACAACATGGAAATCTCGCTCAACGACGCCTATGCGGGCAAGGCGGCGCAAATCCGCATTCCGACGTCGGTGACGTGTGAGGCCTGCTCCGGCTCCGGCGCCAAGGCCGGCACCAAGCCAAAAACCTGCCAGATGTGCGGTGGCCAAGGCAAAGTCCGCCACGCCCAAGGCTTCTTCACGCTGGAGCGCACCTGCCCGAACTGCCAGGGCCGCGGCCAATCGATCGACAGCCCGTGCGCGTCGTGCTCCGGCTCCGGCCGGGTGACGCGCGAGCGGACTTTGTCGGTGAACATCCCGCCCGGCGTCGAGGACGGCACCCGCATCCGCCTTGCCAGCGAAGGCGAAGCCGGCGTGCGCGGCGGTCCGCCGGGCGATCTCTATATTTTCCTGTCGATCGGCTCGCACCCATTCTTCCAGCGCGAAGGCGCCGACCTGCATTGCCGCGTGCCGGTCTCCATGGTGACGGCGGCGATGGGCGGCGAGTTCGAGGTGCCCACCATCGACGGCGGCAAGACCCGGGTGAAGGTCCCGGAGGGCACCCAATCGGGCCGGCGCTTCCGGCTTTCCGGCAAGGGCATGCCGGTGCTGCGTGCCCGGCAAAGCGGCGACATGTATGTCCAGGTGGTCGTCGAAACCCCGCAGAATCTGACCAAGAAGCAGCGCGAGCTTTTGGCCGAGTTCGACAAATTATCGTCGTCGTCGACGCAGCCGGAATCCTCAGGCTTTCTCGGCAAGGTCAAGGAGTTCATCGACGGCCTCGGCTCGCGGGCGAATTCCGAGTGAGCATTAGCGCGGCGGGCGAGCGTGCGTCGGGGCTAGCTATTGGGCCCAGAAAGCGATCAAGGCCGCAACCCGATCGGCTGCAAAAGCCTGTTTTGGCGACCCGGGGCGGCGCGGATCCGGCCCTGCCCGCTGGTCTTTGGCGCCCGGATGTTTTAAAAATGTCAAGATTTTGTCGCGTGGGATGCCATGGCGCTGCCGGCTCTGCAGAAGTTTGAAAGACAGATCGGTCGGCAGCTTCGTTTCCTGGAGCTCAGGAAGACCATCATCGAGCGCAAGATCGAGCGCCAGATCCGGCTGTTCGAGCAAAAGCGCGACGGCATCGGCAAGAAGATCGAGGCGCAGATCCGCCAATTCGAGCTCAAGCGCGGCATCCGGCTCGATGACGAGGTGCGCTTCATCCGCTCCTGGATCGAACGGCCGCTCTCCATCGGAGCGGTGACGCCGTCGGGAAAAAATCTCGCCCGCACCATGGCGCGCTACGTCGATCCGAACAGTTTTGGGCCGGTGGTCGAGCTCGGGCCGGGCACCGGTCCGGTCACCGAGGCCCTGGTCGAAGCCGGCGTCGATCCGGCCCGCCTGGTGCTGGTCGAATTCAATCCGGCGTTCTGCCGGATTCTGCAGAAGCGCTATCCCGGCGCCACTTTAGTGCAGGGCGATGCCTATAGCCTGCGCCGCCTGCTCGAGACGCTGCTGATCCAACCGGCCGCCGCCGTCGTCTCCGGCCTGCCGCTGGTGACCAAGCCGATCCGCGAGCGCTGGCGGCTGGTGCGCGACGCTTTCGACCTGATGGTGCCCGGCGCGCCGTTCGTGCAGTTCACCTATTCGGTCGCTTCGCCGCTGCCGAAGCGGCTCGGCGGCTTCACCGCCGAAGCCTCGGACCGGATCTGGATGAACATCCCGCCGGCGCGGGTCTGGGTCTACCGGAAAGCCTGACAGGAATCGGATATCAGTAATCAGTAATCAGAAATGGGCTGGATGTGCGGCGAAACATTTCTGATTACTGATTACTGATTACTGATCCCTGATCCCTGCCATGCCCCAAATCCTGGTTATCCCCGGCTCGCTGCGCACCGGCTCGCACAATGCGCGGCTGGCGGCGCTGGCGACCAAGGAATTGACGCTGGCCGAGGCCGACGTGACGCGCATCTCGCTTGCGGATTATCCGCTGCCGCTGTTCGACGCCGAGCTTGCCGCCGAAGTGCCCGCCGCGGCGGTGGCGCTCAAGCGCATGGTGATGGCGCACCAGGGCGTGTTCATCACCAGCCCGGAATACAGCGCTTCGGTCACGCCGCTGTTGAAAAACACCATCGACTGGATTTCGCGCGGCCGCGACCGCGGCGAGCCGAACTACGCAGCCTTCAAGGGACGCGTGTTCGCCCTCGGCGCGGCGTCGAGCGGTTCCGGCGGCGGCGTGCATTCGCTCATGGCGCTGCGGCAAATCCTGGAACTCGGCTGCGGCGCGCTGGTGCTTCCGGAACAGATTTCGGTGCCGCGCGCCGCTCAGGCGTTTGACGACATGGACAATCTGAAGGATGAAGCGCAGGCCGCCGCGCTGCGAACGGTGGCGCGGCGGCTGGTCGAATTGGCCGGCGTCATATCGTGACAGGGGACGGATCGATGCCGCTTGAGCCGCGCGAGCGCCTGATCGTCGCCCTCGATCTGTCTTCGGTCGAGGACGCGCGCGCCATGGTGCAAAGGCTCGGCGACGCGGTGTCGTTCTACAAGGTCGGCTATCAGCTCGCTTATGCCGGCGGGCTCGCTTATGTCGCGGCGCTGACCGGCGCCGGCAAGCGCGTCTTTCTCGATCTGAAACTGCACGACATCGGCCACACCGTGGCGCAGGGCGTCAAGAGCGTGGCGAAAAGCGGCGCGAGTTTCCTCACCGTGCACGCCTATCCGCAGACCATGAAAGCCGCGGTCGAGGCGCGCGAGGGGAACTTGCGCATTCTCGCCGTCACCGTGCTCACCTCCTACGACGATGCCGATCTCGCCGCCGCCGGCTACGACGCCACCGTGCCGGAGCTGGCCGCCGCGCGCGCGGCGCAGGCGCGCGACGTCGGCGTCGACGGTATCGTCTGCTCGGCCGAGGAGGCGGCGACGATCCGCGGCATCGTCGGCACCAAGCTCGCGCTGGTGACGCCGGGCATCCGGCCGGCCGGCGCCGCCGTCGGCGACCAGAAGCGCGTCATGACGCCGGCTAAGGCGATCGCCGCCGGCGCCGATTATCTGGTGGTCGGCCGGCCGATCCTGGACGCGGCCGATCCAAAAACCGCGGCGCAAGCGATCGTCGCGGAAATCGCGCAGGCAAAAACCTGAAAAGGGAGACGACAGATGGCGAAAGGCTACTGGATTGGACGGGTCGATGTGCACAACGAAGACGGCTACAAGGCCTACGCCGCGGCCAATCCTGCGATCTTCAAGAAATTCGGCGGCCGCTTCGTGGTGCGCGCCGGCAAATTCGAAAATCCGGAAGGTGGCAGCCGCTCGCGCAACGTCGTCATCGAGTTTCCCGATTATGCCGCGGCGCTGGCTTGCTATCGCTCAGCGGAATATCAGGCCAACATCAAGGTGCGGCAGCCGCACGCGATTGCCGATATCGTCATCATCGAAGGCTACGACGGCCCGCAGCCTTAAATCGCGCGACGCTTTTCAGGATGGCACGCCGTGTCCAAGGCTGTTGGATTCCCCGAGCACTCGCGACGATCGCGCGCGTCCGATCCGCCGGTCATTTCTTCGGCAGCTTGGCCTTGCGGATCGCCGCGACGCATTCGTCCCAATCGCTCTCGATCTCCTCCTGCTGGGCGCTGTCGAGCGCCGACTGCAGTTGATCCAGCTCCGGCTTGGCCGGATGCCGGGCGATCGCTGCCTTGATGGATTTGATGCCGGCGAGGCACGCGGATTTGTCGTCGGCCCGGGCGGGGTTTCCCGCCAGCAGCACGATGGCGACGACGGCCAGCCAAGCGCGATGGCGCATCTCCTTCACTCCTGTCTCGACCAACCGGATTTGCCGGCTGACTGCATGAAACGCCAAGCGGATGATAGCGGTTCCTGACGGCCCGGAAATCCCGGCGCCGTCCGGTTGCTGGCCCGGCAGCGTGCCGCTATACCCGCGAGCAACGGAGACAGCCCAAACCTGAGACGAACCATGGCCGACATGCGGGTGGTGATTGCGGGAGCCGGCGGGCGCATGGGGCGCACGCTGATCCATGCCATTGCCGCGACCAAGGGCTTGGCGCTGGCCGGCGCGGTCGACGCGCCGGGCGCCGCCGTGATCGGCCGCGATGCCGGCGAGCTGGCCGGCCTCGGACCCAACGGCATCAAGGTGGTGAGCGACGTAGCGCCGCTGCTCCAAGCCGCCGACGGTCTGATTGAGTTCACCATTCCCGCCGCCACGCTCGCCTTCGCCGAACTGACCGCCGCCGCCGGCCTCGTCCACGTCATCGGCACCACCGGTCATTCCGCCGAGGAGGAAGCGGTGATCGCGCAAGCGGGCAAGCGCGCGACCATCGTCAAGTCCGGCAATATGAGTCTCGGCGTCAATCTGCTCGCCGCTCTGGTCAAGCGCGTGGCGGCGACGCTCAACGACGACTACGACATCGAGATTTTCGAAATGCATCATAACAAGAAGATCGACGCGCCGTCCGGCACCGCGCTGATGTTCGGCCGCGCCGCGGCGCAAGGCCGCGGCATCGATCTGGCGCAACACGCGGCGCGCGGCCGCGACGGCATGACCGGCGCGCGCCAACCGGGCGACATCGGTTTTGCCTCGCTGCGCGGCGGCACAGTGGTCGGCGAGCACAGCGTGATCTTCGCCGGCCCCGCCGAGCGCGTCGAGCTCACCCACCGCGCCGAGGACCGCCTGATCTTCGCCCGCGGCGCGCTGCACGCCGCGCTTTGGGCGCGCGGCAAGAAGCCCGGGCTTTATTCCATGGCCGATGTGTTGGGGCTTGGCGACACTTAGAACGCGGAGCCCGCCATGACGCCGCAAGCCGCCAACAACAAGCAGCGCCTCATCACAATCTACGTGCTCATCGCCCTGGGCTTCGCCGGCCTGATCGGCGCCCATGAAATTTCCGGGCCGGATGAAAACGCCGACTTGACGCTGCCGTTCATCCTCGCCGGAGCCGGCACTTTATGTTTCGTCGCCGCCGGACTTATGGCGCGCAGGCTGATGAAGGGCGGCGGTTTGCGATAATCGCCGCATGCGGCCGTCTGCATCCGGGCTACTCGCTAAATCCGCTTCGGCACGCTAAATTCGCAGCAGCAGCCGGGCGGCGCCTCATTGGAGTGCAGGCCATGGTGGATAAAATCACTGCACAACGCGACGTGGAATACATTACGGAGCTGCTTGCGAAAGAGACCGACGAGAACCGGCGCGTCATCCTGCAGCGCCTGCTCGCGGACGCAGAAAAACTGCGGCAGTCGGAAGACCCGGAGGAAAACAGCAACAAGAAAACCGCCGCCGGCCAAGCCGACAGCAAAGACGATTGAACTTTTCGCAGCTCATCGCGTCGTTTCTTCCGACCGCCGCCGCCGTCGGCCGCCGCCTTATTCCGCCGCGACCGCCACGTCGGCGATGAACTGCGATGCGTAGACGTTGCGGCGCTTCAGGTTGGCCCGGTACAGCGTCTCGAATTCGGCCGCGGCGAATGAATGGGTCGAGGGCCGCTTGAGCAGGGCCTCGGTCCAGGCCTTGAGCCGCGGGAATTTTTCAACGATGCCGAGCGGCTTGACGCGATCGAGGAAGACATAGCGCTGCAGGAACGGCGCATAGGCGGCGTCGACCAGCGAATATTTGGCGCCGTTGAAAAACGGTCCCGCGCCCTGCTTTTCCAGCGCCCGTTCGAGCTGGCCGAACGCGGCCGGAATTTTCTCGGCCGCCGTCTTGTAGGCGACCTCATCGCTCGCATAGCCGGTCGCCGTCACCGCGCTGGCGAACGTCGGCACATAATCGGTCCAGGCGCGATTGACGGCGCGCAACACCGGATCGTCGGGATGCAGCCGCGGCGCGATCGTCTCATCGAGATATTCGGCGATCGCGTTGGACTCGAAGAGCGATACGGTCTCGGCGATGCGCAGCACCGGCACCTTCTTGTGCGGCGAGATGGCGAGAAACCATTCGGGACGATTATCCGGCTCGATATGCCGGAACTCGAACGGAATGTTCTTCTCGCGCAGCACGATCGCGGCGCGCTGCACCCAGGGGCAGGTCTTGAAGCTCACCAGAAGATATTTTGCCATGTTGTCCTCGCCGGCCGGTTTATGCCGTTTCGCCCGAAATCTATTGCACTTTGCGCGGCAAGGGTAGCCCACATGGCGCAGCGACATGCGGCCCGCTTATCCGGGCTGCTTGCTGGCGCTATGGCAGCAATGTCTGCTCCTCGTTGGTCATCGCCGCAATTTTCGCTGGAGCAATGTGGGGCGGCAGATTTGGCGGTCCGTAGGGCGGCCCGCCGCCGCGCTTTTTGATCACGCTCCAATGGATCCGCTCGTTGATGTGCTCCTCGTCCGGGTTGTTTCGATTGAAGAAGTAGCCATGGCAGATGGCGACAGGAGACAGAACGGTCCGATAGTGCGGAAAATAGTGATCGAGCAACCAACCCCCCTCCGTGGAATCCACCACCCGGCCGCCGACGTTTGGCGCGGTGTTGGCTTTGATGGCGGCAACGTCGAATTCGAGTTGGGTCAGCACTTGCACCCGGGCGATCAGCCAAATGAGAGCGAGGTCCGAAAGGCCACTGTCGGGGTAGCCGCCGCCGACATTGCTATGGGCGCCGGCAAACCAGGTTTGCTCGACATGGCCTTTCGGCGGCTGTCCCTTTCGCATCGTCCAGAATGTCGGCACAAACGGCCGCCGGTGCTCATCGACCCCGAGCGCATGCAACCCTAGTTCGACGTGGTTGCCGAAGCTCGTGTCGTGAAAACCGAGGGTGAAAAGTGTGAAGTATCGCGCCAGCGCGGCCAGGCCGAAGCCCGCGGGGACGCCATATGAGCCGACCGTATCCCAGACCGCCACGCATTTGATGGTGGAAATTTGATGGAAGCTCTCGCGCTTCGCGGCGTAGCTGGCGATGGCCGCTCTGTCGCCGGAACTCGCCGACTCCGGTTGTTGTCGCGACGCCGGCTTGATCCGATAGTGGCTCCACGCCACCTCGAACAGCTGGTCGTCGATGCTGCGCTGAATACCCGACGCGCCGATCAACCCGGCCAGCGCCCGCGCCGCATAGGAGCCGCGCGAAAATCCGCAGAGGTAGAGCTCATCGCCCTCTTGGTAGCGCTGCACGATGTGCTCATAGGCTTCCTTGATGATCGCTTTGAGGCCAAGCCCGATCGCTCCACCCAGCAGCCTCCGCAGCAAGTCGCCTTCGGCGCCGACGCCGGAATGATAATAGACCTCCTGAACGATGTTATCTGTCGCCCTTGGCTTGATGAACACAGCGAGCTTTGCGGCAGGGTCGAGCCGGGCGACGTTTGTATTTCCCGTGGTGGCTTCCTTGTTCCAGGTGCCATCGATCAAAATCACGATCCGTTTCATAGATCGCTCCGCCGTCAGAACGGGGTTGCATTCCGCTATACATTATATCCAAGCGTGCAGCAACGGCGAAGCGAGAGGCGGCTGGCAATGGGACGGCGAGGGTCAATCGGCGCGCAACAACGACGCCCCCGTCATCTCCTGCGGCTTCGGCAATTCCATCAGTTCGAGCACGGTCGGCGCGATGTCGGCGAGGCGGCCTTCGGCGACGAGCGCGCGGTTGCGCGCGCCGAGCAGCATGACCGGCACCGGATTGGTGGTATGCGACGTGTGCGGGCCGCCGGTCTGCGGGTCGCGCATCATCTCGCAATTGCCGTGGTCGGCGGTGACGAGGAGGGCGCCGCCGGATTTTTTGATGGCGTCGGCAATGCGGCTTAAGCCCGCATCGACCGTCTCCACCGCCTTGATCGCCGCCGGCAAGCTGCCGGTGTGGCCGACCATGTCGGGGTTGGCGTAGTTCAGCACGATCAAATCGTATTTGCCCGAATTAATCGCGGCGACCGCCTTGTCGGTCAGTTCCGGCGCCGACATTTCCGGCTGCAGGTCGTAGGTCGCGACCTTGGGCGAGGGCACCATGATGCGGTCCTCGCCGCGATAGGGCTCTTCGCGGCCGCCGTTGAGGAAATAGGTGACGTGCGGATATTTTTCGGTCTCGGCCATGCGCAATTGGGTGCGCCCGGCGTCGGCGACGACTTCGCCGAGGATGTGGGCGAGCGATTGCGGCGGGAAGATCGTCTGCATCAGCTTGTCGAGCTCGTCGGAATATTGCGTCATGCCGACGGCGGCGGCGAAGCGTACGACGCGCTGGCGCGGGAAACCGGAAAAATCCTTATCCAGCATGGCGCCGAGAATTTCCCGCACCCGGTCGGCGCGGAAATTGAAGCACAGCACGCCGTCGCCGTCCTTCATGCCGCGATAATCGCCGACCACCGCCGGGACGATGAATTCGTCGAATTTTTTGTTGGCGTAAGCATCGGCGACCGCCGCCGGCGCGTCGGCAAAGCGCGGCCCTTCGGCCTCGACGATCGCGTTATAAGCCTTGGCGACGCGGTCCCAGCGCTTGTCGCGATCCATCGCATAGTAGCGGCCGCACACGGTGGCGATCGAAACCGACTTCGGCAGCGCGGCGATGAGGCGCTTGATGTCGTCGCCGGCCGATTGCGGCGGCGTATCGCGGCCGTCGGTGAACGCGTGAACCAGCGTCGGCACATCGGCATCGGCGAGAATCTTCGCCAGCGCCGCGGCATGATCCTGATGCGAATGCACGCCGCCAGGCGAAACCAAGCCGATGAGATGACAGGTGCCGCCGCTGTCTTTGAGCTTTGCGATCAGATCGGTGAGCGCCGGCGCATGCTTGATGTCGCCGTTGGCGATCGCCGCGCCGATGCGCGGCAGGTCCTGCACCACGACTCGGCCGGCGCCGATATTGAGATGGCCGACCTCGGAATTGCCCATCTGGCCGTCGGGCAGGCCGACATCCTTGCCGGAAGTGTGCAAGAAACCGTGCGGTCCGTCCTGCCACAGCCGGTCGAAAGTCGGCGTCCTGGCCTGGCGGATGGCGTTGTCGGCGGGGTCGTCGCGCCAACCCCAGCCGTCGAGAATCACCAGCATCACCGGCCGCCGCCGCTGCATGTCGCAAAGTCCTTTCGCTCAGATAACGCCGAAAGGGGTATTGCGGATCGGCGGCGCAGCGTCAATCGAGGCAGGTCACCCTCTCCCCGCGCGGCGGGGAGAGGTAAGATTTACGCCGCCGCCCCGACCTGCCCGGCCTCCCAGCCGAGCATGGCGCGCTTGCGGGTGATGCCCCAGTGGTAGCCGGTGAGTTCGCCGGATTTGCCGACGACGCGATGGCACGGCACCACGAACGACACCGGGTTCTTGCCGACGGCGGCGCCGACCGCGCGCGCGGCGGCTGGCTTATGGATCTTGCTGGCAATGTCCGAATAGGTGGTGAGCCGGCCCATCGGGATCTGCAGCAGCGTTTCCCAGACGCGGACTTCCCAATCGGTGCCGATCAGCACCACGCGCAGCGGCTGACTTGGCTGCCATTGCGAGGAATCGAAAATGCGCCTGGCGATGGCCGTGGTGCGGGCGCTGTCCTCGACATAAGCGGCGCGCGGCCAGCGCGCCTTCATGTCGGCGAGCGCGGCGCGCTCCTCGCCGGGATCGGCGAAGGCGAGGCCGGCAAGCCCGCGCTCGGTCGCCATCACCAGCGCGCTGCCGAACGGCGACGGATGAAAGCCGAAGCGGATCGTCAAGCCTTCGCCGCCCGACTTCCATTCGCCGGGCGACATCGCCTCGTGGGTGACGAACAGATCGTGGAGGCGGCCGGGGCCGGACAGCCCGACCTCATAGGTGGCGTCGAGCACGCTTGCCGAATCGCGCAGCAACTGCCGCGCGCCGTCGAGGGTGAGCGCCTGCAGGAACGCCTTCGGCGTCAGCCCGGCCCAGCGCCGGAACAGGTGATGCAGTTCGGTCGGCGTGACGCCGGCGGCTTCGGCGATGGCTTCGATCTCGGGCTGCTCGCGCCAGTGGCCGCGGATATGGCCGATGGCGCGGCGCACCACGTCGTAATCGGCGGCCGCCGCGGCCAGCGGCATCGGGTTTTGGATGCGATCGGGTGACAACATGGATGCCTCCATTGGTTGCCCCCGATCTAGGCCGTGATCATGCTGCAAACCACCCGAATTCTGCACGCGCTATTTCGCCATTCGCCCGCCCTAGTCAAGCACCGTCCGCGTCGGCCCGCGCCGCGCCTCGCCGAGCGCCGCCGCAAGCGCGGTGGCGAAACTTTTCTTTTCGTCGGGCCCCAAAAATCCGGCGATCGACAGGCGGCGGCCGTGCGACACCAGGAACAGGCGCTCGATGCCGAACTCCTCGTGCACGATGCGGTCGAGCCGCACCCATACCGGATTGAGCGTCCATTCGCGCACCGCGCCGCGCTGGCTGACCTTGCGCACGGTGAGTTCCGTGGCGGTCACCGTCACCTCTTCATAGGCGCGGGCCGCGCGAAAATTGGCGCGGAACGCCAGATACACCAACAGCACATCGAGGCCGAAAAAGCCGAACACCGGCCAGGCGCCGAGCATCAGGAACAGCATGCCGGCGGCGAAACTGATACTGCCGATGCACAGCATGAAGATCAGGAAGCCGGTCGCGCTCAACGAGCGATGCGGCGTGATGACGGCGGAAAAGATCGCCGGCTCGGCGGGCAGGGCATTGCTTCTGGTGTCGTCGTCCATGGCGGCTATTATAATGGCAAGATGCCGCGCAAAACACCCAAGCAAAAGAAATCCACCAGGCAAAGTCTGAAGGCGGCTCGCAAGGGCAAGGCGGCGCGTCTCAAGGACCGTACGGCGCAGGTGAAGGCCGACGCCAAGGCGGCCCACGGCGAACTGCCGCAATGGACCAACGCCGAGATCGAGGAAGCGTTCCGCCGTTTCGCCGCCGCCAATCCGGCGCCGCGCGGGGAGCTCGAGCACGTCAACCCGTTCACGCTCTTGGTCGCCGTCGTGCTGTCGGCGCAGGCGACCGACGCCGGCGTCAACAAAGCGACGCCGGCATTGTTCGCGCTCGCCGATACCCCGGAGCAGATGGTCAAGCTCGGCGAAGCGAAGGTGCGCAACCTGATCAAGACCATCGGCCTTTACCGCACCAAGGCCAAGAACGTGATCGGCCTGTCGCGGCAACTGATCGAGAAACACGGCGGCAAGGTGCCGCACGACCGCGAGGCGCTCGAAGCGCTGCCGGGCGTCGGCCGCAAGACCGCGAACGTGGTGCTCAACGTCGCCTTCGGCGAGCCGACCATTGCGGTCGACACGCATATCTTCCGCGTCGGCAACCGCACCGGGCTTGCGGTCGGCAAGACGCCGGTCGATGTTGAGATGAAGCTGATGCAGGTGGTGCCGGAACGCTACCGGCTGCGCGCCCATCACTGGCTGATCCTGTTCGGCCGCTACACCTGCATCGCGCGCCGGCCGTTGTGCGAGAAATGCATCATCGCCGATCTGTGCAAATGGCCGGGCAAGACGGTCAATGCGCCGCCTGCTTGAGAGAATGAGCGACATCGGGCTTGCGCATGCGAACTCCCTCTCCCCAGAGGCCCCCAGAGGGGAGAGGGTTGGGGTGAGGGGGTTCGGACGTATGAGAAAATCCTCGCCTTCCGAACCCCCTCATCCCGTCCTTCTCCCCTTTGGGGAGAAGGGACGCAGCGTACGCGCTGGCGAACGTCTTCTTAGCCGCCTTCCGCCGCGATTCTCTCTTCCGCCATGGCGTGCAGCGCGGCGCGGTCGAGCTTGTTGGTCGAGGCGAGCGGCAGTTCGTCGACGAACCAGACGAAGCGCGGGTGCTGGTAAGCCGGCGCGTTGGCGAGCGCGAAGCGCTTGACCGCTTCGCCGTCGAGCGCGCGGCCGGGTTTCTTGATGATGAAGGCGACCGGCTTTTGCCCCTTGATGTCGTCGTCGACCGGCACCACGGCGGCCTGGGCGATGTCGGGATGGCGCTCCAGCATGCGCTCGACGTCGGCGGGATAAATGTTTTCGCCGCCGGAGACGAACATGTCGTCGGTGCGGCCGACGAAATAATGAAAGCCGTCGTCGTCGCGGCGAAAAACGTCGCCGGTGATGTAGAAGCCGTCCGGCGTGAGCGGCGGCGCGACATCGGGGCGGTTGTGATAGCCGAGCATCAGGGCCGGGCATTTCATTTCCAGCACGCCTTGTGCGGCGTCGCGGTCGGCGCCGTCGACAAGGCGTAGCGACACTGAAGGATGCGGATAGCCGACCGAAAGCTCGGGCTGCGGCAGTCCTTTGGGATGCGGTCCAAATACCACCGGCCCCGCCTCGGTGGTGCCGTAGGCATTGGTCACCGCGGCGCGCGGCAGCGCCTGGCGCAGCGCCGCCATCAGGCTGGCGCTGACCGGCGCCGAGCCCATGCGCACGAATTCGACGCTGGTGAGATCCGTCGCCTCGAGAGCTGCGGTCTCGCGCAGCATCATGGCGATCATCGGCGGCACCGCGGTGAGCCAGGTGCAGCGGTACTTTCCGATCGCTGCGATATAGGCCGGCGCGGAAAACTGCGGCAGCAGCACGATGGTGGCGTGCGCCGCGCAGGCGAGCTTGGCCAGCGCCAGCGCGTTCATGTGATAGAGCGGCGCCGCGATCAGATAGCGATGCCGGTCGAGCCCCGGCGCCAGCCGCGTTTCCACCACCCAGATGTGGCTTTGGTGCGACAGCACGACGCCCTTCGGCGTGCCGGTCGAGCCGGAGGTGTAGAGGAACATCGCCGGCTCGTTCGGCGCCGGGATCACGGCCTCGAACGGACCGGGATCATGGAACGCATCGAACGCCGCGCCGAATGTCACGCTCGCAATATCGGGCGGGCAGTCCGTCGCGCGCGGCGTGTCGCAGAACACGAGCGCGGCGCCGGCGTCGCGGATGATGAAATGAATGGTCGCGCGCGGGAATTTGAAATTCACCGGCACCGCGACGCAGCCGGCGCGCATGATGCCGTAATAGGAGGCGGTGTATTCGGCGCGATTGGCGGAGAGCAGCGCAATGCGGTCGCCGCGCTTTAGGCCGCGGCTGACCAGCGCGCGGGCGACGCCGTTCGCCATCGTATCGAGCTGCGCAAAGGTGAACTCGCGTGGGCTTGGTTCGCCGCCGAGATCGATGATGGCGATCTTGCCGAGGTCGCGGTCGCGCCGGATCAGATCGCCGAGGTTGATGAAATCGGACATCGCGGCTAGCGGTCCGATATCTCGACGACGGTGTCACCACGCTCCAGTGAGGCGACGATCGCGGAAAGCTTTTGAGCAAAGCTTTTTATGAGCGCGCGTTTGGTCGTGTTTCCGATCCGTACCCACACGACGGCAGGGCCATTGCTGTCCAGCGCTCGCATCATGACAAAATCTTCGAAGCGTGTGACCAGATGAGGTTGTCGGGAGCGGCAATCAGGCCCACGTCGGCAACATGCGTCGCAGGATGCCCGGCGGCGGAAATCTGCCGTGCCAAACTTGGCGGCAGCTGGGCGTCAATCAGAAATCGCACTCTAAGGAAGCCGAATGATCGGATGGTCGGAGAGCCGCGCGGCGTATTCGAGCGTCGCGGTGATATCGGCTTCTTCCAGATACGGATAATCGGTCAGGATTTCCGCCGGCGTCGCTCCGCTGGCCAGAAGCTCCAGGATATCCGTCACACGAATCCGCTGGCCGCGGATGCAAGGCCGACCCCCTAATACGTTAGGGTCGGATGTAATTCGGTCGAGATGGCTTGGCATCGGTTCACCTTCTCAACATGAGCCTTCGGTTGGCGTACATATAGCAAGAATTCCTTCAAAAATCATCCGCGCCGATACCGATTATGCCTTCGGCGGCGGCGCCGGCGCCGTGAAATAAGTGCCGCGGCCGCTGGCGATCAGCTTGCCGTCGAGATCGAAGATTTCCGCCTCGGCGGTCGAAAACTGCGAGCCGGAGCGGACGACCTTGCCGCGGGCGATGAGATCGCCGGGCATGGCGGCGCGATGATAATCGATGCGCATATCGATGGTCGGCACGCCGCGCCCGGTTTGCTTGACCAGCGCGAAATCGGCGGCGAGATCGATCAATGCGGCGAGAATGCCGCCGTGGGTGTAGCGGCGTTCGACATTGACCACCCATTCCTCGCGCCACTTCGCCTTGATCTCGATGCTGTCGTCGCCGACCGCGACCACGGTGAGCCCGAGCCACCGATGAAACGGCGCGCGGGTGATGAGGGCTTGGATGTGCTCTAATGTCACTTGTTCGCTCATGTTTGTACCTGACGACGGATGACGGACGACGGAGGACAGATGAAGAGGCGGCTCGCGTTGAATCCGTCCTCCGTCGTCCGTCCTCTGTCGTCCGTCACGGCTTCACCACCACTTTGCCGATGACCTCGCGGTCCTGGATCAGGCGCAACCCTTCGCGGGCTTGTTCGAGCGGCAGCACCTTGTCGATCACCGGCTTGATCTTGCCGGCGCCGATCAATTCCATCAGTGCGGCGAGATTGTCGTCGTAAAAACTGTTGGAGCCGATGATTTGCAATTCGAAGCTCCAGACATAGCGCAAATCTTCCTTCGGGTCGTAGCCGGCGGTGGCGCCGCAGACCAATAGCTTGCCGCCGCGCTTGAGGCAGCGCAGCGACGGCAACCAGGTATCGCCGCCGGTGAAATTGACCACCACGTCGACGCCGCCGTCGTAAGTCCGCCGCTGCGGCTTGCCGTATTTTTCGACCGCCCATTTCGACCAGTCGGTCTTGGTGTAATCGATCGCCTCGTCGGCGCCCATGGTTTTGAGCCGCGCCAGTTTTTCAGCGCTCGACGCGCAGGCGATGACTTCGGCGCCGAGCATCTTGGCCAAGAGCACGCAGCCGGTGCCGACGCCGCCCGAGGCGCCGAGCACCAGCACGCGGTCGCCGGCCTTCACGGTCTGATGGGTGATCAGCATGCGATGCGCCGTGCCATAGGCGACCGGCAGCGACGCCGCGTCTTGGAAGCTCACGCCCGCCGGCATGGCGACCAGTTGGTCGGCGGCGACGGCGCAATATTCCGCCATGCCGCCATCGAGCATTTCGCCCATGAGGCCTTTTGTCTTGTTCACCGGATTGACCAGCACCCGGTCGCCGGCCTTCCAGCCGGCCACGCCCGGCCCGACTTCGGCGATCTCGCCCGCCATATCGAGGCCGATGATCACCGGCAGCGGCACCTTGATGCCGGGCATGCCACGAACCGTGAACACGTCGTGGTAGTTGAACGAAGCCGCGCGCACGCGGATGACGACGTGGCCGTCGGCGGCCTTGGGCGTCGGGTAATCGCCGACGACTTCAAGGTCGTCGAGGCTGCCATGCTTGCGCAGAACCAGGGCTCGCATGAATTTATTGATCCTTCGCACGCCGCGCCCGCGAGGGCGGACCCGTCCTTAAATTGCACGGTCGACCGCAGCGCAGAGTGAAATTGAAGTCAAGGATGCCTTTGGCACCGCCGTAGGCGGCGGCCCTTCGGGCCGTCCTTGACTTCAATTTCACTCTGCGCTCACTGCTACCGTGCAATTTAAGGACTATTGGCTGCAAGGGAGCAGCCATGTCTGCAGGTTATCATCATGCAGGAAAACTTCCGCCAGTTCCTCGACCGCCTGCGCCAGAACGGCGAGCTTGTCGACCTGCACCAGCCGGTCGACATCCGCCATATCGCCACCCTGGTCGACCAGGCCAAGACCGCGCTCTATTTCCACAACGTCATCGGCTACGACATGCCGGTGGTCTCCGGCATCATCCGCTCGCGCGAGCGCGCCATGATGGCGCTCGGCGCCGACACCTATCGCGAAATCGAGGACAAGCTCTCCCAGGCGATCGCCAAGCCGATCCCGCCGAAATACGTCAAGACCTCGCCGGCCCGCGAAGTGACGCGGGTCGGCGACGACGTCGACCTCTACAAGCTGCCGATCCCGATGTCGTCGATCTACGACGGCGGGCCGATGATCACCGCGGGCGTGGTGATCGCGCGCGATCCGGAGCTCGGCTTCAATTCCGGCATCTACCGCTTCATCGTCAAGGAAAAGGCGCTGACCGGCATCGACCTGGTGACGCCGAACAACATGCGGCTGTTCGTCCAGCGGGCGCTGGAGCGCGGCGAGCCGCTGCCGATCTCGATCTCGATCGGCACCCACCCGGTCGAGATCACCGGCTCCGGCTATCGCGCCCCGCTCGGCGTCGACGAGATGGCGATCGCTGGCGGCATCCGCGGCGAGCCGGTTAAGCTGGCGCCGTGCCAGACCGTCGACGTGCCGTACATCGCCGACGCCGAGATCGTGCTCGAGGCCGAAGTGTTGCCGACCGGCTGGACTTATCCCGAAGGAAGGTTCGGCGAGTTCACCCGGCTGATGGGCGGGCTGCACTGGAATCCGCTGGTGCGCATCAAGGCAATTTCGATGCGCAAGGACGCGATCTACTACAATCTGCACATGCCGTGGGAGAACACCTGGCTGGCGGCGCCGACGCGCTACGCCTCGATCCGCGCCGCGCTGCGCACCGCCGGCGTTCAGGTCAAGGACATCAATGTCACACTCGGCGGCTGCGCCTTCTGGCACGCCGTGATCTCGATCAAGAAGCAGCCCGGCGAGGGCAAGAACGCTTTGCTTGCCGCGTTATCGGTGATGGATCTCAAGCACGTCGTCGTGGTCGACGACGACATCGACGTCAACGATCCGACCGAGGTGGAATGGGCCATCGCCACCCGCGTGCAGGGCGACCGCGATGTGATGGTTGTTTCCAACGCGCGTGCCAAACCGCTCGATCCGAGCCTGCCGCAGGGCTACGGCGTGGTGCCGACCGGCGCCAAGGTCGGCATCGACGCCACCATTCCGGAAAACGTCCCGCGCGAATATTACGAGCGCATCACCTACGCCTATGCCGACCGCGCCAGGATCGACGACTATGTCGGCGGCAAGAAGGACTTCGCCGGCGAAGCCGGCGACGACGCGGCGGTGACGGCACTGGCTGCGGAAATTTTGGCAACGATCGCCAAGGCGCCGCTCTATTACACCGACGTCGCTGAAAAATTCGCCCGCTACGATTTCCGCACCATCGCGCAGGCCATCGGCCATCTGCACGCCACGGAAAAGCTCTGGCAGGATTCACGCGGGCGGCTCTGCGTGCGCGGCTCGGAGTTCGCCGCCAAGCCGCCGGGAAAATAATTTTCCGCCCCGCGAAGCGGGGAGGGGGCGCGGGCCTCAACACAACGCAAGCGTCCTAAATTTGCTCGGGCATGCGAGCCTGTTCTTCAACGGCAACGAAGCGACGAGTCAGGCGGCGCCCTAAGCCCTAAATATAGCCATCGTCGTTCACAGCAAGCGCAGCCGCCAAATTCACGACGCCGCCGTCCGGCTGCGCCCTATTGGCGCCCTCGATCTGCGTCCCTATCTGCCGGTAAGGGACGCCCGGGCGGGCCACAGCGGTCCAATCAGGAGATACGAAGATGCCAAACGTAACGAAAATTGCGCTTGCCGCCGCCATCGTTCTCAGCACCGCCGTCGCGGCATCGGCCGCGACCCAGAATCATCGCATCGTCCGCAGTCATGCGGCGACCTATAACACCGCCCCGCCGATCATCAGCGATGCGTGTCAGCCCGTCGGCCCGCCTTGCCGGACGCACCCGGATAGCTGGTGAGGCCTGCTCCTTTAGCGCGTCCTGACGCGGACCGCCGCGACCGCCATTCTCGGCTGCAGATTCACCGGCTGCATGAACAGCCATTCGCAATACGTGGTGGCGCGTTCGCGCCTCGGCGCCGGCTCGACTGCGACGTGGTCGCGGCACGCTTTCGAGCAATAGGGCCGCTTGCCGAACAAGCCGCGGCGGTGGGAGACCAGGCCGATACCGTGATTGCAGGCGGGGTTGGCGCATTTCATGACACTCTCCTGCGGCATTCACTTGTGTCCGAACCGGGGACCTATTGGTCTGACAGCCGAGCGCGGCCGAGGTTCAACGGCGCCGGCGAATCGGCGAAAATCGTTGCCGGCCAAAGACTTAGAAAAAGGCAGCCCGGATCGAGCGAAACCCAATCCGGGATCACGCTTGCGGTAATGCCCAGGCATGCGATGGGTTTTGCTTCGCTTTGCTACGCGCTTAAATTTGGCCGGGGCGCCTGCACAAAGAGCGGTCTACAATGTTGGGAATACCGAGACGGCACAGTCACTTTGTCTTCGGCGTCATTCAGTCCGGGCTGACCAGCTTCATCGCGGCCGGCGTGGCAAGCTTTCCGCTGTGGGGAAGCGGCCGCTTTCTGCAGGACTGGATGCTCTCATGGCTGATCTCATGGGTGATGATGCTGCCGGCGGTGCTGTTCGCTGCTCCGGCGATCCGCTCGCTTTCACACGCGCTCACCCGCGAAGACTGAGCAGATGCGTTCTTTACTGACGGATAAACTTTGCCAGCTGCTCGAGCGGAAATATCGCGAAACGGAAAAACTGCCCGCTGCCGCAAATGATCGCCGGTCAATGCAACTTCACATGCGGTTCGGTGCGCCGCGTCATCGAACGCGCGATGGTATCGAGGGCGACTTTCAACAGGCCGTGCAGGGCCGTCTCGTGCATTTTGTAAAGCGAACGATACATCAAGCGGGCGAAATATCCTTCGACCAAGAGGCCTTTGCCGGCGATGAAGCCCATCAGGCTGCCGATCGTGCTGAATTCACCGAGCGATACCAGCGACCCGAAATCGCGATAGCGGAACGGCGCGACCGGCTGGCCGGCTAATCGGCGCGGCATCTGTTTGAAGAGATATGAGGCTTGCTGGTGGGCGGCCTGCGCGCGCGGCGGGACCGGTTGCGTCTCGCCGGCCTCGACCAGATAGGCGCAATCGCCGAAAGCGAAGATGTCATCGTCGCGGGTCGTCTGCAGCGTCGGACGCACGACAAGCTGGCCGCTAGAGGAGGCCTCGAGCCCATCGAGGTTCTTCAGCATGTCGGGACCGCGTACGCCCGCCGACCACACGACCAGCTCCGACGGTATGAATTCGCCGCCGGCGAGCTGCACGCCATCGCGCCTGACTGCGGTGACGCGGGCGCCGGTTCGGACTTCGACGCCGAGTTGAAGGAGCAGCCGCGTGGTGGCGTCGGACAGCCGCTTGGGCAGCATCGGCACGATGCGATCGGCCGCCTCGATCAAGGTGATTTTGATGTCCTTGTCGGGATCGATCTTGTCGAGGCCGAACGCCACGACGCCGCGCACGGTGCGGTGCAGTTCCGCCGACAGTTCCGTGCCGGTGGCTCCGGCGCCAATGATCGCAACGTGAAGCTGGCCCGGCCGGACCGGTTCCGCCTGGGTGTGGGCGAGCAGGCAGGCGTTGACGAGCCGGCGATTGAACCGCTGCGCCTGCTCGGGCGTATCGAGGCGGATGGCGTACTCGTTCACGCCCGGAGTGCCGAAATCGTTGCTGACGCTGCCGATCGCGATCGCCAGCGTGTCGTATCCGACCGAACGCTCCGGCGTGATCAAGCGGCCCTCGTCGTCGCGACTGGCGGCAAGATGCACCGAGCGCCGGGCGCGATCGAGGCCGATCATTTCGCCGAATCTGTAGCGAAATCCGTGCCAATGGGCCTGGGCGAGATAGTCCAGTTCATGTTGTGAAACGTCCATGCTGCCGGCGGCGACTTCGTGGAGCAGCGGCTTCCACAGATGCGTGCGCGCCTTCTCGATCAGCGCAATATCCGCGCGGCCGCGCCGCCCCAGCGTGTCGCCCAGGCGCGTCACGAGCTCAAGTCCGCCGGCGCCGCCGCCAACGACAACGATGCGATGGAGACTGCGACTCGGGGTGGCGGTCGACATTGAATTGTCCGCTGCAGCACCGGTCATGGTTGAAGCTTCAGACCCGCCAGCGCAACCCGCAAATTCGCGCTGAGTCTATGATCGGGGTAGGGAGGTGTCTATCGAGCCGCGATGGCGCCTGCGGTCAAAAGCGCAAGCGACAAGACCAAGCATCAGGAACAGGCTGAGGCCTTTCGCCAGGCCAGCCCGCGAACTTGGCGTCGATGCCGGCGCCGGTTTGCAAACAGACATATTCGCTCTAATATTCATAGGACTTGTTTCCGCCACGCCAGCCGGTGATTCCGGTTGGCAGGAGCGAAAGCGGTTCTCGAGCTGCGGCGCTCCACTCCCTTTGACGCGGGGGCGGAAATTATCATTCCGCCGCGGCCTTCGGCGCGCGTTGCGGCAGGCGGTCGCGGAAAGCCGGCAAGATTTCCTCGGCGATCGCCGTCATGTTGGCGCGCGCCATCTCGTTCGGCATAGTGCCGAACTGGGTCTTGGTCAGCGAGGTGTTGAAGCCGGCGAGATCCTGATATTCGGCGAGCTTTTCGCGCACCGTCTCCGGCGAGCCAATAATCACCACGCCCGACGCCATCAGCTCTTCGATCGACGCCTGCTTGCCGGTGACCTTCACCGCGCGCACGCGCTTCATAGAGGCGGTGTCGGTGTAGCCCGGCGGCAGCAGCATCTCGGTCGGCATTCTCAAAAGGTAATTGACCAAAGCTTCCAGATGCGGCTTTGCCTCTTTCACCGCCTTCTTGTCGGTGTCGCCGACGTAAATCGTGTTCGACCACGCCAGCTGGTCGGGCGAGGCCCGGTAGCCGGCCTTTTCCGCCTCGTCGCGGTAGAGCTGAAAAAATTTCGCCACCGCCGCGATCGGGCTCAAGGTCTGGCAATAGGTGTAGCGCATCTTCGCCGCCCAGCGGATGGTCGAGCCGGAGCCCTGCGACGGAATCCAGATCGGCGGATGCGGCGTCTGATAGGGCCGCGGCCACGGATTGACGTAGCGGAACTGATAATGCTTGCCGGAAAAGGCGAACGGCCCCGGCTCGGTCCACGCCCGCACGATCAGATCGTGCGCCTCGGCGAAACGCTCCTGGGAATTGGCCGGGTTGATGCCGGTGGCGTGATATTCGGCGCCGATGCCGCGCACGAAGCCGGCGATGAGGCGGCCGCGGGTGAGGTTGTCGAGCATCGCGTATTCTTCGGCGATGTTCAGCGGATTGTTCTGCAGCGGGAGCGCGCGGCCGAGAATCGCGATCTTGGCGTGCTTGACGCTGCGCGCCAGCGCGCCGGCCAGGACGCCCGGGATCGGCATCATGCCGTAGGCGGTCTGATGATGCTCGTTGAGGCACACGCCGTCGAAGCCGAGCTGGTCGGCGAATTCCATCTGGTCGAGATAGTCGTGATAGAGCTCGGCGCCGAGCTCGGGGTCGTAATGGCTGTTGGAGAACGTCACCCAGGCGGAGCCGTTCTTGGCGATGGCGTCGAGATCGACATGCGCATACGGCATCAGATGGAAGTTGAAGAACTTCATGGCTTGATCCTATGCGGCCTTCTTGCGCGCGCCCAAAAAAGTTTCCAGCGCGGCGACGAAGGCGTCCGGCTTCTCGAGCTGGGGGACGTGGCCGCATTCCGGCACGATCACCACTTTGGCGCCGGGGATCGCCTTCTGATAGGCGAGCGCGTGCTCCTTCGGGAACATGCGGTCGTGATCGCCCCAGATCAAAAGCGTCGGCACGTCGATGCGGTGCAGCCATTTGCCGAGATGCGGATCGTGGCCGCGCGGCTGCCAGGTGAGTTTCGCCACCGTGGTGCGGTTCTTCAGCGTGACGTCTTCCAGTTCCGGCCGCAGCGCCCGCGCGATGATGTCGTCGGCCTTGCTGCGATCGTAGAAGAAATCGCGCAGCCGCTCTTCGTCGCTGCGCAGGAACGGATCGAGCTGCTCCACGCCGGGCACGTAGAGGCCGGCGGAGCCGGCGAGCGTCAGCGAAGCCAAGCGTTGCGTGTTGCGCACGGCGAGTTCGGTCGCGATCCAGCCGCCGAGCGACAGCCCGACCAGGTTGACGTCCTTGAGTCTCAGCTCATCGAGCAGGTCGAGATAGAAATAGGCGAGGTCGTGGACGGTGTCGAGCCAGTCCGGCGTGTCGGATTCGCCAAAGCCCGGATGTTCCGGCGCGATGACGTCGAACTTTTCCGCGAGCTGCGCCATGAATGGCAGCCAGTTCGCGCCCGACGCGCCGTGCAAAACCACGAGCGGGCTGCCGGCGCCGCCACGCATCAGCCGGATGCGGCAGCCTCGGACCGCAAGCACCGACGTCGAAAAATCCGCCATGGGGAAAGTTTGGAGATTGGCAGGGAAGGCGTCAAGGAGGTCCGCGTCATTCCGGGGCCGCGCACAGCGGACTCGACGCGGAGCTTGTCATCGGGCCGGCCACTTCGGGCCGGACCCGTTGGCGTCGATCCGGAATGACGGGCTAAAACAGAAAATAACGCTGTGCCATCGGCAAAGTTTCCGCCGGCGCGCAGGTCAACAATTCGCCGTCGGCGCGCACCTCGTAAGTCTCCGGATCGACCTCGATATCCGGCGTGGCGTCGTTGTGGATCATGCTTTTCTTGGAAATTTTTCCTCGCGTATTTTGCACCGCGAAAAATTCCTTCTCGATGCCGAGCTTTTTGCGCAAGCCGGCCTGCACCGCGGCCTTCGAGGCGAACACCACCGACGACGCGGTGCGGGCGCGGCCGAAGGCGCCGAACATCGGCCGGTAATGCACCGGCTGCGGCGTCGGGATCGAGGCATTGGGATCGCCCATCGGCGCGGCGACGATGGAACCGCCCTTGATGATGCAATCGGGCTTGACGCCGAAGAACGCCGGCGACCACAGCACCAGGTCGGCGAGCTTGCCCTTCTCCACCGAGCCGATCAGCTTCGCCACGCCGTGGGCGATCGCCGGGTTGATGGTGTATTTGGCGACGTAGCGTTTGACCCGCATGTTGTCGTTGTCGCCTTTTTCCGCTTTCAACCGGCCGCGCTGCTTCTTCATCTTGTCGGCGGTCTGCCAGGTGCGGATGATGACCTCGCCGAGCCGGCCCATGGCCTGCGAATCCGACGACATCATCGACAGCGCGCCGATGTCGTGCAGAATGTCTTCCGCCGCGATGGTTTCCTTGCGGATACGGCTTTCGGCGAACGCCAGATCCTCGGCGATCGACGGATCGAGATGGTGGCACACCATCAGCATGTCGAGATGCTCGTCGATGGTGTTCTTGGTATAGGGCCGCGTCGGATTGGTCGACGACGGCAGCACGTTCTTCAAGCCGGCGACCTTGATGATGTCGGGGGCGTGGCCGCCGCCGGCGCCTTCGGTGTGGAAGGCATGGATGGTGCGGCCCTTGAACGCCTTGATGGTGTCCTCGACGAAGCCGGATTCGTTGAGCGTGTCGGTGTGGATCATCACCTGGATGTCGTAGTCGTCGGCGACGGAGAGACAGCAGTCGATCGCCGCCGGCGTCGTGCCCCAATCCTCGTGCAGCTTCAGCGCGCAGGCGCCGGCCTTGATCATTTCCTCGAGCGCCGCCGGCCGCGACGCATTGCCTTTGCCGGCGAAGCCGAGGTTGACCGGAAAATCGTCTGCCGCCTGGATCATGCGCGCGAGGTGGAACGGGCCGGGCGTGCAGGTGGTGGCAAACGTGCCGTGCGCCGGGCCGGTGCCGCCGCCGAGCAGCGAGGTGACCCCCGACATCAGCGCATCGTCGACCTGCTGCGGGCAGATGAAATGGATGTGGGTGTCGAAGCCGCCGGCGGTGAGGATCTTGCCTTCGCCGGCGATCACCTCGGTGCCGGGCCCGATGATGATGGTGACGCCGGGCTGGATGTCGGGATTGCCGGCCTTGCCGATGGCAAAAATCTTGCCGTCCTTCAGTCCGACATCGGCTTTGACGATGCCCCAATGGTCGAGGATCAGTGCATTGGTGATGACGGTGTCCACCGCGCCCGCCCGGTTGGTGATCTGCGACTGGCCCATGCCGTCGCGGATCACCTTGCCGCCGCCGAACTTCACCTCCTCGCCGTAACTGCAAAAATCCTTCTCGACCTCGATGATCAGATCGGTGTCGGCAAGCCGCACGCGGTCGCCGGTGGTCGGGCCGAACATGTCGGCGTAAACGGCGCGGCTCATGGTCGACGGCATGACTTACCTCTTGCCGCGCGCGGTGATTGCTTTGCCGACGAGGCGGTCGCTCTCCTCGCGGCTGACCGGTCGCGCGTAGGCCGCGCCTTTGCCGAGTATCGCCGTGGCCGGCCGGTTCCGCGGCAGGACGAAAACCTCGCCGGTGCGATGCAGGAAGAATTCGATGCCGTCGCCGGGGCCGACGCCGAGCGATTTGCGGATTTCCACCGGCAGCGTGACCTGCGCCTTCGATGTTAGTTTGGCTTGAAAGGTCCCCATGATCGTGCCTTACATTAGTTCCTGTTATTCAAGGGGTAAGGTTTCTTGCAAGCGAAGCCAGCTTGCCTGAAATCCCCAGTGTTATCCCCAAACGTCTTTCGCGCTCGCGACGGCACGCTTTAACTTGCCACTGCCAACCGGCGCGGTATCCTCATTGCCAGATCGCTCGCGTTTGGTTCTGCCGGATGTGACGATCGCCAAGGTCGGATTGGCCTGGGTGCGAGGCGGCTATCAGCAGCGCACCATGTGGTAGATTTGATCCTGGTTCCCAGTGGCGGATAGCAGCGCTGAGAACGTGACGGGCGGGCGCAAGCTCGCCCGTCATGATTCTTGCGGGACGCATTTTGCACGGCGTCATTTCTTCAGCTTTCCCATGATCGCCTGGCGGAACCCGTAGACGGTGCGCCGGCCGGCCACCGCGACCAGCGTCACCTCGCGGCTCTGGCCGGGCTCGAAGCGCACCGCGGTGCCGGCCGGAATGTTAAGCCGCATGCCGCGCGTCTTGGCGCGGTCGAATTGCAGCGCCGGATTGGTCTCGAAAAAGTGGTAGTGCGAGCCGACCTGAATCGGCCGGTCGCCGCTGTTGGCGACCGCCAGCGTCACCGTCTTGCGGCCCTTGTTGAGCTCGATGTCGCCGGGCTTGATGAAATATTCACCGGGGATCATCTGCACCTCATCTGATCGGTTCGTGCACGGTGACGAGCTTGGTGCCGTCGGGGAACGTCGCCTCGACTTGGATTTCGGCGATCATCTCGGCGATGCCGTCCATCACCTGGGCGCGCGTGATGACGTGAGCGCCGGCTTCCATCAATTCGGCGACGCTGCGGCCGTCGCGCGCGCCTTCGAGGATGAAATCGGAGATCAGCGCCACCGCTTCGGGATGGTTGAGCTTGACGCCGCGCTCGAGCCGCCGCCGCGCCACCATCGCCGCCATGGCGATCAACAACTTGTCCTTCTCGCGCGGGGTGAGATTCATGGCGCCCTTTCAGTTCAGCCACAGCCGCGGCAGCGGCGAAGCATCGAGCGCGGTGAGCACGGCAACGAGATCGCGGCGCAGCGCCGCGCCGTGCGTCGCAACCAGCCGCGCCACGACGAGCCCGTTCCAGGCCGATATGCCGACTTCGCCGACGAAACGCTGTTGCATGGCGCGAACCGCCTCGGCATCGCTGTCGCTGCCGGGGCATTTGATCACGCTTGCCACGGCCACGCCGCCGCTGGTGACCGCACGTTGCGCCAGGCGCTGCGCAATCGCGCCGTCGAGCCGCAGCGTTTCGGCAAACACCAGCGCGCCGCCGACGCGCAGCCGCCAGCGGTCGAAGAATTGACCCTGGATTACTGTTTCGCCCATGGCGGAGCGGCCGAACACGGCGGCTTCCGCCAACAGCAGATTGGCGTCGCGCGCCAGCTCGACGTCGATAGAGCGCCGCAGCTGAACTTGATCGAAGACGATCGTCTCCTGCGGCAGCCACGCCAGTGCGCCGCCGGGACCGACTTCGAGCTTGATGCCGATGTTAGTATCGGGCCCGAGCGAGCGGTAGATTTTCTCCGCCGCCGCCGTGGTGACGGTCAGCCGCGCGCCGGCGCCGACTTTGATGTCAACGGCGAAGCGATCGCCGCCGGCCATGCCGCCCGCAGTATTGACGATGACCGCTTCCAGCGTGGCTTGGCTCGCACCGTTCGGAAACCGCACCCGCAGCGAGCCGGCCTCGTGGACGCGCCCGCGCCGGCTGCCGCCGGGTCCCGCATCGACGGTGAACGCGATCCTGCCGACGGCGCGATTGCCGGCAAAAATTTCGTTGCGCAACGGCGCGCTCCCCAGCATCAGATCAGCCATCCCATATCGCGTATCAGATCGCCATGGCGCGCTTGAGCGCGCCCTCGTCGAGATCGTCGCGGTTGCACGAATAGACCACGGCGCCGCGGTCCATGACGGCGAAATGGTCGCCGAGTTCGCGGGCAAAGTCGAGATATTGCTCGACCAGCACGATGGCGATCTTGCCGAGCGCGCGCAGATAGGTGATGGCGCGGCCGATATCCTTGATGATCGACGGCTGGATGCCTTCGGTCGGCTCGTCGAGCAGGAGCAGCCGCGGCCGCATCACCAGGGCGCGGCCGATGGCGAGCTGCTGCTGCTGGCCGCCGGAGAGATCGCCGCCGCGCCGGCGCAGCATCGATTCGAGCACCGGGAACAGCGAAAACACGTCGTCCGGCACGCTGTGCTCGGTGCGCGGCAGCGGCGCGAACCCGGTGCGCAGATTTTCCTCGACCGTCAGCAGCGGAAAGATTTCGCGGCCCTGCGGCACATAGGCGATGCCGCGCCGCGCCCGCTCCGGCGGCTTCAGCGCGGTGATGTCGCTGCCCTCCCAGGTGATGGTGCCGCGGCTCACCGGCTGCTGGCCGGCCAGCGCATCGAGCAGGCTGGTCTTGCCGACGCCGTTGCGCCCGAGCACGCAAGTGACCTTGCCGGGCTCGGCTTTGAGCGACACCGCGCGCAGCGCCTGCGCGGCGCCGTAGTGGAGATCGATGGATTGCACGTCGAGCATGTTGTTATCGCGAATGGCGAATGGCGAATGGCGATTTTGGTCGAGTTCTATTCGCTATTCGCCATTCGCTATTCGCCCCCTTTCATCTTCCCAAATACACTTCCACCACGCGCTCGTTCTGCGAAACCTGATCGATCGAGCCCTCGGCCAACACCGAGCCTTCGTGCAAACAGGTTACCTTGACGCCGAGGTCGCGCACGAAGGTCATGTCGTGCTCGACCACGACGACGGTATGTTCCTTGGCGATCTCCTTGAGCAGTTCCGCGGTCTGCCGCGTTTCCGCGTCGGTCATGCCGGCGACCGGTTCGTCGACCAGCAGAAGCTTCGGATCCTGCGCCAGCAGCATGCCGATTTCGAGCCATTGCTTCTGGCCGTGCGACAGGCTGCCGGCAAGGCGGTCGCGCACTGGCGTGAGCCGCGTGGTCTGCAGAATTTCGTCGATGCGGCGGCGCTCGGCCGGCGTCTGCCGCCACCACAACGTGGTGCGCGCGCGGTGATCGCCGTTGAGCGCCAGTTCCAGATTGTCGAACACGGTGTGGCTGTCGAACACGGTCGGCTTCTGGAATTTGCGGCCGATGCCGAGCTTGGCGATTTCGGTCTCGTCGAGCTTGGTGAGATTGTAAACGCCGTTGAACATGACGTCGCCGCTGTCGGGCCGGGTCTTGCCGGTGACCACGTCCATCATCGTGGTCTTGCCGGCGCCGTTCGGCCCGATGATGGCGCGCATCTCGCCGGGCGCGATGGTGAAGGACAGATTGTTGAGCGCGCGAAAGCCGTCGAACGACACGGTGACGCCGTCGAGATAGAGGAGCGCGGTGGTGAGTGCTTCCATCGTCATTCCGCCGGCAGCGGCTCCCTGACGCCGTCTTCGGCGGCGGCCGAGACGCGGGCGCGGCGCAGCGCGGTCCAGTGATGCAAGGTGCCGACGACGCCGCGCGGCAATAGCAAGGTGACGCCGATGAACAGGCTGCCGAGCATGAACAGCCAGTACGGCGCCAGCACGCCCGAGGTGAAATAGGTCTTGCCGTAATTGACCAGCACGGCGCCGAGCGCGGCGCCGGTCAGCGTGCCGCGGCCGCCGACCGCGACCCAGATCACCGCCTCGATGGAATTGCCGGGTGCGAATTCGCTCGGATTGATGATGCCGACCTGCGGCACGTAAAGCGCGCCGGCGATGCCGGCCATGCAGGCCGACACCGTGAACACGAACAGCTTGTAGGATTCCACCCGATAACCGAGGAAGCGGGTGCGCGCCTCGGCATCGCGGATGGCGATCAGCACCTTGCCCAACTTCGAGGTGACGACGGCGCGGCAGACTAGAAAACCCGCCATCAGCGCCACGCAGGAGATCGAAAACAGCACGTTGCGCGTGGCTTCCGCCTGCACGTTGAAGCCGAGCAGGTCCTTGAAGTCGGTCAGCCCGTTATTGCCGCCGAAGCCGAAATTGTTGCGGAAGAAGCCGAGCATCAGCGCATAAGTGAGCGCCTGGGTGATGATCGACAGATAAACGCCGCTGACGCGGCTGCGAAACGCGAACCAGCCGAACACGAAAGCGAGCGCGCCCGGCACCGCGACGATCATCAGCAGCGCGTAGGGCAAATGCTGGAAGCCGTACCAGTAGAGTGGCAATTCCTTCCAGTTCAGGAACACCATGAAATCGGGCAGGATCGGATCGGCATAGACGCCGCGGGTGCCGATCTGCCGCATCAGATACATGCCCATGGCATAGCCGCCGAGCGCGAAGAACGCGCCGTGGCCCAGCGAGAGAATGCCGCAATAGCCCCAGATCAGGTCGATCGACAGCGCCAACAGCGCGTAGCAGATATATTTGCCGAACAATGCCACCAGATAGGTCGGCACATGCAGGCCTGAGGATTGCGGCACCGCCAGATTGAGGATCGGCACCACGACCGCGATCGCCGCGACGACGATGAGGAAAATCGTCGCGCTGCGGTCGAGCGAGCGGATGAGGATGTGCGAGGTCACGCTTCCACCGCCCGGCCCTTGAGCGCGAACATGCCGCGCGGCCGTTTCTGGATGAACAGGATGATCAGCACCAGGATGGCGATCTTGCCGAGCACCGCGCCGGCGACCGGTTCGAGGAATTTGTTGGCGATGCCGAGCAGGAACGAGCCGACCAGCGTCCCCCACAGATTGCCGACGCCGCCGAACACCACGACCATGAAGCTGTCGATGATGTAGCCCTGGCCGAGATTGGGGCTGACATTGTCGATCTGGGAGAGCGCCACGCCGGCCATGCCGGCGATGCCCGAGCCCAGCCCGAAGGTCAGCGCATCGACCCGGCTGGTGCGGATGCCCATCGACGCTGCCATGGCGCGGTTCTGGGTCACGGCGCGCATTTCCAGGCCGAAGCGGCTGAAGCGCAGCAGCCCGAGCAGCGCGACGAAGACGGCGAGCGCGAAGCAGATGATCCACAGCCGGTTATAGGTGATGGTGATGCCGCCGAGGTCGAAGGCGCCGCTCATGAACGACGGATTGCCGACCTCGCGATTGTTCGGGCCGAAACCTGTGCGCACCGCCTGCTGCAGGATGAGCGATAGCCCCCAGGTCGCCAACAGCGTCTCCAGCGGCCGGCCGTAGAGAAAGCGGATGATGCAGCGCTCGATCAGGATGCCGACGCAGCCGGCGACGACGAACGCCAGCGGAATGGCGATGGCCAGCGAATAGTCGAACAGCGCCGGATTATGGGTTCGGATCGCGTCCTGCACCACGAAGGTGACATAGGCGCCGATCATGACCATCTCGCCGTGCGCCATGTTGATCACGCCCATGACGCCGAAGGTGATGGCGAGCCCTATTGCCGCGAGCAGCAGCACCGAGCCGAGCGAAATGCCGTACCAGGCGTTCTGCACGCCGTTCCAGATCGAAAGGCGGTTCTGCACGGCGGCGGCGGCGCTGGCGGCGGCTTTGACGACTGGCGCCGCGGTACCGCTCGGCAGGCTCTGCAGCAGCCCGAGCGCGTCCTGATCGCCGCGTTGCTGGATGATCGGAATGGCGGCGAGCTTGTCCTCGTCCTTGGTGTCGTCGCTGGTGAGAATGATCGCGGCGCGCGCCTGCAGCAGCGCCCGCTTGATGCGCGGGTCCTGCTCCTTGTCGATGGCGCTCTGGAGCGTCGCCAGCGCGCTCTGCTCGCGCGACTTGAACACCGCTTCCGCCGCGTCGAGCCGCTTGCCCGGATCGGGCGACATCAGCGTCAGGGCGCCGAGCGCGGCGTCGATGGTGCCGCGCAGCCGATTGTTGATGCGGACACTGTCGAGATCGGCCGGCGCCTCGCCGGCGACCTGTTGCCCGGTTGCGGGATCGGTCAGCTTGCCGGCATCGTCCTGGATATAGACCGCCTTGCGCTCGGCGCTGAACATGAGATGGCCGTCCTGCAAGGCGCGGATGATGGCTTCCGCCCGCGGGCTGCCGCTCGCGGCGACGGCGTTGACGCCGTCATTGGTGTCGCTGAAATCGTCGGTGGTGAAGTTTGCCAGCGCTTCGTCGAGGCTCGCTGCGTGTGCGTTCGCGCCGGCCAGAACGAGGCCGAAGGCCAACAGCAGCGCGGCGAGGCAAGCTCGGCAAAAACCCATTGCAAAAGAATCCCGGAGGCATAACTGCGGGAAGGCGGCACGCCGCCTCCCCGCAAACTTGAAACGTCAGCGCGCCGCCGTCACGTCGCGCCGCCGCACTTCTGCGTCACTTTGTTGTAGTTGCCGCACTTGAGCTTCACCCAATCGGCCTCGAGATCCTTCGAGCCGGGCAGGTAAGGCGACCAGGCGGCGCCGGGCACTAGGTCCTTGGTCTTCCACACCACGTCGAATTGGCCGTCGGGCCGGATCTCGCCGATATAGACCGGCTTGGTGATGTGATGGTTCGGCAACAGCGTCGACATGCCGCCGGTGAGGTTGGGCGCTTGCGTGCCGGGCAGCGCTTCGATCACCTTGTCGGCATCGGTGGTTTTGACTTTCTCGACCGCCTTCACCCACATGTTGAAGCCGATGTAATGCGCCTCCATCGGATCGTTGGTGGTGCGCTTCGGATTCTTGATGAAGTCGTGCCACTCCTTGATGAAGGCGGCATTCGCCGGCGTCTTGATCGATTCGAAGTAGTTCCAGGCGGCGAGATGGCCGACCAGCGGCTTGGTGTCGAGACCGGCGAGCTCTTCCTCGCCGACCGAGAACGCCACCACCGGGATGTCGGTCGCCTTGACGCCCTGGTTGCCGAGCTCCTTGTAGAACGGCACGTTGGCGTCGCCGTTGATGGTGGAGACCACGGCGGTCTTCTTGCCGGCCGAGCCGAACGCCTTGATCTTGGAGACTTCGGTCTGCCAGTCGGAGAAGCCGAACGGCGTGTAGTTGATCAGGATATCCTCGTCCTTCACGCCTTTCTGCTTGAGGTAGGCTTCGAGAATCTTGTTGGTGGTGCGCGGATAGACGTAGTCGGTGCCTTCCAGCACCCAGCGCTTCACCGCGCCGCCGTCCTTGCTCATCAGATAATCGACGGCGGGAATGGCCTGCTGGTTCGGCGCCGCGCCGGTATAGAACACGTTGCGCTCGCTCTCTTCGCCTTCATATTGCACCGGATAGAACAGGATGCTGTCGAGCTCCTTGAACACCGGCAGCACGGATTTGCGCGACACCGAGGTCCAGCAGCCGAACACGACGGCGACGTGATCCTTGCTGATCAGCTCGCGGGCCTTTTCCGCGAACAGCGGCCAGTTCGAGGCGGGATCGACCACAACGGGCTCGAGCTTCTTGCCGAGCAGGCCGCCTTTCTTGTTCTGCTCGTCGATGAGCATGAGCACCACGTCCTTCAGCGTCGTTTCGCTGATGGCCATGGTGCCGGAGAGTGAATGGAGAATGCCGACCTTGATGGTATCCTCGGCCCTGGCGGGCAGCGCCGCCAGCAGGCCAAAGGCAAGACCCGCCGTGGCGGCAAGCCAGCGGCGGCCCCGCGGCCGCCCGGCGACCGCGTCTATGGTATTGAGCATCGCGATGTCCTCTGTTTGACGCGCGCGACCGGCCCGGCGCCGTCCCGCTGCAGCCAAATCGCAAGGAGCGTGCCAAGCGGCGAACGGCCATAAGGCACTGAACGGACAGCTAGAATCGGCGGACTGAAGGACCGCCGCAGCGCTGGCGCTTATTTTGAATCCGGCCTCGGAGGAAATCTGCCTATTTTCTAGGCATTCGCGTGAAGGAATAGGAATGAGGCTGCCGCTTTCGTAGGCAAATCTTCTGCATTGGATTACGCCCGTTTATGCCGGCAAGCCGGCCGCAAGCCGGCGTTCGACATCCGCCGCGACATCGGCCGTTTGACATCAAGCTTGAGGCCGGGCTTCGATCCGGCCGCCATTAAGAGCGCAGCGCCCACGACCCCAATGACCAGTTTCATCAACCGACGGCAGTTCATGATCGAATGGGGCCATTGCGATCCGGCCGGCATCGTCTTCAACAGCCGTTTCTTCGAATTCTTCGATTGGGGCACCTGGACCCTGTTCGAGGCGGCGCTCGGCGTGAAGCCGCACGAGCTCGGCCCGACCTTCGGCATCATGGGCATCCCCTTGGTCGATGCCGGCGCGCGCTTTCTGGCCCCGGCGCGGTTCGGCGATGTCGTCGAGCTGACCTCCCAGGTGAGCGAGTTCCGCCGCTCCAGCTTCGACGTCGAGCATCGGCTCCTGGTGCACGGCGCGCTCGCCGTCGAGGGCAAGGAGACGCGCGTCTGGGCGACGCGCGACGCCGCCGATCCGGCGAAAATCAAAGCGCAGCCGATTCCTGCGGACGTGATGGCGCGGTTTGAAATGTAGCTGGTGTTTTCTGAGAGCGCAGAGAAAGCGGCCTTGATCGCTTGGACAGCGTTTCTGTTCGTGGTCACGAGCTTGTCAATGATCGAAGACCGCCGAAGGCGGCGGCGCTTCGCGCCGTCCTTGACAAACTCATCACCACGAACAATTGGCAGCCAAGCGATCAAGGCCGCCCCCGATTCCGGAGACGGGTTTGAACTGGCCGTCGGTTATTGCTATGAATCGGTGCAATAAAAAAAGCCAGTGATGCATCCTATGGCGCGCATTCTGCAGCTCACGCTCAACGGCCGCGCCCGAACCGACGCGGTTCCCGACAACGTTTTGTTGCTGGATTATTTGCGGGAACACGTCGGACTGACCGGAACGAAAACGGGATGCGACGGCGGCGAGTGCGGCGCCTGCACCGTGCTGGTCGACGATTCCCCGCGGCTGTCGTGCCTGACGCTTGCCGCCACAGTCGACGGCCGCCGCGTCGACACCATCGAATCGCTCGTGACCGACGGCCATCTCTCCGCCGTGCAGCGCGGCTTCCACGAAAAGCTCGGCTCGCAATGCGGCTATTGCACGCCGGGATTCATCATGGCCTCGGCGGGGCTATTGCGGCGCAATCCGCGGCCGACCGACGCCGAAATCCGCGACGCGCTCGGCAGCAACATTTGCCGTTGCACCGGCTATGTCAAAATCATCGAAGCGGTGCAGCACGCCGCCGCGCTCTGTGCGGAAGGATTGACGCCGTGAAAAACTCACTCCGCTCGTCCCCGCGAAAGCTGGGACCCAGACTGGATGCCCGCTTGCGCGGGCATGAGCGGATAAAGGATGTCGCGCCGTGAACGAGATTGTCGCGGCCCACAACATCGGCGACTACGTGCCGATGATCGACGGCCCGGAGAAAGTGTCCGGCCGCGCCAAGTACACCGCCGATCTCATCGTGCCGGGAATGCTTGCCGGACGAATTTTCCGCAGCCCCTATTCGCACGCCGAGATTCTCGAAGTCGACGTGTCGGAGGCGGCCAAGCTGCCGGGCGTGAAAGCCATCGTCACCGGCGCCGATTGCGACAAGACTTTCGGCGTGCTGCCGATCGCCCGCAGCGAGCATCCGCTGGCGCGCGACCGGGTGCGCTATCGCGGCGAGCCGGTCGCCGCCGTGGCCGCGATCGACGACGCGACCGCCAAGGAAGCGCTGCGGCGCATCAAGCTGAAAGTACGCGAGCTGCCGGCCTATCACACGTCTGCCGAAGCTATGGCGCCGGACGCCATCCTCATTCACGACCGCAAGCCGCACAATCTCGAACGCGACGTGCTGTTCGAGCTCGGCGACGTCGAAGCGGCCTTTGCCGCCGCCGACCTTATTCGCGAAGGCACTTACAATTGCGCCGAAGTGTGCCAGAACCAGATGGAAATGCATGCCGCGCTCGCCGATTACGACGTGGTGCGCGACCGCATCACCGTGCATGCCTCGACCCAGGTGCCGTACTACGTGCACCTGATGCTGTCGCAAATCCTCGCCATGGACATGTCGCGCATCCGCGTGATCAAGCCCCATGTCGGCGGCGGCTTTGGCTGCCGCACCGAGACGCTCAATGTCGAGCTGATTGCTGCGTTGCTCGCCCGCAAGGCCGGCGGCTGCGTGCGCATCATGGTCAACCGCGAGGAGACCTTCATCACCCATCGCGGCCGGCCGGAGACCGACATCAAGCTCAAGATCGGCATGCGCAAGGACGGCTCCCTTACCGGCGTTGAATGCGAATGCATTCAGCGCGGCGGCGCCCATTCCGGCTATGGCGTGGTGACCATCCTCTATGCCGGCTCGATGCTGTACGCGATCTACGATCTCGAAAACGTCAAATATGTCGGCAAGCGGGTGCTTACCAACACGCCGCCGTGCGGCGCGTTTCGCGGCCACGGCACCGTCGACATCCGCTTTGCCTTCGAAAGCCTGCTCGACGAGATGGCGCAGGCGCTCGGCCTCGATCCGTTCGCGGTGCGCCGCGCCAATCTGTTGCGCGCGCCGACGTTCACGCAGAACGACCTGATGGTGAATAGCTACGGCCTGCCGGAATGCCTCGACTGGGTCGAGCGCGAAAGCGGCTGGCACGCGCGGAAAGGCAAAATGCCGAAAGGCAACGGTGTCCGCAAAGGCCTTGGCATGGCCTGCTCGCACTACATCAGCGGCGCGTCGAAACCAGTGAATTGGACCGGCGAGCCGCACGCCACGGTCAAGATCAAGCTCGACTTCGACGGCTCGATCGTCGTTCTCTCCGGCGCCGCCGATATCGGCCAGGGCTCGACCACTATTCTCGCCCAATCGGTCGCCGAAGTGCTCGGCCTCGATCTCGCCCGCATCCGCGTCGTCACCGGCGACAGCGAAGTGGTGCCGAAGGACAACGGTTCGTATTCCTCGCGCGTCACGTTCATGGTCGGCAACGCCGCCATCGACGCGGCGCAGAATTTGAAAGCCGTGCTGATCGCCGCGGCCGCGCGAAAGCTCGAAGCCAAGCCGGGCGAGATCGAGTGCCTCGGCGAGCTCTATCGCGCCGGCGCGCAAGACAAGGGGCTCACCTTCAACGAGGTCGTCACCGAGGCGCTCAAGGACACCGGCACCATCACCGTCACCGGCACTTACTCGACCATTCCGGAATCCCACGGCGGCAAGAAATATCGCGGCGCGGCGATCGGCGGCACCATGGGCTACAGCTATTCGGCGCAGGTGGTCGAGGTCAGCGTCGACGAGGAGACCGGCGTCGTCACCGTCGACAAGGTCTGGGTCGCCCACGATTGCGGCAAGGCGCTCAACCGCCTCACCGTCGAGGGCCAGGTGCAGGGCTCGGTGTGGATGGGCATGGGTCAGGCATTAAGCGAAGAGGCGGGCTATCACGACGGGCTGATGCTGACCGCCAATATGCTCGATTACCGCGTGCCGACCATCCAGGATTCGCCGCCGATCGACGTCGGCATCGTCGAGAGCATCGACCCGCACGGGCCGTTCGGCGCCAAGGAAGCCGGCGAGGGCTCGCTGGCGGCGTTCCTGCCGGCGCTCACCAACGCCATCGCCGACGCCACCGGCTTGCGCTGCAACGATTTGCCGGTGACGCCGGACCGCGTTTTCGCGGCGCTGGAAAGACGCGCGCGTAAAGTTTCGCCCTCCCCTGCAGGGGAGGGTGGACGTTAAATGGACGCGCTGCCGCAGTTCGACCTGGTCCGGCCGCGGACGCTTGCTGACGTGGTCGCGGCGCGTGCCGCTCATCGCGACAGCCGGTTGATCGGCGGCGGCACCGATCTGATGGTCAACATCCGGCGCGGCATCGTCGCGCCGTCGGTGCTGATCGACATCACCGGGGTCGCCGAATTGCGCGGCATCAAGGCCGATGCGCAAGCGCTCGAAATCGGCGCCGCCGCCACGCTGGCCGAGATCGCCGCCCATGCCGATGTGGCAAAACATTATCCAGTCGTGGCGCAGGCCGCGGCCCATATCGCCGGCCCGACCCAGCGCAATATGGGCACCGTCGGCGGCAATCTCGCCCTCGATACGCGCTGCATTTTCTACAATCAGAGCGAATGGTGGCGCGAGGCCAATCACCATTGCCTGAAAACCTCAGGCGACATCTGCCATGTCGCGCCGAAAAGCCGCGGCGTGTGCTTCGCCACGTTCAGCGGGGATTTGGCGCCGGCCTTGCTGACGCTCGATGCCGAGATCGACATTGCAGGACCCTTGGCCGGTCCGTCGGGCCGCCGGACCATGCCGCTCGCCGACCTCTACATCGGCTATGCGCGCCAGGATGAGCCGGTCACCGAGACCCGCGGCGACGGCAAATATTTTTTGTCACTGCGGCCGGGCGAATTCATCGCCGCGGTGCGGTCGAAAAACACGCCCGGCCTGCGCTCCGCCTACGACAAGATCCGCATCCGCCGCTCGATCGAATATCCGGTCACCGGCGTCGCCGTGGCGTTGCGGCGCGAGGCCGACAAGCTCGTCGATCTGCGCGTCGCCTTCACCGGCACCAATCCGCGGCCGGTGCGGCTTGCCGGCACCGCGGCACTGTGCGGCGGTCCGCTCGACGACCGCGTGCTCGCCGGCCTCGACGCGCTGGTGCGCGACCAGATCATGGCGATGAAAACGACGTTCACGCCCGGCCATTACCGCCGCCGCGTCGCCGGCGTGCTGGCGCGCCGCCTGGTGGCGCGGCTGTTCGCGGGCTGAATTTGCCAAGGAAGATTTTTTCGCCGAACCAGGTATTGGCCGCCTCATTCCTCGGCGGCCCGATGGCGATGGTCTACGTGCTGTGGAAGAATTTCCAGACCCTGGAAAATCCCCACGGCATGCACCAGATTTTGTTCTGGGGCTCGATCTTCATCATCGCGCTGATGCTGTTTTCGCCGCTGTTGCCGAACAGCTGGCTGGACTTCGTGATCCCCTTCGCCTATCCGCTCGCCGCCTGGTCGCTGGCGGAGAATTTCCAGATGTCGAAGCAGGCGATTCGCGATTCGCAAAGTTACGAATTTCAACCGACGTGGAACGTCATCGCCGTCAGCATCGTTTTTCTGACCGCGATGGTCGTCGTCACCTTCACTTGGTTCTCGGTATTGGTTGCCGTCGGGCTGATCTGATCCGTATGCTGCGGTGCGACACCGTTCGTGATCTAATCTGATCGGCCGATTTATTATTTGAAGGCAAAAGGTCTTGACTCTTACTTGGTTATGTTCTCCGTGATCACGGCGTGCCAAGTGATCAGGCGGAAGCTCACGCTGAGGCCGCGAGAGATTTCATCATGACCGAGTTGGTCACCAAGCTGGACCTCGAAGCCGCGCTCGATCGGGTTACGCTGCGAATGACCGTGCGCTTCGGTGTCATGCTGGTCGCCGGCCTCGGAGCGCTTGCGGCGCTCTTGAAGCTTGCGTAACGGGCGCTACGATTCCAATTCCCGCAACTTAAAGCGCTGAATCTTCCCCGTTGCGGTGCGTGGCAGGTCGGGGCGCACGTCGATCCAGCGTGGATATTTCCACGGGCCGGCGCATTCCTTGACGTGGACGCGCAAGGTCTCGATCAGGCGCTCGTCGGCGGCGAAGCCGGAGCGCAGCACGATGAAGGCTTTCGGCTTGATCAGGCCGTCGGCATCCGCCTTGCCGATGACGGCGGCTTCGAGCACGGCTTCGTGGGAAGCGAGCGCCGCCTCGACCTCGAACGGCGACACCCACATGCCGGACACCTTGAACATGTCGTCGGTGCGGCCGCAGTAATGGTAATAGCCGCTCGCTTCGCGCACGTATTTGTCGCCGGTGAACGTCCATTCGCCGGCAAAGGTGCGCCGGCTTTTGGCGCGCTGGTTCCAATAGCCTTCGCCGGCGGTCGGGCCGCGCACCACGAGCTCGCCGATCTCGCCGTCGGCAACCTCCCGGCCGTCCTCGTCGACGATCTTGAGGTCGTAGCCGGGCACGGCCTTGCCGGTGGTGCCGTAATGCACGTCACCCGGCTGGTTCGACAGAAAGGTCTGGAACATTTCGGTCGAGCCGATGCCGTCGAGCACGTCGACGCCCGCCGCGGCGCGCCAGCGCTTGCCGAGATGGCCGGGCAGCGCTTCGCCGGCGGACACGCACAGCCGCAAGCGGTCGGAGCCGGCGCCGCGCGTCATGTCGTTATGCGCCAATAGCGAAGCGTAGAGCGTCGGCACGCCGTAAAAGATCGTCGGCCGATGCCGGCGCATGACGTCGAACACGGCTTCCGGCGTCGGCCGCTGCGGCAATAGCACGGCGGTGGCGCCGACCGACATCGGGAACGCCATGGCATTGCCCATGCCATAGGAGAAGAACAGCTTTGCCGCGGAGAACACCACGTCGTCCTCGCCGATGCCGATCACGTGCTGGCCCATCAGCCGCGCCGCCGTCATCGGCGTGGTGTGGATGTGCTTGACGCCTTTGGGATCGCCGGTCGAGCCGGAGGTGTAGAGCCAGAACGCGACTTCGTCGGACAGCGTCGGCGCGGTGAACAAATCCGGCTGCCCGCGCGCCAGAAGGTCGGCGAAATCATGCACCTCGCGGCCGCGGAACTCAGCCTTGTCGTCGGCGCTGGCGCCGACCAGGACGATCGTGCGCAGCCGCGGCAAGCGGTCGAGCACGGGCACGAGCGTCCTCGCCAAGGATGCCGAAGCGACGATCGCCGCGGCGCGGCTGTCGCCCAGGATATAGGCGTATTGCTCGGCATTGAGCAGCGTGTTGAGCGGCAGCACGACGACGCCGGCGCGCACAGCGCCCCAGAACGCCACCGGAAAATCGATCGTGTCGTAGAGCAGGAGACTGAGGCGCTCTTCCGGGTGCAGCCCGAGATTTTTCAGCGCGCTGGCGAAGCGGCAGGTGCGCGCTTGCAGCTCGCCATAGCTGAGCGCGCGGTCGGAATCGATGAAGGCGATTTTGTCGCCGAGGCCGCGCGCGACCTGGGCATCGAGCAGATCCGTCACAGCGTTGTAGAGTCGGCGCTGTAGAAGATCCTCCAGCATGGAATGGCTTTCCCCCTTTGCGCCGGAGTATAGCACCGGGCGTGGTAGTAGCGCGTAGCGCGCTTTCGTCCTAGTTTGCGGAATAATTCCTGGAGGGGTGCATGCGTTCTGACCGCCGGCCCGGGCCGCCGCGCCGCCTGCGCGGTCGATCATTCGTCATGTGACGGAAGGTGCGAAATAAAGGCGCGGCACCAGGACCGGTTGAATGATGTCCGCAGCGGCCATGTTTGCGACCCATGGCGCCGTGCCGGTTTTCGCATTACCATGATGCAGTCATCAGCGGAGGGGCTAATGCGTTCATATCGGTCGAACCGCCATTGTGCGGCCGGCGCGTTTCTCGTTCTGTCGCTGGTCTGCGGCGGCGTTTTTGGTCCGAGCCAGAGCCTTGCCGCCGGCGCGCTCGCCATCGGCTTGCCGCCCGACGTGGCCAAGGGCGGATTTACCTACGGCTATTCCAATAATAACGACAATGCCGATAACGCCGACTCCAAGGCCCTCAACGCCTGCCGCACCACCAAAGATGCGGCGAATGATCCGAAGTTGCGTTCGCTGTGCAAAGTCATCATGGACTACAGCGATGTGTGCGTTGCGGTGTCCATGGATCCAGCGGCCGGAACGCCGGGCGTCGGTTGGGCGATCGCGGCAGACTTGCGATCGGCCGAAGCCCTGGCTCTGAAAAGATGCGAGGCGACTGCCGGCCCGGCCCGCCGCGCCGCCTGCGTGGTCGATCATTCGGGCTGCGACGGCAAGTAGCCGCATCGCCTGATGAGTCGCGCCGGTGCCATCGCCCGCGCCTATGCGGGTTTCGACGCCGGCCGATTCCTTGCCGACCTGAGCCGGCGTGTCGCCATTGCCAGCACCAGCCAGGAAGCGGCACGCGCCGGCGCGCTGCGCGCCTATCTCGACGATGAAATCGCGCCGGCGCTGGCCCCGCTCGGCTTCACCTGCCGCGTGCTCGACAATCCGCACGGACCGCCGGCGCTGGTCGCCGAGCGCATCGAGAATCCGGCCTTCGTCACCGTGCTGGTCTATGGCCATGGCGACACCATCGCCGGCCAGGACGAGCTCTGGCGCGCCGGGCTCAAGCCGTGGCGGGTCGTCGTCGAAGGCGAGCGCATCTATGGCCGCGGCACCGCCGACAACAAAGGCCAGCACAGCGTCAACATCGCCGCCCTTGCCGCCGTGCTGGAAGAGCGCGGCGCGCTCGGCTTCAATTGCAAAGTGCTGATCGAGATGGGGGAGGAAGTCGGCTCGGTGGGCTTGCGCGAATTGTGCGAACGCCACCGCGACGACTTGCTCAAGGCCGATGTGCTGATCGGCTCCGACGGCCCGCGCATCGCGCCGGACGAGCCGACGATGTTCCTCGGCGCGCGCGGCGGCTATCCGATCGATCTCAGCGTCGATCTGCGTGAAGGGCCGCATCATTCCGGCAATTGGGGCGGGCTCATTGCCAATGCCGGCATCATGCTGGCCCAGGCGCTCGCCACCATCACCGACGCGCGCGGCACGATCCTGGTGCCGGAATGGCGGCCGCCGCTGCCGCAATCGGTGCGGCAGGTGCTGGCCGGCGTCGAGGTCGACGGCGGCGCAGACGGACCGCGCGTCGAGCGCGACTGGGGCGAGCCGGGCCTGTCGCCGGCCGAGCGGGTGTTCGCCTGGAACAGTTTTGAAATTTTGGCTTTCATCACGGGAACGCCGGAGCGTCCGGTCAACGCCATCCCCGGCAGCGCCCGCGCCCATTGTCAGCTGCGCTATGTCGTCGGCACCGACGTCGATGACGTCATTCCGGCGCTGCGCCGCCATCTCGACCGCCGCTGTTTTCGCCAGGTCGACGTGCAACTGGGCCGCTCGAGCTTCTTTCGAGCCAGCCGCCTCGATCCCGCCGATCCGTGGGTGACTTGGACGAAGCTATCGCTGGAACGCACCGCCGGCAAATTGCCGACCGTGCTACCCAATCTCGGCGGCTCGCTGCCGAACGATATTTTCGCCGACATTTTGCGGCTGAAAACCATCTGGGTGCCGCACTCCTACGCCGGCTGCTCGCAGCATGCGCCCAACGAGCACCTCTTGGCGCCGATCGCCCGCGAAGGCTTGGGCCTGATGGCCGGATTGTTCTGGGATTTCGGCGATCCGGATACGCCGCGGCCGGCGCGGCGGCTGGTGGCGGAGTGACGGCGGCCAGGATCGCACCAATCGCGACGACGGTGCGATACGCCTAGCGTGTTGCTTTTAATGTCGCCGACCACATTTATTAGTCGAAGCACGGCGACTCGCGATGTCCGTTCGCGACTTCCGTTTGCTTTACTCGACTGGGGTGCGAAATGGTCAAAAAAGATCTAGGGCAAAACTATCGCTCATTAGCCAGTGCACATCTGAAAAAGGCGCAAGCGGGTATGAGTGGTCCTGACGAGGACCTATCATCTGTTTGCCTCGAACTTCGGCGATGCATTGAAGCATTGTCTTACGGCCTGCTCGCCACTTATAGACAGGAGCTGTCCACGTCGGCCATGATGAGTTGGACGCCAAAGAGAGTTCTCGAGGAACTAGAGGCGGCTGATCCGCTCGCTAATTCATCTCGCTCGATTTCCATAGAGATTCCCGGGATTAGCTCTGAAGCTGGTTCAACATTCGTAATATCAGGCGAAGATCGTCGGTTTAGTCCAAAATGGGCAAACAAGGCATACAACAAACTTAGCAGTATGCTGCACGTTCCTACCCCCAAAATGCTGGAGAATGGCACGATATTATCGGCGGAAAAGATTAGGGCGCAATGCACCGAATATTCGCATTTATTTGAAGAAATACTTTCGGCCAAGATTTGGCATTTTATGAGTGGCCAATTTGTGGATCACAAGTGCGACTGTGGGTTTACGATCAAGAGAAGGTTAGAATCTATTACCAAAAATACCGTTTTCGAGTGCAATGAATGTGGAAGAAAATACGACGTTACATCAATTGACGATAAGAGGGCAGAAGTTACTTTGCGTGTAGCCCAGTGGCAATGCCGCGCGTGTGGCTCAAATAATGAGTTTGGCGCGCACGAATTGGCTGAAAACAAAGAAATTAAGTGTCCAAGCTGCGGCGGTGCCGTAAGGATCGAGAGGGTATGGGCATTTACGCAGTGTTCTGCGACATCCATTGAATGATTGCGATTTAAGCCGAGCCCGGACCGTGAGAATGATGCGTCGCTCAGTATTGCTGCTGGAATCCTATTCCGCCGCCATTACTGGCATCGTCTGTTGCGCCTGCCGTTCCATCTCGCGCCGGATGCGGACCGCTTGCGAATTATCGTCCAATGCGACGTCGGCCGCGGTGACGAATTCGCCCGCGGCAACGTCGCGCACGAGCTTGACGTGATGGGCGAGCCCGATCGGCAAGCCGCCGAGTTTGCGGCTGCGCGCCGCCGGAATGAGCTTGGCGTAGACGCAATAGCCGCCTTCGCCGTCGAGCGTTTCGCCGGCTTTCAGGTTGCGCTTGGCGACCGTCACCGCGTCGCCGCGCCAGGCGCGGCAGCTTCCGGTCGGCTCGCCGCGCAGCGCCACGTTGAGCACCGAGATCGACAGTTCGAGCCCGATCAGGTGATAGGGCTTGTACATCGCCGCGTAACGGCCGGTGGCGTCGGTCGGTAAGCCGTATTGCTTGAAGCAGGCCGCGGCGTAGTCGCTCTGCGCCTTGAACACCACATAGACGCCCCAGCGCAGGTCGCGCGCGACCGGCTCGCCGTTGCGCATGAGCGACGACACCACTTCGACCACACCGTCGCCGGCGAGCGCGCCGCCCAAGGCTTTCGGCCGCAGCACGTTGGCAAGCTCGTCGGCGCCGCACGGCGGAAAGATCAAACCGTCGTGCGGCACGTCGAGCCCACAGGCATTGGCGACCGCGGCCATTTCGATCGCCGACTTGGTGCCGTCGAGGAACGAGTTGAACATCTGCGAATTCATGCCGGCGCGCCTGGCCTCCTCGGCGGTGAGGCCGTAGTGCTGCCACACGCCGTCCGGCGTGACGGTGTGATAGGCCGGCAGATATTTGGTGCCCTTGCCGGCCGCGGCGACGACAAAACCCGACGAACGCGCCCAATCGACCATTTCGGCGATCAATGCCGGCTGATCGCCATAGGCCATGGAGTAGATCACGCCGGCCGCGCGCGCCTTTTGCGCCAGCCACGCGCCGGCCAGCGCATCGGCTTCGACATTGACCATGACGATGTGCTTTTTTGCCTCGATCGCCTCGATCGCGTGCGCGATGCCGGCTGCCGGATTGCCGGTCGCCTCGATCGCCACTTCGACGCGCTCGTCATGGATGGCATCGCGGCCGCGCTCGGTGAAACGCGTGCGCGCCACGCGGGCCTCGTCCCAGCCGACGTTGCGGCACGCCGCCCTGGCGCGCTCGGGATCGAGATCGGCGATCACCGCGACCTCGATGCCGGTGATCGACGGCACCTGCGCCAGAAACATCGAGCCGAATTTGCCGGCGCCGATCAGCCCGACGCGGATGGGCTTGCCGGCCTCGACGCGCTTCGCGAGCAGCGCTTGCAGGTTCATGACCCGATCTCCTTAAGCCTACTTCGCCGCGGCCAGCGCGCGGGTCGACGGCCGGTCCGAACTGCGCGCCGGCAAAACGAGCGTCGGTGCCAGGAGCGATCTGAGAAAGGGCACCCTGGTCGCTACTCCGCCGCGACCTTGTGGGCGCGCGCGTAAACCAACAGCGCGTCGTCGGCCACCGGCACGATCGGCGCAAAATCGCGGTGCGCGATCCATTCCGGCCGGGTGAATTTGGTGATGTGGTTGGAGCAGGCGCACAAGGTCAGATAGACGATCTTGCGCGGATAGGGCGTGATGTTGGGCGGCGAGGCGTGCACCAGATTGCCGTGGAACATCAGCACCGAGCCCGGCTTGCCGGTCGGCGCCACGATGCCGCCGTCGGCGGCGAGCCGCGTCACCGTCTCCTTGTCGAGCGTCCACAGCGGATAGGACGTGGTCAGGGTGTCGTGGCCGGCGTTGAGCACGCCCTGCTTGTGGCTCTTCGGGATCAGGAGCAGCGGGCCGTTGATCGGCATCACCTCGTCGAGGAACACTGCGATGTTCATGGCGCGCGCTTGCGGCATGCCGTCGTCGCGCGCCCAGGTGCCGTAGTCCTGGTGCCATTGCCACACGTCGCCCTCGAAGGCGGCTTTGGCGTTGAGCTTGAACTGGTGCACGTAGACGTCCTCGCCGAACAATTGGCGCAACGGCTCGACCACCCGCGGATGGCTGGCGAGCAGGCGGAACGTCTCGTTGAAGGTGTGCGCGGCAAAGGCGGTGCGCGGCGCGCCGGTCTTCTCGCGCCACACCTCCTTGCGATCGAGTTTTAAGATCGCTTCGGCATCGTCGCGCAACAGCGCGATCTCTTCCTCGCTGAAGCAGTTCGGGAAGAACAGATAGCCTTGCTCGTCGAACTCTTTGAGTTGTGCGGGAGTGAGCTTCATGGCGTTTCCAGACGTTTTGTTGTCGGCCCGACGTGGCGCGGGCGAGGAACCGTCTGGGATATAATTTATCCCATCGCCTGCGATCGATCCAGGTTTTTGAAAGGCCCAGAAAGCGATCAAGGCCGCCATCCCGATCGGTGAAAAGTGTAGCGCACACGCGGTTGCCAGGGGAAAGGTTTTGGAGGAAAGTCCGGTAGGTTTCGTCATTGCGAGCGAAGCGAAGCAATCCAGCCTCCGCGGCGGTCGTGTGGATTGCTTCGTCGCTTTGCTCCTCGCAATGACGGATAAAAACCGCGGAGGATTCGCCGATGGACATCATCCCGCTGGGTCCAGGCTTTGCCGCCGAGCTGCGCGGCGTGACGCTCGCCGACGTCGCCGCCGACGATACCGTTTACGCAGCAGTGCGCGCGGCGTTCGAGGACCATTCGGTGCTGCTGTTTCGCGGCCAGGAGGTGAGCGGCGAGGGCCAGCTCGCGTTCTCGCGCCGGTTCGGGCCGCTGGAGGTGACCAAGGTCGGCTCGCTCGGCACCGGCACGAACTTCGTCATCCTCACCACCATCGGCGACGACGGCAAGGTGGTGCCCGAGGATCACCGCTATGCGCTGCGCAACAAGGCCAATCAGCTCTGGCACACCGACAGTTCCTTCAAGGCCGTGCCGGCGCTGACCTCGGTGCTCTCGGCGCGGACGATTCCCGATCACGGCGGCGAGACCGAATTCGTCTCGACCCGGCTCGCCTTCGAGCGGCTCGATCCGGCGCTGCAGAAGAAGCTCGAGAATTCGTTCGCCTGGCATCACTACGGCCACTCGCGCGCCAAGGTCGCCGCCGGGCTGGCCACGCCGGAGGAGCTCGACGCCTTGCCGCCGCGCTGCTGGCGCCTGGTGTGGCGCAATCCGGTCAACGGCCGCGGCGCGCTCTACATCGCCTCGCATACTTATGCGATCGAAGGCATGGAACGGGCCGCAGGCGAACAGCTGATCAACGAGCTCACCGCCGCGGCGACGGCGCCGGGCACGACCTACGAGCATAAGTGGCGGAGCGGCGACGTCATCATGTGGGACAACCGCGCCACCATGCATCGCGGCCGGCCATGGCCCGGCAACGAGGCGCGCTACATGGTGCGCACGACAATCTCGGCGACCGCGGCGGATGGCCTCGAAACCATGCGCCCGCCGTCGCTGCAGGCGGCGGAATAGCGGCGGCGCGCACGGTGAACGTTCATCTGGTCGGCAGCGTTCCGCTGGCCAATGCGGCGACGGTGCTCGAAACCGTCAGCGCAGCGCTGGGCCCGCGCATCAAGCGGTTGCCGGACGGCGAGACCGGCACCCGCAGCGATTGGATCACCTGGCTCGAACCGGCGTTCGCGAACAATCCGGCCTTCCAGAAATCCGGTGAGTTCTTCCGTGTCCATGCGAGCGGCACCGGGCGCGAGCGTTACACGCTCAAACCTGGCTTGACCGCGGCGGACGTACATTTCGACAATCTGTTCTATGCGGATATTGCGAAGCAATCCTACGCCGATTTCAAGCGGCTGAAGGTCGCCGGCAAGATCGCCGCCGGCACGAAATTCCAGGTCGATCTGGTGCCGGCGCATTCGGTGATCTGGCTGTTCCTGGTCGATGCCCTGCATGCGCCGATCGACCCGCTCTACAACGACGCGCTCAAGCGCGAGATCGACAAGATTTGCGCCGCCATCCCCCACGGCGAGCTGGCGATCCAGTTCGACGTCGCCTCCGCGGTGTTCGCCCGGCTCGAACGCAACGAGGCGTCGAGCTATGGCCGCAGCAAGGTGCAGATGCAGGAGACGTTCAGCGCCATCGTCGCCGATCTCGGCAACCGCGTGCCGGCCGGCGTCGACCTGCTCTATCACCTCTGCTACGGCGATTCGAACCATCGCCATGTGGTCGAGCCGACCGATATGGCCGACATGGTCGAGTTCGCCAATCGGCTGGCGCGCAGCATCAAGCGGCCGATCGATCTCATTCACATGCCGGTGCCGCGCGGTCGCGTCGACGACGCTTATTTCGAGCCCTTGAAACGGCTGGCGCTACGGCCTGAGACCGAGCTTTGCCTTGGGCTCGTGCATTACACCGACGGCGTCGACGGCACGAAGCGGCGCCTGGCGACGGCGAAGAAATACGCCGGCAATTTCTCGATTGCGACGGAATGCGGATTTGGTCGGCGCGACCCGCGCACGATTGCGGAACTGCTGCGCATCCACGCCGCTGTGGCGGATTTGGAGTAGTGTCAGCCTTTGGTCCGTCATCCTGAGGCGCGAGCCAACGGGTCCGGCCCGAAGTGGCCGGCCCGATGACAGGCTCCGCGAGCCTCGAAGGATGCGGCCGAGGCGCCAACCGAAATCGGGTTTCCCGATTTCGGCAAGCTTAGTGTCCAAGTCGGCTATAGCCGACTTGGATGCCGTCGCCCTTCGAGGGCCGCTTCGCGGCCACCTCAGGGTGACGGAAAACGTCAGCTCGCCTCGGCGACGAACCGGTTGCGCATCTTGCCGAGGCTTTCGATCTCGGTCTCCATGACATCGCCGGCGTTGAGAAACGTATTGGTGCCCTGGCCGACGCCGCCGCAGGTGCCGCAGCTGAAGAAGTCGCCGCTCTGCAAGGAAAGAATGTCGGAGGCGTATTCGATTTGCTCTTCGGGTGTGAAGATGAACTGCGAGGTGTTGCCGTTCTGCTTGGTCTCGCCGTTCACGGTGAGGCGGATGAACAGGTTCATATGGTCCGGCACGAAGGCGCGCGGCACCAGGAACGGACCCGTCGGGGCAAAATTGTCGTGGCTCTTGCCGCCGAGCCAGTCCGAGCGCAGGCCCGGCCGATCGGGGCGGATCTGCAGGTCGCGGCACGACACGTCGTTGGTGGTCATGAAGCCGGCGACGTGATCGAGCGCGCGCTCGGCCTTGATGTGCTTGCCGGGCTTGCCGATGGCCAGCGCGATCTCGGCCTCCCAGTCGATCTTCTTCATGCCGCGCGGGATCTCGATGTCGTCATAGGCGCCGGCCAGCGTGCTCGGGGCTTTCAGGAACAGATACGGATGCGAGGTCGATTTCTCGCCAGTGAATTTCGGCCCCGCAGCCGGCGTCATGCCGGCGCGGATCATCTCGTCGACGTGCTCCTGAAAATTCTGCGCGGCGTAGAACATCTTGCCGGGGCGCCCGACCGGCGGCCGGGCACGCAAGTTTGCGAGCTTGACCGCGCCCGGCTTGCCGGCCTTCTCCAGCGCGGCGACGATCTCCTGCAGGGCGGCGAAATTGGCGTCCCAGTTTTGCAGGAGATTGTCGATGCTGTCGGTCGCGCTCAGCTTGGCTTTCGCCGCGGCGCGGGCGGCCGCGGCGAGCTCGATGGCGTCGTCGCCCAGCACGATGGCCGCGAACGGCTTGCCGGCGTCTTTGACGAAGGTGCCGAGCTTGAAAGGCGTGCCGTTCATGGCTTCTTCGCTTCCGTATAGGGATAAATCATGTCGCCGGTTTTGTATTCCTTCGGCCACACGATGACTTCGTGGGTGGTGTCCTTGAACTGATCCATGGAATTGCCGTTGACATGCTGGAACTGGGTGAAGAACACACGCGACTTCGCCCACTCACCGTCCTTGCCGAAGGCGATATCGCCGACCACGGTCTTGAACGTGTGGCTGCGCATGTAGGCGGCGAGCTTGGCGTTATCGAGGCTGTTGGCGCCTTCGACCGCCTGGGCGAGGACCTGGCCTGCGGCATAGCCGAGCGGCGGGAACGCCCAACCGCCGGGATCGATGCCCTGGGTCGCGGCGGCGGCCTGGTACTTGGCGAGCAGTTCCTTGGTGCCGGGGAAGACCAGGCTCGGCGCCGGCAGGAACACTTCATTGTTGACGATGCCGTTCATCAGCGGCCCGAGTTGCGCCTTGATCGGCGTGACCAGAAGCCCGATGAGCGTGCCGCCGAACATTTTCGGCGCGATGCCGATTTCGTTGGCGGCGCGCACGATGCCGACCGAATCCGGCGGATAGGCGGCGACGAAGACGATGTCGGGATTGAGCGCGCCGACGGCGCGCATGATTGGCGTGTAGTCGGTCGTCGGCGGCGGATATTTCTGGTCGAGCACGATTTCGAAGCCGCCGATCTCCTTGATGGTCTGCCGCGCGCCGTCGGCGGCGTTCTGGGCAAATTCGGCGTCGGCGGCGACGATGGCGACCGTCTTCGGCCGCGGCGTGGCTGCCGCCGCAAGCTCGAAGAAGCCATGGGCGAAAGACTTCTGCGGCTCGGGACCGGTCGGCAGCATGGAGAAATACTGGTCGTAGTGGAATTTGCTGTTGGCGGCGTTGGCGAGAATGCCGATCGTGGTCATCTTGTGCTGCATCAGGACCGGAATGGCGGGCGCCACCATGTTGGTCGCATAGGGCCCGATCACGAGATCGACTTTGTCGACGTCGATCAGCTTGGTGTAGAGCTGCGGCACGTTCGCCGGATTGCTCTGATCGTCATAGAACACCAGCTCGACCGGACGGCCCAGCAGGCCGCCCTTGGCGTTGACGTCGTCGCGCCAGATTTGCAGCGCGGTCAGTACCTGCTTGCCGATCGGCGCCACGCCGCCGGTCAGCGCCATGGACATGCCGATCCGGATCGGGTCGGCGGCCTGCGCCGGATTTGGCATGACCATGTTCGGTATGATCAGCGCGCCAACGGCGATCAGCGCCGTCGCGCGGGCTAAACCCCAAAAGCTGCGCATAGGTCCTCTCCTCCCTTGTCTTCCCTTTGGGCGCTTTGCGGCGCCGCGTTTTATTTTAAAACGACGTTAGTCCTCCGCGATCGCCTCCGCCAGACGGCTAGGTGCCGCGGAACACCGCCTTGCGCTTTAAGTGGAACGCCTCGACGCCTTCGCGGAAATCGTCGGATTGGCGCAGCCGGCTGTAGCAATGGCCTTCGAGCTCGATGGCGGCTTCGAGATTGGTGTCTTCGGTTTCGTTGAGGAGCGTCTTGGCGGTGCGTTGCGCCAATGGCGAGAAGCCGCGCAGCTCCTCGACCAAGGCATCGGTCGCGGCTTCCAGCCTGTCGTCGGCGACGCATTCGGTGGCGATGCCCCATTCGCAGGCCTGCTTGGCTGGAATGCGCTTCGAGCGCATGACGATGTCCTTGGTGCGGGTGATGCCGATGATCTTTTGCAACCGCGCGGAGCCGCCGGAGCCCGGAATCTGGCCGAGCCGCTGCTCCGGCAGCGCATAGAGGCAGGTCTCCGAGACCAGGCGAAAATCGCAAGCCAGCGAAATCTCGAAGCCGACGCCGAAGCAGTAGCCGCGATTGGCGGCGATCACCGGCTTCGCGCAACGCGCCGGCGCCGCGATGTTCCAGGCAAGCTTCGACACATGCTCGGGCGAGGCTTCGAGAAAGCCGGCGATATTGCCGCCCGAGGAAAAATGTGTACCCGCCGCCCGCAGCACGATGACGCGCACGCGCGCATCGTCGTCGAGCGCTTCGAAGACCAGACGCAGCTGATCGCGCTGTCCCATTTCGATGACGTTGAGCGGCGGCCGGTCGAGAACGATGTCGGCGCGTTCGCGGGCCAGATCGATCTCGACGCGAAAGCCGTCCAGCGTCTGCAAACGCGGGTCGGAGAATTCACTCATGCGGCCGTTCCTTTAAGGGGCGAGACGGGTTCATAGTCGCCGGCGACGAGCTTGCGGCGCAAGAGCTTGCCGACCGGCGATTTCGGAATCTCGGCGACGAAGATATAGCGGCGCGGGCGCTTGAAGTTCGCCAGGCCTGACGAACGGCAGAACGCGTCCAGCTCGTCGGGCTCGACGGCGCGGCGGCATTTGACGAAGGCGGTGACGATCTTGCCCCAGCGCTCGTCCGGCAGTCCGACCACGGCGACTTCGGACACCGCCGCGTGCAGCGACAGACAGGATTCGATCTCCACCGGCGAGACGTTCTCGCCGCCGGTGATGATCATGTCGTCGACTCGGCCGGTGACGAAAAGATCGCCGTCGCTGTCGGCGAAACCAGTGTCGCCGGTGAAATACCAGCCTTGGCGCAGCGCCTTGGCGTCGGCATCAGGCCGCCGCCAATAGCCTTCGAAGGATTCATCGCCGGCCAACAGCGCAATGACCTCGCCCTCTTCGCCCACGGCGGCGATCTCATCCACCGATTTGGCGCCGAGACGGACGACGCGCACCATCTGATTGATGCCGGCACGGCCGGCGGAGCCGGGTTTTTTCGGCGCGTTCTGGTCGATGGTGAAGGTATAGACCTCCGACGAGCCGTAATGATTGACGAACAAGTCCGGCTTGAAAGCCGACTGCAGCGTCTGCAACAGCCCGTCGGTCATCGGCGCGCCGGCAAAGCCGAGCTTGCGCACCGCGCTGACGTCGCAAGTGGCGAGCAGCGGGTGATGCACGAGGTCGTGATAAAGCGTCGGCACCAGATAGAGATTGGTGACGCGCTCGGCTTCGATCAGCGCAAGCGCGTGGGCGACGTCGAACCGGCGCAGGCAGATGAAAGCGCCGCCGACGAGCGACATGGCCAAAAGCGAGCGCACGCCCATGGTGTGATAGAGCGGCATGACGCCAAGCGTGCGCTCGCCGTGGGCATAAAGATTCTGCGCCACATGGGCCAGCGCCGCGGCCCGCTCGGCCTGCTGGCGGCGCGGCACGCCTTTCGGCCGCGCCGTGGTGCCGGAGGTGTAAAGCATCACCGACCAGGCTTCGGCACCGACGCGCGGCGCGGCATCGGGCGCGGCGCTTGAGATGAGCTGCGCAAATGGGATCGCCGGCTGCGGCACCGGATCGGACGCGATCCGCGCCGGATCGAGCGCGATGCGCAGCAGCTTTTGCGCCAAGGCGGAGCCGGCGACGGCCGCGGCGGAGGCGTCTTCGTAGACGATCGCCTTGGCCTCGGCGTCTTCCAGATAGAAATCGATCTCGTTCGCCGTCGAGCGCCAATTCACCGGCGTGATGATGACGCCGGCGAACTGGCAGGCCCAGTGCAGGCTCGCCGCCTCCCAGCGGTTGGTCAGCGCGGTGACGAGATGGTCGCCCGGTTTCAGCCCGATCGCATCGAAGCCGGCGACCAGCGCGGAAATGCGCCGGTGCCATTGCGCGTAGCTCAGGCGCACGTCGCCGTCGACGATCGCGAGTGCTTCCGGATCGCGGGCGACGCTGCCGAGAAAGCTAAGGCCCAGATCTAGCATAGGGGAAAGTCGAGCATGCGGGAAAGGCGCCGGTCGGGTTATGGCCGTTCCCGCGATGATAAGCCTTTGCCGCCGGCTGACAAACCGCCGATGGGTTGCGTCCCTCGCCTACCGCCGCGTCGGAAACAGCGCCGCCGGGAAATCCGCGGCAAAGCGGCGCGGCCGCTCGCGCGGCTGGTAGTCCGGGTGCGGATTGGCATCCGGCTCGACCGCGCGGCGATAGAGGTGCCAGGTGGCGTGGCCGAGCACCGGCATCACCACCGTCAAGCCGAGGAAGAACGGGATCGAGCCCACCGCCAGCGACGCGGCGACGATAAACCCCCACAGCGCCATGGTCAGCGGGTTTTTGGCAACGACACGGATCGAGGTGAGCACCGCCACCGCGGCGCCGACGTCGCGGTCGAGCAGAAGCGGAAACGAGATCGCGCTGATGGTGAGCACCAGCACGGCGAACAGGAAGCCTGTGCCGGTGCCGGCCACGATCAGAATCCAGCCGGCGCGGGTGTTGAACACGTCGCCGATGAATTGGCCGATCGAGTCCGGTCCGTGGTAGCCGAAAGTGGCGATGTAGATCGCCTCGGCGACGGCGAGCCAGATCAGGAAGATGGCCATGAGCAGCAAGCCCAGCGCCACGATGGCGCCGAACGACGGCGAATGCAGCACGTCGAAGGCGTGGCTCGCGGAACTGTCGAGCCCCGCTTCGCGGCGCCGGCTCAACTCATAGAGACCGATCGCGGCGAGCGGGCCGACCAGCGCAAAGCCGGCGGCAATCGGGAATGCCAGCGGCAGCATGGAATTGCCCAGCGCCATCGCGATCAGAAACAGGCCGAGCAGCGGATAGATGACGCACAGAAACACGGCGTGGCTCGGCATCGCGACAAAGTCATCGACGCCCCGCGCCAGCGCGTGCCGCAGATCCGACGGCGTGATGCGGCGGATGACGACAGCTTGGGGGCTTGTACTCGCGCCGACAAGCACGTGTGAGTTGGCCATGGCGCTCTCCTCCTGAACCATTCGGTTCAGCCGCGCCTGCCGGCGAAGGCCGCGACGCGGCCGTTAGCAAGGGCATCATGACAGCGCTGCCCCCGTGAAGCTACGAACTAACGCGGCACGGGAGCGTTCGTTCACTTCACAATACGGTGTGCTTGCGGCGTGCTTAACGCCGTCGACTGGGATATTTTTGCGCTGCAAGGTGCCGTTCCCGGCTGGCAAACCGAAAACAGAAGGGCCCCCTTTTCAGGGAGCCCTTCTCGAGCGTGGCTAGTAGCCTTGCTAGCCTGCGTTATCAGTCCCAGTCATGCCAATGATGATAGCGGTGCCACCGCGGCCCCACGTAGACCCGGCCGTCGTAGTAGTCGTAGTAGCGGCGGCCGCAGCCATAGTAACCGCAATGATAGTATGGGCCGGGGACCCCAACGCCGATCCCTACGCCACCAGGTCCGGCGTAGAACCCGATTTGTGCCATTGCCGGCGCGGCGGTGAGAGCGGCGGCGGAGATGGTCGCTGCTGCAACAAGTCCAAGCGCGATCTTTCTCATGATCGTCCTCCTCTCTTGGTACCTTAGGAAGGAAACGCTTAAGCGGAAGCGTTGTTCCGGAACCCGCAGTTCTATTGGCCGCGGGTTCCAAGCAAAAATTATCAAACAAATTTTGTAGAACCGTGGAACAGGCGCCTTCGCCACGGCTGCGTTTCGTTCATTCAGCGGCTACCCGCAGCCCTTCGGGCGCTTCCTGATGCTCGTCTTTCTTGCCGCTCAGCCAGGATTGGAAGCGATCGAGATAAAGATAGATCACCGGCGTCGTGAACAAGGTCAGGAGCTGGCTCAGCGCCAATCCGCCGACCATGGCGTAGCCGAGCGGCTGGCGCAGTTCCGATCCCGAGCCGGAGCCGAACACCAGCGCCAAGCCGCTCAACAGCGCCGTCATCGTCGTCATGGTGATGGGGCGGAAGCGCAGCAGGCAGGCTTGCCGTACCGCTTCGCGCGGCGGCAGGCCGGCGCGTTCGCGGCTGATAGCGAAGTCGACCAGGATGATGCCGTTCTTCTTGACGATGCCGATCAACAGAATGATGCCGATGATGCCGATCACCGACAAATCGAAGCCGCCGAGCCACAGCGCCAAGAGCGCACCGACGCCGGCCGACGGCAGCGTGGAGAGGATCGTCAGCGGATGGATGTAGCTCTCATAGAGCACGCCGAGAATGACATAGACGACCACCAGCGCGGCGGCGATCAGCACCGGCTCGTTCGACAGCGCGGCCTGGAACGCCTGCGCGTTGCCCTGGAAGCTGCCGATCAAAGACGACGGCATGCCGATCTCGTCGGCCGCCTGATTGATGGCGTCGACCGCCTGGCTGAGCGCGACGCCCGGCGGCAGATTGAACGTCAAGGTCACCGCCGGGAACTGCCCGGAATGGGCAACCAGAAGCGGGCCGATATGCTGCGTGTCGGCACTGACCAGGGTCGACAGCGGAACCAGCTGCCCGGTGCCCGGCGCCCTGACATAGATTTGATTGAGGGTGCCGACGGCACCCTGCAGTTCGGGCAGCACTTCGAGAATCACGTAATAGGAATTGTTGGTGAAATACTGCGTCACCTGGCGCTGGCCGAAGGCGTCGTTGAGCGTATCGTCGATCAATTGCGGCTGGACGCCGAAACGGGCCGCCGCATCGCGATTGATGTTGATCGTGAACAGCGGCGCGGCGTTCTGCGCGTCGCTGGCCACGTCGGCCAGTTGCGGCAGGGTCCTGAGCTTGGCCAACAGCCGCGGCGCCCAGGTATTGAGCTCGTGCAGGTCCGGATCCTGCATGACGTATTGGAACTGGCCGCGGGCGATGCGGCCGCCGACGGTGATATCCTGCGCCGCCTGCAGGAACAGCCGGGCGCCCGGAATCTGCGCAAGTTTCGGCCGCAACCGGTCGACGATCTGCGCGGCGCTGACGTTGCGGTCGTCGCGCAGCTTCAGGCCGACGACGAAGCGGCCGGTGTTTTGCGTATTGCCGTAGCTCGGGCCGAAGAACGAGACGAAGTCGGAGACGTCGGGATCCTGCTCGATCACGGCGGCGAGCTGGCGCTGGATTGCCATCATCCGTTGCGGCGAGACGTCCTGGCCGGCCTCGGAAATGCCGAGCAGCATGCCGATGTCCTGGGTCGGGAAAAAACCCTTCGGCATCGCCACGAACATCACCCCGGTTATGCCGACCGTCGCCAGGAACACGATCAGCGTCGGCAGCTGATGCTCAAGGACGAAATCGAGGCCGCGGCGGTAGCCGTCCAGGATCTTGTTGAAGCCCCATTCGATGGCGCGATAGAGGCGGCCGTGTTCGCGGTCGTGCTCGCTGACCAGGAAGCGCGAGCACAGCATCGGGGTGAGCGTCAGCGACACCACGACGGAGACCACGATGGCCGCCGTGACGGTGATGGCGAATTCGTGGAACAGCCGGCCGACGATGCCGCCCATCAGCAGCAGCGGAATAAAGACCGCGATCAGCGAAACGCTGATCGATATGACGGTGAAGCCGATTTCGCGCGCACCCTTGATCGCCGATTGCAGCGGCGTGGTGCCGGCCTCCAGATGGCGGAAGATGTTTTCCACCACGACGATGGCGTCGTCGACCACGAAGCCGACGGCGATGGTCAGCGCCATCAGCGAAAGATTGTCCAGGCTGTAGCCGCACAGATAGATGATGGCGGTGGCGCCAAGCAGCGACAGCGGCACCGCGGTGCCGGGAATGAGCGTGGCGTGGATGCTGCGCAGGAACAACAGGATCACCAGCACGACCAGCGCGCAGGACAACAACAGCGTGAACTCGACGTCCTTGACCGAAGCGCGGATGGTCTGGGTGCGATCGACGATGATGTCGAGGTGAATGCCGGGCGGAATGAGCGAGCTCACCCTCTTCAGGGCGGATTTGATGTTGTCGACGGTGTCGATCACGTTGGCGCCCGGTTGCTTGAACACCAAAAGCACCACGGCAATGCGATCGCGATGCAGCGCGCCGAGCGTCACGTCCTGCGGCCCGGCGATGGCCTGGCCGACGTCGCGGACATGAACCGGCCCGCCGTTGCGATAGGCGACGATGACGTTGTTGTAGTCGTCCGCCTCGGTCAGCTGATCGTTGGCGGCGATGGTGAAGCTTTGCTGCTTGCCGAGCAGCGTGCCCTTGGCGGCGTCGGTTGTGGCGTTGGTGAGGGCCGTGCGCACGTCCTCCAAGGTGAGCTGGCGCGCCTGCAGCTTGGCCGGATCGACCTGCACGCGAATAGCCGGTTTCTGCTGGCCGCCGATGGCGACCTGGGCGACGCCGGGAATCTGCGAGATCTGCTGGGCGACGACGTTCTCGGCGAAGTCGTCGACCTTGGGCAGCGGCACCGTATCCGAGTTCGCCGACACGATCAGAATCGGCGAATCCGCCGGATTGACCTTGCGATAGGTCGGCGGCTGCGAAAGATTTTTCGGCAGGCTCGATCCGGCCGCGGTGATCGCGGCCTGCACGTCCTGCGCGGCGCCGTCGATGTTGCGGTTGAGATCGAATTGCAACGTCACCACGGTCGAGCCGAGCGAGCTCACCGAGCTCATCTGCGCCACGCCAGCGATCTGGCCGAACTGGCGCTCGAGCGGCGTGGCGACGGTCGCGGCCATGGTTTCCGGGCTGGCGCCGGGCACCGTGGCGCTGACCTGGATGGTCGGGAAGTCGACCTGCGGCAGCGGCGCCACCGGCAACAGCGGAAACGCCACGATGCCGACCAGCGCCAGCGCCGCCATCAAGAGCGACGTGGCGATCGGCCGGCGGATGAAGACTTCCGAAATGTTCATCAGTTCTTGTCCGCCTGCTGCTGCGCGCTGGGTTGGCCGCCTGGCAGGGGATTCGAGGATTTGATCGCGATATGCGAGCCGATGTCGAGCCGCGACTGCCCGTTGGTGACGACGCGCTCGCCGGCGGCAAGGCCTTTGGTGGCGATCGCGGTATCGTCATTGACGATCTGCGCGCCGACCGGACGCTGCTCCGCCGTGTTATCGGGCTTGACCACCCAGACATAGAAGCCGTCCGGGCCGCGCTGCACCGCGATCGGCGGCACGGTCACGGCATCCTTGTAGGTCGTGATCAGGATGCGGATGCGCACGAACTCGCCCGGCCACAGCCGCTCGTTCTCGTTGGGAAATTCCGCCTTCAGCCGGATCGTGCTGGTGCTCTGATCGATCTGATTGTCGATCAGCACCAGATGGCCCTCGGCCAGCTGCTCCTTGTCGTTCTGATCGAAGGCGAGAACCGAAACGGTACCGCGCAGCATCGCTTCGCGCACCGGGCCGAGATCGCTCTGCGGCAGCGTGAAAATCGCCGTGGCCGGTTTGATCTGGGTCAGCACCGTGAGCGGGTTGGTGTCGGTGGTGTGGATGATGTTGCCGACGTCGACCTGGCGAAAGCCGACGACGCCGTCGATCGGCGCCGTGATCGTCGCATAAGCGAGCTGGGTCTGCGCTGCCTCGATGGCGCCCTGATCGGCGTCGATCGAAGCCTTGAAATGATCGACCTTGGCTTGCTGCAAGTCGACGTTCTGCTGGGTCTCGAAATTCCGCGTCGCCAGCGTCGTGAACCGCGTAAAGTCTTTCTGGGCGTCGACCAATTGCGCTTGATCGTCGGCCTTCTTGGCCACGGCCTGGTCGAGGGCGGCTTTGAGCGGCGCCGGATCGATCCGCGCCAGCACATCGCCTTGGCGGACCTCCTGGCCCTGGCGGAAGTCGACGGAAATCAGCTGGCCGTTGACCTGGGCGTGGATGGCGACGGTATTGTAGGCCGCCACGGTGCCGAGCGCGTCGTAATAGATCGGGACGTCGTGCTGGGACGCTTCGGCGACCGTCACTGGGACCAGCGGTGGGCCGGCCACCGGGGTCGTTTTGCCGTGTCGCCAGACGGTCACGGCGGCGATCAAGGCCACGGCCGCGAGGCCTATTGCCGAGAAAATAATCAGCCGTCGGGACCTGTGACCGGTTTTCAAAGGCCCCATCCAATCCACTCGGTTCTGCGTCCCCCCTCGCTCAAGCCCGGAATGCATTTAGTGTTCCACTACCTCACCTGTCAGTGACGGCCCTTCTTTGCACTATGCCGGTCTTTGCGACTATGCCCGGTTGGCCTTAAGGCACAATGGCGCGCGCATTAAAGTTCGTTAAGGTGAGTGTCACCCTGCCCGATAAATCTTCATTCCCGGCGGCACTTTATGGAAGTCCGCATATAAATACCAGTTACGCGCCAGCCGGCCAAAGAGCCGGCAGCCTCAAGGACGATAGCCAAGGATTTTCCGGGCTGGACCGAGGCCCGCCGTCAGCTCGCCGTCCTGAACCAAGTCCGCACCCCGCTCGCATCGACGAAGCGGCGGATACGGCGCATCTGCAAATAAAGCCGGCCGGCCGCCGTTACCGCGCGCGCGTGGCTGTGGAGGGCGAGGCGGTGCGTCGCCCATTTGTTCTTGTAGGAGGCGTCGCCGATGCCGAAATCGAAAGTGTCGAAGTCTTGCACCACCGATTGATCGATCAGGTGCTGCAGCAACAGATGGCCGACGCCATAGCGGCGCAACTGCGAGTCGTAGCCCGGGAAAATATAATAGAACCGTCCGCGTCCGATGAAGCCGAGATGCGCCGATGCCACCGTGTCGCCGACCGTCAACGCCGAAAGATGACTGATCTTGCCGAGCCGACCAGGACTCGTCATCTCACGATAAAATTGCTCGACACCGGGTACGGTCAGAAAATCCGGCGTTGACGTACGCTCGTACTTTCGGCGCTTGAATTCGAGCAGTCGCTCCGTCAGCCGTGCAGTTTCCGAAGCGTCAGGATTGACGACGAAGCGCGGCTCGCCGATTTGGCTGAGCCCCTTGGCGTAGCCTTGCAGCTTGCGCCGCAGCCGCATGATCGAGCGCCGTGTGTCGGTCCGATCGCGAAACCGGGTCAGCGCGATCGCATGACCGCTGTCGCCGAACGGCGTGCAGTCGAGATAAGTCAGCGGATTGACGGCGCCGGCGACGTCGTTCGCGATTTTCTTCAAGTCGACGACGTCAAAGCCGGGCAATAGCGCCAAAACGTCCGCCCACACCGCATGAAATTCCCGGCGCGACAGCGTGCGGTCCGCCGCCAGGACCGGCGCGTTGTAGTCGGCGACGCCGCAATCCATGAAGCGAAGCAGGCGGAGATTGAACTTGGTTTCGATGGCGAGCGGCAGATAGAGAACCGGCCGGCCATCGCCGTCTCTGACCACGACGAGGAACGGGTCGATGCGGCTCGCCTTGCCGATCGTGTCGAGCCAAATGTCGAGGAATTCCCGCGACTGAAAGACGTGCATCCGCAGATCGCGGTCGTCGGCGATCGACGGCCAATCCGCGGCGGCCAGATTGGCGCCGGCAACAAGCTCGACCTTGAGGGATGCGTGCGCAACGCGTCCACGCGGCGGCAGATCAATGACAGTCACGCCTACGCTCTTTTGTCCATGCGGCGAACGCCACCACCCGATGGATCGAATTCTAGCCCATGAGGCTCCGATCGACCGCGAATCGTGGCAGTAACGTTACCCCCAGGCCGGACTCGGCAAAGCGGCTGCGGCACCGCATTTTAGCGGCGATATGGCATTGGTTAATTCTGCGCCGGATTATCGGACGTGCTGATGCGATCCCCGAAAATTACATCGAACTGTGCGGCGGTTAGGCGGTCATGCCGCGCCTGCCCCTGGTTAACGCGGCGGCGCGCCACGTCACGCGATTTGTTAACGCAGCCCGGGTAAATTTTCGGCCGACATGAATGTCCAGTTCAACACTGATGCGGTTCGCGGCAGCGCGGCGGCGCCGGCCTCCGGACGGGCGCGGGAGCATTGCCTGTTCCTGCTGACGCCGAGCAAGGAAGAATGCGGCGTCGAGTCGTTCGCGCGCCTCCTGGTGAGCGCGCTACAGTGCGACTATCCAGACGACGGCTACGCGGTGCTCGCGGTCTCGAACCGCTGGCGCGACCTTCCCGCCGCGTTCCGCAAGATCGCCGCCGCCGACCAGGTCGTTTTCAGCGCGCCCCTGGTGGCGTGGAAAAGGCTGCTGTTGCTGCCGCTTGCGGTCCTGCTGTTCGCCTGCATGGCGCGCTGCCGGGTCAATGTTTTCATGCACGAGTGGGCGGCGCTGCACCGGCTGCGCCGGCTCGCGCTGGCGCCGTTCGTGTTGCTCAGCCGCACCATCATCGTGGTGTCGCCGTTCATCGCCGGCGAGATTGCCGACACACCCTGGCTCTTGCGCGCGGCGCGAAAATGCCGGCTGGTTCCGAATGCCCCGACGATCCGCCGGCCCGCTGCGCCGCGCGTGACGGAACGTGTTTTGCGCTTGCGCGACGCCGCCAAAAGCTGCGACGCGGTGATCGGTCATTTTGGCGCGATCTACAAGGGCAAGGCAGCCACCGCGCTGCTGGACGTCTGCGACAATCTCAATCGCAGCGGCGTCCGCGCCCTGATCGTTTTCATCGGCAGCTTCATGAAGTCGCTCGACGGCTATGAGCAACAGTTCTGGGCCAAGGTCGCCGAATACGGCATCGCGGATCAGGTCATCGTCACCGGCTACATTGCCGACGAAGCGGAGCTCCATACGCTGTTCGATGAAGTCGACTGCTTCCTGTTCCTGTTCCCCGAAGGCCTGACGGCGCGCCGCTCGAGCGTCGTCCACACGCTGCAGTCGGATCGGCCGGTCGTGGTCACGGCGCCGCGCTCGATGGCCGAGTTCGCCCATCACGCGGGTTTCACCAGGCTGATCGAAGCCGGCGTCCTGTCGTTCGTTCCCGAGGGCGCCGATCTGGGCGCCATTGCCGATCAGCTGCTGGCTGCCGCCAAGCGAGGCAAGCGCTCGGCGCCGGCGATCGAATGGGATACGTGGTGGCACGCCACCACCGCGGCCACCCACGCGGCTCTCCGCAAGGAGACGACATGGGCATAGCGACATGGGCATAGATCGTTACTTCGCCGAATTTCTCGGCTGTGCCTATAAGGGCGGCGTCGATTTCAGCCGCACCGCCACGCTGGGCCGGCTCAACCTTTTTATCGACCATCGTTCGTTGCGCGCGGTGCTCCGCGAGAGTTGCGGTGGCGTCACCGACGATGAAGTCCGCGCCGTGCACACCGGCAGCGATGGCTATGCCGAGGAATTCTTGAAGCGGCTGGGCGCGAAAGAAGTGATTTCCATCGATGCCTCGGCCTACGAGGGCGCGACCCTGGTCCACGACATGAACCTGCCGATCGGCGACGAGCTCAAGCGGAGATTCTCCGTCGTGATCGACGGCGGCACCTTGGAGCATGTCTTCAACTTTCCGGTGGCGATCCGCAATTGCATGCAAATGGTCGAGGTCGGCGGGCATTTTTTTGTTCACACCATGGCCAACAACTTCATGGGCCACGGCTTCTATCAATTCAGCCCGGAACTGTTCTATCGGGTGTTTTCGGCCGAGAACGGGTTTCGCATGCGCCGCGTCGTGGTGTTCGAGCAGCGTGTCGGCCGGCCGCGGTGGTATGAGGCGGCCGACCCGAAGGAGATCAACGAGCGCGTCGAGCTGATCAACCGCCGTCCGACCTATCTGCTCGTGCATGCCGAGCGGCTCGCCGATGTGCCGATCTTTACGTCGGCACCGCAACAGACCGACTATGCCGAGCATTGGTCTCGTAACGTCGCGCCGTGCTACGGCGCGCAGGGGCTGCGCGGGCGCATCCATCGCTGGGCCAAGGCGCACAACGATTTCTTGCTGCGCTATTCGCCCGGCCCGCTCTACGACCTGGCGCTGTCGATGCTGGTGCGCGGCCTGCCGCGGCGCGGCTTTCAACGCCGCCAATTCAGGCCGCGCCGATCGTTGCGGTTTTAAGCCGCTATCAGCGCGCCAGCGCGTTGCGCACGATCAGCAGGCCGCGATTGAGCCGGTCGCGGCCCTTGGCGATGTTGAGCAACCAGCACATCATCGAGTAGGTCACGATACCCGCGGGCAGCAGCACGGCGAGCGCGTCCTTGTCGTCGAGGTGCAGCGCAAGCTCGAGGCTTCGCACCACGATCGCCATGACGATGGTGGCGATCAGCACCCGCGTCAGCCGCAGAAAAGGCACCGGCATCGGGAACGCCCAGCGCGTCAGCAACAACGCGCAGAAAAATCCGAACACCTCCGCCACCAGGCGCCCCCACGCGGCGCCGCCGGCGCCGAAGCGCTGGATCAGCAGATAGCTGACGACGAGATTGACCGCCAGCGCGGATCCGGTGTTCAGCAGATAGAACGCATTGCGCTCGGACAAGAGAAAACTGATGTGCAGGTATTGGTAGGACATGATCTGGAAGATGACCGCCACCGCGACGATCGGCATGACTTCAATCGCCATAGTGCGGAAGTCGGGCCCGAGAATCACATTGGCGATGTGGCTCGATACGATCGCAAAGCCGATGCAGGCCGGCAGCATGATCGCCAGCAGGAATTCAAGGCACTCTTCGAGATGGGCTCGGGCGGCCTCGCGCCCCTGATTGGCATTGACCTGGACCACCAGCGGCATGAAGGCGGCCGAGGCGCTTATTGCCGGAATGATCAGCGACTGCCGAACGAGATCGACGCCGGCGCTGTACTGGCCCGCGGCGCCCGGCCCGATCAGATGGGCGATGATGAAACGGTCGATCACGCTCGACAATGCGAGCAGCGTCAGCGACACGGTCAGCGGGATGCCGGCCTTGGCCATGTCGAACAGCCGCGGCGCGTCGAAACGAACGGTCGCTCCGCCCCACGCGTCGCGGGTGAAGGCCCACGCCGCCAGCAGATAGGCCAGCGTCGACGACACCAGGAGGAAGACGCCCGATTGGCTCACCAGCGAAACCGCGATGCCGAGGACGGAAACCAGCACCGCGCGCGTGATCGTCGCCTTCATTATCGTGAAGGCGCGCAGCCGCGCGCGCAGCAGTTCCTGGCCGGTGTCGAAAAAACTGATGGCGACCGCCAGGCCGGCGGCGGCAAAAGCCGGCCCGCTGGCGAGCCCGATCAGCATGGCGCCGAGATAGGTGACGGGCGCCGACAGGCACGACATCAGCAGCCCCGGCACGATGATGCCGCGGATGTCGGTGCCGTCGCCGCGCGCCTGCTCCCGCATGATGGGAAGCCGCAACCATGTGGTCATGAAGGTCGAGGCGATGGTGCCGAAGCCCAGGCCAAGCACATAGGTGCCGAACTCGGCCGGCGCGAACAGCCGCGTGAAAATCACGACGTTGATGAGACCAAACGCCGCCGAGAAGACGTTGGCGGCGAAATTGATTGCGGTCTGTCCGAACAGCATGGCTTGGAAGCTATAGCTCGGGTTTGTTAACCTCGGCTTTTTGCTGTCAAATTAAATTGTTAACTTGATGCTCGACCGCCCGTGCCGGCGCAATCGGCGGCGCAGTCCGGCCGGACCACGCGCGTTGCGGATTGGTTAATCGCTCGACTGCCGCACGAACATCATGCACGGAGGTGCCGTTGAACGACGCCGACGAGAACGCGACGCAGTGGTCGGGCACCGCCTCGAGCATGGCGTCGAGGGCGGCTTCGTCGAGCGGCTCCCGGTCCCAATAGCTGAAGCACAGCGATTGCGTCGTGCAGCGATGGCGGCGCAGCAATTCGGCGTCGCTGCAAACGAAAAAGCCGTACAGCATGTACTCGGATATGGCGTGGGCGCGGTACAGCGCGTCGATCCATTCGCGCCCGGTCACCTCTTCGATGCGCGCGGTCATCGCGCGCACGGCCTGCTGGTTCCAGCAGATGATGTGGCCGATGAAATCGTCGGCCGGGAATGAGGGCCGTTCCAGGCCCAGCAGCCGATGGCTCGACCGCACCCAGTCGCAATGATCGTTGAGCGCGGTGGTGACCTCGCGCGGCCTGATGTAGAGCGGCGTCAGATGCGCCAGCGCGGTCGCCGACAGGTCGAACGGCCGGAAGAACACCACGTCGGAATCGAGCACGCAGCTCACGGTCTCCGGGACGATAAGGGCGGTCGCGATCTTGGCGAATTGCTGTACGTGCCAGCCGTTGACCGGCTTGCCATGCGTCGACCACCAATATTGCCGGTTGTGGCGCCGGATGAATCGGGGCAGCGGCTTGAGCCAGGACGGCATCAGTTGCGACAGCGGCAGCACTTGGCGCCGGCCTTTGGCGAACCTGGCGAACATCGCCAGCTCGTGGTCGGGGACGATGAGATAATGCTTTGTGAAGCCGCCGACGTGGCGGTCGACGCTCTCGCACAACAGCGCGCAGCGCTCCAGATCGTGCGAATAGGTCGGCGTTATCAGGGCGACCGCGTTCATGTCACGCCGCCTCCCCGTCCGGCGCTTCGCCGCGCAGGATGCGAAGCGCCTGCGCCACGGTCACCAGCCGGCATCCGGCGGCGAGCGCGCTGCGCAATGCAAAAGTCACGAGCTCGGGCCGCACGCCGTATTGGCTCGGCATGTCCTCGACGTCGTGGCTGGCGAACAGCAGCCAGCCGTTGCGCCGCACGGCCTCGGTGATGAGGTGCGAAACGCCTTGGCGGCCGATCGACGTCTGTTCCAACGCATTGCATTTCAGCACACCGAGATCGGCGACGTCGGCATTCACGCCGGGCGTGAGCGCGCGGCAGGAATCGTAGCGCCCGCCAAGATAGCGCTTGGTGGCGAACGATATGTCGCCGTAAGGATAAGCGAAATTGCTGATCGGGATATTACCGAGAATGCCTTGCAGGAAGAACCGATTGCGGTCGAGGTCGCTCGCCAGCGCCTGCCGGCTGATGCCGACAACCGGCATGTGGGAATAGCTATGGCACGCGATCTCATGGCCCTTGGCGTGCAGGGCCTTCAGCTGCTCCGCGGCGGCAAGCCGCCCGGTGGGACTGGGCTTGCCGCATTTGCCGCCGCAAATGTAGAAGGTGCCGCGGGCGTGAAATTGTTCGAGCAGCGCGGCGCCGGTGGTGCATGCCGTTGCCGCTGCGTCGTCGAAGGTGAACGAGACCAGCGGCTGCGTATTGCGCATCGTCAGTTTTTTCGCCGGCACGTTACGGGCCAGGAATCGCGTGAACTTGACGGTCAGCATTTGATACGGCGCTTCGGCGAAGCCGGGCGTACGCGGCAGCGTGATCGGCGCGGTGAAATCTTCGGAAACAGGCAAGCCGGAGTGTTGTTGTGTTCGGTTCATGCTTGCGCCATTGGCATTTCAGGGCCCGCGAAAGGTATAGGTGCTCGCCGGCTCCTCCGTCCATCGCACGTTTGCAATTCACCGATCGTTCACCAATCTTCGTGAATCGTTAATCCTAATTGCGCACACGCTTTGATGCTGCGCGGCGTATCGTTAACGGCGGCTGCGCCAGACGAAATTTTTGGTGAGTTCGGGCTAGCGGTATTGCTCGTAATGCAGGTCGAATTCCGCGGCGATGCGGCCGGCGCCGCGCGCCGCGCGGATCAGGCTTGCCATGATGGCGCGGCGGCCGCGCAGCGCCGCGAGCGGCAGCGAGGCGATGCCGAGGCCGATGAGGCCGAGGCCGATGCACCAGCGGCGCAGCGCGCCGGCGGCGGTTCCCAGGAATTTGCGCTCCAGGCGGGTCGCCTCGGTGCCGTTGCGGAACTTGCGGCGCAGCACATAGCCGACCGTGGTGCGCGACGGCGGCGTGGTCTCGAACACCTGGGCATCGTCGGCCCAGGCGAAGCTGCGGCCGTCGTTGCGGCAGCGCCAGAAGAAATCGTAGTCGCTGCCGCCGGTATACGCATAAGCGTGCGCAAAAGGCTCGTCGAGATAGTCTTCCAGCACACAGCGCCGGATCAGCATGTTGCCGGCGCCGTAGATCATCGCCACCCGGCCGGTGGCATTGCGGCTCGGCGCATAGATGCCGCTCTTGGCCAGCCAATGGTCGGGCCTGTCGAACACCGGAAAAACCGGGCCGCCGACGATATCGGCGCCGTAGGCGCGCGCCACCCGGATCATTTCGGTGAGCCAGTTCGGATCGGGATATTCGTCGTCGTCGAGCACGGCGACGTAATCGGGCGCCGGGGTCGCGCGGCAGGCAAGCGCGAAGGCGCAGTTGTAGGCGTAGGTCTGGCCGCGGCGCGGCTCGACGATGCAGATGAGCGGAAGACGGAACGTCCACGCCTCCGCTTCGACAACCGCAGCACCAGCGCGGCCCTCGGCATCATTGTCGACGACGATGACGTCGATCGGGCCGGCATAGGCCAGCCGTTCGACCTGAGTGAGCAGCTTGCGCAAGCCCTCGGGGCGGCGGAACGTCGGCACGCACAGACAGACGCGAGGCGACTCGGTCATGGCGCAGAGACGGTCCGAGTCACCGGGCCGCTCTCCGTTCGTCCGGTCCGCGTCAGCAACAGAAAGATCGCGTGCGGATTGGTCATCAGATAGCGGCCGGCGAGACGGCGCGGCTCGAGATAGATCCGATAGGCCCATTCCAGTCCGGCGCGCTGCATCCAGGCCGGCGCGCGCGAATTCTTGCCGGAGACGAAATCGAACAGGCCGCCGGAGGTCTTGATCAGGCCGACGCCGTGCAGCTTTTCGCGATTGCGCGCGGCGAACGCTTGCTCGGCCGGCGCGCCGAGACCGAGCCAAAGGATGTCCGGCCGCGCATGGTTGATGTCGGCGATGATCCGTTCCTCGTCGTCGTCGCGGCGCAGATAGCCGCTGCTGTATCCGGCGATCTTGAGCGTCGGATAAAGCTCGCGGGTGCGGCGCGCGGCCTGATCCATCACCGCCTTGGTCGCACCGAGCAGATAAATGCTGGCGCCGCGCTGCTGCGCGACAATCGCCGTGTCGTGGAACAGGTCGGTGGTCGCTACCCGCTCCGGCAGCGGCGTGTTGTTGAGAAGGCGCGACACCAAGACCAGCGGCATGCCGTCGGCATGGATGAGATCGGCGTCGAGGAAGAGATCGCGGATGCGCGTGTCGCGGGCGCACATCGAGAGCACCTGGCCGTTGGCGGAGGTGAAGACGAGCGGGCGTTGCCCGGCGTTGCGCCGGGCGAGCGCGGTGTCGACCATCAGCGCCGCCGAGCGGGCGCGGTCGATCACCGCAATGGGCAGGCCGCCGATCCTGGCGACCGGCACGTCCCATGGCGATCCGGCGGTGGCGGCAAAGCAAAGAGGGCCGGTTTGTGCCGGCATGGCGCAGCGCTCCTCGGGCGCCGTGTCTAGGTTCTAAGCCTCAGAAAATAAAGGTTAATTGGAAATTAGGCTTACTTTTGCGGCCTAGTGGGAGACCCGCGAGACTGCCAGGAAGCGCAGCCCGAACGCCGCGGCGATGAGGATCAGCCACAGCGCACCCAATTGGGTGAATATGGTCTCGAAGCAGGACTCGTAGGCCGCGAACAGGCAGATGCGCAGGAACAGCATTTTCAGCGCCGCGCTCTGCGGCTCATCCGACGCCCGGTAATAGTCGAACAGCGGCAGCACGATGAGCCACAGCGTGACCAGCGCCGAGCCGGGAATGCCGATGGTCAGCGCCAAGTCGACGAAGCCGTTGTGGGCGTGGCTTGCGGTATTGGCCCAGGTCGCGCCGGTCATACCGTAGACGACCTGCTCTGTGCCCCAGAACGTGGCGAAGCCGTAGCCGGTGATCGGCCGCTGCAACACGTGATCCACGGCAAATTTCCAGATGTCGGTGCGGCCGGTAAAAGTCGCGTCCGGCACGATCGCTTCGACCAAAGCGTGGATCGGCGGGATATAGATCGATCCGATCGAGAGCAGATTGAGCACGAGCAGGAGCGACAGCGCGACGCCGACGCCGTTGGCCGGCTTGGCCGCGCGCGCCATGATAATGGAAACGATCAACGCCAGCGGCAGCGCCGCCATCGGCGTCTTCGAATGGGTGAAAAAGAGAAACGGCAGTGCCAGCGCAACGATGACGGCGCCGATGCCGAGACTGCGTACACGGGCGATGAAAATGCCGATGAAAACGAACAGCACCATCGACGCGCTGGCTTCGTTCTTGTGACCGAACACGCCGCGCCAGTCGCCGGCAAGCTCGGGCTCGAGCACGTCGGAAGCCTGATGGATCGACAGCTGCGGCACCAGCAGTACGCCGAGGTAGCAGGCGACGAGCACAATCATCACCACCACCGCCAGCACGTCGGCGAAGTGCCGCGGGCTCTTCGGCACCAACAGCACCATGCCGGCGATGCCGATGATGACGAGGGCGAAGGCGAGACGCCGGGCGGACAGAGCCGGATCCCAGGACGTCGCGACGGACAACGCGAACCAGCACAGCGTCGCGATCAGGACCGGCCGCACCAGCAGCAACAGCCGCTGCGGCTGATGCAGCAGATTCCACGCCGCGAGCAGCACGAACAGGCTCGAATAGCCCAGCTGATTGACGAGATTGCCGACATCGGTGACCGGGATCGGTTCATCCAGAGCGGGGAAGGGGTTGAACGAGACCCACAGCGACAGAAACACCGCCGCGATCAGCACGCTGCGGATCAGAATATCGGCGGGGCGGGTCCTTTCGACCGCAAAATCCTGCCGCGGAAGATAACCGATATTCGCCACGACGACTTTCCTCGCTCGCGCCGCGCGCGGCTCGGGGCCGCGCCGACGCTCAGACGGCTGCGACGCCGGTCAGCACCGCGCCGCGGACTTTTTTCGCATCGGGGCCCAGCCGCGCGACGAACAGCTCTGCGGCGTCCTCGTCGTGCTCGGCGGCTCGGGTGACCAGCACGATATGGTCGACCAGCCCGGCAAAGAATCGGGCGCTCGGATCGCGGCTGACGTCCACCGCGGCGACGATCACCATGTCGAAGCGTCTGGTCTTGTCGAAGGCCTCTCTGATGTCGGCGTCGCTGATCCGCCGGTCGCGGCGGCTGTTCGGCGCCACGAACGACACCAGATTGACGTTGGTCTCGCGGTCGCGAACGATCACGTCGGAAAGCTCGCGGCGGCCGACCGCGACGTCGACCAGGCCGGCTTCGCTTGCATCGGCGTCGATCGCCGACAGCGTCCGCCGCTTGAGATCGGCGTCGATCAGCAGCACGCGCTGGGTCGCCGCGACCGCCGCGGCGAGCGTCAGCGCTACCGACATGGTGTCGTCTTCGTCGTCGGCGGCGATGACAAGAACACTCGGATTGCCGGGCTTGTTATGGTGCGCGCGCACCGCCGCGTAGACTTTCTGGATTTCGCGGGCGAACCGCGAATCCGGGTCGTCCACCGCTTCCAGGCCGAACGCGACATCGGCGTTGGGCAAGGTCGCCAGCACCGGAATGGCGGGACCAGCATCAGGGGATTCAGGTGCCGCCCATAATCTCCTGGCGGCCGCGGTCAGTCTGCCGAAACTCGACGGCGTCTCGGCCGGTCGCGGCGCTGTTTCTTCGCCCGACTCCTGCATGATGACGATGCCGACGCCGGACGCGAAGCCGAGCAGCATTGCCGCCAGGCCGAGGATCAGGCTCGGCGGCGGCGAGCTGCGGTACATCGGCAGGTCGGCCTTGGAGATGATGCGGATGTTCTTGGTGTCGACCTGCTCCTGCTCGCCGGTTTCGCGGGAGCGGACCAGGAACGATTCATAGACGGCGCGGTTGGCTTGCACGTCGCGCTCGAGTTCGCGCAAGCCGACCAGCGATTCGTTGGTGCTGACCGCGGTGTCCTTGAGCGCGTCGACCTGGCGCGACAGCATGTCCTCGTCGGCCTTGGCGCGCTCGTAGTCGGCGCGGTCGGATTGCGCGATGCGATTGACCTCGTCTTCGATCAGCTTCTGCAGCCGTGCGCCCTGGGCCTCGATCTCGATCACCGCCGGATGACGTTCGCCGAGCGAGGATTTTTGCTCGGCGTCGCGGCGCATGATCTCGGCATATTGGCTGCGCAACAGGCTGATGGTCGGCGACTGCACCGCCTCCGGGAAGGCGCCGATCGGCGATTTCGAATGCAGCACGCTTTCGACCTGGTCGAGGCGCGCCTTGGCTTCCGACGTGCGGGCGCGCGCCGTGCTGAGCTGGGCGTTCAAGTTCGAAAGCTGCTGCTCGTTGACCAGCTCGCCGTTGGCGCCGACGATGTTGTGGCTTGCCTTGTAGGCCTCGACCTTTTGCTCGGCGTCGCGCACCCTGCCCTGCAGCTCTTTCAGGCGCGCCGACAGCGCCTGCGAGATCTGGCGGGCGGCGTTCGACCGCACTTCGGTCTGTTCGGTGAGATAGGCCTGCGCGATGGCATTGGCGATGCGCGCCGCCTTGACCGGGCTTTCGCTGGTGACGCTGATGTCCACCACGTAGGTGCGCTCGGAGCGCTTCACCTGGACGTGCTTTTCCAGCTCGTTGAGCGCGGCGAGCGGGCCGTATTGTTGCGCCATCGCGCCGCGCATGAATTCCGGGTCGTGGTCGAGACCTTCCGAAATCACGACGCGGCGCAGAACATTGTCGGAGGCGATCACGCGCGCCTGGCTCTCGACCTGGAGCACGGCGGCGTCGCTTTGCGGAATGGTCGGCGCGACGTCGTTCTGCACCGCGCGCAAATCGGTCGGATCGATGAGGATCTGCGTCGTCGCCGTGTATTTGTGCGGCGCCATCAGCACGAACAGCGCGGCGAGACCGACCGCCGCCACCGTCGACAGCAGGATCGTGATCTTGCCCCGCCACAGGACGGACCAGATTTTCTTGACGTCGATCGCGGGCAGAGACGCAAAGCCCGGGCTCAGATCGCGCCTTGAGACCACCGCCGACGGCATATGACTCGACGCTTCAAACATTCACTCTAATCTCGACACCGCGGACGGCTGGCCGCGTACATGGTGGCCCGCCACATGCGCCATCAAGGTCACGTCACTGTGGCGCGATGATGCAGCGCGATATGGTTAATCAATTCATAAGGGCTTAAGGTTAACGCCGCGTGTATTCGGCCCGTCCGGCGTTCAAAATAGCCGGCTCGCGGCGCGAGCCGGCGGCGCGGGATCAGCGCAAAAAGCGGACGATGGCGCCGACGACGATCAGCAAGGCGACCACCGGCAGCCACAGCAGAATCGCGCCGGCGAAGACCAGCAGGATTGCCGCGGCGAGGATGGCGAACGCCAGCGTCAGCATGGCGAAGCCGAACGGCCCGATCCGCGTCACATAGACGCGATGCACGCCGGCCGCCCCGTTCGGCCCATAGGGCCGCCAGCCGGGTCCGCGTCCGGCGCGATCCGGCGGAATGATCTCGGGCTCGACCCGAGGCAATTCCGGCTGGTCTCGATCGCTCGCCATGGGGCCGCCTCGTGCGTGGTTAGCCGGACTCTATCTGGGTTTCGGCGCCACGGCCACAAGCGGCGCTTTGCCGCTCACGCACCGGCGCTGACCCGGCTTTCGACGCGGTCGAACCGCGCCAGCCGGTAAATGGCGATGGCGACCAGCCAGCTCAAGACGAAGATGGCGATGATGAGATAGCCGAGGCTGCCGAAATGATCGTTCAGCGTGCCGATGTAAGACCAGAACGGACCTTCGAGATTCAATCGATCGGCCAACAGGCCGAGCGTTTCGATGCCGCCGATCAGCACGGCGACCAGCACTGAAACAAACGTGATCGTCAGATTGTAATAGAGCTTGCGGATCGGCTTGGTGAAGGCCCAGCCATAGGCGCCGAGCATCAGCGCGCCGTCGGCGGTGTCGACCAGCGACATGCCCGCGGTGAACAGCGCCGGGAAAACCATGATCGACCAGATCGGCAGGCCCTTGGAGGCTTGCGCCGCGGCAATGCCGAGCACGCCGATCTCGGTCGCGGTATCGAAGCCCAGCCCGAACAGAAAGCCGAGCGGATACATGTGCCAGCTGCGCACGATCATCCGGAACATCGGCCGGAACACGCGGCCGAGGACGCCGCGCCGCGCCAACAGATGATTGAGGTCTTCCTCGACGAAGGCGCCGCCGCGGCGCACCTCCCGGAAAGTGCGATAGACCGACAGCAGAATGACGAAATTGGCGGCGGCGACGAGAAACAGAAAAATTGCCGAGACCAGCGTGCCGATGCTGCCGCCGACGAGCTTGAAGCCGTGGAAGCGGCCTTCCAGCGCGCTGGCGGTCAGCGCGATGACGGCGGAGGCGAGCACCACCACGGTCGAATGGCCGAGCGAGAAGAAGAAGCCGACGCCGATCGGCCGCTTGCCCTCCTGCATCAGCTTGCGCGTCACGTTGTCGATCGCCGCGATGTGGTCGGCATCGACGGCATGGCGAAGACCGAACGCATAGGCCAGGAACGCGGTGCCGACCAGCACCGGATAATCGCGAAACGCGATCAGCGCCCAGAGCCACGCCAGAACATTGGCGGCGATCAGCAGAGCAAAAATGCCGACAAGCTTGCTGCCGACATCCGCGTCCTGATCATTGAAGAGTTTGGCTAAAGCGGCAGGCATATATCGACGCAACGCTCCGGGCGGAGCTTGCATCGATACGACGCCCGTCATGGACAGGCAAGAGCGCGTGAGCAGAATTTATCCGATCGTCATACCGGCCCGCGGACAAGCGATGACCTGGGGCGGCCGGCGGCAACGATTATTGCGGCTGGATGCCGGCGGTATGGATCACGTCGCCCCAGCGCTTGATCTCGGCCTTGAGGAAGGCCGCCATCTCGGCGGGCGTACCGCCGCCTGGAGTGATGCTGAGCGACTTGTATCGTTCCAGGAGTTCCGGGTCCTTCATCGCCTTGTTGGCGGCGTCATTGAGCTTGGCGACGACGCCGGCCGGCGTCTTCGGCGGCGCGGTCAAAGCGTGCCAGGTGTCGGACTCGCAGCCCGACACGCCGGCCTCGGCGATGGTTGGAATGTCCGGGATCGCGGCGATGCGCTCCTTGGTCAGCACCGCGAGAATCCGCGCCCTGCCCGCCTTTTGCTGTTCGAGCGAGGTGGCCAGCTCGTTGAACATCAGATCGACATTGCCGGCGATGAGGTCGGTCAGCGCCGGCGCCGTGCCTTTGTACGGCACATGGACGAGCTTGGTCTGCGTCAGCGTCTGGAATAGTTCGGCGGTCAGGTGCGACGTGGTGCCGATGCCCTGCGACGCATAATTGAGCTTGCCCGGATTGGCTTTGGCGTAGGCGATCAGCTCCTGCACGGTTTTGACCGGCAAGCCCTCGCGCACCAGAATCACGTTCGGCACGTGCGACATGATCGCAATCGGCGTCAGCTGCGCCGGATCGTAGTTCAGGGTCTTGTACAGGAACGGATTGGTCGTGATCGGCGCTGGCTGCGAGGCGAGCAGGGTGTAGCCGTCGGGCGCATCCTTATACACCGCTTCGGCGGCGACGCCGCCGCCGGCGCCGGCCTTGTTCTCGACGACCAGCGGCTGACCCAAAACGGGGCTCATTTTCGCGGTGACGATCCGGGTGACGGCATCGACGCCGCCGCCCGCCGGCACTGAGACGAGGACCCGGATCGGATGGTCGGGGAATTTCGCGTCCTGCGCGCCCGCAGCGGCGGCCGCAAGCACGAAGCCAAGTCCGGCAAGCGCGACCTGTCTCAGCATGGTTTTGGCTCCCAAATTCCGCCTTGGCATAGCGCAGATCGGCGGCGTCGTCCCGCGACGCACTGCCGCCCCATGGCATGGCGGACCGGTGCATGGCGGTGTTGCCGAACGGCGGTTCACAAACCCGATAGCGGCCCATAGGATCGCGCCCGACAAGACAGAGGCGCCGGCAATGAGCAAGCTCGATTTCATTCGCGAAGAACTGGTGACGGCCAATCGCATCCTGGCCAACGAGGGCATCGTCGATTCGTTCGGCCATGTCAGCGCCCGCCATCCCGACAATCCGCAACATTTTCTGCTGTCGCGGGCGCGCGCGCCGGAGCGCATCGAGCGCGACGACATCGTCGAATACACCTTCGACGGCGCCGCGATCGACGAGCGTGGCCGCGCGCCTTATCTGGAACGCTTCATCCACGGCGCCATCTACGAGGCGCGGCCGGACGTGCACGCCGTGGTGCATAACCATTCGCCGAGCACGATTCCGTTCGGCGTCACAAGCAAGAAACTGAAACCGCTCTTACACATGTGCGCCTCGATGGGCCACGAAGTGCCGGTGTGGGATTCCCACGACAAGTTCGGCGACACCGCGCTCCTGGTCAGCGACATGGCGATGGGCCGCGACCTCGCCCATCTGATCGGCCCGCGGCCGACCGCGCTGATGCGCGGCCATGGCGCCACCGTGGTCGGCCGCTCGGTGCGCCATGCGGTTTTCGTCTCGGTCTATCTCGAGCTCGGCGCCAAGCTGCAGATGCAGGCGATGGCGATGGGCGAGATAAAATTCCTCACCCCCGGCGAGGTCGACAAGATCGCCGCGCGCGTCAGCGCCTACACGCTCAACCGCGCCTGGGAGAACTGGGCGCGCCGCGCCGGGCGCGAGATGCAGCCGGAAGCGTAGCACCGCACGCGGCAATATGACGTTCGCGGCCGAGCTAACCGTCGCCGCAGCTTTTTTGTATCCTGGCAATGTCCGCGCCGCGGCGCCGTGGCGCGAAAATGGGGGAGACCATGCGGTTGCGTTATCTGTTCGCGGTTGCCTTGGGACTGATTGCCGTCTCTGCGCTCACCTTTATGGCTGCGGCCGAGAGCAAATGGCCGACCCGGCCGGTCCGGTTCATCCTCACGCTTGGCGCCGGCAGCGGCTCGGACATCGGCGCGCGGCTGTTGGCCGACCGCCTCACCCAGCGCTGGGGCCAGCCGGTCGTGGTCGAAAACCGCCCCGGCGGCGATGGCCTTGTCGCCATCAACGCCTTCGTCAGCGCCCACGACGATCACGTGCTGCTGTTCGCGCCGTCGTCGTCGTTCACGGCGCACCCGTTCCTGCACGACAACCTGCCCTATCGGCCGAGCGATCTGGTGCCGATCACGCGGGTGTCCAACACCATCATCACCATCTCGGTGCCGGCGAGCTTGAACGTCGCTTCGCTGAAAGACCTCGCGGCATTGGCGCGCGCCGAGCCGGGCAAGCTGAATTGGGCGGGTGTCACCGGCGCGCTCGATTTCATCTTTGCCGGCTGGCTCAAGCAGGAAGGCTTGAACATCAACAAGGTGCCGTACCGCAATCCCGTCGATGCCGCCAACGATCTCGCCGAAGGCCGCGTGCAGGTCTACGAGGCGGCGCTGGCGATCGTGCGGCCGCAGCTTCAGTCCGGCAAGATCAAGCTGTTGGCGGTGACCAATTCGACGCGCGCGCCGACCCAGCCGAACCTGCCCACGGTCGCGGACGCCGGTTACCCGGCGCTGACCATCGACGGCCTGGTCGGATTGTTCGGCCCGACCGGAATGCCGCTCGAGCTACGCCAGCGCATCACCGCCGACATCCGCGCCGTGGTCGATGCGACCATCGAGGATCGCCTGACCACCACCGGACAGCTCACCAATATCGGCGGGCCGGAAGAGTTCGGCAAATCGATCGACGAACAGCGCGCCAAGGTCGCGGATTTCGCCAAGCAGCTCGGCGTCAATCCGATGTAGCGAGGTTCAGCCGGCGTGCTCGCTGTCCATGTGGGCGAGCACGGCCGGCAGGTAGCGCGTGCCGGCGACGGCGTGCGGCGGCACCGCCTGCGCGATGCGCGCCAGATCGTCGGGCGACAGTTTCACGTCGAGCGCGCCGAGCGCTTCCTCGAGCTGGTCGCGGCGGCGGGCGCCGATCAGCGGCACGACGTCGTCGCCGCGCGATTTCACCCAGGCAAAGGCGAGCTGCGCCGTGGTGGCTCCCTTCTCGCGCGCGATTCTTCCAAGCGCCTCGACCAGCGCGATATTCTTGTCGAAGTTTTCTTTGAAGAAACGCGGCTTGCGGCTGCGGATTTCGCTCGCCGCGGTGCGCGCCGCCTCGGCGCGGTCGCTGATCAGGCCGCCGGACAGCACGCCATAGGCGACCAGCGCGATGCCGAGCTCGCGTAAGGTCGGCAGGATGTCGCGCTCGATGCCGCGGGAAAACAGCGAATATTCGATCTGCAGCGCGGCGACCGGATGCACCGCATGCGCCCGCCGCACGCTCTTGGCCGAGGTCTCCGACACCCCGATGTGGCGCACATAGCCGGCCCGCACCATGTCGGCGATGGCGCCGATCGTATCCTCGAACGGCACGTCAGGATCGACGCGGGACGGCTGGTAGAGATCGACATAGTCGGTGCCGAGCCGGCGCAGCGTATAGGCGAGATAATTCTTCACCGCGTTCGGCCGGCCGTCATCGCCGAGGATTCTTAGATCCGGCCCGCGCATCGAGCCGAATTTCACCGCGATGAAGGCGCGCTCGCGCTTGCCGCCCTTGAGCGCGTCGCGGATCAGCAGTTCGTTCTGGCCCATGCCGTAGAAGTCGCCGGTATCGAGCATGGTGATACCGGCTTCGAGCGCGGCATGGATGGTGGCGATGCACTCCTTCTCGTCGGCCGGCCCATAGCCGCCCGCCATGCCCATGCAGCCGAGGCCGAAGGCGGAGACAGACGGGCCGTTACGGCCAAGCTGGATTTTCTGCATCGCAAGCCTCGTCATTCCGGGGCGCGCGAAGCGCGAACCCGGAATCCATAATCACAGAGCTAGCAGAATTCGCGCTCGGAATGCAGTCGTCTTGGACGGGGGTTATGGATTCCGGGCTCGCGCCTTCGGCGCGCCCCGGAATGACGTCAGGTCACTCCGCCGCGAGCCGCACCTCGGGCGCGGCGGCGCGGACGTCGGCGTCGACGTGTTTTTCATATTTGACGAAATTGTCCTGGAACATGCGCACGAGTTTCCGCGCCGTCTCGTCGAACGCGGCTTTGTCCTTCCAGGTCTTCATCGGATAGAGCAGATGCGGCTCGACGCCGGGCACCGAGGTCGGCACCGCGAAACCGAAATAGGGATCGGTGCGAAAGCTGGCGTTCTTCAGCGAGCCATCGAGCGCGCCGGTGACCAGCGCGCGCGTCGCCTTGATCGGCATGCGGCGGCCGGTGCCGTAGATGCCGCCGGTCCAGCCGGAATTGACCAGCCAGCAATCGACATTGTGCCGCTTGATCAGGTCGCGCAGCAGGTTGCCGTATTCGGCCGGCGGCCGCGGCAGAAACGGCGCGGCGAAGCAGGTGGAGAATTCCGGCTCGACCCCGACCAGGCCCTTTTCGGTGCCGGCGACCTTGGCGGTGTAGCCGGACAGGAAGTGGTACATCGCCTGCGCCGGCGTCAGCTTGGCGATCGGGGGCATGACGCCGAAGGCGTCGGCGGTGAGGAAAATGATGTTCTTCGGCTGGCCGGCGTGGCCGGTCTTCGACGCCAGCGGCATGAACTCGACCGGATAGGCCGAGCGGGTATTTTCCGTGAGCTTGTCGCTGTCGAAATCGCAGACCCGGGTTGCCGGATCGAACACGACGTTCTCCAGCACGGCGCCGAAGCGGTTGGTGGCGGCGTAGATTTCCGGCTCGGCGTCCTTCGACAGCCTGATGCACTTGGCGTAGCAGCCGCCCTCGAAATTGAACACGCCGTTTTCGCTCCAGCCGTGCTCGTCGTCGCCGATCAGCGTGCGGTTCGGATCGGCCGACAGCGTGGTCTTGCCGGTGCCGGACAGGCCGAAGAACAGCGCGACGTCGCCGTTCTTGCCGACATTGGCCGAGCAGTGCATCGGCATCACGCCTTGCGCCGGCAGGTAGAAATTCAATGTCGTGAACACCGCCTTCTTGATCTCGCCGGCGTAGGACGAGCCGCAGATCAGGACGATCTTGCGGGTGAAATCGATCGCCACCATGGTGTCGGAGTTGTCGCGGCCGCCGTGGCGCTTGGCGTCCGGCCGGAACGACGGCATGTCGACGATCGTCATGTCGGGCACGTAGCCCGCAAGCTCCGCCGCTTCGGGACGGATCAGCAGCTGGCGGATGAACAGCGAATGCCAGGCGAGCTCGGTAAAGACCCGCGCCTTGATGCGGTATTGCGGATCGGCGCCGCCATAAAGGTCCTGCGCGAACAGGGTTTTGCCCTTGGCATGGGCGATGAAATCGGCGAGCAGATTGTCGAACTGCTCTTTGCTCTGTTTGCGATTGCCGTCCCACCACACGGCGCTCTCGGTGGTCGCATCGACGACGGTATGTTTGTCCTTGGGCGAGCGGCCGGTGTGATGGCCGGTTGCGGCGCAGAACGCACCGCCTTGCACCAGTGAGCCTTCGCGGTTGGCGATGGCGTGCTCGACCAGGATCGTGTCGGGCAAATTCCAATGGACGCCGGCGAGATCTTTAAAGCCGAATTTGTCGGCGCCGTGCGCGCCGTTCCTCGAACCCGTTTCCTTCACCTTAAGCCTCCGCCTCTTGGCCCGATCATTTCGACACTTCCGCCAACTGCGTCGAGCCTTGGCCGCCGATTTACGATGCCGAATATTAACCCGTTCGCCGGCAAGCGTGCGACCCTATATCGAGCCTCGCAGCTTCTGCCAAGACCAAGTCGGCCTCAAGCCTAACCGGATGGAAGTGCACGCGTTCCCGTGTTGCAGCGCAGCGGACGGCGGTGCGCTTGGGCAGCGAAGTTAGCTTCTGTTGCCGGCGCTTTTTTGGCAGGGAATTTCCCTAGCCGGCCCGCGCCTTGGCGGCCAATTCCACCACCACCTTGCGCAATTGCGCGGCGTTTATGACACGCTGCGGAAACGGCAGGCGCAGCGTCGCGTCGCCGCGCGCCAGGTCGAGGCCCTCCGGGTCGAGCCCGGTGAGCCGCCACGGCCCGTCCTCGCCGCCGAGCAGTTTGGTGGCGTAGAGCCGCACCGCTTCGGCGTGATCGTCGTTCATGTGCGCGACGGCGCCCGCTTCGGCATCGATCAGGTTTTCGGCACCGGCGATATCCGTCATTACGTCGGCGGCTTTCAGGTCGGCGGCGCGGGCGAAGCCGCCGTTGAGGTGGGCTGAGACTGTCTTGAGACGCCAGAACGAGAAATCGCCAAAGCCGGCGTAAAGCTCGGATTTCGGATGGCGGGCGAGGAAGCGGCGCCGCAGCCGCGGCAATTCGGGGTCGTCGCGCGCGATCTGCAAAAAACTGCCGAGCAGGGTCAGACGCGGATGGGCCAGCGGATCGCCCTTGCCGGTCGATGCCAGCAACAGCGAGGCGCGGCCGTCGATTTCAAGATTGGCGGTGTGGGTGGACAGCCGGGAGACCAGGATCAGCGGCGAACCGTCGATATCGGTCGCCACGTTAACCAAAGAGGCAAACGGATGGCCGGTATTGCGGTCGATTGTGCCAAGCGCGCCGGCCCGCGTCGCCCGCAGCAGGCCCTTGGCCACCGCTTTCGGATCGAAATCCGGTGCCGGGGCGTTCTCCGGGAGGCGGTTCGGCATGGCGCCCGGCAAGGGAGCCGCCGCGGGGCCGCTGCGGTCGGCCTCAGCCATGATTTGTCCTTTCCGGTTCCTTTCCCATGTCATTCCATCTCACAGCAATTGCCCCGATTTTGCCTTGTCTAGTCACACTTCCGCCCCCACATGGGGTTTGAAAGGCTGTTGGGGCCGGGCAGGTGAATGCTGCGGCCGACTCATGTTAGAAGGCCGCCATGCCGACAATCGCTCTCGTCGACGACGACCGCAATATCCTCACCTCGGTCTCAATCGCGCTCGAGGCGGAAGGCTATCGCATCACCACTTATACCGACGGTGCCTCGGCGCTCGACGGTTTCAAGACGACGCTGCCGGACCTGGCCATCCTCGACATCAAGATGCCGCGCATGGATGGCATGGAGACGCTGCGCCGGCTGCGGCAAAAATCCGACCTGCCGGTGATCTTCCTCACCTCCAAGGATGAGGAGATCGACGAGTTGTTCGGCCTGAAAATGGGCGCCGACGACTTCATCCGCAAGCCGTTCTCGCAGCGCCTCTTGGTCGAGCGGGTCAAGGCGGTGCTGCGCCGCGCCTCGCCGAAAGACGGCGCGGCGCCGAAGGAAGCCGACAGCAAGGTGCTGGAGCGCGGGCTTTTGCGCATGGATCCCGAGCGCCATACCTGCACCTGGAAGAACGAGCCGGTGACGCTCACCGTCACCGAATTTCTGATTTTGCAGGCGCTGGCCAGCCGGCCGGGCGTGGTGAAAAGCCGCAACGCGCTGATGGATGCGGCCTATGACGATCAGGTCTATGTCGACGACCGGACCATCGACAGCCACATCAAGCGGCTGCGCAAGAAATTCAAGGCCAGCGACGACGAATTCGATATGATCGAGACGCTGTACGGCGTAGGGTATCGTTTCAAGGAATAACGCGCGGGCATTGGCGCGACAGGCCATGAACTGCCGGCCCACAGGCCGGAGAATCATGGCCCCCTGACTGGGCGGCTGACGTGCGGTAGTAATGGCGTCCGGCCCCGATGTGCCTTTTCCCGCAAGCGGGTAGGGTGGGGGCCGATCGAAACCCCGGCAGACGACGTGCTTGATCGACTGACAAAAACCGCGAGCGCCGACGAGGCTCACGCACTGACCGAAGCCGAGGCTCATATCGAGGCCGACGGTCACGGTGAAGCGCTGCCGCGCATGCATTGGCGAGGGCTGCGCCGGATCGGCGGCTGGCTGCGGCGCGCACTCCAGTTCTTTGTTGCGCAAAGCTCGTCGAGCGTCACCCGCCGCATCGTCACGCTCAATGTGTTCGGCCTGGTCGCACTGTCGTTCGGTATCATCTATCTGTCGCAATTCCGCGCCGGGCTGATCGATGCGCGCGTGCAAAGTTTGCTGGTGCAGAGCCAGATCATCGCCGGCGCGATCGCCGCCTCGGCGACGGTCGAGACCGATTCCTCAATCACCATCAATCCGGACACGCTGCTCAACCTGCAGCCCGGCCAAAGCTATGGTCCGTCCGAAGATGCGCTCTACGGCATCGATTTTCCGATCAATCCCGAGCGCGTGGCGCCGATCTTGCGGCGGCTGATTTCACCGACCAAGACGCGGGCGCGCATTTACGACCGTGACGGCGTGTTGCTGGTCGACAGCCGCAACCTGTTCGGCCGCGGCGACATATTGCGCTTCGATCTGCCGCCGCCGACGGCGGAAAAACCCGGCGTGTTCGAACGCGCTTTCCTCGCGATGCGCCGCTGGATCGGCCGCGGCGACCTGCCGCTCTACCGCGAGCTGGGCGCCGAAAACGGCAAGGGCTATCCCGAGGTCGACCGGGCCTTGAACGGCCAGGATTCCAGCATGGTGCGCATCAACGACCGCGGCGACGTCATCGTTTCGGTCGCGGTCCCGGTACAGCGTTTCCGCGCCGTGCGCGGCGCGCTGATGCTGTCGACGCAGGGAGCCGACATCGACGACATGGTGGAGGCCGAGCGGCTCGCCATCCTGAAGGTCTTTCTGATCGCCTGCGCGGTCATGGTGCTGTTGTCGATCCTGCTCGCCGGCACGATCGCCGAGCCGGTACGGCGGCTGGCCGACGCCGCCGAAAGCGTGCGTCGGCGCATCCAGTCGCGCGTGGAGATTCCGGATTTTACCGGCCGGCACGATGAGATCGGACACCTGTCCGGCGCGTTCCGCGACATGACCAACGCGCTCTACAGCCGCATCGAAGCGATTGAGAGTTTCGCCGCCGACGTGGCGCACGAACTGAAAAATCCGCTGACCTCGCTGCGCTCGGCGGTGGAAACGCTGCCGCTCGCCAAGACCGACGAGAGCCGGGCGCGGCTCCTCAACATCATCCAGCACGACGTCAGGCGGCTCGATCGGCTGATCTCCGACATTTCCGACGCCAGCCGGCTCGATGCCGAGCTGCAGCGCCAGGAAGCGGCGCCGGTCGATTTCGCCAAGCTTCTGAGCACGCTGGTCGCGGTCGCCAACGAGGTGAAGCGCGACGACGGCGTCACGGTCACGCTGCGCTTCGAAGGCGGCGGCGGACGTGCATTCTTGATGCCCGGGCACGATTCACGGCTCGGCCAGATCATCGACAACCTGATCGAGAACGCGCGTTCGTTCTCGCCGCCGGGCGGCGCCGTGCGCGTCACCTGCCGGCGCGTGAAAAACAACATCGAGATTTACGTCGATGACGACGGTCCGGGCGTGCGGCCCGACGTGCTGGAAAAAATCTTCGAGCGTTTTTACACCGATCGCCCGCATCAGGGTTTCGGCCAGAATTCCGGCCTCGGCCTTTCCATCTCCAAGCAGATCGCCGAGGCCCATGGCGGCACCATCTGGGTGGAAAACCGCACCGGCGCTCCGGACGCCGACGGCGCGCCGACGGTGCTCGGCGCGCGCTTCATCGTGCGCCTGCCGGCGATGTGATGGCGCAGCTTATTCCGCTCATTCCCGCGTCAACGGGAATCCAAAGGGAAATTTCCGTGGAACAGATGAAACGCTGGGTGCCCGCTTTCGCGGGGACGAGCGGATGACTTCGGCGACGGTGCACGCCTCGGCAGTGCTGGTCGGCGCGCGCGCGGTTCTGATCCGCGGGCCGTCGGGAGCAGGGAAGTCGCGCCTCGCGCTGGCGCTCATCGAAGCGGCGCGCACCGGGACTTTGCGCTTCGCCAGGCTGGTCGGCGACGACAGAGTCCATCTCGAACCGGCCAACGGGCGGCTATTGGTGCGCTCGGCCGAAGCCTTGGCCGGCCTGATCGAGGTCCGCGGCGCGGGCATTCGGCGGCTTGACCACGAGCCGGCCGCGGTGGTCGGCCTGGTGGTCGATCTTGCCGCCGCGGACGCCGAGCGGTTGCCGCAAGCGGAGGCGCAACACGCTGTTATCGCCGGGATCAGCCTGCCGCGACTCGCTATCGCAGCTGGCACCGAGGCCTTGCCCCCGCTCCTGGCGGTCCTTACCTCAGCCCGGTCCGAAGGCGCCGTTTTGGGCCTTGGCCCGGCTTCCTGACTGTTTCGGCCGTCGGCCGCGGATTTGGTTGGAGATTGGTAACCTTAACGCCGGTACACTCGGCTGCCGCTTCGTTGCGCGGCGTGTTAAGGCCGATTCGGCTTTTGCTACCGCAATGCAACAACCGCCAAAATTCAGCGAGAATGCCCCTTGCGCTGGGGCTTTGGATGGTCAAGATGAGCACCCTTTCGTGCGGTGCAACCGGGGCGCGCCCGCGGGGAGTTCCATGATCGGCGTTGTCCTTGTGACCCACGGGCGGCTGGCTGTTGAGTTCCGCTCCGCTTTGGAGCACGTGGTCGGCCCTCAGGGTCAGATCGAAGCCGTCACCATCGGCCCCGACGACGACGTCGAGGAGCGCCGCAAGGACATCATCGACGCGGTCAAACGGGTCGACAGCGGCGACGGCGTCGCCATCCTGACCGACATGTTCGGCGGCACGCCGTCCAATCTCGCCATCTCGGTGATGAGCCGGCCCAAGGTCGAAGTGCTCGCCGGCATCAATCTGCCCATGCTGGTCAAGCTCGCCAAAGTGCGCGACGAATGTCCGCTCGCCGAGGCCGTCGCCGCCGCCCAGGAAGCCGGGCGCAAATACGTCACCATCGCCAGCCGGGTGCTCAACGGCAAATGAATGAGTCCGCGCCCGGCGCCGACCCATGTACGGGCGATACGCCGCCGTTGCGCGAAGGCGCCGTCGTCCGCGTGCTCACCATCTGCAACAAGAAAGGGCTGCATGCGCGGGCCTCCGCCCGCTTCGTGCAAACGGTCGAGAAATTCGACGCCGATGTGCGCGTCATGCGCGGCGGCGAGGTCGTCGGCGGCACCTCGATCATGGGCTTGATGATGCTCGCCGCGTCGCCCGGCACCACCATCACGGTGGAGGCGACCGGCAAGGAAGCGGCCGAAGTCATCGAGGCTTTGGCGGCGCTCATCGAGTCGCGCTTCGGCGAGCAGGACTGAGCGATCGACGTTTCGGCCAATTGCATTTCAAGGGAGCCGGCCAATGGCAGACGACAAACCTTCGGCGGCGGCAAGTCCGGCCGCGCCGGGCCAGAGCGAGCAGCGCACCGCGACGATCCGCTACATCGACCGTCCTGAAATCGACGAGGTATTCGCCGACGCCGTGACCGGCCTGCTCTACGACGGCCAGACCTTGCGCATGGAATTCGCGGTGACGCGGTTCGACGAGATCAAGCCCAATGGGCCGATCAGCGGCCGCCGCTATCCGACCTGCCGCGTGGCGCTGTCGCCCGCGGCGGCCATCGAGCTCATCAACCGCATGCAGCAGGTCGCAACCGCGCTGACCCAATCCGGCGTCGCCAAGCCGGCGTCGCGGCCGGGCACGGCGTCGTAGGGCGTTTTCTCATCGGAGCGACTTGGCCGCCGCCTTGAGATCGGCGACGAATTGCCGATAGGCCGCGCGCTTGTCGTCGTCGTCCTCGATGCGCAACAGCGCGGACGGGTGCACGGTGACGAACAGCTTGGTGCCGTCCGCCAGATCGAGCGGCTTGCCGCGCAGTTTTGCGATCGTCACCGTTTTTCCGGTCAGCGCGCGGGCTGCGGTGACGCCGAGTGCGATGATCGCTTCAGGCTTCACCAGCCTGCGCTCCTCGTCGAGCCAAAACTTGCAGCGCTCGATCTCGTCATTGTTCGGCCGCTTGTGCAGCCGGCGTTTGCCGCGCATCTCGTGCTTGAAATGTTTCACCGCGTTGGTGACGAACGCTTCGTTGCGGTCGATGCCGGCATCCGCCAGCGCCTGATCGAGAACGCGTCCGGCCGGGCCGACGAAGGGCTTGCCGGCTAGGTCTTCCTTGTCGCCGGGCTGCTCGCCGACCAGCATGAAGGTGGCGTGCTTCGGCCCCTCGCCGGGCACCACCTGGGTCGCGTCGCGAAAGAGCGTACAGCGCCGGCAATCGGCTTCGGCTTGCGCCAGTTTGGCGAGCGACGGGATCGCTGAGGCGGTCTGGTCCATAGCTGCCGAATGCCTTCAGCCCGAACTACGTTCAAAAATGGACATAAAGGTATCTTTATGTCTTTATTGCCGTGGCCGACCCGACCTGCTATAGCCCTGCGCACGCCGCCGGCCCCAAGGCCGCCAAAAGCGACTTCCAACCAAGGACCGCCATGAGCACGTCGACCAAGCCCAAAACCGCGCCTGCCGCCGATTACGTCGTTAAGGATATCGGCCTTGCCGACTGGGGGCGCAAGGAAATCTCCATTGCCGAGACTGAGATGCCGGGCCTGATGGCGATCCGCGAAGAGTTCGGCGGCAAGCAGCCGCTGCGCGGCGCCCGCATCGCCGGTTCGCTGCACATGACCATCCAGACCGCCGTGCTGATCGAGACGCTCAAGGCGCTCGGCGCCGACGTGCGCTGGGCGTCGTGCAACATCTATTCGACGCAAGATCACGCCGCCGCTGCGATCGCCGCCGGCGGCACGCCGGTGTTCGCCGTCAAGGGCGAGAGCCTGACCGACTATTGGGACTTTACCCACCGCATCTTCGAATGGTCCGACGGCGGCGGGCCGAACATGATCCTCGACGACGGCGGCGACGCCACCTTGCTGTTGCATCTCGGCATGCAGGCCGAGAGCAATGCCGCGGTGCTCAACCATCCCGGCAACGAGGAAGAGGAGGTGCTGTTCGCCGCCGTCAAGCAGCGGCTCAAGGCCGAGCCCGGCTGGTACACCAAGACCGCCAAGGCGGTGAAGGGCGTCACCGAGGAGACCACCACCGGCGTGCACCGGCTTTATCAGATGGCCAAGGAAGGCCGGCTGTTGTTTCCCGCCATCAACGTCAACGACAGCGTCACCAAATCGAAGTTCGACAATCTCTACGGCTGCCGCGAGTCGCTGGTCGACGGCATCCGCCGCGGCACCGACGTGATGATGGCCGGCAAGGTGGCGATGGTCGCGGGCTTCGGCGACGTCGGCAAAGGCTCCGCCGCCTCGCTGCGCCAGGCCGGCTGCCGGGTCATGGTCTCCGAGGTCGATCCGATCTGCGCGCTGCAGGCGGCGATGGAAGGTTACGAGGTCACGACGATGGAAGACGCCGCGCCGCGCGCCGACATCTTCTGCACCGCGACCGGCAATGTCGACGTCATCACCATCGAGCACATGCGCAAGATGAAGGACCGCGCCATCGTCTGCAATATCGGCCATTTCGACAGCGAGATTCAGGTCCACGCGCTGAGGAATCTGAAATGGAACAACGTCAAGCCGCAGGTCGACGAGATCGAATTCCCCGACGGCAAGCGCATTATTCTCCTATCCGAAGGCCGCCTGGTGAATCTCGGCAACGCCATGGGGCATCCTAGTTTTGTGATGTCGTCATCCTTCACCAACCAGACCCTGGCACAAATCGAGCTGTGGACCAATCCGGGCAAATACGACAAGAAGGTCTACACGCTGCCCAAGCATTTGGACGAAAAGGTCGCGCGGCTGCACCTGGAAAAAATCGGCGTCAAGCTGACGAAGCTCTCCGATAAGCAGTCGACCTATATCGGCGTGCCGCCGGAAGGGCCGTTCAAGAGCGATCATTACCGGTATTGAGCTTCGTCATTCCGGGGCGCGGGCATAGCCCGCGAACCCGGAATCCATAACCACAGGTCAGCGAATATGGATTCCGGGTTCGCCGCTGCGCGGCGCCCCGGAATAACGGTCAGTACGTGACCGTCACTTGCCGCCCACCAACGCGGATGTTATCTGCGCCGCATGGCCGCGGTCCCCATCCAAAACATCCGCAATTTCGCGATCATCGCCCATATCGACCACGGCAAGTCGACCTTGGCCGACCGGCTGATCCAGCTCACCGGCGGGCTCGAGGCGCGCGAGATGGTCGAGCAGGTGCTCGATTCCATGGATATCGAGCGCGAGCGCGGCATCACCATCAAGGCGCAGACGGTGCGACTCAATTACCGCGCCCGCGACGGCAGGGATTACGTGCTCAACCTGATCGACACGCCCGGCCACGTCGATTTCGCCTATGAGGTCAACCGCTCGCTCGCCGCCTGCGAGGGCTCGCTGCTCGTGGTCGATGCCAGCCAGGGCGTCGAGGCGCAGACGCTGGCCAATGTCTACCAGGCGATCGACAACAATCACGAGATCGTGCCGGTGCTCAACAAGGTCGATCTGCCGGCCGCGGAGCCCGCAAAAGTAAAACAGCAGATCGAGGACGTCATCGGGCTCGACGCCTCCGACGCGATTTTGATCTCGGCCAAGACCGGCGAGAACGTGCCCGCGGTGCTGGAAGCGATCGTGCACCGGCTGCCGCCGCCCAAGGGCGACGCCGCGGCGCCGCTCAAGGCGCTCTTGGTCGACAGCTGGTACGACAGCTATCTCGGCGTCGTCGTGCTGTTTCGCATCGTCGACGGCGTGCTGAAAAAGGGCCAGCGCATCCGCCTGATGGGCACCGACGCGGCCTACGAGGTCGATCGCGTCGGCGTGTTCACGCCCAAGCGCGTCGAGCTCAACGAGCTCGGCCCCGGCGAGATCGGCTTTCTCACGGCCTCGATCAAGGAAGTGGCCGACACTCGAGTCGGCGACACGATTACCGACGAGAAGAAGCCGGTCGCGGCGCCGCTGCCCGGCTTCCGCCCGGCGATCCCGGTGGTGTTCTGCGGCCTGTTCCCGGTCGACGCCGCGGATTTCGAGAACTTGCGCGCCGCGATGGGCAAGCTCCGGCTCAACGACGCGAGCTTCTCCTACGAGATGGAAACCTCAGCCGCGCTCGGCTTCGGCTTCCGCTGCGGCTTTCTCGGCCTCCTGCATCTCGAAATCATCCAGGAGCGGCTCGAGCGCGAATTCAATCTCAACCTGATCGCGACCGCGCCGTCGGTGATCTACAAGATCAAACTGCACAACGGCCAGGAGCTGGAAATCCACAACCCGGTCGACATGCCGGACCCGAACCACATCGAGGAAATGCAGGAGCCGTGGATCGAGGCGACGATCCTCACGCCGGACGAATATCTCGGTGCCGTGCTGAAACTGTGCCAGGACCGCCGCGGCGAGCAGAAGGAGCTCACCTATGTGGGCAACCGCGCGCTGGTGAAATACAATCTGCCGCTCAACGAAGTGGTGTTCGATTTCTACGATCGCCTGAAATCGGTGTCGCGCGGCTACGCCTCGTTCGACTATCACCTGACCGATTACCGCCCTTCCGACCTGGTCAAGCTGCAGATGCTGGTCAATGCCGAGCCGGTCGACGCGCTGGCCATGCTGGTGCACAGGACGCGCGCCGAGCAGCGCGGCCGCGCCATGGCGGAGAAACTGAAAGAACTGATCCCGCCGCACATGTTCCAGGTGCCGATCCAGGCCGCGATCGGCGGCAAGATCATCGCCCGCGAAACCGTGCGCGCCTTCCGCAAGGACGTCACCGCGAAATGCTACGGCGGCGACGTGACCCGCAAGCGCAAGCTCCTGGACAAGCAGAAGGAAGGCAAGAAGCGCATGCGCCAGTTCGGCAAGGTCGATATTCCGCAGGAGGCGTTTATTGCGGCGCTGAAGGTGGATGTGTGACTTCTTTGGTCGTCACCACCGGGCTTGACCCGGTGGTCCATGCTGAATCGCCAAATAATCTGCGGTGCCGTATGGATTGCCGGATCAAGTCCGGCAATGACGAGGGAAATAGTGACCGATAGCTTCGACGTCATCATCGTCGGCGCCGGCGCGGCGGGGTGCGTATTGGCGAACCGGCTGTCGGCGCGTTCGGGTTTGCGCGTGCTGTTGCTCGAAGCCGGACGCGACACGCCGCCGGGCGCCGAGCCGGCCGATGTGCTCGATAGCTATCCGCGGTCCTACTACAACGACGCCTATTTCTGGCCAGAGCTGAAGGTGCATTGGCGGCTCAAGGACAACTCGCCGCCGGTCGGATTTTCCCAGGGCCGCGTCATGGGCGGCGGCGGCTCGGTGATGGGCATGGTCGCCTATCGCGGCACGCCCGACGATTATGCCGAATGGCAGGCGCTCGGCGCCGCCGCCTGGGGCTGGGACGACGTGCTGCCCTATTACTGCAAGCTCGAGAACGATTTCGATTTCGGCGGCGCGCTGCACGGCAAGGACGGGCCGGTGCCGATCCGCCGCACCACGACCGACGATTGGGCGCCGTTGGCCAAGGCGGTGCATGCTTTTGCGCAACAGCGGCAGATGCCGTTTGTCGCCGACATGAATGCCGATTTCCGCGACGGCTATGGCGCGGTGCCGATGAGCAACTGGCCGCTCAAGCGCGCCTCGGCGGCGATCTGCTATCTCGGCGCCGATGTGCGCCGCCGCGCCAACTTGCGCATTCTCACCGACGCCTTGGTCACCGGCCTGGTGTTCGAGGGGCGTCGCACTACCGGCGTCACGGTCAGCGCCAGCGGCGAGGAGAGAGTGTTTTACGGGCGCGAGATCGTCATTGCGCTCGGCGGCATCCATTCGCCGGCATTTCTTATGCGCGCGGGGCTTGGCCCGGCGGCGGCGTTGCGCGATCTCGGTATTGCCGTGCGCGCGGATCTGCCGGGCGTCGGTGGAAACCTTTCCAATCACGCCATCATCTTCATCGGCCTCCTGCAGAAGCCCGGCATGCGGCAAGCGAAAACTATCCGGCCGCATCCGATGTCGGCATTTCGCTATTCCTCTGGGCTGCCCGGCGCGCCGCCGGCCGACATGTATCTCAACGTGCAGTGCAAGACGTCGTGGAGTCCGCTCGGCCGCCAGGTTGCCAATCTGGCGCCGTCGCTGCTCAAGCCGATGGCGCGCGGCCGGGTGTCCTTGGTCGCGGCCGATCCGGCGATCTATCCGCGCGTCGAATTCAATTTCACCGGCCACGCGCTCGACCTGGAACGCTTCATGCAGGGCTTTCGCCTCTGCATCGACATTCTCTCTCACGACGCGGTGCGGGCGATGACGCGGCTGACCTTTCCGGTCAAATTCAACGATCGGCTGCGGCGGCTCAACCGCATCACGCCGGCCAACCGGATCAAGAGCGCGGCGATCGCTGCGCTGATCGACATGGTGCCGCCGCTCGCGGCGCCGGTCTTTGCGACGCTCGCCGACCGGCGCGTCGATCTTGCGGTGCTGGCGGAAGACGACGCCGCGCTGGCCGAGCACATTCGCGACAATGTCGCCGGCACGTTCCATCCGGTCGGCACCTGCCGCATGGGCGCATCCGGCGATCGCGACGCCGTGACCGATCCGGCCGGCCGCGTTCACGGCGTCGAAGGCTTGCGTGTTATCGACGCCTCGATCATGCCGACGATACCGCGCGGCAACACCAATATTCCGACCATCATGGTGGCGGAAAAATTGGCCGACGCGATGCTGCGCGAGATCAGCTTGCAATGACCGGCCTCCCAACGTAACATGTTACGCAAAGGAGTTCGGCCATGGCGACAAGGCCCAAGACGGCACGCCCGAAGACGGCGCGGGAACGCATGAGCGCCCGGCGGAAGCGATTGCGCGCGCAGGGTTTGCGCCCGGTACAGCATTGGGTGCCCGACCTGCGCGATCCACGCGTACGCGCGGACCTGCGCAGGCAGGGCAAGCTGCTCGCTCAGCATTCAGAGAACGCCGAGATCGATGCCTGGATCGAGGCTGTGTACGATTGGAAAGATTGGAAGTGAAGCGCGGCGATACAGTCGTCATTGTCGCGCAAGGCGATCTCGGTAGGCCGCGCCCGGCCGTCATCGTGCAAACCGATGAGTTGAGTGACGCTACGTCGGTACTCCTCTGTCCGATAACATCAGACATAACGGAGAGTTTGCCGCTCAGGCCGATCGTCGAAGCCGATGAAAATAATGGGCTTCGTGTTCGTTCCCAGATCATGACGGACAAGATGTTGGCATTGCCGCGCGATCGCGTTCGACGGGTGATCGGCCGGATCGATTCAGAATCAAGCGCTCGTCTTGATACCGCACTGATGGTCGTGCTCGGCCTCGCGCGCTAGGGGCGCACGGCAAATTCAGCGCGGCACGCTGACGTAGATCTGGCCGTCGCGCACGGCGACCTTCACCGGCGTCAGCCGCACCGAGGAATCGCCGGGGTGGCAGCCGGTGGCGAGGTCGAATTCGTAGCCGTGCCACGGGCAGACGATGTGGCGTTGTTTGCCGAAGCGCAGCCCCGCGCTCTTCTTGTCGGGCGTGATCACTTCCTCGACCTGATGAAAGATCTTGCCCTGGCAGACCGGGCCGCCGGCGTGCGGGCAGACGTTCTCGTAGGCCAGCACACTACTACCGGTGCGGAAAATGCCGACCTCGAGCTCCTCCACGGCGAAGATCCGATAGTCGCCGTCGGCGATGTCGGTCAGCTTGCCAACCGAGACTTCGTCCATTCCTTCCTCCAGCCTCTCTATTCAATTCCTGGCGGGCGATGAAACCAGATCGCCACGTCGAACATGTTGAGATCGGCGGCGCGGATCATGCCGCAGGCCGCGACCACCGTTTCGGTCGCCGTCACCGCGTGTTGCGGGAATGGCACCACGTCGTGGCCGCGCCGCTCCACTTTCGCGGCATAGACTTTCACCGCAGCCGTCAGCACCTGCTGCAACGTCTTGTCGGAGATCGCATCGGGCTCGCCGCGCTTGAGCGCGTCGCGGGCGGCGGCGCAGAAGTCCGCCGACTTTACGCCATTGCGCGCCGCGCGACGGCTGGGCTTGCCGCCCCGCTTGGCCGCCTTGCGCTGCACCGCTTTCGGCATTTCAACTCAGGCCGTCACCGGCTCGCGCCGCGCCGGCGCCTTGCCCGGCTTGGTCTTGAGCAGCTTGTGCTTCGGCACTTCGAGATTGAACAGCCGCGCCGAATTGAAGCCCAGAATGTTGCGCTTGGCCTGCTCGCTGAGGAACGGCAGGGAAGTGATCGCGTTCGGCAGGTCGAAATCCCAGTGCGGCCAATCCGACGCGAACAAGAGCTGCGTCTCGGCGTTCATCGCCTTGAACGTCGCTTCGGTCAACTCGATGTTGGAGCGCTCCAGCGGCTGGCTCGAATAAAACATCTCGCGCATGTACTCGCTCGGCCTGCGCTTGAGCAGTGGCGCTTCCGAGGAGCGCATCATGTATTCGGAATCGAGCCGCTGCATCAGGAACGGGACCCAGGCCAACCCGCTCTCGATCCAGACCACCTTGAGCTTGGGGAAGCGCTCCGGCAGGCCGTTCATGATCCAGTTCGTCATGTGGATGATGTTGTAATAGACGAACGAGATGGCGTGCATGGAGATGAAGCGGTTGCACTGCTGCATCGACTGGTCGCCCCAGTGGAAGCCGGAGTGGAATGCCAGCGGCTTGCCGGCCGCCTGGATGGCGGAATAGAGCGGCATATAGCTGTCGTGATTGACGGCGCGGAACCGCGTCGAGGTCACCGAGAAACCGATCACGCTCGGATTGTCGGCGTACATTTCGACGGCTTTCACCGATGCCTCGGGGTGGTTGAACGGCAGATACAGCATCGCCTTGATGCGCGGATCCTGCGGCAGCACTTCCTCGGTCAGCCATTTGTTGAAGGCGTTGCCGATCACCACTTCCATCTCGGCCTGCGGATGCATGCCGAGCACCAGCATCGGGGTGGGGAACACCACCATGTAGTCGATGCCCATGGAGTCCATGGCGCGCTGCACCAGCGTCACCTGGGCGTGGGTGCGGCCGCCGGGCACCGCCTCGCCGAGGCGCTGCTGATGCGGAATGCGGCCGAACACGTCTTGGTAGAGCATGCCGGGCGTCGAGTTCATCAGGCCGGGCGCGTTGCCGCGTTCCTTGAACGCGCGCGCCATCTGCTTGTAGACGTCGCTTTCCATGCGATCGACCACGTCCGACCAAAACGCCGTCTCGGTGACGTGGGCGTCGACGTCGACGATGAAATAATTGTCGGCTCGCGCTTCCTTGGCGGCGTGGGCGAGAATCTCGCGGGTGTCGGTCGAGGTGCTGATCTTCGGCAGTTCGGTGACGCGCGAGTGGCCTTTGCCGTTTTTTCCATTGCGCGGCGTTTTGGTCAGCATCGATTTCCTCCACCCTTGGAGCGGCTTTTGTGGTCGGGCGCGTGAATCACGGCCATCGGAATTTGCTGGAAAGTTAGCAGCATTTGCCCGCGATGGACATGGCAATTTATTCGGCAATTTGTCGGAAACCACCGCCGGTTGCCCGGATCAGCCATGCCGAAAGGTCCGGACGCGGCCTCCCACAGCCGCGCGCCGCAGTGTAGCTTTGCGCCCAAGAACGCGGGAGGAACCATGAGCTATCAGGATTTGCTTTACGGCGTCGACGGCAAGGTCGCGACCATCACGCTGAACCGGCCCGACCGCATGAACGCGCTGTCGCGCAATCTCGAGGCGGAAATTCACCGCGCCCTCGACGAGGCCGACGCCGATCGCAACGTGCGCGCCATCATCCTCACCGGCAACGGCGCGGCGTTTTCCGCGGGCTACGACCAGCAGGCGGTGCCGGCCTCGGGGGTGCGGCCGCTCGATCCGCAGGGCAAGAGCCACGCCGAATATATCGAGCATTGGCAGCGCCTCGACGGCAGCCGCGTCAACCATTGGGAGCATATGTGGAGCCTGGGCAAGCCGGTGATCGCGGCGGTCAACGGCTGGGCCATGGGCGGCGGCTTCTGGTATCAGCTTGCCGCCGACATCACGATCGCGTCCGACAAGGCGGTGTTCGCGCAGCCGGAAGTGCGGCAGGTCTCCAATACCAGCTATCTGTTCACCGCCTTGTGCGGCTGGAAGGCCGCCAACCGCTGGGCGCTGACCGGCGATCATTTCGATGCCGAGGAGGCGCTGCGCCTCGGCATGGTCAACGAGGTGGTGCCGCACGACGAGCTGATGCCGCGCGCACGTGCGCTCGCCAACCGCATCGCGCTGGTGCCGGAGCCGTCGATCCGGCTCAACAAGGCCATCGCCATGCAGGGCCTGCAGGCGTCCGGTCTGCATGCGGCGCTGCTGCTCGAAGGCACGCTCGGCGCGCTGGTGCATTCGTCGCACAACGAGGACCGCCAGCGGCTGTTCGAGGCGCAGCGCGCCGGCGGCCTGAAGGCCTATCTGGAAGCGCGCGACGGCCCGTTCCATCCCGAGCCGATGGGCCCGAAGTCGAAGCCGCGCGCGAAGTAGCTCAGCGCATGACCGCGGTCGGATTAATCGGTTACGGCGGCATCGCCCAGGACGTGGTCGCGGCGCTGCGCGAGGCCGGCAGCGGCGTGAAGGTTGGCGGCGTGCTGTGCCGGCCCGGACGTGCGGCAAAAGCACGCGATGCGCTCGGCGACGTCGCGATTGTGGAATCGCTTGCCGATTTGCTGGCGCTGCGTCCTGACATCGTCGCCGAAGTGGCCGGACAACAGGCAGTGGCGGCGCATGCGCCGGAGGTGTTGCGCCGCGGCTTCGATCTTTTGGTGATTTCCGTCGGCGCGCTCGCCGAACCGACGCTGCTCGAACGCCTCAAGACGGCGGCGCGCGACGGCAAAAGCCGGATGCTGCTGCCGGCCGGCGCCATCGGCGGCATCGATGCCATCGCAGCGATGCGCCTCGGCGGGCTCACGACGGTGCGCTACCGTTCGCGCAAGCCGCCGGCGGCGTGGCGCGGCTCGCCTGCGGAAAAGGTCGCCGACCTCGACAAATTGACCGGCCGCACCGTGCTTTATCGCGGCAACGCCGGCGAAGCGGCGCTGCTCTATCCGCAGAACGCCAATGTCGCCGCCGCGGTGGCGCTCGCCGGCCTCGGCTTCGACAAAACCGAGGTCGAGCTGGTCGCCGATCCCGACGCGCCCGGCAACGTGCACGAGATCGAGGCCGAAGGCGCCGCCGGCCGTTTCGCCATCCAGCTCCAGGGCAAACCGTCGCGCCGCAACCCCAAAACCTCGGCGCTGGCCGCGCTCAGCGTCGCCCGTGCGCTGATCAATCTGGATGCTACAATCGTCATATGACCGTCCCGACAACGCGCCGCGCCACCAACGCCTTCATCGGCAGCCCGATCGAGCGGCTCGAGGATCTGCGCTTCCTCACCGGGCGCGGCCAATACACCGACGATCTCGCCGACGAAAAAATGCTGCATGCGGTGATCCTGCGCAGCTCCGTCGCGCACGGCCGCATCCGCTCGATCGATACGGCGGCCGCCCGGGCGCGGCCGGGCGTCCATGCGGTGATCACCGCGGCCGATATCGGGCAAGACATCGGGCAAGCGCCGACGATTCCGTTGCGGCACGACCCGCTGCCGTCGTCCAAGCGTTACGTGCAGCCGATCATCGCCGTCAGCAAGGTGCGCTATGTCGGCGAGCCGATCGCCGTCGTGGTCGCCGACAGCGTCGCGCTGGCCGAGGACGCGATCGAGGCGATCGCCGTCGACATCGAGCCGCTGGCCGCCGTGGTCGATCGCGACGCCGCCCGCGAGGCCGATGTCTTTCTGTTCGAAGAGACCGGCAGCAACGTTGCCGGCATCATCACGGCGACGCGCGGCGATGTCGATGCGGCGTTCAAGGATGCGCCTTACGTCCGCCGCGAGCATTTCCAGGTGCAGCGCCACGGCGCGGTGCCGATGGAACCGCGCGGGCTCATTGCCGAATGGGACGTCGCGAAGCAACGCGTGACGGTCTCCGGCGTCTGCAAGGTGCCGTTCAACAACCGGCGCGCGCTGGCGCTGATGATGGGTCTGCCGGAAACGTCGGTGCGCATGCTCGAATACGATGTCGGCGGCGGCTTTGGCGCGCGCGGCGAGTTTTATCCGGAAGATTTTCTGATTCCGTTCGCGGCGCGGGTCGTCGGCAGCCCGGTGAAGTGGACCGAGGACAGGCGCGAGAATCTGATGGCGCTCAGCCATGCCCGCGACATGGAATGCGACCTGGAAATCGCTTGCAGCCGCGACGGCGCGATCCTGGCGCTGCGCGGCCACGCTTTTACCGATCTCGGTGCCTACGTGCGCACCAATGGCGCCACCGCCTCGCGCAATATCTCCCAAATCATGTCCGGACCGTACCGCATCCCCCATGTGCACATGGACGTGACCATGGTGGTGACCAACAAGACGCCGTCGGGCACCTATCGCGGGCCGGGACGCTTCGAGTCGGATTTCTGCCGCGAGCGGCTGTTCGACATGGCGGCGGCCGATCTTGGCCTCGACCGGGTTGAATTCCGCCGCCGCAATCTGATCGCCGAAGCCGACATGCCCTACGCGCTGGCGAAGGTGCAAGTGCTCGACATCGTCAGCGAGTGCGACAGCGGCGATTATCAGATGACGCTCGATCGCTGCCTCGCCGAATTCAACTGGGCCGAGCGATCGAAGCTGCACGGCAAGCTGATCGACGGCCGCTATCACGGCATCGCCATCGGCTGCTATCTCGAAGGCGGCGGCACCGGGCCGCGGGAGAATGCGCGGCTCCTCATCGAGCCTGACGGCAAGGTTTCCGTGTTCGTCGGCTCGTCGTCGGTCGGCCAGGGCGTCGAGACGGTGTTTTCGCAGATCGCCGCCGACGCGCTCGAACTGCCGATGGGGCGCATCGCCAATGTGTTTCACGGCTCGACCGATTATGTCGCCGAGGGTTTTGGCTCGTTCTCGTCGCGCTCCATCGTCATGGGTGGCAACGCCATCGTCGACGCCGCCAATAAGCTCCGTGCGCTGATGCGCGAGGCCGCGGCACAGCGGTTTGGCTGTGCGGCCAACGAAATCGCGTTCGACAATGAGATGGTCGTCGGGCCGAACCGCGCTGCGCTCGATCTCAAAGAGTTCGCCGGCTTTGCCGCCGACGGCACCCACGCCAGCAACAAGCGGACTTATTCCTACGGCGCCCACGCCGCCTACGTCGCGGTCGATCCGAAAACCGGCCGGGTCGAATTGCTCGATTACGTCGCCATCGAGGACGTCGGCCGCATCGTCAATCCGCTGACCTTGCACGGCCAGTGCATCGGCGCGGTCGTGCAGGGCCTGGGCGGTGCGCTCCTCGAGCACTTCATCTACGATGAGAACGGCCAGTTGCTGACCGGCTCGTTCGCCGATTACCTGATGCCGACGGCGAGCGATTTTCCCAGCATCCGCGCGGTGGCGCTGGAGCAGAAGCCGTCGCCGCTCAATGCGCTCGGCGCCAAGGGCGCGGGCGAGGGCGGCATCATTCCGGTCGGCGGCGTCGTCGCCAATGCGGTCGCCGCGGCGCTGGGTTCGCTTGGTGTGGCGCTGCATGAATTGCCGCTGACGCCGCCGCGGGTGTGGGAGATGATTCAGAACGCGCGGCAATCAAGCGCCGGGGAACGCCCTTAATTCCCGCTTCGAAAGCAAATCCGATGCAACTGCCGTCGTGGCTCAAAATATTCAACCGCCGCAAACCGGCGCGGCCGCCGTCGCTGACGGATTGTCCCAAATGCGGCAGGCAAATGGACATGATAGACAAGAGCACCATGTCGGGCGACGACATGCGCACCTATCGCTGCGAACATTGCCGGGAAGAGCACATCGTTAACTACGGGATTGCGCTGTGGAAGGTGCTGTCCGACGCGAACAAGTCCGACGATGACGCGTCGTAGGGTTCGTACTCATAAACCGAGCGCGATCAGTCCGGCGCGACCGATGTCCACAATACCCCGATTGCGACCAAATTCTGCAGTGCAGCCAAATGTCGCGATCGGCCAGAAGCAGACGCATGCAGCGCAGCAAAAATCCGATGAAATTCGAGGCCCGCCCTACCTGCCAAGCAGTTTGCGCTTCTCCTCAAACTCGGCCTTGTCGATTTCGCCCTTGGCGAAGCGCTCATCAAGAATGTCGAGCGCGGCGCGGCGGCCACCACAGTAGGGGCACCCATCTCGGCCGTGATGGTGGTGAAAGTGGCCGTAAAATGGATAGCCACGGGTCGCCCAGCGCACCAGCCACACGAATATGACCATCGCGCCAATGATGGCGAGTACGACCACAATCGGGCCGGCGATCATGAAGGGATGCGGCCCGCCCCACATGTGAGGGCCAAAACCATAAGGCGGCGTCGGGCTGCCCGGCGCCGCCGTCTGCCCTTGCTGCTGGGCAAATGCTGGCAGTGCCGCGACGGCGAAGGTGAGTGAAACCGCGAAAGCTGCGAGAGGCTTCGCGTACGTTCGGATCGTGTCTTTGAGCAACATGGCGGAAGCTCCACAAGTTGTTTCTTGGATTATCCCATAGGTACGCCATCCTGGGTATAGGGACATCGACTGAGCGGGTCGCTCTGGAGGTCGCGCGTGAGAGAATAGCGTCATGTCGCGCCTATTGACACTGTCGGCGCCGTAAGGGCGGTTCGTGATTACTTGGCCGCCAAATAGCCGTGCTCGACCATGCACTCGGCAAATTGATCGGATTTTGATCGCGCTCGCGGAGGCTTGGCCTTGTCGTTGGTGTCCGGGAATTCTGTCTTTTGCCCTTCGTCACGACAATCTGTTTGATCGATCTCAAGCAGGGCCAGGACCACCGGGCGGCCGTCCGCCCTCGTCCAAACAACCTTCTGCTCTGTTGCGCAGGCGACAAGGGCAATACAATAGGCAACTATCAGGATAGCCCGGATCATGGGCTGAAATTTTGTGCCTAAAAGGTAAAGATTAGATGCACTCACCCCGCCGCTTCCCGCCGCCCTAGTCGATCGAAGAGCACACGGAGTCCTTCATCGTGAAGGAGGCCAACGGCCAGCTGCTCGCCTACCTCTATTTTGAGGATGAGCTGCAGCGGCAGATGTCGATGAAACGCCTATCGCGAGACGGAGCGTGGTGGATCGCGACCAATAGCGCCAAGCTGCCATCGTTGCTCAGCAAAAAGTGAAAGCGCATTGGGCTAGAGCGGTCTTGGAAGGATTGCAGCCCCGCGGTATCGTTGAGGCCCAACAGGAGAGCAAGCAATGGCGGTCGGCACAGTGAAATGGTTCAACGCGCAGAAGGGCTATGGATTCATCCAGCCTCAAGGCGGCGGCAAAGATGTGTTTGTCCACATTTCTGCAGTCGAAAGGGCCGGCCTGTCCAACCTCAACGAAGGCCAGCTGGTCGAATACGAAGAGGTATCAAATAAGGGCAAGACATCGGCCGAAAACCTCAAAGTGAAATGACCGTTCCAGAGACAGGAACGAACTGAGCAGCTCCCGTTTCAAATTCCGCCAATAGGCTCGGTACCCGGCGCGACTGCCAGAGCTTTTTTATTTTCAAAGCAATCGAGGCTATTCGTGCCGGCCGGCGCCGGCCATTTGTCGATGTCCGCCATGCCAATCTTACCACTCCGACGGCCGGATGGCAGCCTCCCTGGCAGGCGCTCGGCCAATGGCGGCACGTTGACCGGCTCTGCGCGACGGTGTTAAGAAATGCCTGAAAACGTGCCTTTTCCTGCGGTTCGAAGGAAGCGTGCCGGGTTATGAAATTACCGCCCTTCGAATATGCCTGCCCGACCACGATCAGCGAAGCGGTTGCGCTCTTGGCGTCGCACGACGGCGAAGCCAAGCCGCTGGCCGGCGGCCAGAGTCTCGTGCCGATGCTGGCGTTCCGCGTCGCTTCGCCGTCGCTCTTGGTCGATCTGCGCAAGCTCGCCGAGCTGCGGCAGATCAAGATCGCGGCCGACGGCGTCACGCTCGGCGCCATGGTGCGCTGGCGCGACATCCTCGACGCCGCGCGCTTGCGCAAGGCGCATCCGCTTTTGGTCGCAGCCGTCGAGCACGTCGCGCATTATCAGATCCGCAACCGCGGCACCGTCGGCGGCAGCATCGCTCACGCCGATCCCGCTGCCGAGATGCCGGGCATCGTCGTGACCTGCGAGGCCAAGATCGCCGTCGTCGGCAAGGCCGGCGCGCGGGTGATCGATGCGGCGAATTTTTTCCAGGGCCCGCTGATGACCGCGCTCAAGCCCGACGAGATCATCACCGAAATCCGCCTGCCGGCATGGCCGCAGCAGCGCCGCTTCGGTTTTCAGGAATTTGCCCGCCGCCGCGGCGACTTCGCGCTGGCCGCGGCGATGCTGTTCTACGACGAAGCGGGCGGCAAGGCGGGCAACGCCCAAGCCTTCAACGCCCATGTCGGCGCCATCGGCGTCGCCGACCGGCCGCTGCGGCTTCCGGCCGTTGAGCAAGTCCTTAACGGCAACACGATCGACGAGGCCATCATCGCCAAGGCGGAAGCCGCGGCATCCGCGTCGGTCGATCCCGGTGACGACATCCACGCCAGCGGCGCCTATCGCAAGGCGTTGATCGGCGTCATGGTCGAGCGCGCGCTCAAAGGCGCGGCGGCGTAGCGATCACATCCATGCCGGTAAAATTCGAAGTCAACGGCAAGCCGGTCGAGGTCGAAGTCGAGCCGCGGCTGACGCTGGCCGACTGCCTGCGCCATCATTTGCGGCTGACCGGCACCCATGTCGGCTGCGAGCACGGCGTGTGCGGCTCCTGCACCGTGCTGGTCGACGGCGCGGCGGTGCGCTCGTGCCTGCTGCTCGCGGTGCAGGCCGAGGGTGCCAAGGTGGTGACCGTCGAGGGCCTCTCGCTCGAAGAAGGTTTGACGCCGCTGCAGGCCGCGTTCCGCAAGCATCACGCGCTGCAATGCGGCTTCTGTACGCCGGGCATGATCACCACGGCGCATGCGCTGCTCAGCGAGGAGCCGGACTGCGACGCGGACCGCGTGCGCGAAGTGCTGTCCGGCAATTTGTGCCGCTGCACCGGCTATATCTCCATCGTCGAGGCGGTGCTCGACGCGCGCGCGGCCTATAAGCGCGACGGAAAAAGCGCATGAGGACGGTCAACGCGTTCGTCGGCCAGCCGATCGAGCGGTTGGAAGATTTTCGCTTCGTCCGCGGCCGCGGCCAATATGTCGATGATCTTGCCCGCAAGAACATGCTGCACGCGGCGGTCCTGCGCAGCGCGGTCGCCCACGGCCGCGTCCGCCATATCGACGTGTCGCGGGCGAAAAAAGTCCCCGGCGTGCGTGCCGTCATCACCGCGGCCGATCTGGGCGATCCCATTCCGCTGGTGCCGATGCGGCTGCAGCCGATGCCGGAATTCGAAGCCTTCGGCCAACCGGTCATGGCGCGCGACAAGGTGCGCTATGTCGGCGAGGCGCTGGCCATGGTGCTCGCCGACAGCGCCGGCGTTGCCGAGGACGCGCTCGGCGCCATCGAAGCCGACATCGAGCCGCTGCCGGCCGTGGCGAACTGGCAAAGCGCGGCGAAAAACGAAACGCTGCTGTTCGAGCACAAAGGCAGCAATGTCACCATGAAATTCCGCGCCGTGCTCGGCGACGCCGATGCGACGTTCAAAACCGCGCCTTATACGCGGCGCGAAAGTTTCAGCACCCAGCGCCACACTGCGCTACCCATGGAGCCGCGCGGGTTGCTGGCCGAATGGGATGCGGCGAGCGGACGGCTGACCCTGTCGGGCGCGGCGAAAGTGCTGTTCGCCAACCGCCGCATTCTCGCCAAACAGCTCGGTCTCGCCGTCGATGCCATCGACATGGTCGAGTACGACGTCGGCGGCAGTTTTGGCGCGCGCGGCGAGTTCTATCCGGAGGATTTTCTGGTTCCGTTCGCGGCGCGCCACGTCGGCCGGCCGGTGAAATGGACCGAGGACCGCCGCGAACACCTGATGTGCATGAACCACGCCCGCGAGGCGGTATGCGACGTCGAGATCGCTTGCGCGCGCGACGGCACGATCTTGGGGCTGCGCGGTCACGCCTTCGTCGACATGGGCGCCTATATGCGCACCAACGGCGCCGTCGGCGCGCGCAACATCGCGCAGTTCATGTCGGGGCCGTATCGCGTTGCCAATATCGATCTCGACGTTTCGCTGCTGCTGACCAACAAGACGCCGGTCGGCACCTATCGCGGGCCGGGCCGGTTCGAGACCGATTTTTTCCGCGAGCGTCTGCTCGACATGGCGGCGCGCGATCTCGGCATCGACCAAGTCGAATTCCGCCGCCGCAATCTCGTTCGCGACACCGAGATGCCGTACCAGGTCGCGACCATCGCGCCATTCGAGAGCAAGGACGAACTCGACAGCGGCGATTATCAGGTCACGCTGGATCGTTGCCTTACCGAATTCGGCTGGGCGGAGAAAGATAAACTGAAAGGCAAGCTAATCGACGGCAGCTATCACGGCGTCGCGGTGTGCTGCTTCATCGAAGGCGGCGCCGCGGGCCCGAAAGAAAGCGCGCGGCTGGTGCTGGAAACCGACGGCACACTGACGGTTTATATGGGCTCGTCCGGCGTCGGCCAGGGTCTGGAGACGGCGTTCGCGCAGATCGCCGCCGACGCCATGGACATGCCGATGGACCGCATCAACAACGTGTTCCACGGCTCGACGGCTTATGTGAGCGACGGCTACGGCTCCTATCATTCGCGCTCGATCGTCATGGGTGGCTCGGCGGTGCTCGATGCCGCGGCAAAGCTGCGCCAGGCTATGAGCGCGGAAGCGGCGCGGCGGCTCAATTGCGGCTCAGCCGAGGTCGCGCTCGCCGATGGCCGCGCCACTGCCCCCGACGGTAAATCGGTGTCGTGGGCGGAGCTGGCGCCGGAGCCGTTGTCGGTCGAAGGCGCGTTTTCCAACCACAAGCACACCTGGGCCTATGGCGCCCACGCTGCCCACGTGGCGGTCGATCCGAAAACCGGCGCGGTCGCGCTCATCGATTATGTGGCCGTCGAGAATTGCGGCCGCATGATCAACCCGCTGACCTTGAAGGGCCAGCTCGTCGGCGCCGTGGTGCAGGGTCTCGGCGGCGCGTTTTTGGAGCATCTCGCCTATGACGAGAACGGCCAGCTGCTGACCGGCTCGCTCGCCGATTATCTCATCCCGACCGCGAGCGATTTTCCGAAAATCCGCGGCTACGTGATGGAGTCGCATCCTTCGCCGATCAATCCGCTCGGCGCCAAGGGCGCCGGCGAGGGCGGCATCATCTCGGTCGGCGGTGTCATTGCCAATGCGGTCGCCGACGCGCTGTCATCCTTCGGCATCGAGCCGCGCGAGCTGCCGCTGTCGCCGTCGCGGGTATGGCAGCTGGTGCAGGACGCCCATAAGTAATTCCCTCGCCCTCGCGGGGCATGACATCGTCCTGTGCTTGGAATAGATTCAAGTCCGACACGCACGATCAGGAGCAAGCCATGAGCGTCGCCCGCCATCCACGCCCGAAAGAGCTCGAAGGTGTTCCGCTCGAAGAGATCATGAAGAAGTATGTCGGCCGCTTCCGCGACAAGAAGCCCGATTGGGCCGCGTTCGCCGACGCCAAGATCGAAGGTTATAAGCGCGCCCAGCACCGCTTCATCGGCGCCGGCGGCTCCGGCAAGCACGACGATCCGACGGTGATCCCGCCCGGCAATTTCACCCTGTCGATCGTCTATTGCGAGCCTGGCCAAGGCAATGCCGCGCACACCCACGAAGTCGAGGAATGCTTTTTCGTGCTGCAAGGCTTTCTCGACGTCTTCGTCGAGGACGAAACCGGCAAGCGCCTGACCACGCGGCTCGGTCCATGGGAATGCATCGCGTGCCCGGCCGGCGTGATTCATGGATTCCAGAACGACTCGCTGGCGCCGGTCTATTTTCAGGTCATGCTCGGCCGCGGCAAGCCGGAAACCATGGGCTATGCCGACGACGAGCTGCACAAGCGCAGGGATGCGCACCTCAAGGCGGTGTGACGCTCACACCGGAATCGCCTGAAACTTCGTCGAGAAGCCGTGCATGCGTTCGGCGCCGGTCGCGGTGATCTGCACCGTCTCGGCAAAGACGCAGCCGGTTTCGCCGTTGCGCCAAGCTGGATCGTAGAGATCGATGTTGAACGCAAATACCATGCCGGGGCGGAATTCGTCGCCGACGACTTTGAGCGCGTCCTGGTCGGCGCGCAGCGCGTGGAAGCGGTAGCGCGGATATTCCAGCGAAGCCAGGCCGTGGCCGTGGATTCCGGTTTCGCAGATCGCGAGCTTGCGCTCCTCGATGGTCTTTTTCACCGCGGCCATGGCATCGGAGATTTTGCGGCCCGGCCCGAACTCTTTCAGTCCACGCTCATAGGCCGCGACGCAGCCGTCATAGATCTCGCGTTGCTTGGCCTCCGGCTCGCCGAGGCAGAAGGTGCGCTCGACATGGGTGAAATAGCCGCCGATCTTCGGATGCAGCTCGCAGATGATGACGTCGCCGCGCTCGAGCTTGCGCGTGGTCGGCACGCGGAACGGATGCGGGTAGGGATAGCGGTCGCAGGCCCACAGAAACAAGGTCGGCTCCTCGCCGCCGTGCGCCAGCATGGTTTCCACCATGCGGCCGTAGACCTCGCATTCCTTGACCCCAGGTCGCGCGGTGTCGCGGCACGCCGCCAGCATCAGGTCGCCGAGCTCCGCCGCCTTGGCGAGGATGCCGAGCTCTTCGTCGCTTTTGATGGTGCGCACCTTCTCCAGCATGTCGTCGAGATGCACGAGCTTGGCGCCGGGCAGAAGCTCCTGCAGGCGCAGATAGACGCTGTGCGGCACCCAGCCGTCGGGATCGAGCGGGCCGGCGAGCCCGTCCATGCCGATGCGGCCGCGCTCGAGCTTCAGCTCCTTGATGCGTTCGGCAACGCTGTCCGCCCAGGTGCCCTTGCGGGCGCGGATGTCGCCGACCCAGGCTTGTGCGCTGCGCCAGCCTTCGAGGAAGGTCGGCATCAGCACGAAGCAGGTCGGATCGCCCTGGCGCGGGAACACCAGCACGTTGAATTCGGCATTGCCGCCGACCGGGCAGAGATAGCGCGCATTGGCGATGCAAAAATCCCACATCAGCGGCCAGCCCCAGAGCACCAGACAATCGAGGTCGCGCGCCGCCATGTCCTTGCGCACGGCGGCCCAGCGCCGGTCGCGCTCGCGCAGCGAAAGCCGAGGGAGTTCGAGCGTGTCGCGCATGGTGGCCTCCGTTACGTTACCCGTAGGTCGGCACGAACAGCTTTTCGACCGCAATGGGCTCGGCGATCAAGCCTTGTTCGACCATATACCGCACCAGCGCTTCCAGCGTCGGCCGGTTCGGTTCGACGCCGTAGGGCCAGCAATCGTCGCCGAACAATTCGTCGATCTCCTGCATGTCGTCGGGCAGCCACGGCAGCATGTAACGCAGCGTGCCGGAGTAACGCATTTTTTCCCGGGCCCAGTCCTTGGCCGCGTTGAACGCGTTGTACAGGCTGGTCGCCACGAACGGGTTCTTCTCATAGACGTCGTTGCGGATGACGACGAGATGCATGATCGGAAAGATTTTGGTGCGCCGGACATAGTCCTTCTCCTGCGCGCGATAATCGGGGATCAATCGCACCACGTCGGGATTGCGGCCGAACGCCCGCGGCATGTTCGAGCCGATGATGGCGTGGATTTCGCCGCTTTCGAGCATGTCGCTCAGCGACTTGCCGCCGGCGTTTTGCTTGAGGTTGACGGGTTTCAGCATCGGCATCACCGACGGATTGCCGTAAAGCCCCGGCTCGTTGATGGCGCCCTGGATCCATTCGATCTTGGCAAGATCGATGCCGAGGTCGTGCTGCATCAACCCGCGGATGAAGATGGCGGCGGTCTGCGTGTACAGCGGCACGCCGACGCGCTTGCCGGCGAAATCGGCCGCCGACTTGATGTGCTTGCGGTTGACGATGATGAAGCTGTGGCGGAACACCCGCGAAGCAAACACCGGCAGCGCCACGAACGGCAGCTTCTTGGCGGCATAGCGGGTGATGAATTCCGAGCTCGACATTTCGCAGGCGTCGAATTCCAGCCGGTTGGACATGCGGTCGAAAATCTCGCGCGGATTGTCCATGACCAGGAAATTGAGATCGATGCCGTCGGCTTTGACGTCGCCGGTATACAAGGCGAGCATGCGATCGTAGAGGCCGCAGGCGAAGGTGATCGGCAGGGCGGGCATGGAATGGCACCTGTTGTGGAGGATGTTCGAGGCGGATGCGCAGCTAATCACATGATCTCCGGAACTTCTATCCGGTCGTCATTGCCGGGCAGGCGCCGCGTCAGGCGCGACCGCGATGTTGAGATAGCCGTCGATTTCGGCGCGCTGGCTGGGATAGAGCACCGTGGTCGAGGTCTTTTCCTCGATCACGGCGGGTCCGTCGATGACCGCGCCGGCGGCAAGCGCGGAGCGGCGGAACACCGGCACTTGGACTGCCTCGATCGAATTGAAGTAAGTCGTGCGGATCTCGTGCGGCACCGGCGGTTGCAACCCTTCGCGCGCGGCCACGGCGCTGAACTGCGGCTTCGGAATCGCACCGACCGCGGTGACCTGGAAGTTGACGATCTCGACTGCCTCGGATTCCGCCATGTGGCCGTAGCGGCGCCGGTGCGCCTCGTGGAACCGTTTTGCGAGCGCCGCGAGATCGGTATCGTTGTTCAGTTCGGCCACGGGAACGCTGACTTCGTAGGACTGCCCGCGGTAGCGCATGCCGGCACTGCGCAATGTCGTCAGCTGTTTGCGCGTAAACTGCTCCTGCATCAAGTCCGCCAAGGCGGCTTCTTCCATGCCAGCGAAGATCCTTTCCAGCTCGGTAGGTTTTGCCGCATCGAGCCGGGTGATGCGGGTAAAACTTCTGGTCTGATGCACGTCGGTGACCAGCATGCCGAAGGCGCTGAACGCGCCGGGATCGCGCGGAATGAGAATGCGGCCGATGCCGAGCTCGCCGATGATGCGGCCGGCGATGGTCGGGCCCATGCCGCCGAACGGCACCAGCGTAAATTCGCGCGGATCGTAGCCGCGTTCGATGCTGATGGTGCGCATCGCCATGGTGACGTTGGTGGCGAGCACGGTGAGGATGCCCCAGGCGGCTTCGACCGGCGTCAGCCCGAGCGGTGCGGCCACGTGCGACAGCACGGCGTCGTGCGCCTTGGCGCGCGAAATCGGCATGGCGCCTTCAAGGAGCGCACTCGGGCTGAGATGGCCGAGCACGACCAGCGCGTCGGTCAGCGTCGGCTCGGTGCCGCCGCGGCCGTAGCAGGCCGGGCCGGGATTGGCGCCGGCGCTTTGCGGGCCGACCTTGAGCACGCCGAGATCGACCGACGCGATGCTGCCGCCGCCGGCGCCGATGGTCTCGATATCCACGGTGTGGGTGCGCAGCGGGTGCCGCGCCACCGACACTTCCGATTTGAACAGGGGCCGGCCCGGCAGCACCGCCATGTCGGACGAGGTGCCGCCGGTGTCGAAGGTGATGATGTTGTCGATGCCCTTGGTATCACCCAAGTGGCGGCCGCCGATGACGCCGGCGACCGGCCCCGACATCACCGTCTCGATCGGCGTCGACGCCAGCATGCGGGCGCTGGCGGCGCCGCCGTCGGACTTCATCATCAGCGCCCGCGAGCGCGGAAAACGCCGCAGCGACAGCGCTTCCAGCTCGCGCAGATAGCGCGACACCGGCGGCCCGATATAGGCATTGGCGACGGTCGAGGCGGTGCGCTCGTATTCGCGCCATTCCGGGTTGACCTCGTGCGACAGCGACACATAGCGGTCCGGCGCGATGTCGCGGACGATCTTGGCCGCCGCCTGCTCGTGCACCGGATTGGCATAAGCGAACAGAAAGCATACCGCGATCGCTTCGACGCCTTGCGCGATGAGCTTGCGTGCGGCGGCGGCAACGTCGCCGGCATCGAGCGGCTCGATGACCTTGCCGGTGAAATCGAGCCGTTCGCGCACCTCGTGGATGCGGTCGCGGGTCAGCAGCATTTTCGGCGGCGGCGCGAAAATGTTGAACACCTCGTCGCCGCGCCATTGCCGGCCGATCTCGTAAACGTCGCGGAAGCCGCGGGTGGTGATCAGGCCGACGCGCGCACCCTTGCCTTCGAGCATGGTGTTGAGCGCCGCGGTCGAGCCGTGCAGGATCAGCGACACCGCGCCGGCGCCGAATTGGGCGGCAAGATCGCGGGTGATGTCTTCCATGACCGCGGCGGGCTCTTGCGGATTGGACATGTATTTGCGCACCGCGACCAGCGCCGCCGCATCCTCGTCGAAGGCGGTGACGTCGGTGAAGGTGCCGCCGACGTCGATGCCAATGCGCAATTTCATGAAGCCGCCTTCATGAAGTTGCCTTGGCCCGCAGCTTTGCGGTCGCGATGGCGTCGATGCTAAGATCATCCGTGAAGGCGACGCCATAGTCGTCGCGCGCCGCCGCAAGCGAGACATAGCCGCGCACGACATCGTCACGCACGCGCTCCGGCGCGCGTTGGCGCGGATCGCCCCAACCGCCGCCGCCGGCAAATTCCATCGACAGCACGTCGTCCTTCTTCAGCCGCAAGCCGGCAACTTTCGACGTGAGCGGCCGCGGCGCTGCGCCGGCGGATTTGAGCGAGGCGGCCGATACATGCGCCGGCTTGGCGCCGAAAATTCCCGGCGAAGAGAACTTGAAACGGTCGGTGCGCAGATTGATCACCGATTCATCGCCGAGAATGCGCCATTGCCGGCGCACGCCGAGGCCGCCGCGGAAGGTGCCGGGCCCGCCGGAATCCTGCGCCAGCTCGTAGCGCTCGACGCGCACCGGAAACTCGCTCTCCACCGCCTCGACCGGCGTGTTCATGACGTTGACGACTAGCTCGTCCATGGCGCTGACGCCGTCGCCGTCGGGGCGCGCGCCGGTGCCGCCGCTCAAGATTTCGTATTGTGAATACCAGCGGCCGGTCTGCGGATGCCGCCCGGCGCTGGAAATCGAGCCGCCGGCGGCGCTGCCGGGCGCCGGCACCCGGCCGGGCACGGCGCGCGCCAGCGCGCGGATCGCGACCGAGGTCGTGACCTGGCTGGGGCGGACGTACATGTTGACCGGCGCCGGAAAGCGCGGATTGAGCAGCGAGCCTTCCGGCGGATAGGACACCTGCACCGGGCGCGACAATCCGTCGTTCACCGGCAGGTTCGGGATGAACACCATCTTGACCAGGCATTGAATGAAATTCTTCGACACGCAGGGGCGGAGGTTGATCGGCCCGCGCGCTTGCGGGTCACTGTCCAAGATAAAGTGCAGCGTGTCGCCTTTGACTTCGAGCGACGCCGAGATGCGGTAGGATTTGTTCAGATCGATGCCGTCGTCGTCGAGGTAATCGGTCTCCGGGCCATAAAACCCGTCGGGCGCTTTGGCGATTTCCTTACGCAGCTCAGTCTCGCAAATATCCATCCAGCTTTGCCAGCAGGCGAGCACTTTGTCGGTGCCGTATTTGCCGAACAGCTCGGCGAACCGCGTGAGGCCATAGGTGTTGGTGTTCACCTGCGCGGCGATATCGCCCCAGGTGACTTCCGGCGTGCGGGTATTGGCGCAGATCACCCGCTCGATGTCGGCGAGCAACTGGCCGCGGCGCAGGATCCGCAGCGGCGGAATTAGCAGGCCTTCCTGGAACAGATCGGTGGCGTCGCCCGCATTGGTGCCCGGCACCTTGCCGCCGAGATCGGGCTTGTGCGCGGTATTGCCGATATAGCCGACGAGGCGGCCGTCGACGAACATCGGCGTGATTATGCAGATGTCGGTCGAGTGGTTCTGGCACGCCTGGTAGGGATGATTGACGATGAAGGCGTCGCCCGGCGCGGCGTCGGCAAAACGGCGGCGGATTTCGCCGACCTGGGCGGCGAGCGGCCCGATATGCAGCGGCTGCGGAATGCCCTGCGCCACCATGCGGCCCTGCGCGTCGAAGATCGCGAAAGTGAAATCCTGGCTTTCCTTGATGATGGTGGAATAGCCGGTGCGCAGCATGTTGAGCGTCAGCTCGCGCGCGATCTGCAGGGTCGACTGGTAGATGACTTCGAGATCGATGGCGTTCATTGTCTGGCGAATTACGGAGACGACGATCCCGTTGTTGGTGTACCCATGCAGCCGGCACGATAGAGGCAAAAGCAATGGCCGTGAATGAGCGATTCGATTTTTCCGGGCGTAGCGTCGTCATCACCGGCGGCGGCAAGGGCATCGGCAAGGTCTATGCCGAGGAATTCGCCAAGGTCGGCGCCCGCGTCGTCGCCGCCGATATCGATGCCGTCGCGGCGGAGAATGTCGCCGCGGCGCTGCGCCAGGCGGGGTTCGAGGCGCTCGGACTCGGCGTCGATATCGCGAGCGAAGACTCGACCAAAACCATGGTGCAGGCGACGCTCGATCGCTTCGGTGCGGTCGACGTGCTGATCAACAATGCCTCGCTGATGAGCGTGCTGCCGCGCCGCTCGTGGCTGGAAATTCCGGTCGAGGAATGGGACCGGGTGATGGCGGTCAATCTGCGCGGCATGTTCCTGTCCTGCCGCGCCGCGTTTCCGGCGATGAAGGCCCAGAAACGCGGCAAGATCGTCAACATCTCGTCGTCACGGGTCTGGGAGGGCGCGCCGAACCGGCTGCACTACACCACGTCGAAAGCCGGCGTCATCGGCTTTACTCGCGCGCTGGCGCGCGAGGTCGGCGAGTTCGGCATCACCGTCAACGCGCTCACGCCGGGCATGACGCAGAGCGAGACGCAGGTCGCATCCTCGTCCGGCAATTATCTCGCCTCGCGCGTCGTCGGCCGCGCCATTGAGCGGGTGCAGGTGCCGGCCGACTTGGTCGGCGCGGTGATGTTTTTATCGTCGCCGGCGAGCGATTTCATGACCGGCCAGACCATCAATGTCGATGGCGGTAAGTCCATGCATTGAATTATATATTCCGTCACCCTGAGGTGCTCGGCGTGCAACGCCGAGCCTCGAAGGGCGACGGCCTCGGCGCTCGGGCCGGCATCCTTCGAGGCTCGCTTCGCTCGCGCCTCAGGATGATGGGCAGCAGGCAGCTCTATTTCAGCCGCTTCGCCGCTTCTTCGATCAGGCTGAGGTCGGAATGCGCTTTGACGTCGAAGCTCGCTTTGACGAAGCCCAAATCCTTGGTCATGTCGACGTTCTTCTGCAACGCATCGAGATCGGGCCGCATGTCGGGGTTGCGGTAGTAGTCGGCCTTGGTGAACAGCCAGCCGAACCGCTCCGGCGGCTGCTTGGTGATCCGCGACGCGACCTGCGCGACTTCGTCGTGGTTCTTCGGATCGAGATACCAGCGCTCGATGCGCATGGTGTCTTCCATGAAATCGACGATGGCCGCGCGATGCTGGTCGATGAACGGCTTGCGCATGGCCCACATGGCGAATTGCGACGCGCCGATCGCGTCGGTGAGGTTGAACAGCGGCCGTCCGATCTTCTTCAGTTCGGGATCGAGCGCAAACGGCAGCACGGTCGGGATGAGATCGACCTTCTTTTCCGCCAGCATGGCCCGCATGCCTGGGAACGGTGCCTCGACCACGGTGTAGTCGCGGTTTGCCTCCAACCCGTGCTTGTGCAGCATGGCGCGCATTGCCACGTCGACGCCGCTGCCCATGGCATTGGTGGCGAGCACCTTGCCTTTGAGGTCCTCGACCTTGTGGATCGGACCGTCGGCGAGTACCTGATAATCGTCGACGCGATAGCCCGGGTATCCTTCCTGGAACTCGTCGGCAACGACGCGCAGGTCGTCCATGCCGGCGTTCTCGATCGCGATCGGCAAGGTCGAATAGGCAAGGTCGCCGATTTCCAGCTCGTTGTTGGCCAACGCCGTGATCATCGGCGGCGTGCCGGCGTAGCGGCTGCTGTCGAACACGTAGGATTGGCCGAAGTGAACGGCGAGGTCCTTCTTCTCCAGCCAGATCGAGGCCCAGTTTGACACCGGCGCCACCCAGGAGCCGCGGATTTTCAGCGGGTCAGCGTGGGCCGGGCAGGCGATGGCCAGCGCACAAATGCCGGCGCAAACATAAGTCGTAACGCGCATCGATGTCTCCAAATGTGACGGCGGCGCCGGCGGGCCGGCGGTTCAACGCGGTGAGATTATTTCAGTCGCTTACCCGCTTCCTGCACCATGCTGAGGTCGGAATAGGCTTTGACGTCGAAGCTGGCATTGGCGTAGCCGAGCTCTTTGGTCATGTCGACATTGCGCTGCAGGGCGGTGAGGTCCGGCATCATGTTGGGATCGCGATATTGGTCGGTCTTGGTGAAGACCCAGCCGAAGCGCTCGGGCGGCGCTTTGACCAGCCGCGCCGCGATCTGCACCGCTTCGTCGTGGTTCTTGGGGTCCAAATACCAGTGCAGGATGCGTTGGGTGTCTTCCAGCCAGTCGACGATGGCGGCGCGATTCTTGTCGATGAACGGCTTGCGTGCCTGGAAGCTGACGAATTCCGACACGCCGATGGCCTCCTTGGCGGTGAAAAGAATGGTTCCGATCTTCTGCATTTCGGGGTCGAGCGCGAACGGCAGGATGCCCGGAATCATATCCACCTTGTGCTCGGCCAGCATCGCCTTCATGGCCGGGAATGGCGCCTCGATGACGGTGTAGTCGCGCTTGTTCTCCAGCCCGTGCTTGTGCAGCATCGCCTTCATGGCGACGTCGACGGCGCTGCCTTCGGCGTTGGTCGCCAGCACTTTGCCCTTGAGATCCTCGATCTTCTTGATCGGGCCGTCCTTGAGCACGGTGTACTTGATCGTCCAATGATCATCGACGCCATCCTGGAAGTCGTCGGCGATGATGCGGATGTCGTCCATGCCGGCATTCTTGATGGCGATCGGCAGCGTCGAATAGGCGAGGTCGCCGATCTCCACCTCGTTGTTGGCGATGGCCGTGACCATCGGCGGCGTGCCGGCGAAATGCACCGGCTCGAACACGTAGGACTGGCCGAAATGCTTGGCGAGGTCCTTCTTGTCGAGCCAGATCGAGATCCAGTTGGCGACCGGCGCCACCCAGGCGACGCGAATTTTCACCGGCTCCGCGCCGGCGTGGCCGATGCCGAGCGCAAGCAGCGCTAGGCTCAGCAACCCGATTCTTGCACGCATGATGTCCTCCCAGATTCCCCGCGCCAAGCTGCTCTTCAGCCGGCCACCCCAGATCGGCCAATTGTGGGCGCAAAGGCCGATGCGGTGCAAGGCTACGGCTTGCCGCACCGATCGCGGCAGGCGCAATGATCAGCTGTGCTCCGCGGTCTCCTGGTGCCACACCAACAGCCGGCGGCGGATCATCGCCATGGCCTTGATCAGCCCATAGCCGACGATGGCGATCTCGACGATGCCGGCGAACACGCCGCGGGAATCGGCGAAGCGCGAGGCGGTCATCATGGCGCCGCCGAGGCCGTAACCGCCCATCGCCATCTCGCCGACGATGGCGACGATCAGCGAGATCGGCAGCGCCACCTGCAGGCCGGTGAGGATTTGCGGCAGCGCTGCCGGCAGCACGATCTGCCACATCAATTGGCGCTCGTTGGCGCCCATATTGCGCGCCGACCACAAGAGCTCCTTCTCGACGCCGGCGATGCCGCCGAGCGTCGCCGTCACCACCGGAAAAATCGCGTCGAACACCACGATGGAGATTTTCGATACGTCGTAGAGGCCGAGCCACAGCATGATGACCGGCAGGAAGGCGATCTTCGGCATCGGGAAGCCGACCGAGATGATCGGGTCGAAGAACCAGTGCACCCACCTGATGCGCGACATGGCGGCGCCGAGCGCAATGCCGCCGACGGTGGCGATACAAAAGCCGGCCATGGCGCGATAGAGCGTGAGCCCGAGATTGATCCACAGATCGCCGCCGACGGCGTCGGCATAGATGCGCGCCACCACGGCGGAAAACGGCGGCAGCATGAACGGCGTCACCTTGCCGCTGCGCGCGAATAATTCCCAGGCGAGCAGCAGCACCAGGATCGAGAACGTGCCGGCGCCGAGCCGAAAAACGGCATCGAGGCCTTTGGCCCGTTCGTGCGCCAGATCGCCCGGCTCGGCGGCCAGCGCCGCTTGGTCTTCTACTCGCGCCATCGCAGCAACCATTGCATGAGCAGCTGATAGAGCCGGTCGGCGGCGAAGCCGAGGAACGCGACCGTGAGCACGACGGCGTACATGCCTTCATACGAACCGGTCGAGCCGAGATAGCCGATCAGGTAGCCAAAGCCCTTTTGCGACACGATCAGCTCGGAGCTGACCAACAGAATGAACGCCAACGCCAACGCGGTGCGGATGCCGTTGAGCAGTTCCGGCAGCGCGCTCGGCATCACCACGTCCCACATCATGCGCAGCGGACCCGCGCCCATGCTGCGCGCCGACCAGAGCAGCGCGTGATCGCTGCCGCGCGCGCCGTTATAGGCGCCGATGGTGACCGGGATCATGCAGCCGAGGAAGATCAGCAGGATTTTCGAGCCGTCGCCGAAGCCGAGCCACAGCACGGTCACCGGAATCAGCGCCGATTTCGGCAGCGGATAGAACAACTCGACCAGCGGATTAACGAAGACGTCGAGCAGGCGGATCCGCGCCATCGCCATGCCCAGGCCGCCGCCGACAATGACGGCGAGCAGCAGCCCCATGAAGGCGCGATAGAGCGAAGCGCCGCCGTTATCGATCAATTCGCCGTCGCGGATCAGGTCGACCCATGCGGTCGCGACGCTGCTCAGCGGCGGTAAAGCCAGCGTCGAGACGATATTGAGCCGCGCCGCCAGCTCCCACGCGACCGCGAGCAACAACAGCGGCAGATAGCGGGCGGCGGTTCGCGTCACGCGTTCTGCTCCTGCGCCTTGATAGCTTCGTCGCGCACCAGATTCCAGATTTGGTCGGTCTTTTCGACGAATTCCTTGCTGCGCAAAATGCTCGGATCGCGCTTGCCGAATTTGGTCTCGACGATGGCCTTGATCTGGCCCGGCCGCGCCGACATCACGGCGACCCGTTCGGCGAGATAGACCGCCTCCTGGACGTCATGAGTGACGAAGATCACGGTTTTTGGCGTGCGTTGCCAGATGCCGAGCAGCTCGGTCTGCATCAGCGAGCGGGTCTGCGCGTCGAGCGCGCCGAACGGCTCGTCCATCAGCAGGATGCTCGGATCGAAGGCGAGCGTGCGCGCGATCGCGGTGCGCTGCTTCATGCCGCCGGACAGTTGCGACGGATAGCTGTCCTCGAAGCCGCGCAGGCCGACCAGATTGATGAAGGATTGCGCCCGCTTCTCGCGCTCGGCGCGCGGCAAGCCCTGCCGCTCCAGCCCGTACAGAATGTTGCCGCGCACGGTCTTCCAGGGGAACAGCGCAAAGTGCTGGAACACGATGCCGCGGTCGGGGCCGGGCGCCGCGACCGGCTTGCCCTCGACCAGGATGCGGCCCGCGACCGTCGGCAAAAACCCGCCGACCAGATAGAGCAGGGTGGATTTGCCGCAGCCCGAGGGCCCCAGCAAAGCCAGGAATTCGCGCGGGCGGACTTCGAGCGACACGTCGGAAAGGGCGTGCACCGTGCGCCCGCGTGCCGGGCGATAGGTGTGGTTCACCCCCTCGATGACGATCTGGCCTTGGCCGTCCATTCAGACCCCGCGCTTTGGGCCATATTAAACGATCCGGCGAAAGCGGATATATCTTGACTTACAGGGACCTGTGCCGGAAGCAAAGCCGATGGAACGCTCGTTCAAGAAGGAAGTGGCTGCGCTGCGGCTGGGCGACGGCGAGACGTTTCGCGGCGAAGGCATCCTCGCCGTCACCAAGGCGCTCTTACAATCGGGCGTGAGCTATGTCGGCGGCTACCAGGGCGCGCCGGTGTCGCACTTGCTCGACGTCATGGTCGATGCCGAGGACCTGCTCGCCGATCTCGGCGTCCATGTCGAGACCTGCACCAACGAGGCCGCCGCCGCGGCCATGCTCGGCGCCTCGATCAATTATCCGCTGCGCGGCGCGGTGACCTGGAAATCCATCGTCGGCACCAACGTGGCGGCCGACGCGCTGTCGAACCTGGCGTCGCCCGGCGTGCTCGGCGGCGCGCTGATCGTGCTCGGCGAGGATTTTGGCGAGGGCGCCAGCGTCATCCAGGAGCGCTCCTACGCCTACGCCATGAAATCCTCGATCTGGCTGCTCGACCCGCGGCCCGATCTGCCGACCATCGTCGAGATGGTGGAAAAGGGGTTCGAGCTGTCCGAAGCGAGCCATGCGCCGGTGATGCTCGATCTGCGGGTGCGCGCCTGCCACGTCACCGGCGAGTTTTTGGCCAAGAACAACAAACGCGGGGCCTATAGCGGCCAGCATCGCCTCGCCGGACCGCCGCGTTTCGAATACGGCCGCCTCGCCCATCCGCCGGTGATCTTCACCCATGAGCGGCTCAAGGTCGAAGAGCGTCTGCCGGCGGCGCAAAAATTCATCCGCGAGCAAAAACTCAACGAGGTGATTCCGGGCGACTTGAACGAGATCGGCATCGTCGTGCTCGGCGGCCTCACCAACAGCCTGCTGCGGGCGCTGGCGCGGTTCGATCTCGCCGATCTCTACGGCGCCTCGCGCATTCCGATTTATGTGCTCAACGTCGCCTATCCGCTGGTGCCCGAGGAAGTGAAGGACTTTTGCGTCGGCAAGAGCGCCGTGCTGGTGGTCGAGGAGGGCTCGCCGGAATACGTCGAGCAGCAGGTCAATATGATCCTGCGTGGCGCCGACCTATCGACGCGCGTGCTCGGCAAAGGCTGTCTCGCGCGCAGCGGCGATTACAATTCCGAGGCGCTGCTGCGCGGCATCGCCGCGTTTCTCACCCAGACGCGTCCCGCCGGCCTCGATGCCGATGCGATTGCCAAACGCGCGGAGGAATTTCTCGCCCACAAGCCCGCGGTCACCGCGGCTGTCGGCGACATCCCGGCGCGGCCGCCGAACTTTTGTACCGGCTGTCCGGAGCGGCCGGTGTTTGCCGCCATCAAGCTCGCGCAACGGGAGATCGGCCCGACCCATATCGCGGCCGACATCGGCTGCCATTCGTTCGCGACCTTCGCGCCGTTCTCGCTCGGCAATTCGATTCTCGGCTATGGCATGTCGCTCGCCAGCGCCGCCGCGGTCGGTCCGAACATGGCGAAACGTCCGATCGCGGTGATGGGCGACGGCGGCTTTTGGCACAACGGCCTGATCACCGGCGTCGCCTCCAACATGTTCAACAAAGGCGACGGCGTGCTGATCGTGATGCAGAACGGCTACGCCTCGGCCACCGGCCAGCAATACCTGCCGTCGAGCGCCGCCAACCGCAGCGGCACGCCGACCGGCATCACCATTGAAAAGACTTTGCGCTCGCTCGGCGTCACCTGGCTGCGCACGGTGCGCAGCTACAGCGTCGCCAAAATGGTGAAGACGCTGAAGGAGGCCATGCGCACCGCCGAGCGCGGGCTGAAAGTCATCATCGCCGACGGCGAGTGCATGTTGGCGCGGCAGCGCCGCATCCGCGCCGAGGACGCCGAGAAGCTCAAACGCGGCGAGCGCGTGGTGAAGACGCGCTTCGGCGTCGACGACGAAATTTGCACCGGCGACCATTCCTGCATCCGGCTGTCGGGCTGCCCGTCGCTCACCGTGAAACCCAATCCCGATCCGCTGCGCACCGATCCGGTGGCGACCGTGATCGAAAGCTGCGTCGGCTGCGGGTTGTGCGGCGAGGTCGCCCATGCCGCCGTGCTGTGTCCGTCGTTCTATCGCGCCGACGTCGTCAGCAATCCGAATTGGTGGGACCGCACGCTGTTTCGCTTGCGAAGCAGAATGATCGGTTGGCTCGGCGGTGCCGGCAAAACGGCGCCCTCGGCCCAGAGGGGAGAGGGCGGGGTGAGGGGGCTCGGGCCTCTCGGTGGTTCTCCCGGCGACTCCCGAACCCCCTCACCCCAACCCTCTCCCCTGCGGGGCGAGGGAGCTCGCACCGGCGAGCCGCAAAGCAGCGTACGTCCCCTCACGATCCTGATCGCCGCGCTTGGCGGTGAGGGCGGCGGCGTGCTCACTGACTGGATCGTTGCCGCGGCGGCGAGCCAAAACTTTCCGGTGCAATCGACGTCGATCCCAGGCGTCGCACAGCGCACCGGCGCGACGACCTATCATATCGAGTTAGTCCCCGAGGCGGTGAGCAAGTCCGAGGCGCGCCGGCCAATCCTCGCGCTGGCGCCGGGCGTCGGCGACGTCGATCTCGTCGTTGCCAGCGAACTGATGGAAGCCGGCCGCGCCATCGTCGCGGGCTTTGTCACGCCCGACCGCACCACGACCATCGCCTCGACCAGCCGCTCCTATCTGGTGGTGGAGAAGATGGCGATGGGCGACGGCCGCTATGACCAGCAGCGGCTTCTGCAATCGGTGGAAAAGAATTCGAAAAGCACGCTACTGCTCGATCTGGAAGCGATCGCGCGCGAGGCCGGCGCCATGATCAATGCGGTGATGCTCGGCGCCATCGCCGGAGCCGGCGCGCTGCCGATCCCGGCCGACGCCTTCGAGGCGGCGATCCGCGCCGACGGCAAGGCGGTCGAGGCCAATCTGCGCGGTTTTCGCTCGGGCTTCGCGGCGGCGCGCGGCGGCTCGCATTTGCGTGCCGATCCGACGAAGCGCCATCAGGCGCCGGTTGCGTCGCTCGCCGATCTGGAAAACGAAATTGCCCACATGCCGCAGCCGGCACGCGCGGTCATGACCGAAGGCGTGCGCCGGCTTGCCGCCTATCAGGACCTCGGCTATGCGCGGCTTTATCTGGATCGCCTCGGGCCGATCCGCGATGCTGACGCCAAGGCGGGCGCAAACGGGCAATTGCTCGCCGAGACGGCGCGGCATCTCGCCGTGCGCATGTCCTACGAAGACGTGATCCGCGTAGCGCAGGCCAAGATCGATCCGGCGCGGTTTGCCCGCATTGCTCAAGACATGGCCATCAAGCCGGACCAGCCATTCGCGCTCACGGAATTCCTCAAGCCCGGCGTCGAGGAATTCTGCTCGATCCTGCCGCCGTGGCTGGCGCGGCCGATCCTCGGGTTCGCCGAGCGTCATGCAAAATTCGCCGCCGCCCATTGGGGCATGGCGATCAACACCGCGTCGCTCACCGGCTTCCTGCGCTTCTATATCCTCGCCAGGCTGCGCCGCTTGCGGCCGCGCACGTGGCGCTACCAGCAAGAACAGCGCGAGATCGGCAACTGGCTCAAGCTCATCTTGCGCGCGGCCCCATCGTCCGCCGAGCTTGCCATCGAGATCGCCGAGTGCGCCCGCCTCATCAAGGGCTATGGCGACACCCACAAGCGCGGCTGCGACAATTATCGCGCGATCGTGGCGCAAGTGATCGAACCGGCGCTCGCCGGGCAAATGCCGGTCCGCCATGCCACCGATGCGATCGCCAGTGCCCGCACCGCGGCGCTGCTCGATCCCGAAGGCGAGGCGCTGGCGAAATGCCTTGCCGCCTTGTCGTCACCGCCGGCCCACGCCATCGCCGCCGAATAGCGTCCGTCAATGCCACGCGGCGCGCGCCGTCTGCACGCACAGCTTGAGCTTCAAACGCTCGTCGGCTTCGCTGAGCGGATTGCCGGCGACGGTGGAGGCGAAGCCGCATTGCGGGCTGATGGCGAGCCGGTCCTTGTCGATGAAGCGCCCCGCTTCGTCGATGCGTTTCAGCAAATCATCTGCCCTTTCAAGCGCGGCGCTCTTCGAGCTGACCAGGCCGAGCACGATGCCCTTGTCTGCCGCGACGAAACGCAACGGTGCGAAATCGCCGGCGCGCGCGGTGTCGAATTCGAGCAAAAAATGCGTCACGCCCGGGACGGCGAACAGCGCCTTGGCGATCTCGTCATAGCCGCCCTCGGCCAGATATTTGCCTTTGAAATTGCCGCGGCACATATGCACGCCGACCGCCATTTCGGGCGACGCCGCCGCGATCGCGTCGCCGAGCGCCTCGACATAGAGCGCGATCAATTGCGCCGGATCGTTGCCGTCGGCGGTGACGCGTGCGCGCACCGCCGGATCGCACAACATGGCGAGCGCCACTTCGTCGAGCTGGATGTAGCGGCAGCCCGCGGCGGCCAAATCGGCGATTTCGCCGCGATAGATCTTTGCAAGATCGCGAAAGAATTTTTCCGCGCTGTCGTACACGCCGGGAGCCGCATAGCCGCTGCCGCGCCAGAAATGCATGGTCGAAGGCGCCGGCAGCGTCACTTTGGGCAATGCGGAGGCGTTGTCGCAGAGGAAACAAAATTCATCAAGCGCGATCGGCTGCCGCCGCGCCACGGTGCCGGTCACCAGCGGCGCGGTGAAGGCGAGTTCGCGGCCCTGCTCGTCGCGGAAGGTGAAGCGCGACTCGCTGATGCTCAAACCCTCGGTGCGCTCGACGAAGCGGCTCCAATAGGACGCGCGGCGGAATTCGCCGTCGGTGACCACCGCAAGCCCGGCCTCCGCTTGCAGTTTGATGGCGGCGCGGATCGCCGCATCCTGCGCGGCGACAAAGCCGGCTTCGTCGAGCGCACGATCGTTGAAGGCGCGATAGGCTTGGCGCAGCGCAGGCGGGCGCAACAGGCTGCCGATATGGTCGGCGCGGAACGGCGGGCGATGCATGGTGCACTCTCTCGTGGCGAAATCCTTCTAGCACTCGCCGGCGGCCGTTGAATATGATGCGGCGGGGAGGACGACTATGACCGATCGCGCGGTGCGCGCCGAGACGACGCGGCGGGCCTGGCTCGAGACCATCGAGCGCCATCGCCACGATCGCGATGCGCCGGGCTCGGCGGATTACTGGTCGCCGCGCCTCGACACCGCCTCGCGCGACGAAATCCGCGCCATCCAGGACGACAAGATCGCCGCCGTGGCGCCGTTCCTCTACGAGAACAGCGATTTTTATCGCCGCCGCTGCGACCGCCTCGGCCTCGCGCCGACCGACCTGCGCAATGTCGACGATCTGCAGGCGAAATGGCCGGTGGTCGACAAGCTCGAAATGGCCGAGGACGCCGCCGCGCTGCCGCCCTACGGCACCTATACGGCGATGAGCGAGGAGCTGTGGGCCGAGCGCGGCTGGATGATGTTCTCCTCGTCCGGCACCACCGGCACGCCGCGGGTGTTTCGCTATTCCCATGTCGACCGCGAATCATGGGCCTGGGCCAATGCGCGGGCGCTGCACGCCATGGATTTCCGGAAAGGCGACACCGTGTTCATGATCACCGGTTACGGCCCCCATGTCTGGGCCTGGGGCGTGCAATACGCGCTCGCCAAAATGGGCCTGCCGACCTTGCCCGGCAGCGGCATGGACGCGCGCGCCCGCGCCAATATCGTGATCCGCTTCAAGCCGACCATCGTGCTGTGCACGCCGTCCTACGCGCTGCATCTGGCGCGCACCTTGCAAGCGCTCGGCACCGACCCGCGTAAAACCGCGGTGCGTACGCTGTTCGTTGCCGGCGAGCCCGGCATGAGCATCGCCGCCACCCGCGAGCGCATCCAGGACCTGTGGGACGCGCGGCTGGTGGAATTCTACGGCTGCACCGAAGCCTCGCCCCATGTCGGCGGTTTCTCCTGCCCGCATTCGCAAGCCCCCGGCGCGCCGGTGACCACGCATCTCCTCGAAGACGTGCAGGTCTGGGAAACCATCGACCCGCAGACGCGAAAGCCGCAAGCCGACGGCGAGCGCGGGCTCACGGTGTGCACGAATCTCAATTCCGAATCCTCGCCGCAATTGCGTTTCCTGGTGGGCGATTACGCCACCTTCGATCGCAACCGCTGCCCGTGCGGACGCACGCATCTGCGCGCGGTCGGCTCGTTCGCCGGCCGCGCCGACGATTTGATCAATCTGCGCGGCATCAAGATGTTTCCGGGGCAGATTGAGCACGCGGTGCGCTCGGTGGCCGGCATCGGCGACGAGTTCGAGATCGTGCTCGCGACCAACGCCGACGGCCTCGACGTGATGACGGTGCGGGTCGAACATCAGGCCGGCGACGAGATTGCCGCGGCCGTGGCCGAGGAAATCCGCAGCCGCTGCGAGGTGCGCTCCGCCGTGGAAGTGCTGGCGCTTGGCACCTTGCCGCGCACCGAGTTCAAGGCGGCGCGGGTCAAGGACCGTCGCGCCAAATAACCGCCTGGGAACAAAGCCGCCGCGGCTTCATTGGTTTTGCAGTTTCCGTTTGCGTGCAGGTATCGCCATGGCCGGAACCCCAACTCGAAAGACCGCGCGACGCAAGCCGGTCGCGCATAAATCGGCGCGCGGCAAATCCCACCGGCGAAGCTCCAGCCGCTACTGGTCGGCACGCGTCACGCGCGAAAGCGACGCTCTCGATCTCGAAGGCGGCGTGTTCAAATTGCGCGACCCGAAACGGATCGCCGCATCGCTCAAGCGCTCCGCCGAGCGCAGTCGACGGCGCAAATCGAGCCCCTACCGCTCCGCGCTGTCGATGCTGATCTTCTACATCAACCGCGCCGGCAAGAATCTTCCCGCCAGCCGACGCAAGACGCTGCAGCGGGCCAAGATCGAGCTTCGCAAGCAGTTCGGGCGGGATTAACTGGAATCTGCGCGCCGGTCGCCCTTGCCGCCCGCCTTCGCGTTTCGCTATTCTGCGCCGAGCGCGGGCGTAGTTCAGTGGTAGAACATCAGCTTCCCAAGCTGAGTGTCGTGGGTTCGATTCCCATCGCCCGCTCCAGCCTACGCTGGTCCGTTCCGGACACATGGGTTACGGTTTATACCGGAGACATGGGTAACACTTTCGGTCCGAAGGGGTTGTCGATCGGTTCGAGCCTGCACGTGTCGCGGTCGAAGTAGCCGAGATCATAGTCCAT